>Ga0268266_10000006_pt1 | contig 1410021 bp, 1248 predicted proteins | sample KBSS13metaG_FD_190356 | JGI IMG/M metagenome (GOLD analysis project Ga0268266, IMG submission 190356) | Switchgrass rhizosphere microbial communities from Kellogg Biological Station, Michigan, USA - KBS S1-3 metaG (SPAdes) (version 2) | ecosystem: Host-associated > Plants > Roots >...
GGGGATGTCGCCGTGGTGGACTTGTGGCGCCGGGAGGCGGTTCGCTTTCAGGTTCATCGGTGCTTCGGTGAGTTGTCCCTCGGAGTCTCCGCTGATCCGCCCGGCGAGTTTGAATACCGAGAAATGATACGGCAGACCATTGCTGTTCAGTAGCGAGTTGCGATCCATGAGCTGAAAGTGCAGATGCGGCTCGCCTGCATGGCCAGAGTTTCCCAGAAGAGCGATCACTTGTCCGGTCGCGACCTTGTCGCCCAGCTTGACGCGAATGGAGCCAGGCTGAAGATGGGCGTAAATGGCGGGGACAAAGGTGACGGAGTAATTTACCGTTTAAATCGAATAGTTCCTCCGTCACCTTGTTCGCCTTCGTGCGGTGCTCGATGTCTGTTGTTTAATCAGCTACTCCCCTCTTCTTGGGAATCCGGCCATGAAGAGGTGTCGTCATTGGAATCAGAAAGGTGATCAGGACGATTGTCCAGATACCTAATGGTGCGCGAACCGGTGGCGGCGCATCGGGAAACTGCGCTTGTGCCAGGAAGCCTTCTACTCCGTGATTGAACACGCCAATAAGGTTCAAATTCAGGTCGAAAATCGAGGGAGCGTCAAATCGGCTTGCGATGGCCAAACCGCCGTCTGCTGTGATTACAATGTCGGTGCCGTCATTGAAACTCGTCTGTGCGTTTACAAAACCGGTCGATCCGTCAAGTCGCTTCAGCTGGATAGCCAACTGCCCCAGATCCGTGACAAAGATTTGGTTGGAGGTGGGATCGTACTCAATCGATGTCGCATGATCGAGGCGTACGGATGGGGTGATCGTTCGCACAGAAACGCCGGATGTTGTTAGTTCGCGTATGTCGTTGCCTGTGGTGAAGAGCAAGTTCCCATTGGGCAGTCCTACTACGTCGAATCCTTGACTGTTAGGAAGTAGTGTTGACGTTGTTTCTCCGGGAGTAAATGCTGCGAGCCCAAGAGGGCCCATCACGAAGAACTGACCATCCTTCGCGAACGCAATCTTTCCATATACGATGTTGGTATTGAGACCGTCCTGTCCCAGATATGTCGACTTGACTGCACCCAGGCTGTCGATTACGACAACCGCGTAAGCTAAAAAATTGCCTGGCTGTGTCGTGACCGCATAAAGCATTCGATCTGGGCCGAATGCCATCCCTCGAATGTCTTGAACGTCAGCCAGCGATAGCGAATCAATGAACTTGCCGGTCGAGTCATATTCATCAATCTTGTTCGAATTGTTTTGAGACCCGTAGAAATGCTTGTTCACCAGCTCAAATGCGTGTCCGGCGGACGAAACGCAACAAAGGACCAAAAACAGGGGTGAAATTCCTTTCTGGAGCCGTTCCATGAGCGATCCTTGTTAAAGGTGAATTGCACAATAGAGGGGCTAGTCTACGAGAAAAAGGGGTCAGGTTCATTTTCCGTCGGCGGCCGCTAGCAGGAAATGAACCTGACCCCTTTTGTTCATGCTATTCGGCTCACGCCGGGGAAACCGGGGTCAGAGTCGACTTTACCGATGCGAAACCGGGGTCAGAGTGGACTTTCCGCCTGAAACCAGGGTCAGAGTAGACTTTTCTGATCGGTGACGGTTTCCGATGGCGGCTGAGATTTGCGGGGTCGCCCGATCTTAGCCAAAACCGGGGTCAGAGTAGACTTTCTGAAACTGGGGTCAGCGGAAACTGGGTCAGAGTAGACTTTCCCGCGGAAAAGGTGACGGAGGAATTATTCGATTTAAACGGTAAATTGCTCCGTCACCTTTCTTCGCCAGCGACGGCGTTGAGGAATGGCGAGAGGCAGGTTCACTTTGGGCAAAACCAGATCAGAGTGGATTTTACCGATTGACGAGAGCTTCCGAGAGCGACCGAGATTTGCAAGGCGCCGGAAGCCGAGGTTGGAGTCGACTTTACCGATGCGGCTCGATCAAAAATCGATTCTGACCCCCGTTTACCAAAGCCTATTTCGCCGATTGCCCTTGGGCCGCTCCGTTCGCCGCGGCATCGATCCGTGCTCGCGTGAGTGCGGCGGCGCGTTCCAATCCCTTCGGATCCAGCGCTTCTGCCGTCGGTCGCAATGTGGCGATGAAGTCCCAGGTGAGCGTATGCGGTCGCTCGGGAAATTCGTGTGCGAAGCGGCCGAACGAGTACCCCATCAGCACGAGTTTTTGCAGCGCGTCGAGGGTTTGCTGGGTCAACTGATCGAGCTGCGCCGGCGACAGATTCGTGGGGTCGGCGTCGGCCAGATCGAAGCCGTGCGCGGCGTTGATCGCATTCCATGTGTCGAGCGATTGCACAGCCATTGTGCTCATCAGGCCGTAGTACTCCTGATGGTGATTGGATTCCTCGAGCGACATGCGCTGGACCACGCCTTTGACTTGCGCGGCATCCCATACAGCATGATTCCACAGGAAGGGCGATTGCACCCAGAGCAGCACGCCCGGAAGTTCGGTCTGCGCTGTGCCGGGATGCTCCTTGATGAACTTGAGCACGACGAGATTGTTCTTGAGTTCGGCGAACGTTTCGCGCCAATTGCTTTCGTTTCTCGCCCAGAGCGCCTCGTTTGCCTTTTGCTCGTGCGCCAGTTCCGCGCGCGTCTCGTTGAGTTCGTGTTGTGCATGGAAGTATTCGACGGTTTGCTCCAGCGCGACCGCAATGAGCAAGCCGACGACAATCGTCGCGATATGGACGAAGAAATCCCGCCACGTGTGGACGGTGTGATGCGGCGCGTGCACATCGATCATGGGCGTAGTCTGTTCGGGAATGACTGCATCGGAGGGCGGCGGAGCGGGCGGCTGGGGTGCCGTCACGGAAGGCGAAAGCGGATCGGGTTTCACATCGGGCATCGCAAGGTCCGACGAAGCGGGCATCGTGCAAGACTACACGTTCGCCTGCGCGGCTGACTATGGCCGGAGCCGAAAAAGGTGACGGAGTAATTATCCGTTTGAATTGGTTTCGCCCACCGCTCATCGCTGGCTTTGCGATGATGTCGAGAGCCTTGCGCAGTCTTCCGCGCGGGCGTACCGCGATGGGGCGATTGCGAGCTTCGGCTGCCATCAATTGGAAGGCGCAGATCAGAGCGCCGATTCCTGGCGCATCTGCGCGATCAGCGCGTCCTTCTCCGTCCACCGCTCGCTGATCCACGCCTGAAACCGGCGGCGAAACTCGGCATCGTTTTCGTAGTCGCGGCCGACGAATTCCGGCGGTATCGGCCACTGCTGGACGCGAATGCGAATCTCCGGCACGCGGTTGGCGAGCAAGTCGACGAGGGTAGGCCGGCCCGCGGGATAGACGATGGTCACGTCGACAATGGATTGCAGCATGTCGCCCATCGTCTCGAGCACGAAGGCGACGCCGCCGGCGCGCGGGCGCAGCAGGTTGGCGTAGGGCGATTCCTGCGTGGCGTGTTTGGCCTCGGTGAAGCGGGTACCTTCGACGAAATTCATCACAGACACCGGCATGGTGCGGAAGCGTTCGCAGGCCTCGCGCGTGGCTTGTTTATCCTGGCCGCGCCACTCGGGATGCTGTTGCAGCTGCTCCTTCGTGTAGCGCCGCATGAACGGAAAATCGAGCGCCCACCAGGCCAGCCCGAGCACGGGCACCCAGATCAATTGCTGCTTGAGGAAAAATTTCAGGAACGGGATGCGGCGGTTGAAGATGTTCTGCAGCACTGGAATATCGACCCAGCTCTGGTGATTGCAGAGCACCAGATACCAGCCGCCGCGCTGCAGACCCTGCAGGCCATCGACACGCCAGCGCGTGCGCGTGAACGCGGCGAACAGCAGGCCGTTCACCGCGATCCATTGTTCCGCGATGGCGACCAGCACGCGCGATATCGCGTTACGGAATCGCTGCAGGGGTACCACTGCCTTGATCGCCACGAAGATCAGCAGCACGCTCGCGTGCGCGAGAACGTTCAGCACGACGCATAGCAGGGCGAGCGGGAGGCGGATGAAAACGGGCAGGAAGGCGAGCATGGGTGAGTCAAAGGTGACGGAGGAATTATTCGATTCAAACGATAAATTCCTCCGTCCCCTTTTTCACGCCGAGCCTATGGCTCGAAGTCCACGAGTTCGTTTTCGAGGGGGATGTCGCCGTGGTGGACTTGTGGCGCCGGGAGGCGGTTCGCTTTCAGGTTCATCGGTGCTTCGGTGAGTTGTCCCTCGGAGTCTCCGCTGATCCGCCCGGCGAGTTTGAATACCGAGAAATGATACGGCAGACCATTGCTGTTCAGTAGCGAGTTGCGATCCATGAGCTGAAAGTGCAGATGCGGCTCGCCTGCATGGCCAGAGTTTCCCAGAAGAGCGATCACTTGTCCGGTCGCGACCTTGTCGCCCGGCTTGACGCGAATGGAGCCAGGCTGAAGATGGGCGTAAATGGCGTAAACCCCTCGTCCGAGATCGAGGGTAACGTGGTTGCCGCCGACTGTTTCCATCGTCATGTCAACAGCGAGCTTTACCTCGGGTGGAGAGCCGTCTTTGGAATCGCCAGGCGGAGTATTTTCCGGAATACCATCCTTGACGTCGGCGACAACTGCATCGGCAACGGCCAGCACCTCAGCGCCATAGCTGTAATAGTTGCGATTGTTTCCCCTGTCGTCGTGATAGGTCTTGCCGCTATTGCCGAGGCGCACCCAATCAATTGCATAACGCTGCGCACTCCGGGGAGTGCCGTCGAACACCTGCACGGAACGCCGATGAACCGAGGAATTGGACGGGGCGCTGATTGCGATCCAGTTCTTGCCGCTCAGCGGAGGAACAATCTGCGGCAGTTTGTTCGACACCACTGTCACTGGTGCGTCCACCTCATAGTTGTTCTTGTCGGCGGAGTTCTTGATAGCGAATTGATGTTGGAGCTGCGTGGGAATGGAAACACCTTTGGCAAGGTCAATCCACATGTAAGCAATCACCGCTTCGCCGGGGGCGATGTCGGCTGCCCGTCCGCCCTTGCTGTCGGGCGGAAGCGCCGGATGCGAAAGCACCCCATCGAGTTCCTTACCCTGAACCGAGAGCAAAGGGTCGCCGTTCTCATTCTTCACGTCAATGCGTTGCAGTGTCCAAGCGGCGGAGCTCAGGTTTGTGAGATAGATCTCGTAGCACAGGCGCCATTGCGTATCTCCGCGGAAGGTCGTGGGAGGGGTTGGTATACGTATCTGGACGGGTATGGGCGGTTTCTGAGCTTGCGCATGGGATGGTGCGGGCGGCTTACCAGTTTGTGTCCATGCCAGAGAACAGAAGAGCAAGCATGTCGCCACGATGATCTTGGCTAAAGCGCGCATGTAAGGCTCCTTTGAACCGCCTCGGGTTTCGTGGAGGCTGTTTGGTTTAAGTCAGGCCACCACGGTGGCGGGCTGACTGGCGAGTTGCCGGTAGTAGTTTGCCTCGGCCTCTGCCGGCGGGATATAGCCGATGGATTCGAGAAAAAGGGGTCAGGTTCATTTTCCTTCGTCGTTTCCAAACCGGGGTCAGAGTCGGTCAGAGAAAAACTGGGGTCAGAAACCGGGGCCAGAGTGCACTTTCCAATCAAAGCAGCATTCATAGGTGTAGATGGCCACCTGCCCGTGTTTCTGCCGGCCCTTTATCGGTGCGTTAGACTCACAGCATTCCCCGACGGCATCTTGGATCGATGATCAACAACGACGTCCTGCGCAGCATCCGTTACATGCTCGATCTGAGCGAACCCAAAGTGGTCGAGATCGCGCGTCTGGCCGATTCGTCGTTCGTCGTCGAACGCGACGATGTGCGGGGTTTCCTGCGCAAGGAAGATGAGCCCGGTTACCTGGCCTGCAGCGACGCGGTGCTGGCGCATTTTCTCGACGGGCTGATCGTCCACCTTCGCGGACGAGATGACAGCCTGCCGCCGCGACCGGTGGAAAAGCGCATCAGCAACAATGTGGTGCTGAAGAAGCTGCGGGTGGCGTTCGCGCTCAAGGACGTGGACATGCATCAGGTGTTCGTGGATGCGGGATTTCCTGTGTCCAAGCCGGAGCTGTCGGCGCTGTTTCGACAAGTCGGCCAAAAAAACTTCCGTCAATGCGGCGATCAGATGCTGCGCAATTTCCTCAAGGGACTGACGCTGCGCGTGCGCGGCGCCTAGATCCGGCCGATGTCAGCGCGCGTTTGCCTGACGCGCGCCTCAGAAGCGTTCGCCGACGGGCAGGCAGCGCCAGCTGCCGACGGGCATTTTGGCCAGCGCGATCCTGCCGATGCGGATGCGCCGGATCGCCACCACGTCGAGACCAACTTGCGCGCACATGTCGCGCAGTTGGCCGCCCTGCGCGCCCTTGATCGCGAAGCGCAGGCGGACCTCGTTCTGCCAGCTGACCTTGCACGGCGCCAGTGCACGGCCGCCGTAATGCAGCCCGTGGTTGAGTTTGCGCAGACCATAAGGCGCGATCTCGCCGCTCACCTCGACGACGTACTCGTGCTCGATCTCATCGCCGTCTTCAGTAAGCCGGCGCCACACGCGGCCGTCCTGAGTCAGCACCATCAGGCCGCTGGCTTCGGTGTCGAGCGGCACCAGCGGTGTCAGATTGTGGAAATGGCGCTGGAGCAGGCGCACGCCGGAAGGATCCTCAGGCCAGCGCGTGGCGGCTTGGATCAGTTCTGCCGCGGGCCTGGGGCCGTGGAACGCGTCGAAACCGGCGGGCTTGTGCAGCAGGAACGTGGCCGGCTCGACGGCCTCGAGCCGTGCGGCGGCATCGAGCGTGACCACTTCGCCCGACACCGGATGCGCCGGGTCTTCGACCACGCGCCCGTCGACCGAAACCCAGCCGCCTTTGATGTACTGCTCGGCCTCGCTGCGTGAGCAATGGACCAGGTCGGCGAGGTGTTTGGACAGTCGAATCGGTTTGGTCATCAGTTGGCGCTACGTGTGTCCTGGGCGACCAGTGTAGCGGTCAGGGGAAGCAGGGGCGGAAACAGGGGGGCCGCAACCCGGGTCAGAGTAGACTTCCCGATTAAAGCGATCACGCAGCCTTGTGCTTCACGCTAACTGGCTCGGCTCTGAGTTTGATGCCGAGCGCTCCAGCAATCCTCATTACGGTGTCAAAGCTAGGGTTGCCCTCAGGGGCAAGCGCTTTGTAGAGCCCAGGTCTGGTCATGTTCGCAGCTCTTGCGAGCTCAGTCATGTTCTTTCTAGCGCGCGCAACGACGCCGAGCGCATGACGAACAAGCGATGGGTCTCCGTCATCAAGAGCTTCGTCGAGGTATGCCGCGATCTGCTTCTCGGTCTTGAGATAGTCTGCGGAGTCGTATCGAGTTGTGCCTGTCTTAGCCATCTGCCTGCCTCTAAATCTGTACCCATTCATCCACGATCATCACGTCATCGAACGGCCCTCACAGGCCATCGGCCAGCTCCTTCGCAAGGTCAATATCTTTGCTTTGGGTGGATTTGTCGCCGCCGCAAAGCAGCACGACAACCACGGCGCCACGCTGCACGAAATACACGCGATAACCGGGGCCGTAGTCGATACGCAACTCGCCAATGCCGCCAAAGAACTTGGCGTCGCCGAAATTGCCCAGTGCAACACGGTCGATGCGTGTAGAAATCTTGGCTAGAGCACGCTCGTCCTTGAGATTGCTCAACCACGAATTAAAAACCTTGGTTTTGCGTACTTCGATCATTGGCGATGGGTAGACTGTAAACTATGGTTTACACAAATGTCAAATTGACACACACAGCCCCAACCGACGTCAGAGTAGCCTTTCCTGATGGGTGACGGCTTCCGATAGCGGCTGAGATTTGCTACGCAGGGTAGATCGAGGCGAGGAGGGCGAGACATGTGGACATCCTGTGCAGGGCGCGAGCAGCGTCCCGTAACCTGCCTTTGTCCGATAGTGTGAATCGCGGACTTGCGTGTAGGAATCTTCGGTGAAGTCGACTCTGACCCCGGTTTACTCCTGGGTTTACTCCTGAAGTGACTCGGCTACCTTTGGCGCTGGTTAACTCTCGATCCAGTAGAGTCGGCCAAGCAACGTGTGCGGTTAACGTATTCCGGAGGCGACATGCCAGGCAAAAGCAACTTCATCCTTCTCGTCGCCAGCGTCTTGGCGACGTCGGCGTGGGCGCAATCGGCACCGAGACCACTGAACCTGACTCTGCCGCGCGACAGCGTATCGTCACAGACAGACGCGACCACCGCGCCCGCGCGCAGCGCCAATACGACTTCGACGGCCGCTGTCCCGGGACCGATAGCAGCGACGGCCCAGCCGCCGCCTGCGAACTCGCCGCCAGATTCGTACTACGATGCAACCGCCAACCAGATTGTCGACGCCGCAGATTCAGCCAACCGGCCCGTGGATGTCGCGGACTCAGGCAAGCCTGCATGCGACGACGCGACTTACAGGCAGCCGCAGGTGCATGGCAGCGTGGGCATGGGCGTGGTTGCCGGCAACCACATCAGCGGCAATTATCAGACCGGCGGCGTCCAGGTCACGAAGAATCTCGGTAGTTGCGATCACCCCACTGGCGGCCTGGGCCTGTCCATCAATGTGGGCCAGGGGCATTTCAACGGCTCGCGCGGCTGGCACTGAGATCATCCAAAAAATGCAAACGGCAGATCAATTCTCGCGAAGAAAGATGACCGAGTAGTTATTTGTTTGTACTTGCCTCCGCCGGTCAGAGTCGATTTTTCCAGAACGTGTTTCACGGCCCCTGGTTTCCTGGCTACTGCTGTGATGGTCAGCGGATACATGATGCTTGGAAACGCCACCCGATCGTATAACGGATTGCGTTATATAACGAGTTCCGTTATAGTCGGCTCGTGATTCGAGACTTCGCCGACAAGGAAGCCGAAAAGATTTGGGAGGGCACACCCTCCCGGCACCTTCCAGGCGAGATTCAGAAGGTTGCGCGTCGCAAGCTGCGTATGCTCAACAACGCATCCAGTCTCGACGATCTCAGGATTCCGCCGGCAAATCGTCTGGAGGCGCTCAAAGGCGACCGCAAAGGTCAGCACAGCATACGCATCAATGACCAGTGGCGCATTTGCTTTTGTTGGCAAGACGGCGACGCGCATGGTGTCGAAATTCTGGACTATCACTGACATGAAAACACTGCCCAATATTCATCCCGGCGAGGTGCTGCTGGAGGAATTCCTTCTTCCGATGGAAATCAGCCAGAACGCACTTGCCCGCGCGGCCGGCGTGCCGCCGCGCCGCATCAACGAAATCGTGCTCGGCAAGCGTGGCATCAGCGCGGATACCGCCGTACGCATTGCCCGCGTTTTCGGTACCAGCGAGCGGTTTTGGCTGGGGCTGCAAACGGACTATGATTTGGAAGAGGCGAGACGCGCGATTGGGCGAAAAATCGAGAATATCGATCGCTTGGCAGCCTAAGACTCAAACCGGGGTCCAAACCGGGGTCAGAATGGCCTTTCCACAGCCGTATCTCAGTAATTCGGATGCGTTGAACAGGTCAGCTTTGCCTATCGAGGCCGCTCCTTTTGAAAAGGGGCAATTCGCTCCGAAATTCACTTTTGTCTGTCAGCTAAAGCGCTGGCGTGTCCGCCAGAACTCGGGCCAGCCTTTGCGAGGCGGACCGCAGACGAAGATGTCAGGGGAGTCATCGCTCTCTTCGTTGTGGATGCCGAGCGAGTTGCCGTTGTGCCCCGCCAACCGGCATGACGTGAATTCGGCATCCAGCCACCGTTGCGACCACCCGACGACGATCAGCGTAGAGGGCTGTTGCTCCGGATAGGTCCGCAAGTAAAACGAATTGGTCAGGCTGATGGGAGGCGGCAGGTGGTAAGCCGGGCCAAGATTCTCAATCGCTCCCGCTTCGCCATAATTGCCGACAAAGATACCGACGTTCGATGACTGATCCGCTGGAAGCGAATCGCGGATGCCGGCGACGGTTTTGACGAGTTCGTCCCAACCGAACTCCTCGCGCAGGTCGGCGCTTTTGCTCAGGGCAAAATCGCGCAGCGGACCACTGGACGCAAGAGGCACCCAGCCGGCAAAGAAGTATCCACCGCAGAAAACCAGGCCGGCAAAGAGGACAGCTTCGACTCCGTACCGCACATAGGCGGAACGCACCGTAAGCCAGCGAACGGCAACGACCGAGCCCATCGCAACCAACGCTGGATACGCCTCTGCGACGTAGTAGAAGCGTCCCTTATTAATCCAGAAGAGCACGACCGGGAGAACGTACATCCAGCCAATCATGCGATAACGGCTGGAACGGAAAAAGGCGAGGAGGCCGACAATCCAGAGCGGCACGGCGAACGGGTTTACATCCATAAGAAATTGATACGTCCAGTATCCATCGGCGCGGCCTTGGCCCACGTCACGCGCATGGATCTGTTGGAGCATGTGATACGAGACAAAGTCGTGGCGGATGAGCCAAACGATATTGGGTAGGAACAGGAAAAGCGCAATCGCAACGCCGTACCACAACCACTTGCTGCGCAGGTAACGGCGCGCGTGGGTGAGCGTGAGTCCGGCAAGCAGACCGGCGATGAAGAAGACTATCGAGTACTTGGTGAGCAGGCCAAGGCCGATGGCGGTGCCGATGGCGATCCACCAGCGGGGGTCCTCGGACTTGAGCAAGCGGATGGTGAACCAGCAAACGAGTGTCCACCATAAATAAGCGAAGGACGTGTACTGGAAAACGGTGGCTAAAATGATCGGGACGCCGGAAAGTCCGACCGAAAGAGCGGTGGTGACCTGGGCAAGCCGATTCCCGCCGAGATCGCGCGCCATGAGGCCGCTGACCACGATAACGATTGCCCAAGCGAGGACCGAGAAGAGACGCAGGCCGACTAACGAAAGGCCGAAGAGGCTGAAGCTGATGTGCTCGATGAACGGTGTGAAAGGCGGATAGGCAACGAATCCCCAATCGAGATGACGCGCATCGGAGAGGAACTGCAGTTCGTCACGATCAAAGCCGTAGCGGCCGCCAGCGAGGATGTGGATCAACGCGAAGGAGGCGGCAATAGCCAAGAGGAAGGCCGTGTCGCGGCGCGTGGCAACGGCAAGCGAGCGGTCAGCGGCAACAAGAAGCATATGGGTTCCGCACCTAACGAGAGCTTACGCTGGCGCGAAGATATCAGTTCCCGGAAAAAGCCACGGTAAAAAAAGCAGTCGCCACATGCGCTTCTGCATGGTGCCCCTTGAACGTGAGTGCTGACACTCAAACTCACCTATCGTGAATCGCGAACTTGAGTGCAGGAATCTTCGGCAAAGTCGACTCCGGCCCCGATTGATGACCTGTTGATCTGCCGTGCCATGCAGGTGTACGGTGGCGATGGCAACGGCCGCGTTCACACGCAAGGGGGCGTTGATGAGCGGAGATCTGTTTTCACGCCGGCAATTCCTCAAGTCTGCGGCGGGCGCGGCTTGGCTCGCGGCCGCCTGGCCCGCGATCCTCACCGCGGCGGAGCAGGGACACGCGGCCCGTGCCACCGGCACCTTCAAGCACCTCGCGGCCGATGAGGCCGCCGACTTGGCCGCGATCGCCGCGCAGATCATTCCGTCCGGCGACGACCTGCCCGGCGCGAGTGAAGCGGGTGTCGTGTACTTCATCGACGCCGCCCTCGGCAGCTTCATGGCAGGTGCTGCGGCAGACCTGCGCAAGGGGCTGGCAGCGCTGAACCAGGCCGCGGGGGCGCACTTCGCGACGCTGCCGGCAGAGCGGCAGCTCAAGGCGCTGAAAGACGTCGAAGCGACCCCGTTCTTCGACGCCGTGCGCTTCCTGACCATCGGCGGCATGTTCGCGCTGCCCGGCTACGGCGGGAACCGCGACAGCGCGGGTTGGAAGCTGCTCGGCTTCGAACACCAGATGACATGGGCGCCGCCGTTCGGCTTCTACGACGCGAAGGCAGGAGGCGCGCCATGAGCGCGAAATTCCCGACCCGCAAGCCGGTCGATTTTGTCGTGATCGGCTCGGGTGCCGCCGGCGGGGTGATAGCGCGCGAGCTGACGGCCGCAGGCCTCGACGTCGTGTTGCTGGAGCAAGGGCCGCATCGTACGCGGGCGGACTTCCGGCACGACGAGCTGGCGTACTTCTTCAACAACGAGCTGCTCGGTGGCGAGGGCAATGTGCAGACCTTCCGCCACACGGCGGCCGAGGTGGCGGTGCCCAAGAGCGATCCGCCGCCGGCGATGTACGCGCGTACGGTCGGCGGCAGCAGCGTGCATTTCTCCGGCAACTTCTGGCGCTTCCATCCCGTGGACTTCAAGGAGCGCAGCAAGCTCGGGGCCATCGCGGGCACGGGCTTCGAGGACTGGCCGATCAGCTACGAAGAACTGGAGCCGTACTACACCAAGGTCGACTGGGAGATCGGCGTGTCCGGCGCACCGGGGCCGTTCGATCCGCCGCGCAGCAAGGCGTACGCGCTGCCGCCGATGCCGGTGAAGTCCTCCGGCGTGTTGTTCGAGGCCGGCGCGAAGAAGCTCGGCCTGCATCCGCAGGTCGCGCCGGTGGCGGTGCTGTCGCAGCCCTACAACGGGCGGCCCGGCTGCATCCATTGCGGGTTTTGCATGGGCTTCGGCTGCGAGGTCGGCGCCAAGTCCTCGACGCTGGCGACGATGATCCCGCAGGCGCTCGCCAGCGGGCGCTGTGAGCTGCGCGTGAACTGCGCGGCCATGCGCATCGAGACCGACGCGCACGGCCGCGTGAGCGAAGTGGCGTATCGCGACGGCAATGGTCGCACCCAGGCCCAGCGCGCCAGGGCCGTGGTGCTCTGCGCCAACGGTGCGGAGACGCCGCGCCTGCTGCTCATGTCCGCCTCGACGCGCTTCCCGCACGGGCTGGCCAACGGCAGCGGGCGCGTCGGCCAATATCTGATGAACAACAGCGACTCGGCCACGCACGCCTTGTTCGACGAGCCCCTCAACGACTACAAGAGCGTGCAGGCGAGCCGCATCCTCCACGATTTCTACGACTCCGACCCCAAGCGCGGCTTCTACGGCGGCGGCGCCATCGATGCGCGCTCGTTCCTCGGCGCGACGCCGATGATGTTCGCGCTGACCACCGTGCCGCCCGACGTGCCGCAGTGGGGCGCCGAATACAAGCGCTATCTCGCCCACGGTTTCACGCGCAACATGACCTCGCTCTGCATGGGGACGTCGCTCGCGCTGGAAACCAACAACATCACCCTCGACCCGACGCACAAGGATTCGCTCGGGCGCCCGGCGATCCGGGTGACATACCGTGACCACGACGACGACCTCAAGTTGCAGCGCTTCCTGCAGGATCGCGCGGTCGAGATCCTCGATGCGGCCGGGGCGAAGAAGGTCTGGCGCGAACCGGTACAGCCGGGCACCGGCGGTCCGCACCTGCTCGGCACCTGCCGCATGGGCGACGATCCGCAGGCCTCGGTCGTGGACCGCTACCACCGGACCCATGAAGTCAGGAACCTGTTCATCTGCGACGGCAGCAGTTTCGTGACCTCGGGCCGCGGCCAGCCGACGATGACGATCCAGGCGCTGGCGTTCCGGGCGGCGGAACATATCGCCGCGTTCGCGAAGAAGGGCGAGATATGAATCCAAAACGGGTCAGAGTAGACTTTCCCGATCGGAGCGATCACACAGTCTTGCGCTTCACGCAAACTGGCTCGGCTCGGAGTTTGACGCCGAGCGCTCCGGCAATCCTCGTTAGGGTGGCAAAGCTGGCGTCGCCCTCGGGAAAAAGGTGACCTTTCCGCCTCGTTGTTTCGCACACCATTTTACTCGCCGTGTCGAGACACCTCGTGTTCGTTCGTCGGGACAAGATGGCGGCCGCGGAGCCGCTCACACGAGGCAATGACATGAGCGAGTACCTGATCTACTTCAACCAGCAATGGGTCGGCGACCATTCCGAAGCGTGGTTCCGCGCTCGTGGACCGCTGGCGATGGCGGTCGTACGGGAGATGAAAGCGACTGGCGTTTACGTGTTTGCCGGCGGGCTGGAGGAGGACGTCGATGCCGCCTTCAGCGCCGATGCCACCAGCGGCACGCTGACGTTCGCCGAGGGGCGGTATGTCGACACGCCGCAGTACCTGGGTGGATTCACGGTGATCGACGTGGCCGACGAGCAGGCGGCCAGGATCTGGGCCGGCAAGCTCGCCGTGGCCTGCGGTTGGCCGCAGGAAGTGCGCCGGTTCAAACCATCTCCCCAAAAGGGGGCGGAGGAATTATCCGTTTCAAGCGAATAGCTCCTCCGTCCCCTTTCAAAAGGGGCGCCCTCAATCCATCACTCCCTTGCATCACTACCGGTTGTCGGCTATTTTCCGCCGTTCATCGGTAGTGCCTCGCGGTTCCACCGTGGGCAAAAAGGGAACCCGGGATGCGCACGGAAAAACTCGTGGCCGTGTTGGCCGCATTCAGCGTTGCAGCGGCGTCGGGTCATGCGAACAACGGTGAGGGCTACGGCGTCTGCAAGTCGGGCTTCGCGGACAACACCGTGGTCTCCACCGAATCGCGCGGCAATGTCACCATAGGTCAGCTGCAGGTCGACGATCGCGTTTGGTCATACAACGAGGTCGTGGGCAAGAAGGGCTGGAGCCGCGTGTTGAGCCGCGTCGGTGGCGGTGGTGCGTACAGGATCATGGCGGACTTCAGCGAGCCGGGATCGTCCGAAATCACCAAGGCTTGCTGGATCATCCAGCCGGCGGGTTGAGAAAAAGAGGACGGAGGAATTATTCGCTTCAAACCGATAATTCCTCCGTCCCCTTTTCCTAGACGCCTTTGAAAAGAATGAAGAGATGGAAGGGAAAACGGTCGAGACTTTGGTTGCTGGGCTGGTCCGCGGTTTGCACATGTTCGTGCGCTATCGCCGCGCCGCCCGCGGCGAGCGAGTCCGACGAAGTGCGGCGCTCGGCATCGCTGCAAGGCGTCAAACTCCGGGAACACGCCACGCCCGCCGATCTCAACGCCGACAACACCTATCTGCTGCCGGGATTCTTCCACGCAAAAGTCACGCTAGATAACCTGCGCCGCCGCTTCGGCGCGAACAATGTGCGCGTGGACAAGGTCAACGGCGCGGAGGGCGAGCAGTTCGACGGCATTGTTTTATTCGGCAATGACCTGCAACGCCGAGCGGAGATTTTTTTCGCCGACGACGCAAACCAGCGCGGCATCGGCTCGATCCGCGTGATCGGCGACAAATCGCGTTGGCATTTCGACAATGGCCTGCGCGTCGGCGTCACTCTCGCGGAACTCGTCGCGAAAAACGGCGCTCCGATCAGCTATACGGGACTGGATTGGGACTACGGTGGCGCGATCACCGACTGGCACGGCGGCCGCCTGGAAGCCATGACCAAGGGTTCTCCGCCGAAGTCGATTGGCCTGACGCATGCAACGAATGCTTCCGGATTCCCGACGGGCGAGGGCACCTACCGCAGCGACGACAAGAAATACGCGAAAGCCTTGTCCGTCCTCTACGTGGGCATGCTCTCGGTCGGCTTCGAGGATTGCGACTGAGGAACTCGATGCGGAACGGTTGCCGCGCGTGCTTTCGATCACCGACAAAGGGGCACTCTGAACTACCCCCGATTCCGCCGGTTTATCGTCCTCGTGGCATAGCGTGATCCGCTGTCAGAGCGTTTCCAGCCGGCAATACGGCAGGTTGGGGTAGTGCTCGGTCCAGCGACGCAGCCACTCATCGAGCTTGCTGCCGGTGTAACCCATCTCGCAGATGTTCCGGCACCAAGTCAGCCGGTTGCCGCTGTAACCGTCGTTGACGCATGTCGTAGTCACCTTGTAGCTCAGCGGTACGGTCTTGCTGTTGCCGGCGTTGTCGTTTGCGCCGCACGTGGTGCTCTTGGTGCCGAGGGTGCTGGTGTCCAACGCGCCGCGCTTGCGTTGGCGATACCGGAGGTGGCATCGCTGGCGTTCGGGCTGGCGTGGTAGCTGTGGCCACGCAACAGCGGCGTGGGGCAAGGTCGGCGCGGTTGCGTGGCGCATGAGAGTTGTCGTGGTCATGCTGCCGGTGCCGCCGGCACTGGTGGCGGTGCAGGTAAAGGTCGCGCCTACGGTATCGCTGCTCGGGCATTGCTGCGTCGCAACGTGAAAGAGACTGCGCGATCCGGGCAATTTCACAATTGAGGCGAGTGACAACGCATGACATCGTTGAGGTGATAGGCACGTTTAATAAAGGCGACACCCGTGAGAAGCATTCGGGGGGCGGGCGAATTTTCTCGCCCCGTTTCTCCACGATGAGCCATCGTTTGACACACTCGCGAACCTCGCACACCTGGCGGCGGGTCTTGAATTGATCAAGGCCAGCACAACGAGCAGCAAGAAGGGTGATTGCTGGGGCGATCGCGCCGATAGCGGGACAGATTCGGACAAAGGTAATCCATGAGCGAACATGTCTACGATGCAATCGTCGTCGGAAGCGGTATGAGCGGCGGCTGGGCGGCCAAAGAATTGACCCAAAAGGGGCTGAAAACCCTCGTGCTCGAACGCGGGCCTATGGTCAAACACGGTGAGTATCCGACCGCCATGTGGAATCCCTGGGATATTCCTTATGGCGGCCTTTTGACAATGGAAGATCGCAAGCGTCAGCCCGTGCAAACGGCGACGTTCGCCGGCGCGGCCGACAAGCACTGGTTCGTCGACGACATCGACCATCCTTACCTACAGACGCAGCCGTTCGAGTGGGTGCGCGGCTACCACGTCGGCGGCCGCTCGCTCATGTGGGGCCGGCAGACCTATCGCTGGAGCGAAATGGATTTCGCGGCGAACGCCAATGAGGGAGTCGCGGTCGACTGGCCGATCCGCTACAAGGATCTGGCGCCGTGGTACGACCATGTCGAAACCTTTATTGGTGTCAGTGGGCAGGCGGAAAACCTAATGCAGCTGCCCGATGGGAAATTCTTGCCGCCAATGGAGCTCAACTGCGTCGAGAAAGATTTCGGTAACGCGATCAAGTCGAAGTTCGGCCGCGATCTCACGATCGGGCGCGTCGCGCATCTGACCGCGCCGCTCACGCACGACGAAAGCCCGCAGCGCAGCACCTGCCGCTATCGCAATCGTTGCTCTCGCGGCTGCCCGTTCGGCGCCTATTTCAGCAGCGTAGCGAGCACGCTACCGGCGGCAGAGAAAACCGGCAACATGACTCTGCTGCCCAATGCGATCGTCTACGAGATCATCTACGACGGCAAGCGAGGCTGCGCCAGCGGTGTGCGCGTGCTCGATGCCGAAACGGGTGCGCAAACCGAATATTTCGCACGCGTGATCTTTCTCTGCGCGTCGGCATTCGGCACGGCCCAACTCATGCTCAATTCCACTTCGAGCCGCTTCCCAAACGGGTTTGGCAACGACTCGGACCAGCTCGGTCGCAATGTGATGGATCACATCTGGGGCACAGGCGCGACGGGAACGGTGGAAGGCTACGAGGACGAGTACTACTTCGGACGTCGTCCCAACGGTTTCTATATTCCGCGCTATCGTAATCTCGGCAAAGAGAAAGCAAATTATCTGCGCGGCTATGGCTACCAGGGCGGCGCCTCGCGGCAGGGTGCGCTGCAAGCAGCGGGCTTCGGCGCGCACGGCAAAATCGCCGGCCGCCCCATCGGCGCAAAATTGAAGGATGCGGCGGCCCATCCGGGATCGTGGGGAATGTTCATGATGGGCTTCGGCGAAGTGCTGCCGCATAAGGACAATCGCGTCACGCTCGATCGCGAGCACCAGGACAAATTCGGCCTGCCCGTGCTTGCAGTCGATGTGAATTTCAAGGACAACGAGAATCGGATGCGCCGTGCGATGATCGCCGATGCGGTCGAGATGCTCGAGGCCGTGGGTTACAAGGACGTGAAGCCCTATGACTGGAACAAACCCATGGGCGCCGGCGTGCACGAAATGGGCACCGCGCGCATGGGCCGCAACGCCAAGACCTCGGTGCTCAACGGCTGGAATCAGGTGCACGCCTGCAAAAACGTCTTCGTCACCGATGGCGCATGCATGACTTCGGCCGCTTGCCAGAACCCTTCGCTGACCTACATGGCGCTGACCGCGCGCGCGGCCAACCACGCGGTCGAAGAACTCAAGCGCGGTAATCTCTGAAAGGAGCCTTGCATGAATCGTCGCGAATGGCTGCAACGACTCGCCACCAGTCTTGGCGGTACGGCGTCGGTACCGGCTTTGCTCGCTCTACTGGAAGGTTGCGCCGCGCAGCCCAAGGCGGTTGCGCAGAACGCGCAAGCCGTAACCATGACTGTGGACGCGTGGGAACCGCAGTTTTTTGACGCCACCCAGGCGGTCATCGTGACCCAAGTCGTACAGATACTTATTCCGCGCACGGACACGCCCGGCGCAATCGAAGCCGGAGTGCCGGCTTTCATCGACCGCGTGCTCAGGGATGTCTATGTGCAATCCGATCAGGATCGCTACCGCCGTGGGCTAGCGGAGTTCGATGCGGCAAGCCGCACTGCCTACGGCAACGGCTTCACCGACATCGCGCAGGCGCAGCGCGAGGCGTTGGTGCGTGAGGTCCATGGCGCTGCGTTCGCCGAAGAAATAGCGGACGAGAAGCGGCCCGCGGTGCAAATCTTCATGCGCAAAACCACCGACCTGGCGGCGCTCGGATTCTTCACTTCGCTACCCGGCGCCACGCAAGTGTTACAGTTCGTCGCCATTCCGGGCAAATTCGAGGCCTGCATTCCGCTCACACAAGCCGGCAACGGTAAAACCTGGGCCGAATAACACGGAGATACTTCAACTCCATCATTTTCGGTTTCGCGGGATCATCGACAAACCCGAGGCAATCTCCGCAATGAATGCAAAACGCATTTGCGTTCATTGTGAGAAGTTTCCGAAATGCTGACCGCCGCAATCCATAGTTTTCCTCGTGGTGCACGATGTGCGGCCGCGTTCCTGGCGGCATCGTTGCTGATGGCTTCGCCCGATGGCCATGCACAGACGTCGAACGAGGAGGCGATACTCGCTAGCGCCAGACGCACCATCCTGTCGGTCAATGCAGATTGGGTTGTCGCAATGCGCGCCGGCGATGCGCATCGAGCGACCATGGCCTATGCACGCGATGCCATCTTTGTCGCCCGCGACGGACGCGTGCTCACGGGCCGCGAGGAAATCGAAAAATTCGCTGCCGAGAAAATGGCCCGCGGGACGACGTTGGTGGACGGCTCACTCGACGACGACGGCTTGCAGCTGGCCGGCGCGCTGGTTTACGAGTGGGGCCACAGCGCGCTGAAGTGGAAGACCGCCGACGGAAAACTTCAATCCACCTCGGGACATTTCCTGACCGTGTGGAGACAGACCTCGGATGCGCATTGGGAAATCATTCGCAACCTGACCTTGTGATCGAGCAGTCTCACTTGAGATCGAGCACGACGACCGATTTTGCGGGCAGAGTCGCGCGCACAGCTCCCTGACTTTGCAGCGAGGCACCCGAGTACGTCGAAGGGCGCACCGTGCCGCCTTTGTCGAAGGTATTCACCGAGGTGATCTCGGCCGCGGTCAGCAGCCGGCCGCTGACCTGCTTCGGCGCGAATCCCTTCAGTTGCAACTTGAGCTCCGCGGCCTGATTGGGATTGAGGTTGACGAGAGCGATATGCACGCCACCGCTCGCGTCGCGTGCCGCGGAGGCATGCAGCCCCGGCACTTTCACCGCGCCGAGCGCGTAGTCGGGCGCCTGCAGCTCGAACGGCAACGAGACGGCATCCTGGAAAACCTTATACAAGTCGAATACGTGATAGGTGGGAGTCAGCACCATCTTCTCGCGCTCGGTCAGTATCATCGACTGCAGAACGTTGACCATTTGCGCGATGTTGGCCAGGCGCACGCGATCGGCATGGGCGTGGAAGATGTTCAAGGTGACGGCCGCGGTCAATGCGTCGCGCAGGCTGTTCTGCTGATACAGCGGCGACTGGCCCGGTTCGCTGTCGTACCAGGTGCCCCATTCGTCGACGGCGAGCACGATGCGCTTGGCCGGATCGTATTTGTCCAATATCGCGGCGTGCATGTTGATGATCGCGTCCATGCGCAGGGCGTTGCGCAGCGTCGCGATCCAGTCGGCTTCGCCGAATGCCGTGGCGGAACCCTTGTGCTTCCATTCGCCGCTCGGCAGCGTGTAGTAGTGCACGCTGTACACGTCGATGAGCTCCGCAGCTACCGACAACACGCCTTCCGTCCAGGCGACGTCTTCCGCGTTGGCGCCGCTGGCGACCCGGGAGAGGGCAGTGCCCGAAGACGATCGAACGAACGTCGCGAACTGGCGATAGAGATCGGCGTAATAGGTGGGACGCATGTGCCCGCCGCATCCCCAGGCCTCGTTGCCGACGCCGACATAGTCGAGCTTCCACGGCTTGTCGCGACCGTTCGATTTGCGTTCGAGCGCCAGACTCGATTTTCCGTTCGCGGTCACGTACTCGAGCCAGTCGGCCATTTCGCGCGCTGACCCGCTGCCGACGTTCATGCCGATATAGGTTTCCGCACCGATCAGCTCGGCGAAATCCATGAACTCGTGTGTGCCGAACACGTTGCGGTCTTCGCCGCCCCAGGACTGATTCGGTCGTACCGGCCGCTGAGCGCGCGGTCCGATACCGTCGCGCCAGTGATATTCGTCGGCGTAGCATCCGCCGGGCCAGCGAACGACCGGCACGTGGATCGCTTTGAGCGCCTCGACGACATCTTTGCGGTAGCCGCGAATATTCGGGATCGGCGAGTCGACGCCGACCCAGATGCCTTCGTCGATGCCGCGGCCGAGTTGTTCGGCAAACTGGCCATAGACTTCGCGATGGATCACCGGCCCCGGCTGATCGACATGCACGACCATTTGCGCTTCGGTGGCACCGGCCGCGAATGCAGTTTTCGCGGCGCCAACCGCCAGTGCCCAAAACATAACCGCGGCAAACCGAACAAAGTTTTTCATAGCGCCAGTAGAGTCCCGGGATCAGAGGTCAGTGGAGCGTTTTTATATCATAAGATTTATCATATTAAATGGAATCAGAGTGCCATAGCCTCTGTCCGCGATTGCAGGAAACGGCACGAAGTATCTCGAATCGCAGATGTGTCCGATATTTGCCAAGCGCAGCCGTGCGCAGGAATTTTCGGAAGAGTCGACTCTGACCCCGCGGTTTACGTCTGCTTGAGCTGGTCGCGGGTGCGATCGAATTGAGATCGACGAGCCAGAGCGTCGTCGAGGCGGTCCAAGGCGGAGATGACATCCTGCGCTTCGTTGTTCAGCTCGACGGCGGCTCGATCAAGCGCTTGCCACAGCGGCTTGAGTTGGCGAACGAGCTTGGCTCCGCTGACTGTCAGCTTCAATTGGCGTCGCCGGGCGTCGGACGAATCGACTTCGGCGGTGATGATGCCCGCGCGCTCCAGGGACTGGCGCGTCTGGCTGACCGAGACATGAGTGATCCCCAATCGCGCCGCTAGCTCGCCGACGCTCAAAGGGCCGTCTTGCACCAGTTCGTACAACACTCCTACCCAGCGCTGCTCGAAAGACACACCGAACTCGGCGTAAATCCGACGGGCATCTTCATCGATGCTTTCAGACAATCGGCGCAAGCGCCCGCCAATCGCGGCCGGTCCATATTTTCGCACGTGGTCTTTCATGGAAAACGACTTCCCTCCGCGTGCCTGCATGCAAGGCCGTGACTGAGTGGATCTTGGATCTTGCGCATTGTAGGTCTCGGCCGATTCTCAGGAGAATTTTCCCCGACGTGGTTTTCAGGGCAAGGGTGACTTCTGTCCTATTGCATATATGTAGGTGCCTACATAATAGTCTAACAGACTCAAGCTTTCTTCTATCCGGGAATGACAAAAATAATGCGCACCAGCGAGTGGGATGTGAATCCGCAACGACGCAAGTTTCTGATTGCTGGCCTCGCCGCCACGGCAGCGGGCGCGTGCTTTGGCCGCGCACCCCAGATAGAAAGCATGGACAGCTTCATTCTGCGAGAAATGAAAAAAGCCAACATCCCAGGGTTGGCCGCAGGTTTCGCCGAAAACGGCGTTGCACGCTGGGTACGAGGCTACGGGTTCGCGGATGTGCAGACACGCCGCCCGGTCTCGACCGATACGATGTTCCATATCGCTTCACTGACGAAGATCGTGACGGCGACGATGGTGATGCGATTGGTCGAACAGCAACGGATTCGGTTGGATGATCCGGTCGCGCCGCACTTGGATTTCGCACTGGCGAATCCCAGCCATGCGGACGTTCCAATCACATTCCGCCACCTGTTGATGCACGTTTCGAGCATTTCGGACGAGGAGTACTACAAGCACGATTCTCGCCAGAGCGGAACCGATGCGACGCAACCTATCGGTGATTTCCTGAAGAGTTTTCTGCTTCCCGGCCAACAATACTGTACCTCCCGGGCGTGCTTTTCGAGCGAATCGCCAGGCACGACCTGGAGCTACAGCAATCTGAGCTACGCGCTGCTCGGCTATCTGGCGAGCCGGATCGGCGGCGAGGATATGCGCGAGCAGACGCGCAAGCAGATATTTGCGCCGTTGCGCATGAGGCACACGAGTTGGACGATCCGCGATACTCCCGAAGCGCTGCGCGCCACGCCTTACGACATGGTGGACGGCAAGCTCCAACCGGTTCCGCCGGTCGGTTTTCCGGATTGGTCGGTAGGCATGCTGCGATCCTCCGTAGCGGACTTCACCCAGTTCGTTGCGGCCTGCGCCAATGGCGGTTCGGCCGCCGGCCACCGCATCCTCGATGAAACCACGCAACGTCAGATGCTGGAAATGCACACGCCGAAAGGATTGCCTGATTGGTTGACCGGACAAGGTCTCGGCTGGATGGCCGCGAAATTGGATGGCATCACGCGACCGGAGCATTGGGGCGGAGACCCCGGCGTGTTCACGGCGGTCTATATGAACCCCGAGAAACGCAGCGCCGCTGTGGTCTTTACCAACGCATCGGTAACCCCGGAAAGCAAGGCCGTGATAAAGAACATCGCCAGTCGATTGCTGGGGAGTACGAAACAGGGGTCAGGGTAGACTTTCAAATACTTGGTCAGAGCAGTCCACTCAACGCAACGAATGACAGGAATCCCATGATCCAACGTATCGATGCCGGCTCGCGCATGTCCGAGGCCAGCATTCACAACGGCATCGTCTATCTGGCCGGGCAGGTGCCGGAGGACACGAGTCTCGACATCGAAGGGCAGACGCGCGAAGTACTGGCCGCGATCGATGCCTTGCTCGCGCAGGCGGGCAGCGACAAGACGCGCATTCTGCGCGCGCAGATTTTTCTCGCCGACATCGCGGACTTCGCCGGCATGAACCGCGCATGGGATGCGTGGGTCGTGCCCGGCAACGCGCCCGCGCGCGCGACAGTCGAAGCAAGACTTGCGAGGCCGGAATGGAAGGTCGAGATCGTCGTCACTGCGGCGATCTAAACCTGCGGTGACGGGATCGTCAGTTCCGCGTTTTTCGGATCGCGAGGCGGCCTCGCAATAACCGCGATCCCCACGCACCGAGCGCGATGGCCAGGGCGAGCAGTTCGAACCCGCGAAGCATCGGAGCCTCGCGCAGTGGCGCGCTCGCAACCGTCGCGGTGCTCATCACCGTGGCCGTCGCCGTGCCGGGCGCATCATCGCTCAAGGTCACCGTTACCGGGAAGGTCCCGCCGCTGACATACGTGTGGCTGCCGCTGACGACGAACGCACCGCCGCTGCCGCTGACCGTTCCCGCCGTCGTGTTGCCATCCCCCCAATTGATCGTCGCGACGAAGTCGCTCGCCGGGTTGCCCGTGTTCGTATCGGAAAAGTTCGCGACCGCGCCCGAGAAAGGAGCGAACTGGGTCGTGTTGATCGTGAGCGGCGTGCCGCTGAGCGCGTCGGTTTCGCCGACAGTCGCGCTGCCGGTCGCGCTTCCGGTCTGGTTTGCGGAGTCCGTCACTGTGATGGAGACGGTGAAGTTGCCCTCGTCGGCATAAGTATGCGTTCCGGTCACGCCGAAGGTCGCGCCCGATGTGATCGTGCCCGCGCTCGTCGTGCCATCGCCCCATGCGATCGTCGCGGAAAAATTCGCAACGCTGCTTTGGGATGAGTCGCTGTCGGTGAAGCTCGCGACCGGACCGTTGAAGCTGACGCCTTCCTGCGCCGTGATGTTCGCAGGCGTTACGGCGATCAACGTGACCGACGTGCCGCTGAGCGAAAAGGCGGCGTTGAATGTCGGTGGCGTCGTGCCGCCGACGATGTCGGTGCCGACGCGAAGCCAGTCGGGGGCAAGATTGGCGTCGCGGGTCCAGCTTTGCAGATCGTTGCTGAACGGTGTGGCTGATACGGGGATCGGCTTGGGCGAGGAGAGCCACAAGAAGCTGCCGCTGCTCAACGCAACCTGCGGCACGAAGAAGTAGTGCCCGGCGGGGAGCACAATCGGCGTCGTGAAGGTGACATCGAAGCGGTATTCGTTGCCGGATGCGCCGCCGCTGCCGCCGGTGGTCTGGTTCGGCACCTTGTGGATGCCGCCGGCCACGACCGTGTTCGCGACCGTAAACGCCCCCAGCGCTGAGGTGGAGAACGTGAGATTCCCGGTCGTGCTGTCACGGCTATCGAACGCGACGTCCGAAGGCGAGTTGGCACGGGTCGGCACGTTCCCCGACGGCGGGTTCGTCGAGTCCTGCGGAAAGACGCGATAGATTTCGACGCCAACGTACGACACCGTGGGTGTCGTCGGCAGCAGGCCGTAAAAGCTCGCCTGGGTGATCGTTGTTTGCGACGTGAGGACAAAGTCGTCGGCCGACTCGCTTTCCACAACGCTTACCCCGCTCGGTTGCGAGCCGGTCGCCATGCGCCCGTCCGGAAGCCCCGTGCTGAAGGTGAAGGCGGCGCCCCAACCCGAGGTCGCGAAGGCGAGGCCGAGGAGGGTAAGAACAATCAGGACGAACAACTTGCGCATGGCGTGTGTCCCCTCATTGCTGGTTTGGATGGCGGAAACCGACAGCGACGAACGCCCATGGTATAGGAAATTCAACCGTGCTTTCGGCCGGCCGAAACTGCGGGCGGGAAACTCAGGGCGGATTAGACTATCCCTAAGCACCAACACATCGACTCCGGCCCACGCATATCGGAATAAAGGAGGGGAGCAGAATGGACTTTCCCCAGTTTCCGACACCGGTTTCCTGGACAATGGATCGCGCAGAATATCAGGGGGATAAGATGAAAATCTGGAACGAAAAACGCCCGAGACTTTGGTTGCTGGGCTGGTCCGCGGTTTGCGTGTGTTCGTTCGCCATCGCGGCGCCGCCCGCGGCGAGCGAGTCCGACGAAGTGCGGCACTCGGCATCGCTGCAGGGCGTCAAACTCTGGGAAGACGCCACGCCCGCCGATCTCAACGCCGACAGCACCTATCTGCTGCCGGGGTCTTTCCACGCCAAAGTCACGCTCGAGAATCTGCGCCGCCGCTTCGGTCCGAACAACGTGCGCGTGAGCAAGCTTGCCGGTGTGGAGGGCGAGGAGTTCAACGGCATCGTCTTGTTCGGCGGTGATCCGCAACGCCGGGCGGAAATATTTTTCGCCGACGAGGCGAACCAGCGCGGCATCGGCTCGATCCGCGTGATCGGCGACAAATCGCGCTGGCATTTCGACAACGGTCTGCGCGTCGGCGTCACTCTCGCGGAACTCGTCGCGAAAAATGGCGCACCGATCAGCTACACGGGACTGGATTGGGACTACGGCGGCGCCATCAGCGACTGGCATGGCGGACGGCTGGACGCCATGACTCAGGGTTTTCCGCCGAAATCGATCGGCCTGACGCATGGAGCGCATGCTTCCGGGTTCCCTTTGGGCGAGGGTACCTACCGCAGCGACGACAAAAAATACGCGAATGCCTTATCCGTGCTGTACGTCGGTATGCTCTCGGTCGGATTCGAGGATCGCGACTGACGAATTCGAGGCGAGTGTGCGCTTGCTTTCGATCGACGATAAAAGAGTCAGTTGATCCGCACAGTCCTTAAACGAGCCCGGCCCATTTTGGGATGGTCTCAGATCGAAAGTTTCGGATCGCCTTCGATGATGTGCTGCTCCAGTTGCGGCGCTTCGCCTTTTTTCCACAGCGGTGCGTGGTGTTTGACGCGATAGACGAGCGCACCGCCATCTGCTGCATTGTTGCTTTCGACGGGTCGCTGGATGCAGACGAATTCGGTCTCGAATGCGTCTGCGCTCGCGCGCACGACGGTGTAGCCATGCCCGCCCATGTCGATGAAGCGCAGATGCGGAGCATTGTCCGGATTCGATAGCGCGCGCGCTTTGCCAATATCGCCGCTTTTCGAATATTCAAGGCAACTGCGCACGCCGTGCCGCAGCAGCATGTTGACCGCGGGCTCCGGCTTGGGTCCGCCGCGATCGGCAACGAATAGCGGGCGCAGCGGGTGGTCTTTCGGAAACTTGTGCTCCAGAGATTCGACGAGTCCGGGCGCCGAGATCGATCCCGTGACGAACGCGATGCCCACCGGTTCGAATTTCTGCGGCGGCAACGCCTTGGCGGCAAGTCCGGCCCAGAAACTGTGGCGATCGCCCGCGACCGTGGCGAATCCGGTGATGCCCTCGTTCGCGACGAAGTCGTAGATCTGCGCTCGCTCGACGTACGCGCTGCCGTGATCGCCGCCGCCGAAACCGGCGTAGCCTGCGCCGGGCCAGGGCTTGGTGAGGCCTGCAGGGAGGTTCTGCGGATCGGCGCGCCAGTCGAGCGTGCCGGTCGTGTTGCCCCAGATTTTCCACGTCGCGTTCGATGTCTTGAGTCGATCGAGGAACCACTTTTTCTGCGTGGCACCGAGGATCGTTTGTGCGGGTTTGTCTTTGCGATAGTTCGCGACATCCTTGTCGCCGAAGCGAATCGTCGCGGGCGGCTTGCCGCCGTTAGCCGTGCGGCCGGCATCGAGAATTTCCTGCATTTCCTGCGGCAGCAGGTTCGGAAAATCCTTGCTCGAGAAAACATCCGCGCGATCGTCGCCGGTCGGATCCTCCGAACGATAGCTGCGCTGGTCGGTGACGATGAGGTCAACATGACGGCCCCAGCGCAGCGCGCGATAGCCGGTGAGGCTCGCGAGCGCGGCGAGATTGTTCGGCTCCTGGCCCATGCCGTTTTCGTCGAAGCGATTGATCGGGGCATCGACGACGTGGGGCGCAGCGAAACGTTCCAGCGACGGGTTCGGCTTCTTCACGCGTGCGGGCTGGTATTCGAACCACGCCTGCATCGCGGCGACTTTGCGCGTTTGCCGTGGCAGCGTCTTGCCGTCGAATATTTGCAGACTCTGCCAGCCGAGCCAGCTGAACTCGTGGTTGTCCCACATGGCCACGAACGGAAAGTAGGCGCGTGCATCCTGCAGATCGGGATCGGCGAGGTACGCGCGATAGACCGCGCGATAGTCGTCGACCGTCGTCGGAATATGGAAGTCGGCATGTTTTTCACCGTGCTCGTAGCGTACGAGCTCACGAATGCGGCGATCGTAATAGCCTTGCGGCCGGTCTTCCGGATACCAGACGAGTTCGTAAATGAAGTCGCCGAGATGCAGGACGAAACCCAGGCGCTCCTCGGGTGGCGCGTGCTGATCGTCGTAGATCATGCGCCGGTAGGCCGTCTGCGGACCGAGATTCGCGTTCTGGCACGAAACGAACGCGAAGCGCACTGGGCGCCCGTCATCATGGGCCGGAGCGGTCAGCGTGCGGCCGATGCGGCTGCCGTTACCTTTGGCATCGGTGAAGCGATACCAGTACTCGCGCGCGGGTTTGAGGCCGCCGACGAGCACGCGGCAGGTCCAGTCCGCGTCGGCGGCGACGGTGGTTTTTTTGAGCGCGACGACGTGGGTGAAATCGGCGTCCTCGGCCACTTCAAGATCGAGCGAAACGGGCTGTGCGGCGTTCGTCGTGTAGCGCGTCCACAGCATCACGCTGTCGAAGGTCGGATCGCCTGAGGCGACCCCTTCGCGAAACGATTCGCGATGCTCGCGCCATTTCGTTCGCGAAGGCGCGGCGATCGCGCGGCTCCAGACGGCGACGGCACCGAGCGCCGCGGCGCTGGCGAGAAAGCGACGGCGAGAGAGTTGCGTCATGTTCGCACTCCGGCGTGAACGATGAGATGGGGATGCAAAATCGTCATGTGCATTTCCCAAGCAAAATGTGGATTCGTGCGCCTAGAACAGCGCCGAGCCGCAAGCGTGAGGAAATTTCCATCGACTTGCCCGTGGCAAGAGTCATGGATGACTGCATGTAGGAACGCTCTTGTGCCTGCCGCGTGGAACGAGTGGTTCCCGCGGATCTGACCGGAGCGCCTCAGGAAAAAAGGGCAAGAAAGCAGGCTAGGTTCGCGCGCAAATTTTTCTCGCCGACGGTTTTCGCCGGCATGAATTGCACACGTGGGGGCTGCCCGACAACGCGCTTGCGCGCGATGGTCGAACGCGGAGATCGTGGCTACCGGCGCAGTGAATGCGCAGTCAGGTGACGCTCTGGCAGCACCCTGGCCAATTTTTGGTGTTCTGAATCACAGAATTCCGCCGTTTGACGGAATTTCTGTTATCTTCGTCACACAATATGCGCTTGGATGGTTACCGTAGCCGCTAGCGGACGGCCATGACAGTGCACACGTGCGTTCGCGTTCCGTCCAATGAGGAGGGAGTATGAGCCACTACAAGGCACGCTCGGACACGCCGGTCGGTCCTGTCGACTGGAGCGATCCGCACCTGAGGTCGCTGCTCGAGAAAACCGCCGACTGGCGGTTGGACAATCGCAGCAGCCTGCCGCCGCAGGAAGTGCAAGTTCACATCAGCTCGGGCTGGGCGACGAACAACACCGTCTGCAAGCCCGCGCTGGTAGTCGTGAAGGATGACGGCACCATGGTGCTTGTCACCCACTTTGCCATCCCGCAGGGGGAACATGTCGGAGTGGACAGCGCGCGCGGCGAGGGCAGGCGTATCGCATGGGGCAAGGTGATCGATGGACGCGAGGGTCATCGGACCGAAGACCGCGAGCAACACCTGTTCCTGAGCTGGTTGCGCCTCGACTGAAGCGCGGCTGCCCACACCGCTGGCGGGTTTGTCGCCTCTGCTGCACTCGACCCGATCAGAACTGCGGTCTCTCAACGCGCCGCTGGTTGCTGCCGCATTTCGCGATCGATGAAGCCACATCGAGAGACTGATGGATTCCTGATCGGACGTTGCGGTTCGGCGCTTTTGCGAACCCGTTGTCGCAACCGTCATCGCTCTCGTGCTTCCAGTATCCTAGCGCCAGGGGAATCATTGCGTGATGGGGAGTAGCGCCATGTCGCGGTGTCATTGGCTGGTCTTGCTGATTTGCGTTGGTTGGCTCCTGCCGCAATCGCCGGCGGCCGCGGACGCGCCCGCGCCGGGCGACTTGCGCTCCGCCGGTGCCGTCACGTTCCCGATATCCTGCAACGCATCAGTGCAAGCGGACTTCAATCGCGCCGTCGCGCTGCTGCATTCGTTTTTCTACGAGGAAGCGCGGCGCATTTTCACCGCGATCGCCGAGCGCGATCCGACCTGCGCGATGGCACAATGGGGCATCGCGCAGACCTGGTGGCATCCGATCTGGACGCCGCCGTTGCCCGACGAGTTCGCCGCGGGCAAGGCGGCCGCCGAGCAGGCGTCCAGCCTGAAAGCGACGCCGCGCGAGCGGGGTTTCATCGAGGCCATCCGCATCTACTATGCGACGCCGGACACGGCGCCTGCCGCGCCGGTTGGGCAGTCATGCCATGGGCCCGTCGGCACGGCTACGCGAGTGGTCGCATACGAAGCATCGATGCGCGCGCTGCGCGACCACTATCCGACCGATGTCGAAGTGCAGGTGTTCCATGCTCTGGCGATGCTGGCGGTGGGTTATGCGACGCCGACGGATACGACGCTCGCGCACCAGAAGGAAGCCGGCGAATTGCTGGAGCGGCTGTGGAAGGACTACCCGAAACATCCCGGCATCGCGCACTACATCATCCACAGTTACGATTATCCGTCGCAGGCGCAACGCGCGCTGGCCGCGGCCAAGGCATATGCCGCCATTGCGCCGTGGGTGCCGCATGCGTTGCACATGCCTTCGCACATTTTCACCCGGCTGGGCATGTGGGACGAAGCGGCCGCGAGCAACTCGGCTTCCGCCGAGGCGTCGCGCTCCTATGCCAAGCTGCGCGGCCGCACGGCGACTGAGAGCGAAGAGCTGCACGCGCTCGACTATCTGATCTACTCCTACCTGCAGGAAGGCCGCGACGCCGATGCGCGTGCGGTGTTTGATCGCGCGACAAGCGTGAAGGAGACCTTTCCGCCGCTCGAATTTGCCGCTGCGTACTCGCTCGCTGCCGTGCCTGCGCGCTATGCGTTGGAGCGCGAAGCGTGGCAGGAAGCGGCGAACGCGCCCGTTCCAGCGCGAGTGCAGTGGGCGAAGTATCCGTTTGCCGAGGCGATGTTCGAGTACGGCCATGCACTGGGGCGGCTGCACACCGGCGACCTCGCGGGCGCGCGCATCGCGATCGCGCGCATGCATGCATTGCGCGATGCGACCACGGACATCAAGTTCGACTACTTCCGCCGCCATCTCGACGTGCAGACGCAAGCGGCCGACGCGTGGCTGGCGCATGTGGAAGGCCACGACGCGCAAGCAGTTGCGTTGCTCACTTCGGGCGCGGATGCCGAGGACGCGCTCGGCAAGCATCCGGTCTCGCCCGGCGCGTTGATGCCGCTGCGCGAACAGCTCGGCGCGTTGCTGCTCGAGTTGAAACGCCCGCGCGATGCGTTGGCGGCCTACGAGGCTGTGCTGAAGATTTATCCCGCGCGCTTCCGCAGCCTTTACGGCGCTGGATTGTCGGCAGAACGTGTCGGCGACGACGCGCGTGCGAGCGGCTACTTCACGCAGCTCGTCAAGCAGACCGCCGCGGCCGATGGAGCACGGGCCGAAGTGACGCATGCCCGGGACTATCTGCGCGCGCATTCGTCGGCTGGCGTCGCGCGCCTCGACCGCGCTCGCGGCGATTCTTCGACGATGTTCGCCGCGTATTGAGTTACGGACTGCCGATTCAGTTTGTCCGCTAGAAAAAAGGGCGCACTTCGATTGGAGTTGTCGTCGCCAGCGCGAGCTTGCGACCCCATTCAAGCGCGGCATCGAGATCGGGGGCCTGAACGATCGTGATCCCGCCGATCAGCTCCTTGGTTTCGATGAAGGGTCCGTCGGTCATCGCGAGTTTGTCGCCCTTGTAGCGCAATACCTTGGCCGTGCTAGGGACGTCGAGTCCGCCACCGAACACCCAGGCGCTAGCCGCCTGCATCTCCTGCTGCACGGCGCCGACGTCGCGCATGATTTTCTGCAGCGCCGCGGGTGCGGGCTGCTTGCTGCCGGCGGGATAGCAAACGCTGAGCAGATATTTTTTCATCGCAGGATCCTTGGGCGAGGTAGGCATTCGTTTCTTCCGACGAGCGAGCGGGTCTGGGTTCGACAGTTACCGAGAACCGGTGAAGCTGCCATTGTCGGTCGAAAGCATGCTGATCCGAAGTCCCGCTCGAATTCCCGCCTGCAGTCTGGGCATGCGTCAGTTGGGGTAAGAGTGTCATGCGCGCTAGGCGAGAAGCGCGCAGCAGTCGGCATAGTCGAGTGACCTCGGTTGGGTATGCGAGCGCGCAGGGGATGCAACTTTTACCCTGCAAGCCGCAGCTACCATCCGGCTTGCGGCACCAATCCGGGCCGTATGCTCACCAGGCCTGCGCCTCCCGAGCGTCGCGTTTTGAGGAGCAACGGATGAGCATTCGAATCGAGTCGAAAAATCTGATCGCGGAACACACGACAGCCGCTTTCGGCTGGCGCGTCTATGGTTTGGGGATGATCGCGTTGGGCGCGGTGTGCCTGGCGTTCGGAGACTTCCATCCGGGCCAGCCGGTGCCGAAGGATTTCCCGGAACGCACCGCTCTGGCTTATGCCGCTGCGGCCTTCATGTTGATCGCGGGAGTGGCCGTCGAGTGGCGACGGACCACGGCTCGGGCAGCGGCGGCGCTCACCGCGTACTTCGCGCTCGTTGTCGTCCTGGTGATGAATGGCCGCGTCCTGCTCGCCCATTACGCGCAGTTCGGACCTTATGAGAGCCTCGCCATACAGCTTGCCATCGCGGCGGGCGGATTGATCGTCTACGCGGACTGCGCCGACATCGATGCCGGTCGGGCATCGCGCCTTACGCGATGGGGCCAGGTCGCGTTCGGAGTTTGCTGTCTGGTGTTCGGCGTTGCGCATTTCGTCTACATGGATCTGACCGCACCGCTGGTGCCGAAATGGCTGCCGCCGACGCAGGAGTTTTGGGGCTATGCGACCGGGCTGTGCCACATCGCCGCAGGCGTCGCGATCCTCGTGGGAGTGCAGGCTCGCCTGGCCGCGATCCTGCTTACCGTGATGTTCGCCGCGTTCACGCCGCTGGTGCACCTGCCGATGTTGATCGGCGATCCTTCGAACCACTGGTTCTGGAATGAGAATGCGGTCAATGTCGCCCTGACTGGCGCTGCCTGGGTGGTTGCGGACTCGCTGGCAAAAAGAAAAAAGGGGCGGAGCTAATCAACCGCGGTCGATTATCTCCGTCCCCCGAACACTGCAATCAAACGGCATCAACCCCACTGCCAGAAAAACCGCTCCTGACCCCATTTGCTTGCTCCGAGGTTACGGCTGGTGAGAGCAGGCGGCGTCGTACTGGGAGACGCTCGCCGTATTGCCCGAGTTTTGCGCCTGCTGGCCCGCATAATGGGTGCCGGCATTGCCGTTCGGATTGAAGGCCGAGCCCGGAGCCGATGCAGTGTTGCCCGGCGTGTTCGGTGCCGTCGCGCTTCCGCAGGACTGCTTGGGCTGGCCGGTCATGGCCGGTCCGCGTACCGTGGACGACGTGGTGGTCGGCGTCTGATGCGTTCGCGTTCCGTTCGTCGGCATGCTGTGCACGCCTCCACCCGCAGTGGCGAGCGAAAACGCGCCTGTAGCCGCCAGCAGGCAGGCCGAAACGATGGCTGTGGTTGAGCTTTTCATAGTCTGATCCTCTCAAAACGATGTGTGTGATCGGCGTTGCTGCGTGCACGGAGGCGTGCTGCCTACACACTTGTAGATCGCCTTGAGTCGGAGCGCGGTTCAATCCGATTTGATGCGACGCGATTCGCGTTCAGCGACGAGACGTTTATCTGAACGCGCGGGCGAAGTTCGCGGCTCGTGTTGACTGTAACGACTGTTCCATGTAACGATCGTTACATGAGTGATCGCAAAGACCAACTGATTGACCGCGCCATCGACTATCTGCTGAAGAACGGGCTCGCCGGCCTCTCGTTGCGCCCGCTGGCGGCCGGAATCGGGACCAGCGCGCGCTTGCTGGTCTTCCACTTCGGCTCGAAGGAAGGGCTGATCGAGGAGGTGCTCGGCGAAGTGCAGGAGCGCCTGCGAAAATCGCTCGCTGCAGTCGCCTCGGCCAAGTCGCTTGTCGCGGGCGAGGCGCCAATGAAGCGTTGTTGGCGTTGGGCGAGCGACAAACGCAACTTGCCCTACCTTCGTCTTCTGTACGAGGCGCATTTCATTGCCGTTCGGGTGCCCGGCACCTACGAGCGCTATCTGAATCGATCGTCGCTGAATTGGATCGAGTTCATTGCGTCGCGTTTGCCCGAATCCATAAGAAGTGCAGCGATGGCGACGCTATGCGGGGCGGTTTTCGACGGCCTGATCATGGAGTTGCTAAGCACGGGAGACTTGCGCCGCACGACGCGCGCACTCGACGATTTCATCGCGCTGCTACGGCGCGAGCACGAGGCGAGGACGCGCGCTGCGCGCATCGAGGAACGTACATACAAGAAGAGAAAAGCATGAACGCTCAATCCATGGCGCAAGGAAACGAAGTCATTCCGAAGCCCATGTTGTCCAGCATCCTCGGACTTGTGCTCACGCTCGGCGTCGGCAGCCTGCCTTTCCCGGCCTGGGACAACGAGCTCAAGGACGTGGCGCATATGCTTGGCAACGAAGCGATCTATTGGGCGCTGGTTGGCGCGACACTGGCCTACGTCGTGTTCGTCGAGAAACGTGCTCTGTCCTCGATCGGTTTGCGCCGGCCTCCCATTCGTGACTTGCTCCTCGGCTCGGCTTTCGCGGCTGCGATCATTGCCGGACTGGCCGTGCTTTATCTGCTGGTCTTGCCCGCGTTGCATCTCGGCGAAGATCAGGCGGTCGGCGCTCTGACCGCGGCGCCCGCGTGGTGGCTGGCGATCTCCGTCGTCCGCGCGGGAGTCTCGGAGGAGGTGTTGTTCCGCGGCTATCCGATCGAGCGCCTGCTGTCGCTGACCGGCAGCCGGGGCGTTGCGGCGTTGCTGCCGCTTGCGCTGTTCGCGCTGGCGCACGTCGGCTCTTGGGGCTGGACGCATATCATTGTTGCCGCGTTCGGGGGAGCCATGCTCACCTGGCTCTATTTTTGGAAGCGCAATCTCTGGGTGAATATCGTGGCGCACATAGTTGTGGATGGTGTTGCATTGTTTTCGGCATGATTGCCGGCTTCGAAATCGTCCATCGACGAAACGGGATCAGAGTGCCTAAAAAGTGAACGAAGAATTTTCTGCAAAACCGCTTGAATCGCGGCATGCCGGAGCGGGGATTCCGCCCACGGCCGCTTCGAGCTATCGACCCGACATCGACGGCTTGCGCGCCGTGGCAATCCTGTCGGTGTTGGCGTTTCACGCCTTTCCGCGCACAATCCCCGGCGGCTTCGTTGGCGTCGATGTTTTTTTTGTCATTTCGGGATACTTGATCGGCGGGATATTGCTGGGCGCGCTGGATAGCGGGCGCTTCAGCCTGGCGGATTTTTATTCGCGCCGGATCAAGCGGATTTTTCCGCCGCTGATCATCGTGCTCGCGGTGACTTATGTGTTCGGCTGGAATCTGCTTCTGGCCGATGAGTTCAAGCAACTCGGCAAGGACATCGCCGCCGGCGCCGCGTTCGTTTCGAACCTCGTCTCCTGGAGCGAGGCGGGCTATTTCGACCGCGCGGCGGAAACGAAGCCGCTGTTGCACCTGTGGTCGCTCGGAATCGAAGAGCAGTTCTACATCTTCTGGCCGATCATCCTGTATGCGGTGCACAGAAAGGCGAAATGGATCCTGCCGGCCCTGCTGACACTCGCCGCTGCATCTTTTGCATTCGACCTTTACATGACGTCGGCCGATCCGGTCGGCGCCTTCTATTCGCCGGCGTCGCGATGCTGGGAACTTGCCAGCGGCACGCTTCTCGCGCAATGGATGCGCGGCAGGCGCGACGCAGGCGCTTCTTCTGCGGGCCGCAGCGGAATGCTTTCTAACCTTCTCGGCGCCGCGGGTTTCGCAATCATCGTCGCTGCTTGTTTGATGCTGGACAAAACCGTGCGATTCCCCGGAGCCTGGGCGCTGCTTCCGGTTGCGGGCGCGTTGCTCGTCATATATGCCGGAAGCGCGGCATGGTTCAATCGTGTCGTCCTCGCGAGCCGGCCGGCGCTGTTCATCGGGCTGACGAGCTATGCCATCTATCTGTGGCACTGGCCGTTGCTCGCGTTCCTGCGCATTTCGGTCTCGGCAGAGCCGACGGTGTGGGCGCGATGCGCGGCGATAGCGCTGAGCATGTTGCTGGCGCGGCTCAGCTACGTGTTCGTCGAATCGCCGATCCGCGCGCCGGGGTACAACAAGCGCAAAGTGGTACTACTGTGTTTCGCCCTCGCCATCGTCGCGGCGACCGGATGGTGGACCTATCTTCAGGAAGGATTGAAGTGGAGATACCCGCAGATCATCCAGCAACTGACGGACGTGAATTTTTCCGTCCGCAACAAGGCGCGCGAGCACTTGTGCTTCATGTCGCCCGACGAGGATGAATCGAAATTTGCCGCGGAATGTCTCGAACGCGACATCCGTCCCTTGATCTTTATCTGGGGCGATTCGCACGCGGGTTCGATCTACCCCGGATTCAAGTCGATACAGAACGACTACCGATTCGGCATTGCGCAGTACACGGCTTCGGCGTGTCCGCCGCTGGTGAACATAACGATTCCCGAACGCCCCTTGTGCAAACGAATCAACGACTATGTCGTCGAACAGGTCAGGGCGACCCAGCCCGAGGTCGTCTTCATGGACGCAAACTGGAATTTCGCCCACCATCCGCTATGGCACGCGGCATACGATCTGCAGTTGCTGGACGGCACGATCGCCGCATTGAAAGACGCCGGCGCCAAGCGGATCGTGCTGCTGGGCTCCGCGCCGGGATGGCAGGACTCTCTGCCACGAGTAATCCTGCAAAACTGGCGGAACGATCCATTGCATCGCACACCGCTGCGGATCGAATCCGGCAAGCGCGCGGAATCGATCGAAAACGATCGATTGATGAAGCAGATCGCCGATCGACTGGGAGTCGAATTCATGTCGGTCTACGACATCCTCTGCAACGACCAAGGCTGCCTCACGCGATTGTCCGAGGACGATCATGAAGTCACCGCATCCGACTCGGAACATCTGACGCCGCATGCGGCCGAATACGTGATGCGCAAGATATTCGAGCGTGGCAGATTCGCCGAGCCGCGTTGACCTTGCGGGCTGGCCACTGCTTGCAGTTTCGCACTACGGATACGCAAACGAGGCTCGAAAAGGCGCTCTGACCCGTTCGGATTGCTGGTGATTTCCTCAAAAACTGCAGTCGTACGTCTAGGGTCTCGGGCGGCGAAACGCTGGCCCTTTCCTGGCCGCAATACAGCTGGCGTCGCCATGCGTCACCGAGCTCGTTTGCGGCATGACCGACATCCGACCATGAGGTGCTGCATGCTGCGTACTCTGCTGATGTTTTTGTCCGCTTTCGTCCTGTCCTCGCCCGCGCTGGCAGGCAAGGCGCCGTCCTACACCTACACGCGCGTCGGCAATGCCGCCGACGTTGCACCCGCGACCACCTCCGGCACGGTGCTGATGGGTGGCGGTACGGATGTCGACCAGGCCTTTCAATGGCTGTGCAGCATGGGCGGCAACGGCGATTTCCTGATCATCCGCGCCACCGGTACCGATGCCTACAACCCGTATGTGCAGGCGCTGTGCCCAAACACGAATTCCGTCGCTACGCTGATCATCCCCAATGCCGCGTCGGCCAACCTTGCAGCGGTCGCGGCGATCATCAATCAGGCGGAAGTCATCTGGATTGCCGGCGGCGACCAGTCCGACTACATCAATTTCTGGAAGGGCACGCCGGTGCAAGCCGCGCTCAACGCGCGCATTGCCCACGGCGTGCCGGTGGGTGGCACCAGCGCCGGGCTCAACGTGCTCACCCAGTTCGTTTACACCGCGCAGGCCAGCCAAGGCGTGACCAGCAGCCAGGCCCTGGCCGATCCGTTCAATCGCTACATGAGCTTCGATCGCGATTTCGCCCTGCTGCCCGCGCTGCAAGGCATCATCGGCGACGCCCACTTTGGCGTGCGCGACCGCATGGGCCGCGACATCGCCTTCCTCTGCCGCGTGGCCGCCAACGGTTGGAGCACCACGCCGCGCGGCATCGCCATCGACGAAATGACCGCGCTGCTCGTGCCTGCTACCGGCAACGCGAGCGTGGTAGGCACGGGCCATGTCTATTTCCTGCAGGCGCCGGGACTGCCGCAGGTATGCGCCGCAAAACAGCCGCTGACCTACCGCGGCATCGACGTCGCGCGCGTTGCTGCCGGCGACGGCTTCAATCTCGCTACCTGGGCTGCTGTGGGCGGAACGGCTTACTCGGTGACCGCCGAGGCCGGAGTGCTGAGTTCCACGCAGCCGGGTGGGTCGGCGTACTAAACGGGACTTGCGGAAATGGGCAAAGGGAGAAGGGGTGGACTTCATCCCTTTTCCTCTGCATGGTTTGGCTCGCGCGCGAGGCGTGCTGGCGAATGAGTAGGTTGACGATCGGAGTTGCTGCCTCCTGCTGCATCGACCAACCCAAAGTTGGCAACGCGCGGATCGAAAAAAATATACCAAGCGGCTTCGTTTCCCAAGAAACGTGGAGTTGTTTGACGACATTCATGCCGGCGTTGCTTGCTTCGATTTGTGATCGAAGGCGCATGGAAATTCAGGGTGCGAATGAACCTCCATTCGCGACGACGGCATTCATAGACATCCAAGAACAAACGTGTATTTCGAAAGAGGATGCCGCACTGACGTCTTGAGCATCAGAATTCGCTACGGTATGAGCCGGGATTATCCCGCGGCCATTGCGGAGAACGCTTAAGTACGCAATGCAATCGCGCTCGAGTCACGACGCGACAAGACCTCCTTCGACAAGAACGCAACAATCCTCCTCAGTTAGGAGACTGGTATGGCTACCGCGCGTACCACGGGCATTCTATTGCCCCTCAATTGTAGTCGCAGTGCTGCAAACCTCGCCCTGCATTGCGTGGCTTTGATCTGGCTGACTCTGCATTCTTCGGCCGCGCATGCCGTTCCGGCATTTGCCCGACAGACACATCAGCCGTGCGTAGCCTGCCATATTGGCGCGTTTGGTCCTCAGCTGACTCCTTTCGGACGGCAGTTCAAACTCCAAGGCTATACGCTCGACGCAGGTGACGATCGCAAGATCCCGCTGTCGATGATGTTGGTCGAGACGTTTACTCATACGCAGAAGGCGCAAGCCGAATCGCCCGGCAGTGGCTTCAACAGGAATGACAATGTCGAGCTGGAGCAGGCTTCCGCATTCCTGGCCGGACGCATCAGCGACCACCTTGGGATATTTGCGCAGGCCACCTATTCCGAGAACGGTGGAAAGGTGGGATGGGACAACGTCGAACTCCGTTATGCGCGTTCGAACCAGATCGGCTCGCATGCAGTGGTTTGGGGAATATCACTCAACAACAATCCCGGAGTGAGTGACGTATACAACACCATCCCTGCGTGGCAGTACCCGTATATGTCCCCTGATCTTGCACCTTCGGCTCCTGCCACGCCGGTACTTTTCGGTGCCATGGCAGGTCAGGTCATCGGGGCCAGCGCTTATGCGCAACTGGATGACGCTTGGTACGCGGAAGCCGGAGGATACCGTTCGCTCTCGCCGGCCTTCCTCAGAACGGTCAATACGGATTTCTCGGGGCGCGTGACCGGCGTCGCCCCTTATGCGCGAATTGCGTACATGAGGAATGTGTCAAACGGCAACTTCGAGATTGGAGGGGTCGTCCTCAAGATGCGCCGAGGACTTGTCGGCACCAACACGGCAGGCGATTCGGAGTCGCTGCCCGGACCCGCCGATCGCTTCGCGGACATTGGAGTGGATGCAAGTTATCAATATATCGGCAGCGGCGATCATATAGTGACGGTCAAGGCCCTCTACGTGCACGAGCAAGAACGCCTCGATGCATCCTTCGCAGCAGGTTCCGCAGAGCGGCTCCACGGCACGCTGCGATCCCTCAATCTCGACGCGAGCTATTGGTACAAGAACACGTGGGGTGTGACGCTCGGCAGCTTCGCAAACAACGGCAGTCGCGATGCGTTGCTTTATCCGGTCACCGGTCGGCCGACCACCAATGGGGGTGTCGCAGAGTTCAATTGGAATCCATTCGGCAAGACCGATTCTTGGGCGAAACCGTTTGCCAATTTGAGGCTTGGGGTTCAGTACACTTTTTATACGCGCTTTGCCGGTGCGGTGCGCAGCATCGATGGCAACGACCGGAGAGCATCCGACAACAACACCCTTTTCGTCTACGCGTGGACTGCACTATAAGAGGCGCGTTGCGCGGCTTCGATGCCGGTGCAATGCACGCCGGGCGGCCGGCAGAAGACGGAAGCGGGTTCGCTCGTTCTGTCTCCCGTCAGCGGACGCGGGTGAAGTAGAAGGTTCGCATTAGCGGAACGTTGTCGAAGCTCACGGCGGTCTCGATCATGCTCTTGCCGTCCGCGGCGACGGTGTAGACGCGCGTCGAGGCTGGCATGCCGCCTTTGCCAAGCCCCATGACCAGCACGTTGGGCGCGGGCATCTTGATCGCGCCGGTGTCGGCCTCGATCGTGCTGCCTTGGCCCGGAGCGGCGGTGCCGTCGAGGGCATAGGTCCCGTAGGCGTTGATCTTCGTTCCACCGGCATCGACGATGTCGACGTTGACCTTCCACTTCGCGCCGCCCGCATCGGCGAACGTGATCGTGACGCTCTGCGGTCGCGCTTCCTGCGGCATCGGCAGGCGCGAGATATCGACGGCCCAACTGCCGAGCAGGGGAGAAGGCGCCGGCGCCTTTGCCCTGGAAGATTCCGCGAGAGCAGGCGCACTCTGCATCGCGCCGGCGGCAAGAAGGATGGCGAACAGTGTTTTCAAATCGGCCTCCGGTGACTGAGCGAGCGGTGCAACACGATTCCGTCGCGGTGCGCAGCAAAACGCAGGTAAGAGTACACTTTCTCCATGCCCACCCCGAAGGACGTCGCCAAGGTGCGGGTCGATGCGGTTGCGAAGCCGCAGATCGACCTTGCGACGATTCCCGAAGACGCGCTGCTCGCGTTGCGCATGTGCGAGTTGCCGTTGCGCATTGAGGGGACATGGCTCGAGGCGCGCATTGCGCAGCTCTATCGCGAGCTTGAGGCAAGAAACATCCCGTTCAAGCCACGCTGCTATCTCGCCGACGAATGGCTGACGCCGGAAGGCGAGCCGGTCATCGGCATTCCGTTCTATCTCGCGCATCCGCGCCTGATCGAGTTGCAGCGCAAGATGATGCTCGAGGCCGAGGGCGACACCGACGCGGCGTGCATGAAGCTGCTGCGCCACGAATGCGGCCATGCGCTGAGCTATGCCTATGACCTCAACCGCAAGCGCAGCTGGCAGCGCGTGTTCGGACACTCGTCCGAAGAGTACGGCGATACCTATCGCTTCCGCCCGTACAGCAAGAGCTACGTGCGCCATCTCGACTACTACTACGCGCAGTACCACCCGGACGAGGATTTCGTCGAGACGTTCGCGGTCTGGCTGACGCCCGATCTGGACTGGCGCAGGAAATATGCGGGCTGGAAGGCGCTCGACAAACTGCTGTTCGTCGACAAGCTGATGGCGGACATCGCCGGTAAGCCGCCGCTGCGCGCGAGCGGCAAACTGTTATGGAAGGTATCGGCGATCCGCAGCACGCTCGATCGCTATTACAAGAAACGCCGGCAAGCCGAAGCCGAGGATTTTCCGGAGTTCCACGACGACAACCTGCGCCGCCTGTTCGCCGAGGGCAAGGCGCAGGGCGAAACGCGGCGACCGGTCGCCAAACTGCTGCAGGCGCAACGCAAGCCGCTCTTGGTCGAGGTGTCGAACTGGACCGGCGAGCGGCGTCACATGGTCAACAAGGTTTACAAGGCGGTGCTGCAGCGCAGCCGCGCGTTGCGCCTGGTCACTGACGAGGCGGATACGGTGGCGGTACTGAAGCTCGCCACCTATCTGACGACGCTGATGATGAATTATCGCTACACGACGCGGTTGCGGGGGAAGCTCTAGATGGCGACGCGTGTTTTGATGGTCTTCGATCTGCCGTATTCGGTGCCGCCGGACTACGACTTTGCCGCGGAATTCGCCGATCCCGACGGCAGTTACACTGAGAACGACGTGTATCAGGCGCTGCTCGAGTCCGGCTATGAAGTCCGCCGTCTCAGCCTGTTCGACGACATACGTCCCCTGCTCGACGCGGTGCGCGACTTCAAGCCCGACGTGATTTTCAATCTCTGCGAGACGTACAACAACGCCACGCACTGGGACAAGAACGTCATCGCCACGATGGAACTGCTCGACGTGCCGGTTACCGGCGCGAGTTCGAGCGCCGTGTTCCTGTGCAACGACAAGGGACTGTGCAAGAAGATCCTGCGTTTCCATCGCGTACGCACGCCGCGGTTCCACACTTTTTACCGCGGCCACAAGGTGTGGCTGCCGAAACGGCTGAAGCTGCCGTGCATCATCAAGCCGCTGACCGAGGAGGCCTCACGCGGCATTTCGCAGGCATCGATCGTCGACGACGAGGCCGGGTTTCTCGCGCGCATCAAGATGATCCAGGGGCGCATGGAGCTCGACGCGATCGCGGAGGAATATATCGACGGGCGCGAACTCTACGTCAGCGTCATCGGCGATCGCGCCTTGCGCACGCTGCCCGCGCGCGAGATGACCTTCGGCGACATGGCCGAGGACGAGCCGCGTATCGCGACCTACAAGGCCAAATGGGACGACAAGTACCGCAAGCGTTGGGGTATCAGCAATCACGATGCGAAGCCGATCGAAGTGGACCTGCAGAAGCGCATCGATGAGGTGTGCAAGCTCGCCTATCGCGCGCTCAATCTGCGCAGCTATGCGCGCTTCGACCTGCGCGTGACCGCCGGCGGCAACGTCTACGTGATCGAACCGAACGCCAATCCCTGCATCGCAAAGGACGACGAGCTCGCGCAGTCGGCGCTGAAAGCCGGCATTGCCTACCCAAGCCTGATCCGCAAAGTGGTCAATCAGGCGCTGCGTCGCGCTGGCAAGCAGTAGGCTGCCACCCGTCGACCAGGGTCAGCGCACGAACGAGCCGGGCACCAGTTCCTTCTTCGTGCCGGCAATGTTTTCCAGGCCCCAATCGGCCAGCGCGCGCAGTACGCGGCCAAGTTGGCGTCCCGATTCGGTCAGCGCATAGGCGTAGCGGACAGGGCGCTCCTGATAAGCCGAGCGCGCGATGATGCCGAATTGTTCCAGGCGCTTGAGGCGATCGGCGAGGATGTTGGTCGGGATCCCCTCCGGTGATTCCAGGAATTGTCCGTAGGTCGTCTTGCCGGCAAGCATGTCGCGTACCAGCAGCAGCGACCATTTGTCACCGATGCGGTCGAGCGTGTTTGCCACCGCGCAGGGGGATCGGCGGGGCAGTTCTGGTTTTGTTGCGCGATTTGCTTTTTTCATAATCGACACTTGCAAAGTGCAAGTTACAGATGCTAGCGTACCAACTAGAAACTTGCAAAATGCAAGTAACTAGGAGAAGCGTCATGTCTGTACCCGTTTCACAAACCGCGACATTGCCCGGAACCAGCCCGGGGCCGACGGTCGGAAACGCAATAAAGGCCGCATTGGCCGTATGGTTCGCGGCCGTGCTGGTCCTTGGCGCGAGCGGGGTCTACCAGGGCTCGCCCGGTCAGCCGCCGCTGCCGGTGTTTGCCAGTGCCGTCGCTCCGCTGCTCGTGTTCGCCGCCGCGCAGCGCTTGCTGCCGGGATTCCGCGAGTTCCTGCTCGCGTTGGACCTGCGCTTGATCGTCGGAATACAGGCATGGCGCTGGGCCGGCTTCGGCTTCGTCGCGCTGTATGCGAATCACGTGCTGCCCGGGCTGTTTGCCTGGCCGGCGGGTCTCGGCGACATGGCGATCGGCTTCGTTGCGCCGTGGTGGATCGTCGCGTTGAGCAAGGATCCCGACGCCGCGGCGAGTTCGAGGTTCAAGCTCTGGAACGCGCTCGGCATCCTCGACTTCGTCGTCGCCTTCACGACGGCGACGATCTGCGCGATGACGATCGCGAACGACAGGTCGCCGACGATCGCGCCGATGGGGCAGTTGCCGCTCGTGCTGATTCCGGCATTCATGGTGCCGTTGTTCGTGATGCTGCACGTCGTCGCGCTGATGCAGTCGAAGCGGGCGAGGGCATGACCGCGTCTACGCCGTTGCAGCCGCCTCTTCCGGCGGCGGCTGCAACGTCACCGCGAGTTTTTCGAGCGCATCGATTTCGTTGTCCAGCGCGTCGTGCAACTCGCTCTGGCGCGTCATCAGCGTCTCGATCGGCGCGGCTTGCTTGAGCTTCTTCAATTCGCCGTCGAACAGCAACCACTGCGCCGTCAGGGTCTCGACATTGTTCTTGGCGTAATGGCGCATCTCCTTAAGTTGCGCCAGGACGTCGTTGACGTGCTCGAACGGAGTCTTCGTATCCGCAGACATGGCAACCTCCTTATGTTCGCTTGCGGTTTAGGATAGGCGCGCGAAGCTGGCTGGCAGCGAAACGGCGGGAAGCCGGGATGCGATTCATCTCTCAAAACGCTGCAATGGTTGTTTTCCGCTGGTCCGCTGCGCTTGAGCGCTCCCGCCTGAAATGGGACGATCGCCGCATGGCCAACATACCTGCCGAATCCGTGCATCTGCGCGATCTCGCGCGCCTGCGTCGCGTGCGCGACCGTATCGACCGCGAGTACGCGCAACCGCTGAACGTCGAGGAGCTCGCGCGTGGGGTGCACATGTCGGGTGGGCATCTCAGCCGCCAGTTCAAACTCGCATTCGGCGAATCGCCGTACAGCTATCTGATGACGCGGCGCGTCGAGCGCGCGATGGCACTGCTGCGGCGCGGCGATCTCAGCGTTACCGAAGTCTGCTTCACGGTCGGCTGCGCCTCGCTCGGCACGTTCAGCACGCGCTTCACCGAACTGGTCGGCGTGTCGCCCAGCGTTTACCGGCAGGAGGCAGCGCAGGCGACTGCGGGGATGCCGTCCTGCGTCGCAAGACAGGTCACCCGGCCGGTCCGGACGCAATCGATCAGGAATGAAGAAGCGTCGACAACCGAGCCCGACATAGCATGACGGCTCGTTTCCAACCGCGAGCAAAACCACCATGAGTATCAGCATCTATTCGAGCTTCCTCCCGCACAGCGATCCGGACGCCTCGCTGGCGTTCTATCGCGACACGCTCGGTTTCGAGGTGCGCAACGACGTCGGCTACAACGGCATGCGCTGGATCACGGTCGGTCCTGCCGATCAGCCCGGCACGTCGATCGTCCTGTTTCCGCCGGCCGCGAGTCCCGGCGTGACCGACGAAGAGAAGCGCACGATTGCCGAGATGATGGCCAAGGGCACCTACGCGATCATGCTGCTGGCAACGCCGAACCTCGATGCCACCTTCGAGCGCATCCAGGCCAGCGGCGCAGAAATCGTCGAGGAACCGACGATGCAGCCGTATGGCGTGCGCGATTGCGCCGTGCGCGATCCCGCCGGCAACCTGCTGCGCGTGCAGGAACGCAGCTGAGCTTCCCATCCGAATCTACACGAGGAATTTTCATGAGCCAGACTGCAAAGAAAAGCGCGGGCAAGTCGGTCAAAAGCACCGCTGCGACGAGCAAGAAATCCGAGGGATTCACCGCCGAGGAACGCGCGGCGATGAAGGAACGCGCGCAGGAGTTGAAGGCCGAAGCGCGCATGAACAAGAGTCGCGAGGAAGGCGAGCGCGCCATCCTTGCGGCGATCGCCAAGATGAAGGAGCCCGATCGCGCGATGGCGAAGCGCCTGCACGCCCTCGTCAGCGCCTCCGCACCGGAGCTTATGCCGAAGACCTGGTACGGCATGCCCGCCTACACCAAGGATGAAAAGGTCGTCTGCTTCTTCAAGGACGCGGGCAAGTTCGGCGATCGATATGCCACGTTCGGCTTCAACGACAAGGCGGCTCTCGACGACGGTGCGATGTGGCCGACCTCCTACGCATTGAAGGAGTTGACCGCTGCCGGAGAGGCGAAGATCAGTGCGCTGGTGAAGAAAGCCGCCGGCTGAAGGCGTCGTCGTCAACGATGCGGCTGCGCGCCGGCATTGCAGGGAATCGGTGGCTACTCGTTGGAAAAAACGCTAGCTTTACCGGCCTGAATCCGTTCTCCGACTCGCCACCCGGTACGAGCCCGCATGCCCAGCGCACCCACCGCAACGGTTTTCAACTATTCGATCTCGCCGGCGCGGCCGAATCCGGACGCCCATCTGCCGGCGGCGATCCGCAGGATCGCGATCGTCGGCGGCGGCTCGGCTGGGTGGATGTGCGCGATGACGCTGGCGGCCTCGGTTGGGCGCGACGTCGAAATCGAGGTGCTCGAATCGCCGGCCGTTGGCATCATCGGTGTCGGCGAAGGCTCCACGCCGTGGCTGCGCGGCTTCTTCGACAATCTCGGCATCGAGGAAGCCGAATGGATGCCGGCCTGTCATGCCACCTACAAATGCGGCATCTCCTTCGACAACTGGTCGACCAAGCCGGGCTTCGAAAGTTATTTCCATCCGTTCGCGTCGATGCTCGACAACATGACAATGACGCAGTTCGTACACAATGTGAAGGCGCGTTTGAACGGCCTCGATGTGCACGCGCATCCGAACCGGTTCTTCATCGCCTCAAGGCTGACCGACCTTGGCTTTGCGCCGAAACAGCAGAGAAGTTTCCCGTTTGACGTCTGGTACGGCTATCACTTCGACGCCGTGCTGCTCGGCCAGTTTCTGCAGAAGAAGGCGATCGAACGCGGGGTGAAGCATCGATCCTGCCATGTCAAAGACGTGCAACTCGACGAGCGCGGCGACATCGCCTCGCTGCTGATCGACGGCGGCGAGACTCTCGCGGCAGATTTCTTCATCGATTGCAGCGGTTTCGCTGCGCTGCTGATAGAGAAGGCATTGAAGACGCCTTACGTCTGCTACAAGGAAAACCTGTTCAACGACGCAGCCGTCGCGATGCCGTCGCCGATCGGCGCGGAGATTCCGCCGCAGACCCGGTCGATTGCGATGCGGCATGGCTGGGCGTGGAAGATCCCGCTCGTTGGGCGCTATGGCAATGGCTACGTCTACAGTTCAGACTTCTGCTCGGCGGATGAGGCCGAGCGCGAGTTGCGCGAGCGCCTCGGCTTGCTTGACGCCGACGTGGAGGCGCGTCACCTGAAGATGCGCTGCGGCCGCGTGACCCGACACTGGAACCGCAATTGCCTGGCCGTGGGGCTGTCACAGGGATTCATCGAGCCGCTCGAAGCGACGGCGCTGATGTTCGTGCAGCGCACGATTTCGACGTTCGTCGCCTATTTCGAAGCGGGCGACATCGGCGAACGTGCGCAGAATGCATTCAACGAATGGGTGAACGGGATGTTCGAGGGCACGCGCGACTACATTGTCACGCACTACAAGACCAACTCGCGCAGCGATACCGAGTATTGGCGCGCCAATGCGAATAACCCACATCTTTCCGATCCACTCCAGCATTTGCTGGCGACATGGATGTCCCGCAAGAGCATCGTCGAGGACGTATCCCAGGGGAGATTCGGCAAGGGCTATCCGGTGTTCTCCTGGCTATGCCTGCTCAGCGGGATGGGGATATTCCCGGACGCCGAGACCTTGCGCGAACCCACGACGCGCGAGGCGCCGTACAAGATGGAGCAGATCGACAATCTGCTGGAACGCGCGACACTGAATTTTCGCAAGCACCGCGAAGTGCTCGGCGACATACCGCCGAAGGCGAAGGAAGAGGGGTTGCAACTTTATTTCTGGGGGTAGGCGTTTCGACCAAGCCGGTAAGGATGATGAGGTTGCCTGCGTCCTACGGCACGAAGCTGAGGAACAGGTAGGCGGCGAACAGGACCAGATGCACCACGCCCGGCAGCATCGTCGTGCGTCCCGTGCGCAGCGAGATCGAGACGACGAACAGCGACAGCACGAGCAATACCGTCGATTTCGCGTCGAGGCCGAGCGCGAGCGGCCAGCCCATCATCAGCGACAGCACGGCGACGGTCGGTACGGTCAGGCCGATGCTGGCGATCGCCGAGCCGATCGCGAGGTTGAGGCTGGTCTGCAGGCGATTGGCATGCGCGGCGCGGATCGCGGCGACGCTCTCCGGCAGCAGCACGATCGCGGCGATGAGGATGCCGACCGTGGCCGCAGGCGCCCCGGCCGCGTGCAGCGCGGCTTCGATCGACGGCGAGATGCCTTTCGCGCTCAGCACGACGGCGACGAGGGCGACGAGCAGTAGGCCGAGGCTGGTCAGCGTCTCCGCGTTCGTCGGTTGGCTTGCGTGCACGTCCGCATCGTCGCCTTCACCTTCCTTCGGCAGAAAGTAGTCGCGATGGCGGATGGTCTGGAATACCGTGAACGCGGCGAACAGAACCAGGGTCGCCGCGGCGACGAACAACAGCTGACTGCTGGTGTATGCGGGGCCGGGTGCGCTCGTGGAGTAGTTCGGCAGGATTAGCGTGAACACCACGATCACGGTCAGCGTGCCGAGCGCGGCATTGATGCCCTCGAGCTGGAAGCCCTGCACGTGATGGCGGCCACCGCCGACGAGCAGGCTGGCGCCAATCAGGCCGTTGAGGATGATCATGACCGCGGCGAATACGGTGTCGCGCGCGAGGCCGGAGGTCGCTTCGCCGCCGGACAGCATCATCGATACGATCAGCGCAACCTCGATCACCGTGACCGCGAGCGCGAGCACCAGCGTGCCGAACGGTTCGCCGACGCGATGAGCGATCACTTCCGCATGGTGCACCGAGGCGATCACGCTGCCGACGAGTCCAAGCACGAGCAGCGCGAGCAGGCCGGGCATGCCCGGCAGCGCCCAGGACAGCAGGAGAATGACGATGCTCAGGGGGGGCGCCACCAGAGTCCATAGCGGATTGTGTCGAATCGGTTGGCTCATGTGCGTGGTTGCTCCATTCGGCAATGGTGTCGGGGTTGAAAGGCCGTGCCCGAGGATGCGCGAATACTAGATCAGTCTTACATGCGGCAGCGAAATCGCCAATCACCGATAATGGCGACCCTACGTGACAGTTTCGATTCGATGAAGATTCCCAAAGGGTTGCAACCGCTGATCGACGATGGCGTGATCGACGCGGTGCTGCGTTCGCTCAAAAGCGGCAAGGAAGCGTCGGTGTACGTGGTCCGTTCCGGCGGCGACGAACTGTGCGCGAAGGTCTATAAGGACATGGCGCAGCGCAGCTTCCAGGCACGCGTGCAGTATCAGGAAGGACGCAAGTTTCGCGGCAGCCGGCAGGCGCGCGCGATCGCCAAGGCGAGCAAGTTCGGCCGCCGCGAGCAGGAGGCCGAGTGGAAGAGTGCCGAGGTGGACGCGCTCTATCTGCTGGCCGAGGCCGGCGTGAACGTGCCGCGGCCGCGTGGATTTTTCCACGGAGTGTTGCTGATGGACCTGCTCGTCGACGCGGACGGACACAATGCGCCGCGCCTGAGCGAAGTGGAACTCAGCGCGGAACAGGCGCTCGCGTTTCACGCCGTATTGATGCGCGATGTGGTGCGCATGCTTTGCCTCGGTCTCGTACATGGCGACCTGTCCGAATACAACGTCCTGGTCGCGCATACAGGGCCGGTGATCATCGATTTCCCGCAGGTGGTCAGCGCCGCCGGCAACAACGCGGCGCGCTCAATGCTGCTGCGCGATGTGCACAACCTGCGCGATACGCTGGCGCGTTTCGCGCCCGCGCTTGCGGCCACGCATTACGGCGAAGAAATGTGGGCGCTGTTCGAGAAGGGCGAGTTGCTGCCGGATTCGCCGCTGACCGGCAGATTCGTTTTCGACGACAGCAACGCCGATGTGGACGCCGTGATGGCGTCCATCGAGGAAGCGCGCAAGGAGGCGGTGATCCGGCAACAAGGGCGCGTGGAAGCAGCGCTGCGGGATTGAGTCAAAGAAACAAGCTGATCCCGCGACCCGGCGCGCCCGTCCTACTCACTTCGCGTGATGATCAGGAGCGGATGTACCGTCCGACCACTTGCGCACCGGAACGAGAAACACGGTGACCGGGTCGACATCGCTGCCTTCGAACGCAATGATCGGTGAACCGGGCAGATTGGCGCCCCAGGACGAACTTGCAACGCGCGGCAGGAAAAACATCAAATGCGGCATCCAGTGGCTGTCCTTGTCGGAAAGATAGGCGTGCGGCGACTGCATGTAGCACATCGAGCCCGGATCGGGAGCGACGAAGGATTTGTTCGCGTACGCAGCTTTGGTGCGCTCGATCATTTCCTGCCGGGAGACGCCGGCCAGTGCCCACTCGGTACGCTTGAGAAATGGGGGCACGACGGAATGCGCGGCGGCCGCGTTGAAACAAATCGGCGAGCGCGGTTTGGGATTCCAAAACTCCGCATCGTCGAAACCCGCGCCCCAGGAGCGTTCCACTAGACAGACGAAACCGTTCTTGCCCTTGACCGCAGTGTCGAAGCCGCGGCTGCCGAGAACGAGCACCTCGGCGTCGGCCGAAATCGACGGCGGAGCAGCGCTGCGCGCGAGCGCGATTTCGTCGTCGCGGTTGGCGATGCGGTATTGCTCGATCGGCGCCATCGTAGGGTAGGGCGCGGATTTACTGTCCTGTGCGTGGACGGAGCCGGCGCTGGCCAGCAAGAGGGCGACGAGGAACAATTTTGTCATGAGGTTCTCCGGTGGTTTTGAAGGGCTACGGTTTGCTCCTCGATGACGTTTGCAGGTAGGCGGAATCGACAAATTCGCAAAAAAGAAAATCTGCTGTGCGCCTTGGGAAACGCGGATTTCCTTAAGTTTCTTTCACGTTCACTCAAAGTGTGCTGCGATGCAGCATAATGCGGCCATGGAAACGATTTCGGCTCTCGAAACCACGGTACCGGCGGCGACCGTAGCGCCGCGCCACCGCGCGCTGATCCTTACCGCATTGACCCTCGGCGGCTTCGCCATCGGCACGAGCGAGTTCTCGGCGATGGGCTTGATGCCCGAGATGGTGAAGAGTTTTGGCGTGAGCGAACCGCAGGTCGGCCACATCATCAGCATGTACGCGCTCGGTGTCGTGGTCGGCGCGCCGTTGCTGGCGATCCTCGGCGGACGTTTGCCGCGTCGCGCACTGCTGCTGTTGCTGATGGGCTTCTATGCGCTCGGCAATCTGGCCAGCGCGTCGGCGCCGGACTATCTGAGCATGATGCTGGCGCGCTTCGTCGCTGGCCTCCCGCACGGTGCGTATTTCGGCGTCGCCGCGCTCGCAGCGGTGGCGATCAGCAAGCCGGAGGAGCGCGGCAAGGCGGTGAGCCTGGTCATGTTTGGCTTGACCATCGCGATCCTGATCGGCAATCCGATCGCGACGTGGATGGGACAGACGATAGGTTGGCGCTGGGCGTTCGTCATGGTATCGAGCGTGGCCGTGGCGACGGTAGCATTGATCGCGGCGTTCATGCCACGCGACAAGGTCGAGGCGCCGAAACATCCGCTTGAGGAATTGCGCGCGTTCAATCGCCTGCCGGTGTGGCAGGCGCTGGCGATCGGCGCGGTGGGCTTTTCCGGCTTGTTCTGCGTGTTCAGTTATCTCGCGCCGACAATGATGCAAGTGACCCAGGTGTCGGCGAAATGGATCCCGCTCGGCCTGGCCGGTTTTGGCCTCGGCGGCGTGATCGGCAATTTCCTCGGCGGCTGGCTGTTCGACCGCCTGCGTTTCCGCGCTGTGCCGGCGATCCTGGTCGGCGCGGCGGCGATGCTGCTGTTGTTTCCGCTCGCCGCAGGTTCGCTGTGGACGCTGCTGCCGATCACCATTGCGGTCGGCATGATGGGCGCGCTCGGCCCGGTATTGCAAACGCACCTGATGGACGTGGCCGGAGAAGCGCAGACGCTTGCCGCCGCCTCGCATCACGCCGCATTCAATGCGGCGAACGCGCTCGGACCGTGGCTCGGCGGCATGGCGATCAGCGCGGGCTGGGGCTGGACTTCGACCGGCTATGTCGGCGCGATCACGGCGCTGCTCGGCATGCTGATCTACACCTGGGCCGCCACCACGCTGCGCCGACCGAAGCTGGAAATCTGCGAAGCCTGCTGAGTCCGCACTGCGGCGTTGTTGTCGATTCCTGCGTGAAGTCGTCGGCATTCGGCGCACGACGACGAGTGCGAGTGCTTGATGCTAAAGTTCGCGGTTCATTGCATCCGCGAGCGAACGTTGTGAATCCTTCGACAATCCATTCCATAGGCACGCCCGGTCAGCCCTGGGGCCAGGCCGAAAAAACCCTCTGGCTGTCGCGCCAGGCGCGCAAGCGCAGCTACGAAACCGATGTGCTCAGCGTCGTCGACCGCCTGCGCGATCGCTTCGACGTGGTCGAGTACGGTCGTCTCGACTATGCGCCCGAATCGTTCCCGCTGTTCGCGATCCGCAGCCGCGGCTGGCGCGAGGATCTTCCCTACGCGCTGGTCACCGGCGGCGTGCACGGTTACGAGACCAGCGGTGTGCATGGCGCGTTGCAATTCGTCGACATGCATGCGGCGGACTATGCCGGCCGCGTCAACCTGCTTATTGCGCCGTGCATCAGCCCTTGGGCATATGAGCGTATCCATCGCTGGAATCCGCTCGCGATCGATCCGAACCGTTCGTTCCGCGAAAACAGCCCGGCGCCCGAATCCGCAGCGCTGCTGAAGCTCATCGCGCCGCTGCGCGATCGCTTCCTCGTGCATGTCGATCTGCACGAGACCACCGACAGTGACGAATCCGAATTCCGCCCGGCACTGGCCGCGCGCGACGGCAAGCCATTCGAGCCGGAGGGCATTCCGGACGGGTTCTATCTGGTCGACGACAGCGAGCGCCCGCAGCCCGCATTTCAGAAAGCGATCATCGAAGCGGTAGCGAAGGTCACGCATATCGCACCGGCGGATGCGAAGGGCGAGATCATCGGCTCGCGCGTGACCTCGCCGGGCGTGATCGAATACGCGTTGAAGAAACTCGGTCTCTGTGCGGGCATCACCAATGCGGCGTACAAGACCACCACCGAGGTCTATCCCGACAGCCCACGCGCAACGCCCGAGCAATGCAACGCCGCGCAGGTGGCCGCCGTGCGCGCGGCGCTCGACTACGCGCTCGCACACGGCGGGTAAAATAGAAAAGAATCAGGTTCATTCGATTCGCCAAGCCGACACGAAGGCAGGCTCTCTATGACAACTCCTCCACGCAAGACGGTCGACGATTTCGATCCCGAAGTGTTGCGCCTGTTCGACCAGTATGTGCATGGCGTGATCGATCGACGCGCTTTTCTCGGCTCCGCGGCGCGCTTTGCCGTCGGCGCGACGACGGCCGTCGGGCTGCTCGAAGCGCTGAACCCGCAATTCGCCGCCGCGCAGCAGGTCAAGCCGGACGACTCGCGGCTGTCGGCGAAGTACATCGAGTTTCCATCGCCCAAAGGCTACGGCCACGCGCGCGGCTATCTGGCGAAGCCGGCCAAGGCGCGCGGACCACTGCCGGTGATTTTGGTCGTGCACGAGAACCGCGGCCTCAATCCACACATCGAGGATGTGGTGCGTCGGCTTGCACTGGAGAACTTCATCGCCTTCGCGCCGGACGCACTGTTTCCGCTCGGCGGCTATCCGGGCGACGAGGACAAGGCGCGCGCCGAGTTCGCCAAGCTCGACCAGACGAAGACGCGCCAGGACTTTCTCGCCGCGGCGCAGATGCTGCGCGGCGTCGACGGCAGCAACGGACGCATGGGCGCGGTCGGATTCTGCTACGGCGGCGGCATCGTCAATTTCCTCGCGACGCAGTTGCCGGATCTTGCCGCGGCCGCACCGTTCTACGGCACCGCTCCGCCGACGGAAGACGTGGCCAAGATCAAGGCTGAAATGCTGATCGTGCTGGCTGCCGACGACGAACGCGTCAATGCGGGCTGGCCGGCTTACGAGGGCGCACTGAAACAGGCGGGCGTTCGCTACGCATTGTACCAACCCGCGGGAACGCAGCACGGATTCAACAACGACACCACACCGCGTTACGACGAGAACGCGGCGCACGAAGCCTGGAAGCGCACCTTGGCGCTGTTTGAACGCAACTTGCGCAAGACCGCGGTCAAGGCGAGCTAGCGCAAGCACCGGAGCCCGCGGATGCGAACCCCGGCGTCAATGCGGTTGTGCGTACTCAATCGCCGAGGCGGTAGCTCACCGGCACCTCGACGCTCGCGACCACGGGCTGGCCGTTGTGCAGCGCAGGTTCGAATTTCCAGTGGCGTACTTCGTTCATCGCTGCGCGGTCGAGCGTGAACGATCCGCTGCGGCGCACGACCTGCGCGTCGCTGACGCGACCCGCGACATCGACCTTGGCCAGCACGACGACCGTGCCTTGCTGACGCTCGCGCAACGCCGGCGCCGGGTAGGCTGGCTTGGGATGGGTGAGCAGCGCGACGCTGCGCTCGGACGGCGTCATCGCGGAACGCGTGGCCTGCGGAGTCACCTTGGCCAGCATCGTGCGATTCGTGGGCTTGGCCCGCGTTGCGCGTTTCACGGCAGCCTTGTCGGCGGTCGCAGCATCGTTTGAAGCCGGCTTGACGGCGTCGTTTGCAGCGCTGGCGGGTTGCTGCGCGGTATCGCTTTCCCCCTGGGCGGCAGTTGCCGACGATGGTTCCTCCGGCCGAGTCCAGGCGATGGTGGCGCTAGGCAGCGCTTCGGATCCGTCGCTCAATGCTTCCTTCTGGCCTTGATGGTAGAAAAACCAGGCGTTCGCGGCGAATGCCACGGCGACCAGTGCCACGATGGTCAAGGGAGACAAACCTGTGCGCGGGGCGTTGCCTTCGCGCGTGGCGTTCACTCGCACTGCGGATTGTTCTGATTGAGCCATGATTGCAACTCCTCTCGTCGCGGGCCCCCTGCGAGCGAGCTTGGCACGTTCGTGGCGACCCGGCGTTTGGATTTCGTTATCGTTGCAGATATGTTCAGCTGCAGTTCGCAAAGCGCGTTTGACAGCGTGAGAAGCGCAGAGTAAATCACTCGCATCGGTTTTCTCGACAAGGAGCCGCGCCGTGAAGAAGTCCACGCCCACCACGCAGCGCAAGCAGGCGCGCTACGGCTGGATTCCCGATCTGCCCGACCAGCGCGATCAGTTTTACGGCGCTGTGTACAAGGTGGCGAAGAAGCTGCCGGCCAAAATCGATCTGCGCGTGCAATGTCCGCCGGTAGAAGATCAGGGCCAACTCGGAAGTTGCACTGCCAATGCGCTCGTGGGCGCGCTCGAATTCCTTGAGCTTAAGGAACAGCAGCCCTTCGCCGATCTCTCGCGCCTGTTCGTCTACTACAACGAGCGCGTGATCGAGCACAGCGTGGGTGAAGACTCCGGCGCGATGCTGCGCGACGGCATCAAGACGCTGGCCAAACAAGGCGTATGCCCCGAAGCGACATGGCCGTACGTGATCAGGCAGTTCAAGAAGAAGCCGACACCGACGTGCTACACGCAGGCGCTCAAGCACACGATCACGAGCTATCAGCGCCTGTCGACGACCGACGAAATGCGCTCCTGCCTCGCCGATGGTTATCCGTTCGTGTTCGGTTTTACCGTCTACGAAAGCTTCGAATCGCAGATGGTTGCAAATACCGGTGTCGTCAACCTGCCTTCGAGGCGCGAACGCGTCGTCGGCGGCCACGCGGTCTGCGCGGTCGGTTACGACGATGCGAAGCAGCGCTTCATCGCACGCAATTCGTGGGGCACGGATTGGGGCATGAAAGGCTACTTCACGATGCCGTACGCGTATCTCGCCGACCGCAATCTCTCCGACGATTTCTGGACGGTGAGAAAGTAGCGCAAGGAATACTGCGGCGCGGTTCGATCAAGTTCGCGCGTCGGCGCGGAGTCGCGCGGCCAGCGCTTTGGGCGCCTGGGTCAGCCAAGCCTGCTGCAGCAGTTCGCGCAGTTCCGTCTTGCCGATTTTTTCGAGTCGCACGAGCACGGCGGGGAAACCGTCATAGTGCGGCTCGGTGAAGAATTTGTCCGTGTCGGCCATCAGCAGGATTTCCTTGGCGTCGAGGCCGGCGACGCGCACGGCAAGCACGCTCGGATTCGGCACGCGTGGCTTCTTCGGCTCGATGCGCTCCAGCCAGACCCAGCAGAAGCCCTTGTATTTCGCGCCGTGGCGCACTTCGAAGGCGAAATGGCCTTGCTTCTCGGTCGTTTCGGGAAACGAGAGCGCGATCCTGCGGACGTCGGTTTGCGTGGCCATGCGTGCATGCTCGCACGCACGCGCAACTCGCTCAATGTCGCGTGCGCTTGCCCGCGGTGGGCGTCATCTCGACGCTCAGCGTGAACGCGCGCAATTCGTCGGGCTGGATCGCGCCGACGCCGACGAGACGCCGCGCGATTTCCTCGCCGCGCTCGTTGCGGATCGTCAGCACCATCGAGTATTCCCAGGCACTGCCCTCGCTGTTGCGGAAACTGCCCTCGACGCGCAGCGGCGTGAGCGTGGCGGCTTGCGCCTCGCCCGCGGCCGGACCCACGCCGAAGCGCAGGTGATGCTTGCACGATGGGCAGACCGTCGCGCTTTCGAGGATGGTCTCCCGGCAGTGCGGACAACTGCGCGTCGCGCCGGGCAGGCCCGCGCGCGCGCTGCTCACGAGGCCGAACCGTTCGTCGGCTTATGCGTGGAGGATTTTTCGTCGCCCCAACCAAACTCGGCGTGACCGCGCATGCGCGAGCCAGCGGCCACGGTGAGCGTGCCGGCCTTGAGATCGCCAGTCAATGCACCGCTCTGAGTCAACTCAACGTGCGCGGCCGCGTCGATGTTGCCGACGAGTTCACCCGCTATGATGACTTTTTCCGCGCGCACGCTGCCGGTGACGTTGGCGCGCGGGTCGATGGTCAAGTCGCCGTGCACGTTGATGTCGCCCTTGAAGCGGCCGGCGACGCGCACGTGGCCGGCGCCTTCGATCTTGCCCTCGATCGCGATGTCAGGTGCGATGAGCGACTCGGATTTCTCCGCCGCGCGCGTCTGCGTACGCACAGGTGCCGCTGCGGCTACGGGCGTTGCAGCCTCGGGCTTAGTCTCGGGTCCTGGCGGGACTTCGAAACGCGCCGGGGTGACGGGGTCCGGCGGAAATCCGGGGCTGGGGGATTGCTTGGTCGGTTCTTTCCACAGTGCCATGGGGCGCTCCTGGTCGATGTGCGATGTCGTCCCGCAGCGGTACGCAACGATCCCCTGCGCTGCCGGGACGGCAAGAGTACGCGATCGCAACCAAGAAAAACGGAACTTTTCGTTAAAAATCCCCTTTTTGATCGCGTACTTGCGCATTGTTCCGAACCCTTGGCTCATCAATTGGCGAGATTCGATTCGGCATAATGCTTGCCTTCAATTTCGGGAATTCGGTGCATGTCGGATCAGCTGTCGTTGGGTGGTTTCGCCGCTGCGGTGCCGACCGACCGCTTGTTCTTCGCCGTGTTTCCCGACGCGGCTGCAGGCGAGGCGATTGCGCGTCTGGCGCAGGACATAGGCCGACAGCATGGCTTGCGCGGTACGCCGCTGAAGCGCGAGCGCCTGCACATCACGTTGCATCATCTCGGCGACTATATCGGCCTGCCCGCGACCGTGATCGAGCAGGCACAGCGCGCGGCCGCGCAGGTCGTTGCGACGGCGTTCGAGGTCGCGTTCGATCGCGTGAAGAGTTTCGCCGGCCGCGCAGAAAAGAAACCCTGCGTGCTGCTCGGCGCGGAAGGCGATACACCTTTGCAGCGCTTGCGCGGGCAGCTCGGCGAACGTCTGATCCAGGCCGGTCTGGGCAAGCAGGTGACGCGCGAGTTCACGCCGCACGTGACGCTGCGTTACGAACGCATTCTCGTGCCGGAACAATCGGTCGCGCCGATCGCGTGGACGGTTCGCGAATTCGCGCTCGTGCACAGCCTGCTCGGCAAGACCGAGCATCGCATCCTGCAGCGCTGGGCGCTGTCCGCTTGAGATCGCCGGCGCAACTCACGCGCCGGTTTCTCGGCGCCGCAGCTGCGAGGCGGGCGCGGTAGCGACGCTTCGCTGGCCTGGTCTGCCATCGCAGACGGCGCAAGTATGCGCGGGGATCATCTTGCCCCCGCGTTTTATCTACTGAGCTGCGCGGCGCAGCGTCTCGATGTCGATCTTCTTCATCTGCATCATCGCCTGCATCGCCTTAGGGTGCGCGATCAACTCGGCCATGTTTGCCGGCACGACTTGCCAGGACAATCCGAACTTGTCCTTGAGCCAGCCGCATTGCTGCGCGGAGGCGTCGCCGCCGGCACTGAGAGCGTCCCAGTAGCGGTCGATTTCGGCCTGCGTTTCGCAACTGATGACGAACGACACCGCGGGCGTGAAACTGAATATAGGGCCGCCGTTGAGGGCGACGAAATCGTGACCGTCGAGATTGAACGCGATCGTCATGACCGCGCCTTCGCTTTGCCCGCAGGCCTGGGCCGAGGCCTTGTCGTAGCGCGCGGTCTTGCCGATCGCGGAATTCGGAAAGATGGCGACGTAGTAGTTCGCCGCTTCCTCAGCCTGGCTTGCGAACCATAGAAACGGAGTGATGCGCTGGAAACGGGTGCTCATGTCGTTCTCTCCTTGCGTTGCGGTGGCAGCGAAGAGCGCCGCGCTGGTGCGACGACGCTCCCTTTGACCAAGCGACGAGCGAGCAAGTGCGAAATCGACATCGCCCAGCGAATCAGTCCATACGCACCGTCTGGCCGTGCTTGACCACGAGCAGCGGTTTTTCCGTGGCGCGGATGTTCTTCAGAACGTCGCCGGGCACGGCGACGACGTCGGCGTACTTGCCTGCTTCGAGCGTGCCGGTGTCGGCGTCGATGCCGAGCAATTTGGCCGAACCGATGCTGCTCATCATCAGCGCCGCGGCGGGCGCCATGCCGAGGGCGACGAGGTCGCCGAATTCCTCGGCGTTCTTGCCGTGCGGATAGACCGCGGCATCGGTGCCGAATGCCATCAGCACGCCGATCTTGAGTGCGTTCTTCATCATTTCCGAATGCGCGGTCGCTGCGGCGCGCGCCTTGGCGGCGATCTTCGGCGGATACGTGTCGGCCTTGGCCAGCACCCATTCCTGGGTCATGCGCGTCGGTGTTAGGTAAACACCTTTCTGCTTCATCAGTTGCAGCGTGTCGGGCTTGAGAAAGCTGCCGTGTTCGATCGAATCGACGCCCGCTTCGATCGCAAGCTTGGCGGCGAGATCGCCATGGCAGTGTGCGGCGACCTTGCGCCGCCAGGCATGCGCTTCGGACATGATCGCCTTCAGTTCGTCGGGTGTGAGCTGCGGCACGTCGACCGGATCGGCCTCGGAAAGTACGCCACCCGAGGCACAGATCTTGATCACGTCGGCGCCGAACTTCATCTGTTCGCGCACCGCCTGACGGCACGATTCGGGGCCATTGCACACGCCTTCGAGCGGGCCGGGTTCTTTCATGCGATCGGGCGGGATCGGCGAGCCGTCGCAGTGGCCGCCCGTGGAGCCGATCGCATGCGCGGCGACGAGCATGGTCGGGCCTTCGGCCAGATGCTGGTTGATCGCGTTGCGCAGCGCGACGTCGACGAAATCGGCTGCGCCGACCTCGCGCACCGTGGTCACGCCCGCGCGCAGTGTCGCGCGCGCGTTGCGCTCGGCGTGGAACGACTGCTCGACCGGAAAACGCAGCATGTCCTCGTAGAAGCCCTGCGCCCAATTGTCGTTGTGGTCGGAAGCAATGTGCGTGTGCGCGTCGATGAAGCCGGGCAGCAAGGTCGCATCACCGAGATCGATCACCTTGGCATCGGCCGGGATCGCCGCATTGGCGCCGATCGCGGTGATGCGCTCACCCTGGATGACGACGGTGCCCGGCGAGACCAGTGTGCCGCTGCGTCCGTCGAACAGATGCGCGGCCTTGAGCACGAGCAGCTTCGGTGCAGGCGCGGCAGCGGGTGCCTGCGCGTGCGCGGACAGGGCGAGCAGCAGACCTGCGGCAAGCGACGCGATACGGTGCTTCATTTCTTTTGTCTCCCCATTGATAGTGGCGGGCAAGTATAGGTGTATCGCGGCGCGTGGCGGGGGTGCCATTCGCCATGGAGGTGACGGGACCGGGTCGTGTCCGTGCGGTGTGTGCGAGCATTTCGCGTGCCTGTTTTTTGCACGGAAATCAATCGTCGGTGCGCCGGGTTTTTCAGCGACCGTACACGTCTGCGCACTACCATCGACCATGCAGGGGTTAGGAGAGTGCCATGATCGTGTCCCCATTCGTTCCGTCGAAGCAGTTCGCCGGTGTGTTGTCCTGTGCGCTGGCCACGATGCTGACGGCGTGCAGCGGCTCGTCGCCGAACAATGCGGCGCAGAGCGCGCCCGCGCCTGCGCAAAATCCGCCGCCCGCGCAGCAGCAGCCGCCTGCGCCACAGCAGTCAATGTCGGTGGCGGACTTGACCGCGCCGAACGCAGCGCCGCCACCCGCCAATGGCGGCACCAATCCATCGCCGCCCGCGCAGCAGTCGATGCCGCCACAGGGCGCGTTGCCGTCCGCAGGTTATGCACCGCATCCCGGCAACGGCGGCGCGCCGCCGCCTCCAGTGCAGGAAGGTGCCGAATACGCGCAGGTGATCAGCGTGACGCCGTTGAACGGGCCGCAGCAGGTATGCAGCGACCAGACCGTGACCGAGCGGCGCCGTCCATCAGACGATCATCAGGTTGCCGGCACCGTCATCGGCGCGATCGCAGGTGGCGTGATCGGTAACCAGTTCGGCCGTGGCAACGGACGCAAGCTGACCACGGTGGCCGGCGCGGTCGGCGGCGGCATCGCCGGCAAGAAGATCCAGGAAGCGCATCAGGAAGGCGATACCGTCACGCGCGTGGTCAAGCGCTGCCACACCGTCACACCGGGCAAGGACTCGCCGCAGCTGTTTGAGGTGGTTTACGCCTACCAGGGGCAGAACCTGCACGCGAAGCTCGACTACGATCCGGGCAGCCGCATCGCGTTGCCGGTGCGCAGCCTGCAATGAGCTTGCCCTTCAAGCTGCTGCTGCGCTCGCCCGGTCTTGGGTAGGATCGGGTCTTCGCTCGCTGTGCTGTGAGAACACGCTCTGGGGCATGTCATGTGGACGCTCCCGCGACGTGCGGACTATCATCGCCGTCCGCTTTACTAATCGGAGCGTCATGAAAACCCTGCTTGCATCGGCCATCGCCGTGGCCATTTTCTCCGTGGCCGGTTGCACCACGAATTCCGCGACCAAACCGGCCGCCGTATCGGAGGCGAAATCGGCCTACGTACCCAAATTCGATCCGAAGTTGCTTTCGGCCGAAGTGAAGACGCTTGCCTCCGACGAGTTCGAAGGCCGTGGTCCGGCGACGCCGGGCGAGACGAAGACGGTCGCCTACGTGATCGAGCAGATGAAAGGCGCCGGGCTTGCGCCCGGCGGCGAGCTCAAGGACGGCAAGCGCGAATGGACGCAGCCGGTGCCGCTGCTGCGCGCCGAGATCAAGGGCGCGCCGAAGCTGACTCTCAACGTTGGCGGCAAAGCAAAGAAGCTGACCCAAGGTAGCGAGATCTCGGTGCGTGCGCCGCTCGACGGCGCCAAGTCGGTGGTGATCGCGAAGGCGCCCGTCGTGTTCTGCGGTTATGGCGTGAGCGCGCCTGAGCGCAACTGGGACGACTTCAAAGGCATCGACCTCAAGGGCAAGATTGCCGTGGTGTTGATCAACGATCCGGATTTCGAAACCGGCGTCGGCGATTTCGGCGGCAAGGCGATGACCTACTACGGCCGCTGGACCTACAAGTACGAGGAGGCCGCACGCCGCGGCGCGACGGGCCTCTTGATCGTGCACGAGACCGATCCCGCCTCGTACGGCTGGGCGACCGTGAAGAACTCGAACACCAACGTGCAGTTCGACGTCGTCCGGCAGGACCCGTCGGAGACGCATCCCAAGCTCGAAGGCTGGATCCAGCGCGATCTCGCCGTGTCGCTGCTGAAGGACTCGGGCTTCGACTTCGACAAGCTGAAGAAGCAGGCGCAGACGCGCGAGTTCAAGCCGGTGACGCTCAAGAACACGACGTTCTCGGCGAGCTACCAGGTCGACTCGAGCGTGATCACTTCGCAGAATGTGGTCGGTCGCATCGAAGGCGCGAAGCATCCAGACGAGACGATCATCTACAGCGCGCACTGGGATCATCTCGGGGTAGGCGCACCCGATGCGAAGGGCGATAAGATCTACAACGGTGCGGTCGACAATGCGACCGGCACCGCGGCGCTGATCGAACTCGGCCGTGCGTTTGCGCAAGGCCCCAAGCCCGAGCGCTCGGTGCTGTTCCTCAATGTCACCGCGGAGGAGAAGGGCCTGCTCGGTTCGGAGTACTACGCGTCCAAGCCGCTGTATCCGCTGGCGACGACGGTAGCCGACATCAACATGGACGCGCTCGATCCGATGGGTCCGGCGAAGAACTGGTCGCAATCGGGCAATGCAAGCTCGGAATTGCTCGACGAAGCCAAGGCGCAGGCGAAGGCGGCAGGTCTCTCCTTCACGGCAGATCCGCATCCCGAGGCCGGACATTTCTTCCGCTCCGACCATTTCGGCTTCGCCAAGCGTGGCGTGCCGGCATTTTCGTGGGAGTCGGGCAACGATCTCGTCGACGGCGGCCTCGAGGCGGGCGAGAAGTACCGCAAGGAATACACCGCGAATCGCTACCATCAGCCGGCTGACCAGTGGGAGCCGACCTGGACCTTTGTCGGCATGAGCCACGATCTCGGCGTGCTTTATCAGCTCGGCAGCAAACTCGCAAACTCGCGCCTGTGGCCGAACTGGGCTTCCGATTCGGAATTCCGCGCCACGCGTGATGCGACGGCAGGCGACAGAAAGTAACGCGGCAGGTCAGTTTCGGTCACCACCAACGGCGCGCACCGAATGTCGGTGCGCGCCGTTTTTTTTGCCCTCTTCGCGCAAAGCGCCGACTTGCCGGATCGGGCCCAAGCGCTGCGCACCGCAGCGGGCAGCGGCTTGTGCCAATGCCGCTTCTTTGCCACGGCACGGGACTTGCTTGAGCTGGTACAGATGCCCATTCCCGTCACCCCGGCCGTTCGCTTTTCGACACATGATCCTTCGATGACTGCACCCCTACCCGAAGCTGCCAGGTTCATCAGCCACGAGCGGCAGTTGGTCAGGCGAATGTATCCGCTGCGCATCCTCGGGCTGGCGGCGGGATTTTTCTGCGTCGCCGGCGTCCTCTACGTCAATGGTGCGAACCGGGTCACTTGGGCCTTGTTGATCGCAAACGGTTTTCTCTGGCCGCACCTCGCGCGCTGGATCGCGATGCACGCGCGCTCGCCGCGCAAGGCCGAGTTGCGCAATCTCGTGATCGATTCGGTGCTGGGCGGCATCTGGATCGCGCTGATGCAGTTCAACCTGCTGCCGAGCGCGTTGTCGTCGGTGATGCTTGCGTTCGATCGGCTCAGCCTCGGCGGGCCGAGACTGCTCGCGCGCGCGTTCGCCGGGCAGGTGCTGGGCTGCCTTGCCGCAGTGCTCGTGTTCGGCTTCAGCCTCAAGCCGACGACGACCATGTTCGAGATCGCGATGACCTTGCCGTTGTTGATCGTCTATCCGCTCGTCATCGGCTGCGTGAACTACCGGCTCGTGCGCACGGTCAGCCGGCAGAACCGGCGCCTGGCGCAGTTGAATCGCGTCGACGGTCTGACCGGCCTGCTCAATCGCGGCAGCTGGGAGGACCGGGCGGTGGAAATCCTGCGCCGGCACCAGCGTCTCGGCTTGCCAGCGGCGCTGCTGATGATCGATATCGATCATTTCAAGCGGATCAACGACGAGCACGGGCACCTGACCGGCGACGAGGTGATCCGCGCCGTCGCCGGCATCATCCGCCGTTGCACCCGTGACGTCGACATTCCCGGTCGCTACGGTGGCGACGAGTTCGCGATCGTCCTTGTCCAGACCAATGCCGAAATGGCGAGACTGGTCGCCGAGCGCATCCGCCTCAACGTGCTCGCCGGCGAGCCCGACGGCATTCCGGTGTCGATGTCCACCGTCAGCATCGGCGTCGCCACGAACGAGGCGGGCATGAACGATGCTCGCGCCTGGGTCAAGCGCGCCGATGTCGCGCTGCTCGAGGCCAAGGCTGCCGGCCGCGATCGCGTCGCAATCGCACACTGAGAACCTGCGCATAGCGTAGCGCGGTAGTTTTGCGCACAGATTCTGATTGGCGCCGCCGATAGGCTGCATTCATCGACATATGCAGATACTCTGCGCGGGATTTTTCGCGGAGCGCAGATGAAATTTTTCCTTGCGGGATGGCTCGGCCTCGCCGTTGCGATGCAGGCGCACGCCGACGCGCGCAGCGAAGTGCAGCGCGCTTTCGAGCAAGTCGTCGATAGCGGTGGCTTTCGCGGCTATGCGCAAGGCCATGTGTTCGGCCCGGCGCTGCCGGCCATGGCGGGCGAGATCGAAGTCGTGTTCCCGGACCGCATCCATGCGAGCACCGATCAGATGGAATTCGTCACGATCGGCGAGCGCGCCTGGCTGAACACGCTCGGCGTTTGGACCGCGGTCGACCGCTCGCTCGTGCCGGTGACGGCGTTCGACATGGCGGCGATGCGCCGGGCGATCGCTTCGATCCGTGACGCGCGCGTCGCGTCAGCGTCGAAGACCAGCCAGTGTGCGGCGCAGGTCTACCGTTTCCGTGCCAGCGGCAAGCTGCCCGGCGCAAGCGCCGACGGCGACCTGCGTGCGTGGATATGCGACGGCAGCGGCCGTCTCGCGCGCCTCGAGGCAACCGATGCACGCAGCGGCGAGCGCGTGATCCTCGATCTCGACTGGTCGCGCCGACCTAGCGTGCGCGCGCCGCAGGAGTAGGGCCTGTTAACGCTATCGAGATAGGCCACGCCGCGCTTGAGCGCGTGCGGGGCAAGGAAGAACGAGGGAGTTTATGTCGATAAATGACCGAGTGATGACGCCGCAGCGCGCGCGCTCAAGCGCGGCCCTTCGGGTTGCCGTGTCCGGCCGCCATGCGGCTGCGCGCGGCTTGAACAGGCGGCCAGCCTGTCGCTGCGCCGCGCACAACCACCTGACAGCCGGACACGACAACGTGACCTGTCTCGATAGCGTTAACAGGTCCTAGCGGCTGCGCATGACCGATACCCTGCCACCGCTGCTGGCAGCCGACGAGCCGCCATCGTATTCGATCGAAAACGCTCATGGCGCGTCGCCGTTCTTCTTCACCTGCGACCATGCCGGGCGGCGCATTCCGTCCGCGCTCGGCGACCTTGGCCTCGACGAGCGCGAGTTGCAACGACATATCGCCTGGGACATTGGCGCGGCCGGAGTCATGTCGCGACTCGCCGCGCGCCTCGATGCGTTCGCGATCGCGCAGACGTATTCGCGCCTCGTCGTCGACTGCAACCGCCCGCTCGAGTCGCCGACCCTGATCACGCCGCACAGCGAACGCACCGATGTTCCCGGCAACGAAAGCCTTTCTGCAGCGCAGCGGCAGCAGCGCATCGATGCCGTGTTCCGCCCGTACCATGCGCGCATCGAGGCCGAACTCGACGCGCGCCGCAGCGCCGGCCGGCCGACGATTCTCGTCACGGTGCACAGCTTCACCCCGGTCTACCTCGATGTGGCGCGGCCGTGGCAGGTCGGCATCCTCTATCACCGCGACGCGCGCCTCGCGCATGCGCTGCTGCGTCTGATCCGCGCTGAAGGCGAGTGGGTGGTCGGCGACAACGAGCCGTACTCGGTCAGCGACACGAGTGACTACGCGATCCCGGTTTATGGCACGCAACGCGGCCTCGCCAACGTCGAACTAGAAATCCGCCAGGACCTGATCGCAGAAGCCGACGGCCAGGCTGCATGGGCCGAGCGCGTCGCCGCGTGGCTGCCGAAGGCAGGTTCCGCTGCCGGATTGCTTTGAGCGAACAGGGTATGATTGAAAAGCGTCTCGAAGAGGACATCGCATGCCGGTGAAACCCATTCCCGACGGCTATCACAGCGTCAGCGCCTACCTCATCGTCGACGATGCCGCGAAGGCGATCGATTTCTACGCTCGCGCTTTCGGCGCGCGCGAACTCTATCGCCTGACCATGCCGGACGGCGGCATCGGCCACGCCGAAATCGAAATCGGCGACACGCGCGTGATGCTCGCGGACGAAGCGCCGCAGCGCAACGTGAAGAGCCCGCGCACGCTCGGCGGGTCCAGCGTGCATCTGGTGATGTATCTGGCCGATGCCGGCGCGGCGGTGAAGCAGGCGCTCGCATCAGGCGCGACCGAAACACGACCGTTGCAGACGCAGTTCTACGGCGATCGTTCCGGCACGGTCACCGATCCGTTCGGCCATGTGTGGACACTGGCGACGCACGTCGAGGACGTGTCCCGTGAGGAAATGCAGCGTCGCCTCGACGAGATGATGAAAAACGCTTAGCGATCAGCAAGAAATTTGTCTGTACTTTGAAGCGGAGTGCGCTATGGACAATGGCATAAGCGATTCCACAGTTCGGTTTCTCTTGCGCGGGCTTGTGCTCGTTTTGCTGCCTGTGGCATTCGCGATGGCGCAGCCAGCGGCCAGCATCGCGTTCTCGCCGGTTCCTGATACGAACAACGTGTTCAAGGCGCAGCTTTCCTATTACTGTCCGGCGGATGCGACGACGAATTTTCAGCGATCCGGGTCCAGCATCGCGATCGTGACCTTCGGCAACTGCCTGGCGATCCCTCCCCCGGGTCCGGCTTACACGCAGCCAATCATCACGCTCGACCCGCTCCCGCCGGGGACGTATCAGGTCACCTGGGCGGAGAACCTGGTCGATACCATTCCAATTTTGGCGACGGCATCACTCACGGTAAACGGGCCGCTGCTCGGTGCCCCGCTGCTAGGGCTGCTGGGAGGCTTGACGAGTGTGATATTGCTGATCTTGTTCGGCACCATTGCACTGAAAGAGAGGAGAGGCTAGCTATGGCAGAAGACATCATCGACAACCGCGCACGCAATCGCTACGAACTCAGCGTCGACGGCGTCATCGCGCATGTCGACTACGCGCGCAAGCCCGGCGTGATCACCTTCATCCACACGATCGTGCCCGAGCAGCTTGCAGGCCGGGGCATCGGCTCGAAGCTTGCGCAATACGTGCTCGAGGACGCGCGCCGCAACGGCGAAAAAATCATTCCACAGTGTCCGTTCATCGCGGCCTACCTCAAGCGGCACAAGGAATATCAGGACCTGGTGCTGGCATGAGCAGCGTGCATTTCGATCCGCCCGACGTCGTTTCGGGCACGGTCGTCGTGGCCGAGACGGGGGAGGGCAAGTTCACCCAGGTCCTGCTCGACGGCCGGCATGCGCTCGCCGCGGACGAGCCGGTCGATGTCGCTGGTAACGACACCGGGCCGGGGCCGTACGAGCTGCTACTCATGTCGCTCGGCGCCTGCACCTCGATGACGCTGCGCTTGTATGCGGCGCGCAAGCAGATGCCGCTCGATCGCGTGATTGTGCGGCTCACCCACGCCAAGCGTTACTTCGACGACTGCAAGGACTGCGGTGACAGGCCGGTCATGCTCGACCACATCGAGCGCGAGATCGAACTCGTCGGCGGCTTGAGCGAAGAGCAGCGCGCGCGCCTGCTCGAGATGGCCGACAAGTGCCCGGTGCATCGCACGTTGACCTCGAAGATCGTCATCGACACACGGATTAAATAAAAGTAACGCGCCCAAGGGTTGATCTTGGCGAATCCTCGTTGCAACCTTGGGGGTTAACGCCCAAGTCGAGGAATCTGCATGCGCGCCATCGTCCGATCGCTGTCTCTTTCCGTCGCCGTTGCCGGCGCATTGTTCGCAGGGCAGGGCCGCGCGCAGGCGCCTGCCGCGGATGAGGCCGCGTTCCGCGATCTTTACAAGCAACTCGTCGAGATCAACACGACGCGCTCGGTCGGCAGTTGCACGCAGGCGGCGGAAGCGATGCAGGCGCGGCTCGTCGCGGGCGGCTTTGCCAAGGGCGATACGCAGGTTCTCGTGCCGCCCGATCGGCCGAAAGACGGCAATCTGACCGCGATCCTGCATGGCAGCGACAAGCTTGCCAAGCCGATTCTTCTGCTTGCGCATATCGACGTCGTCGAAGCCAAGCGCGAGGACTGGGAGCGCGATCCGTTCAAGCTGGTCGAGGAGAACGGCTGGTTCTACGCGCGCGGCTCGAGCGACGACAAGGCGATGGCGGCGTCGTTCACCGACAACCTGATCCGCTACAAGAAGTCGGGATTCGTGCCGAAGCGCAGCATCAAGCTCGCGCTGACCTGCGGCGAGGAAACGCCGGACACGTTCAATGGCGTGAAATGGCTTATCCAGGCGCATCCCGAAGCGCTCGATGCCGCGTTCGCGCTCAACGAGGGCGCGGGCGGCGAGCTGGACAAGGATGGCAAGCACGTGGCGTTGCAGATCCAGGCCGGCGAGAAGGTGTATCAGGACTTCCAGCTCGACGCGACCGACGTCGGCGGCCACAGCTCGCGGCCGACGCACAACAACCCGATCGCGCGGCTGGCGAAGGGGCTGGAGAAATTGTCGACGTACAACTTTCCGGTCGCGTTCAACCAGGCGACCAAAGGCTACTACGAGGCGGAGTCGAAACTGCTGTCGCCGGACATCGGCACGCAGATGCGCGCGGTGCTGGCCAATCCGAACGACGATGCGGCGATCGAAAAGCTCTGGGCGATCAATCCGGGCTGGAACAGCATGCTGCGCACGACCTGCGTGGTCACCGAAATCAACGGTGGTCATGCGCCAAATGCGTTGCCGCAGCACGTCAACGCCAACGTGAACTGCCGCATCCTGCCGGGTGTGCCGGTCGAGGACGTGCGCAAGCAGATCGCGAGCGTCATGGGCGACGACAAGATCTCGGTCAAGATGGTCGGCGATCCGGGATTGCAGAGCCCGCCGCCGCCGCTTTCCGAGAAGATCATGGAGCCGGTGCGCAAGATTTCCGAATCGATGTGGCCGGGCACCGCGATCGTGCCGACGATGTCGACCGGCGCTACTGATGGTCGTTTCCTCAACGCGGCCGGCGTGCCGACCTATGGTCTGTCCGGCATGTTCCACGACGCCGAGGGCAGCCGCGCGCACGGCCTCAACGAGCGCATCCGGGTCAAATCGCTGTTGGACGGGCGCAAGTTCCTCTACGAGGTCGTGAAGATCTACGCAAACAGCGCGAATTGAAGCCGCCGTCGGCAGGCGCCGCGTTTGATCCGAGGCCGGCCGCGTAACGGGCCGGCTTCGTTGTTGCAGCAGAACTTTTTCGATGCCGCGTGCGAGAATGCGCGCTGTCTTGTTTTTCGCCACCCAAGGATGCCCATGTCCATTTCTGTCCACGATATTCTCGTTCCCACCGTGAACCGCGTGTTCGCCAACACACTCGTGCTGCTGAAGAACGCGGAGGCCTTTGCCGCGGCGAAGAAAATCGACGTGGGCGTGTTGCTCAATTCGCGCCTCGCTGCGGACATGTTTCCGCTGATCAAGCAGGTGCAGATCGCTTCGGATACGGTCAAGGCCGCGGCAGGACGCCTCAGTGGTACCGAGACTCCCTCGTTCGCCGACACCGAGGCGACGTTGCCCGAGCTCGAGGCGCGCATCAACAAGACGCTCGAATTCATCAACAGCATCCCCGCGGCGAAATACGCCGGTGCCGAGTCGCGCGACATCGTCGTGCCGCGCCGTTCCGGCGACCTGCATACCAAGGGCCTGCCGTACTTGCTGCACTTCGTGCTGCCGAACTTCTACTTCCACGTGACCGCGCTGTACGCGATCCTGCGCCACAACGGCGTCGAGATCGGCAAGAACGACTTCCTTGGCAAGTTCGACAACGCCTGAGGCGGGGCGAGCCGGGATCGAGACGGGGGCCTGAGTTCAGGTCGGCCTGTAGCGGACGCACCTGCTTCAGCCTGGCTTGATGGCCGCCGTGGCACAATCGGCCCCGTCTCAACGCCGCAAGCGCTACGCGCAACATGTTCGAAGCCATCGCACAATTCTGGTCGGGTCTGGTCGCGTGGACCAGCGCCTACGTCGTCGTGCCGGTGCTGTCGTTCCTGCACGTCGACCGTCTGATGGGCGACCCGAACGATATCGCTGCGGCGGTGCTGATCGCCTTCCTCCAGCTCGCGATCATCTCGTGCATCTTCCGCCCACTGGAGACGTTCGCGCCGGCCGAGGCGTGGACGGATCGCAAGCTGACGCGGATCGATCGCAGCTTCACCCTGCTGATGGTGCTCGGCCTCAACCCGCTGTTCGCCTTTCTCGTGCTGACGCCGTTCGCCAATTTCTTCGGTGGCGGCGCGGATGTCGGTGCCAGCGCGGAGCCGAGCGGCGGTCTGCTGAGCTTCGTGCCCGGCATCGATGCGCATCCGTACCTTGCGTTCTTGCTCTACTACATCGTCTACGATCTGACCTACTACTGGATGCACCGCGCCCAGCACGCGATCCCGTGGTGGTGGGCGCTGCACAGCATGCACCACAGCCAGCGCCAGATGAACTGTTGGACCAACGACCGCGGCAGCTATCTGGACGGCGTGATGCAGTCCCTCGTGCTCGCCTCGGCGGGCCTGCTCATGGGTGTCGACGCCGCCCAGTTCGCCTTGCTCGAGCTGGTCAGCGAGCTTGTGCAGAATTTCTCGCACACGAACACGCGCATCGGTTTCGGCCGCGTCTTCGAGCGCGTCTTCGTCGGCCCGATCTTCCATCGCTTGCACCACATGCGCGTGGATCCCTCGCGACCGAATCTGCACAACTGCAACTTCGGCCAGGTGCTGTCGGTCTGGGACAACCTGTTCGGCACGGCACTGTACGGCGAACCCCCGCGCCCGACCGGCGTCGGCGATCCGACCGTCGATGCCGACAACGGCCGCGGCGTCATCGCGATGCAATGGGGTGCGCTCAGGCGTTTCTGGGGTGCCGTGCGCAGCGTCGAGGGCTGGAAGCTGCAGGAAGTCGCGTTCGAGGACAAGACGTTCAAGCCGATTCCGGTTAGTCATGTCGACCTGCATGCGTTCGACCCGCATCCGCTGGAAGCCGCGACCGAGCGCACGTCCGCGGCCTGACTTGGCCACGCGCGCTCTGCGATAATCCGCGATACTACTCCTCGCTCCTGGTCGCGCATGTCGCTGCTCGTCTTCATCTTCTGGATGCTCAACATCTCGCTCGACACGAGCGGCCATCTCGCATTCAAGGCCGCGGCAACGCAGCCCGATACCGATGGCGAGCTCGCGCGCTGGAAGGCGATGGCGAGCCGGCCGTGGATCTGGATCGGCGTGGTCTGTTTCGTCGCCGAGTTCGTCGTCTGGCAGGGTTTTCTATCGCTGGTCCCCCTGTCGCAGGGTGTGCTGCTCGGTTCGATCAACATCGTTGCGATGCTGATCGCCGGACGCGTGCTGTTCGCCGAGAAGTTCACCCCGCCGCGCGTCATCGGCTGCGCGCTGATTGCGGTCGGCGTCGCCATCGTCGGAGTCGGCTGATGCGCCGCTTCTATCTGATCGGCTTCCTCGTGCTGATGGCGTTCGACACGATGACCCAGATCTGCTTCAAGCTCAACGCCAATCACGCCGGTCCGTTCGTACCGGAGTTCGCCTGGTTCCTGCGCATGGTCAGCGCGCCGTGGATGTATGTCGCGATCTGCGGCTACCTCGGGTCGTTCTTCACCTGGATGACCCTGCTCAAGCATGCGCCGGTTGGCCCTGCATTTGCCGCCTCGCATCTCGAGGTCGTCTTCGTCCTCGCCGCATCGTATTTCCTGTTCGGCGAACGCCTGTCGACGATGCAACTGGTCGGCTGCGGCATCATTCTGGCTGGCATCGTTTGTCTCGCCTTCGATCCGCCCGATGAAGGGCACGATGCCGCGTAGTTTCCTCTACGAAGTGCCGCCGACCGCAGGCTTGCCGCCGCGGTTTGGCGATCTGTTGCCGTTCAGTACGCCGAGTTTGGCCGACCAGGCCATGCGGTTCCTTGGCGTCGAAGACGTGCAGGTCGAATGCTCGGGCACGGCGGCGCTCGTCGTCGCGTTGACCGCGTTGCAGCGGCAAAGCAAGCGCACGAGCGTGATCGTGCCGGCCTATACCTGCCCGCTCGTCGCGATCGCGGTCGCGCATTGCGGACTCAAATTGCGCCTCTGCGACCTCGCGCCCGACAGCATCGACATGGACGCCTCGATGCTGGCGGCGCTGTGCGACGAGGACACGCTCGCGATCGTGCCGACACATCTCGGCGGACGCGTCGCCGACGTCGATGCCGCGGTCGCCTGCGCGCGCCGCGTCGGCGCGTGGGTGATCGAAGACGCCGCGCAGGCGCTCGGCGCACAATTCGCGGACGGTACCGCCGTAGGCACGCGCGGGGACATCGGTTTCTTCTCGCTTGCGGTCGGCAAGGGCCTGACCACGTTCGAAGGCGGCCTGCTGATTGCGCGCGACGCATCGCTGCGCGCGGAGCTGCGCGCCTGCAGCGCCGAAATCGTTCCCGCCGATGCGTCCTGGGAATTCAAGCGCACGCTGCAACTGCTCGGCTACTACGCGTTCTATCGCCCTTCGGCTTTGCCGTTCGTCTATGGCTGGCCACGCCGGCGCGCGCTGCGCGCGGGCGATGCGACCGCGGCGGTTGGCGACGATTTTCCGCTGTCGATTCCGCTGCATCGTCTCGGTGCGTGGCGACAATCGGTCGGTGCGCGTGCGTTTGCGCGACTGCGCGAATTTCAGCGCGCGCTCGCCGAGACTGCGCAACGCCGTTGCGTACGGCTCGCGCAGATCGCAGGCATCGACGTGTTGCGCGACGGCGCCGGTGCGTCTGGCACCTGGCCATTCCTGCTGCTGCTCATGCCCTCGCGCGAGGCGCGCGATGCGGCACTTGCCGAGCTGTGGACGACGAATCTCGGCGTCGGCCGCCTGTTCATCCACGCGCTGCCGGACTATGCCTATCTCGGCGCGATCGTGGCGCAGGCCGAGGTGCCGAATGCGCGCGATTTCGCCGCGCGCATGCTGACGATTTCCAACAGCCCATGGCTCGATGAGGTTGGGTTCGAGCGCGTCTGCGGCGTGCTCGAAAACAGCATCGCCTGAACCCGCCGCCTGCGCATTTGCGGCGACGGCGGGCGCTTGTGCGGCTTACAACTTGTCGTAATTCAGGATCGCGTTGAACACGAGGCCGTAGGTGCCGATCGTCTGCCCACGCCAGATCGGGTTCGTCGCGAACAACAGGATATGGCCGCGGCCGTAACGCGCATCGACCACGGCGGCGCGTTCCGCGAGTGCGCCGCCGCCTTGCAGCAGGCCCGCGACCAGCAGGTCGTCGGCATCGCCGAAGCGCACGACCGCGCGCGCCCGCTGATCTTCGGGGATGACGGTCGAAGGGAAGAACGGCCCCGGTCGCGCCTGATCGATGTTGAGCGGCGTCGCTTCCCACGGCTTCGGTGCGGGCAGTTCGGCGGCCTCGGTGATGACACGGCCTTCGGGCGCGTCGGTGTCGTGCGGGCCACCGCGGCCGGTCGGGCGCTTGAAATCCTTCGCAGTCGGCAGGCCGTCGTCGCCGGTGAGCAAGTTGCTGAGCTTGAACGAGAGGCCATCGGGGCTGTACATTGCGAACTCCTTCGCGTAGCCGTAGGTGACCGGATGCGACTCGTCGACGGTCACGCCTTGCAGGATGCTGCCGACGACCTTGAGATCCTTCGCCGGCGTGACCGACACGCCCGGTGCAAGCCCGACATCGATCGCGAACTTCGCCGCGTCGCCCGCAGCGAGCAGCAGTCCACCTTGTTCGACGAAGCGCTGCAGGTGCGCGAGGCCGGAGGCGCCGAGACCGGGGCGGATGTCGTCGGTTTCGTCGATGCCCATGTTCGGCGTCAGCGCGGTCTTTTTCCACGGCTGGGGATTGCCCCACAGCGGCAGTCCGTTGAGCACGAGCTGCGAGTTGTCGGCGCCGATCGGCGCGAACAGGATCACGTCGTACTTGCCGCGCAAGTTGTCGGAGCGCGCGGCGGTCTGGGTCGAGATGTAGTCGTAGGGAATGCCGAGCTTGTCGAGCGCCTGGCGCCACCAGCCTTCGGTTTGGGTCGACAGCCAGGTGTGCATGAGCGCGATGCGCGGCGCGCCGAGCTTGTGCGCGGCCACGCTCGGCTCGGATGCGACAGCCCAGGCGTCGAGATCGAGTTCGCCGAGTTTCTTCGACAGCGCGGCGCCGTCGGCCTTGCGCACGATCCAGGTGCCGGCGGCAAATTTGCGACCAGCCGCTTCGAACGGCTTTTCCGCGATCGAGATGTCGGCGCCCTTGAATGCGTAGCGCAATGTCATCAGCGATGTGTCGGCGTGATTCTCGATCAGATAGACGTTGCCATTGCCCTGCACGCCACCGCGCGCGGGTATCGCCTCGCGCAGCATTTCCATCGGCGCCTTGAGGATCGATGAGTCGGTGACGCGCACGACTTCCGCACCGAACATGTCGCCGAGCGCCCAGGCGGTGTCATCGTACGGATGTTTCTGCGGATCGTCGGGCGACCAGTACTGGCGATCGAGCAAGGTGTCGGCAATGCGCGAGTAGGGCTGGTCCATGCGCACGATGTAGCTGCCGGCGCTGAACGTTTGTTCCGCATGCTTTGGCTTTTCGGCCTGCGGAGAGGCATCTGTTTTCTTCGCCTCGTCTTTTTTTACGTCCTTCGCCGGCACGGGAATCATCACCGTAGTCCTGTTCTTGAGGACGCTAATTTCAACGTGTTGCAATTGCAGCACGCGCAGTAGCTGTCGTTGCGCGTCACGATGCACATCGTCGGCGTCCAGCACATAGGCGACGGGACCGGCTGCTTGCGGCTTCTCGATCGAACGCTTGCCCTTGAGATAGAAATTGCGCAGAAACGTCTTTTCGTTGTCAGCGAAATAATTGAGCGTGGAGAGCAGCGCGCTCTGCTGGTAGTTGTTGTTGTTGCGCTGCGACCAGAGCACCTTCGGCAGCGGTGGGTTCGGTCGGTACCAGGTGCGCGCGTAGTCGGACGGATCGAGAACGCGCTCGACCGTGTCTGCGCCGGAATTGCCGAAGGTTTCGTAGAGCCGGCTGATCCCGTTGTGCATCGCCGCCATGAACATCAGATAGCCGGGGCTCCAGGTGTCGAAGTCGCCGTGGGTGAACGCACCTGGCATGCCGAACTTGGTCAGTTCCTGCACATTGCTCCAGCCGAGCTGCTGCCACTCGCCGACGAGAATCGGATCGACCCAGGCGTTGTACGGGCCGTCGCCGACGGTGTTGTCGTAGAGGAATGGCACCGACTCGTGCAGATCGTGCAGCACCTGCGCATGCCAGCCGAGATACGTGTCGAGCACATTGCGCGACAGGGCGAGAGTGAGGCCCATCGCATCGCGGTTGTTGTCGTGGGCGACGTAATGGCCCCAGTAGAGCAGCGGCGGCGGCGTCTTGCTGGGATTGGCACGATGCCAGTTGTATAGGTCGACCATGCGATCGCGGCCGTCGGTTTCGACGACCGGCGTGATCAGCGTGATCACTTTCGAGCGGATTTTCTTGATGTAGGGCGCGTCGTCGACGGCGAGGCGATAGGCAAGTTCCATCAGCGCAGTTGGCGAGCCGGTTTCCGGCGAATGGATCGTGCCGGTGATGTAGTAGACCGGCGCCGTCTGCGCGATCAGCGCGTCGGCCCTCGCATCGTCGAGACCGATCGTGCGCGGATCGGCGAGTTGCGCCAGGCGCGCATCGTTGTCCTTGAGATTGGCGAGCAGCGCTTCGTCTGCGACCGCCACCGCGATCATCTCGCGACCTTCCTCGCTCTTGCCGATGCGAAATACTTTGACGCGTGGCGTCGAGGCAGCGAGCAGGTCGAAATAGCGCACCACGTCCTTGGTGTACGGCAGCATGTTCGGCGCGCCGGACACATCGCCGAGCACCTTGGCCGGCGTCGGCACCGTGCTCGATGCGGGAAGGTAATTCGTCAGCGGCGAGTTGAACTGCGCGCTGGTCGTGTACTGCGCGATCTTGTCGGTGTAGGCCTTGTCGACGGCCTGCTGCGGATCGCGATCGTAGATGCCGGCGTGGACGCACGTCGTCGCGGCAATTCCGGCAACAACGGCGACAATAAAAATGGAACGGATGGACATGCTGGACTCCCCGACGAACGAGTTGGGAGGATAACCGGGTTCGCCCACTCCAACCGCATGACGTTTGGCACACGACGCGGGGCGCTGGCTTTGACACCTTCCCACGGTTCGCTTTCGGCCTCGCGCCGCGCATTCACCTGGGAGGAACCATGGACAGACGAGATTTCCTGAAGATCACCGGCGCCGGTCTCGGCGGCCTGGCATTGCCCGCGTTCTACGGACGCGCGATCGCGGCCGAGGAATTGCTCAGCACGATCGACGTGGCAACAAAGAAGAAGCTCGCCGACATCGCACTCAATGCGGCCAAGTCCAGCGGCGCGACGTACTGCGACGTGCGCATCGGCCGCTACCTGCGCCAGTTCGTCGTCACGCGCGAGGACAAGGTGCAGAACGTGGTCAATACCGAGTCCACCGGCATCGGCATCCGCGTCATCGCCAAGGGCTCGTGGGGCTTCGCCGCGACCAGCGATCTGTCCAATGACGCCGTGGCCAAGGCCACCGCGCAGGCCGTCGCGATCGCGAAGGCGAACGCGCGCCTGCGCAGCGAGCCGGTGCAGCTTGCTCCGACCAAGGGCGTCGGCGAGGTGTCGTGGAAGACGCCGATCGTCAGGAATTCGATGGAAGTGCCAATTAAGGACAAGGTCGACCTGCTGCTCGGCGTCAACGCCGAGGCGATCAAGGCCGGCGCGAGCTACATCAACTCGACTCTGTTCCTGGTCAACGAGCAGAAGTACTTCGCTTCGACCGACGGCTCCTACATCGACCAGGACGTGCACCGCATCTGGGCGCCGATGAACGTGACCGCGGTAGACAAAGCCACCGGCAAGTTCCGTTCGCGCCAGGGTTTGTCTGCTCCGCGCGGCATGGGCTTCGAATATCTCGACGCCAAGGCCGCCGATCGAGTCGAACTGCCCGGCGGCGCGGTGGTCTACCGCAACTCCTACGACATGAAGGCCGACGCGATCGCCGCGGCGAAGCAGGCCAAGGAAAAACTCACGGCCACTTCGGTTAAGCCGGGCAAATACGATCTCATGCTCGATCCGTCGCACACTTGGCTGACGATCCACGAATCGGTCGGCCACCCGACCGAACTCGATCGCGTGCTCGGCTACGAGGCGAACTATGCCGGTACCAGTTTCGCCACGATCGACAAGCTCAAGGACAAGTTCAAGTACGGCAGCGACAAGGTCACGATCGTCGCCGACAAGACTCAGCCCGGCTCGCTCGGCGCGGTCGCCTACGACGACGAGGGCGTGAAGACGCAGAAATGGGATCTGATCAAGGACGGCGTGCTCGTCAACTACCAGGTCATCCGCGACCAGGCACATATTCTCGGCCTCAAGGAATCGCAGGGCTGTTGCTACGCCGATTCGTGGTCGAGCGTGCAGTTCCAGCGCATGGCCAACGTCTCGCTGCAGCCGGGCAAGGACAAGCTCGCGCCCGCGGAAATGATCAAGGGCATCGAGAACGGCATCTACATCGTCGGTGAGGGTTCGTTCTCTATCGACCAGCAGCGCTACAACGCGCAGTTCGGCGGCCAGCTGTTCTACGAGATCAAGAACGGCAAGGTGACTCAGCCACTCGAGGACGTCGCCTATCAGATCCGCACACCGGAATTCTGGAACTCCTGCGTCGCCGTCTGCGACGAGAGTGATTACCGCCTCGGCGGCTCGTTCTTCGACGGCAAGGGCCAGCCCGGCCAGGTCTCGGCCGTCTCGCACGGCTCGAGCACGGCGCGTTTCAACGGCGTCAACGTCATCAACACCGCGCGCAGCCTCGGCTGAGAACAGGAGCAACCCATGACCATTTACAGCGAAGAACAGGCCAAGGCGATCCTCGACAAGGCGATCAAATTCTCCAAGGCCGATGAATGCACCGCGCAGCTGACCGGCTCGAACGGCGGCAACGTGCGCTACGCGCTCAACAACGTTTCGACCAGCGGCTACGTCAGCGACGCCGACCTCGTCGTCCAGGTCGCGTTCGGCAAGCGCACCGGCACGGCGACGATCAACGCGTTCGACGACAAGTCGATCGAAGCAGTCGTGCGCCGCGCCGAGGAACTGGCCAAGCTCGCGCCGGAGAATCCGGAGTTCATGCCGGCGATCGACAAGCAGACCTACAAACCAACGGCGACGTTTGCCCAGAAGACCGCCGCGATCACGCCCGAGTACCGCGCCCAGGTCGCAGCGGACTGCATCGAGCCGTGCCGCAAGGACAATCTCGTCGCCGCCGGCTTCTTCAGCGACGAGGAGGATTTCGCCGCGATCGCCAACAGCAAGGGCAATTTCGGCTACCAGAAATCGAGCGGCATGGACTTCACCTGCACCGTGCGCACGGCGGACGGCCACGGCTCGGGCTGGGTCGCGCGCAACCTCGAGGACGTGGCCAAATTCGATGCGAAGGCCGAGATCAAGACGGCGATGCAGAAGGCCAAGGGTTCGGTCGACGCGAAGGCGCTCGAGCCGGGCAAATACACGGTGATCATGGAGCCGGCCGCGACCGCGGGCCTGATCAGCTTCATGATGTTCGGTTTCGACGCGCGCCAGGCCGACGAGGGCCGCAGCTTTTTGTCGAAGAAAGGGGGCGGCAACAAGCTTGGCGAGAAGCTGTTCGACGAGCGCGTGACGATCTACGCCGATCCGTGGGACGCGAACTCCGCCGTGCTGCCGTGGGACAACGATGGCCTCGTTCGCGAGAAGACGCCGATCATCACCAAGGGCAAGGTCGACTACCTGCAGTATTCGCGTTATTGGGCGCAGAAGCAGGGCAAGAAGGCGGTCGGCCAGCCCGGCAACCTGATCATGGTCGGCGGCGACAAGTCGACGATGGACCTGGTCAAGTCGACCAAGAAGGGCGTGCTCGTCACGCGCACCTGGTACATCCGCATGGTCGATCCGCAGACCGTGTTGCTGACCGGCCTCACGCGCGACGGCACGTTCTACATCGAGAACGGCGAGATCAAGTATCCGATCAAAAACTTCCGTTTCAACGAATCGCCGGCGATCATGCTCAACAATATCGAGGAGATCGGCAAGCCGGTGCGTGTCGGCGACAACGAATCGCCATTCGTGATGATGATTCCGCCGATGAAGATCCGCGATTTCACGTTCACGTCGTTGTCGGACGCGGTTTGACCAAGGGCGGGCCGCTGGCCCGGCAAAGCGAGGCGTTCCGGCGCATGGGCATGTTCGGCGAAAGCGGCGCGAAGGAGATTCTCGACAAGGCGATCGGCCTGTCCAAGGCCGATCAGTGCGTGGCTAGGCTGAGCGGGGCGGAAACCGGCAATCTCCGCTACGCGGCCAACACCGCCTCGACCAGCGGTTCGGTGCGCGACGCCGAGCTCGCGGTCGAGGTCGCCTTCGGCAAGCGCGTCGGCACGGTCACAACCAACCGGTTCGACGAGGCTTCGCTCGCGGGGGCGGTGCGCCGCGCCGAGGAGCTCGCGCATCTCGCGCCGGAAAATCCGGAGTTCGTTCCGGCGATCGAGAGGCAGAGCTACGCGCCAAGCAAGACCTTTGTCGCCAAGAGCGCGACGGTCACGCCGGAATACCGCGCCCAGGTTGCCGCCGATTGCATCGAGCCCTGCCGCAAACAAGGGCTGGTCGCGGCGGGTTTCTTTACCGATACCCACTCGTTCTCGGCGATCGCGAACAGCAAAGGCAACTTCGGTTACCAGGAAAACACGACGATCGATTTCACCTGCACCGTGCGCACCGCGGACGGCCGCGGCTCGGGCTATGTCGCGCGCAACACCGCTGATGTCTCGACTTTCGACGCGAAGGAAGCTGTGGCGATCGCCGCGCGCAAGGCCAAGGAATCGGTCGCGGCGAAGGCGCTCGAACCGGGCAAGTACACGGTGATCCTCGAACCGCAGGCGCTGATGCCGATGATGTACTGGCTGATGAGCGGTGGCTTCGACGCGCGCGAAGCCGACGAAGGACGCAGCTTCCTGAGCAAAAAGGGCGGTGGCACTCGGCTCGGCGAGAAATTGTTCGACGAGCGCGTGACCATTTACACCGATCCGTGGGATGCGCAGGCGCCCGTGCTGCCGTGGAACGAGGAAGACACGCCGCGCCGGCGTATGCCACTGGTGACGCGCGGCCGCATCGACGCTCTCCACTATTCGCGCTACTGGGCCGCGGCGAAGGGCAAAACGGCGAGCGGAGGAACCGGCAACGTCATTATGGCTGGCGGCGAAAAGTCCACGGCCGACCTGGTCAAGTCAACGGCGAAAGGCCTTCTGATCACGCGCACCCATTACGTGAACATGGTTGATCCGCAGACCATGCAGTTGACCGGGCTCACCCGCGACGGCACGTTCTACGTCGAGAACGGCGAAATCAAATACCCGGTCAGGAATTTTCGTTTCAACGAGTCCATAGTCATCGCGCTCAACAATGTCGAGGACATCGGCCGACCCGAACGCACGGTATTCTTCTTTGATCTGGCATTTCCGATGATGCTGCCTGCGATCAAGCTGCGCGACTTCACCTTCACCTCACTGTCGGATGCGATCTAAGCGAGGAGTAGGGTTGAAGGTCGAAAAACAAATCGGTTTGCCGAGTGCTCGCTTTCACCTTCGCCACACATGACCCGAGCCGAATTCCTTCACCTGATGCTTGTTGGCGGCGCCGGAGCCTTGCTCGGGTCGCAGGCGCGTGCGCAGTCGGGTGTCGCCGAGCGGCAGCCGACGCTCGGCTCTCGGCCTGCCTACGACTTCTGGTTCACGCGCCTGATGTACGAATCGGGCGATTGGGACGTCGATGCGCGCATGCCGTCGAACCTGATCGACGCGCTGATCCAATACACGACCTTGCGCGTGGACACCAAGGAGCGCGTGCTGCCGCTGGCCGATTCGCGCATGCTGACGCAACCGTTCTGCTACCTGGCCGGGCACAAGCTGGTCGAGTTCAATGCGGACGAGAGGCGTAACTTCGAACGTTATGTGCGCAACGGCGGCTTCGTTCTCGTCGACGACTGCAACCACGACATCGACGGCCTGTTCGCCAAGTCGTTCGAGCGCGAGATGGCTTCGATCTTCGGCGAGGGCGCACTGGCGAAACTGCCGAAGAAGCATCCCGTTTTCGATGCGTTCTTCAAGTTCGACGGGCCGCCGAACACCGCATTCGAACTCAACGGCTGGGGTGACGACATCGTCCACGACTATCTGGAGGGCATCGAAGTCGGCGGTCGCCTCGGCGTGCTCTACAGCAACAAGGACTATGGTTGCGAGTGGGACTACGACTGGCGCAACAAGCGTTTCCTCGCCGAAGACAATACGAAATTCGCGGTTAACGTGGTGATCTACGCGCTGACTGCCTAGCTTCTTCAAAAGAAAAACTCATGAACGACGCGATCACTGAACAATCCATCCAGCATCAACTCGGCAAACTCACCGCGTTGCGCGAGGCAATCGCGCAGGTCATCGTCGGCCAGCGCGACGTCGTCGAGCAGCTTCTGATCGGCTTGCTTGCGGGGGGGCACTGCCTGCTCGAGGGCGTACCGGGTCTCGGCAAGACTCTACTCGTGCGCTCGCTCGGGCAGGCGCTCGCACTCGATTTCCGCCGCATCCAGTTCACGCCCGATTTGATGCCGAGCGACATCGTCGGCACCGAAATCCTCGAGGAAGACCACGGCACCGGCAAGCGCTACTTCAAGTTCCAGCAGGGCCCGGTGTTCACCAACCTGCTGCTTGCCGACGAACTCAACCGCACCCCGCCGAAAACGCAGTCCGCGCTGCTCGAGGCGATGCAGGAGCGCACGATCAGCTACGCCGGCACCACGCACGTGCTGCCGAAGCCGTTCTTCGTTCTCGCCACACAGAATCCGCTCGAACAGGCCGGCACCTATCCGCTGCCCGAGGCGCAGCTCGACCGCTTCCTGCTGCATATCCGTGTCGACTACCCGGACGAGGTCGAGGAACGCGCGATCCTCGCGCAGACCACGGGCGGCGCCGCTGCCGACATCACTGCGGTCATGGGTGGCGAGGAAGTGATCGCGCTGCAGAAGCTCACGCGCGAGGTGCACATCGGTGACGACGTGCTGAGCTGGATCACGCGCCTCGTGCGCGCCTCGCGTCCACAGGGAACTGCGGTGCAGGCCGTGCGCGACTGGGTGCGCTGGGGCGCGGGTCCGCGCGCGGGCCAGTCGCTGGTGCTGGCGGCGAAGGCGCGTGCGCTGATCCACGGCCGCCTCGCCGCCACGCGTGAAGACGTTGCCGCACTCGCCGCGCCGGTGCTGCGCCATCGCCTGTTGCTCTCGTTCGCGGCCGAGGCCGAGCAGCGCAGCAGTGACGACGTGGTCGCTGCGCTGCTGAAGTCGGTGTCGTTCGCGGCCTAGGCCGACGCCGATGGCGCAACTGATTTCTCCCGAATTGCGCGCGCGCTTGCGCGAGTTGCGCCTGCTCGCGCGTCGCGGCGCCGGCGGCGACGGGCTTGGGCAGCACGCCAGCCGCAGTCGCGGCGCCGGCCTCGAATTCGCCCAGTACCGCGCCTACGAGCCCGGCGACGAGCTGCGCCGCATCGATTGGAAACTCTATGCGCGCTCCGACCGCTACTTCGTGCGCGAAGCCGAGCGCGACAGCCCGCTGACCGCGTGGGCGATCGTCGACGCGAGCGCATCGATGCGCCAGGCCGACGCCGCGCGGCCGGATTGGCGCAAGCTCGACGCGGCGAAGACGCTGGCCGCGTGCCTGTTCGAGCTCGCTTTGCGCCAGGGCGATCGTTTCGGCCTGCTCGCGCTCGCCGGCGCCGCGCCCGCGTTCGTTCACGCCGGCTTGGGCCCGCGCCAGCGCGACCGCTGCACGCTCGAACTCGCGCGCCTCGAAGCCGCCGGCGATTGGCCCGATGCGGCGACGTTGGCGCCGTTGTGGGAGCGCGTCCGGCCACCGGCGGTGGTCCTCATGCTCTCAGATTTCTTCGACGACGCGGCTGTCGAGCTCGCGCTGCGCCTCGCCGCAGCGCGTCGCGAAGTGCTGGCCGTGCAATTGCTCAGCGCGGAAGAGCGTGACTTTCCGTTCGCCGGTGGACATCGTTTCCGCGATCCTGAAACCGGTGCCGAACGCCGCGTCGAGGCGGCCGCGGTACGCCGCGACTATCTGGAACGTTTCGGCGCGGCGCGTGCCGAACTGGCGCGACGCTTCGGCGCGGCCGGAGTCGATTACGTCGAATACGTGCTCGACCGTCCGCTCGACGAACCGCTGCGCGCGCTGTTCGCGTCGGGCCCGACGCATGTCCGCGGTGCGAGCAGCGTTGCATGAGTATCGCTTTGCTCGCTCCGCTCGGCCTCGCTGCGCTGGCTGCGCTCGCCCTGCCGCTGTTGATCCATCTCGTGCGTCGGCTCGAACTGACGACGACCAATTTTGCCGCGCTGCGCTGGATCGGCGAGCGCATGCGGCCGCAGCGTCGGCTGCGCTTCGAGCGGCCATGGCTGCTGCTGTTGCGCCTCGCCTTGCTCGCCGCGCTCGCGCTGTTGCTGGCGCGTCCGGTTTGGCAAGGCGATGCGCCTTTGGTGCGACCGTGGATCGTCGTCACGCCCGGCGTCGCGCTGGCCGACGCGCGTGCAGCCGCCGGTGCGGTCGACGCGGAATGGCATTGGCTCGCTCCGCGATTTCCGCATCTGGATGAGGCCGTCGCGGCGGCGGACATTCCGCTCGCGAGCCTGCTGCGCGAACTCGATTCGCAGTTGCCGGCAAGTGTGCAACTAACCGTGATCGCGCCGGAGCAACTCGGTGGCCTCGACGGCGAACGCCCGCGGCTGTCGCGTGCCGTCGACTGGCGCATCGCGCCGGGGCGCACGGCCGAGGCGGCGCTGGCGTCGGTCGATCGCATTCGCATCGCGGTGCGCTATGCAAGCGACGCCGAAGCGTCGCTGCGCTATCTGCGTGCCGCGGTCGCTGCCTGGAACCAGGGTGAACCGGGGCGTTACGAGCTCGACGTGCAGCCTGTCGCTGCGCCGATCGCCGCCGCGACGAACTGGCTGGTCTGGCTCGCCCCGTCGGCTCCGGCGTTGACGCGCTGGCTCGATCATGGCGGCGTGGCGCTTGTGAGCAATGCCGCAGATGCGAATGGCGAACCGCTTTGGCGCGATGCGGCCGGGCGTGTGCTGGCGAAAGTCGCGGTCAGCGGCAACGGCCGCATGATCGCGTTGCCGGGCGCGCTGACGACGGCGGAGCTGCCGTTGCTGCTCGATGCGGAATTTCCGGATCGTCTGCGCGTCGCATTCGGCGGCGGATCGCCTGCGCCGACGCATGCGCCGGCCAGCGCGATGCATCCGCGCGTCGAGGCCGAAGTGAGCGCAACGTCCACGCGCTCGTCGGCATCGGCGCATTCGCTCGATGCGTGGCTCGCGCTGCTAATCGCTGCGCTGTTCCTGTGCGAGCGCTTCGTCGCGACGCGACGAGGCGTGGAGGCGCAGATATGAGCCTCGACCCGCAGCTGCACCGGCTGCGTGTCGCATCGGCGCGGCGCGGCCTAGCCATCGTCTCGATCGCGGCGGCACCGATGGTCATTGCAATTGGCGTGCTGGCTGCGCGCATCGGCGGTCCGCTCGCGGCGATCGTTGCCGTGTCGCTGGCGCTGGTCGGCACCGGCGCCGTCGCGTGGCACGCGTGGCACGGCATCGACGCGGTCTGGCTTGCGCGTCGGCTCGATGCGACGGCGCCGCAGATGGACGACAGTGCCGCGCTGTTGTTCCAAGATACGGCCGCGTTGTCGTCGTTGCAGAACCTGCAGCGGAAGCGCGTGCAGGCGCGACTTGCCTGCATCGATGCCGATTTGCGCCCGGCTTGGCCACGATCGCACTTCTTCGTCGCATTCGGTATTGCCGCGGCGATGCTGGTCGTCGCCGCGCTTTGGCGCCAGGGCACGCGCGGCATCGACGAGGCTGCGCAAGCAAATGCAAAAAGCACGTCGGCCTCGACAGCGCTGACGCGCACGCAGGTCGGCGTCGCCGCGCCCGCTTACACGCAGGTGGCGCCGCGCACGGAGGCGGCGCTCGATGCGAAGGCGCCGGAAGGCTCGCATCTGCGCTGGAATCTGCGCTTCGATCCGCAGCCCGCCGCTGCGGCACTGCTGTTCCACGACGGCAGCCGCGTTGCCTTGAGCCGCGACGGCGAGGATTGGGTCGGTGAACGCACGCTTGTCGCATCGACGCTGTATCGCATCGCCGTCGAAGGTGCGCCACCGCTGGCGGACGATCGCCTGCATCGGCTCGACGCGATCGCCGATCACGCGCCCGAGATACGCGTGCTCGAACCCGCGAAGACGCTGAGTTTGCTCGACGCACAACAGAAAACCTGGAGCCTTGCCTTCGAGGCCAACGACGACTACGGCATCGCGAACGCCGAATTGCAGATCACGCTCGCGCAGGGCAATGGCGAGAACGTCAAGTTCAAGGAGCAGACGCTGGCGCTGCAAGGCGAGCCGGCCGGTGCGAAGCAGCAGCGCTTTCGCCATACGCTCGACCTCGCCGCGCTCGGCATCGCCCAGGGCGACGACGTGATCGTGCGCCTCGCCGTCAGCGACAACCGCGAGCCGCAGGCGAACACGACGCGCAGCGCGAGCTTCATCCTGCGCTGGCCGGCCGAAGCGTCGAACGATTCCAGCGGCCTCGACGGCCTCGTGCAGAAGACGCTGCCCGCGTACTTTCGTAGCCAGCGTCAGATCATCATCGACAGCGAGGCGTTGCTGGCCGAGAAGCCTAAACTCGATGGCGACAAGTTCCTCGCCCGTTCGGACGCGAACGGCGCCGACCAGAAAATCCTGCGCCTGCGCTACGGGCAGTTCCTTGGCGAAGAATCGGAAACGCATGCGCAGAAAGAAGCGGGCGCTGCGCATGACGATCACGACGCACCGGCACGGGCCGCAGGGCAGGCGGGATTCGGCAGCGAAGGCGACCTCGTCGCCGAATACGGCCACGTGCACGATATCGCCGAGGCCGCGACCCTGCTCGACCCGGAGACCAAGGCGACGCTGAAATCCGCTCTGGCCGAGATGTGGCAGGCCGAACTGCATCTGCGTCAGGGCGATCCGGAGCAGGCGCTGCCGTACGAACGGCGCGCGCTCGATTTCATCAAGCGCGTGCAGCAGTCGACGCGCATTTACCTCGCGCGCGTCGGTCTCGAATTGCCGGTGCCGGACGAGGCACGGCGCCTCAGCGGCGAACGCAAGGGCGTCGACGATCGCCGTGGCACCCTGGTTGCGGCGGATACCGACGCGACAGCGATATCGCAGCTGTGGGCGGCGCTGGCCACGAACAACGCGCCGGATTGGGACGCAGCCGAAGCGTGGCTGCGTGCGCATGCCGCGGCCACGCCGGATGCGCTCGCCGTCTTTGCCGCGATCGACCGCGCGCGCCGTGATCCGGCTTGTGCGCAGTGTCGTGCCTCGCTACGCGATCTGCTCTGGCCGATGCTGCAGACGCCAGCTGCGGCGGCGGCAACGCGAGCGACGCCGAATGCTGCGGGTCGCGTCTATCTCGATGCATTGCAAACCGTCGAGGCGGGGACGAGGCGATGAATGCCGCACTGGTCGTCGCGCTGCTGCTCGCCGGCGCCGTGGTGCTCGGTGTACTGCGCACACTGCAGGCAACTCGTTATCGCCTAGCGCGTATCGGCCTGCAGATCGCTGCGGTGCTGCTGGCGTACTTCTGCCTGTTTCCGCCTGCGACCAATGAAGATTTCAGCGCCGATGAACTCGTCGTCATCACGCCTGGCGCGGTGCGCGCACAGCTCGCTGCGCTGCCATCGGCCGCAACCATAGTTGCGTTGCCCGGTGTCGATGCGGACAAGGCGATCGAACGCGTACCCGATCTCGGCACTGCGCTGCGCGCACACGCCGGTGCGCGCCGCCTGCGCGTTGTCGGCAGCGGTCTGCCGATGCGCGATCGCGACGTGGCGCGCGGTCACGTCGCGACGTTCGCTGCCGCGCCGCTGCCGCGTGGTCTGATCGAGCTCGACGCGCCCGCCTCGGTACGCGCCGGCAACATCTGGCGCGTCGACGGTCGCGTTGAGGCGGTCACCGACGGTCGCGTCGAGCTGCGCGATCCATCCGGTGCGCTCGTCGCCGCGCAGGCGCTCGATACGCAGGGCCGGTTTGCCCTGCATGCGAATGCGAAGGGCGAGGGCACCGCGTTGTTCGCGCTCAGGGTATTCGATCGCGACGGCGCAGCGGTCGACAGCGTGACGGTGCCGCTGGCGGTGCGCAACGGTTCGCCTTTGAAGATCGTATTGCTGGCCGGTGCACCCGATGCGGAGCTGAAATACCTGCGTCGCTGGGCTGCCGATGCGGGCCTTGAGCTGACCAGCCACATTGCGCTGAGCGACGGCGTCGCGTTGAGCGAGGGCACGCCGGCAACCGATGAGGCAGCGTGGCGTGAAGCCGATATCGCGATCGTCGACGAGCGTGCGTGGGCTGCGCTTGCGGCCTCGCGCAAACAGATGCTGATCGCCGCCGTGCACGATGGCCTCGGCTTGCTGTTGCGCGTGACCGGGCCGCTGCCGGCAGCGGTCGCGTCGGACTGGGCGGATCTCGGCTTTCGCGTGCGCGCGGCCGATGCGCCGACATCGGTCGCGCTCGACCAGACGCTGGGCCTCGGCGACTCTGGTCTCGCTTTCGCGCGGCATGAGTTCGCTGTCGAAGCCGGCGACGCCGCGCCGCTGCTGCGCGCCGACGACGGTTCGGCGCTGGCCTGGTCGCGCAATCTCGACCGAGGTCGCGTTGCGCTGTGGTTGCTCGCCGACAGCTATCGTCTTGCGCTCGCCGGTTCGGTCGCCGCCTACGGGACATTGTGGGGCGGCACGCTGGCAACGGTAGCGCGCGCGCGCGGCGTAGAGGATCCCTCGCGCTCAGGTTCGGCACGTGTCGACGAGCGCGGGGTGTTCTGCAGCATCGGCGCCGATGCCGCGGTTGTCGATGAAAGGAATACGCGCTCGCCGTTGAGCGTCGACGAACGAGGCTGCGCCGCGTATTGGCCCGAGCTGGCGGGCTGGCATGCGCTGCTCGACGGTAATCGACGCTGGCCGTTTTATGTGCGCGCACACGACGAAGCGACCGGTCTCGCTGCGGGCGAGAACCAGCGCGCGACGCGCGCGCTGCTCGGCGTGCCGCTGTCGACGTCGGTGACCGCGACGCGCAGCCAGCCGCTCTCGCGCTGGCCGTTCTTCCTGGCCCTGCTCGCCGCGCTGACGGCCTTGTGGTGGCTCGAGCGCAGCAGCGTTGCAGGCGGCGTCGCTATCGACGCCTAGTGCAGGTCGGCGTCAGAACCGGTAGTTCGCTTCCACTCCCCACATGCGCGGCGCGGTGATGCCGGCGCTGGTCACGCCGAGCACGTTGGTCACGATGTTGTTCAAGCCGGTGACATATTGCGTGTCGAACACGTTGTTGACGAACAGGCCGACGCTCCACGGCACGTTGGGCGAAGACCAGCCGACGTGGAAGTCGGTGCGCGCATGGCTGCCGCCGAGATTGAATGGCAGCGTCGAGAGGCACGAGCCCTGCAGTGCGGAAGCCGAATTGCAGCGCGTCTTGCCGGTGTAGGCGCCCTGCAGGGTGAAATCGAGGCTGCCGCCGGCGATGTTGTGCACGACATAGTCGGCACCGACGGTGGCCGACCATTGCGGCAGGCCGGTAGGCTGGCCGGAGAGGTCGACGCCTTCCGCCGTCTTGTAGCTGCTGTAGGTCTGGTCGATGTAGGCCGCGGCGGCATTGAGGCGCAGGCTGTCGGTCGCCTGCCAGCGCGCTTCGAACTCGAGGCCCTTGGCTTCCTGGTCGCTCGGCAGGATCTGGTATTGCGGCAGGTCGCCGTTGCCACCGCCGTTCGACACCAGGGTCAGGTTCGGCAAGTTGGAATATTTATAATAGTATACCGAAGCGTTGAACAGCAGCTTGTAGTCGGCGAACCAGCTCTTGATGCCCGCCTCGTAGCTGCGCACTGTTTGCGGGCGGTAGACCGTGCCGACTTCGAGCGCGTTGAACCCGCCGGCCTGGTAGCCCTTGGCCGCCGAGGCATAAAGCATCACGTCGGGCGTCAGCTTGTAGTCGAGCACGATGCGTGGACTCGTGTCGTTCCAGCTGCGGTTGAGACCGACCGGATGCTCGAGCGTCTGCGGCGTGGTGAAGTAGATGTTCTGCTGGAACGTCTGGATCGGCACGCCGAGCGCGTCGAGCAGGCCGAGCGATTGCAGGCTCGCCAGCGTCGCGTCGAGCTCGTTGGCGACGCGCAATGGCGTATACCAGCTGAAGTCGCGCTCGTCGCGGGTGAAACGCACGCCGGTCGTCAGGTTGAGGCGGTCGTTGAGATGCCAGATCACGTCGCCATAGACCGCGGTGGCTTTGGCGACGTTGCGGTTGTTCATGTTCTCCTGCCACGGATCGCCGAGCAGCGAGTACTGGAATCCCGCGGCCTGCAGCCCCTGCGTGAGCGGGCCGTAGAGCCCGCCCGGCGCGATGCCGAGGTTGTTGAGCAGGGTGTCGATGCTGTCGGTGAAGAAGTTGATCTGGCTGGTCTGGCGGCCGTCGTCTCGGTACCAGCTTGCGCCGGCGACCCAGTCGGCGAGATCGGTCTTGCCGGCAAGCTTGAATTCCTGCGACCAGGTCTTGTGCCGCTCGATGTTGACGTCGTCGAAGTAGAGGTCGATGCGATCGGTGCCCTCCTGCGCCTCGCGGTTGTAGGTGTGATAGCGCTGGAACGAGGTCAGCGAGGTAAAGTCGCCGAACGGCAGCGGGTGTTCGACGCGCAATACGAATGAGTCGTAGCTGCGCGATTCGCGTGCGCCGACCGCTTCGTTGTAGAGCGGCGCATTGCGCGGGTCGATGAAGGTCGAATAGTCGGGGGTGGTCGACGGCAGCTCGGGGTACGGCGGCACCGGCGAGACCCCGATCGTCGCGCGCGGCGGCTGTTTGAGCCGCTCGTGTTCCCAGGCGAGGTTGACTGCCGTGTCGCCGGGCGCATTCCAGTGGAACTGCATGCGCGTGCCCCAGTCATCGTTCTTGTAGAAATGCTGGCCGGTGGCGGCGTCACGCAACCAGCCGTCGCTTTGGTTGTCGACGAAGCTCAGGCGGAAAGCAACGTTCTCGCCGAGCGGCGCATTGAGCACGCCATCGCCGTAGCGCATGCCATAGTTGCCGAGGCGCAGGCGCGCATTGGCTTCGAACTGGTCGCTCGGCGCCGCCGTGGTCACCGAGATCGCGCCTGCCGCGCTGTTGCGCCCGAACAGCGTGCCTTGCGGCCCCTTGAGCACTTCGACGCGGTCGATGTCGTTGAACATCAGCAGCGCGCCGCCGGTCTTGCCCTGGTAGACGCCGTTTTCGTAGACGCCAACCGGCGCGTCGGTGCCGATGCCGAAATCGCCCGTGCCGATGCCGCGCAGGCTGAAGTTCGGCTGCGTCGGCTGGTCGCCGTCGACCGAGAGGCCGGGCACGTACATGTCCATCTTCGACAGATCGGTCGCTGCGAGTTTGTCGATCGTCTGTGCAGTGATCACCTGCATCGCGATCGGCACTTCCTGTACCTGCTGGCTGCGGCTCTGCGCGGTCACGGTGACGTTGCCGAGCTGCATTGCAGCGCTGTCGGTTTTCGCGGGTGTCTGGCTCTGGTCCGTCGTGGACGTTTGCGCTTGGGCATCGCCGCTCGCGGCGGTCACTTCGGCGGCCAACGCCGCGCCGCTTGCCATCAATGTCGTCGCGCCGGCGAACAGCGCCAACCGCACCTGTCGGGTCAATCGGGTCGTTTGAATTGATTTCATCGCAGCCTCCCTCGTTGATTTGTGCGATCGTCCGGTGATCGCGAGAATCAAAAAGCGGCCATCCTTGGCCGCACTTTTCAATTATTTTTCTCAGGCGTCGCAGTTTCCGGACGTCGCTGCGATCCAGTCGCGGATCAGTTCGACACCCTCTTTGTGCGTGGTGTTGCGGCCCATCTCGGGCATCATCACGCCGGCTTCATTCGACGTGACGCGGTAGAGCAGGATCGAATCGTCGGGCTTGCCCGGCACGATGTCGAACAAGTGATCGCCGGTGCCGCGACCGGCGGCAACGGGCGGCTTGCACAGGCCGAGGCGGCGCAGGTCGGTGTTGGCGCTGCGCAGGTCGAGGGCAGTCGTGTTGGCCGGGCCGGTCGGGCTGTGGCACATGCTGCAGTTGACGTCGAGATAGGCGCGCGCGCGCTCGGCGACGGGCGCCTTCGCATCGTGCCAATTGGCGTCGCGCGGCGCCTGCGCGGCATCGGGAGCGCCCGCGAGCATGCCGAGCTTGGTCCAGTGCGCGAGCTGGTTTTCCGCGCCGGCGGCGTAGGCGTAGTCGCGATTGAGGTGGCGCGCGCGCGGACCGAGCGGCTCGATCGCCTTCGCCTTGACGTTGGTGACGTGGCAGCCGGCGCATTGGTTTTCATTCGGCACGACGTAGGTGAACGCCTCGCGTGCGTTCGCGGGCTGCGATTCATCGCGCCCGGCTTTTGAAGCTTCCGTGTCGACGAGTTCGAGCTGAATCGCGTCGCCCGTGCGCGCGAGTTCGGCATCGGTCTGCGCAGCGTTCCAGACATAGGGAATCGCTTCCCAGCCTTTTTCGCGACGCACGAGGATGCGCGTCTCGATGAGGCGCACCGTGGCCAGGTCGAGCGCCTCGTTTGCGCTGCCGGCGGAGAAGTCGCGCGAGGTGTCGTAGGTGCGTGCGACGGCTTTCGCATCGCCGCCGGTTTTCGGATAGAAGAAGGTTTTCGTCAGCACCGTGCCGACCGGGAAATCGAACGCGCCCTCGGCGTCGTACTTCGCCGCCGTGCCCTTCGGCATCCACAGCGTGCGGAACTTGTGCGCGTAATCGCTGAACAACGGTGTGTTGAGGTCGTAGGGCACGACGTCGGTATTGGCCAAAAGCCTGCCGTCGCGCGCCTCGACGAGGTGCCAGTCGCTGAGCTTGTCGGGCTTGCCTTCGGCGAACGAGTGCACCGGCTGCGGTGTGCGCGCGCAGCCAGCGAGGGCTGCGAGCGCAAGTACTGCGGAAGAAATTCGGGCGAACGACGACATCAAGCCTTGCCCTTCATTTCGACCGCGGCGAGCGGCGGCAGCTCGCAATGGAACTCGTCCTTGAGCACCTTCGGATTGGAGAACTTGTTCGGTCCGTCGACGTTGAGCACCTCGACCTCGCCGTTCTTCACGCAAATGCGCTGCTCGGCCGGGTACTGGCCATTGACCTGCGCCTTGGCGTCGACGAAACCGTCCCAGAGCACGTCGGGGAAATGGCCGTTGATGCCGAACATCGACACCTTGAGCGCCTTCCAGTCGAGGCCGTCCGGCGAATCGCCGCCGCCGGAGAAGCGGTTGTCGTGGACGTAGATCGACTTCGGATACGGATCGTAGCCCTCGCTCGGTTTCTTGTCGGCAAAGTTGGTGATGTAGTAGCTGGCGATGATGAGGTTCGCGGTGCGGTTGTCGGCGATGTCGTTGTCGAAGATTTCGACTTTTGGATTGGAGGTGACGATCACGCCCGAGCCCGCCGGCACACTCGCGACCGCGGTGCCCTTGGCGCCGAAGTTGCCGAGATTGTTGGCAACGACCTTGTTCTTGTACACGCGCGCGTGTTCGCCGTGCTGGGTCAGGTCGGGCATGTTGAAGACGAGGATGCCGCCGGTGTTGCCGGTCGCGGTGTTCTCGTAGACATCGGCGCGGATCGAGTTCTCGATCTCGATGCCGGCGACATTCTTCTCGGCGCGGTTGCGGCGCACGACGATGTCCTGCGACTGGCCGACGTAGATGCCGGCGTCGCGCGAACCGATCGCGACCGAATCCTCGATCAGCACGTTCTTGCACTTGACCGGATAGATCGCATAGGCGCCGTTGTCCTTGGACGGGCCGGCGGTCCACTCGACGCGTACGTCGCGGATCGTGATGTTCTCGCCGTCGTTGATCTTGAGTCCGTCGCCCTTCGAGTCCTCGATCGCGAGATGCTCGATCGTGAAATCGTTCGCGTAGACCAGCATGCCTTCGGGGCCGGAGATCTGGTTCTGGAACGAGAGAATGCTCTTGTCCGCACCCGCGCCCCGTACGGTGACCCCGTTCGCGCGCAGGGTCAGCACACGCTGCAGCGAATGCTTGCCCGGCGGAATCTCGATGACCGTGCCCGGCTTGGCGTCGAGGAACTGCTCCTGCAGTTTCTTTTCGAACGCCGCCTCCGCATCGCTCGGCGCGGGCGGCGGGCCTTTCCCACAACCGGCGGCAATGGCACAGAGGGCGACAATGGCGAGTTTGCGCACGGCGTTTCTCCCTTCTTCGGACTCAATGCGTCAATGTGCTCTCAAACGAACGTTTGAGGGTAGGGGGGCGCGGGCTAAATCTGGGGGGCAAATCGGCCATTACTTGATGGCCGATTTTGCCACGCCGCTGGCGCCTTTCAGCCGGCGCCCGGACGCATCGCGGTCGGCGCGGCTCCGGTCCAGCGCTTGAACGCGCGCCGGAATTCGCGCGCGTCGGAATAGCCGACCTCGCTGCCGATGTCGGCGATGCTCAAGGCGCCCGCGCTGAGCAGTTCGAGCGCGCGCTCGGTGCGCAACTGATCGTGGATGTCACGATAGACGCGGCCGGCCGCGGCGAGGTGGCGGCGCAGGGTGCGCTCGGAAAGGTTGAGGCTCGACGCGACGTCGCCGAGCGTCGGATGCTCGGCGAGACGGCGGCGCAGGATGCGTTCGACCGAAGCGACGATCTCGCTCTGGCGTTTGATCTGCGCCGCCTGCTCGCGGCAGATCGCGAGCGCCTGTTGTGCGCTGACCGGATGATGCGTCGGCAGGCGCATGTCGAGCCAGCGCGAGCCGATGACGACGCGGTTGCGGCTGGCGCCGAAACGCACCTCGCAGTCGAACAGCCTGCGGTAGTCAGCCGCGTGCGGCGGCGGCGGGTAGGTGAGTTCGAGCCGCTCGGGCTTGAAGGCGGCGCCGACGATGCTGCGTGCGAGGTTGAAGGTGCTCGCGAACAGTTCCTCGCAGAGGAAGACGAGGATCTCCTCGTCGGCAAAGCGAGGCCGCGCGACGAGCGCGACCTCGCGCACATTGAGTACCTCGAGCTCCACGTCCATCAATGCGCCGGTGATGTCGGCGTGCTCGATGCCGATGTTCACCGCTTCGCCGAACGTACGCGCAGTCATCATCGCCAAACCCATGATGCCGAACGTGCCGCTGGACTGGTGCGATCCAACCTCGAGGCCGAAGCTGCTGCGCGGGATCGCGCGCAGAGCGCGCTTGATGATGATACTGGCCTGGCGATAGGACACGCGCACCGCGGCGTCGTCGATCTGCGCACGCGTGATGCCGAGCCCGGCCAGCCACGGCTCGACCGCGACGCGCTCCGCATCGGCGATCTGCGCGAGCACGGCGAGAATCGTCGTCGGGATCACTGCGGCGGTGTAGCGTGGGTCTGCGGGAACCTGGCGCGAGGCGGTTTTCGTCGCACCGGGTTTGCGTTTGCTGGTGGTCGATCGGACAGGCGTCATCGCGCGATGGTAGCGGCTCGCTCGAGGCAAGTCGCGACGCGCTGCGCCATCAAGGTTTCGCCGCAGTACCGGTACGATTGACGTAGATCGGATTGCCGATCAGGACGAGCTTGCCGTCGGCATTGCGCACGTTCGCGCGCAGCGTGTGGCGGCCGCCGTCACTGGCCCAGGCGAACGCGAAGACTTGCGACGCGCCGGCAATCTTCGGCTGATCGATCATCGGGGCGACCTTGCCGTCGACGATGATTTCCACGCTGCCGCCGGCGACATTGGTGACCTTGAGCGAGATATCCGCCTTGCCGTCTTTCGCGATCTTCACTTCGTCGCCCATTTCCGCGTCGAAACCTTGGCCCTTCGCGGTGAGTTCGAGGTAGCGGTCCTTGCTGCCGAAGACGTCGACGTAGACGTGACCCGCGCGCAGCGCGTCGAGCACGCCGCGCTGAGAAAGGTTCTGCGCATGCACAACCGTGGTCGGCGTGCCGATGCCGACCACGCCTTGGCTTTCGTGCCACTGTTTCGCGTTGTGGTCGTCGCTGCCACCGATCGCAGTAAGGCGATAGCCCTTGTCGAGTTGCGCCTGCCAGAACGGAATGCCAGAGATCGCCATGTCCGCGTCGTTGGTGTTGACGACTTCGATCGCCTGGACGAGGCGAAGGTCGACTTCGGGTTTCGCGGTCCAGCCGCAGCCCATGCAGATCTCGCCGGAAAGCCGGATCGGGTGGTTGATCGAGACGAAGCCGGCGAATTTTTCCGCGTTGCGCAGCAACGTGTTCCAGTCCGGCACGTCCGCGCTACCCACACGGAAGTCGAGTGGCACCCAATTGCCGAGCAGGTTGGCGTGGCCGGTGAACGTGGTCAGTTCGCGTCCGGGCAGCAGCAGCAGGCGATCGAAATACGGCTGCAGTTCGCGCACCGCGTTCGCCTGCGAGACCGTGTTGTGGTCGGAAAGCGCGATGAAGTCGAGTCCACGCTCGGCCGCGGTCTGCGCGGTGAGGAACAGCGGACAGGGCACCTTCTTGCCCTTGCCGCTCTGCGGCGTGCACGCGCCGTCGCTGTGCGCGCCGTGCATGTGCAGGTCACCGCGGTACCAGCCCGCTTCCGCGCGCAGCGGTTCGTCGAGCAGGGATGGTATTTGTCCATTTCTGGATAAGTATACGTTTGCCGTGTAGTCGGCGTGCGCCTTCTCGCGGATGTTCGGGATGCCAAGCAGCAGGTTCCAGCGGCCCGGCGCGATCGGCCCGGGCAGGTAGGACGGCGTCGCGTCGGTCGCGGACACGGTGAAGCGGCTCTTGTTGCCGCCGCTCCAGCCGCGGAACGCGTTGTTCCTGAAACCGCCCGGGCCGAGCAGACCGAGGTCGATCGTGGTCTTTTCGTCGCGGCCGGTGTAGGCGAAGTCGACGGTGATGCGATCGACGCCAGCCGGCACGTCGAACGGCACGAGCCTGTAGGTCTGATTATCCTTGCCGTCGAGTTTTCCGGTCAGGGTCAGGTCGGGCTTGTCGCTGGTCTGCGCAAATGCCGCGACGGAAAACAGCAACGACAACAGAAGTATTTGCACTTTCACAAAATCACTCGATGGGGACTCCGGCGCACTTCGCCGCCGCGCGCACCGGATTGCAGCGCGCGATCGCGCCGCCGTCGAAGCGTACGCGATAGGGACCGAAGCGTGGGTCGGGTTCAAAGTAGTCGGTCGAGACGAATTGCGCGCCGCTCGCGAACGCGGCCTCGCGGCGCGCGGTGTCGTTGCGCCGCGCCTCGAACGTATCAGCGTCTGCGCGCGTGCGCACGAGCAGCCCGGCACTTACCGCGGTGCGGATGCGCCCCTGGTCCGTAATCGGGTCGTTCAGGGTAATGTAGCCTGCGGCGGGCGAGTCTTCTTTGATCGTGGCGAACATCGCCCGACCTTCGAGTGATTTGCGCGCACCGCGATAGAGCGCGATCTTGTCGTCGCTCTCGTCGAGCGCGAACAGGATGCGCCCCCGCGCTTGGCCAAGCGTGGGCCAATGGCCGGCGCGCGCGGCGTCGCGCAGCGTCGGGAATTTGCCCTGGATGTCTTCCGGCGTGATCAATTGTGCCGACTTGAACACGCTGCGGATCTCGGCGTCGAGCCGGTCGAACGCGGCCTCGTCGAACTTGAGCGCTGCTACCGAGCCGGGGCCGAGTTTCCCGTCCTTGGCGTTGATCAGAATCGTGATCGGTGCGTGGCGCGGGTGCGCGGTGGACCAGTCGCGGATGATCGAAAGGCAGGCGACGAAGGTCATGCAAGTCGAGCGGAAATCAATGTCAGCCAGATGCATGACCTTGAAGCCCGGCTTGGCCATCTGCGCGGCCTGCGCGGGCGGCCATGGTGGCGACGCAAAGCCTTGGCGCAACGCGCCCGGTGGATGCAGCCAGCGGCCACCCTGCGGATCGTCCCAGACATCGAGTTCAAGCTCGCGCATACCGGCGTCGAGCTGTTCGTTGAGCGGGCGGTGGCCGTAGTCGAGGGTATCGGCGCCATGGGCGTCCAGCGCGTGGTGAGCGGCAAATTCTTCGGACGGCATGCGCTGCTTGTAGCTGTTGTGCGTGCCGATCACCTGGATGTCGTTTAGGCGCAGATTGGCATCGATCCAGGCGCGCGCACAGGCGCTGCCGCCGGCCTGGGCAGCGCTGGTGGCGGAGAGATTGCAGTCGGTTTTCGCCGCAGCCAAGCAAGGAGAAGACAGCGTACCGATGGCAAGCAAGGCACCGGCAAATCTGGCAATGGAGCGACGTGAATGGCGCGTGCTGCGGAAGAATCTCGCGAAAATCTCTCCCCCGATGTTGGCTGGGGGAGAGAGTGTTTGCGCGCGCATGTTATTGGTATGAGGCATTCACCGCAGGGTGCGATCAGAACTTGTACATGAGCGACAGGCGATAGGCACGGCCGAGCAGCGGACGCGCGAGGAACACGGTCTTGCCCGCGTCGGTAGAGATCACGTCGCCGGAGCGCGGATTGCCTTCGGTCAGGCCGACGGAGTTGGTGAGGTTGTCGACGTAGCCGAAAACGCTCAAGCGCTCGTTGATGTCGTATTCCGCACTCGCGTTGATGACGTGGTACTCGGGTAGTACCGACAAATTGGCCGTGTCCGAATAGCGCTTGCCTTCGTACTCGTACGACAATTGCAACTGCAACTTGTTGTCGAGCAGCATGAGGCGCGGCGCCAGGCGATAGCTCACTTTCGGCACGCGGATCAGCTGATTGCCGCTGAAGTCGGAAATCGTTGGCACGAGATTGCCGCTGGAATCCTTGCTGTAGATCGTCGCGCGCAGGTTCTGGTATTTCGGATCTTCGAGCGTCGCGGAAAAATGCAGGTCGAACCAGGCGGTCGGGGTGATATCGCCTTCGAGCTCGAAGCCGGTGGTCTTGGTCTGGGCGACCGCGGTCTGCGCGAGCAGGGTCACGTTGTCGGGTGCGAGAACCTGTGTGCTGAAGGTGACGTTGTCGTATTTGGTGTAGAACCAGGTCGCATACAACGTCGCCCATTCGCTGCCCCATTTCGCGCCGATCTCGCCAAGATCCATGGTCTGCGTGATCGGCAGCGCGAGCGAGTTGGCGATGAACGTGCTGAAGTTCGGCAGGCGATAAGTCGAGGTGTAGCGCGCGAATAGGCCGGCACGATCGGTCAACTGGTAGTTCGCGCCGATCGTCCAACCAGTCTTGCTGAAGGAGTGATCGGTTGTGGTGAAAGGATTGTTCGGGTTCGCGCAGGCGACCTGGGTATCGGCGAACAGTCCGTCGTTCAGATTGCAGAGATAGTTGCCGCCCTGGTTGTAATAGGTCACCCCGTTATAGACGAAGCTGCTCGTCGCCGGCAGGCGCGTCGTGTTGACGTTGTGCATTTCGTTCTTGTCCCAACGCCAGCCGAAATCAAGGCGAAAGTCGTGGGTGATCTGCCATTCGTCGCCGAGATAGAACGCATAGCTGTCCTGCTTGCCGGTATCGCGCTCGAATTCCGAACCGTTGCGCAGAATGCCGTTGTAGGTCAGGTTGCCGAGCGCCTTGCCATTCGCATCGACCGCGACCACGTCGAGCAGGCGTGCGTTGCCGCGCACATCGGTCAGCACGATCGACGACACGCGGTTGAAGTCCATGTTCTGATGCGAGTAGTAGACGCCGGCCGTGAAGTCGTGCGCGCCGAGGAAATCGAACTTGGTCGATATGTGCGCGTCGTTGCTGTATTCGCGCTCAGGCATCCACAGCGGGCGCAGTTGGTTGACGAGGACGAGACCGTTGCCGTTCTGGCCGTTGAGCTGTCCCGATCCGGATGAGGCGAGCGAGCCGAGATCGAAAAGCTGGTTCGGGTTGTCCGTATAGCGCAACTGGAAGCCCGTCGCTCCCGGGAACAGCGCACGGTTCCCGGCCGTGTTGAGCGAAGCGAGTTCGGCAATGCCCGACAGCACCGAATTCGAAAACGTACCGTTGCGCTTGGTGTTCGTCGTGCTGTAGCGGAAGCTGTCGGAGAACTTCCAGTCTTCGCCAAATTTCTGCTCGAATTTGGCCGTTACCTGGGTGCGATTGACGTAGGTGCCCTTAGTGCCGTTGAAGTTGTACGGGCCTTCGCTGGTGTGGAACGTCATGTGCGCGGTTTCAGGGCCGGCGACGGTGTCGTAGTTGCCATCGAAGCCCGGCACCGCAACGATATCGCCCGAAGAATCGCGATGCAGCGGAACGGGCACGAAGAAATCGACATGGTCGTTCAGATGCTTCAGGTCGAAACTGAACTTGCCGTCTTCCCATTCCTTGAAGATCGTGCCGCGGATTTGTCCGCCCTTGTCGCCGGTATAGCCCGGATCGCGGATGCCTTCGGCCTGGCGATAGAAGCCGCCGAATGAATACTTCCAGCCGGTGTTGCCGATCGGTGCGCCGTACCAGAAGTCGGCGCGGTTGTAGCCGTAGTCGCCCCAGGTGTATTTGAACAATCCCGAGGCTTCCTCGCCGACCTTGCGCGGAAGATAGTTGACCGCTGCCGCCGGCGCGTTCGGATAGAACAGGAACGACGGACCGCCGCGCACGACTTCGATTCCGTCGATCGTTTCGTCGAGGCGGAACGCCTGGTCGACGTTGTACCAGGTCAGCCCCGGATCGTGCTGGATCGGAACACCGTCTTCAAGCAAGGTGATCGAGCCGAAGCCGTCGACCGGAATACCGCGCGCGCGGATATTTCCGCTGGCCTCGCCGCCCGATGCTTCGACCCAGAATCCGGGCACGGACTTCAGCGATTCGGTAACGCTCGTCGGCGCCTGCAGGCGCAGCGCTTCCTCGCCAATCTGGGTGATCGAGTAGCTGGTCTGCTCCTTGCTGCGCGCATCGACACCGGCGCGGCCGGTGACGACGACCGATTCGAGGTTTTGCGTCGTTTTCGCCGACGCATCGGATGGTGCGGTCTGCGGATCCGGCGCGGCGGCAGCTGCGTCCGCCGGCGTGGGCATGGCGTCGGTTGCGCGTGCGGCTGTTGCGAGAACGCAGGACAGGGCGAGTGTGCTGCACAAGGTCAGAATGCGGTAGTGGCACATGAACGGAATCTCCGGAGTGAAAGACATTGGCAACGGGGAGGGAGACAGCGTGTGGTGCGCGCCGGTCAGGCCGAGCGAGCATAGGTACCGGCAAACTCTATTGCAATTTGCATTGCAACATTGTGTCAGTTGGAAAAAAAATTCTATTTACGTACAAGCGTCTGCCTTGGCGAAGCCGTTCGGCAGGCGCTGGCGAGAGGCGAATTTAGCGATGTTTTGTGTTGCGCAGATGTCAGCGCGGCCATTCGCGTGCGCTGTACGCAAGTCGCGGCGCTAGAAGATTTCCAGATCGAAACGGAAGCGCAGTGTGCCCGCGCACCACATAGGAAAGTTCGTGCCCCACTTGTTGTTGTGTAGGTTGAAACGGACACCCGCGGAGAAATCCGGCGGCGCGCTCGTGAACGTCATGAATGGAGCATCGAGGGGAGCGATCAGCGGCGAATCGAACGGCGTGATCCGCAGCGTCGCGCCTGAAGGCAGTTTCGCCTGCAATGCGGACACGGCCTGTAGCGCGCCGCCGCCGTTGCGCACGACTTCGGCAGCTGGCAGCCAGATGCCGAGCTTGTGCAGTTGCCATTCTTGCGCACTGGCTGGCGCGAATGCGAGGAAACTCGCCTCCGGCATGCGGTTTGCCGGTTTGTCGCGCATCACGAGTTCAAGCCGGAGCTGCGTCGCGCTCAGCGGCCGGACGCCGAGCGACAGGTGCTCGGGTGCGCCGAGTAGCTCATGCGCGCTAGCGGATGTGCGCCAATGCAGCACGACGCGATCGGGACTGCGTTCGACGCCGGCCAACTCGGTGGTGTAGCGCGCCGACTGCGCCGTGCGTGCGTGTTCGAGCCCGGGCTTGCCATGGTCGAGCAGCGCCCAGCGCACTCGCTCGGTCAGATAGGTGCGCATATGCGTGGCGACATCGTTGGCGTCGTAGCTTTCGTAGACGTAGGCGATCAGGTTGTCGCCGGCAATGAGTTTGCCGTTCGGCGAGGTGATGCCGCGCACGGCGCCGGTGGCGTGATCGATCGCGATGTGCCAGTCGCCAATGTCGATATCCGTTGCCGTGTCGATCGGCGCAGATGCGGCCGTTTCACCGGCATCTGGATTTGCCGAAGCTGTCGCGGCATCGGCCAGTGCGCGATCCTCGTCGTCGAGTGCGTCGACGGCGATGTCCAGATGTGCGCGTTGTTCCTGCCACGACGATTCGCAGAACGCGAAGCGTGGATCGTCGCGGCGCGCACGCTCGAAGTCGTCGCAATCCCAATGTGCCTCATCGCGCAGATAGGTCTTGATATCGACGCCCCAGGTATGTTCCGGCACGAGGCAGAGGCGGCGACCGAATGCGGCGCGTTGCGGCGTCAGACCTTCTTCATCGAAGCGGTCATAGAGCCGCTGCAGTTCGAGGAAGCGCGAGACTTTCACCGGGTCGGTGCCGATGCCGTGGATCCAGGAATCGCCGATCTCGCGGTCGATCAACGGGAAGCGTTCGCGCAGCGGCCAGATAGCCTCGGCAAAGGCATCAAGCGTCGAGGCGCGGATCTCGGCGTCGGGATATTCGTCGTGCAGGTCGCGGTGGCAGTCCACCGCCTGGCCGACGCTTTGCGGGCCGATGTTGTCGTTGGTATGCGCAAAACTCAGGGCGAGATCGGTGCCATCGACGAAATGGGTCGAGCCGTAGCTCTTCTGGTAGGCGACGAGGATTTCCTCTCCGCCGGGCGCGCGCCAGCGGAACAGGTCGGGCACGTCGGGTGGGGTCGATGCGGTGTTCACGCCGATATGCAGGAATTTCACCCCTGCGCGCGCGAGCAGCGGCACGATGCCGAGCGTGTGGCCCGGCACGTCGGTCATCTTCGCCGCGATCGTCTTCACGCCGAAGCGGCGGTCAAGCTCCTGTGCGTACGACAACCCTGCGCGAAACAGCGCGGGCGACATCAGCTCGGTGTGTGTCGTGAATGGCAAGGCATGCCAGCGGATCAGACCGTGGTCGATCGCGCGTTCGAGCCGGCGTACGCGTTCGGGCGGCTGCGTTTCCAGATGATCCCAGATCAGCCAGGCGCCCGTGGTCCAGACGAACAGGCGCTGATTCGGGTCTTCGCGCAGGAAGTGCTCGCCGGTATCTATCGCGCCGGGGATGAAGACGTCGTGGTATTGCCGGCGCACACGCTCCGCGAGCTGGGTAAAGCCGATGTCGAGGTGCGTCTTGAAAACGAGGTGGATGGTCGACGCAGTCATGGCAGTCCGATATTTAGAATTTACATTCCAAATATTTAAATTTTGCAATGCAAATTGCAATAGCGTTGCGGCATGCTTAAGCTCGACGTCCCTGAATTCTGCCTTGCGCAGGAGTACAGAATAGCAATGCCGGCGATGCTGCACATCCGCTTGACGCGTCGCGCCTCGTTCGTGCGCGGTTGCGCGCGTGCCATGGCGTTGCTGTTTGGCGTGGCCGCGTGGGCGATGGTGCAAGCCGCGCCGACAGAAGTGTCTATCGCCTGTCGCTGCGTCGAGGGCGGCGTGAACGGATCCGAGGCGCGCTGGCTCAAGCAGGTCGTGATCCCCGGCTACGTCGCCGTCGCGAAGGCACAGGGTCGCGATGTGGCGGTCAAGTTGCACGAATTCGCCGGCAGCGCGGAACAGATGTCGCAGCAGCTCGCGCTGGACTTCGCCACAGGCCAGGGCGCCGATCTCGCCGAGTTCGACGGATTCCAGATTCCCGGGTTCGTCGACGCGGGCCTGCTCAAGCCTCTCGACGAAGTTGCCGGTCCCGAGGCGGATGCATGGGATGGCTGGACGCATATCCCCGACAGTGCGCAGGCGCTCGTGCGTTTTCGCGACAAGCGTTACGGCGTGCCAGAGCAGACCGATGTACGCATGATTTTCTATCGTCGCGATTTGTTTCGCGCCGCAGGACTCGATGCGGATCAGTGGCAGCCGCGTTCGTGGAACGACATCCTGGAAGCTGCGCGCAAGCTGAAGCAGAAAGAACCGGCAAGTTTTCCGTTGCAGATCAATGCCGGCGTCGCGATGGGCGAGGCGACGACGATGCAGGGCTGGCTGATGCTACTCGCCGGTACCGGCGAGGAACTGCGCGATGCGCAGGGCCGCTGGATCGTGCAGAGTCCGGGCATGCTCGCCGCGCTCGATTTTTACAAGACTGTGTATGTCGGTGAGAAGCTCGGCGAGGCGCGCACGCAACGCCTGGTCAGCGGGCGCAACCGCAGTTTCACCGATTTCCAGCACGGCAAGAGTGCGATCCTGGTCGAGAGCAACTGGTTCTACTATACCGCGATCGATCCGCAGGGCGATTTCCCGATCGCCGATCGCGACGCGCTCGTCGGTTGGACAAAGATGCCGGCGCGCACACCGGGCAGCGCGGTGCGTGGGCAGGATTTCGTCAGCGTCTCGGGTGGCAACAGCTTTGTGCTCAACCCGCATTCAAGGCAACCGCGAGAGGCATGGTCGCTGCTCGCGTTCATGAATTCGGCGCCGACGCTGCGTCGCTATCAGGAGTTCAATGAACATCTCTGCGTGCGCGACGACGTGCTGCCGCCGCATTCGGAGTTCCTGCGCGAGAGCGGGCGCGAGCTTTTGCCGCTGACGACGATCCGGCCGATCGACGCCGACTACGAGAAAGTCTCGGCCGAGATTCAGCGCATGACTGAGAGCGTGATTGCCGGAAAGCTCTCGCCGCGCGCGGCGATGGCCGAATATGCGGCCGCGGTGAAGCAGATCGTCGGCGCGGACCGCGTCGTCGCGCTCGATCTGCCACAGGGGAGCGGCTCGTGAGTTCGCGCGGCGTCAAGGTGTCTTCACGCACCGGCGTGGCGTTCATGACGCCCGCCGCACTGCTGATCGGTCTGTTCGTCGTGTTCCCGTTCTTCTGGATCATCGCGGTCAGCTTCAGCAACCGCAGCCTGCTCGGTGCGAACGCGCTGCATCCGCAGTTCGTCGGCCTGAAGAACTATCTCGATCTGTTCGATCCGGCGACGTTCTGGAGCCAGGGCGGTTTCGGCCCGTCGCTATGGCTGACGATCCAGTTCGTCGTGTTTTCAGCTCTATGCGGGCAGGTCCTGCTCGGACTCGTGCTCGCCTGGATCTCGCGCGAGCTGTCGCCGCGCGCCAAGTCGCTGCTGCATGGCATCGTCATGCTCGCCTGGATCCTGCCGGATGTCGTCGTTGGCTTCGCCTGGTTCGCCTATCTCGATCGCGACGCGGGCACGCTCAACCAGCTGCTGCGCGGATTGAACTTTCCTGTAGCCGATTTCCTGATCGAACATCCGTTCCTGACCATCTGCATGTTCAACGCCTGGCGCGGCGCGGCGTTCTCGATGATGCTGTTCGACGCGGCGCTGCAGTCGATTCCGCCGAGCTATCTTGAAACTGCCGATGTGGTCGGTGCCTCGAGCTGGCAGAAGCTGCGCGACATCGTTCTGCCGCTGATCCGCGGGCACATCGTCACCGACCTGATCCTGATCACGATGTGGACGTTCAATGTGTTCACGCCGTTCCTCCTGACCGCCGGCGGGCCGTCGTTCGAGAGCGATATCCTGCCGATCTACACCTACCGCATCGCGTTCAAGAGCTTCGAGTTCGGCAAGGGCGCGGCGATCGGCGTGATCGTGATGCTGATCAACCTGGCGTTTTCGCTCGCGTATCTGCGCCTGGCGCAACGCGGCCTGCGCAAGAAGGGGAAGGCCGCATGAACCGTCGTAAGTTGGTTTCGCGCATCCTCTTCAGCGTCTGCGCGGCACTGCTCGGTGTTGCTTTCGCGCTGCCGCTGATCTGGTTCGTGTTCGCGCCGTTCAATGCGCAGGCCGATCTCGATCTGGCCTTGCCGAAGCCGCCGACCCTGGCGAACTTCGCACGCGTATTCGCCAATGGCGCTGCCGTCGGTGCGCTGCTCAACTCGCTGCTGCAGGCCTTCGGCACGGTGTTGCTCGTGGCGACGACCGCGACGTTGGCCGCTTATGCGCTCGCGCGCACGACGCTGCGCGGCAAGCGCGTCATCGAATATGTATTGCTGTTGTTCTCCTCGGTTGTCTCGGGTTCGGCGGCGATGGTGCCGATCTTCCTGATCGTCAACGCGCTCGGCCTGATCGATACCCAGCTCGCGGTGATCCTCGTCTTCGCCGGCGGCTTGTTGCCCACGGCCATGTTTATCCTGCGCGACTTCATCGCGAGCATTCCGCGTGGCTACGAGGAATCGGCGCTCGTCGCCGGCGCTTCGCAATGGCGTGCGTTCGTCGACGTCGTCGTGCCCGTGCTGCGGCCCGGCGTAACGATCGCCGCAGTCTGGGCTTTCGTCCAGGTCTGGGGCGGGTTTCTGATTCCGTTCGTGCTCCTGCGCAGCGAGCAGCGCATGCCCGCGTCGGTCGAGATCTATTCGTTCTATTCGCAGGCCGGTACGCCGATCGTGCCGCTGCTCGCCGCGTACTCGGTGCTGTACTCGCTGCCGGTGATCGCGCTGTACTGGTACGTCAACCGCAAATACGGGTTCCGCTTCTTCGGCGGAATCAAATCCTGAGGCTTTTCATGGCATCGATCCAACTCGACAAGATCGGCAAGAGCTTCGGCGCGGTCGACACGATCCGCGAGATCGACCTCGCGATCGACGACGGCGAATTCGTCTGCCTGCTCGGGCCTTCCGGCTGTGGCAAGACGACGACGCTGCGCATGATCGCCGGCCTCGAGCAGCCGAGCCGAGGCAGCATTCGCATCGGTGGCCGCGATGTCACTTGTGCGCAGCCGAAAGACCGCAACATCGGCATGGTGTTCCAGGACTACGCGCTCTACCCGCACATGACGATCGCAGACAACATCGCCTATCCGCTCAAGGTGCGCGGTGTCGCCGAGGCGACGCGACACGAGAAGGCGCGCGAGATCGCCGAAGTGTTGCATATCGGCCAACTGCTCGACCGTCTGCCCGCACAAATCTCGGGTGGCCAGCAGCAGCGCACGTCGCTCGCGCGCGCGCTCGTGCACCCGGCCGCCGCATTCCTGTTCGACGAGCCACTGTCGAATCTCGACGCGCGTATGCGCGTGGAGGCGAGGGCGTTCCTGCATCACCTGCAACGCAGCCGCGGCATGACCGCGGTCTACGTGACTCATGACCAGGCCGAGGCCATGGCGCTGTCGACGCGCATCGCGGTGATGTGCGCGGGTGATATCGTGCAGTACGCACCGCCGCTCGAAATCTACCGGCGGCCGGCGACGACGTTCGTTGCTGGTTTCGTCGGCGATCCGCCGATGAACCTGGTGGCGGCGCAGGCGACGCGCAACGGACATGATGTCGCGCTGCGCGGTGCAGGAATGCAAATGGCGCCGATCGTGAGTTGGCCGGCACTCGACCTAGCACTCGAACGCAGCGATCGCGTCACCGTCGGCGTACGTCCCGAGCACCTGCGCATCACCGCAGGCGATGTCGCCGCGAACCGCCTGCACGGCAAGCTGTTCGCCAACGAAGCGATGGGGCCGGAAAGTCTCGTCACGCTCGATCTCGACGGCGGCGTTCGTGTCACCGCGCGCATATTCGGCGATGCCTCGTTGCGCATCGAGAGTGATGCCGCGTTCGCGTTCGATGCAGACCGGTTCACGTTATTCGACGCACAAGGCGTACGCATCCCGGGTGCTGCGGAAGACCCGTCGAACTAGAACCTCATTTTCATCAGCAAAGGTACGACCATGCTATCGATCGGCAACGCCCCTTGTTCCTGGGGCATCTACTATCCGAAAGACAACCGCTACACGCCCGACCAGTATCTCGACCAGGTGCGCGAGGCAGGCTATGCGACAACCGAGCTCGGTCCGCTCGGCTTTCTGCCGACCGACGCCGCGCAGCTCAAGCATGCGTTGGACTCGCGCGGGCTCCAGCTCACGGGGGCGACGCACGTGCACACACTCGCCGATCCGTCGACGCGCGATGCGCTGCTTGCGACGATCGACCAGCTCGGCAAGCTCGTCAGCGACGCGGGCTCGAAGCATGTCGTCATCATGGACGAGGGCAACTGGTATCCGCCCGGCAGGCGCGGCGTCGTCGATGAGGCCGGTTGGAAGACTGTGGTCGGCATGGTGCGCGACGCGCAGCAACGTCTGGCTGAGGACTACGGTATTGCCATGACATTCCATCCGCACCTCGGCACCTGCGTCGAGCGTGAGGCGCAGATCGATCGTCTGCTGCAGGATACCGAGGTCAATCTCTGCTTCGACACCGGTCACCATGCGGCCTGGGGACAAGACCCGGCGGCGTACATGCGCAAGGTCTGGTCGCGCATCGGCTATGTACATTTCAAGAGCGTCGATGCGAACGTGCGCGAGCGTCTCGTGCGCGGCGAGATCGACACGGCGCAGGCGTCCGAAGCAGGCATCTTCGCGCCGCTCACGGACGGTGCAGTGGATGTTCGCGCGGTGATGAAGTTGCTGGCCGAAAAGAACTACGCAGGGCCGTGCATCATCGAGCAGGACTGGAGCTCGACGCAGATCGAGGAGCCGGTTGTCCTCGCGCGCAAGAACCTGCAGTTCCTCCAGTCGCTGAGCGGGGGTGTGCAATGACGATCCGCGTTGGACTGATCGGCTTGGGAGAAGTTGCCCAGCTCATGCACCTGCCGCTACTCGCGGACGACGCGCGCTATAAGATCGCCGCAGTCAGCGACGTATCGCCCAGTCTGACCGCGCATATCGCGCAGCGTTACGGCGCACGCACGCATGCCAATGCCGAAACGCTGATCGATGACAAGAACGTCGACGCGGTGTTCATCCTCACGCCCGATCATTTGCACGCCGATCTGCTAGCGCGCGCCATGGATGCCGGCAAGCACGTCTTCATCGAGAAGCCAGTTTGCCTTAACGTCGAGCAGCTGCTGCCGCTGATCGAGCGTGGGCGCGGTTACGCGAAGACGATCTTTGTCGGTTATATGCGCCGCTTCGCGCGGCCGTTCCTGGAACTGAAGAAGCGCCTGCCGGCGCTGAGCGAAGTACAGCACGTGCGCGTGCGCGATCTGATCTGCGAGGCGCCGTTCTTCGTCGCGCAGACGCGGCCCGTATTCAAGCCGACCGATGTGCCTCCGGCCGTGATCGACGAGGGCAGGGCGCGCACGCAGGCGATGCTGCGCGCCGTGGTCGGTGCCGATGCACCGGCCGCGGTCGTGCGTGGCTACCAGGTGCTGACCGGCCTGTCCTCGCACAGCTTCTCGGCGATGCGCGAGCTGCTCGGTACGCCCAAGGTGTTCGCCGCGCGCCAGTGCAACGGCGGCGAGGCGATCGCCGTGCTGTTCGACTACGGCCATTTCACCGCGGTGTATGAAGCGGTGACCAATCACATTGCGCGCTTCGATTCCGGCATCGACGTGCTCTGCGATCGCGCGATGTTCCGCATCAACTACGATACGCCGTATGTCCGCCATCTGCCGACACGATTGGAGATCACGCGCTCGAGCGAGCGCGAAACGGTGACCGAGATTGTCGGACCGTTCCACGAGGACCCGTTCCGTGGCGAGCTCGATGCTTTCTACGAGGCCGTGGTCGACGGCGCTCCAGTCAAGACCACACTCGAGGACTCGCTCGATGACCTCAAGCTGTTCGCGCAGATCGGCAGATTGTTCGCCGACGAAGCACGCTCTCGCTAGCGTGCGGTTGGACGCCTACTTCAACATCCACTCGTGCGTAGGATCGTTGCGCATGCGCCACTCGCGGCGTGGGCCGGCCATGACATTGAGGTAGTAGCCGTTGTAGCCGTGCGGCATCACCACGGGGTGGTAGCCGCGCGGGACGAGGACGACGTCGTGGTCGTGCGCCGCCATCGTCTCGTCGAGGTCGCGTGCGTCGGTATAGACGCGCTGCAGGGCGAAGCCTTGCGATGGGTCGATGCGGTGATAGTAAACCTCTTCGAGCCGGGTTTCGTGCGGCGGATCGTCGACGTCGTGCTTGTGTGGCGGATAGCTCGACGAATGCGCGGCGGGGGTACGCACCTCGACGACGAGCAGCGATTCGGCGGCCTCGGTCTGCGGCAGCACGTCGCAGATATAGCGTTCGTTCGTGCCGGTGCCGCGCGTCGACTGCGGCATCGACGCGGGTTCGATCACGCGCGCCGGATAGCGTCCCGTTGCCGGCGCACTGGCGAGAGCGAGTTCGACGCTGTCGCACGCGCGTACACGCACGCTTGTCCGCGGGGGCGCATACAAGGCGTGCGGCGGTTGCGCGGTGAACACGCTGTCGCGTCCGCCGAAGTTTTCCCGGTGCAATGGGCCGGCTTCGAAATCGATGGATCCGCGCAGCACGACCAGGCAGGCTTCGCGATCGTCGGGAATGTCGATGCGCAGCTCGTCGCCTGCGTCGAGGCGCCAGGCGTCGAAGCCGACATGGCGCCAACCGGCAGATTCCGGCGTGACGCGGATCATATGCTGCGCGTCGCGGCGCGCCTTGACGAGCAGGCTCATGCTCATACTCCGGATTCTTGGTCGCGTTTGCGCAGCGCCGCTTCGTAGTCCGTACGCGCCTCGCGCACGGATTCGCGCGTGGAGACCGCGGGCACGGCCACCTCCCACCAGCTGCCGCCTTCGCGCGTGCTGCGATGCGGGTCGGTGCGGATCGAAATGACGTAGCTGCTCTTTGCGGCGCGTGCGCGTCTCATCGCTTGTTCCAGCTCGCCGATGCTGTCGACATGTTCGGCAGCCGCGCCGAGCGCGCGCGCGTGCGCGGCGAAGTCGACCGCGGGTGCGCCGGTGGCGGTCGCGCAGTCCTCGTCGAGCAGATTGTTGAAAGGCGCGTCGCCGCAGGCGCGCTGCAGGCGGCCGATGCAGCCGAAGCCGCGGTTGTCGAGCACGACGACGATAAGCTTGTGGCCGAGCATCACCGAAGTGGCGATTTCGGAATTGAGCATGAGGTAGCTGCCGTCGCCGACCATGACGATCACTTCGCGCTCGGGTTTGGCCATCTTCACGCCCAGGCCGCCGGCGATCTCGTAGCCCATGCACGAGTAACCGTATTCGACGTGGTAGCCGCCCGGCATGCGCGTGCGCCACAGCTTGATCAGCTCGCCCGGCAGGCCGCCGGCGGCGCAGACGACGATGTCGTTGTCGGCCGAATCGACAGCCGAGCGCTGCACGGCGCCGATCACGTCGGCTTCGTAGGGCAGCTCGCCCGCACGAAAATTGCGTGTTGCGGTGAGGCGCTCGACAACGGCGCGCCACTCATTTCCAAGCTGTTCGGCCCGATCTCGCCATTCCCTCGGCGCGCACCAGTCGAGCAACGTCTGAGTGAGCGCGTCGAGGCCGTTGTTCGCATCCGCAGCGATGGCGAGCGCCGAATTTTTTTCTGCGTCGTAGGCATTGACGTTGAGCGTCACAAGCCGAGCTTTGGGATACAACGCGTTCGAGCCCGTGGTGAAGTCGGCGAGACGCGTGCCGACCGCGAGGACGAGGTCGGCTTCCGCAGCGACTGCATTCGCAGCGCTGCTGCCGCAGACGCCGACCGGGCCGAGTTGCAGCGGATGGTCCCAGGGCAGGCTGCCCTTGCCGGCCTGCGTCTCGGCGACCGGAATCGCGTGGCACTCGGCGAAGATGCGCAGTGTTTTGGTTGCGTCGCCGTAGAGCACGCCGCCGCCGGCAATGATGACCGGACGCCGTGCGCCACGCAGCGCGGCGGCTGCGGCGGCGATTTGTGCGGCAGGCGGTGTCGTTGCTAGCGCAGATACGATGCGCGGTTCGAAGAACGCGGCGGGATAGTCGAAGGCCTGGGCCTGCACGTCCTGCGGCAGCGCCAGCGTGACCGGGCCGCACAACGCCGGATCGGTCAGCACACGAATGGCGCGTGGCAGCGCGCTCAGCAATTGCGATGGCGCGACGATGCGGTCGAAGTAGCGCGAGACCGGCTTGAAGCAGTCGTTGACGCTGACCGTGCCGTCGGCGAAATCCTCCATCTGTTGCAATACCGGGTCGGGCGCGCGCGAGACAAAGACATCGCCGGGCAGCAGCAGCACGGGCAGGCGGTTGACGTGGGCGAGTGCGGCGGCGGTGACGAGGTTGGTTGCGCCGGGGCCGATCGACGTGGTCACGGCCATCATGCGACGGCGTGCCTGCGCCTTGGCGTAGGCGATCGCGGTATGTGCCATCGCTTGTTCGTTGTGTGCGCGCCAGGTCGGCAGGGCGTCGCGGTGTTCGTACAGCGCTTCGCCCAGTGCGGCGACGTTGCCGTGACCGAAGATCGCGAACATGCCGGCGAACAGCGGCACGGTTTCACCGTCGATGTGCACCTGTTGTGCCGCCAGATAGCGCACCAGTGCCTGCGCCATCGTGAGTCGTACGGTCGGGTTGCTCATGCGTTTGCGGAAAGTCTTTTCGTATCGTCTTGGGCGATATTGTCGCGCGCCGCGCGCCAGAGTGCAGCGAGTTCGCGCTGGTTGGCGTGCACGCGTGCGACCAGCGCATCATCGTCGATCTCGCCGGCGAACCAGGCGCGCGCCGGTTCGGCGAATACGCTGCGGCCTACGGCGAAGCCGCGGCAGGTCGCGCTGGCCGCGGCGGCGGCAAAACCGGCGGCGAGATCGGCAAAGGGTGCGTCGGCGCCGAGTAGGAGCACGCCGCGGCACCAGGGATCGTTGCGCATGATCAGCGCATCGAGGGCAGGCCAGTCGGCCGCATCCAGCGGCGCGAGCTTCCACCACTCCGGTCTGATGCCGTAGGCATAGATGCGTTCGATCGCGCGGCGCACAAGATCTCCGCGCTGCGTCGGTGCCGCGCGCGGCGGCGCGATGACCTCGATCAGCAATTCGTGGCCGCTCGCGCAGGCGGCGTCGTATAGCGTGCGCAACTGCCGCCCCTGTTCGGCGCGCTGTATGGCATCGTCGGGGTCGAAGACGACGAGGCATTTGATCGTGTGTTCGTGGGGCCAGGTGGCCAGATGCGTGCCGATCGAGCGGCCATGTTCGAACGCGAGCGGCGTCGTGTCGGGAAGCTCGACCGGGCGACCGATCCACCAGCCGCGCCCGCTCGCGGCGTTGAGTGCATCCTGGCCGTAGCGGTCATCGATCAGCACGCCGATGCGGTCGGACAGAGCGGATGCCCGTTCGGTCTGCTCGGTCGCGCGTAGCAGCAGGCTTTTGAACAGGGAAAGACGCGCCGCTGCACTCGCGCCGTGATGGCGGGCCAATTCCTCGAGTGCGCTGCGATGGTCGAAGGCGAATACGTGCAGGTCATCCCAGTGCGGCCGCGCTACGCTGACGCGATGCAGGTGGGCCAGATCGGCGTCGAGGTCGGGGCGCTGCGCGCGTGCCGGATCGCGATCGACTTGGGCCAAGAAATGGTCGAGCTCGGCGCGGCTCGGCATCGCCGGCGCGCAGCCGTGGCGGGACACGACGATCGCGCCGCAGGCGTTCGCTGAGGCGCAGCAGCGTTCGATAGTTTCATCGCGCAGCCAGCCGCAAAGGAATCCGGCCATGAATGCATCGCCGGCGCCGAGCACGTTGAGCACCTCGACGCGCGGCGCGCGGTACAGCGGCGCATCGTCGATGCGCGCGGGAATGTCGCCATCGATCACGTTGCAGCCGAGCGCGCCGCGCTTGATCACGAGCAGGGCCGGGCTCGCCGCACGCACATTGCGCAATGCGGAGATCAGGTCGTCGTCGCCGCCGGCGACGCGAAATTCCTCTTCGGTGCCGACGATCAGATCGAATGACGACAACACTTCGCGCAGATGTGCGGTCACGTGCGCATTCGCGATGAAACGCGTGGCGCCGTCGCTGCGTGGCGCGAGGCCCCAGAGCACCGGGCGGTAATCGATGTCGAGCACGCGGCGCAGGCCGTGCTTGCGTGCGAGATCGAGTGCCTTGCGGCAGGCAGCGAGCGTGGCCGGGGTGGACAGGTGCGTGCCGGTGATTGCGAGCGCACGCGCCGAGGCGACATAAGCCTCGTCGATGTCGTCCGCAGCTATAGCCATGTCCGCGCAGTTCTCGCGGTGGAACAACAGCGGGAAGGTGTCGCGATCCTTGATGCCGAGCAGCACGAACGCGGTCAGGCGATCCGGGTCGACGCGCAGGTGCGAGACATCGCAGCCTTCGCGGGCGAGGGTTTCGCTGAGGAAGCGGCCCATCTGGTCGTCGCCGACGCGGCTGAGCATCGACGACTTGAGGCCGAGGCGCGCGCAGCCGAATGCTGCGTTGCCGGAGGATCCGCCGAGGTATTTGGCGAAGCTGGTCGCGTCTTCGAGGCGCGCGCCAATCTGCTGCGCGTAGAGGTCGACGGCGACGCGGCCGAGGAAGATGGCGTCGAGCGGGCGCGCGGTGGCGGGGCGAACAGGTTCTGTCATGCGCGGTGCGTGGGCTTGCGAGAATGCGCGGCGTATGCGAGAGAATAGGACCTGCCTTCAATCTTTGCAATTCGCATTGCATCAATTGGAAATATGGAATTTTTATTCCATTTATCGCAAACTCACCGATAGCCGCATTAGCGCAGGAGCAAGCCCTTGGCAGTCAGCAATGCAGTGGACCAGCTCATGCAGCGCGTCGCCGACGAATTCGAGTCGTTGCCGCGCCAGCTCCAGGGCATCGCGCGCTATCTCGAGCAGCATCGCTCGAGCATCATGCTGCAGAAGGTCAACGATGTGGCGAGCGGATCGAGCGTGCATCCCTCGGCGGTCGTGCGCTTCGCGCAGCGCTTCGGCTATTCCGGATTCAGCGAGATGCAGGCCATGTTCCGCGACGCCTACCGCGAGCGTGCCGAACCTTCAGGCAGCTACCAGCATCGCATTCGCCGCGTCATCGCAGAGCGTCCGGAAAAGCTCGACGAGACGCAGATCGCGCGCAGCTTCATCGATGCCTGCCGGGTCGGGCTCGATGAGCTCGTGGAACGTTTCGACTCGGCGCGTTTTCGCGCCGCGGTAGATCTGCTCGAACCGGCCGAGCACATCTATATCGTCGCCGTGCGCCGCTCGTTCGCGATCGCGAGCTACATCGCCTACGCGCTCGGCCATACGACCAAGCGCGTGCATCTGGTCGACGGCCTCGGCGGCATGCATCGCGAGCAGATCCACAGCATCGGCAAGGGCGATGCCCTGATCGCGATCAGCTTTCCGCCTTACGGCAAGGAGACGCTGTTCTGCACGCGGCTTGCGCGCCAGCGCAAGGCCAAGGTGATCGCGATCAGCGAATCCGACCTCGGTCCGCTTGCCGCGCATGCGAACGTGCTGCTCAAGGTCGACGAGGCCAGCGCGTTCGCGTTCCGCGCGTTGACCAGCACGATCTGCCTGTGCCAGGCGCTGTTCGTCGCACTTGCCTACCGGCTTGAAGTGAAACCGAACGAAGGTGCGCACACCGGGGACTATGATGCCTGAGAGCATGTTCGCGATAGCGCTGTTCGGCGCCGGCCGCATCGGCCGCATCCATGCGGGCAATGTCGCCGCGCAACCGGGCTTGCGCCTGCGCTATGTCGTCGACGTGAACGCGGCGGCGGCGGACGAGCTGGCCGCCACGTTCGGCGCGACCGTGGTCGACGCGGAGCGCGCCTTGGCGGATCCGACCGTCGCAGCCGTCGTCATCGCTGCGAGCACCACGATGCACGCGGAACTGATCGCGCGCGCCGCACGCGCGGGCAAGGCGATCTTCTGCGAGAAGCCCGTGGCGACCGATCTCGACGGCGCGCGCGCGTGCGCTGCGGCGGTGGCCGAAGCCGGCGTGCCGTGCATGATCGGTTTCCAGCGCCGTTTCGATCCCACTTTCACCGCGCTCAAGCGCCGCCTCGACGCGGGCGAGATCGGTGTGCCCGAAGTCGTCGTGCTGACCAGCCGCGATCCGGCGCCGCCGCCGCTGGAATACCTCAAGCAATCCGGCGGCGTGTTCAAGGACATGCTGATTCACGATTTCGACGTCTGCCGCTGGTTGCTCGCCGACGAGATCGTCGAAATCTATGCGACCGGTGCCTGCTTGAGCGCCAATGCGGGGCAGGCCAACGATCTCGATACGGCGGCGGTGACGTTGCGTTCGCGCGGCGGCCGCCTATGCACGATCAATACTTCGCGCCATGCGGCTTACGGTTACGATCAGCGTATCGAAGTGCTCGGCGCGGCAGGCATGCTGCAAGCGGGCAACCATCGCCCCACCGAAGTCGTCGCCTCGCTCGCGAGCGCTGTCAGCAGCGACGTGCCCGAGCCTTTCTTTCTTGAGCGTTATCGTCGCGCCTATGCGATCGAGATGGCGCATTTTGCCGAAGTGCTGGCTGGCGGCGTGCGGCCCGTCCCGGACGTGGTCGACGGCATCAAGGCGCTGGAGCTGGCCGAACTGGCGACGTCTTCTTGGCGCGAGGGGCGAGCGTTGGGGTGCTCAATATGATACTGAGTGGACCACGGGTCGCACGCAAGCCGTATGCGATGCCCAGGCTCTGGTGCGCGGCGGCAGCACTTTCAGCGTGTATGGACAGCGAGGCCGCAGGGCCTCCCGCTTTGTTTGCGAATTTCGCCCGATGCTGCCCGAAAGCAAGCGGCCATTCCGGGTTTGGCTCAACCTCAACACGCCGAAATCAGTTGAACTGGCGGCTTTCCCCGCGAAGGTTCGTATCAATACGGAATGGCAGGGAATTTGCTTAGTACGATTCAGAGATATTTTTCTCAGAAAAATATAAAAATGAGATGCATTTCACATATTCAAAATTCATTTTTTAATGTAATGTGATCTAAGTTACAGGGGCGCATCCATCGGATGCGAAAGGAAAATTCGGAACGGTAGTTTGCATTTCTTGCGACGAGCAAGAAGTGCACTGACGGCATACCAGCGCCGTCGTCGTACGGAACGTCTGAGGGCGCTCCGGGTAGAAAAACCAACCGCCGGCAATCTCGAATCCCGCTCAATCACTTTGCTTACGTGCAACGCAAGCGCCGTAGCGCCTTGTTTGTGTGGAGCGGGTCGCGAGCATCTCGAGAAAGCCGGATTCATCACACAGCAACAGGGGCTAATCCATGCAATTCTTGAATCGTAAGACCGTCGCGGTCACTGCTCTGGCTTTTGCCATTACGCAGGCGCTGACCGCATCCGCCGCCAGTTTCGGCGATGTGCACAGCGTGCTGGGCAACCGCACCAGTGCGGCTCCCGCCGCAATGAATCCGGCCGCGCTGGCCAGGGCGCAGCAACGCTTCGCCCAAGTGCAACAGATCGCAAATCAATTCGCCGGACAGTACCAGGCCGGCGCCGAAGGCACACTCGATCCGAAGCAGGTCCAATTGGTCAACAGCCTGATGCGCGGTGACGCGAAGGGCTTGGCCGAAGCCGCCAGCGCGTCGTCGCTCGACGCCGCGCTGGTTGCCGCGAACGCGGCGGTCGTGCGTCGTGCGAATACGACGACGACGGCCAACGGTCACGAGACGAGTGCGGACTCGGTGCAGCCCAACTCCTTGGGCGGCGGCGGAATCGACTTGGTCTATACGGCGATCACACCGTGCCGCATCCTCGATACGCGTCTCATCGGTGTCGGCGGAAGTCCGTTCGGCGCGGCGGAACAGCGGACCTACAGCGCGGCCGGTGGATCGGCCCAGGGCGGCGGCAACCAGGGCGCGGGCGACTGCGCCGGCTTCCCCGGCGCGACGCCCCCCGAGGCGATGGTACTCAACGTGACTGTCGAGCCGCCGGTGAATACTGCCACCTCGACGTCGGCGTACGGATTCCTCGGTGTGTATCCCGAGGGCGGCGCCGTGGGCAGCACGAGCTGGCTGAACTATTTCACCGGCCAGACCGTGGCGAACGAAGGCGTTGCCACGATCAATGCCACGACCGGCAACATCACCATCTTCGCGCAGAATCCGACCAGCGTGATCATCGATGCGTACGGCTATTTCAGTCCGGCGTCGGGAGCGACGGGAGCGGGTGCAACCGGTGCCACGGGCGCTACCGGTGCAACGGGCGCCACGGGTGCAACCGGCAACGATGGCGCTACGGGCGCCACGGGTGCAACCGGCAACGATGGCGCTCCCGGTGCCACAGGTGCGACCGGTAACGATGGTGCCCCGGGTGCGACCGGTGCCACGGGCGCGACCGGCGCGACTGGTGCGACGGGTCCGGGATTCTCCGGCGGGGCGAACCTGGTTGGCGTAACCGGCGCTGGGACGATTGCGGCGAGCACGAGTGGTTCGAACGTCACTGTGACCTGCCCGGCAGACCATCCGAATGCTCTGAGCGGCAGCTACACGATCATAGGAACAGGTAATGCTAATTCGTGGGACGCATTTGCCTACGTCTATTCGGTCGCCACGGTCAACACAACCAACGACAGTTGGAAGTTCACATTCCGCAGAACAGGCGGCACGTCAGCCATTAACATACCATTGACGGTACTGTGCTCGAATTGATGGGTTGATCGGCTCCGCGGTGGAAAGTGCCGCGGAGCCCTTTCACGATTTGAGACGAACTCTTTGCGCCGGACGAGTTGGAGTTCCCAGCTTGTCCGGCTTTTTGTTGTACGTTCCAGTCGGTTGATCAAAACAAGGCGGCATGTGGCTAACCGGTAGTTGAGAGTGCGACCCAACTTTTTTCTTCAAAGGCGCTGCGGCGCTTTTTTTATTGCCTGAAATTTCTCGCGCGACCCTTCCTTTTAGCCTAAGCAACGAACATTTGAGCCGACTACGATGTCTGTTGGCCGAAAATTTGCTTATCTGAAGCAGATCACACTTTTTTGATGTGAATGAAAAGAAATGTGATGAGTATCACAAAAATATGGAAAATTTTTCAATGTAATGTGACCCAGTTAACAGGGGCGCATCCATTGGATGCGAAGGGAAAATTCGGATCGGAACGGTAATTTGCATCTCTTGCGGCACAGAAGGGATGCACTGACGGCGTATCAGCGCCGTCGTCGTACGGAGTGTCCCAGGACGCTCCGGTAGAAACCAACCGCCGGCAACCTTGAATCCGCTCGACAATCTCGCTTACGCGCAACGCAGGCGCCCGATGCTTTGTCTTTGCGCGCAATGGGTTTGATGAACCAATCCGAGAAAGCCGGATTTCATCACTTAGCCACAGGGGGCTAATCCATGCAACGCGTAAATCACAGAACCGTCGCGGTTACTGCTTTGGCTTTTGCCATCACGCAGGCACTGACCGCATCCGCCGCCAGTTTCAGCGACGTCAACAGCACACTTGGCAACCGCGGTAGCCCCGCTCGTGCCGCATTGAATCCGGCTGCTCTGGCCAGGGCGCAGCAACGCTTCGCCCAGGTGCAACAGATCGCCAACCAGTTCGCCGGGGAGTACAAGGCCGGTGCCGAGAGCACGCTCGACCCGAAGCAGGTCGAGTTGGTCAACAACCTGATGCGCGGTGACGCGAAGGGCCTGGTCGAAGCAGCCGGCGCGTCGTCGCTTGATGCGGCGTTGGTTGCCGCGAATGCCGCGGTCGTGCGCCGTGCGAACACGACGATGACGGCCAACGGCAGTGAAACGAGTGCGGACTCGGCGCAGCCGAATAACCTGGGCGGCGGGGCGGATGGGATTTTCTACAATGCCATCACCCCTTGCCGCATTCTCGACACGCGCCTCATCGGCGTCGGCGGCAGCCCGTTCGGCGCGGCGGAGACGCGAACCTACAGCGCGGCAGGCGGAGCGGCACAGGGCGGCGGTTTCCAGGGTGCGGGCGACTGTTCGGGCTTCCCCGCGGGGGCGCCTCCGGTGGCGATGGTGCTGAACGTGACCGTTGAGCCGCCGGGCGCCATCGGCGCCACTACGACGCAATATGGATTCCTCGGTTTGTATCCGGAAGGCGGCGTCGTCGGCAGCACGAGTTGGCTGAACTATTTCATGGGCCAAACGGTGGCGAACGAAGGCGTGGCCACGATCAACGCCACGACCGGCAACATCACCATCTTTGCGCAGAATCCGACCAGCGTGATTATTGACGCCTACGGCTATTTCACCGCATCGGCAGGCGCGACGGGAGCGGGTGCGACTGGCGCAACCGGTGCGACCGGCGCAACGGGTGCGACCGGCGCAGCAGGCCCGACTGGCGCTACGGGTGATGCCGGTGCAACCGGCGCAACGGGTGCCGGAGCTACCGGAGTGACTGGTCCGGTTGGTGCAACGGGTCCAGTGGGTGAAATGGGTGCCGCAGGCCCTGCGGGTACAACCGGTGCGGCAGGTCCTGCGGGTGCAACGGGAGCGGCAGGTCCGGCGGGTGCAACAGGCGCGGCGGGTCCTGCGGGTGCAACGGGTGCGGCCGGTCCGGCCGGTGCAACCGGCGCAGCGGGTCCTGCGGGTGCAACGGGTGCGGCAGGTTCGGCCGGTGCAACAGGCGCGGCGGGTCCTGCGGGTGCAACCGGCCCAACGGGTCTTGCTGGCGCAACGGGTCCGGCAGGTCCAACCGGAGCGACAGGCGCTACCGGAGATACTGGTCCTACCGGCGCCACGGGGCTCGATGCAAGCGGCTTCGCGCTCACATCTTCGACCAGCGTCACTTGTGGTCCTGTTCCCTCTGACCCCAGCAACGGCAACGTCTGTCAGGCCAAACTGACTTGTCCGAACAGTCAATTCGTTATTTCCGGCGGCGTGAGCTACAGCACGTCGGGTCAGAAGTTCAACACCATGGTCGCCAGTTATCCGGATACCAAGTTCTCGTGGACGATCGTTCTGGGCAATCAGACCGGCAGCCCTCCGGGTACGGTGAGCATGTATATCCTCTGCTCGTTATAGCGGAGTCTGAGCGACCGGAATCAGCGTGACCAGAGCGCACAAGATCGCCCCCGGCAACTGCCGGGGGTTTTTTGTCTGGTGAAAAGAATTGCTCTCGGGTACGATATCGGTGCTTATTTCCGAGGTGGCGCGCGGGAAACTGCGGGCCGAGTGTGCGACATGTCCACGCGAACTTTTACCAACTGACCTCTGATCGCCAGGCCACCTGACCAGGGGCGCTCGGCGCCCTTTTTGTTGCCTGATTTCTGTCGCGCAGCTTGCCGCGCTTGAAGTCCGAGATACTTTTGCCATGATCAATATCACGCTACCCGACGGCAGCCAGCGTCAGTTCGACGCGCCCGTCACGATTGCCGATGTCGCCGCTTCGATCGGTGCCGGCCTCGCCAAGGCCGCGCTGGCCGGCAAGATCGACGGCCGTCTCGTCGATACGAGCTACAAGATCGAGTATGACGCGAATCTCGCGATCATCACCGACAAGAGTCCGGAGGCGCTCGATATCCTGCGCCACTCGACCGCGCACCTGCTTGCGCAGGCGACGCAGCGGCTGTTCCCGGACACCCAGGTCACGATCGGTCCGGTAATCGACAACGGCTTCTACTACGACTTCGCGCGCAAGACGCCGTTCACGCCGGAAGACCTCGACAAGATCGAGGTCGAGATGAAGAAGATCGTCGCCGAGAATCTACCGGTGTCGCGTTCGGTGATGTCGCGCGACGAGGCGGTGAAGTTTTTCCGCGGCAAGAACGAGGAATACAAGGCCCAGATCATCGAGTCGATTCCGGCGAACGAGGAACTGTCGCTGTATTCGCAAGGTGAGTTCATCGATCTCTGCCGTGGCCCGCACGTGCCGAACACGAACAAGCTGCGCGCGTTCAAGCTGATGAAGGTGGCCGGCGCATACTGGCGCGGCGATTCGAACAACGAGATGCTCCAGCGCGTCTACGGCACGGCCTGGCTCAACGACAAGGACCTGAAGGGCTATCTGACTCAGCTCGAAGAAGCCGAGAAGCGCGACCATCGCAAGCTCGGCAAGCAACTCGACCTGTTCCACGTGCAGGAGGAGGGGCCCGGCCTCGTCTTCTGGCATCCAAAGGGCTGGTCGATCTGGCAGGTGGTCGAGCAGTACATGCGCCGCGTCTACCGCGAATCGGGTTACCAGGAAGTGCGCTGCCCGCAGGTGCTCGACGTTTCGCTGTGGCAGAAGTCCGGTCACTGGGACAACTACAAGGAGAACATGTTCTTCACCGAATCGGAGAAGCGCACGTATGCCTTGAAGCCGATGAATTGTCCGGGCCACGTGCAGATCTTCAACCACGGCCTGCACAGCTACCGCGACCTGCCGATCCGCTACGGCGAGTTCGGCGCCTGTCATCGCAACGAGCCGTCCGGGGCCTTGCACGGCATCCTGCGCGTGCGCGGCTTCACCCAGGACGACGGCCATATCTTCTGTACGGAAGATCAGATCGAAACCGAGGTGACGGCGTTTCACCGCCAGGCACTGAAGGTGTACGCGGATTTCGGTTTCACCGACATCCAGATCAAAATCGCGCTGCGTCCCGAGCCGCGCCTCGGCGACGACGCGACCTGGGACAAGGCCGAGAATGCGCTGCGTTCCGCGTTGAAAGCTTGCGGCGTCGAATGGCAGGAGTTGCCGGGCGAGGGCGCGTTCTACGGACCGAAGATCGAATATCACCTGCGCGACGCGATCGGCCGTACCTGGCAGCTCGGCACGATGCAGGTCGACTTCATGATGCCGGGACGTCTCGGTGCGGAATATGTGGACGAACACAGCCAGCGCCGCCAGCCGGTGATGCTGCATCGGGCCATCGTCGGTTCGATGGAGCGCTTCATCGGCATCCTGATCGAGCACCATGCCGGCCAATTCCCGGCGTGGCTGGCACCGGTGCAGGCCATGATCATGAATATTACCGACGCACAGGCCGAATTTGCCTCGGAAATGACGCAAACCCTTGTCCGGCAAGGTTTCCGTGTCGAGGCCGATTTGCGCAATGAGAAAATCGGCTATAAAATACGCGAACACACGTTGCAGAAGATTCCGTACCTTCTCGTGGTCGGCGATCGCGAAAAGGAACTCGGGCTCGTCGCCGTGCGTGCGCGGTCGGGTGAAGACCTGGGCTCGATGAAGGTTTCCGAGTTCGCCGACAAGCTGCGAAACGAATTCAAGAATGCATAGCATTCTCTTGAATTTATTGGAATAAATTACTGGAGAGTTACTTATAGCCACTGAAAAAGCTAACCGCAAGAACACGGAGATTCGTGTTCCGCGGGTGCGCGTCATCGGCGCCGAAGGAGAACAGGTGGGCATACTGTCGCGCGACGAAGCGCTGACGATGGCCTCCGATCTGGGCCTGGATCTGGTCGAAATTCAACCGACCGCCGATCCGCCCGTTTGCCGCATCATGGACTACGGCAAGTTCAAGTTCGAGCAGCAGAAGAAGGCGCACGCGGCCAAGCGCAAGACCAAGCAGGTCGAGATCAAGGAGCTCAAGTTCCGCCCCTCGACCGAAGACGGCGACTACAACGTGAAGCTGCGCAACATGAAGCGCTTCCTCGAAGAGGGCGACAAGGTCAAGATCGTCGTCCGCTTCAAGGGCCGCGAAATGGCGCACACGGAGTTGGGCGAGCAGATGGTCAGGCGCATCCAGGCGGACGTTGCCGAGGAAGCAGTAGTCGAAAGCTTCCCTCGCTTCGAAGGTCGGCAGATGGTGATGATGGTGGCTCCGAAAAAGAAGCAGTGATCGAGGCGATTTCGCTTGGATCATGCGGGCGGCGGAAAGGACAACAGTCTTTTCGCCGCTGACGGTTTGCTTCTCCTCCGTTTGTACGGAAGAGAGGTGGAACCAGGAACCCGTCCGCTTCGTGCGGACTTAAACAAGCTAAGCCAGAGCAGGACGGAAAGCGCAGCGAAGCTGCCGCTCGGGCGAGTATACAAATCAACATAAGGAGTTGGGCCATGCCCAAGATCAAAACCAATCGGGCCGCCGCGAAGCGGTTCCGCAAGACGGCATCCGGCAAATACAAAGCCGGTCATGCCTTCAAGAGCCACATCCTGACCAAGAAGTCGACCAAGCGTAAGCGCGGCCTGCGTGGTCCCAACATCGTGCGCAAAGAAGACTCCGGTCGCATCGCGCGCATGCTTCCCTACGTATAAGGAGACGAAACCATGGCACGAGTAAAACGTGGTGTCGTCGCCCGCCGTCGACACAAGAAGATCATTTCCCGTGCGAAGGGCTATTACAACGCCCGCCGCAAGGTTTTCCGCGCTGCCAAGCAGGCGGTCATCAAGGCCGGCCAGTACGCTTATATCGGCCGCAAGCAGAAGAAGCGCCAGTTCCGCGGGCTGTGGATCGTGCGCATCAACGCGGCCTCGCGCCAGTTCGGCCTGTCTTACAGCCGCCTGATGAACGGCCTGAAGAAGGCCAACATCACGGTCGACCGCAAGGTGCTCGCCGACATCGCCGTGCACGACATCGCCGCGTTTGGCGCCCTCGCCGAAAAGGCCAAGGGCGCGCTCGCAGCGTAAGAGAATCACATCGCGTCCATGCCCGCATTGAAAGGTGCGGTCATGGCCGAGCGCTTTTTGATTCTCGCCATCATGGATGATGGCTGAAATAGACGCGAGGGAGCCGGGCCTTGGCCTAGCTCCCTCTTTTTTTGCTCGTCATTTCGGCAAGCCATCGCGGAATGAGGGCATGAGAAACTATGGACTGATATGAGCGATCGCCTGGAAAAGAAAATCGATGCCCTGATGGACTCGCTGCGCGAGCGCTTTCGCGACAACGATGGCTTCCAGCAGAAGCTCGACGGCATCGTCGCGAAAGTCGCCGAGATCAAGAGCAAGCTCGATCCGAAGAGGCTGCAGGCGAAGCTCGAAGACCTGCGTGTCGAGTTGATCGGCAAGGCCGGTCTGATCACGGGCGAGCTGAAGACGCTCGGCAAGCTTCCACCCGAGCAGCGCAAGAGTTTCGGCGATCGCGTCAACCGCGCAAAGGAAGAAGTCGAGGCGACGATCGCCGAAAGTCGTGCCGAGGTCGAGGCCGCGCTGCTCGAGCAGCGCCTGTCCTCGGAGACGATCGACGTCACCTTGCCTGGGCGGAACGGCGCGCGCGGCAGCCTGCATCCGATCACGCGTGCGCTCGAGCGCATGATCGACGTCTTCGCGCGGCTCGGCTACGAGGTCGCCGACGGCCCCGAGATCGAGGACGACTGGCACAACTTCGAGGCGCTGAACTTCCCGCCGCACCATCCGGCGCGCGCGATGCACGACACGTTCTATTTCCCCGACGGACGCCTGCTGCGCACGCATACCTCGCCGGTGCAGATCCGCGCGATGAGCGGACGCACGCCGCCGCTGCGCGTGATTGCGCCGGGCAAGGTCTATCGTTCGGATTCCGACCAGACGCATAGCCCGATGTTCCACCAGCTCGAGGGTCTGCTCGTAGACGAGACTTCGACCTTCGCCGACCTCAAGGGCACGCTCGCCGAATTCGTGCGTGCGTTCTTCGAGCGCGATTTCGAGATGCGTTTCCGTCCGAGCTACTTCCCGTTCGTCGAACCAGGCGCGGAAGTCGACATCCGCTGGGACCGCGAGGATGGATCGACCGCTTGGCTCGAGGTGCTTGGCTGCGGCATGGTTCATCCGAACGTGCTGCGTGCCTGCAACATCGATCCCGAGCGCTACACGGGCTTCGCTTTCGGCATGGGCGTCGAACGCTTCGCGATGCTGCGTTACGGCGTCGGCGACCTGCGCGCATTCTTCGAGAACGATGTGCGTTTCCTCAAGCAGTTTGCATAACACACTGCCGTCACCCGGCTTCCGTCGGAATGACGGCCAAGAGAACACGGCGACCCTGCAATGAAATTTTCAGAAAACTGGCTGCGCGAACTCGTTCCGCTCAACGCGACTCGCGATGAGCTGTGCCACAAGTTGACGATGGCCGGCCTCGAGGTCGAGGGCGTTGAGGCGATCGGAGGTCTGCTCGACGGCATAGTCGTCGCGGAAATCGTCGAATGCTCTGCGCATCCGAACGCGGACAAGCTGCGCGTGTGTCAGGTAGCGACGGGTACGGGCGAGATCGTGCAGATTGTCTGCGGTGCCCCGAACGCGCGTGCCGGCCTTAAGGCGCCGCTGGCGACGGTCGGTGCGACGATGCCGAACGGCATGCAGATCAAGAAAGCCGCGCTGCGTGGCGTCGATTCGTTCGGCATGCTCTGTTCGGCCAAGGAACTTGGCATCGATGCGGACGCGTCCGGCCTGCTTGAACTGCCGGGCGATGCGCCGGTCGGCACTCCGCTCGCAAACTATTTGCATTTGCCCGATGCGGCGATCGAAATCAAACTCACCCCGAACCGCCCCGATTGCCTGTCCGTACAGGGCGTCGCGCGCGACGTGGCCGCGATCTTCGGCGTGCCCGCGGCAGTTCCCGCGATCGCGACTATCGCCGCGACGACGATGCACGAGCGCAAGGTCGAATTGCACGCTGGTGCCGATTGTCCGCGCTACTGCGGCCGCCTGATCGAAGGCATCGATGCAAGCGCACAGACACCGTTCTGGATGGCCGAACGCCTGCGCCGTTCGGGGTTGCGCCCGATCAGCCTGCTCGTCGACGTGACCAATTACGTGCTGCTCGAAATGGGCCAGCCGCTGCACGCGTTCGACAACACGACGCTGACCGGCACGATCGGCGTACGCCGCGCGCGTGCCGGCGAGAACCTCAAGCTGCTCGACGAATCGGAGGTCAAGCTCGATTCCGAGTTCCTGGTCATCACCGATGTCGACAAACCGGTGGCGCTCGCCGGCATCATGGGCGGTTACGAGACGCGCGTGACCGACGCGACGCGCGATGTGTTCCTCGAAGCCGCGCATTTCGCGCCGACCGCGATCAGCGGCCGTGCGCGCAAGCTCGGCATGCACACGGATGCTTCGCATCGCTTCGAGCGCGGCGTCGATCCCGAACTGCCGCGGCTCGCACTCGAACGTGCGACGCAACTGATCGTCGAGTTCGGCGGTGGCAAAGCCGGCCCGATCACGGAGGCGACGTTGCCGGAATTCCTCGCGCAACCGGCGGCCGTGTTGCTGCGCCGCGCGCGCCTGAAGCGCGTGCTCGGCATCGATGTTGCCGATGCCGACGTCGCGCGCATCCTCACCGCGCTCGGCATGCAGGTCGAGACGACCGCGGATGGCTGGCGTGCGATACCGCCGACACGGCGCTTCGACATCGCGATCGAAGAGGACCTGATCGAAGAGGTCGCGCGCATCCACGGCTACGAAAAAATTCCGACGACGATGCCGGCCGGCGAGATTCGCGTGGCCGAGCCGTCGGAGACGCGCGTCGACGAAGCCGCGCTGCGTCGCCAGCTTGCCGCACGCGATTATCGCGAGGCTGTCACCTACGCATTCCTTGACGCCGATCTGCTCAAACGCTGGCAGCTTGACGCCGGCGCAATCGCGCTGGCCAACCCGCTCGCCGCAGATCTCGGCACGATGCGCACCTCGCTGCTGCCGGGCCTGGTCTCAGCCTTAATCGCCAATCGCCGTCGCCAGCAGGAGCGCGTGCGATTGTTCGAGATCGGACGGGTGTTCAAGCAAGGTGCGGACGGTCCGCTCGAGACCGTGCGCGTTGCCGGCGTCGCTTGCGGTCAGGCCAACGAATTGCAATGGGCGGCGGACAAGCGTGCGGTCGATTTCTACGACGTGAAGGGCGATGCGGAGTCGCTATTCGCGCTGACCGGCGATGTGCGTGCCTTCCGTACCGCGGCTTCGGCGGCGAACTGGCTGCATCCGGGTCGTTCCGCGGATTTCCTGCGCGGCGATGCCGTCGTTGGCAGCCTCGGCGCGCTGCACCCACGTTTGCTGAAGGCGCTGGATTTCGACGCCGACGTGTATGCCTTCGAATTCGATCTCGAACCTATCGTCGCACGCACGGTGCCGCGAGGCGCGGCGGTGGCACGATTCCCTTCGGTGCGGCGCGACCTTTCGTTCGAATTGCCGGAAAATGTGAGCTACGCCGCAGTCGAAATGGCCGTGCGTCACGCTGTCGGAGCGGTTTTGCATGAGATTTTCGTGTTTGATCGCTACGCTGGGCCGAATCTCGCACAAGGACTAAAAAGTGTCGCCATCGGCTTGATTTTGCAGGATGATTCACGCACTCTTACTGATGCCGATGCGGATGAAAGCGTCGATTTGGCAGTGGCCGCATTGCAACGCGACTGCCAAGCGAGATTGAGGGGGTAGGATGACGGCACTCACCAAAGCGGAAATGGCCGAACGTCTGTTCACGGATGTCGGTCTGAACAAGCGCGAGGCGAAGGAATTCGTCGACGCGTTCTTCGATGTCGTGCGCGAAGCGCTCGAACGCGGGGAGCAGGTCAAGCTCTCCGGCTTCGGCAACTTCGACTTGCGCAAGAAGAACCAGCGGCCCGGACGCAACCCGAAGACCGGCGAGGAGATTCCGATTTCCGCGCGGCGCGTGGTAACGTTCAGGCCCGGACAGAAGCTCAAGCTCAAGGTAGAGTCTTATGCTGGATCAAGGCAGTAACAACGAGCTGCCGGTCATCCCGGCCAAGCGCTACTTCACGATCGGTGAAGTGAGCGAGTTGTGCGCGGTAAAGCCGCATGTGCTGCGTTATTGGGAACAGGAATTCTCGAACCTCAAGCCGGTCAAGCGCCGCGGCAATCGCCGCTACTACCAGCGCCACGATGTGCTGATGATCCGTCAGATCCGCGCGCTGCTCTACGACCAGGGCTTCACCATCACCGGCGCGCGGCAGCGCCTCGAAGGCCAGCAGGCGCGCGTGGAAACCAGCATTTCCAACCAGATCGTGCGTCAGGTGCGCATGGAACTGGAAGAAGTGCTGTATATCCTCAAGCACTGAATTTTCGCGATCCTGCGTGCTCGCGAAGATCAAGAAGCGGCCATCCGCGGCCGCACTTTTCAGTTTCCTTTGCTACAATTCGCTTTCATCACGGTCGGGGCGTAGCGCAGCCTGGTAGCGCATCTGCCTGGGGGGCAGGGGGTCGTGGGTTCGAATCCCGCCGCCCCGACCAATATGGATTGAACGACAATTGCCGACGTGAACGCGTCGCGTTCACGCATGCAGCGCGGGGGCGCCTCCATGTCGGAACAAGCGATGGCCGCCGCAGCGCGGCAGACGAGCCACAGCTTTGCGGTCTCTCGGCATTCGCTTTGCAAACTCCTTGGCTACCTGACCGGTTTCTGGGTCGCCGTTCTTCTCCTGCAACCGCAATGGCTGCTAGGAACGTTCTTCTGGGGCAGCAGTTCGGCGCACGGCATCGACTACTGGTGTATTCCGCGCGGGTTCCTGAATTTGCTCGCCGGGCAGAGCATGTTCGACACCTTTGCCGGTGTCCAGTTCGGTGGACCGCCTGTGACCTGGTACCTCGGTCACCCGGTTTTCGTGCTGCTCGTCGCCCCGTGGTTCGCGTTTTTCCGGCCGGAGTTGAGCCTTTGGCTCTGGTCTGTTGCCACGATTGCGCTCTTGTTATGCGTGGGTTGGATGTTTTCGCGCCGGGCGAGCTCGGAACTGGGCAAGTCCGCGTGCATATTCTTCTCGGTGTTCGGATTTCCCGCACTCAACCTCCTTTCGAGCGGCAACATGCATGGCTGGCTGGTGCTGGCGCTGGCACTCACGGTGGTCGGTCTGTTCGACTTGTCGAGGGGGGTGCGTAGCGGGCAGCGCGAGCTCGCGGCCGGCTTGTTGATCAGCCTGTTTTCCAAGCCGATTCTGCTGTTTGCCCTGCCGATGTTTTTGCTGGTCAGGCAGACACGCAAGGCAACCGCGATCGTCGTCGCCGTTTATGTCGTCGTTTCGCTGTTATGCGTGCTGGTGCCGCCGTTGAATCCCGCATCGGTCGGGCTGCAGCGTGAGATCGCGCTGTTCTTCGATCCCGCTTATGTGCGTGGACACATGAACGTGTACAACAACCATTTCGTGCTGACCGCGGAGATGAAAGACAACGCGATTCATTGGCTCAATCTCGTTGCTCAATCGGATTTCTACTGGGATCACATCCAGATTTTCTCGCTCTCCGCTTTCCTCAACGGTCTCGTCGGCGTCCAGCTGCCCGCAATGCTGTACAAGCTTCCGTTGCTCGCCGCATTGCTGGCCTCGTTCTGCGTGCCGTTGGTACGCGACGAGACGGCTCGGATGAGAGCAGCCATGTGGGCGACCGTGCTGCTGCTACTGACGTTCTTCCTCAGCTACAACACGGTATGGGAATACCAGTACACAGCCATCATTCCCGTGTTGCTGCTCGGCATCGTTTTGCTCGATCATGGAATAGACGCGGGGAACGCGCGCTGGCTCGTCGTCTCCGGTGCCGTTATCTCGCTGCCATCGTTGTATTTTCTCTTCGGCGAAAAGATCACGATCGGTGAGTTCGCATGGATGCGTTCGACGCGCGTGTTGCCGATATGCGTGCTCTACATCGTCGTTGCCAGCACGCTTTGGCGCAGGTATCTGTGGCCCTCGTTGAAAAGAAGCCGGCAAGTTTCCTGATCGTAACAAGGCGAGGAAATTTTGGATCCCGCTTCCTCATGCGATGTCGAGTAGAAGGATTTCGACGCCTGCCGGGTTGTTTCCCGCAGCCGTCAGACAAAGCCGAGGTTGCCGACGTTGAAATTGGCGAGGTTGGGAAACAGCAGGGCAAGATCGCTCGCACCGAGGCCAAACCAGCTGGCGAGCGTTGCGGAATATTGATCGACCGATGTCGTCGGGATGATCTGACCGTAGCCGGCATCGTTGGGGTTGCTGGCGGACAGCGCCAGGCTCGGCATTGCCGCGGTGCCGCCGCCCGCGAGGTTGTCGCCGTAGAACTTGCCGCCCTTGACCGCGCCGCCGACGACGAGATGGTGCGAGGCCCAGCCGTGGTCGGTGCCGTCTTCGTTGCACGACAGCGTGCGCCCGAAGTCCGAAGCGGTAAACGCAGTCGCGGTCGATGCAAGCCCTGTACTGTTAAGCGCCTTATAGAAACCCGCGAGCGACTTCGACAGCAGGGCAAATAATTCCGACTGCACCGGCAGTTCGCTGTCGTGCGTGTCGAAGCCGCCGGTGGAAACGAAGAATACCTGCCGACTCTGACCGGTATAGCCGGCAACCTTGTTGTTCGCCGCCCAGATCATTTTGGCCACGGTGCACAACTGGCGGTCGAGATCGCCGCCGCTGATGTTCGGGAAGAAGGACTCGAACGCCGGCATGCCGGTGGCATTGATCGCCGCGTTGATCTGCGCAGCCGTATTGATCGAGTGGTTCATCTGCGCGGCGTAGGTGCGCTCGAGCGCATTGGCCTGAGTGCCTGAGGCGCGCAGCGCATCGAATGCGCTCTGCAGGTTGTTCGCGTTGTTGTCCCACGAGTCGGGTGCGTCGATCGTCGCCGCGCTGTCGGGATTCATGATGTAGTTGTTGCCACTGTCGCCGCGGATGAAGGCATCTTCCCCCGCGAGTGAATTGAGCATCGGCAGCGACGAGGTATTGGCGCTCGCAAGCAGATCGCAGATACGGCCACCCCAGCCGGTGCTCGGCGCATTCGAGGGCGGTGACGATTGCCAGTACGCCTGCTGGTCGGCATGCGAGAACAATTGCGGCGGCAGGGCGACGCTGCCTCCCTGGTATTGGGCCTTGGTCACCGGCCGCACCAGCGTGCCGACGTTGGCGACGATCCCGACCGGGCTGTTCACTTGGTTGAACAGCGCCTGCAGCTCGGGCATGGCGGAATGGAATCCGTAATTGCCTCCGTCGCCCGGCGAGCCTGCGCCCGAACCAGGCGCGTTGAGCGCGAGCAGGGTGTTCTGAGCCAGCGCGATTGTAGGCCGCACCGCTTTGTACTGTGCGTAGTGCGCGGCGTCGGTCGGCACGATCATGTTGAAGGCGTCGTTGCCGCCGTAAAGGAAGACACAGACCAGCGCCTTGTAGTCGCTGAAACTGTAGCTTGCCTGCGCCGCGGCGCGCACGAGTTGCAGGTTGCCGAACGCGGAATAGATGCCGGCCCCGAGCGCCGCGCGCGCGGTATGGCCGAGGAATTTGCGACGGTCGGAATTCATGCGCGCGCTCTCACTTTTGAATCGCATATTCGGGCGAGGTGAAGATCAGGTACAGCGCGCGCTGGATGCGCGCGATGCGCCAGTCCTGGGTGCCGTTGTTGTCCCACCAGTGGTCGATGCGGTTGAGATAGTTGATCAGCGTCGTGCGCATGTACGCGGACATCTGCCCGCCCATGAAGCGGACGTTGTAGGCGTCGACGAGGCGGTCGGCGGGGTCGGAGGGGCCGCCTTGGCCGCTGCCGGCCAGGGCGAGGTCGCGTTGATGGTCGATCGCTACGTCGCCGTAGTCGTCGGTGCTGTCGCAGGTGTCGTGGATGTCGAGCCACATCGCGCGCGGCAGCACGTCGTTGGTGACTTCGGCGATTTGCGAGTCGGTCGTGATCTGGAATTCCGGTCCGTAAAGTTTCTTCGTCGTCATTTCTCCAGGCGGGATGAAGCCTGGTCTGAAGAAGTTGAACACCGAACTGGCATAGAGCGGCTGCTGGTTGAACAGGTAGTTGGTTCCCCAGGCCGAATACCAACCGGCGTAGCGGTACGGGCGGTTGGCGTAGTGCTGGGTGTACGAGCTGTTGCCGGCCTGCCTGACCGTGTCGTTGCCGCAGCGATGCTGCGCGCCCATCGCGCGCCAAATATGAGCGAGGCGCAGCAACGGCTCGCGCAATTTGCCGAAGGTGTCGGGAAATTTTCTTGGGCCGTTGCGCGCCTCGTCGTCGAGCAGAATCGCGCTGATCACCGCCTTGAGATCGCCGCGCACGCCCGCGCCGTTGTTGTTGAACGCCGCGGCAACGCGCTGCACATAGGCAGGCGAGGGATTGCTGGTGACCAGGCGCTGGATCAGCTGTTTGCCGATGAACGGTCCGACATTTGGGTGATTGAAGATGTTGTCGAGGGCGAACTTGAGATCGCTCTGCGGCGTGCCGCCGTCGGCGAGCACGCCGCCGTTGGTCGCGCCGGCATAGCTGAGTAACTGCTTGTTCGACAGGTCGTCAGGCGTGCGCGTACCGTTGTCGTGATATGCCGCGAACGCGGCCATCGGCTGCTGCATGTTCGCGCCGGTGCTCCAATCGACGTCGCAGTCGCTGAAGTCGTTGTGGTTGGCCGGTACGCAATCGGACCAATTCCAGCCCGTGAAGACGTGGGCGAAGGCCTTGACCGTATCCTGCGTGTAGGTTGGCACCGGTTGGCCGTTGACGAGTTGCGCCGTGCCATCCTGATTGAGCAGGACGAGGCCGACGCTGAACAGTTGGTTGACCTCTCGCGCGTAATTCTCGTCCGGGTGGATGTTCTTGGTCGAGTCGGCGCGCTGGTTGCTCAGCATGTTCAGATAGACACCCATCGCCGGGCTCAAGGTCACGTCCTCGAGCAGTTGGCGATAGTTGGCGAAGGCATCGTTGACGAGAACGTCGTAGTAGTAGGCCTGGCCATTCGGGAACTGATCGATCAGGGTGGTCCGGGTCGAGACGACGAAGATTTCCGACAGCGCGAAGGCGACGCGCTGGCGCAACTGATCGCGGCGGATCACGCTCGGGTTGGCCGGATCCGGTCCGCCAAGCGCGCCCAGCCACCATGCTTCGAGCATGTCGTCGGTGGTGAACTCTTCGTGCAGCGTGTTTTCGACCCAATTGCGATAGTCCATGCGCCGCGCGGGTGGGGCGCCGAATTGGTCGTTGAGCCAGCCGAGGTAGCCCAGCTTGCGCAGGCGGTCGATATCGGGGTCGGTCGAGCCGAACGTGGCCTGGTTGAGGAAACGGCCGGCCTCGCCTGAACTCGGTGAAATCCAGGGACTGGTCGAGAGCCAGGCGTCGGTCGAGTCGACTTTTTCTGCGTGGAGCGAGCCACACCAGAAGGCGACGGTCGCCGCCAACACGACCGCGCAATACCGGCGCAGTGCCGGCCGCATCACTGCAAGCATGGTAGTTCCCCACAAGACTGCGCAAAGGTAGCGGAAGCCGCAACGGCATACCGTGCGGAGGCGCTCTTTTTTCGATTTTGCCATTCCGCCGCGCACGCTGCCGCGGCGGTGGCTGATATCAGTACAGCACGCGCGTGCGCAGCGTCCCGGGGATCGCGGCGAGCGCGTCACGTAGCTTGTTCGCGCCTTCTGCTGTGGTCGAAACGTCGATGACGACGTAGCCGACCTTGGGGTCGGTCTGCAGGTACTGCGCATCGATGTTGATGTTCTCGCGCGAGAACACCTCGTTGATGCGTGAGAGGATGCCCGGCGTGTTGCGATGGATGTGCAGCAGGCGCTGGCTGTTCGGATGCCCGGGCAGCGAAACCTCGGGGAAATTCACCGCTGAGAGAGTGGAGCCGTTGTCGCTGTAGCGCACGAGCTTGGCCGCGACTTCGATGCCGATGTTGTCCTGTGCCTCGAGCGTCGAACCGCCGACGTGCGGGGTCAGAATGACGTTGTCCCTGCCGCGCAATGGAGATGTGAACTCATCATCGTTGCCCTTGGGCTCGACCGGGAAAACGTCGATCGCCGCGCCGGCGATGTGGCCGGAATCTAGCGCTGCGGCGAGCGCATCGATGTCAACGACGGTGCCGCGCGCGGCGTTGATCAGCAGCGCGCCTGGCTTCATTTTCGCCAGCTCCTTCGCGCCGATCATCCATTTGGTCGCCGGCGTCTCCGGCACGTGCAGGGTGACGATGTCGGCGCGCGCGAACAGGTCGTCGAGGCCCTGCGCCGCGCGCGCGTTGCCGAGCGCGAGCTTGGCCTCGATATCGTGATAGATCACATGCATGCCGAGCGACTCGGCAAGCACGCCGATCTGCGTACCGATGTGGCCGTAGCCGATCACGCCCAGCGTCTTGCCGCGCACCTCGACGCTGCCGAGTGCCGATTTCGACCAACCGCCGCGATGGCATTCGGCATTTTTCTGCGGGATCCCGCGTGCGAGCATGATCGCCTCGGCGATGACCAGTTCGGCCACGCTGCGCGTATTCGAGTACGGCGCGTTGAACACCGGGATGCCGAGCGTTTCCGCCATGTCGGTATCCACCTGGTTGGTGCCGATGCAGAAGCAGCCGACCGTGATGAGCTTCTTCGCCTCGGCGAACACGTCGGCGGTGAGATTGGTGCGCGAGCGGATGCCGACGATGTGCGCGTCGGCGATCGATTTCTTCAACTCGTCCGTCGACAGCGATTTCTTGTGGAATTCGATGTTCGTGTAACCGGCTGCCTTGAACGCGTCGAGCGCGGTCTGGCTGACGCCTTCGAGCAGGAGCACCTTGATGTCTTGCTTGGGGAACGAGGTCTTGGTCATGGATCGCGGCAACGGGAGAAAGGGAGAGCGGAGCATCCAACTATGCCAGAAATTTCCCCACTGTGTTGCGCTGCGACACAACGTCCCGGCCTTGCTAGAATGCGGCAAAGTCACAGGAAACGTCATGACGGGCAACGCGAGCAGCGCCGAGGCGTCGGCAACGGTGGGGGCATTGGACGAACTGCGCCGAGCGCAGCCGAATCTGCGGCTGCTGACCGCCGCTGCCGATCTCGAACACTATGGCCGCGACTGGACCCGGCGCTGGACGCCGGCTCCGCTCGCGATCGCGTTGCCGGCGTCCATCGCCGAAGTCCAAGCGATCGCGCGCTGGGCGAATGTGCAAGGCATCGCAATCGTGCCGTCGGGCGGGCGCACGGGCCTATCGGGTGGCGCGGTTGCGGCGAGTGGCGAACTTGTCGTCAGCTTCGAGCGCATGAACCGAGTGCTCGACTTCAATCCGGTCGACCGCACCCTGACCGTGCAACCCGGCATTGCGCTCGAAGCCGTGCACAAGGCCGCAGCGGAGCACGGCCTGATCTATCCGGTCGACTTCGCCGCGCGCGGCTCGTGTTCGGTCGGCGGCAACATTTCCACCAATGCAGGCGGTATCCGCGTGATCCGCTACGGCAACACGCGCGAGTGGATCGCGGGCCTGAAGCTCGTCACCGCGAACGGCGACCTGCTCGAATTGAATCGTGGCCTGATCAAGAACTCGTCGGGCTACGACTTGCGCCAGCTTGTCATCGGCGCCGAGGGTACGCTTGGCCTCGTCGTCGAGGCGACCTTGCGCTTGACCGATCCGCCGCCTGCATCGCAGGTGATGCTGTTCGCCGTGCCCGAAATGAGCGCGCTGATGCGCGTGTTCGCGGCGTGCCGCAAACGCCTGAACCTGTCGGCGTTCGAGTTTTTCACCGACCGCGCCTTGCACCACGTGCTCGCGCACGGCGCACAGAAGCCTTTCGACGAGATCTCGCCTTACTACGTCGTCACCGAATTCGACACCGCGGATGAGGCGCAGCAGCAGGCGGCACTCGAAGTGTTCGAGCAGTGCCTCAACGACGGCTTCGTCAACGACGGCGTGCTGAGCCAGAGCGATGCCCAGGCCGCAGCGCTGTGGCGGCTGCGCGAAGGCATCACCGAGAGCCTCGCGCCGTACAAGCCGTACAAGAACGACATCTCGGTGCGCATTTCCGCAGTGCCGGACTTCCTCGACGAAATGTCGTCACTGCTGACGCGCGAGTACCCGCAATTCGATGTGGTCTGGTTCGGCCACATCGGCGACGGTAACCTGCACATCAACGTGCTCAAGCCGGCCGAACTTGCCGACGCCGATTTCGTCGCCCAGTGCGAGCGCGTGACCAAGTTGTTGAGCGAGGTGCTCGCGCACCATGGCGGCAGCATCTCCGCCGAACATGGCATCGGCTTGGTCAAGAAGCCGTATCTGGCCGGCACACGCAGCCCCGCGGAAATCGAACTGATGCGCGGCGTGCGCCGCGTGTTCGACCCGCAGGGTTTGATGAATCCCGGCAAGCTGTTCGATTGACGCCGGCCAGGCCGGCGGCGTTACTGCGCGAACCAGCCGACCACGTCGACCACCAGCTGGGTGTTGCCTGACGAATTGAACAGCGACACCTTGCCGCCGGAGCCGACACGTGCGATCACCATGTTGGGCACGAGTTGGCCCGGCACGAAATTCAGGTTCGACGCAAGCGGTCGTCCCGAACCAGTCGGCCACGCAGTGACATAGCCCGCGGCGGTCGCGCCGGCGACGGTCACGTTCAGAGCGACCGCACCGACGCCGCTCGCCGGCACGCCACCGCGATTGAGCACGGTCAGATCGACGCTGGCGCCGGCGGACAGCGCGCCCTTGCCGGCGAAGCTGCCGTCGACGGTCGTGAAGCCAGGGCGCGTGTCCATCAGTCGCGCCGGCACGAGCGCGGTCAGCTCCGAGCTTGCCGGAAACCAGCCCTCGACATCGGCAATCACATCGGTCTGGCCGGCTGAATTGAACAAGGCGACCTTGCCGTCGGTTCCGACCTTGCTGATCACCAGGTTCGGTACGGTCAGGCCGGGAACGAAGTTCAGATTCGAGGTCGGCGGCTGGCTACTGGTACTCGGCCAGATCGTCAGATAGCCGGACGAGGTCGGCGCGGTTGCGGTGACGTTGAGGATCGCGGCGCCGACCCCGCTTGCCGGAATGCCGGCGCGGCCGGCGATGCCGAGATCGCGCTGCTCGAACGTGGTGTAGGCGCCACCGGCCTGGTACTGCCCGTCGATCGTTGTACCCGTGGAACGCGTGTCGAGCAGGCGGGCCGGTGTCATCGCGGTGAGGGTCGAGGTGCTGCCGAAATAGCCGGTGACGTCGACGATCAAATCGGTCTGGCCGGCCGAGTTGAACAGCGAGACCAGCCCGTTGGCGCCGACCTTGACGATCACCAGGTTGGGCGTGGTCGCGCCGGGGACGAAATTGAGGTTGGACGCGAACGGACGCGAGGCATCTCCCGGCCAGACGGTGACGAAGCCCGGCGCGGTCGGATTAGTCACGGTCACATTCAACACGACGGCGGTGACTCCGGCCGCTGGCAGGCCGCCGCGGCCGAGTACGGCGAGGTCGAGCTGGCCGCCGCCGTTGACCGCGCCGGTGCCGGCGAACTGGCCATCGATGGTCTGTGCCCCGCCGCGCGTATCGAGCAGGCGCGCAGGATTCAAGGCAACGAACGGACTGGTTGGCGGCGGCGGCGTGTTGTCGCAGGAGGGGAGCGCGGTGGTGCTCCAATCCGGACATGTCGCGCCGCCGTTGCCGATGCCGAGCGATCCGCTGGAAGGATACAGCACGGTATTGCCGCCGCTGTCCTTGAACGCAAACTGGTAGCGATGGCAGCCGCTACCAACACCGTTGACACTTGCATGCCAGGCACCATTGGTCGAGCTGCCGCGACCGAGTGTCATGTTGCTGCAAACGCCGTCCACGTTGATCTTCGTACTGCTCGGCGCCGCGGTGTCGTACCAGTTTGCCCATGCGTCAACCGTTGTCGCCTGGCGCGGGTAGTGCGAGCCGGATGGAATCTTGTAGGTGTTCGCCGCCGTGCCGGCAAAATCCATCACGGAATAATCCTGCGTGCTCGTATACCCGGCGCCCGCAGCGGGTCCGTAGCCGTCCGAGAGCAGCAGGAAGCGGTGCCCGTTCTCTTCGTTGAACCCGCAGGAGGTCGTGCTGGTCGGCTCGTATAGCCAGGCATAGAACGTCGCGTTCGGACCGTTGTATCCGGCAGCGATGATTTCGCCAGCGCCGTTCACGCTGGCACTAAAGAGTTGCATGCGCGAAAACGGGTCGGTCCAGGCGTTCTGGTCGCTGGTCAGTGCACCTTGGGTACATGAGCAGGAAGCTGCACCCCCACATGTGTTCGGATACAGGGCGGGGATGTTGCCGACGAGTGTGCATTCCGAGGGATGGTCGAAATAATTGTTGATCCGCATATGGTCGCCGTGGAAGCGCGCGGAACGCTGAAGATTGAAATCGATATGGCGCGGTGTCGCCGCCGAACTGTAACAAGCGGATTCTTGGCAGTTGCTGACGCCGTTGGTCACGGTGCACGCGGCGAGATCGGCTTGCGGGTCCGAGCGGGCGCGATTCATCCATTCGAGCAGCACGCGTTCGGCCCAGTTCGGGTAGCCGTTCACCGCTTCGCCCTCCGCCAGCGCGTGATCGAGAGGAAGCAATACAGCAAGCAAGCACAGACAAAATGCCAAAGCGCGGCGCATGTGGAATCTCGTTAAAATGAAAACTCTGATTGCATGGGCTGCAGACCACCCTTGCGTCAAATTTAGCACGGCTGTGTTAATTGCCTGGTAAGCAGTCGATCACGTTGCGAGATGCGCAATTTGCACACTGCTGCCCATTTCTGGAAACCGAACCGATGTCCGCACCGCGCACGCTGTACCCCGAAATCGAGCCCTACGAAAGCGGCATGCTGGCGGTGTCGCCATTACACACGATCTACTACGAACAATGCGGCAATCCGCAGGGCAAGCCAGTCGTGTTCCTGCACGGCGGGCCGGGTGCAGGTTGCAACGCGAAGTCGCGGCGTTTCTTCGACCCGCAACACTATCGCATCGTGCTGTTCGACCAGCGCGGCTGCGGGCGCTCGACGCCGCATGCGGAATTGACCGACAACACGACCTGGCATCTCGTACAGGACATCGAGGTGCTGCGCGCGCATCTCGGCATCGAGCGTTGGCAGGTATTCGGCGGTTCGTGGGGCTCGACGCTCGCGCTCGCCTATGCGCAGACGCATCCGCAACGCGTCAGCGAGTTGGTGCTGCGCGGCATTTTCATGCTGCGGCGCTGGGAGCTGGAATGGTTCTACCAGCACGGCTGCGATGCGATCTATCCGGATGCGTGGGAGGGTTATCTCAAACCGATTCCGCCAGTCGAGCGCCACGATTTGATGAGCGCCTACTATCGCCGCCTGACTTCAGGCGACGAGAAGATCCGCCTCGAAGCGGCCAAGGCCTGGTCGATCTGGGAAGGCTCGACGAGCTTTCTCGCCCAGAGCGCCGACTACGTCAATTCAACCGGTGCCGACCAGTTCGCGCTCGCCTTCGCGCGCATCGAATGCCACTACTTCGTTCACGGCGGCTTTTTCGAGCGCGACGACCAGCTTTTATACAATGCGCACAAGTTGAAAAAGATACCGGCGGTGATCGTGCAGGGCCGTTATGACGTGGTCTGCCCGATGCGCAGCGCGTGGGACCTGCATCGCGCCTGGCCGGAAGCGGATCTGCGCATCGTCGGCGACGCCGGCCACTCGGCCTTCGAGCCGGGCATCACCCACGAACTGATAAGCGCGACGGACCGTTTCCGCTGACGGCTAAAGGCTGAAGACTACTTCGTCTCCGCGGCGTGCGCCGCTTTCGCTTTTGCGATCGCGTCGGCGACTTCCTTCGGCATGTAGCTTTCGTCGTGCTTGGCCAGCACCTCGCGTGCGATGAAACGATCGCCCTGCATCTTGCCGGTAGCGATCACGCTCTGGCCCTCGCGGAACAGATCCGGCAGGATGCCGGTGTATTCGACTGGAATCTGCTTGAAGCGGTCGGTGACGACGAAGTCGACTTTCAACGAATTCGGATCGCGCTTGATCGAGCTTTCGAGCACGACGCCGCCGAGCTTGAAACTCGCTCCCGGCGGTGCCTTGCCGGCCAGGGTTTCGGTCGGCGAGAATAGGTAGGTCATGTTCTGGCTCAGCGCGGTCACAGTCAGCGCGGCGGCGACGCCGACAGCGAGCAGAATCAGGGCGACCGCGATCAGGCGCCGTTTGCGAGTCGGGGTCATGGCGTCGATTTCCGGCTTGATTCGCGACGCAGGCGCGCGTCGATTTCGCGCAGCGTATTGCGGCGCTGCCAGAGCGGCATCAGCGCATCGGCGAACAGGACGACGACGAACACCGTGTAGGCAGCCCAGACGTAGGCGCCGTAGCCGCCCATGTGGAGGAACTCAGCCATGGGCATGCGCCTCCCGTGCCTGCGCGATGCCGCGCACCCACTCCTTGCCTGATTCAAGCGCGAGCAGCGCGGCGCGCGAGCGCGCGAGCAGGCTGGCAAAAAAGTATACGTGGGTGGCGAAGGCCATCGTCAACAGCGGCCAGAGCATGCTCGAGGAGATCTTCGACTGGCCCATGAGGCTGACGGTCTGGCCCTGATGCAGTGTGTTCCACCACACCACCGAGTAATGCACGATCGGCAGGTTGACCACGCCGATCAAAGCGAGGAACGCCGCGGCGCGCGCGGCCTGGCGCGCATCTTCGATCGCATGGTAAAGGCCGATAACGCCGAGGTAGAGGAACAGCAGCACGAGCTCACTGGTCAGGCGCGCATCCCAGGTCCACCACGTGCCCCACATCGGCTTGCCCCAGAGCGAGCCGCTGACGAGCGTGATGAAGGTGAAGGCCGCGCCGACCGGCGCGCTTGCCATCGCCAACGTTTCCGACAGCTTGATCCGCCACACCAGCGCGACGAACGAGTTCGCCGCCATGAAGGCATAGACGAACAGGCTCATCCACGCGCAGGGTACGTGCACGTAGATCATGCGGAACGAATCGCCCTGCTGGTAGTCCGCCGGCGCTACGACGAGACCGCCATAAAGCCCGACCGCGCCCGTGACCAGTGCGATCGCATACAGCCACGGCAGGAAGCGCCCGGCAAGGCGGTAGAAATAGGGTGGCGAGCCGAGCTTGTGGAACCAGAGTACGAGCGGGGACATTTTCGTCGTGCCGGTGCAAGCCGGCATTCCATTTGTTTGTCTTGTTTCTTTCTTGGCGCAGGAGAAAATTCTACGTCAACGATATTCTCAGCGCCGCCGCCGTCGCCAGCGGCGCCAGCACGAGCGCAAGCACAAGCCATGCAGCCAGCCACAGCAACGGTGCGGCGTAGGGCAGTCCCGCCTGTGCCGCATTGCACGCGCCGGCGCCGAAGATCAGCACGGGCACGATCAGCGGCAGCACGAGCAGGGTCAAAAGCATACCAGAGCGGCGCAAGGCCACGGTCAGCGCGACGCAGATCGCACCGATCAGGCTAAGCAGCGGCGTCGCCAGCGCGAGCGCCGCCAGCAGTACTGGCAACACGCTGTCGGGCAGGTGCAGCAGCATCGCGAGCAGTGGCGCGGCCGCGATCAGCGGCACGGCGGTGGTCAGCCAGTGGATCGCGATCTTGCAGGCGAGCAGCAGCGAGAGCGGGTGCGGCGAGAGCACGAGTTGTTCCAGCGAGCCGTCATCAAGATCGCTGCGGAACAGGCTGTCGAGCGAGAGCAGCGAAGCGAGCAGCACGGCGACGAAGATCGTGCCGGCAGCGATGCGCTCGAGTATCTGCGCTTCAGGACCGAGCGCGAACGGAAACAACGCGACGACGATGATCGCGAACAACAACGGGTTGAGTGCGTCGCCGCGCCGGCGCCAGGTTAACGCGAGGTCGCGCTTGAGCAGCGCGGTACAGGCGGCAGAAGTCGTTCCGGGCTTCATGCGCGCGCCTCGGCGGTGATTTGTGCTGTCGCCTGCGGTCGCAGCGCAATCCTGCGCGGTGTGCCCGAAGTGTAAGCATACGCGCCGTGCGAAGTGATCAGCGCCGCGCCGCCGCGCTGCGCGTGCATCAGGAGCAGGCGATTGACCAGCTCGATGCCTTCGCGATCGAGGTTCGCATAGGGCTCGTCGAGCAGCCATAGTGCCGCGGGCACGAGCAGCAGGCGCGCGAGCGCGACGCGTTTCTTCTGTCCGGCGGAAAGCAGGCGCAGCGGCTGACCCTCGTAACCGGCGAGGCCGACGCTCGCGAGCGCGATCGTCGGAGTGATCCCGGGGCGGATACCGCCGAGGCCGACAGCGAAACGCAGGTTCTGCAGCGTGGTCAACTCGAATTTCATGCCGGGCAGATGGCCGAGCAACGCCACTTGATGTGAGAGCTTCGCCAGGGTCAGGTGTACGCCGTTGAGCAGTACTTCGCCCGCGGTCGGTTCGAGCAGGCCGGACAGCACCTTGAGCAGCGTCGTCTTGCCGCTGCCGTTGTCGCCCTCGATCAGCACGACCTCGCCCGCCGCGAGGGAAAAATCCAGCGGCCCGAAAATCGGCTCCTCGTTGCGCGCATACGCAAGCCCGCGTGCGGCAAGCAGGGGAGATGGATCGGCGAGATCGATGGCGGACATGGTCTGGGCGGACGGCAAGGCCGGCCATGCTAGCGGCCCGGCGCGCGCGATGCCAGCGCAGGGCATTCCCCGAGCAGATGGCGCGCATTAGACTCCGCGCAGAACGCACGCTTGGAGAGGCACGCATGATTGACCGCATTTGGCGCGAACGGAGATTCGCCGCGGCGATCCTTGTGACGCTGCTGTTCACGCAAGTCCTTGCCGCTTCCGATCCGGGTCAGGGCCGCGCGGTCTATTTGATCGCCCTGCGCGATGCGCCGTTGGTCGAGAACGCGACGAAGCGTGTGTCGGTCGGTATCAAAGTGCCGGCGGGCGGCAGACAGGCGATGCGCGATGCGCTTACTGCGCCGCAGAGCGCCGCTTATCTCGCGCAACTCGATGCGGGGCGCAATCGCGTAATCGATCTGGCGAGTCGCGCGATTGCGCGTCCGCTCGTGCCGACCCAGGTCTACACGCACGCAGCGAACGGCATGGCGCTCGAGTTGACCCACGCCGAGGCGGACAAGATCGCAGCATTGGCTGGCGTCGCCTCGGTGCGCCGCGAACGCATCCTGCACGTGCACACCGACGCCGGCCCCCAATGGATTGGTGCCGATGGGCTGTGGTCGGGACAGGCGGGGCCGACGACCAAGGGCGAGGGCGTGGTGATCGGCGTGATCGATACGGGCATCAACCCGACCCATCCCTCGTTCGCGGCAACCGGTGCTGACGGCTTCACCCACACCAATCCGGGTGCAGGCTATCTCGGTCTCTGCGCGAGCGGACAGGCCGCGTGCAACGGCAAGCTGATCGGCATCTACGACTACAGCAACGAAGGCAGCAATGGCATCGATGTCGCGGGTCATGGCAGCCATGTCTCCGCGATCGCGGCGGGCAATGCGATCTCGGCTAGCCTGCACGGCATGACTGCGAACTTGACGCGTAACGTCTCCGGCGTCGCCCCGCACGCGAACTTGATCATGTACAAGGCTTGCAACGCCAAGCCGATCGATGCTTCCCAGGGCGACGGCACCTGCGCCGAATCGTGGCTGGTGAAGGCGATCGATCAGGCGATCGTGGACAAGGTCGACGTGATCAACTACTCGATCGGCGGCGATACCGTCGATCCGTACACGCTGCTGGCCGATCGCAGCAGCGATGCGTATGCGTTCTTCCAGGCGCGTGCGGCCGGCATCGTGATCGCCGTCGCTGCAGGCAACGAAGGGCCCGGCGCGAACACGCTGAGCGAGCCTTCGAATGCGCCGTGGGTGATCGGCGTGGCCAACGCTTCGCACAATCGCCGCCTGACCAACACGCTTACGGGGACGACGGGAACAGGGGCCGGTTCGTCATTCAACGATCTGGTCGGCCAGGGCTTCACCGCCGGCTACGGCCCGGCCGCAGTCGTCTACGCCGGCGACCACGGCAATGCGCTGTGCGGGAAAGGAACGTCGGTGCCGTCACCGCCGGACGGATCGAGCAACCCCTGGCCGGCGGGCACCTTTCACGGCGAAATCGTGATCTGCGATCGCGGCACTTACGGACGCGTCGAGAAAGGCTTCAACCTCATGGCCGCAGGCGCGGGCGGCATGATTCTCGCGAATGCCGCCAGCGACGGCGAAAGCACGGTTTCGGACGACCACTACTTGCCGGCAGTGCACTTGGGCTACCAGGAGGGCCAGGTCATCAAGGACTGGGCGCACTCGTACGCACCGCTGCGCAGCTCGATCTCCGGCGTTTCCGCGCAACTGGACGCGGCGTTCGGCGATGTACTCGAGGCCTCAAGTTCGCGCGGTCCTTACGGATTCAGCGGCGGCGTGCTCAAACCCGATCTCACCGCGCCCGGCACGAACATCCTGTCTGCGTCGAACACCGGCAACGGCCTCGCGCTGATGACCGGCACCTCGATGGCCAGCCCGCACGTGGCGGGCAGTGCGGCACTCGTGCTTGCCGCGCACCACGACTGGACGCCGGCGCAAGTCGAGTCCGCGCTGATCGGCTCGGCACTCGCAGGCAGCGTGCGCAAAGAGGATGGCGCGACACTGGCTTCGCCGTCCGACGCCGGCAGCGGCCGCGTACAACCGGCGCTGGCGGCAAATGCCGGCTTGTATCTGCCTTTGAATACCGCAGATTTTGCGGTGTCGGATGGCGATCTGCGCAAACTCAATCGCCCTGGGATCGAGGACGAACACTGTTTTCAGAGTTGCAGTTTTACCCGCACCATCACCGACATGTCGGGTGGCGGCACGTGGCAGGTCAGCGCCACGGCGACGGCGGGCGCAAAGATCACGGTCACGCCGAGCCAGTTCACGCTCGCGGCCGGAGCATCGCAGATGCTCGATATCCAGCTCGAGGTCAGCGATCCGCACCTGCTCGGCCATTGGGTCAGCGCCCGCGTCGTTCTCCACAAGACCGCTGGCGCGAGCGGCGCAAGCGACATTGCACTGACTGCGGCTGTTTTTTCCGATCCTGGCCCCCCACTGTCGTTCCGGGAATTGTCCGGAGCCGCCGGCGGCGGGCATGCGGACCTGAATCTGGCGGGACTGCCCGCGTTGGCGTCGGCGCAGTTTCTGTCGACCACCCTTGATGCGGGTTCGTTGAACACCTTGTCGCTCGGCGTCGATGCCACGCCGGATGCCCCTTACGATCTGCCTAAGACCGGCGTGCAGCTCATCTACGTTCCCTTCCACCGTGGGCCGCAGCTGGGCACTTGCCCCGGCGGCTATCGGGCCTGTTATTCGCAAACGGCATTCGTCGTCGCCGAACTTTCCACAACCGAAGCGTCGCAAGCCCGTCTCTATGCAGGCATCGACGCCAACGGCGACGGACAAGCGCAGCTTTCCGAACAGGCCTGCGTCGCCGATGCAGGCACCGCTTCGCCGAACGCGGTCGCGCGCTGCGTGATCAATTTGAACGAAGTCGGCTCGAAGACAATCAGTGGAGTATGGGTGCTAGCTCAAGTGGTACAGGGCGACGCTGCGGCACGATATCGTGTCGATGTGCGTACTGCCGCGCCGGAAATCGGGGCGAACGGCACAGCCCGCTACGACGCAGCCACAGATTTCCATACAACCGGTCCGGGGCATGTGCCGACGATCTCGCCGATTCCCCTGCGGCTGGGCTGGCCAGCGCCCGGAGTGTCGTCACAACCGCCTGCTGCACCGGGGCAGAGATACTTCGGAGCGGTGCTGATCGACGGTGCGCCCGGGCTCGATGGCCGAGCGGGATTCCTGCCGTTCGCCTTGACCTTGTCCGATGCTGGTGGCGACGCGCAGGGAGCTTTGCATGATCTCGGTTCGCTACCGACCACGTTACGGGACTACTTTTATCTCGGCGGCGGCAGTTCATCGCGGCACCGCTTCATCGACGTGCCGCCGAATGTCTCCACGCTGGTAATCAACGCCGATTTGCCCGCCGGTAGCAATTCCGAGGTCCGGATCGGCGTCGCAAGAGCGGATTTCCCTGCATTTTCTTCTTCGCCTGAAATAGATGCCGCGCCCGCAAGTACGGCCGCGTGGACGCTGGCGGCTTCACTGCCGTTGCAGGCCACCAGCGTTCCCGTCACGCCGGGACGCTGGTATGTCACGGCGGAAAATCTCGGCAGCGACGCGGTGGCGGTCGGACTCGGGCTGAAATTGGCTGCGCCCAGTCCTGCAGACAGTGCAGGCATATCGCCGGGCACCTACTACAACCCGCAGCGCTCCGGTCACGGCATCTTCGTCAGCCAGGGCGGTGGCCAGCAACTTGTGTATTGGTATACCTATCTCGAGGACGGCACGCCGACCTGGTACTCCGCGCAGGCCCCGCAGCCGGATCCGGCGGGCTCGGTATGGACCGCTCCGCTCTATCGGGTCAACTGGAACGGAACGGCCGTCAATGCGAGCCGGCAAGTGGGCGAAGTTACCCTGACCCGCATCGATAGCAGCGACATGATCCTGTCCTGGGCGCTCGACGGGCAGGCAGGCAGCGAGCGCCTTGCGCGCCTTGGTGCCGGGCCATGTCCGAACTTCAACGGCGCAGCCGCGAATTTTTCCGGTACCTGGTACGTGCCCACGCAATCGGGTTACGGGCTGGATGCGCTGGCACTTCCGGACCAACTGTTCACCGCGTTCTACTTCTACGATGCGGTCGGAGTCGCACGCTGGGGCGTAGGCACGGCGCAGCCGTTCGCGGCGAGCAACGCACTGAACCTGACCCAGAGCACGGGATTTTGTCCGGCGTGCGCATATCGCAAGGTGACTTCGCAAGCGCTGGGTACGATGACGATTGGCTATATCGACACAGGCAGCGGCAAGCTGTCGACGAACTTCATGTTGCAACCGCCCCTGAGCGGTACCTGGACAGTCGATCAGCAAACGTTGGTACGACTGACGGGTTCGCCATCGGCCTGCACGCCCTGAGAATGGTAAATATCAGCCGCGCAGGGCAGGGCTGTCCCAGCCTGGCTTCGGCACGAAGCGTGCTCCGTACTTCTCGGCGAGCGCGTCGAGTTGCGCCTTGATCTTGTCCGCGCCTTCGCTCTTGATGTGCTGGATCGGGCCGCCGCGGAACGGGGCGAAGCCGGTGCCGAAGATCACGCCGGCGTCGAGCAGATCGGCGTCGTCGGTGACGCCGTCGTGCAAGCAGGCGACCGATTCGTTGAGCAGCGGCAGGATCATGCGCTCGGTGATGTCGTCCGGCGCCTTGTAGTTCGGGTCGACCTCGGGCTTGACCGGTTTGCCGTTCTCCCACTTGTACAGGCCTTCGCCGGTTTTCTTGCCCTTCTTGCCGTCATCGAGGTAGCTGCCGAGACCGTCGGGAATGTCGAGGTGGAGGAAGTCGCCGACTTCCTTGCCGACCGATACACAGACATCGAGCCCGACCGTGTCGGCCAGTTCGATAGGCCCCATCGGCATGCCGAACTTCTTCGCCGCCTTGTCGAGCACCGGGCCGGGAATGCCTTCCTTGAACATGCGCAGCGCTTCAAGCAGGTAAGGAAACAGAATCCGGTTGACGAGGAAGCCTGGCGTGCCCTTGACCGGCACGGGCAGCTTGTCGATCTTCTTGCAGAACGCGAAGGCGCGCGCTTCGTTAGCCGCGTCGAGCTGGTCCTGGCGCACGATCTCGACCAGCGGCATCTGCGCGACCGGGTTGAAATAGTGCAGGCCGAGGAAGCGGCCTTGCGCATTGACTGCCCGGCGCAACTCGTCGAGCGGGATGCTCGAAGTATTGGTCGCGAGCAGGGCATCGGCTTTCATCGCCGGTTCGGTCTTGCGATACAGGTCTTCCTTGACCTGCAGATTCTCGAAAATCGCCTCGATGACCAGATCGGCGCCCGCGATGCCGTTGCCGTCGACGTCGGCCTTGAGTCGCGCCGCGGTCGGTGCGATCGCCTCAGGTGTTTTCAGGCGTTTGGCGAACAGGTCCTGCGCACGATCGAGCGCGGGCTGGATGTATTTCATCTCGCGATCCTGCAGCGTCACATCGAAGCCGCGCAGCGCGCACCACGCGGCGATATCGCCGCCCATCACGCCGGCGCCGACGACATGAACCTTGCTGATGCCCGAATCGCCGCTGCCGAGCTTCTTCAGCCGCTCCTGCAGGAAATAGACGCGGACAAGGTTGCGGCAGGTCGGCGTCACCGCGAGCTTGGCGACCGCGCGCGCTTCGAGCTTGAGGCGCTGGGAGATGCTCGATCCGCCACGCCGCCATACCTCGATCAGCGCGAACGGCGCGGGATAGTGCGAAGGATTCGCCTTGGCCGCGGTCTGTTTGGCGACGATCGGTGCGAGCGCCTGGCGCACCGGCCATAGGTTCGTCGCCCACGCGGTCACACGCTGCACGAATGGCCGCGGATGCGGATGCGCGATCAATTCCTTGGCTTCGGCCACGAGCAGTTCCGGCGAGGTCAGCTTGTCGACCACGCCGAGCGCGCGCGCCGCTTCGGCCGACAACGACTTGCCGGTCAGCATCAACGGCAGCGCTTCGGGCGCGCCGATCAGCCGCGGCAGGCGCGCCGTCCCGCCCCAGCCGGGGATGATGCCGAGCATGACTTCGGGAAACGCCAGCCGGGTTTTCGGATCGCGCGTGGCGACGCGGTAGCGGCAGGCCAGCGACAGTTCGAAGCCACCGCCCATGCAGGCGCCGTGGATCGCCGCCACGGTCGGGCAGCGCAGCCGCGCAATGCTCTGGAATACGCGCTGGCCATTCTCGATGCTGGCGAGGACACGGCCTTCCTTCTCGTACTTTTCGAACTCGGTGATGTCGGCGCCCGCGATGAAGGTGTCGGGCTTGCCTGAGCGGATTACCAGACCCTTCGGCGGCTCGATAGCCAGGCGTTCGGCGATCTGCGCCAGTTCGTCCATCGCCGCGCGGTTGAAGGCGTTCACTGGCGCGTCGGCGCGGTCGAAGGTGAGTACGAGGATGCCGTCGGCGCCGAGGTCGGGTTTCCAGTGGGCAAAGCGCAGACCTTCGAACATGGCGATTCCGGTTGCAGCGGGGTGGGGCGGCTATAATCGGCGCTGGGGATGGCCCGGGTCAACGGAGCGGAGGTTTGACGCTGCCGTTACCCGGCGGAAGGAACGGCGGGTTCGTCGATCCCGTCCGCGAACGATGGAACTTTAATTGCCTGTCCCGGTCTAGCTTCGTCATGCTCAACCGGGTCGAATTCAAACGGAGTATGGCCCGGATGGGTGAGGCGGACACCGACCGCGAGTTGGTCGAACGTGTACAGAAAGGAGACAAGCGCGCTTTCGATCTGCTGATCCGCAAGTATCAGCACAAGATCGTCAGCGTGATCTCGCGTTACGTCTCTGACTGGAGCGAATGCCAGGACGTGGCCCAGGAAGCCTTCATCCGCGCCTATCGCGCGATCGGAAACTTTCGCGGCGACGCCCAGTTCTACACGTGGATCTACAAGATCGCGATCAACACGGCGAAGAACCATCTGGTTTCGCAGGGTCGGCGCCCGCCGAAAGACGATATCGCGGTCGACGATGCCATGCTGCTCGACGGCGGCGCCTGGCTCAAGGACCGTGCCACGCCCGAACATGAACTTTTGCGCCAGGAAATTGAACAAACGGTCTTCGATACGGTCGAACAGCTACCGGAAGAACTGAAAACTGCAATTACGCTGCGCGAGGTGGATGGTTTGAGCTATGAGGAAATCGCGGAAAGGATGAATTGCCCGATCGGCACAGTCCGCTCGCGCATCTTCCGCGCCCGCGATGCGATCGATGCAAAGTTGCGACCGTTGCTGGGGCAGGGCACAGGTACCGAACATGAGTGAACATCTTCTTTCCCATCCAATGAAACCCAATCAAGCCATGGCCGATTCGCTCGGCGAACAATTGTCCGCACTGATGGACGGCGAGTTGGCGCGTGATCAGGTGCGCTTTCTGCTGCGCGGCGTCGAGGCGCAGTCCGATCTAGGCAGGCGTTGGTCGAACTATCACATCGTCAGCGCGAGCCTGAAGCGCGAATACGTGGCAGTCGCGCTGCCGGCGGATTTCGCCGATAGCGTGATCGGACGGCTCGACGCGGATGTCGCGTTGACGGCTGTCGGCCCGTCGCGGCGCATCGGTCTGGGCGCGCTACGCTGGGTCGGGGGCGGCACGATCGCTGCCGTCGTTGCCGTAGTCGCGCTCACCGTGTCGCGACCGGTCGAACAGGCCGGCACACCCGCGGTTGCGGTCGCCGAGCAGATGTCGTCGCGTTCATCGCTGCAGCCTTATCTGCCGCTGGCGCAGACGCTGCCGAACTCAAGCTCGCCGCTGTTCAACTACGCTGCGGTGCAGCCGGCGAGTTTCGAGCAGGTATTGCCAAACTACTATCTGCCGAGTGGCGGCGAATTGGTTCCTGAGCAGCGCATAGAGATCGGCAAGATGTCCTACTTGTTGCGTGCCCAGCGTCTGCCGCCGCAGGACCCCGCACAGGCAGCCGCCCGCACACAGCAGTAAGTGCAGAGGAATGGCTCGTCTTAACATCGGCTGACCAGCACCCGCGCAACGCCCGTTCGGCTGGAACCCGGACGGGCGTTTGCCGTTCCAAGCCCTCGCTCGTGAAAATGATTGCGGTTTTCATTCGTCGGAATTTGTATAAAGGTATAAATATGAGCAAAGTATATGGAATCGGCGCTTTCGCCGCGCTGTTTGTCCTCGCTTCATCGGCGCACGCCGATTTGCCGGACTTCACCCAACTCGTCGAAAAGAACGGCCCTTCGGTCGTCAATATCACCGCGACCCAGGGCGACGGCGCCGCGCAGAAAGGCGACGATGCCGACGACCAGGACGACGACGGCGGCCCGCAGCAGAACATGCCGCCGGGCATGCAGGATTTCCTGCGTCGTTTCTTCGGCCCGAACGGTCCGAACGGCGGCCAGCCGCACGGCTTTGCAAGGTCGGCGGGTTCGGGCTTCATCATCTCGGCCGACGGCTACATCCTGACCAACAACCATGTGGTCGACGGCGCCGAGAAGGTGACGGTGCGTTTGTCCGATCGCCGCGAACTTGAGGCCAAGGTGATCGGCAAGGACAAAACCTCCGATGTCGCCCTGCTCAAGGTTAACGCCACCGGCCTGCCGGTGGTCAACATCGGCGACTCGTCCAAGCTCAAGGCCGGGCAGTGGGTGGTCGCGATCGGCTCGCCGTTCAATTTCGATCACACGGTGACGCACGGCGTGGTCAGCTACGTCGGCCGCGGCGGCCGCGCTCCGGGTGAGCAGTACGTGCCGTTCATCCAGACCGACGTGCCGATCAATCCGGGCAACTCGGGCGGACCGCTGTTCAACCTCGATGGGCAAGTCGTCGGCATCAATTCGCAGATCTACTCGAACTCGGGCGGCTATATGGGCGTGTCGTTCGCCGTGCCGATCAACATGGCGATGAACACGGTCGAGCAGCTCAAGACCACGGGTAAGGTGTCGCGCGGCATGCTCGGCGTGGGCATCCAGGACGTTACGAGCGACAACGTGAAAAGCCTGGGCCTGACGCAGGTGGGCGGTGCCCTGGTGGGTCAGGTGACGCCGGGCAGCGGTGCGGACAAGGCTGGCGTCCAGCCCGGTGACGTGATCGTCGCCTACAACGGACATGACATCGGCTCGTCATCCGACCTGCCACTGCTGGTCGGCAACACCAAGCCCGGCGCGACGGCCAGCCTGAAGGTGTTCCGCGACGGCAAAACGATCGATGTGCCGGTGGTCGTCGGCGAACTGCCCGGCGAGAAGGGTGCCAAACTGGCGACGCTCGACAGCAGCGCCAAGCCGCACAGCAATGCGCTCGGCATCGCGGTCGAGGACATTTCCACGGACGACCGCAAGACGCTCGGTCTCAAGGACCAGAACGGCGTGGTGATCGCGCAGGCCGGCCCGGTCGCCCAGCGCGGCGGCCTGCAGCGCGGCGACGTCGTGCTCAAGGTCGGGCGTGCCTACGTCAAGAGCGCCGCCGAATTCCAGGGCGCGGTCAAGGACGTCAAGCCGGGCGATTCCGTCATGCTGCTGGTCAAGCGTGGTGAGGCGGCGCAGTTTGTGACATTGACTGTGCCGAAGAAGGGTTAGTCCGGCGCGGTGCGCCGGACTAACTGTCGGCGTTCGAGCTGCCCTTGGCAGCTCAACGCCGACGCAAGGGCCCGCCCGTGTGGCGGGCCCTTTGCTTTTGTGTCGTTCCCGAATTTCCTTGCGATTCATGCGATAATGTGAAATTCACCGGCGCGCCTTCGCGCCGGTTCGTTTATTGATATCGCATGGAACTAATCCGCAACTTCTCCATCATCGCCCACGTCGACCACGGTAAGTCGACGCTCGCCGACCGCATCATCCAGCTTTGCGGCGGCCTCGAAGCTCGCGAGATGGAAGCGCAGGTGCTCGACTCGAACCCGATCGAGCGCGAACGCGGCATCACGATCAAGGCGCAGTCCGTCTCGTTGCCGTACACCGCGCGCGACGGTAAGACCTATCAGTTCAACTTCATCGACACGCCGGGCCACGTCGATTTCAGCTACGAAGTCAGCCGCTCGCTTTCGGCTTGCGAGGGCGCTCTGCTCGTCGTCGATGCGGCGCAGGGCGTCGAGGCGCAGTCGGTCGCGAACTGCTACACCGCGGTCGAGCTCGGTCTCGAAGTCGTACCGGTGCTCAACAAGATCGATCTGCCGACCGCCGATATCGACAAGGTCAAAGAAGAGATCGAAGCCGTAATCGGCATCGACGCTACCGACGCGGTCGCGATCAGCGCCAAGACAGGCCTCAACGTCGTCGAGGTGCTCGAGGCCATCGTAGCGCGCATTCCGCCGCCGAAGCCGCGCGACACCGATCGCCTGCAGGCGCTGATCATCGATTCCTGGTTCGATAACTACCTCGGCGTCGTCTCGCTCGTGCGCGTAATGCAGGGCGAGATCAAGCCGCGCGACAAACTGCTCGTGATGTCGACCGGACGTGCCCATGAGGTCGATTCGGTCGGTGTGTTCACGCCGAAGCGCTTGGCGAAGGATGCGCTGCGCGCGGGCGAGGTCGGCTGGGTCACTGCATCGATCAAGGATGTACATGGCGCGCCGGTTGGCGACACGCTCACCCTCGCGAACAAGCCCGCGGAAAAGCCGCTGCCGGGATTCCAGCAGATGCAGCCGCGCGTGTTCGCCGGTCTGTTCCCGGTCTCGGCCGACGACTACCCGGCGCTGCGCGAGGCGTTGGAGAAATTGAAGCTCAACGATGCCGCTCTCGTGTTCGAGCCGGAGTCGTCCGAGGCGATGGGCTTCGGCTTCCGCTGCGGCTTCCTCGGGCTGCTGCACATGGAGATCATCCAGGAGCGGCTTGAACGCGAATACGATCTCAACCTGATCACCACCGCACCAACCGTGGTCTACGAGATCCTGCGCACCGACGGCACGGTTGCGCCGCTCGACAACCCGGCCAAGATGCCGGCGGTGAACTACATCGAGGAGATCCGCGAGCCGATCATCGTCGCCAACATCCTTACGCCGCCGGAACACATTGGCAGTGTCATCAAGCTGTGCGAGGAAAAGCGCGGCGTGCAGCGCTCGATCAATTACATGGCCAGCCAGGTGCAGATCAGCTACGAACTGCCGCTGGCCGAGGTCGTGCTTGATTTCTTCGACAAGCTCAAGTCGGTCTCGCGCGGCTATGCGTCGATGGAATACCATCTCGAGCGTTTCCAGGCCGCGCCGCTGGTGCGCGTCGACGTGCTCGTCAACGGCGACCGTGTCGATGCGCTGAGCCTGATCCTGCATCGCTCGAACGCTGATCGCCGTGGCCGCGAACTGGTCGAGAAGATGAAGGAACTGATCCCGCGTCAGCAGTTCGACGTCGCCATCCAGGCGGCGATCGGTGCGCAGATCATCGCGCGCTCGAGCGTGAAAGCGCTGCGCAAGAACGTGCTCGCCAAATGCTACGGCGGTGACGCCACGCGCAAGCGCAAGCTGCTCGAGAAGCAGAAGGAAGGCAAGAAGCGCATGAAGCAGGTCGGCAACGTGGACATTCCGCAGGAAGCGTTTTTGGCCGTATTGCAGATGGACAAGTAGTTTTTGCTCGTCATTCCGGCTTGATCAACCCTTGGGTTGTTAGAGAGGCATCGAAATGACGAAATCTGAAAGTTGAAGGACTTCCGATGGACTTTGATTTCGCCTTGCTCTTGGTCATCCTCACCGCCGCTACTGGCGTGGTCTGGCTGTTCGACGTGCTGTTCCTGAAGAAGGGACGCGTCGCGCGCGCGCAGGCGCTGGGCGCGGTCGGCGGCAGCAAAGAGGAGCGTGAACAACGCGTGGCCGAGGCGATGCGCGAACCGGCGATCGTGGAGTACGCGCGCTCCTTCTTCCCGGTGATCCTGATCGTGCTCGGGTTCCGCTCATTCATCGCCGAGCCGTTCAAGATTCCGTCGGGCTCGATGATGCCGACGTTGCTGGTGGGCGACTTCATCCTCGTCAACAAGTTCACCTACGGCCTGCGCGTGCCGGTGCTCAACACGAAGTTTCTCGCCACAGGCGAACCGAAGCGCGGCGACGTGTTCGTGTTCATCTATCCGGGGTACAGCTGTACGCGCGACGGCAAGGAAATGCGCAGCGGGCGGCCCTGCGACCATGGCGAATCGCTCGTGCCGGTACCGAAAATGAACTACATCAAGCGTGTGATCGGGCTGCCGGGCGACACGATCACGTATCGCAACAAGACACTTTACGTAAACGACAAGGAAATTCCGAACGCCTACACGGGCCCGTATGTCGGATCCGGCGGCGAAGGCCAGCGCATGGCGGGCGCCTCGGTGCGCGAGGAGATGCTGCCGGGGGTGGAGCACCAGATCCTGAACGCGCCGGCCGATCGCGGTTTCTCGCAGGGTCGCGAGGGCGAATGGGTGGTGCCCGAGGGCCAGTATTTCGCGATGGGCGACAACCGCGACAACAGTGAGGACAGCCGCTACTGGGGCTTCGTGCCGGAGCAGAATCTGGTTGGCCGCGCCTTCGTGATCTGGATGAACTGGGACGGCGGCATCGATTTCAAGCGGCTCGGTACGCTGATAAAGTAACTACTTCGGCGGGAAGTCGGTTTTCCTCAACGTAAGGGGCGAGTCATGCGAGCGCACAAGCGTCAACAAGGTCTCAGCATCATCGGATTCCTGATTCTGCTCGCCGTTGTCGGCTTCTTCGCCTATGCGGCGATGTTGCTGATCCCGGCGTACACCGAGTATTTTGGCGTGGTCAAGGCGATTAAGGGTGTCGCTGAAGAACCGGGTATCGAGACCATGCCGATTGAGCAAATTCGCAGGAAGTTGGAGTTTGGCATGAGCCTGCAGTATGTTGGCGACAAGACGGTGCCTGCGAATGCGATCAAGCTCAACACGCAAGGAGGCGCACGCACCCTGCAGGTTATCTACGACAAGGAAATACCGTTTTTGTATAACGTATCGCTGCTCCTGCATTTCCAGCATGCAGAAAGCCTGAGCAAGGCAAATACGGGATACTGATTGCTCCGCATTACCTATAGTTTCAACGATTCGGGGCTGCGCGAACGCGCGCTGACTCACCGCAGCGCTGGTGCGGGCAACAACGAGCGGCTGGAGTTCTTCGGCGACGCGCTGGTCAACGTGATCGTTGCCGAACTTCTTTTCGAGGAATTTCCTAAGGCGGACGAAGGCGAGTTGACGCGCCTGCGTGCGCGCCTCGTCAGCGAGCCGGCCCTCGCCGCGATCGCGCGCGATCTCGACCTCGGTGATGCGTTGCACCTGGGCCCCGGCGAGCTGAAGAGCGGAGGATTCCGTCGCGATTCGATCTTGGCCGACGCGTTCGAAGCGCTCGTCGCTGCGGTTCATCTCGACGGCGGCTGGATTGCCTGCCGCGAATTTGTACGCGCCCTCGTCGCGCCGCGGCTTGCTGCCGCGGCGACAACGGACGACAAGGATGCGAAGACGCGCCTGCAGGAATGGCTGCAATCGCGCGGTGAACCACTGCCTGCCTATGATCTGATAGCGACGAGCGGTGCCGACCATGCGCGCGTGTTCGACGTCGAGTGCCGCATCGACTCGCGCAGCCTGCGCGCCGAAGGTCGTGGCAGCAGTCGCCGCGCGGCCGAGCAGGCCGCGGCGGCGACTGCGTTGGCCCAACTCCAGGCTCCCGGGGCGCGAGAGCCAAAGATTTTGAGTAACCCATGACTTCCAGTTCGTCTCATCCGGAAGAATTCCGTTGCGGTACTGCCGCGATCGTCGGCCGGCCCAATGTCGGCAAGTCCACGCTGGTCAACGCGCTGGTTGGCGTGCGCCTGGCCATCGTCGGCCCCAAGCCGCAGACGACGCGCCACCGCATTCTCGGCATCGTCACCAAGCCGCAGGGCCAGATCCTGCTGCTCGATACGCCGGGCCTGCACGCGGGCGGCGCGCGCGCGATCAACCGCCAGCTCAATCGTGCCGCGCGCAACGCCGCCGCCGAGGCTGACGTCTGCATGCATTTGATCGAAGCGGGGCGCTGGACTGAAGGAGACCAGCTCGTGCGCAACGTGTTGTCGGATTCACCGCACCCGCGCCTGCTTGTGCTCAACAAGGTCGATGCTCAGAAGGACAAGAAGCAACTGCTGCCATTTCTGCAGAAGGTCGGCAGCGACGGTTTCTATGCGGGAGTATTCCTGATCTCGGCGCGACGGCGCGATGGTGTCGACACACTCGAGCGCGCGATCATCGAGCGTTTGCCGGTGGGGCCGGCGCAGTTCGGCGAAGACGAGTTCACCGATCGCAGCGAGCGCTTTCTCGCTGCAGAGTTGATCCGCGAGCAGCTGATGTTGCGCCTGGGTCAGGAATTGCCGTATTCGGCGACGGTGGAGATCGAAAGCTTCGCCGACAACGAGGGCGGCATGAGCGAAATCCACGCCGCGATCTGGGTCGAACGCGAGGGGCAAAAGGCGATCGTCATCGGCAAGGGCGGCGAGCAACTCAAGGCGATCGGCAGTGCCGCGCGCCTGGCGATGAACCGATTGTTCGGCCGCCGCGTGCATCTCAAGCTCTGGGTCAAGGTGCGCGAAAACTGGTCCGACGACGAGGCGGCGTTGCAGCGCTTCGGCTACGGCGAATAACGCTGCAGCATGCTTTTGATTTCCTTGTCGCGCCGGGGGAAGCAAACACGTTGGCTGCATCATGCGCATAGAACAACAACCAGCATTTGTCCTGCATGCGCGCGCCTACCGCGAGACCTCGCTGCTGCTCGAATGCCTGACTCGAGATCATGGCCGCGTCGGTCTAATCGCGCGCGGCGTGCGGCGTGAGCGCACGCGCACGCCGCGGGCGCTGCTGCAGCCGCTGATTCCAGTCCGGGTCGGCTGGAACGGACGTGGCGAACTGGCCACGTTGACCCAGGTCGAGGCGGTGGCGTCCGGCTTCAATCTCGACGGTGACGCGTTGCTTTGTGCGCTCTATCTCAACGAGCTCGTACTGCGCATCACTCCGCGCCAGGATCCGCATCCGCAGTTATTCGCCGATTACGCCGAAACCCTCGCGCGGCTCGCGCGCGGCGAAGCGCAGGCATGGACGCTGCGTCGTTTCGAGCGCGACCTGCTCGCCCATCTCGGTTACGCGCTCGTGCTCGATGTCGACGGCGACGCCGGCGCGCCGCTCGACTCCGAACGCGACTATGCCTATCGCCATGAACACGGCCCGACGCCGTGGCGCGACGCGCGCGACGGCGTGCGCCTGCGCGGCGCGGCGCTGCTTGCACTCGCACGCGACGAAATGCCTGCCGCGCAACATCTGCCCTCGCTGCGACGCTTGATGCGCGCCGTGATCGCGACGCATATCGATGGCGAGCTCCGTTCCTGGAGCATGCTCGCGTAGATTTGCTCGCGGAAAATCAGCCGTCCTGCAGGGTCGCAACCGTGGCGGACACCGCTGTCAGCAATTCGTCGCGTGCGGCACCGCGTGATCGTCTCAGTTCGCACTCCAGTCGTTCCGCCGCTTCGAGCAGGCGCGTGGTGCCGCAGTAGCGGCACGAAGCGCGCAGGCGGTGCAGCCATTCGCCGAGTTCGTCCGCGGGCAGCGTGGCGATGCGTGGCGACATGGTTTCGAGTTCCTGCGAAAAAAGACCGCGCAACGCCTGCAAAGTCTGGCGGTCGCCGCCGACGCTGGCGAGCGCTGCATCGTCTTCGAGCAATGCGGATTGGGCTGCACTAGTGAATGTGCCCGTCGGCGCGTCCGCTGTGGAGTTGGGTTGCGGCTTGAACCATTGCGGCAGACGCGAGCCCAGCAGTGCGGCGAGTTGCTCCACACCGATCGGCTTGGTCGCTGCATCGACATATCCGGCGGCGGCCAGTTGCGCACGGGTGGGTGCATCGAGTTCGGCGCTCGTGGCGATCGCCGGTGCGCTGCAGCCGCTGCGGCGCAGTTCGCGCAGCAGCGTCGCGCCGCCGAGGTCCGGCATACGCCGATCGAGCAACAGCAAATCGAGGGTCGTTTGCGCGCAGGCCGCGAGCGCCGCCTTGCCGCTGGCCACTCCAGTGGCGGCGCAGCCGAGTTCGCCCAGCGCGGTCACGAGAAACTGCAGGCTGACCGGGTCGTCGTCGGCGACCAGAATGCGCGGCGGACGGTGCTTGGTCATGCCATGACTATAGCAGCGCACGAGGGCGGCGATCCTGGCCGGGCTGGTATCATAGGCGGCCAATTTTCGCGTGTTCATATGACTTTGATCGAAGCCGACATCACCGATCTCACCCACGACGGGCGCGGCGTGGCGCATATCTCCGGCAAGGCGGTGTTCGTCGCCGGCGCACTCGCCGGTGAGCGCGTGCGTCTGCGCGATGTGCGCAAGCACCGGCACTACGACGAGGCGGCAGTCGAGGAAGTGCTGCGCGTATCGCCCGATCGCGTCGCACCGCGGTGCAAGCACTTCGGCGTCTGCGGCGGCTGCGCGTTGCAGCATCTCGATCCTGCGGCGCAGATCGCCGCCAAGCAACGATTGCTGCTGGAGAATTTCGAGCGCATCGGCAAGGTCCAGCCGTCGGCGATCCTTCCTGCGCTGACCGATTCCCCCTGGGGTTACCGGCGCAAGGCACGCCTGAGCGCGAAATTCGTCGAGAAGAAGGGGCGCATGCTCGTCGGTTTTCGCGAAACCAACGGCCGTTACGTCGCCGATATCGAGCGTTGTGAGGTGCTGCTTCCCGCGGTCGGCGAGCGCATCGCCGCGATCACGGCGATGCTCGAATCGCTCGAAGGCAAGCGCGAGATTCCACAGATCGAAATCGCAGCGGGCGACAATCTAGTCGCGCTCGTATTCCGTCATCTGCAGCCCTTGTCGGATGCAGACACGCAGGCTTTGACCAGGTTTGGGCAAGCCAATGACCTCGCGATCTTCCTCCAGCCCGGCGGCATCGACAGCGTCGCGCCGCTGTGGCCGGCGGGCGCGCAATTGAATTTCGAGTTGCCGGCGTATGACGTGACGCTCGATTTCCGTCCGCTCGATTTCATCCAGGTTAACGGCGGCATGAATCGGCGCATGATCGATCACGCGTTGGCGCTGCTCGATCCACAGCCGTCCGACCGTGTGCTCGACCTGTTCTGTGGCCTCGGTAATTTCACTCTGCCGCTGGCACGACGCGCGGCGCAGGTGGTCGGCGTCGAGGGCGAGACCGGCCTCGTCCAGCGCGCGCGCGACAACGCGACGAAGAACGGCATTGCCAATGCGACTTTCCACAGTGCCGATCTTGCCGCCGATCAGCGTGCCACGGCCTGGGCCAAAGCCGACTACGAGCTGGTGCTGCTCGATCCGCCGCGCTCGGGTGCCGACGCGGTGCTCGATTATCTGCCGCGCAAGTCGACGCGACGTGTGGTTTACGTGTCTTGTCATCCCGCCTCGCTTGCGCGCGACGCGGGTATTCTCGTCGACAAACACGGGTTCAAGCTGACGAGCGCAGGCGTGATGGACATGTTTCCGCACACCGCGCACGTTGAATCCATCGCGCTCTTCGAAAGATAAACCCCATGGGCATCGAAATCGAACGCAAATTTCTGGTGACTAGCGACGTATGGCGAGCGCAGGCCGAGCGTTCACAACGCATGGTGCAGGGCTATCTGATCGATGCGAGCCTGGTGCAGTCGCAGACCGGCACGCGCTGTTCGATGCGCGTGCGTGTGGGCGGCGACCAGGCTTGGCTGAATATCAAGTCGGCGACGCTCGGCGTGGCGCGGCAGGAATACGATTACCCGATTCCGGTCGACGATGCCGAACGCATGCTGCGCGACTTCTGTAACGGCGTCGTCGAAAAAGTCCGCCACTATGTGCCGCACGTGGGCCTGATCTTCGAGGTCGACGAGTTTCTTGGCGACAACGCCGGGCTGATCGTCGCCGAGGTCGAGCTGCAGTCTGCCGATCAGACGATCGACCGACCCGTGTGGCTCGGGCACGAAGTTACCCAGCATCTGCGTTATTACAATCTGAATCTGCTGCAGCATCCGTATTCGCGCTGGAATGAGCGCGAACGCGCCGGAGAATAGACGTGCTGATCATCGGCCTGGCCGGACTCGAACTCACCGCAGCCGAGCGCGAGCAGCTCGGCGCGCCGCAGGTCAGCGGGGTGATCCTGTTCAAGCGCAATTTCGTTTCGCGCGAGCAGGTGATGGCGCTGATCGACGGCATTCGCACCGTGCGCGGCGACGAGTTCCTCGTCTGCGTCGACCAGGAAGGCGGCCGCGTGCAGCGTTTCCGCGAAGGCTTCACCGAGCTACCAGCACTTGCGCAGATCGGCACCTTGTACGCCACCGATCCGCGGCATGCGCTCGCACGCGCCGAGGAACACGCCTGGCTGATGGCAACCGAGATGCGCGCGACCGGTGTCGATTTGAGCTTCGCGCCCGTGCTCGACCTCGGCCGCGGCAACCGCGCGATCGGCACACGCGCGTTCGATGCACGGCCGGAGGTCGTGTCCGAACTCGGGCTCGCTTATCAGCGCGGCATGCGCCTGGGCGGCATGGCGGCGACGCTGAAGCATTTCCCGGGGCACGGCTCGGTGCTCGAAGACACGCATGTCGACCGCGCCGTCGATGAGCGCGCGCTTGAGGCGATCCGCGCCGAAGATCTCGTGCCGTTCGCCGACGCCATCGTCGCCGGCGCCGAAGCGGTGATGATGGCGCACGTCGTCTATCCGCAGATCGACGCCAAGCCCGCGGGCTATTCGCGCGTCTGGATCACCGATATCCTGCGCGGCGAGCTCGGTTTCCGCGGTACGGTGTTCAGCGACGACATCAGCATGGCGGGCGGCGAGGGCGAGGGCGGCATCGCCGCGCGCATCGAGGCGCATTACGACGCCGGCTGCGACTTGATCCTGGCCTGCCAGCCCGAGATTGTCGACGAAGCCTTGGCCGCAACCCGCGGCGTGGCAACGTTCGATCCGGAAAAGCTCGCGCGGCTGATCGGCGGCGTCGCCCAAACTTGGGCCGAGATGGCCGACAATCCGCAGCGCCACCGTTTCATCGAGCACATCACCGTTTTGAATTCTGCCAGGAGCTGATCCCGTGACCGACAAACCCGCGCTCGCCGAAGCGATGAAGACCGCCGAGTTGCTGTTCTCCGGTGAAGAGCTTGCCGCGCGCATCCGCACGATGGGCAAGGAGATCGAGGACGCCCTCGAAGGCGACGTACCGATCTTCATGACCGTGATGAACGGCGGCCTGATCTTCGGCGGCGTGCTTGCACTCGCTATACCGACCGACCTCGAATTCGACTACGTGCATGCGACGCGCTACCGTGGCGGCACGCGCGGCCACGACCTGCTCTGGGTCAAGCAGCCGCGCGCGACGCTGACCGGCAAGACGGTGCTGCTCGTCGACGACATCCTCGACGAAGGCCACACGCTGAAGGCAATCCGCGATTTCTGCATCGACGAGGGTGCCAAGCGCGTGCTGATCGCGGTGCTGTGCGAAAAGCGCCACGACCGCGCCACGCCGGGCCTGCGTGCCGATTTCGTCGGCGTGCGCGTGCCCGACCGCTACGTGTTCGGTTACGGCATGGATTTCCATGAGCAAGGCCGCAATCTGCCGGGAATCTACGCGCTATGAGTTTGGACCTCGCCATCATCGGCGGTACGGGTCTGTACAACTTCCCGGGCCTGGAGAAGATGGAGAAACGTACGGTCGAGACCCCGTACGGCCCGGCTTCGGATGCGATCACGCTCGGCGAGCTTGGAGGCAAGCGCGTCGCTTTCCTGGCACGCCATGCCAGCGGGCACTCGATCCCGCCGCATCGGATCAACTACCGCGCCAATGTCTGGGCGCTGCACAGCCTGGGGGCCACCCGGGTGCTCGGGGTCAACGCGGTCGGCGGTATCCGCGCCGATATGGGACCGCGGGCGATCGCGGTGCCGGACCAGATCATCGACTATACCCATGGCCGCCTCACGAGCTTCTGCGATGCCGACGGTGTCAAGGTCGAGCATATCGACTTCACCGAGCCCTACAGCGCGGGCTTGCGCTCGGCAGTGCTTGCTGCAGCGCGGCGTGCAGGCATCGCCGTCGTCGACGGCGGCTGCTACGGCGCGACCCAGGGGCCACGACTGGAAACGCGCGCCGAAATCGCGCGCATGCGCCGCGACGGCTGCGACCTCGTCGGCATGACCGGCATGCCCGAGGCGGCGTTGGCACGGGAACTGAAGCTCGGCTATGCCTGCCTCGCCGTGGTCGCGAACTGGGCCGCAGGCTGTCCACAGGGCAATGCTGCGCCTGAAATCAGCCTGCCTGAGATATTTGCCCATCTCGAAGCCGCCACCGCCAAGATTCCGCCGATTGTTTCCGCGCTGCTGAGCTGAGCTACCCGGCGCCGGGGCTGGGCGGGGAGTCCGATGGCGTCCCCGACGGCCATAAAACTGCCAAGCTTGAAATTTTTTGTAAAATCGGCGTTATACTTTCGTTGTGCCGGCGCCGCAAAGGGGATTGGGGAGCGGTTCCGGCCCATCCGTCCATTCGTGTATCGAGGTCGTATGCGTACTGGTACTGTGAAATGGTTCAACGATGCCAAGGGGTTTGGGTTCATTGCGCCCGAAGATGGCGGCGAAGACGTGTTTGTGCACTATTCGGCGATCAATACCCAAGGTTTTCGTAGTCTGCAGCAGGGTCAGAAGGTCAGTTTCGAAGTCATAGAGGGTCCGAAGGGCTCGCAGGCGGCGGCAGTACAGCCGGTCAAGTGAGCATTCTGGAGACGTTGCGATCAAGCCCGCCATATGGCGGGCTTTTTCGTTGGGGCGGAGCCACGTGGCTGCGGCTGCGGTGACCTGGTCTCATTTGGACATCCATCCGTCTAGACGTAAAGAAATCCGCACGGAATTCGTCCATTCGCCGGCGTATTCCCGTGCGTGGTGAAAATTCTTTGCCTACAGGTGTTGACAGGCATGCGGGCATCGTTTACGTTTGGCCCATGACGCAACGCAGCAGCCAGCGCAACTTCGCTTCCAGTCTCTTCGCTCGGGCTGTTCGCGTGCGCGGCGCGCTGCTTCTTCTTGCCCTCGTACTTATTAGCACCGGAGGTGCGGGTTAGGGCGCGTCTGAGCAACACAACCAGGCGAAGAATCCAGAACCCCGCACCCGGCGACGAGTGCGGGGTTTGTCGTTTCTGGCGGTAAAAAGTTTCGATTGCAACAAACCGCGCGCGGCGCGGCCGTCTCCGACGAATAGCTTTGAGGTGCAGCAATGAACAAGACCAGCGATCCAGCCGTAGTACCCGCGCGCGAACGCGTGCGCATCTTTGACACGACCCTGCGCGACGGCGAGCAGTCACCGGGCTTTTCCATGAGCCGGCCGCAGAAACTGCACATGGCGCACGCGCTCGCCGAACTCGGCGTCGACGTGCTCGAGGCGGGATTCCCGCAGGCATCCGTGGGCGACTTCGAAGCCGTGCATGCGATCGCGAAAGAAGTCCGTGGGCCCATCATCGCCGGCCTCGCCCGCGCGCAGATCGGCGACATCGACGCCTGCGTGCGTGCGCTGGAACCCGCCAAGAAGAAACGCGTCCACATCTTCCTGGCGACCAGTCCGCTACATCGCCGGCACAAGCTCAACATGAGCCGCGAGCAGGTGATCGAGACCGGCATCAAGGCGATCCATCACGCGCGCCAGCACAGTGACGACATCGAGTTCTCGGCTGAGGACGCGATCCGCACCGAGCCTGAATTCCTTATCGAAGTGCTGTCGGCGATGATCGAAGCGGGCGCGACGACGGTGAACGTGCCCGACACGGTCGGCTACACGACGCCCGAGGAAATCTACGCGCTGTTTTCGCGCCTGAAACGCGAAGTGCGCGGCATCGACAAGGTGATCCTGTCCTCGCATTGCCACAACGATCTCGGCCTGGGCGTGGCCAACAGCATCGCCGCAGTGGCTGCCGGCGCGCGCCAGGTCGAGTGCACGATCAACGGCATCGGCGAGCGCGCGGGCAATGCTGCGCTGGAAGAAATCGTCATGGCGCTGCGCACGCGCGCGGACCGGTTCAATGTCGAGACCGGTATCCGCACGCAGCTCTTGTACCCGACCGCGCGCCTGCTCGCCAACGTCACCGGCTCGACGATCCCGCGCAACAAGGCGATCGTCGGCGAGAACGCTTTCGCGCACGAATCGGGTATCCACCAGCACGGCATGCTGAAGAATCGCGAGACCTACGAGATCATGCGGCCGGAGGACGTGGGCGTCGAGAAGACCCAGCTCGTGCTCGGCAAGCACTCGGGCAAGCACGCGTTGCGCGATCGGTTGAAATCGCTCGGTTACGAGGTCGACGACGTGCAGGTCGAGGAAATCTTTCCGCGTTTCAAGGCGTTGGCCGACAAAAAGAAAGAAGTGTTCGACAGCGATCTCGATGCGCTCGTGCTCGGTCAAGATCCGGCTGCACTCGGTCCTTGGACGCTGGAACAGATGCACGCGACTTCGCACCTCGGTGGCGGTGCCTCGGCTTCGGTGCGCCTGCGCCATGAGGACGGACGCAGCGTCGGCGAGACCGAAGGCTCGCTCGGCGACGGCCCGGTGCATGCAATGCTGCGCGCGATCGAGCGCGCGACCGGCACGCCGCTGGACATCGCCGACTTCCAGATACGTTCGCTTTCCTACGGCGCCGACGCGCAGGGCCGTGCGACGTTGACGATCAACCAAGGCGGGCGCGAGTTGATCGGCCGCGGTGTGTCGACCGATATCGTCGAGGCCACCGCGTTCGCGGCGCTCGAGGTGGTCAATCGCATCGAACGCATCAAGCTTGGCCAGGCATTGCCGCTGGTGGCGAAATCGGCATGAAAGACAGGTTATCGGCGCGACGCGGCGGGGATAGGACGTAGAATTCGCCTACGGCGAGGCGTTTCGCTCGACCCCAATCAAACCGTGTCTAAACCGCTTCAGGAATTGCAAAGGAACCAATATGGCAAACACCGAATTCATCTGGCACAACGGCAAGCTCAAACCCTGGAACGAGGCGACCGTGCACGTCACTGCGCACGCCCTGCATTACGGTTCGTCAGTGTTCGAGGGGCAGCGCGTCTATTCGACGCCGCAGGGCCCGCAACATTTCCGTCTCGCCGATCATACGCGCCGCCTATTCGAGTCGGCCAAGATCTACGAGATCGACGTTCCCTACACGTTCGAACAGATCATTGCCGCAAACAGTGAAGTTGTCGCCGCGAACAAGATGAAATCGGCGTATCTGCGTCCGCTCGTGTTCCGCGGCGCCGGTCCGCTCGGCGTGATGCCGAAGGAAGGCTCGAGCGTCGACGTCTGCATCATCGCGATGGAGTGGGGCGCCTACCTCGGCGACGCGATCGAGAAGGGCGCCGACGTCTGCGTGTCGTCGTGGCATCGCGCGGCGCCGAACACGTTTCCGTCGTGGGCCAAGGCCGGCGGCAATTATCTGTCGAGCCAACTGATCGGCTTCGAAGCCAAGCGCCACGGCTATCACGAAGGCATTGCGCTCGGCTACAACGGCTTGCTCAGCGAAGGCGCGGGCGAGAACCTGTTCATCATCCGTAACGGCAAGATCACGACACCGACGACGAGCGCGAGCATCCTCGCCGGTATCACGCGCGATACGGTGATCACGCTTGCCGGCAAGCTCGGCTACGAGGTGGTCGAGCGCGATCTGCCGCGCGAGGCGCTGTACACGGCCGACGAAATCTTCATGGTCGGTACCGCAGCCGAGATCACGCCGGTGCGCTCGGTTGACCGCAAGCCGGTTGGCGAAGGCAAGCCGGGTCTGATCACGAAATCGCTGCAGAAGGCGTTCTTCGGCCTATTCAACGGTGAGACCCGCGACGAATGGGGCTGGCTGACGCCGGTGTCCGCGGATCAGAAGAAGGCGGCTGCTTAACATGTCCACGGCTCCGCAAACCCTGCTCGACAAGATCTGGAACGCGCACCAGGTCGCCGCGGAAACCGCGGCGACACCGGCGATTATCTATATCGACTTGCACTTGGTGCACGAAGTCACTTCGCCACAGGCGTTTGCGGAGCTGCGCATCCGCGGACTCAAGGTGCGCCGCCCCGATCGCATCGTCGCGACGATGGACCATTCGACGCCGACCCTGCCGCCCGACGCGAACGGCAAGCGGCCATATCTGGATAAGGCGACCGAAGCCCAGGTCGCCAAGCTTGAAGCGAATACGAAGGAATTCGGGGTCGAGCTGTACGGCTGGAACAGTTCCAACCGCGGCATAGTGCACGTGATGGGGCCGGAGCTCGGCGCGACTCAGCCCGGCATGACGATCGTTTGCGGCGACAGCCACACTTCCACGCATGGCGCATTCGGCGCGCTTGCGTTCGGCATCGGCACGACCGAAGTCGGTCATGTCCTCGCGACGCAGTGCCTGCTGCAGCGCAAGCCGAAGTCGCTCTCGATCACGGTCAACGGCAAGCTCGCGAAAAGCGTCACCGCGAAGGATCTGATCCTGCATATCATCGGAAGGATCGGCATGAACGGCGGCACCGGCCACGTCATCGAATATCGCGGCAGCGCGATAGAGGCGCTGACGATGGAAGAGCGCATGACCGTGTGCAACATGTCGATCGAGGCTGGCGCCAAGGCCGGTCTGATCGCGGCCGACGCGACCACGTTCGAATTCTTGCGCGGACGCGAGCGTGTGCCGAAGGGCTTGGACTGGGATAACGCGGTCAAGCTTTGGAGCGGTTTCAAATCGGATCCCGGCGCGGTGTTCGACCGCGAAGTCGTGATCGACGCGGCTACGATCAAACCCAGCGTCACCTACGGTACCAACCCGGGCATGGTAATCGCGCTCGACGCGGCAGTGCCGGCGGCGAAAGACGCGCTCGAACAACGCGCGCTCGATTACATGCAGCTCGAGGCGGGCCATCAACTTGCCGGCACCAAGGTCGATATCGTCTTCGTCGGCAGTTGCACGAACGGACGCCTGTCCGACCTGCGTGCGACGGCGAGCGTGCTGCGCGGACGCAAGGTCGCTGACGGCGTGCGCATGCTCGTCGTGCCGGGCTCGGAGCAGGTCAAGCGCGAAGCGGAGAAAGAAGGCCTGCACGAGATTTTTCGTGCCGCCGGCGCCGAATGGCGCGAGCCCGGTTGCTCGATGTGCCTGGGCATGAACGGCGACATTGGCAAGCCGGGCCAGCTCGTCGTCTCGACCAGTAACCGCAATTTCGAAGGTCGCCAGGGACCGGGCGTGCGCACCGTGCTCGCGAGTCCGCTGGTCGCGGCCGCGTCCGCGCTCGCTGGCGTCGTGGCCGATCCTTCCCAATACGTTTCGGAAGCCGCATGAATCCGTTGACTCATATCCAATCACGCACCGCCGTGTTGCCGTTCGAGAATATCGACACCGACCGCATCATCCCGGCGCGCTTCCTCACCACGACCGAACGCACTGGTCTCGGCAAATCTCTGTTCAACGACTGGCGCTATCGCGCCGACGGCAGCGAAGACCCCGAGTTCGCCCTGAATAAGCCGGAAGCGCGGGGTTGCGAGATTCTTGTCGCCGGCCGCAACTTCGGCTGCGGTTCCTCGCGCGAGCATGCGCCGTGGGCGCTGACGGACTACGGCATCCATGCCGTGTTTTCGAGCGAGATCGCCGACATCTTTCGCGGCAACGCGCTGAAGAACGGCTTGCTCGCCGTCGTGCTCGACGAGGCCGATCACAGGTATCTGCTCGATCATCCGGGTATTGAACTCAAGATCGATATCGCCGCGCAGACGATCGAGTTGCCTGACGGCAGGAAGATCGAGTTTCCGCTCGAGCCGTTCGCCAAGCATTGCCTGCTGATGGGCGTCGATCAGCTTGGTTTCCTGCTGCAGCATGAAGCGCAGATCGCCGCGTTCGAGCAGGCGAGAGCGGCGTAATTTCAGAAGAGAAAGGCAAAGAATGAAAGCAAAAATCACCCTGTTGCCGGGCGACGGCATCGGTCCCGAAGTCGTCGCCTCCGCGGTAGAAGTACTGAAAGCCGTGGCGGCCAGGCACGGCCACGACTTTGCCTACGACGAACAGCTGATCGGCGGTGCGGCGATCGACGCGCACGGCGATCCGCTGCCGCCGGCGACGGTCGTATCGTGCAAGTCGGCCGATGCGGTGCTGCTTGGTGCGGTCGGCGGCCCGAAATGGTCGGATCCGAATGCGAAGGTGCGCCCGGAGCAAGGCCTGCTCGCGCTGCGCGCGACGCTCGGCGTCTATGCCAACCTGCGTCCGGTGCGCGTGCATCCGAAGCTGGCGAATCTCTCACCGTTGAAGAACGAGAAGCTGCAGAACGTCGATATGCTGTTCGTGCGCGAACTGACCGGCGGTGCGTACTTCGGTGCGAAGACACGCACGGCCGACACGGCGACCGACGAGTGCAAATACACCGTTGCCGAGATCGAGCGCGCGACACGCCGCGCCTTCGAATTCGCGCGCGGCCGCAAGAAGCATGTCACCCACGTCGACAAGGCCAACGTGCTCGAGACCTCGCGGCTGTGGCGCTCGACGGTCGAGCGCGTGGCGAAAGACTATCCCGACGTGAAGCTCGAACATCAGCTTGTCGATTCGATGGCGATGCTGTTGCTGACGCGTCCGTCGGCGTACGACGTGATCGTTACCGAGAATCTGTTCGGCGACATCCTTACCGACGAAGCCGCGGCGCTTGCCGGTTCGCTCGGCCTGCTGCCTTCCGCGTCGCTCGGCGACGGCAAGGTGGGTTTGTACGAGCCGATCCACGGTTCCGCGCCCGATATCGCCGGCAAGGGGCTCGCCAATCCGCTCGGCACGATTTTGTCCGTCGCGCTGTTGCTGCGCTATTCGCTCGGTCTCGAAGCCGAAGCGAAGGAAGTCGAAGCGGCGGTCGATGCCGTGATCGAACAGGGTACGCTGACGCGTGATCTCGGCGGTGGCGCGAATACGAGTGAAGTCGGCGCGGCGGTGCTCGCGCGTCTCGGCACGGCGCAGAAGGAAGCCGCCTGATGTCGAACAATGGAACTAAGCTGCGCAGCGACGTCATGAAGTCCGGCCCGGATCGCGCGCCGGCACGCGCGATGCTTTATGCGACCGGTCTCGACGAAGCTGCGATCAAGAAGCCGCTCGTCGCCGTCGTGCATACCTGGTCGAACGTCTCGCCGTGCAACCTCAACCTGCGCGAACTGGCCGAGCACGTCGCCGAAGGCGTGCGCGAGGCTGGCGGCACGCCGATCGAATTCAACACGATCGCGGTCACCGACGGCATCGCGATGGGCACGCCGGGCATGCGCGCTTCGCTGATCAGCCGTGAGGTGATCACCGACTCGATCGAACTCGCGGTGGACGGTCATTCGCTCGACGCGATGGTCGTGCTCTGCGGTTGCGACAAGACGATTCCGGCTGCAGCGATGGCGCTGGCGCGCCTCAACATCCCGGGCGTCGCGCTGTACGGTGGCAGCATTGACCACGGCACGCTCGACGGCAAATCGATCACGATCCAACAGGTGTTCGAAGCGGTCGGCGCGCATGGTGCGGGCAAGATCGACGACGCACGCCTGCACGACGTCGAAAGCAAGGCGTGCCCGGGCGCGGGTGCTTGCGGCGGCCAATTCACCGCGAACACGATGTCGATGATGTTGATGACGCTGGGTTTGTCGCCGCTTGGTTTCAACGACGTCGCCGCGACCGATCCGCACAAGCGTGATGTCGCCAAACGCTGTGGCGAGATCGCGGTTGAGAATCTGAAACGCAACCTACGTCCGCGCGACGTGCTCAGCACGACGGCGTTCCGCAATGCCGCGCGCGTCGCCAACGCGACAGCGGGTTCGACCAATGCCGTGCTGCATCTGCTCGCGATTGCGGGCGAAGCCGATGTGCCCCTGAGTCTGGAAGATTTCGAAGTCGCGTCGAAGACGACGCCGGTGATCGCCGACCTGATGCCCGGCGGCAAATACACGGCGATCGAGATGACCGCGGCCGGCGGTTTGACCCAGGTGCTGCGCGAATTGCGCGCAGCTAAGCTGATCGAAGACGCGCCGACGATGACCGGCAAGACTCTCTTCGAGGAAGTCGACGCAGCGCCGGCGGCGCCGGCCGATCAGCAGGTCGTTGTGCCGGTGTCGAAGGCGTTCAAGCCGCGCGGCGGCTACTCGATCCTCTACGGCAATCTCGCATCCGAAGGCTGCGTGCTCAAACTCGCCGGCAAGGGCAGGCTCAAATTCACTGGCCCTGCGCGCGTGTTCGAAAGCGAAGAAGAGACGTTCAAGGCCGTGCAGGCCGGCGCGATCAAGGCCGGCGACGTGATCGTGATCCGCAACGAGGGCCCAGCGGGCGGGCCTGGCATGCGCGAGATGCTCGCGGTAACCGCGGCGCTGGTCGGGCGCGGGCTCGGCGATGACGTCGCGCTGATCACCGACGGCCGCTTCAGCGGCGCGACGCACGGCTTCATGGTCGGCCATATCGCTCCGGAAGCGGTGAAGGGCGGCGGCATCGGCTTGCTGCGCGAGGGCGACACGATCGTGATCGATGGCGAACGCCGCGTGATCGAGACCGACGCCGATCTCGAGACGCGGCGCAAGGCCTGGGTCGCGCCGGAACCGAAGGTCAAGCGCGGCATCCTCGCGAAATATGCCAAGAGCGTCGGCTCGGCATCGCGCGGCGCCGTGATGGAGATTTAGCTCGTCGTCGCGGCAGAAGCTGCCTTAATGACGACAAGCTTTCAGATTTTTTATCGATTTGTATTTTTAACTTTGTGGAGAAATAGAAAATGTCTACTGCATCCCCCACCGTCACCACCGCAGCGCTCGAGAAGTCGAAGATCGCCATTCTCGGCTACGGCAGCCAGGGTCGCTCGCATGCGCTGAACCTGCGTGATTCCGGCCTCGACGTGATCGTCGGCCTGCGCGCCGGCGGCGCCACCGCCGCGACGGCCAAGGCCGACGGCTTCACCGTGGTCGAGCCCGCCGAGGCCGTCAAGCAGGCCGATCTCGTCGCCGTGCTGACGCCGGACATGGTCCAGCCCGACCTCTACGTCAATGCGATCGAGAAGAACCTCAAGCCGAACGCGGCGCTGCTGTTCGCACACGGCTTCAACGTCCACTTCAAGACGATCACGCCGCGCAAGGACATCGACGTGATCCTCGTCGCGCCGAAGGGCCCGGGCCATCTCGTGCGCACCGAATACGAAATCGGCCGCGGCGTACCGTGCCTCTACGCCGTCTACCAGGACGTCACCGGCAAGGCCAAGGAAAAGGCGATGGCCTACGCGGCCGGCCTCGGCGGCGCGCGTGCGCTGCTGATCGAAACCGACTTCAAGGAAGAGACCGAAACCGACCTGTTCGGCGAACAGGCCGTGCTTTGCGGCGGCGCCAGCGAGCTCGTGCAAAAGGGTTTCGAGACGCTGGTCGAAGCCGGCTACCGTCCGGAGATCGCCTACTACGAGGTACTGCACGAGCTGAAGCTGATCGTCGATCTGCTTTACCAGGGCGGCATCACCAAGATGCTGACCTTCATTTCCGAGACGGCGCAGTACGGCGATTACGTCAGCGGCCCGCGCATCGTCGATGCGGCGACGAAGGAACGCATGAAAGCGGTATTGAAGGACATCCAGGACGGCACCTTCGCCAAGAACTGGACCGCGGAATACAAGGCCGGCCTGCCGAATTACAAGAAGTTCAAGCAGGCCGATCTCGACCATCCGATCGAGAAGATCGGCGCGCAGTTGCGCGAGAAGATGGTGTGGTTGAACCAGCAAAAATAAGGTTATTGCCGACAGCTTCGCTGCAGCAATAACTACCGCCGTTGCAGTCGGCAGCTTGCGCTGCCGCTGAACGCTGGTGTTAACGCATCCGGGATTGGCTATGAACGCACAACTGAAACCGTCACAGATATCGAATACGCCAACATCCGGCAAGCATCCGCTTGCCGGCAAGAACCTATCCGGCGCGGACATCGTCGTACAGGTGCTCGCCGACGAGGGCGTTGATGTCGTATTCGGCTATTCCGGTGGTGCGATCCTGCCGGTCTACGATGCGGTGTTCCGCTACAACCACGAGCACAAACGCGCCGACGGCAGTGAGCCGCTGCCATTGATCGTGCCGGCGAACGAACAGGGCGCCGGCTTCATGGCGCAAGGTTATGCGCGTGCGTCGGGCAAAGTCGGCGTCGCGATCGTGACATCGGGTCCCGGTGCGACGAACACGGTTACGCCGGTGCGCGATGCGATGGCCGATTCGATTCCGATCGTTGTGATCTGCGGCCAGGTGCCGACCGCGGCGATCGGCAGCGACGGCTTCCAGGAAGCGCCGATCAGCAACATCATGGCAGCCTGCGCGAAGCACGTGTTCCTCGTCACCGATGCCTCGAAGCTCGAGGCGACGCTGCGTTCGGCATTCGAGATCGCGCGCACGGGGCGGCCGGGACCGGTCGTCGTCGATATTCCAAAGGACGTGCAGAACACGAACCTCGTCTTCGACGGTGCGAGCCGACTACCGCTGCCGGGATATCGCGCACGTCTTGACGACATCGCCAAGTCGGTGCTCGATGATGCGGCGTGCAAGACGTTCTTCGACGCACTGGCCAAGGCCAAGCGGCCGCTGATCTACGCGGGCGGCGGCGTGATCGCAGCCGAAGCGGCGAGCGCACTGCGCGAGTTCGCCGCTGCGTTCGGCATTCCGTCCGTGACGACGCTGATGGGCATTGGCGCGACCGACACGACCCAGCCGCTGTCGCTGCACATGCTCGGCATGCACGGCACCGCGTTCGCGAACTATGCGACCGAGGACTGCGATTTCCTGATCGCGGTCGGCAGTCGCTTCGACGATCGCGTCGCCGGCGTGCCGCACAAGTTTGCCGCGGGCGCGAAGTTCATCGCCCATCTCGACATCGATCCGGCCGAGATCGACAAGGTCAAGCGCGTCGACTGGCATCACCTGGGCGATCTGGTCCGCGCCCTCGCGGCTCTGCGCGCTTTCGGCGAGAAGGCCGGTTTCGATCCGAACGGGAAGGGTGCGTACGCCAACTGGCACGCGCACATCGCCGAGTTGAAGAAAACCTATGCAATGAATTTCGACCGCAATGCGGCCGTCATCCAGCCGTACGCAGTGATCGAGGAAATCAACAGGCACACGAAAGGCAACGCGGTCATCGCCACCGGCGTCGGTCAGCACCAGATGTGGGCCGCGCAGTACTTCGATTTTTGCGAGCCGCGCCTGTGGCTCACGTCCGGCTCCATGGGCACGATGGGCTTCGGCTTGCCGGCGGCGATCGGCGCGGCGTTCGCGCGGCGCGATGCGATCGTGATCGACATCGATGGCGACGCTTCGATCCGCATGAACCTTGGCGAGCTGGAAACGGTGACGACGTACAATCTGCCGATCAAGGTCGTCGTGCTCAACAACTTCGGCGACGGCATGGTGCGGCAGTGGCAGAAGCTGTTCTTCAAGGGACGCTTCTCGGCGAGCGACAAGAGCCTGCACAAGAAGGACTTCGTCAAGGCCGCGCAGGCCGATGGTTTTCCGTGGGCGCAGCGTCTGGAGAAACCGGAAGATCTGCCGCGCGTCATCGCCGAGTTCGTCGCGTTCGACGGACCGGCGTTCCTCGAGGTCATTATCGATCCCGATGCCGGCGTCTACCCGATGGTCGGCCCCGGCATGGCCTATGCCGAAATGATCACCGGCGATTTCATCCCGTCGCGGCAGAAGCCGACCGGGCAGGAAGTCGGTCCGGCGGAGATGTTCTGATGCGTCGCATTATCTCGATCCTCCTGCAGAACGAAGCCGGCGCGCTCGCTCGCGTCGCCGGCATGTTTTCCGCGCGCGGCTACAACATCGAGTCGCTCACCGTCGCTCCGACGCACGACGAAGCCATCTCCCGGCTGACCCTCGTCACTGCGGGCAGCGACGCGGTGATCGACCAGATCATCAAGCAATCGCGCAAGCTCATCGAGGTGCTCGAAATCGCCGACCTGACCAGCCTCGACCATATCGAAACCGAATTGCTGATCCTCAAGCTCGAAGTGCGCGCCGAAGCGCTCGGCGCCTTCGTCGGTGCGTTGCGCAAGTATCCGCGTGCGCAGGTGATCGACATCACCGGCAGCGTGCGCACGATCGAGTTCACCGGCAGCGGCGCCGAGGTCGGCGAATTTCTTGCCGCGTTCGCAAAAATCGGCGAAATCGTCGAACTCGCGCGCAGCGGAACGGCGGCGGTCGAACGTGGCTTGTCGGTGTTGTCGCACGCGTCGCCGCGTCTGCGATTGCAGTCTGCATAAGGATTCCCCGGCTACCAAGCCACAGCTCGCGGACCTGTGGAAACAGAGGTTCGTTCTTTTCTTGCTGCAGCGCGGCGTGAAAGAATTTTCGCGATTGTGCAAGTTCTCGTCTTGGCATGTCATCGGTACCACGTTGTCGAAGCAGGCCAACCCGATCACTATCAGAGAAGCCTGCGGGTAGGCTTGAATCGTTCGATAACGGAGGCAGGCATGCCGTTGGATACGAAAGGCAGCAATCGGCGCACCGCGCTGAGCAATATGGTTGCGCTTGCGGGCGCGGGAATCGCGTCGACGCTGGCCGCGAGCGAGCCCGCGAAGACGACGCCGGCGAAGGCGCCGGGCCGACTCAAGCAGTCCCTGTGTCGCTGGACGTCGAAGGAGTCGCTGCCCGAGCTGTGCCGTAGTCTAAGAGGCATGGGGTTTGCCGGCATCGACCTGATCTATCCGGACGAATGGTCGATCGTGAACGACAGCGGCCTGGCCGTGTCGATGGGTTATGCGAGCAAGCGCGAGAAATTCATCCAGACCGGATTCAACGATCCGGCCAACCACGCGATGCTGCTCAAAGAACTTGAAACGGCGATTCCGCTGGCGAAAAAGGCCGGAGTGAAGAACCTCATCGCGATGTTCGGCAACCGCAATCCGTCGATCGACGAGGGCAAGGCGGCGGAAAATTGCGTCACGGGCTTGTCGAAGATTGCGCCGCTGGCGGCGGAGAACGGCATCACCATCTGCGTCGAGCTGCTCAACAGCAAGGTCGACCATCACGGCTACCAGGGCGATCGCACCGCGTTCGGCGCGGCGGTGATGAAGGGCATCGGCTCGCCGAACGTGAAGCTGCTCTACGACATCTACCACATGCAGATCATGGAAGGCGACGTGATCCGCACGATCCGCGACAACATCGCATGGATCGGTCATTTCCACACGGGCGGCGTCCCGGGACGGCACGAGATCAACGACACGCAGGAGCTCAACTATCGCGCCATCGCGACCGCGATCGCAGATTTGAACTATACGGGCTATGTCGCGCACGAATTCTCGCCGACGCGCCCCGACGTATCCGTGTCACAGGCCGAAGCGTTCGCGATTTGTTCGGTGTAATCATTGGGGAACCTCTTGAAACCTACTGCGCTCGATGTTGCGTGCCGGCGGTGCTCGGAATCCTCATGTACTTCTACGTACACTCCGGTTCCTGCGCTCCGGCGACACGCCCGATCCTAGATAAGATCGGCGCTCGCCACGGTTTCAACAGGTTCCCATTGGATCGATGGAAATGAGAGTTCAAGACATGAAAATCCTTGCTTCTGCGGTCGCGGCAACGTTCGTTCTCCTGCTTGCATGCGAATCGTCAGCGCGCGCGCAGGTCCGCGTCGCCGAGAATGCGCCGGAACCGACCGACCCAAAGGCTACCGAGCAGTGGGAGCCGGTGCCTCCGGTGATCACGCCCGGCAATGCGGCCGGCGCGGCGCCGTCGGATGCGATCGTGCTGTTCGACGGGCGCAATCTCGATCAGTGGGAAACGGTCAAGGACGGCTCGCCCGCGCGCTGGAAGGTGCACGACGGCGTGGTCACCGTCGACAAGCCCAGCGGCAACATCCAAACGAAGCAGCATTTCAAGAATTATCAATTGCATCTGGAATGGCTTGAACCCGAAGGGCTTACCGGTGAAGGTCAACTGCGCGGCAACAGTGGCGTATTCCTGGCGTCGACCGGGAAGGGTGACGAAGGCTACGAAGTCCAGATCCTCGATTCGTACAACAACAAGACTTACGTCAACGGTCAGGCCGCGAGCGTGTACAAGCAGGCGCCGCCGCTGGTCAACGCGATGCGTCCGCAGGGTCAGTGGCAGGTCTACGACATCGTCTGGACGGCGCCCGTGTTCGCCGCCGACGGCGCGTTGAAAACCCCGGCCTATGTGACCGTGTTTCACAACGGCGTGCTCGTGCAGAATCATCGCGAACTGGCCGGTGAGACGACCTACATCGGCAAGCCGAAATACAAGCCCTACACCGACGCCGCGGTGAAGCTGCAGGCGCACGGCGATCCGTCGCCGCCGATCAGTTTCCGCAACATCTGGATACGCAAGCTGGACTAACCTGGGGAACTGCATCGATGTCGATACCGGTCGAAAATTCCATAGCGGGAACGTATATGGCGGCGAAGCCCGTCAACGCTTCGCGCCTGTTCGTCGCTTCCTGCCTCGCGCTGCTCGTCACCTCGCTGACGTTCGCGTTGCGCGCGAAGATCGAAGGCGTGTTCCACGACGGCTACGGATTGAGCCGTGAGGAAATCGGTTGGGCATTCGGCCCGGCATTCTGGGGCTTCGCCGTCGCCACATTCGTCGGCGGTGCGATCCTTGACCAGGTGAAGACGCGCAACGTCCTGCGCATCGCCTTTGTCTGCCATCTGGTCGGCCTCGTCGTGCTGTTGTTCGCCAAGGACAAGACGCTGCTGTTCGCGGCCAACGTATTCATCGGTTTCGCCAACGGCAGTGTCGAGGCCGCGTGCAATCCGCTCGTGACCACGCTGTTTCCGAACGACAAGACCAAGATGCTCAACCGCTTCCATGTCTGGTTTCCGGGCGGCATCGTGATCGGTGGCGTGCTGTCGTGGCTGCTCATGTCGCAGCTCAACTTGCCCTGGCAGGCTCTAGCCGCCGTGCTGTTCGTTCCGCTCGCGCTGTACGGCTGGCTGTTCTTCGGCGAAACGATTCCGGAAACCGAGCGCGTCACCAGCGGTGTTTCCTATCGCGACATGTTCCGTCACGTCGGTGCACCGGTGACCATCATTGCGCTGGTCGGCTTCATGATCCTCGCCACCTCGCTGTCGATCGCGATCGACTTCAATGCTGCGTCGACTTGGATCGTCGTCGCCCTCGTGCTCGCCGCGATCGTGGTCGAGTCGCTGGTCATCAACAAAACCAGCCTGCTGTTCCCGTTCACGATGTTCTGCATGTTCCTGACCGCGTCGACCGAGCTCGGCACGAACCAGTTCACCGGCGCGCTGCTCGACAAGACCGGAATCGATCCGATCATCATCCTGGTCGCGGTCACCGGCATCATGGCGCTCGGACGTTACTTCGCCGGTCCATTGGTGCACCGGCTCAGCCCGATCGGTGTGCTGTTCGCTTCCGCCGTCGTGTCGGCGATCGGGCTCTATCTGTACAGCACCGTGTCCGGCCCGGGCAGCACACTGTTCGCGGCGATCGTTTTCGCCGTCGGCATCTGCTACTTCTGGCCGACCATGCTCGGCTTCGTCTCCGAATACGCACCGCAGACCGGAGCGCTCGGGCTGTCCATCCTGGGCGGTGCCGGCATGGTGGCGACATCGTGCGTGCTGCCGATCATGGGCCGATCGATCGATACCGCGGGGCCGCAGCAGACGCTGCGCTTCATGGTCGTGCTGCCGCTGATCCTGATCGTCGCGTTCGGCCTGCTCGCGGCGTATCTGAGGAATCGTCGCGTGGAAAACCATTGATCCCACCGATCGCCGTGCGCCGGTAAACGTTTCGCCGGCTTCGTGGTACATTTGTCAGACAATTGACTTACACAACTCAGTTCGATGAATAAGCAATCGCGTAGGCAATTCCTCATCCATGCCGCGGGTGCCGGCGCGGCTCTCGCCACTGCCGGGCTGTCGCGCCACGTTTGGGCCAATCCGATGAGCAAGCCGATCGGCATCCAGCTGTGGACGGTCAACGACACGCTCAAGCACGATCCTGCGGGCACCTTGAACAAACTCGGCAAGATCGGCTTCAAGGAAGTCGAGGCCGCAGGTCTCGTCAGCCTCGAGCCGAAGCAGTTCCGCCGCCTGCTCGACAACGCCGGCTTGCGTTGCCCAAGCGCGCACCTGCAGTTCGACATGGACAATCTCGGCAACGCGTTCGACGAGGCGCATGCGCTCGGCGCGACCTACGCGGCGGCTTCGTCGCTGATCGAACCGGTCGGCAAGGCGATGTCGACCAAGCTTGAATGGAAATCCTCGATGAGCCGCGAGGAAGCCAAACGCACGGTCGATATTGCCAACCGCATCGGCGAAGCGGCCAAGCGCGCCGGGTTGCAGTTCGTCCTGCACAACCACGATCGCGAGTTCGTCGACCTCGGTAACGGCGAGGTCGGCTACGACATCGTCTGGCACGACACCGATCCCAAGCTGGTGCAGTTCGAGATCGACTGCGGTTGGATGGTGTTCGCCGGGCGCAATCCGGTCGACTACTTCAAGAAATACCCGGGCCGCATCCCGCTGATCCACGTCAAGGATTTCCAGCCGAAGAAAAACAAGAACGGCGCGCCGATGAGCGAAGAGATGCTGGGCTCGGAACTCGGCCGCGGCACGGTCGACTACAAACCGATTTTCGCTGCGGCGAAAGCGGCCGGGCTCAAGCATTATTTCGCCGAACAGGAAGGCCCGTTTTCCCGGATGAGCCAGCTCGAGGCGGCACAGGTCGCCTACGACTACCTGCATTCGATCACCTGATTCGACGCACAGAGACCCGAGATGGAAAAGAACACCTACGATGCGATCGTGGTTGGTACCGGTATCAGCGGCGGCTGGGCCGCCAAGGAATTGACCGAGAAAGGCCTGACGACTCTTGTGCTCGACCGCGGGCGCATGGTGCGTCATGGTGAGTACCCGACCACGACCGAGGACCCCTGGCAGCTCGAGCATGGCAACAAGCCTACGACGCACGATTTAGAGCGCCAGGCCAAACAGGCACGCACGGGTTACGTGGTCACGCCGGCTTCCAAGCACTGGTTCGTCGACGACATCGACAATCCCTACGAAGAAAAGTATCGCTTCGACTGGATCCGCGGCTACCACGTCGGCGGCCGTTCGATCATGTGGGGCCGGCAGAGCTATCGCTGGAGTGAGATGGATTTCGAGGGCAACGCGAAGGACGGCGTCGCCGTGGACTGGCCGATCCGCTACGCCGACATCGCGCCGTGGTACGACTATGTCGAGACCTTCATCGGCGTCAGCGGCCAAAACGAGGGACTGGCGCAATTGCCCGATGGCAAGTTTCTGCCGCCGATGGAGCTCAACTGTGTCGAGCGTGAGTTCCAAGGCAAGCTCAAGGACAAGTTCGGTCGCGCGATGACGATTGGCCGCGCTGCACATCTGACCGGCCCGCTCACGCACAACGAAAGCCCGCAGCGCAGCAGTTGCCGCAATCGCAACATGTGCATCCGCGGTTGCCCGTTCGGTGGTTATTTCAGCAGCAACGCAAGCACGCTGCCATCGGCGCAGAAGACCGGCAACATGACCCTCGTGCCGAATGCGATCGTTTACGAACTGATCTACGATGCGAAAAAGGGCAGGGCTACCGGTGTGCGCGTACTCGATGCGGAAACCGGCGCGCAGACCGATTACTTCGCGAAAGTGATTTTCCTGTGCGCATCGACGTTCGGCTCGAGCCACATCATGCTCAACTCGACCTCCGATCGTTTCCCGAACGGCTTCGGCAACGACAGTGGCGAGCTCGGCTGCAACATCATGGACCATCACCTCGGTGCCGGCGCGAGTGCCACGGTCGAAGGTTTCGACGATCGTTACTATTCCGGACGCCGCCCGAACGGTTTCTATATTCCGCGCTACCGCAACATCGGCAAAGAGAAGCGCGAGTACCTGCGCGGCTTCGGCTACCAGGGAGGAGCGGGGCGCGCGGGCTGGGGCAGCCTGCAAATGGCGACCGAACTCGGCGAGGATCTGAAGAAGAAGGCACAAGCGCCGGGGCCGTGGAGCATCGGCATGGGTGGCTTCGGCGAAATCCTGCCGCATCATGACAACCGCGTGAGCCTCGACCGCGGCAAGAAGGACAAATTCGGCCTGCCGATCCTCACGTTCGATGCGCGCCTGCGCGACAACGAACTGCGCATGCGCAAGGACATGATCAACGACGCGGCTGAGATGCTCGAAGCGGCGGGATACCGCGACGTACGCATCGTCGATGAGGAGTACGGCATCGGCCTTGGCATCCACGAAATGGGCACCGCGCGCATGGGGCGCGATCCGAAGACCTCGGTACTCAACGGCTGGAACCAGGTGCACGCGTGCAAGAACGTGTATGTCACCGATGGTTCCTGCATGACCTCATCGGCCTGCCAGAACCCGTCGCTTACCTACATGGCACTGACCGCGCGCGCAGCCGGTCACGCCGTGGAAGAACTCAAGCGCGGCAACATCTGAGGAACAGAGCATGAATCGTCGCGAAGTGTTGCAGCGAGTTGCCCTGTTGATGGGCGGTGCAGTATCCGCGCCGGCGGTTTTCGGCGTGCTCAACGGATACGCCAAACCACCCGCGGCGGACTGGAAGCCCGCGGTGCTCGGCGAAAACGAATTGGCCATCGTTTCGCGGATCGTCGACATCATGATTCCGCGCACCGATACGCCGGGTGCCCTCGACGTCGGCATTCCCGCTTTCATCGACGGCATGTTGAAGGACGTCTATTCGCAAACTGCCCGCGAGCGCTTCGTGCAGGGCGCACACGACTTCGACGCGGCCGCGCGCGCGGCGCATCACAAGCCGTTCGTGAAACTCGAGCCACGGCAGCAGAAGGCACTCGTGCAGAAATCCCAGGATGCCGCGATTGCCGACGAGCGCGCCGAAGCGGAGCGAAAGCAGAAAGCGCTCGTGCAGGAAGTGCGTACCGCCTCGATGCTGCCGCAACGCACGGAATCTCCAGCCGCGACGCATCAGCGTTCCTTCATTTTGACGATCAAGGAATTGGCCTTGCTCGGATTCTTCACCTCGCAGCCCGGTGCGACGCAGGTGTTGCAATACGTGGCGATACCCGGCGCTTACCACGGCTGCCTGCCGGTGAACCAGGCCGGCAACGGCAAGCGCTGGGCGACATAGCTGCGAGCGGATACGGCCGACATGATGAGGGTATTCTTTCCCCATCGATCGATTTTCACCCATGAGCCGCAACTATCGCTTTCGCGTCGTCAATGTCTTCGCCGCTGCCGCGGCGACTTCGGCGTCGCGGTTCAGCGGCAATCCGCTGGCAGTGATCGAAAATGCGCAGGGTTTGAGCGAGATGGAGATGCAGCAGATCGCGCTGCAGTTCAATCTCTCTGAAACGACGTTCGTGTTGCCGTCGACCGACGCCGACGCGCGCGTGCGCATCTTCACCACGACCTTCGAGATGCCGTTCGCCGGCCATCCGACGCTCGGCACGGCGCATGTGCTGCGTGCGCTGGGACGCGCAGGTGATGCGCTGCGCCTTCGCCTCAATGCCGGTGTCATCCCGGTCGTCGCGCAGGGTGACGCGTGGACGCTGACCGCAAATATTCCGACCCACCGCGCCTACGAATATTCGCGCGCGCAACTCGCGCTGGCGCTGGGCCTGCAAGAGAACGACATCGCCGGCGAGCCGTTGTGGATGAATGCAGGTGTCGAGCAATTGATCGTGCCATTGGCGAGCGTCGATGCGGTGGCGCGTGCGCAGCCGCGGCTCGACGCCTTTGCAGAATATTGCAGCAACGCGCGCGAGGCGCAAGCGTATGTCTATGCGTTCGACGGCGCGACGCGCGTGATCAGCCGTTATTTCTGGGGCCAGGGCAGCATGATCTCCGAAGACCCGGGGACCGGCTCAGCCTGTGCGAATCTCGGTGGCTATCTTGTCGCCAACGGAGCGCGCGTGCCGTTCCGCTATGAAATCCACCAGGGGTCTGCGACGGGGCGCCCCTGCCTCCTCTACCTATCGGTCGACGCCGATCGGTGTATCCGCGTCGGCGGGCGCGTGGTCGAGGTGATGCGAGGCGAACTGCAACTGGATTAAAAGCTGCGGCGGTGTGCAGACCGCCGCTGTCGCGCAGCGCGTGCAATTCCTGTTGCTTCTGAATCGCGTCCTGGGGAGATTCCATGATGCCTGGGACGAGTTCACAAACCCCGGACAACGGGATACGCTAGAACCGTCGATCGTATCCGGTCGTAGGGGACAATCATGGCTTTCCTGAGGGCAATCGGCGTTGCCGCTTTTTCGCTGATTGGGCCCGCGCGCAGCTCACGATTCCCGCAACTTCCAGTCTGGAGCTCGCCGGCAGACTTGCCGTCGCGGTACAAGCTGCGCCTGCGCCGATGCTGTCTGCGTTCGCTCTGCTGATCATGGGCCTCGTCCTGCTCGGGTTCGCGCGCAAATTCAAATCTTCATTTTTCACGTGAGGATTCGCATGAAGTCCACGCATCTGCGACCTCGTATTGCGCTTTGTGCCGCGATCACCGCGATCTTCAGTTGGACTCCGCTGCTTGCCCAAGACGTCATCGTCACGCCCCAAGGGGGCGGCGGTTTCTCCGTCTCGAACAACGGCGGCACAGTGTTGTTCAAAGTCGATGCAACCGGTCATCTGATTGCACCGGGCCTTGGCCCTGCGGCTACTCAGAGCGCACCGCTGTGCTTCAACATTTCCAGCGGGCAACTGGGTCCGTGCACGGGCGGCGGCCCGGTAGGCCCGACCGGGCCCGCTGGCTCCTCCGGCGCGACCGGAGCAACTGGGGTAGCGGGCGTCACTGGCGCGACCGGGGCAACGGGACCCGTGGGCGCCACTGGCGTCACCGGTGCAACCGGATCCACGGGCGTCACCGGATCGATTGGTGCGACCGGCGCAACTGGAACAACGGGTGCAACAGGAGCGACCGGCGCCACAGGCTCGACGGGTGCCACTGGCGTGACAGGCGCCACCGGCTCAGCGGGGCCTGCGAAATGCGTCAGCGTCGTTGCCGGCGCAGGAACCAGTCAGGCCGTCGTGGCAATTCGCAACGGGAAGGTGTTTGGCCAGACCGTCAACCTTTCGACTCTTCCGCCTACGCCGACCCCGCTGACTGACTTCACTTCTGCATTCGGCGCCATTTCAGTGGATTGCGCATCGGTGACGATTCAAGGCACCACCAATGTGCAGGTCGTCGTGCGCACGAGCACCGATCAACTCCTCAACGTCGCATGTACGTTGAACAATTTCCCGACCAGCTGCGGCGGTACGGTAACCAACCTCGGAATAGTACCGATGTAGCCAAGCGGCGCAGGCCGCTCAGATTCGTTTCGAGGGGGCTTTACGCCGGACACAAAAAAACCCGCAATTTCTGCGGGTTTCTTGTGCTTTCAAGAATTCAGCGAGACGTATCGGGACTCGCTGAAACTCGGTATTGGTGCCAAGGGGGGACTCGAACGTTCACGTACGGCAACGTTTGCGGTCTATCCCTGGGCAAAGTTACTCACAAAGTTACTCACGACTCCGAACCATTCACTATGCTGTGTGTAGGCTGCCGGACAGCCAAGCCATTTTGCTGCGAAGAAAAAAGCAACAAAAACAAATGGACTGATCGCAATTGCCACGCGGATCCTGTTCAGCCTCCTTGCGCGTTTGTCATTGATCTCTTTCGCTTCGGTAATTCTCTGGTCGATATTGCGCAGTTCAGCCTCTCTCAGCTCGTCCAATGAGTAAGACGGTTGCATCAGATTCTTTGGCTCTTGGTACTGCGCCGGGTACGCTCGGAACATCATGCATAAGAACACGAGACAAAGGGCGACAAGCACGAAATAGGCGCATATGCATGCGGCCGCAACGGCAAGCGGACTTGCCGGCCCGGGTTCGAAAATTTTCGTAGCATATGTCGCACTGCCGGCGACACCGGCTAGGATGACCGTAAGAGTGGTCTGAGACTCCTTCGATATCAGCTCGCAAGTAACAAAGCGGGCTTTGATACTTTCCTGAGCTTGCTTCTCTATCCACTCCAGCACCTTGGGCCAGTCTGCATGAGCGCTGGCTAAAGTGGGTGGTTCTTCGTGGTCCGGTGAAGTCATAAATTGCGAGCGGGATTCCGAGCGGTTCCTTCACTTCTTTTTGCGTGCAACTTTTTTTGCTTTCGCAGACGCCACAGTCTTTGCCTTGGAAAACGCCTTGGCAACTTTTATGCGCAGGTCTTTGCCGGGTTGCTTGACCGTCGGTTTCGGCTTTCTTTCTTCGCTCATGTAGTCAACGGCGAGGCCGCGGATAGTTTCTTGTATCTCTCTGAGGTTGAGGAACGTTCGGTTGCGGAGCCGGAGCAGGTGACGGTGCCGGAGCCGGTGCCGGTTTCGTAGCCATTTAGATCCCCCTTACTTTTTGAGAGGCAGGCAGCCTCATCCCCAAGCCATGGGAAAATATTCCGCCGTAGAATGGTTTACGTCAAGAGCGCCACTCGTCGCAAGGCACGGGATATCTTACGGTATCCTGTGCCCATGGACATGCCCCTTTCGATGACGGTAGGCGCTCCGCATAGCCCGAAGCTCTTCGCTCGTGGCCGCTGGCCTGCTGACGAGATCGATTGGTTCCTAGAGCTTAACTTCAACGATCCTCACCGGGCGGACTCAGTTGTGCTGAGCCATCTCAATGATGACTGGCAAGACCTGGCCAAGATCAATGACGTGGACGGCGCGATCGGACGCGCGGCGATCGACAGTGATGACGATGACCCGGAAGGCTTCGCCGATCGTCTCCTAGAGCGCCTGACGGCAGCAGCGGGCGTATCGCCGCCTGCCCACGGCCTAGGGCATTTCCGACGCGCCGTAGTCGAATGGTGCGCCATGTGGCGCGAGCGCGCAGCCGCGAATCCGGAGAGCGTGTGATGTGTTATTCGGCTGAGGTCGAAGAAGACTGGAAGAAATTCTTGCGCGTCACCGGCGCAAACATATCGATCAAGGAATTCTTCGAGACCTACTGGAAGCGCCAGCAGGGCTTGCCGATTCGCATGCCCAGAATGCTCGATCGCTGGTTTGATGGTGTGCAAGGCGAGGAGGCGGCCAAGATCCGGAAGCTCATCGCCGAGTGGAACGCCGAGCAGATCGCGAAGTTCGAGCAGCAAGCCTTCGCGAGTCGCAAACGGATCGCCGACGGTGAGCGCGCGCTCCAGGTCAAGGTGACCAAGAAGGCGCAGGAAGACGTCCGCATCGGCAACAACAAGCTGCAGCAGGCGAAAGAGAAGCTCGACTACCTAAAGGGCATTGAACCTGATCCAGACTACGCGCGCATCTTCCCAGGCTGGTACGCACCCGTAGTGATCATCGAGAACGGCAAGCGCGTTGTGAAGCCCATGCGCTATCAGTGCCGCCCAGCGGGCAAGCCGGAGTTCTACGATACAAAGTATCCCGGCACCTATAACGCGCGCAGGGACAACCTGGAGGGCTTCTGGAAGGGTCAGTTCGGCCACACCCACGGCATCACAATCGCGCGCAGGTTCTACGAGAACGTAGATCGTGGCGGCAAGAATGCGATCCTGGAATTCACACCGAACGGCCTGGACGACATGATCGTCGCCTGCCTGTACTCGCGCTGGGTCGGCGCCGACGGCGAGGAGCTTCTGTCGTTCGCCGCGATTACGGACGAGCCGCCGCCAGAGGTCGCCGCGGCAGGTCACGATCGCTGCATCATCCCCATCAAGCCCGAGCACGTCGATGCGTGGCTTAACCCTGATCCGGCGAACCTGGCAGCCCTATACGCGATCCTCGATGATCGGGAGCGGCCGTACTACGAGCACCGGCTGGCGGCGTAAACGGAGCCAAGGAAAACCCGCTAAGTCTAGGTAGGCCAACAACAGTAGCTATCCTGGAGCCAACTATGCCTCAGCTCTACCCATCGGTCGGAAACAAAGTTCATAGCTACGGGCTTGCTGTCTACGAAATTCGTGGTGCGCAAATCTATGCTACTGCTGCGAACAGCACTGACACCTTCGGCCTTCCGTTGTTCGATATCCGGGGCAATCAGCTGTATCCCACCGCAAGCAACAAACGCTTCTCCTATGGGTTACCGGCGTTTGAGATCCGCGGCACTCAGCTGTTTCCGACGGTAAACAACAAGGCGCATGTATATGGCCTTCCCGCCTACGATATGAGGTAACTGTTGATCTAGCTGTTCGTTTAAGCGGACCACCGCGGCGGGGCGCCGGTAGCATTCTGCAGCGGTCAGCAGCAACCGCCTAGCTCAAGCGTTATGTCCCGCAAACGTGTCGTAGTCACACACCGGAGAAACGGCGATGCATTCAGTCAAAGTAAAGGTCAAATATTCACCGAACGGCGGAACTCCAACCGGCATTACCAGTACAACCGTATACGTAGTTAGCAAGCCCGCAACAGAAGCTGAGATCGCTGCAGCCATTAAAAAGGCGCATCCGAACTGGAACTTCATCATCTTGGAGATCGAATAGCGCTACCTATCACCCCACGGACAGTCGCGGCGGGTGAGACGGATCCGCGTAAGCTACGCGCATGCTACCCACGCAGTCCGATCCGATCAGGTTCTCTCCAGTCTCCGGCGTTTCCAGTGAGACTCGATGCTGGCATGTCATGCACGGCGACTTCTACGCCGGGGCAGTGCATCACCTCTCTGACGGCTGGCATTGGAGTTCGCATGCTCATGCAGCAGGACCCTTCGACACGCCTCGGGAAGCCGCAATGTATGCGCGGAGCTGGCTGCGTAGGAATTCTCCTACACGCTGACGCAGCAATCGGCCATTCTGCCGAGACTCGGGGCGTGGTCCACTGCCCATGCCCCGGAAGCAGTGCCGCAAGCGGCGGACGCTCAGGACGACTTAGTTAGGCCGGGGTCCTAGAGAGCTTTCGTGCCGAATTTCACCATCGAAGGTTGGCCTGTGCGCTACTATGTGAAACGCCGCAGGGGTGCGGCGCGTACAGGGGGCTGTATGGGGAAACCACTTTTCACGTCACTCGACGTCGACGGCTGGCGCCTCGCAATAGAGAGGTCGCGCACGCTCAACACCAACCATGGCCATAGCTTCGGCATCCGCTGGGCACTGCCGACTCTCGCTTTCGCGGCAGTAGCGCACCAATTTCGTGGAGCAACGTATCCGAGAAACATGCTCAGAGGCAGCGCATATGCCGGATAAAAAAATAGAATGGGGCAAGGAGATCATCCAAGCCGGTAGCGATGTCGCCAGCTTAGCCAAAGATGTTGGCATCCCCGGGGTTGGCTTGCTCGCTAGATTTGCCCAACACTTCTATGACAAACATCTCCAGAAGCGTTTTGAGAAGTTCCTCTCTGATACCGGCATTGACGACGAATTTCTATCCAGGGTACTTGAGGACGAGACATATTCAAACTGCTTCTACGGCATCCTAGAGACTGTTCGTCAAACCCATTCAAAAGTCGCTTTAGTTGCGCTAGCACTCATCTACAAGGACCACTGGAATGACGAACCATACCTAATCGCAGCAATGCAGGCATTCTCGCAGATGAGCGATAGGACGATAAATGCATTTGTCCTACTGTATGAGTCCATTCCACCAGAACAAAACTATCTATCCCTGAGCGTGAAGAAGGGCGAGGAACGCCATTTCCACGACCTCTACAATGAGGGGGTAGAGCTAATTCATCGGAACTTTTTTGTCATGAGCAGTGGGGCCGCAATGCACGCCAATGGTCCCGTGCAGGGAATGAAATGGGATCACACTGATTCCTACTATGTCTACTGCAAGTCCGCAGCCACTCGTGTCTGACAATTGATTCAAACTGACGTCACTTCGAGCCGTGGCTCAACCCAAGCGCTAGGGAAATTTAAGATGTCCAAATTTGACAGCACTGCATTCATCGCAAAGCTTCGAGAAAAGTGGGGCAGTCGTCCATGTCCGATGTGTGAAAAGGGCCCTTGGAATGTTTCCGATTCGACATTCCAACTAATGGAGTACAGCCAAGGTGGCTTGCATATCGGCGGCCCTGTCATTCCGATCGTGCCAGTTACATGCGGTAACTGCGGACATACGATCTTAGTTAACGCAATCGTCTCAGGTGTTGTAAGTCCGTCGCCCCCTGCCGCAAAGGTGGACGCGAAATGACGGACCAACAAACTTTTCAAGTTTCTCAGGGCTTGCAGGTGCTGCGGCCGCGGTCCGGGAATGCGTACCCAATTCCATGCGAGGAATGGTCGCTACTGAAGGGAAAGATCAGTGAGTTCACCACCGAGCCTTGGCTCTTCCATACCCTTGGTTCTCTGCTCCTCGGTGCAGCGCTTTCCGTTCTCATTTCTATTTTGAGCGGTACATATCAGCTGCCTGCGCAGCAGCGAGCGCAAGACTTGGCCTGGGCGGCATTTGCTGTCTGCGGTGTTTGCGGCGTCCTCTGTTTGATCTTTGCCCACAAGGAGCGTGGAGCACACCGAGAACGTGCTTCGGACGTGGTGGCGCAGATGGATCTCATCGAGAAGCGGTATGAAACTGGCGCCTCCTAACCACTCGCTCAAGCGGATCTGATCCGCTGCGGCACCACAGCTTATGACAACATATCTCGTGCAGCTATAGGGCAGCCGTTTTCTCGCGCTCAGCCTTCCTCTTGTCGCATTCGGCTAGCGCTTCGCGCATGGCACGCTGCGAGTCGGCACGTATCGAAGCGTTCTGCTGCTCTTTCGTCGCGATCACACCGCGCAAATTGGATGCGCGGATGCGATCCTCTTGCTCCATGTGTTGGGAATTTGCGGTATGGACACCTGTAGCCGAATTCACGTAATGGCTATTTTCCAGCTCACGTATCTGCGCCATTAGACTGTCGATGTCCGAGGTGTCGGGTTCGAAATAAAGTCGCTGGGCCGAGCGACGACAATTCGTATCTTCCACTGAATCGCTGATCGCCTGGACATTCGGATCCGGGCGTCCCTTGTCGGCCGCCTTCGGCGTTGCTGATAGCGCCGCATCGTCGACCGAGTCGGCACGCTTTGCCGATGGTTTCGAGTCCATGACCAGCTTCGCATCCTTTCCGCAAGGAGCTTGCGAATACGTCACTGAGCCGGTGGCGCTGGTGCATTTGTAGACCGTCTGCGCGCTTACCAGTGCCGGAGCTAGGCTCAGCAGAACGGCCAAAGCGATCTTGCTCATATCCCCCCCTAGAGATGCCCGCAGAATAATCCTACCGCTGCGGGGAAATGGGTACAACGGCTCCGTAGACGATAGAGTGATTTATTCGTCCGCCTTGGGCTTATCCGCCGAGAAAACGAGCTTCACATGCGCTGCCATCTTGTTGGCAACGTCCTTTTTTCGCTTGCCGGCTAAACCGTCTTTGATATCTTGCTCGAGCGACTCGTCAGCAAATAGAGCTGCGACTTTTGAGTCCGGCCAGAGCTGCCTAACTCCCTCAGCAGCGGTCTGCAGTCGTGCCAATCTATCGCCCATGGCGTTCTTGCCATGACGCTCAAATAACGCCTCGATCTTCAGCAGCCAGCATAGAGCTTGGAATTCCTCGCTCAAATCGTTCATAGACCGTTCCCTGCGTTGCGGGCTGCTGATCTGATGATGTTCATGATTTGCGGCATCAGTGCTTGTGCTAATTGCTGCAGTGCCGCCGGATCATTACGGTAGATGCCGCCGAGGTTCTGACCGTTTAGCGTGATTTCGATTTTCTGCGGTGCCGCGCCCGATGCGCCAGACGACGATGACGAGGCAGGTGCTGGAGATGGCGCGGCCGTGCTTCCCGATGCAGCGAACTGCTGCGATGCGGACGCGGCCGCCGTAACGCTATCGGTCAGGTTCTTCGCCGATGCCGCACTCCGATCAAGCGAAATTTTGAAGTTGTTCGCTTCGTCGGCCGCAGTTGGGAAATCCCTGCGTACCTGATTTGTGACGTTCGACAGCATCTCGAGGTAGTTCGAGAATGTGCCGGCGGTCTCGGCGGCGACGGCCATGCCACGATCGAACTCGCGCAGCGCCATTTCATTGCCGGCGAACTGCTGGCGCGCTTCCAGCATCGAGCTAGTGAGCGTGACCGATGCGCCGGCGGCTGCACGCATGCGCGTTTCCATGCCTTCCGCCGCGGCGGCTGCCTTCTCGGCCGCATTCCCAGCGCTTTCTTCGGCAGCGGCAAGCGCTTTCTGTTTCTCCTCGAGCGAGGCCGTCGTATCGCGCAAGGTCCTCATCGCGTCGTCGTATTTCCGCGCCTGCGCCTCGGCGTCGCGCGTGGCCTGTGCGGCTTCGTTCATGCCGCCGGCAATGGCTGCGCCGGTCTTGGAGCCCTGTCCTTCCAAGTCACGCAGCGCGTCGAGCAGGCCGAGCGAGGAGGCCTTCGACTCGAGTTGATATTGCACTGAATCCTTTGTGCCTTGATCGAGCTGCGCGGATGCCGCCAACGCAGCCTTCGCATAGGACAGAAACGCGGCTCGTCTGTCTGCGAGTCCCCTAGCGGTATTGTCTGCGGCATAGTCAATCGTCGCGAAGGCGTTCTGAGCCTCGATCGCGGTATTCTCAAGCGCTTCCTGGCTGGTGATGTGAAGTGTCGTGAATGCGGCTTCGACCGCTTTTGCCATAGGCGGGGTTTCTTCCAGCTTGCGATTCACTGCATCCAGCGACGGCAGGAAGCTCTTGAATCCAGCTTCAGAATCATGCATCTGCCTTTCGAGCTGGTTGTACGCATCCCTTGCGTCATCCACATCGGCTATTGCCTGCGCCAGCTCGGTCGCTGTAGCCGTGCCGCTCGCCCGTAGCGCTTCGTAGGCTGCCGTGACCTTGTCCAGCGTGGCCTTGGCCTCCAGGAATTGCTTTGCGACATCCTCATTCGCCAGTCCGGAACTTCGTGTGGCCTCGACGTCCTTGGCTGCCGCCTCCGCGTGTTTTTCCAATGCGCCCGTTGCATCCTTGGCAGCGTCGGCGCTCTTTTCGATGCTCTTTGCATGCTCCTCATGCTTTGGTGCGGCTTGTTCCGCAGCCGTGCCTGTTTCGCTGATTCTCCCGACTAGGTTGCCGAGTGATTTGACAGCCTGATCAGCGGCAGCATCACCATCGGCCCATTGCTTTTTGCTGTTCTCGGCGTATTGCGCAGCAAGCGCATACCACTCCTCGGCCTTTTGCTTCGCCGCATCGTTAAATGTCCCGAGCAATGCCATCGAATTTCCGATGGACTGCGTGATCCCCGACATAACCGCGCTTGTCGCCGATTCGATAGACGAAAACACGACTTTGACGACATTCCATACCGCGCCGACGACGTCACCAATACCGCCGAAGACGCGACCCATTGCGCTGGCAGTCTCAGTTACGTTCTTGATCGACTCCCTGACACTACTCGCCCCATCCGAGATTTGTTTCCAGAAGCTCTGCCAATCAACCGTATGGACGAACCTGTCCAATTGTTCGGTACCAACCTTGACGAGATCGGTGATCGATTCCTTGATCTTTTCGAGCGCCCCATTCTTGGAAGCCTCGAGCAGCTCAGAGTCCAGTTTGCGGATCTCCGCGTTCAGCGGCGCGAACACACCGGATACCGTTTCTCCGGCGATTTCGTCGATGTGTGTCTTGAAGTTCTTGACCGCGGCACCGAAGCCCGATGTCATGAAGTCGCTGAGGCGCTTCGTTTCACCGGTGGACTGCTCGATGGCAGCTGAGAGATCGCGCAGGCCAGAGCCACCCGCTTGAATGAGGGAAAGCAGCGCAGGCTTCGCGCGCTTGTCCATGCCTTCCAGCGCCTGGACGCCACGATCTCCCGCGGCTTTCAGCCCGTCGAGAATGGTGGCAAACGAGGACGTATCGATGCCAAGCCCGACAAGCTGCTGGCGCAGTTTGCTGCTTGGATCGTCGAGTGCGCCAAAGATGGCGATGAGGGCACGGGAAGATTGCTCTGCGGAAAGGCCGCGCTGAGTTAGCGCACCAAGTGCAGCTGCGGTCTCGTCGAAACTGATATGTGCCTGCGACGCGTACGGCGCGAGCTTGCCGAACGAATCGGACAGCGCGCCCAGGTCGGCGCCGGTCTTGCGGGAGACTGTCGCCAGGGTATCCGTGATATGACTGGCCTGTTCGGCGTTCACGTTGAACGCCTTCATCGTCGTCGCGACGATGTCGACCGACTGGCTCAGTTCGATGCCCGCGGCCTTGGCGAACTGGAGCGCGGTCGGGAGCACCTCGGCTGCCTTGCGCACATCGCCAAAGGATTTGGTGAGCTGCGTCAGCGCTTGTACTGATTTGACGGTGCTGGTGCTCGTCGCGCGCGCGGCTTCCTCGGCGATTTCCTTCAAATGATTCAGGTCTTCGCCAGTGGCTCCACTGATAGCAGAGAGCTTCTTGAGTGCGCCGCCGAGCGCTTGCGCATCCTCGATGCCTGCTTCGAAGAAGCGGAAACCCTTGATCGTGGCAAATGCGCCAGCGACGACGCCGGCGATGCCGGAGATTTCGAGCAGATGCTTGCCGAACTCGAGCGCACGCTCACCGCTGGACTTGAGGTATTCGCCGACGCCGAGCGCATGCTCCTTGAGCGTGGCGAAGCTAATGCCGCCGCGTTCAGCAGTTGCCGCAACCGTGGCCAGGTGCCCTGCCGTGGCCGTGGCTTTCGCGCCAAGAGCTTCGTGCGCCTTGCTGAGGTTGGTCGTATCGATACCGGCGGCGCTGAGCGCCGCGGCGGACGAGGACACGCGCACGGCGAGGCGGTCGTGCTGATCGGTAAGCGCGGCGACTGCTTTGCTTGCGGCCAGGAATTCAGCGCTCGATGTGTCGTTTTCAGCGTTGAATTTCGCAAGCTGCGCGCGCGCTTCGGCCAGCTTGGTGTCGATGCCGGCAAGCCTGTCCTGCAGCGCCTGCAGCGCTTCGACCTGCTTCGCGCGATCGAGCAGCGCGGAGAGATCGTTGGCGAGCTTTGTCAGCTCGGCACCGGACTCGCCACCTTGCTTGCCGGCGTCAGCGAGTCCCTTGGTGAGCGCGTCGAGCCCCTCTTGTCCCTGCGTCTCGAGGACGAATCTCAAAACCTCATCGCGTGAATTAGCGGCCATTGGTGGCCTCCGTCAAGCGATCAATTTCTTGTGCGAAGAGTTCCCGGGCATATTCGATGGCGCGATCCTCGCGATCGCCTTCGGTCATCATCATGGCGACCGAAGGACCGCCAAGCAGGCGGATGGGGTAGCCGTGCTTGTCTCTCGCGACAAGGGCAATGTCGTAGACGTCGGCAGGTATGTTGCCCATTGCGGCATCGCGGATGAACGCCTGCGGACCGCTCGTGCTGACAATGCCAGGCACGCGCATAAATGCATGCGGGATTTCGACAGGACTCCCTTTTCGGACTTCCGCCCGTACGCCAGTGGCTGTCTGCCGGATGGGAAAATTACCGAGAGTCTGGTTACGGCCGAGCGCAGTCAGCGTGACGCTATTGGCATCAGCCTTGACGTGCAGGCGTGCGCCGATTTTGCCCTGCTTGAGTGCGAACTCCTGCGCAATGTCGCGCTTCATCCATGTCGGCAGTTTGCGCTTGAGCGTACCGATTGCCCGCGTGACGACCTTGTTGCCGCCATCGCGGAGCGCCGCAACGCGATCGCGTGCGCGGCCAAGTGCGTCGAGATTCTCGATCTTGAAATTTGCCTTTGCCATTTTTGGCACTCCATCTGTGTGGGACGCGTCGCCATCACGGCGAGGCAGGTGTTCGAGGTGCTATTTATCGGGCCAGTTCTTGGCGACCCAAAGCGCCAGGCTGCCATCCCGCCCAGCTTTCCCCGCTTCGATCATGGTTTCCGGATAGTCCACAGCAAGATTGTTGTCCGTGAAGCAACTCTCGGCAGCCGTATGTAGGAGTAGTGCCAGATCGAGGACGGCTCTCACTGACCGTTCTTTGTCCAGCCCGATTTCGCTGTGCAGATAACCACTACCGGCGGTCAGCAGCATCTGCCACATGGCTGGGATCAACTTCATGCCGATGGCTTCGCGCACGAAAGCGTCAATTTTTGTGTGCAAAGCGTTTTCATCGCCGTCGACAACGGGTTCTGACTTCCTGTTCGCGCGACTAATGCGCCACCGCGCCATCGCCGAAAGCGAGACTAGAGCCACCGACCCAGTCGTACTCCGCTTCGCAACCGGGCACCCGGCGACGAACCAACCGTCGAGCGCCTGCACTGAGACCCTGAAAAATGCTGCGGCTTCTTTCTTCGATACAAGATCATTCACAACAACAACCTCGATTTAAAAAGTTCGTGCATCCAAGAGAAATGCGGTCGTTTGCACCCGCAATCCCCGCGGGTCGCCCAGAGGTACCTTCGAAATCATTGGCGCGTCACAGCCAGCCGCTTGGAGCTCGGAGGTTTCTGCACTGCCGCGGCCTGCCGGGGTTATGTGCCGCCACTGGCCGGCTGGGCGGTCCACCGCTTCGATGGTCCGTTTAGCCGATGACGCGCTCGAGCATTCGTTTGATCGCACCGGGCTCGGTTTTCTCGGCGAGTCCGAGCGCTTGCAGCACACTGACGTGGTCGACCGACTGCGGCCACACGTCTGCGCTCCCGAGTACCGATGACGGCAGTCGCACCATCTCGGGCAACGGCTCGGCGAAGATGCCGGGAATCATCACGCGCTCGGTCACGTCCTGTTCGCTGAAGCGCTCGATCTGTTCGCCCGTAAGCCGGTTGCGGGTGATGCCGTTCATGTCGGTGTCTGCGACGTCGTACAGCGGATGAGCGCTTTCGCCGATACCGACCATGCGGCGAGTTGTCTGCGACTCGGTGCGTGCTGCTCGGCAGCGCTCGGCGTTCACAGGCGCGACAGTCGATCTACCCGCCTTGACAAGAGCGCGGTTGGTGTCGCTGATCAAGCTCTCGACTGCCGACAGCTTGGACAAGACGGCAGCGAGTGCGCCGGCGTGCTTGGCGTAGTCCTGCAACAGTCCCGTGCCGATGCCGCGCGCCTTCTCGGCTTTGGCTGCCAGTGCGTCCAGGTGTTGCTCGTGTGCCTGCTGTGCGGCATCTCGTTCGGCTTGCTCGGTGGCTTCGATGCGTTCCTGAGACAGTCCGATGCGCCGCTGCAGGCGTTCGATTTCGGTTTCGATCTTGCCGATCGTGTCATCATCGTCGGCAGTGAGCAACGCCGTGCGTTTGGTGCGAAGTTCGGCGATGGTCTGCTCGTCGGTGGCGATCGTCATGCGAAGCGAAGCGATGCGTTCTTGGTGCGTCATGGTGAACCTCCATCTAGGTTGGGAATGGCCGTCATCGCGACGGTCGGGGTAAAACGTGTCTTAGGCTCGCGGCGAATGCTTCTTCACGATGCTGGCCCATGAATCGTCAGCAGGCTCAGCCGTCAATTTGCCGCCATACTTCGCAACGGTGCGTCCCCAGTTCTCGCTGGCCTTCGCGGCTCGGCAGATCCTCAACGCCTCTGCCTGCTCGGCTGGCGACGTGGTGACATGTACCGCGGGCAATTGAGCGGAGCTGCTGCTCGATATCGTCGCCGGCCGGGTGTTCGTCATCTGCGAGCCGGATTGCGCAATCGTCTGTTCGAGTGATCCGAGCCTGTCGATCATCCCGGCCTTCAGCGCCGCCGCGCCAACCTTGACGCCGCCGGCGCCGAAATCAGAGACCACCTTCGACGCGGCCGTCCCGCGATTGCGTGCGACGCTCGCGAGAAACGTCTTCTCAAGATCGTCGACCACAGCCTGGTACTGGGCGCGGCCGGCATCAGTGGCCGGGTCGGGGCGCTTATTCGGCGCGTTCGAACTCACGATTTGGTATGCGCGGACTCCGCTCTTCGCGTCACGCTGGCTCGTATCGACGACTTCGCTGACGACGCCGATGCTTCCCACGATCGCGGTCGGATCCGCAACAATCGAATCCGCAGCGCTCGCAAGCCAGTACGCGGCTGACGCGCCCGTTCCGCCGACGTAGGCGGTAATCGGCTTCTTCCCGCGACTGTCGTAGATCAGCTGTGCGAGTTCGTTGATCCCATTCGCCTCACCGCCAGGGCTGTCGATCTCGAGCACGATCGACTTGACGGCAGGATCGTCCATTGCCGCCTGGAAGTCAGTCGCGAGAATTTCCGTGGAGGTGGCGCCGCTGATCGATGTAAACAGGTTCGCACGGCGGAAGATTGGCCCAGTAACCGGAATGACCGCGGTCCCGTTCGGGCGCTTGCTCACCGTGCGCGCATTGTTCAGCGGGACGCCGGCGCGCGTGACAAGCGCCTGGTGATCGAGATCGCGCGCCGCGATCGCGAGCATACGCTCGAGCGCGTCCGGCAGGATCAACCAATGGCGCGAGGCGATGAGGTCGAGAGCGGCGATCATTGGGCACCAGCCATCGGCGTCACGGTCGCCACGTCGCTGCGACGGAGGATCTGGTTGGCGATGCCGATGACTTCAGACAGGCGATCGGTCTCGGTTTCAGGCAGCTTCTGCAAGCTCAGCTCCTTGAGTCGTGAATTGATCATTTGCTGAGCTCGATCGATCTGCTCGAGTGAAATTTCGAACATTGCTGTTCTCCGTGACGTGCTGATAGAGATGAGTCTGCCGATTTCTGGGTGCCGGCAGTTCCCGGCCTTCGCATACGAGGCGGAAGCGCCAAAGTGCATTTCGAATTCCCCGCAAGAGGGAATCTTCGGCAAAGTTGCGCAGTGCCAGGTAGCTCGATTTGCGCATGCCGAATTCGACCGCGCGCGCGCCGGCTGCGACTGACGATTGGCGACGGCGAACTCGCTCCATCGCATCGACGACGGCGCAGGCCTGGGCATTGGCGTTAGCGTTGATACCCATGCGGGCGCTTCCGAGCATCACGAATCGCGCAACGTAGTCGACGACAATCCGCTGATATTGATCTGCGCCTGCGACCAGCCAGAGCATGAGTTCAGGCCGCACGTCCGCCGGCCATTCGCGCGACATCGACATGGCGACGGTGACGTCAAGGATGTGCTTCTGCGGCCGATGCCAGCCGACGATGGCGGCGAACATCGGTCCTGACGAAAGATCAAACGCGTTTTCACGTTTCATTGGAACCCTTTGTTGCGACGTCATCACGACGATGCTGTGGTCAATATATCAAATCACGGGTGGGTATGGTTCCCGCAGACCGCGACACATGCGACGCTTCGCTACAGTCAGCTACATCTTGCGACAACTCGCTGCAGGTCGCGAGAATCCGCGGCAGTGCTGGAGTCCCTCGGAAGGGGCTTTGTAACCCTTTGCGGAACTGTTTCGAAAGGGTTTTGCAGACTTGTTTCAAGGGCCACCGATAACCGTACCGTCAACGGTGTAGGTAACTTTGACGCCGAGCGCTTCGCAGAGTTTGCGAACCGTGTCGGTGCGCAGTTCGCGTTTGTCTTTCTCGTATTCGGCGATCGCCGTGGGCGAAACGCCGGACAGGTCGGCGAGCCGCGTCTGAGTGACATCGCAAAGGGACCGAATAGCTTTCAACTTTCTGCCGGTTAGCATTTTTGTCCTTCAATGGTGGTCGATTGTGGCCAATTTGCTCAGAGCAGGGGATTCAGAGCGGTAGGGCAGTGAAGCAGGGCCAGAGCACCTGCTTGGTAGACTTATAGAAAGGTGTGCAGTTTCTGGAGTTCGAGAACTCATATTCGCTACGCAGCAGGACGAATTGGGACTGTTTCGTCCCCCAAATTTTGGAGTTTGGAGGCATCACGCTCCAGTTTCTGGAGACTATGCGCTCCATTTTCTGGAGGAATGTTTGCGTTTTTCCAAAGGTGACTTGGCTTCCGCTCAGCCTGATATGCATGCTTGCCGTTGCAGTCATCGATCGGCCAAAACGTAATCGCGTAAAGAGAACAGCCCAGGTACTTTCCTCCGAGCCGTGTCCGCAGGATCCACCCCGTCTGTTCCAAGTGTTTCAGATGCTTCGCCAGCGTCGTCTCGCTCGTCCATCCCCTGGGCTTCAATTGATCGAATACAGCAGACAAATCGCCATTGTTCTTTCCCCGGTACTGCCGGGCGAGCTCGAACAGCAGCTTGACCGCGTTGGGTGGCAGCGCAGCGAACTGATCGGAGTTTAAGACGAAGTGCGGAATCTGGATGAACGAATGGCCTGCACCTCTACCGGTTTGCTTCCAACGCTTGCTCTCATGTATCGGCCTCACGATGATCCTCCAGCGCGCAGCCGTGATAGACTGCGCGCGCCAGTTGGTCGTCTCTCGACGATCTTGGTAAATGACAAGTTTGAACTCAGCCCGCGCTCGCAACGCGGGCTTTTTCATTTATCGCTAGCATCTGCGCGATGATCCCGGTGAGGAAATCGAGGCCGACGCCAGCGAAAGCACGATCAAAGCCGTCGAATTCGCCGTCTTCCCAATCAAAACGAGTTATCACGCGCTGTAAAACGTGAACCGCCTTGGCAAGTTCGTACGTGTGGCCTGGAAGGTTTCCGATTTCCGATTTTTCAATCACACAGATGAAAGCGCGTTCACCGAAGGCCACGAACATTTTTGGATCTACCCGATTACTCATGCCTGCATCTCCAGCTTGTGGATTGCGTCCAGCGCGCCACTCACCATCGAAATGTGATGGCGGACGCCATAGAGCACGCTAGCAAGTTGTTGCAGATTCGAAGCGACCAGATCACTCTGATAGTTGATCAGATCGATGGTCGTATCGATGTTGGCGCCAATCGTCTGGAGCCAGCCGCCGGCGTCGTTGCACAGGTTTTCTACGGTAGTTCCGGGAGCTACTAGGTAAGTGCCTTCCATCTCGAGAAGCACCGGAGCCTGCAACTCATGCTTCGAATCGGTCTTCTGGACACCCACGTCTCTTCGATTGGATTTCATTTCGGATCCCCTTCGATCTTGTTGGCGTTGTCGAATGCGCCGCTGATTACGCCCAAATCGCGGAGCAGCATGGCGCCCGTAGTCTCCAACGTCTTGCGCGGGAACGCGCCGTAGTCGGCTGCGCCTGCCTGTTGAAGCAGATCGGCGATGGCTGTCAGCCGCTCAAGGGCGTTGCCGATGTCGTCGCGTTGGGTGATGGTGAGAGTCATGCTGCCACCCCTGCTGCTTCGCGATAGGCGCGCGCGGCGTCCATTGCCCAGGCGCACAAGAAGGCCTGCTCTGCGCTTAGCCCATCCTCCTCGCAGGCGCCCTTGCGAAGAATTTCCCGGACCGCTTCGTCGAGGTTGTCCGCGGTAGAGCAAGCGTGGGACGGGTCCATGCCCGGGCGAACGCATGCATAGTTCGAGTCGATCGCGGGCACGTAGTCGAACTCCACTGCTCTCGTCTTGGTCTTCATGCCGCTTCTCCCGTGGCAGTGAAGCCCGTTTCGCGGCGATATGGACGGAGAAGCGACTCAGCGCGCCCGCGGCGCTGTTGCTCAGTGGGAACGTCCAGCGCATCAACCTCGACCGCGGCGAGGATGTAGCAGGCGCTGAGGATGGCTGGCGGCACAGTTTCGAACTCGTCGGAAGGGTTGAAGCCGATGAATTTGGCTACCGCTGCCTCCGCTGAGTCCAGTGCGTTTTGGTAGGCCGCATCTGATGCGGAAGTGCCGTCCACGTTGCGTAGGACGGCTTTGAAGTCGGACAGTAGGGCGTAGCTCATGCGGCTTTGTCCTCTGCGCTTTCGCGCTCAAGGTTTGCGATGAAATCCTGCAGGGCCCTCGCGCTCACCATGCGGCGGCGGCCGGCCTTGAAGGTTTTGAGGGAGCCGTCAGCGATCGCGCGATAGATCCGCGTGCGCGTCAGGCCGGTTGCTTCGCAGGCAGCCTCGATCGTGTAGGCGAGGCGGGTCTCGTTGGTCATTTCAGAAGTCCTCTGTGTCATAGCGTGCCGTGATGGCACATGGCCATAGTGATGGCCATGTGCCATGATGTCAAGTGGCCACTATTCGGGTTAGGATTCCCCTATGAATGACGATGCCCCCTCGAGATCCTTGGAAAAGTTCATCGTGCGTTTTCCGGTGGGTATGCGCGATCGGATCGCCGTTGCCGCGGAGACGGCCGGGCGATCTATGAATGCGGAAATTGTCTATCGACTCGAAAAGTCCTTCGAGATTGAGGAGGACCTAAGCACGCTGAAGGGCGAGATCGATAAGCTCAGAGAAACCACTCGAGAGAACACAAACAAGCTTCTAAAAGTTCCTTTTGATGAGCTCCGAGAATCGGTCAATAAAATGATTGCCGAGAGAGAGGCTGAACGAAATCTCATTCGAGGTCTATCGACCGGCATCCTAAGTGTCGCCGAGGCAAGGGCGCAGGGTTTGAGCGAAACGCACAACGAAGCCTTTTTCAAAGCGCAGGAAACACTAGAGAATGCCGCGAAGCAGCTCGTCAACTTCGGCAAACCGAAGGAGCCGTTGCAAAAGCAAAGTAGGGGAAAGAAAGGCAGCGCGAAGTAGGGCGCCGCACCTTGGCGTGTAACGCTCGTAGTGTTACCTCGCCGTTACGTCACGCGTTACGTCACCACGCGTGCACGACGCGTCCAGCACGCGTGCAAGGAGCTTCAGTATGCGTCTGATGACGCCATCGGCATGGGTTCGAAAACACTTCGCCGAGGATAGCTTTCCCGCGGAGACGACCGCGCGCAATTGGTTGCGCAATGGCGCTATCCCGGCCCGCAAGATCGGGGGCAGCTGGTTCGTGGATGAGCATGCGTGGCTTGCCGACGGCGACGAGCTGGTTTTGCGCGTGCTCAACGATAACTAGCGCTTGGACCTAGCTGGCGCGCCGCAACGGCACCATGTTCGCGTCGACGCACCGGATTGGGCGAGGGCGCAGACGGTCGGCAATCCGAAGCTCAAAGAGCAAAAGTGCAACGTTGCACCATTGCAAACCGTAGCCGATCGCGCGGCGCAATCCGGTGCCAGTGACAAGGCGCAGCGCATCGCCAATAAGGTTGCGCGCAAGTCACCCGCGTATCGCAACACGTGAGACGCTATTTTGCTATTTTTTTTTTCTGTTGCCATACCCTTTAGGTAAACTGCCTGCATGGGCAAGATGCTTCCAGAAGCGGCTTTCGGAGTAGGAATCTATTCGTTCGCCGATGCCGCCAGATTCGTCGATGCACCAGCGCGCGAGTTGCGCCGTTGGGCGCGTGGCTATGCCTATTCCGGCTCCGACGGAAAGGCACGTACCTCGCCCCCTCTACTTACGGCACCGCAGCTAGATGCAGCCGATTTCGACGGTGTTGGTTTTAGGGATCTGCTAGAGCTGCGCTTCGTAAAGGTGTTTCGCGATCATGGATTGAGCCTGCATGCCATCCGTCGCGCCGCTGAGAACGCTCGCGACCTGTTTCATTCGACTCACCCGTTCACTTGCAAGCGTTTCCAGACGGACGGCCGCAGTATCTTCGCCACGGTTCAAGAGGAAACCGGAGACGAATCGTTGGTCGATATTGTGAAGCGCCAGAACGTGTTCACGAAGATAGTCAGCCCGGCGCTGTATGCCGGCATTGACTTTGATGACCAACAAGGCGCACTTCGCTGGTTCCCAATGCCGAATTCCAGACAGATCGTGCTCGACCCCGAACACGGATTCGGACAGCCCACCATTGTCAAGACGGGAGTTCCAACTGTCGCGATCATGGATGCACTGACTGCTGAGAACGGTGACGTCGAGCGCGTCGCGCGTCTGTTCGATATTTCACGCGACGCCGTGCTCAAAGCCAAGCAGTTCGAGACAAGCTTTTCGCAGCCGGCGTGAAGGCCGTTCTCGATGAAAATCTCCCGCAGGCGCTCGCACAGGCGCTCAACGCACTCGCCGCGCACGATGGACATAGTGTCAAGCATGTTACGGAAATCGCATCGCGCGGAACGAAGGACATCGATCTTTTCAAGGCCTTGGCTGACGGCAAGTACGAATTGCACCTCACCCAAGACCATCACCATCGCAAGCCGATTGAAAGAAAGGCAATCGCTGACGCTGGCTTAGTTGTCTTCGTACTTTCGAAATCGTGGTCTTCGCAGCCGTTCTGGATCAAGTCTTCGCAACTCGTGCGCTGGTGGCCATTGATTCTCGAGCACGCACAGCGAATGAGCCCGCCCGCGATTTTCCGAATACCGTGGAAGATTCAGGGGCAGGGCAAGTTCGAGCAACTGAAGCTCTAACATCATCTCGATCAGCTTGCCTTGCGGTTGATTGGCACGACCTTCGCGCCAACGCGCAGGTCATCCAAGTAGTCCGTCCATGCCTGCATCATCTTCGTGCGCTCGTCCAGGTATTGCGCGGCCGATGTGTATGCCTCGCGCACCTTGTTCGACTCGGCATGCGCGAGCTGTCGCTCGATCGCGTCTGCGCGCCAGCCCATTTCGTTCAAGCGCGTTGCGGCCATGCTGCGGAAGCCGTGTGCCGTCATTTCTTTCCCGGTGTAGCCGAGGCGACGCAGCGCCAGGTTCACGGTGTTCTCGCTCATGGGGCGATTGCGCGTGTACGTTGCGGGGAAGGCGTATTCGCCGCTACCGGTATGCTCGTGCAACTCGCGCAGGACCGCCACGGCTTGCGTGGATAGCGGCACCAGGTGCGCGGCCTTCATCTTCATGCGTTCGGCAGGGATGCGCCACATGGCGCCGTCAAGGTCGAACTCTTCCCACTTCGCCAGCCGCAGTTCGCCGGGACGCACGAAGCACATCGCGGACAGCTTCATCGCGCAGACGGTCACGGGCTGGCCGGCGTACTCGTAGACCGCACGCAGCAAGTCGCCGATCTTCGCGGGGTCGGTGATCGCGGCATGGTGCCTTTCCTTCACCTTGGGTAGGGCACCGCGCAGGCTCGCGGTCGGGTCGACTTCGGCCGTCCCTTCGATGATCGCGTAGCGGAACACTTGGCCGGCCTTGATCTTCGCGCGCCGCGCGGTTTCGCGCATGCTGTTCTGGCCGTCGCCCTCGATCGTCTTGAGCGCGGTCAGCAGAACCCGCGGAGAGATTTCAGCGAGGGGTAGGGCGCCGATTTCGGGGAAGAGGTATTTCTCGAACAGCCAGCGGTTTTTGTTGGCCGTGACGGTCGCTACGTCTTGCCGCTGCATCCAGTCGCGCGCGACCCGTTCGAAGGTCTGCGGGGCAGGAGGCGGCTCGGGCGGCGTTTGCTGCTCTTGCCGATCGGCACTTGGATCGACACCTTGCCGAAGCAGCCGGCGTGCCTCGTCGCGCAGATCTCGCGCCTCGCTCAGCTTCACGCCGGGGTAGGTGCCCAGGCTCAGCATCTTGGCCTTCCCCGCGAAGCGGTAGCGGAAACGCCAGCGGAGCGCGCCGGAGGGCGGCACTTCCACGGCAAGGCCCTGCGCGTCGGCGAGGCGATAGAGGGATTCTCGTCTGCTCAGTGTGCGTAACTTGGCGTCGGTCAGCATGTGAGTAACTTCCCGTTGGGTAGCCCGTTGTAGGGTCGGGTTACTCACAAGTTACTCACTTCACGCGCTTGCTGCAACGAGACGGAACTGAACGAATTGGGATGCTGGGCACAAAAAAACCGCGTCAGAGCGCGGTTTCTTCGTTGTTTCATATATCCAATGGAACGCATTGGGATACTGTGAAACTTGGTATTGGTGCCCAAGGGGGGACTCGAACCCCCACACCTTACGGCGCTACCACCTCAAGGTAGTGCGTCTACCAATTCCGCCACCTGGGCAATTTGTTTCGACTGGATGCGCCGGCCGAACCGGCGCATTGCGAGCCGCATATGATACCCGTCCCGGCTCGCGCCGGTAAAGGCATCAATGCTTTTTCGGCGCTTCTTTCTTCGCTTCGGTCTTGGCTTCCGCGGGCTTCGCCGGGGCGTCGCCTTGCTTGGCCGGCGGCGTGGTCGCCGCGGGTGCGGGCGCGGCGGGCACGTCGGATTGGGCTGCCGGGGCGGCGGAGCCGGCCACGGGCGCGGCAGGCACGTCGCCACTGGCGGCGGGGGCCGCCGGCTGCGCAGGAGCCTTCGGGGTTTCGAGCGCGCCCATGACGCCGAGGTCGCTGGCGGCGGGCGTCAGCGTGCCGGCGTTCTTCAGATACCAGGCCATCGTGAGGCTGAGCAGGAAGAAGATCGTGGCGAGGATCGCCGTGCTGCGCGAGAGAAAATTGCTCGCGCCGCGCGAGCCGAACACGGTGCCCGAGGCGCCGCCGCCGAAGCCCGAACCGGCCTGTGCGCCGGCTCCGCGCTGGAGCAGGATCAGGATGGCCATCGCGATCGCGATGAGCACGTAGACAATGTTGAACAGAGTGAGAACCATTTTTGGATCCAGTGAATCAGGATTGCGCCGCGGCGCAGATCGCGAGGAAATCCGCAGCAACGAGCGAAGCGCCGCCGATCAGTCCGCCGTCGATGTCCGCCTGCGCGAACAGCTCGGCCGCATTGCCCGGCTTGACGCTACCGCCATAAAGTATGCGGAGCGAGCCGGCTATTCTAGCATCCAGTTCCGCGACTTTGCTACGGATGAACGCGTGCATTTCCTGCGCCTGCGCGGGCGTGGCGGTGCGGCCCGTGCCGATCGCCCAGACCGGCTCGTAGGCGACGACGGCGTTTTCGAGCGCGCCGACGCCCGATGCGGCCATAGTCGCGCCGAGCTGCTCGGCGACCACCACGAAGGCTTGGCCGCGATCGCGCTGTTCCAGCGTTTCACCGATGCACAGGATCGGGACCAGCCCGGCCGCTTGCGCGCGCGCGAACTTTTCGGCGACGCAGAACGCGTTCTCGTGGTGCAGGGTGCGGCGTTCGGAATGACCGACGAGCGTATGCGTGGCGCCAACGTCTTTGACCATGACCGCGGCGGTTTCGCCCGTGTACGCGCCTTGCTGATGCTCGCTCACATCCTGGGCGCCGAAGATCAGGCGCGTGTCGGCATGGCGTGCGACCAGTTCGGCCAGATAGACGTGCGGCGGCAGGATGGCGATGTCGACGGCGTCGAGCGCATTCGACGCGCCTGCCCGGGCGATCGCATCGACCAGCTCGTGCGCGGAGGCGCGCGAGCCGTGCATCTTCCAGTTTCCGGCGACGAGCTTGCGACGTGACATAGGCTGATCTCGGATGGGTAATGACAAAAGAATACATGCAAGCCACGGCTGGCGGCCCCGCGGCGCCTTGTCGCGCGCCGCGATCATCACAAGTTGTTGCGTCGCGCAAGCGTTGGCAAGACTGAACGCGCGGACTATCATATTCAAGTTGAGCCGCCGCCGTTTGCGCGGCTCCCGGTGCAGATTCGTCGTCTTTCCCTCGCGATGCGGCTTGCGCCGTGTAGTCGGGTTCGACCGTTTTTCTGGATTGACCGCGCTGTGCGGTCACTGATGCGTCAGGAAACTCCGCAAGCTTGTGGAATTTCCTGACCAGGGATGGCCTGATGCGGGCGCAACGCGCTCGCGCAGCCGAGTCCGGGCGTGTACCGGATTCGGCGCGTCCGAAAAAATCCGGGATGGATTTTTTCGGACAATTGAAGGATGGGCGGAGGCTTTGCGTGCTGGCTGAATATTTTCCGATTCTATTGTTCCTTATCGTTGCCGGCGGTATCGGTATCGCTTTGTTGCTGGTCGGCGCCGTGCTCGGTCCGCGCAGCAAGAACAAGGAAAAGTCTGAAGCGTACGAATGCGGTTTCGAAGCCTTCGAAGACGCGCGCATGCAGTTCGACGTGCGCTACTACCTGATCGCGATCCTGTTCATCCTGTTCGATCTGGAAATCGCGTTCCTGTTCCCGTGGGCGGTCGTATTCAAGCAGATCGGTCTCGTCGCGCTGGTCGAGATGGCGATGTTTCTGGCGCTGCTGCTGCTCGGTTTCGTTTATTGCTGGAAGAAGGGCGCGTTGGAGTGGGAATGAGTAATACCGAAACCACAATCGAGAAGCACCTGTTCACCAATCCGGTCGCGACCGGGCCGGTGGAAGACATTTTGCGTCCGGACGGAGAAAATCCGCTCCTGCAGCGCGGATTTTTGACGACATCGGCGGACACGCTGATCAACTGGGCGCGCACCGGTTCGATGTGGCCGATGACGTTTGGCTTGGCCTGTTGTGCAGTCGAGATGATGCACGCCGGTGCCGCGCGTCTCGACCTGGACCGCTACGGCGTCGTGTTCCGCCCGAGTCCGCGCCAGTCCGACGTGATGATCGTTGCCGGCACGCTGGTCAACAAGATGGCGCCGGCGCTGCGTCGCGTCTACGACCAGATGCCCGATCCAAAATGGGTCATCTCGATGGGTTCGTGCGCGAACGGCGGCGGCTACTACCATTATTCCTACGCCGTCGTGCGCGGCTGCGACCGCATCGTGCCGGTTGACGTCTACGTGCCGGGCTGTCCGCCGACCGCAGAGGCGCTGATCTACGGCATCCTGCAATTGCAGAAGAAAATCCGCCGTTCGAGTCCGATCGGCGAGAGACAGATCATGACGAGCGAGTCACCGCAGAAGCAGGTCATCAACAGCAACATCATCGCGCGCACATGACCGACACGCCCGCCACCTCTGCCGAGGCGCCCGCGGCGCCGACCACGCTTGCGCAACGCATCGCCGCGCGACTCGGCGACAAGATCATTTCGGCCAGCGAATCATTCGGCGAAACCAGCGTCGAGGTGTTGCCGGAAAACTGGCTCGCGGTCGCGCAGGCGCTGCGTGACGAGGCCGATTTCCATTTCGAGCAGTGCATCGACGTCTGCGGTGTCGATTATCTTAGCTACGGCGACGACGAGTGGGACACCCGCGACGTCACCTCGACCGGGTTCAGCCGTGGCGTCGAAGGCCGCGGGGCCGGGCGCTTCAAGTGGGGCGAGACGCTGACTTCGGAACATGGCAGTGCCGCGGGCATCAAGGTCGCAGCGATTCCATCGCGCCGTTTCGCCGCCGTCGCGCATCTGCTCTCGATCAAGAACAACCAACGTGTACGCATTCGCTGCCATGCGCAGGACGATGCGCTGCCGGTGGTGCCGTCGTTGACTGGAATCTGGCCCGGCGTGAACTGGTTCGAGCGCGAGGCGTTCGATCTGTTCGGCATTATCTTCGACGGCCATCCGGACCTGCGTCGCATCCTCACCGATTACGGCTTCGTCGGCCATCCGTTCCGCAAGGATTTCCCGCTGATCGGCAACGTCGAGGTGCGCTACGACGAGGCGCTCGGCCGCGTGATCTACGAGCCGGTGACCAGCGTCGAGCCGCGCGTCGGCGTGCCACGCGTCGTGCGCGACGATTCGCGATACGACCAGGCGCAGGCGGAAGGTGCGGCGAACGCCGCGGCGAAGTAGACAGGCGTACCTCCACGATGCAAGAAATCAAGAACTACACGATCAACTTCGGTCCGCAGCATCCCGCGGCGCACGGTGTGCTGCGCCTCGTGCTCGAGCTCGACGGCGAGGTGATCCAGCGTGCCGATCCGCATGTCGGCTTGCTCCATCGCGGCACCGAGAAGCTGGCCGAGTCGAAGCCGTTCAACCAGTCGATCGGCTACATGGACCGCCTCGACTACGTGTCGATGATGTGCAACGAGCACGCCTACGTGCGTGCGATCGAAAAACTTCTCGACATCGAAGCGCCGGTGCGTGCGCAATACATCCGCACGATGTTCGACGAGATCACGCGCATCCTCAATCACTTGATGTGGATCGGCTCGAACGCGCTCGACCTCGGCGCAATGGCCGTGTTCCTGTATGCGTTCCGCGAGCGCGAGGAGCTGATGGACTGCTACGAGGCGGTGTCGGGCGCGCGCATGCACGCGACCTACTATCGTCCCGGCGGTGTCTATCGCGATCTGCCCGATCGCATGCCGCAGTACAAGGAATCGCGTTGGCACAAGGGCAGCGACCTCAAGCGCCGCAACGAGTGGCGCGAAGGTTCGATGCTCGATTTCCTCGACGCTTTCACCAAGGATTTCCCGAGCAAGGTCGACGAATACGAAACCTTGCTGACCGACAACCGCATCTGGAAGCAGCGTACGGTCGGCATCGGCGTGGTGCCGCCCGAACAGGCGCTGGCCTGGGGCATGACCGGCGCGATGCTGCGCGGCTCCGGCATCGAGTGGGACCTGCGCAAGAAGCAGCCTTACGCGATGTACGACAAGATGGATTTCGACATCCCGGTCGGTGTGCAAGGCGACTGCTACGACCGTTACCTCGTGCGCGTCGAGGAGATGCGCCAGTCCAACCGCATCATCGCGCAGTGCGTGCAGTGGCTGAAGAAGAATCCGGGCGAGGTGATCGTGCGCAACTTCAAGGTTGCGCCGCCGAGCCGCGAGGAAATGAAGGATGACATGGAAGCCTTGATCCACCACTTCAAGCTGTTCAGCGAAGGCTACAGCGTACCGGCGGGGGAGACCTACGCCGCGGTCGAGGCACCGAAAGGAGAATTCGGCTGCTATCTGATTTCCGACGGCGCGAACAAGCCGTTCCGCGTCAAGCTGCGCGCACCGGGCTTCGCCCATCTGTCGTCGATGGACGCGATCGTGCGCGGCCACATGCTGCCCGACGTCGTCGCGATGATCGGCACCTACGACCTCGTCTTCGGAGAAGTCGATCGATGAAAGCAACCAATCACTACGCCGAAGTCAAGGACGTCGATCCGCTCGTCGCGCTCAACGCGCACACGCGCGAGCACATCGACCACTGGCTGACCAAGTTTCCGCCCGACCGCAAACGCTCGGCGCTGATCCAGGCATTGTTCGCGGCCCAGGAACAAAACGGCGGCTTTCTGACCGACGAGTTGATCACGGCGGTGACCAAGTATCTCGGCCTGCCCGCGGTATGGGGTTACGAGGTGGCGAGCTTCTATTCGATGTTCGAGACCACGCCGGTCGGGCGCAACAACGTCGCCGTGTGCACGAACATCTCGTGCTGGCTCAACGGCGGCGAAGGCATCCTCAAGCACTGCGAGAAGAAGCTCGGCATCAAGGTCGGCGAGTCGACCCCCGACGGTCGCGTCTACCTGAAGCAGGAAGAGGAATGCCTCGCGGCCTGCTGCGGCGCGCCGATGATGGTGGTCAACGGCCACTATCACGAGAAGCTGACGCCGGAGTCGGTTGACCAGATTTTGGATGGGTTGAAGTGACGCACGGGATGTGCGTCATCCCGGCAGGGAATGCCGGGATCCAGACTGCATGGATGCCACGTTTTCGTTATCCGCAGGCTGCCATCCATGGCACCTGGATTCCGGCATTCCCTGCCGGAATGACAAGCTAAGAGCTAAAGGCAACAAACATGTCTGTTGGCCCCGCACCGCAGGAACACCAAGTCGTCTACACGACGCTGCATTTCGATCAGCCCTGGTCGATGGACAGCTATCTGAAAGTCGACGGCTACAAGGCGTGGAAGAAGATTCTCGCCGACAAGCCCGATCCGGCTTCGATCGTCGACGAGCTGAAGAAGAGTTCGCTGCGCGGTCGCGGCGGCGCGGGCTTCCCGACCGGCTTGAAGTGGTCTTTCATGCCGAAGGGCACGATGCAGAAGTACATCCTGTGCAATTCGGACGAGTCCGAGCCGGGTACCTGCAAGGACCGCGACATTCTGCGCTTCAATCCGCACTCGGTTGTCGAAGGCTTGGCAATCGCTTGTTACGCAACCGGTTCGACCGTCGCCTACAACTACCTGCGCGGCGAGTTCCACCATGAACCGTTCGAGCACTTCGAGGCGGCGCTGAAAGAGGCATACGCGGCGGGCTTGCTCGGCAAGAACATCGGCGGCAGTGGCGTCGATTGCGACATCTACACCGCACTCGGTGCGGGCGCCTACATCTGCGGCGAAGAGACCGCGCTGATGGAATCGCTGGAAGGCAAGAAGGGCCAGCCGCGGTTCAAGCCGCCGTTTCCGGCCGGCTTCGGCCTCTACGGCAAGCCGACCACGATCAACAATACCGAGACTTATGCGTCGGTGCCGACGATCCTCAACAAGGGCGCCGAGTGGTTTCTTGCGCAAGGCAAGCCGAACAACGGCGGCCCGAAGATCTTTTCCGTATCGGGTCACGTCAACAAGCCGGGCAACTACGAGATCAAGCTCGGCACGCCGTTCTCCGAGTTGCTCGAAATGGCCGGCGGCGTGCGCAACGGCAACAAGCTCAAGGCCGTGATTCCGGGCGGCTCGTCGATGCCCGTGCTCAAAGCCGAGACGATGATGGGCTTGACGATGGACTACGACGCGATCCAGAAAGCCGGATCGGGCCTCGGTTCCGGCGCGGTCATCGTGATGGACGAAACGACGTGCATGGTGCGCGCCTGCCATCGCATCAGTCGTTTCTACTATGCCGAGTCCTGCGGTCAGTGCACGCCGTGTCGCGAAGGCACGGGCTGGATGTACCGCATGCTCACGCGCATCGTCGATGGCAAGGCGGAGCTTGGCGATCTCGACATGCTCAAGCAGGCTGCCGGCCAGATCGAAGGCCATACGATTTGCGCGTTCGGCGAAGCCGCCGCGTGGCCGGTGCAAGGCTTCCTGCGCCAGTTCTGGAGCGAATTCGAGTACTACATCAAGAACGGCCGCAGCATTGTCGATGCGCCGATGGGAGTGGCGGCATGAGCGCTCAACCCACAGCCCCCGCCGCGCCGCCGGCTCCTGTCAACAACGACCTCGTCAACATCGAGATCGACGGCAAGGCACTGCAGGTGCCGAAGAATTCGATGATCATCGCCGGTGCCGACAAGGCCGGCATTCCGATCCCGCGTTTCTGCTATCACGAGAAGCTGCCGATCGCCGCGAACTGCCGCATGTGCATGGTCGAGGTCGAGATGGGCGGCAAGCCGATGCCGAAGCCGCAGCCCGCGTGCGCGACTCCGGTCGCCGAGGGCATGAAGATCAGGACCGCTTCGCAGAAGGCGTTGTCGGCGCAGCGCAACGTGATGGAATTCCTGCTGATCAACCATCCGCTCGACTGCCCGATCTGCGACCAGGGCGGCGAATGCGAGCTGCAAGATCTATCGATGGGCTACGGCCGCTCGGTCTCGCGCTTCGTCGAACGCAAGCGCGTCGTGCCTGACGAAGATCTCGGCCCGCTGATCGAAACCGAGATGACGCGCTGCATCCAGTGCACGCGCTGCGTGCGCTTCATGACCGAAGTGGCCGGTTCGCCGGAACTCGGCGGTATGGGCCGCGGCGAAAATCTGGAAATCGGCACCTACATCGGCAAGACGATCGACAGCGAGCTCGGCGGCAACATCATCGACGTTTGCCCGGTCGGCGCGCTTACGAACAAGGTATTCCGCTTCAAGGCGCGTGCGTGGGAACTGATCGCGCGCGAATCGATCGGCTACCACGACGCGCTGGCCTCGAACCTCTGGCTGCACACGCGCCGCGGCGAAGTGCTGCGCACGGTGCCGCGCGACAACGAAGCGATCAACGAATGCTGGCTGTCGGATCGCGACCGCTACTCGCATCAGGGCCTGTACGCGCAAGACCGGGCGACCAAGCCGATGGTGCGCAAGAACGGAGAGCTCGTCGAAACGTCGTGGCAGGAGGCAATTGCCTTCGCCGCCGATGGTTTGAAGAAGCACGGCGCCGATGTCGGTGCGCTCGTCGCTCCATACGTGTCGAGTGAAGAAGGCCATCTGCTCGCGCAGATCGTGCGCGGCCTCGGCAGCGACAATATCGACCATCGCCTGCGCGTCGCCGACTTCGCCGACGGCGGCCCCACGGGCGCGACGTTCGAAACGCCGCTCGCGCAGATCGAAAAAGCCGGCGCCGTGCTGCTGGTCGGCAGCAACCCGCGCCACGATGCGCCGCTGCTCGGCCATCGCATTCGCAAGGCGTGGAAGCATGGCGCGAAAGTGTTCGCGGTCAACGTGCTCGACTACGATTTCAATTTCGATTTCCACCTCGGCGGCAAAGCCATCGTTCTGCCGTCGCAGTTGGTGGGTGAGCTCGCGGCGCTGGTCGCGGCGGCACGTGAAAATGGTGCGAGCGTGCCGGCAAATCTTGCATCCGCAGTCGATGCGGCGAAGCCGGCCGATGCGCATCGCGCCACGATCAAGGCGCTGCGCGAGGCAAGCGGCTCGGTGCTGATGTTCGGACACGACGCAGTGCATCACGCCCAGGCTTCGCTGCTGCGCGCGCTCGCGAAGTGTCTCGCCCAGGCGACGGGCAGCGCGTTCAACGAACTTGCCGACGGCGCGAATGCGCTCGGCCTCGCTCGCGTCGGCGTGCAGCCGCGCACGAACGGCCGCAATGCCGCGGCGCTGCTCGCACAGCCGACCAAGGCGCTGATCAGCTATCACCTCGGTGCCGAAGACACGAGCTCGCCGGCGGCCTACGATGTCGCGCGCGACAGCGCGCCGTTCGGCATCTATATCGGCGCGTTTGCCTGCAGCGGCGTGAAACGTACGGCGCAAGTCGTGCTGCCGGTCGGCCTGCCACCGGAAATCGACGGCAGCTACGTGAACGTCGACGGTGTAGTACAGACCGTCACTGCCGGCGCAAAGCTGCCGGGCGATGCGCGGCCTGGCTGGAAGGTGCTGCGTGCGCTCGGTGCCGCGCTGGGCTTACCCGGATTCGACTTCACCGAGTTCAGCGAAGTGCGCGCGTCGATCGCCGATGCGGTCGCGACGAAATCTTCAGCGACGCCGACGGGCGCCCTGGCTGCTTCGACGACGGTCTCGGTCGGAGTAGGTGTGTTCGAACGCATCTCGACCGTGCCGATCTATCGCAGCGATGCGATCGTGCGTCGTTCGCCTGCGCTGCAGGCGCATCCGCTTACCGGCGAATGCTCGCTCGGTCTGCACCCGGAAGACGCGTTGGCGCTCGGCCTGGGCAATGGCGGCAGAGCGAAAGTCAGCGCCGGCGCCGCGACGGTGGAGCTGCCGGTCGTGGTGACACGCGCGGTGCCGCGCGGCGGCGCGTGGATCGAAAAGACCTGGAAGCAGACGCGCGCGCTGCCGGGCAATGGCGGCGCACTGACGATAACGAGGGCCTGACGGCGTGCTTTCCAATTTCTTCCATTCCTGGATTCACGATCCGCTGATCGCTCACGCTGGCACGTTCGGCCTTGTCGTCTGGCTCGTGCTCTGCATCCTCGCGATCGCGGTGCCGGTGATCCTCACGGTCGCGCTTTACGTCTGGTGGGAGCGCAAGGTGCTCGGCTGGATGCACGTGCGCATGGGGCCGAACAGCGTCGGTCCCGCGGGTCTCGCGCAGACCTTTGCCGACGTGTTCAAGCTGCTGCTGAAGGAATACTTCATGCCGCAGGCGGCGAGCAAATTCCTGTTCGTGGTCGCGCCGCTGATCGCGCTCGTGCCGGCGTTCGCCGCTTGGGCGGTCGTGCCGTTCGACGACAAGGTCGTGCTCGCCGACGTCAATGCGGGCCTGCTCTATCTGCTCGCGATGACCTCGCTCGGCGTCTACGGCATCATCCTCGCCGGCTGGTCGTCGAACTCGAAATACGCGATGCTCGGCGCGATGCGCTCGGCCGCGCAGGTGGTTTCTTACGAAATCTCGATGGGCATGGCGCTCGTCGGCGTTCTGATCTGCGCGGGCAGCTTGAATCTGTCCGACATCGTGCGCGCGCAAGCGGGCAACTGGGGAATCCTCAACGGATTCTGGTTGCCGCTGTTTCCGCTGTTCCTCGTCTACTTCATTTCCGGCGTCGCCGAAACCAACCGCGCGCCGTTCGACGTGGCCGAGGGCGAATCTGAAATCGTCGCCGGCTTCCATGTCGAGTATTCGGGCGCGCCGTTCGCGGTGTTCTTCCTCACCGAATACGCGAACATGATCCTGATTTCGTTCCTCGCCTCGGTGCTGTTCCTCGGCGGCTGGAATTCGATCTTTCCGGTGTCGTGGGGATTCCTCGGCGCGCCGGGCTGGTGGTGGCTGTTCGCCAAGGCGTTCTTCTTCGCGTTCTTCTATCTCTGGTTCCGCGCCGCGTTCCCGCGCTACCGCTACGACCAGATCATGCGTCTGGGTTGGAAAGTCTTCGTGCCGATCACGATCGTCTGGGTGCTCGTTGCGGGCTGTCTCGTGTACTTCGATATCGTCGGCCCAGGCAAGGTGTAATGAAATGACCGCTGTCGTTCGCTATTTCAAAAGCCTGTTCCTGCTCGAGTTGCTCAAGGGCCTCGCGCTGACCGGCAAGTACATGTTCAAGCCGAAGTACACGATGCGCTATCCGATGGAAAAGATTCCGCAGTCGAATCGTTTCCGCGGACTGCATGCGTTGCGCCGCTATCCGAACGGCGAGGAGCGCTGCATCGCCTGCAAGTTGTGCGAGGCGGTGTGCCCGGCCCTGGCGATCACGATCGACTCCGAGCAGCGCGCTGACGGTACGCGCCGCACGACGCGCTACGACATCGACTTGTTCAAGTGCATCTACTGCGGCTTCTGCGAGGAAAGCTGCCCGGTCGACTCGATCGTCGAGACCAACATCCACGAGTACCACTTCGAGAAGCGCGGCGAGAACATCGTGACCAAGCCCCAACTGCTTGCGATCGGCGATCGTTTCGAGAAGGAAATCGCAGCGGCGCGCGCGCAAGACGCCGCGTATCGGTGAGGCATACATGAGTTTCGAACTGATCCTGTTCTACCTGTTCGCCACGGTGCTGACCGTCGCCGCTCTCGGCGTCATCACGGTAAAGAATTCCGTGCACGCGGCGCTGCTGCTCGTGCTGACGTTCTTCACCGCCGCCGCGCTGTGGCTGCTGCTGCAGGCCGAGTTCCTCGCGATCGCGCTCGTGCTCGTCTACGTCGGCGCGGTCATGGTGCTGTTCCTGTTCGTCGTCATGATGCTCGATATCAAGGTCGAGCCGCTGCGCGAAGGGTTCGTGCGTTATCTGCCGATCGGCGCGATCGTCGCGGTCGTGATGCTGGTCGAGATGCTCGGCCTGATCGGCCTCAAGACGATGTCGGCGCAGGCGCTGCCGGCCGATCCCGCGGGTGCGTCGAACACCGCGTGGCTCGGCAAGGCGCTGTTCACCCAGTTCCTGTTGCCGTTCGAAGTTGCTGCAGTGATCCTGACCGTTGCCCTCATTGCCGCGGTCATGCTGACCCTGCGTCGCCGCGTCGGCGTCAAATCGCAAGATCCGGCGAAGCAGGTCGCGGTCAAGGCGAGCGAGCGGGTGCGCATCGTCAAGATGGAAAGCGCGAGCAAGGGAGGCACGCCATGATCACCCTATCGCACTACATCGTGCTCGGCACAATCCTGTTCTGCATTTCCGTTGCGGGCATCTTCATCAACCGCAAGAACGTCATTGTGCTGTTGATGTCGATCGAGCTGATGCTGCTCGCGGTCAACACGAACTTCGTCGCGTTCTCGCGCTTCCTCGGCAACGTCGACGGCCAGGTGTTCGTGTTCTTCATCCTGACCGTGGCGGCGGCGGAGTCGGCGATCGGCCTGGCGATCCTTGTCACCCTGTTCCGCAACCGCGCGACGATCAACGTCGGCGAACTCGATTCGATGAAAGGCTGATCGGCATGCAACTGAATCCCATCGTTCTGCTGATCATCGCTCTTGCACCGCTCGTCGGCGCGGTCGTCGCCGGCATCTTCCGCAATCAGGTTGGCCGCGTCGGCGCGCATACGGTGACGATTGCCGGCGTGGCGTTGTCCTGCGTACTGTCGTTCTACGTGCTCTACCAGCTTGTTTGGGGCGGAGCGGAGCCGTACAACGCGAATCTCTACACCTGGTTCCAGGTCGGTGGCATCGATGCGCATGTCGGCTTTCTTGTCGACCGGCTCACCGCGATGATGATGGTCGTCGTCACCTTCGTCTCGCTGATGGTGCACGTCTACACGATCGGCTACATGGCCGAGGACGACGGTTATCAGCGCTTCTTCAGCTACATCGCGCTGTTCACCTTCTCGATGCTGATGCTCGTCATGAGCAACAACTTCCTGCAGCTGTTCTTCGGCTGGGAAGCGGTCGGCCTCGTCTCGTATCTGCTGATCGGTTTCTGGTTCAAGCGCCCGACCGCGGTGTTCGCGAACATGAAGGCGTTCATCGTCAACCGCGTCGGCGACTTCGGCTTTCTGCTCGGCATCGCCGGCGTGCTGTATTTCTTCCACACGCTCGACTATGCGACGGTGTTTGCGCACAGCGAAGCGCTGAGCGGCAAGACGCTCGAGATTTTCAGCGGCGATCCGTGGTCGGCGGCGACGGTGATCTGCATCTGCCTGTTCATCGGCGCGATGGGCAAGTCCGCGCAGGTACCGCTGCACGTGTGGCTGCCGGACTCGATGGAAGGCCCGACACCGATCTCCGCCTTGATCCACGCCGCCACCATGGTGACTGCGGGCATCTTTATGGTCGCACGCATGTCGCCGCTGTTCGAACTTTCGGAAACGGCGCTGTCCTTCGTGCTCGTGATCGGTGCGACCACGGCGTTCTTCACCGGCCTGATCGGCATCGTGCAGAACGACATCAAGCGCGTCGTCGCCTATTCGACCTTGTCGCAGCTCGGCTACATGACCGTCGCGCTCGGCGTGTCGGCGTACTCGGCCGCGGTATTCCACCTGATGACGCACGCGTTCTTCAAGGCGCTGCTGTTCCTCGGCGCGGGCTCGGTCATCATCGCGATGCACCACGAACAAGACATGCGCTACATGGGCGGCCTGCGCAAGTACATGCCGATCACCTTCATCACTGCGTGGATCGGCACGCTCGCGCTGACCGGCATGCCGGGTTTTGCCGGGTTCTATTCGAAGGACGCGATCATCGAGGCGGTGGGCGAGTCGCATCGCTGGGGCGCCGGTTACGCCTATCTGTGCGTTCTGCTCGGCGTCTTCGTCACTGCGTTCTACAGCTTCCGCCTGTTGTATCTGACGTTTCACGGCAAGGAGCGTTTCGTTGTCGATCATGGCCATGGTCACGGTCATGACGACCACGGCCACCATGAGCCGGGGCATCTCGCCCACGAACCGCACGAATCACCGGCCGTCGTGACCTGGCCGCTGATGGCGCTCGCCGTGCCGTCGATCGTCATCGGTGCGCTGACGGTCGGTTCGATGCTGCATGGCGATTATTTTGGCAGCGCGATTCGTGTTGCGCACGAGGCAGGTGAGGGCGCGCATGGTGAATTCGTGGGCTGGTTCCAGACGATGCTGGAAGGCTTCGTCGGCGCGCCGTTCATTCTTGCCTTTCTCGGCTTCGCGTTGTCTACCTACATCTATCTGTTCAACCCGGCCATCGCCGACAAGACGAAGAATGCGCTCTATCCGCTGTGGAACATGCTCGACAAGAAATACTGGTTCGACCCGATCTATCAGGCCGTGTTCGCGCGTGGCAGCGTCGTGCTCGGCCGTGGCTTGTGGAAGGGCGGCGATGTCGGCGTGATCGATAACGTGCTGATCGACGGCTCGGCCGCCGCGGTTGCGCGCACGGCGGGCGTCGTGCGCTGGCTGCAGACAGGTTACCTGTATACCTATGCGTTCGCGATGATCCTCGGGCTCGTGTTCCTGCTCGGCGGGTTGTGGTGGGTGGTCGGGAAATAATTTTTACTCGTCATTTCGCCTTTGCGGACTGCATAGGCAGGATGCCGAAGCGAACATTCGCGTAGCGAGTGACGCAAAGCGGGGGCCGCAGGACGCGACCAATCAATGACGAACGAAAAGAACAAATGGGAAATGATGGAATGATGCAATCGCTGTTGAGCATCCTGATCTGGTTGCCGATCGCTGGCGGCTTCGCCGTGCTCGCGCTCGGCACGCATCGTGCGAAAGAGGCGCGCTGGCTCGCGCTGGCCGTGGCCGTGGCAACTTTCATAGTCAGCATTCCGCTGCTGACCGGCTACGACGCGGCCGCAGGCACGATGCAGTTCATCGAACAGCATCGCTGGATCGCCGCGATCAACGCCAACTACCACCTCGGCGTCGACGGCATCTCGGTCGCATTGATCGTGCTGACAACCTTCGTCACTGTGCTCGTCATCCTCGGCGCCTGGGACTCGGTGCACGACAAGGTCAACCAGTACCTGGCCGCGTTCCTCGTGCTCGAAGGTCTCATGGTCGGCGTGTTCTGCGCGCTCGACGCGTTGCTGTTCTACGTGTTCTTTGAAGGCATGCTGATCCCGATGTTCATCATCATCGGCATCTGGGGTGGTCCGCGCCGCGTCTATGCGACCTTGAAGTTCTTCCTCTACACATTCTTCGGTTCGATCTTCATGCTGGTCGGCTTGATCTGGCTGTACATGCAGTCGAACAGCTGGGAGTTGTCGCAGCTCGCCGCCCTCAAGCTGACCCTGACCCAGCAATCGTGGCTGTTCTTCGCCTTCCTGGTCGCGTTCGCGGTCAAGGTGCCGATGTGGCCGGTGCATACCTGGCTGCCCGACGCGCACGTCGAAGCGCCGACCGGCGGTTCGGTCATTCTGGCCGCAATCATGCTGAAGATCGGCGGCTACGGTTTTCTGCGTTTCTCGCTGCCGATCACGCCGGATGCGAGCCAGCATTTCGCCTGGCTACTGATCGCGTTGTCGCTGATCGCGGTCATCTACATCGGTTTCGTCGCCCTCGTGCAGGAGGATATGAAGAAACTGATCGCGTACTCGTCCGTGTCGCACATGGGCTTCGTCACGCTCGGCATCTTCATCGCGCTCGCCCTCGTGCGCGTGAGCGGCAACAAGGACGCAGCCTACCTCGGCGTGTCCGGCGCGATGGTGCAGATGATCTCGCATGGCTTCGTATCCGGCGCGATGTTCTCGTGCATCGGCGTGATCTACGACCGCATGCACACGCGCATGATCAAGGATTACGGCGGAGTCGTGAACACGATGCCGTGGTACGCCGCTTTCGTCGTGTTCTTCGCCATGGCCAATTGCGGCCTGCCTGGCACCAGCGGTTTCGTCGGCGAGTTCATGGTCATCCTCGCCAGCTTCCAATCGAACTTCTGGATCGCCGCGCTCGCTGCGTTCACCCTGATCATCGGTGCGGCATACACGCTGTGGCTGGTCAAGCGCGTGATCTGGGGCGAGGTGACCAACGATCACGTTGCCAAGCTCAAGGACATCGATGCACGCGAGGCGCTCGTACTCGGCGCATTTGCCGCGATGACGCTGCTGTTCGGCATCTGGCCGGAGCCGCTGACGCATTTGATGGATGCTTCGGTCAAGCACATCGTCGATCAGTTGCTCGTGGTCAAGACCGGCTAGACGACCGTTTTTTGCTGTCGCGCGCAGGGAAGCGCGCATAAATGAGATGAACCATGTCTTTCAGTATCCAAGACCTCCAGCTGATCCTGCCCGAAGCATTCCTGCTGTTCGCCATCTGTACGGTGATCGCGGTGGATCTCGTCATCAAGCCTGCGCAGCGTGATGCGACGCATTGGTTGTCGATCGGGGTCGTCGTTGGGACGTTGCTCCTGGTCATCATCGATCGCAGCGCGGATGTGCGCGGCTTTTCCGGCATGTTCGTGCACGATGCGGTAGCGCGCCTGCTCAAGGTGTTCATCCTTCTCGTCACCATCGCCGTGTTCGTCTATGCGCGTACCTACCTGAAGGATCGCAAGCTGTTCGTCGGCGAATTCCACATGCTGGTGTTGTTCGCGGTGCTCGGCATGATGCTGCTCGTTTCCGCCGGCAGTCTGGTGATGATCTACGTCGGCCTCGAACTGTTGACGCTGTCTTCATATGCCCTGGTCGCGCTGAACCGCGATTCGCCGCTGTCGTCCGAAGCGGCGATGAAGTACTTCGTGCTCGGCGCGCTCGCCTCGGGCATCCTGCTCTATGGCATGTCGATGATCTACGGCGCGACCGGCGCGCTCGATCTGCAGAAGATCCACGCAGTCGCATCGCTTGCTGCGGGCAGCTCGCACCAGACGCTGCTCGCCTTCGGCCTGGTCTTCCTCGTCGCCGGCATTGGTTTCAAGTTCGGCGCGGCGCCGTTCCATATGTGGTTGCCCGACGTCTACCAGGGTTCGCCGACCGCGGTCACCACGTTCATCGGCTCGGCGCCGAAGATCGCCGCGTTCGGTATGGCCTGGCGCCTGCTCGATGGCGCGCTCGGCGGGCTGCATCCGCACTGGGGCGAAATGCTCGCCGTGCTCGCCGTGCTGTCGCTCGCGATCGGCAATGTCGTCGCCATTGCGCAGACCAACCTCAAGCGCATGCTCGCGTACTCGACGATCTCGCACGTCGGCTTCCTCCTGCTCGGCCTCGCCAACGGCACGCCGTCGGGCTATGCCGCGGCGATGTTCTACGCGATCGCCTACGCGATCATGTCGGCTGCGGCTTTCGGCTCGATCCAGTTGCTCGCGCGCGCCGGTTTCGAGGCCGAGGAGATCGACGACTTCAAGGGTCTCAACCAGCGCAACCCGTGGTACGCATTCGTCGTCCTGCTCGTGATGGCCTCGCTCGCCGGCATCCCGCCACTGTTCGGCTTCTTCGCCAAGCTCATGGTGCTCAAGGCGGCGCTCGACGCGGGCATGCTCTGGCTTGCGATCGTCGCGATCGTCTTCGCCATCGTCGGTGCGTTCTACTATCTGCGCGTGATCAAGGTCATGTACTTCGATCCGCCGGAGACGAAGGACGCGCTCGCCCTGCCGCAGGACATTCCGCTGCGCTGGGTGCTGTCGATCAACGGCGCCGCGCTGCTGTTTCTCGGCCTGTTCTTCGGCCCGCTGCTGAGCTGGTGCTATCGGGCGATGGGCGCGGGTTGAAGTCGATTCAAGCCGACAAGGCTCGGCGTTCTTGCAAAATACCGCCATCTGCGACTAGAATAGCGGCTCTGGTGCGGGGTGGAGCAGTCTGGCAGCTCGTCGGGCTCATAACCCGAAGGTCGTAGGTTCAAATCCTGCCCCCGCTACCAATTTTCTCGCAGGATGCGACTCGCCGGTTTCTGGATCAAAACGGCGGACTAAGGAATGGGCCTCTGGCCCATTTTTTGTTTCTGCGGATTCGCAAAAAGACGCCGCAAAGACCTCGGCTTTTAATTGAAGAGTGCGGGCAGGAAGCCCGCTTCGTGATCGTCGCGTTCAAGGACGAACGCACAGGTAAACCCATGAGAAATGAGGAATTGACCAATCTGGTAGCGCCCGCGATCGCCGACATGGGGCTGGAATGCCTCGGCGTCGAGTACAGCCCGTCGCACGGCAATTCGCTGGTGCGCGTGTACATCGATCGCATGGATGCACCGGTGACCGTGGATGATTGCGAGGCGGTCAGTCGCCAGGTGTCGGCGCTGTTCGACGTGAACGATCCGATCGTTGGACGCTACACGCTCGAAGTGTCCTCGCCGGGACTCGACCGGCCGCTGTACACGCCAGGGCAGTTCGCGCGTTTCGTCGGCGAGGACGCAAAGATCGAGTTGAGTTTGCCGCTCAACGGGCGGCGCCGTTTTCAGGGGCCGATTCTCGCGGTGGAAGGCGAGACGATCACGGTCGAACAAGACGGTGCCGCAGTTAATATCCCGCACGGCAACGTGCACAGAGCCAAGCTCATGCCGCGGTTCGACGAGCCGAAGAAGCCGGGAAAAGGTGGCAAAACGGAAAAAGATAAAAAGGGATAAACGTTTTTATACGGGAGATGTCGCTTGCAATACCGCGATGTCTTTCCCTCATCCGGCCCTTCGGGCCACCTCTCCCGAGTGGAGAAGGGAAGCTTAAGAGACAAGAAGATGAGCAAAGAAATGCTGTTGGTAGCCGACGCAGTGGCCAACGAGAAGGGCGTCGATCGCGACGTGATTTTTCACGCACTTGAGGCTGCGCTCGCCTCGGCGGCGAAGAAGCGCTATCCGAATGAGGATGTCGCCGCGCGCGTATCCATCGATCGCCACAGCGGCGAGTATGAAACGTTCCGCCGCTGGGAAGTGGTCGCCGACGACGTGGTCATGGAATCGCCGGACCGCCAGTTGCGCCTCATGGACGCGGTCGACGTCAAGCCTGACGCGCAGATCGGCGACTTCATCGAGGAGAAGATCGAGAACCCCGATTTCGGCCGCATCTCGGCGCAGGCTGCCAAGCAGGTCATCGTGCAGCACGTGCGCGAGGCCGAGCGTGCACTCGTCGTTTCCGCGTTCAAGGATCGCGTCGGCGAACTCGTTACGGGCGTGGTCAAGCGTGTCGAGCGCGGTTCGATCTATCTTGACCTCGGCGGCAATGCCGAGGCCTACATCGCGCGCGACAAGGCGATCCCGCGCGAAGCGGTGCGCGCAGGCGACCGCGTGCGCGGCTATCTGTACGAAGTGCGTGCCGAGCAGCGCGGCCCGCAGTTGTTCGTCTCGCGCACCGCGCCGGAATTCATGATCGAACTGTTCAAGCTCGAAGTGCCGGAAGTCGGCCAGGGTCTGGTCGAGATCAGGGCGGCCGCACGCGACGCGGGCGACCGCGCCAAGATCGCCGTGATCGCGCACGACCATCGCACCGATCCGATCGGCGCCTGCATCGGCATGCGCGGCTCGCGCGTGCAGGCGGTGTCGAACGAGCTCAACGGCGAGCGCATCGACATCGTGTTGTGGAACGAGAATGCCGCGCAGTTCGTGATCAACGCGATGGCGCCGGCCGAAGTGCAGTCGATCATCGTCGACGAGGACAAGCATTCGATGGACATCGCCGTCGCCGAGGACAAGCTCTCGCAGGCGATCGGCCGCGGCGGCCAGAACGTGCGCCTAGCGTCCAAGCTGTCCGGCTGGCAGCTCAACGTGATGACCCAGGACCAGGTCGCGGCGAAGTCCGAGGCCGAGCAGGTCGCGGCGCGTGAATTGTTCCAGGCCAAGCTCGAGGTCGATGCGGAAATCGCCGCGATCCTCGTGCAGGAAGGTTTTTCGACGGTCGAGGAAATCGCCTACGTGCCGACCGCGGAATTGCTCGGCATCGAAGGCTTCGACGAGGACATCGTCGAGGAGCTGCGCGCGCGTGCGCGCGACGCGCTGCTCACCGACGCCCTCGCGGTCGAAGAAGACATCGACGAGCACAAGCCGGCAGACGATCTGCTTGCCGTGCCGGGCATGGACGAGGCGACCGCATTCACGCTCGCGCAGCACAAGATCGTCACGCGTCAGGATCTGGCCGACCTCGCCACCGACGAACTGGTCGAGTTGGCGATCGATGGTATCGACGAAAAGCATGCGTCGGCGCTGATCATGGCGGCGAGACAGGCCGAGGCCGCGTAGCCGGCAAATTTTTCAGGGCGAATCAGGTGTGTGTATGAACGCTTGAACTGACAATCCCGTCATCCCGGCTTTGCTTTGATGACGGCAAAAAGTAACTGAGGCAATGTGCGGGCGAAATTCGCACGGCGCCGCGAGGAGAAGCAAGAATCATGTCGGACGTAACGATCAAACAACTAGCCGGTGTACTCGGCATGAGCGCGGACAAGCTGATTTCGCAGCTGAACAGCGCCGGCATGAAATTCTCCAGCCCTGACCAGGTCGTCTCAAGCACGGATAAGGTCAAGCTGCACGGCTTCCTGCGCCGCACCCACGGCAAGGGCGAGGGTTCTAGCGGCGGCGAAGACAACGCACCGCGCCAGGTGACGCTCAAGCGCCGCACGGTCAGCGAACTGACGGTCAATCAGGGCGCGACGCGCGGCAAGACGGTCAACGTCGAAGTGCGCCAAAAGCGCACCTACGTCAAACGCAGCGAAATTTCGCCGGAGCAGCAACCGGATGCCGAGCGAGAGGATGCGCTGAAGAAGCTTGCCGAGTCGCAACTCAAGCGCGAGACCGAAGAAATCACGCGCCAGGACCGCGAACGTCGCCGCCTTGAAGAAGAGGCGAAGCTGCGCGCGGCTGAGGAAGCGCGTGTGCGCGCGGAAACCGAAGCTCGCGAGGTCGCGGCCAAGGCCGCCGCCGAGCAGGCGGCGAAGCAGCCGGCTGCCGATGCGGAAAAACCGGCCGAACGCGTGGCCAAAACCGACGCCGCGACACCGGCGCGGAAACCGGCCGAAGCGCCGCGGCCGCGGCCTGCTCGTGTCAATGGCAACGGCGAAGCCGAAAGTGCGCATGCCGCCGCCGCTCGGCATAAAAAGCATGGCTCGCATCGCATGCCCGCGGAAAGCGATGGCACGCCACGATATTTCGGTGCCGAGCTGCACCTCTCCGACGAAGGCCACGCGCGTCGTGGCGCGATCAAGCGCAAGCCGCGCCGTCAGGTCGAGCAGGTGCGTTCGCCGTCGAGCGGTCCGCACGGCTTCTCGCGGCCGACTGCGCCGGTCACGCGCGACATTGCGATCGGCGAATCGATCCTCGTTTCCGACCTGGCCCAGAAGATGGCGGTCAAGGGCGCGGATGTGGTCAAAGCGCTGTTCAAGATGGGCGTGATGGCGACGATCAATCAGCCGATCGACCACGACACGGCCGTGCTGGTAGTCGAGGAACTTGGCCACAACGCGACGCGTCTCGAGGAGGACAATGCCGAGACTACGTTGGCCAAGGTCGAGATCGTCGGCAATAGAGAGTCGCGCCCGCCCGTGGTCACGATCATGGGCCACGTCGATCACGGCAAGACGTCGCTACTCGACTACATTCGTCGCACCAAGGTTGCCTCGGGCGAAGCCGGCGGCATCACCCAGCACATCGGCGCGTATCACGTGAAGACCGATCGCGGCGTGATCTCGTTCCTCGACACGCCTGGCCACGCCGCGTTCAGCGCGATGCGCGCGCGCGGTGCGAAGTTGACCGACATCGTCGTACTCGTCGTCGCCGCAGACGACGGTGTGATGCCGCAGACGATCGAAGCGATCAACCACGCGCGCGCCGCGAAGGTGCCGCTGATCGTGGCGATGAACAAGATGGACAAGCCCGAAGCGAACCCCGACCAGGTCAAGCAGGGTCTCGTCCAGCACGAAGTGGTGCCGGAAGAGTGGGGCGGCGACGTGCAGATCGTGCCGGTGTCGGCGAAGACCGGCGATGGCGTCGACAACCTGCTCGAATCGATCCTGCTGCAGGCCGAAGTCATGGAACTGACCGCGGTCAAGGACGGTCGCGCCGCCGGCGTCGTGGTCGAGTCGAGTCTCGACAAGGGCCGCGGTCCGGTCGCTACCGTGCTCGTCCAGCAGGGCACACTGAAGAAGGGCGACTTCATCGTCTGCGGTGTCGAATACGGCCGCGTGCGTGCGCTGTTCAACGAGAGCGGTCAGCAGGTTGATGCGGCCGGCCCGTCGATTCCGGTGCAGTTGCTCGGTCTCTCCGGCGTGCCTGAAGCCGGCGACGACTTCATCGTCGTGCAGGACGAACGCCTGGCCAAGGACGTCGCCCTCGAGCGCCAGCACAAGCGCCGCGACGCGCGCCTGCTCAAACAGGCTGGCAACCGCATGGAAGACATCATGGCGCAGATGGGCCAGGGCGAGGGCGCGCAAACGCTCAATCTCGTGGTCAAGGCCGACGTTCAAGGTTCGGCTGAAGCGCTGCGCGATGCGCTGACCAAGATCGGCAACGACAAGATCAAGGTCAACGTGATCGGTTCTGGCGTCGGCGGCATCACCGAGTCCGACGCGACGCTCGCCGCGGCGTCGAAGGCCGTGATCATCGGCTTCAACGTGCGCGCCGATGCGTCCGCACGCAAGATCATCGAGACCAACGGCCTCGACTTGCGCTATTTCTCGATCATCTACGATGTGATCGACCAGGTGAAGCAGGTCGCTTCGGGTCTGCTCGGCAACGAGATCCGCGAAGAAATCATCGGTGTGGCCCAGGTGCGCGACGTGTTCCGCTCATCCAAGTTCGGCGCGATCGCGGGTTGCATGATCATCGAGGGCACGGTCAAGCGCAACAAGCCGATCCGCGTGTTGCGCGACAACACCGTCATCTTCCAGGGTGAACTCGAATCGCTGCGGCGTTTCAAGGAAAACGTCGAAGAGGTACGCAACGGCATGGAGTGCGGCATTGGCGTCAAGCAATACAACGACGTCAAGCCGGGCGACCAGATCGAGTGCTTCGAGCGCATCGAGGTGGCGAGGACTCTGTAAGGTCGATTCCCGCGACAGGAGAAAAAGGGGCGGCATCGTCCCTTTTTCTTTTTCTTGCCGTTTCTAGTTTCGTCGGAGTGACGGCGTAAGATTGCATCCTGTTCCATCCCACTACGCGAGTACGCGCGCTGATCATGAATTCTCGCCGGTTCACATCGTCCGTGTTGTTCATACTGTTTTTTGCCGTGGCGGCGCAGGCCCAGGACAATACGTCGAAGACGGATGCGGCCGGCACGGTTTCCTCGCCCGCCGCGCGTTTTCCATTCTCGGTCTTCGCCTCAAAGGAAGCGCTTGCGCGTTTCGGCGGAATATTCAACGAAGGCAAGGCGGCACCGCCGCTGGGCCAAGATATCCAGGCCAGTCGCACGTTCTACGACAAGATCAACAGCGACCGCGCCGAACGGATGAAGAAGCTTTATCCGGTCGAGATTGCGGCGCAGAAGTTCGCTGGCGTCGCCGCCGATGTGGTGACGCCGAAAGGTGGTGTCGACGCGCGCAACACGCAGCGCGTGCTGATCAACCTGCATGGCGGCGCGTTCCTCTGGGGCGCGGGCTCGGGCGGCTTGGTTGAGGCGATTCCAGTCGCGAGCGTCGGCAAGATCAAGGTGATCACGGTCGACTATCGCCAAGGCCCCGAACACACGTTCCCTGCCGCGAGCGAGGACGTGGAGAAGGTATACCGCGAGCTTCTTAAAACCTACAAACCGCAGAACATCGGCATCTACGGCTGCTCGGCCGGCGGCGCGCTGACTGCGGAAGCAATCACGTGGCTGCAGACGAAAAACCTTTCTGCTCCGGGTGCGATCGGCATTTTCTGCGCCGGTGTCGTCGATTTCGCCGGCGATTCCGCCTACATCGGTCATCTGTTGATGGGTGAACCGGTGCCCGAGCACGCGTTTCCGCTGACCGCGCTGCCGTATTTCAGTGGCGCCGATCCCGCGAGCCCGCTTGTCATTCCGGGTGTTTCGCGCGAGGTGCTGACGAAGTTTCCGCCGACGTTGCTGGTTTCCGGTTCACGCGACTTCGCGATGAGTGCGGCCTTGCGCAGCAACGAACTGCTGACCGAGGCCGGCGTAAAAACCGAACTGCACGTCTGGGAAGGCATGTGGCATTCGTTCTTCTCCGACCCGGAGTTACCCGAGTCGAAGGCGATGTACGCCGTCGTCGCGCGCTTTTTCGACCGCGAACTCGGTCGCGCTGGCGCATCAAACAAGAGGCACTGATTATGGCTACACGTTCTTTCAACCGTGCTGACCGTCTCTCCGCCGAACTGCGCCGTCTGATCGGTACGATGGTGCATGAGAGCGTGCGCGACAACGCGCTGCCGTCGATGAGCGTGTCCGATGTCGAAGTCACCAAGGATTTCGATGTCGCGACGATCTTCGTCACCGCGTTGCTGCCCGACACGGCGAAGGATGGCGTTAAGGCACTCAACGAGCTCGCCAAGGAGTTCCGTCGCGAACTGTCGCGCACGATGAAAATTCGCCGCGTGCCCGAGCTGCGTTTCCGCTACGACGATTCGCTCGATCGCGGCGAGCGCATCGAGGCCCTGCTGCGCGAAAAGCCATAGTTTGCTTTCCGCGCGACGGAGAAGAAGCGACCGAGCGGTCTTACGCGTGAGTTCAAGAAGCAAATTTCGCGACATCAGCGGCATCCTGTTGCTCGACAAGCCACCGGGCTTGAGTTCGAATCAGGCGCTGCAAAAGGCGCGGCATCTATTCGGTGCGAAAAAGGCCGGCCATACCGGCAGCCTCGATCCGCTCGCAACCGGGCTGCTGCCGATCTGTTTCGGCGAAGCGACCAAAATCGCGGGCTATCTGCTCGGTGCGCGCAAGGCTTATGCGGCGCAATGCCGGCTCGGGGTGACAACGACGACCGACGATGCGGAAGGCGAGGTCGTGCGCACGCGCATGGTTCCCGAGCTGGATGACGCACGGATCGAGTCGGCGCTTGCCGGGCTGCGCGGTCGCATCGTGCAGATCCCGCCGGCCTATTCGGCGATCAAGCAGGGTGGCGTGCCACTGTACAAGCGTGCGCGACGTGGCGAGGAAGTCGAAGTACCGTCGCGCGAGGTCGAAGTGCACGCGTTCGATCTGGTAGAACGCAGCGGCGATCTGCTGACGCTGCACGTCGAATGCGCCTCGGGCACTTATGTGCGCAGCCTCGCGCGCGATCTTGGCGAGAAGCTAGGTTGCGGAGCGCACCTGACTGCGCTGCGTCGTGAATGGGTCGAGCCATTCAGGCAACCGGCCATGCATACGCTGGGCGAACTCGAGCAGGCCCTTGCCAATGGCGTGGAATTGGATTCCTTGCTGCTGCCGCTGCAGTCGGGATTGCAAGCAATGCCCCGAATCGAATTGGACGAAATCCAGGAGGCGCGTCTGCGCCACGGGCAGACCGTGCACATCGATGGTGCGGTTGCCACCAATCAGGCATGTGCGTTCGGCCGCGGCGGCAGGCCGGTCGCGCTCGTTGCGATCGACAATGCCGGCGCAGTGCGTATCCTGCGCGGTTTTGCACCTCAGTCGGATTGATGTTTTGTGTGTTTTGTGATATAGATCACTAATCGCTGTAATCTGTTCGTTGTCGGGCTGCAAGGGCTTGACGAATGGGTTGGAAGTGGGGCTTGCTGCTGTGGAACAGGGCGCAGCGAATACGCCGGCAGTTCACGGATAAGGCGGAATTGCGGGTACGACTGGGAAAGGGGTTACGCCGATTAGGTTCGTGGCGTTTCTTGGTCAGTCGCACCGCAATCGATTCGCTCTCTTCGAGAAGCCTGCGGGGACTCGCAAATAGCACACCCGACGCGAGCCGGGGTCGCAAAGCTACGGGTCCGAGGCGGAGCTTCGGACAGCCGGGTTGCCGAGAACAGCCACTTGGCCTACGGCATTTTTGCATTCTGATCTTGCGGCCGCAGACCTGAGCAGGGGTCTGGTCATGCCTGCCTTCTTCCATCGCACGGGCGTGCCTCCATGAGGTACGGCGGCGCTGCGCGTCGCGTTTTTCGCACGCCGTAATCGCCGCCTGTTTTTTCCGCATCGAGTTTTGAGACGAGCGCTCAAGCATACGCGTCCGCGCAAGCGAGACGCGGCGGGCGGTGCTCGCTCTGTTGAAAACGGGAGTTGGGAAACAGGAAGTTCACGGTCTCGAAAAGAGCAAACCCGGCGCAAGCCGGGGACGCAAAGCCACGGATCCAGACGTGAGCCTGGATGGCCGGACCGCCGAGCGATACCAATCGATCCGCCGACGTGCAACCAAAGAAGCCACGGCCGCGGACCTTTCGGGAGCTCAAGTCATGGGAACCTTTCGTACGAGAATCGGCCGCCTATGCGCGGCACTGGCATTATTGTTCAGCGGAACGGCACTCGCCGCCGATCCACCCAGCGCGGACGGGGTCAGTCCGATCGTCGTCGACGGCGTCAACGTCACGAGTTGCTCGGACATCAACGCGGACATTGCGCCGTACGGCATCAGCATCGACGCCACCGTCATGGTTGACGAGCCCAGCGCTGGTGATTTCACTGCGCCGGACGGCACGACATTTCACATCACGTTCGATCCGTCGACGGGTCAGGTCGGCTGGTCGGCGAGCACCGGCATGGATGCGGTGGCGGTCAAGGGCGGCAACGGTGCCAACATCTACGTCTACGATCCGACCATCAATGGCCAGGACGACGAGTCGAAGGACGCAACGTCGGACAGTGGTTTGCTTACGCCACTGCTCTGCGGTAGCGACAACAACGTGCGCTGCGGTTTCAGTCACATGGTGTTCTGCTACGACTATCACTTGCAGGTCAGCAAGACCGCCGATCCGACCTTCACGCGCACTTATCCGTGGACGTTGACCAAATCGGTGTCGCCGACGCCGCTCAATCTGTTCAACGGCGATTCGGGCGATGTGCTCTACACAGTCACTGCAACCAAAGGCGCGCCGGTCGACTCGAACTTCACGATGAGCGGCACGGTGACGATCACCAATCCGGCGCCGTTTGCGGCCACGATCACCGCGATCGCGGATCAACTCAATGACGGCACGCCGATCAGCCTGAGTTGTGCGACCGGAACGCTAGCCGCGCACGCGACGGAGACCTGCAGCTATGGTCCCGTCGTGGTCAGCGGGGTCAGCGCCGGTGGTTCGAAAGTCAATACGGTCAGCGTGACGACCAGTGGCGATGTCGGTGGCGGCTCCGCATCGGCGACCGCGACGTTCACGACGCCCGGCACGGTCGTCAACGACTCGATCACGGTAACCGACTCCCATCCCGGGGCCAGCGGTGCGCCGTGGACATTCAACGGCACCGGCAGTGTGACCTACGGCAAGACATTCGACTGCACGGGGCAGGGCAACCAACCGACCTATAGCTACGTGTTCGACAATACCGTGTCGACGACCGCGAACGGCGTGAACCCGGCCAGTGCCGAAGTCGTGGTCAATTGCTACAGCCTCGCGGTCAGCAAGACGGCCAACACGAGCTTCAACCGTGCCTGGGCCTGGAACATAACCAAATCCTACGTCTCGCCTCCGCTGACGGTCGACACCAACAATGACGGCACTCCGGATGCGCTGCTGCTGTCGGCGAACCAGACGGTTAACCTGGGCTATACCGTCACCGTCAGCGCTACGTCGAGCGACAACACCGCGGCGGTCAGCGGCATCATCACGATCAGCAACAACGATCCGGGCCGCAGTGCGACGCTGCTCGGCGTGATCGACGTGGTCTCCACGGCGCTGAACATGAGCGTCAGCTGTCCGTCCTCGACCGTGCCTGCCGGCGGTTGGCTGCAATGCACCTACTCGGGCAGCCTGCCTGACAAGGCTGCGCGGACCAACCTGGCCACGGCGACGCAGCAGAACTATCACTACGACGCGAGCGGCGTCGGCACACCGGCCGGATCGACGCAGTACTCGGGCATGGCGGCGGTCACGTTCGGCACGCCTGCCAATCTGGTCGACCAGTGCATCACTCTTTCCGACGCGTTCAACAATGGCACGCCTGCGCCTCTCGGCGGTTTGATCTGTGCGCCTGCGGGTGGAGGCACTTGGTCGCAAACCGTCACCTATACGGCGAGCTTCACCTGGGATCCGGCATTGGGCACGTGCAAGACGATCGCAGTGCCAAACGCCGCGAGCTTCCTGACCAACACGACGGGCGCAACCGGCAGCAGCACGGCGACGATCAACATCACCAACCGCGATTGCGCGCAGGGCTGCACCCTGACCCAGGGCTACTGGAAGACACACAGCAAGTACGGCCCGGCGAAGTCCGACCCGACCTGGAATCTCGTGCAGCCGAACGGACCCGATACGACGTTCTTCTACAGCGGAGAATCCTGGTACCAGGCATTCTGGACCACGCCGGCCGGCGGCAACGCGTATTGGGTACTGGCGCATCAGTACGAGGCGGCGGTCCTGAACCAACTTAACGGTGCTTCGCAGCCGCCTCAGGTGCAATTCGCGATAAGCCAGGCCTTTGGCCTGTTCAACAACCCGACGAATACGCCTGCCTACGTTGGCGCGCTGAAGTCGAACAACGCATTGCGCCAGCAATTCATCAGCGACGCGGCGATTCTCGACATGTACAACAACGGCAACTATCCGGGCGGTCCCGCGCATTGCAGCGAGGATTCGACTTCGAGTTCGTCGCCGTAGTACCGGCTGGACCCCGGGCGGTCTTGACCGCCCCCGACGGCGCGCCCAAGTGGCGCGCCGTCTCTTTGGACGCAAAACCCCTCAGGCTGCACCTTTGCCGAAAAACCGGTTATAATGGGAAGCTTTTTCAAAGCCGATTAGGCACTTGCGCGTCGTTTCGCGCATGTGGCCATGTCGTCCATTAACGCGGTTCGCGCTTGCGAACATGCAGCTTTCGAAGGCTGAACCGCGCCGTACGCAACATAACACAGGTAAACATCATGTCTCTCTCCGTCGAACAGACCAGCAAGGTCATTGCCGACTATCGCCGCGCGCCGAACGACACCGGCTCTCCCGAAGTACAGGTCGCGCTGCTTTCCGCGCGCATCGAGCACCTCTCCAAGCATTTCGCCGATCACGACAAGGATCATCACTCGCGTCGCGGTCTGCTCAAGATGGTCAACCAGCGCCGCAGCCTGCTGGCCTATCTCAAGAAAGCCGACGCCGAGCGCTACAAGACGCTGATCGAGCGTTTGGGCCTGCGTCGCTAAGCAACACCACTCGTCATCCCGGCGCATGCCGGGATGATCCATTTTCAAGGCCTGAAAACGGACTCCCGCTTGCGCGGGAACCGCGGGCCCGAGGGATCCACCGATCCCGCTGATCGATTCAAGGAATTCAACGTGGCAAAAATTACCAAGTCTTTCCAGTACGGGAATCAGACGGTCACGCTCGAGACGGGCGAAATCGCCCGCCAGGCGTCCGGCGCGGTCATGGTGTCGATGGGCGGCACGGTCGTGCTGGTCACCGCGGTCGCCGCGGCGAAGGCGAAGGAAGGACAGGACTTCTTCCCGCTCACCGTCGACTACGTCGAGAAGTTCTACTCCGCCGGCCGCATCCCGGGCGGCTTCTTCAAGCGTGAAGGCCGTCCGACCGAGAAAGAGACGCTGACCTCGCGCCTGATCGATCGCCCGGTGCGTCCGCTGTTCCCGGAAGAGTACAAGAACGAAGTGCAGGTCATCGCCCAAGTCGTGTCGCTCAATCCGGAAATCGACGGTGACATCCCGGCGATGATCGGCGCTTCCGCAGCGCTCAGCCTTGCCGGCATCCCGTTCAAGGGTCCGATCGGCGCCGCGCGCGTCGGCTATGCGAACGGCCAATACTTGCTCAATCCGACTGCGACGGAGCTGAAGACTTCCGACCTCGACCTCGTCGTCGCCGGTACCTCGAACGCCGTGCTCATGGTCGAATCCGAAGCCAAGCTGCTCAGCGAAGACGTCATGCTCGGCGCGGTCGTGTTCGGCCACAAGGCCCTGCAGGTCGTGATCAACACGATCAACGAGTTGACCGTAGAAGCCAACACCAAGCCGTCCGCGTGGACTGCGCCGGTGAAGAACGACACCGCGATCGCCGCGCTCAAGGAAGCCGTCGGCACGCAGCTCGAGCAGGCGTTCCAGATTCGCGACAAGCTGCAGCGGCGCGACGCGATCGCCGCGATCAAGTCGGACGTGCTGCAAAGCCTCGCCGGTCGCACCGAAGCGGAGAAGTGGGACAAGGCTGAACTGGCCAAGGAGTTCGGCGAACTCGAATACCGCACGCTGCGCGACTCCGTGCTCGCGAGCAAGGTGCGCATCGACGGGCGGAAGCTCGACGACATCCGCCCGATCTCGGTGCGCGTCGGCGTGCTGCCGCGTACCCACGGCTCGGCGCTGTTCACGCGCGGCGAGACGCAGGCGCTGGTCATCGTCACGCTCGGCACCGCGCGCGACGCGCAGATCATCGATGCGCCGGAAGGCGAGTCGAAGGATCCGTTCCTTTTCCACTACAACTTCCCGCCGTTCTCGGTCGGTGAAGCCGGTCGCTTCGGCGCGCCGAAGCGCCGCGAAATCGGCCACGGCCGCCTCGCCAAGCGCGGCGTGCAGGCGGTCAAGCCGACGATGGAAGCCTTCCCGTACGTGGTGCGCGTGGTCTCGGAAATCACCGAGTCGAACGGTTCCTCGTCGATGGCCTCGGTCTGCGGCTCGTCGCTGGCGATGATGGATGCGGGAGTGCCGCTCAAGGCGCCGGTCGCGGGCATCGCGATGGGCCTGGTCAAGGAAGGCGACCAGTTCGTCGTGCTGTCCGACATCCTCGGCGACGAGGATCACCTCGGCGACATGGATTTCAAGGTGGCCGGTAGCGCCGACGGCATCAGCGCGCTGCAGATGGACATCAAGATCGACGGCATTACCGAAGAGATCATGAAGGTCGCACTCGCACAGGCCAAGCAGGGCCGCCTGCATATCCTCGGCGAAATGGGCAAGGTCATCACGACCTCGCGCACCGAGATGAGCGAGTTCGCCCCGCGCCTGATGACGATGAAGATCCACCCGGACAAGATCCGCGAAGTCATCGGCAAGGGCGGCAGCGTGATCCGCGGCATCACCGAAGAAACCGGTGCCACAATCGACATCAGCGACGACGGCACGATCGTCATCGCCTCGGTCAACCGTGAGGCGGCCGACGCGGCCAAGGCGCGCATCGAGCAGATCGTCTCCGACGTCGAGCCGGGCCGCATCTACGAGGGCAAGGTCGCCAAGCTCATGGACTTCGGCGCGTTCGTCACGATCCTGCCGGGCAAGGACGGTCTCGTCCACGTTTCGCAGATCTCCAACGAGCGCGTCGAGAAGGTCTCCGACAAGCTCAAGGAAGGCGACGTGGTCAAGGTCAAGGTGCTCGAAGTCGACAAGCAGGGCCGCATCCGCCTGTCGATGAAGGCGGTGACCGAGGAAGCTCCAGCCGCTTGATTGCTGCTTTTCGGATAATCAAAAAAAACGCGCTTCGGCGCGTTTTTTTGTTGGGCGATTTGGACGAAAGGACGGCCTCATCGCTCAGGCGGGCGTAATGCGATACGCGCACACGCGTGCTAGCATCAAAACCCCTCCGGAGATGCGCGCATGAGCGAAAACAAGAGCATGAACGACTGGTTGAAGGATTGGGACGCGCTGCAGCGCCAGTATTTCAACGCATGGTCCGATCTCGCGCAGAAAGCGCCTGTCGCCCCGCCGGGCGCAGCTTCGTTTGCCGCAGGCAATCCGTTCGCCGCGGTCGGTGCGAATCCGTTTGCCATGCCTTTCGCCGCTCCGCCGGCAGGATTTGCGGGCTTCGCCCCGTTCAACCCGTTCGCGGGCGCTGCTTCGGCCCCGTCTGCTCAGACGCCGTGGCACGAAGGCCTCGAGCAATGGTCGCGCCTGTTCGCCGACGCCGGCAAGCAGAGCGAGACGGCCGAGCGCCTGACCGACAGCGCGAAGGCCTACGTCGCGATGATGCAATCGCTGTTCGGTGCATCGGCGCTCGGCGAAGGTGCGGCGAATCCGGCGCAGCCCTGGCTCGATGCGGTACGCAACGCGGTCGGTTCGGGCGTTCCCGGGTTCGATCCGGCGACCAATCCGTTCGCCAAGGCGCTGCGCGAAGTGGCCGGCAAGGGCGCGCAGGGTTTTGCCGAATTGCCCGCGGCATTTGCGCCCTATATCGAACAGATGCGCAAGGAAGGCTTGTCGTGGCTGCAGATGCCGGCGTTCGGCCTGGCGCGCGAACATCAGGAGCACTACCAGCGCACCGCGCTTGCCCTGGTCGAATACCAGCAGGCGTCGAGTGCGTACAACCGGCTCATGCTCGAGGCGAGCCGGCGCGGCAACGAATTGTTCGAGCGCAAGCTCGCCGAGCGCAGTGAACCGGGACGGACGATCGAATCGCTCAAGGCGCTGTACGATCTCTGGGTCGATGCGATGGAGGAAGCCTACGCCGAGATCGCGTTGTCGGAAGAGTTCAGCCGAGTCTACGGCGCACTGGCGAATGCGCAGATGCGCGTGCGCAAGCAAATACAAATCGAAGTCGAGCGCATCAGCCGCGAACTCGGCATGCCGACACGCAGCGAACTCGACAGCCTGAGCAAGCGCGTGCACGACCTGCGTCGCGAATTGCGCGATGGCGGCAGCGCACACGACGGCAGCGCGGTCGAGGCGGAAATCGCGACTTTGCGCGGCGAAGTCGCGGCGCTGAAAAAATCATTGGCGCAGGCGAGCGCGAAGAACCCTGCTTCGGCCGTAAAACCGACCGAACCTGCAGTCGCGACGGCGAAACCAGCTGCGCCACCCGTAACGAAATCGAGGTCGGCGGCAAAGCCGGCCAGGCGTCGTGCCACGGCAGCGAAGTCGCGTGCACCAGCGGCCGTGGTGCGTCCGCGCCCGGCCGACGAAGCGGCGGCCAAGGCGAAGACGAGCTCGTTCGCCGATGCAGTCGCGGCGATGCAGCGACGCGTCAAGAGCAAGCCGAAGCTACGTGCGGCTGCGGCGCAGATGGCGAAGCCGAGCAAGGGTGACAAGAAGGGCGGCAAGAAGAAATGATTTCCGACTCGGCATTTCGGCGTTCGCCGCTATGACGAAATTTTTCAGAGGTTAAGTCGAACATGAACCCGATCCGCATCGCGCCGCAGAAGGCGTACGAGGAAGCGCAGAAGTTCCAGCAGAAAATCGCCGCCGGAATGCAGGTGCTGCGCACGCTGGACGAAGTGCATTACGGCGCCACCGACAAGGAAGAAGTCTATCGCGAGGACAAGCTCGTCCTGTACCGTTTCAAGGGAACGCACAAGCCAACGGCTAAGGTGCCGATCCTGATCAGCTACGCGCTGGTCAATCGACCCTACATGGTCGACCTGCAGGATGACCGCTCGCTGGTCAAGAATCTGCTCGCGCTCGGCGAAGACGTGTATTTGATCGACTGGGGCTATCCCGACGCGTCAGACAAGCATCTTTCGCTTGACGACTACATCAACGGTTACATCAAGCGCTGTGTCGATGTCGTCGCCAAGCGCCACAAGCTCGACAAGATCAACCTGCTCGGCATTTGCCAGGGCGGCGCATTCAGCCTGTGCTTCGCCTCGATCTACCCGGAAAAGATCCGGAACCTGATCACGATGGTGACGCCGGTCGATTTCCAGACGCGCGACAACATGCTTTCGAACTGGGTGCAGCATCTCGACGTCGACCTGTTCGTCGACACGCTCGGCAACGTGCCGGCCGACCTGATGAACTACTGCTACCTGATGTTGAAGCCGGTGCGCCTGAACCAGCAGAAGTACATCGGTCTCGTCGACATCCTCGACGACAAAGCCGAATTGGAAAATTTCCTGCGCATGGAGAAGTGGATCTTCGACAGCCCCGACCAGGCCGGCGCCGCGTTCCGCCAGTTCATCAAGGATTTCTACCAGGGCAACAAGCTGGTCAACGGCGGCTTGAAGATCGGCAACAAGTCGGTCGATCTCGCGCACCTCGATGCGCCTGTGCTCAACATTTTCGCCGAGCAGGATCACCTCGTGCCGCCCGACGCCTCACGCGCGCTGCGCGGACGCACGGGCTCGGACGACTACACCGAACTTGCATTCAAGGGTGGGCACATCGGCATCTACGTCTCCGGCCGCGCGCAGCGTGAGGTGCCGGCGGCGATCCACGAGTGGCTCGCGGCGCGTTGAAGGAGGGAGCTTCTCCCCATCCAGGGGGCGTCGCCTTGATTTCACGTAAGGTTTGCGCCCGGAGCCCGTCTACTGGATAGCCGGGCAGCCGCACTCGCTGCGCCGGCCCGATATTCCAAAGCCAAATGAGGGAGGGTATATGAGACGGTATCGCACGCTGCGCGCAAATGCATGGCTGTTCGCTTTCTGTCTTTTCGGTTCGGTGCGCTTGTTCGCCGTCGAAAATGCGCAGGACGCGTTCCTGACCGACGATTATCACAAGCAGATGGCCACGCTCGAAATGATGGGCAAGATCGATGCGAACGGCGATCATAAGGTCAGCAAACAGGAGTTCGACGACTACTACAGCAGAATGTTCGATGTGCTCGATCGCAACCACGACGGTGTGCTCGACGCAGGCGAATGGGTTGGTGCGGCAAATCGGCCCGAAATGATCACCCTTTCAACGGGCGGCTATGCGCGTGCTTTCGCCAGCATGGACGTGATGCACAAGATCGACGCGAAGGGCGACGGCAGGGTGAGCAAAGCCGAGTTTCTCGCCGCGCACGACAAGCTGTTCGATATGATGAATGCAAGGCACGGCGAAGCAGTCGATGCAAAGCAGTGGCTGACGAACCATTTTCCGCACTGAGAAACGTCTCCCTCCCTCCTGCGCGTGGCGGCGGGAGGGAGGGCTTGGTGCGGTAGACGTTTGAATCTTGTCGGTGTGTCAGCGTTTTTTTGCGGTCTTCGGCTTCGGTTCGACAACCGGTTTCTTGGTCTGCCCTGCGGCTTGATCGAACAGATTCGAGTAGAACAACTCGGTCGCCTTGAGCGCCATCTCGACGGTCTGCTTCTGCGAGGCGTTGCTGGTGGCCACGGACTCGCGCATGAGGTCAAACAATTCCGACCAGAGCTGGCGCAGGCTCGCGACGTCCTTGACGTGGCTGGTTTGCGTCATCAGCCGCGTCATCGCGTCGACATGGAATTGCACGGTCCTGATCGTCAGGTCGAAGGCCTGGTCACTGCCTTCGAGGCCGAGTTTTGCGGCCTGTTGCAGCCGGTCGCTTGCTTCGCGGCCGAGGAAATACAGTTGGCCCGGATTGAATTGCAGCATCGCGTTTCTCCTGGTTGCCCCGGATCTAGTCTCGATTACGCCACGCCTGCATGGCAAGCCGCATCGCAGCGAACTGGCCGGCGACGCGCGTACAGGCATCGCAGGCCAGCAAATGCAGGCGCAGGCGTACACGCTGAGTCCAAGGCAGCGGGCGCTCCATGCGCTGCGAAAGAAGGCGCGACGCATGCTGGCAGGTGATGCGAAACATCGAGTGTTTGGCCAGGCTACGCACGGCCGAAACCGGTGCCTTCGAGACAAGTGCGCAACATCATGCGTGCCCGGTAGAGTTGAACCCAGACGTTGGACGCGGTGATCTGCAGATCCTTACACAACTCGTCGGTGTCGCTGCCGAACACTTCGCGCAGCACGAACAATTGACCGATGCGTTTGGGCAGACGCTCGATGCAGCGCTGCACGGCGATGAGGAAGGCGTCCTGCTGCGCTAGTTCGGCCGGATTGCCGGCATTGCTCGGCGCATTCATGTAGTGGCCGCTGGCATCGAACAGGCGGTCGAATTCGTGCTCGCCGTTGTCGCCGGTTTCGGGCAGCGGCTCTTCGCGCCATTGCCGGCGCACGAGGTCGATGATGTGGTTTTTCAGGATCGAGGTCAGCCAAGTGCGCAACGAACTCCTGCCGGCGAAGCTCGCACGCTTCTCATAGGCCTGGGTCAACACGTCGGAGACCGCGTCCTCGGCCAGATGCTCGTCGCGCAATTCCAGCCGCGCGATCTTGAGCAGGTAGGCGCGATGCGCGGCCAACGCCTCGAAGTCGATCGCAGAGGAAGCAGGGGAATCGCCGGTTGCCATGCGCTGCTTTGGCCGGAAGGTCGTCGGCATTATGCCACCGCGAGCGCCGCGCTAGCGCGATCGCGTGAGCAAGTTCGTTGGCGCCGATGCGTCGTTGCTTGCGGCCAGTTTGGTCAGCGGCAGCGTCCGTTCCTCGTCATCGCCGCGCCAGCACCAGTGCCAGGGCTCATAGGCCAGCGCATGCGGGTTGCCGCGCGGATAACTCAGGTCGAAACCATAGGCTGCGGCATTCCGCTTCAACCATGCGAACGCAGGCGAACGCTCGAATTCTTCTTCGGTCGGAGCATAGCCGGATGTGCCGATGTCGATCGCGCGCCCACTGTGGTGCTCGCTGTAGCCTGGCGCAGCGTTGACACGCAGGATCGCATCGATCGTCTGCCCGCGCGCAAGCTTCGCGCGCACGATCGCCAGCTGCGCTTCGACGCTGCGGAACGTCGACACCGCACGCAGTTCGACGCCCTCGCGCGCCGCCGCCTCGCGCATGCGCGCCCAGGCGCGTGCAGCCTGCGGAATCAGACGCTGCGCGTAGCCGAGTGCGTCGCGGCCGCCGATGAGGGCCAATTGTTGCGGCTCGCGCACGTGATGCAAGCCGCTCGCGCTGGCGTAGTCGCGCGGTACGCCGAGGCGAAACGCGGTTTCGACAAAGATGTCGGCTGCTGCCGGCTGCGCAGGCGAAGCGGCCACAGCGGACAGCGAGCCCAATTGAAGCAAGCTGGCCAAGGCGAAAGGAAATCGAGACATGTTCGGGCCTTCCGCGCCGCATGGCGGCGCGGTGGTCTGCGTTTGCGTCTGTGGGCGCTGCGGATGGCGTCAACATCCAGCCGCAGCAGATGCTTGTCGGTCAGCGTCTTGCGATCGCCCTGCGCGCATGCACGGCGAGCGTGGCGATCAACCCCAGCAACGCCCACCACGACAGCGCGGGCGCCGCCACGGTGGCAGTCGGTGGCACTGCCATGTTGACGACGAGGTTTGCGCTCGCACTCGACGGCGCATTCTGCGTGTCGCCCGAATAGCTCGCGGTGACCGTGTAGCTGCCCGGCGTTGCGTAGCTCAGCGTGCAACTGCCGGCGCCCGTGCCGTTGAGCGTCGCTGTGCATTGCTGTCCGCCGCCGCTGACGACGACCGTGCCGGTCAACGCCGCAGGTGAGGCATTCGCGCTCGCGCGAAGGCTGGTGCCGGTCGGCGCGGATCCGCCGGACACGCCGAGCGTCGCGGTGACGATTTGGTTGGTCGTGACCGGATTCGGTGCAAGGCTCAGCGTGGTCAGGGTCGGACTCTGCGTCGGCGGCGGATCGTTCACGAGCAGGAACCCTCCGGCAGCCGCGCTCGCGAGGAAGTTGGCATCGCCGGAATACGTCGCGCTGATCGGCCGCGCACCCGTGGCGGTCGGCGTGATGGCGCAATTGTCGTTCGCCGGCGTCGAGAAGCTGCAGCTGACCGTGCCGTCGCTGACCGTGATCGTTCCGGTCGGCGTACCCGCGCCCGGCGCGGTTGCCGAAAGCGCGACCGTTACCGTGGCCGACTGGCCGAGGGTGATGCTGCCTGGCGCAATGGCGGTCACCGCGAGCGTGCTTGCCGCTTTGTTGATCGTGTGATGCAACGGCGCACTGGTGCTTGTGGCATAGGTCGCATCGCCGCTGTATTTGGCGATGAAATCGTGACCGCCCACGGTCAGGGCCGAAGCGGGCAGCGGGCAGGTCGCCGAATGATTGCTCATGGCGACTGCGACGCAGAGAACCGTTGCACCTTCGCTGAAGGTAATGGTGCCGGTAGCGGCCGCAGCGTCCACCGTAGCGGTCAGCGTCACGCTTTGGCCATAGACGCTGGGATTCGTCGGGGAAATTGTTGTACTTGTGCCGACTAAGCCCAGCGGCACGTCCAGCATGACTTGTGCGGCAGCGAAGTGGTTGGCATCGCCGTCCTGGTTGGCCGAGAGCGAACAGGTGCCAGCCGCAAGCATGGTCACCTGGTTGCCGCTGACTGAGCACACCGTCGGCGTGGTGGATGCGAACACGACCGGGTTCGTCGAATCGCCGCCGCTGGCCGAAACGGTAAACGTGCCATTAGGCGTGTATGTGGGACTGGCCGGCGTCGAGGCGAAGCCGGCAATGACCTGGCTGGCCTTGGTGATGGTTACGGGGGAGACCAGATTGAAGCTGCGCAAATTGAATGTATCGCCCGAATAAAGTGCGGCAATGCTGTGGTCGCCGGCGGGCAAGGTTGAAGTCGTGCAGGTGGCGACGTATTCGCCACTGGTCGCGCTTGGTGAAAGCGGCAGGTCAGTGCATGGAAATACGAAGTTCGGCCAACAGAAGGTATCCGGGTCGGGATCGCCGTCCAGACAAACGTCCACCTTGCCCGTTGGCACGTAGGCGGCGCCCACCGTGACGGTGATGGTGAGGCTTTCGCCATAGACGTGGGGCCCAAGGGTTTCTATCCGCAAGCTTGTGCCGCTCTGTGCGTAGGACGAGGCGACTTTGCGGATGCGGCGGTTCGCGCCATCGGCGATGTACAGGTTGCCGGCCGCATCAAAAGCGATGTCGTAAGGACTGCTCAACAGCGCGTCGATGGCCGGGCCGTTGTCGCCGCCGAAGCCGCGGTTGCCGCCGCCGCTGCCGGCGATGCGATCGATCACGCCATTCGCGGCGATCTTGCGCACCGAATTGGCGTACCAGTCGGCGATGTTCAGTTCGCCAAGCGGATTGAATGCCAGTCCACTCGGCAGCAACAGTTGCGCATCCGTCGCCGCGCCGCCGTCGCCGCTATAGCCCTGCGCGCCGGTGCCGGCGATCGTGGCGATGTTGCCGTCCGCGGTGACTTTGCGCACGCGGTGGTTGCTGGTGTCGGCGATGTACAGGTTGCCGGTGCGATCGAGCTTGATGGCGGAAGGGCCGCTCAACTGCGCGTTGATCGCCGCGCCATTGTCGCCGGCATAACCCTGTGTGCCGTTGCCCACGATGGTGTTGATCTTGCCGTCGCTGCCGACCTTGCGGATGCGGCTGTTGGAAGTATCCGCGATGTACACGTTGCCAGCGGAGTCGGCGGCGACGCCCATCGGAAACGAGAGGCGTGCTGCTGCGGCGGGGCCGCCGTCGCCGCTGAAGTCGGAGATGCCGTTGCCGGCAAACGTGCTGATCGTGCCATCGGTGGCAACCTTGCGCACGCGCTGGCCGAGCTGTTCGGCGATGTACAGGTTGCCCGCGCCGTCGAATGCGATGCCGCCGGGGGAATTCAGTTGCGCGTTCGTGGCTGCACCGCCGTCGCCACTGAAGCCCTGCGTGCCGTTGCCGGCGAACGTGTTGATCGTTCCGTCGGTCGCGACCTTGCGGATGCGATGGTTCTCGTTGTCCGCAATATAGAGGTTGCCGGTCGCATCGACGGCAATGTGCAGATAGGTGCCCAGCTGCGCTGACGTTGCCGCGCCGCCGTCGCCACTCCAGCCCGGAGTACCGTTGCCGGCCACGGTGGTGATGCTGGCATCGGCCGCGGCGATTTTGCGTACGCGGAAATTGTTGTAGTCGGAGACGAACAGGTTGCCGGTGGCGTCGAGCGACAGCGCAGTCGGATAGTCGAGCTGCGCTGCGGCTGCGGGGCCGTTGTCGCCGCTGTAGTTCGCGCCGCCGTTGCCGGCGATCGTGGTGATCTTGCCGTCCGCGGTCGTGATCTTGCGCAGGCGATGGTTCTGCCAGTCGGCGATGTAGATGTTGTTGCCGGCCGCATCGACCGCGACCGCGTGCGGCACGAAGAGCTGTGCGGCCGTGGCCGGTCCGCCGTCGCCCGAGTAGCCCTGCACGCCGTTTCCGGCGATCGTGGCAATTTTGCCGTCCACGGCCGTGATCTTGCGGATGCGATGGTTTAAGCGATCGGCGACATAGACATTGCCGGCACCGTCGAGCGCGATGCCGTACGGACTGTTGAGCTGCGCCGACGCGGCTGCCGCGCCGTCGCCCGAATAGCCTGCGGTGCCGGTGCCCGCGATGGTGTTGATCTTGCCGTCCGCTGCGGTGACTTTGCGAATGCGATGACTGGTCGTGTCGGCGATGTACAGGTTGCCGCTGCCGTCGAACGCGAGTCCCGAGGGAAAGTTCAGGGATGCCGCCGTCGCCGCGCTGCCGTCGCCGCCGAAGCCGCCGCCTGCAAACGTGCTGATGGTTCCCGCGGGTGTCACCTTGCGGATGCGCTGGTTGCTGCTGTCAGCGATGTACAGGTTGCCGTTGCCGTCGAGGACGATGTGGTTCGGGTAGTTCAATTGTGCGGACGTCGCCGCACCGCCATCGCCGCTGAAGCCCGCCGTGCCGGTGCCGGCGACATGGCTGATCACTCCGCCGGGGGTGATCTTGCACACCGCGTGCGAGGTGAGCGCGGCCACGTAGATATTGCCGGCGGCGTCGACCGCGGTGCCGCCTGGCGCCACCGATACCGCCAGCGCGCTGGCGTTGTCGCAGATCGCGCCGCCAGCCACGGTCGTGATCGTCTGCGCCGGCGCAGGGGCGATGCCGATAAAGAGCATCAGCGCGGCGAATGCGGCGCGAACGCCCGCGATGCCGAGCGGCAGGTGGTGAAGGATTGGACGCGGTTGCATGGAGCGTTCTCCGTGGAAGATCCTGAATTCACGGGACGCGCAACGGTCGGATAGGAACGATCCCGCTGCGATGCTGCGGCCCTCAACAGAGAAAAGCGCAGTTCCGGCGAAAACGGCTCATGTGCTGCATGGAAACCTGAGCCGCGCTACGCCCGAGGTAGTGCCGGGGAAGGGTGGGCAGATGGGCGCGCAGGGATGCACCACGGGGGCGCGAAGGGGTGACGCACAAGATCTTCAGGCGGTTCGAACCCACGCTTGCTAAAATCCGCGCCCCTTCCTTGCCGTCCGGTCAGCCTCATGGACCAAGTCCTGTTTCACCTGCATGTCTTCCACCTGTTCAAGGTCGCCGTCACCGGCTGGAAGCTCGTCGGCTTTATCGGCACGGTGCTGTTCACCGCGCGCTGGTTCGTGCAGTTCTATGCGACGAAGAAACTGAAACGCGTCACCGTACCGATGATGTTCTGGTATCTGTCGGTGACCGGCAGCGTGCTGACGTTGGCTTACTTCATCTGGGGCAAGAACGATTCAGTCGGCATCATCCAGACCGCGTTCCCGATGTTCGTGTCGATCTACAACGTCTACGCGCACATACGCCACCGGGACCTGAGTACGGGCGAGCACGAGGAACCACGCAGTTAATACGCCGATGCGGCCAGGACGACGTCGGCATCTTTCCACGCCTGCCTGAAACGTTGCTCCACCGCCGCAGCTTCCTTCACCTTGCGCTGCGCCTTGAGCGACTGTGCGAGACCATACAGCGCCCAGCCGTTTTCCGGATGGCGCCACAGATCGTCGCGATAGACCTGTTCGGCTTCCTTCGCCTTGTGCTCGCGCAGCAACTCTGCGCCGAGCAGGTGACGCACCGGGACGAACCAATCGGCCGGTTCGTCGTAGTCGAACCTGTCCTCTTTGGCGACCGCGTCGCGCAGCGCGGCAATGGCCTCGCTGCGCCTGCCCTGCGCGGTGGCGATGCGTGCCGTGGCGATTGCTGATGCCACGGCGATGAGATCGCTGGCCTTGTTTAGGCCGGCCGGCGCATCGCCCGGTGTGGCTTTGGCGATGGCATCGAGTTCGCTTTTCTCCGCCATCGCGGCATCGACCCGGCCCGTCGCGGCGAAGGCTGCGCTGCGCGCGTAGCGATACGCGGCTGACAGACCTAGCAGCTTCGGGTCCGGCGCCGGCACGGCGAGGATGTCCTGCCAGCGGCCGAAACGCTCCATCACGAACAAGGGCTCCGCCGCGTACCAGTCGAGACCGGTGCCCATGTGCAGCGATTCGTCGGTGAGCTGCGACGTCATCTCGCGCATCGCCTGCAGTGCTGCGGCCGAGCGACCGCGCATCGCTTCCGAGTAGCCGAGGAACTGGTAGTTGTGGGTGAAATACATGCCGCTGTAATACATCCAGCTGGGCGGCTTGGCTTTGTCGACGTAGGCGGCATCGGCTTTCGCGCCGTCGAGGTTCGCCGTGCTGGCATCGGCGTAGCGACCGATGCGCTGGTAGATGTGCGATGGCATGTGCACGATGTGGCCCGCGCCAGGCATGAGCGCAGCGAGACGATCGGCGGCAGCCAGTGCTTTTTCCGGATGTCTCGAAGCTTCGACCGCATGAATGTAGTAGTGATTGGCGCCCGGATGTGTCGGATTGCGCGCGAGCACGCCTTCCAGCGTCGCGACTATCTCTTCAGTGCCCGGCGCGGCGTTGCCGTCGTTGCTCCACAACTTCCACGGATTGGCCGTCATCAGCGCTTCGGCGAAGAACACCTGCACGTCGTCATCGGCCGGATACTGCTTCGCGACCTCGCGCATCGCGCTCGCGTAGGCGTCGTTGAACGGCTGCATCTTCTCTGGCGGCATTGGAGTCGCGCTCGTGTAGCGCTTGCCGAGTGCGCCGATCAACGCCTGCTCGGCGGGCGTCGCGTGCGCGGCATGCTTGTGCGCGGCTTGGACGACATCCCACAACACCTGCCAGCGCTGCTCCATCGCCGGCATGTTGTAGTTCGGACCCAGCGCTTCGGCCGCACCCCAGTAGCAGATCGCGCAAGCCGGATCGAGTTCGACGGCTTTGGCGAAGGCGCGCACGGCCTCGTCGTGGTTGAAGCCGTAGATCAGATTCAGACCTTGATTGAAATAGGCCTGCGCTTCGGGCGAGTTGGTCGTGATCTTGCGCGAGTAAGCGCCCAGGCCATCCAGGCGCTGCGCGCCCTGCGCCCATTGTGCGAGCGTCGAAGCGGGCGCGACCATGCCGGCGTGCTCGGCATGGTCGGTGTGCGGCTCGGATTTCTGTGACGGCGCGGACGCGCACGCGGACAGCGCGCATGCACCGAATGTCGCGGCAAGGCGACGGCGGATCGGGTTCATGACTTCTCCCCAAGTCGTGATCGATGCGCCGAGCTTACACTTTTACGCTCGCGTGAAAAATCGCTCGTCGCAAAAGGATGGCGATGGCTATTCGGGGTCGTAGTCGAGGTTCGGCGCGAGCCAGCGCTCGGCTTCGGCCAGTGTCCAGCCCTTGCGTTTCGCGTAGTCTTCGACCTGTTCCTTGGTGACTCGACCGAGCACGAAGTACTGGCTGTCCGGATGGCTGAAGTACCAGCCGGACACGGCCGCGGTCGGGTACATCGCGAAGCTCTCGGTGAGTTCGATGCCCGTATTCTTGGTCGCATCGAGCAGGGCGAACAACGTGCCTTTCTCGGTGTGATCGGGGCAGGCAGGGTAGCCGGGAGCAGGGCGGACGCCGCGATATTTTTCCGCGATCAATTCATCATTGGCCAAGGTCTCGTCGTCCGCGTAGCCCCAGAATTCCTTGCGCACGCGCTCGTGCAGGCGCTCGGCGAACGCTTCAGCGAGACGGTCGGCCAAGGCCTTGAGCAGAATCGAGGAATAGTCGTCATACGACTTGCCGAACTCTTCGAGCTTGTCCTCGATGCCAATGCCGGAGGTGACGGCAAAGCCGCCGACCCAATCCTGCTTGCCCGAGTCTTTCGGCGCGACGAAGTCGGCGAGGCAGAAGTCGGGGCGGCCGGGCGGTTTGTCGGCCTGCTGGCGCAGGAAGTGCAGCGTCGTCTTTTTGCCAGACTCCAGCGTGAGTTCGACATCGTCGCCGACCCGCGCCGCTGGCCAGAAACCGATCACCCCGCTGGCCTTGAGCCATTTCTCGGCGACGATCTTTCTCAGCATCTTCTGCGCGTCGTCGAACAACTCACGCGCCTGTTTGCCGACGATCGCATCATCGAGAATCTGCGGGTAATGGCCGGCCAATTCCCAGGTGTTGAAGAACGGCGACCAGTCGATGCGTTCGACCAGTTCGGCAAGCGGGTAGTCGTCAAACACGGTGATCCCGGGCCGGTTCGGCATGGATGGAGTATACGTTTCCCATTTTCCGTCGAACGCCTGGCCGCGCGCGTGCTCGAGCGAGACGAGGCGCTTGGCCGGACCGCGGTCCTTATGACGCTCGCGGATGTCGGCGTACTCCGCACGGATCTTCGCCATGAACTCGTTGACGAGATCCTTCGAGATCAGCGATTGGGCAACGCCGACCGCACGCGAGGCATCCTTGACCCAGACCGTCGGCGATTTGTAGTGCGGCTCGATCTTCAGCGCCGTGTGCGCGCGCGAGGTCGTCGCGCCGCCGATCAGCAGCGGCACGTGGAAATTTTGGCGCTGCATTTCCTTGGCGACGTGGCTCATTTCCTCGAGCGAGGGCGTGATCAGGCCGGACAGGCCGATCATGTCGGCGTTCTCGGCCTTGGCCGCATCGAGGATCTTCTGCGCGGGGACCATCACGCCGAGATCGATCACATCGAAGTTGTTGCAGCGGAGCACGACGCCGACGATGTTCTTGCCGATGTCGTGCACGTCACCTTTGACCGTGGCCATGATGATCTTGCCGTTCGACTTGCCGACGTCGCCGGTGCGCGCCTTTTCCGCTTCGATGAACGGCAGCAGATAGGCCACGGCCTTCTTCATCACGCGTGCCGATTTCACCACCTGCGGTAGGAACATCTTGCCCGCGCCGAACAGATCGCCGACGACGTTCATGCCGTCCATCAGCGGGCCTTCGATCACGTCGAGCGGGCGCGTGCTCAGCAGGCGCGCTTCCTCGGTGTCGACTTCGGCGTAGGCGTCGATGCCGTGCACGAGCGCGTGGCTCAGGCGTTCGCGCACGGGCAGATCGCGCCAGGCCTGCGTCTCGACTTCGGCCGCGCCCTTCTTGCCCTTGTATTTCTCGGACAGCTCAAGCAGGCGTTCGGTGGCGTCTGCGCGGCGGTTGAGCACCACGTCTTCGACGCGCTCGCGCAACTCGGTATCGAGGTCGTCGTAGATCGGCAGCGCGCCGGCGTTGACGATGCCCATGTCCATGCCGGCCTTGATCGCGTGGTAGAGGAACACGCTGTGGATCGCCCCGCGCACGGTCTCGTTGCCGCGGAACGAGAACGACACGTTCGACACGCCGCCGGAGACATGGCAATGCGGCAGCGTCGCCTTGATTTCGCGCGTCGCCTCGATGAAGTCGACCGCGTAGTTGTTGTGCTCCTCGATGCCGGTTGCGATCGCGAAGATGTTCGGATCGAAAATGATGTCTTCCGGCGGAAAGCCGACCTGCTCGGTGAGAATCTTGTAGGCGCGTGCGCAGATCTCGACCTTGCGCGCCTTCGTGTCGGCCTGGCCGGTTTCGTCGAAGGCCATGACCACGACGGCGGCGCCGTAGGCGAGCACCTTGCGCGCATGTTCGAGGAAGATTTCCTCGCCTTCTTTGAGCGAAATCGAATTGACCACGCCCTTGCCCTGCAGGCAGCGCAGGCCGGACTCGATCACCGTCCATTTCGACGAGTCGACCATGACCGGCACGCGCGCGATATCGGGCTCGGCTGCGATCAGGTTGAGGAACTTCGCCATCGCCATTTCGGAGTCGATCAGGCCCTCGTCCATGTTGACGTCGATAATCTGCGCACCGTTCTCGACCTGCTGGCGCGCGACTTCGACGGCCTCGTCGTAGCGGTCTTCCTTGATCAGTTTCTTGAACGCGGCCGAGCCGGTGACATTGGTGCGTTCGCCGACGTTGACGAAGAGCAGGTCCGGTGTGATGACAAACGGTTCGAGGCCGGAAAGGCGGGTATGGCGGGGGAGTTCGGTCATGTTTTTCGTGCTTTCTTCTTTTGACGTCATTCCCGTTTTCGCGGGAATGAAGAGCAGGGGTTTCATGCGGCCTGCGATTCAACCTTCGGCAGCGCCCGCGGCGCGACGCCGCGCACCGCCTGCGCGATCGCGCGGATATGCGCCGGACTCGTGCCGCAGCAGCCGCCGACGAGATTGACAAGGCCGCTGGTCGCGAACTCGCCGACCGTCGCCGCCATCTGTTCGGGTGTTTCGTCGTATTCGGCGAACGCGTTCGGCAGGCCCGCGTTTGGATGCGTCGAGACGTAGCACTCGGAGACCTGCGCCAGCGCGTCGACATAGGCGCGCAGTTCGCTCGCACCGAGTGCACAGTTGAGGCCGATCGACAGCGGTTGCGAGTGGCGCAGCGAGTAATAGAACGCCTCGGCGGTCTGGCCCGACAGCGTGCGGCCGGACATGTCGGTGATCGTGCCCGAGATCATGATCGGCACGCGCGCGCCGCGGCGCGCGAATTCCTGGCCGATCGCATACAGCGCGGCCTTGGCGTTGAGCGTGTCGAAAATCGTCTCGACCATGACTACGTCGGCGCCGCCGTCGAGCAGCCCGCGGGTGGCATCGCGATAGGCCGTGTCGAGTTCTTCGAACGTCACGTTGCGGAAGCCCGGATTGTTCACGTCGGGCGAGATCGAAGCAGTGCGGCTGGTCGGCCCGAGCACGCCGATGACGAAGCGCGGCTGATCGGGAGTCTTCGCCTCGGCTGCGTCGCAGCACTCGCGTGCGAGGCGCGCGCCTTCACGGTTGAGCTCGTAGGCGAGGTGTTCGAGGTGATAGTCGGCCTGGCTGATCGTGGTCGAGTTGAACGTGTTCGTCTCGATCAGGTCCGCGCCCGCATCGAGATAGGCCATGTGCACGGCCTTGATGATCTCGGGCTGGGTCAATGAGAGCAGGTCGTTGTTGCCCTTGAGATCGCAGCCAGGGCCGTGATGCTCGTGCTGGCCGTGCGCGTCCTTGCCTTCGGCGAAGCGCTGGCCGCGGTAGCCGTCCTCTTCGAGCTTGTATGACTGCAGCATCGTGCCCATCGCACCGTCGATGACGAGGATGCGCTTGGCCAGTGCGTCGAGTAGTAGCTGCGTGCGCTCCGGATTGAGCCAGGGCAGGTTGTTGTTCATATGGGCGTCCTCAGGGAAAAGCGTCTAACGCGGATAAAATCTGATCAGAACGGATAAGAGCGGATTCAATCCATCTGAAATAAACAACTCTGCTCTATCAGATTTTCATCCGTATCTAATCCGCCTTGATCCGCGTTAAAAAAATTCTCGTCAAACCTTCCGCGCCAACAGCGAGAGCACTTCGAAATGCGGCGGCCTGCGCTCGCGCGTCAGGCGCGTGCAACTGAGCACCTTGAGGCCGGCCTTGTGCGCGAACTCGCGCAGATCGGCATCCTTGAAGCCGAGGTTGCGGTGGTCGAACGGCGCGACCGCGGTGCGATGCGCATGTTTGGCCAGCGTGGTCACGAGCAAGCGGCCGCCGGGTTTGAGCACGCGCGCGGCCTCCGCGATCGCTCGCACCGGGGCTTCGCTGTAGGTGAGGGCGTGCATCGACAAGACAAGGTCGAAGCGCCGCACGCCGAGGTCAAGGGCGTGCATGTCGCCCAGCGTGACTTCGACGTTGGCAAATGCCTTGAGCCGCGCGCGCGCCGCGTTGACCACGCGTTCGCTCGAATCGACGCAGACGATGCTGTGCGCGTGCGGTGCGAGCAGCTCGGCCAGCGCGCCATCGCCCGAGGCGACGTCGAGCACGTCGCCCGGATCGATCAGTCCGGCCAGCGCGCGCGCCAGCGCTTCCCAGGTGCGCCCCGGCGAATAGTGGCGTTCCATGTCGCCGGCGACGGTATCGGCCCAGCCTTCGGCGCGCGCGCGTTCGGCGAGCACGGTCGGCAGGCGTTGCGCATCGTTCCGGAGCACAGCGTCGTCGATCGTTTCGCGCAACGCGTGCAGGAAAGCCGACGATTTCGCGTCGAGCTCGGAGTTGTAGCGATAATAGGCCGACACGCCCGCGCGGCGGTCGCGCACGAGGTCGGCCTCCTTCAGCTTGGCCAGGTGCGTCGAGACGCGCGGCTGGGCGAGGCGCAGCACGTCGGAGAGTTCGGCCACGGTCAACTCCTCGCGTTCGAGCAGCGCAAGCAACCGCACCCGGGTCGGGTCGGAGAGCAGGCGCAACAGGGCCGAGGTCGAGGAGAGATCCATTTATCCTTTCATCTTGATTGAAAGATATATGCGAAGATTATACTTGTGTGACTGCAGCGTCAATGTTTGCGGACGCGGCGGTTGCTCATGCGAAAAGCAATGAACGAAATGGATGCAATGAAATTCCTCGCCAAGCTGTTTTTGATCGCGCTGATTTTGTTGGTGAGCGCGCCGTGCTTTGCCGTGGAAGCAAGCGCGCTCGGCAAGTACTGGACCGAAGACGCGCTGCACGTGCCGTACCGCGCCATCGTCACCCCCGGACGCCAAAACAACGAGCTGCTGCCGCTGGTAATTTTCCTGCACGGCGACTGGCAGGACGGCACCGACAACGAATCGCAGCTCGGCGGCTATGGCAACGGCTCGATGCAGTTGATCGACCAGGCGATCTCGGCGGATGTTCCGTTCGTCTACATCGCGCCGGAAACAACCGATGCCTATTGGCCGGCGGCGCGCATTGCGTCCGTCGTGCGCGATGCGTTCGCGCGCTTTCCGATCGACAGGCGTCGCGTGATCCTTACCGGCATCTCCGACGGCGGAACGGGAGTGTGGGACGCGCTCAAGGCCTGGCCCGCCTGTTTCGCCGCTGGCGTGCCGATGTCGGGCATGACCGAAACCTCGGGCCTCGCACCGATCACATCGGTACCGCAATGGATTTTCCACGGCGGCAAGGACAACGACACCGACGTCGAGACCGGCTACGGCGGGGCAATGGTCGGCTCGCGCGCGGTCGTGCGCGCGCTACGCGCGCTAGGCGCGCGGCCGATCTATACCGAGTATCCGGAGGAGCAGCATGTGATCTGGCATCGCGCCTATGCGACCCCGGGCCTGCTCGGCTGGATGCTCAATCAACGCCTGCACGGCAGGCCCTGCGATTTCTCGGATTACACGAAGCGGTAGGGCGAAGCGGTAAAATAACCGTTCTGCTTATGCCCGCAAGAAAAACATCAATTGGGAGCCGTTATGGATTTCAACTTCACCGAAGACCAGCTTTCCATCCAGGCCATTGCGCGTGACTTCGCGCAGAAGCGCATTGCCCCGGTCGCGGCCGAGTTCGATGCGAAGGGCGAGTTCCCGCTCGACAACATCCGCGAGATGGGCGCGCTCGGTCTGATGGGCATCGAGGTGCCGGTCGAATACGGCGGCGCGGGCATGGATTCGATCTCCTACGTGCTCGCGATGATCGAAATCGCCGCGGCCGATTGCGCCACCTCGACGATCATGTCGGTCAACAACACCCTGTACTGCAACGGCCTGCTCAAGTTCGGCACGCACGAGCAGAAGCTCAAATACGTCGAGCCGATTGCCTCGGGCAAGGCGATCGGCGCGTTCGCGCTGACCGAGCCGCAGTCCGGTTCCGATGCGACGGCGATGAAGCTGCGCGCGGTCAAGCAGGCCGACGGCAGTTTCATCGTCAACGGCAAGAAGAGCTGGATCACCTCGGGCCCGTTCGCCAAGTACATCCTGCTGTTCGCGATGACCGATCCGGCGAAGGGCGCGAAGGGCATCAGCGCGCTGATGATCGACACCGAGCGCGCCGGTTTCCATCGCGGCAAGACCGAGCCCAAGCTCGGCATCCGCGCTTCGGCGACATGCGAGATCGAGTTCACCGACTACCGCGTGCCGGCCGAAGACTTGATCGGCGTCGAGGGTGAAGGCTTCAAGGTCGCGATGAGCGTGCTCGATGCGGGCCGTATCGGCATCGCATCGCAGGCGGTCGGCCTGTCGCGCGCAGCGTACGAGGCGACCTTGGTCTACGCGCGCGACCGCAAGGCCTTCGGCCAGTCGATCGGCAGTTTCCAGATGATCCAGCAGAAGATCGCCGACATGAAGTGCAAGCTCGATGCGAGTTATTGGCTCGTGCTGCGCGCGGCCTGGGCCAAGCATCAGGCGGAAAAGAGCGGCGGCAAATTCTCGACCGAGGCCGCGGTCGCCAAGCTCACTGCATCGGAATCGGCAATGTGGATCACGCATCAGGCGATCCAGGTACACGGCGGCATGGGTTATTCCAAGGAAATGCCGCTGGAGCGTTATTTCCGCGATGCCAAGATCACCGAGATATACGAAGGCACGAGCGAAATCCAGCGCATGGTGATCGCGCGCAACGAGACCGGGCTGCGTTGAGCTTAATGTACTCTGAACTTTTCGATGGCCTCACCAGTCTTTAGCGCCGAGCCTTAAAACGGATGTCCGGTGCAATGCCGGGTATCCAAAAAACAAGAAGGCCAAAACCACTTACAGAGGAGTGACACGATGTTGCGCTTTGTTCTGTTTCTGAGTTTTGCTTTGGGCTTGTATCAAACCGCTGAGGCGGGAGTAGTGCGGATTGCTGACGGCGATTGTGCCGGGTTGCAGGCTGCTGTCGCCACGGCCGCAACGCAGCCCACACAAATCCAGCTTGCGCGCGGTGGAACCTATGTCAGTTCCTCGACGGCGGCATGTGGAATCAATTTGACCGGCGGAAATCTGACGCTGGAGGGCAATGGAGCCACGCTGATCGCAGAGGAAACCTGCGGTATTGGCTCGACCATTCAGATGGGTAGCGGCGCGGCGCTCGCTATTCGCAATCTGCAATTCAAGGATCAGACCGACACCTGCCAGACGCCCCCGAGCACGAGGATATTCAACGATGGGGGCACACTGTCCTTGGAAAACGTCACCGTGGTCGGTAACGGACTTAGCCGCACGACTTTTTTCAATCTCACGATTGGAAAGGCGACGCTGCGCAATACGACTTGGATCAAGGCCGGTTTGTGGGGCGACATTGATGTATACAATTCGACCTTCGTAGATTCTTCGTTGGATGGTGGGCCATGCTTCGCGCACGGATCGCTTTGCCTTACTTTCGTCAAACTGACTAACTCGCTTGTATCCAATGCAAGCGTCTGCGAAGAGGTTAGTTCATCTGGTGGGAATGTGATTTCGGATTCTAGCTGCGGATTTTTAGCCTCTACCAGCGACAAAGTCGTCTCCGGATTGATGTTGCCTGCTGTTGCCGATCATGGCGGTTTGGTGCCGACCGTACAGATCGGCTATGGCAACCCGGCCTATCGTTTCGGTGTCGCGAAATATTGCGAAGCAACGGACGCGCGCGGCGTCACGCGTAACGCGACCAACTGCGATGCAGGCGCATACGAATCGGGTGGTGGCTTGGGGTTGGTGACGGCCAATGGCATGAACGGGCTGTACTACGTGCCCGGCATCAGCAACGGCCATTACGTTTCCGTGCAACGCATCCACGACAACAAGGACGTGATGGTGTTCTGGAACACATTCGACCAGAACGGCAATCAGGCATGGCTGTTCGGCGTCGGCACGCTGACATCCGATCGGCATGTCCATGCGCTCATGTATCGCAATCTCGGCGGCGTGCTGCAGCCCGGCGGGGCGCCGACCGGAGCCAAGCCGAGCGAGTGGGGCACGGTAGACATTGATGTGACGAGTTGTTCGGCCGCGCAGTTCAACTACCAATCGAGCCTGCCCGAGTTCGGCAGTGGCCAATTCCCGCTGACCCGCCTGGCCTTTGAATCCGCGATCAATTGCGGCGACTGAAATCAACAGGCCTACCCTCGGTTTGAACGAGTGCGGACGCAGCGCCATTGCGGCGCTGCGTTCCGCTCTGCACGTACCGGACTCGGCTGACCGCACTCGCTGCAACCTGCAACGCATCCCTCGACATCTAAGGAGCAGATCGTGAGTGTGAAACAAGTTTTTGCGACGCTGGCCGGCGTGATGCTTGCCTTGGTCGTGGCCGCCCCCGCATTCGCCGACAGTGCGCTGCCCAAGGGCGTAGCGAAGGTGACTGAAGTGGAAGGCGTGACCGAGTATCGACTCGGCAACGGCCTGCAGGTGCTGCTTTTCCCGGACAATTCCAAGCCGACCGTGACGGTCAACGTTACCTATCATGTCGGCAGCCGCATGGAGGACTATGGCGAAACCGGCATGGCGCACTTGCTTGAGCATCTGATGTTCAAGAGTAGCACCACGTACACGAACATCGGCCAGGAACTGTCCAAGCGCGGCATGCAGTTCAACGGCTCGACCAACGTCGACCGCACGAATTATTTCGAGACCTTTCCGACCGACCCGGCGTCGATCGACTGGGCGCTTGGCATGGAAGCCGAACGCATGATCGGCGCGAATATTTCCAAGGCCGATCTCGATCCCGAGATGACCGTCGTGCGCAACGAGATGGAAAACGGGGAGAACAATCCGGGCCGCATCCTCAATCAGCGCATGCTCTCGGCGGCTTACAACTGGCACAACTACGGCAAGTCGACGATCGGTGCGCGCGCCGATGTCGAGAACGTCAACATCGCACATCTGCAGGCGTTCTACCGCAAGTACTACCAGCCCGACAATGCGACCCTGATCGTCGCCGGCCATTTCGATGCGCAGCATGTGCTCGAGGTTATCGCGCAAAAATTTTCTGCGCTGGCCAAGCCGACGCGCGTGCTCGAAAAATCGTGGACGCTCGATCCGGTGCAGGATGGCGAGCGCGAAGTGACGCTGCGCCGCGTCGGCGCCGAACAACTCGTCGGAGCGCTCTACCATACCGTACCCGCTGCGGCGTCCGATGCTGCCGCACTCGACGTGGTTGCGAACGCACTCGGCGACGTACCGAACGGGCGCTTGCACAAGCGCCTCGTCGAAACGGGCAAGGCCAAGGCCGCATACGCCTACAGCGCGAGCCTCGCCGAGCCGGGTTATTTTTATGCGGGCGCGAACCTGAGGCCGAGCGACGACCTCGCTGCGGCGAAGAAAATTCTCATCGACGCGGTCGAAGGCCTCGCCAAGGAGCCGGTCACAGCCGAAGAATTGAAGCGTGCGCAGCAGCAGGAAGCGAACCAGTTCGAGAAAATAATGGAAAACCCGCAGTTCTTCGCGATCGCGATCTCGGGTGCGATTTCGCAAGGCGACTGGCGTCTCCTCTTCTTCGAGCGTGATCGCATGAAGAACTTGAAGCTCGATGAGGTCAATCGTGCCGCTCTCGTATGGCTGAAGCCTTCCAACCGAACGCTCGGCGAATTCATCCCGACCGACAAGCCCGACCGCGTGCCCGAGCCGGCCAAGGCCGATGTCGCCGCGCTGCTGAAGGACTTCAAGGGTGGCGCTGCTGTCGCTGCAGGCGAAGACTTCAAGGCCACACCCGAGAACATCGACGCGCGCACGCAGCGTTTCGTGCTGGCTAACGGGCTCAAAGTCGCACTGCTGCCGAAGAAGACACGCGGCGAAACCGTCAACGTCAACCTACAGACGCACTTCGGCAGCGAGGCGAATCTGAAGGGCAAGCGCGTCGTCGGGAACGTCACCGGCGAAATGCTCGCGCGCGGCACGAGCAAACATACGCGCGCGCAGATTTCCGATTTGACCGACGCGTTGAAGACGCATCTGAACGTCGGCGGTGGGGCGACGAGCGGCTATGCGATGTTCGAGACCAAGCGCGAGCACCTCGCCGATGCGCTCGAGCTCGCCACGGAGATTCTGCGCGAGCCTTTGTTTCCGGCCGACGAATTCGAGCAACTCAAGCACCAGCAGATCGGGGCGCTCGAATCCGCGTCGAAGGAACCGCAGCCGATCGCGAATCGCGCGCTCAATCGCTACCTGTACCCGTATCCGGTTGACGATGTGCGCTACACGCCGGCGATCGACGAGCAGATCAAAGATATCAACGCGCTCAAGCTCGACGACGTGAAGAAGTTCTACAAGGACTATTACGGCGCGAACAATGCCGAGCTCGCGGTCGTAGGCGATTTCGATCCGGTCAAGGTGAAAGAGGAAATCACCAAGCTGTTCGGCGACTGGAAGTCGACCGCCGGCTACGCACGCGTGCCCTCACCGATGAGTCAGGCGAAAGCAAGCCGCCTCTCTGCTGAAACGCCGGACAAAGCCAACGCGTTTGCGGTCGGCAATTTGCCGCTGCCGCTGCAGGACAACGATCCGGACTATCCGGCCCTGATCGCAGCGGTCGAAGTGCTCGGCAGCAATGGCTTCGACAATCGCCTGATCGCGCGCCTGCGCGTCAAGGATGGATTGTCCTACGGCGCCGGTGCACGTCTGTCCGCCAGCGAATTCGAGAAGACCGGCAGCATCGTGTTCTCCGCGATCTACGCGCCACAGAATCGTGCCAAGGTCGAAACCGACTTCAAGGAAGAGCTTGAACGTTTCGTGCGCGACGGCATCAGCGCTGACGAGCTTGCGAGCGCGAAGAAGTCCTATGCATCGAGTGTGACCAGCTCATGGGCCAGCGACGGATTCGAGGCCTGGCTGCTCAACAGTTCGCAGCACATTGATCGCAAGCTCGACTATTACTCCACGCTGCACAAGGCCGTCGCCGACCTGAGCATCGAACAGGTCAACGCGGCGATCAGGAAGTGGATCAAGCCTGCTGACGTGGTCTGGTCGCAGGCTGGAGATTTCGCCAAGGCAGACAACAAGACCGCGGTCGCTGCCCCGGCATCGAAATAGTTTCGTCCATTGTTTGCGTCTGCAGAGGAGGGCGCCGCTTGGCGCCCTTGTTTTTCCGCAAGAAGCGCGGATTCGCCGTGATGCTGCGATGCGGCGGAAAATTCCGAATGATCGTGAATGCTTGCTGAGGCTCGCCGACCGCCAGAGACGGCGAAGTGGCTCCATCGCCTGCAATCAAAGCGGCTTATAATTCATGTTCGATCCGGCATCGGGCCGGAGCCATTCATATCCAGGGACTTCCGATCCGCCATGAACGCGAAACTCGCACCGGCCGACGCCACGATCGACGCCATTTTCATTGAGCTGCAGCCGCACCTGTCCTCAGCGGCGCAAGTCCAGCAGGCGCGCACTTTCGTCCATCAGTTCTTCAGCCGCGTTGCCGAAGACGATGTCGCCGTGCGCGACGCAAAGACCTGGGCCGCGTTGCTGCGTGGATTGATGGATTTCATTCGAGTGCGCGGCGCCAATGCACCGAGCGTGCGCGTGTTCAACCCGAGCCTCGAGAACGACGGCTGGGAATCGAACTACACGGTCGTGGAGATCGCGACGAACGACATGCCGTTCCTGGTCGATTCGATCGGCATCGCCGCGCACGAGCAAGGCCTGTCGCTGCACGGCCTGATCCATCCGGTCTACTTCATCGCGCGCGATCCGGGCGGCAACCTGCTCAGTCTCGCGACCGACGATTCGAACAAGGGCAAGCCCGAGTCGGTGATGTATCTCGAAGTCGATCGCCTGAGCGAGCTGGCCGAGATGGAGCGCCTGCAGAAGGCAATGGTGCTCGCGTTGCACGATGTCGCCGCCGCCGTGGCCGACTGGCCCGCGATGAAGGCGAAGATGCTCGAAATGGCCGACAACGTCGGCAAGTGGAAGCTGCCGCTCGACGCGACCGGTGTGGCCGATGCGCAGGAGTTTTTGCGCTGGGCGGCGACGGATCATTTCACCTTCCTCGGCTACCGCGAATACCAGGTCGTCAAGAAGGGCGATGACGAAGTGCTCGAGGCCTCGCCGAAGACCGGTCTCGGCATCCTGCGTGGCGGTGAGAAGCAGGTCGCACCGCGTTCGCTGAAGACCCTGGTTTCGCACGAGCTGCGCAAGTCGGGCACGGGCGACGCGGTGATCCTGACCAAGACCAACGCGCGCTCGACCGTGCATCGTGGCGGCTACATGGATTACATCGGCGTGCTCGAGTTCGACGACAAGGGCATGCCGACCGCGGAGCACCGTTTCCTCGGCCTGTACGCCTCGGGCGCGTACGCGCGCCGGCCGTGGGAGATCCCCATGGTGCGGCGGAAATACGATGCGGTGATGGAGCGTTCGGGTTACAAGCGCGATTCGCATTCGGGCAAGACCCTGCGCAATGTCCTCGAAACGCTGCCGCGCGAAGAGTTGTTCCAGTCGAGCGAAAACGAGCTGTTCGACACCGCGAGCGGCATCATGCACCTGCAAGGCCGCGCGCGTTCGCGCTTGTTCGTGCGCCGCGACAAGTACGGGCGCTTCTTTTCCTGTCTCGTGTTCGTGCCGCGCGAACGCTTCAACACCGACGTGCGCGAGCGCATCGAAGCGCTGCTCAAGCGCGCCTTCCACGGCGAGCGCGTCGATTCCTCGGTGCAGATGGGCGAGTCGCCGCTGGCGCGCGTACATCTGGTTATCCGGCCGAAGCCGGGCGACAGGCCGACTTACGACGTCGCCGAACTCGAAGCCAAGATCGGCCAGATCGTGCGCAACTGGCATGACGAGTTGCGCGACACGCTGGTCAAAAAGCACGGCGAAGACAAGGGTTCGCGCCTGGCCAACCGCTACGGGCGCGCGTTGCCGGCGGGCTACATCGAGGAAGTCTCTTCCGCGGTCGCCGCGGCCGACGTCGAAGCTGCGGCGAGCCTGAAGAACGCCGACGACATCCGCTTGAATCTTTACCGCTCGCGCGGCGAGAGCAACCTGCGCTTCAAACTGTTCCGCTACGGCACGCCGATCACGCTGACCGAAGTGCTGCCGATGCTCGAGAACATGGGCATGAAGGTGCTGTCCGAGCACCCCTATGAGATGCACGTCGGCGACACCGCGATCGTGATCCAGGACTTTGAAGTACAGCCTGCGGGCCGCTTCGACTTCGACCTCGATACCGTGCGCGACACCTTCCAGCAGAGCTTCGAGCGCATCTGGCGCGGCCAGACCGAGAGCGACGGTTTCAACAAGCTGATCCTCGGCGCGAATCTCGACTGGCGCCAGGTCGCGATGCTGCGCGGCCTGTGCAAGTATTTGCTGCAGACCGGCGTGCCGTTCTCGCAGAGCTACATGGAGGAGACGCTCAACCGCTATCCGCTGATCGCGGCGCTGCTGTACCTGCTGTTCGAGACCAAGTTCGATCCGGCGCGCGACAAGTGGACCAAGGCCGACGTCGAGCAGCAGAAGAAGCGCCTGCTCAAGGAAATCGACACGCTGCTGCCGGAGTCGATGAAGGAACAGCGCGCCGTCATCGTCGATGCGCCGCTCGCTGCTTGCGCGGGTTCGCGCGACGAGCAATACAAGGCGATCGTCGACGCGATCAAGTCGCTGCTCGACCAGGTCGCCAGCCTCGACGAGGACCGCATCCTGCGCGCCTACCTCGGCGTGATCGGCGCGATGCTGCGCACGAGCTTCTTCCAGACGCCCGAAGGCAAGCATCGCGAGTACATTTCGTTCAAATTCGATCCGTCCAAGGTGCCGGATCTGCCGAAGCCGCGGCCGTACCGCGAAATCTTCGTCTACGCACCGCGCGTCGAAGCCGTGCATCTGCGCTTCGGCCCGGTAGCGCGCGGTGGCCTGCGTTGGTCGGATCGGCGCGAGGATTTCCGCACCGAAGTGCTGGGCCTGGTCAAGGCGCAGATGGTGAAGAACACAGTCATCGTACCGGTCGGCTCGAAGGGCGGCTTCTTCGTCAAGCGTCCGCCGCTCGGTGGCGATCGCGACGCGCAACTCGCCGAAGGCATCGCCTGCTATCGCCTGTTCATGAACGCGATGCTCGACATCACCGACAACCTCGTCGATGGCAAGGTGGTCAATCCGCAAAACTGCGTGCGCCACGATCAGGACGATCCCTATCTCGTCGTCGCCGCGGACAAGGGCACGGCGACGTTCTCCGACATCGCCAACGCGATTTCGATCGAGCACGATTTCTGGCTCGGCGACGCATTCGCTTCGGGCGGCTCGGTCGGCTACGACCACAAGGCCATGGGCATCACTGCGAAAGGCGCGTGGGAATCGGTTAAGCGCCACTTCCGCGCGCTCGGCCGCGATAGCCAGACCCAGGACTTTACCTGCGTCGGCATCGGCGACATGTCCGGCGACGTGTTCGGCAACGGCATGCTGCTGTCGAAGCACATCCGCCTCGTCGCCGCGTTCGACCACCGCCACGTCTTCCTCGATCCGAATCCGGATGCGGCGAAGACCTTCCCCGAACGCGAGCGCATGTTCAAGCTGCCGCGCTCGTCGTGGGCCGACTACGATGCGACGTTGATTTCGAAGGGCGGCGGCATTTATCCGCTCACGGCGAAGTCGATTCCGGTCTCGCCCGAAGTGCGCGCCGCGCTCGGCATCGACGACGGCGTCGAAGCACTGTCGCCGAACGACTTGAAGCGCGCGATCCTCAAGGCGCCGGTCGACCTGCTCTGGAACGGCGGCATCGGCACCTACGTCAAGGCCGAAGTCGAAACCAACGCTGACGTCGGCGACCGCGCCAACAACGCGATCCGCATCAACGGCAAGGAGTTGCGCAGCAAGCTCATCGGCGAGGGCGGTAATCTCGGCTTCACTCAGCGCGGGCGCATCGAAGCGGCACTCAATGGTGTGTTGTTGAATACCGACTTTATCGACAACTCGGCCGGCGTCGACACCTCCGACCACGAGGTCAACATCAAGATCCTGCTCGGCGACGCGGTGCAGCGCAACGAGTTGACGATGGAAGGGCGCAATACGTTGCTCGCGGCGATGACCGACGAGGTCGAACGCCTCGTGTTGGCCGACAACTATCGCCAGAATCAGGCGATCAGCCTGATGGAACGCATGTCGGTGTCGCGCCTCGGCTCCAAGCTGCATTTCATCCGCACGCTCGAGTCACAGGGCCTGCTCGACCGCGCGATCGAATACCTGCCGACCGACCAGGAATTCGCCGAGCGCAAGGCGCGCGGCCTCGGCCTGACTCGCCCCGAGCTTTCCGTGCTGCTGTCGTACTCGAAGATCGTGCTGTTCCAGCAGTTGCTCGACTCCGACGTGCCGGAAGACCCGTACCTGTCGAAGGAACTGCGCCGCTACTTCCCGGTGCCGCTGCAGGAGAAGTACGCCGAGCACATGGAACGCCATCGCCTCAAGCGCGAGATCATCGCCACGGCGGTGACCAATTCGATGGTCAACCGCATGGGCGCGACCTTCGTGTTGCGCATGGGCGAGGACACCGGCAAGACGCCGGCGCAGGTCGCGCGCGCATTCAACATCGCGCGCGAAGTATTCGATGCGCGCGATATGTGGGCGCAGATCGAAGCGCTCGACGGCAAGGTCAACGGCAATGCGCAGATCGATGCGCTGCTCGTGGTCTGGCAATGCCTGCGCGGCACCACGCGCTGGCTGCTCAATCACGCCGACGAGGGACTCGACATCGCCGCTGCGGTGGCGAAATACCACAAGGGCATGCAGGAACTGCGCAAGCAGCTCTACGACGTGGTCACGCCGAGCGAGCGCGCGATCTACGAAAGCGAGCGGCGGCGCTGGAAAGAGGCGGGGTTCCCCGATGCCCTCGGCAACGAGCTGGCCGGCCTGCGCACGCCGGGCTCGGGCCTCGACATCATCCATGTCGCCAGTGACCACAAGCTCAAGATCGGCGAGGCGGCCGAGGTGTATTTCGGCCTCGGCGAGGCGCTCAATCTCAACTGGCTGATGCAGAAGATCGAGGCTTTGCCGGTCGAATCGCAATGGCATGCGCAGGCGCGCGGCGGCCTGCGCGACGAGCTCTACGCGCAGCACCGTGCACTCACCGCGCAGGTGCTCGAGGGTGGCAAGAAGGGAGCGAAGGGCAGCGAGCTCGTCGCGGCGTGGCTCAACCGTGAGGATCCTTCGCTGAAGTTCACGCTGGCGATGTTCGCCGACATGCGCTCGCAGGTGGTGACCGACTACCCGATCGTCTCGGTCGCGGTGCGCCGACTCTCTCAACTCGTGCAGGCGGGCACCCAGGTGCATTGAGAAAGATAGCGTGAGCAAGGGCGCGATCCATCGCGCCCGGCTCCGCTTGCGTTAGCGGGATGCGGCTTACTTGCCCTGAGGCAGAAAACGCACCTGCACGCGCTGGCCGACCTTGAGGTCGTTGTTGGGCAGTTCGAGGATGCATTCGACATCGCGCGTGTCGGTGGTTTCCTGCGCGCTTTCGTTGAGCTTGCTCGGGCCGAAGACTTCGCCGATGCGGGTCACCCGCGCAGTCTGCGGCTTGCCCGGATCGGTTTCGCTGGAGATCTCGGCGCTCATGCCGACGCCGACCTTGTTGACGAAACCTTCGTTGAGTTCGGCGCGCACGATGCGTGGCGCGTCCGGCAGCAGTTCGACGAGTTCACCGGACGACGGCGAGACGACGTCGCCGATATGCGTCGCGCGCGCGACGATGCGTCCGGCGACCGGCGCGCGCAGCGTGCGTGCCTCGATCTCGTATTCCGCCTGACGCATCTTCTGCTTCGCCGTCTCGATGGTGGCGTCGGAAACGGCGATCTCGGCGTTCAATTCTGCCATGGCCTGCTTGGCGTCGTCGGCCGACTGGCCGGTTGCGGCGCCGGCGACGGCCGCTTCGAGCACACGCGCGGCGCGCAGCTTCAACGCCGGCTGTTTGGCGCGGAGCAGCGAACCTTGTGCGCTCGCGGCATTGAGCTCGGCGCGTGCCGCATCGAGTGCAATCCGCGCCTGTTTCGTATCGAGCACGACGAGCGCATCACCGACCTTGACGTCGTCGCCGGCTACCTTCGGCAATTCGGCAACGATGCCATCGCGCGAGGCGGCGACATGGACGAGGCCGCCCTGCACGTCGACACGGCCGCGCGCGATCGCGACAAACTTCGACGTCGGCGCTGCCGCGGGTGGCGTGGTCGATGTGGTCTTGCCGCAGGCGCCAAGCATCAGCGCGACAGCGCCGGCGGTTGCGAGGACGAGCGGAGTGAGGACGGTCTTGCTCATGGGTTCGCTTCCGCGGAAATGGATCTGGAAGGGGCCGACGCGCTGATCTGCTTCACGTCGGAAAGGATACGCCCGTCGGTCATGTGGATGATGCGGTCGGCATCGGCGGCGAGGCGCGTGTCGTGGCTGACGCAGACGACGGTGGCGCCGTAGACGCGCGCGACGCGATGCAGCGCGTCGATGACGTTTTTGCCATTGACCGAGTCGAGCGCGCTGGTCGGTTCGTCGGCGAACAGGAACTGCGGTTTCTTCGCCAGCGCGCGCGCGATCGCGATGCGCTGCTTTTCACCACCGGAAAGTTCGATCGGCCGCAGGTGCGCGCGCGAAGCGAGGCCAACTTCCTCGAGCGAGGCCAGCGCCATGTTGCGCACGGCGTGCTTGGGCAGGCCGAGGTAGTCGAGCGGCAGCATCACCTGTTCGAGCGCGGTCAGCGCGGGGAACAGGTTGAAGCCTTGGAACACGAAGCCGGTATGCTCGAGGCGGAATTTTTCCAGATCCGCGCGCGACTTCTTCCACAGGTCCTCGCCCAGCGCGGAGACGTTGCCGGTATCCGGTTTGAGCAATCCGCTGAGGATTGCCAGCAGCGTGCTCTTGCCTGAGCCCGACGGCCCGAGCACCAAGGCCAGCTCGCGCTCGTCGAGGGCGATCGACATGCCCTGCAACACGGGCGTCTCGACACGGCCGCTTGTGTAGCTTTTCGTTATTTGGTCGGCGACGAGTGCAGTCATGGTCAGCGCAGCAGGTTCGCGGGTTCCAGGTGGTTGATCGCGCCCACCGCGAGGAAGCCGGAGATCAGCGCGATCGCCATGACCAGCGCACCGCAGGCGATCGTCGCGATGTAGTTGAACGAGATCGGCACGTCCTGCCCGTGCGCGAGCAGGGCCAGGGAAATGCTGACCACGCTGCCGACGATGACGCCGACCGTGCCGACCCAGAACGCCTGCTCGAGGATCACGCGGCGCAGCGCGCCGATGCCCGCGCCGAGCGCGTTGAGCATCGCGTATTCGCGCACCGAACTCGCCACCGCGGCGAACAGGGTCTGGCTGGTGATGACGACGCCGACGAGGAAAACGACAAAGGAGAGGAAGATGAAGCCGAGCCCGGCGCCGGTTTCGAACATCCAATAGGTCGCCGCGTTGTAGGCGAATTCGTCGTGCGTCCACACGGCGAAGCGATGCCCTGCGGCAATCGGTGCGAGGCGATCGCGCACTGCGTCAGGATTCGCGCCCGGAGCGAGGCGCGCGATGTAATAGGCGACCTTGTCGCGTTCGGCCGCATCAGAGACGAGCGTGCGCGCGGTGGCGATCGAAGTGACGATGTTGACGCCGCCGAGCGTGCGCAGGCCGTTCGCCGCGGCGACGATCTTGACGCGATGGCCGTTGAGGAACGCGGTGCCGCCGATGTCGAGGCCGAGTTTCGGAAGATCGGCCTCGTCGACGATCACCGCGTCCGGTTCGTCAAGTCGAGCGCGATCGGCGGGGCCGAGCACGTGCGAGAACATCAGTCCGTTCGGGTTCGGATCGATGCCGGAGACGAACACCGACACGCTGCCGCGTTCGGCCGGGCCGCGCCAGTCGCCGTCGAGCCACTGGAACGGCTCAACCTGGACGACGGCCGGGTCCATGCGCAGCCACATCTCGGTATCGCGCGGAACCGGGCGGCCGAGTTCCACCGTCTGCGTGCCGGGATAGCCGGCCCAGATATCGCCGCCCGAGCGGCTGACGTAGACACCGGCACTGGAGAAGATGCCGAACATCAGCGCGGTCATCATCAGCAGCAACAGGCCCGAGAACGCGACAGCGAGTGCGGCTGGCAAAAACTTGCGCCACTCGTAGATCAGGGTTTTGCGCGCGAGAGCGACCACTAGTGAGTGCCTTCCGGATTGGCGTCCTTGGCCAGCGGCGGAATCGTGCCGCCGAAGGCCTTGTACAGCGCGATGTAGGCCAGTGCGCGGTCGCGTGCGGCGAGGTTGCGCTGCAGTCGGGACTGCGCGACGGCAAGGTTCGCGCCGGCGGTTTCCAATCCGTCGCCGAGACCGATGCGCTGCATCGTTTGTGCGGACTGCGCGCCACGCTCGTTCAGCGCCAGCGTCTTTTGCGCACTTTCCACCAGCGCGCTTTTCGTGTCGAACTGGACGAGCGCGGTCTGTGCTTCGGCGACGCCTTCGATCACCGCTTCGCGATAGGCGAGCACGGCGGCGTGCAGCGCCGCTTCGCGCGCGTTGACGATCTGGCGGCGCGCGCCCCAGTCGACGATGGGTAACGAAATCGTCGGACCGGCGATGAACACGAAATCGTCGTTGAGGCGACTGGAGGTCAATGCGGTCGAGGAAATGAAGGTGGTGTAGAGGCCGAATTTGGGCCACAGGTCGGCGCGTGCGATGCCGAGTTCGCCGGCGGCACGCACGACGTTCTGTTCGGCGCGGCGGATGTCGGCGCGCGTGCGCACGAGATCGGCCGGTGCCTGGTGGAAATCGATCGCCGGCAATTGCGGCTGCTTGGCCGCGGCGCGCAGCACGGGGTCGGGCGTGGTCGTGCCGAGCAGCACGGCCAGCGCCTGCGCGGTCTGCGTCACGGTCACTGCGGGCTCGCTCGCCTCGCCCTGTGCCTGCAGCAGTTCGGCTTGCGCGTGATCGGCTTCGAGTTGCGAGCCCATGCGTGTGGACAGGCGCTTCTGTGCGAGTTCGACCTGCCTGCGGCGTGCGGCGACGACGTCGTCGAGCACCTGCGCCCGTGCCTGCGCCGCGCGCAGCTCGATGTAGTTGCGCGTCACTTCGGCGACGACCGAAACGCGTATCGCGGCCTCGTCGATGATCGCGAGGTTTTCGTCGGAGAGGTTGATGCGCTTGCTGGCGGTGGCACGGCCGAAAAAGCCGAATTCCCAGGTCGAATCGAGGCCGACTTCGAGGAAGCCCGTGCTCGCGTTTGGCGTCGTCTCGACGAAGGTGCGGAAGTTGAGATTCGGCCAGAACTCACCGCGTTTGGTGTGGCGCACCGCACGCGCGGCCAGAAGGCGTTCGCCGGCGATCTGGATATTGAGGTTGTCGTGCTGCGCACGCTCGATCAGGTCGTCCAGCACCGGATCGCCGAACGCGCGCCACCAATGATCGAGATCGGGGGCGAGGCCGGCCGCAGCGGCGTTACGCGCCTGCCAATCGGCTGGCGTGTCCTTAGGCAGATCGGGGACGGTCGTATGCCACGACGCGCATGCCGCGAACAGGCCGGCGCAGGCGACGGCAGTCGCGCGCAGCCAGGCGCGCGCAAGCTTGCGCATTTGCCTTGCATCGAGCATCAGCATGGAAAGGCGGCCGCGGCCGCGTAGATCGCCCTGTTGTACATGGCCTATTGTCGCTTGGATTGTGCAGAATGTGCAGAGGTCGTTGCATTCGATCGTCAAAGTCGTTTAGCCGCGTGTCGGCTTCGCGGTTAGAATCCGCCACAACCCTTGCGCGGAGCCACCGTGACCCGACCAGCCATCGCCTTCGTCGCCAGCCGTACCGAAGAGGCCCAGGCCGCGCTTGCACAAATCAGCGCGCAATACGCCCAGGTGCCGCTGGCCGAGGCCGACGTCATCGTCGCGCTCGGCGGCGACGGCTTCATGCTGCGCACGCTGCATCGGCATCTGGCGCTGAAAAAGCCCGTCTACGGCATGAAACTCGGCACGGTCGGCTTCCTCATGAACCAGTTCCGCATGGACGGACTGAGCGAGCGCCTCGCGCGCGCGCAGTCGACCGTGCTCAAGCCGCTGGTGATGGAGGCAGTCGGCGAATCGGGTGGCACGACAACTTCGCTTGCGTTCAACGAAGTCTCGCTGCTGCGCCAGACCAAGCAGGCCGCGCATATCCGTGTTTCGCTCAACGGCACGGTCAAGATCGACGAGTTGATGTGCGACGGTATCCTCGTTTCGACCACGGCCGGCTCGACCGCCTACAACCTTTCCGCGCACGGGCCGATCCTGCCGCTCGGCGCCGATGTGCTCGCGCTGACCCCGATCAGTCCGTTCCGCCCGCGGCGCTGGCGCGGCGCGATCCTGCGCGCGGGCACCGAGGTCAAGCTCGAGGTGCTCGATCCGTACAAACGCCCGGTCAGCGCGACCGCCGATTCGAACGAGGTGCGCGACGTGGTCGAGGTGACGGTGCGCGAATCGCGCGACACGACCGTCTCGCTCATGTTCGATCCCGAGCACAATCTCGAGGATCGCATTCTCAACGAGCAGTTTGCGTATTGAATGGCTTCCATGTGAGCTCTGCAATTGACGAAAGCAAGGGGGATCAGCGTCTGATCGTCGCGATCACCTCGCGCGCGCTGTTCGACATGGCCGAAAGCCATACGCTGTTCGAACAGGCCGGGCTCGACGCGTTCCACGCATTCCAGCGCGAACGCGAGAACGATCCGCTCGCGCCGGGCATCGCGTTTCCGCTCGTGCAGAAGCTGCTCAGGCTCAATGCGCCCCCGAATTCGTCAAATCGGGCCGAGCCGCGGGTCGAGGTGATCCTGGTCTCGCGCAATTCGACCGATACCGGCCTGCGCATTTTCAACTCGATCGAGCACTATGGCCTCGACATCGCGCGCGCCGCGTTCACCTCGGGCGCGCCGGTGTGGCCCTACGTGCGCTCGTTCGGCGCACAGTTGTTCCTGTCGGCCAATCCGGAAAGCGTGAAAAGTTCGCTCGACGCCGGCATCGCCGCGGCGACGATCCTGCCGTCGAAGGCGGCAACCGCCTCGTCGAGCCAGTTGCGCATCGCCTTCGACGGCGACGCGGTCATCTTCGGCGACGAAGGCGAGCGCGTGTCGCAGGAGCAGGGCATCGAGGCGTTCCACCGGCACGAGGTCGAGCGCGTCGACCAGCCGCTTTCGGGCGGTCCGTTCCGCGGCTTCCTCGCCGCACTGCACCGGCTGCAGGAGGCGTTTCCCGAAGAAAATTCGCCGATCCGCACCGCGCTCGTCACCGCGCGTTCCGCGCCTGCGCACAAGCGCGTAATCCTGACCCTGCGCCACTGGGGTGTGCGTCTCGACGAGGCGCTGTTCCTTGGTGGCCGCGACAAGGGCCCGTTCCTGGAAACCTTCGGCGCCGACATCTTCTTCGACGACTCTGCGCACAACGTCGAATCCGCGCGCCGCCATGTCGCCACCGGGCACGTGCCGCACGGTGTGTCGAACGAAAAGCGCTGACTAACGGTATTGTTCGCGGTATGACGACGGGCCGTTGTGCCTGCCGAATCCGCGTCTTCGGACGATCCAGAGCCGCCCTGCAAGGGCCGCGCAAGACCCTGTCGGGTCTGCGTGTATCTATTTGTATTTTACTGAATCTTTAGAAAAGGCTCCCCAAAATCTGCGATTTGGCGAATCTCAAAATTTACACATTTTGTGGCATGATCCGCACTTTATGTTCTGTGGCATGATTCACACTTTGTCTTGCTTTAGAGGCAGATTTGTATGGCGGTGGATATCAGCAAGCTTACCCAGCAGCAACTCGACGATTTGATTCAGCGCGCGGAGTCGCGCAAGCACGAATTGGCGAGGGAAAAGCTCGCCAAGATGCGTGACCAGATTTTGGTCCTGGCCCAGACCGAGGGCTTTACCCTAGAAGAAGTCTTCAGCGGAAAAGTGGGCCGCAAGTCGCGCCGTCCGGCGACTCCCAAATATCGCAATCCGGCCGATCATTCGCAGAAGTGGTCCGGACGCGGCAAGCGCCCGCATTGGTTCAGCGCGGCGTTGAAAGCCGGCAAGAAGGAGCAGGAGTTGCTGATCTAGGCTTGCCCTGCCTCCCGCTCGAGGCCTCGATGACGCTGCGCGGCGGGTTTGTCGGGAAAAAGTCCCGCTGATTCGGCGAGTCGCAAACGGTGCGACGAAACGTGGTAGTCTTGATTTCTGTTCGGAAATCGAGATTGCGATGAAGCTCCCTCCATCCCATGGTGGAATTCGCCCTGGCGCCGGGCGCAAACCCGGCTCGAACCGCTACGGCGAGCCTACGGTTCCGGTACGCGTTCCGCAAAGCCGCGTCGCTGCGATTCGCACCTATCTCGATGAATGCGCGACCGGAAAGCGGGCGCGCCTTTTCCCCGCAGCCAATGACGATGCCGCCGCGTCGTTCCTGACCTTGCCGCTGATCGGCCGGGTTGCTGCCGGCCAGCCGATCGGGGCCGATGCCCACGTCGAGCGCGAGATCGCGATCGACCGCCATCTGTTCCGGCCGCGACCGGATTTCCTTTTGCGCGTCGAGGGCATGAGCATGCGCGATGCCGGCATCCTCGATCGCGATCTGATCGCGGTGCATCGGACCGGCGAGGCGCACGACGGCCAGATCGTCGTCGCGCGCATCGACGGCGAAATCACGGTCAAGGAATTTCGCCGAACGCGCTCGAGCATCACGCTGCTGCCGGCCAATCCCAATTTCGCTCCGATTGAAATTGATCCGCACGCGGACGACTTCGCGATCGAAGGCCTCTACGTCGGCGTGATCCGCCTGCCTTGAATGCCGAGCATGGCTGTCCTCGCCGTCATCACGAATCCCTCGATCGACGCGGTGTTGCGCGATCCGCGCATCTGGCGCGGGTCGGCGAACGACCACGAAGTCGCGTTCGTGCCTTCGGGGCATGCCGGGCTCGACGCGGCCCTGCCGCATCGCGGCTGGACGCAGGGTGCGATGACCGAGATCCTGTTCGGCGTGGACGGCATTGGCGAGCTCGATCTCGTCCTGCCGGCGCTGGCGCGGTTGACCCAGGCGCAGCGGCACGTCGTCCTCGTCGCACCGCCCTACCTGCCTTATGCGCCGGCTCTAGCCGCACGCGATATCGACCTTGGCTATCTACATTGCGTCGAGACTTCTTCCGACATCGAGGCGCTGTGGGCCGCCGAGCAATGCCTGCGTTCGGGCGTGTGCTCGGCGGTACTGTGTTGGCCACGTCAGGCGAGCGAGCGGGCGCTGCGCCGGTTGCAGGTCGCTGCCGAGTTCGGCAATGCCTTGGGCTTCGCGTTTCGCGCAGCGCGAGCGGCGGCGAATCCATCCCCCGCGGCGACGCGGGTCGAGGTTCGCGCGGAGGAGGGCATGCGCCTGCGCATCCTCAAATGCCGTGGCGCCAATCCGCCGGCACGCTCGATTCCGTTGCGACCGGTCGTCGCGTACATCAGGTAACCACGACTATGCTTTGGGCCGCCTTGCTGCTGCCACGACTCGGGCTCGATGCGCTCATGCGCAACTCGTCCGACGCGGGCGCGAATCTGCAAAACCTCGCTTTGATCTCGCGTGATCAGGCGCGCCCGACCATCGTCGACGCGATGCCGGCCGTACGCGCCACCGGCGTGCGCCGCGGACACACGTTGGCCGCAGCGCAGGCCTTGTGTCCGCAATTGAAAACGGTGCCGCACGATCCCGCGCAGGAGCAGAAACTGCGCGAACTGCTTGCCGGCTGGGCTTACGGCTACAGCTCGCACGTGAGTCTGCGCGAGGAGGAGGCGATCCTGGTCGAGATCGGCGGCAGCCTCAAGCTGTTCGGTCCGTGGCCGCGCATGGAACAGCGTTGGCGCGCGGAGTTGAACGCGCTCGGCATCAGCCATCGTCTCGCCGTCGCGCCGACTGCACTCGGTGCGCTCGCGCTCGCGCGCGCGCAGCACGGCGTGTTCGTCGGCAATCCCGCGACGTTGCGCCAGGCGCTCGATGCCTTGCCGATCGCGCATGCACGCATCGATGCGCTCGCCGCCGAAGCGCTGCGCGGCATGGGCCTCTCGCGCCTGCGTGAAGTCTGCGCGCTGCCTCGCGCAGGCCTTGTCAGACGTTTCGGCGCCGCGCTCGCCGATCATCTCGATCGCCTCTGCGGCGCCGCGCCCGATCCGCTGCCGCTGCATCGCCCGCCCGATCGTTTCCATGCGCGCATGGAATTCGACCATGAGATCGAATCGAGTGAAGCGCTGCGTTTCCCGCTGCGCCGCCTGATTGACGACTTATGCGCGTTCCTCACCAGTCGCGACGGCGGCGTGCAGCAACTCGAGCTCGTGTTCGAGCACGATCCGTTGCAGTTCAAACAGCTTGCGCCGACGCGGATTGCGATCGGCCTGCAGTCGCCGCAACGCGACGCGCGCACGCTGCTCGATCTCTGTGTGCTGCGTTTGCAGGGCGGCACGATACCCGCGCCCGTGCGTGCGCTTGCCGTCGTGGCGGCACAGTTGCCGCCGTTCGTGCCGCTTGCGCGCGACCTGTTCGACGAGCCACGCGGTGCGCAACTGGATTGGCCGCAGTTGGCCGACCGTCTGCGCAGCCGGCTCGGCAGCGAAACCGTGTATGCGCTCGAGACCGCCGACGATCCGCGTCCCGAGCGTGCCTGGCGCAAGCGCGTGGCGGCGTCAAATCCTGTATCCGCGCGCAAGCTCGGGCCGAGGCCCAGTTGGCTGTTGCGCCGACCGCAGCCGCTGCGTGGCGAGCCCCGGCGTATCCTTGCCGGCCCCGAGCGCATCGAAGCGGGCTGGTGGGACGGCGGCGACCTGCGCCGCGACTACTACGTGATCGAAACGCGCGAGGGCCAGCGCGCCTGGGCGTTTCGCGGCATCGGCGGCGAAGAGCCGTGGCTGCTGCACGGGTGGTTCGCGTGAGGGTCTGCACGCATGACTGTCATGCCCGACTACGCCGAGCTGCATTGCCTGTCGAACTTCTCGTTCCAGCGCGGTGCCTCGACCGCGCTTGAGCTGTTCGAACGCGCGAAGAAACTCGGCTATCGTGCGCTCGCGATCACCGACGAGTGCAGTCTTGCCGGCATCGTGCGCGCGTGGGAGGCGTCGAAGGAAACCGGGGTCGCGTTGATCGTCGGTGGCGAGATTCGCCTCGCCGACGGCCTCAAGCTCGTGTTGCTCGCGCCGGACCTCGCCGCCTACCAGTCGCTGTGCGCGCTGATCACGAAGGGGCGACGCGAGGCGAAGAAGGGCGAATACTTGTTGCACCGTCCGGATGTGGCCGCACACGCGCAAGGCTTGCTCGCCCTATGGATTCCTGACGTCAATCCGTCACCCGATGACGCAAGGTGGATAAAGCAGCACTTTCCACATCGTGCATGGCTCGCGGTCGAACTGCATCGCGGGCCGGACGATGCCGAACGCCTGCGCGCGCTGCTTGCTTTCGCCGCCGGGACCGCGCTGCCGACCGTCGCCGCGGGTGACGTGCACATGCATGTGCGCCGCCGCCGCGCGCTGCAGGACACACTGACCGCGATCCGCCATCGCACGACGCTGCGTGCGGGCAGCGGTTATCTGTTTCCGAACGGCGAGCGTCACTTGCGCAAGCGTGAAATGCTCGCCGAAATCTATCCGCGTGAATTGCTCGAAGAAACCCTGTACATAGCCAAACGCTGCACATTCGACCTGAAGCGCGATCTGAAATACGAGTATCCGCACGAAATCGTGCCACGAGAGCACACGCCGACGACTTGGTTGCGCCATTTGGTCGAGGTCGGTGTTCGTCGGCGTTGGCCAGACGGTGAGAAGTCCGAAGTACGCGCGCAGATCGAAATGGAACTCGCGCTGATCGCCAAGCTCAAGTGCGAAGCGTTTTTCCTCACGGTTTACGACATCGTGCACTTCGCGCGCAGTCGAAGCATCCTCTGTCAGGGCCGTGGCTCGGCGGCAAACTCTGCCGTGTGTTTCTGTCTTGGCATTACCGAAGTCGATCCGGCGCGCTCGAAGCTCGTCTTCGGCCGCTTTCTGTCGGAGGAGCGCGGCGAACCACCCGATATCGACGTCGATTTCGAGCACGAGCGGCGCGAGGAGGTGATCCAGTACGTCTACAACAAATACGGTCGCGAGCGGGCGGCGCTGGCGGCAACCGTGATCAGTTATCGCACCAAGAGCGCGTTGCGCGACGTCGCGAGGACACTGGGATTCTCCGTCGATCAGGTCGATCAGCTAAGCCGATCGATCTCGGTGCACGACGGCGAGGAGACGCTTGCCGCGCGCCTGGCCGAAGCCGGCTTCGATCCCGGCGCGCCGACAGTGCGGCGCGTAGTCACGCTTGCGCGCGAGCTGCATGGTTTTCCGCGCCATCTCTCGCAGCACGTCGGCGGCTTCGTCATCTGCGATGCCCCGCTCTCCACGTTGGTGCCGGTCGAAAATGCGGCAATGCCGGAGCGCACGATCATCCAGTGGGACAAGGACGACCTCGACACAATGAAGTTGCTCAAGGTCGACTGCCTCGCGCTCGGCATGCTGACCTGTCTGCGCAAATGTTTCGATCTAATTCGACCGCTGCGCGGCAAGCGCTGGACCTTGGCGACATTGCCGAAAGAGGACGAAGCCACCTATGCGATGATCCAAAAGGCCGACACGATCGGCGTGTTCCAGATCGAATCGCGCGCGCAGATGACGATGCTGCCGCGATTGAAGCCAAAGGAGTTCTACGATCTCGTCATCGAAGTCGCAATCGTGCGGCCGGGCCCGATCCAGGGCGATATGGTGCATCCGTATCTGCGCCGGCGGCAAAAGAAAGAGCCTGTCAGCTATCCCTCGCCCGAAATCAAGGAAGTACTCGAACGCACGCTCGGTGTGCCGTTGTTCCAGGAACAGGTGATGCGGATCGCCGAGGTCGCGGCCGGCTTCACTCAGGGCGAGGCGGATGAGTTACGCCGTTCGATGGCCGCTTGGAAACGGCGTGGAGGTCTCGAACACCTGCGCGAGCGCCTGATCGGTGGCATGCTCGAACGCAATTATCCGCGCGATTTCGCCGAACGCATCTTCGAGCAGATGAAAGGCTTCGGTGACTACGGCTTCCCCGAATCGCACGCGACGAGTTTCGCCCTGCTGGCCTACGCATCGAGCTGGCTCAAGCGCCATGAGCCGGCTGCGTTTGCCTGTGCGCTGCTCAACTCACAGCCGATGGGGTTCTACTCGGCGAGCCAGATCGTGCAGGATCTGCGTCGGCATGGCGCAGAGGTGCTGCCGGTCGATGTGCGCTACAGCAACTGGGATTGCTCGCTCGAAGAATACGGCACGTGTCGGCTGAAGGAGACGGAAAACCCACAACCCGGACTGCGTCTGGGGCTGCGCCAGATTCGCGGTTGCGACGAAGGCACGGCGCGGCGCATCGAAGCGGCGCGTGCACAAAAGGAATTCGCTTCGGTCGTCGACCTGTGCACGCGTGCGCAACTCGACCGACGCGCGCAAGGCCTGTTGGCTGAGGCTGGCGCGCTGCGCGGTCTCGCCGGCCATCGTCACCGCGCGCACTGGGCGATCGCCGGCGTCGAGGCGAGCCTGCCGCTGTTCGGCCGGGAGAGTCCCGAAGAAGCACGAGTCGAACTGTTGCCGCCCAGTGCCGGCGAAAATGTGCTCGCCGACTACGCGAGCACGAGGCTGACTCTCGGCCCACATCCGGTCGCTCTCGTGCGCCCGCAGCTCGACGCGCATCGCTGCTACCGATCGAGCCGTCTGCGCAGGTTCAAGGGAACCCGGCCGGTGCGCGCCGCCGGCCTCGTGATCGGTCGTCAGCGTCCGCAGACTGCGAGCGGTCTCACCTTCGTCACGCTCGAGGACGAGGACGGTGCGGTCAACGTCATCGTCCGCCCCGCGCTGGCCGAGCGTCAGCGCCGTGCATTCCTCGAGTCGCGTCTGCTCGCCGTCGACGGCCTGCTCGAATCGGTCGACGACGTGCAGCATCTGATTGCCGAAAACCTGCTGGACTTGAGCTCGCTGCTTGCCCGGCTCGATGTGCGCTCGAGGGATTTCAGATAACGCGCCCGCGCCCGCAAGGAGCAAAGCCGCCGAGGCTCACTATGCGGTACTCTGCCGCTGCCAGTTCAAAATCGGTGAGAAGATATGAGCGGATTACTCGGACTTGGGGCCACGACCTGGCTGGTCATATTCTCGTTTTTGTTCGTGCTCGCGGTCCTGTGGTTCCTTTTGCCCTTTGCTGTTTTTGGCAGCAAGTCGCGCCTTGACAAGATCGTCAACGAGTTGCGAGAGCTCAACAGGACCATGAAGGAAGCATCAGAACAGAATCGTGTTCTGATCGAGCAGCAAAAACTTCTCCTTCTGCATGTGTCGAGGGCGTTACCGAAATCTCGTAGTGAGATTGGCAATCCTTAGATGGGGTTGCGCGCTGATAGTTGGCCAATACGCCATGGCTTTGCCCAGCGAAGCTATCTCCGTCGTTGGACCTCTTGGACGGTCGCGCACAAAAAAACCGCGGCTGAGCGCGGCTTTTGAAGTCTTCCGGATTCCGCTGGGCGGCTCCGGACTATGTAATGGTGCCCAGGAAAGGACTCGAACCTTCACGGTTTTACCCGCTAGTACCTGAAACTAGTGCGTCTACCAATTCCGCCACCTGGGCAAGGTGCCGCTCGCCGGATTGCCCTGCGAGGGCCGCGCAAGATACATCCGAGCGGTGCGGGTGTCAATGTCGGCCTATAATGCGGGTCGTCTGGCGGCGCTGCCGCGGCGGTCCGTGGGTGCGACAGCGCACCGGATTCGAAGAACAAATGGAAAAGAGAAACCCTTGAAGAAAAAACCTCCGGTCGCGGCCAAACGCGGCAAAACGAGTAGCAAATTGCCGGGCTGGCTGCCCGGCGTGGCGAATGCCGGTCCATCCGGCGGCCGCGGCGCGAAATCCGCGGCGAAACGCCCTGGCTTTCTGCCGGAACTTCCGATAGCTCCAGCGTCCGCCCCCACCAAGGCACAAAGACATGGCGGCTCGGCGCCAAACCTGCCAAAGCCCCAGCCACACAAGCCTGCACCGGCGAGATTCGCCGGCCCCAAGCCGGCAGGAAAGACGGTGTCGAGTGGCGATCCGCAGGCCGAGCGCGAGGCGCAGCGCTACGAATTTCCGATACCGAGCCGTGAGGCGATCGTCACCTTCCTCAACGACAGCGGGCAGTTGCTGACCGCGGAGAATCTCGCCCGCGGCCTCGGCCTGTCGCATGCGCGCGATGTCGATGCGCTGACTAAGCGTCTTGCCGCGATGCTGCGCGACGGCCAGTTGCTGCAGAACCGCCGCGGCGCCTATGGCGTTGCGAGCAAGCTCGACCTGATTCCGGGCGCGATCATCGCCAACGCCGAGGGCTTCGGCTTCCTGCGTCCCGACGCGGGTGGCGACGACGTCTACCTTTCCCCGGCCGAGATGCGCAAGGTGCTGCACGGCGATCGCGCGCTGATCAGCATCGTCGGCGTCGACCGGCGCGGGCGCAAGCAGGGCGCGATCTGCGAGGTGCTGGAGCGCCGCGTGTCGCGCCTGGTCGGCCGCATCGTCGTCGAGAATGGCATCGTCGTGGTCGCGCCGGACGACCGGCGCATGCACCAGGATATTTTGATCCCGCCGGGCAAGGACCGCGGTGCGCGCTCAGGCCAGATCGTCGTCGCCGAGATCACCCAGCCGCCGACTGCGCAACGCGGGCCGATCGGCGAAGTGATCAGCGTGCTCGGCGAGCGCCTCACGCCGTCGATCATCGTCGAGATGGCGATCGCCGGCCATGGCCTGCCGCAGGAATTCCTCGAGCAGACGCTGCGCGAAGCGGCGCAGGTCGAGCCGGAAGTCACGCGCGAGGAAATCAAGGGACGCGTCGACTTGCGCAAGCTGCCGCTCGTGACGATCGACGGTGAGGACGCGCGCGATTTCGACGATGCGGTGTTCGCCGAGACGGCGGCGGGCGGATTCCGTCTGATCGTCGCGATCGCCGACGTGTCGCATTACGTGCGCCCCGGCGCCGCGCTCGACGATGAGGCGGTAAAGCGTTCCACCTCGGTGTACTTTCCCGGCTTCGTCGTGCCGATGCTGCCGGAGACACTGTCGAACGGCATCTGTTCGCTCAATCCGAAAGTCGAACGCCTGTGCATGGTCTGCGACATGCACGTGGCGTATTCAGGCGAGGTGTCGAAGACGAAGTTCTATCCGGCGGTGATGCGTTCGCACGCGCGTCTGACCTACACGCGCGTGTGGCAAGCACTCGGCGAGAAAAACGCCGATGCGCGCCAGGAACTCGCCGATGTGCTGCCGCAACTTGAAACGCTGCATCAGCTCTACGAAATTCTTGCCAAGGCGCGGCAGCGCCGCGGTGCGATCGATTTCGAGAGCACGGAGGTGAAGTTTCGCCTGGCCGCCTCGGGCGAAGTCGTGCAGATGGGCGCCGAGCCGCGCAACGACGCGCACAAACTGATCGAAGAGTGCATGATCGTGGCGAACGTCGAAGCGGCGAAGTTCCTTGACCAGGCGAAGATTCCCGCGTTGTTCCGCGTGCACGCTACGCCGCCCGAGTCGAAATACGAGGATCTGCAGGAGTTCCTGCTCGAATTCGGCCTGCGCATGCCGCCGCACGCCGAGGTGAAGCCAAAGGATTTCTCGAATCTGCTCAAGGAAATCAGGAAGCGTCCCGATGCGAGCCTGATCCAGTCGGTGCTGTTGAGGTCTCAGTCGCTCGCGGTGTACAGCCCGCAGGATTCGGGACATTTCGGCCTCGCTCTCGAGCACTACGCGCATTTCACCTCGCCGATCCGTCGCTATCCCGACCTGCTCGTGCATCGCGCGATCCGCTTTGCGCTGTCGCGCGGCAAGCCGTCGGACTACACCTACAGCGCGAACGACATGGCCTCGCTTGGCACGCATTGTTCGCACAACGAGCGCCGCGCCGACGAAGCCGAGCGCGACGTCGACGAGCGCTACAAGTGCGCGTGGATGGAAAAGCACGTCGGCAGCGAGTTCGAAGGCATCGTCTCCGGCGTCACCTCGTTCGGTTTGTTCGTCGAGCTGATCGAGTCGCAGGTGTCGGGCCTGGTTCACATCACCCAGTTGCCGAACGACTACTACCATTTCGATCCGGTGCGCCATCTGCTCAGCGGCGAGCGGCGCGGCTTGCAGTTCCGCCTCGGCGACGCGGTGCGCGTGCAGGTGCTGCGCGCAAGCATGGAAGATCGCAAGATTGACTTCCGGCTTGTCGTGGCAGGCGCCGCGCCAACTGACGCCATTGGCGCCGACGCCGCGCGCGGCTCAAAGCCTTCGGCAGCAAACGCCAGGGAGAAGTCGAAAACAGCGAAAGGAAAGGGGCGCAGATGAGCGGCGAACTGCTGTTCGGCATCCATTCCATCGATGCCGCGTTGAGCAACGATCCGAAAAACATCCTCGAACTCTATTTCGAGTCCGACAGCCAGAATGCGCGTATCAAGGAACTGTCCGAAAAGGCGCGCGAACTCGGGCTGAAGCCGCACGCGCGCCCGCGCGAAGCACTCGACCGCATGACCGGTGGCGCCCGCCATCAGGGTGCGGTCGCGCGCTATCGCGCACCGCCGCCGCGCACCGAGAAGGAGTTGTACGAACTCGTCGAGCAGGCGGGGAAGGACGCATTAATCCTCGTGCTCGATGGTGTGACCGATCCTCACAACCTCGGCGCCTGCCTGCGCAGCGCGGAGGCGGCCGGCGTCACTGCGGTCGTCGTGCCGAAGGACAAGGCCGCGGGCATCACGCCGACCGTGCGCCGTGCATCGAGCGGTGCGGCCGATCGCGTCGCCTTTTTCGCGGTGACCAACCTGGCGCGCACGTTGAAAGCGCTGAAGGAAAGCGGCGTGTGGCTGGTCGGCCTCGCCGGCGAGTCGGCGCAGGATTTCTACAAGCTCGACCTGAAAGGCCCACTCGGCATCGTCATGGGTAGCGAAGGCGAGGGCATGCGCCGGTTGACCGGAGAGGCTTGCGATTTCCTCGCGAAGATTCCGATGCGTGGCGGTGTGGAAAGCCTCAACGTTTCGGTCGCTACCGGTGTGGCCTTGTTCGAAGCGCTGCGTCAGCGCGCGCCATAGGAACGCGACGATATGGCATGGCACGACTGGGTAGGCATGGTAGGCGTGGTCGTCACCCTGACCGCATTCCTGCTGCTGCAGGCCGGCAAGCTGCACGGCACCGGCTTCATCTATCAGGCGATGAATGCGATCGGCGCCGCGGCCGTGGTCCTGTCGCTGTTCTACAACTTCAACTTATCGGCCTTCATCGTCGAGACCGCGTGGGTGGCGATCAGCATCTACGGCATGCTGCGCGGCTGGCGCCTGCGCCAGATGGAGTGACTGGCGATGCCTCGATATGTAGCCTTCCTGCGCGGCGTCAGCCCGATGAACGCAAAGATGCCGGAGCTGAAGCGCTGCTTCGAGCAAGCGGGCTTCGGCAACGTCAAGACCGTGCTTGCCAGCGGCAACGTGGTGTTCGACTCGCGCGCAGGATCCGAGCTTGCGCTTGCGCGCCGGATCGAGGCGGCAATGGACAAACATCTTGACCGCAATTTCTACACGATCGTGCGCTCAGTAGATGTGCTGCGCGAGTTGATCGAGTCCGATCCGTACAAGGCGTACCGTCTGTCGGCGGATGCGAAACGCATCGTGACCTTCCTGCGCCAGCCGCGCAAACCGGTGCCGACGCTGCCGGCGGAAGTCGAGGGCGCGCGTATTCTCGCCGTCGACGGCAGCGAGATCTTCACGGCCTATGTTCCGCAGCCAGGCAATCCGGCGTTCATGCGCCTGATCGAGAAGACGTTCGGCGCCGAAATCACGACGCGCACCTGGGATACGGTGAAGAAATGCGCGGCTGCGTGAACCGCGCATTTCCGCAAACGATCAGGCTTCGTCCGTACCCTCGTTGACACCTTCGAACAGGAACGTCGACAGGTAGCGCTCGCCCGTGTCGGGCAGCATGGCGAGAATGACGTCGCCCGGTTTCGCCTGTTTGGCGACCTCGAGCGCGGCGGCGAAGGTGCCGCCCGACGAGATGCCGCAGAAGATGCCTTCCTTCTTCGCGAGTTCACGCGCGGTGTCGCGCGCGACGACTTCGTCGACCGGCAGAATCTGATGCGCGACGTTCTTGTTGAGCACGGCCGGAACGAAATCCGGCGTCCAGCCCTGGATCTTGTGCGGCTTCCATTCCTTGCCCGAGACGAGCGCGGCGCCGGCCGGTTCGGTCAGCACGATCTTGGTGTCGGGGCGAGCGAGGCGGATCACTTCGCCCGCGCCGGTCGCGGTGCCGCCCGTGCCCCAGCCGGTGACGAACCAGTCGAGGCGCTTGCCGGCGAAATCCTGGATGATTTCGGCGCCGGTCGTATTGCGATGGAACGAAGGGTTCGCCTCGTTCTCGAACTGGCGGGCGAGGAAGGCGCCGGTCTTCTCCGCATACTCGCGCGCGGCCTGCACCATGCCCGAGCCGCGCGCGGCGGCGGGAGTGAGGATGACCTTCGCGCCGAACGCGCGCATCAGCTTGCGCCGCTCCACGGAGAACGTCTCGGTCATGAAGGCGACGAACGGATAGCCCTTAGCTGCGCACACCATCGCGAGCGCGACGCCGGTGTTGCCGCTCGTTGCTTCGACCACGGTTTGGCCGGGCTTGAGCGTGCCCTTGGCCTCGGCATCAAGGATGATCGCGAGCGCGAGGCGGTCCTTGACCGAACCTCCCGGGTTGAATGCCTCGACCTTGACGTACATTTCCACGCCCGGCGGCGCCAGGCGGTTAATGCGTACGATGGGCGTGCGGCCGATGGTGTCGAGAATGCTGTTGTAGATCATGGCGTGACCCCGTTTCCTGGACAGGCGGCGAGTATAAAACGATATAAACCGAAGGAATGGCGCCCGGCCGACGGAAAAGAAATAACCTTATTCCGAGAGGCGCCGACCGGGTCCGGCGAAGTGGACGAGCGGCTCGCCGGCGTTGCGGTTCGATACAATGCGCGTTCCGCTCCGCACCGGCAAGTCCAGACGCAGCATGCGATCCACGTCCCAGCAGGCACCGAGCGCCCCGGCATCTCCTATTAGCACCCGCTGCGGCGGCGTCTGATGGACGGCGCCCGACGCTTCGGTCTGGACGCCTGGCGTGCGCTCGCCATTCTGCTGGTCCTCGCCGGGCATGCGAGCTTCTGGTTCCTCCCGCTGACGCGCGAACTGGATGTCTGGTACAGCTTGGCGTTCCTTGGAGTCGAGCTGTTCTTCGTGCTCAGCGGGTTCCTGATCGGCGGCATCCTGATCGGCGAATTCCGCAGCGGTTCGTTCCGTCTGCGTCAGTTTTGGACGCGACGCTGGCTGCGCACGCTGCCGAACTACTTCCTGTTTCTCGGCGTGAACATCATCCTTTACCGCGCGATGTTCGGCGCATGGCCGCAGTTCGGGCTCTTTCTCGTATTCCTGCAAAACTTCGCCTGGCCGCATCCGCCGCTGTTCTCGGAAGCATGGAGCTTGTCGATCGAGGAACTGTTCTACCTGATCGCGCCGCTGGCGACGTTGGCCTTGGTCCGGTTGGTGAGGGGACGCGGCAGCGTGCTGGGCTGGCTGCTCGCAGCGATCGCGCTCGTGACTGCGATCCGCATCGGCTACGTGCTCTGGCGCGATCCGCTGTGGGATTCGGGCGTACGCAAGATCGCATTGCTTCGCCTCGACGCGTTTATCTACGGCGTCATTGCCGCGTGGTACTGCAATGTGCGCGGGATGGCGACGCAAAGCCGCCGCCGCTGGGCGCTTTCCGGGGTTTGCGGCATGGCGGTTGTGGCCGCGGCGTTTTTTCTGCTGCCGCGAGACCACGATTTCTTCGCGCGCACTTTTTTGTTCAACCTGATACCGGCAAGTTTGGCCGCGATGCTGCCGCTTGCCGCCGAGTGGCGTGCGGCGGCTGTGCCGCAACTCGTGCAGGCAGCGACGCGCCGCATAGCGCTATGGTCGTATTCGCTTTATCTGTGCCAGCTTGCGCTGATGCGCAGCATGTCGCTGCTGCCGTGGAAGGCAACGACGCCGGCGGAGTGCCTGTTCGGCGCCGTCGTGTTCGTTGTCCTGTCGATCGTATGCGCGGCGCTGCTCTACCGTTTCTTCGAATCACCGATCCTGCGCTGGCGCGACAGGATCACGAGCAGGTGAGAAATGGGGGAGGGAACGGTTCCTTGTCGATTCGCCTCGGCTGCGTCGGCTCATTTTGCCTGTGCGGGTTCCGGCGCATGCCAGACTCCGCCGCTTTGCAGGCTCAGATCGTAGCGATATACCGCGGACGGCGCGGCGGTAGTTGAAAAAGTATAAAAAACCGCTTGGTCGCGCGGGCGTCCCTCGAGGTCCGACACCGTGCCGGGGCCTGGCAGTGAGATGTCGCCGAGCGTCTTGCCCTTGAGATCGAATGTGCGCACGACGCTGTGCGCATCCTGCATGTAAACCGCGACCAGGCTGCGGTTGACGATGCACGCGCTTTGCAGCGTACCTTTCGCCTGTGGCACGACTTCCTTCCAGTTCGTCTTGGCTGGATTGTCGACGTCGATCGCGACGATGCGGCGGCGCGGTGCATCTGCATCGGTCAGAAAATACAGCGTATTTTTTGTGTCGCCGAGAAATTCCCAGCCAGCACTCCAATCGCCGATCAGGGTTTCGACCGGTGTGATCACCGATTCGGTCTTGATCTTCTTGCCCTGCATATTGCGCACGTTAGGGCCAGGTGCTTTTGCCTTCGAGGCCTGTTTCTTTTCGCCTTTTTGCCGATACGGTTTGGCCAGGTCGCGATACAACACGAGGTTGTTCGGCGCATTGTTGCGGGTGACGCGAATGATGAGCCAGCGGCCGCCGTCGCTGACTTCGGCGGCAAAGGTCCAGTCGGGCTGATCCTTGTTCTCGTAGATCAGCAGGTCGTCATCCTGGCTTTCGCCGAGGCGATGGAAGTACAGCTTCTGGAATTTGTCGGCGCCGCCCTTGTCGTGCTCATCGTAGCGGCTGTAGAAGAACCCCGTGCCGTCGCGCCGCCAGCTCGTGGTCGAGAGTTTCACCCATTTGAGCACGTCGTCGGTGGGCTTGCCGGTGTCAACGTCGAGCACATGCCATTCTTCCCAATCGGAGCCGCCGGAAGCCAATCCGTAAGCAACGTACTTGCCGTCATCGCTCACCGCCCACTGCTTGAGCGCGAAGGTGTCGCGCTTCGACAATGTCTTCGGGTCGAGCAACGTGCGCGGCGCGCCATCGAGCGAGTCGGCAACATAAAGCACGGTCTCGTTTTGCACGCCCCCACTGCGCGTGTAAAACCAGCGCTCGCCGTAGTGCCGCGGCGCGCTGTCGTGGTTGGCATCGATTTGCGTGTCCCTCTTTGCCAAGGGACTGCTCGGTGCCACTGCGGCGGCAGTTGCGGACAGAGTCAATGCTGCGACTAGCAGCAATGTTGAAAAGGGGCGCATCGTGCGACTTCCAGAAAACGATGCGGCAATGATACGGACTTCGCGTTAATCCCCGCTGATGTACTTCGGCCCGTTGCCGGTGGTCTTCTCGTACACGCCTTTGCCGGCACGGCGGTACTGGGTAAAGCCCTTCGCCGCGACGTTGCTTTCCTTGAGCACGTGCGCATTGCCGATCGCCACGTTCGGCGCGCTGATCACGCGTTTGACCGGTGCGCCGCATTGCGGGCAGGCGGTCAATTCGGCATCGGCGAGCTTCTGGCGCAGATCGAAATGCGCCTCACAATGAGCACAACCCTTGTCGACGGCGGCGTATTCGTAGATCGGCATGAATGGTTGGTGGAAATCCGAGATGGGTCCAAGGTGATGATGGGCCCGCTTGCTGCCGAACTCAAGCTCGGTGGTGCGGCCCGCACGCAAAGAGGTCGCGGGGACGGCCTCTGTGTGCCGACGCGGGGCGGTTGGCTTAACGATGTTCCGATCGACCTTCGCGCTCATGCGTCGCGGGCGCGTGCGGTGCAGGATGTGCGGTGTTCATTCGCGGCGCCGCGTTGACGTGCGACGGCGGTGCGGAGTGCAGGCTCATAGCCTGCGCGGGCGCGACCGAATTCCTCGCTACGTGGTTCGGTTGCGGCATCCCCGAGACATGCGATGGTGCGCTGCGCGCGGCGAAGTTCGCCTGCGCTGAAGGACCACCCTGGTGTGGAACATAGTTTGCCGAGCGCATGGCCGGGCGAGCATTGGCCATTGCCGTCGGAGTGGCCGCGCGTGCCGCAAACGCTCCCGGACGTGCCGTCGCCGCCAGCGCCGGAGCGCCGTGGTTGACCGTTGCGCGCATCGCTTCGTTGCGGCTGGCCAACGTTTGGTGCTGCACCTGTGCGGCGATGGCCGGCGTGTGGCGCTCGCCGGCAAAGCGCATTTCGTCTGCGTTCGGTCGCGCGCTGGCGCCGCCGGGTCCGTTGTAGCTCACGCGCGTCATGTTGTTGTTGACGATCACGGTCCTGTTGTAGACGTTGGTGATGTTGACGTTGGTGATATGGTTGACCTCGCGGTTGTAGTAGAACCCGCGCGGTCCCCAGTAGCCGCCGACATAGCCGACGCCGACGTAGCCGAAGCCGTAGTTGATGCCGCCGTAGTAGCCGACGTGCATGCCCCAGTAGCCGGGGTGGAACAGGTAGGCGCCGTCGGCCCAGCCCCAGTAGCCCGGCGTCCACAGCGCGCCTGTATACGGCGGCAGCACCCAGGTGCCCGGCACCCAGTAATAGCCGCTGACCGGATCGTAAGCCCAGTAACCCGGCGTCCAGATATAGCCCGGTCCCGGAATCGCCGGCTGCACGTAGACCGGCAGCGCCGGCGGCGCAAAATTCACCGAGACGAACACGCCCGCATGCGCGGTCGGCGCGACCGCGGTCAGCGAGGCGGCTGCTGCGACAGCGAAGAGTGCGCGCGCGAGCCAGATGCGCGAAGAGCGGCGGGCGGAGGCTGCAGCGTTCATGGAATTCTCCCATCGGTTGGAAACTGCAGGTTGATCAACGCGCCAAACCGCAGCCCGCGGACACGGCCGACGCACAGGGCACGGAATTGTTCAGCTTGGGCGGTGTGTCTACTTCGCGTCGGTCGCTATTGAGCCGGGAAGGCGTCGCTCATGGCCTTCCAGCGGTTGACGATCGCGCAGAACAGCAGTGCCGTGCGCTCGGCATCGTAGACGGCGGAGTGCGCCTCGGCTTCGTTCCATTCGAAGCCGGCCGCCTGTACTGCGCGGCTGAGTACGGTCTGGCCGTAGGCGAGGCCGCCGAGCGTGGCCGTGTCGAAGCAGCTGAACAGGTGGAACGGACTGCGCTTGTAGCCGACGCGGCGGATCGCGGCGTTGAGGAAGCCGAGATCGAACGAGGCGTTATGACCGACGAGCACGGCGCGCGAGCATTCGTACTCGCGCAGTGCGCGCCGGATTGGGCGGAAGATCAGGTCGAGCGCCTCGCGCTCCTCGACCGCGGCGCGAAACGGATGGGTCGGGTCGATGCCGGTGATTTCGAGCGCGCGCGGATCGATGTTCGCGCCCGGAAACGGCACCACGTGCGTCGACACGACGGTGTCGGGATGGACGTTGCCGTTTTCGTCCATGCGCACGACGCTGGCCGCGATCTCTAGCAGTGCATCGCGCTCGTTGTCGAAACCGCCGGTCTCGACGTCGACGACGACCGGCAGGAAACCGCGGAAACGTTCGGCGTATTTCGTCGATTGCGCGTTGTTGGCGGCGGGGGTGGACATGCGGCGAGGATAGCCGTGCTACCAGGTTCCCACAATCTTGACGGGAACCTGGATCAAAACTACCGAGTCGAGCAGCTCGCGGCGTTTGATTGGCCCCGCCGCTACGGTCAATGCAGCGTGATCAACTCGCTGCGCACCTCGCCGGTCAGCGCATCGATCGCCGCCTCGATGCGTTGCGCCGAGTCGCCCTGGCCACTCTCGAGTTCGCCGGCGTTTTCCTTCCAGGAATCGAACAACGCATCGGCGCGCGCCTGCACGTCCTTCGATACCAGCGGTGCCATGTCGCGGATCAGGGTCGCACGGCCCCAGCCGGCGATCCAGTTCATCTGCGAATGGTCGCCGCCGTAATAGCGATGCTGTGCGAGCTGCTGCAGCTCGCCGCATTCCTCGAGCAGCTTGAACGAAGCTTCGCGCACGTTGCGGTGCGCTTCGGTGGTCTGGTTGCGCCAGGTGTTGTAGCTCGTCGAGAACAGCGCCACTGACAGGCTGATCAGCGCGACCGCGTTGCGGCGCACCGCGGAAAGCACGCGCGAAGGCGCGGCCGGGTCGGGCGGCGGCGCTTGCGCGTTCATGCGCGGGCGAAGCGCGCGAACGCAAACAGCGCCAGTGCGAGCAGGATCAGCACGGCGCCGACGGCCGGAATCAGCATCGCGAACGGAATGCCGAGGGCGAGCGCGGCCCAGCCCCAAGCCCAGGCATCGGCGATCGGGGCGGGCATCGGATCGGCCTTGAGCGTGCGGCAGAGCAGATAATCCAGGCTGATCTTGCCCGGCCCCTGGAAGATGATCGGCAACAGCATGACGACGAACAGCAGCGGCAGCTTGAAGTTGCCGTGGCCCATGTCGGTGATCGCGTAACCCTTGGCTAGATCGCTCCACATCGTGATCATGTCCGGCCAGTGCACGGCTGCGGTAGCGACGAAGGTCAGCACGAACAGTGAGTACGCCGCGAAGCGCGTAAACAGGCCGACGAGCAGCAACAGCGCGCCGCCGATTTCGAGCCAGGTGGCGAGGAACCAGCTCAGGTTCGCCGGGATCGCCGAAAACGGAAACGGGAACTTGTCCTGGATGTCGGCGAACCAGTTGTCGCCGGAGTATTTCTCCAGTCCAGACTGCCAGAACTCGAACGCCATGATCAGGCGCAGGACCAGCGGCGGCACGATCTGGCCGATGCCACGCAGGCGTGCGGCGAGCGATTCCCAGAGCGGGATCAGGTTTTGCACGGCGTTCCCCGTTTGTTGTGTTGCCGATTGGACGCGGGCGCCGGCAAATCCTTACAAAGTTGTGCCGAGGATGGCCTCGCGTTCCTTCAATTCTTGCAGCATGGCTTCGCCGGCGACGCGCAGATTGGCCGCAGTGGCGGCATCGTAGTCGGCGAGCAGGGCTTCGAGGCAGTCGCTGCCGCTGGCCTCGGTGTTCTGCTGCAGCCGTTCGACGAGAAGCGCGCTGAGCGCGTTGATTTCGTGGAAGTGCACCGTGTCGTCGCGCCCGCGCACGAGCAAGAGCAGCGTCGGCTCCTCCGGCGCTTCGGCGGGGCGGAAATCCGCTGAAATGCGATGCACCGGGAAACGGTAGGCGAGGACGCAGGCGAGCGGCGAGACGACCGGGATGGCGTGCTGCGGATCGCCGTCCGGATCGTGCGCCAGCGCATCGATGTCCGCTTCGTCCAGAGACAATGCCAGCTCCGCCCATTCGTAGTGGGCCAGTTCGAGCAGCCACGGCGGGTCGCCGCGACCTTGTTCCTGCCGCGTTTCCAGCCAGCGCAGGAACTCTCGGCCGAACTCGGGGAAAAGTGGGGTATGGCAGCGGTGCTCGCGCAGGAATTCGCGTGCGAGGTTTTCCCATTGCGCATCGTCGTACAGGCTGCGGATCACCGGGAAGTTCGAGGAGATGAAGCTCTCCATGTTCGCGTACACGAGTTCGCGGTAGACGCGCATGCGGCGATCGTCGACGCCCGCCGGCACGGGCGCGCCCGCGGGGTCGCGCAGGTGTGCGGTGAAACGGTATTGCAAGTCCTGCGTGGAGCGCAGGTCAGGCGATTCGGCGGCTGTGTTCATGGATTCGCCCGAGGCGCGGTTGCTGGATCGCACGGATATGGTCGAGTTCTGCGAGCAGTTCCGTGAGCGGAGGAATGTGGAAGTCGCGCTCGAGCAGGGTGGGTTTCACGCCGCAATGCGCGTAGGTGTGGTCGAGCAGGTCCCAGACCGGGTCGATCACGGGCGCGGCGTGACTGTCGACGATCAGCCCCGGGGCTTCGTCGTAGTGGCCGGCGATATGCAGATAGGCGACGCGTTGCGGCGGCATCGCATCGATGAATGCCTTGGCGTCATAGCGGTGATTGACGCTGTTGACGTAGACATTGTTGACGTCGAGCAACAGCTCGCAGTCGGCGGCTTCGAGTACGGCGCGGGTGAAATCGGCTTCGCTCATCTCGCGGCCGGGCGTGGCGTAGCACGACACGTTCTCGATCGCGATGCGCCGGCCGAGGATGTCCTGGGCGCGACGGATGCGCGCTGCGACGTAGTCGACCGCGGCCTCGGTGTACGGAATCGGCAACAGGTCGTAGAGATGACCATCGTCCGAGCAATAGGAAAGGTGTTCGCTGTAGATCGCGACTGCGTGCTCGTCGAGCAGGCGGCGGATCTTGTGCAGCAAGGTTTCGTCGAGCGGCGCAGGGCCGCCGAGAGACAGCGAAAGGCCGTGACAGACAATCGGATGGCGTTCGCTGAACGAGCGCAATGCCTTGCCTAGCCGGCCGCCGACATTGATCCAGTTCTCCGGCGCGACTTCGAAGAAATCGATCGCACGCGCGTCGTCCGCGTTGCGTTCGTGTGCTGCGCGCCAGTCCTGCAGCGGCCCCAATAGGGACCGCCGCAGGCCGAGTCCGGCGCCGTGAAGCGTGGCTGGACGAAGCATGCTGCTCAATGACCGCTGCAGGAGCCTTCCTTGCCCTTCTTGTCGGACGAGCAAGAACCTTCCTTGCCCTTCTTGTCGGCGCTGCACGAGCCTTCCTTGCCCTTCGCCTTGTCGCCGGCGTGCGCTTCGGTCATGCACTTGTCCTGGGCGGCCTTGTCGGGCATTTCCGTGCACTTCTTGCCCTTGGTCGCGCCGCACTTGCCTTCGCCGCACTTGCCTTCGTTGCCGACCGCAGACTGGGTGTAGCCCGCGACGAGGCTGTTGAGGTGGAACGTCGGGTTGGCCTGCGCGATCTGGGCGAGCGAGAAGGCGCCGACGATGCCAGTGCCGATGGCCAGAGTGAGGGGTTTGATCATTTTGTTCGACATGACAATGTGCTCCGTGATGTGGGTGAAAAAAATTTCTACTGACCCGGCGGCGCCGGGAATGGCGTTTCCATCGAGACATATCGATGTGAAGAAAAGGTTATATCGCGGACATGCCACTCCCTGACTCGCGATGCACTCCACCTCTTCGTCCCACTACGTTAGGTCCCAACGCCGGCACAGGCAAGACCCGTGAATGCTGCGCCGCGTCGAAGTATTAGACCGCAGAAGGGAAAAATCCTTACAGGCCCTGCGTTCGGTTCGCCGCGCACGAACAACGTTTCGTCGCAACGCTGGCCAAGTGTCCCGTCGCGACGAGGAAATAGCGATATGTCTGCTTGACTATATCGATGAGATATCGTCAACTGGCTGCGGGGAGAACTGGAACGAACGTAGCGATGCCGAAATGCCCTAAACGATTCGGGACTTCCTCGCGCGCCCGTCCGTCGTCCTGAAGATCACGACGCTGGAGTCTGCCCCGATGAGCCTTTGCCTGCGAAACGTCCCATTTCAGTCGGCGCTCTGCGCAGCGCCCTTTCGACCGGGAATCCGGCGAAATCTGTCGATCGGGATCGGCGCATTGTTGACGTGCGCGCCGATCGCAACGGTCGGCGCCGCGGACAGTGCGCTGACCTGGAACGGGATCACGCTTTACGGAGCGTTCGACATCGGCGTGAGCTATCAGTCGCACGGCGCGCCGCTCAGCCAGGACTGGATGGTCGGCGTGCAGTATCTGATCGACAAGAAGGGCGACAAGTCGATTACTTCGGTTGCGCCGAACGGTCTGAGCCAGTCCAAGATCGGCTTGCGCGGCAAGGAAGCACTGACCGACGATCTCTCGTTCGTGTTCGACGTGGAAGTGGGCTTCGATCCGCAATCGGGAAATCTCGCCGATGCGCTGGCATCGCTGACGCACAACAACGGCAAGCCGCTTGCGAACCAGACGTCAGCCGGCGACAGTTCGCGCGCCGGTCAGTTGTTCAACGGCGTAGCCGTCGCCGGGTTGAGTTCGCCGATGTGGGGAACTGCCACGCTCGGCCGCAACAACACCCTGCTGCTCGATAACATCCTCAAGTACGACCCGATGGGCGGCTCCTACGCGTTCTCGGTGATCGGATTGTCGGGCGTCGTCGCCGGCATGGGCGATACCGAAGACGCGCGCTTGGACGGCTCACTCAAATATCTCTACTCAGCCGAAGGATTCCATGCAGGCGCCCTATATCAGCCGGGAAAGACCGACAGCAGCCCCGGCAAGGCTTGGCAGGGCAACGTCGGCTTTGAATATGCAGGTTTTTCGGTCGACGGCATCTATGGCCACAAGGACGACGCGATCGCTGCGGCGTCGCTGAGCGCGGCGCAGGCGGCGACCGCGCCACACGATTCGCTCGCTGCGACGATTTCCGACAATACCTCCTACACGCTGGCCGGAAGTTACAAGGCCGGTCCATGGAAGGTTTGCCTTGGTTACGAGCACATCAAATACGAGAATCCCTCGAACCCGCTTGAAGCCGGGTTCTCGGGCCTTGGTGGCTACCTCGTCAGCTTCACCAACAACGCGGCGTTTCCCAAGCCGAAGGTGCTGCAGGCCTCGTGGGGCGGCGTGAAATACCTGATCACGCCGGACTTCGACATCACCGCTGCGATCTATCACTACGACCAGAACAGCTACGGCCTGAAGCACTGCTCCGACACGAGCGCGGCGACGTGCAGCGGCAACTACAACGCTTATTCCGCGATGGCGGACTATCGGTTGAGCAAGCGTTTCGATGTCTACGGCGGCGTGATGTATTCCAAGGTAGCCGGCGGACAAGCGTCCGGCTACCTGCATGATTCCAACGTCAGCCCGATGGTCGGCATGCGCTTGCGCTTCTGAACCGCGAGGTTGGCGATTATTCCTTCTTGATGCCGGTTGCGCTCACGGCGAGTTTGGCGTCGTCTGCGCCCGGCATGTCCTTCGTCGACCAGCCTCCGCCGACCGCGCGGATCAGCCCGACGCTGGCGCGCAACTGGCGGTCGCGCAGGACCAGCAGCGTGCGCTGCGCCTGCAGCGCCGCCGTCTGCGAGGCGACGACGTCGAGGTAATTCACTGCGCCGTTCTCATATCGATCCATCGCAAGGTGCAGCGTGTTCTGCGCGGAGGCGACCGCGGCATCCTCTTGCCTGGCTTCCTCGTCGAGCAGCTGAAGCTGGGAAAGATTGTCTTCGACCTGGCGGAACGCGGCGAGCGTCGTGCCGCGATAACGGTCGGCGGCTTCGTTGAATGCGGCCTGCGCCTGTTCGCTGACGGCACGGCGTTTGCCTGCGTCGAACAGCGCGAACGAGAAGCGTGGGCCGATCGACCAGAACCCGTTCGGCGCGGTGAGCCATCCGGCGCCACCGGTATTTTCGTAACCGCCCGTCGCAGTTAGGCTGATGCTCGGGAAGAACGCGGCGCGGGCGACGCCGATCAGCGCGTTCGCGGCTGCGGCCCGGCGCTCCGCCGCGGCGATGTCGGGACGGCGCTCGAGCAACGTCGACGGCAGCGCGACCGGGGTCGATGGCAGCGGGAGTTCGACCACATTTGGCGGCAATGAAAACTTCGATGCAGACTCGCCAGCGAGACTTGCGATCGCGTGCTCGTACAGCGCGCGTTGCGCACGGATATCGGTCGTCTGCGCGCGCGCATTGTCGAGCTGGTTCTGTGCGCGGGCGACGTCGAGGCCCGAGGCGGCGCCGCCTTCGAAGCGATTTTGCGTCAGTTTTAGCGCCTGCTCGTAGGCGCTCACCGTGTCGACGAGCAGTTTTTCCTGGGCGTCTAGGCCGCGCAGGATGATGTAGTCGTCGGCGAGTTCGGCATGCAGCGACAGGCGCACGGAGGCGAGATCGGCGGCGGCGGCCTGTGTCGCCGCCTTGCCCGCGGCGATCGTATTGCGTACGCGGCCCCACAAGTCGAGTTCATAGCCTAGCGAGGCGCCGACGATGTTGTCGCCGTAGTACGTCGGCTGCGAAGCGGAACGCAGTGCACGATGATCGGATTGGCGGTTGCGTGTGGCGAGGCCGCCGGAATTGATTTCAGGAAACTGGGCGCTGCCGGTCTGCGCGAGATAGGCGCGCGCCTGGTCGTAGCGGTCGACGGCCACGGCAAGGTCCGGATTGGCGGCATCGACTTTCGCTTCGAGATCATCGAGCGTCGCGTCGTGATAGTCGCGCCACCAGTCGCCGCGTTCGAGTTGATCGGATGGCGCGGCATTGCGCCAAGGGCCGAGTTCCTTGTACCTGTCGGCGACGTCGGTTTTCGGCGTTTCGTAGGTCGGCGCGAACGAGCAGCCGGCGAAAACGCTGGTCGCGATCGCGAGCGTCAGCACGCGTAACCCGAGCCCAGTGCGTTTCACTGCTTGCTTCCTTCGCTCGCATGCGTGGCGGCGATGGTCGGGCCGGCTTTCTCCAGCTGCGCTGCACGGACCGTGTCGCCTTGGGCGAGCCAGTCGGGCGGACTGTCGATGACCCGGTCGCTCGGGTCGAGACCGGCGACGATCTCGACCTTGGTACCGTAGTCGCGGCCGATCTCGACACTCTTCATCGCCACCTTGTCGTCCTTGCCGACGGTCGCGACGCGCAAACCGTTCTGGCGGAAGATCAGCGAGGTCACCGGCAACTGCAGGGCACCGGCGGACGCGGGCAGATCGAAATGCACGTCGGCGTACGAGCCGGCAATCAGCTTGCCATCGGCATTGTCGGCTTCGAGCTGGACGAGCAGGGTGCGCGAAGATTCGGCGATCGCATTCGCCGTGCTCACCACGGTGGCAGGATAGCTGCGGCCGGGACGCTCCGGTAATTGCAGTTTCGCCTGCATGCCGATCGTGATGCGTTCGGCATACGCCTGCGGCACGTCGACATAGATGCGCAGTTTGTGTGTGTCGGCGACGCGGAACAACTCCGGGCCGCTACCGCTGCCGGCGTTGATCAGCGCGCCGATGTCGGTCTTGCGCGCGGTGACGGCGCCGTCGAACGGGGCGACGACACGCTTGAATCCGGCCATCGCCTGCAGGCGGTCGACATTGGCGCGCTGCGCGGTGACTTCGGCCTTGCGCGCATCGAAATCGCTGCTTTTCTCTTCAGCCTCCTGTTTCGACACCGAGGTGGCAGACAGCATTTTCTGCCAGCGCTGGTTCGTCGTCTCGGCGAACTTCTCCTTCGCCACAGCCGTGGCGAGATCCGCGCGTGCCTGCTGCAACTGTTGATCGAGCTCGGGGGTTTCGATGTCGGCAAGCACCTCGCCGGCCTTCACCTGGGTGCCGATGTCGACATACCACTTCTTTAGATAGCCGGGCACGCGCGCATAGATCGGCGCGTCGTAATAGGGCTGGACATTGCTCGGCAGCACGAGCTCCTGCTTCGAGTCAACCTGCGCGGGGACGATGACGCTCACGGTCGGCGCGGAATCGGTGTCGATTTTCCGCTTGAGCGCATGCTCGCGCAGCGTGCGTGCGGTGATGCCGGTCAGCGCCAGCGCCAGCGCGATTGCAAGCGCGAGGATGCCGAGCAGGCGCAGGCGGCGCGGTGAAGGTCGTTGCAGATGAGTGGAATCAGGCATGGTGTGCAGATCGCAGGCTGGAATCGTCAATGTGTCGGAGCGGCGAGTGGCGCGGAGTCCGGCATTTCGGGGTCGGATTGAATGGTCTTGTCGCGCGCATGCAGGATCGCGAACACCGCGGGCACGAAGAACAAGGTGGCGCAGGTGGCGAAGATCAGGCCGCCGATCACCGCGCGGCCGAGCGGCGCGTTCTGTTCGCCACCTTCGCCCATCGCGAATGCCATCGGCAGCATGCCGATCAGCATCGCCAGCGCAGTCATCAGCACCGGACGGAAACGGATGTAACCTGCATCGATCGCCGCGGTCAGCGCGTCGGCGCCCTGCGCCATGCGATCGCGCGCGAAACTGACGACGAGCACGCTGTTCGCCGTGGCTACGCCCATGCACATGATCGCGCCGGTCAGCGCAGGAACCGACAGCGTGGTGCCGGTGAGGAACAGCATCCAGACGATGCCTGCGACCGCTGCGGGCAAGGCGGTGACGATGATGAAAGGATCGAGCCAGGACTGGAAGTTGACGACGATCAGCAGATAGATCAGCACGATCGCGCCGGCGAGGCCGAACAGCAGGCTCGAATACGATTCCTCCATGGTCTGCACTTGCCCGCGCAGCGCGACCGTCGAGCCGGGCGGCACGTCTTTCGCCGTGTCGCGCAAGATCGCCTCGATCTCGCGCGAGATCGCGCCGAGGTCGCGACCTTGCGCGGAACCGTAGAGATCCAGTGTCGGCTGCACGTCGTAGTGCGAGACGACGCCGTCGCCCTGGCCGCGGGTGATGCTGGCGACGCCAGCCAAGATCTGGCGCTGCTTGCTACCCGGGCCGGTGATCGGGATGTTGTCGAGATTGCTCAGCGTGTCGAGCTTGTATTGCGGCGTCTGTACCACGATCGGATAAGAAACGTGATTCCTCGGATTGACCCAGAACGTCGGCGCGACCTGGCCGCTGCCGGACAGCGAGACGAGCAGATCGTTGGCCACGTCGCGCTGGCTGAAACCCATTTCCTGCGCGCGCACGCGATCGACGTTGACGCGCAATTCGGGCTGGTCGAAAGCCTGTTGCATGTGCAAGTCGACAATGCCGGGAACGCGCTTGAGCCGGTGCAGCAACTCTTCGGCATAGGCGCGATTCTCCTCGCGCTTGAAGCCGACGACCTGCAGATCGATCGGTGCGGGCAGGCCGAAGTTGAGGATCTGGCTGACGATGTCGGCCGGCAGGAACGAGAACGTCGCGCTCGGAAATTCGCGCGGCAGTGCTTCGCGCAGCGCGGCGATGTATTCCTCGCTCGGCCCGTGGTCCTCGTTGAGCGAGATCAGGATGTCCGCATCGGCCGGCCCGATCGGCGCCGAATTGGAATAGGTGATATTGATGCCGCTGACCGGCAGGCCGATGTTGTCGACCACGCTTTTCAGTTCGTCGGCCGGGATCACGCGGCGTATGGTCTTCTCGACTTCGCTGGCGAGGCGTGCGGTTTCTTCGATGCGCGTACCGGTCTGCGCGCGCATGTGCAGCTTGATCTGGCCGGCATCGACCGACGGGAAGAAGTTTTCGCCGAGCCAGGGAATCAGCAGCAACGAAGCGAGCACGATGCCGAGGAATCCGAGCGCGAATCCGCGCGGACCTTCGAGGGCGAGTTCCAGCAATGCGCGATAGCGCTCGCGCACGTTCTCGAAGCCGCGCTCGAAGCGGCGCTGGAAGCGCGACAGCACATTGCCGTAGCCACCGGCCATGTGCTCGGTCGCGTCTTCGCGCATCGCATCCTTGATCGGGTTCGCGGTCGGCGGATGTGGATCGACATGCGGCTTGAGCAGATACTTCGACAACGTCAGCGCGAGCGTGAACGACAGGATGTACGAGGCGATCATCGCGAACACGACCGCCTCGGCCATCGGCACGAACAGATAACGCGCGACGCCGGAGAGGAAGAACATCGGCACGAAGACGATGCAGATCGCCAGCGTCGAAACGAGTGTCGGCACGGCGATCTGGCCCGCGCCGGCGACGATTGCGGCAGGTACTTCCTTGCCCTGTTCGAGATGCCAGTTGATGCTCTCGATCGTCACCGTGGCGTTGTCGACGAGGATGCCGACGGCGAGCGCGAGGCCGCCGAGTGTCATCACGTTGATCGTCTCGCCGATCGCCGAGAGCGCGGCGATCGAGCAGAGGATCGACAGCGGAATCGACACGGCGATGATCAGCGAAGAACGCCAGCTGCCGAGGAACAGCAGGATCATCAGGCTCGCCAGTGCTGCCGCCATCACGCCTTCGCGGATTACGCCGGACACGGCGGCTTTGACAAAGATGGATTGGTCGAGCAGCGTGCCGACTTCGAGGCCTTGCGGCGCACCGGCCTGGATCGTCGGCAACAACGACTTCACGTGCGCGACGATATCGAGCGTGGACGCTTTGCCGTTCTTCTGGATCGTCGTCAGCACCGAACGCTGGCCGTTGACGAGCACGAGATTCTGCTGCGGCGAATAACCGTCGCGCACATGGGCCACGTCGCTGAGCTTGATCACGCTGCCGCCGACCGCTTTGATCGGCAACTCGTTGAGTTCGTCGAGTTCCTTCGGGCTGCTGTTGAGCGTGACGTTGTATTCGAACGTGCCGATCTTCTGCGTGCCCGACGGCAGGATCAGGTTCTGCGCGAGGATGGCCGTGGTCACATCGGACGGCGAGAGTCCCTTCGAGCGCAGCGCGTTCGGATCGAGGTCGACGACGACCTGGCGGTTCTTGCCGCCGTACGGCGAGGGAATCGCAGCGCCTTCGACTTGCGCGAGCTGTGGACGGATGAAGTTGTTGGAAAGGTCGAACAACTGCTGGTCGGTCAGCGTCTTGCTGGTCAGCGCGAGCTGCAGCACCGGCACGCTCGAGGCGCTGTAGGAAAGAATCTGCGGCGGCGTGATGCCGGGCGGCAGACGTTTCAGTACGACTTGCGCGATCGCGGTCACCTGCGCCATCGCCGCATTGACGTCGACGTTGGGCTGGAAGAACACCTTGACCACGCCGACGCCGGGCAGCGACTGCGACTCGACGTGTTCGATGTCGTTCACTGTCGTCGTCATCTGCCGTTCGAAGTAAGTGACGATGCGGTCGGATACGTCGTCGGGTGCGAGGCCGTTATAGGTCCACACCACGCTGATCACGGGCAGGTTGATGTTCGGAAAGATGTCGACCGGCGTGCGCAGGACCGACAGGGGGCCGATGATGAGGATCAGGATGCCCAGCACGATAAACGTGTAGGGTCGGCTGAGCGCGATTTGGACTAACCGGTTCATGCGTGCAGGGCGAAAGGACTCGACGCGTTGTGACCGGCGATGCTATGACTTGTTGCGCGCGTAGCTAGTTAAAGGATTTTAATATTGGTTTTTCCGGCTGCATTTCGTGGCTTACTCGGCATCCCGCAATCCGCATGATCCGCAAACCCGCCCGGCCATCCATGAACGCGACGACCAGCGCCTATTCCGGTCGCATTCTCGTCATCGAGGACGACGACAGCACCGCGGAGGAAATCGTAGCCGAGCTGACGTCCCATGCCTTCCAGGTCGATCGGGCCGGCACGGGAAACGAAGGGCTCGCGCTCGCCTTGAACAACGGCTACGACGTGATCACGCTCGACCGCATGCTGCCGGACATCGACGGCCTCAACGTGGTCGGCGCCTTGCGCGCGCGGAATATTCAGACTCCGGTACTCATGATCAGCGCGCTTTCCGACGTTGACGAGCGCGTGCGCGGCCTGCGCGCCGGCGGCGACGATTACCTGACCAAGCCGTTCGCCTCGGACGAAATGGCCGCGCGCGTCGAGGTGCTGCTGCGCCGCCACGCCCAAGCCTCCGAGCCCACGCAGCTGCGCGCGCGCGGTCTGCTGCTCGATCGCGTGGCGCACAATGCGTTCTACGGCGACCTCGATCTCGACCTGAAGCCGACCGAGTACCAGTTGCTCGAATTCCTCATGCGCAATTCGGGTCAGACCTTGACCCGCACTATGATTTTCGAGGCCGTGTGGGGCTATCACTTCGATCCAGGAACGAACCTGATCGAGGTGCATATCGCCGGGCTGCGCAAGAAGCTGGAGCAGGCGGGGTGCCCGCCCTTGATCCAGACCGTGCGCGGTTCCGGTTACCAGTTCGGTCCGGCATGACAAGCCGTCCGGCACGCCCTTCCGATGGTTCCGCGGCGCTGTTCTCCGAGCTCTGGCGCATCACCAGCTTTCGCCTGACTGCGCTCTACGGCGGCTTGTTCGCCCTGGCCGTCGTGTGCCTGTTCGTATTGATCTATTGGCAGACCGCACGCTATCAGAACCAGCAGGTAGACCAGATTCTGCGCAACCAAGCTCACGTCTTTTCGAGCGCGACATCGGATCAGCTCGACGATGACATTGCATACGAGATTGCAAGAGACATCCGGCATATCAGTTTCTTCGGCGTCTTCGCAGCGGACGGGCGGCCGCTCGCAGGCAATCTCGCGCGCGTGCCTCACGAACTCGTGCTGAACGGCAAACCGCAGGCGTTGCCGGTCGAGCGCAATGCCGACTTGTTTGCGCAGGCGCTCGAAATTCGCGCGCTCGGGCAGACGCTGGACAACGGCAATGTCCTCGTCGTGGCGCGCGATGTCGCCGTGCTCGAACAGATCCGCCAATCGCTATTGCGTGGCTGCTTTCTGATCGCCGCCGTGATCCTGCTGCTCGGCGTGCTCGGCGGCGTGTTTTACAGCCTGCCGGCCGTGCGCCATATCCGCGGAATCGATCGCGCGGCGCAGCGCATCGCCGATGGCGACTACAGCCAACGCCTGCCGCTTGGTTTGCGCAATCGCGAGCTCGACGTGCTTGCGCAGATCGTCAATGCCATGCTCGACGAAACCGAACGCCTCATGGGCGAGGTCAAGACTGCGAGCGACAACATCGCCCACGATCTGCGCACGCCGCTGACCCGATTGCGCGCGTCGATTTATCGCACCCAGCAGTCGCTGGAGGATTCATCGCCGCATCATGCCGCGCTCAACCACGCGTTGACCCAGACCGATCTGCTGCTGGCCCGTTTCCGCGCGCTGTCGCGCATCTCGGAGATCGAGAGCAAGCGCCGCCGCGCAGGATTTTCGCCGACGCCGCTGCAACCGATCCTGCGCAAGCTCGTTGGCTTGTACGAGCCGCTCGCGAATCAGGGCGAGGTGCGATTGACGCTTGCTGCCGGCGCGGATGCGATTGTCGACTGCGACGGCGAGCTGCTGTTCGAGGCGATCGGCAACCTGCTCGACAATGCAATCAAGTTCACACCTGCGGGCGGAGTGATTCGCGTCGAGCTCGATATCGACGAGACCGGGCCGGTGATTTCGGTCGCCGATTCGGGGCCGGGAATTCCCTCGGACCTGCGCAAATCCGTCCTGCAACGCTTTTATCGCGCCGACGAGGCACGCAACGTGCCGGGCAGCGGTCTCGGCCTAAGCCTGGTCGACGCCATCGTGCGCCTGCACGGTTTCGATTTCGTGCTGGACGAGGCTAGCGAGGGCGGGGTACGCGCTCGCATCCTTTGCCGGCAACAACGGCCGACGCAGTAAGCAGCCGGTCCTCTTGCGTTCATCTGCAAGAATTTCCTTGCCGATCAATCGGCTGGGTCTTTGTACCTAAGTCCAATTGGTTGCCGGCGTGGCGACTGGAACCATTGTGTCAAATAATTGTAACAATGAATTTCTAACATGCGCGCAGACGAGCGGGGCCCGTGTGGCAGAGACGCGCACGCGGTCGACACAGACTCCAGTCTTTTCAACTCTACTACCCGAGGTGTCCCAATGCAGCACTACAACAAGCTTGCGGCCATGGCCGCGAAGAAATCCCTGCTTTGCACCGCCGTCCTGGCCGGCCTGGCCATGTCCGCCACCGCGCTCGCCGCCGATGACGGCACCCTGACCTGGAACGGAGTCACTTTGTACGGTACCGTCGACATCGGCGTGGCTTACCAGAGCCATGGCGCCCCGCTGAGCCAGGATCAATATGTCGGTCTCGACTACCTGGTGAGCAAGAACGGCAACAAATCCACCACGTCGGTCGCACCGAACGGTCTGAGCCAGTCCAAGGTCGGCCTGAAGGGTACGGAGAAGATTACCGACGGATTGGACTTCGTATTCAACCTCGAGATGGGTTTCAACCCGACCTCGGGCAGACTTTCCGATGCGACGGCTTCGTTGGTCCACAACAACGGCCTAGCGCTTACCGATCAAAAGACCGGTGCCGACGGCAGCCGTGCGGGACAGGTGTTCAACGGCCCGGCGTTCGCCGGTGTCAGTTCGAAGGAATTTGGCACGCTGACCCTCGGCCGCCACAATACGGTGCTGACGGACGTGATCGGCAAGGACGATCCGCAGGGAGGCTCGTACGCGTTTTCGGTGATCGGCTACTCGGGCGCCACCGCCGGCGGCGGCAACACCGAGAACGTGCGTGCCGACAATTCCGTCAAGTACAACTACAAGTACGAGAACTTCCGCGTTGCCGCGATGTGGCAGTTCGGCAAGAACGACGGCAGCCCAGGTGATGGCGGCCAGATTTCGGTCGGCGCGGATTTCGGCGGCCTTTCGGTCGACGGCGTGTACGCGTTCAAGAACACCTCGATCGCGGCCGGTTCGCTCAGCGCCGCGCAGATCGCCCCGTGCACGGGCACCAAGGTGCCGCCGGCATGCGGACTGGCGCACGATTCTCTCGCCGCAACGATTTCGGACAACGAGTCGTGGACGCTGGCGGCGAACTACAAGGTCAACGACCAGTGGAAGCTGTTCGGCGGCTACGAGCAGATCACCTATTCGAACCCGTCCAACCCGCTCGCGGCCGGCTTCGACGGCCTCGGCGGATACACGATCAGCGTAACGAACAACAATGCCTACGCGTTCGACAAGAAGTTGAAGGTTTCCTGGGTCGGTGCCAAGGCGCAGCTGACCAAGGAATGGAGCCTCACCGGCGGCTACTACCACTACGACCAGAACGACTTCCATTCGGTGGTGCAGAACGGCGTCGCCGTGCGCGCTCCGTGCTCCAATGTCAGCGCCGCGCAATGCAGCGGCAATCTCGATGCGTTCTCGTTCGTCGTTGACTACCGTTTCACCAAGCGCTTCGACACCTATGCCGGCTTCATGTACTCGAAGGTGGCCGACGGTCTGGCCAACGGCTACCTGCACGACAACAACACCAACGTGATGGCGGGTTTCCGCTTCCAGTTCTGAACGATCCGGAAAGCGCGCAAAACGAAAAAGGCCGGGAGATCTCCCGGCCTTTTTTTGCTCCGACGAACCGCGATCAGTGAATGCCGGTCAGATAGTACACGGCGATCACGACGAACACCGCGAGCGTCTTCAGGCAAGTGATCGCGAACACGTCCTTGTACGATTGCTTGTGGGTCAGCCCGCAGACGGCAAGTAGGGTGATCACGGCGCCGTTGTGCGGCAGCGTGTCCATGCCGCCGGAGGCCATCGCCGCGACGCGATGCAGCACTTCGGGAGGAATGCCGGCGGCGTTCGCTGCAGCGAGGAAATCGTTGGCCATCGCCGCGAGCGCGATCGACATGCCGCCGGAAGCCGAGCCGGTGATGCCCGCGAGCGTGGTTACCGAGATCGCCTCGTTGACCAGCGGATTCGGAATCGCCTTCAATGCGTCGCGGATGACGATGAAGCCGGGCAGCGCCGCGATTACCGCGCCGAAGCCGTATTCCGAGGCGGTGTTCATCGAAGCGAGCAGGGCGCCCGCGATTGCCGACTTGCTGCCCTCGGCGAACTTCGCCTTCAACTGCTGGAAGCCGAATGCGAACACGAGCAAGATGCCGACCAGCAGCGCACCCTCTACCGCCCAGATCGCAACTACCGGCGTCACGTCGACGCTGAGCGGCTTGGCACCCGCGACGAGTGCGACGTCGTAGGTCTTGCCATAATTCGCCTTGATCAAAGTCGTCAACAGATAGTTGACCACGCCGACTGCGACCAAAGGCAGGATCGCGATCCACGGATTGACCAGCGAACCCGCGACCGGTTCCGGCTCGTTGATATGCCCCGTGCCGTAACCTTCGCCCGCGGCGAGCGCGACGCGGCGACGCCATTCCAGATAGGCGATGCCGCAGACGAAGATGAATATGCCGCCGATGATGCCGAGCCACGGCGCGGCGTAGACATCGGTCTTGAAGAACGTGGTCGGGATGATGTTCTGGATCTGCGGCGTTCCAGGCAGCGAGTCCATCGTGAAGGTGAACGCGCCGAGCGCGATCGTGCCCGGGATCAGCCGCTTCGGGATGTCGCTCTGCTTGAACATTTCGACCGCGAACGGATAGACGGCGAAGACGACGACGAACAGCGACACGCCTCCGTAAGTGAGGAGCGCGCAAACCAGCACGATCGCGATGATCGCGCGCTGGCTGCCGATCAGGCCGATCACGGCGGAGACGATCGACTTCGAAAAGCCCGACAGTTCGATCACCTTGCCGAACACCGCGCCGAGCAGGAACACCGGGAAGTAGTTCTTGACGAAGCCGACCATCTTGTCCATGAACAGGCCGGAAAAGATCGGCGCGACCGCGGACGGATCGGTCAGCAGCACCGCACCGAGTGCGGCGATCGGCGCAAACAGGATCACGCTGTAACCGCGATAGGCCACGAACATGAGGAAAGCGAGTGCGGCAAGGCAAATCAAAAAGCTCATGAATCACCTTCTCGGAAGTGAGTGGACAGACAGTGGCGGACGGGCAACGCGATCGAAACCCCGTGGGTGCGATGCCCGCGCCACGAGCTTAAACGTTTTGCTCCGGCCGGGCTGTCACAGGAGCTAATACCAAAGTCGCATACCTGTCGATGCCACGCACTGCCGACTTACTGCCGCGCGGCATAAGCGCATGCGAAGCAGTCAGTTGGCGCGTTGTGCACTGCACACTATGGTGCTGCCATCTCAGTTGCGGAGGAGTCGAATGGGGAATCAGGCAGGCGGCGTATCGACGAGAATTCTGGTCTTGGCGGCGCTAGCGTCGCAGACCTGCACGGCGAGTGCGCTGGACTATCCGCCTGATGGGCTGGTTGTCGACTTGCGCTATCGCTCGGCGCACATCGATCAGGCGGGCTATGCCAAGCCTGCCAATGCGAATACGCTGCGGTTCACGCTGGGCTATCTGTGGAAATTTGCGCCCGAATGGAGCGCCTACGTCGAAGGCACGCGCGTCTTCGCGGTGTTTGGCGAGCACTACAACTCGGGAGCGAACGGCAACACGCACCGGCCCTCGGAAGGCGATCCGCCGTCAAGCGAGGTGTCGAGCGCCTGGGTGGCGTACGACAACGGCACGGCGTCGGCGCGGCTTGGACGCCAGTACGTCAGCCTCGACAACGACCGCTTCTTCACTCCGGGGCTTTGGCGCCAGAATCCGCAGTCGTTCGATGCCGTCGCCGCGGCGCTCAAATTCGACACCGGCACGACGATCAAGTACTACTACCTCGACGAAGCACAACGGTCGGTCGGCCACGACTACCCCGACCCGACCCAGCGCGAGTGGCAACTCGATGCGAACCTGATCCATATCGATCAGAAACTGCCGCTCGGCAACCTGGCCGGCTACGGCTATTTCGTCGAGAACGACACGAATACCAAGTATTCCTGGCGTACCGCGGGACTGCGCTGGACCGGCAAATATGCATTCGGCGACACGGGCACGAGTCTAGGCTGGACGGTCGAAGGTGCGCGCCAGGAAAGCTGGCGCAACAATCCGCTGCACTATCAGGCTGACTATCACATGCTCGAGTTGAGCTACGGCTTCAGCTGGGCCAGCATCAAGCTCGGCGACGAACTTCTGGGCGGCGATGGCAAGAATGCGTTCTCCTCGCCCTATGGATCCAATCACGGCTTCGATGGCTGGACCAGCCAATTCAAGAACACGCCGGCGAACGGGCTGGAGGATCGCTTCGTCAGTTTGTTCGGCAAGTCCGGCAGTTGGAACTGGAGCATCACCCAGCACAACTTTTTCGCCGATCGCACGAGCCAGCACTACGGTTCGGAGCTCAATGTGCTTCTCGGCTATGCCCTGCGCAAGGACCTCAGCATCGAGCTCGACTACGCCAACTACCACCGCAACACGTTTGGTTCAGCCGAACGCGCGCTCTGGGCGACGCTCGAGTACAAGATCGGCAAGCAAGGAGGATATTGAGCGTTCGCGGGTTCGACAAACTTGGTCGGCGAAAAGGTTGAGCCTAAAGTCGTGGCATCAATGGCTCAAGGAGATGCGTATGTCGCCCCGCGACGTGTTATTGGCTGCGATGTTGATGGCGGCAGGCATGACGGTTGCGAAAGCGGATCAGCCCGCGGCGATATATTCGATGGACGCCGTCGGCGAGGTGCAAATCGCCAAGGATGGACATGTCAGCGATTACCGGCTCAAGAGCAAGCTGCCGGACGAGGTGGCCAAACTGGTCGATAAGGACGTGCGCAATTGGACGTTCGTGCCGATTCTGATTGATGGCCACGCAGTCGTCGCGAAAACGTCGATGCACTTGCACCTCAAGGCCGAGCCAGCGCCGGGCGACAAAGGAAACTACCTGATGCGCATTGGCGACGTGCGCTTCGGTGAACCGCAGCGCAGCGGTGCGATGAAGCCTCCGCGTTATCCGCAAGAAGCCGTAAGCGCGCATCTCGGAGCAAGAGTACTGCTGTATCTGCACCTGGACGACAACGGCAATGTCGTCGATGTGCAACCGTATCAGACCAGTCTTGGCGCACGCACGCGCTCCGAACACGAAGCCGAGCAATGGCGTCGGGCGTTCGAAAAGTCCAGCGTCGCCGCGGCAAAACAATGGCATTTCGATCTGGCCGAGACGGTCGACGGCAAACCGATCGGTGCGACGGTGATCGTTCCGATCGAGTACTCGGTGCACGAAATGGGCTCGCGCAATGCGGATGACGGCGTCTGGAAGGGCTACGTGCCGGGTCCCGTGCATCCCGCTACCTGGGTCCACAACGGGCAGCTCGCGGAGAACAGTGATCTGTCGGGTTTGCGCGAAGGTGACAGCTTGTCCCTCGATTCGCGTTTCAAGCTCAAGGACGACGTGATCGGCAAGACCTTGTAGCCTGCGCCACGCCGCCAGGCTGCCCCGACGCTTGGTCGCGGCATGGTAAAATGCGCCTCGCGCGGCGTTCCGCCGCTGTTTCGCGCAAGGACATCCATGCCGTTGACCCAAGCCCGCACCATGCCCGGTGTGATGGAGCTGCTGCCGCTCGATCAGATCGCGTTCGCCGAGATGCTCGACACCGTGCGTCGGAATTACGAACGCTTCGGCTTCCTGCCGATCGAGACGCCGGTGATCGAATACTCCGACGTGCTGCTGACCAAGTCGGGCGGCGAGACCGAGCGCCAGGTCTATTTCGTGCAATCGACCGGCGCGCTGGAGAAGGGCGAGGACAAGCGGCCCGAACTTGCGCTGCGCTTTGATCTGACCGTGCCGCTCGCGCGCTACGTCGCCGAGCACGAGCACGACCTGAGCTTTCCGTTCCGTCGCTACCAGATGCAGCGCGTCTATCGCGGCGAGCGCGCGCAGCGCGGTCGTTTCCGCGAGTTCTACCAATGCGACATCGACGTGATCGGCAAGGACGCGCTATCGATCCGTTACGACGCGGAAATCCCCGCGGTCATCTACAGCGTGTTCCGCGACCTCAAGATCGGGCCGTTCACGATCTGGCTCAACAACCGCAAGATCATGCGCGGATTCTTCGAAGGCCTCGGCATCACCGACACCGAGCAGCAGGCACTCGCGCTGCGCGAGGTCGACAAGCTCGACAAGCGCGGCGTTGACTACGTGCGCGACACGCTGACGGGCGAAGGCTTCGGCCTGTCGGCAGACGCAGCGAAGAAGATCCTCGACTTCGTGCAGATCCGCTCGCACGGCCATGCCGACGCGCTCGCGAAGCTCGATGCGCTGATTCATGACAGTAAAGGGCAGGGTGGCGAGGTGTTCAATCAAGGCATCGCCGAATTGCGCGAAGTGCTGACGATGATCCGCGCGCTCGGCGTGCCGGAGACGCATTACGCGATCAACCTGTCGATCGCGCGCGGCCTCGACTACTACACAGGCACGGTCTACGAGACCACGCTCAACGAGCATCCGCAGATCGGCTCGATCTGCTCGGGCGGGCGCTACGAGAATCTTGCGTCCAACTACACCAAGTCGAAGCTGCCCGGTGTCGGCATTTCGATCGGCGCGACGCGCCTGTTCTGGCAGCTGCGCGAGGCGAAGCTGATCGACACCGCGCAATCGACGGTCAAGGTGCTCGTCACTCAGATGGACGAGGCGCAATTGCCTGTCTATCTCGAACTTGCCACGCAATTGCGCAACGGCGGCATCCCGACCGAGGTCGTGCTCGACGGCGGCAAGCTCGCCAAGCAGTTCAAGTACGCCGACCGCGCCGGCATCCGCTTCGTCGTTGTGCTCGGCGAGGACGAAATCGCCAAGGGCACGGTGACGGTCAAGGACCTGCGCAAGGAAGACCAATTTGAAGTCGCTCGCGCCGAGCTCGTGCGCACCTTGCGCGTGGAACTCGAGCAAGCCGAGGCGATGAAGATATGAGCACAGTGATTCGCCTTGATGGCTCGAGCTTGACCCGCGCAGAGCTCGTTGCGATCGCGAAGCAGGGTGCAAAGATCGAGCTCGATGCAACGCAACTCGCCAAAGTTCAGCGCACCGCCGATTTCCTCGCCGAGCAGGTGCGGCGCGGCGAGCCGATCTACGGTGTGACGACCGGCTTCGGCAGCAATGCCGACAAGCTGCTCGGCGCCCATCGCGCGCGCGACGAACTGCCGGGTGGCAATCCCGAAAAACGTGACGGCACGCTGCTGCAAGAGTTGCAGCACAATCTCGTCGTCACCCATGCGGTCTGCGTCGGCAAGCCGCTCGCGGTTGAAGTCGTGCGCGCGATGCTGGCGATCCGCGTCAACACGCTGATGCGCGGTCATTCCGGTATTCGCGCGGCGACGCTGCAGTCGCTCGCCGAACTGCTCAGCCGCGATGTGATTCCGGTCATTCCGGAGAAGGGCTCGGTCGGTGCGAGCGGCGACCTCGCGCCGCTGTCGCATCTGGCGATCGTCCTGCTCGGCGAGGGCGAGGCGTTTTATCGAGGCGAGCGCCTGACCGGCGGCGAAGCGCTCCGACGCGCGGGACTAGAGCCGGTGCGCCTGTCGTTCAAGGAAGGCCTGGCACTCAACAACGGCACCGCGCAGATGCTCGCGAGCGGTGCGCTCGCGCTCGATGCGCTCGAAAAGCTGCTCGCGACCGCCGATCTCGCCGCGGCGATGACGCTCGACGCGTTCGCCGGGCGCAGCTCTGCGTTCAAGGCCGAGGTGCACGCGTTGCGCCCGCATCCGGGTCAGGTGCAAACCGCCGCCAACCTGCGTCGGCTGCTCGGCGACTCGACCCTGGTCGATATTCCGTATCACCTCGTGCCGCGCTTCAAGACCTGGCTCGCCGATTCGTGGAGCGACGCGCGCGATCAACAACATCGTTTCGATCTCGGCTGGGATTACGTGCCGCCAGCGCAGCGCCACGGCAAAGAGGCCTTTTACGCGCGCTTCATGCCATTCAAGGGTGGCAAGAAGCACCAGCCGCAGGATGCCTACAGCCTGCGCTGCATCCCGCAGGTGCATGGCGCCGTGCGCGATGCGCTCGCCCAGGCGCAGCGCGTGTTCGACATCGAACTGAATTCGGTCACCGACAACCCGCTGATCTTCCCCGATGCCGAGAACGCAAAAGTGATCGAGGATCAGGTGATCTCGGCGGGCCACTTCCATGGCATGCCGCTCGCGCTCGCGATGAGCTATGTCAAAGCCGCCATCCCCGTGCTTGCTTCGATCAGCGAGCGGCGTCTCAACAAGCTCGTCGATCCGGCGACGAACGACGGCCTGCCGGCGTTCTTGATCGGCAACGAGGACGCAACCGATTCGGGCTTCATGATCGTGCAGTACACCGCGGCCGCGCTGGTCAACGATCTCGCCACGCGCGCGCATCCGGCCAGCGTCTACTCGGTGCCGACCAGCGCGAATGCTGAAGACCACGTGTCTATGGGCACGAACGAGGCGCGCCACGTGCTCGAGATGGTCGAAGATCTTGGCCACGTGCTCGCGCTCGAGCTGTACACCGCCGCGCAGGCACTCGAATACCGGCAGGACATGCTCAACGCGGCGCGCATGCTCGCCGCGCGCGGCGATTGGCAAAGCCTTGCGGCAAAAGTTTCAGGCGCGCCGAAGCCCGATCACGAAAGTCACGCGCAGTTCGTCGACGAGGTGAAGAAGTTGATGGTCGTATTGGCGGGCAGCGAGGAATTCCACTCGGGCTCGGCCGTGCGCGCGGCGTTTGCCAAAATCCGCGAAAGCATCGGCTTCATGCAGCGTGACCGCGCGATGGATCAGGACGTCAAGCGCATCTGCGAGTTGATCGCAAACTACGAGCTGCTTGCGGGATAACGCACTGATGGTCACCCGCAGGTAGCTCAACTTGCGGTTGCAGGTCAAAGCACTCTGCTTAGGTGCGTGCCTGCGAACTCGCCAAGTCGGCCAACTGCTTGCCGCGTCGACGCAGGTCGTTGCGACCAATGTTTGTCGACGTGACTCGTGCTCAGATCAGGGCTGGTGATGCCGATGTGGCAGAACAGCGACGCTTGACGCTTCCCTCCGGATTCTGGTACTAGCCAGTCTGGGGAAACCGGGTTGTCCTGGTTACAAATTTCTGGGGAAGGCAGTCATGGCGGAACGGGGCTGGTTGCGCGCGTGTCGGGGTGTGCTCTTGTTGAGCGCATTGGTCTGGGGGACGGCGGTAGCGGATCAACCGGGACAGCGTCTGTCCACGCCCGCTGGAGTGCGCGAGAGCATGTCGTCGATCCAGGAACGCCAGGCGAACAGCACGCGCGTCCCGCATCCCGATCACGAACTCGAATACCCGGACAAATCCGCCGCAGGGGAGAATCCTGACGCGCTGGCCGTGGCGCAGTACCCGAGCCCCAGCGCCAACGCGACGCACTTGAAGCAGCCGACGAATATCCACAGCCCGGTGATGAATATCCACACCACGGCGAATGCATTCGACGGCGCGACGCTGACCGATACCGGTGCGTTTCCGCCGGACAGCATGGGCACGATTGGCCCGACGCAATTCCTGGTCTTCGTCAACGGGCGTATCCGCTCGTTCACCAAGGCCGGTACAGCCGATGGCGTAGTGAATGCGGATCCCGACGTGTTCTTCGCCTCGGTGAGAACGCCAGTCGCCGGCTCCGTCGTGATCGATTTCACCTCCGATCCGCAGGTGCGCTATGACCGCTTCTCGGCGCGCTGGTTTCTGACCATCATCGACGTGCCTTGCACGAACGCGACCTGCACGACCACGGCCGCCAACCGCGTGCTGATGGCAGTCAGCGACGCCGCCAGCAACGGCACGCTGAGCGCTTCGACGGTATGGACGTTCTTCCAGTTCCAGGCCGATCCGGGCACGAATTTCTGCGACTATCCGTCCCTTGGCGTCGACGTCAACGCGCTCTACATCGGTTGCAACATGTTCAGTAGTGCCGGCGCTTTCATCGGTACGAACGGCTACGTGGTGCAGAAGACCTCGATCCTAGGCGCCGGTCCGCCGCTGGTGACGATGTTCGCGAATCTCGCCGCCGGCGCCGGCGCGGGTCCGGAATCGCCGCGCGGCGTGGACAACTACGACGCGACCGCGACCGAAGGTTATTTCGTCGGTCCGGACAACGCGACGTTCAGCACGATCATGTTCCGCCGAGTGAGCAATCCGGGGTCGGCGACGCCGACGATTTCGGCGAACATCGCGGTGACCGTGCCGACCACCACGACGCCGAACCCGGTCACCCACGCTGGCAATACCGGCGGAAACAACGGCCGCCTCGATTCGCTCGACGACCGCTTCTTCGAGGCGATGATCCGCAACGGCCGTCTGTGGTCGTCGCATAATTTCCGCGTGAGTTCGGCCGGCGTGGCGAACACCGCTGCGGCCGCGCGCAATGCCGTGCGCTGGTACGAGTTCCAGAATCTCACCACCACGCCGACGCTGGTGCAGTCGGGCACCGTGTTCGATAACGCCGCGACGCTCGCCGCGGCGCGCCAGTACTGGATCCCGAGCATGATCGTCACTGGCCAGGGGCATTCGATCCTCGGCATGTCGATGGCCGGCACGCCGATCGGCGCGACGCCGGCCTACGTCGGGCGACTTGCGGGGGACACGCTCGGCACGATGACCGGTCCGCCGACGGTGGCCGCGGTCGCCTATGGAACGACCACGGCGAACTACAACCCGCCTGGGGATCCGGGCGGCGCCTCCGGACGGCGCTGGGGCGACTACTCGTTCACCAGTCTCGATCCGCTCGACGACATGACGGTGTGGACGATCCAGGAATACAACCAAGCCCTGAACAGCTACGCGGTGCGCGCTGGGCGACTCGCTGCTCCGCCGCCTGCCACACCGACGTGCTCGGGTTCGCCGATCACATTCGCCGGGCCGAGCGGCAATGTCGTGATCAATGCGACGTCCAGCGGCGGTTCGGGCTTCTATGATCCGGGCGCGAACCTACCGGCGCCGGCGCTTCCGTTCACGCACATGGGCGCGACCGTTACCAATGCTATCGTCAACAGCGTCACCTACAACTCGCCGACCCAGGTCACGCTCAACATCACCGCACTCACTACTGGACTGCAGAACGTCACGCTGACCAATCCGGACGGGCAGAACGTCACCGCGAACGGCTGCATCAATGTGCAGAGTGCGTTGGCCGCGGACCTTGCGATCACCAAGACCGACGGCGTGACCACGGCCGTGCCGGGGGGCAGCGTCACTTACACGATCACCGCGTCGAACCCAAGCGCGACGCCCGCCACCGGCGCCACGGTGGCCGACACGTTCCCTGCTGCGGAGACCTGCACCTGGACTTGCGTGGGCGCAGGTGGCGGCACCTGCACGGCGTCCGGTGCCGGCAACATCAGCGACACGGTGAACCTGCCCGCCGGCGCGAGTGTCACGTACACGCCGACGTGCGCGATTTCGGCTGCAGCGACCGGCACGTTGAGCAACACGGCAACGGTGACGATCGCCGGCGATCCGAATGCGGCGAACAATTCTGCGACCGATACGGACACGCTGACGCCACAGGCCAACCTTGGAATCACCAAGATCGACGGCGTCACCACGGCTATACCGGGTGGCAGCGTGACGTACACGATCACGGCATCGAATGCGGGCCCGAGCAATGCGCCGGGTGCCACGGTTGCGGACACGTTCCCGGCCGCACTGACCTGCACCTGGACCTGTGTGGGTGCGAGTGGCGGCACGTGCACCGCTTCGGGCAGCGGCAACATCAGCGATACGATCAATCTGCCCGCCGGCGGCAATATCACATACACCGCGAGCTGCACCATCTCGGCGGCGGCGACGGGTTCTTTGACCAACACCGCGACCGTGGCGGCACCGGCGGGCGTCACCGACCCGACGCCAGGCAACAATTCGGCGACCGATACCGACACGCTCGCGCCACAGGCGGATCTTGCGATTACCAAGACTGACAGCGTGACCACGGCCGTGCCCGGGGGCAGCGTGACCTACACGATCACGGCATCGAACGCGGGCCCGAGCAATGCGCCAGGCTCCAAGGTGGTGGACACGTTCCCGGCAGCCGAGACGTGCACCTGGACTTGCGTCGGCGCCGGTGGTGGCACGTGCATGGCGAGCGGCAGTGGCAACATCAGCGACACGATCAACCTGCCCGCCGGCGGCAGCACCACGTACACCGCGAGCTGCACCATCTCGGCGGCGGCGACCGGTTCTTTGAGCAACACCGCGACCGTGGCGGCGCCAGCGGGCGTCACCGATCCGACGCCAGGCAACAATTCGGCGACCGATACCGACACGCTTGCGCCACAGGCCGATCTTGCGATCACCAATACCGACGGCGTGACCACGGCGACGCCGGGCGGCAGCGTGACCTACACAATCACGGCATCGAATGCGGGCCCGAGCAATGCGCCAGGCTCCAAGGTGGTGGACACGTTCCCGGCAGCCGAGACGTGCACCTGGACCTGCGTGGGTGCGGGTGGCGGCACTTGCACTGCTTCGGGCAGCGGCAACATCAGCGACACGATCAACCTGCCTGCGGGTGGCAGCACGATCTACACCGCGAGCTGCACCATCTCGGCAGCGGCGACGGGTTCTTTGACCAACACCGCGACCGTGGCGGCACCGGCGGGCGTCACCGATCCAACACCAGGCAACAATTCGGCGACTGATACCGACACGCTCGCGCCACAGGCCGATCTTGCGATCACCAATACCGACGGCGTGACCACGGCGACGCCGGGCGGCAGCGTGACCTACACAATCACGGCATCGAATGCGGGTCCGAGCAATGCGTCGGGTGCCACGGTAATGGACACGTTCCCACCTGCACTGACCTGCACCTGGACCTGCGTGGGAGCCGGCGGTGGCACGTGCACGGCAAGCGGCAGCGGCAATATCAGCGATACGATCAACCTGCCGGCAGGTGGCAGCACCATCTACACCGCGAGTTGCAATATCTCGGCAGCGGCGAGTGGTTCGTTGACTAACATCGCGACGGTCGCGGCGCCAGCGGGTGTCACCGATCCGACGCCAGGCAACAATTCAGCGACCGACATCGATGCGCTCGGCGCATCAGCCGACTTGTCGATCACCAACAACGACGGCGTGACCACGGCGACGCCGGGTGGCAGCGTGACGTACACGATCACGGCATCGAACGCGGGCCCGAGCGATGCACCGGGTGCCACGGTTGCGGACACGTTCCCAGCCGCACTGACCTGTACCTGGACCTGCGTGGGCGCCGGTGGCGGCACGTGCACAGCGAGTGGCAGCGGTAACATCAACAACACGGTCAGCCTGCCCGCCGGCGGCAGCGTCACCTACACCGCGAGCTGCAGCATCTCGCCCTCGGCAAACGGGTCGTTGACCAACACCGCGACCGTCGCGGCGCCGGCGGGCGTCACCGATCCGACGCCGGGCAACAATTCGGCCACCGACGTCGATACGCTTACCGCGCTGCCTGACTTGTCGATTACCAAGACACATGCCGGAAACTTCACCCAGGGCCAGACCGGCGCCGCCTACACACTCACGGCCAGCAACGTGGGTGGCACGCCGACCAGTGGTACGGTCACGGTGATGGATACGTTGCCCGCGGGATTGACCGCTACCGCGATCAGCGGCACGGGCTGGAGTTGTGTCCTCGCTACGCTGACCTGCACGCGTTCGGATGCGCTGGCCGCGGGCAGCAGTTATCCGGCCATCACGCTGACGGTGAACGTTGCCAACAATGCTCCTGCCTTGGTGACCAACACCGCAGCTGTATCCGGTGGTGGCGAGACCAACACCGGCAATGACAGCGCGAGCGACGCGACCACCATTACGCAGTTGCCCGATCTGACGATCGCCAAGACACATGTCGGAACCTTCGCCCAAGGGCAGACCGGCGCCAGCTACACCCTCACGGTCAGCAACACGGGTTCTGCGCCGACCAGCGGCACGGTCACGGTAACGGACACCTTGCCTGCCGGACTGACCGCGACAGCAATCAGCGGTACGGGCTGGACCTGCACCCTTGGCGCGCCGACCTGCACGCGTTCGGATGCACTGGCCGCGGGCGGCAGCTATCCGGCGATCACGCTGACGGTGAATGTCGCGAACAACGCGGCGGCCTCGGTGACCAACAGCGCGGCCGTGTCCGGTGGCGGCGAGACCAACACGAGTAATGACAACGCGAGCGATGTAACCACGATCACGACGACGACCTACACGGTTGGCGGCAATGTCAGCGGCGCGACATCGCCTGCGGCACTCACTCTGAGTGACAGCACGCATGGCACCTCGCAATCGCTGTCGTCGAGTGGTGCGTTCACGTTCCCGACGCCGCTTCCCATCGGCTCGAACTGGAACGTTGCGGTGACGACGCCACCGCCTGGTCAGACTTGCGTTGTCGCCAACGGCACCGGCACCAATCTTTCGGCGAACGTGACCAACGTGCAGGTGACCTGCACAACCGTGCTGGTGACCATTGCGCCTGCAGCCCTGGCGGCGGGTACGTTCAGCCTGTCCTACAGCCAGCAGTTGAGCGCGAGCAGCAGCGACAGCGTGAACCACGCGCCATACACGTTTGCCCTGACGTCGGGCAGTTTGCCGCCCGGGTTGACCTTGAGCGCGAGCGGCCTGCTGTCGGGCACGCCGACGGTTGTCGGCAGCTACTCGTTTACGGTGCAGGCTGCGGGATCCGGCGGTGCGTCCGGCACACAGGCTTACACGCTCGTCGTGGACAAGAAGGCGACGACGGTCACCCTCGCCGCAACACCGAATCCGGCGAACCCTGGTGTCCCGGTGAGTCTCGTCGCAACGGTAGTGGGCGATCCGCCAACGGGCACGGTAAGCTTCAGCGACAACGGCACGACGCTGCCTTGCTCTCCTGTGGCATTGGTCGCTGGGACAACGAGTTCGACAGCCACCTGCACTACGACATTCACGGCGACAGGTGCGCATCCGATCACTGCGAGCTACAGCGGCGACGCAGGTTTCGCGCCGGCGGTGTCATCCGTCCTCGCGGTGATGGTGAATGTGCCCGGCGTACCTGCCGTGCCCGCACCAATTTTGGATCGTTGGGCGCTGCTGATGCTCTGCGGACTGTTCGGCACGGTCGTGTTCGCGCGACTACGCAGGGCTTGATAGTCAGCCAAAAGCTGCCGCTGAGAGCGGCAGCTTCAGTGCGGTGGCTGGCCACATGGGGAGCATTCTCGGCGTCTGCCAAAAGGTAGCGCGGCTCCGCTCGAGTGAATCGAAGATCCGCGTTTCGATTGACGTTCGTTGACACATTCTTGCCCGAGCGAAGCCGGCGAGGCAGGCATGACTTTTGGCGCATGCACTAGTATCAACTGAACACTATAGTCCACCTGTGACTATGACGACGTTGCGCACATGAGCGATATCGACAGCCATCTGTGGAAATTCCAGAAGGAACTTTCCTCCGGCACCGTGTCATTGGTGCTGCTCGGAGTGCTCGCTCGTGCACGCACGCCGATGTATGGCTACCAGATCGCGAAGAGGTTGGAGCAGACGGGCGGCGGCGTTCTGAGCGGCAAGCAGAGTGCACTCTATCCCGTGTTGCGCAACCTCGCCGCGGCGGAACTGCTCGAAAGCATCGTCGAACCGTCGGTGACCGGGCCGCCGCGGCGCTACTACCGCATCACGCCGCTGGGGCGGCGGGTGCTGCGCGAGTGGAGCCTGGCCTGGGTCGATACGCGTGATTTTGTCGATTCCGTTTTAGTCGAATAGTGCGGGCAGGACGCCTGCTCCGTGACCTAAGCCGTCGGGGACGACGGCATGAGCTTACCGAGGATTGAACATGACCGGCACGACTCCGCGCACCATCGCCGAATATCTCGAGCAGTTGCGCAGCACTTTGCAGGGCGCGGGCGCCGACCCCGCGCTGATCCAGGACGCGCTCTACGACGCGGAAGAGCATCTGCGTGCCGAATTGCACGAGAATCCGGGCAAATCCGAAGCCGAATTGATCGCCAAGATCGTCGGCAGCTACGGCGCGCCGGAGGAAGTCGCGAGCATCTACGTCGACAAGGAAGTTCAGGTGCAGCAGGCCCTGCGCGCGCCGCCGCAGCGGCCGCGCAAGACAGCGTGGGGAAAGTTCTTCGCCGTCGGCAGCGATGCACGCACGTACGCAGGGCTGTTCTACATGCTGCTCTCGCTGGCGACTGGCATCTTCTATTTCACCTGGACCGTGGTCGGCCTGAGCCTGTCGCTTGGACTATCGTTGCTGATCTTTGGCGTGGTGTTCGCGGTGTTCTTCTTCGCCACGACGCGCGTACTTGCGCTGGTCGAATCGCGCATCATCGAGACCATGCTCGGCGAGCGCATGCCGCGCCGGCCCGTTTACGCGCGCGCCGGCCTGACGATCTGGCAGCGCATGGGCGAGATGTTCACCGATCCGCGCACCTGGTCGACGTTGCTGTATTTCGTGCTGATGCTGCCGCTCGGCATCGTCTACTTCACCGTCGCCGTGACCGGCATCGTGACTTCGCTCGCCTGCATCTTCGCCCCGATTGCGCACATCGGCTGGATGCTCGGCCTCGTGCGCATCGATATTGCCGACCACATCCGCTTCAACGACACGCTGCTCGTGCCGTGGCAGATCGCCGATCCGCTGACCTTCGTCATCGGCATCGCGCTGTTGTTCGGCCTGCTGCATTTCGCGCGCGGCTTGGCGAAATTCCAGGGCGCGCTCGCCAAGAGCCTTCTGGTCAAGCCAGCTGGCTGATATTGCCGGCGCGGCACGCGGCGCAGTGACATCGAGCTCAGTCTCGGGTTGCGCAGCGCCGCGTTTCGCAGGATATGAGAATCGATCATGGAATCTTTCATCCGGGCGATGTCGATTTCGTTTCCGCTCGTTCGTCTAGGGGTGAAATGACTTCCGGCCGTTGCCGTGAATGCTGCGTTCTGGCAAAAAATTTCGAGGCAGATGCGGAAAGTGAGAAGCGCCAGCGATAGGTATCGATTGAACTTGCAATCGTTCCTCGTCTATTATTGAACGATACAGTACAAAATATTTGGATTTTGTTATGACTGCGAAAGACGCAATAGCGCGCCGCGGCGTGCTGAGCGGAGCATTGTTGGTCGCGCTGGCCGGTTGCGCGGCAGGCCCGGATTTCCGCACGCCTGCAGCTCCCGCGGTCGATGCCTACCGCAAGGATCCGCTGCCGGCCGCGACCGTCGAGACGAAGGCACCGACCGGCGATGCACAGCGCTTCGTCAGCGGTGTCGACGTGCCGGCGCAGTGGTGGACGACGTTCGCGAACGACGAGTTGAGTCGCCGCATCACGCAGGCACTGGCTCACAGCCCGAGCGTCGCTTCGGCCCAGGCTGCGTTGCGGCAAGCGCAGGAAAACGCGAATGCGACACGCGGCGCGTTGTATCCCAGTGTCGATGCGAATGCAGGAGTGCAGCGCGCGAATGCCAACAGTCTGGGTGTCGGCGCGAGCGAACCAGGAGCGCCATCGGTATTCAGTCTCTACAACGCTGGCGTGAAGGTGAACTACACCCTCGATCTCTTCGGCGCGACCAGACGAGGCGTCGAGGCGGATACCGCTGTGGCCGACTACCAGCGTTTCCAGCTCGAAGGCACTTACCAGACGCTCGCGGCGAATGTCGCGACCACGAGTTTTCGCGAAGCCTCGCTGCGCGGCCAGATTCGCGCGACCGAAGAGATCATCGACGTCTACAACAAGGAATTGAAGCTCACCGAGGCGCAGAACCAGATCGGCGCGAAATCACTGGCCGACGTGCTCGTCATTCGCACCCAGGTGGCAACGGCCGCAGCAACGCTGCCGCCGCTGCGCCAGCAACTCGCACAGACACAGACGCAGCTCGCGGTCTATCTCGGCGAATTCCCCTCACAATCGCAACTTGCCGCACTCGATCTCGATGCGCTCGGCCTGCCGCACGACGTGCCGGTGTCGCTGCCGTCGACGTTGACGCGTCAGCGCCCCGACGTGCGCGCGGCGGAAGCGACACTGCATCAGGCGACTGCGAAGGTCGGTGTCGCCACGGCCAACCTATTCCCGCAGATCACGCTGAGCGGCAGCCTCGGTTCGTCCGCGCTGCATTCCGGCGACTTGTTTTCCAGCGGCACCAAGGCGTGGAGCATTGGCGCCAATCTGCTCCAGCCGATTTTCCACGGTGGCTCGCTGCGCGCGCAGAAACGTGCGGCCGAAGCCGGCCTCGACAAGGCCGCGGCGGACTACGAGCAGACCGTGCTCGGTGCGTTCCAGAACGTGGCCGACGCGTTGCGTGCGCTCGAGCTCGATGCGGAAAACCTCAGAGCCCAGGCGCAGGCGGAGCAATCCGCCGCGCAGAGCCTCGAGCTTGTGCGCATCCAGTACCGCAACGGCTCGGCCAGCTATCTGCAGGAACTCGATGCGACGCGCCAGTACCAGCAGACCCGGCTCGGCCTGGTCCAGGCGCGCGCGGCGCGACTCGCGGATACGGCAGCGCTTTACACCGCGCTCGGCGGCGGCTGGAAGGAAGATTCCGAGCCCGTCGCAGCCGCAGCACCCAGCGCGAGTCCCCAAACGAAGTAATTCTTGGTTGAAGAGTGCGGGCAGGAAGCCCGCTTCGTGATCCTCACGATCAAGGACGATCGCAAAAGTTACCGAAGTGCGGACAGGAAGCCCGCTTTGTGATTCTCGCGCTCATGGATGAGCGCAAAAAACAAAGGTCAAAACGACATGGCTACTTTGGAAAAGAAGAAGTGGAGCACCACGAAGAAGATGATCATCATGATCATCGCGGTGCTGCTGCTGATCGCATTGATCGCAGGCATCAAGGTGATGCTGGTGATGAAGATGATCGCCGGCATGAAGCCGCCGCCGCCGGCCGTGGTGTCGACGGCCAAGGCTGCGTACCAGGAATGGCAGCCGCAATTGCGCGCGGTCGGCAGCGTGCGCGCCGCGCGTGGTGCCGATCTTGCACTCGATCTCGCCGGTCTGGTTACGAAAGTCAACCTGCAGTCCGGCGACGAGGTCAAGGAAGGGCAGGCGCTGCTGCAACTGCGCGATAGCGAGGACGTGGCCCAGCTGCATCAACTCGAGGCCGCCGCGGCGCTGGCCGAGGTCACCTTCGGTCGTGCCAAGCAGCAGCTCGCCGTGCAGGCGATCAGCAAGGCCGACTACGACCAGGCCGCGGCCGACCTCAAGGCCAAGCAGGCGGCCGTCGCCCAGCAGCAGGTCAACGTGCAGCGCAAGCAGTTGCGTGCGCCGTTCGCCGGCCGTGCGGGTATCGTCACGATCACGCCGGGTACATATCTCGAGGCCGGCAAGATCATCGTCACGCTGCAGCAGGTCGATCCGGTGTTCGTCGATTTCCACCTGCCGCAGAAGAATCTCGCCGACATCAAAGTCGGGCAGAAGGTGGTAATCAAACTCGATGCATTCCCAGGCAAGACCTTCGAGGGTGAGTTGTCGGCGATCAATCCGAAGGTCGACGGGGATACGCGCAACGTGCAGATCGAAGCGAAAGTCGGCAATCCCGACAAGCTGTTGTCTCCGGGCATGTTCGCCGATGTCGCGCTCGATGTCGGCACCAAGGCGCGCTATCTGACCCTGCCGCAGACCGCAGTCGTCTACAACCCGTACGGCGAGACCGTATATGTGGTGAAGAAGAAGGCCGAGCTCGACAAGGCGCAAGCGGAAGAGGCGAAGAAGAATGGTGCCAAGCCGGCCGCTGCGGCGCCTGCCGGTCCGCCGATTCCGCCCGATGCGCTGGTGGTCGCTCAGACTTTCGTGACGACGGACGGCACGCGCGGCGATCAGGTGTCGATCACCAAGGGGTTGGACGAGGGTGCCGAAGTCGTGACCAGCGGTCAGATCAAGCTGAAGAACGGCGCACCGGTGACGATCGACAACAAGGTGCTGCCGGCGGATGCGGCAAATCCGACGCCGCAGGAGAAGTGATGCGAGCCGTCACCCCGGCAATCCTGCTGGAATGACGGCGTAAGAAACGACCAGCGCGGTGCAAACAAAGACGCGCATAGGATTTTGCAAATGAATTTCACCGACACCTTCATCAAGAAACCGGTCCTCGCGATCGTGGTCAGCGCACTGATCCTCGTGCTCGGTATCAAGGCCGTGTTCGATCTGGGCGTGCGCCAATTCCCGAAGACCGAGAACGCCACGGTGACCGTGACGACGGCCTACTACGGTGCCGACGCGCAGACCGTGGCCGGCTTCATCACCCAACCGCTCGAGCAGGCGATCGCGCAGGCGCAGGGCATCGACTACCTGACCTCGACCTCGGTCAGCGGCGTTTCGACGATCACTGCGACGCTGCGGCTCAACTACGATGCGAACAGCGCGCTGACCCAGATCCAGACTCAGGTCACCTCGGTGCGCAACCAGTTGCCGCCGCAGGCGCAGCAGCCCGTGCTCAACGTCCAGACCGGTGCATCGCTGGACGCGATGTATCTTGGCTTCCGCAGCGACGTGCTCCCGTCCAATAGCGTCACCGACTACCTCGCGCGCGAGGTCAAGCCCAAGCTCGACGCTATCGAGGGTGTGCAGACCGCGGAAATCCTCGGCGGCCGTCAGTTCGCGTTGCGTGCGTGGCTCGATCCGACACGCCTGGCCGCACACGGCGTCACCGCGAGCGACGTCTTCCAGGCGCTGAGCGCGAACAATTATCTCGCCGCGGTCGGCACGACCAAGGGCCAGATGGTCAGCGTCGATCTCACTGCGGCCACCGACCTGCATTCGGTCGAAGAATTCAAGCAGCTCGCGATCAAGCAGAAGGATGGCGCGATCGTGCGTTTGTCGGATGTCGCCAACGTCGTGCTCGGCGCCGAGGAATACGACTCCAACGTGTCGTTCAGCGGCAAGCTCGCCGTGTTCATCGGCATCAAGGCGGCGCCCGAGGCGAACGTGCTCGACGTCGCGCGACGCGTGCACGAGGCCTTTCCCGAAATCCACTCGCAGCTGCCGGCCGGCCTTTCCGGCGAGATCGTGTGGGACTCGACGATGTTCATCACCTCCTCGATCAACGAGGTCGTGCACACGCTGATCGAGGCGCTGATCATCGTCACGATTGTCATCTTCCTGTTCCTGGGTTCGTTCCGCGCGGTGATCATTCCGGTGATCGCGATGCCGCTGTCCCTGATCGGCACGTTCTTCATCATGCTCGTGCTCGGCTACTCGATGAACCTGCTGACTTTGCTCGCATTGGTGCTTGCGATCGGCCTGGTCGTCGACGACGCGATCATCGTCGTCGAGAACGTCGACCGACACATGAAAGAAGAAGGCAAGTCGCCATTCGAGGCCGCACTGTTGGCCGCGCGCGAACTGGGCGGACCGATTCTCGCGATGACCGTCGTGCTGGTCGCGGTCTATGTGCCGATCGGGTTCCAGAAAGGATTGACCGGTGCACTGTTCACCGAATTCGCATTCACGCTCGCCGGCGCGGTGACCGTCTCCGCGATCGTCGCGCTGACCCTGTCGCCGATGATGTGCGCGAAATTTTTCAGGGCCGATCAGGAAAGCGGCAAGTTCGTGCAGACGATCGACCGTGTGTTCGAGCGCGTGCGAGCGGGCTACGAGCGCGTGCTGCACGGCGCGTTGGTGTCGTGGAGCGTGGTCGTGGTGATGGGCGTGATGCTGTTCGGCGCAACCATGTTGCTCGGCATGACCGCGCAATCGGAACTCGCGCCGGAAGAAGACCAGGGCTTCCTTTTCTACGCGCTCAACGGGCCGCCGAATGCGACGTCGGAGCAGATGCTCAAGTACACGCAGCAGATGTTCGACAGCGGCAGCAAGGTTCCCGAATACGAGATGATGTTCCAGATCACGTTGCCGGGCGGCGGCGCCCAGGGAAGCCTCGGCGGCATGGTGTTCAAGCCGTGGGAGGAGCGCAGCAAGACCGCGAAGACGCTGCAGCAGGAACTGCAGGGTTTGTGGGCGCAGATCGCTGGCGGCCAGGTCTTCGTGTTCTCGTTCCCGCCGCTGCCCGGGCCGCAGGGCGCGCCGATCCAGGTCGTGTTCAAGACTACCGAACCGTTCCAGAACCTCAATGAAGTCGTGCAGAAGGTGCTGAGGAAAGCGCAGGACTCGGGCAAGTTCTATTTCGTCGACGCCGACCTCAAGATCGACAAGCCGCAGTCCACGGTGACGATGGATCGCGACATGATCACGTCACTCGGGCTGACCCAGCAGGACGTCGGCAGCTCGCTCGGCGCCGCGCTCGGCGGCGGCTACGTCAATTACTTCTCGATTGCCGGGCGCTCGTATAAGGTGATCCCGCAGGTGTTGCAGGTCGACCGTCTGAATCCCGAGCAGGTGCTCGATTACTACGTGCGTGCGCCGGATGGTTCGGTTATTCCCGCGTCGACCGTGGCCAGCGTGAAGCACGAGATCGTGCCGCGATCGGTCAACCACTTCCAGCAGCTCAACTCGACCACGATCCAGGGCGCCAGCGGCATGTCGCAGGGCGAGGCCCTGCAGTTCTTCCGCGATGCGCTCGCCGAGGTGGCGCCGAGCGGTTACTCAGTCGACTACGCCGGACCCTCGCGTCAGTTCGTGCAGGAGTCGGGCAGCTTCGCGACCACGTTGCTGTTCGCCGTGATCATCGTCTTCCTCGCGCTCGCTGCGCAGTTCAACTCGCTGCGCGATCCGATCGTGATTCTCGTTTCGGTGCCGATGGCATTGTTCGGCGCATTGATCTTCGTCAATCTGATTTCGTCGCTGAACATCTACACCCAGGTCGGCCTCGTCACCTTGATGGGCCTGGTATCGAAACACGGCATCCTGATCGTCGAGTTCGCCAACGAATCGCAGCGCGCCGGCATGACCAAGCTCGAAGCGATCCAGCATGCCGCCGGCGTGCGCCTGCGTCCGATCCTGATGACCACCGCGGCGATGGTGCTCGGCGTGATTCCGCTCGTGATCGCCTCGGGCGCGGGCGCGGCGGGCCGTTTCGCGATGGGCCTCGTCATCTCGACCGGCCTCTCGATCGGCACGCTGTTCACCCTGTTCGTGGTACCCGCGTTCTACATGATGATCGCGGCTGATCATCACGCCGAATCGGCGAAGCCGGTGGCGCAAGGGTTGAGCGGGGAGCCTGCCGCGGTCTGATTCGCTCGACAGCATCCCGGCGCAGGCCGGGATGTTTTTATCCGGCATGGCCTGTCTTTAGCTTTCGTTGGGTGAAGCCAGAGCTTCCACTCGTCCTGCGGACGAGCGGGTGACTTTCTCTTGCTCGCACAAGAGAAAATCACCAAAGAGAATGCGCCCCAGAGCATTGCGCCCTTTAGGCATCCTGCCCAAAGGGTCCGCGTCAGCGGCCGGGTTCCGTTGACAGCACATCCGTGTGCTGGCAACGGAATGCGCGCGATCCATCGCGCGCACCCCTGCGGGGCCTCGCACGCCGTTGCTCTTGATCTTGGGTCCCCGTTTGCCGCGGCGAGGGCAGGTCGGAAATGCTCGCAGAGTCGCGCGCACGATGCGCGCGAGTTCGTTGCACGCACACGGACGTGCGTTCAACGAACCCCGGCCTGTCCTCGCGCACCCGGAGCGCGAAGCGCGGAGGGCGCGGCATCCGGGGTGTGTTCTCTTTGGTTACTTTCTCTTGCACAAGCAAGAGAAAGTGACCCGCGCGACGGACGCGCGCGGAAAAGCGAAGGGACGCGGTCAGGGCAGGGTCAAGAGCGAGAACTGAAGTACAAACTGCCTGCGCAGTCCCGCACGCGGGAATGACGAGTAAACCTCAGAGATTGATATACACGCGCCGCCGATCCATCGCATAAACGATCAACCACCACAACGCAACGAACGCAATCGCATATGCGAGCGATGCGACATAAGGCCCCGCTAGCGGCGTGATCCAGCCCGAGAACAGGTGCTCGTAGATCGGCTGCTGCCAGCCAAACGCAGGCAGCAGGATCTGCACGAGTTCGGATCCGGCGTAAGCGGCGATCGCATTGACGCCGAAGCGACGCCCCAGCGCGGGCCAGCGACAGAGATCGATCGCGACATGGAACGCGAGCAATGCGAGCATGGCCCAACCCGCACACCAAAGTGCGAACGAGGGCGTCCATAGGTTCTTGTTGAACGGCAGCCAGTGCGACCACAGCGCGGCGAGCAGCACGGCGACGATGCCGGCGATCAACAGGTTGCCTTGCTGGCCACGGCGCAGCCAGATCGAAGCGCATAGGCCGAACAGACTTGTCGCGAGCGAGGGCAGGGTGGCGAGCAGGCCCTCGGGGTCGTGACCGCGGCCGCTTGTTGCATCGATCGAGTACACGGTCGAGCCGAAGACGGCGCTGTCGACGCGGCTGACGATGTTGTCCCAGGGTTCGAGCGTGCCGCCGGCGAGCAATAGCGACCAATAGCCGCCGAGCAGAATTGCGATCACGAGCCACCACGTACGCGGCCGCAGCCAGATCGCGCACGCCGCAGTTGCGGCGAAGCAGAGACCGATGCGTTGCAGCACGCCGGGAATGCGCCAATGCGCGCCGGGCAGCAGCCACGCGGCGAGCAGGTTGATCGCGAGGCCGAGCGCGACGATGCGCAACGCGCGCAGCAGTGCGGTGCGGAACAGCGCGGCCTTGTCGGCGCCTTGGTCAACGCGTGGCACGATGCCGAGGCCCGCGGAAACGCCCATCACGAACAGGAAAAACGGGAAGATCAGGTCGGTCGGCGTGCAACCATGCCACGGTGCGTGTTCTAGTGGGCCATAGACGTGATCCCAGTCGCCCGGATCATTCACGAGCAGCATCGCAGCGACCGTGCAGCCGCGCAGCGCGTCCAGCGACAGCAGCCGGCGCGGAGCCGTTGTCATCGGCGTGATACCAGCGATACCGAGTCGATCACGTGCAGCGGATCGTGCGTACCTGTCGCAAAGCGCAGGCAGAGATCGTGCTTGCCCGAACGTGGCGGGAATTCGAGATCGATCCTGGCCGCCTGTGGCTGCGCGATCGACGCGGCGGCGAGCAGCTCGCCCGTGCAGCCATCGAGGCGGACTTGCAATTCACCGGACGGGAATTTTTCCGGGCGGTGTTCGACAACCTGCGCGCTGTCGTGCCACAACTGGAAGTTATACGGCAAGCTCGCCACATCGACTTCGATGCGGGCGATGCCGTCGAGATCGGCCTGCTTCCACAACCAGCAGGGTTCGAAGATGTCGACCAGGTAGGCCCTCGTCGGTGCCTGCGCCGTGGCCATGCCCGGCAGCTTCAACTGCAACCCCTTGCCGGGACGGCACGAGGAGAGCTCGGAGGAGGTCCGGCGCAGCAGGGCTCCGGGATCGAGTTTGCTCGCGCGTGCATCCGCCAGCGCAAAGTCGCGCGCAAACGCGGTCGCGCGAATTTCGCCGCGTGCGGGTGCCGCGAACGGAGACTTGTACAGTGTCGATTGCGCAGTCGGCACACTGCCGTCGAGCGTGTAACGGATCTCGCCGAACGCGACCTGATTGGAGAGATCGATGGCGACGTTTCTCGCCTTCGCATCGTAGTTGCGGCGGATATCGACGGCGAACGGCGTCTGTCCATAATCTAGGCCGAGCAGGCGATAGCGCTCGAGTTGGACGGCAAGGCGATCGAGAAAGCGTTGCCAATCGTGTGCGGATGCCGGCGACCACAGCACTTCGGCCAACGCGGCCGCGCGCGGCCAGGCTGCTCGTGTGACGTCGGTCGGCGTAGCGAGATATTCGCTCCACAGGTTGGCTTGCGCGCCGAGCACGTGCCTGGTCTCGCCGGCATCGAGTTCTTTCGGCACCGGGTCGAAGTCGTAGACGCTGCGCAGCGTGACTGCGCCGGGGCGCCCGGCCGGTTCTTCCGCCAAGTCGGTGGCGAGGTGGTTGAGGTACAGCTCCGGATCGGGCGAGAGCACGACGTCGTGGCCCTGTTTTGCGGCATCGATGGCGCCTTTGGTGCCGCGCCAGGACATCACCGTCGCCTGCGGAGGCAGGCCGCCTTCGAGGATCTCGTCCCAGCCGATCAGCTTGCGCCCGTGTTTGGCGAGAAAAGTTTCGGTACGTTTGATGAGCCAACTCTGCATCTGCGCTTCGTTGTTCACGCCGAGTGTGCGCATACGCTGCTGCACGCGCTTCGACGCCTGCCACTGGTCCTTTGCTGCTTCGTCGCCGCCGATGTGGATGTACTTCGACGGAAACAGAGTCATCGTCTCGGTCAGTACGTTCTGCAAAAAGATAAAAGTGGAATTTTCTACATTGTAGAGATAGGTATGCACACCCCAGTCGTGCGAAACGCCGGGATTCCTTCCGGTAACGCCGAGCTGCGGATAGGCCGCGATTGCCGCTTGCGCGTGGCCGGGCATTTCGATCTCAGGCACGATCGTGACGTAACGCTGCTGTGCGTAGGCGACGATGTCGCGGATCTGTTCCTGCGTGTAATAGCCGCCGACGCGTATGGGCTTGCCGTCGGCATCCTTGGGATTGCCGGCAGGCGTGCGCCATGCGCCGACTTCGGTCAGCTTCGGATACTTCTTGATCTCGATGCGCCAGCCCTGATCGTCGGTCAGGTGCCAGTGCAGCACGTTGTACTTGTGCAGCGCCATCCAGTCGATGAATTGCTTGACGTATTCGGGCGGCTGGAAATGCCGCGCGGAGTCGAGCATCAGGCCGCGCCAGGCGAAGCGCGGATGATCTTCGATGCGCAGGCAGGGAATGCGCACGGCACTACCGGTCTTGCCGTCAGGCGTCAGCAGCTGCCACAGCGTCGTCGCGGCATTGAAGAAACCATGCGGCGTGAAGGCATCGATCACGATGCCCTTGTCGGAGACGCTCAACGCATAGTGCTCGTCGTAGTCGGCGTCCTCGTCCGGCTTGTTGTGGTACAGATCGATGCCGGGACCTGCGCTTAGCTTACGGTCGATATCGTTTGGATCGAGCTGTTCGATCTTGAGATGCAAGCCGCGCGTGCGCAGCACGGTGTCACGCAACCACTCGGCGACGACACCCATCTCTGGCGTCGAGGTCTGTACACGCAGCACGGTGCCGTCGCGCAACTCGAAATATCCGGGCTTACGTTGCAGCGAATACGGCGCGGGAAGCAGCGAGACGGGAGCGGAATCTGCCGCGACAGTAGGCTCCGTCGTGACAGCGGAGTCCGGTTTCGGCGCGACGGGACTCAGACTGCGGCAGCTGATCAACGCCAGCGTCAGTACGAGTGCGCCCAGAGCCCTGCAGGCAAGGCGCGATGCATTTGGCATGAAGCTGCGTGCAATCAAAGGATGCTCGATCATACCGGTCGCCGAAGAGAAGAATAAAAAAAGCGGGCCTTCAATAATGCAAGGCCCGCAACGGCTGGAGAACGCCTTGAAAGGGTGGTGCCGAATCCGCCTGCTCCCGGACGCCGGGAGCAGGGCGGTTTGTCGCAACCTCAGAACTTCAAACGCAGCGTCGCGTAGTACTGGCGGCCGTTCACGTAGAACGCATACGGCTGGTTTCCATAGGCCGCGCTCTGGGTGTAGTACTTGAGCTTCGGATCGTTGAGGTTCATCGCATCGAGCGTGACCGTCGCCCATGAATTGACCGCATAGCCGAACGAGGCGTTCAGCGTCCCCGCACCTTGCTGGAAGAACGAGTCCGTACGGCTCACGCCGGCGTAGAACGTGGAACGGTAGGTATACGACAGGCGCGCGTTGAACTGCGCGTTCTCGAAGTAGCCCGAGACGTTGAACGTGTTGCGCGAGTTGCCCTGCAACGGCTGGCCGTTGTCGGTGCCCCCATCCGCGTAGGTATAGTTCGCGGCAACACCGAAATTGTCGCCGATCGGCTGGATGTAGTTGAGCTCGATGCCCTTGACGTGGCCGTCGACGTTGTGCGGTACGCTGACGAGGTAGCTGTTGAACACGTCGTGACCCGAGGTTTCGCTGGCCTGCATGTCCTTGTAGGTGCGCGTCTCGTTGCCGAAGTTGATGTAGTTCGACAGGTCCATGTTGTACGCGCCGACCGAGAGCAGGCCGCGCGGCGCGAAGTACCACTCCCAGGCGACATCGACGTTGGTCGACACGATCGGCTTGAGCCCCGGGTTGCCGCCGCTGCCGGTGTGGGTGAGGTCGTCGAGCGAGACGAAGCCGGCGAGCGCGGAGTAGTCCGGACGCGTCAGCGTCTGCGAGGCGGCCACGCGCAGCACCATGTCGTCGCGCATGTCGAACTTGATGTTGCCGCTCGGCAGGAAATTGTCCTTGCTGGTCTTGGCCGTATTCCAGTAGTAGTCGCCGAACGCCGAGCCGGTGATCGGGCCGGTGACGATCTTTTCCTGCGGGCTCGTGGAGCTGTAGCTGATGTCGGAATCGGTGCCGACGTAGCGCACGCCGAGATTGCCGCTCCAGCCATTGCCGGCAAAGTTGAACTGGACGTAGGCGGCCGAATCCTTTTCTTTCACCGAGTAGATGTCGTTGAAGTAGAAACGCGTGACCGGATTGCGGTTGGCAAACTTCGCATCGATCGCCGCGAGCTGGGCCGGAGTCCAGTACCAGATGTTGCTGGGGAAGCTGCCGCCGACATTGCTGCCGAAATCGCCGGGATAGTGGGAGGACGAGGTCGGATAGCCGGCCGGGTCGGTCCAGTTGGTGGCGAAATTCGGGCCTTGCGCGACGTCAAACAGGTTCTCGCGCGTGTGCTTGGCGTAGCGCGCACCGAAGTCGATCGTGGAGAGCGGGCCATTGTCGACCGCGAACTCGCCGTCGGCCTGCGCCCACCGTTCCTTGTCCTTCACGTCGATGCCTTGCTCGCCGAAGATCCAGCCGGCCGAGGGCATGATGCCCGACGTCGAGGAATTGTCGCCGCCCATCGTCCAGTCGATCGGCGATTTGATGCCGTGCATATTCCAGCTCGCGCCGGCGCCGGCTTGGCCGCCGAGTTCCATCACGTCCTGATTCGGGCTCTTGCCGCTGCCGTTGGTGATGCCGGCCTGGCCTTTGAAAGTGAGCCTGTCGGTCGCACGCCAATCGGCATCGAAGGTCACGTAGTCCGACTTCGAAGCCGCGCCGGGGCGCGAAATCTGGTCGTAGACGACGTAGGGCGCGGTGCTGCCGGCAACCGGTGCGAACGTGGCCGAGGTCAGCACGTTGTTCTTGACCGTGTAGTTGGAGCCGAAGCCCGCACCGCTGTTGACGAACTGGCTGTCCCACATCATGTAGTTGCGGTTGTAGTTGTCGGCCTTGAGCTTGGAGTAAAAGGCGTCGAGGTCGAGCGTGAGGTTGTCGGTCGGCTTGAATTCGAGATCGATCGTGCCGCCTTCGCGCTTGCGCTTTTGCGTGAACAGCACAGCGCCGATTTCATTCGGGTAGTACACGCCGGCGAGATCGGGATGGGCCTGGGCGATCGCATCGGTCGCGGCGATCTGGTTGTAGCCGCCGACGACTTCCTGGCCTTGGCGTTCGAGCGAGCGTTCTTCGTAGAACAATTGGGCAAGCACGCCGAAGCTGTCGTTCACCTTCCAATTAACCAGGCCGTTGAACTGCGGATCGGTCTTTCCGGGCAGATCGGCGTAGACCCCGCCGATCGACGCCGAGGCGGTCAGATCCTTGCTGTACTGCAACGGTTTGCGTGTGATGATGTCGACCGAGCCCGCGGCGCCGCCTTCGAGGATCTTCGCTTCGGAAGTCTTGTGCACGACCACTTCGCTGACGATTTCCGACGGCAGTAAGGTGTAGCTGACGCTGCGGCCGACCGTCTGCACCTGGCTCAGCACGAACCAGTCACCGGTGCCGACCGTATGACCGTTGATCAGCGTTTGGGTCAGGCTCGGGTTGGTTCCGCGCAAGCTGACCCGGTCGTTTTCGTCAAAGCCGCCCTCGCTCGCGCTCGAGGAAGAGATGTTGACGCCGGGCAGGCGCTCAAGCGTATCGGCGACGTTCTTCGCCGGCAGCTTGCCGATATCCTCGGCGGTGACGATCTCGACGTGCGAATCGTAGGCCTGCTTGAGCTGCAGCGACCTGGCTTCGGTATCGCGGATGCCGGTGACGACGACGGTGCCGAGTTCTTCGGCGTTCTGCTTTTTCTTGTTCGCATCCGCATCTGCCGACGCCGGCGTCTGTTGCGGGTCGCTGACGACCGGATCCGCGGCGTAGGCGAGTGCGCTGGCGTAGAGACTGGCGGCGATGCTGGCCGCAAGCATTGTCTTGGAGTATTTCATCGGTGGCCCTCTCAATGGTTTGTGTATTGTCAGGAAGACTTGGCGTTCGCCGTATCTCCAGCATTTTTCCACTTATATACTTTTTTATTTATATGACGTGCATCCCGCACCGATACCTGATTCCAAGTACTTCACCTTCTTCTTGAATCTGCTTCAGCCCTTTCTTCCCTCGGATTCGTGGTCGAGAAACCAGTGCGCCGCGCCGGTCACGCCGAGCTGGCCGTGGTCGATCAGGTGCACCGGAGTGCGTTCGAGTATCGTGCGCAGCGTGCCCTTGTCGGCCAGGCGCGTGGCAAAGCCGCTTGCGCGCAGCAGTGGCGCGATCTGCGGCAGCACGCCGCCGGCAAGGTAGACACCGCCGTAGGCGCCGAGCAGCATGACGAGGTCGCCGATCAGGCTGCCGAACCACGCACAGAACACTTCGACGGTTTCCATCGCAAGCGCGTCGCTTCGCGCGAGCGCCGCCGCGGTGACCTGCGCGGGCGACTCGAATTGCGCGTGCACCGCGCGCAGCTCGCACAGCGTGCGATAGAGCGCGAACAGGCCGGGACCGGAAAAGACTTGCTCGTTTGGCACATGCGCCGAACCGTTGCCGAGGCGGCGCAGAACTTCCTGTTCGAGTTCCGTGCGCGCTGCAAGCGCGGCGTGGCCGCCTTCGGTGGCGAGAATGCCGGGGCGATCGCTGCCCGGGATCAACACCGCGGCGCCGAGGCCCGTACCGGGACCGACGACGAGTCGCGGCAGCGTGGGGTCGATTCCCCCGTGGCCGGCGATCAGGGTCGACTCGGCGATGCCTTGGAAGTGCGCGGCATAGGCGAGGGCGGTGAAATCGTTGACGAGGACGACGCGGTCCAGGCCCAGTTCGCTACGCAGGCGGGAAATCGAAACGCGCCAGGGCAGATTGGCGTTGATCAGATCATCGCCACTGACCAGGCCCGCACAGGCGATACAAGCGTAGCTAGCGACGGTGTGGCCCGTCGCATCGGTGAATTCGCGCAGGATGTCGTGCAGATTCTTGTAGTCGGCGCAGACGAACTTGCGGTAGTGCAGAAGGCTCAGGCGTTCGCCGTCATTGCTGCCGGGTTGAACGAGCCCGACGCGGGCATGCGTTCCACCGACGTCGGCGGCGAGAAACGGCGCACGCGCCACGGATCCCGCATGCGCGTATTGCGACGGCTGACCGGCGATGTGCGGACTTGCGCCTTGCATTGACTTGCGTTTCCCCGCTTCGTTGTCGAAACGTTCCCGGACGTCGCCAGGAATCCCTATTGATGCCGACGGTGATCCAATTCCCCTGGTCGCGGCGCAGTTTCCGGTATGATGACAACGTTGTCAACATATGATGACAAAAATTTTTCTTCTTGGCCTGATTCAAAGAAAACCCTTGTACAGAGCGGTGCATCGCAGCAAATTTGAATGACAACGTTGAGAAAAATTCTGCTTTAATGGGTTAAGTTGCAGTAATCAAAATGGAAACGTGTTGGGCGCCGCGCCGCAGCATCCATGGAGCTTGGCGGCGCAGTGTGAGATTGACGGACCAGCGCAATTGGCCGCCCGGCGGCTTTTCGCGCGACAATAGATTCGGGCTGCATACCAGATGAGACAAATGAAACCGGATACGACGACACCCAAGCGCAGCGCCACGATCAAGGACGTTGCCAAGCGCGCGAAGGTGTCGCTGAAGACCGTGTCCCGCGTTGTCAACAACGAGCCTTCCGTACTTGAAGCGACGCGCAAGCGCGTCGAGCACGCGATCGCCGAACTCAGCTATCAGCCGGATCAGTCCGCGCGCAGCCTGCGCAGCGCGAAGTCGTACACGATCGGCATGGTCTACGACAACCCGAACGCGTACTACGTGATCAGCATGCAGAACGGCGTGCTCTCGGTGTGCCGCGAAACCGGGTTTGATCTAAACATCCATCCCTGCGATTCCAATTCGCCGGGCCTGGCCGAGGAGTTGCGCCTGCTCGTGCAGCGCTCGCGCCTGGCCGGCCTTGTACTCGCGCCGCCGATGTCGGAGCGCATGGAACTGATCCAGTTCCTCGCCGCCAACAAGATCAAATTCGTGCGCATTCTTTCCGCCGCGGAAGACCCGCGCGATGGTTTTCCCTGCGTTTTCGTCGACGACCGCGATGCGGCTTACGCGGTTACCGAACACCTGATCCAGCTCGGCCATCAGCGCATCGGTTTTCTCTGGGGCGGCAAGGCGCACCGCTCGAGTCCGGAGCGCTTCAAGGGCTACGAGGATGCACTCAAGCACTACGGCATCGCGATCGACAAGGCGCTTATCGTCGAGGGCGACTATTCGTTCGACGACGGCTTCCGCGGCGCGCGAAAATTGCTGGCGCTGAAGAATCCGCCGACAGCGATCTTTGGTTCGAACGACGAAATCGCTGCGGGCGTGCTCGCCGCGGCGAAGGCAGCGAATTTGAGCGTGCCCTACGATCTTTCGATCGCCGGGTTCGAGGACAGCCCGTTCTCGCGCCAGTGCTGGCCGGCGTTGACCACGGCGGCACAAGCGACTGGCGACATTGCGCGCCGGGCAACCGAGCGCCTCATTGGCGAACTCAAGCACGGCCGCCATGCCGAGCACAGCATAGCCAACGTCGGCTTCAGTCCTACCTTGGTGATCCGTGGTTCGACCGGACCGGTGCGGCCGAGCATGGCGCAAACCAAGCCGTAGAGGCTACGCGCCGAGAAAGGCTCGAGCTGCGAGTATCAGCCTGCCGCCTTCAATGCCGCGGCGACGCGCGCGAGCGCTTCGATCTTCTTCCAATCGCCGGCCTTGAGCAGATCGTTGGGCGATAGCCAGGTGCCGCCGACGCAGGCGACATTCGGGCTGGCGAGGAAATCGGGTGCCGTGTTTTCGCGGATGCCGCCGGTCGGGCAGAAGGTGATGCCGGGCAGAGGCGAGGCCCAAGCCTTGAGCAGAGTGACGCCACCTGCGGGTACGGCCGGAAAGAATTTCTGGAAACGATAGCCGCGCTCGAACAGCGCCATCGCTTCGCTCGCGGTCGCCGCGGCCGGCAGCCACGGCAGCAGGCTCGAGTCGGCCGCGTCGAGCAGATTTCTGGTCGCGCCTGGCGAGACGGCGAAACGCGCACCGGCGCGTTCGGAGGCTTTCAGATCGTTCGGTGTCAGCACGGTGCCCGAGCCGACCACGGCGCCTTCGACTTCGCTTGCGATCGCGCGGATCGCATCGAGCGCCACGGCTGTGCGCAAGGTGATTTCGATCGCCGGAATGCCGCCGGCGACGAGTGCCTTCGCCAGCGGCACGGCTGCGGCGAGATCCTCGATCACGACGACGGCGACGACAGGTGCGAGGCGCAGGGTCTTTTCGACTTCAGCTTGTTTCTTTTCGATGGGGGTGGTCACGAATCAAACTCCAGAAAACGGTCGATCAATTTCCGAACACGCTGGCGCCGGCATCGGAAGCGCCGACGGTATCACGGAACAAAGAAAACAATTCGCGGCCGAGGCCGACGTGGTGCGAGGCGAGATTGGTTGCGCTTGCCAGTGCGCGCGAGTTGAATTCGTGCGCGTCCAATTTCACTTCGAGTGTGCCCGCGTTCGCATCGAGACGCACGATGTCGCCGTTGCGGATCTTCGCGATCGCGCCGCCGGAGGCAGCCTCGGGCGTCAGATGGATCGCCGCCGGCACCTTGCCCGACGCACCGGACATGCGCCCGTCGGTGACGAGCGCGACCTTGAAGCCGCGGTCCTGTAGCACGCCGAGCGTCGGTGTCAGCTTGTGCAGTTCGGGCATGCCGTTCGCACGCGGGCCCTGGAAGCGCACCACGGCAATGAAATCGCGATCGAGCTCGCCGCGTTCGAATGCGGCCTTCACGTCATCTTGTTCGTCGAACACAATCGCCGGTGCCTCGATTACCGCACGCTCAGGTGCGACTGCGGAAATCTTGATCACCGCCCGGCCGAGATTGCCGTCGAGTGCCTTCAAGCCGCCGTCGGGGCGGAATGGGCTGGAGGCGGGGCGCAATACCGTTTCGTCATGGCTTGCCGCAGCGACCGGCACGTAGCTCAGCTTCTTCTCCGCATCGAGCAGCGCATGCTTGCGATAACCATCGAGGCCCGTGCCATTTACCGTGTTGACGTCGGCGTGGGCGAGTCCCGCATCGAGCAGCTGCGCGATGAGGAAATTCAGTCCGCCCGCGGCATGGAACTGGTTCACGTCGGCCTTGCCATTCGGATAGACGCGGGCGAGCAGCGGCACCGCGCTCGCGATCGTGTCGAAATCCTCGAGCGTGACGATGATTCCGGCAGCACGTGCGATCGCGACGATGTGCAGCAACAAGTTGGTCGAGCCGCCGGTCGCGTGCAGACCGGCGATGCCGTTGACGATCGCACGTTCGTCGACGATGCGGCCGATCGGCGTGTACTCGTGGCCGAGTGCGGTGATCGCGGCGACGCGCTCGACCGCGGCGACGGTGAGCGCCTCGCGCAGCGACGAGTTCGGTGCGACAAAGCTCGCGCCGGGCAGGTGCAGGCCCATCAGCTCCATCAGCATCTGGTTCGAATTGGCCGTGCCGTAGAACGTGCAGGTGCCCGGTGCGTGGTATGAAGCGGCTTCGGCTTCGAGCAATTCTTCGCGGCTGGCCTTGCCTTCGGCATAGAGCTGGCGCACCTTCGACTTTGCATCGTTCGGGATACCGCTCGGCATCGGTCCCGCCGGCACGAAGATCGCGGGCAGGTGGCCGAACGTCAGCGCGCCGATCATCAGGCCCGGCACGATCTTGTCGCAGATGCCGAGGTACAGCGCCGCATCGAACATGTCGTGCGAGAGCGATACGGCCGTGGCGAGCGCGATCACGTCGCGCGAGAACAGGCTCATCTCCATGCCAGGTTGACCCTGGGTCACGCCGTCGCACATTGCCGGCACACCTCCGGCGACTTGCGCGGTTGCGCCGATCGCGCGCGCAGTGCGGCGGATCAGTTCGGGATAGGTTTCGTACGGCTGGTGCGCGGACAGCATGTCGTTGTACGCGCTGACGATGCCGATGTTCGCGCGCGCGTTGGCGCGGATCGTCGCCTTGTCGTCCGCGCCGCAGGCGGCGAAGCCATGCGCAAGGTTGCCGCAGGACAGACGCTTGCGATGCGGACCGTGCCCCTTCGCGCGATCGATCTTGTCGAGATAGGCCTCGCGCGTCGCGCGGCTGCGCTCGGCGATGCGTGCGGTGACTTTGGCGATGACTGGATTCACGGGCATGGGATTTCTCGGGACTCAAGGGCACCAATACACCCGAACCGGCGCGTGCGCGTTGCCGAGCACGGCGCTGATCGGATAGGCGCGGTTCGTGGCGGCGACGTAGCGCGCGCTTTCGAGCACTTCACGCTTGCGTTCGCCTTCGATGTGCAGATAGATCGCGCGGCTGTCGAGGATCGCCGGCAGGGTCAGCGTGATGCGCGGTTCGCCCGCGCCGGGAGCGCGCATCGGCAGAACCAGCGCATCGCCGTGCGGATCGGTCGCCTCGGCGAGCTTGTCGCCGCCGGGGAAGAACGACGCGGTGTGTCCATCCTCGCCCATGCCGAGCACGAGTGCATCGAACGGCAGGTCGAGCATGGCGATGCGTGCGGCGACCGCGTGTACACCTTCCTCGGGCGTCGCGATGCCGGCTTGGTAAAGCGGCGCGAATCCCGCGGCGGCGGCGGCACCTTGCAGCAGGTTGGCGCGCACGAAGGCTTCATTGGAGCGCGCATCGTCGGCCGGCACCCAGCGTTCATCGACCAGGGTGACAACAACCTTGTTCCAGTCGAGCGATCGTTGCGAAAGGGCGTGGAAGAAGCGCAGCGGCGTCTTGCCGCCCGACACCGCGAGCAGGGCGCGACCGCGAGTGGCGATACCTTGCGCAAGATTGTCGGCGACCGCGACGGCAAGCGCCTCGGCGAGTTGCGCGCCATCGGCGAAACGCTGGTAGTCGAGCGTACTCATGCGTCGTTCGTGTCCGCGTCGTGCCAGGTGCGGCCGTCGCGTTCGATCAGCGCGACCGACGCGCTCGGTCCCCAGGTGCCTGCGGTGTAGGGCTTGGGCGCTTCGGGACTCGCCTTCCATGCAGCAAGAATCGGATCGACCCAGCTCCATGCCGCCTCGACTTCATCGCGACGCATGAATAGGGTCAAGTTTCCGCGTACGACGTCGAGCAGCAAGCGTTCGTAGGCATCCGGCTGCGACACACCGAATGCTTCGGCGAAACTCATGTCGAGCGGCACTTCCTGCAGGCGCAGGCCGCCGGGGCCTGGCGACTTGATCATCAGCCACAGCTTGACGCCCTCATCGGGCTGCAGGCGCAGCACGAGTTTGTTCGGCGCGATCGGGCCGGCCGAGGGCAGGAAGATTGAATGCGGAATCTCCTTGAACTCGATGACGATCTCCGACACGCGCGCCGGCAGGCGCTTGCCCGTGCGCAGGTAGAACGGCACGCCGGCCCAGCGCCAGTTGTCGACCTCGGCCTTGATCGCGACGAAGGTGTCGGTGTTCGAACTCGGCTTGCCGAGGTCTTCGAGATAGCCCGGCACCGCGCCGCCGTTGCTCGCGCCGGCGCGGTACTGGCCGCGCACGGTGTGCAGGATCGCATTGTTCTGGTCGATGGCTTTGAGCGAGCGCAGCACCTTGAGCTTCTCGTCGCGCACCGCGTCGGCGTCGAGCGAGGCGGGCGCTTCCATCGCGACCATGCAGAGCAGCTGCAGAATGTGGTTCTGCACCATGTCGCGCAGCGCTCCTGCGTTGTCGTAGTAGGCGCCGCGCTTCTCCAGGCCGACCGTCTCGGCGACCGTGATCTGCACGTGATCGATGCGCCGCGCGTTCCACAGCGGCTCGAACAGCACGTTGCCGAAGCGCAGCGCGAGCAGGTTCTGCACCGTCTCCTTGCCGAGATAGTGGTCGATGCGGAATACGTGCTTTTCGTCGAAAGCGCTGGCGACATCGTTGTTGATTACCGTTGCGCTGGCGAGGTCGCTGCCGATCGGCTTCTCGATGACGACGCGCGCGTCGTCACCGTTGAGGCCGTGCGCGCGCAGGCGGTCACAGATCGCGACGAACAAGCTCGGGCTGGTCGACAGGTAGAACACGCGTACGCGACCCTTGCGCGACTTGAGGTCGGTTTCGAATTCGTTCCAGCCGTCGTCCTGGGTCGCGTCGAGACCGAAGTAGTGCACCATCGCGAGAAAGTGGTCGACGGTTTCCGCATCGGCGTTCTTCACGTGCTGCGCGATCGCCGCGCGCACGCTGGTGCGATACGACTCGTCGGTGTCCTTGGTACGGGCGACGCCGATGATGCGGCTGTCGGGCGGAATCTGGCCATCGGCATAGCGCCGATACATCGCCGGCAGCAGCTTGCGCATGGCGAGATCGCCGGTGCCACCGAAGATCACGAGATCAAACAGATCGACCACTTTCATTTCTGCCACTGGGGTGCTCCGGAACCTTAAGTTTTGTGCTGAAATTCTATTGGATTTTGGATGATACCACTTTCATACCACTGATTGCCAATAGCGCTGGCGCTCGCTTTGCTCTTACTTGTCATTCCGGCAGGGAATGCCGGAATCCAGACTGCAGGGATGCCACGCAGCCTGCGTTTTTGGAATCTGATGGCGCGTCCGTTCACCTTTCCGCGCGTGTCCAGCGCGCGGGTTACTTTCTCTTGCTTGGCAAGAGAAAGTAACCAAAGAGAACACCCCCCGGATGCCGCGCCGCCTGCGGCGGTACGCGAGGCCAGGCCGGGGTTCGTTGACGCACGTCCCTGTACGTGCAACGAACTCGCGCGCATCGTGCGCGCGACTCTTTGAGCATCTCCGTCCTGTCCTCGCCGCGGCAAACGGGGACCCGTAAATCACGAGCCGGATCAAAAGCAATGGCGTGCAGCGCTTTTGCTCTTGCCTTGGCTTCTGCGCGCAGGAGCGCGCTGCTTTGGCTTCTCGGGTCCCCATTGCATTGCGGCGGCAGCGAACGAAAAGGCCCGCAGGGGCGGCGCGATGGATCGCGCCGATTCCGTTGTCTGGACAGGGATGTGCAGTCAACGGAACCCGGCCGCTGATGCGGACCCGGAGCGCGGGACGCGCGCCGGGCGCAATGCTCTGGGGTGCATTTCTTTGCTTACTTTCTTTGTGCAAGCAAAGAAAGTGAGACGCTCGCCCGAAGGGCGAGTGGAAGCACTTGCTCCATAGACGCAAGATCAAAGAAAGAGCTGGATTCCCACCTCGCGGGAATGACGACAGGCGCCATACGCTGCGGGATTCTTCGCACATGGCTGAGTGCGCATACGGAAGTGCAGCGAACGAGAGCAAAGCGCCATTGGCCAAAGTGGTATTTTATTGGTATGATTGTGGCATGCAAGCAACCCTGTACGGCGAATACCGGAAACTCGACCGCGGCGGCAGCGACGCGCAACGCTCGCTCGCGTACTTGCGCCTGCGTCGGGCGATCCAGAACACGATCGAGTCCGGTGCGTTTCCGCCGGGGCAGGCGTTGCCGAGCGAGCGCGATCTGGCGAAGAAACTCGCGTTGTCGCGCGTGACCGTGCGCAAGGCGATCGGCGGGCTCGTCGAAGACGGTCTGCTGACGCAGCGCCATGGCGCCGGTACCTTCGTTGCCGAGCGCATCGTCAAATCGTTTTCGCGGCTGACCGGGTTCACCGACGATCTGCGCGCGCGTGGGCTCAAGCCGCGCGTGAAATTCCTCGAACGCGGCGTCGGCGAAGTCACGCCGGAAGAGGCGATGGCACTCAATCTTTCGCCGGGTGCCGACGTGATCCGTCTGCGTCGCCTGCGTTTTGCCGACGACAAGCCGCTTGCGGTCGAATCGACGGTGGTGCCAGCCACGGTCATCGCCGATCCGAATGCGATCAAACTGTCGCTCTACGATGCGCTTGCGCAGATTGGTTGCCGGCCGACACGCGCGCTGCAGCGCCTGCGCGCGGTCGCGCTCGGTGCCGACGAAGCGAAGTTGCTCGATTGCGATGCCGGCAGTCCGGCGCTGGCGATCGAACGCCGTGCGTTTCTCGACGACGGGCGCGTGGTCGAGTTCACCACCTCGCTGTATCGCGGCGACGCCTACGATTTCGTCGCCGAACTGCACGGCGAGTAGAGGCTTTGCGTACCCATCGAGCCGAATTCCCGCTACCATGCCGAACTCAAATGACAACGATGTCACGCTCATGTTGAAGCCGAACGAGACCAAGATGTTCCACGAGGCTGGCGAGAGCGCCGATGCGATCGCGCGCCAGCTTGTTGCCAACGACGGCATCGTTACCGGGCTGGTCGACAAGCTCAAGGCCGCACCGCCGCGCTTCATCGTCACCTGCGCGCGCGGCAGCTCGGATCACGCGGCCACGTTCGGCAAGTACGTGTTCGAGACGCAGGTCGGTCTGATGACCGCCTCGGCATCGCCTTCGATCAGCTCGATCTATCACTCAAAGCAGCAGTTGGACGGCGCGCTCTACATCGCGATTTCGCAGTCGGGCGGCAGCCCTGATCTCGTACGCGCGGCGAGCGGTGCGCGTGAGGCCGGCGCGCACGTCGTCGCGCTCGTCAATGTCGAGGACTCGCCGCTGGCCAAGGTCGCCGACACCGTGGTCCCGTTGCGTGCAGGACCGGAACTCAGTGTCGCAGCGACGAAGAGCTATCTCTGCGCCTTGTCCGCGCTAGTGCATATAGCCTCGCGTTGGAAGGGCGACGAGGCGCTGTACTCGGCGTTGCAGGCGACACCCGCAGCGATGCGTGCGACCTGGGCAATGGATTGGTCGGCGCTCGTGAACGGGCTGGTCGGCGCAAACGATCTTTTCGTCGTCGGCCGCGGCCTCGGCCTCGGCGCGGCCCAGGAAGCCGCGCTCAAGCTCAAGGAAACCTGCGGCCTGCATGCCGAGGCGTTCAGTTCTGCCGAGGTGAAACACGGGCCGATGGCTTTGGTCGGTCGCGATTTCCCGGTCCTGTTCCTGACCCAGCAGGACGAGTCCATCGCCGGCATACGCGAAGTCGCCGACGAATTCGCCACGCGCGGCGCGAAGGTGTGGGTCACCTCGTCCGATCCGGCGCAGGCACACCGGTTGCCGGTCGCCGCCGCGCCGCATCCGGTCTGCGCGCCGTTGATCGCGGTGCAGGGTTTCTACAAGGCGGCGAATGCATTGTCGATCGCGCGCGGGCACAATCCCGACGTGCCGCCGCATCTGAATAAAGTCACGAGAACCGTGTGATGGGCACCTCGAAAAAGCGTAGCGAGCGAAGAGAATTTGTGAGTCGCCGGAGCGCAGGAACCGGAGCATACGTAGAGTATGTAAGGATTCCGAGCACCGCCGGCGCGCAAATTATCGAACACAGTAGATTTTTCGAGGTGCCCAGATGACAACGACCGCGCTGGTCAACGCCAAGGTGCTTGTCGAAGAGGGTTTTCGCGACGGGCTTGCGGTGCTGATCGAAAACGGGCGCATCACCGACATCGCCGACGAATCCCTCGCACGCGCACGTGCGCAACACGCGCACGACCTGCGCGGGGCCAAGCTCGTTCCCGGCTTCATCGATACGCAAGTCAACGGCGGCGGCGGCGTGCTGTTCAACGACGAGCCGAGCGTCGATGCGGTGCGCCGCATCGCGCAGGCGCATCGACGCTTCGGCACGACCGGCATGTTGCCGACATTAATCAGCGACGATGCCGAAGTCATGTGGCGCGCGATCGCCGCGGTCGACGCCGCGATCGAACAACACGTACCGGGCGTGCTCGGCATTCATCTCGAAGGCCCTTATCTCGCGCCGGCGCGCAAGGGCGTGCATGACGCGAGCAAGTTCCGCGTGCCCGGCGCGGACGAGATCGCGATGGCCGCGTCGCTGCGCAACGGCAAGACCTTGCTGACCCTGGCGCCCGACCGCGTGCCGGCCGAGGTGATCCGCGAGTTCGTCGCGCGCGGCGTGATCGTCGCGGCCGGTCATACCGCGGCCAGTTACGATGAAATACGCGCCGCACTCGATCTCGGCATGCGTGGTTTCACCCATCTCTACAATGCGATGACGCCGCTCAACGGGCGCGAACCGGGCGTCGTCGGCGCCGCGCTCGACGATCGCATGAGCTGGTGCGGCGTGATCGTCGACGGCCATCATGTGCATGCGGCATCTCTACGCGTTGCGCTCGACGCCAAGCCGCGCGGCAAGATCATCCTCGTCACCGACGCGATGCCGCCGGTCGGCTCGAACAATCCCTCCTTCCGCATCAACGGCGAGGTCGCGACCGCGCGCGACGGCCTGCTCACTGTGCCCGATGGAACGCTCGCCGGTTCGGTGCTCGATATGGCGCAGGCGGTGCGTAACACGTTCGTTTGGCTCGATGTGCCGTTGGACGAGGCGGTGCGCATGGCCTCGACTTATCCGGCGGAATTCATTGGCCTGGGGGCAACGCACGGCCGCATTGCGCCCGGCTACGCGGCAGATTTGGTCGCACTCGACGATCAATTGAAAGTCGCTGCGACCTGGATCGGCGGTTCCGTTGAGGAATACGCATAGCGCATTTTCGGGCAGCGAGGTTTAGTCGACCGGAAACGGGCCTTCTTCGAACACTTCCTCGTGATATCCCTTTGACCCGATCGCTTGTGCGAGCGGGCTGCGGAAATCCTCGTTTGCGTGCAGGCGCTCGAGCACATAGCCGAAGTGGTAGCGTGGTTGCCAGCCGAGTTCGCGGCGTGCGAGGTCGTTGACGTAGACGCGATCGATGGTGTCGAACATGCGCCAGCCGCGGCGTGCGTATTCTTCCGCGTAGGCAGGGAACAAGCGACGCAGCACAGATGGCGCATCGCTGCGCAAGGCGGGCAGGTCGTCGCGCGAAAACGGTGTCGTCGCGCTGATGATGTAGCGGCCGAAACCGATCGTCGGCGCCTTGTCGATCGCGCGCAGATGCGCGTCGACGATGTCGGCGACGTCGACGCGGCGATAGAGGAACTCGTTCGCCTTGATATTGGCGTCGACGTAGTTTTCGCGCACGTCCTTGCTGTCATCCGCCTCGGGAAAGAAGCGCGAAGTGCGCAGTACGAGGCAGGGCAGGCCGAACTTGCGCCGGAACAACTGGCACAGGTTCTCGGCGGCGAGCTTGGTGACGCCGTAGATGTTCTTCGCGATCGGCGTCACATCCTCGGTGATCCACGCGGCCGGCGCGCCAGCGGGCGGAGTCAGTGCGTCGCCGAATGCGCTCGTCGTGCTGGTGAAGATGAAAGATTTCGTTTTCGCGGCAACGGCTTCTTCGAGCAGGTTGAGCGTGCCGCTGACGTTCGTGTCGACGAAATCCTGGCGTGCGTGCGTGGCGACGTGCGGCTTGTGCAACGTCGCCGCGTGCAGTACCGCATCGACCTCGCGCATGCACTCATGCACGAAGTCGCGATCGGCGATAGAGCCCACTTTGTCCGTGTACGCGGAAGGCAGGATGTCGATGCCGACGACGTCATGCTGCGTGTCGCGCAGGCTACGCATCAGCGCTTCGCCGAGATGGCCGCTGCTGCCGGTAACGAGGATTTTCATAGCGGGGGAAAAGCGTTTAACACGGATCAGGGCGGATAAGAACGGATAAACGCGGATAGAGCGATTTGGATGGAGCAGCTTTGGATTGCGTGTTTTTGTAGCGATTTATCCGGTTTTATCGGATTTGATCCGCGTTAAAAAAGTCTCAAGCGGCGCGATGATCCTGATACCACGCCGCCGCACCGATCAGGCCGAGTTGGCCGTGCTCGATCAACCAGATCGGCACATGCTTGATCACGTCGCCGAGCGCGCCCTTGTTGTGGTAGCGCGCGACGAAGTTGCTGGTCGGCAGGAACGAGCGGATGCGCGAGGGAATGCCGCCGGCGAGGAACACGGCGCGCGCGTTGTAGGCAAGTACGAGATCGCCGATCAGGCTGCCGAGCAGGCCGCAGAATACGCTCAGCGCGGTCACTGCCTGAGGGTTGGCGTGGGCGAGCGCGGCCGCGGTGACTTCGGCGGGCGTCTTCAGCAGCGCCGGCACGCCGTGCAGCGTGCAGATGCATTCGTAGAGGTTGAGCAGGCCGGGGCCCGATACGGCGCGTTCGCGATCGACGTGCGGCCAGCGCTTGAACAGCTCGCGCAGGATATTCAGTTCGAGCTCGTTTCCCGGCGCGAGTGCGGCATGCCCCGCTTCGCTCGTGATCACGACCGGGCGCGGCTTGTGTGGGATGCGCACGGCCTGGCCGAGTCCCGTGCCCGGACCGACCACGAGCGTGGTCACGGTCGCGGGATCGACCAGCTGGCCGCTCAGCAATTCCGCCGAAGCAAGATCGATGTGCGGCGCGGCATGGGCCAGCGCCTCATAATCGTTGATCAGCGCCAACTCTTTTAAATGTGCGGCTTGGCGCGTCTGCGCCAGCGATACGTGCCAGGGCAGGTTCGGATTGATCAGGCTGTCGCCGACCTGCAGGCCGGCAATCGCGATCGCGGCGCTGACCGTGGATGCGTCGCCGTGCGTCTCGATGAAGGTGCGCAGGATAGTCGCAAGATCGGGGTATTCGGCGCAGATGTATTCGGAATAGTGCAGGATGGACACGCTGCCGGCCGCGGTGAAGCGGACGAGGGCGAGGCGCGCGTGGGTGCCGCCGACGTCGGCGGCGATGAAGGGGACGTCGGAGGCGGCGGGCGTGGCAGTCAAGGCAGATTCCTGGAGCGAAATGCAATACGGAGCGCCCGGCGCGCGGGACGTGCGAGTGTGTTCACGCCCCGCAGCCTTGTCAATGCGTGTTTGAAACGCGGGATAAGGCTTGACGCGGCAGGCGGAAAACTCCGGAATTCGGCCTCCGTTCCGGCCACGTCGCTGAAAACCTTTATTTTTTCCCAGATTTAGCTAAAATACGCAGTTCCCGAACTGCCGTTGCCCGCTCTGCGGGCGCGCCGCGCGTGTCGCGGCCGGCAAGGGAACACAAACGTACCCGATAAATTCTCGAGAAATAAACATGGTCAAGATTCGTCTTTCCCGCGGCGGCGCCAAAGGCCGTCCGTTCTACCACGTCATCGTTGCCGACGAGCGCAAGGCGCGCGACGGTCGCAACATCGAGCGCGTGGGCTTCTTCAACCCGGTCGCGGCCGGCAAGGAAGTCCGCCTGCAGCTCGATCTCGATCGCGTCAGCAACTGGATCGCCAAAGGCGCCCAGCCGAGCGAGAAAGTGCGCGCGCTGATCAAGGAAGCTGGCAAGCAGGCGAAGGCCGCGGCCTGATCGCCGCGCAGGCCGCTGCGATGGCCGCGCGTGACGAAAAGAAGCTTGTCCTCGGCAAGATCGTCGGCCTGTACGGCGTCGAAGGCTGGGTCAAGCTCGAGTCGTACAGCGACCCGCGCGCGCGGATCTTCAAATACTCGCCCTGGTTCGTCGGTTCCGCCGATGCGATGGTCGAGTACGCGAACGTGAAGGGCAGGACGCAGGGCAAGGGCATCGTCGCCCATCTGCCCGGCGTCGCCAGCCGCGATGCCGCGGCGGCCCTGATCGGCGCGGAGATCCGCATATCGCGTTCTGCGCTGCCGAAGCCGAAACCGGGCGAGTACTACTGGGTCGATCTCGAAGGGCTCGATGTCTTCAACCTCGAAGGCATCGCGTTCGGCAAGGTCAGCCACCTGTTCTCGACCGGCGCCAACGATGTTCTCGTCGTCAGAGACGGCGAACGCGAGAGGCTGGTGCCGTTTGTCACCGAGCAGTTCGTCAAGGAAGTCGACATCGACGGCAGTAGGATCGTCGTCGACTGGGATGCGGAGTTCTAGCCGTGCGGGTGGATGTCATCACGCTGTTCCCGGAGTTCGTCGACGCGGCGGCCAGGGTCGGCGTGGTCGGGCGGGCGCAGGATCGTGGTTTGCTCGACGTGCATGGCTGGAATCCGCGCGATTATGCGACCGATGCTTATCGGCGCGTGGACGAGCGACCGTTCGGCGGCGGCCCTGGCATGGTGATGCTGATCGACCCGCTGCGCGACGCATTGCGCGCGGCGCGGGCGGCGGATCCGAGGCCGGTTCGGACGATTTTCCTGAGTCCGCAGGGAACGCGGCTTACCCAGGACAAGGTGCGTGAACTCGCGAAGGAAGATCGGTTGATCCTCCTCTGCGGGCGCTACGAGGCGGTGGACGAGCGCCTGATCGAGCATGAAGTCGACGAAGAGATTTCGATCGGCGACTACGTGCTCTCGGGCGGCGAGCTGGCCGCGGCGGTGCTGATCGATGCGATCGGACGGCTGCAGGACGGCGCGCTCAACGACGCGGCCTCGGCGCAGCAGGATTCGTTCTCGGACGGCCTGCTCGACTGCCCGCACTACACGCGGCCGGTCACGCACGAGCTCGGCGAGGTGCCTGCGGTGCTGTTGTCCGGCGACCATGCGGCGATCGCGAAATGGCGGCGGAAACAGGCACTTGGACGTACCTGGCAGCGTCGCCCCGAGCTTCTGGCCAGGGCGATGCTCAAACCGGAAGAAAATTTATTTTTGCTTGAATTTCAGAAAGATACGAAAAAGTAGTGAAGTGGGTCGTCAGAGCGGCCCAAATCTAGGCATATAATCCCATCCAACTTGAGTGACCCGTGTCATGAACCTCCTCCAACAATTCGAAGCTTCCCAGATCAACCGCAAACTGCCCGAGTTCAGCCCGGGTGATACGGTCGTCGTCAACGTCAAGGTCAAAGAAGGCAACCGCGAGCGCGTACAGGCCTACGAAGGCGTGGTCATCGCGAAGAAGAACGCGGGCCTCAACTCGGCCTTCACGGTGCGCAAGATTTCCCACGGTTTCGGCGTCGAGCGCGTGTTCCAGTCGCACAGCCCGACGATCGACTCGGTCAACGTCAAGCGTCGCGGCAAGGTTCGCGGTGCCAAGCTGTATTACCTGCGCGGTCTCGAAGGCAAGGCGGCGCGCATCCAGGAAGACCTGTCCAAGCACGGTGCGGCCGGCGCAGAGTAATTTCCGAACATTCCGGCGGGGTCGCCGGATAACCTCTTGGAGCATTGAGTCGCGTCTGTGCTCCTCGTCCAAAGCGGCCGCCAGAAATGGCGGCCGCTTTGTCTTTTCTGAGGTCGGCGCTGCGCTGGCTTTCTGGTTTGCTCGTCGTTTCCGCGTACCTGTGCTTAAGAGCAAGGGCTTCCACTCGTCCTGCGGACGAGCGGCTTACTTTCTCTGCTCGTGCAGAGAAAGTAAGCAAAGAGACACGCCCCAGAGCATTGCGCCCGACGCGCATCCTGCGCTTCGGGTCCGCGTCAGCGGCCGGGTTCCGCTAATTGCACGTCCGTGTGCAATAGCGGAATGCGCGCGATCCATCGCGCGCACCCCTGCGGGGCCTGATCGACCGCTGACGCCGCAATGCAATGGGGACCCGGAAAAGCCAAGGCAGCGCGCTCCTGCGCGCAGAAGCAAGGGCGGGAGCAAAGCAAAAGCACTGCACACCGTTGCTCTTGACCTGGTTTTTGATCTTCCTCCCCCTTCACCGCACCGAGCATCGCAGGCGACTGCGGGGGAAAGGCGCGCATGTCCGAGCGCAGGGATGCGCGAGTTCGCGCCGGCCCGCTGACGCCGAGAAGCGCAGGGCACCACGCGCGCGCAGCGCGCGTGGTGCGGTGTCGGGGGCGGCGTCTTTTTGGTTACTTTTTCTTCGCTGTAGAAGAAAAAGTGACCCGCGCGCCGGACGCGCGCGGAAAGGCGAATGGACGCGTCCTCAACGAATCAAAATCTGGAGTTCTGTGTTCACGGGAATGAGGAGCGAAATCAGACTTCTCAGAAAACTCGTGTAAACAACCAATACAGCGTCCCCGACAGCAGGATCGCCGCCGGCAACGTGAGCACCCAGGCCATGGCGAGGTTGCGCAACGTGCCAAGCTGCAAGCCCGAGCGGTTCGCGGCCATCGTGCCGGCGACGCCGGAGGAAAGCACGTGCGTCGTCGACACGGGCAAGCCGTACATGTCGGCCGCGGCGATCGTGCTCATCGCGACGAGCTCGGCGCTGGCGCCCTGCGCGTAGGTCAGATGCGTCTTGCCGATCTTCTCGCCGATCGTCACGACGATGCGCTTCCAGCCGATCATCGTGCCGAGGCCGAGGGCAATGGCCACGGCAACTTTCACCCAGAGCGGGATGAACTTGGTCGCATCATCGATCTGCTTTTTGAATGCGACGAGGTTCTTTTTCGTGTCCGGGTCGAAGATCGCCGAATGCGTGTCCTTGTCGAGGAAGCGCATCGCTTCCGAGGTGAGGTACATGTCGTTGCGCACGTTGGCCACTGCTTCGGCCGGCAGCCGGGCGAAGGTGCCGCTCGCCTTGACCTGACTGGCGATATCGCCGGTGATCGCGCCGAGTGCCGGCACGACCTGGTCGTTCCAGGCGCGCGTGCGCACGTATTCGGACAGAGTCTTGCGCGAATCGGCCGGTGCCGGACCCACCGCATACTTCGCGAGCGAGGTTTGCGTCGTCGTCGCCATTGCCACGAACGGCGTCATCTGATCTGCCGGCATCGCGCGATTGAGCGCGTAGGCCATCGGCACGGTACCGATCAGGATCAGCATGATCAGGCCCATGCCTTTCTGGCCGTCGTTCGAGCCGTGCGCGAACGAGACGCCCGTGCAGGTCAGCACGAGCAGGCCGCGGATCCACCACGGCGGCGGCGTGTTGCCCTTCGGTTCCTGATACAGCTCGCGGTTCTTCACGAAGGCTTTGAGCACGAGCAGCAGTAGCGCCGCGCAGATGAAGCCGACGAGGGGGGAGACGAGCAGCGACCAGCCGATCTTCGTCGCCTGCGCCCAATCGACGCCACTGGTGCCGTCGCGCCCGTGCATCAGCGCGTTGGCGATGCCGACGCCGATGATCGAGCCGATCAACGTGTGCGACGACGAGGCGGGTAGGCCGAGGTACCACGTGCCGAGATTCCACAGTATCGCCGCGATCAGCAGCGCAAACACCATCGCGAAACCCGCGCCCGAGCCGACCTGCAGAATCAACTCGACCGGCAGCAGCGAAATCACCCCGAACGCGACCGCGCCCGAGGAAAGCAGCACGCCGAGGAAATTGAACATTCCCGACCAGACCACCGCGACGTTGGCCGGCAGCGAATGCGTGTAGATCACCGTCGCCACGGCGTTCGCGGTGTCGTGAAAGCCGTTGACGAATTCGAAGCCGAGCGCGATCAGCAGCGCGATGCCGAGCAGAATGAACGGCAGCCAGGTCGTGGTGCGTACGCCGGTGCCGCCGATGTCGTTGACCAGGCTCCAGGCGGTGTAGCCCAGGCCGAGGACCAGCAGGGCGAGAAACAGGGCGGTGGTCGCGAAGCCCGGTTTGTGGTCCAGGGCCGGGCGCGGCGAAGCAGGAGCGATAAAATCGGCGGCAACGGTGCTCACGGTGGCATGTCCTCAGGCCGGGACGCCCATCTTGTTTTGCTATTGTTCCCGATTGATGACAGGCTGCTTGAAAAGCGCGGTCGCCGACCCTATTCGTCCCGCAACTCATTGATAAGGAAGTTCAATCCGTGACCGCAACCGCTGAAACGCACAAATTCGAAGCCGAAGTCGCCCAGGTCCTGCACTTGGTCACGCATTCGCTGTACTCGCACAAGGAAATCTTCCTGCGCGAGCTGATTTCGAATGCCTCAGACGCCTGCGACAAGCTGCGTTTCGAGGCGCTGGGCAAACCCGAACTGCTGAGCGGCGCCAGCGAGCTGCGCATCGAAATCAGCGTCGACAAGGACGCGCGCACGCTGACGATCCGCGACAACGGCATCGGCATGACGCGCGACGAAGTCATCGCCAACATCGGCACGATCGCCAGTTCAGGCACACGCAAGTATCTCGAAGCGCTGTCGGCCGAAAAGAAGGCCGATGCGAACCTGATCGGTCAGTTCGGCGTGGGTTTCTATTCCGCCTTCGTCGTCGCCGACAAGGTGACGCTGACTACGCGCAAGGCCGGCGAGGATGCCGCCACTGGTGTGCGCTGGGAATCAGCCGGCACGGGCGAATACACACTGGAGACGCTCGACGTTGCCGAGCGCGGCACCTTGGTCACGCTGCACCTCAAGGCCGACGAGGACGAGTTCCTGCACGCCTGGCAATTGCGCAGCCTAGTTGCGCGCTATTCGGACCACATCGGCTTCCCGATCCGCATGCCGGTCGACCGAGCTGATGAAAATCGGGACGGCAAACCGACCGATGAGTGGGAAGTCGTCAACCAGGCTTCCGCGCTGTGGACACGGCCAAAGTCGGAGCTCAGCGACGAGGAATACCAGAATTTCTACAAGCACATTTCGCACGACTTCAACGACGCGCTCGCGTGGACGCACAACCGCGTCGAGGGCAACCAGAATTTCACCTCGCTGCTCTACATTCCGGCAAAATCGCCGTTCGATTTCATGGGCGGCGGTCGGGACGAGCGCAAGGGGCTCAAGCTTTACGTCAAGCGCGTCTTCATCATGGACGCGGCCGAGCAGTTGCTGCCGGCCTATCTGCGCTTCGTGCGCGGAGTGGTCGATTCCGACGACCTGCCGCTCAACGTCAGCCGCGAGATCCTGCAGCAGAATCGCAATCTCGAGAAGCTGAAGGCCGCTTGCACCAAGCGCGTGCTCGACCTGCTCGACAAGCTGGCGAAGGACGAGCCGGAAAAGTTCGCGGCCTTCTGGAAGGAGTTCGGTCAGGTAGTCAAGGAGGGCGTGGCCGAAGACTTCGCCAACAAGGAGCGCATCGCCAAGCTGCTGCGCTTCGCTTCGACGCATACTGGCAGCGCTGCGCAGACCGTTTCGCTCGACGACTACATCGGTCGCATGAAGGCCGGCCAGGACGACATCTACTTCCTCACCGCCGACGGTTATGCCGCGGCCAAAGGCAGCCCGCAACTCGAAGCGTTGAAGGCACACGGCATCGAAGTACTGCTGCTGGTCGATCGCATCGACGAGTGGCTGTCGAACTACCTGACCGAATACGCCGGCAAGAAACTGCGCAACGTCGCCAAGGGCGATCTCGACCTGTCGAAGTTCGGCGGTGCGAACGAGGAGAAGCGCAAGGAGGCCGAAAAGGCCGCCGAAGGCGTGGTCAAAAAATTGAAGGCGCTGCTCGGCGAACGCGTGCGTGACGTGCGCGTGTCGGCGCGCCTGACCGATTCACCATCGGTACTCGTGCTCGACGAACACGACATGAGCCCGGCGATGCAGCGCCTGCTCAAGCAGGCCGGCCACGACATGCCCGAGGCCAAGCCCGTGCTCGAGATCAATCCGATGCATGCGTTGGTCAAGCGTCTCGAAAGCGAGAGCGACGATGCGCGTGGGGCCGACCTCGGCCTGCTCCTGCTCGAACAGGCGCAGATCCTCGAAGGCGCGCAGCTCGATGATCCCGCCGCTTACGTGCGTCGCGTCAATGCCTTGTTGGTGAATGGCGGCTGAGCAATCATCCGGCCGAAGGAGTTTCGTCAGGCCGCCGCAAGAAAACCTATGACAGTATCGTGACGGCCGTATCGACGGCCGTCCGATACCGCAGTCGCGGGGGGGCATTCCACAGCGAGGTGAAGATGTCGCGTTATTCCGTGCGTGCTGCCGTCGCCATGCTTCTTCTTTCATCCGCCGTTGGCGTGACGTCGGCGGCGACTCCGACGGTCGAGACGCTTGTTTTTGTCCGCCACGGCGAGAAGCCCGCGAATGTAGATAACGGTCAGCTGACTTGCCAAGGCCAGAATCGCGCTGCCGCCTTGCCGAATATCCTTATTTCGAAATACGGAATACCGGGTTACGTGTTCGCCGTCGCGCCGAAGGAAAAACAGGACGACAGCGGCGTTGACTATTGGTACCTGCGCGCGTTGGCGACGATCGAACCGACGGCTGTCGCGGCTGGGGTAACTGTCGATCTCAAGTACGGCAAGAGCGATATCGACGAGGTGGAATCCGAACTGGCCAAGTCGAAGTATCAGAATGTCACCGTCTTCCTTGCCTGGGAGCACAACGAGCTCGTCACGCTCACCTCCAATATCGTCAAGCACAACGGCGGTGACTCGAGCGTCGTGCCGGTGTGGCCCGGTGATGACTACGACAGCATCTATGTCGTGGTCGTGACGCGCAACGGCGGTCAGACCTTGGCGACGTTCGCGCATGACAACGAAGGGCTCGGTAATAATATGCCGTCAACCTGCGGATCGGCGCAGCGCACCATCTTGCCGCGTCCGCCCGTCGGCTAGCCGATGCGCGGACTGCAGGTTCAGCCTGCGTCGTGAAAGATCACGCCCAGCGTATGCCGCCGACCGCGGCGCACGCGACTGACGCCGTGGCGTAAGTTGACCCGATAGACGCCGCGCGCGCCCTGTACGGGGCGATGATGCACGGCGAAGATCACGCCGTCGCCCTGGCGAAGCGGCACGACTTCCGGACGCGACTGCATGCGCGGCCGCTGTTCGGTCAGCACGAATTCGCCACCATCGAAATCGCGTTGTGGTTCGGAGAGCAGGATCGCGACTTGCAGCGGAAAGACGTGTTCACCGTAAAGGTCCTGATGCAGGCAGTTGTAGTCGTCGGCACCGTACTGCAATAGCAGCGGCGTCGGCCGAATCTGCCCGGCGGCATGGCAGCGTTCGAGATAGTCTTCGTGGGCTAGCGGATACTGCGAGGTGATCTCCATCGCCTGATTCCAACGATTCGCGATCGACGCGAGGTGCGGATAGAACGCACTGCGCAGCGTCGCCACCGTTTCCGGAAGCGGGTAGCGGAAGTAGCGGTATTCGCCCCGCCCATAGCCATGGCGTGCCATCACGACGCGGCTGCGGAAACGCGAGTCGTCGGCGTACAGTGCGGCGAGTTCGGCGCAGCGTTCCGGCTCGATCAGCCCTTCCACCAGCGCATTCCCGCGCGCATCGAGATCGCTCTCGATGCGCGGCCAGTCCAGGTGGTCGATACGGGTGTCCAGCGAGACGTCGACGCCTCCGAAAGCCGGAGCCGTCATGCGTGCGCCTCGCGCTCAAGCAGCGCGCGCTTGCGTTCGACGCCCCAGCGATAACCCGACAGGGCACCGTCGTTGCGCACGACGCGATGGCAGGGAATCGCCACGGCGATCTTGTTCGACGCGCAGGCCTGCGCGACGGCGCGCACGGACTTCGGCGCGCCGATGCGCTCGGCGATCTCGCTGTAGCTCGCGGTCGAGCCGACGGGAATCTTGCGCAACGCTTCCCAGACGCGCTGCTGGAATGCCGTGCCGCGCACATCGAGCGGCAGGTCAAGTCCTTGTTGCGGCGCTTCGACGAAGCCGACGACGCGGGCGACGAGCTTGGCGAATTGCGCGTCGTCGCCGATCAGTTGCGCGTTCGGGAATTGATCCTGCAGGTCGCGCGCGAGCCGATCCGGATCGTCGCCGAGCAGGATCGCGCACACGCCCTTCGCGCTGCTCGCAACCAAGATGTCGCCGAGCGAGCATTCGCCGATCGCGAATCGGATTTCGGCGTTGGTGCCGCCGCGACGCCAGTCGCTCGGGGTCATCCCGAGCAGCGCGTTCGACTGCTCGTAGAAGCGCGCGTTCGAGTTGTAGCCCGCATCGAAGATCGCATCGGTAACACGCGTGCCGCGGCTGAGCTGGTCGCGCACGCGTTGCGCGCGATGCGCCGTGGCGTAGGCCTTCGGCGTCACCCCGGTGATGGCTTTGAACACGCGATGGAAATGATACGGGCTCATGCCCGCTTGGTCGGCGAGGGTGCCCAGGCTCGGCGCCTCGTCGGCATCCTCGATCCAGCGGCAGATTGCGGTGATCGTCGCCGCGTGCTGCTCGGCCAGCGAGGGCTGGTCCGGCTTGCAGCGCTTGCATGGGCGATAGCCGGCTTTCTCCGCGTCCGCACGCGAGGCATGGAACGCGATGTTCTCCGGCCGCGCCAGGCGCGCGCCGCAGGATGGGCGGCAGTACACGCCTGTGGTTTTGACCGAGTAAAAGAAGGTGCCGTCGGCGGTCGCGTCTTTGGATACAACGGCCGCCCAGCGCGGATCGGCTTCGACCTTGGCGAAGGCGGTGGTTTTCAGCATAGCGTTCATCTGCGTTCCTTGGGGTTTCCGTGGGGATGGACGCAGCTTAGAGACGCGCATAATCGCAAGCACTCCGAGTCTTGCTATTGAACTTGGTGGTGGAAACGCCCCTAGTCAACCGCCCCGGCGACATTGGTTTCGACCCGATGCGGCCGCCGCCGCTCGAGCACGGGATGGATGAGTACGGCGCCGATGATGATTGCAACGCCAAGGTAGAACGAAACATCGAGATCGCGCTGTTCGCCGAACAATGGAATCGCGAGCAGGATCGCATAGACCGGCTCGAGGTTTACCGCCAGCTCGACCGCGAACGCGGACAGATGCCGCAGTGCGACGAGTGACAACGTGAACGGCACCAGCGTACAGGCAATCGACAGCACGGCCAGGAAGAACGCGTCGTGCAGATTCGGCAAGTCGAAAACACTGCCTTCGTGCGGAATGATCGAGGCGATCAGCCACAGAATGACTGCACCGGTGCCGAGTTCGATCGCAGTGACCGTGAACGGATCGGCATGATCGACCAGACGCTTGTTCAACGCGCCGAACAGCGCGCAGAAGAACGCCGAGACTACGCCGACAAGCACGCCCAGGCGCATCTCGTCAGGTATGCCGCCGACCACGAGCGCGACGCCGGGGACGACGCCGACGCCTATCCACAGCTCATGCCAGCGGAATTTCCGCCGCGTCACCCACGGTTCGATCACAGCGAGGAATATCGGCGCGATCGCGATGCAGGTCGCCGCGACCGAGGCGTTCGCGAGTTTCACCGAGGCGTAGAATCCGAGCCAGTGCAACGCGACGAAGAAGCCGACTAGGGCATAGCCCAGCAGCAGGCGTGGCGAGATCGCGCGTAACCCGCGCCACACCTTCGGCACGATCAGCAGCGCGAGTGCAACGATGAGCATGCGCCAGCGCACGAGCGCGAGCGCCGGCAGCGAGATCAGCTTGCCGAGGATGGCGGTGAAGCCCCACAGCAGCACGCAGAAGTGGATCTGGAATTGCGCAATGCGCAATGCGTGCTTCGAATCGGCGTGGACGGCGGGCGACATGGGAACTTAACGATCAAAGCGCTACTATCGCCGCGTATGCGGATTCTGTCCATGGCGAAATTTTGTGGCCTGATCGTTGCCGCGGCCTCGTTGCTGTCGCTAGGCGGTTGCGCAGTGCTGCGCAGGACACCCGAGAGGCAGGAGCCGGGCGTGCCGCCTTCGGCGGCTGCCGCCGAGCCGGGCCATTACATAGTCATGCCCGGCCACGGCGCCGAACTCGTTGCCGAATTGCGTGCGGCGCCGGCACCGCAGACGCCGGAGATCGTCGACGGCATCGGCATTCGTGCCGACGAACGCAAGCTCGTCGCGAAGAGTTTCGTACGCATCGGCACGGGCTGTTATCCGGACGCCGACGCGGCGGCACGCGACTGGGCGCAGCGCATGGGCATTCGCGTGGCTGCGGATAAGACCCTCGTTTATGTTCTGCCTGCGGACGACAAGGCGGGCGCGAAGCTCGCTGCGGAAATGACGGCGGCCTGCACTGACGAATCGGGGACTGCGCGCGCCGCGCTCGTCGCGACGTACTACGTGCGTTACAGGCTGCCTTTCGGTGCACAGTTCCGCAACCTGACCGCGGACGAGACGAAGAAACTCGGAGTCGGCGGCGGCGTCCAGATCGGTTCGGTGATCGGCGGCACGCCGGCGGCGGAGGCAAATCTGCGCACCGGGGATTTCGTGCTCAAGCTCAACGGCAAGGACGTACATGACCGCGCCGATTTCCAGAATCAATTGCGCGCGAACATGGGTAAGCGGGTGACGTTGACGATCAGCCGCGATGGCGTGCAGGTCGAGCGCATGGTGCGCCTCGGCATGCTTGCGACCGAGTCGCGCGACGCGAAGAAATAACTTTTCGAAGAAGGGGAGCGCAATGAAAACGAAATTCCGCCGGCTCGGCGTTGCCGCCGCCGTCGTATTGGCCTGTCTGAGCGCCGGCGCAGTGCTCGCCGCAGACGCTGCGGCGAAGAAGCCACCGACGATGGCCGATGTCATCAAGGAATCCAAACCCTCCGACTGGCATGCACTCGATCCGGCGAACACGTTGTATCTGGATCTCAAATCCGGCCGCGTCGTCATCGAACTCGCGCCCGAGTTCGCACCGAACCATGTCGCCAACATCAAGGCGCTGGTCAAGGAAGGATATTTCGACGGCCTCGCGATCCTGCGTGTGCAGGACAACTATGTCGCGCAATGGGGTGATCCCTACGCGGACGCGCGCAGCGGCGAGCCGAATCAGCCGCGCCAGATCAAGACCGCCAAGCGCAAGCTGAAAGCGGAGTTCTCGGTGCCGCTGAGCGACAAGCTGCCGTTCGTGCGTCTGCCGGACCCCGACGGCTGGGCGGCGCAGACCGGGTTCAGCGGTGACTTCCCAAGCGCGCGCGATCCGAAGCTCAGCCAAGCCTGGCTGACGCATTGTTATGGCACAGTCGGCGTTGGCCGCGATCTCGATGCCGATTCGGGCGGCGGCACCGAACTCTACGCTGTGATCGGTCCGGCGCGCTGGCTCGAACGCAACATCACTGCGGTCGGACGCGTCGTGCAGGGCATGGAACTGCTGTCGAGCCTGCCGCGTGGCAGCGCGGCCATGGGCTTTTATGATAAGCCCGAGCAGCGCATGAAGATCGAGCGCGTGCGCGTGGCCGCCGATGTCCCGGCCGCCGAACGGACGAATCTCGAAATCTTGCGCACCGACACGCCGGCCTTCAGCACACTGATCGAATCGCGGCGCAACCGCATTGACGATTTCTACAAAGTGCCGCTGGGTCACATCGACGTGTGCAGTGTGCCGATTCCGGTGCGGCCCGCGAATGGGCCTTGAGGGTCAAGAGCAATTGACCCAGGTGGAAGGCAGAGAACGCGGACGGGAAAAATTCCGTCCGCGTTGATCCGCGTTTAGAACTCGGTTTGCTGACGGTACTTCGCCGGAACGTCGGCGACGTGGCCGCAAGTCTTGCACGTGCGCGCATCGAGCGAGCGGTAGTAACGCTCGAACACGGGCGGAAAATCCCGCTCGATGCTGTGCAGGTGGAAATATTCCTCGTACAGCTTGTGGTTGCAGTTCGCGCAGAACCACAGCAGCCCGTCCTTTTCCTGCGGTAACCGCTTGCGCTCGATGACGAGGCCGACGCCGCCGGCCATGCGCTGCGGCGAATGCGGCACGCGCGGCGGCAGATAAAACATCTCGCCTGCGCGGATCGGGATATCGCGCGCATGACCGTCGTCCTGCACCTTCAACACCATCTCGCCTTCGATCTGGTAGAAAAACTCGGGGCCTTCGTCCCAGTGGTAGTCGCTGCGCGCGTTCGGGCCGCCGACGATCATCACGATGAAATCGCCGTCGACGATACATTTGTTGCCGACTGGCGGCTTGAGCTCGTCACGATGGGCGACGATCCATTTCTGCAGGTCGATGGGCGGAGTGAGCATGGCGTGGGTGATCGTTTGCGGTCGTAAATTAGGCGCAGAGGAAATTTGGCCTGGATTGTCCCATACTGGTCTCGAAACCGGCTCGAAAGCGGCGAGCGAAGAATCCAAGATGGCGGCACCTCGAAACCACCAGGAGTCTAGCATGAGCAAAATCGACACCGCCGTACTGAGCATCGACGTGCAGCAATCATTCCCGGCGCGCGACTATTGGCGCGACGAAGACGTGCCGGCGTTCCGCGCGAATATCGTCAAGCTGATCGAAGGCGCCGCGGCGAAGGGTTGGCCGGTCGTGCGCATTCTGCACGAAGACGGCGAAGGTCCGTTCTCGCGCGAAAGTGGTTTGGTGAAGCCGATGGAGTGGATACCGCAAACGCACGCGGTCGAATTCGTCAAACACGTGCACAACGCGTTCACCGACACCGGACTCGATCATTGGCTGCGCACGCGTGGAATCCGTCGCGTCGTCGTGGCCGGAATCCGCACCGAGCAGTGCTGTGAAACGACGACGCGCGTCGCGTCCGACCTCGGTTACGAAGTCGATTTCGTCGGCGCGGCGACGCTGACTTTTCCGATGACCGACCCGCGCAGCGGCAAGACCTTCAGCGCTCAGGACATCCGCGAGCGTACCGAGCTCGTGCTGCGCGGCCGCTTCGCGCGCATCGCGAGCGTGGAGGAAGCGCTTGCGCACGAGTGATGCACGCAGGGTGAAACCGATCGACGTCTGGTTCGTCCTGCCGCCCGATCTGGTCCTGCTCGATTTCGCCGGGCCCGCCGAGGCGTTCCGCATCGCCGCGCTGCGCGGTGGTGCGTTCCGCGTGCGCGTCGCCGCTGCCGAAGTCGCAGCGACTACGTCGCTCGGCGTGACGCTCGGCCGCGTCGAGACATTGCCCGCGGCGCTGCAAGCCGACGACTTGCTGATCGTCTGTGGTTCCACGAACGACGAGGCGGCGCTCGCCTCGAAGCCCGGGCGCGCGCTGGTGCGCTGGCTGCGTGATGTCGGCGGTACGCCGCGACGCTTCGCCTGCGTCTGCGCGGGTGCGCTGTTCGCCGCGCGTGCCGGCTTGCTCGATGGCCGGCGCTGCACCTCGCATCACCTCGAGATCGAAGCGCTGCGCCGCGAGGCGCCAAGCGCGCAGGTACTCGACAGCCGCGTCTTCGTCGAGGACCGCGGCTGCTACACGAGTGCCGGCATCACCGCCGGTATCGATCTCGCCCTGCACTTGATCGCCGAACTCGCCAGCCCGCAGCTTTCGGTCGAAGTCGCGCGGCACATGGTCGTCTATCTGCGCCGCGCGCCGGATGACGTCGCGTTGTCGCCGTGGCTGGACGGACGTAATCACATGGATGCCGGCATCCATCGCGCGCAGGATGCACTCACGCGAGCCGCGCACGAGAATTGGCCGTTGCCGCGCCTCGCAGCACGCGCGCACGTCAGCGTGCGCACGCTGACGCGGCATTTCCGCGACGCCACCGGCATGTCGGTGCGCGACTACCACGCGCGTCTGCGCTATGCGTTGGCCAGACAGGCGCTTGCGACCGGAGTCAGCGTCGAGGCAGCGGCAACCATGGCGGGACTCGGTTCCGCGCGTCAGTTGCGCCGGCTGTGGCTGGAGCAGACCGGTGCGACGCCGCGCGGCTAGGCGTTCCGTCCGATGCAACTTTCAGGCGGGAATCTCGAAGATGACCCGCAACCCGCCATCGGGCACGATGTTTTCCGCGCGGATGCGACCGCCGTGCAGGTCGAGGATGCTGCGGCAGATGCTCAGACCCAAGCCGCTGCCTTTACCGTCGTCGTAGCCGGTACCGGGCACGCGCACGAAGCGCTCGAAGATGCGCTCGAGCTCGGTCGGCGGCAGACCGCGACCGTGGTCTTCCACGGCGACGTGCCAACCATCGGCGTCGACTCGCGACTCCAGGCGGATCAGTCCTCGAGCCGGCGAGGCCTTGATCGCGTTGCTGAGCAGGTTGAGCAGCACCTGGCGGATCCATTTGGCATCGAAGCGAATCTCGTTCGCGCCGGTATGCGAGAACTCGAAACGCAATCCGCGGTGCTCGGCGAGCACGCTTGCATCGGGTATGAAGCTGCGCAGAAACGGCTCGGGGTCCTGTGTTGCGAGATCGAGCCGCGTCACCTTGGCGTCGACACGCGACAGGAACAGTAGCTGGTCGATGATGCCGTCGAGGTGGCCGATTTCCTCGAGCAGGATGTGCAGAGCCTCTTCTTGGCTCGGCAGGAGCTTGTCTTCGACGAGCAATTTCTCCGCGTGCAGGCGCACGAGCGATAGCGGCGTCTTCAGTTCGTGCGAGGCTTCGGCGGTGAAGCGACGGATTTGATTGAACGACACTTCGAGGCGATCGAACATTTCGTTGAGCAGGCGTGCGAGATCGGAAATCTCGTCGCGCACATCGGCCACGGGCATGCGCTCGCTCAGGTTGTCCGAACCGATCCGGCGCGCGGTTTCGGCGATCGATCGGACCGGTCCCAACGCCACCCGGCTCAGGCCATAGCCGACGGCGGTGCTCACGATCAGCATCGCAACGAGCAGCGCTACGCAGATTTCGATGTAGTCGCTCAGTGCGGCATTGACCTGGGTCGACGGCGTGGCGACGACGATGTCGATGCCGTCGCGAACATACTCGTCCACGCGCACCGGTCCGACGCCGGGTATCTCCGCGTTGAAGCGATGTTCTCCCTTCACGTCGGGAATCGCCACGCCATTGAGATTGTGCGAATAGAACATGATGTCATTCGCGGGGTTGTGCACGTTGATGTAGAACAGTGCCGAGGCGAATTCCGTGGTTTCGCGGATTCGCTGGTCGATTTCTTCGAGACCGAGCTGAGCGAAGTCGGGGCCGAGATGGGCGCGGATCTGTTGTGCTTCGGAATGGTTGAGCAGGTCAAGGCCACGCATCATGCGCGTGTATAGCAGCTCATAGCCGACCACGAACAGGCAGGCGAGCGTGACTGTAGCGGCGATGGCGTACCAGCCGGCGAGCCGCATGCCAATGGAGTGGAACATGGTGGTCGGCCGGAGTCGCGGTCAGACCAGCTGATAACCGACGCCGCGCACCGTCTTGAACAACGGTTTGTCGAAGCCCGGCTCGAGCTTGGCGCGCAGACGGCTCATGTAGACGTCGAGCAGGTTCGTGTCGATGTCGTAGTGCGAGGCCCAGATCTTCTCCGAGATCAGCGTACGCGTGAGCGTGCGGCCGGGGTTGTGCATGAAGATCTCGAGCAGAGCGAATTCGCGGCTGGTCAGCTCGACCGCATCGGCGTTGATGCGAACGGTATGGCTGAGCAGGTCGAGTTGAATGCCGCGGTGTTCGAGCATGGTCTGCTTGACCGCACCCTGGCGGCGGATCAGCGCGCGTACGCGCGCTAGCAGTTCCTCGAAGCTGAAAGGCTTCTGCAGATAATCGTCGGCGCCGTGGTCGAGGCCGGCGATGCGGTCGTCGACCGTGTCGCGCGCGCTGAGAATCAGCACGGGCTCCACGAAGCCGCTCTTGCGCCATTCACGCAGCAGGCTGAGGCCGTCGCCGTCGGGCAGGCCGAGATCGAGCACGATCACGTCGTAGTTGGTTTCGCACAGCGCATCGCGCGCGTCCTTGCAGGTGCGGACCCAGTTCACCGTGTAGGCGCGTTCGGCCAGTCCCTGCTTGAGGAACTCGCCGAGACGTTGTTGATCTTCGACGATCAGGATTTTCATGTGCCCAGCGCATCGTGATGGTGCAGGTGTCCAATAAATCAGACTGCATTCACGATTGCGATCTGCGCTGCAACACCAGTCTGAATTCCCTTTAAGAATCGCTTCAGGGCGGCGAAAGGTTGCCCGGCTAAGGTCCAGCCCCAGAATACGCCGCGGGATGAGCTTTCGACCATCGAGAGCGGGACGGATCGGCGTACGACCACTAGACAAGCCGGCTCAAGCCGGCGCCGGGAGGAAAGATGTTCCGCACGCAGCATTGCTCGCCAAGCGCAACTCGGCGCCAGGTATGACATCCATGCAGCCACACGCGCTGCGTGCCTACACCGACAACAATGCTGTCGCGGTCCACTTTCCGCCGACCGGCCGCTGACCTGCGCCTCGGCCGCGACACGGCTCTGATCGAAATGCATTCAATCAACGAGCAAAATCAGGAGCACATGACGATGATTTTTCTTCCCGCCGCCCGCGTCCTCCGCCACCTGGGCCTCGCTGCGCTGTCGGCACCGCTCGCGTTGTTCGCCGCGACTGCACCGGCGCAGCCGTTCTACCATCTCGAATCGGCGACGGCGTTGCAGGGTAAGTCGCCGGACTGGGACTACGTGGCGCTCGACGCAACGCGCCCGTACCTGTTCATTGGCCGGCGCGGCGCCGGTGCAGCGGTGTTCGATCTGACCAAGAAACAGGTCATCAAGACGCTCGAGCAATCCGAGGGAGCCGGTGCGATCCGCATCGTGCCCGAGTTCGACCTCGGCTACACCGCGAATGAAGACGGCAGTTCGACGATGTTCAAGTTGTCGACGCTGAAGACGCTCAAACGCGTGCCGTTCGGCAAGGACTCCGATTCGGTGTTCTACGACCCGAAATCCAAGCAGCTCGTGTTCACGATGGGCGACAGCCATGCGCTCGCGTTCATGGACGCGAAGACTGGCGCCGTCACCGGCACGTTGCCGGTGGACAGCGGCAAGCTCGACGGTTCAGCTGCGGACGGGCAGGGCAATATGTTCGTCGCCCTGCGCGATAAGAACAAGGTCATCAAGATCGACGTCGCGCAACGCAAACTGCTCGCCGAGTACCCCACCGACGGCTGCGTGCAGCCGACCGGCCTCGACTACGATCCGGCGAACAAGCGCATCTTCGTCGGCTGCCGCAGCGAAAAACCCGTGCTTGCGGTCCTCGACGCGGACAGCGGCAAGGTCGTGACCACGCTCCCGATCGGTCACGGCGTCGATGGCGTCGTCTTCGACGCGGCGACACATCAGATCTACACCTCGAACGGCGTCGATGCCAACATCGTGATCTATTCGCAGCAAACGCCCGACAGCTACAAGCTCGTCGAGGCCGCGACGACACGCCCGTATGCGCGCACGATGGCGCTGGATCCGAAGACCAAGAAAGTGTACACGGTAACGGCGGAAGGCGTGGCCGATCCGTCGAAGAAGATCAACACGGCGGTGACCGCGTTCTATCCGAACACCTACTACGACAATACGTTCACTGTGCTGACCTACACCCGCTGATCATTCCTTGCCGGACATCACCACAAGCGTAGCTGCTTGCCTGCCCTCGATGACAGTCTTTGAGGGAAACTGTCGCCGCGCCGTCTCATCGCCAAGTCTCAATAAAGAGTCTAAAGACATGTCCAACGTATCGCCGATCAATAAACCGCAGGCCGGCTCCGCGGAGCCGTTCTGGCCGAATGCCTGGTGGAGGCTCATGGAACTTCGCATCGGCGTCGTTCCGGTGCCTGTCTTCGTCGTGCTTATTGCCCTGATCGCTGGGTTCGTCTATCTCGGTGGCCTGCCGGCCGAGATCAACGTCAGCATCGCCATCCTCGCGGTCGGCGGTTTCGCCTGCGCCGAGATCGGCAAGCGCATACCGGTGATCAAGAACATCGGCGCTGCCGCGATCTTCGCCACGTTCATCCCGTCGGCGCTCGTGTTCTACAAACTCATTCCCGACGTCGTGGTCAAGAACGTCACCGATTTCACCAAGTCGACGAACTTCCTGTATCTGTTCATCGCGGCGATCATCGTCGGCAGCATCATGAGCATGGATCGCGGCGTGCTGGTCAAGGGCTTCCTCAAGATCTTCGTGCCACTCGCGGCCGGATCGGTGGTCGCTGCGATCGTCGGCACGCTGGTCGGCACGCTGCTCGGCCTCGGCGCGCAGCACACGTTCTTTTTCATCGTTGTGCCGATCATGGCCGGCGGCGTCGGCGAGGGCGCGATCCCGCTGTCGATGGGGTACTCCGACATCCTGCAGCAGAAGCAGGGCGACCTGTTCGCCGAAGTGCTGCCGATCGTCATGCTCGGTAGTCTGACCGCGATCCTGGCCTCGGGCGCGCTCAACGCGCTTGGCAAGAAGTACCCGCATCTCACCGGCGAAGGTCGCCTGCAACCGGGCGAACACGACGAGATGGAGGCCAGCGAAGAGGAAGTCGGCCAGCATGTCGACGTGACCCACATCGCCGCCGCCGCGCTCACCGCGATCTCGCTCTATATGATCGGCCTCATGGCCTACAAGCTGTTCGGTTTTCCGGCGCCGGTAACGATGCTGTTCGTGGCGGTCGCCGCCAAGCTCGCACACATGATTTCGCCGCCGTTGCGCCAGGGTGCGTACGCGGTCTACAAGTTCTTCTCGGTCGGCGTGACCTATCCGCTGCTGTTTGCAGTCGGCGTCGCGATGACGCCGTGGGACAAACTCATGGCGGCGTTCCACATCGCCAATCTGATCACCATCGTCGCCACGGTGCTCTCGCTGATGGCCACCGGCTACTACGTCGGGCGCTGGATCAAGATGTATCCGATCGAAACCGCGATCGTGAATGCCTGCCACAGCGGGCAGGGCGGCACCGGCGACATCGCCATCCTCACCGCCTCAAACCGCATGGTGCTGATGCCGTTCGCGCAAATCGCCACGCGCATCGGCGGCGCGATCACGGTGACGCTGGCGCTGATCGCACTCAAGCAGTTCGGTTGAGCACGATGCCGGCACGCACGACACGGCGTGGAGGCGCAGGGCATGAGTGAATCACCTGCGCCCGGCGCGCCTTCGCTCCCGGCGCTGTTCTCGGAACGCGGCGGAGTGGGCGGCGCCTTTTCGACCAAGGCAGCGGACTACGCCGCCGCGCGGCCGCGCTACCCGGTTGCGCTGTTCGAGCGTCTGCGTGCGAACCGCACGCTGTATCCGGCGGCGCAGATCGCCGACATCGCCGCGGGCACGGGGCTGTTCACCGGGCAACTGCTCTATCGCGGCTACAACGTCACCGCGATCGAGCCGAACGCGGCGATGCGCGCCGTCGCCGATACGACGCTGGCCAAGTACCGCAAATACCGCAGCCTTGCCGCGAGCGCCGAAGCGACCACACTCGCCGACGCCTCGGTCGACCTGATCACCGCTGCGCAGGCCTTCCACTGGTTCGACGCCGAGGCCGTGCGCCGCGAATGGCTGCGCGTGCTCAAACCGGATGGCCGCGTCGTGCTCGTCTGGAACACACGGCCACCCACCGATCCGCTGCAGAAGGCACTCGACGACCTGCTGGTCGAGTTCGGCGGCGCCAAGCAGGCCGCGCTCGATCGTCGCCAGGACCTGTCGTACGTGCCGCCGTTCTTCGCCGCGGATTCGTTCGCGCGCTTCGAGTTCGCCAACATGCAACAGCTCGACCACGACGGCCTGATCAGTTTGGCACTGTCGCGCTCGGCGATGCCCGATCGCGACACGCCGCAGGGCGAACGCGCCGTGCACAAGCTGTCGCAGCTGTACGCGCGCCATGCGCGCGACGGCCAGGTCAGTGTTTCGTATCGCACGCTGGCATTCGTCGGTCGACCAAGATCTAAGTGATGCAGCCTGCTTCGACGCGCCCCTGGCTGAAAAATTTTTCAGGCAGAACGTCAGCCCGATGTCAGCTGCATTCCGTCAAAGTGAATCCATTGCCGCGGCGCACGCCGCGCAGACCCGGAAACTCCATCGATGCGAAATCAAACCATGACCTCGTTTGCTCATGCCCGTCTGCCGCGGCTCCTCGTGGCGCTCGTCTTGTTGCTCGTGTCTGCATGGGCTGCGGCTCAGGGCGGCCCGCCGCTCGTCACCGACGATCCCGGCACGCCGGGCGACGGCAAATGGGAGATCAACCTCGCATCGCTCGGCGGCAAGGCCTCGCATGGTTGGGACATCGATGCGCTCGATGCCGACATCAACTACGGTGTCGGCGATCATATCCAGCTCAAGCTCGACGTGCCTTGGACCTACGCGCATGAAGACGGTGGTCCATGGAATTCCGGCCTCGGCAGCGTGAATGTCGGTGTCAAGTGGCGTTTCGTCGACCGCGATGAGAACAGCGAAGGCGGTTTCGCCGTCTCGACGTATCCGCAGTTTCTTTCGGCGTGGTCCGAGTCTTCAAAGCGCAAGGGCATCGCGACGGCGAACAAGCAATTCTACCTGCCGATCGAATTCGCCACCGCCGCCGGTGGCTTCGAATTCGCCGGCGAGGTGGGGCGCAACTTCGTGCAGAACGAGGATGACGAATGGGAGGCCGGCGTCATTGCTTCCCATGAATGCGGATCGGAGAAGCTCGACTGCCTGGTCGAGGTGCACCAGACCTGGGTGCCGCATAATTCGCAGACGCTGCTGAATTTCGGTATCCACTACAAGATCAGCGACAGCCTTATTTTCCTCGCCGCGGCGGGACGCGAATTTGGCAACAAGACTGACGACCAGCAGAAGTTCGTCTATTACGCGGGTTTCCAGCTGTTGCGCTGAGAGCAGGTCCAGCGGCGGCAGCCGCCGCAGCGTTGGATGTCATTGCGTCGGCGGCATCGATTGCGCGCGCAAGCGCTTGTCGACGTACATAGCGGCATCGGCTCGAGCGAGCAATTCGTCGGCTTGCATGCCGGGCTCGGCGAAGACGATGCCGATACTGGGGCCGGCATAGTCGATCGTGACCCCGTCGAGGCGGAAGTGGCCTGTCATGGCGGCCTGAAGGCGCGTGCGCAGCATGGCGGCAAGATCCGTGACGCAAGATCGGAGAGGGCTCGACAGCGCAACGAATTCATCGCCGCCGATGCGGGCGACGAAATCTTCATCGCGCAACACGCCACGCATGCGTTCGCCGATTGCGGCGAGGAAGTGGTCGCCGATGTCGTGGCCGTACCGATCGTTGATCGTCTTGAACCGATCGAGGTCGATGAAGGCGATGAGCAATACCCGTTCGTCGCCGTCCAAGCTGTCAGCGTCTATGCAGTCGCAGGTTGAAGCCGAGGGCCTTGTCGTCCAATTCGGCGATGGCCATGCAAGGGTCCGAGCGTCCTCGGGTGCATTCCGCTGGTAGTCAATGCAATTTGGCGCGTTCGCGCGCGGCTTCCTCGGCGGAAAGAGGCTGGTAGCGCTGCGACGTGCCGGCGACGATCTTCTGGCCCTCGCGCGAGAGCACAAGCGTTAGAAACTCGCGTGCGAATGCGGTTAGTGGGGGTCGTGCGTAGATAAGCAGATAGCGATCGAGCGGGTAGAGTCCGGCGCGGATGGCGGCCTCGTCAGGCGCCACCGGCGCCACTGCTGAACTTGCAGCGAGCGCGAGCGCGCGCACCCCAGCAGTGGCGCGCATCGCTGCAGCGAAGCCGATGCCGAGCGGATCGGCGCCGACATGGGAGATTACTTCAGTCGATTGATGAAACTGTGCACGAGGCTGTGCTGGTGGCGTCTTGCCGAGCACGCGCCCATAGAACGACAACGCCAGCGGCGTGTCGGGTTCGAGCGCGTAGAGATGGATCGGCCGATCGGCCCAGATGCCCCGCACGCCAAGGTCGCGCCAATGCCTGGCCTTGCCCGTGTAGGCCAGCGCGAGTTGCGCGAGCGTGAGCGAACGCAGCGGGTTGTCGGCATGCACAAAAACGGCCAGTGGACCGCTCAGCGCATGCGGATCGAGCGAGGCGTGGGCAATGCGGAATTCGATCGGGTCTTGTCCGTGCGTGGCGCGGCGATATTCGGCGAGCTGTTGCGGCGTGAATTCGGCGCCCATCGGCGCGAGCGCGCTAATGTTGGCCGCAAGCGCGGGCGGCGCGGCGCGCGTGCCGGTCAGTTCAAGCCGGAACGTGCTGCCTGGATGCGCCGCGGCGTAGCGTGCGACGAAGCCGTCGAACATCTCGCGCATGTCGTTGTAGCCGACGATGCGGATCGCCCCGTCCGGTGCCAGCCACGCTTCGTCATGGATCGCCTCGACCGGAGCGGGTTCATACCGCGGCAGCGCAGGATCGATGTCGGCGCAGCGCGCACCCGCACTCACGACGAGCGCAGCCACCAGCGCGAGGCTGCGGCGCCGGAGTCGGATCGCGCGCGTCGTCATTCGCCGATATCGACGAGCGTACGGCGCGATGCTTGCGCCTGCTCCGCAGTCAGCGGGAAGAAGCGCAGGCGGTCGTTGGCGACGACAAGTTGCCCCGGTCGGCTCAGGGCGAAAAGCAGGAATTCACGCAGCGCAGGCGGCAGCGCCTGGCCTGGCGCGCGGTTGAAACCGAGATAGATCTGACGCGACAGCGGATAGTCGCGGTGCGCGACCTCTGCGGGTGTGCCGGCGTAGTACGGCGCGTGTTCCGTTTCGGCGATTGCCAGAGTCTTCGTGCCCGGGGCGGAGTAGGCGAAGCCGCTGTAGCCGATCCCGCGCGGGTCATCGGCGACGCGGTGCACGATCGCGTCGAGCGCGGTTTCGCCAGGGCGATCGACCTGCTCCTCGATGCCGTCGCGGAACTCTCCGCCGCGCAGCACGCGTTGCTGGAAGAAGTTGACGATGCCGGGCGGATTGCCGCTGTCGCGCCGATGCAGCATGCCGTAGGCATGGATAGTGCGCGGCTCCCAGTCATTGCCGACGCCGAGCTGGCCCCAGGTCGCGATTGCCTTGCCGCCGCGACGATGGTCTCTTGAATAGATCGCGTCGAGCTCGTCGAGGCTGATGTGCGTGATCGGATTGGTCGCGTTGACGAAAATCGCGAGCGCATGCGTGCCGCCCTTGGTCGCGTAGCTGCCGCCGGCGACGTTGATCAGCGTGGGCGCGTAGCCGAAGCGGCGCGTGAATGCGTCGATCTCCGCGGGAAACGGCTCGCGCACGAAGGTGACGACGTCTGCGCGTCCATCGAGCAACGCTTCGAAACCATCGGCGGAAAGTTTCGTGGCGGCGTTGTCGATCTCGATGTGCGGTTGCAAGCCGCTCAGGGCGCGCGCCCACGCGGCGACGAGATCGTGCATCGTGTCGGCGCCGCTGAAGCGCAGCCGGCCTGTCACCTTCACTTGCGGCAGATAGGCGGGCAGGGCGGACGCGGTCGAGCCTGCGTTTAAGTACGGCGCGACGAGCGCACTCGCGCAGGCAAACAGAAAGGCGCGGCGCGGGACACGGACTGTGTCTTGCATTGCTGTATGTCCCGCGCCGCGTGAGGCAAGCTTAGTCGAGCTTGGCGAGCTCTTCCTTGACGACGGCAGGCTGCAGCGGGATGTACACGCCTTCCTTCGCGACCACGTCCTGGCCTTGCTTGCTGAGCACCATCTTGAGGAACTCCTTGACCTTCGGCTCCAGCGGCGTACCCGGCTTGCGGTTGACGTAGATGTAGACGTAGCGGCTCAGCGGATACTTGTGCGAGTAGACGTTCTCCAGCGTCGGCGCGAGATAGGGGCCGCCGTCCTTGTCCGACAATGGCACGACCTTGACGTTCGGCGTCACGTTGGCTAGCAGGGCATAGGTGATGCCGCCCGGATTCTTCGCCATGTCCTCGGCGGCGACGTTGAAGGCGTGGGTAAAGCCCTTGCCTTTGACGAACTGGATATCGTCCTTGTATTCGCCCATGTCCATCACGTTGATCTTGAAGAACCACTCGATGCCGTTCGGCGCCTTGAGGCCGTATTTGTGCACCGGGCGCGCGGCCCACTCGCCGCCAAGGCCGAGGTCGCCCCAGGTCTTCACGTCGGCATGGCCGCGCTTGCGTGTGGTCGAATAGATTGCATCGAGCTGGGCCAGCGAAAGACCCTTGATCGGGTTGTCCTTGTCGACCATGACGATCGAGGTGGCGGTCTTGCCGAGCGAGCCGACGCTGCCGGTGGCGACTTTGACGCGGAACGGCTCGTAACCGAACTTCTCGACGAAGGCCTTCTCCTCGGCCGGCAACATTTCGCGCCCGACCGGCGCGATCACCGAGTTGGGGGCCTTCGCGCCGGCGATCAGGCCCGGGGCGCCGGCGCCCGAAGCGCGCAGGTCGAGCACCACGGACAGGTGCGGATAGGCCTCGCGGAAGATCTTCGCCCAGCCCAGGCAGATCTCGTCCATCACGTCGGCGCCGACCAGGGCGATTTCTTCCTCGGGCTCGCTCTTCACCTCCGCTGGCTTCCATGCGGGGATAGCCGGATCGACCTTGAGATGATGCTCAACCGCGGCGTACTTGAGCGCAAACGCCGACGGCGCGAAGGTGGTGGCAAGCGCGGCGGCACAGGCAGCGGCAAGAGTGAGTGCCTTGGCGCGGCGCGAGGCGATTTTCGTTTTCATGGGATCTCGGCTAGTAAAAAGTGACGGGGATTCGGAGACGTTACGGTTCCAGCAGCGCGCGCGCTTTCTCGACCTGGTTGGCACGCAGCGGCAGATAGAGCGCTTGCTCGCGCACGATCTGCTGGCCTTCACGGCTGAGCACGAAACGCAGGAATTCGGTCAGCGCGGGATCGAGCGTCTTGCCCGGCGCCTTGTTGACGTTGAAGAAGATCAGGCGCGACAGCGGATATGTGGCGCGTGCGACGTTCTCGTAGCTCGGCGCAACGAACGGACCGGACTCGTTCTCGCCGAGCGCGAGCATCTTCACCGGCGCGTCGACGTAGGCGATGCCGGTGTAGCCGATCGCGTAACGATCCTCGACCGCATGCTTGGCCATCGGGAATACGAGCTTGTCGTAATGAACGTTGTCGCTCCATTCGCCGCGCTTGCCGTCGGCACTGAGCACGCGCTGGCGCACGAATTCCTCGAAGCCGTTCCACGGTTTGATGCCGTAAGCATGGATCGGCTTGTCGGCCCAGTCGCCGGTCAGGCCGAGCTGGCCCCAGGTCGTGATCGCCTTGGCGCCGCGATGGTGCGTGCTCGAGAAGATCGCATCGAGCTGGGCATAGCTGATCCGGTCGAGCGGATTGTCGCGGCTGACGAAGAAGCCGACCGCGTCGAGGAAGCCGAAGTGGCGGTAGCTGCCGCCACTGATCGGCACGCTGGTCGGCGCGTAGCCGAACTTCGCCTTGAAATCGGTGATGTCGTCGGGCTTGAGTTCGCGCGAAACGAAGACGAAGTCGATGTTCTGCTTGACCAGCTCCTTCGCGCCGAGGCTGCCCGCGTAGGGCGGCGCGACGCTGAGGTTTACTTTCGGATAGATTTTCTTGAACGCGGCGAACCAGGCATTGGCGAGGCCGGGCAGTACGTCGGAGGCGGCGCCCTTGAACGTGCCCGCGAGCTTTATGTCACGGCGCGGCTTGTACGCGGGCAGCGCCGCATCGAGCGTCGGCTGCAGCAGTTCGAGTTCGGGCAGCGCGCGGCCGTTCTTCTTGCCGGCCTCGGCCTCCTCCTCGGTCTGTGGCTTGGTCGTGGCGCGCGGCTGATCGACCCATTCGACGAATTGCGTCGGCGTCGTTGCCACCGTCGCCACAGCGGCGGGAGCGTCGGCGGCCGAGGCCATGCCGATGCCGCAGGCAATCAGCGCCGCGGCGAGGCTGCAGCGGACGAGGCGGCTCGAAAGCGGACAAGAGAAGCTGCTCACAGGAAGGGGACCTTCACCGAGAGCTGAACGTAGCGTGGTGACCCCGGCACGACGCCGAGTTCGTTCGTGGTCGAATTGACGCCTTCGTAATAGGTCTTGTCGAACAGGTTGCCGAATTTCAGCGTGACCGGGAACTTGTCCATCGCCAGGTAGTAGAAGGCCAGATCGGTGACCACGTGGCCCGGCAGGACCAGCACGCGCTGGTCGGCGGGAGTCGGCTGACTGCCGCGGATTTCAGACGCGTAGGTGACGCCGAGGCCGACGCCGAAGTTCTTCAGCGGACCTTCGGCGAAATCGTAGCGCGACCAGATGTGCGCACTGTTGAGCGGCGCATTGGTCAGGCGCGTGTCGGCGATTGGCGTGGTCGAGTTGCCGTTCGACTTGGCCACCTTGGCGTTGGCATGAGCTAGACCGAACAGGACATGCCAATTCTCCAGCGGCTGCGCGTCGATCTCCCATTCGTAACCTTTCGAGCGCTCGCCGCCGACCTGCACCGAACAGGTACCAGGCACGCCGGCGTTGCACGCGGCCACGGCAAGGGTATTGGCCTTCTGGATGTCGAACAGGGCGACCGTCGAGGTGACGCGGCCGTCGAACAGGCTGGCCTTGACGCCGGCTTCGTTCTGATGGGACGTGGTCGGCTGGAACGGGTTGCTGCCGTCAGCGGCCTGCGCGGTCGGCGAGGGCGCGATGAACGATGTCGAATAACTGTAGTAGTAGGTCCAGTTGTCGTTCGGCTGGTACAGGATGCCGGCGGTCGGCAGCACATCGTCCGAGGATTTGGCGCTGCTCGTGAACGGTGGATAGACGTGTTCGGTCTGATACGTATGATCCTTGGTGTAGCGCAGGCCGACGCTTGCTTTCCAATGTTCCGACAGCGTCATCACGTCGGAGACGTAGGCGCCGGCATTGCTCTCGGTCGTCACGCGGTCGTTGAGTGGGCCGGGCGGGAACGACGACAGCGGCGGCGACACCCCGAAGATCGGATCGTAGACACTGATGTTGATCGACTTCGGCCCCGGGATCGAGGTCGGGCCCGACGTGGGCCCGTTGAAGAACTGCAGGCGCAGGAAGTCGGTGCGGTTGGTGCCGCCGCCGAGACCGACGAGGACCTTGTGCTCGATCGCTCCGGTCTTGAACGCCTGCGTGTAATTTGTATCGAAATAGTCGTAGGCGCGGTGATTGCTCTGACCGCGCGCGCGACGTTGCACGGTGACGAGGTTGTTCAGCACGGAGTTTTGGTCATATCCCACAGCCGTATCCCAGCCGCGCACGTGGCGCACGGAGAAGTTGAATACCCCGTCGTTCTCGAAATCATGTTCGAGCGCGGCCGTCGCCGAACGTCCGCCTTCCTGCTGCAGGTCGCCGGGCTCCTGGTATTTCGTCGTGATCGGCGCGATCAGATTGACATTCTTGTTCGGCGCGACCAGGTAGTTGTCGTAGGCGTTGTTGCGCCGGCGGTATTCGCCCGCGAGACGCAGCGTGGTGCTCTCGTTGAGGTGCCAGAGGACGCTCGGCGCAAAGTAGCGCGCATGCTCCCAGTCGTCGCGGAAGGTGTTGTTGTCGGAGAGTTCGGCGACGACGCGATAGAGCAGGTTGTGATCCTTGTCGATCGGCCCGGTGACGTCGAGGTCGCCGACGTAGCTCATGTGATCGCCGAGTCCGATGCCGTAGCCGTCGTAGGTCTTGGTCGTGAGGTCCAGGCTGCCCTGGGTCTTTTCGTCCGGCTTCTTGGTGACGATGTTGACGAAGCCGCCCGGCTGCGCTTCACCGTAAAGCACTGAGGCCGGGCCCTTGACCACTTCGATGCTCTCGGCCATCACGGTCGGCGGCGAGCCGAAGCGGCCGGCGAGGCCGGGCAAGCCGTCGACGAGGATCGCGCCCTGGTCGGCCTGTGTGGTCTTGAAGCCACGGATCGAGATGTCGTAACCGGTGACGCCGCCGCGCGAGATGCCGGTCATGTATTGATAGAGGTCGGTGAGGTTGGTCGTCTGGATCGCCTTCATGAACGCCTGCGAGTAGTCGGCGGTCGAGTACGGCGTGTCGCGCACGTCGAGATCCTGCTTCATCGCGCTGTGCGCGCCTTTGGAAATGAACTTGCTCGAGACCTGCACGGCTTCCAGCTCACGTGCCTCTTTATCGTCCGGCTTCGCGTTGTTGTCCTTCTTTTCGTTCTGATCTGCCGCCGCGGTATCGCCGGTGGCGGCGACGCTGGTCGATGCGGAATCCACGTTCGCTTCGTTGGCGAACACGGCCTGGGACAAGAACAGCGATAAGCCGGCCGCGATGGCCGACGCCAAACTCGTTCTGACGAACATTTACCCTCCCAATGTAGGTCCGAGAACGGGACCTTGTCGTTTTGCTTTTGTCTGCGCGTTCTGCGTCGGATCGTAGCGTCCGTTCGCGAAGAAATGTAGGCGCGCAAACTGACACCAGCCTGAAGCGTTTCTGAAAAAACGTTAAGGAAGCAAATCGACCTGCATCGCGTTGCGTCAGGGCAGTGTCAGCGCTGCGTTGGCATTTTTGTCCCGCAGGATTCGGCGTCAGCGTTGCACGGCCGTTTCTTCGCTTGCCGCTCGCAATTCAACACGAAGGGAGAGAATGCAATGTACAGATTCGCTACGTCGCAACGGGCACGAGGTGCGGGCTTCCGGCGCACAAGCCATGTTGCGCCACAGTCGCTCGCTGCGGGCCTGGCGTCGGTTCTCGCGCTCGTCGCCAGCACGAACGTTCTCGCGCAGGCACCGCAGCAGCTCGACGCTGCCGAAGTGCGCAGACAGATCGAAACGCTGCGCGCGGAGCAGGCGCGCATCGCCGAATTGCAGATGCGAACGGAGACCAGCATTCGCGCCCTCGAAGCATCCCTCGGCATTGCCAGTCCGCCTGCGAACGGCCCCGGTCCCGACCCGGTACAGGAGGCGAATCCGATCGCACGTTCGGCAAACGCGGCGCCGGTGCCGGGCACCGGCGCGGCGTCGCAGAGCGCACTTGCCTCGCGGCTCAATGTCGCCGGCGATATGCGCGTGCGCGCTCAGGCCGATCGTTCCAACAGCCATGCCCCGGACCGCTACAGCGCGCAGGTGCGCGGTCGCCTCGGTGCGACCTACGCGGTCTCCGATCTCGTCAGCGTCGGCGGCCGCCTGGTCACCGGCGATTTCAACGATCCGAACAGCACCGACGTGCAGCTTTCGGGGTTCGACAACAAGTTCGCGATGAGTCTCGATCTCGCCTATGCCAAGCTCGATTTCGGCAACGTCCAGTTCTATGGCGGCAAGCTGCCGCAACCGTTCGTGCGCACGGAGCTGGTCTGGGATGGCGACGTGACGCCGCAGGGCATCAGTGCAAACTACAAGCTGCCGCTGGCCGGCGGCGGCGCGATCAAGGCCAACGGCCTCTACTTCGTCATCGACGAACAAGCCGGCGGTCCCGACAGCACGATGGCCGGCGGCCAGCTCGTCTACGAATCGCCGCTGCTCGGCGCCTGGAAGTTCGACACGGCTGCAGGTTATTACCACTACTCGCTCGGCAGCACCGCGGGTGCCGATGCAGGCGACTATCGCACCAACCTGCGCAAGCCGGACGGCACCTACCTGTCGCAGTTCCAGCTTGGCGACCTGATCGTCGGCGCGACCTACAACGGTTTCGGCGAGCGTTGGCCGCTGCGTTTCGTCGGCGACTACGTGCACAACTTCGGCGCCGCCACCTCTGCGGATACGGGCTATGGCGTCGACCTGTTGCTCGGCCGCGCAAGCAAGGCCGGCGACTGGCGCGTCGGCTATGGCTATGCGGTCGCCCAGACCGACGCGGTGTTCGCTGCGTTCTCGCAAGACAACACGAGCATCGCGACCAACTATCGTCAGCACCTGCTCAGCGCCGACTACGTGATTGCTCCGGGCACGTCGATCAATGCGACCTGGGCGCACTACAAGCCGTACAGTGCACTCGACGCGGGATCGTTCGATCCGGGCGACTGGCTGGACCGCTTCCGCCTCGCGTTGCTGGTCACGTTCTGAGTGGGGCTGGTTCGTCATTCCCGCACGGGCGGGAATCCAGCTCTTTCCTTTGATCTCGTGTCTATAGAGCAAGGGCTTCCACTCGTTCTGTGGACGAGTGGGTGACTTTCCCTTGCTCGCCCAAGAGAAAGTCACCCGCGCGCTGGACGCGCGCGGAAAATCGAACGGACGCGGTCAGGGCGGAATCAAGAGCAAAGGCGCTGAATCCCCACTTGCGCGGGAATGGCCACCGAGAGCAGAGAAGCGCCGATCAACGAACAACTGCTGCCGCTGGTACCACCACCTCAGCGCGCCGTTGCGATGAGATCGCGTCGAACCACAGATACAGTACCGGCGTGATGAATAACGTGATGAATTGCGAGAACAGCAAGCCGCCGACGATCACGACGCCAAGCGGCTGGCGCAACTCCGCGCCGGCACCAAGACCGAGCGCGATCGGCAATGCGCCGGCGAGAGCGCACAGCGTGGTCATCGTGATCGGGCGAAAGCGCAGCAGGCAGGCCTGGCGGATGGCCTGCTCTGGAGGTAGTCCCTGCGTGCGCTGCGCGTCGAGGGCGAAGTCGATCATCATGATCGCGTTCTTCTTGACCACGCCGATCAGCAACAACATGCCGATCATCGCGATGAAGCTCAGTTCCATGCCGAGCAGGCGCAGCGCGAGCAGGCCGCCGACCGCGGCCGAGGGCAGGCCGAGCAGGATCGTCAGTGGATGGATCCAGCTCTCGTAGAGCACGCCGAGCACGAGATAGATCGTCGCGATGGCGATCGCGATCAGCCAGAGCTGGCTCGTGCGCGACTTCTCGAACAAGCCGGCCTGGCCGCCGAAGCTGCCAAAAATGGTCTGCGGCAGGCCGATCGCGGTGCGCGCGGCGGCGATCGCATCGGCCGCATCCGACAGTGATTTGCCGCGCGCGAGTTCGAACGAATACGTGATCGCGGGCAACTGCGCCTTGTGTCCGACCATCGTCGTGCCGTTGCCGCGCTTGACCCGGGCGAAGGCATCGAGCGGGATCAACGTGCCGTTGCTGCCGCGCACGCGAAGCCGAGAAAGGTCGGTTTCGTCGCTGCGGCTTTCGTCGGCCAGTTCCATGATGACCTGGTAACTCGCCTGCGGCGCGTAGATCGTCGATACCTGGCGCGTGCCGAACGCGGCGTGCAGCGTCGTGCGCAGGCTGGCCATGTCGACGCCGAGCTGCGCGGCCTTGTCGCGGTCGATATCGAGTTTCGCTTCGAGGCCGTTGGTTTCGTAGTCGGTATCGATCTGCGCGAACACCGGCGACTTGGACAGTTCGGCAAGCAGCTTTTTCGACCACTGGTCGAGCTCTTCACTGCCCACCGACTGCAGGATGTACTGGAACGCGCTGTCCGACGTGCTCGCGCCGACTTTCAGGTTTTGCACCGGGCTGTAGTTCACGCTGATGCCGGGCAGGCGTGCGGTCTGTGCGCGCAAGTGTTCGAGCACCTGGGGCATCGGCGGGCGCTGGCCGCGCGGTTTCAGGTCGATGTTCATCGCGGTCGTGTCGTGGTCGACTTTGGAAGCGACGGTGGCGATCGCCGGATCGGCGAGCAGTCCTGCCTGCACCTTGCGCAGCACGTCGAGGCGGCCTTCGTATGACATGTCTTCCGCGGTGCGGACCTTGACCGCGATCTGCCCGGTGTCCTCCTGCGGAAACAGACCTTTGGGTGCGGCAACATAGAGCACAGCCGTCAGCACGATCGTCGAAGCGCCGACGAGCAGGACGATGGCGCGATGGCCGAGCGCGTGTTCGAGCGTGCGTCGATAAAGTTCGAGCAGGCGCGCGAAGCCGGCCTCGAAGGCGCGATTCCAGCCGCGCGCGTCGTCGTGCACCGGCGCTTCCTTGATCAACCTCGGCACGAGCACGGGAATCAGGGTCAGCGACACCGCGGCGGAAACGAGGATGGCGAGCGAGACGACGATGGCGAACTCGCGGAACAACGCGCCGCTCAGCTCCCGGGTGAGGAACAACGGGATGAACACGGCGACCAGCGAGATCGAGATCGACAGCACCGTGAAGCCGACTTCGCGCGAGCCACGCAGCGCGGCTTCGCGCGGCGACATGCCCTGCTCGATGTAGCGCATGATGTTCTCCAATACGACGATCGCGTCGTCGACGACGAGGCCGACGGCCACGGTCAGACCCATGAGCGAGATGTTGTCGAGACTCAGTCCGGCCCAGTACATCAGGCCGAACGTGGCGAACAGCGACAGCGGCAGACTGATCGACGGAATCAGCGCGGCACTGGCGCGGCGCAGGAACAGCAGGATTACCAGGATGACGAGGGCGATCGTCAGCAGCAGCGTCGTGTTGACGTCGTGGATCGCGTCGCGGATCGACTGCGAGCGGTCGCCGAGCAGACGGATGCGCACCGAGTCGGGCAGCTGCGCTCGCAGGCGCGGCAGCAATGCCCGGATCGCGTCGATGGTCTTCACCGTGTTCGCGCCAGGCTGGCGCTGGACTTGGAGCAACACGGAATTGTGGCCGTTGATCTCCCTCGTGTTTTGCGAATTCTCGATGCTGTCGTAGACGCGGCCCAGGTCGGATAGGCGGATCGTTTGCCCGTTGCGCACGGCGACGGCGACGTCGGCGAAGTCGGCCGCCTTCATCAGGCCCTTCGGCATCTGCACGGTGAGCATCTGGTGCGGATTGTCGAGCTGGCCGAGCGGCGTGATCGAGTTCGCCGTCTTCAGCGCATTGTTGACGTCGATGAGGGTGAGGTCGAGCGCGGCCAGGCGCTCGGGGTCGAGTTCGGCGCGCACCGCGAAACGCTTGCCGCCGCCGACGACGATCTGGGCGACGCCGTCGATCGTCGACAGGGTCGGGGCGACGAGCACGTCGACGTAGGCGGCAAGCTCGGTCAGCGGCATCGTCGGCGAATCCAGGCCGATCAGGATGATCGGTGCATCGCCCGGATTGATCTTGCTGTAACTCGGCGGCGTCGGCATTTCGGCGGGCAGCGAACGGCCGACGCGGAACAGCGCCGCCTGCACGTCGACTGCGGCCGCATCGATGTCGCGGCCGAGTTCGAATTCGAGTTGGATATTGGTCTGGCCCTGGATGCTCTGCGACATCGTGCCGACGAGGCCGGGGATCGAGGAGAATTCCTTTTCGAGCGGGGTGGCGACCGAGATCGCCATGTTCTCCGGGCTGCCGCCGGGCAGCTTGGCCGAGACTTCGATCACCGGCGACTCGACCTGGGGCAGGGCCGAAATCGGCAGGTTGGTCCAGCAGATCAGGCCCGCCACGAGCACGGCGAGCCACAGCATGGTCGTCGCAGTGGGGCGTTGCAGCGCCAGCGCGGCGAGGTTCACCGGGCCGCTCCGTTGGCGGCTGCGCTGGCAGCGGCGGCGTTGTCGATCGCCACGGTCATGCCGCTGCGCAGGTTGCGTGCACCTTCGACGACGACGGTCTCGCCGCTGCGCAGGCCGTCGACGACGGCGTTGTGGTCCTGGATGCGCAGCAAAGTGACGGGCCGTGAGACGACTTGCTTGTGGCCGTCGACCTGGAAGACGAAATTGCCGTCGGGCCCCTCGAGCACGGCCTGTGGCGGCAGCACGACCGCGTTCTTCGTCGTGCCTGCGTTGAGCGCGACGCGCACGTAGGCGCCGGGCCAGAGATGGCGATCGGCATTGGCGAAGCTCGCCTTGAGGCCGATCGTGCCGTTGCCGGTGTTGACGCGGTTGTCGATGAAGGTCAGCTCGCCGCTGCGCGTCGTGCCGTCGAGGTCGATGCCGACCTGGGTGTCGCCGGCAGCCTGCGCATCGCGCACCGCGGCGAGATCGCGCTCGGGCAGGGTGAATTCGACCGCGATCGGGTCGAACTGGACGATGCTCGCGAGCGGCGCCGCATCGCCGACTTGGGCGAGGCTGCCCGGGTGCACGACGACCGCGCCGGTCTTGCCCGCGATCGGCGAAACGATGCGCATATAGCCGACGCGCACGCGCGAGCTCTCGACATCGGCCTGCGCGGCCTTGAACTGCGCCTGCAGCGACTCGGCCTTGCTGCGCGCGGTATCGACGACTGCCGCGGACATGAAGCCGGACTTGACCAGTTGCAGGGTACGGTTGAGATCGCGTGTCGCATCGTCGAGCTGGGCATGGATCTGGTTCGCCTGCGCCTCGGCGCGGCGCAGCTGGGCGACGACGTCGCTCGCGTCGAGTTCGAACAGGAGTTGCCCCGGCTTCACCTCGTCGCCTTCGCGGAAGTTCACGCTACGGATCACGCCGGTTACCTGTGGCCGGATGTCCACCTGGTTGAGCGGTACGATGTGGCCCTGCGCGGCGAAGCGCACCGGCAGGTCGAGTGTGCGCGAGGTGGTCACGCCGACCAGCGGCGGCGGCTTGGCTGCAGACTTCGGCTTTGCCGTCGCCGCCCATGTCCTCCAGCCGAGGCCGCCCGCGATGACCATGCCGAGCAGGGCGAGGCCGAGAATCAAGCGGAGCGGTTTGTTCATGGCGACTGGTAGTGTTGGCGGATGGAACGGACGCAATGCCATCGCAGTGGCACTGGCGCGTGACGAAGACGACTCGAGGGCTTGCCCAATCGCCGCGATGGCCGGAATTTCCGTTCATGGCTAAACTCCCGATGCCTGATCGCGACGATGCCACCTTATAAGGGCGAAGCTGACGCAAATCCGACGAGCCGCGTCAGGCAAATGTCAGCACGCTGCTGGCAGGGTGCGCCGATGACCAATCGCAGAACGTTTTTCACATTGCTTCCCGTGTCCGTCGCGACGCTCGCCTTCGCTGCGAACGTGCATGCGCAGGACAAGGAGGCCGAGAAGGCGCGCCGCAAGCAGGCGCAGCAGGAGGCGTTCGCGGCGATGCAGCGCGGCGAGATCCTGCCGCTGACCAAGATCCTCGCGATCGCGCTGGCCAAGGTCCCCGGCGACGTCGTCGAGGTCGAGTTCAAGGGCGGTCCGATCTACGAGGTCAAGGTGCTCACCGCGAGCGGCCGCCTGCGCGAGGTCGTGCTCGACGCGCGCACCGGCAACCTCGTCAAGATCGAGGACGAGTGATGGGCACCTCGAAAAACCTACTGCGCTCGACAATTTGCGCGCCGGCGGTGCTCGGAATCCTCACATACTACTTGTATGCTCCGGTTCCTGCGCTCCGGCGACACGCAAATTTTCTTCGCTCGCTACGGTTTTTCGAGGTGCCCTAGTGCGTGCGTTGTTGGTCGAGGACGATCCCGACGTTGGCGCCGACGTGGCCGACGCGCTGCGTGCGGCCGGCTTCGTCGTCGATCTGTGTACGAACGGCGAGGAGGCCTGGTTCAAGGGAGACGTCGACGACTACGAGATCGCCGTGCTCGATCTCGGCCTGCCGCGCCTAGACGGCCTTTCCGTGCTGCGCCGCTGGCGCAGCAGCGGTCGCGAATTTCCCGTACTGATCCTGTCCGCGCGCGGCGATTGGACCGAGAAAGTGCAGGGCATCGAAACCGGCGCCGACGATTATCTGGCCAAGCCGTTCGAGATGGGCGAGCTGATCGTGCGCGTGCGCGCGCTGGTGCGGCGCGCGGCCGGCCGCACCTCGTCCGTGCTCGATTGCGGGCGGCTCAAGCTCGATACGCGGCGCATGTCGGCCACGCTCGACGGCAAGCCCGTGCCGTTGTCGCCGCTGGAGTTCCGTTTCTTCGACTATCTCGCCCACAACGCCGACCGCGCCGTGTCCGCGGGCGAATTGGCCGAGCATCTCTACGGCGCCGCCGAGTCGGGTGACACGAATGCGATCGAGGCGCTCGTGATGCGGTTACGGCGCAAGTTCGGCGCCGACGTCGTGCAGACTCGGCGCGGTTTCGGCTACCTGCTGGCGGATCCCGGCTGATGGCGCGTTCGCTGCGCCTGCGACTGCTGATCGGCGCGGCGGCGGCGGTGTTCGTCGCCATGTTGCTCGCGTGGGTCATCATGATGGTGCTGTTCGCCCATCACATCGAGCGGCGTGCGGCGAAGGAGCTCACCTACGATGCGGTCGAGCTTGTCTCCCGCCTGCGGCTCGGCGATGACGGCGTGCCCGTCATCGACGACTCGCCGCACGACGCGCGCTACGAGAAGCCGGACAGCGGTTACTACTGGCAATTGACCGCGAAGCGAGGCGCGCTGCGCTCGCACTCGCTCTGGGACGAATCGCTGCCGGTGGTCGACCTCGACGCGGCGCGCGCGACCGAGTCGGCTGGCTGGACGACTCGATTCGCGCCGGGGCCGTTCGGTCGCCACGTATTCCTGCTCGAACGCAGCGTGCGTCCGGATCGCAGCGACAACAACGTGCTCGTCCAACTTGCCGTAGATGAAGCGCAGCTGGAACATGTTCGGCGCGAATTCGGTCGCGAGCTGGCCCTGTTCCTTGCTCTGCTCTGGGCGGTGCTGTTCGGCGCAGCCTGGCTGCAGGTGCAGCTTGGCCTGCGTCCGCTGCGGCGTGTGCGCGAAGAGCTCACCGCGCTGCGTCGCGATCCGTCTGCGCGCCTGAGCCAAGTGCATCCGGTGGAAATCGCGCCGCTGACCGCGGAGATCAACGATCTCGCCGAAGCGCGCGAACGCGATCTCACGCGCGCGCGCCGCCGCGCTTCCGATCTGGCTCATTCGCTGAAGACGCCGCTCGCCGCGCTGAGTGCGCAGAGCCGGCGCGCGCGTGCGGCCGGTGCGACCGAAGCGGCCGACGGCCTCGACCGCGCAATCGCAGCCGCCTCCGCCGCGGTCGAAACCGAACTCGCGCGTTCGCGCGCGGCCGCGATCCGCGACGCGACGAACACGCAGCAATCTTCACCTCAGCTCATCGCCGAGCGCGTGATCGGCGTGATCGAGCGCACCGATGTCGGTGCGCACATCGTGTTCGAGGTCGACATCGACGCAGCCCTGCGTGCGCCGATCGCCGAAGACGATCTCACCGAAATCCTAGGCGCGCTGGTCGAAAACGCCGCGCGCTTCGCACGCCGCCGCGTGCGCGTCACGGGTGCGCGCGCTGCTGGCCTCTTGCTCGTCGTAGAGGACGACGGCCAGGGCCTCGACATCAGCGCCGAGACCGCGCTCATGCGCGGCGGTCGCCTCGACGAATCCGGTACCGCGCACCACGGCCTCGGCCTGTCGATCGTGCGCGACCTCGTCGAGGCGACGGCCGGCGAGATTGAGCTCGGCCGCGCCGAGGACTTGGGTGGGTTGCGCGTCGTGCTGACCTGGCCGCAGACGCGGTTCGTCGACCGATGAAAAACGCCCGACCCGCCGTGAGGTGCGGATCGGGCGGCCGAACTGCGCTCCGCTCAAGGCGGAGCGCAGAATGCTTCGGTTGCTTCGTCTTTGTCCAGGCTCAGCTTAGAAATCGACTCGACCGGTGAACTTCAGCGTGCGCGGCTTGCCATAGCCGAGATAGCCCGAGCCGACCGCACTCCAGTAGCTCTTGTCGGTGAGGTTGTCGACGTTGAGCTGCAGTGTGGTTTTCGCGCCGAACCATTGCGTCGTCGTGTAGCGCACACCCGCATTGAGCAGTGCGTAGCTCGGAATATTCGCCTGGTTGAGATTGTTCACTGCACGGTCGGCCATGTAGTACGCGCCGGCGTTGAAGCTCCAGCCGGGCAGGGCCTCGGGATGGTAGTCGGCGAACAGGCTCGCGGTGACGTCAGGCGTGTTTTCGGGCGTCTTGCCGATCAGAGCCGTGTTCTGCGCCTTGCGCAGTTCGGCGTCGAGGAACAGCGCTGAGGCGTACACCGACCATTCCGGCGTCAGCTCGCCGTTGACCGAGAGATCGACGCCCTGATAGTGGGTGCGACCGTCGAGGACGAAGACATTCGCCGTGTTGAGGTAGGCCGAGCCGCGCTCGATCTCGAACAGCGAGGCCGACATCGTGATGCCGGAGATCACCTCGCTGCGCACGCCGAGTTCCTTCTGCTTGCTCACCGCGGGCGGCAGCACGACGCCGCTGTTGGCCGCGGTCAGCGGCGCCGTGCCGGTTTCCTCGAGGCCCTCGATGTAGTTCGCATAGATGCTCGTGTCCTCGCGGAACTTGTAGACCGCGCCGACCGAGGGCGAGGTCTTCTCGACCTCGTACACCGGCGAACCGGTCGAGTCGTTGCGATACTTCGTGCGGCGCGCACCAGCGAGGATCTGCCAGTCTTCGCCGAGGCGGATGCGGTCGAACACGTAGACGCCGCGGTCGGTGATGTCCTGCGGGCGATAGGTCGGCTTGATCGTGTAGTACGCCGGCGGCAGCACGACCGGGTCGTACAGGTTCTGCGCGATGCTGTAGGTCTGCTGCGTCGGATTGTTCTGGTTGCGCAGATTCTGCATCGCGCCGAACGACAGCTCATGGTCGAGGAAGCCGGTCTGCACGCGCCCGTCGACCTCCGCGCGCGCATTGTTGTTGACGTATGTCTGCCCGCGCGCGATCGATTCGGTCAGCGTGCCGGCGCCGGTGGCGATGTTGTACTTGGTCATCGCGGTGAACGCGCGTGCGTCGCGGTCGGTTTCCGCGCGGCCCCATTCGAACACGGCGGCCCAAGTGTCGGACAGCGTCCAGTCCAGGCGACCGAGCGCGTTCTCCGAGCCGGCCTTGCTCTTGGCCCAAGGGCCTGAGATCAGCTTGCTCGAATCGGGAATGCGCGGCAGCGCGATCTTGTTGTTGACCGCGGCGAGCAACGCGACTGCCGAGTTCTCGACCAGGCGCTTGTGAAAATTTTCGTAGTCGAGCTTGAGGCTTAGGCGATCGGTCAGGCGCACGTCGAACGCGGCGCTGACCAGGCTGCGGCTGCCATCCTGATTGTCGGCGGCGGCGTGCAGCTTGCCACTGACGAGGTTGACGCGAAGGCCGTAGCGGTTGTCATCGCCGAAGCGGCGGCCGAAGTCGGCGTGGCCGACGACCTGGTCGTTCGAGTCGTAGGAGAGGTCGAACTCGTCGACCGGTTTGTCGCGCGCGCGCTTGGTCACCATGTTGATGATGCCGGCAGGACTGGTGAAGCCGTAGTACAGCGCCGAGGAACCCTTGAGCGCTTCGACGCGCTCCTTGTCCTCCATCGGCATTTCGACGAGATTGTTGACCGGCAGCGAGCCGTTGAGGCGGTAACTCGTGCGGTTGTCGATCGAGATACCGCGGATCGCAAGGTTCTGCGAGACAGTGTCGTTGACCTGCGCCTGGCTCACGCCGGCCGTGTTCCTGAGCACGTCGAACAGGTTGCTGACCGCCTGCGTGTCCATCACGGCGCGCGGCACTACGTTGATCGACAGCGGCACGTCGAGCATGTTCTGGTCACGGAACGCGCCGACCTGCGAGGTCTTCGTCTGGAAGCCCTTGCCGACATCGGCGGTGACGCTGATCGTTTCGAGCTTGTGTTCGTTCGTCGCTGCGGACTTGTCCGCCTCGGCGGTCTGCGCTTGCGCATCCGCCGCCACGTCGTCCGCGCGTACCTGCGTGCAAGCAAGGGCGAGGGCGATGCAGAGCGGCAGTGCGGTCAGTCTGAAGCTGGTCGAATTCATATGTAGTTCCCCGATCATGGAAATGAAAGTAGGCGGTCCCCTCGCCAAGATCTGGCCGGCTCGCTACCCAGTGGTGCGGCCTCCTGTCATCTGTACGTCATGCTCTGGATCGGATACTATTGTATTTTGAAGTGAAAAAAAACAATTATTTTCACCTCGACGTTTCATCTAAGCAGTTCTATGCGTCATCTGGCTTGGAAAATATTGTACTACCCGTGTCATCAATACAAAAGTGAACCCCGAGGATCCGCATGAACGCCGAATCGTTTCCCCTGATCGACCTCGCCGGCGCGCCGCATGCGCGCGGCCGAGCCTACGGCGCCGCCGTGCCTGAACGCGTTGCACGCAGCGTCGCCCTGTACCGGGGCCAGATGCAGCGTCGCGGCCTCGACCAAGCCGAGCAGTACCGGCTGGCACGCGGTTTCTTGCCGACGATCGAGGCCTACGATCCGGCTTACCTCGAGGAGATGCACGGTATCGCCGAAGGCGCGCGCGTCGCGCTCGAGGACATCGTCATCATCAATTGTCGCACCGAGATGATGTTCGGCTACGAGACGCTCGACAAGGCCGAGCCGAAGGCCAAGCGCGAACCTGACGACGGTTGTACGGGCATCATCGTCATGCCCGAGGCCGCGCGCGATGGTCGTTTGATCCATGCGCACAACTGGGACTGGCGCGAGGAATGCGTCGACACCGGCGTCGTCCTGCGCATCCGCTACGAGCACACGCCGGACATCCTCGTCTTCGCCGAGGCCGGCGCGCTGGCGCGCCACGGCTTCAACAGCGCCGGCGTCGCGATCACCGGCAACTTCCTCATGTGCGAGCGCGACTACCAAAAGCCCGGCGAAGCCCCGCTAGCGCTGCTCCGACGCAAACTGCTCGAGGCGCACAATCTGGCCGGGGCGATGGCCCAGGTGTTCGGCAAGTCGCGCCTGTGCTCGAACAACCTCATGCTGAGCCACGCGGACGGCGAGGCGGTCGATCTCGAATGTGCGCCCGACGAGGTGTTCTGGATCACGCCCGAGGACGGCCTGCTCGTGCACGCCAATCACTGGATCAGCCCGATCGCGCGCGTCAAGATGCGCGATATCGGCATACGCAACAACGCCGATTCGATCTACCGCCAACGCCGCGTCGAAGCCGCGTTGCGCGCCAAGCGCGGCGATATCGGCGTCGACGACATCAAGGCCGCGCTGTTCGACGAGTTCGGCAAGCCCGACAGCGTGCTGCGCTCGCCCAAACCAGTGAGCTTCGAAAGCATCTCCGCCACCGTGGCAACGACGATCATGGACGCGGCCGCGCGCAAAATGTGGATCGCACGCCAGCCGTACCTGAGCCGCGTCTTCGCCGAGTACACGTTGTAAGCTCGGCCTGCCGTGCTGACCTACGCTGCCAAGCGCATCCTGCTCGCGATCCCGACGCTGCTGATCGTCGCGATCGCAGTCTTCGCGATGCTGCACATGATCCCGGGCGATCCTGCGCAATTGATGCTGGGCGATGTCGACAGCCCGGAGGCGCTCGCACGCCTGCGCAGCGAACTCGGCCTCGACCGCCCGCTGGCGGTGCAGTTCTTCCTGTGGATAGGGCGCGTGCTGCAAGGCGACTTCGGCACGTCGATCGGGCAGCAGCGACCGGTACTGGAAATGCTGCTCGGCAGTTTTTCGGTGACCGCCTCGATCGTCGTGCCGGCCGTCGTGATCGCAGCGCTGCTCGCGATCCCGCTCGGCATGCTCGCGGCGTGGAAGCAGAACACCAAGGTCGACGCGGGATTGATGACGCTGGCAATCGTGTTTTTGTCGATCCCCAGTTTCTGGCTCGGCCTGCTGTTCCTGATGTTCTTCGGTCTCAAGCTCGATCTGTTTCCGGTGGTCGGCTATGTCTCGCCGTTCGAGAATTTCGGTGAAGGCATCAGCTATCTCGTCATGCCGGTGATGTCGCTCGCGCTGATCGAGACCGGCGTGATCGTGCGCATGGCGCGTGCCAGCACGATCGAGGTGCTGCGCCTGGAGTACATCACGCATGCCCGTGCCAAGGGCTTGTCGGAACCGACGATCGCGTTGCGCCACGCGCTGAAGAATACGCTTGCGCCGACCTGGACCGTGATTGGCCTGACCTTGGGCTCGCTGCTCGGCGGTGCGGTCGTCACCGAAACCGTGTTCACGATTCCCGGTATCGGCCGCCTGCTCGTCGACAGCATCTTCGCGCGCGACTATCCGGTCGTGCAGGGCGCGCTGCTGTTCATTACCGCGATCTATGTCGGCGTGAACCTGCTGATCGACCTGTCTTACCCGTTGTTCGATCCGCGCGTGAGGCTGTCGTGAGGAGCCGGTTGTTGCGTCGTCCCAATGCGAAGATCGGCGCCGTGCTGATCGCGGTCATGCTGGTCGCGGCCGTATTCGGCGTGATGTATACGCCGTACGACCCGATCATCAACAACCTGCACGCGCGTCTCGTCGCGCCATCGGGCCAGCACTGGCTCGGCACCGACGAATGGGGCCGCGACGTGTTCAGCCGCCTGCTCAACGGCGCCAGCGTAAGCGTGTTCGTCAGTTTTGCCACCGTGCTCGTTTCGGTTTCGATCGGCGCGCTCGTCGGTGCGCTGACGGGCTACTTCAGCGGCTGGCCGTCGCGCTTCGTGATGCTGTTCATCGATGCCTTGCTCGCTTTTCCGTCGTTGATCATGGCGCTCGGTGTGATCGCGGTGTTCGGCGCGTCGAGCACGGGCGTGATCATCGCGTTGAGCCTGACCTACATCCCCGCGGTCGCGCGCGTCGTGCGCGCGAACGTGCTCAGCCTGCGCGAAAAAGAGTACGTCGAAGCCTCGCGTGTCATGGGCAATGCGGAGTTGTACACGATGCTGCGCCATGCACTGCCGAACGCGGTCGCGCCGATCATCGTGCTCGCGACCGCGCTGTTCGGCTGGGCGCTGCTCGCCGAGAGCGCACTGTCGTTCCTCGGCCTCGGCGTGCCGCCGCCGGCGTCGAGCTGGGGCGGCATGCTCGCCGACAGCCGCAACTATGTGGAGCAGGCGCCGTGGCTGGCGATCGCGCCTGGCCTGGCGATTTCGCTGTCGCTGCTCGGCGTCAACCTATTCGGCGACGCGCTGCGCGACGAGTTCGATCCGCACATGAAGAATCTGGTCTGAACGACGATGGCCGCAGTCACGCTCCCATCCGCGTCATCTTCGAAGTCGGTGAACGACGCCGTGCTCGCGATCGAGCATCTCGACATCGGCCTGCGCACAGCCGACGCCGAGACCAAGCGCATCGTCGTCGACGCCAATTTTTCGATCGCGCCCGGCGAGACGCTCGCCCTCGTTGGCGAATCGGGCAGCGGCAAGACCATGCTCGCGCGCGCGATCCTGTGCCTGCTGCCGCCAAATATCCGCGTGCTGAATGGCGCGATCCGTTATGCCGGCAATGACCTCGCGCATCTCGACGCCGCGCGCCTGCGCGCGCTGCGCGGCAACGCGATCGGCATGGTGTTCCAGGAACCGATGGTCTCGCTCAATCCGGCCCTGCGCATCGGCGTGCAGATGACCGAGGCGCTGCGCCTGCATCGCGGCCTGCGCTACGCCGACGCGCGCAAGCGCTGCCTCGACCTGCTCGAACGCGTGCGCATCGCCGATCCCGTCGCCTGCCTGAAAGCGTATCCGCACCAGTTTTCCGGCGGCATGCGCCAGCGCATCATGCTCGCCTCGACGTTGGCGATGCAGCCGAAGCTGCTGATTGCCGACGAGCCGACGACCGCGCTCGATGCGATCGTGCAGAAGGAAGTCATGGACATCATGGCTCAGCTTACGCGCGAGATGGGCACGGCCGTGCTGCTCGTCAGCCACGATCTGGGCATGGTCGCGCGTTACGCACAACGCGTCGTCGTGCTCTGTCGCGGCGAGACGATGGAGACGGGCGAGACGCAGTGCGTGATCGCCGATCCGCAGCACGAGTACACGCGCAAGTTGCTGGCTTCGTTGCCCGCGCGTGCCGAGCGCGAACGTCCGGCATCGGATGGCGCAGCGCTGGTCGAAATCCGCGACCTCGACGTCGACTTCGGCAAGCCCGCGTCGCTGCTCGCGTTCTGGCGCAAACGTGAAACGTTCCGCGCCGTGCGTGGTGCGAACCTCGACCTGCACGTGGGCGAAACTCTTGCTGTCGTCGGCGAATCGGGTTCGGGCAAGACCACGATCGGGCGCGCTCTCGTGCGCCTCGTGCGCGAGAGCGGCGGCAGCATCCGCTTCGAAGGCCGCGACATCACCGCCTGCGGCAAACGCGATCTCGAAGCTTACCGGCTCAAGTCGCAGATGGTGTTCCAGGATCCGTATTCCTCGCTCGATCCGCGTATGCGTCTCGTCGACATCGTCGCCGAAGGTCTGCGTCGCATGCCGGATTTGTCGAAGCAGGCGCGCCGTGCACGCGCAATCGCGATGCTCGCCGAGGTGGGTTTGCCGGAAGATTTCGTCGAGCGCTTCCCGCATGAACTGTCGGGTGGCCAGCGTCAGCGTGTCTGCATCGCGCGTGCGATCGTCGCCGGGCCGTGCTTTCTGGTCGCCGACGAGGCGGTGTCGGCGCTCGACGTGACCGTGCAGAAGCAGGTGCTCGCGCTGCTCGAAGGCCTGCAGAAGAAGTTCGGCTTTGCCTACCTTTTCATCACCCACGATCTCGGTGTGGTCGAGCAGATTGCCGACCGCGTCGCCGTGATCTACCGCGGGCGCATTCTCGAAATAGGACCGCGTGATGCGATCTTCGGCGATGCACGTCATCCCTACACCTTGCGCCTGCTGCAGGCGACGCCGCGAATCCGTCGCATCGAAGGCGGCGCGGGCTATCGCCTCGAGCAGCACGCGAGCCGCGCGCAACCGCCCCCGGCAGGCCACGTCTATTTCAATCACGGCAGCATTCCTGACCAGGCCTTGAGCGAAGGCGAACCTGTGATGCTTGCCGTCGGTCCAAATCATTACGCCGCCTGCGCTGCGAGCGCGGCGCCAACGAACAAGGAATCGTCATGAACGAACTTCCCGAACTCTGCAAGCAACCGAAACAACTGATCGACAACGTCTGGCGCGCCGGAAAAGGTGATGCGGTCACCGAACTGGTCAATCCGGCGAGTGGCGCGGTGCTCGCGCGCTATACCGGCGCCGCGAAGGCCGATCTCGACGATGCGCTCGAGTCGGCACGCAAGGCGTTCCCGCTCTGGCGTGCCAAACCAGCTTTCGAGCGAGGTCAGGTGCTGCGCCGCGCCGCAGCCTTGATGCGCGAACGCATCGAAACGATCGCGAGCGTGCTCACGCAGGAGGAGGGCAAGCCGCTCGCCGAAGCGCGCAGCGAAGTGCAGATCACTGCCGACATGTACGACTGGTTCGCCGAGGAAGGCGTACGCGCCTACGGCCGCATCATCCCGCCGCGCGGACCGAATCTGCAGCAGCAGGTGCTGCGCGAACCGGTCGGCGTCAGCGCCGCGTTCGCCGCGTGGAATTTCCCGGCGCGCAATCCGGGCTACAAGATTGCCGCGGCGTTGGCTGCGGGTTGTCCGCTCATCGTCAAGCCGGCCGAGGAAACGCCGCTGACCTGCCTGCTGCTCGCACAGGCTTTGATCGATGCGGGCATGCCTCCGGGTGTCGTCAATGTCGTCTACGGCGACGCGCCGGCGATCTCGGAGCATCTGATCGCGAGCGCAGTGATCCGCAAGATTTCGCTGACCGGCTCGACGCGCGTCGGCCGTCTGCTCGCGGAGCTCGCTGCCAGGGATACGAAGAAGCTCACACTCGAACTCGGCGGCCAGGCGCCCGTGCTTGTGTTCGACGACGCCGACCTTGACGCAGCGATCCCGTTGCTGGTCGCCTCGAAGTTCCGCAACGCCGGTCAGACCTGTATTTCGCCGACGCGCTTCTTCGTGCAGGAAGGCGTATACAAATCTTTCATCGATGCGTTTGCGCAGGCGGCGTTCGCCTTGAAACTCGGTGATGGCCTCGCCGCGGACACCACGATGGGGCCGCTGGTGCGTCGACGACGCATCGGCGACGTGCAGGCATTCATCGAAGACGCCAAGACGCGCGGTGCGCGCATCCTCTCCGGCACTCAGGCGGGCGATGCAAAGGGTGCCTTCCTCGCGCCGACCGTCGTCGCCGACCTCGACGACGAAGCCAAGCTGATGTGTGACGAGCCATTCGGCCCGATCATCGGCGTGACCCCGTTCAAGACATTGGACGAGGCGGTGACGCGGGCCAATCGCGTGCCCTATGGCCTCGCGGCGTATGCGTTCACGCGTTCGCTGCGCAACGCGCATGCGGTGGCGGAAGGACTCGAGGCCGGCATGATCGGCGTCAACACTTGCAAGATTTCGTATCCGGAAACTCCGTTCGGCGGTGTGAAATCCTCGGGCTACGGTTCCGAGGGCGCGATCGAGGGACTCGACGCCTTTCTCGTGACAAAATCGGTGAGCCTCGGCTACTGATTCCCGCACCATGACCGATCCGGCCACGCAGTCGCCGCGCACCGCGCCGCTGCAAGGCATCAAGGTTCTCGATCTCTCGCGCGTGCTCGCCGGGCCGTGGGCGGGGCAGATGCTCGCGGACCTCGGTGCCGACGTGGTCAAGGTCGAACGGCCGGGAGCAGGAGACGAGACACGCGCCTGGGGGCCGCCGTTCGTCAGAGACGACGTGGGCTGCGACACGCCGGAGACTGCCTACTTCGCCTGCACGAACCGCAACAAGCGCTCGCTCTGTCTGGACTTCACCGAGCCGGATGATTTCGCGCTGTTGTTGCGTTTGGTCGAGCGCGCGGATGTCGTGCTGGAAAATTTCCGTTGTGGCGATCTCGCCCGCCACGGTCTGGACTATATAAGCCTGAGCGCGCGCAATCCGCGCCTGGTGTACTGCTCGATCACCGGCTTCGGGCAAACCGGGCCTTACGCGCAGCGCGCCGGCTACGATTTCCTTATCCAAGGCATGGGCGGCCTGATGAGCATCACCGGCCGCGCCGACGGCGAGCCCGGCGCGGGACCACAGAAAGTGGGTGTGGCGCTGACCGATGTGATGACCGGCCTGTACGCGACGATAGCGATCCAAGCGGCGCTCGCGGAACGAATGCGCTCGGGTCTGGGCCAGCACATCGATCTCGCGCTGCTCGACGTGCAGGTCGCCGCGCTTGCCAACCAGTCATCGAACTACCTTGCCGGTGGCGGCGTGCCGAAGCGCATGGGCAATGCGCATCCGAGCATCGTGCCGTACCAGGATTTTCCGACTGCCGACGGCGACATGATCGTCGCCGTCGGCAACGATGCTCAGTTCGCGCGCTTCTGCGAGGCCGTCGCGTGCCCGCAGTGGAGCACGGACGCGCGCTACGCGACCAACGAGCAACGCGTCGCGCATCGCGGTGAATTGATCGTGCAGATTCGCGCGATCACCGTCACGCGCAGCACGCGCGACTGGATCGGCGTGTTCGAGGCGGTCGGTGTTCCGTGCGGACAGATCAACGCGATCGACGAGGTATTTGCGGATCCCCAGGTCGCGGCGCGCGGTATGCGCATCGTCATGAATCACGCGCTTGCGGGCGCTTTGCCGCTGGTAGCCAACCCGATCCGCTTCTCGGAAACGCCGATCGCCTATCGCCGGCCGCCGCCGCTGCTTGGCGAGCATCGTGATGAAGTCATGCGCGAGTGGCTGAATCCGGCGGAGTAGGCGCGCGAATCATCGCGTCTCGCAGCCTGGGCAAATTCAAGGCTTGGTATAAACCACCTTGCCGTCGAAGATCGTGTAGTCGACCCTGGTTTCGAGGAGCTTTTCCGGCGAGCCCGAAAGAATGTCGCCGGAGAGCACGACGAGGTCGGCGAGCTTGCCGGTGGCGATGCTGCCCTTGATGTCTTCTTCGTGCGAAGACCAGGCCGGGTTGATCGTGTATGCCGCAATCGCTTGCTCTACCGTGATCGCCTGTTCCGGGTGGAAGGCCTTGGTATCCTTGCCGGGCGCGGCGCCTGCGTGCGGCGCTTCACGACGCGTCACCGCCATGTAGATGTTGCGCAGCGGATCGTAGGTCGCGAGGCTGGCCTTGTTGAATGGGCCGGGCAGGTCGGAGACGATGTTGAGGCGCAGGCCGTCTGCGATCATCGTGCGCCAGGCGAACGCGGACCTTGCACGTTCTGCGCCGAGGATCGCTTCGAGCTGGTCGGGATTGCGCATCATATGGTCGGGCGTGATGTCGGCGACGAGATGCAGCTTGCCCGCGCGCTCGAGATCGGCCGGCGCCGGGTACCAGACGTGGATCAGGCGATGGCGCCGCTCGCGCGGGCGGCGCGGTTCGCCGTTTGCCTTCGCCGCATCGGCATACCAGCCGACCAGCTCGTGGATCGCCTTGTCGCCGATGATATGTGTGCCGACGTCGTAGCCGGCGCGATCGGCATCGATGATCTTCTTCGCGATCGTCTCCTCGCCCATGAAGCGGTAGGCCCAGTCTCCCGGCAGCCCCATCGTGTCCTTTAGCGGCTCGAACATGAGCCCGGCATCGCCGAACGCCTTGAGCGCGCCGTAGCGCACGAGCGCATCGCCCGAACCGGGGCGGATGCCGGCTCCGGCAAGTTCGTTCCAGCAGTCCAGCGGCAAAAACGCATAGACGCGCAGGCTGAGCTGGCTGCGCTTCTTCAGTTCCTCGAAGATCATGCGGTCCGAATAGCTGCGCTCGACATAGGTCGGATAGATCTGGCGCTGCGAGATGTCCTCGTCGCGGGTGATGTCGGCGATCGAGGTGATGCCGACCGCGTTGAGCTGTGCCTCGACGCCACGCGCGCCGATCAGTTTCTGCTCGCGCGTGGCCGGCGGCATGAGTTTCTCCATCGCCTCGCCGGCGCTGCCGTAGAGCATGCCGGTGAGCGCGCCGGTCTTCGCATCGCGGCCGTACTTGCCGTTGCGCGGATCGGGCGTCTTTGCCGTGATGCGTGCGAGCCGCAGTGCCTCGCTGTTGGCGAACCAGGCGCGGTCGTAGCGGCGCAGCAGCACCGGGTGATCCGGAGTCAGCGTGTCGACCGCGCCAAGATCGGGTTCGAACGAGGCGAAATCGGCAGCGCTGCCGTTCTTCGCATTCGCGCCCGCGGCAAAGTCGCTCCAGTCGCCACCCGTGATCCAGATGCCGGCCGGCACGCGTGCGACGACTTCGGCCAGGCGCTGCATCAGCAGTTCGCGCGAGTTCACGTCGATCAGGCGCACCTGGAAGAACCAGTCCGCCGCGTTCTCGAAATGCGTGTGCGCGTCGTTGAAACCAGGCAACACGAGCCGGCCGTTGAGGTCGATCGCGCGCGTGTCCGCGCCGCGCAGCGCGAGCACTTCGGCATCGCTGCCGACCTTGACGATTCGGTTGCCGGCGACCGCGACGGCTTGTGCCACCGGCTGCTTCGCCTCGACCGTCCACACTTTGCCGTTGTACAGGATGAGGTCGGCTGGCGTCGCGGCCAGTGCCCCAATATTTGCCAGTAGCAACGAGACGATGGCGAGGCAACGCATCCGCGTTTGTGACTTCATGGGTGACTCCATCAGCGCGATTCGATTGAAGCGCGTCGCTGCTCCAAAGAGCAGCTTGCAGCTCAGGCATGCAGCGGTTGTATGTGAGAATCGATCTGCAAGACAGTTTGCAATCCGTCTAGATTGTACTAATGTCTATCATAATGCAATTGTATGCAACTGCAGATCGGGCGTCCCATTGCGGCGCCACGATCCATGGGAACGGATGTCCTGCCGCCCCTGCCTATCGATCTTGAGGAGAGCTCCTTGCGCTACGTCCGCATGCCCATCGAAGTCGAGTCGCCGGAGGAATACGGCTACGCACGCATCCGCTCCAACCTGTCGGAAAGCTCGGTTGCCGACCGCAAGCTATCCGCTCTTGGCCTGACGATCCCCGATCTGACCCTGCTCTACGGCGAGCATCGCGGGCGCGAACGCCTGCGTTCGCTGATCGCGGCGCAGGGCGAGGGGATAGGGCACGACGACGTGCTGATCACGACCGGAGCGGCCGGAGCGTTGTTCATCATTGCTACCGCTTTGCTCGGTCCGCGCGATCATTTGATCGTGGTCCGTCCCAACTACGCGACGAACCTGGAAACGCCGCGCGCCATCGGCTGCGCGACGACGCATATCGATCTTAACTTCGAAACCGGCTTTCGCATCGACCTCGAGCGGATCGCGGCCAGTTTCACGCCGACAACGAAGATTCTCAGCGTGACCTGCCCGCACAATCCGACCGGCGTCATGTGCAGCGAAGCGGAGTTGCGCACCCTGGCCGAGCTTGCGCGCAGCAACGGTTGCTGTCTGCTCGTCGACGAGACTTATCGCGACCTGGCGCTCGATCGCGCGCTGCCGCCGGCAGCTTCGTTCGGCGATCACGTGATCGGCGTGGCATCGCTGTCGAAGGCCTATGGCGTGCCCGGCATTCGCCTCGGCTGGATCGCGACGACGAACGCGAAGCTGCAGGAAACATTCCTCGCCGCGAAGGAGCAGATCAGCATCTGCGGCAGCGTCATCGACGAATGGATCGGCGAGCAGATCATGGAGAATCGCAACGCCATTCTCGAGCCCGTGCTTGCCGAGATGCGCCGTCGGCGCCAACTCGTCGGCGACTGGATCGCGCAGGAAGAGCGGCTCGAATGGGTGCCGCCAAGCGGTGGCGTGGTCTGCTTTCCGCGTATGCGCGAGACGCCTGCGGGTGGAACGGAGGCGTTCTATCGGCGTCTTCTCGACGAGCACGGCACCTACGTTGGACCGGGCCACTGGTTCGAGATGCCCGATATCTATTTCCGGCTCGGCTACGGCTGGCCGACGGGGTCCGAACTGGAGGCCGGCCTCGACGGAATATCCCGCGCGTTGCGCGGCTGAAGTCGATGCGCGTATTGCCATGCAATCTAAATTGCATTGTTTAGCTAATTAATACAATTTAGAATCCGTGAAGATGATCTCTGAGCCAGGTCGACATGTCATGACGGAATATCGCTCCGCGCGCCTTTTGTTCGGTTTGCTCGGAACCTTTCTGCTGCAATTTCCTTTTGCGGAGGCCACGGACAAGCCCGCGAACTCGGCGAAAGCAGAAGCGCCCGCATCATCGAATGCGCAGGAGCCGCCGTTCGAGTGCGAAGCACGCGTGGGCTATGATCGCGATCTGATCTTGCCCGGTTACCTGCTGCCGACCTCGGTTGGACCGCGCACCTGCATTCCGTTCACGAGCACGGCGGCGCGGCCGCCAGCGGGCTATCGCGGCGATTTCTACGTCGACGAATTCACCGACGCCAAGCTGCGCGAGCGCTGGCAACGATGCAAGGCCGACAAGGCCTGCTACGACCGCGTCTACAAGCAGGTCATGGCGCGCCATCCGCCGAATCGGGAATACAACGACAGCGATCCGCGGCATCGCTTCCTGCTCGGCAAGGTCGAGGAGAAGGGCGCAGACACCGATCTGAAATCGGTTCGTCGCCCGGGATTCTTCGCCGCTGCGCCCTACAACGAACCGATCGCCAGCGCCGATGAGCAAACCTGGGTCGTCGAATTCAGCGCGCCGGTGGAACCGTACGAGCGCCTGCACAAGAACCTAATCGCCGACATCAAGCTGCGCGGCTGGTATATCCGCGGCGCCGGCGTCGACAACGGCAAGCGCGGCAAGGTGCGCGCGCTGGTCGTCATGAGCGGCGGCGGCGGCGACCGCATCACCGCGATCGACGACCCGTCCGACAGTTTGTATTCGATCGATCCGAAGACAGGCGAAAGCGTCCTCAACAGTTTCCCGAACCAGACCACGGGCGCGAAGGGGCAGGCTGCATGGCGGCGCGTGCAGGACAGCCTGCATCGTGCCGGCTTCGATGTGCTCGCATTCGATCGGCGCGGCATCGGCATCTCCGGCGGCTACAGCGACACGAATACGCTGCAGCAGGGCCGCGACCTGTTGAACATCGTCGCCAGCCTGCGTACCGGCGCGGGTCTGCGCGCGCTGTCGCCGCGCGGCGAAACCATCCGAGGCCGACTTGCGGCGACAGCGATCCGTGGCGTAACGCCCGATACGGGTTTGCCGGTGCTGCTGCTCGGCAATTCGCGCGGCACGATGGCGACTTCGTGGGCGATGACGATGAATTTCGACAAAGATTGCAGCTATGACCTGGCGCAGATCGCGTGCCGGGCGCCAGTCGGCGACCGCACGATCAAGGGCGCGATCCTCGTTGCCGAATTCTCGGCTGGCGCCGGCCACGTCCCCGCGCAGACTACGGCAGTCGACGACGGCCGCGGCCCGGGACGCGATCGCGGCCTGTTCATCGGTGGCATCGAGGTCGAGCACAACATCGTGTTCTTTCCGAGCTCGGCGCCGCTCGCCGGTATCGCCAAATGGCCGAACGCGTTCTTCGCGCGTGGTCTGTGGTGCTATGCGAGCGGGCTCGAGGGCACGATCGATGCGTACAACCGGGTGAAGGGACTGAAGGATATCGTCGTCGTGCGCGGCCCGCATCCGTACGAGACCTGGCCCGAGCAAGAACAGCAGCGCATGCAGCAGCGCATGATCGCCTACGCGCAGGCCGTCGTGCTCGGCCGCAAGACCATCGAAGGACGCCGCACCTGGTCGAACATGAAGGAGTTGGTCGCCACGACGAGCGACGTGTGGGAAGCTTCGACGCGCCCGACCGTGAAGCCCTGAGCTCACCCCGGCCGCCCGCGACCGACCTGCGGCCGATCGCGGGCGAGTGTTGTTACGCAGCCTTGCCGATTGCGGGTGTCAGTTCGCGCAGGCCACCGGCGATGATGTCGAGGCCTTCGTCGACCAGCCCGGTCGATGCGGTCAGCGGCACGAGGATGCGGATCACGTTGCCGAACATGCCGCAGGCGAGCAGGATCAGTCCATGTTGCAGCGAATACCTGACCAACTTCGCGGCCAGATCGGCGTCTGGTTTGCCGTCGGCGGTGAACAACTCGAACGCGACCATCGCGCCGAGACCGCGCACGTCGACGATCGCGGAGAATTGCTTCTGCAGCGCATGCAGTCGCGTCGTCAGATATTCGCCGAGCGTGCGTGCCTGTTCGAGCAGGCTCTCTTCCTCGAACGCGCGGATCACGGCGAGCGCCGCCGCACAGGCGAGCGGACTGCCCGCGTAGGTGCCGCCGAGTCCGCCCGGCAGCGGCGCATCCATCACCTCGGCGCGGCCGACCACGGCGGACAGGGGGATGCCGCCGGCGAGTGACTTCGCCGTCGTGATCAGGTCAGGCGCGATACCCGAGTGTTCGATCGCGAACCATTTGCCCGTGCGTCCGGCGCCGGTCTGGATCTCGTCGGCGATCAGCAGGATGCCGTGCTTGTCGCATAGCGCGCGCAGCCAGCGCAGGAATTCGAACGGCGCGACGTAGAAGCCGCCTTCACCTTGGATCGGCTCGATCGCGATCGCGGCAACGCGCGAAGGTTCGACGTCGTTGAGGAAAATCGTTTCGAGCGAGGCTTTCGCATCCTCGATCGACACGCCGTGCAGCGCATTCGGGAAACGCGCGTGGAACACTTCGCCCGGGAACGGGCCGAAGCCGAGCTTGAACGGGTTGACCTTGCCGGTCATCGCCAGCGTCATCAGCGTGCGGCCGTGATAGCCGCCGGTGAACGTGATCACGGCCGAACGCCCGGTCGCGGCGCGCGCAATCTTGACCGCGTTCTCCACCGCTTCCGCACCGGTGGTCAGCAGCACCGACTTCTTGGCGAAGTCGCCCGGCGCGAGCGCGTTGAGCTTTTCGGCGACCTCGACGTAGTTGTCATGGGCGACGATCTGGAAGCAGGTATGGGTGAAGCGTGCGAGCTGCTCCTGCACCGCGGCGACTATCTGCGGGTGGCAGTGGCCCGTATTGAGTACGGCGATGCCGCCGGCGAAGTCGATGTAGCGGCGGCCTTCGATGTCCCACAGTTCGGCATTCTCTGCCCGCGCGGCGAAGATCTCGTGGGTCTGCTTGACCCCATTGGCGACGGCGGCGCGGCGGCGCTGCATCCAGTCGCGATTGCTGGCATTGGATTGCGTCATGATTTTTTTCCGGCGATTTCGTTTCGATCAGCGCGCGATCAGTTCGTCGGCGACGACCGGTTGCTTTTCGTTGCGCACGCTGTGCTTGTTGTCGGCAATCGCTTTCCATTCGGGGTTCTGCTTCAGGCGCTCGCGCACCTTGGCTACGGTCACGTCACGCGAGCCGAGACCGTCCTCGTCGGCATACTCGAACACGAACATCGCGCTCCACGGCCGGCCGGCCGGATAGCGCGAGAGATAAAAGCCGTAGCCCGACAGCACCTTCTCGTCGGCCCAGCCGTCGGCCTGCGGCAGCACGTAGGCGTCAACGTATTTTATGTAGTCGCTCACCGAAACGAGATAATCGTAGGGAATCATCAGGTAGACCGGCGGCTTGCCGCCCTTCGCCGGCGTCGACTTGCTGCGCATGAGATCGGCGACCGTGGTATGCACCGCCGTGGTCAACGCGACCGCCGCCTCGCCGAGGCCGGCCGGGTGGTTTGCCTCGATCCGCGTCCAGCGCGCGGTGCCGTTTTCGGCGGCAAGCGTGACATTGGCGAACATGTCCCAATTGTCCGAGTCGATGTAGCGGTTGAAATAGACGTGGTAGTCGGCGATCGCACCCTCGCGCTTCCACTGGGCGAAGTCCTTGAGGCCGATGCTCAGCATGTAGTTGCGCAGCTTTTCACGGTTCGCCGGCGTGGTGTGGTAGGCGATCAGCAGGCTGCGCGGACCGCTCGTGCGCGGATCGGAATCGGCTGCGCGGGCGGGGTTGTGCGCGAGGAGCAGGAGCAGGACGGCTGCGGTAAAAAAGTATATTTTTTCGAACGCGGAGTTCATGGGTTCTTTCCGAGATGAGAAAGGTGAGGGCAAAGACAAATCGAATCCCCGGTGACAAGCTTCGCTTGCCGCCGAAGATCCTCTTTGTTTAGGGCTTCAGGTATTTGCCGAGGAAATCGAAGCTGCGCTGCAGCGCGTCGCGCTGCTCGGGCGTGTCGCCGTCCATGAAGATGTGGCCGCCGGGTGCGTTGTCGTAAGTCTTGGACTCGAACACCTTGCCCTTGGATTTGAGCACGTCGAGCAGCCGGCCGGTGTGCAGGTCGTACGGCGCGATCTTGTCGCCCTTGGTCGCGAGCACGAGCAGCGGCGCCTGAATCTTGTCGACGTGGTTGATCGGCGAGACGTCCATGTAGGCGCCCAGGTTCTCGTTCGGCAGCTTGCCCTTGAAGTAGGCGCTTTCCTTGGCCACTTCGTTGCGGCGGTAGTCTGGCTTGTAGGCCATGTAGGCGACGAAGTCGGCGAGGCCGACGATGTCGATCGCAGCCTTGAACAGCGCCGGCTCCTTCTCGATCGCGAGCAGCGTGACCATGCCGCCGCGACTCTGGCCGAAGATGGCGAGGCGCGCCGGATCGACGTAGTCGAGGCCGGAGAAATAATGCGCTGCGGCGAGCACGTCAGCCGTATCGGTGATGCCGTATTCGTTGACGTAGTGGTTGGCGCCGTAGCCGCGGCTGCCGCGATATTCGGGGAAGATCACGACATAACCCTTGGTCACGGCCAGGTCGATGAGTTGGAACCAGCGCCAGTCGAAGCGCTCGTGGAAACCGCCGTGGACCATGACAATGGCGGGATATTTCTTCCCGGCTTCGGGCTTGAGCGGCGTGAACACGTAGCCAGGGATCAGCGTGCCGTCGGCACTCGCGTAGGCGACGCGTTTCAGTTTCACCCGATCGCCGAATTCCTGCATGAAGGTCAGGGTGACGATGCGTTGTTCCTGCTCGTACAGCGTCTGTGTGATCACTTCGACTTTCGTGTCGATGTCGTCGGAATCGAGGTTGATGAACTTGTCGAGGTCGCCCTCTTTGGCTGCCTTCTTCTCAACGGTTTTTTTATCAGCTGCCTTGGCATCCGCGGCGCAGGCATGGCCGCAGGCCAACGCGGTACCTAGGACGAGTGCGCAGCATGCGGCAGCAAATCGGAATGTTTTCATCGTGTTTTCCTCCCCGAATCGGATCGTCTGGCGGAATCCGGTGCCGAGCCTGACACCGAATCCTGTCTGAAACCTGAAAATGTCGCAGCCGCGGCAGCGGCCGACGTTGGGCCGATGCGGCGCACGTTCCACAGGCGTTCGCGGCCGATGCCCCAGGGTCGGAAGCCATCGAGTTCGCGCTTGATCGCAACGACGTCGGCCGGGCAGAACAGCACGACCAGCGGCGTGTCCTCGAGCATCAGCGCATGCATCTTGTCGAACAGCGCCTGGCGCTCGGCGCGATCGGCGCTTGCGCCGGCATCGGCGAGCAGGGCGATGGCCTGCGCATCATCCCAGACCTTGCGTTTGCTTTTGCTCTTGTCACCAAGCATCGCGTCGTAGCCGAGGTAGGGATCGGTGCGCGCGGAATAGCCGTACGACATGAGTTGATAGTTGCCGCTCATGTAGCGTTCGAGCTGAGTCGCCCACTCGGTGACTTCGAGCTCGAGGCGGATGCCGGCCTCACGTGCCATCGATTGGATCATGATCGACTGGTCGTACATGTCCGGATAGCGGCGGTTGGTGACGAGCTTGATCTTCTCGCCGTGATAGCTCGATTCGGCGAGCAGTTGTTTGGCGCGTGCCAGGTTGTAGTCGTAGCCCCGTTTCTGTGCGGCGGAGAAATACGGGCTCGTCACCGGCACCATCGATGCGCTGGCGACGCCCGTGCCGCCGGAGGCGATCTCGGCGATCGCGCTGGTGTCGAGCGCGGTCGCGAGCGCGCGGCGGAATTTCGGGTCCGCGAGCACGGGGTCGCGCGTCTGCATCAGCAGCGCATTGACCGTGAGCAGCGGCGCGCTCTTCAGCGTGACATGCGGCAGTTTGCGGATCTGCGCGAATTCGGACACCTGCACGATCGGCAGCACATCGATCTGGCCTTTGATCAGCGCGACGCGGCGCGCGGCGTCGTCGCGGATGAACAGCCAGCGCACCTTCTGCGCGTAGGCGGTCTTGCCGCCCGTGTAGCCATCGGGTGGGCCGCCGCGCGAGGCGTAGCCGGTGAACGCAGTGAGTTCGATGTATTCGCCGCGCCGCCAAGTTTCCAGCTGGTAGGGGCCGGTGCCGATCGGCGTTTTCCACGATCCGTCGGCGTTGACCGAGTCGCGGTGGACGATGCCGCTTGCGCCGCAGGGCAGCGCAGCCATCTGCGTCAGCAGCAGCGGCGCGGCGCGATTGAGCTTGAACACCACGCTGTGCGCGTCTGCCGCTTGCACCGATTCGATTTTCAGTCCGCGGCTGCCGTCGAAGTCGGCCAGGCAAGTCCACAGCGTCTTCGGGTCCAGGTAGCGGCGCCAGCTCCAGACCACATCGTCGGCAGCCAGCACAGCGCCATTGTGAAAGCGGATGCCGTCGCGCAGGCGGAACGTATAGGTCCTGCCGTCGGCGGAGACGTCGATGCTTTGCGCAAGCAGCGGGGCGGGCGTCCCGTCCTCGCGGTAACCGACGAGCCCTTCGACGATATGCATCATCACCGAATCGGTGTTCGCGTCGCGGTTGACGCCGGGGTTGGTCGTGCGGATGTCGGCGTTCATCGCAACGACGATCGTGCCTTCGGGCTTCACGTCCTGTGCCGATGCGCGCGTCGAGACGAGCAAGCACAAGGCGAACAGCAGGGTTGGCAAGGGGCGCATGGCGGATTCGCTGGACGGACCTAGGGCCTGTGAAAAAAGTCACTCGACTCCAGAATGAGCCGATATTGTATTAGATGCTAATAAAATGCAATACAATGCTCCACAGCGGCAGCCTGACGCGTGCGCCGCCGCGCACGTGCCGTGCGGCGCGCAAGTTATACTCGCAAGCAGCCAGTCCATGACCAGCCGAAGGATGCCGCCGGATGCGGGAAGAGCCAGCTCCCCAACCCAGTTCGCTGCAGATCGAGATCGCCAACCAGATAATGGAGACGATCCGCAACGGCAGCGTCGGTCCCGGCGATCACCTTACCGAAGCGGCGTTGGCCAGGCGCTACGGCGTATCGCGTTCGCCCGTGCGCGCTGCGTTGAAGATGCTGCAGGATCGCGGCTATCTCGAAGCGCGCGCGAACGCCGGCGTATTTGTATCCAAGCGCGCGCCGCGCATGCGCATGACCGCGCTGGAGAACCCGAATCCGACCGCCGACGATCTGTACCACGCGATCATCACCGAGCGCGCCGGCGGCAAGCTGCCCAAGGCGCTGTCCGAGACCGAACTGATGGCGCGCTACGGCGCGCCGAAAAGCGTGCTGATGCACGCGCTGCTGCGGCTCACGCGCGAAGGCCTGATCCGGCGCCGACGCGGCCATGGTTGGCAGTTCCTGCCCGCGCTCGATTCCGAGGAAGCGCTGTACGAAGCGTATCGTTTCCGCATGGTCATCGAATGCGCCGCGCTGCGCGAGCCGACGTTCAAGGTCGTGCCTGAGGAACTTGCCGCGGCGCGCCGCCGCTACGAGGATTTCCTCGCGCGCAGCCCGCGCGCGCAAACTTCTTCGGCGTTCTTCGCGATGAATTCCGCGTTCCACGAGATGCTGATGCGCTTCTCCGGCAACCGCTTCATCCTGCAGGCAATGCAGCAGCAGAACCAGCTGCGCCGCTTCGAGGAGTTTTCCAGCTACTCCGGCCCGAACCGTAACGTGATCGAGTCGTGCAAGCGCCTGCTGCAGATCATCGCTGCGATCGAGGCCGGTGACAATATCTTCGCCGAAGCGTTGATGCTGCATCATCTCAAGATTGCTTGCGCACTTTCGATCGGCCGGCGCCAGGCGCCGGCCGCGATTGCGCGCGACGCCGAACTCCCGGCCCCCTGATTCCCCCTGCTGTGCTGCGGTTGCGGCGTGCCTGCCGGCTGGCAGACGCGTGGTTGCGCTTTTGGCGTCGCCGCTATGGGCTTGTGTTTGTTTCTATAAATTGTATTTTCAGTCGAAAAATGCAATCATGCGACTCACAACTCTTCCCGGCTCGCGAACTCCACAATGAATTCCCCCGCGAACAAAGCTGTCGATCCCGCAGGCACGCGGGCTTATTGGATGCCGTTCACGTCTAACCGCCGCTTCAAGGGCGATCCGATCCTGTTCGAGCGTGCGCAGGGCATGTACTACTACACGCCGTCGGGCGAGAAAATGCTCGATGCGATGGCGGGTCTCTGGTGCGTCAATGCCGGCCACGCGCATCCCTACATCACGCAGGCGATTGCGAAGCAGGCGGCCGAGCTCGACTACGCGCCCTCGTTCCAGTATGGCCACCCGCGCGCATTCGAACTCGCTGAGCGCCTCGTCGCGCTTGCGCCGCAGGGGTTCGAACAGGTGTTCTTCACCAATTCGGGTTCGGAGGCGGTCGACACCGCGCTGAAGATCGCGCTGGCCTTTCACCATGCCAAAGGCCACGTCGGGCGAACGCGCTTGATCGGACGCGAGCGCGGTTACCATGGCGTCGGCTTCGGTGGCATCTCGGTCGGCGGCCATGCCGGCCATCGCAAGCCGTTCGGCAACCTGCTCGCGAGCGTGGATCACCTGCCGCATACGTACAACCGGGAAGAGACCGCGTTCACGCGAGGGCAGCCGTCGTGGGGCGCGCATCTGGCCGACGATCTCGTTCGTCTCGTGCAGCTCCACGACGCGTCGACGATCGCCGCGGTGATCGTCGAACCCGTGGCGGGTTCGACCGGCGTCTTGCTTCCGCCGCTCGATTATCTACGCCGGTTGCGCGAGATCTGCGACCGGTACGGCATCCTGCTGATCTTCGACGAGGTGATCACCGCGTTCGGCCGGCTTGGCCACGCGTTCGCCGCGGACAAGTTCGGCGTCGTGCCCGACATGATCACTTGCGCGAAAGGCCTGACCAACGGTTGCGTGCCGATGGGTGCCGTGCTCGTGCGCGGCAGCGTATATGAGGCGCTGATGCAGGGGCCGGTGTCCGCGATCGAGTTGCCGCACGGTTACACCTATTCCGGACATCCGCTGGCCTGCGCTGCAGGGTTGGCCACGCTTGACGTTTACGCTCAGGAAGGCCTGTTCGAGCGTGCGGCGGCCATCGCGCCGGCGTTCGCTGAAGCGGTGCATTCGCTGCAAGGTCTGCCGCACGTCGTCGATATTCGCTGCATCGGGCTGATGGCCGCGATCGACTTCGAACCGGTTCCCGGCAAACCGGGCGCACGTTCCTACGCCTGCCATCGCGCCTGTCTCGAGCAGGGCGTCGCGATTCGCATGGCTGGCGAGGGCATCGTGCTGTCGCCGCCGCTGATCATCGAGCCGGAGCACATCGACCAGCTCGTCGCGGCGCTGCGACGTGCAATTTTGCAGCTCGACTGAAGTCGCCCGGCGTCTTGCGTCAGGTACTTGTCAGTACGCTTTTTTTAATCTCCCTTTCAGGTTCGTGCCGCAGACTCGCGGCGCAATCCAGAGAGATGACATGAAAGGTCTGATCGCCCTCCTGTTCTGTCTATTCAACGTCGCAGCCGCGGCTCCCGCTTTGTCGGCGCCGCGCGAGCGCATCGTCCTGCTCGTCGACGAGGTCCGGCAGATCCGCTCGTTTCCGGTGCTGATCGCGGAACAGCTCGGCTATTTCCGCGACGAGGGCGTCGATGTGACCGTGATGAACGTCCGCAACGAAGAGCCGTACATGGACATGCTCATGGACGGCCGCGTCGACGCGATCATGGCTTACTACCACCACAACATCGTGCAGCGTGCCGCAGGCAAGGAGATCGAGGCCGTGGTCACGCTCGGCGTGACGCCGGGCATGCGCGTGCTTGTCGCCAATTCGGCGCGCGACAAGTACAAAAAGCCTGCCGACCTTAAAGGCAGCCGCGTCATTTCCGGCGGCGCCGGTTCTGCGAAGACGACGATCGCGAATTACCTCGTGCTCGCCGGCGGCCACAAGCTCGACGAGTACACACGCACCGGCACCGAAGGCAAGGACGCGAACGCACAGTTGCTGCGCGAGGGCAAGGCCGACCTCGTCGTCGCGCCGACACCGGACGGATTCTTCTACGAAGGGCAGGGCGCCGCCACCCAGTTCGCCGACCTGACCACGCTCGACGGCACGCGCAAGGCGCTCGGCGCGCCGTTCCCGTCGAACACGATCTTCATGACCAGCGCAAAGGTGAAGGAGAAGCCCGAGATCGCACAGCATCTTGCCAATGCCTTCGTGCGCACGCTCAAGTTCATCAACACGCACACGCCGGAGGAAATCATGGAAAAGATACCGCCCGACGTGCGCAAGCAATACGGCGACGATTACCTCAGGGTGCTCAAGGAACAGATCCCGATGTTCGCCAACGACGGCCGCATGCCCGAAGACGGCGCGGTCGGCGAGTGGCGCGTGCTCACCGAGGCTAATCCCAAGTACAAGGCGGTCGACGTGAAGCAGACCTACACCAACGTCTTCGTCGACAAGGCGCTCAAGGCGCAGCATTGACGGTGGCGATACGATGATCGCACTGCGCCGTGTATTGCGTCCCGTCCATCGCTGGGTCGGTCTGAGCGTCGGCTTCGTGATCATGTGGATGGCGCTCACTGGCAGCATGCTCGTGTGGCGCAAACAATTGGAAACGCCTCTCGACCGCGATCTGCTCAGCGTGCCGACCTGCGCCGCGCGCGTTTCACTCGATGCGCTGACCGCGAACGCGGTCAAGACGTATCCGAAAGGCAAGCTCGACTACATCCGCCTGATTGCCGGCGAGCCCGGTGAGGCGCGCATGCCGGCGGCGATGATCCGCTTCACCGATCAGATGTTCGTCTATCTGAACCCGTGCACCGGCGAAGTGCTCGGCCAGCGCGGACGTTATAGCGGTCCGTTCGGCATGCTCGAGCAGCTGCATCGTTTCCGCTTCGTGCCGAACGGCAATCTCGTCGTCGGCAGCAGCGCGATCATGTTCGGACTCGTGCTCGTCATCGGCGGCCTCGTGCTCTGGTGGCCCGGTACTTGGCGCGGTGCGCGACGCGCTCTCGCGCTGCGCACACCACGCGCGCGCGGAGCGGAGCGCCATATTGCATTGCATAAAACGGTCGGACCGTACGCGGCCGCAATCGTGCTTCTGCTCGTGCTGACCGGATTGCCGCAGTCCTTCGACTGGTATCGCAACGCGGTCTACCGGCTGACCGGCTCGCCGCTGCCGGAACATCCGCCGGCCTCGCACGAAGTCGCGCCAGGCACGCAACGGTTGCCGATGCAAGCGATCTGGCAAAAGGTGCAGGCGCTCGATGCGCAGACGCACGAGGTGCTGCTGCATTTTCCGCTGCGCGCCGAAGATCCGGTCGAAATCTACGCGATCGACCTCGATGCGCCGCACCCGAACGCGCGCACGTTGATCGCGCTCGACGCCTACACGGGCGACACCCTGAGCTTTACGCCCTACACCGCGAGCAGCCTCGGCCATCGGCTGTATTTCTGGACGCTGTCGATCCACACCGGTTACGTCGGCGGCTGGGTCGGACAGGCGCTGCTGTTGTTCGGCGTGCTCTGCGTGCCCGTGCTCGGCTACACCGGCATACGCAGCTGGTTGCGCCGTGCGCAGCGCGATCCGTCGCGGCTGCCGCGCCAGGTGCGCATCGTGCGCAAGTCGGTCGAGGCGGCGAACATCTGCACGTTCGAGCTGGCCGATCCGGATGGCGCCGCCTTGCCTTCGTTCTCCGCCGGCGCGCACATCGACGTGCAGGTGCGCGACGGACTCGTGCGCCAGTATTCGCTGTGCAACGACCCACGCGAAACGCATCGCTACCTGATCGGCGTATTGCGCACGAACGACTCGCGTGGCGGCTCGCGCGCGATGCACGAGGAAGTCGATGAAGGCGATCTGATCCGCATCGGCGAGCCACGCAACCATTTTCCGCTCGCGCACGGGGCGGAACGCTCGCTGCTGCTCGCCGCGGGCATCGGCATCACGCCGATCCTGTGCATGGCCGAACGCCTGGCCAATACCGGGGCCGATTTCCGCTTGCACTACTGGGCACGTTCGCGCGAGCACGCGGCTTTCCTTGGGCGAATCGAACGATCGGCGTTTGCCGATCGCGCGCAGTTCCATTTCAGCCAAGGAGTGCCGGAGCGGCGGACCAACCTGGATGACGTGCTTGCGCGGCCCGATGCAGGAACGCACTTGTACGTCTGCGGGCCGACACGCTTCATGGACGCAGCGCTGCTCGCCGCGAACCGCGCCGGATGGAAAGAGCAGAACCTTCATCGCGAATATTTTTCCGCCGACCTGCTGCGCTCGGCGAACGACACCGACTTCGTCGTCAAGCTCGCAAGCTCGGGCAAGAGCTATTCGGTCGGCAAGAACGCGAGCGTGCTCGAGGTGCTCGCCGCGAATGGCATCGTGCTGCCGCGCTCCTGCGAGCAGGGCGTCTGCGGCACTTGTCTCACCGGCGTGATCGCCGGCGAACCGGACCACCGCGATCGCATCCTCACCGCGGAAGAGCGCGCGCGCAACGACCGCTTCACGCCGTGCTGTTCGCGCGCGCGCAGCGCCACTCTCGTTCTGGACCTGTGAACTACATGAAGAAGTCACCGTACCGTTCAAAAAAAGTATCGTGCCTGCGCGCCGGTCTGTGCGCCGCGCTCGCGCTCGTCGCCGCGAGTGCGCGTGCCGAGCTCGAGGACGAGATCCAGGTGTATACCGACGATATCAACAAACCCGGCCAGTTCGGCCTGGAGCTGCACGTCAACACCACGCCCGACGGGCGTTCGCAAGCCGATTATCCCGGCGAGGTCACGCCCGAGCATGGCACGCGCCTGACTGCGGAGTTTTCCTACGGCCTCAGTGACACGTTTGAGGCCGGGCTGTACCTGCCGACGAACTTCGAGTCGAACGGTCATGGCGATCTGGCCGGTTACAAGCTTCGTCTGAAGTGGATGCCGTTGAAGGCGCCGGAAGGCGGCGGCGCGTTCGCCGGTGTGAACTTCGAATGGGGTAACCTGCAGCAGCGCTATTCGCAGTCGCGCCAGGCGGCCGAGGTACGCACGATCTTCGGCTGGCGCAACGAGGACTGGCTCGTCTCGGTCAACCCGACCTTCGGCTTCGATCTCTCGCCCGGCTTCGATCGCGGCAATCCAAACTTCGACGTCGGCATCAAAGTTGGGCGCAAGGTCGCCGACGGCGTGATGCTCGGCGGCGAGTACTACGCTGACTTCGGCGGCGTGAAGCACTTCAGTCCATGGAACGAACAGAACCACACGTTGTACGTCACCGCCGATGTCGACAAGGGTCCGCTGCCGTTCAACATCGGCATCGGCCGCGGCCTCAGCCCAGCCGCAGACAATTGGACAGTGAAGGCAATTTTCGAAGTGCCGATCTGAGCCGGCTTATTCGAGCTTTGCGAGTTCTTCCCGCACTTCGCCCGCGTTCAGCGGGAAGTAGCCGGAATACGGAATCGGCGACTGGCCTTGCCGGCTCAGCACGTAGCGCAGGAATTCCCTGATCGGCGCGGGCAGAGGCTGGTCCGGTGTACGGCGCAAGCGGATGTACATGTAGCGCGTCAACGGATAGCGGCCGCTCGATGTGGTCTCGGCATTGATCTCGATCGCCGCGCCGTTCGCATCGCGCGCGACCGGCACGGCGCGCAGGCCGGGGCCGCCTTCCTCGAGGCCGCCGAAGCCTAGCGCGCCGGGTTCGGTCGCAATCGCCTGCGCCGTGTCGGCAATAGAAGCCTGATGCACGCTTTCGCTCCACTCGCCGCCGTGCAGCACCATGAACTGCATCGACATCGCATTCGGCGCGACCAGCGGCGGCGCATCGAGCGTGATTGGTCTGTCGGCCCATTCACCGGCGAGGCCGAGCTGGCCCCAGCGTGTGATCGTCGGATTCTTGCCGAACGCGGCCTTGAGTTGCGCCAGCGTGATCTGCTTGAGCGGATTCTTCGCGTTGACGAAGATCGCCTGCGCTGTCGTGCGCTGCGGCGTGTTGAAACCGCCGCGCGCGACACGGATCTCGAACAGCTTTTCGCCGTCATGCAAGTTGGCGAACGCGGCGGCTTCGTCAGGCCAGAGCTCGCGGCCCATCGGCGCGAGATCGGTCATGCCGACTATGAGCGCGTTGAAGCCGTTGAGCGTGCCCAGATGCTCCCAAGGATCGCCCTTGCGCACGCCGGGCTGCAGCGCGTGGAAATCGTGCATCCAGCGCTCCATTAACGACTTCATGCCGTCGCTGCCGACGCTGCAGATATCGCCGCGCAACGGCGCGCCCGCCTTGTAGACCGGCAGTGCGGGATCGAGCTTGGCGACATAGCCGGCGATCTTTGCCAGTTCCTGCTTGATGTCATCCGCTGCAAGCGATTCGAATCCGGGGGTCCGGGCGACGATTTTTTGTCCTTCCGCACTGAGCGCGAAGCGCACGAATTCGGTCACGGCCGGCATGGGAGGCGTGTCCGGGCGCTTGTTGAAAGCGAGGAACACCGGCTTGCCCTCGCGCGAGGCGACGCGCACAGTCAGCGGCGCCTTCATCATGTCGCCGGCGAATTGGTGCACGTAGGGCGCTATTTCTTCCTTCTCGAACGAACGCGTGATCGGCGCGAGGTCCGCCTGCTCGAACATCAACGCCCCGATCGCGGCCGCATCGCCGACGTGCTGCCACCGCGCGCCGCGCGCTATTTCCGGATGCTGCGCGTGCAGCGCCTGCATCCAGGCATCCATCAGCGGGCCCATCGTGGCGGCGCCGATGCTGTTTATCGCGACTGTATCGGATGCCGCCGTTGCAGATGGAGCATGAACAGCGCCGGTCGAGACCGCCAACGTCGCCAAAAAAACACGAAAGCGCGATTCACGGCGAATGCTCACGGGTCGATTTCCCCAAGCGTGGAGGCATCGCCGATGCGCGACTGGATCTCGTCGCGCAAAGCGACGGCCTTTGTTTCCAACACTTTCTTGTCGTCGCCGTCGCTGTAGGCATAGCCGACATTCATCGTGCCGATTGCGCTGCCGCTGCGATCGCGCAGCGCCAGATCCGCGCCGAAACGCTTGCCGTTGGAATACAGGCCGGTGATCGGCGCGCGTGCATCGAGCACCTTCATGTCGTCGCCGTCGGCGGCTTTGCCGTGGCGGCCGAAGGTCGAGCCGAGCAGGATCAATTCATTCTGCGGCGGACCTTTCGCGCGCAGCGCGAGCACGGTCACCTCGGGATGGCGTCGCAACGCTTCCTCGATCAGCGTCTGTGCGCGCGAGCGCGTTGTTGCCGAAGCCACATAGGGGAACGGCTCGGTCAGATTGGCGAGACTGAGCAGGCGTCGTGCGAGCGCATCGCGGATCGCTCTCGCATTCTTCTCGAGCGCGGCGCGATGGGTTCCGGCCGTTGCCACGAAGACCAAGTCGAGCGCGCCTATCGTCTGCCCGCCGACGTCGTGCAATGGCAGTTCGATTTCGGCACGCTGGTTCGCGGCGCGTTCGATGAAACGCGGTTTGTCCGTGGAGACGACCTCGATATCGGCGGCTTCGGCGGGCTTGCCGATGCGGCCGAGCGTCGAGGCGACGACGATACTCGCGGATGTCTTCGGCGGCGTCGCATAGATCGTCAGCGCGCGCAGATCGTGATGCTCGGCGAGTGCACGTTCGACGAGCTCTTGCGCATAGACCTTGACCGGAATAGGCGCCTGCGCCTGCACTGGTTCTGCGGCGAATGCGACAAGCAATGCCGCGAAGAAAACCGGCCGCGGCAACGCTCGCGGTTTGCTGCAGTTCGTCATGTTCCTTCTCCGTGCCCGATGTCGCAGGCCTGTGAATGTCCGCCGTTGCCCGCTTGCGCGACAAGCCCAGGCTGGCCGCGAGACCCTAGCCGGCCAACCTGTCGACAAGGTGAAAACTCCCTTAATGCGCTTTCAGGCCCGCGTGCCAGGGCCGGAAGGGATGCATCGCGCAGGCTGAAAAATTTTTTAGGATCGCGACAGGAAGCGTACAGAGTCACCGCTTACATTGCGTCCACGCTTCCAGTGTGCGGATGCGACAAATCCATCAAAGAGAGGGAGGTTTTCGTGAACAAGCGATTCAAATCGGCTCTTGCCGCAGCCTTGGTGAGTGTGGCGGTATTCGGCAGTGCCTCCGCTCTGGCCGCCGAGAAGAACTGGACGCCGCCGGCGCACAAGATCCTGGGCCAGAAGCTGTCCGACGAAACAATGGCCGCGCATCCGGAACTGCTCAGCATCACCTTGCACGGCGTGCCGCCCGGCAAGACGGATGCCTACACGATGTTCGCCGGTTCCTATCCGGACCGCATAGGCAATCCGGACGATCCCGATGACATCGATGTTTCCAAGAAGGGCATCACCATCGTCGATCCACGCTGGAACCGAACCAAGGACAATCCGAAGAAATTCGTGATCCTCATGCCGATGCGCGACGTCAAGGGCGACAACATCGGCCTCGTCGTGTACGCATGGAAGAACCCGCCGGCGAATGCGAACAATAGCGCCGACGAACTGGCCTACCTGAAGAAGGCGAACGATCTGCGCGACGCGCTGGCGAAGAAGATCCCGAGCTACAACGCGCTGTTCGACGAAGCCAAGTAAGAAACGACGACGGCGATCCCCGTTCCAGGGGGCCGTTCGCGGCGATGCATGGCGCCGCGGGCGGCTGCCGTGGCGCAGGCCGGACTCGCCACCGTGTGTCACGAACATGATCAGGAAGAAGAAGGGCATGAAAATCCAAATCCGTGCGCTCGTCGCCGCACTCGCGTTCACGCTGCCGACGATCGCGCTCGCCGATGGCGCAGCGCCGCTCAAGCCGCTTGGCCGCACCGACCTGCCTGGCTACGAGGGCGACTTTGACCATTTCGGTGCTGACGTCAAGGGCAATCGTTTGTTCCTCGCCGGCGAGGAAGGCGGTTCGCTCGAGGTCTTCGACCTGCACAACGGTGCGCATGTGAAAACCGTCAAGAATATGGGCGAGCCGCACGCGATCTATTACGACGCGAAGAAGGACCGCATCTTCGTCAGCAGCGCCGACGAAAGCCTGAGCAAGATCCTCGATGGCAAGACCTACGCCGTCGTCGGCACGGTCAAGCTGATTCCGGGCGCCGACGTCATGAGTTACGACGCGTCTACCAACCGCCTCTGGTTCGTCGTCGGCGGCAAGAATGCGCCGAAGAAGCTGCCGAAGGTCACCGTCGCCCAGGTCGATGCCGACACCGGCAAGACGCTCAGCGAAACCCAGTTCGATACCGATTTCACCGAGGGCATCGTCGCCGAGCAGCACGGCTCGCGCGTGTTCGTCAACGTCGCCGGTCGCAACGAGATCGCGGTGCTCGACAAGAAGACGGGTAAGGTCTTGGCTACTTGGCCGGTGAAGGAAGGACAGAATAACTCGGCGATTGATCTCGACGAAAAGAACAAACGCCTGTTCATCATCACGCGCAAGCCGTTCAAGTTCGTTGTCGTTAACACCGACGACGGACAATCGGTAGCCAGTTTCGATGCGCCCGGCCGCACCAACGGCCTGGTCTTCGATGCAGCCAACCGCCGCATCTACGCCAGTGGCGACGACTATATCGGCGTGTTCGCGCAAGAAGACGCGGATCACTACAAGGAAATCGCACGCGTGCCTTCGGAGAAAGGCGCGAAGACCTCGTATCTGGTCCCGGAACTGGGCCAGCTGTATCTGGCGGTCGGCGGTGCGAAAGATACGAAAGCCGGCCTGCTGCGCTACGCAGTGACGCCCGGCAGCGCGAAATAGGCGCCACTTCAAGACGTCCGCACTGCGCGGTCATCTGCCGGTTGAAGAACATGCCACGATCGATCAACAGTCGATCGCGGCTGTATCGTTCTCAGTTCAAGGTTTCGTTGTGCCAGGCGCGATCGTGACCGGTTGTGACGATACGATTCGTCCGCGGCCGTCGAGCGCGTTCACCCGGTAGCTGCCGGGATACAGGTACAGCCGGCTTTGCGCCGAGCCGTGGTTGGAAAGCACGCGCTGAGACATCGGCGCGTTCGGGTCGATCACGTTGAGCACGGCGCGATCAGCGGCGACCGCATCGTCGCCCTCATTCGCGTAGCGCGCCTCGAGCATGCACGGGAACTGGTCGCGGCAGAGGTCGCTGCCGACCGGGTAGGGCAGGCGCGTACCGCCGAGGCTGACCCAGCTCGGACGGTTTTCGTTTTGCGCCGTGTGCGGGAAGAACACGCTGACGTCGTACAGCTCGGGCTTCAGCGTCCACGGTTTGTTGCCGGCGTCGACGTAGACGAACGGCTGCGCCGGGTGCGCGGCCTGCATCACCGCGGCGTACCAGGGATGGTCCTGATCGGTGCGCGCATGCGGGATCATCATGGTCTGTTCCACGCAGAGCGGGTCGATGTTCGAAATCTTCTTGAAGAACTTCGCCATGCTCGAACCGCGCAGGTAGTCGCCGGATTTCTGGATGTGACCGAAGCCCGCGTTGACGACGAGGCGCGCATTCGGATCGCGCTTGAACACCTGGTCGTACAGCGATTGTGCTCCCGCGCGCTCGCGTGCGTCGCCGGTGCCGGCATCCTCGGCGTCGTAGGCGATGACGGTAAAACCGAGCCGCAGCGCGGTGCGCACCATCTCGCCGTAGATTGGCTCTTCGGTGTAGAAGCCGACCTTGGACGTGGGATAGCCGCGCTTGCGCAGTCCCTCCGCTTCCTTGAGGTACAGCGTTTCCGCGGCGAAGTGCGTGAAGCCCTGCGCGCGCAAGCGCGCGAGCAGCTGCACCGTGAGCGTGCGCGTGAGCGGCGCGCTGTGCGCTTCATTGAAAAACACCGCTTTGCGATCCTTCGCCAGTTCGAGGATCACCTCGTCCGCGGGTCGCGTGTGCCAGGCGCCCGTGAGCGGCGAGGGCGCATCGTTGGCCTGTGCCGGTTGGGCGATCGAGAATGAACGCGCGGCGCCGTCGTAATCGCCGATCCAGGTCTGGAACCACGACAGGTACTGGCCGAAAATCAAGCGGAACGCGCGCTCGTTGTTCTCGTCGTACGCGAGTTGCATGGTCACATACTGCGCGAGCAGACCGGGCTGTTTCTGCGCGCGGCGCATGATTTCCTCGGATTTGTCCGCGGCGGCGAGTTGCAGACGCCGCCATTCCGCCGGGCTCATCTCATGTTCCGTCGGCGACTCCTGGCCGCGGCGCAACAGGCCACGGCGGCCGGCTTCGGTGACCGGATCGCCTTGCGCGGACGCGATCACTGGCGCAGCAAGCGACAGACACAGCAGCAGGATTTGCAGCCTCATCTAGACGACCCCTCAGGCGGTGCGCAGCAGATTTTCGTGCAGCCGCGCCAGCGCGCGATGATACCGATCGAGCAGTTGCGAATGTTGCGCGATTTCAAGGCCGAGGTCGTTGACCAGGCCGTTTTCGAGGCTGTAACACCAGCCATGCACGGTCAGGTTCTGGCCACGCTCCCAGGCGTCCATCACCACGGTCGTCTGCGCGACGTTGACGACCTGCTCGATCACATTGAGTTCGCACAGGCGCGCATGCCGCGGCGCAAGGAGATCGATCCTGTCCAGCGCCGCCGCGTGCTTCTGCGCGACATCGCCGACGTGGCGCAGCCAGTTGTCGACCAGGCCGAGGCGTGCGCCCTCGAGCGCGGCGCGGACGCCGCCGCAACCATAGTGACCGACGACGAGGATATGTTCGACCTTGAGCACGTCGACCGCGAATTGCACGGTCGAAAGACAATTCAAGTCGGTATGCACGACCACATTGGCGACGTTGCGATGCACGAACACCTCGCCCGGGGCCATGTCGATGATCTGGTTTGCCGGCACGCGCGAATCCGAGCAGCCGATCCACAGATACTTCGGCGCCTGCTGGTCGGCGAGACGGCGGAAGAAGTCCGGATCTCGCTGGCGCAGATCGAGCGACCAGGTGCGGTTGCGTTCGAGCAGATGGGTGAGGCTGGATTTGGTCGGCTGCGATGTCGTCATGCGCGAAGCTTAGCAGGACTCCACAGCCGCTTGCCTCAATCGACGCGCAGCGTGCGCCGCTCGAACGTATTGCCCGAGGCGTCGACCGCGGACAAACGGTATTGGCCGGGGCGCAGGAACAGCAGCGCCTGCGTGCCGCTGCGCTCGACGAGGGTGCGATCGGCGGGTACGGCCTTGTCGCTCTCGGCTTTGTAGCGCGCTTCGATCAGGCAGGGCAGGTGTGCGCTGCCCAGCTCGATGTCGATTGCGACGGGTGTGCGCGTGCCGCCGAGCGCGAGCCAATCGGGACGGCCGATGATGAGCTTTGCCGGTGGCGGCAGGACGACGCTAACGTCGTAGTAGCTCGGCTCCAGACTCCATGCTGCGCCGTCGCGGCTGGCGACGAGAATGCTCGGTGCGTTGATCGCGAAACGGCGCAGCAGTTCGCGGTAGTCCGGATACTCACGCGCAGCGTCGACCGGGCGCAGCAGGGTCTGGTCTACCGTGAGCGGATCGAAACCGGTCTTGCGCTTCAGGCGCAGCGCCATCGGCTCGGCGTCGAGATAACCGGCGCGTTCATGTGCATGCGCATAGCCGGCATGCACGAGCAGCCTCGCCTCGGGCGCGGCGCGGAACACGCGCTCGACGATGTGCTGTGCCTGGTCTTCCTCACGCGTTTCCGCGTCCGCCTCGGGGCGGGAGGACTCGTAGGGTACGACGACGTAGCCCAGGGCGAGCGCCTGGCGCACGATCTCGCCGTACAGTGGTTCGCGCACGTACGTGCCGCTGGCCTGGATCGGATAGCCGCGCGCGTCGAGTTCGCGTTCGCGCTCGTCGAGTCCTTCGACGGCGAGATGGGTGTAGCCGGACGCGCGCAGCTTCGGCAGCAATTGCAGCGTCAGCAGGCGGGTCTGCGCGACGTGGTGCGCCTCGTTGACGACGACGATGCGGCGTCCGAGCGCCCGTTCGGCGATGCCGTCAGCGGCGTCGACGGCGCGATAGCGTTCGCGCTCGGGCAGCGCGGCGGGCGTGCCGCGCAGGCCGGGAGTGCCGAACGGGAAGCGGCGCACCGCAGTTTCGTAGTCGCCGAGTTCGGAGTCGTTCGCGGCGAGCACCTGGGCGATCAGGTTGCGCAGGCCGCCTTCGCTTTCGTCGTAGCGCCTGCGGTAGAATTCGTGCACGGCGAGCGGCGAGCTGAGCGAATTCGCTTCGCGCTGCAGCGCATTGAGCCGCGCGAACGTGCCGGGACCGACATGCTCGGCTGGCACGTTGCCCGTGTCTGCGGAGACCTGCGGTTTCGACACCTGCGTGCAGGCAGCCAAGGACACCGCAGCGAGGACGAATCGCGTCGCTGCGATGACGGTGCGCATCACAGCGACAGCGTGCGCCCGCCGTCGACCGGAACGTTGACGCCGTTGACGTAGCCCGCGGCGGGCGAGGCGAGGAACGCGATCACGTTGGCGATTTCCGACGCCTCCGCGAAACGGCCCAGCGGCACGCTCGCGAGCATGGTCTTGGCGATTTCCTCTTCGCTCTTGCCGGTCGTTCGGGTGCGCTCGCCGAGGATCTGGTCCAGCCGCTGCGTCTTCGTGTAGCCGGGCAGCACGTTGTTGACCGTGATGCCGTATTGGCCGAGCTCGGCCGCGAGCGTCTTCGCCCAGCTCGCCACCGCGCCGCGGATCGTGTTGGAGACGCCGAGGTTGCGGATCGGTTCCTTCACCGAGGTCGAGATCACGTTGACGATGCGTCCCCAGCCCGAGGCCTTCATGCCGGGCAGCACCGCCTGCAGCAAGACCTGGTTCGCGATCAGGTGTTGCTGGAACGCGGCGAGATATTCCTCGACACCCGCTGCCTGCGCCTGGCCGCCCGGCGGGCCGCCGCTGTTGTTGACTAGAATCTGTACGGGATTCGGCGCGGCGACCATCGCCTCGACCTTGCTGCGCAGCGCCGCGTGGTCGCCCATGTCGACGGCGATGCTCGCGTGGCGCTGATTTGCGTGCACGACGGGCATTGCCGCGAGCGCGGCTTCGAGCGCTTCGCGCGAACGAGCGAGCAAGGTGACGTCGGCGCCGAGGCGCGCGAGCTCGATCGCCGCGGCGCGGCCGATGCCCTGCGAGCCGCCGCAGACGAGCGCGTGTTTGCCGGAAAGATCGAGATCCATGGGTAGTCCGTTTGCTGCCGAGGTTCATCTCCGCGTTCGCGCGCCGGTGCGATTTCGCCTCGGCATGACCATCAATGCCGCATCGACAGCTTCTCGGTCATCAGCGGCAGCAGTTCCTCGTCGTTTTCGCCATTGGGCGGTTCGATCGAATCGAGCTCGAAGCCCATCGTCATCGCGTCGTCGTCGTCGAGGCCGTCGAAGGCACGGAACTCGGCGTCGAGCAACGCCATGTTCGCGGCATCCTCGTCGTCGTAGCGCAGCGTCTCGCCTTCGGCATTGAACACTTCGGCGACCCCGGATTCGAGCACGCGCATGCGTGCCCAGACCAGCGCATCGCCGAGCGAGGCGATCCACCATTGTTCTTCGTAGTTGTCTTCTTCGCTCATCGTGATGGCCGGTTGCGGGATGGGCGCGGTCAGTTTACACGCGTGGCGCGCCGCAGGCGCAATGCCGATGCTCGTATCAATGCGCCGACATCGCATCGCCCGCGGGTGCGCCGGCGCGGATGAACACCGCGGCGAGTGCCGCGGCGAGCAACGCAAAGACCGCGCCGACGAAGAACGCCGCGTGGTAGCCGCTGTTGATCGCGACGATTTTGTCCACGTTCGCTGCAAGCGCGTTGCCGGTTTGCGCGGCGGCGAGACTCGCGAGCACGGCCAGGCCGAGCGCGCCGCCCATCATGAAGCTCGTGTTGACCAGACCCGAGGCGACGCCCGATTCGCTCGGGTTCACATCGCTCATCGCCGCGAGTAGCACCGGGTTGAACGCCATGCCCGCGCCGAGGCCGAGCAGGAGCATGCCCGGCAGGATGTCGAGCGCGAATCCGCCGTTGACCGGCGCGCGCGCGAACAGCGCCAGGCCGAGCGCGGCGAGCGCGAGTCCGGCCACGATCGGCCAGCGGATGCCGAAGCGCAGCACGACCTTCGCCGACAGGCCGAGCGAGAATGCGGCCATGATCAGGTTCGCCGGCAGGAAAGCGAGGCCGACCTGCAGCGGGTCGTAGCCGAGCACTTGCTGCATGTACAGCGCGGAGAGGAAGAACCAGGCGAACATCGCTGCGGCCCAGAGCACGCCGATCGCGTTCGCGGTCGAGACGTTGCGCAGGCGGAACATGCCGAGCGGCATCAGCGGATGGGCGACGCGCGCTTCGATCGCGAGGAAGATCGCGAGCAGCACGACTGCGGCGCCGAGCAGGCCCAGCGTCTGCGCCGAAGCCCAGCCCGCGCTGTTGCCGTTGATGACCGCGTAGACAGCGAGCAGCATGCCCGCGGTGACGGTGATTGCACCGGACACATCCAGGCGCGGATCGGCCTTCTCGTTGTGCGTGTCGGGCAGCAGCTTGAGCGAGAACGCGATCACCGCGGCGCCGACCGGCAGGTTGACGAGAAAGATCCAGTGCCAGTTCAGCGCGTGCGTCAGCACACCGCCGAGCATGGTGCCGATGCTGCCGCCAGCCGAGGCGACGAAGCTGTACACACCCATCGCCTTGGCTCGTTCGACCGGCTCGGGAAACAGATCCATGATCAACGACAGCGCGACCGCGGCAATCACCGCGCCGGCGATGCCCTGCGCCGCGCGCGCGACGATCAGCATTTCCTGCGACTGCGCGAGCCCGCAGGCGAGCGAGGTCAGGGCAAAGCCGGCGATGCCGATCAGAAACCATTTGCGATGCCCGTAGAGATCGCCGAGGCGGCCGCCGAGCAGCAGGAAGCCGCCGAAGGTCAGCATATAGGCGTTGATCACCCAGGCCAGCGACGTGTCGTCGAAGTGCAGGTCGTTCTTGATCGAGGGCAGGGCGACGGTGACGATGGTCGTGTCGAGCACGTCCATCAGCACGCCGAGGCAGAGCACGGTCAGTGCGAGCCATTTGTGGTTGTCGGCGTGGTGTGTCGGAGCGGGATTCGTTTCGGTCATCGTGAGCACTCTATGTGGTTTGTTACCCGTGCGACGAATGGATCGGAAGGAAATCGACATACGCCACGCGAGATTGTCGCCGTGTCGAGGACGGGACAATATAGGAATACTGCGCATGCGAAAATTTAACCGGTGCGGAATGGCCTCGTGCGATAGTGATTGCGGCTTTGTCGATTTCACTGCAATCGGATCGTCGTAGTCGTGCAATCCGGCAACTCATCCACGAGGAATTCCATGTACAAGCGCGTTATCTTGCCATTCATGCTGCTCGGTCTCGCCTCTGCCGCAAACGCGGCACCGGTGACCTACGAAATCGATCCGGCGCACACCTATCCGAGCTTCGAAGCTGACCATATGGGCGGACTGTCCGTCTGGCGCGGAAAGTTCGACAAGACCTCGGGCAAGATCGTGCTCGACAAAGCGGCGAAGAGCGGCACGGTCGAAGTCACGGTCGATACGGGCAGCGTCGACTACGGCCTGGACAAGATGAACGAGAAGGCGAAAGGCGAGGAATTGTTCGACGTCGCCAAGTACCCGACGGCGACCTACAAGGGCAAGCTCGCCGGTTTTCGCAATGGCGCACCGACCGAAGTCATCGGCGAGTTCACCCTGCACGGCGTGACCCGCCCGCTGACTTTGAAGATCGCGTCGTTCAAGTGCATTCCTGATGCGATGCACAAAGCGCGCGAACGCTGTGGTGCCGATGCGCTTGCGAGTTTCAACCGCGCTGATTTCGGCATGGAAGCCGGCAAGAAGTACAATTTCAAAATGGAAGTGAACCTGCGCATCCAGGTCGAAGCAACGCAGGCGGAATAACGACAAGAAGCGGCGATTCGGTGAGGGTTGACTCGACTGAGTCTGTATTTTACTATATGGTAAATTAACCATTCGGTATAATACATGCCCGCCGACCGTCTCAGCACCACGTTTTCCGCCCTCGCCGATCCGACGAGGCGCGCCATTCTCGCGCGCCTCGCTTCAGGCGAGACGACGGTGAATGATCTCGCCGCGCCGTTCGAGATGACGTTACCGGCGGTGACCAAGCATTTGAAGGTGCTGGAGCGGGCGGGCCTGATCACGCGCGGTCGCGAGGCGCAGTGGCGACCGTGCCGGCTCGCCGCGCAGCCGCTGCGCGACGTCGCGGAATGGGTCGAGCAATACCGCCTCTACTGGGAGCAGCGCTTCGACCGACTCGAGCGCTATCTCGATGAACTGCAACAGGAGAAAGCAAATGTCCGCAAGACCGCAAAAAACACCGAGCGCAGCCAGCGAAGAACTCGCACTTGAGATCGTGCGCGTGTTCAACGCGCCGCGCAGTCTTGTCTATGCCGCCTGGACCGATCCCGTGCATGCCACCAAATGGGCGCCGCATGGCATGAAGATCATCCGTGCCGAGGCGGAACTGCGCCCCGGCGGCAAGATTCGTTTCGGCATGCGCCACGTGACTGGCGCGGAACACTGGGTGAGCGGCGCCTATCGCGAAATCGTGCCGAACGAGCGGCTCGTGTTCACCCACGCCTGGGAAGACGACGACGGCAACCGCGGTCCGGAAACGTTGGTGCGCGTCGAGTTCGAGGACGCGGGCCCGGGCAAGACGCGCATGATCTTCCGCCAGACCGGCTTTGAATCGGTTGCGAGTCGCGATGGTCATCAGCAGGGCTGGAGCAAATCCTTCGACGATCTCGCTGCCTACTTCACCACGCTTTGATGCGACAACGACGGACGATGCAGATGAAACTCTACTATTTCGAATCACCGCATCCGCGCGTGGCTTGCGCGGTGGCGAAGTACACCAAGGCCGACGTGGAACATGTTCGAGTCGATCTTTCGCGCGGTGAGCACCGTAAAGCCGACTATCTCGCAATCGACCCGAACGGCAAGGTACCGGCATTGGTCGATGGCGATGTCACGTTGTGGGAGGTGCCGGCCGTGATATGCCATATCGCCGCGAAGACGGGCTCGGACCTGTGGCCGGCCGACGAGCGCATGCGCCTCGACATCCTGCGCTGGTTCAACTGGAGCACGGCGCATTTCAACCGCCATGCAGGGACGATCTGGTTCGAGCGCACGCTCAAGCGCCCGCTCGGTCTCGGCGAGCCCGATGAGCAGGCGATCGACAGCGCGACGAAATTTTTCGTGCAGTTTGCATCCGTGCTCGATGCGCGTCTTGCGCAGCACGACTTTCTCGTTGGCAATCGGTTGAGTGTTGCCGATTTCCACGCGGCGATGTTTCTCGGTTACGAAGCCGCGCGCCTTCCGCTTGACGGCCACGAAAACATCGCGCGCTGGTACGCGCGTCTGAATGAGCTACCTGCCTGGCGCGAGCCGTTCCCGACCCGCGCCTGATCCGCAGGCGACGATCGCCGCTCTGCGCGGTGATCGTCGCTCGGGGCCTACTGCACAGTCACCGCTTTCGCGAACGGTTTGATGCCCAAGGCCTCGTAGACCTCGCTCGGGTAGTAGGCCTTGTCGCCCTTGACCACGAGCGCGACTTGGCGGATGTCGGAGATGTTCTTCGTCGGGTCGCCGTCGACGAGGATGAGGTCGGCGCGCCAGCCGGGTTTGATCACGCCGCGGTCTTCTTCCACGCGCGAGTACTTCGCGCCGTTCAAGGTCGCGACCTGCAGCGCCTGCGCGGGCGTCATACCGGCCTGCACGTAGAGTTCCAGTTCGCGCTGCAGGGTGAAGCCGGCGAGTGCGTCGGTGCCGGCGACGATCGGCACGCCGGCCTTGTACATGCGGCCGACGAATTCGATCATCTTCGCGTAAGACTTCTCGTGCAGCTGCGCGGTTTTTTCGTCGGGAATCTTCATCTGTCCCTGCAGGAAACCGCGCTTGACGTCGGGCGGCATGTGGTCGGCGACCATCGCGTACGCCTGTGACATGTCGCCGTCCTTCTGGCGGATGAAATCGAACGTGGTCAGGGTCGGATCGATCGCGGTGTGGTGCTTGACCAGGAAAGCGATGAAGTCCTGCACCGGCTTCGAATCAAAATCGAGTCCGGCGACCTTGTCCGCGGGCAGCTGGAAGCGGTCGAGCGTGCGCGTGTCGGTCTTGTCGGTGACGAGGAAGTTGAGCAGCACCTGATTGATGTGCTGGATCTCGTCGTAGCCCTGCTCGACCACCTCTTGGGCGCGCAGCCACACCGGCACGTGGCCGCTGACGCGCAGGCCCTTGCTGTGCGCGTAGGCCGTCGTCTCAGGCAAGATCGCCTTCGGGAACGAGTTGTATACCTTGATCTGCGGATAGCCGTGCTCGGCGTACCAGTCGATCGCCTTCTTCGCTTCGTCGAGGTTCTTGATCACGAAGCCGTTGCGCGCCGACATCGGGCTTTCGCCCTCGATGAAACCGGCGGGAACGATGTGGGGTGCGAGAAGAGTCCCGTCGCGTTCGCGCGCGATCAGGTCCTGCAACGTGGCATTGTCATTGCCCATGTCGCGCACGCTGGTCACGCCGGCGGCGAGGTGCAGGCCGCCTTCGAACGCGCTCGTATGCGCGTGCATATCGAACAGACCGGGCAGGAGAACGCGGCCGTTTGCATCGATCGTGCGATCGGCCTTGCGCTTTTCTTTGCCCGTGTCGGCGATGTCGATGACGCGACCGTTCTCGATGAGCACGTCGCTGGCCGGGCCGAGCGTGGCGCGCTCGCTGTCGAACACGCGCGCGTTGCGGATCAGCGTCGATCCGGCGAGCGGATGGGCGAGGCGCTGCTGCATCTTGACCAGCAGGTCCTTCTCGGCGGCTTTCTGCTGCTTTTCGAGTTCGGCGCCGTTGCTTTCCCAGCCGTCTTCGACGAGCTGAATGAAGCCCGGGAAGATGAAGGCGAACATGTGCGGGGTCGCGTCGGTAGTCGCCCAGACGAAGTTCGGGGTAAAACCTATCCCGGTCAGCGCGAGCAGTTGCACCTTCTTCTTCTCGGAGCCGCGGGTCACTTCGGAGTCGACGAGCTTCTGCATCGTCAGCGTGCCGCTCGGGATCAGCGGCAGCTTGCCGTCGCTGCGCTTGGCCAGCGCGGCGATCGCGACCGAGAAGGCGTCCGGTGTGCCACCGAGCGGCGTATACAGTGCGCCGCCGAACACTTCCTGCTCGCCTTTGTCGGAGGTCGATTTCCACTGTGCCTTGTCGCCTTGGCGGGCGAAAGTCTCGTCGATGATCGCGCCGAAAGTCGAGGTGCCGGCGACGTGATAGCTCGCGTAGTTGCCGTCCTTGTCGAGCTTGTATTCCTCCTTGAGCTCCGGCCCCCGGCCGTTGTCCTTGAACAGGAACTCGACCTTGGTGGTGCCGTCGCCGTCGCGCGTGACGGTCTGGTGTCCGGCCTTGGTCGTGCCGCCGTTGACGAGGGCAGTGTATTTCGTGGTTTCGGCGGCGAGCGCATCGACGGCGAGCAGCGACAGCGCGATCGGTATGATTGCGAGCAAGCGTTTCATCGAATTTCCCGGATGGAAGCGAACGCGGATTATGCGGTGCGCCGACGCAAGCCGTACGTGGCGAAGGTCATGTTTTTCCCGCTTGCACAGAGTGGGAAAGCGATTGGCATTCGCCCGCCAGATGTTCGTACAACGCCACGGTTTTGCCCATCAGAACAGGGGCACTCCAGGCACGCGCGTCGTCACGGGCGGCGGCGGCGAGCTGGGTGCGCAGTTCGGGCGAACGCAGCAGCGCGGCGACCTGCGCGGCGAAGACGTCTGCGTCCTCGCTGCTGATGCGCGCGCCACGCGCGCCGGCGAGCACGGCCGCCGTGCCCATCACCGCGGTCGAAACGACCGGTACGCCGAGTGCCATCGCCTCGATCAGCACGAGTCCCTGGGTTTCCGTCGGTGAGGCGAACACGAAGATGTCGCCGGCCCGATAGCAGTCGAGCAGGGCACCGCGCCGGTCGAGATTGCCGGGAAAGCGCAGATGCTTGTCGATGCCCAGCATGCGCGCTTTCGCACGTAGAGGTTCCGCGTCGGGACCTTCGCCGGCGACGATGAAGACTAGATCGGGGAATTCGGCTAGCAAAATTGTTGTGACTTCGAGCAGAAAGCCGATGTTCTTCTCCGCCGCGAGGCGGCTCACGGTGACCAGAACCGGTTGCTCCGCGCCGATGCCGTGCGCGCGACGGAAGAGCACGCCGTCGCCGCCCCGGAATTCGTCGAGATCGATGCCGGTCGGGATGATCGTGGCCGGCGTGGCGATGCCGTACTGCTTGAGCACGTCGTCCATCTGCTGCGTCGGCACAATCAGATGGTCGACCTCGGCGCAGAGCTTGCGCGAAATGCGGCGCGCGATATAGCGCAGCGGCGCCGCGGGCAGCCACGGGAAATAGTGCTTCGCATAGGGCTCGAAATAGGTGTGATAGGTCTCGACGAGCGGGCGCCTCGCAAGCTTGCGTAGCATCACGCCGAGCTGGTGTGCGCGGAACGGCGTGTGTACGTGGATCACGTCCCAATGTCGGCGTGCGAGTTGCACGGCGGCTGCGTGCAATGCCGTGCGCTGGATCAGGCGATCCTCCGGATCGAAGAAGATCCTGCGCGCGGGCAGGCGCAGGACTTCGATGTCGTCGTCCATTTCTTCGGCATCGTCATAGTGCGGGGCGACGATGGCCACACCGTGGCCGAGCCGGCGAAGTTCGCGGGCGAACGTGCGGATCGAGGTCGACACGCCGTTGACGCGCGGAAAGTAAACGTCGGACAGCATCAGGATGTTCATGACGCCGACGTTACAGGCGATTTTTGACTGGACGAAGACGGGAACCCGCTACGTTTTGAGGACGAGTTCCTTTCTTGATAAGTCTGCCTTGGCCAGTCGCGCGCGCAGGAATTCGGCGAACACGCGCAGCTTGGGCGGCACCTGGTAGCGGCTTGGGTAGTAGAGGAAGAAGCCGTCGTACGGCGGCAGCCACTTGTCGAGTACGCTGACGAGACGGCCGCGTTCGATCTGTTCGCGCACCGTGTATTGCATCACGTGCGAAAGCCCGACACCGTCGAGCAGCGCCTGCATCATCAATCCGGCGTCGTTGCAGATCAGGTTGCCGCAGACGTCGGTCTCGAACCAGCGCCCGCGTTGTGGGCCGCTCGGATGGGCGAATTCCCAGCGGTAGACCGGGCCATTCGAGTCGAAGCGGAAGCGGATGCAATTGTGTCCGTCGAGTTCGTCCGGATGTTTGGGCGTGCCGTGCTTCTTCAGGTAAGCGGGCGAGCCGACGACGAGGGATCGCTGCGGCCCGCCCAGCGGCAGCGCAACCATGCCCGGCTGCAGTTTCTCGGACAAGCGGATACCGGCGTCGAGTCCTTCGGCGACGAGATCGGCAAGCGAGGAGTCGGTGCGCACGTCGACGCGGATGTCCGGATACGCGCGCAGGAAATCGGCGAGATTCGGCGCGATCAACGCGGGCACCGCCACCGGCGGCACGGTGATGCGCAGCAGCCCGGTCGGGCGACCGCTTCGATTCTGCATTTCCTCGATCGCTCCGTCGATCGCGCCGAGCGCGGGCGCGATGCGGCTGAGGAATTCGCTGCCGGCCTCGGTCAGGCCGACACGGCGCGTGGTCCGCTGCAGCAGGCGTACGCCGAGGCGGGTTTCGAGCGCGCGCAGGGTCTGGCTCAGGGCCGAAGCGCTCACGTCGAGTTCGCGCGCGGCCTGGGTAAAGCTGCCGTGCGTGGCGATCGCGCGGAATGCGCGCAATGCGACAGTGTGGTCGTTGCGCATTGATTAGAATGGCTAAAAAGGATATGCGTAGAATCGGCCTTTTTCTGCGCAATGGCAAACGCGCATACTTCGCACACCTGTTTCCCCATCCGCAAGGAAATCCCATGTCCCAAGCCAAAGGTTATGCCGCGCATGATGCTCGTTCCGCGCTCGTGCCGTTCACGTTCGAGCGCCGCTCGCCTGGTCCGCGCGATGTGCAGATCGAGATCCTGTACAGCGGCATCTGCCACTCCGACCTGCACCAGGCGCGCAACGACTGGAACAACTCGCTGTATCCGATGGTGCCGGGGCACGAGATTGTCGGCCGCGTCACCGCGGTCGGCGCGGACGTCACCAAGTTCAAGGTCGGCGACCTCGCCGGCGTCGGCTGCATGGTCGATTCGTGCCGCACGTGTTCCTCCTGTGCGGACGGATTGGAGCAGTACTGCGAGAACGTGGCGACCTGGACCTACAACTCCAAGTTGCGCAACAGCGAGGAACTCGCGTTCGGCGGCTACTCCGACCTGATCGTCGTCGACGAGCATTTCGTCGTCAAGGTATCGCCGAAGCTCGATTTGAAGGCGGTCGCGCCGCTGCTCTGCGCCGGCATCACGACTTGGTCGCCGCTGCGGCATTGGAATGTCGCAAAAGGCCAGAAGGTTGGCGTGATCGGATTGGGCGGCCTCGGCCACATGGGCATAAAGTTCGCCAAGGCGCTCGGTGCACACGTGGTCATGATCACGACGTCGCCGAACAAGGCGAGGGACGCGATGCGTCTCGGCGCCGACGAGGTGCTGCTGTCGACCGACAAGGCACAGATGAAACAGCACGCGAGGAGTTTCGATTTCCTGCTCGACACGATTCCGAACGGCCACGATCTCAACCCGTATGCCGCGCTGCTCAAGCGTGACGGCCATCTGGTCCTCGTCGGCGCGCTGATGGAGCTGACCCCACCGCTGTTCGGCGGCAGCCTGGTCGGCGGGCGCAAGAGCATCGCCGGCTCCGCGATCGGCGGCATGGCCGAAACGCAAGAGATGCTCGACTTCTGCGCCGAGCACGGCATCGTCAGCGACATCGAGGTCATTGATATCCAGTCGGTCAACGAGGCCTACGAACGGCTGCTCAAGAACGACGTGAAGTACCGCTTCGTGATCGACATGGCCTCGCTCAAGAAGGTGGCGTAAACGAACAGAATCCGCGAGGAAGCGAAGATGGGAAAGCGTTTGCAGGACCGTATCGCCTTGGTTACCGGTGCCTCGTCGGGCATCGGTGCGGCGACGGCACTCGCCTTCGCCGAGGCCGGGGCGAAGGTGGCGATCGCCGCACGCCGGCGCGATCGCCTTGACGAGCTGGCCAAATCGCTGGCCGCGCTCGGCGCCGAGCCATTGGTGCTCGAAGCCGACCTGCTCGACGAGCATGCGGCGCAGCGCATCGTTGCCGACACCGAAAAGCATTTCGGCCGGCTCGACATCCTCGTCAACAACGCCGGCGTCATGTATCTCGAGCCGGTCGCCGAAGCCGATCTCGGCCGCTGGCGGCGCATGCTCGAACTCAACGTGCTCAGCCTGATCGCCTCCACTCAGGCGGCGCTCGCCGGCATGCGCGCGCGCAAGGACGGGCACATCGTCAACATCGCGTCGACTGCGGGCCGCGTGGCCAATCCGAATGCCGCGGCCTATTCTGCGACCAAGTTCGGCGTCGTCGCTTTTTCCGAGGCGCTGCGCCGCGAGATCTATGCCGATGGCGTGCGCGTGAGCGTGATCGAACCTGGTGCCGTCGCCACCGAATTGCGCGAACACATCGGCCATGCGCAAGTGCAGAAGGCGATCAATGCCTGGGCCGAGGGCATGCGCCAATTGCAGGCCGAGGACGTCGCCGAAACGATTCTGTTCTGCGTGACGCGTCCGCCGCACGTATCGATCAACGAAGTGTTGATGCGACCGACCGACCAGGAACGTTGAGGCGCGGCGATCCGCATCCGCATCACTATCTGGAGAAGATCATGAAATACCGTCGATTGGGCCCGAACGGCCCTCAAGTTTCCGCGCTCGGCCTTGGCTGCATGGGCATGAGCGATTTCTACGGCGCGCATGATGACGCGCAGTCGATCGCGACGATCCACCGCGCACTCGATCTCGGCCTCAACTTCCTCGACACGGCCGATGCCTATGGCCCGCACACGAACGAGGTGCTGGTCGGCAAGGCGATTGCCGGACGTCGCAACGAGGTGTTCCTCGCGACCAAGTTCGGCATCATGCGCGACCCGGCCGATCCGAGCGTGCGCGGCTTCAATGGCCGTCCCGAGTACGTGCGCAAGAGTTGCGAGGCGAGCCTGATGCGCCTCGGCGTCGACCATATCGACCTCTACTACCTGCATCGCGTCGACAAGAATGTGGCGATCGAGGAAACCGTCGGCGCGATGGCCGATCTGGTCAAGGCCGGCAAGGTGCGCCATCTCGGATTGTCGGAAGCCTCGGCACAGACCGTCGAGCGCGCATACAAGGTGCATCCGATCACCGCGCTGCAGTCGGAGTATTCGCTGTGGACGCGCGATCCGGAAGAGCAGGGCACGCTCGAAGTGACCCAGCGGCTCGGCATCGGCTTTGTGCCGTACAGCCCGCTCGGCCGCGGCTTTCTTACCGGCGCGATCAAGAGCCCCGATGATTTCGACGCGGACGACTACCGGCGCACGAGCCCGCGCTTCCAGGGCGAGAACTTCGCCAAGAATCTCGCGCTCGTGGCGAAGGTGGAAGACCTCGCGGAGGACAAGCACTGCACCGCAGCGCAACTCGCGTTGGCCTGGGTGCTCACGCGCGGCGAACATGTCGTGCCGATCCCGGGCACGCGGCGCATCGCGGCGCTCGAGGAAAACATCGCCGCGCTCGATGTGACGCTGAGTGCGGCGGAACTCGCCGAGATCGATGCGATCTTCCCGCCGCATGCGGCGGAGGGTGCGCGTTACGTACCTGCGATGATGAGTGCGCTCAACGGCTGACGCACTCCCGCTGTGGACAATCGCATGTGGGCTGTCGCTCAAGGGGCGAAGCCGATAAAGTGTGACTTCGCCCCATAGCGGAGCCTGCATGGTGATCGTCGTTGAAACCCCGCGCCTCGTTCTGCGTCGCCTTGAAGAGCGCGATGCCGAATTCGTTTTCACCCTGGTCAACGACCCCGCGTGGTTGCAATTCATCGGCGACAAGGGCGTGCGCACGCTCGACGATGCGCGCGCCTACCTGCACAACGGGCCGATGGCCATGTACGCGCAGCACGGCCACGGCCTGTATTGCGTCGAGGCCAAGGCGAGCGGCGAGCCGATCGGCATGTGCGGCTTGATCAAGCGCGATACGCTGCCTGATGTCGATCTCGGCTATGCCTTCCTGCCGCAGGCACGCGGTGGCGGTTACGCCTTCGAGGCCGCATCGGCGACAATGACCTACGCGCGCGAGACGCTCAACATGCAGCGCGTTTTGGCGATCGTTTCACCGGGCAACGCAAGTTCGATCGCGCTGCTCGAGAAGCTCGGCTTTCGTTTCGAGAAGTCGCTGCGCCTGCCGCCGAAGGAAGATCAGGAGACGCTGCTTTACGCTGCCGAAGACTGATCGCGTTCGCGGGGAAAGCTATCGTTCAACTGCACCACTGCTGCTCGCACGGCACGCCGTCGTGATCGCCATCCATCTGGGTGTTCGGACAGTTCTTAAGGAAGAATTGAGCTTCCTCGCACGATCTCATTTGTGAGCAACGCGTACGCCCGTCGCAGGAAAATGATTCAACCGGCGTCTGGATGAGAGCACGGGCGGCCGCGGGCGGATCGACGGGTTCATTCGGTCGCTGCTGATGCTTGAGCGAAACGAATGCATAAATGCTCAGCGCCCCGAACACGACGAGCCCCATGGCCGCCGCGAGAGGTGTCTTCGAACGCGAAGAGGTATGCGATGCCGGCCGCAAGGCCCGAACCGCCGGGCGCATGATCCGTACGGCACGTTTTTTCCCGTCGGCGCGGGTTTCGATCTCGAAGGAAATCAGCTCGCCGATGCGCGGGCGAACCCCGTCCCGTGGAAAAGCGGAGACGTGCACGAATATCTCGGCTGCGCCCGAGGCAGGTGCAATGAAGCCAAAACCCCTCTCTTCATTCCATTTGGCCAGCGTGCCATGCGCTCTCATCGGGCAAGTCTAGCGCGGGCGTCGGAGCGTTCCAACCGAGCGGAATTCCTCAGTGCGCACCTGCGCCGCCGCTCTTGGCCGAGAACGGCGGCCGCGCCAGCCAGATCACGACGATCAGCGAGAGGAACAGGAAGCCGAGCAGATGGAACAGCTCGTTGAACGAGATCTGGTACGACTGCGAGTCGAGCATGCGTTCGAGGATGCGGTATGCGACTGGATCGTTGCCGCGACCGAGCGTGGCGACGGCCTGCTGCGTGTCGCTGTCGAACGGCGTCAGGTGCTCGGTGAGCTGGGCATGGTGCACGATCGCGCGGTGCTGCCACATGAAATTGGTGATCGATGCGGAGAAGCTTGCGCCTAGCGTGCGCACGAAGGTTGCGAGGCCCGTGCCGGCGGCGATCTCGTTGGGCTTCAGGTCGGAGAGCATGATCTGGGTCAGCGGCATGAAGAAGAACGCGACGCCGAGGCCCTGGATGAACTGTGCCATCGCGACGTTGTGGAAATCGACTTCGAGATAGAAGCCGGAGCGGATGAAGCTGGTCATGCCCATGATGAGGAAGGCGAGCGAGGCGACGAAGCGCAGGTCGAAGCGATTGACGTAGCGACCGATGAACGGGGTCAGCAGGATCGGCAGGAGGCCGATCGGTGCGGCGGCGAAGCCCGCCCAGGTCGCGGTGTAGCCGAGATAGCGCTGCAGCCATTGCGGCACGAGCACGTTGATCGAGAAGAACGCGGCGTAGCCGAGCGTGACCGCAAGCGTGCCGGCGGCGAAGTTGCGGTGGCGAAACAGGCGCAGGTTGACGATGGGTTCGCGGTCGGTCAGCTCCCAGATCAGGAAGATCGCGAGCGAGATGGCCGAGACGATCGCCGTGACGATGATGAAATTCGACTGGAACCAGTCCTCGTCGTTGCCCTTGTCGAGCACGATCTGCAGCGCGCCGACGCCGACGATGAGCGCGGCGAGGCCGACATAGTCCATCTTCGGCCGGAAGGTCTGCTCGCTGCGTCCGCGCATCTGCGCGTAGACGACCAGCGCGGCAAAGATGCCGACCGGCACGTTGACGAAGAAGATCCACGGCCAGGAGTAGCTGTCGGTGATCCAGCCGCCGAGGATGGGGCCGGCGATCGGCGCGACGATCGTGACCATGACCAGCAGCGCCAATGCCTGCGGGCGTTTCTCGGGCGGATAGATCGACAGCAGCAGGCTTTGCGTGACCGGATACATCGGCCCGGCGACTGCGCCTTGCAACGCGCGGAACACGATCAGCATCGTCATGCTCGGCGCGATGCCGCAGAGGAATGAGGCGAGGCAGAACAGCAGCGTCGCGGCCATGAACAGCTTCACTTCGCCGTAGCGGCGCGTGAGCCAGCCGGTCAGCGGCAGCGCGATCGCGTTGCTGACTGCGAACGAGGTGATGACCCAGGTCGCCTGGTCCGCGCTCGCGCCGAGGTTGCCGGCGATCGTCGGCAGCGAGACGTTGGCGATCGTCGTGTCGAGCACCTGCATGAACACGGCGAGCGACAGGCCGAGAGTGGTCAGGCCGGGATTCGCGGGGCGGAACGGTATGGGATTCGGGGTGGCCATCTTGAAATGAGTTGAGTTAGACGCGGACTGCGCGGCTGGGCACGGACCCGCCGATGCTTTCGCTCAGGCGGCCCATGCCATCCGTGGCCGAAGTCCCGTGTTCTTATTTCGCCGCGACGTCGCTGCCGGTGCGCGCGGCGTTTTCGTGGATGATGCGATCGATGTCCGCCTGCGCACCCTGCATCTGGCCTTGGTAGACGTCGGTTGTGAATGCCGGTTCCTTGGGTGACTGCTGGGCAAGCGCCGGACCGCTCTGATCGTGAAGATTCACGTCCACGGCCATCGACAGGCCGATGCGCAGCGGATTCTTGTCGAGCTCCTTGGCATCGAGTTCGATGCGCACGGGCACACGCTGGACGATCTTGATCCAGTTGCCGGTGGCGTTCTGCGCAGGCAGCAACGAGAACGCGCTGCCGGTGCCGACGCCGAGGCTCTGCACCTTGCCCTTGAACTCGACCTTCGAACCGTACAAATCGGATTTGAGCGTCACTTGCTGGCCGATGCGCATGTGCGCAAGCTGGGTTTCCTTGAAATTCGCATCTACCCAGACCTGATTGAGCGGGATTACGGCCATCAGCGGCGCTCCGGGCTGCAGGCGCTGGCCGACCTGCACGGTGCGCTTGGCCACGTAGCCGTCGACCGGCGCGTAGATCTTCGAGCGCGCGTCGTTGAGATAGGCGACACGCAGCGCAGCGGCGGCGGCGAGCACGTCGGGATGCTTGGCGATCACGGTCTCGTCGACGAGCGCCCTGGTCGTGCTCAACTGCTGCTGGGTCGAGGCGAGCTGGCTTTCGGCGGCGGCGAGCGTGTCGCGCGCATGGGCGAGCTCTTCGGCCGAGATCGCGCCTGTGGCGACGAGGCCCTGGCGCCGTGCGTAGTCCTGGCGCGCGCGGTCGAGCGAGACCTTCTGCGCGGCGACCACGGCCTGGCCGCTTTCTACATTACTGTACAAACCACGCACCTGGCGCACGCTGCGCGCGAGTTGGGCTTCGGTTTGCTGCAGGGCGATGCGCGCATCGGAACCGTCGATCTCGACGAGCACGTCGCCCTTGTGCACGAGGTTGCCGTCGTCGGCATTGATCCTGATCACGGTGCCAGCGACCTGCGGCGTGATCTGCACGACATTGCCGTTGACGTAGGCGTCGTCGGTGCCTTCGTACCAGCGGCCGATCGTGTAGTACCAGATGCCGAAGCCGATCGCAGCGACGACCACGATCAGGAGGACGAGGCGCAGCAGGAGTTTGCGTTTGCCGTTGGCCGGCGCTGCGGTTTCGGTGGTGGGGTTCGGGGTGCTCATGGGTGAGTCTCGGGAATAGGGATGTTTGTTCGTTGGATTACGGCGTGGCTGCGGCAACCGGCGGCACGTCACCGCCCGCATCGAAGCCGCCGCCGAGCGCCTGCACGAGGCGCACCGAGGTATCGACCTGCTGCGCAGCAAGTGCGGCCGCGCGCTGTTCGGCAGTGAGCAGTTGCTGTTGCACGCTCAGCGTGTCGAGATAGCTGCCGATGCCGGCCTTGTAGCGCTGTTGGGAAAGGTCGTAGGCGCCGCGTGCGGCATCGACGGCGCGCTGTTGCGCAGCGATCTGCGTTTGCAGCGAGCCGAGGTTGGCGAGCTTGTCGGCGACATCGTTGATCGCGCCCACGAGGGTCGAGTTGTAGTGGGCGACGGCGAGGTCGTAGCCCGCGTCGGCGTTGTTCAGGTCGGAGCGGCGGCGGCCGCCGTCGAAAATCGGCAGGCTGATCGCCGGTTGCACGAGGGCGAAGCGCGCCGGCAGCGAAAGCAGGTTGTCGAACGAGGACGAGGTCAGGCCGGCGAACGCGGATAAGCCGATGTTCGGCAAGAATTCGGTCTTCACCGCAGCGATGCTCTTCGTCGCCGCTTCGACCCGCCAGCGTGCGGCGACGAGGTCGGCGCGGCGGCCGATCAGATCGGCAGTCAAATTCGGCGGCAGTGCAAGGGCAGCTGCTTGCAACGCTTGCGGGCGTGCGATGTCGAGGCCGCGGTCCGGGCCCTTGCCGAGCAGCACGGCGAGCGCGATGCGCGCGGCATCGATCGCCTCGTCGGCAACGGCGGCTTGCTGTTCGGCACTCGCGACCTCGGTTTCGGCCTGTTTGATTTGCAGGCGGTTGTCGATGCCGGCGGCGACGCGCTGCTTGACCAGCGCATGCGAAGCATTCGCGCGTTTCAGCTGCGCGTCGGTGACATCCTTCTCGGCGAACGCATAGCCCAGCTGCACGTAAGCGCGCGCGACGTTGACCGACAGCGTCAGGCGTGCAGCGTGCGCATCGACCTCGGCGGCGCGCGCCTGGCCGAGCGCGGCTTCCCACGCGGCGCGCTTGCCGCCCCAGAGGTCGAGGCTCCAGTTGAAACTCGCGTAGACCGCCGGATACGTGCCGAACGAGCCGCCGATCGGCGCCGGCACCGCCGTCGTCGGCAGATACACGCCCGCGACGCTGCCCGCAGCGTTGACCGTCGGCAAGCGTTTGGCGTTCTGCGCGGCGACCTGACTCTGCGCTTCTTTCGCGCGCGCGTCGGCGCTGGCGAGGTCGGGGTTGTCCTTGAGCGCTTCGGTGATCAGCGCGTCGAGCTGCACGTCGCCGAGCTTGGTCCACCAGTCGGATGCGGGCCACGCGGCCGGCGTGGTCTGGATCTTGGCGAAGCTGCGCTCGCCGTGCAGCGCGGCGGTGTCGGTCGGCGTGCCATCGGTGTGCAGCCCGCCCGTGCTGGCGCAGCCGGCCAACGTGATCGCCGCGGCGAGCAGAAGAGGAGAAAGGGCGAGGGTACGCATGGCGCGATCCTTTTCGCTGGTGGACTTCATGGGGTTTTGTCGAGGGTGTCGCGCACGCGTTTGAGCAGGTCGAACAGCTTGGCGCGGTCGGTGGATTTAAGGTCGTGCAAGGCAAGCTCCTGGGCGTGCTCGATGAACTGGCTCATCTTGCGCCACAGCTCGTTGCCGGCCGGGGTGAGCTCGATCGTCAGCGCGCGGCGATCCTGCGCATGCGGCTTGCGCCGGACGTAGCCCTTGTCTTCGAGCTGATCGAGCAGGCGCGTCATCGCGCCGGCGTTGTGGTCGAGGTAGCGAGCGAGGTCGCCCGGCATCTGCGGGCCGTTCTTGGCGATGATCTTCACGACCAGGTGTTGGCTGTAGTTGATCGCCAAGCCGCTGTCGACGAGCTGGCGTTCGATTTGATACAGCAGGCCGTCGCGAATCTGGCGGATCAGCATCGGGAAGCTGGAGTCGTCGCGTATGCCGCAGAGGGGAGGTGTCTTTTGCATGCGCCAATAATATTGCCTAGACAATGATTGTCAAGGCAATTACATACTATTAAGTATATTTAATATGACAGGCGCGTTGCGGGCGCAGGGAGCGTTTTCCGCCGCGCAAAAAAGAACCCCCGGCATGACCGGGGGTTCTTCGTCAGCGCGAATGAGGCGAGGGGCTTATTTCTTCTTGGTGACCTTCTTCGCCACTTTTTTCACGGCTTTCTTCACCGCGGCCTTCGGCGCCGGCTTGGCCGCCGGGGTCACCGCATCGGCCAGACGCGCGACTTGGCGCTGCACGGTCTGCTTCGCCGCGAGTTGCGCGTCCTCGATGTCCTTGACCAGGTCACCGAAGTCGTCGCGCGCACGCTTGACCTTGTTCGTCAGCGCCTCGGCGAGACCAGCCTTTTTCGCCGCCGGATTGAGCTTGATGACCTGGCTGTTCAACTCGTCGATGCGCTTGAGCAACTCGTCGAGATCCTTGCGCCCGGGCACGCCGAGCTTGCCCAGCGCGCGCGACACACGCGATTCGAAGACCTGCTCGAGGCGGTCCCAGGTTTCCTGGGTGCGCTCGCGCACTTGGCTGACGCCTGATTCGACCGCGCCGCGCACGTCGTCGACCTTGCCGGTCGCGATCTTGCGCGTGGCGGCTTCGAGGCTCAGTCCTTCCTTGACCAGGTTTTCGAACAGCTTGGTGCCATCCTCGCGCGCCTTGGTCAGCGCGCCGAGGCCAGCGAGCCAGATCTGCTGCGCAGATTCCATGATCGACTTGTTCGCCGCGCTATCGCTCGCCGCCGCCTTGGTCTTGGATTTGAGTTTCGGTTTGCCAGCCATCGTTTTCCTCCCGTTCGATTCGAGGACGCGGATGCGTCGTCATGGGGCCAATCTAGGTACGCAGCCTAGAATATTCACACTATCGCTGCCGCGCGGAAGCCCGCGTTTCATCGCGCCAGCCCTTTGTCGAGTTGGCCCTCGATCTCTTTCTCGATCATGGGCTTCAATGCGCCGAGAAGGAAACCGAGTTCGGCGGTGACGCGCACTTCCTTTTCGGTCACATGGATCCTGCCGTGGGCGCCGGGTCGTTCGAAAAGCAGCGTATCGCCGTCCCATTCGCTCTCGATGCCGAATTTCTTGCCGATCGCCGCCGCGGTCTTCTTCACTGCCGCCTTCGCCTCCTTCAGCGAATGGTGGTGCCTGCGGCGGATGTCGATGCTCGCCATGGTGTTTCATCCTCGTTCATTCAGGGCCGATACGCGGAGCCATATGCTACATTGTGTACAAACGAGCCGGACACAATTGAGCATGCGTATTTCCTTCCCGGGCAAGGAGCAGGACGACACCTTGGTCGGCACCGGCGAGACCCGAATCGGCGCGGCAGCCGACAATAACATCGTTATCGGCGGCAGTGGCGTCGCCCCCCATCACCTGCGCTTGAAGCTCAGTGAGCGCGGCATTGAATTGGCCGTGCTCGACGCACAGGCGCGCACTCACGTGAACACGCGGCCGGTGCGCGAGAAGGCGATTTTGCGGCTCGGCGATGTCATCAGTCTCGGCAGCGTGTCGATCGTGCTCAAGCCCGACCGCGACGCCGACATTCGCAACGACATTCCGCCGCCAGCGGCATCCGCTGCGGTCGACGCCCTCCCGTCGCGCGTGTTGCTGCGCGGCCTCTCGGGAATGTATTTCGGCAAGATTGTTCCGGTGCGTGGTCGCCTCGTCGTCGGCAAGGGCGCACAGGCCGATCTTGATCTCGACGAACCCGGCTTCGCCGCTCGGCACGCCGCGGTCGAATTTGCGCAAGAAACCATCGTGCTGCGCGATCTCGGCGCGGGCGGCACCAGCTGCGTCAACGGCGTCGACGTGCGCGACGCGATCCTGTGTGCGGGCGACCAGATCTGCTTCGGCCGCGCTCGTTTTCTCGTCGAGGCGCCGGGCCTGCCGCAGCGCGCCGCGTACGGCGCCGGCCCGGCGTGGCTTGCCAGCACCGACCCGACAATCACCCAGACGATGCGGGCGATTTCGTTGCCTGACGAGGCGCCGGCGGCGAACACCGATTCCGCGGCGACCGAAAGCGACAATGGCGGCAAGAACGACATCTGGTGGCTGATTTCCGCGGCAGCGGTGATTGCCGGAGGCCTTGCCCTGCTATTCCTCGGGGTCATTTGATCCGGTTCACGCGCATGGTGCCCGCCGAACGATGACGCATCCAGGCCTCGTCATCTGTGAATACTGCGACTCGGTATATCGCCGCAGTGCATTGGGTGATGACGAGATCGCCCGCTGCGGACGCTGTCGCGCCGTGCTCTATCGCGCCAGCCGGCTCGATCTCGATCATCTGCTGGCGCTGACCCTTGCCGCGGCGATCGTGTTCGTCATCGCCAACGTGTCGCCGGTGATCCGCATAGCGGTGTCCGGCATGCACAACGAAGCGAACCTGCTGCAGTCGATCGCCGCGTTGTCGCACGGTTCGGGCTTGGTTGTCGGCTTGGTCGCCGCGGCGACGCTGTTCGTCGTGCCGCTGCTGCAAATCGTCCTGCTCGGCTGGGTGCTGGTGTTCGCGCGCGCGCGCCGGCGTGCGCCGGGCTTCGCCTTCGCCATGCGCTGGCTGCATCGGATCCGGCCGTGGAGCATGACCGAAGTGTTTCTGCTCGGCGTGCTCGTCGCGATCGTGAAACTGTCCGGCATGCTCAGCGTGATCGCCGGCCCAGGCACCTACGCGACACTGATCCTGACCGGGCTGATCACGCTGATCGCCAAGCGCGATGTGCGCACGCTGTGGGACCGGCTACCGGCCGACGAAACCGTGGAGTTTGGCGAATGACCAGCGCACCGCGCGCTGCCCAATTGGGCTTGGTCGGCTGCCATACCTGCGGCCTGGTCAGCGCGGTCGGGCAGGCGCAGTGCCCGCGCTGCGGCGCGCGGCTGCACCCGCGCAAGCCCGATTCGCTCGCACGCAGCTGGGCCTTCCTCGTCGCTGCGCTGATCCTCTACATCCCGTCAAACGTTTTGCCGGTCATGTACACGAGCATGCTCGGCCGCGGCGAGACGAGTACGATCGTGCACGGCGTGGTCGAATTCTGGAAGTCAGGGGCGTGGGACATCGCATTGCTGATCTTCATCGCCAGCGTGGCCGTGCCGTCGACGAAATTCCTTGTATTGGCCACGCTGCTGGTGAGTGCGCGCCGGCAAAGCTCGTGGGCGCGGCTGCAACGCGCACGCTTGTACCGATTCATCGAGCTGATAGGCTACTGGTCGATGCTCGATGTGGTCGTGGTCGCTCTGGTTTGCGCGTTGGTCCAGTTCCACCTGCTCGGTACGGCCGAGCCGCGCGCCGGCATCGTGTTCTTCGGCCTCGTCGTCGTGCTGACCATGTTTGCTGCGATGAGTTTCGATCCGCGCCTAATCTGGGATGGCGATGAAGAGTAGATCAGGATGAGTGAAGAGGACGTTTCCGCTGCGCCGTCGCCACCGTTGTTGCCGCGCGTGAGCGTGACCCGGCGCCGACGCTGGAGCGCCGGCCTGATCTGGATCGTGCCGGCGATCGCTGCGCTGATCGGCATCGGCATGGTGATTCACAACTGGGCATCCGAAGGGCCCGTGATCGAGATTTCGTTCATCACCGCCGAGGGGTTGGAAGCAGGCAAGACCCAGGTCAAATACAAGGATGTCGTCATCGGCCTGGTCGATTCGATCCGTCTCGCCCGTGACAACACGCACGTCGTCGCGCGCGTGAACCTAAGCAAGGACGCGGCCGGTTTCGCCACCGCCGATGCACGTTATTGGGTCGTGCGCCCGCGTTTCGGCACGAGCGGCGTGTCGGGCATCGGCACTTTGTTGTCGGGCGCCTACATCGGTGCGGACAACGGCGAATCGCACGAGACGAAGAAGAGTTTTGTCGGCCTAGAACGTCCGCCCGCGGTGATTCACGGTTCGCCCGGCAAGCGCTTCACCCTGGCGGCGAACGACATCGGCTCGCTCGACATCGGTTCGCCCGTGTACTACCGGCGCATCCAGGTCGGTCGCCTCGCGTCCTACGAGCTCGACAAGGACGGCCGGCAGATGCGCGTGGACATCTTCGTCGATGCGCCTTACGACGGCTTCGTCACCGTTTCCTCGCGCTTCTGGAACGCGAGCGGGGTCGACCTCAACCTCGACGCGAGCGGACTCAAGCTCAACACGCAATCGCTGGCGACCGTGATTGCCGGTGGCATCGCATTCCAGACGCCGCCCGGTCCGCGCGATGCGACGTTGGCCGCCGAAGGTGCCCAGTTCACCCTGTACGACGACATGCAGACAGCGTTCGCACCGCCCGACGGAGAGCCGGATTACCTGCAGATGCGCTTTCCGCAGTCACTGCGCGGGTTGGGCGTCGGCTCGCAGGTCGATTTCCGCGGCATCATCGTTGGCCGGGTGGTCTCGATCAATCTCGACTACGACATCGACAAGCAGAGTTTCTTGCAGATCGTCGGCGTGGTGATCTATCCCAACCGTTTTGGCCGCGCTGCGGAGAAATTCGCGCAACTGGCACAAGACAACAACGACACGAACACCCGTCTGGCGAATTTCATCAAGCCGCAGATCGCCCGCGGCCTGCGCGCGCAGGCGCGCGTCGGCAACTTGCTGACCGGACAGCTGTATATCGCGCTCGACTTCGTGCCGAAAGCACCCAAGGTCGAGTTCGATGCGAGTGCGCGTCCGGTGGAATTGCCGACCGTGCCGGGCAGCTTTGACCGCCTGCAGGAAGAGATGACCGGCATCGTCGAGAAGCTCGACAGGATTCCGTTCGAATCGATCGGCAAGAATCTCGACAGCACGATCGCCCGGCTCGATAAAACCTTACGCCAAGTCAACGAATCGACGTTGCCGCAATTCAGCGCCACGCTCACGGGCGCGCAGGGCACGCTCGGCAGCGCACAGCGCGCGGTCGACGCCGATTCGCCGTTGCAGCAGAACCTGGCGCAGACGCTGGCGGAAATGCAGCGCGCGGCGCGTTCGGTGCGCGTGTTGACCGATTATCTCGGCGTGCATCCGGAGACCCTATTGCGCGGCAAGCCGGCCGATCCGGCGCTGCGCAATCCGACCGAGCAGGACGCGAAAGGAAACAAGCCATGAAGCCCCGCTTTGCGATTGCTTTGCGCGCCTCGGTCGCGCTCGGATTCCTGATGCTCGGTGGCTGCGCGAGCACGCTGCCGACGCATTACCACACGCTGCTCGGCACAGCCGCGGAAGGGGCGACCTCGTCGGCACCGGCATCGTTTCTGATCGACGTACAACCGGTCGGCATTCCCGCGCAAGTCGACCGGCCGCAACTCGTCGTGCGCGACGGCGGCGGCATGACTCCGCTCGAACAGGAACGCTGGATCGCGCCACTTGCCGACGAGGCGCGCACGGCGCTGTCGACTGATCTCTCGCGCGAGTTGGCGACAACCGATGCCGCCGGTCAGCCGCGTCCCGGAGGTGCGAAGGTGGTGACGATCAAAGTCGACCTGCGCCGCTTCGACTCGGTAGCCGGGGCCTACGCCGCGATCGATGCTGTGTGGAGCCTGAGCACAAACGATCCGAACGCCAAGGTGCTGGTGTGCGCGAGCGAGGCGCGCGAAAGCGTGGGCCCGGGCTACGACGAACTCGTGCAAGGCCACCGCCGCGCGCTGAGCGCGATCGCTAGTCGGATTGCGTCTGCGGCGCGTGGGTACGCGGCGGCGGGGAAGGGCGCCTGTCCGGCGAACTGAGCTTCTTCCAGGGCAGCCGCCACAGCATGAGCAACGCGAACACCGCGATGTAGGCGAGCGGCCCGCGCTTGTCGGCTTTCACGAGCCAAAGGAAATGCAGAAGCGCGAGCAAGGCGATCGCATAGATGAGCTTGTGCAATTGCCCCCAGCGCCGGCCGAGGCGACGCATTGCCTTTTGCGTCGAAGAGAACGCGAGTGGAAGCAGCAGCAGCCACGCGGTGAAGCCGACGGTGATGTACGGTTTCTTCGCAATCTGCTCGACGATGTCAGCGGAATAGCCGCCGAGATCGATGAACAGATAGACGGCGAAATGCACGTTCACGTAGAAGAACGCAAACAGGCCGAGCATGCGCCGGTAGCGCACTGCCTTGTTCCAGCCGGTGACGCGACGCAGCGGCGTGATCGCGAGCGTGGCGAGCAGCAGACGCAATGCCCACAGGCCGGTGCGGTGTTCGAGCTGGGCGACCGGGTCAGTGCCGAGTTCGTTCTGGATCGTGTCCCACACCAACGCGGCGAGTGGCACTAGGCAGAGCAGGAAAACCAGCGGTTTGCTTGCGGCGATGCGGTCTCTAAACATCGGCATGGTCAGAAATTTTTGCGCAGGTCCATGCCCGCGTAGAGGCTCGCGACCTGGTCGGCATAGCCGTTGAACGGCTTGGTCTCGATGCGGTTGCCGAACAGGTTGAAGCCGTCGCCGGCGATGCGTCGCTCGGTGTGCTGGCTCCAGCGCGGATGATCGACGTCCGGATTGACGTTGGAATAGAAGCCGTATTCGCCGGGCCCGGCAAGATTCCAGGTCGTCCGCGGCCTCGAATCGGTGAATTCGATCTTCACGATCGACTTGATGCCCTTGAAGCCGTACTTCCACGGCACGATCAAGCGCAGCGGCGCACCGTTCTGGTTCGGCAGCTCGCGCCCGTACAGTCCGGTGGCGAGGAAGGCGAGCGGGTGCATGGCTTCGTCGATGCGCAGGCCCTCGCGGTATGGCCAGTCGAGCACGGCCGATCGCATGCCCGACATTTCGGACGGCCGGTTGACCGTGGTGAAGGCGACGTATTTTGCCTGTGCAGTCGGCTTGAAGCGCTTGAGCAGATCGGCGAGCGAAATGCCGTCCCAGGGAATCACCATCGACCAGCCTTCGACGCAGCGATGGCGATAGACGCGCTCCTCGAGCGCATGCGGCTTGAGGATGTCCTCGAGGGTGAACTTGCCCGTGACTTCGGCGTGGCCGGCGATTTCCACGCTCCATGGCGTAGGTTTGAACCGGCCCGAGGTGCGCGCCGGGTCGCTCTTGTCGGTGCCGAATTCGTAGTAGTTGTTGTAGTGCGTCGCGTCCTTGAAGCTGGTCTGCGGGTCGGGCAGGGTGTATTCGCCTTTCTTCGCGATGGTCAGCGGCTTTTCGGTTGCGCTGGAATCCTCGGCGATTGCCGCGCTGGGCGCGTTTTCCGATCCGCAACCGGCGACGAGCCCAACGCTGCCGATGCCGAGCATCTTGAGCAACTCGCGCCGCTGCTGATAGACCCGTTCCGGCGTGATCTCGCTGGGGCGGACATCATTGCGTTGACGTGGATGCATGGCGGCTTTTCCTTCGCTGGAAGCGCGGAACGGAGATCCGCGCGTGCACAGTATTCGACCGATCAGCGTGATTTTCCTTACAACTCCTGCGGCAACGGCACGTGCGGGAACATACGCGCAATTTTTGCCAATCCACTTCGGCATCGCGATCCGGCTCGGCTAGAATGCCGCGTCCTCGCTCCCGTCGAATTCCATGTCCGCAGCGCAAACCGAAAAGCTCGTGCCGGTATTGACGATCGACGGTCCCTCGGGCTCGGGCAAGGGTACGATCAGCGCGCGCGTGGCCAATGCGCTCGGCTGGCATCTGCTCGATTCGGGTGCGCTGTACCGCGCGGTCGGCTTTGCCGCGAGCTTGGCCGGGCTCGACCTGTCCGACGCCGAGGCGGTCACGCGTTGTGCGGAGACGACGAAGATTACCTTCCGCGATCCCAAGGACGGCGGCGAGACGCGCGTCATCGTCAACGGCCTCGACGCCACGGCCGAAATCCGCACGGAAACCTGTGGTGCGGCGGCTTCGGCGATTGCGGCGATTCCCTCGGTGCGTGCGGCGCTGTTCGACAAGCAGCGCTCATTCCGCAAGGCACCGGGCCTGGTCGCGGACGGGCGCGACATGGGCACGGTGATCTTCGCCGACGCCCAGCACAAGGTGTTTTTGACCGCCAGCGCCGAGGAGCGGGCGAAAAGACGCTATAAACAGTTGAAAGAAAAGGGTTTGGGGGTTACACTTACAACCCTTTTGCGCGAAATCGAAGCTCGCGACGTACGCGACGCCGAGCGCGCAGTGGCGCCGCTCAAGCCGGCGACGGATGCGATCCTGATCGATTCGACCGGAATGTCGATCGATGCGGTGGTCGCAAAAGTTCTGGCGCTCGTGCGACCTTGATTGAGTATCGACGCTGTCCTTTCAGCAGCGTTTGGAAGATCAGAAAACAAATGGATGCGGCCCGACGGGCCGCGTCTGCTTTGGGCCCCCGTCGTGTCGGCGGGGAATTGCAACGGTACGAATGCCTTGAGCCGTCGTGCCACAACAGGTGGATCGCGCTGAATAGCCAACCCCAGGCGATCTGTTTTTCAACTAGAGAATCAACATGACCGAAAGTTTTGCCGAACTGTTTGAACAGAGCCAGACCCTGGCCAAATTGAAACCCGGAACCATCGTTTCCGGCATCGTGGTAGAAATCCGCAACGACGTTGTCGTCGTCAACGCGGGACTGAAATCCGAAGGCATCGTGCCGATCGAGCAGTTCTACAACGAACAGGGTGAACTGGAAGTACACGTCGGCGACGAGGTGAAGGTAGCCCTCGACGCGATCGAAGACGGCTTCGGCGAAACCCGCCTGTCGCGCGAAAAAGCCAAGCGTTCCATGGTGTGGGACGAGTTGGAAGAAGCGCAGAAGGCGAATGCAACCGTGACCGGCCGCGTATCGGGCAAGGTCAAGGGCGGCTTCACCGTGGATATCAAGGACGTGCGCGCGTTCCTGCCGGGTTCGCTCGTCGACGTGCGTCCGGTGCGCGATCCGGTCTTCATCGAAGGCAAGGATCTGGAATTCAAGATCATCAAGCTCGACCGCAAGCGCAACAACGTGGTCGTGTCGCGTCGCGCGGTCGTCGAGAGCGAGCATTCCGAGGAGCGCGAGCAGATGCTCGAGCGCCTGCAGGAGAACGCGGTCGTCAAGGGCGTCGTCAAGAACCTCACCGACTACGGTGCGTTCGTCGACCTCGGCGGCATCGACGGCCTGCTGCACATCACCGACATGGCGTGGAAGCGCGTGCGTCATCCGTCCGAAGTCGTCAACGTCGGCGATGAGCTCGAAGTGCGCGTGCTGCGCTTCGACCGCGAGCGCAACCGCGTCTCGCTCGGCCTCAAGCAGCTCGGCGAAGATCCGTGGGTCGCGATCAGCCGTCGTTATCCGACTGGCACGCGCCTGTTCGGCAAGGTCTCCAACGTCACCGACTACGGCTGCTTCGTGGAGTTGGAGCCCGGCGTCGAAGGTCTCGTGCACGTTTCGGAAATGGACTGGACCAACAAGAACGTCAACCCGGCCAAGCTGGTCCAGGTCGGCGACGAAGTCGAAGTCATGGTGCTCGACGTCGACGAGGAGCGTCGCCGCATCTCGCTCGGCATGAAGCAGACCCAGTCGAATCCGTGGGAAGCGTTCGCCGCGATCCACAAGAAGAACGACAAGGTCTCCGGTCAGATCAAGTCGATCACCGACTTCGGCATCTTCATCGGTCTGGATGGCGGTATCGACGGTCTCGTGCACCTGTCCGACATTTCCTGGCAGGCCACCGGCGAAGACCTCGTGCGCCAGTTCAAGAAGGGCGACACGGTCGAGGCAGTCGTGCTCGCGGTCGATCCGGAGCGCGAGCGCATCTCGCTCGGCATCAAGCAGCTCGAGCAGGATCCGTTCGGCCAGTTCATGGCGGCGAATCCGCGCGGCAGCATCGTCAACGGCACCGTGACCGCCGTCGACGCCAAGGGCGCGACGATCGATCTCGGCGACGGCGTCGAGGGCTACCTGCGCGCGAACGACATCGCCAAAGAGCGCATCGACGACGCGACCCAGCACCTCAAGGTCGGCGACAAGGTCGAAGCCAAGTACACCGGCATGGATCGCAAGGGCCGCATGCTGCAGCTTTCGATCCGGGCGAAGGACGAGGCAGAACTGGCCTCGGCGCTCGAGGAGTACCAGTCGGCCGCCGGTGGCACGACCAAGCTCGGTGCGCTGCTCAAGGAACAGCTCGGCAACAAGGGCTGAGTTTGCCCAATGGTCTACCCGGCCTCGCCGCCGGGTAGACGACAAGAAATATTGGCCCCGGATTGCACGGATGGACGCGGATCAGGGAATTTCTGCTTCATCCGTGTGTATCCGTGCAATCCGTGGCTAAATTGCTTTTTCGGGGGAAAAAGAAATCATGACCAAGTCGGAGCTGATTGAGGCTTTGGCCTCGCGGCAAAATCATCTTGCCTTCAACGACGTCGAACTCGCGGTAAGAAACGTCCTCGACCAAGCGAGCCAGGCATTGGCCCACGGCGAGCGCATCGAGATCCGCGGCTTCGGCAGTTTCTCCCTGCATTTCCGCCCGCCGCGCATGGGCCGCAATCCGAAGACCGGCACACCGGTCGCGCTGCCCGGCAAGCACGTGCCGCATTTCAAGCCCGGCAAGGAACTGCGCGAGCGCGTGAACGGCATTCCAGCCGATAAGCCCTGAGTCCATTCGATCTGCGATAATCTCCGCGTAGCGACTTTCGGCTCACGCATGCGTTTGATCTGGATTCTGTTGATATTCGTTTTCGCCGCGGTGGGCGCACTCTTCGGTGCGCTCAACGGCGAAGCTGTCGCCTACGATTTTTATTTCGCCACGTTGAAGGCGCCCAAGGGAGCGATGCTGATCGCGGCGATCCTGCTCGGTTGGTTGCTCGGCGGAGCCGTCGTCTACTTTGGGCTCGTGTTGCGCTTGCGCCGTCGCCTGCGCGCGCAGATGCGCAAGCCGACGATGAGTGAACAAACCGCCGTCGCGACCGATATTGCGGCCGCACAGCTGCCAATGGATCCCGGGCGCCACTGATGCAGAGCGTACAAATCCTTGCCCTCGTCTGCGCCGCGCTGCTGCCGGTCGCTGCAGTCTCCGGCTGGTATTTCGGCAAGCGCAGCAGCGAACGCCGTCGCCACGCGCGTGTATCCGAGCTTTCTTCGAGCTACTTCCGCGGCCTGAATTACCTGCTCAACGAGCAACCGGACAAGGCGATCGAAGTGTTCCTCCAGCTCGCCGAGTACAACCGCGATACGGTCGAGACGCATCTCGCCCTCGGTAACCTGTTCCGCCGTCGTGGCGAAGTCGATCGGGCAATCCGCGTGCACCAGCATCTGATCGCGCGACCGAACCTGTCGGAGGAAGAAAAGACGATCGCTCTGCTCGAACTCGGCGAAGACTATATGCGCGCGGGTCTCCTCGATCGCGCCGAGACGCTGTTCACCGATCTCGTCGCGATGGACGCGCAGGCGCCGTCCGCGCTCAAGCATCTGATCGGCATTTACCAGCACGAGAAGGACTGGGAGAAGGCGATCGAGCACGCGCGGCGCATGGAAAAGATCACCGGCGAATCGCAGGGTGCGACGATTGCGCAGTTCTACTGCGAACTCGCCGAACAGGCGCGCGCCGCGAAGCAATTCGACGAAGCACGCAAATGGCTGGACGAAGCGCTGCGCAGCCAGCCCGAAAGCGTGCGGGCACAGATCGTGCTCGGCCACCTCGAGCTGCAAGAGGGCAACGTCAAGGCCGCGGTTGCCGCATTCGAACGCGTTGCCACGCTCGATGTCGACTTCGTGCCGGAAATTCTTCCGCAACTGCTCGACTGCTACGCGCGCCTCGGTCAGATGCAGCGTGCGGAAAAATTCTTGCTCGACAACATCGACCGTTCGCACGGCGTCGCCCCGGTGATCGCGCTGGCCAAGCTGTTCGCGAGCACGCGCGGCGAGGCGATCGCGATCGAATTTCTCACTCGCCAATTGCGCCAGCGTCCCTCGGTCCGCGGCCTGATGACGCTGATCGTCACCGACCTGCATCGTTCCGAAGGTCCGGCACGCGACAACCTGCTCGTGCTGCAGGATCTGACCCGGCGCCTGCTCGAAGGCCAGGCCGCGTATCGCTGCACGCGCTGCGGCTTCGGCGCCAAGTCGCATCATTGGCAATGCCCGAGCTGCAAGACCTGGGGTTCGGTGCGGCCGCTGCACGGCGTGGCGGGTGAATAGGGCAGCCGACGATTCCCGCAGTCGCGGGACGAAGAAGAGCCCGCCTCGATGATTCCGTGGCCGACCGCGATTTCCTTGGTCCTGGCGACCGCAGCTCTCTCGGCTCTGCTCACATGGCTCTCGATTCACTATGCACGGCGGCGTGCGCTGCTCGACCTGCCCGGGCAGCGTCGCTCGCATTCGGTGCCAACGCCGCGCGGCGGTGGCATCGGCATCGTGGGCGCGGCCCTCGCCAGTTGCCTGTTCGTGTATTTCCGTCTCGAAGTGGGCGAAGACCCTTTGCGACTCGTTGTCGCTTTGACGTTGGTTGCGGCGGTCGGCTGGATCGACGATCACCGTGGACTCGCCGCGCTGTGGCGACTGCTCGGGCATATCGTCGCCGTACTGATCCTGCTTCTGCCGATGTTTTCGGACTTGTTTCACCCTGGACAATCAGCGCAAGTCTCCGCGACGCCTCATTCTGTTCTTTGGCTGGCTGCGTTTTTTGCGCTGCTGTCCGCGTTCCTGGTTTGGTCGATCAACCTGCACAACTTCATGGACGGCATCAACGGCCTGCTCGCGACGCAGGCCGTCTTCGTCTGTGCTGCGCTTGGCATGCTGAGCCTGACAGCGAGCGCGCCACACGCGCTCTTGCTGTTTGCCTGGGCCGCTGCCGCGCTCGGCTTCCTGCCGTTCAATTTTCCACGCGCGCGCATTTTCATGGGCGACGTCGGTAGCGGCACGCTCGGCCTGATGATCGGCATCGGCATGTTCTGGCTAATGGCGGCGACGCACACGGCGCCGGCCAGCGGACTGATCGCCGGCTCGGTTTTCGTCGCCGATGCCACCTGTACCTTGCTCTCGCGCATGCTTGCCGGACGGCGCTGGTATAGTGCGCATCGCGAGCACCTCTACCAGTGGCTTGTGCGCAGCGGCTTCAGCCACGCTGCGGTCGTCGTGCTCTATCTGTGCTGGAACTTCGCCGTGGTCGTGCCGGTCTTGTATCTGGCTAACCGCTCAGGCGCGACAGCGACGGATGGCTGGATTGGACTCGGCGCCGCGTATGCGCTCGCCGCAGTAGCATGGGTCGGCGGCAAGCGTTGGTGCCTGCGTCATGCTCGGCGCCGACATGGAGCAGGATCAGGACATTAGAGAGATATCCGCAGTCGCATGAAACCACGCAACCTGATCGCCGCGATCCATCCACGTCTTGCCGTCGTTCTGCACGACCTGGCGATGGTCTGGCTCGCATGGACGGTGACGCATGGCCTGCGCTACAGCGTGGCCCCGAACGCGCCGTTGCAGTCGATGTGGTGGGCGCCGGAAACCGCGATCGTGCTCGCCGTGCAGGGCGGCGTGCTCTGGTGGACCGGGCTGTACAAGGGGCTATGGCGCTTTGCCAGCCTGCCCGACCTGTGGAACATCCTGCGCGCCAGCGCGCTCGGCGCGCTGGGAATCGCTATCGCCTTGTTTCTTTACAACCGCCTGGATACCGTCCCGCGTGCGGTGCTGGTCGTCTATCCGGTCGTGCTCGCGGTATTTCTCGGCTTGCCGCGGCTCGCGTATCGATACTGGAAGGACAGCCGGCTGGACTTCACCCGCGGCGTGCCGGCCAAGCGCGTGCTCGTGCTTGGCGCCGGGCGCGCCGGCGAGACCTTGATTCGCGAGTTGTCGCAGGAGCGGCGCTACCGCCCGGTGGGCATCCTCGATGACAACACGCAATTGCGCGGTGCCAAGGTGCACGGCGTGCCCGTGCTCGGCATGATCGAGCAGTTGCCCGATATCGCGAGCGAAGTCGCCGCGCAGATGCTGCTGATAGCGATGCCTTCGGCGAGCAACGTGCAGATGCAGCGCATCGTCGAGCTGTGCGAAGCGACCGGCATCGCGTTCCGCACCGTGCCGCGCCTGCAGGATGTGGTCGCCGGGCGCATGGCGTTCAACGAATTGAAGGAGGTCGCGATCGAGGATCTGCTCGGCCGCGATCCGGTGCAGCTCGATTGGACCGCGATCCGCACCGGCCTGTCCGGCGCGCGCGTGCTCGTCACCGGCGGCGGCGGCTCGATCGGCTCGGAGTTGTGCCGTCAGGTCGCGCGCCTCGGCGTCGAATCGCTGACCGTGCTCGAGCTGTCCGAATTCAACCTTTACCGCATCGAGCAGGAGCTCAAGCAGGAATTTCCCGATCTCGTCTTCAATGCCGTGCTCGGCGACTGCGGCGATACGATCGTGTGCGAGCGCGTGTTCGCACAGGTGCGGCCGCAGATCGTGTTCCATGCCGCCGCATTCAAGCATGTGCCGCTGCTGCAGACGCAGGTGCGCGAAGCATTCCGCAACAATGTGCTCGGCACGCAGACCGTCGCGCAGGCGGCAGACAAGTACGGCGTCGGCAGCTTCGTGCTGATCTCGACCGACAAGGCAGTCAATCCGACCAGCGTCATGGGTGCGTGCAAGCGCGCCGCGGAAATCTTCTGCCAGAACCTGGCCGCGCGCTCGCGCACGCGTTTCATCACGGTACGGTTCGGCAATGTGCTCGATTCGGCCGGCAGCGTCGTGCCGCTGTTCCGCGAGCAGATCCGTGGCGGTGGACCGGTCACGGTGACGCATCCGGAAATCACGCGTTACTTCATGACGATTCCCGAGGCCTGCCAGCTCATCCTGCAGGCCTCGGTGCTCGGGCAGGGCGGCGAGATCTTCGCACTCGACATGGGCGAGCCGGTCAAGATCAGCTATCTCGCCGAGCAGATGATTCGCCTCGCCAACAAGATGCCGGGTCGCGACGTGCACATCGTCTACACCGGCCTGCGTCCCGGCGAGAAACTGTTCGAGGAGCTGTTCCATTCGCAGGAAAACTACGTCGATACGAGCCATGCGAAGATCTTCCTCGCCCAGCCGCGCAGCATGTCCTGGGACCTGCTCAATGCGCAGCTCGCGCGTGCCGCGCAGGCCGTGCGTGACTATGACGAGGAAACCCTGCGCCGCTGCCTGACCAGCCTGCTGCCCGAGTTCGCCTGGCGCGACGTGGGCGAGGCTGAGGTCGTACCGATCGCACGCGGGCAGGCGTGAAGAATTTCTTTACCGCGGAGGACGCGGATAAAATCTGATCGAGACGCGGATAGGTGTTTATCCGTGCGATCCGTGGCCAATGCTTTTGCTTGAGGAGTGACAATGGCGAAACCGATGCGCAAAGTGGTGTTCCCCGTGGCCGGCCTTGGCACGCGTTTCCTGCCCGCGACGAAGACGGTCGCCAAGGAAATGCTGCCTGTGCTCGACCGGCCACTGATCCAGTATGCGGTCGACGAGGCGGTCGACGCCGGCGCGGACACGCTGATCTTCGTCACCAACCGCTACAAGCATGCGATTGCCGACTACTTCGACAAGGCTTACGAGCTCGAGTCCAAGCTCAGCCAATCCGGCAAGAAGGAGCTGCTCGCGCTCGTCCAGGGCACGCTGCCGAAAAACGTGCGCTGCATTTTCGTGACTCAGCCCGAAGCGCTCGGTCTCGGTCACGCGGTGCTCTGCGCCAAGCAGGTAGTCGGCGATGAACCGTTCGGCGTGATCCTCGCCGACGACCTGATCTCAACGTATTCAAATGGATCGGCCGGCAAGAGTTGCCTGCGCCAGATGTCCGAGCTGTCGATGCGCGAGAACGGCGCCGGCGTGATCGCCGTGGAGGAAGTGCCGCGCGACCAGACCGACAAGTACGGCATCGTCGATGCGACTGCGATCAACGAGCGCGCCGCCAAAATCAATCTCGTCGTCGAGAAACCAAAGCCCGACGTCGCGCCATCGAATCTCGCCATCGTCGGCCGCTACGTGCTGCCGCCGCGCATTTTCGAATTGCTTGAAAAAACCGAGCCGGGTGCTGGCGGCGAAATCCAGCTCACCGATGCGATCGATGCGCTGCTCCGCGAGCGCTCCGTACTCGCCTATCGCTTCGAAGGCACGCGCTTCGACTGCGGCAACAAGCTTGGCCTTGTGCAGGCGACATTGCACATGGCGATGCAGGATCCCAAGCTCGCCGCGGCGACCAAGGAGTTCATCCGCGAGTCGGGCTTGGCCGGTTGAGCGAATCCGCGGAAAGGGTTTCGCGGCGGAACACCGAGTCGGCCGGAAACGCGGTCTCAAAGATCGGTTGCAGTTCCTTTTCGAGCGCAGCGGCCTCGTCGTTGCGTCCGAGCGAATGCAGGCTGCGCGCGTAGAGCAGGCCGTAGCGCGCGGACTGGGGGTTGTTCGCGCCGAGTTTGTCGCGCATGAGGTGAAAGGCGCGCTCGTATTCGCGTACCGCTGCGTCGATCTTGCCTTGCTTCGCCGCGATCTGCGCACGCAGCTCCGCGGCGCGTGCGCGAACCGAATAGTTGCTCTTGGCGCTGGGCGCTTCGACCTGATCGAGCAAGGTGGATGCCGTGCCGGTATCGCCACGCAGAAAATGCCAGTGCGCCAGCGCCAGTCGCGGGTACGGCAAATCGACGCTGTCGGGGCTGGATTTCGTGTAAGTCGCGATCGCGGCATCGAGCAGCGAGCGGGCTTCCTCGCTCGCGTTTCCGTTCTCGACGATCAGCGCGCCCAATGTGTCGCCGGCCCGCGTCGTGCGCAAGTCGTCCGCGCCCATGCGCTCGCGGCGCAGATCGTAGACCGTGCGCATTGCATCGATCGCGGCCGCATAGCGTCCGATGCTGCTGTTGAGATTGCTCACCTGGAACAGAATGCTGGCGTATTCGGTGCTCTTCGCGCCGTGCACCTTGGCGTTCGTCGCCAATGAACTGTCGAGCGGTGCCATGGCTTCGGGGTAGCGACCCATGCCGATCAGCATGCGCGCAAGTTCGCGCTGGTCGTTGGCGACGGAACTGCTTTCGGCCGAAAAGATTTCGCTGTCGACCGCGATCGCCTGCTTAATCATTTCGATCGCCGGCTCCGGTTTGCCGCCGCGGTCGAGGGCCTGGGCATAGTTGTTGAGCAGGTTGGCATGGCCTGCGGTATGCGTGCGGCCCTGTTTCTTGTCGATGTCCAGCCTGCGTTCGAAATACTGCCACGCTTGCGCGTAGTCGCCGCGGTTCTTCGCGATCATGCCGAGATTGAAGACCGCCTCCTTCACTTTGGCGGTCGGCGCATCGAGTTTTTCGTTGATCGCCAGCGTCGCCTTGCCGACCTCCATCGCTTCGTCGAAGCGGCCCGCCTTGTCGAGTGCGAGCGACAGCACCATGAGCGAATTGGCGATTTCCTCCGACTCCGGCGCGAACGTTTTCTGGCGCAGTTGCAGCGATTCGCGCGCCGTGCGCAGCGCATCCTCGGCCGGGAAATTGCCGTTGGTCAGTGTGTTGGTCAACTCTTCGAGATTGCGCGCCGCTTCGAGCGGCTGGTTCACAGTCGGGTCGAGATTGATACCGGCGGCTTCGCGCAGCAACGGCGCGGCCTTGTCGTAGAGGTTCATGTGCCGGTAGGCGTTGCCGATTGCTTCGAGCAGGCGTGCGCGCGTGGCCGGATCGTCCGCGAGCTCCTCGCGGATGCGCTCGGCACCCGTGTCCAGCACCTCGCGTGCGGTCAGGTCGTGCCGTGCGGAATCGTTGTGGCCGGTATCCGAGGCTGCAAAGACTGAAACGAGGAAGTCGGCCGTGCGCTCCGCGATCGTCGCCTGCCGGCGCGCTTCCTTTTCCGCGACGACGGTGCGCCAGGTGAAGCCTGCGGCGAGTGCGAGCACGAGTGCGCCTGCTGCGAACGCCGGCCAGTGCCGTCGCGCGAAGCGTGCGCCGACATAGGCAAAGGTCGGCTTGCGCGCCAGCACCGGACGATGTGTGGCGATGCGCTCGACGTCTTCGGCGAGCGCGAGCGCCGAGGCGTAGCGCCGCGCCGGATCGAACGCACATGCGCGCGCGACGATCGCGTCGATGTCGCCGCCGAGACGTCGGCGCCACGGCAGGTCCTGTGCCGCTGTCGTACTCGGCGCGGGCAGCGTCGTCGCGTTCGTGCCGTCTTCACGCCGCGGCGGCGCTTGTCCGCTGGCCAGCTCGTACAGTAACGCGCCGAGTGCGTACACGTCGGACTCGATCGTCGGCGCCTCGCCGCGTACCTGTTCCGGGCTGGCATAACGCGGGGTGAGAAATTGGCGCGCGCCGGCGCTCTCCTCGCTGCGATCGAGCGCTCGGGCAATACCGAAGTCGAGCAACACCGGCACGCCGTCCTCGCGCACGAGCACGTTCGACGGCTTCAAATCGCAATGCACGATCAGACGCTGGTGCGCGAATTGCAACGTTCGACAGATCGACACGAACACGCGCAGGCGCGCATCGAGGCCCGGCTTCGCCTCGGCGCACCAATGGTCAAGCGCACGGCCCTCGACGTACTCCATGACCAGGTAGGGCGCGCCTCCGGGCGTGGCGCCACCGTCGAGCAGGCGCGCGATCTGCGGATGCTGCAGGCTGGCGAGCAATTGCCGCTCGCGCGCGAAACGCGCGGCCGCGTCGGCGTCGCCTAAGCCGCGGATCAGCTTGACCGCGGCCTGCTGGTTGAAATGTCCGTCGGCGCGGTCGGCGAGATAGACCGCGCCCATGCCGCCGTGGCCGATCTCGCGTACTAGGCGCCAGGCGCCGAGCACGTCGCCGGCATGCAGTTCGGTCGTGCCGAATTGCGCGATCATCGCGCTCACGCCGGCGCGCCCGCGCGTGCGCGTGGCCGCGTCGGCATCGAGCAAAGCGAGCACTTCGGCGATCGTCGCGGCATTGGCGCCCGCGGCGTGCAGCGCATCGCGCCGCTGCGGTGCCGGCAGATCGCAGACGAGGTCGAACAGACGGCGCAGTTCGCTCATTGCAGAGTCGGCTGGCGGCTACGCCAACGCGCGGTTGACGAAGGCGCGGGCGAAGCGCAAATCGCGGTCGATCGTCGGCACCGAGACGCCGAGGGTCTGCGCGATCTCCTCGCGTTCCATGCCGGCGAACGCGGCGAACTCCATCGCCGCGGCTGCGCGCGGTTCCAGCGCTTCGAGCTTGCGCAGCGCCTCGTCGAGCACGACCACATCCATGGCGCCGAGATCGTCGGGGACCTCGACCGCGCTGCCTAGCGTGATCGTCGCCTGCGCCTCGGGCCGCCGCCCGGCGAGGATCGCGCGCGCGCGATCGACGAGTATGGAGCGCATGTACAGCGCGCTGACCGCGAGGAAATGGGCGCGGTTGGCGAATGTCTTGCCCGCGCCGAGCAGGCGCGTCATCGCCTCGTGGACGAGATCGGTGGGATCGAGCGTGACCGAGCTTGCTTCGCCGCGCAGGCGCTGCACGGCGATCTGCCGCAGCAGGTCGTACAGTTCGGGCATGACGGGTTCCAGCGCGGCAAGGTCGCCCCCGCGCCAGGCGGCGAGGCGCACGGTGATGTCGGAATTCAAAGCGCCGGATCCTGATTTCTGTTGCCGAGATGATGCGGGAAGCGTACGGGCATTGCAAAAAGACCGCCCCGGCAGCTGTCGCCCGGGCTTCGGCGGGCCCATAAAAATATTTTCTCCGGCGTGATAGGTGACTCCGCAGTTTTGCGCTTGTTATAGGTGAACAGGGGAATTTCATGGCGATCCGGCGGGGAAAGCGGGCTTATATGGCCTAACGGTGGCCTGAATTTCGTCTGCTGTATGGGGCGCGGCGAATGCGGTGGCGGACGGCATTTGCGCGATAGGGGGATTTGAAGGTCCGCTTCGGGCACGGCACGGCGTGGTTGGGACAGGGGACGCGGTGCCGGGTCCACTCGCGGTTCTCGACGCAGGGGCTGCGTCGGGCGGTACGGTGGCGTCCAGCGACGTCATCGTCTCGCCCGGCGCAGAATCGTCGAGTGCAGGCCGGCGGCGTGGCGACGGTGATCGTCGCCACGCTCGCTCTGTGGGCGCGCGGCTGCGGGAGTTTGCCTTATGCTTCGGCAACTTTCCTTGCAGGCAAGCTTGAAGCCATGGACCTGAGCTATATCCTCAACCACCTCGGTGAGGACCGCGCGGCACATCGCGGCGCCGTGTCGCCGCCGATCTACCAGAGTTCGATCTTCGCGTTTCCGACCGTGGATGCATTCCGCGAGGGTTTCCGCGATGAGTTCCGGCGCACGACCTACACGCGCGGCAACAACCCGACGGTCGAAGTGCTGCGCAAGAAAGTCGCCGCACTCGAGGGCGCCGAGGATTGCCTGATGTTTTCCAGCGGCGCGGGTGCGATCTCGGCAGCCGCGATCGCGAGCGTTAACGCAGGCGATCATGCGATTTGCGTCGCGCGGCCGTATTCTTGGACGCGCGCCGTGCTGCGCGACCTGCTCGGCCGCTTCGACGTGACGACGAGCTTCGTCGACGGTACCGATACGGCGAATTTCGCCGCCGCGATCACGCCGCAGACGAAGCTGATCGTGCTCGAAAGCCCGAACTCGATGACCTACGAGCAGCAAGACCTGGCCGCGGTCGCGAAGCTCGCGAAGGCACATGGCATCCGCACGCTGTGCGACAACAGTTATGCGACGCCGCTCAACCAGTCGCCGCTCGCGCTCGGCATCGACATCGTCGCGCATTCTGCGACGAAGTACTTGAACGGCCACAGCGACGTCGTCGCCGGCGCGCTGTGCGCGAGCGAGGCGATCATCCGCGAGGTGTTCAAGAAGACTTACATGGTTTGCGGCGCGGTGATGTCGCCGCACGACGCCTGGCTGATGATCCGCGGCCTGCGCACGCTGTCGGTGCGCATGGAACGCATCGCGCGGACGACGCGGGAAGTTCTCGCGTTCCTGCAGGCGCACGAAAAGGTCGAAAATGTGTACTACCCGCACGCTGCGACGAATCCGCAGTTCGCCCTGACCACGGCGCAGATGCGCGGCGCGAGCGGGCTGCTGACCGTCGTGCTGCGCGCGGCAGACGTCGCCGGGGTCGAACGTTTCTGCAATGCGTTGCATTATTTCTTGATGACTGTGTCGTGGGGCGGCTACGAGTCATTGCAATTTCCGGTCTGTGCGGTCTACCCGGCCGACGCACCGCTGACGCCGCCGGGTGGCGGCGCCGGGCTCAACTACGTGCGCCTGTCGATCGGACTCGAAGAGCCCGCTGTGCTGATCGCCGATTTGCGCCAGGCTCTGGCGACCGTGTGACTGCAATCGCATCGTCGCGGAAAGGTTCGATTGCCGCCACAAGCCGCCACCAATTTGCCATGCGCCCCGGCGATGTTATGGATGCGGTGGAGTAGCTCGTAGAATCATGTCTGTTTTGATCTGTTTTGTGATGGAATTGCGTCCATTTTGACGCTACGCACCCCGCGCGCTCGCGCACGAGACACGAAAGGACGAAGGGATCATGGGGCTGTTGAATTTCATCTGGAACTTGCCGCTGATGCTGCTGCGGCTGGTAGGTGCAGTGCTGGCGTTCTTCTTCGGCAACATCGGCTGGGATGCGCCGCCATGGGCACGCGCGATCGCGTCGGGATGGGACCGCCTCGGCGGCGTCGTGCGGGCGCGGCCGGCGCGGTCGGCAGGCATTCTCGTTGCGCTGGTTGCGCTCGGTCTGGGGGGACTGTTCGGCTACCGCGCCTGGCGCGATCGGCCGCGGCCCGTGGCCGAGGTGCCGGCGACGTTCAGCGTGCAGGCGCCGGTACTGACCGGGTATGACGAAGAAGCGCGCAAGCTGATCGTGCATCCGTTGCACGTTGTCTTCAACAAGTCGGTCGCGCCGCTACCCCTGGTCGGCAAGTCGCCGACGTCCGGCATCGCGATGCAGCCGGAACTGCCCGGCGCATGGACCTGGCTGAACGACCGCGAGCTCAATTTCCTGCCGAAGGACGACTGGCCGGTCGGGCAGAAGTTCGATGTCAGCTTCGATCCCAAGACCGCATTTGCCGAGCACGTCAAGGTCGACAAGGACCGCCTGGATTTTTCCAGCGCAGCGTTCAAGGCCAGCATCGTCCAGGGCGAGTTCTATCAGGATCCGCAGGACGCAACGGCGAAGAAGGCCGTCATCCATGCGCGCTTCAGCCATCCGGTCGATCCGGCGAGCTTCGAAAAGGCGGTTGCGTTGGCCCTGTCCGGCGCGAAGCTGTCATCGACCCCGAAGAAATTCAGCGTGACCTACGACGAACGCAAGGTCAACGCCTTCATCCACTCCGAACCGCTGACGATTCCAGCCGATGACGCCTCGCTGGCGTGGACGGTCGCTGCCGGCGTACGTGCCGCGCGTGGCGGGCCGGCGACGGACAAGGCGCTGAGCGGTACGGTCGCGGTCCCTGGCTTGTATAGCCTGCAGATCGACGCGGTCGAGGCGACCCTGGTCGACAACGCCAGGTTCGAGCCCGAGCAAGTACTCGTGGTCAATGCCTCGCAGGCGGTGAGCGAACGCGACGTTGCCAAGGCGGTCCACGCCTGGCTGTTGCCGAAGTACAACCCGAAAACGCCCGAGGCCGAGCGCGGCGAGACGGCATATGCGTGGAGCCAGGACGAAGTCGGCGGAGAGGTACTCAAGGCCGCGCAGAATCTGGACCTGGCGCCGATTCCGGCCGAGCACGACTACGCGGAACTCGCAAGCTTCAAGTATCGCGCCGACCCAGGGCGGTATATTTATGTAAAAGTGGACAAAGGGCTGAAGTCGTTCGGCGGCTACGTGCTTGGTAATCTGGTGACGAGCATCGTGCCGGTGCCCGAATATCCGCGCATGCTGCGCTTCATGGCCGACGGCGCGCTGCTGAGCCTGTCGGGGGAAAAGCGCGTAGCCGTGGTCGCGCGCAATATGCCCGGAATGCAGTTGGAGGTGGGGCGCGTTCTGCCGGATCAGCTGCAGCATCTGGTGAGTTTCAATCAGGGCAGCTACGCCAAGCCGCAGCTCTATTCGCTCAATGCCGATCAGATCACCGAGCGCTTCGTGCAGAAGGTGCCGTTCGGCGAAGGCGATCCGGCCAAGGCGCATTTCGAGGGCGTCGACCTGGGCAAGTATTTCGGCAGCGGCGCCAACGCGAAGCACGGCGTGTTCCTGCTCAAGCTCGGCGTGCTGAAGCCGGAGGAGAAGAAGGCCGAGCCGGATGCGAACGCGGACGAGCCCGAAGCGGGTGCCGATCAGGAAGGCGAGGGCGAGGCGAGCTATGCGGAAGGCGAGGCTGCCGGCACCGATCGGGTCGAGGGCGACATGCCGGAGGACTCGCGTCTGATCGTGGTCACCGACCTCGGCATGATCACGAAGAAATCGCTCGACGGCAGCTACGACGTCTACGTGCAGTCGATCGCGAATGGAGCCGCGGTGGCCGCCGCGAACGTCGACGTGGTCGGCAAGAATGGGCAGACGCTGGTCACGCATACGACCGATGCCGGCGGCCATGTGCACTTCGATCCGCTCGACGCGATGAAGCGCGAGAAGACGCCGGCGATGTTCGTCGTGCGCAAGGGCGACGATCTTTCTTTCCTGCCGCTCGGCGAGCGCGATCGCTCACTCGATTTCTCGCGCTTCGACATCGGCGGCGAACGCAATGCGAAGAATGCGGGACGGCTGAGCGCTTATCTTTTCTCCGACCGTGGCATCTATCGCCCGGGCGACACGTTCCACGTCGGTGTGATCGTGCGCGCGGCCGATTGGAGCAAGCCGCTCGACGGCATTCCGTTGATTGCCGAGATTACCGACGCGCGCGGCGCGGTGGTCGACACGCGCAAACTGCGTGTCGATACGGCCGGTTTCCTCGGCGTCGACTACACGACCCAGGAAAGCGCGCCTACCGGCACATGGAACGTGAACGTCTACATCGCCAAGGACGGCGAGGTCGACAAGCAGATCGGTTCGGTCGGCGTGCAGATCAAGGAGTTCCTGCCCGACCGCATGAAGGCCGAGGCGCATTTGTCGGCGAGCTCACCCGACGGCTGGGTGAAGCCGGACGGCCTGAAAGCGCTGTTCTCGCTGCAGAACCTGTTCGGCACGCCGGCGCAGAACCGCCGCGTCGAGGCGACGCTGACGCTGACGCCGTCGATCCCGAGCTTCCGTGCCTATCCCGACCACCGCTTCTTCGATCCGCAGCGCGCCAAGGACGGCTATTCCGATCCTCTCGGCGAACGCACCACCGACGACAAGGGCGAGGCCGAGTTTCCGCTCGATCTTTCCAAGTACGCGAACGCGACTTACATGCTGCGTTTCTTCGCCAAGGGCTACGAGGCCGAGGGCGGGCGCAACGTCGCCGCGCAGGCGAGCCAGCTCGTGTCGGCGCTCGACTACCTGGTCGGCGCCAAGACCGATGGCGCGCTCGATTTCGTCACGCGCGATGCCAAGCGCAGCGTCAATCTGATTGCGATCGATCCCGGCGCGAAGAAGATCGCCGTCGGCGATCTCAAAGCCGCGATCATCGAGCGCCGCTACGTCTCGATCCTGACCAAGCAGGATTCGGGCGTCTACAAATACGAGTCGAAGGCCAAGGACACCACGGTGTCCGAAGTGCCGCTCGCGATCGCGGCGACCGGCAACGATTTCGCCCTGCCGACCGACAAGCCGGGCAGCTTCGCTCTCGTCGTACGCAACGCGCGCGGCGAGGAACTCAACCGAGTCGACTACAGCGTCGCCGGCGAGGCGAACCTGACGCGCTCGCTCGAGCGCAACGCCGAGCTGCAACTCGCGCTGAGCAAGCACGACTACGCGCCGGGCGAGGAAGTCGAGATCGCGATTCGTGCGCCGTACGCGGGCAATGGTCTGATCACGATCGAGCGCGACAAGGTCTACGCGCACCAGTGGTTCAAGGCGGCGACCTCGGGTTCGGTACAGAAGATCACCGTGCCCAAGGATTTCGAAGGCAACGGCTACATCAACGTGCAGTTCGTGCGCGATCCGTCTTCGGATGAGATCTTCATGTCGCCGCTGAGCTATGGCGTCGTGCCGTTTTCGGTGAATCGCGACGCGCGACGCGATGTAACGAAGATCGATGTGCCGAACCTGGTCAAGCCGGGCGACACGTTGCGCATGAAGGCCAGCGTCGCGCAGTCGGCGCGCATCGCCGTGTTCGCCGTCGACGAAGGCATCCTGCAGGTCGCGCGCTACAAGCTCGGCGATCCGCTCGATTTCTTCTTCCGCAAGCGCATGCTCGACGTGAAGACGAGCCAGATCCTGGATTTGATATTGCCCGAGTTTTCCAAGCTCGTCGGCATGGCGGCACCGGGCGGCGACGCGGACGAATTGCTCGCGCGCCATCTGAATCCGTTCAAGAAGAAGCGCCAGGAGCCGGTCGCCTGGTGGTCGGGCATCGTCGACATCAAGGACAACCGCGAATTCACCTGGACCGTGCCCGAGGACTTCAACGGCAAGCTGCGCGTGATGGCGGTGGCCGTGCGCGCGGACAAGATCGGCATCGTGCAGAATACGACGACCGTGCGCGGCGACTTCGTCCTGTCGCCGAACCTGCCGAACATGGTCGCGCCGGGCGACGAGTTCGAGGTCAGCGTCGGTGTCGCCAACAATCTGACTGGCCTCGGCGGCAAGGAAGTTCCGGTCAAGCTCGCCTTCGCGCCATCGGCAGGCATCGAAGTCGTCGGTGCGGCGGAGCAAACGATCAACCTCGGCGAAATGAAGGAAGGCGTGGTCGTCTACAAGCTGCGCGCGAAGGATGCGCTCGGCCCGGCCAAGCTCGACTTCCGCGCGAGCTACGCCGACAAGTCGGCCAAGATCGGCAGCGAGGTTTCCGTGCGCCCGGCCGCGGCTTACCGCACCGACGTGGCCGTCGGCGACATGGACAAGGGCACGGCCGAGGTCAAGCCGCTGCGTAACATCTACGACAATTTTGCCAAAAGGGAAATTGCCGCATCGTATACACCGCTTGTGCTCGCCCAGGGCCTGTCGGCGTATCTGGACGATTTCCAGCACCGCTGCACCGAGCAACTCGTCAGCCAGGGCGTGCCGGCGCTGGTGTTCGCCGCGCATCCCGAATACGGTGCGCTCAAGGCGGACAAGGGCAGGAAACTCGACGACAAGGCGGGAGCGGACAAGCTGCAGGGCCTGTACGCCGTGCTGCATACGCGCCAGAACAGCGAAGGCGGCTTCGGCCTGTGGGCATCGACGCCGGTGTCCGAACGCTTCGTCTCGGTCTACGCGATGCAGTTCCTGATCGAGGCGAAAGAACGCGGCCAGCGCGTGCCGGGAGATCTGATCGATGCCGGCAATCGCTATCTGTCCCAGCTCGCCGCCGACGAGAGCGACGGCTCGCTCGCCGGCCTGCGCGAGCGCGCGTTCGCGATCTATCTGCTCACGCGCCAGGGCACGGTGACGACGAACTATATCGCCGCGGTGAGCAAGCGCCTCGACGACAACTACGGCACGCAAGCGAGCGGCGCCGCGCGCAACACGCCGAAGGACGCGTTCTTCGAGGGCAACGACTGGCATCAGAATCTGGTCGCTGGCTATCTCGCCGCCTCGCTCAAACTGCTCAAGCAGGACAAGGAAGCCGATCGCCTGATCGCCCCGCTGCAGACTGGGCTGACGCGCGCGACGATCGAGAACGCCTACCGCTTCGAGCGCTGGTACGACACACTGTTCCGCGACGCGAGCACGCTGTACCTGCTGGCAAAACACTTTCCCGAGCGCGCACGCGCGCTGCCGCAGTCGGCGCTGGCGAACCTCGTCCGGCCGATTCAGCGTGGCTGGTTCAACACGCTGTCGTCGGCGCAGACTATTCTCGCGCTCGACGCCTATGGTGCGCGCACTGGCGACGGCAAGCTCAGCCTGAGCGAGGTGCTCAAGGACGGCACGGCCAAGCCGCTCGACGCGAGCGCCGGCGTGCTCGTGCGCGGCGCGTTCGACGCCGCCGCGACCGCGCTGCGCGTCGACAACGCCGTCGACCTGCATGCCTGGTACGCGGTGACCCAGGCCGGCTTCGATCGCGCCCCACCGACCAGCGAATTGAAGAACGGGCTCGAGATCGTGCGCGAATTCACCGACACCGACGGCAAGGCGATAAGCTCTGCGACGCTCGGCCAAGAAATCGACGTGCATCTCAAGATTCGCGCGACCGAAGCCGACAGCATCGGCAGTGTCGCCATCGTCGACTTGATGCCGGGCGGCTTCGAAGCCGTGCAGCAACCGCCGCCGGCGCCGGCTGACGACGCGAATGCAGACAACGCCAACAATGCGCCCACGCCGCCGCCGCCATGGCGTTCGCCGATCGGCCTGCCCGGATCGAGCTGGAACCTCAGCTATGCCGACGTGCGCGACGATCGCGTCGTGATCTACGGTACCGCCACGCGCAGCGTCTCCGAATTCATCTACCGCATCCGCGCCACCAACGCCGGCAGCTTTGTCGTCCCGCCCGCGTATGGCGAGTCGATGTACGATCGTACGGTGCAGGCGCGGTCGCTGGGGACGAAGATCGAAGTGAAGAAAAAGTAAGCCGTCATTCCGGCAATCGTTGCCGGAATTGCGAGCAGTGAACATCGTGATCGCACTCATCAAGCGTTGGCAGAACTGGCTGATGGCCGCTCTGCTGCTCGTGCTCGTGCTGGTCGGCGTCCGCCTCTGGCCGCACGCGCCATTGTCGCAGCTCGCGCCGAGTTCCACGGCGGTGTACGACGATCACGGCCGCCTGCTGCGCCTGACCCTGGCCAGCGACGATCGTTATCGGCAGTGGGTGCCACTCGCGCAGATGTCGCCGGCGCTCGTGCAGGGGGTGATGCTGCACGAGGACGCTTGGTTCCGCTGGCATCCCGGTTTCAATCCGGTCAGCTTGATGCGCGGCGCATGGATGACCTATGTGCGCGGCGGCAATCGCCAAGGCGGTTCCACTCTGACGATGCAGCTCGCGCGCCTCGTCTACCGGCTCAACACGCGCACGCCGGGCGGCAAGCTGCGCCAGGTGCTGCGCGCAGTCGAGCTGGAGCTGTGCTATTCGAAGGACTCGATCCTCGAGGCGTATCTCAACTACGCGCCGTACGGACGCAATATCGAAGGTGCCGGCGCGGCGAGCCTGATCTATTTCGACAAGCCGGTGGCGACGGTGTCACTGCCTGAGGCGCTGACCCTCGCGGTGATACCGCAGGATCCGAGCCGGCGCGCGACGGTGCCCGAGACGGGCGGGGCCGCGGACAACGACCTCATCAACTCCCGCCTTGCCGCCGCGCGCGCACGTCTGTTTGCGCGCTGGCTGGCTGCGCATCCGCAAGACAAGGCCGGGGCGGCGTTGATGCAAATGCCGTTGCGCCTGCGTTCGCCCGAAAACCTGCCGTTCGCCGCGCCGCATTTCGTCGAGGAAGCACTCGCCGATGCACGTCTCACGGGCACGACCGCGCCGGTATTGAACACGACCCTCGATCTGGATTTGCAGCACGTGCTCGAACGCCAACTGAAGAATCACGTCGAGCATCTCGGCGATCGCGGCGTGCGCAATGCGGTCGCGCTGCTGGTCGACACGCGCGATCTCGGCATCAAGGCCCTGGTCGGCTCGGCCGACTATTTCGACAAGGCGATCGCGGGACAAGTCAACGGCGCGTTGGCCAAGCGCTCGCCGGGCTCGGCGCTCAAACCCTTCATCTACGGCCTCGGTTTCGACCAGGGCGTGCTGCACCCGCAGACCGTGCTGCGCGACGTGCCGACCGCGTTCGGCCCGTTCGCGCCGGAGAATTTCGACGGGCGCTTCCTCGGCCCCGTCACCGCGACCGAGGCGCTGGTACGCAGCCGCAATATCCCCGCCGTATACGTGGCATCGAAGCTGAAAAATCCCGACTTCTACCAGTTCCTCAAGGATGCCGGCGTCAGTCGCATGGCGGACGAGGATTTCTATGGCCTCGCGCTCGTGCTCGGTGGTGGCGAGGTGACGATGGAGGAGCTCGCGCGGCTCTACGCGATGCTCGCCAACCGCGGCTCGCTGCAGCCGCTGCGTCGCCGCGTCGACGAGCCGCGCGCACAAGGCGTGCGCATGCTCAGCGAGGAGGCGAGCTTCATGGTGCTCGACATGCTGCGCCAGAATCCGCGCCCGGACGACACGCTGATCTCGCAGCCCGGTGGACTGCCGGTGTACTGGAAGACCGGCACCTCGTGGGGTTTCCGCGATGCGTGGACCGCGGGCATCGTCGGGCCGTACGTGCTTGTCGTCTGGGTCGGCAATTTCGACGGCAGCGGCAATCCGGCCTTCGTCGGCGTCGAGGCTGCGGCGCCGTTGTTCTTCCACATCGTCGACGCCTTGCGTGCGCGCGATGCGCAGATGCATGAGCCGCCGCATGCTATGCCGAAGAATCTCAAGCGCGTGGAAATTTGCCTCGCCAGCGGCGACCTGCCGAACGCTTGGTGCCCGCAACGCGGCATGACCTGGTTCATTCCAGGCAAGTCGCCGATCCGGGTCAGCACGGTGCATCGGCCCGTGGTCATCGACGCGGCGACGGGGCAGGCGGCGTGCCCGCCCTACGATCCGGCGACGACACGCACTGAAGTATTCGAGTTCTGGCCGACCGATCTGGCCAAGGTGTTCCGCCAGGCCGGTGTGCCGCGGCGCGTGCCGCCGACGATTCTCGACTGCACGGCCGCGGCCGACGACGGCCAGGCACCGCAGATCACCTCGCCCGTGCGTGGCGCCACCTACACGCGACGCGCGAGCCGCGAAGGTGAGGAACGTGTCGCGCTCAACGCGACTGTCGACGCCAGCGCGCGCGAGTTGTACTGGTTCGTCGACGAGGATTTCGTCGGCATGGCGAAACCGGGCGAGTCGCTGTTCTGGCAGCCGATCGCGGCGGGCGAGTACACTCTGCGTGCGGTCGACGATCGCGGCCGTGCCGATTCGCGGCGACTGCGCATCGATGTGGTGCAATGATCGATGCTGCCGGCGACGTTCGCCTCATCTTCGCTTGAACCTCGCCGCCTTGCCGCCATCTCGTACAGGCAATCCCTCGACAACCACGGAGCCATGCCCATGACTACGCAACTCGAAAAAGTCGTCTACACCGCCCACGCCACCGCCACCGGCGGACGCGATGGCCGCGGCCGTTCGTCCGACGGACGCATCGATGTCGTGCTCAAGCCACCGAAGGAGATGGGCGGCACAGGCGAGGGCGTCAACCCGGAGCAGTTGTTCGCGGTCGGCTATGCCGCGTGCTTCATCGGCGCGGTCAAGTTCGTCGCCGGTCAGGAAAAGGTGCAGGTGCCGGCCGACACGACGATCGAAAGCGCGGTCAGCATCGGCCCGATCCCGAAGGGCTTCGGCATTGCGGTCGAATTGAAGATTTCCATGCCGGGCGTCGATCGCGCGGTCGCGCAGAAGTTGGTCGAGCGCGCGCACAACGAGGTTTGCCCGTACTCGAATGCGACGCGTGGCAACGTCGACGTCAAGATCACGATTGCCTGATCCCAGGCGGGCTGCGTCAGGTGACGCGGCCCGTTTCCCGCCAATCAAATCGAGAGGCGCGGCATGCGATACGAATACGATTACCTGATCGTCGGCGCGGGCATGACCGCGGATGCCGCGGCCAAGGCGATACGCGAGTCCGATGCGCCTGCGCGCATCGGCATCGTCGGCCACGAGACACACGCGCCGTACGAGCGGCCGCCATTGTCGAAGGCGTTGTGGAAGGACGATAAACCGGTCGAATCGATCGACCTTAATACCGAGAAAGCCGGCGCCGTTCTGCATCTCGGCAAACACATCGCCGCAGTCGACCGTGCGGCGCATACCGCGACCGACGATCGTGGCGACGTCTATCACTATCGAAAACTGCTGCTCGCGACAGGTGCGTCTCCACGCAAGCTATCGTTCGGCAGCGAACGCGTGATCGCGTTCCGCACGCTCGACGACTATCGCGCGCTGCGTCGCTATGCGCTGCCGAATGCGCGGATCGCCGTGGTCGGTGCGGGCTTTATCGGCAGCGAGATCGCCGCATCGCTCGCCGGCAAGGGCTGCAAGGTGACGATGCTGTTTCCGGGTGACGGCATCGGTGCGGGGCGTTATCCGCGCAGCCTGTCAAATTTTCTCGATGGTTATTATCGCGAACGTGGCGTGATCTTGCGCGCGGGCGTGCGCGTGGTCGACGGGCGCGATCTCGGCGATGGCGTCGAGCTGGCGCTGTCCGACGGTACGAGCGCGCGCTTCGATGCGGTCGTCGCCGGTCTCGGCGTCACACCCAATACCGAGCTTGCTTCGGCAGCGGGTCTCGCGGTCGATAACGGTATCATCGTCGATGCGCAACTGCGCACGAACGATGTCGACATCTTTGCCGCTGGCGATGTCGCGAATTTCCCGTGTGCGCCGCTAGGCACGCGCATGCGCGTCGAGCACGAGAATGCTGCGATCGGAATGGGCCACCACGCGGGCCGCAACATGGCCGGCGCCACAGACGCGTACACGACGCTGCCGTTCTTCTACTCCGACCTGTTCGATCTCGGTTACGAGGCGGTCGGCCTGCTCGATGATCGTCTCGATGTCGTCGAGCAGTGGGTGCAGCCATATCGCGAAGGCGTGGTCTATTACCTCGATGGCGGCCGCGTGCGCGGCGTGTTGCTGTGGAACGTCTGGGGCCAGGTCGAGCCGGCGCGCGACCTGATTGCCGCGCCGGGGCCGTTCGATGTCGAGAGTGTGCGCGGAAGACTGCCGCGGTCGGTTTGAGCCGCGGCAGCCATCATCGTCGGCCTATTTCTTGTCGCCCGTCTTGTTGCGCGGATCGTCGGCCGGATTCACGTAGGTCATATCGAACGGGCCGGTGGCCGAGATTTGCAGGATCGCACCGGTCTTGGTCGTCGCGAAGTGATTGTGCTTGGCGGGCGCAACGACCAGCGAACCGGCGCTCAGCGGATGTAGCAGCTTCGCATCGAACTTGTCGCCGAGACCGAACGCTGCCGAGCCGCTCACGACGCTGACGATTTCATCGTTCGAATGCCAATGCGCCGGCACGACGTAACCGGCCGGCATTTTCAGCCGGATGACGAAGAGCCCCGGTTTGCCCGGGTCACCGTACAGCACGGCCGCCTTCGCTCCGGGCGGCAGCGCCGGCGGTGCATCGCCCCACTTGATGTCGGCTGGGTTGAACATGACATGGGCCGGCTCGTCCGCAGCAGCGGTACGCGAGATCGCCGCGATCGACAGGCCCGATGCAACTGCAATCAACAATATTCGTTTCATGCGCCACCTCCTCACGTTGGAAGGAAGATGGAGAGGGTGCCCGGATCATACTCCCGTTTGCGCACGGCGGCCGTGCGCGATGGGATGGCTTCGGTACCGCCGCGGCGCGGCAGGTCGATCAGTTCAGCGGGCTGAAGAAACGGTCCGTGCGCGGCCGGTACCATCGGTCTGCATCGAGCGAATACGCGACCCGGTAGGCGCGGCCGACGATGGTCTCGCGCGGTACGAAGCCGAAGTAGCGCGAGTCCTCGCTGTTGTCCCGGCTGTCGCCCATCATGAAGTATTGGCCCGCTGGCACGGTGACCGGAGCGAACGAGCGCATCGCGTTGCGCCGCGGTAGCACCATGATGGCATGCGCGGCGTCGCCGAGCGTCTCGGTGAAATATTCGCGCTGTTCGCCGCGCGTGGCGATCGGCAACTGCGCGTCGGCGCTGCTCTGGGTCGAGGCGTAGTCGAGCGCCGCGCCGTTGATGTAGAGCCGTTCGCCGCGCAGCGTGATTGTGTCGCCCGGCAGGCCGACGACGCGTTTGACCAGGGTCGTGCCGTCCTTCGGCGAGGGGAAAATGACGATATCGCCGCGTTGCGGGTCGCCGCCATGGGTGAGGCGCACATTTGTGAATGGGACGCGCAAGCCATAGGCCGCCTTGTCGACGAGGATGCGGTCGCCCTCGACGATGGTCGGGTTCATCGAACCGGTTGGCACCTGCATCCAGTCCGCGACTGCCGAGCGGAACATCAGCATCAACCCGAGGAACAGGAGCAGCGACTTGTTCGCGACGACTTCGTCGAGCAGGCGGCGGAGCAGTTTCATGGGCGGTTTTCCGCGGAAGGTCGACCGACAGACTCGGCGCGGGCCGGATAGTTCCGCAATGCGGACACTGGCGCGTCTTCTTGCTTGGCGCGCGTATGGGAACCGGTGCGGTTCATCGCACCGTTGCGCTATTTTTTCCAACGGCGATCGGTCCACGCCATTGGCGCAGGACGGCGCGCACGAAGGCGATGTCGCCGGATTCGAAGGTAGCCACCCGTGGCAATCCGTTCCACGGCAGATTCGGATGCAGATGGTGCGCGCGGTGCAGGTTGAAATTGAGCAGCCAAGCGCCGAGCCAACGTGGCGCGCGCATGTTCAGCGCGTAGTCGCGCAGATCGAGCGGCGTGGCGTGGTGCGGCGCATGGTCGAACTGCGAAGCGAGAAAGCCGCGTAGCGCGAGAAAGGCGAGGAGCTGCGGCCAGTGCTCCGCATACAGCGCGAAAGCGATCGCGTAGAGCCCGAGCACGAGGAATGCGTCGACCCGCATTTCGCGCAGCGCGGCATGATCGAGCAGTTCGCGTTCTGCGATACGCGCCATGCCGGGTGTTCCGTCGGCGAAATCCGGGCAGAGTCTGCGCAAATGCGGGCGCAGCAAGCGCGGCGGCAACCAGCAGAGAAAATTCAGTGTAAAGTCGCCAGCATAGAGCCCGATGCCGATGCGCAGATAATGCTGCACGAATGCCGCGCTGCGCGAGCAGACCTCGGGATCGTAGATTTCCTCGCGCCCTTGCGGCGTACGGTTGTAGCGATGATGGCGCAGGTGGGCGAAGCGCAGCGCGCGGAATGGCGCGCCGAAGCAGTCAGCGAGTACACGCCCGAGAACATGGTTCGCTCCGCGTTGCGGCAGCAGCATGCCGTGGATCGCTTCATGGATCAGCGCCCATTGGGTCGGGCCAGCCAGCGCAAGCACCGTAAGACACGCAGCCGCTAGGATCGGCGGCATTCCTGACAAGGGCACGACGATCAACACCGTGAAGTGCATCGCGAGCAAAGCGCCCGCGAGCACGCGGTTCGTCCGCTCGGGAATTGAAGCACTGGCAACCGTCACGTGATTTTTCTGTCGCCGATCGTCAGGCAAGTTTCGCGGACGATTGCTGCAAATTCATTGCGGGCGACGCTACCGAGACGGCGTAGGCGCGGCTTCGTCGACCGGCCACCATTCGCGCTTCGGCCAGCAGACGGATTTCTTCAGGGTGTGGCTGGCCCAGTCGTTGCCTTCGAGCGCGAACGGAATCGAGAAACGGATTCCGCAGTCGTCAGTGGCCGGGGGCTCGGGCACCTTGCGCACCGGACCGAGCTGGCCTTCGAAGCTGGCGATGCCGTCCGCGTCGATCTCGAAGGTCTGCAACACGAAATATCCAGCCGGCAGTTGATAGACGTCGGATGACGGCACCTTGTCGGGCGAGGTCAATGGCCGCAGACGTTTCAGCGCGGCGCGGACGCGCGGATCGGCGTTCGCCGGCAGCACGATTGTCGATACCGGCGCCGTACGTTCGACGAACTTGAGCGACATCGCCGCGATGTCGGCGAAATCGGATTCAGTCGCGACGAACTTCTGCGCCGAACGCGGTGTCGTGGCCGAGCACGCGGCGAGCAGGCAAGCAGTGAGCACTGCGACAGTCAGCCGCATTTATGCGCCCTTCTGCGGATTGAAGAACGGAATCGCTGCGCCGGCGTAGACGTTCACAGGCAACTGCCCATTCCACGTTTCTGCTTTGGTGCGTTCGACTTCGATGCGGCGCAGTTCGAGCCCTTCCTTGTCCTTCGGCAGCGCCTCGTTCTGCATGCGCAAGGCTAGGATGGCCTGATCGCGAATCAGTTTTTCGATCATCCGGTGGCCAAGCGGGTCACGATAGCGCGACATGCGAATCTCCTTCTCCTGAGCCACGTTTGATGCGAATTGTAGCCTGCGGTATTCGACTTTATTCGCGAAGCTCTGCGCGCTTTCGACACAGGCGAACTACAGAGTCGGCTGTTCGGCCACCTTCAGTGGCATCTACTTGCCGCCGCGCGGCTTCGGTGTGTCGAGCAGTTCGACGTAAGCCTGTTCGAGGTTCGCGCTCAAATTGCTCAGGATGTTGAAACGCCCCTGCAGCTGTTTCGCAATATCGGCCTTGGTGTCGATTTTGACTTTCTCTACATCGGCGAGCTGTTCCAGGGCGAGCCATTGCATCTGCATGAAAAGCCCTTGCAGCTCATAGCACTTCGAGATTTCGATCGTCCATGCGTAATCCGCATTGCGCAGCGCCTGTGAGGACTGTGCCGTTCGCCAAGCCGCTTCGGAAAGTAGGGCGAGCGGTACATCGAGACGGGCGCTCTGTCCTTTTGCAGACGATTCGTCTTTCGCCATTTCATTCAGGATGGCGAGATTGCGCGTCGTCGCTTCCCGGTTCTTACCCAGTTCCGTGCGATTGTTGCGCAGTTCGGCGAGTATCGCCGCGCGTGCCGTTTGCGCACGCTCGATATCCTGGTTGCGTTCATGCCAGGCGCCGGCGCCCAGGGCCAGAAGCAACGCCAGAACGACCGAAGCCGCCTCGATCAGAATTTCGGGCAGCTTCTCGCGCAAGCGCCGGCGCAAAGGCAAGCCCGGTTCGAGCGAATCAACAGGCATCTGGACTCCACGCAGCTTCTTGAATTGAAAAACCTACACTCAAACTGCTTCAAATATCCCCGCCGCGCCCATGCCCGTGCCGATGCACATCGTCACCATGCCGTATTTCTGCTTGCGCCGCTTGAGGCCGTGGAGCAGGGTGGCGACGCGGACCGCGCCGGTGGCGCCGAGCGGATGGCCGAGTGCAATCGCGCCGCCGAGCGGGTTGATCTTGTCGGGGTTGAGGCCGAGATCCTTGGTCACTGCAAGGGCTTGAGCGGCGAACGCTTCGTTGAGTTCGATCCAGTCGAGATCGTCCTGCTTGATGCCGGCCTGCTTGAGCACTTTCGGAATCGCGGCCTTCGGGCCGATGCCCATCACTTCAGGGGGTACGCCGGCGACGGAGAAACCGACGAACTTGGCCAGCGGCGTGAGCCCATAGTCCTTGATCGCCTGCTCGCTGGCGAGCAGCACCGCGCCGGCCCCGTCGGACATCTGCGACGAGTTGCCCGCGGTCACGCTGCCATTGGCGCGGAACACAGTCTTGAGCTTGGCGAGCACGTCGACGGTCGTGCCGGCGCGCGGGCCTTCATCGAGCTTGATCGTGCGCGCATCGTCGATCGTGCCGCGCGTGGCGAGATTCGGATAATGGTCGGCGAGCAGGTACGGCGCGATCTCGTCGTTGAATTCGCCCGCGGCCTGCGCGGCGAGTGCCTTGGCGTGGCTTGAGGCGGCGAATGTATCCTGCTCCTCGCGCGTGACTTTCCACTGCTCGGCAACCTTCTCCGCGGTGACGCCCATGCCGTAGGCGATGCCGATGTGCTCGTTGGAAAAAATGCCCGGATTGAACACGGGGTGATAGCCCATCATCGGCACCATGCTCATTGATTCGGTGCCGCCGGCGAGCATCAGGTCAGCCTCGCCAAGACGGATGCGGTCGGCGGCCATGGCCACGGCCTGCAGGCCGGACGAACAGAAGCGATTGACGGTGACGGCGGAGACGATGTTCGGCAACCCGGCGAGCAGCACGGCGATGCGCGCGACATTCATGCCTTGCTCGGCCTCGGGCATGGCGCAGCCGATGATGGCGTCGTCGATGCGTGATTTGTCGATCTGCGGGAATTTGCTCAGCGTCGCGTTGATCGCGAAGGCGAGCATGTCGTCCGGACGCGTGTTGCGGAACACGCCGCGCGGGGCCTTGCCGACCGGAGTGCGTTGCGCGGCGACGATGTAGGCGTCCTGGATTTGCTTGCTCATCGGGTTCTCCAAGGAAGAGCGAAAGAATTTTTTTGACGCGGATAAACACGGATTTACGCGGATAAGAGCGGATCAAGCAGATCGAAAATTCGATTGGGGATTTTGCTCTATCCGCGTTTATCGCTCTTTAGATCCGCTTTGATCCGCGTTCAAATGCTTTTCAATTTCTCAAAGGTTTGCCGGTCTTGAGCGTGTGCACGATGCGCTCCTGCGTTTTCGGCGTCTGCGCGAGCGCGACGAAGTGTTTGCGCTCGAGGTCGAGCAGCCATTGTTCGTCGACCTGCGAGCCGCGCTCGATCTGGCCGCCGCACAAGGTGTCCGCGATGCGGCTGGCGACATCGAAGTCGTGCTCGGAGATAAAGCGGCCTTCGAGCATGTTGACCAGCGAGGCCTTGAACGTTGCGCTACCGACATCGCCGGCGGCGGTGATCTGACGATCGTAGAGCGGCGGGCGCCAACCCGACTCGGACAGCGCGCGCGCTTCGTTCTTGGCGACATAGAGCAGTTCGTCGGCATGGAAGACAACGACGTCGCTCGGGCGCAGCAGGCCCAGTTCCTTCGCATCGAGCGCACTGGTCGATACCTTGGCCATCGCCACGGTCTGGAACGCGTTCTTCAACTGCGTGAACACGTCGCCCTCGATCGCGCGCGCGGACGCACGCAGCGCGAGTTCCTTGAGGCCACCGCCGGCCGGCAGCAGGCCGACGCCGGCTTCGACGAGGCCGATGTAGCTTTCCAGCGCGGCCACGGTGCGCGCGCAGTGCATTTGGAATTCGCAGCCGCCGCCGAGCGCGAGCCCGCGGATCGCCGCGACCACGGGCACGAGCGAATGTTTGATGCGCATGCTTGTCTGTTGGAAGCGGTTTACGAACGCCTCGAACTCGGCGACCTGGCCCGATTGCAGCAGCGCGACCGCACCGGCGAGATCGGCACCGGCGCTGAACGGTTCGGAGTCCTGCCAGATCACGAGACCCTTGAAGTTTTTCTCGGCCTCGTCGATCGCGCGATTGACCGCGTCGACCACGCCGGCGCCGAGCGTATGCATCTTGGTCTTGAACGAGAGGACGGCGATGCCGTCGTCGCCGAGGGTCCACAGGCGCGCATCGTCGGTTTCGAACACGGTCGTGCCGCGATCGACCTGGGTGCCGATCGTCGTCTGCGGGAACAGTTGACGCGCGTAGACCGGTTCGGTCGAACGCGGCAGGTACTTGTCCTGCACGGCGCTGTAGGAGCTGCCGTCGGGCTGATGCACGCCTTTGCGTTGGGGATCGAGCACCCAAGCCGGCAGCGGTGCGCTGCTCATCGTCTTGCCGGCGGCGATGTCCTCGGCGATCCACTGCGCGACCTGCGCCCAGCCCGCGGCCTGCCAGGTCTCGAACGGACCGAGCTGCCAGCCGTAGCCCCAGCGCATGGCGAAATCGATGTCGCGCGCCGTGTCGGCGATCTCGGCGAGGTGATAGGCGGAATAGTGGAACAGATCGCGATGGACGGCCCAGAGGAACTGCGCCTGCGCATCGCTCGATGCACGCAGCTTGGCGAATTTCTCGGCCGGATTCTTGAGTTTGAGGATCGCCGCGACTTCGTCGCTGACCTTGCCGGTCTGCGCCACGTAGTCGGCCTTGGCCGGATCGAGCACGAGAATATCCTTGCCGACCTTGCGGAAAAAACCCGCGCCGCTCTTCTGTCCGAGCGCGTCCTTGGCGACGAGGGCGGCGAGCACGGGCGGTGTCTTGAAGTAGTCGCGCCAGGGATCATTGGGCAGGGTACCGTCCATCGTGCCGACGACGTGGCCCATCGTGTCGAGGCCGACCACGTCGGCGGTGCGGTAGGTCGCGCTCTTCGGATGGCCGATCGCGGGGCCGGTCAGCGCATCGACCACGTCGTAGCTGAGCTTGGACTGGTCGGTGTGGTGGATCGTCGACAGGATCGAGAACACGCCGATGCGGTTGCCGATGAAGTTCGGCGTGTCCTTGGCGTAAACAACGCCTTTGCCCAGCGTGGTGGTCAGAAACGTTTCTAATCCGCTTAGCACCTCGGGCGCGGTCTTGGCGCAAGGAATCAGTTCGGCCAGATGCATGTAGCGTGGCGGATTGAAGAAGTGCACGCCGCAGAAACGTTCATGCAGGTGTTCACTAAGAACATCCGCTAAGCTATTGATACTCAAACCGGAAGTATTGCTGGCAAGCACCGTATTCTCGCCGACGTACGGCACGATTTTCGCGTAGAGATCGCGCTTCCAGTCGAGCTTTTCGGCGATCGCCTCGATGATCAAGTCGCAACCGCGCAGCAGTTCGAGATCACTGCCGTAGTTGGCGGGCACGATCGCGCCCGCGCGTGACTTGTCCGCGAGCGGCGAGGGCGAAAGCTTTTTCAGGTTCTCGATCGCCTTGAGCACGATGCCGTTCCGGCTCTGATCAGAGTCGTTGCCGTCCTTGGCAGGCAGATCGAATAGCACGGTGTCGACACTGGCGTTGGCCAAGTGCGCGGCGATCTGCGCGCCCATGACGCCTGCGCCGAGCACGGCCACTTTGCGGATGCGGAGGGGAGGGAAACTCATGCGTGCCTCGTGATTGGGAAGGTGAATTTTTTTGCCGTGGCTCGACGCGGACGAAGGCGGGTCAAGCTAAAGAAAATTTTTCGTGCTTTCGCTCTATCCGCGGAAGTCCGCGCCGCGGATCGCTTTTCATTTCGCGCGCAGGCCGGCGGAGGCAAAGTGAATCAGATGATCGGCGGTCAGTTCGCGATGCTGCTCGGCGCTGGCGCCACGACGCTTGATCGCGCCGAAGTCGGCCATGGCGAAGGTCAGCGCGCCGGTGATGATGTCCATGCGCCAGTACAATTCCTGCTTGTCCAGATGCGGCAGCAGGGCGCCGAGCGCACTTGTAAAGTCGCGCAGCACATGGCCGTAGTTGTCGTGCAGGAAGGAGCGCAGACGTTCGTTCTGCTCCGCGTAGGTGCGAGCGAGGATGCGCACGAAGGCGGTGCTGCCCTTTTCGTTGGCCGACGCGGCGAGTGCGGGGCGGATCCAGGCGCCGAGCACGTCTTCGAGCTGCGCGGGCGACTTCGCCAGTGCGGCCTGCAGCGCCTGGGTGCGGTCGGCGTTGAGCTTGTCCAGGCGCAGGCGCAGCACCTCGTTGATCAGGTTTTCCTTTGAACCGAAGTGATAGTTGACCGCGGCGAGGTTGACCTGCGCGCTCGAGGTGACCTGGCGCAGCGAGGCGCCGGCGAAACCATGGCTGGCGAACAGGGCCTCGGCGGCGTCGAGGATGCGTTGCTTGGTGGAGAAGAGTTCCGGATTCATCGCTCGCAACCTCCCGAATGCTGCTTTCGCCGATGCGAGGTCGTGATAGCCGACATCGCTTGTCAAACGTTTGTTTGAATTCTAGGGGCTGGCCCGACGAGGGTCAAATCAGCAGCATGGTGGCGGGAAGTGCGAGCGATTTGGCACTCGCGGAAAAGCGTGCAAGATGTCGTCAAGGTACTTAAAATTCCGCGCGCAATCCTATAGAATCTGAAAGGCTTTTTCGGCGGCAGCCTCAGGCTTGCCGTGTGCCCGGTTCGACGGTGGGGATGACCGTGGACCGCACCACCCGCCCCAAATCACAACATCGGAGTCAACAGCAATGGCGCTGGAGCGCACCCTTTCCATCATCAAGCCCGACGCGGTCGCCAAGAACGTCATCGGCGAAATCTATTCCCGCTTCGAAAAGGCCGGCCTCAAGATCGTCGCCGCCAAGTACAAGCAACTCTCGCGTGCCGAGGCCGAAGGCTTCTACGCGGTGCACAAGGAGCGCCCGTTCTTCAAGGCGCTGGTCGAATTCATGATCTCGGGTCCGGTGATGATCCAGGCGCTGGAAGGCGAGGGCGCGATTCTCAAGAACCGCGACCTCATGGGTGCGACCGATCCGAAGAAGGCCGCGCCCGGCACGATCCGCGCCGACTTCGCGCAGTCGATCGATGCGAACGCGGTGCATGGTTCCGATGCGCCGGAAACAGCGGCGCAGGAAATCGCCTACTTCTTCGCCGGCACGGAGATCGCGACGAGGTAATTGCGTTCGTCCCTGAACGCAAAAGTCAAAAAGCGGCCATCCATGGCCGCACTCTTCAACAAAAGCGTTCTTCTAACCGACTAGCCGTGGAATCCAACAAAGCCAACCTGTTCGACTACGACCGCCAAGGGCTGCGCGACCTGTTCGCGCAACTTGGCGAGAAGCCGTATCGCGCCGAGCAGGTGATGAAGTGGATCTACCATCGCCACGCGACCTCGTTCGAGCAGATGACCGATGTCGGCAAGGCGCTGCGTGACAAGCTCGAGGCGGCGTGCGAAATCGCGCCGCCGAAGGTGCTGTTCGAGAAGCAGGCCGCCGATGCGACTTACAAATGGCTGCTCGGCATGGACGGCGGCAACGCAATCGAAGCGGTGTTCATTCCCGAAGCGACGCGCGGCACGCTGTGCGTGTCCTCGCAGGTCGGCTGCGGCCTGAACTGCCAGTTCTGCTCGACCGCGACACAGGGTTTCAACCGCAACCTCGCCACGAGCGAAATCATCGGCCAGGTGTGGACTGCGGCGAAGCATCTCGGCAACGTGCCGCATCAGCAGCGCAAGCTCACCAACGTCGTCATGATGGGCATGGGCGAGCCGCTGCTCAATTTCGACAACGTCGTGCGCGCGATGTCGATCATGCGCGACGACCTCGGCCTTGGCCTCGCCAACAAACGCGTGACGCTGTCGACCGCCGGCCTCGTGCCGATGATCGACAAGCTCGGCGAAGTCGCCGACGTCTCTCTCGCCGTCTCGCTGCATGCGCCGAACGACGAGCTGCGTACCGAGCTCGTGCCGCTCAACAAGAAATACCCGATCGCCGAACTGCTCGCCGCCTGCCAGCGCTACGCCGCGCGCAAGCCGCGCACGACGATCACGTTCGAATACACGATGCTCAAGGGCGTCAATGACAAACCCGAGCACGCGCGCCAGCTGGTCAAACTGATGCGCAAGGTGCCGGGCAAGGTCAACCTGATTCCGTTCAACACGTTCACCGGTACGCGTTTCGAGCGTTCCGACGAATCCACGATCCGCGATTTCCAGAAAATCCTGCTCGACAACGACGTACTGACGATGGTGCGCCGCACGCGTGGCGATGACATCGACGCGGCCTGCGGGCAGTTGAAAGGGCAGGTGCTCGACCGTACTCGACGCAGTGCCGAATTCCAGCGCCGTATCGAAGCCGGAGTACTGCATGCAGCTTGACCGCTCGCCGGTGCGGCTTTCGCTGTCCGCGCTGGCGGTGGTTACGGTGTGCCTCCTTTCGGCATGCAGTCATGGGGACAGCATCCGTCCGGTCACGGTCGAGAGTCAGAAATCGAGCCTGAGATCGCAGGAAACGCCCGCCGACCGGGCGCGGCCTTTTCTTCAGCTCGGGCAGAAATACATGGAGCTGGGCAAGCTCGAACTGGCCAAAGACAATCTGCTCAAGGCGCTGAACTACGATCCGAAGAGCGTGGATGCGCACACCTTGCTTGCCACGCTCTACGACCGCGTGGGTGATTCCGGCCAGGCCTTGCAACATTACCGCGATGCCGCGTTGCTCGCGCCGAAGGCTGGCGCCGAGAACAACAACTACGGCATGTACCTGTGCAAGCTCGGCCAGTATGCCGAGGCGCGCAAGTATTTCGGTGCCGCTTTCGCGGACGGTTTCTATGCCGCCAAGGCTTCGGCATATACGAATGCCGGCACCTGTGAATTGCTCGGCAAGGGTTCGCTCGATCAGGCCGAGGCGGATTTCCGCAACGCGCTCGCATTCGAGCCGAACAATGCTCAGGCACTGTTTCAGCTTGCCAGCGTGCTGTACCGGAAGAACGATTTCTTCAAGGCGCGCGCCTTCGTGCAGCGCTACGATGCGCTGGGTCAGCCCAACCCGGACGCGCTGCTGTTGGCGCGCAACATCGAAGTCAAATTGGGCCATGCCGATGCCGCGCGAGATTATGCGCAGCGTTTGCGCGACCAGTTCCCAGATTCGGAACAGGCACGCACCCTACAATCCCCGCCGTCGTCGTAACTGTCATGAACCAGAGCGAAAATTCATCACCAACCGCGCCCAAGGCCGATCCGCACCGCGATCCGGCCGATGCGAAGCCGGTGACCGAAAACCAGGGGACTGAGCAGATGGCTTTTTTCGAAACGGCGCACGCGCCTGGCGTGGTTCCCGTGGAAGCATCCGCGGCATTGGAAGATGCGGCGACTGAAGCCGCGACAGCGGCGCAGGCACAGGATCACGCACTACCCGACGAAGTCACGCTGTTTCCCGAGTCGTTCGCCCAGCGCCTCGCCGCCGCGCGTGATGCGCACGGTTGGAACAGCGCCGCGGTAGCCACCAAGCTGCGTCTGCCGCTGCATATCGTCCAATGGATCGAGACCGAACAGTACGATCGCATCGGCCAAGGGGTGTATTTGCGCGGCTATTTGATGAACTACGCACGCCTCGTCGGCGTGCCAGCCATCGCAGTGGAAGAATTCCTGCGCGCCAAGGCGCCTCCGCCGCCCGAGCTCGTCGCGACCGGGCAGATCTCGCACTCGCGCTATCTGGTCGAGCGGTATTCCGGTTCGGCGCTCTATCTCGTGCTCACCGGTGTGATTTTCATACCGCTGGTGATGTTCGCGATGAACATGGGCGGAAATGTCGGCTCGAAGCTGACTCCGCTCGACTCGCCCGTGCCCGCAGTAGCATCGAGCGAAGGCGATGTCGCCACGCCACCGGTGCAATCCGCGGCAACGCCGTCTGCCACAGACAAGCAAGCTGCGACTGCGGCAGCCCCTTCAGCACCGAACCACGATTCGCCGCTGATGGCCTCGTTCACGATGGTCCCGAATGCGCCGCCTGCCGACTCGGCGAAACCGGCGACGACCGCCACCGGTGTTGGCCAGTTGCGCCTCAGTCTGAGCGAGGCGAGCTGGGTCGAAATCGTCGACGTCGAAGGCAGACGCCTGGAATATTCGACTCTGCCCGCAGGCACGGTGAAGGAATACGCTGCGGACAAATCGCTGACGATCCTGCTCGGCAACACCGGCGGCGCCAAGGTCGAGATCGACGGCCAGGCGCAGGACATCGCGCCGTACAATCGCGGCAACGTCGCGCGCTTCAAGCTCGCCGCCGGCAGCAAGTCGATTGCCGCAGCGACAGCGGAAGCGCACAACGGCTGATTCGGTCTGGCAAACCGCCCCCTGAACGGGGCGGCGCGCGGCGGCGCATCGACCGGTCGTTCCTGCTACCCTACGCGCTCTCGCGTGCCCCGGTCCGATGCGGCCGGTGCGGCGCATACGGCAACTTTTCGCAAAGGTAATCCGCAGCATGGCATTTGATGTCTTGGACGAACACGAGCAAGGTGAACTCGTCCGCAAATGGGTACGTGAGAATTGGCTGTCGATCGTGATCGGCATTGGCCTCGGTCTGGTTCTGTTGTTCGGCTGGCAACAATGGCGCACGCATCGCGCCAGCCGCGACATGGACGCGGCCGTGCAGTACGACACGCTCGGCGCCGACATGACGAAAAAGGATTACGACGCGGCCAAGGCGATCGCGGCCAAGCTCAAGTCCGACTACGCCGACACTCCGTATGCCTTGTTTGCGGCGATGCGCGAAGCCGAGATCGCAACGCAGAAGGGCGACGCCGATGGCGCTTGGACCTCGCTCGATTGGGCTTGGCAGCATGCGAGTATCGACGCGCTCAAGACGGCAGTCGGCGTCAATCTCGTGCGCGTGCAGCTCGCTCGCGGCAAGGCACAGGAAGCGCTCGATTTTCTCGACAAACTGCCGAAGAACGGTTTCGACGCGGCTGCGGCCGAATTGCGCGGCGATGCGCTCGTCGCGCTCGGTCGCAAGGACGACGCGCGCGGCGCCTACGCCGACGCACTGGCCAAGCTCGAGCCCGGTGCACCGAACCGCGGTTTCATCGAAATGAAGCTGTCTGACCTCGGTGCCGCCGCCACTGCGGCCGCGCCTGCACCCGCCAAGGCCGACGCGGAGAAGAAGAACTCATGAGTGCGATCCTCACCGCATCGCGCCTGCGCGGCGCAAGTCTCGTCCTGCTCGCCACGGCCATGGCCGGTTGCGGCACGATCAAGGGCTGGTTCAACGACACGAAAAAAGAAAACATCGAGCCGCCGACGCCGTTGGCCGAGAACTTCACGCCGAGCATCTCGGTGCAGAAAGTCTGGGGCGAACGCGTAGGCAAGGGCGCGGAGAAGACCGGCGCCAGCGCGCGCCCCGCTTACGCCGACGGTAAGCTGTTTGCGGCGAGCACGACCGGCGCGGTCGAGGCCTACGATGCGGCAACCGGCAAGACGCTTTGGAGCAAACATCTCGGCGGTCGCCGCGGCTTCCTCATCCACCGCGGGCCGAATTCGGTACGCTGGGGTGGCGGTCCGAGCGTGGACGGCGATCTCGTCGTCGTCGGCACACTCGAAGGCACGGTGCAGGCATTCAATGCCGGCGACGGCGCGGAGCGCTGGAACACCCAGTTGACTTCCGAGGTGATCTCGGCGCCTGCAATCGGTGGCGGCATGGTCTACGTGCGCACCAACGACGGTCATATCGTCGGTCTCGATCGCGGCGATGGCACGCGCAAATGGGTCTATGACCGCTCCACCGTGCCGCTGCTGAGCCTGCGCGGCAACAGCGCGCCGGTGTTCGCCGACGGCGTCGTCTATGCGGGCGAGGACAACGGCAAGGTCATCGCGCTGCGCGCCAACGACGGTGTGGTGCTCTGGGAGCAGGTGCTGTCGCCCGGCGAGGGACGTACGGAAATCGACCGCCTGCAGGATGTCGACGGCGAGATCGCCGTCGCCGACAACATCGTGTATGCGGTCGGCTACAAGGGCCAGACCCAGGCACTGTCCGCGCAGACCGGGCGCCCGGTTTGGACGCACGAGCTTGGCGCCTATGCCGGCTTGGCCCTTTCTGCGAGCCAGGTATACCTGACCGATGCCGACGCCAACGTCTATGCGCTCGACCTGCGCAGTGGCAGCTCGCAGTGGAAGCAGGATGCGCTCAAGTACCGCTGGCTCGGCGAGCCGGCAGTGCAGGGCGATGCCGTCGTCGTCGGCGACCTCGAAGGCTGGGTACATTGGCTGTCGATCAATAACGGCAAGCTGCTCGCGCGCGAACGCATCTCGAAAGCGCCGATCAAATCCGCGCCGGTCGTCGTCGGTGACATGGTCTACGTCGAGACGATCTACGGCGACATCGCCGCCTACCGCGTCGGCGGTAGCAGCAAGTAGCGCGTGGCAGAACCGCCCGCTTTGGCCTCCCCCTTTAAGGAGGAGGCTGGAGGGGGATGGTGTTCGATGCGCGCTGATGAGGGGAATCAAGCCATCCCCAACCCAACCCTCCCCTTGAAGGGGAGGGCTCATAGCTTCGCCGCAGTCGTCGGCGCCGCACAATTCAGCGATACTCTGCGTATGCTTCCCGTCGTCGCGCTCGTCGGCCGACCCAATGTCGGCAAATCCACGCTGTTCAACGTGCTCACGCGCACGCGTGACGCCCTCGTGCACGACCTGCCCGGGCTGACGCGCGACCGCCACTACGGCATCTGCCGTCTGGGCGAGCGTGAGTTCGTCGTCGTCGATACTGGCGGCCTGTCGGGTGAGAAAGAAGGCATTGACGCGCTGACCGCGCACCAGGCCGAACTCGCGATCGACGAGGCCGACATCGTCGCCCTCGTCGTCGATGCGCGTGACGGCGTGTTGCCGCAGGACCGCAATATCCTCGGGCGTCTGCGCAAGCACGACAAGCCGCTGCTGCTGATCGTCAACAAGATTGACGGTGTCGACGAAGGCAACGCGCGCAGCGAATTCGCCTCATTCGGTTTCGCCGAACCCGTGCTGACCTCGTCCGCACACAGCCGTGGTCTCAGCGAACTGCTGGAGGCGGTAGAAGCGCACCTGCCCGCGGTCGACGCGGACGCATTGGAAGCGGCCGACCCGACCGACGAAGGTATCCGCGTCGCCATCGTCGGCCGGCCGAATGTCGGCAAGTCCACGCTGGTCAACCGCCTGCTCGGCGAGGACCGCGTCGTCGTCTCCGACATCGCCGGCACCACGCGCGACTCGATCCGCGTGCCGCTCGAGCGCGACGGGAAAAAATATACTTTGATCGATACCGCAGGCGTGCGCCGCCGCGCGCGTGTCGAAGAGGCGGTCGAGAAGTTCTCGGTCATCAAGACGCTGCAGTCGATCGCCGCCGCCAACGTCGTCGTGCTCATGCTCGATGCGAAGGAGGGCGTGTCCGAACAGGACGCGACCCTGATCGGCCATGTACTCGACGAAGGCCGTGCGCTCGTCGTCGCCGCGAACAAATGGGACGGGCTCTCGACTTACGAGCGCGAGCAGTGCCGCAACTCGCTCGAACGCCGACTCGACTTCGTACCGTTCGTCAAACCGGTCTTCATCTCCGGGTTGCACGGATCGGGGCTCGCCGAACTGATGAGGGCGATCGTGCGCGCGCACAAGTCGGCGACGCGCGAGTTCGGCTCATCCGAGTTGACCAAGGCGCTGGAGCAGGCCTACGAAGGCTACCAGCCGCCGCTCGTGCGCGGCCACGCACCGAAGCTGCGCTTCGCCCATCCGGGCGGGACCAATCCACCGACGATCGTCATCCATGGCAGCCGCACGCGCCACATCGCCGAGGGCTACCAGCGCTATCTCGAAAACTTCTTCCGCAAGCGCTTCAAGCTCGAAGGCACGCCGATTCGCATCGCGTTCAAGGAAACGGTCAACCCGTTCGCCGGCCGCAAGAATGTGCTCACCGAGGGCCAGTTGCGCAAGCGCCAGCGCATGATTCGCAACGCGAAGAAGCGTTAATCCGGACGCTTCGCGCCGGACTAACTCGCGCCGTTCGAGTCGATCCTGCGGGTCGCTCAATGCCGCGGAATGAGAGGTGATTGAGATGCCCCACGCTCGGCCGGATATTGCAGTGGCGATTCTCGCCGGTGGCGAAGGACGCCGAGTCGGCGGCAATGATAAAGGACTGCTGCCGCTCGCCGGCAAGTCGTTGATCGAACGCGTCGTTGGCGTACTGAAGCCTCAGGTTGGTTCCATTCTGATTTGCGCCAACCGCCACGCCGACGAATACGCGCGCTTTGGCAAGGTTCTGGCCGATGCCGGGCAGGGATTCCACGGCCCGTTGGCAGGTATCGCGAATGCGCTCGCTCACAACCCGGCGGACTGGCTGCTGACCGTGCCGGTCGACGCGCCGAGCCCTCCGCGCGACCTCGCCGAGCGCCTGCATGCAGCGGCGAGGGCCGAGCGCGCCGATGCGGTAGTCGCCCACGACGGGGTGCGCCGTCAACCTTTGTTCGCGCTGTATCGCAGCGGTCTGGCCCAAGCCGCTGCGCAGGCGCTCGAAGACGACTTGCCGGTGTATCGCTGGCAGGACGGAATCGGTACGCTCGAGGTGGATTTTTCCGATCAAGCGCAGTGCTTCGCGAATCTCAATACACTGGAGGAATTCCGCGGGTGGGAAACAAGGCATGCACGCTGATACACCGGCATTTGCAAGCGGCCTGAGTCTGGCCGATGCGCGCGCGCGCATCACCTCAATCGCCGCTGAGCATGTCGTCGGCAATGAATCGATTGCACTCGAATCGGCACTGGGTCGCGTGCTGGCCGACGACGTTGTCGCGCCATTCGACGTGCCGGGTTTCGCCAACTCGGCGATGGATGGCTACGCACTGCGCGGCGCGGATCTTGTCGCGGATGCGGAAACCCCGCTGCGCTTGATCGGCACGATCCTCGCCGGCGGCACCGAGGTTCCGCGGGTTGAGCCGAATACCTGCGTGCGCATCACCACCGGCGCGCCGTTGCCCGAAGGCGCGGATACGGTCGTAATGAAGGAAGATTCGCGCATCGATGGCGACGTGATCGTGATCGCGGCGGCAACTCGACCCGGCGCGAACGTGCGCCCGGCCGGTGAGGATTATCGCAGCGGTGATCTTGCGCTGAACGCGGGTACGGTGCTGACGCCGGCGCAACTCGGCGTGCTTGCTTCGTTTGGCCACAGCCGTGTCGCGGTGGTGCGCAGGCCGCGCGCGGTACTGCTGACCACGGGCGATGAACTCGTCGCGCCGGGCCGCGTGTTGGGCTACGGACAGATCCACGACTCCAACCGCTACAGCCTGGGCGCGCTGCTCGAACAGCATGGCGTCGAACTCGCGCGCCACGAACGCCTGCGCGACGACCCGTCTGTGCTGCGTGAAGCACTGGCTCGCGCGGCCGATGATGCCGATATCGTGGTTTCGAGCGGCGGCGTTTCCGCGGGCGAGGCTGATTACCTGCCGCGGCTGCTCGCGGAGGTCGGGTGCGTGCATCTGTGGAAGGTGCGGATCAAGCCGGGCATGCCGTTCCTGTTCGGCGGCATCGGGCGGGCGCTGGTGTTCTCGCTGCCGGGTAACCCGGTATCGGGAGTCGCAACGTTTCTTGCCCTCGTCCGTCCGGCGCTCGATGTAATGACGCGTCGCCGAACACATGGCATGACGCTACGCGCGCGCCTCGCCAAACCGGTGCGCAAGGCACACACTCGCGTCGAATTCCTGCGCGCCGTGCTGATCTGCGACGAGTCCGGATCGCTGCATGCGACGCCTTTGCAGAAACAAGGCTCAGGGCAACTGCGCGGAGTTGCCGAAGCCGATGCCTTGATCATGCTGCCGGAGACCGCGCAGGAATACGCTGTCGGAACCGTGGTCGAAGTACTGGCTTTGCCCGGTTGGGCTTGAACCGCAACGAAGCCAAGCGCATATCCCGACCATGATCGACGGCATCGATGAAATCACTCCTGGCGACGCGGCGGCGCGACAGGCGCGCGGCGCGTTGCTGATCGACGTGCGCGAAGACGACGAGCGTGCAGGCGGGACGCCGGCGGGTGCGATCGGCCTGCCTTTGGACGCGGTCGGCGAACGCATCGCCGCGATCGAGTCGCGCCGCGATCGCGAGATCCTGACGATCTGCGCAAGTGGCAAGCGCTCGCTGCGCGCCGCGCAGACATTGCGCGACCTCGGTTACACCCAGCTCGCTTCGGTGGCTGGCGGCTTCCTGCGCTGGAATGCCGAAGGCTTGCCGCTCGCCGAAGGCGGCCTCGGTGCCGACGCGCTGGAGCGCTATTCGCGCCATCTCCTGTTGCCAGAAGTCGGCGTGGCCGGGCAGGGCCGTCTCGGGCAGGCGCGCATTGCACTGATCGGCGCCGGTGGACTCGGCTCGCCGGCGGCGTTCTACCTCGCCGCGGCCGGCGTCGGCCATATGACCCTGATCGACGATGACGTCGTCGACAAATCGAATCTGCAGCGCCAGATCCTGCACACCGACGCGCGCGTCGGTATGGCAAAGACCGAGTCGGCACGCATCGCGCTGGCTGCGCTCAATCCGTCGATCGAACTGCGCACTCAACGCGCGCGCTTGGCCGCGGCAAATGTCGAGGACCTGATCCGCGATCACGACGTGGTGATCGACGGCGCCGACAATTTCCCGACGCGTTACCTGCTCAGCGCCGCATGCCGGCAACTGAAGATGCCGCTCGTCTACGGCGCGGTGCATCGCTTTACCGGGCAGGTCAGCGTGTTCGATGCGCGCGAGGCGAAATCGCCGTGCTATCGCTGCCTGTTTCCCGAGCCGCCCGCCGCCGAGGACGCGCCGAACTGCGCCGAAGCCGGCGTGCTCGGCGTGCTGCCGGGCACGATCGGCCTGCTCCAGGCGACCGAGGCGATCAAGCTCGTGCTCGGCATCGGCGCGCCGCTGGTCGGCCGCCTGCTATGCTACGACGCGCTCGCCGCGACGTTCCGCGAATTGCGCCTGCCGCGCGACCCGCAGTGCCCGGGTTGCGGTGAGCAAGCCGTATTCAGCGGCTACGAGGATGTCGCGCAGATCTGCGCGTCACATGCCTGATCGGATCAGCTGTTGCGGCGTCCTGCTGGCGCCGTGATCGTGTAGACCGCCGCATCGAGCGCCCGGCCGTGCACGCTGAGGCGCCCGCTCTGCAAGCCTTCGAAACGCGCGCCGGTCTTTTCGGCGATGCGGCGGCTCGGCCGGTTCATGGCCGCACAGACGACTTCGATACGGGTGAGCTTGAGCAGCTCGAATGCATAGCCGACCGCCAGGCGCGCCGCCTGGGTGCCGACACCGCGGCTCTCGTACGACCGGCGGATCCAGTAGCCGAGATTGGCGGAGTGGCCGACCTGATCGATCTGACTGAGGCCGACGCCGCCGAGATAATCGCCGCTGGTTGCATCGACGACGGCGAAGGCGAACATCTGCGCCTTGTCCCAGTCCGTGATCGCATGCGCGATCCATGCGTCCGCATCGGCGGGGCCGTAGCCGTTACCGCACCAGTCCAGCCAGGTGCCGACGGTCGCGACCGACTCCTGCACGGCTTCGACGATTGCCGAGCTGTCCCCGGGCTGGTATTTGCGGATCGAGATGCCGTTGCTGTCGCGTTCGGTCGGCAGCATGCCTGGATCAATGCCCTCCATCCTCAGTACGCCTCGCGCTGCGCCCGCTCGAAAGCGGCGAGTTGTTCGGCGCTGGCCGGCTTTTGATGTTTAGCCTTCCATTGCTCGAACGGCTCGCCATAGACCTGCGCGCGCGCGGTTTCCTTGCTCAGCTCGATGCCGCGTTCGGCGGCGGCTTCGCGGTACCAGTCGGCAAGACAGTTGCGGCAGAAGCCGGCAAGCGTCATCAGATCGATGTTCTGCACATCGGGGCGTTTTTCATTGAGATGCCGGAGCAGGCGGCGGAAAGTGGCGGCTTCGAGTTCGATCTGGGAAGTGGACATGGCATTCTCCTGCTACGCGTTCCATGGTAGCGCTATTTGAGCGGCGCCCGGCCAACCGCGATAATGCGCATCTTTGAACGGGTCCACAGAAAACGCATGAGCGCGAAGATACTCGACGGCAAACGCATCGCCGACCGCTTGCTCGACGACCTGCGTGCCGAGGTCGAACAACGTCGCGCACAGGGCCTGAGTGTGCCGGGCATCGCCGTCGTCCTCGTCGGCAACGATGCGGCGTCGAGCGTCTACGTGCGCAACAAGCGCCGCGCCTGCAAGCATGCGGGCTTCCATTCGCGCGATTTCGACCTGCCGACGGCGACGACGCAAGCCGAACTCGTCGCGCTGATCGACACATTGAACGCCGATCCGCAGGTGCACGGTATCCTCGTGCAGCTGCCGCTGCCGGCGCAGATCGATGCAAATGCCATCGTCAACCGCATCGACCCGCGCAAGGACGTGGATGGCTTCCATCCGGAAAACATCGGCCGCCTTACGCTGCGCCAACGCGGTCTGCGCCCGTGCACGTCGAAGGGCGTGATGACCCTGCTTGCCAACACCGACCGACCGGTGCGCGGGCAGAACGCGGTCGTGGTCGGTGTGTCGAATCACGTCGGCCGGCCGCTGGCGCTCGAATTGCTGCTGGCCGGCTGCACGACGACGACCTGCCACAAGTTCACGCGCGACCTGCCCGCGGTCATCGGCTCGGCCGACATTCTCGCCGTCGCCGTCGGGCGTCCCGGCCTGGTCAAAGGCGAATGGGTCAAGCCCGGCGCGATCGTGATCGATGTCGGCATCAACCGGCTCGAGGACGGCCGCCTGGTCGGCGACGTCGAATTCGCCGCTGCCGCCGAGCGCGCTTCGTGGATCACGCCCGTGCCGGGCGGAGTCGGGCCAATGACGGTAGCAACGTTGATGCAGAACACGCTAGAAGCCGCGCGCGCCGCGGATCAGGGCAACTGAATCCCCGATAACGCCGCCGCGGTGGCCATCCCGGCCGGTCACACGCATGCGTTAAAATTCACGGTCCGGCCGCAAACGTTCCTCGTATGTCGATCGACTTCAAGCAATTTCGCTTTGCGCTGCTGCTCGCTGCCTGTCTGGCTACCGCCTGCGGCAGCGTCATGCGCCGTGCGACTACCCAGTTCAGCGACAACCTCACCTCGGCGATCCTGGGCCAGGACGATGTCGCGACGGCGCACGACGGGGTGCCAGCATACCTGTTGCTGATCGACGGCTTGATCGAAGGAGATCCGCAGAATCCCAGCATTTTGCTTGCGGGTGCCAAACTCTATGGTGCTTATGCGGGCGGCTTCGTCGACGACAACGAGCGCGCGCAGAAAATGGCGGGACGTGCCTACGGCTATGCCCGGCGCGCGCTGTGCCTGAACGAAAAACCGCTGTGCGAAGCGCTCGACGCACCTTACGAAAAATTCGATACGGTACTGAAACAGGCCGACGCGAAGGACATCGCGACGCTGTACGGTTTCGCCGCGGCCTGGGCGGGGCGCATCCAGGTCAACACCGGCGACTGGAACGCAATCGCCGACCTGCCCAAGCTGCAGGCGCTGCTCCTGCGCTGCGATGCGATCGATGCCAACTACGACGACGGCGGTGCGGCGCTCTATCTTGGCGTGATCAATTCGATCCGACCTGCCTCGCTCGGTGGCAAGCCGGACGAGGGCAAGGCCTGGTTCGACAAGGCGTTGGAGCTGTCAGGCGGGAAAAACCAGATGGTACGCGTGCTCTACGCGCAGTTTTACGCGCGCCTCGTATTCGATCAGGCTCTGCACGACAAACTGCTCAACGAGGTGCTCGCAGCCGACCCCGTGGCGCCGCGGTTGACCTTGATCAATACGCTGGCGAAGAAGAAGGCGAAAGCATTGCTCGCGTCCGGCAAGGATTTCTTTTAATCGATAAGCGCAGCCAGGACGGCTGCTTCGTGATCATCGCGCTCATGCATGAGCGCACGTATAAAGGTATACAAATGAAAAAGACTGCATTGTTCGCATCGATCCTTTCCCTTGCCTGCGCGCTGGCGAACGCCGCGCCGATCAAGATCGCGACGATCGCGCCCGACGGCACGGCGTGGATGAAGGAAATGCGCGCCGCCGCCGAGGCGGTGAAGACGAAGACGTCCGACCGCGTCGAGATCAAGTTCTACCCCGGCGGCGTGATGGGCGACAACGCAACCGTATTGCGCAAGATCAAGATCGGTCAGCTGCAGGGCGCGGCGTTCACCGGCGGCGAAGCCGCGTCGATCACGCCGGACGCGAACGTCTACAGCCAGCCGTTCCAGTTCCGCAGCGAGGATGAAGTCGACAAGGTGCGCACCAAGGTCGACGCGCAGCTCAAGGCGAGTTTCGAGAAGGCCGGCTTCGTCGTGCCGGGCATGGCCGGCGGCGGCTTCGCCTACCTGTTCAGCGTCAACGACATCCACGACAAGGACACGCTCAAGGCGGCGAAGGTGTGGGTGCCGCAGGGTGATCGCGTCGCCGAGATCGCGTTCAAGGCGGCCGGCGTGACCCCGATTCCGCTGCCGATTGCCGACGTCTACACGAGCCTGCAGACCGGCCTCATCGATGCGGCCGCGAGCACGACGGCCGGTGCGATCGCATTCCAGTGGCACACCAAGGTCAAGCACATGCTCGACCTCCCGCTGATGTACGTCATGGGCTATCTCGCGATCGACAAGAAGGCCTACGACGCGCTCAGCGCCGAAGATCGGAAGGTGCTCGACGACGAAGTAGGCGCCGCGTTCGCGCGCATCGAGAAGGGCGCGCGCACGGACAACGCACAAGCACGCACGGCGCTGCAGGGGCAGGGCGTGGCAATCACGCCGCAGAACGCGGAGCAGCGCACGGGCTGGGATTCGATCGGCGCCGACGCGCGCAAGAATCTGACCGGCGTGGGCGGTATTTCACCCGAGCTTGCTGCCGCGGTGAACAAGGCGCTCGACGAAGCGCGCAAGTGACGAGCTGGTTACGCTGGCTACACCGCCTCGAGAACGGTGTTCTGACCGTTCTCGTGCTGATCCTTGTCGCCCTGGCCGGCGCGCAGATTTTCATGCGCAATGCATTCGGCGGCGGCTTCTCCTGGGCCGACCCGTTCCTGCGCACGCTGGTCGTATGGACAGCGATGCTCGGTGCGCTCGCCGCGGTGCGCGACGACAAGCACATCGCCGTAGACGTGCTGCAACGCTTTCTGCCTTCCGGTGCGCAACGCGCGGCGCGCGCGCTGACATTGTTGTCCGCCGCCGGAATTTGCGCGGCGCTGGCGTGGTACGGATGTGGTCTAGTCGGCGTCGATCTCGATAGCGGCGCAAAATCGGAATTCGGCCTGCCGAACTGGCTGCTCGAAAGCATCCTGCCGATAGGCTTCGGTTTGATGGCCGTGCGATTCGTGTTGCGCGCCTTCGCTACACCGTCACACGTACCGGGATTGTCCGCGCCCGAATTGCTGCATGACGCCGGCCGCGTTGACGCGGGCGATGAAGGGCCGGCGCGATGATCTGGTTGATCGCCGGTGTTCTGGTCATTCTCGCCGCGCTCGGCGCGCCGCTGTTCGTGCTGATCGCGGCGATCGCGTTGCTCGGCTTTTCTGCGTCGGGCCAGCCGGGCACGGCGGTCGCGATCGAGTTCTATCGCCTCGCCGACATGCCGGCATTGATCGCGATTCCGCTGTTCACGCTGGCCGGCTACCTGCTCGCGGAAAGCCAGGCACCGCGCCGCCTCGTGCGACTTTCCAACGCGCTCGTGGGCTGGTTGCCGGGTGGTTTGGCGATCGTCTCGATCTGCGCCTGTGCATTCTTCACCGCGTTTACCGGTGCGACCGGCGTCACTCTCGTCGCGCTCGGCGCCGTGCTCTATCCGGCGCTGCGCCAGGCGCAATATGGCGAGCGCTTTTCGCTCGGCTTGTTGACCGCATCCGGTAGCCTCGGCTTGCTGCTCGTGCCGTCGATGCCGCTGATCCTCTACGGCGTCGTCGCCCAGCAGTTCCATACGACGCCGCCGGTGGCGATCGATGCCTTGTTCAAGGCGGGCCTGTTGCCGACCTTGCTGATGATCACGGTGCTGGCGCTGTACAGCGCATGGCAAGCGCGTGACCTGCCGCGCCCGCCGAAAGCGCCGAAGGGCGAGCTGTGGGCGGCGGTCAAGGACGCCGGTTGGGAATTGCCGTTGCCGGTACTCGTGCTCGCCGGCGTGTTTTCGGGCAAGCTCGCGCCGTCAGAAGCCGCGGCGGCGACGGCGCTCTACGTGCTCATTGTCACCGTGCTGATTCGGCGCGAAATCAAACTCGTCGAACTGCCGCGCGTGATCCGCGAGGCGATGCTGCTCGTCGGCGCGATCCTCATCGTGCTCGGCTTCTCGCTCGCACTGACCAACTGGCTGATCGACGCGGACGTGCCAGAACAACTGTTCGCATGGCTGCAGGCCGGCATCACGAGCAAGCTCGGCTTCCTGCTCGTCCTCAACGCGTTCCTGCTCGTGTTCGGCATGCTGCTTGAAGGCTTCCCGGCGATCATCATCCTCGTGCCGCTGGTGCTGCCGATCGCGATCCACTACGGCGTCGATCCGACCCACCTCGGCATCATCTTCCTTGCCAACCTGCAGATCGGCATCTTCCTGCCGCCGGCCGGGATGAACATCTTCATCGCCGCCGCCCGTTTCCATCAGCCGGCGACGACGATCATCCACGCCTGCCTGCCGTTCTATGCGTTGCTGATGCTGTGTGTGCTGATCATCACCTACGTGCCCGAGCTTTCCCTGGCGCTGGTGCGCTAGCGCCACGAATCAGTTCGATGAAGGCGCGGGCTGCGGCGCGCGCGCGTTGATCATCAGATCGAGGAAGTTCTCGTTCGCGGTGCCGCGGCCGATGCGGTCGAGCGCGATGCCGTCCATGATCTGCTTCCAGTTGTCCGGCTTTGGCCCGATCCAGTTCGACTCATCGCCGGCCAGCACGAGGTCCGCCTGCTTGCCGTCGAAGTAGATGTCGATCTGGTTGCGGCGGTCGCCGCGCGCATGGGCGACGTATTGCGCGGGCTGCGGCGGCTGACTCAGGAACGTGCCCTGGTCGATCTTGCGGCAGGCGCGGTCGCCGAGCAACTCGGCGATCGACGGCGCGATATCGACCTGCTGGAATTTGCCGGCGACTGCACCTCGCGTGATCGGCAGTTGCGTGGCAACGACAAAGGGCGTGCGTGCGAGCGCACTGTCGCCGAAGCGCGCAAGCTCGGTCGCGGACAATGGCGTCATGCTGCGATGATCCCCAGAAATCATCAATACGCCGTTGCGGAAGAAATCGCGCTTGGCGAGTTCGTCGTAGAGCATGCCGATCTGTTTGTCGGCGTAGCGGAACGCGCCGGTTTCATCGAGGCTTTCGTTCTCCGGATTGACGAACGGCGGATGCGTCGACACGGTGAGGATGAAGGCCAGCCACGGGGAAGAGTCGTCTTTGCGCGCATCAAGCCACTGCAGGAAACGCTGGTACAGCGCCTTGTCCTCGGCCGCGTTGAAATGGCGGCGCTTCCAGCCGTTGTAGAACGGCTGCTCGGCGCCTTCCCAGGAATCGAAGCCGAGACCTTTGAGCCATTTCGTCTTGTCGAGAAAACCGAGGTCGCCGGTGGTGAAGAAATGCGTCGTGTAACCATATGCATGCACGATGTCGGGTAGGGCGCCTTGTGGACTCTCGAATCCGGCGAAGGCTTCGGCGCTCTGGTAGCGGCCGAGGGTCGGGATCGGCGGCTTGCCGGTGATCATCGCGATGAGCCCGCTGTCGGTGGTGAAACCGTTGGCGATGAAGTCGGGGAAATACGTGTTGTCGCGCGCAATCGCATCGAGATGCGGCGTGTCGTCGCCGCCACCGAACAGTTTGCTGTGGTACATCGACAGCGATTCGACGGCAATGACAATGACGTTCGGGCGCAAGCTGCGGCCCGCCTCGCAGATCGGCGCGGGCGGCACGTATTGCTTGCGCAGCGCGTCGGCATAGGCCGCGCTGTAGTGGCGATCGACGCTGTCGGCGAGGTTTGCGGCGATGAAGTTCTGCAGCAGCGGGTAGTTGATGTACTTCATCGTCATCGGGCTCCACAGTCCGACGAGAAAGCACAGGCCGGCAGTGGCAAGGCAGGCGAGGGCGAGGCGCGGCCGTCGTGGCCGCGGCAGCAGGGCGAGCGTGAGCACTGCGATGCCGGCGAGCACGCCGACAAGCATGAGCTTGCCCGTGTTCGAAGCGAGCAGCACGTTGCCGAAACGGCCGATCGCATCGAGCTCCTTGCCGAATTTGACGACGTCGAGCCAGTAGAGGTGTTGCACCAGCGTCTTGAGCAGGATCGCGTCGAGCGCGTAGGCGAGCAGCAGCAGCGCGCTGAGCAGCAGCCACGGCAGTTGCAGCCAGTAACGCGCGCTCAGCAGTGACAAGCCGGTGAAGGCAAGCAACAGGGCGAGAATGCCTGCGTCCTGCTGGATCGCGGTCGCGCCCATGCACCACGCGCAGTCGGTCAAGCCGGTGGCGATGCCGACGAGCGCGAGGCCGCGCAGGCCGGCCAGGATCAGCATGAAAACCACGAGCAGCGCCGCACCGACCAGGCCCTTGCGCCGCGATTGTTCGGCGGCGACAGAGCGAAATGCGGAATAGGGCTTGGGCATTGGAACCTGACGACAGCGGAAGGGACGAAGCGGCTGCGCTGGCGAAAATGCCATGCGATGCCGAGGGTAAATCGGTATAATAACGGGTTTACCGGCTTGGGCTTCCCCCGCACCCATGCGCATCCTTACCGAAGCTTTGACCTTCGACGACGTCTCGCTCGTTCCCGCCTACTCGAACGTGCTGCCGCGCGACGTTTCCCTGGCCACGCGCCTGACCCGCAACATCCAGCTCAACATCCCGATCCTCTCGGCCGCGATGGATACCGTGACCGAAGCGCGCCTCGCCATCACGATGGCGCAGTGCGGCGGCATCGGCATCATCCACAAGAACATGACGATCGAGCAGCAGGCGGCCGAAGTGCGCCTGGTGAAGAAGTTCGAGGCTGGCGTGATCCGCGACCCGATCACGGTGACGCCGACGACGTCGATCCGCGACGTGCTCAAGCTCGTACGCGCGAACAACATCTCCGGCGTGCCTGTGGTCGACGGCGACAAGCTCGTCGGCATCGTCACCAGCCGCGACCTGCGCTTCGAAAAGGAGCTCGACGATCCGGTCAGGAACATCATGACCAAGCAGGACAAGCTCGTCACGGTGAATGAAGGTGCGAGCGAGGACGAAGTGCTGCGCCTGCTGCACAAGCATCGCATCGAGAAGGTGCTTGTCGTCAACGGCGGCTTCGAGCTGCGCGGCCTGATCACGGTCAAGGACATCCAGAAGGCGCACGACAACCCGAACGCGGCCAAGGACCAGCACGAACGCCTGCGCGTCGGCGCGGCGGTCGGCACGGGCGGAGATACCGAGGAGCGCGTCGGCGCACTCGTCGATGCGGGCGTCGACGTCATCATCGTCGACACCGCACATGGCCACTCGCAGGGCGTGCTCGACCGCGTGCGCTGGGTGAAGAAGAACTTCCCGCAGATGCAGGTGATCGGCGGCAACATCGTCACCGGTGACGCGGCCAAGGCGCTGGTCGACGCTGGCGCGGATGCGGTCAAGGTCGGTGTCGGTCCGGGTTCGATCTGCACGACGCGTATCGTCGCCGGCGTCGGCGTGCCGCAGATCTCCGCCGTGGCCATGGTCGCCGAAGCGATCAAGGACAGCGGCGCCTGCCTAATCGCCGACGGCGGCATCCGCTATTCGGGCGATATCGCCAAAGCGCTGACCGCCGGGGCGAACTGCGTCATGATCGGCGGTATGTTCGCCGGCACCGAGGAAGCGCCAGGAGAAGTCGAGCTTTATCAAGGACGTAGCTACAAGTCTTACCGTGGAATGGGATCCCTGGGCGCGATGCAGAAAGGCTCGAAGGATCGCTATTTCCAGGACGAGGCCGACCCGGACAAACTTGTGCCCGAGGGCATCGAAGGCCGCGTTCCCTATCGTGGGCCGCTGCGCTCGATCATTCATCAGCTGTCGGGCGGTTTGCGCTCGGCGATGGGCTACGTCGGCTGCGCGACGATCGACGAGATGCGCGCCAAGCCGCAATTTGTGCGCATTACGAGCGCCGGCGTGCGCGAGTCGCACGTGCATGACGTGGCGATCACGAAGGAAGCGCCGAATTACCGAATGGATTGATTCTTCCTTCTCCGGTCAGGAGAAGCCGCGTCACCAAAGCGCCGGATGAGGGCTCGTCCCGTGAGAGGCTGAGTGAACCCGGACCTCACCCCGGCCCCTCTCGCGGCAAGAGAGGGGAGCAAAGCATGCAAAACATCCACACCGACAAAATCCTCATTCTCGATTTCGGCGCGCAGTACACGCAGCTGATCGCGCGGCGTATTCGCGAGATCGGCGTCTACTGCGAGATCTGGGCCTGGGACCACGATCCGGCCGAGATCGCCAAATTCGGTGCCAAGGGCATCATTCTTTCCGGCGGCCCTGAATCGACGACGCTGCAAGGCGCGCCGAAGGCACCGCAGCAGGTGTTCGACGCGGGTCTGCCGATCCTCGGCATCTGCTATGGCCTGCAGACCCTCGCCGCGCAGCTCGGCGGTGCGACCGAGGCGGCCGATGCGCGCGAGTTCGGTCACGCGCAGGTCGATGTGATCGCGAAGGATTCGTTGCTCGACGGTTTGAGCGATCATGCCGACGCGAAAAAGCTCGATGTCTGGATGAGCCACGGCGATCACGTCGCCAAGGCGCCACCGGGTTTCACCGTTACGGCCGTCACCGACCGCATTCCGGTCGCCGCGATGGCGAATGAGGCCAAACGCTGGTACGGCGTGCAGTTCCACCCGGAAGTCACGCACACGAAGCAGGGTATGGCGCTGCTGCGTCGCTTCGTTGTCGACATCTGCGGCTGTGCGGCACTGTGGACCGCGGCGAACATCATCGACGACCAGATCGCGCGCGTGCGTGCGGCGGTCGGCAGCGACGAGGTAATCCTCGGCCTGTCCGGCGGCGTCGACTCGTCGGTCGTCGCGGCACTCTTGCATCGTGCGATCGGCAAGCAGCTCACCTGCGTCTTCGTCGACACCGGCCTGCTGCGCTGGCACGAGGGCGATCAGGTTATGGCGATGTTTGCCGAGCACATGGGCGTCAAGGTGATCCGCGTGAACGCGGCGGATCGCTATTTCGCCAAACTGAAAGGCGTCAGCGATCCCGAAGCCAAACGCAAGATTATCGGCAATCTTTTTGTCGAAATCTTCGACGAAGAATCGCACAAGCTCGCCAACGCGAAGTGGTTGGCTCAGGGCACGATCTACCCGGACGTGATCGAGTCTGCTGGCAGCAAGACCGGCAAGGCGCACGTCATCAAGAGCCACCATAACGTCGGCGGCCTGCCCGAGGACATGAAGCTCGGCCTGGTCGAACCGCTGCGCGAGCTGTTCAAGGACGAAGTGCGCCGCCTCGGCGTGGAATTGGGACTGCCGCGCGAGATGGTCTACCGCCACCCGTTCCCTGGTCCGGGCCTCGGCGTGCGTGTGCTCGGCGAGGTGAAGCGCGAGTACGTCGAACTGCTGCAACGGGCCGACGCGATCTTCATCGAGGAGCTGCGCAAAGCCGGTCTATACGACCAGGTCAGCCAGGCCTTCGCGGTATTCCTGCCGGTCAAATCCGTGGGCGTGGTCGGCGACGCGCGTGCTTATGAGTGGGTGGTATCCCTACGCGCAGTCGAGACAATCGATTTCATGACCGCACACTGGGCGCACTTGCCTTATGATTTTCTCGGCAAGGTTTCAAACAGGATAATCAATGAATTACGCGGTATTTCTCGCGTAGTTTACGATATCAGCGGCAAGCCGCCGGCGACGATCGAGTGGGAATGAGCCGGTGCCGCGGAGGCGCCGGCCGCTAGACGATCAGGCGCGCACCGACGGCCACCAGCGCGGTTCCGAGAATGGGCCGCAGGATCCGATCCGGTACATAACCGGTCAGTTGGCTGCCGATCACGATGCCCGGCAGCGAGCCCAGCAGCAGCGACACAAGTAAAGTCCAGTCGACGCTGCCGAGATACCAGTGGCCGAGCCCCGCAACCAGCGTCAGTGGCACCGCATGGGCAATGTCGGTGCCGACGAGACGTGCGGACGGCGCTTTCGGGTAGAGCGACAGCAGCGCGACCATGCCAAGCGCGCCGGCACCGACCGATGTCAGCGAAACGAGCACGCCGAGCAGCAAGCCGAGGGCGATGGTCAGGCGGCGAACTTGCTCTTCGCTCAGGCGTTCCGCGGACCGTGCGAATGCATCGAGAATGCGGCCGCGGAAAAGCAGACTGGCTGCGGTGGCGATCAGCGCCACGCCGAGCATGCCTCCGATCAGGCGACCACTGCCGTGGCCGCCGAGATCCAGATAGCGCAGCAGCAGGATCGTCGCGATCGTCGCGGGAATCGAACCGCTGGCCAGGCGGCCGACGATGCGCCAATCGACCGTCGCATTGCGGCCATGAACAACAGTACCGCAGGCTTTGCTGATTGCGGCATGGAGCAGGTCCGTGCCTACCGCCGTGGCCGGGTTGAAGCCGAAAAGCAGCACGAGCATGGGCGTCATCAGCGAGCCGCCACCGACGCCGGTGAACCCCACGAGCAGGCCGACGAGCAAGCCGCAGAGGGTGTACATGGCGCTTTGGGAATGCAGATCGGGCATCGTTCGGGCATCGTGGCGCAAAATCGCTTATGCGATGCTCGTAGACTATGACTGCCGCATCCAACAATCCGCGGGAATTTGCATATGCCGCCGCGTGCTTTCCAAACTCACAATCGAGTGAAGAATGTCAGGTAACAAAATGAAAATCATAGGTTATTTCCATTCCCTTCCGATCGATCAAGCAGACTCGCTGCTCGATCTGGATATCGTCGAGCCGGTGCCGGGCGATTTCGACCTGCTGGTCGAGGTCAAGGCCGTGTCAGTCAATCCGGTCGATACCAAGGTGCGCATGCGCGCGGCTTCGACCGATGGCCAGCCGCGCGTACTCGGCTGGGATGCGGCAGGCGTGGTGCGCGCGGTCGGTGCGAAGACCAGCAAATTCAAGCCGGGCGACAAGGTTTGGTACGCGGGTGACGTGACGCGTGCAGGTAGCAACAGCGAGCTGCAGCTCGTCGACGAGCGCATCGTCGGGCCGATGCCCACCAGTCTCGACTACGCCGCCGCGGCGGCGTTGCCGCTGACATCGGTCACCGCCTGGGAACTGCTGTTCGACCGGCTCAAGGTGCAAACCGCCGATCCGACACGCGACAACACGCTGCTCGTGATCGGTGCCGGCGGCGGGGTTGGCTCGATCCTCATGCAACTGGCAAGCAAGCTGACCGGCTGGACGATTATCGGCACAGCTTCGCGTCAGGCGACCCGCGACTGGGTGCGCGAACTCGGCGCGCAATACGTGATCGACCACGCCAAGCCATTGGCGGATGGACTGAAGGCGATCGGGATAGCGCAGGTCAGCGCGGCGATCAGCATCACTCACACTGACGAGTACCTGCAGGAGATTCCCGACCTGCTCGAAGCCGAGGGTCAGTTCGCGCTGATTGACGATCCGAAGTCGCTCGACGTGCTCGCGTTCAAACGCAAGTCGCTGTCGCTGCACTGGGAATCGATGTTCACGCGCTCGACGTTCCGCACGCCGCAGTTCGCGCGACAGGGCGAGATCCTGCGCCGTGTCGCGCAACTGGTCGATCGCGGCGTGATCCGATCCACGGTCGCCGAGCATTTCGGCACGATCAACGCGGCCAACCTCAAGCGCGCGCACGCGCTGCTCGAAAGCGGCACCTCGCGCGGCAAGATCGTGCTCGAGGGGTTTTGATCCTGCGCTCTCGCCGTAGTTCTGCGGCGAAGGTCAACTCGAGCTCAGGCTCCTCGCGGCCGCAATGAACGCGTCCACGGCGGCGGCCTGGGTGGCGAACGAAGTCACGAGGCGGACCACTCCGGGGCCCCAACGGTCCCCGTAGAAGTGAAAACCTTGCGCATGCAGGCCGTCGTTGATCGATTGCGGCAGAGTGCAGAACAGAATATTCGCGTCGCAGCCGTCGTGTACGACGATTCCCGGAACGCCGCGCAAGCCGTCAGCCAGGCGCCGCGCCATCGCGTTGGCATGGCGTGCGTTGCGCAACCACAGATCGTCGGCGAGATAGGCGTCCATTTGCGCCGCGATCAGGCGCATCTTCGACAGCAGGTGGCCGCCGCGCTTGCGACGGTAAGCCAATTCCTCGGTGAGGCTGCGGTCGAACACGACGATCGCTTCCGCCGCGAGTGCGCCGTTCTTCGTCGCGCCGAAGGAAAGCACGTCGACGCCGGACTTCCAGGTCATCTCCGCCGGCGTGCAGTCGAGCGCGGCGAGCGCGTTTGCGAAACGCGCTCCGTCCATATGCAGGCAGAATTTGCGCTCGCGGCAAACCGCACCGATGGCACGCAACTCTGCCAGCGAGTAGACGGTGCCGAGTTCGGTTACCTGCGAGATGCTCACGCAGGTCGGCTGGGTGCAGTGCACATCGCCGATCTTCGCAAGCGAATGCGTTTTCAGCGCAGCCGGATCGAGCTTTGCGCCAGCACCGCCCAAGACGAGCAGTCTGCCACCGCTGTAGAACTCCGGTGCGCCGCATTCGTCGTTGTTGATGTGGCTTTCCTCGTGACAAAGCACGCCGCCCCAAGGCGGCGTCATTGCCGCGAGTGACAGCGCATTGGCCGCAGAACCGGTCGCAACCAGGAGCACGTCGAGATCGGTTTCGAAGACATCGCGCAGCTTGTTTTCGACGCGCCGCGAATACTCGTCCGCGCCATAGGAAGCTTGCGCGCCGCCATTGGCAGCAGCCATGGCGGCAAGGATTTCGGGCGAGGCGCCGACGACATTGTCGCTGGCGAAATTCTGGTTCGATGCAGACATGAAAACCTCCGGCGGGGTGGCAAAGTATCGCATCTGCGCGGGCGCGGACAATGAATCCACGCGTGCACGACTGCTAAAATCCCAGCATGTCCACCGAACTTCCGCTTTCGTCGCCAGCAACGTTCGACTCGAACGACATTGCCCATATGCGTCGCGCGCTCGAACTCGCCGCGCACGCGCGCGACGCACACGAAGAGGTCCCGGTCGGCGCCGTGCTCGTGCGCGGCGGCGCGATCATCGGCGAAGGTTGGAACCGCAGCATCAGCGGCAACGATGCGACCGCACACGCCGAAATCGTCGCGCTGCGCGACGCGGGTGCGCGCGAGGGTAACTATCGCCTGCCGGGATCTACGCTGTACGTGACTTTGGAGCCCTGTGTCATGTGCGCAGGTGCAATCGTGCATGCGCGCGTGGGACGGGTCGTCTACGCCGCGACCGATCCGAAGACCGGCGCGGCCGGCAGCGTCTTCGATACGCTGGTGTCGCCGCTGCACAACCATCGCGTTGTCGTTTCCGGCGGCCTGCTCGGCGAGGAAGCAGGCGCGATGTTGCGAGAATTCTTTCGCCAGCGCCGTAGTTGAACACGGTCAGATTGGGAAATTCCAACAAGACCTGCGCTAGGCTGCGACTTCCGCAAACCGGTACGGAGGAGGGAGTCATGCACGGCACCAGGCGGCATCCGAAGCTCGACAAGGCGCTCGCGCCGGTGACCAGGAAGCACTACAAATCGCACTGGCCGGAGTGGGTGATCGGCAAGGAGATGATGGACAAAGCGATGAAGTCCATCATCGCGCGCGTCCACCTCAACCGTAGCTTCGATATTCCCTACCTCGCCGGCTACAGCCTCGACGGCCACACGATCTTCATCGACCGGCACATGCCGAGGAGTTTCATCTACCGCGGCAAGCGCGTGAATACGGACCGATTCCTGGTCGTGCACGAGGCGGTCGAGAAATCGCTGATCCAGTTGCTCGGCATGCACTACCTGACCTCGCACCAGATCGCGCTGCACGCCGAGCAGGCCGCCGTGCGCGCCGAAGGCGTCACCTGGGACGCCTACAACGAGTTCATGGAAACGTACATCAAGGTGATCGGTGACGAAAACCTCAGCAAGGTGCCCGACACCCTCGACTTGACTCCCTATGTCGATTTCCACGACGCGGCCGAACTGAAGCAGATGCGCGCCAACATGGTGCCCGGGCCGAAGGCGCGGCCCAAGGCCAGGGTGCATATCGCCGGACTGTAGAAGTTTTTTCTTCTTCCGTGCATGCCAGAAAAGGCCAGCTCGTCGCTGGCCTTTTCCGCGTCTGCGAGTTCGCTGTGTTGGCGAAGCTCCTCACCTTGCCCGGATGCGCGAACGCAGAGTCTCCACAAGGTCGGGGCATCCGCGCTTTTCGAACTCGTCGATCGCGTTGTGCCCTTCGGCATTCCTGAGCTCGGGATTCGCTCCATAGGCGAGGAGCAGTTCCGCGATGTCGATGGCGAGGTCTTCGTCATCCGGCAAGTGAAAGAACAGCGAGCCGTGCTTGTCCACCTCTTGGGCAAGTTGCGGTTCGGCTTCGAACAATTCGCGCAGGCGATCCAAATTGCCCATCTCCACCAGGTCGCGAGCGCAGCGGCTGAGACCGCCGAGCAAGGTAATCGTCCCCGGTTGCCCGCCGTGCAATGCCCAGCCCAGCGGCACGCCGCCGAATCGCGTCTCGATGGGGTCGATTTCCGCGCCGCGCTGGAGAAGAAGCCGCACCACGTCCTCGGCACCGGCCATCGCCGCGGCATGCAGCGGGCGGAAATTGTCCTCGCGGCGAACGTCGGGCGACATGCCCAGATCGAGGAGCAGGCTGGCGATATCTGCCCGCTGCTGCTCCGCCGCTTGGATCAGTGCCGTGGGGTCGTCGAGGAATTCGGGATGCTTGTGTGCAAGGTGCCGCACGTTCTCCAGGTCGGCGCACGCACAGGCCGCGATAAACGCTTCGTGATCGCCCAGCGGTTGTGCGCTGGCGCCATGTCGCGCGAGCATATCGGCCATTTCTGTATAGCCACGGAGCAACGCTTCGGTGTGGTGCGGACGCTTGGAGTAGTAGTTGCTTCCCTGCGCGTGGGCACCGTGCGCGAGCAACCACGCCGCGCGCGCGAGCTGGTTGCGGTTGACGGCGTTGCCGAGCAGATAGTCCAGCATTCCGCTCTGCGGCCACTGCGACGACGGTGCCGACCATCGGCCGGCCTCGCCGCGGCGTTCGCTAAGGTCGTACAGATACTCGAGCCAGAACAGATCGTCTGCGCCGAGCGAGGTGTTATAGAGTGCTTGCGGGTTGTAGGGATCGGCGCCGCGTTCGATCAACAACGCGGCAAGCTCGTGCGCCTGGGGGTGTGGCGGTTGGGAAAATTCGCCGCCGCCGATCGCCCCGGTGAGGGCGAAGAAACCAGGATCGACCTGGTCCATGCACACGTTCACCGCTGCGCCCGCGTCGAGCAATGCTGTCGCAATCGCAACGGTGTTCGCGCCCGCTTCGGCTACGGGCAAGCGGCCATAGCAGACGAACAGCAGTGGCTCCCAGCCTTCGCGGCCGCCTTTCTCGGTCGCCGCGGACGGCCGTTTGGAAAGAATGCGCTGCACTTCGGCGAGATCCCCGCAAATCGCGGCGGTATGGATGCTGTGATGGGCGATCGCGGGATGGCGTGCGAGCAGGCGCGCGGCATAGAGCCAGCGCGACGGATGATCCGCGAAGGTTCGATCCCAATCCGAGGTGCCCGGGCGAATGCCGTAGTGGAGGCTGGCGAGCTCGAGAAAGTCCGCGGCCTGTTCGTCGAGATTTTTCCGTGCGAACGCCAGCTCGGCGAGCGCTTCCTTGAGCGCGCTCCAACTGACCAAATCGTGTTCCCGTGCGAGCGCGTGTTGCATGTCGCGCAGGCCGGGTTCTCGAGGCGCGCCGGGCCACGCGCGATGCAGGCGCTCGCGCGCCCGCACGTCACCCGCGCGCAAGGATTTCAGCCAGGACTTCGCCTGCTTGCGCAGTGTTTCTAGATTGCTGTTCGACGAGAGTTGTCGTTGCATGACCTTCCTTCCGATAACGCCTGAAGTCCGCTTGCGCACAGGCTGGAAGCAAGGATGAAACGATCGGGTCGATCGCATGGGTGGGAGTAAACTCCCTTGCCGCGGACTGGAGGCGCCCCATGGCGCGCTGCCGACGAGTATTCCGGCGGGCACCGTACTTTGTCAACGCTATGATCGATGAGGAAATGGGGCTGCAGGAAATCCACGCTAAATATCGTCCCGCCTCAGGATCGCGCTCACCGCGACCCAACTGAGCCATGTCGATGAATCCTGCAGCTATGATGATGCATTGCTTCGGGCGGAAAGGCCGTATAGAAGGCTGGTGCAGTAGTCGGTTTCCACACTCAATGCTAGGTGACCCATGACTCGAATTGTCCCTGTTTTTCTGTTCTGTCTCCTCGCCGGAGCTGTCGATGCAGCTCCTCCTGCCGCCTTTGACACAGCGAAGATCGAAGAGCTCACAGGCGCCAAGGGGGCGTTCAACGAAAAGGAAGGTGTCTTCAAAGTGTCGGTGCCGCGAAGCGATCTCGCGGTGACGGCCGCTGGAGTGAAGCTGACCCCAGCGATGGGCCTGACTTCCTGGGCGGCATTCAAGAAGGTGGGTAATCACACGGTCGTGATGGGGGACACCGTCGTGTTGGAAGATCAGGTCAATCCCGTGATGAGCGCGGCGCTCGACAGCGGCCTCGAAGTGACTGCGCTGCACAACCATTTCTTCTGGGACAACCCCAAAGTCATGTTCATGCACATCGGCGGCATGGGCGACGAAGCGACACTCGCGACGGCGGTCGGCAAAGTGTTTGCCAAGATCAAGGAAACCAGCGGCGGCAAGGGCGTGGTGCCGCGAGCGGACATCGATCCGGCCAACAGCACTCTCGATGCGGCAAAGCTCGACGCCGCACTCGGCACGAAAGGTGACTACAAGGCTGGGGTCTACAAAGCCGTGTTCGGTCGTAAGACGCAGATGCACGGCAGCGAGATGGGCAACGCAATGGGCGTCAACACGTGGGCCGCATTTGCCGGCAGCAGCGACCAGGTCGTCGTCGATGGCGACTTTGCAATGTTCGAATCCGAACTGCAGTCGGTGCTGAAGGCGCTGCGTGCGGCCGACATCAACATTGTCGCGATCCATCAGCACATGGCCGGCGAGTCACCGCGGGTGCTGTTTCTGCACTACTGGGGCGTGGGGCGTGCGGAAACCCTCGCGGCCGGACTCAAGGCGGCGTTGGCGACGCAACACCCGTGAGCGAGGCTCAGGCGAGCGGTGATGTGAACAAGTCGAGCCTGGGTGAGGTTTTCAGCTATTTTCTGAAGCTCGGCTGGCTCGCCTTCGGCGGTCCAGTGGGGCAAATCGGCTTGATGCATCTCGACGTGGTCGAACGGCGCCGCTGGTTGACCGAAGAGGAATTCCTGCGCGCGCTGAATTTCTGTCACATCCTGCCTGGACCGGAAGCGCTGCAGTTGGCGATTTATCTCGGCTACAAGCGAAGGGGATACTTCGCGGGATTGATCGCCGGTGTGCTGTTCATCCTGCCAGGTTATCTGACGCTCACCGCGCTCGCCTGGATCTATGTCCGCTTCGGCACGACATCGGAGGTGCTCGGCGTATTGTGGGGATTTCGACCGGTGGCGTTGGCCTTGTTGCTCGCTGCGTTGGTGCGCATTGCGCGAGCCACGTTGAAAGACGCGGTTTCGGTGGCGCTTGCGCTCGCGGCATTCGCCGCATTCTATCTGGCGCGACTCCCTTTCATCGGCGTGCTGCTCGGATGCGGCATCGCCTACGTCTTGTGGATGCATCGTACCGCGTTGTCCGGTAGCGCCGCTGCGTTCGCTTTGTGGCTGTTGCCGACACGCAGCGAGGCCGCCGATGCGAGCGCACGCCTTGCCGAGATTTCCTGGTTCTTTCTCAAAATCGGGCTGTTCTCGTTTGGTGGTGCTTATGCGGTGCTGCCGTACATCCGCCAGGGCGCAGTAATCGATCACGCGTGGATTTCCGACGCGCAGATGATCGATGCATTGGCGTTGGGCGAAACGACGCCGGGCCCGCTGATCTCGATCGGCACATTCGTCGGCTATCTCGCCGGTGCGGGAGTCGACGCGCCGTGGACGGGCGCCTCGTTGGCGACGTTCTGGTTGTTTCTACCGTCGTTTGTCTGCGTGCTCGGTGCGGCACGCTGGATGGATTGGCTGACCACTCAGCCCGGCGCGAAGCAATTCCTGAAAGGCGTCACCTGCGGCGTGGTCGGGCTCATGTTCTCAATTTCGATTCCGCTTGCACAGGCGGCCTTCATGCCGCACGGCGTGACCGATGTATTGACGATCGTGCTCGGCTTGTTCGCGTTCGCGTTGCTCACCTTCTGGAAATGGCGCCTCAACGTCGTCGTGGTCGTGCTGGGTGGCGGGCTGCTCGGTCTTGCCCGCGTTTTCGTGATGTGATTTTGCGGAGCGCATCCATGCCGAATCCGATGATCCGCCACTCCAAACGTCGTTTCTTTGCTGGAGCCATGCTCTACCTCACAGCGAGCGCTGGCTTCGCCGCGGAAGGCGCTGGCAAGTTGCCGCTCGTTGCGGTTGCGGATGTGCCGCTGCCGGGCGACACCTCGCGTTTTGACTACGAAAGCTACGACGCAGACCGACATTTGTTGTTTATCGCGCACCTAGGTGCCAGCGAGGTGTTGGTCTTCGATACGCAGAAGCAAAGTGTCATCACTCGTATTCCGGCCGTCAGCCAGGTGCACGGCGTTCTGGCGGTTTCCGAGTTGGGCAAGGTCTACGCTTCGGCGACCGGCAGCAACGAAGTCATGGTGATCGACGAGACGACATTCCGGGTCGAGGCGCACATCCCTGGTGGCGTCTATCCCGACGGAATGGCTTATGCCTCGGAAGTTCACAAGCTCTATGTTTCGGATGAGCACGGAGACGCCGATACCGTCATCGACGTAAAGACCAATACGCGCATTGCCACGATTCCACTCGGCGGTGAAGTCGGCAATACGCAATACGATGCAGGATCGAAACACATCTTCGCCAACGTGCAGACGCGCAGCCAACTTGTGGAAATCGATCCGGCGACGGATCGCGTGGTGGCCCGCATCGACCTGCCGGGTGCCAAAGGCAACCATGGCCTGCTCATCGATTCCTCATCGCGACGTGCCTATATTGCCTGTGAGGGCAATGCCAAGCTGCTCGTGCTCGATCTCGAAACCAAGCGAATTGTCGAAACCATTGAGGTGGGTGAAGACCCGGACGTGCTCGCTTTGGATTCCGATCGGCGCCTGCTCTATGTTGCGGGCGAGGCTGGAATCGTGACGGTGCTCTCGACCGCCGGCGACAAGACCGCGAAAGTCGGTGAAGCCCTGCTCGGACCCAACGCCCATGTCGTTGCCGTCGACCCGGCGACGCATCGCGTGTATTTCCCGCTAAAGAATCTCGACGGCAAGCCGGTGCTGAGGATCATGGCGCCGAAGACCTAGACAGCTCCCGCGATCAAGTCGCCGGATCAACGGCCGTGACGGTGATGGATGTCGGAGAACGCGGCGCGAATACAGCGGCGGCTGAAGGATGCAGAGGGATTTTCTGTCGCGAATAGGCAAGAAAAAACCGCGCCGTAGCGCGGTTTCAGTGATGTTGCGGTGTGCCGAAGTTATTTGAATTGGCGTCCCCAGGGGGATTCGAACCCCCGTTACCGCCGTGAAAGGGCGATGTCCTGGGCCTCTAGACGATGGGGACGCCGAGAAAACCGTGGGTTTGCATGCAAACCCTAATTTCGAAGATCAAGTGGTGGAGCTAATCGGGATCGAACCGATGACCTCCACAATGCCATTGTGGCGCTCTCCCAGCTGAGCTATAGCCCCACTTGATTCGCCCGCGGAAAGGCCAGGGATTCCGCGAGACCGGGCGGATTGTAGATTCGCCCGGCTACCCCTTACGGCTATGCCGATTCAGGGAGCCGCAAATTATAGCGGTAAATTTGTTTTGCGCAAAGCCCAGGCGCGTGGTTCGAGGAATCGCTTGCGGCGTGGCTTCGATCGGGTCGGCACAACGCGGCAACACGCTTGTCCTGTCGGGGCGCGCCTACTTCAGCAGTCGCCGATACTGCGCCATGTGCCGCAACGCTTCGCGTTTTCTGCCGGCGTGGTCGTGCAGCAAGGACAGGTTGTAGTGCGCGTCGGCCATCTGCGGATCGCGGCGCAGCGCGGCGTTGTAGGCGCTGATCGCATCGGCGCGACGCCCGCGGTCTTCAAGCAATACCGCGAGGTTGAACCAGAGCAGGGCGTCGCTACCCCGCTGCTTGATCGCTTCGCGATAGACGCGCTGCGCTTGTGCCAGGCGCCCGTGCTCGTGCAGCAGGCGCCCGAGATTGAGCGCTGCCTCGATGCGATCCGGCTCGGCTTCGATTGCGCGCTCGTAGGCTTCGATCGCGGCATCGACGTTCTCGCTTTCGAGTTTCAGGGCACGTTCGAACCAATCTTCATCGTCACGCTGCAGTGGTTGTCGCTCGATCACGGCGAGCTTGCCCGCCTCGGGTTGACCGTCGAATGCGAGCAGATACTGGCCCGAATCGGCCTGCCAGCGGGTCTTGCCTTCGCGTACGACGACGCGGTCGGCTTCGGCGGCGATGCGCAGGCCGGAAAGCGGCATCGACTCCGGCAATTGCTTGCGCAGCTCGCGCAACGACTTGGCGATGCGGCGGTTGGAGATTTTGGCCGCAGACAGTGCCTGCGCGGTGCGCAGCAGGATCAAATCCTGAAACGAAAAGCGCATTGTCCCGCGCGCGCCACGCGCTGGCGCGACAAATCCGGCGTCGATGAGTACGCGTATGGTGCTGCGCGTGATGCCCAGCAACTTTTCAACGTCGCCGACACCGTATTCGTTGGGGGTTTCCTTGATGGACATGAATTCACATTTCGCACAGGCGGTCTGCGCGCGCAGCGCGACGGGAGCGAAGCGACTTGCACGTTGCTATGCACCCGCTCGGAAGCACTTGAAAGCAGGCTCTTTCCCCGCAGGGAGAGATCGGCAGAGCAACTACTTCTTCGCGTTCTTGCGCGGGGCGGCTGCGGCCGGCTCGGCGCGTTCCGCGCGCTTGGCCGGCTTGCGTGCTTTGCTCTCGTCCGCGGCCTTGGGGGCACCGCCTTTCTTTCCCAGGCTTGCGCGCAGTGCTTCCATCAGATCGATTACCTGGGCGCCGCCTTCGGGGGCGTCGGCAACGGTGATTTCCTGGCCCTCGACTTTCTTCTGGATCGCCGCTTCGATGCGCACGCGTACGTCGTCGGTGTACTCGGCAGGGTTGAAGCGGTCGCTGGACTGTTGCTCGATCAGTTGCTTGGCCAGTTTCAGCTCGCCGTCGCGCACGTCGGTCGCCGGAATGTCGATGTCCTTGATCGAGCGCACCTCGTCCGAATAGAGCAACTGCTGCATGACGAGGCCGTCTTCGACCGGACGGACCATGACGATGTACTGCTTGCCGCGCGTCGCCCATCGGCCGAGCGCGCAGCGCTTGGACTCACGCAGCGCCTTGGCGAACAACGCGTACGGCTTGGCTCCGCCCTTGTCGGGCGCGAGGTAATAGGCTTTGTCGAAGTAGACCGGATCAACCGCGGCGATCGGCACGAATTCGCTGATGTCGGCGGCGTGCGTGCCGACTTCCTCGAGCGCCTTCATTTCCTCCGGGGTGAACATCACGTACTGATCCTTGGCGAATTCATAGCCTTTGACCATGTCTTCGCGCGCAACAGGTACGTCTTCTTTTGCGCAGAAATACTGCTGGCGCAGGCGCGAGCCACAATCCTTGTGCAGCAGATTGAACGAGATCGTGCGCGAAGCTTCGGTCGCCGAGTACAACTTGACGGGAATGGCCACGAGACCGAAGGAGATGGTCAGACTGCCTATCGAACGAGCGCCCATGATGTGCCTCCGAGGTTCAACTCTTCGCCTGTTTTTTTGCCAGCGCCGCCTGCAGATTCTGTTTATCTTTTAAGGCGTTGCGCCAACGATCTGCGGTTTTCTTGAGCTTTTCTACCACATTCGTCAGGCGAAAGTCGAGCGGATGGGCGTTGGCGAGCTCGTCCCAGGTCAGCGGCATCGACACCGGCGCGCCGGCCACGCCGCGCGGCGAATAGGCGCTGTTGAGGGTTTTGCCGCGCACGTTCATGTTGTAGTCCATGAAGATCTTGCCGGTGCGTTTGGGGATGCTCCATTCCATGGTAATGACCTTCGGATGCGCGCGCATCAGGTGTCGACCGACCATTTCCGACACCGTGCGCGCGGCGTCGAAGTCGAGCGTGCGCTTGATCGGCACGAACACGTGCAGCCCGGTCTTGCCCGAAGTCTTCACGATCGCTTCGAGCGACATGCTTGCGAGCAGCTCGCGCAGCCAGAACGCAACCTCTTTGCCTTTTTCGAACGCGATCAGGTTCAGTTCGGGTTCGTCGCCCGGTTTCTCCTTGCCCGAGTAAATGTAGGGGTCGATATCGAACACGACGTAGTCGGGGTAGTTGAGGATCGACGCCTCAAGCGATTGCAGCGACGATCCATAGTCAGTGCCCGCTTTGGGTGCGTCGACGCCAGGCTTGGCGCGCGAATGCCAAACGTGGAACTCGAGCGTGCCCGACTGGGCAAGCCAGAGCAGGGTGGGCAAGTTGTTGCAGAGCAGGTAGTCGTGATTCTCGTCCTTGCTACTCGAGAACACGGTAATCGTCTCGACGAAATCCGGTTTCTCCTGCTCCCAATGTTTCTGAAAAAAACGCTGCTTGGTGATGCCGTCGGGCATGCGGATCATCGTCAGCGGGCGGTCGGCGAGATGCGGCAGCATGTAAGGTGCGACCTGGGCGAGATAGCGCAGCAGGTCGCGCTTGGTGATCGCAGGCTGGTGCAGCGCCGGATCGGCGGGCCAATACACCTTGTCGAGATGAGTCAGGCGAATACGGTCGCTGCCGACGGCGAGTTCGAAAGCGTTCCTTTTGTTGTCGAGTTGGACAAGCAGAGCATCGGCCGCATTGCCTTCATCGCTGGCGCGCTTGGACTTCTTCGCCGCACTGGGCTCGACGCGTCGAATCTTCTTCGCATCGAGATCGTCGCGCAGACGCAGGAAGATCGGCGCGCGCAACGATGCGTCCTCGGTCCAGCGCTGGAATTCCACTTCGACAACGAGGTCCGGATCGACCCAGGTCACGGGACCGTTGACCTCGGGCGTCTCGGCGAATGGGCAGGTCTTGCGCCGCAGCGGTTCAAGCTTGCGCAGCAACAGCGTCAGCGACTTGTCGTCGAAACCCGAGCCTACGTGCGAGGCATAACGCAGTTTCTTGCCCTGCCAATAACCGAGTAGCAGTGCGCCGAGTGCGGCGCGCGCGCCTTTGCCGTGCGTGTAGCCGCCGACGACGAAATCCGCAGTCTGCGTCGGCTTGACCTTGATCCACAGTGGCGAACGTTCGCCCGATTTGTATGGGCTGTCTTTGCGCTTGCCGATCACGCCCTCGAAGCCGCTCGCGAGTGCGGCTTCGAACAATTCCTCGCCGTCGTCCGACGCGTGCACGAGTTGCACGAGCGGTGAGGGCAGCAGGCATTGTTCGAGATAACGACGTCGTTCGCGTTGCGGAAATTTGCGCAAGTCGGCGCCGGCGAAGTAGAGCAGATCGAACGCATAGAAGATCACCGCGGTCGAGCGATCGGCAGCGGTGATTTCGCGTTCGGTCTTCAGCAGCGTACGGTTTTGCAGCACGTTGAACGAAGGCTTGCCCGCAGCGTCGAATGCGACGATCTCGCCGTCGAGAATCAAGCCGTCGACCTGTTGCTCCCTGAGTTCCGCGACGAGACGTGGAAACGTCGCCGCGTAATCCAGGCCGTTGCGCGACTGCAGCCGCACGCCGCGGTGATCGACAAAGGCGAGCACGCGATAGCCATCGAGCTTTGGCTCCCAGCTCCAACGTGCGTCATTGAATGCAGCGGAGCCGATCTCGGCCTGCATCGGCTGCAGCTTGTCCGGCATCGCTGTGAGTTTGCCCTGCGGCACCAGGCGCTCGGCCGGCATCCGCTGCACGGGAAGGAATTTGAGTTGAGCTACCGAAGCGCCTGACAGGGTCGAGCGATCGTGCAGCGCGGCCTCGCCGCTCGTCGCAAAGCGATCCTGATGTTTGATCAGAAGCCAGAGCTTCGTTTCCTTCGTGCGCACGAGCGCGAAGGAACCTTTCAGCTTCGATCCGCGCAGCAGGAAACTCAGCTTGCCGTTTTCCAGGCCCGCGCGCACGCGGCGCTCGGCCTCGGCGCGATCATGGAAAAACGTTTCGCCGCGGCGACCGCGTGCGTCCTCGTCGGGCGAATAGACGCCGCAATCCCAGACGATCACTTCGCCCGCGCCGTATTGTTTTGGCGGGATCACACCCTCGAACGAGGCGTAGTCGAACGGGTGGTCTTCCACCAATACGGCCAGGCGTTTTTCGCTGCGATCCAGCGAAGGGCCTTTGGGTACTGCCCATGACTTGAGCACGCCGTCGCATTCCAGGCGCAGATCGTAGTGCAGCTGCCGCGCCGAGTGCTGCTGCACGACGAACAACAGCGGCCCGCTGCGTTCGACCACCGCGGGCGCCGGTTCGGGGGTGGTATCGAAGGCGCGTTTGGCGGAATATTCGCTGAGTTTCGTTTTGGCCATTGTGGAGATGAGAAATGGCGACGAAGGTTTGGGTCGGCGCGAGCGGCTATTCGTACAAGGAATGGTGCGGCAATTTCTACCCGGAAAAAATGAAACCCGACGCGATGCTGGCCTGGTATGCCGAGCGCCTCGCCACGGTCGAGATTAACAACACTTTCTACCAGATGCCCAAAGTTTCCGTGTTGGAGAACTGGGCGAACGCGACCCCCGAGCATTTTCGCTTCACGATCAAGGCCTCGAAGCGCATCACCCATGATGCCAAACTCAAAACCGATGAGGCCAAGGATTCGGTTGAATACCTCTACAAGAATCTGGCCGTGCTCGGTGCGAAGCGCGGCGCCGTGTTGTTTCAGCTGCCGCCGTATCTGAAAAAGGATCTGCCGCGCCTCACCGATTTCCTCGGTGTGCTGCCGAAGGATCATCGTGCGGCGTTCGAATTTCGCTCGTCGAGCTGGTTCTGCGAAGAAGTCTACGCGGCGCTGCGCGGCGCCGGCGCGGCTCTGGTGTTGTCCGAGCGCGAGGACAACGAGCCTCCGCCGTTGGTCGAAACCGCATCCTGGGGTTATGTACGGTTGCGTCTCGAAAAATATTCCGACGACGATCTCAAGCGCTGGGCCGATCGTTTGCTCGCGACCGGGTGGAGCGAAGTCTTCGTCTATTTCATGCACGAGCCGACGGCGCCGCCGTATTCGCTCAAGTTGCAGGAGTATACGCAGCGATGACGGAGACCGCGGCACGTGCATTGACAATTGCGGTCGATGCAGGCAATCGCGTATCGGCGCTGTTTCAGGCGCCGGCCGACGCACGTGCATGCTATGTGCTCGCGCACGGCGCAGGTGCGGGCATGACGCATCCGTTTATGGCCGCACTTGCCGCGAAGCTTTCGCTATGCGGTATCGCGACCTTGCGTTATCAGTTTCCTTACATGGAGAAGGGAGGCGGACGCCCCGATTCGCCGAAGCTGGCGCATGCGACCGTGCGCGCGGCGGTGATCGCTGCCAGCGACCTCGCGCCGGAACTTGCGCTGATCGCCGGCGGCAAGTCATTCGGCGGGCGCATGACCTCACAGGCGCAGGCCCTGGAGCCGTTGCCGCATGTCGCCGGTCTTGCCTTCGTCGGCTTTCCGCTGCATCCGCCAAAGAAGCCTTCGAACGAGCGCGCCGAGCACTTGTTCGGAATCCGTGTGCCGATGCTGTTCCTGCAAGGCACGCGCGATGAACTCGCCGATAGCCGCTTGATGGCCGCGGTGGGGGACAAGCTCGGTACGCGCGCCGAGCTCAGGTGGCTCGACGACGCCGACCACGCGTTTCATGTGCGCAAATCCAGCGGAAGCAGCGAAGCGCAGGTACTCGCCGGATTGGCGCAGGCGATTGCGGACTTTGCCGCGCGGCTCCGTCGAGGCTGAGCGTGCCGCTCCACGTTCCGGCGGGAACCGCCGGAATCTCCAAGTGCGAGCGGTGGCATCCGTGCAGCCTGAACGCCGACGCTCCGCGTCGGCTTGGCAAGCTCGCCTGAGTGAACGCCGGCAGCTAAGCCTTGCTCTTGGCCAGATGCAGCCAGGTATCGACCACAGTGTCGGGGTTGAGCGACACCGATTCGATGCCTTCGTCGAGCAGCCACTGGGCGAGATCGGGATGATCGCTCGGGCCTTGCCCGCAGATGCCGATGTACTTGCCTTTCTTCTTTGCGGTCGAGATCGCCATCGACAGCAGCTTTTTCACCGCCGCATTGCGCTCGTCGAACAGGTTGGCGACGATCGAGGAATCGCGATCAAGGCCGAGCGTGAGCTGGGTGAGGTCGTTCGAGCCGATCGAGAAGCCATCGAAGATGTCGAGGAACTCGTCGGCGAGCAACGCGTTCGACGGCACCTCGCACATCATGATGACCTTGAGGCCGTTCTCGCCTTGCTTTAATCCGTTCTCGGCGAGCACGTCGATGACCTTGCGGCCTTCCTCGAGCGTGCGCACGAACGGGATCATCACCCAGGCATTGGCAAGACCCATCTCCTCACGCACCTTCTTCATCGCACGGCATTCGAGCGCGAACGACGGCTTGAAGCTCGGATCGACATAACGGCTCGCGCCGCGGAAACCGATCATCGGATTTTCCTCGTGCGGCTCGTAGCGCTTGCCGCCGATCAGGTTGGCGTATTCGTTGGATTTGAAATCCGACAGGCGCACGATGACCGGATTCGGCGCGAACGCCGCCGTGATCGTCGCAATGCCTTCGGCGAGGCGGTCGACGTAGAACTGCACCGGATCGCCGTAGCCGGCGATGCGTTCGTCGATCTTGCGCTTGGTCTCGGCATCCTGCGCGGAATATTCGAGCAGGGCTTTCGGGTGGATGCCGATGTGGCTGGCGATGATCATTTCCAGGCGCGCGAGGCCGACGCCCGCATTCGGCAGCATGGCGAAGTCGAACGCGCGCTCGGGGTTGGCCACGTTCATCATGATCTTGAGCGGGGCAGGCGGCATCTGTGCGAGATCGGCGGTGACCTTCTCGAACTTGAGCAGGCCCTGGTAGATCGTGCCGGTATCGCCTTCGGCACAGGACACGGTGACTTCGGCGCCATCGGGAATCTTGTCGAGGCCGTCACCTGTGCCGACGACCGCCGGCACGCCGAGTTCGCGCGCGATGATCGCCGCGTGGCATGTTCTGCCACCGCGGTTGGTGACGATCGCGGCGGCGCGCTTCATCACCGGCTCCCAGTCGGGGTCGGTCATGTCGGCGACGAGCACGTCGCCGGCCTCGACGCGGGCCATGTCCTTGAGCGAACGGATCACGCGCGCCTTGCCCGAACCGATCTTCTGGCCGATCGCGCGGCCTGCAGTGAGCACGGGGCCGCGCTCATGCAACTGGTAGCGCTCGATTTGCGTCGCACGCGCGCGCGACTTCACCGTCTCCGGGCGGGCCTGCACAATGTATACTTTTCCGGTATTGCCGTCCTTCGCCCACTCGACGTCCATCGGCCGGTCGTAGTGCTGCTCGATGATGAGCGATTGCCTGGCCAATTCATGCACGTCCTCGTCACTGATCGAAAACGTGGCGCGGTCGTTGTGCGGCACTTCCTCGATGCGCACGCGCTCGCCGGGCTTGGTCGAATACACCATGCGCTGCTGCTTGGCGCCGATCTGGCGGCGCAGGATCGCCGGCTTGCCTTGGCGCAGAGTCGGCTTGTAGACATAAAACTCGTCGGGATTGACTGCGCCTTGCACAACCATTTCGCCGAGGCCGTAGCTTGCGGTGACGAACACCGCGTCGCGGAAGCCGGATTCGGTGTCGAGGGTGAACAGCACGCCCGAAGCGCCGACATCGGAACGCACCATGAGCTGCACACCGGCGGAGAGGAACACGTCCTCGTGCGCATAGCCGTGATGCACGCGGTAGGCGATCGCGCGGTCGTTGTAGAGCGAGGCGAACACTTCCTTGATCTTGTGCACGACGTCGTCGGCGCCCGAGACGTTGAGGAAGGTTTCCTGCTGGCCGGCGAACGAGGCGTCGGGCAAGTCTTCGGCCGTGGCCGACGAGCGCACGGCGACGGCGGTGTTCTCGGCGCCCGCATCCTTGCACAGCTTGGCGTAGGCCGCGCGCACGGCTGCGTCGAATTCGGGAATCAGCGGCGTGTCGATCACCCATTGACGGATCTCGCCACCGGCTTTGGTCAGCGCGTCGACATCATCGACGTCGAGCGTCGCGAGGCGATCCTGGATGCGCTTGGCGAGACCGCTCTGCGCGATGAACTGTTTGAACGCGTCGGCCGTCGTCGCGAAGCCACCGGGCACCGATACGCCGAGCTTGGCGAGGTTGCCGATCATTTCGCCGAGCGAGGCGTTCTTGCCGCCCACCTTGCCGAGATCGGTAAGACGCAGTTGATCGAGCCACAGAATCAAATCGCTCAAGAGCTTCTCCGGAAAAAGCGCGCGCGATGCACGAAGAACGTAATTTTCGCCGGTTTGTGCACTGCAAAACAAGTTTGCGGGCCGGTGTGCGGCATCGCGTACACTGCGCGTTCATTCGGTTGCGAGCGCCAAGATGACCAGAAGCGTCTTCTATGTTTCCGATGGTACCGGTATCACCGCAGAGACGATCGGCCATTCGGTGTTGACCCAGTTCGACGGCGTCGAATTCAACACGTTCCGCATTCCGTTCGTCGACAACGAGGAGAAGGCGCACGCGGCCGCGGCGCGTATCCGCAACACCTACACCGCGAGCGGGATCAAGCCGATCCTGATCAATTCGGTCGTCGATCCGGCGATCAGCGAAGTGCTCGTTTCCACCGGCGCGCTGATGCTCGATATCTTCGCGCCGTTCATCGCGCCGCTCGAGAGCGAGCTCGGCATGAAGCGCTCGCGCAGCGTCGGCCGCGCGCACGGCATGACCAACTTCGCCGAGTACGAAGCGCGCATCAACGCGACCAACTATGCGCTGACCCACGACGACGGCCTCGACGTGAACTACGCCGACGCCGATCTGATCCTGGTCGGCGTATCGCGCGTCGGCAAGACGCCGACCTGTCTGTACATGGCGTTGCACTATGGCGTGAAGGCGGCGAATTATCCGCTGACGCCGGATGATCTCGAACGGCTGGAAATTCCTCCGCGCCTGAAACCGTACAGGCAGCGGCTGTTTGGTCTCGACATCGACCCTGTGCGTCTCTCGCAGGTGCGCGAAGCGCGCAAGCCCGGCAGCAAATACGCGAAGATCGAGCAGTGTCGCTACGAGCTTGCGCTCGCCGACAAGCTATTCAAGCGCGAGAACATCCCGGTGCAGAACACCACGCACACTTCGATCGAGGAAATCGCGAGCAAGATCCTCGCCTGGCTCGGCATCGAGAAGCACTTGTTCTGAGCAACCTCGGAGTGAGCTGCAGCGCCTCGCTACGCTTCTTGCAAGCGGACGTTGCGTCGACAAACGCCAGGCGCGGGATATTCAAGTTAACCCTCTGCGCCCGGATGCGCAAGTCTAGCGGGGCAGGATGGCGGCGCCTATGATGCACGCATGTCCGCCGTACTTGAAAAACCGTCCGCCGTATTGCCGAGCAGGTTCGCCTACCTGATGGGCTTGTATGCGGAAAACTATCACCGCCTCGCACGCGTGTTCGCGCCGCAGTCTCTTGAAGTCGGCAGCTACATGTCGTCGGTCGACGACGGGCTCGACGTGCGGCTCGACATGCTCGAGCGCCATGCCTACACGCTCGAGTTGAAGCTTTCGTATCGTCTGCGCAGTGCGAACGACGAAGCGCCTGCGTCGGCGTGGCTGCGCATGTACAGCGACGCGCACGTTGCCGAGGTCTCGCACTATCACGCCGGTAAACACCTGTGGCATGCGCTCGGTTCGTTCCCGGCGACCAAGACCTTGTTCGCGCACCGCATGCGCATGGCGAGCTTTCTCAACCGCTGGCTTGAGTATCTCGCCGAGCAGGGCCATTCGCGCGGCACGCTAGTGCCTTTCGCCGAGGACGCGGAAACGCGACAATAGCGGCGGCTCGCCGCAAAGCGGGCCGTGATCACCACGCTACACGGAACCCGACATGCCCAAGCTCACCGAACGTCCCATCTGGCGCGCGCTTGCCGCGCATTGGCGCGCACGCGATGCGCATCTGCGCAAACTGTTCGCCGCTGATCCGCAGCGCGGGGACAAGTACACGCTCGAAGCTGCCGGCTGGTTTCTCGACTATTCCAAGCAACGCGTCGACGACGAGACCTTGCGCCTGCTGCTGCTACTCGCGGGAGAAGCCGGCGTCGCCATGCGCCGCGATGCCATGCTTCGCGGCGAGAAGATCAACGCGACCGAGAAGCGCGCGGTATTGCACGTCGCGCTGCGTGCGGCCAAGGATCAGGTCATCGAAGTCGACGGCAGCGATGTCGTTCCCGGCGTGTACGAGGTGCTCGAGCGCATGGCCGCGTTCGCGACGCGCGTACGTGAGGGCGACTGGAAAGGGCACACGGGCAAGCGCATCCGGCATGTCGTCAACATCGGCATCGGCGGTTCCGATCTCGGCCCGGTGATGGCCTATGAAGCATTGCGCGCATTCAGTCAGCGCGATCTCGACATCCGCTTCGTCTCCAATGTCGACGGCGCCGATTTCTTCGAGGCCACGCGCGACATCAAACCCGAAGAAACGTTGTTCATCGTCGCCTCAAAAACATTCACGACGCAGGAGACGATGGCCAACGCGCACGCCGCGCGTGCCTGGGCGCTTGCCAAGCTCAAGGACGAAGCAGCGGTGGAGAAGCACTTCGTCGCCGTGTCGACCAATGCCGAAAAGGTCGCCGAGTTCGGCATCGATACAGCCAACATGTTCGGCTTCTGGGACTGGGTTGGCGGTCGCTATTCGATGGACTCGGCGATCGGCCTGTCGACGATGCTCGCAATCGGCCCGGACAACTTCCGCGCGATGCTCGACGGCTTCCACGCGATGGACGAGCACTTCCGCACCGCGCCGTTCGCGCAAAACATGCCCGTGCTGATGGCATTGATCGGCTTGTGGAACACGAATTTCCTCGGCGCCGCGACGCAGGCGGTGCTGCCGTATGCGAACTACCTCAAGCGTTTCCCGGCCTACCTGCAGCAGTTGACGATGGAGAGCAACGGCAAGTCGGTGACGCTGGACGGTGCGCAGATCGACTATGACACCTCGGCGGTGTGGTGGGGCGAGCCGGGAACCAACGGCCAACATTCGTTCTATCAGTTGATCCACCAGGGCACGCGCCTGATCGCGTGCGATTTCATCGGCTTCTGCGACGCGCTGAGCCCGCTGCATGAGCAGCACGACCTGCTCATGGCCAATCTGTTCGCGCAGAGCGAGGCTTTGGCTTTCGGCAAGACCGCGGAGCAGGTGCGCGCCGAGGGCACGCCCGAGTGGCTCGTTCCGCACCGCGTGTTCGCCGGCAACCGGCCGAGCAACACCTTGCTGGCGCAGACGTTGACGCCGCACAGCCTCGGCGCGCTGGTCGCGCTGTACGAGCACATCACCTTCGTCCAAGGCGCGATCTGGGACATCGATTCGTTCGACCAGTGGGGGGTCGAACTCGGCAAGCAACTGGCGCAAAAGATCTCCGCCGAGATCGCCGCCGCGGACGACGCCGGCTTGGCACACGACTCGTCGACCAACGCGCTGGTTCGCCGTTACCGGGCCAATCGCGGAGGGCGAAAAACGTGATACGGTTGGCAGCCCATGCGTGAGTAGTGCGCTGGTATGCGCAATGGGCCAACACTAGAATGCATCGTCCTTTAATCAACCACTGTGGGGAGAGTGTGATGAAGAAGTACGTATGGGTCGTTGCGATGGCGCTTACAGGCTTCGTTGGCGCAGGCAGCGCCTATGCCGCTGGCGACAATCGTCCGGCGATCGGCGTGGCCGAGTTCAAGAACGAGTCCGGCGCCGGTTGGTGGCGCGGCGGTGTGGGCTGGGAGCTGTCGGGCATGCTCTCCAACGAGCTGTCCTCGAGCGGCGATTTCCGTGTCGTCGAGCGCGCCAAGCTCGAGAAAGTGCTCGAAGAACAGAACCTCGCTGCCTCCGGTCGTATCGCCCCGGGCACCGGCGCGAAGATCGGCAAGGTGACGGGCGCGCGGTATCTCGTCATGGGCACGGTGACCGCGTACGAAGAAAACACCTCCGATACCGGCGGCGGCTTGAGCTTCCGCGGCATCGGCGTCGGCGGCAAGTCGAGCGAAGCCTACCTCGCGGTCGATGTGCGCGTGGTCGATACGACCACCGGCGAAATCTCCTATTCGCGCACGATCGAAGGACGCAGCAAGGGCGGCGGCATGTCGGTCGGCATCTTCCGTGGCGGCTTCGGCGGTTCGCTCGCGCACGAGGAAAAGACCCCAGCCGGCAAGGCGATCCGCGCCGCACTCGTCGAAATCACCGACTATCTCGACTGTGTGATGGTTAAGCAAGACGGTTGCGTGGCCGAGTACCGCGGCAAGGAGCAGAAGCGCCGCGACAGCAACAAGAAAGCCCTGAAGCTGGATTGATTCCGGCAATCAGGCCAGGGATGGTCATTCCGGCTTCGCGATCGACTCGATCGCGAAGCGAAAAAAAAAGCGGCCTCAGGGCCGCTTTTTTGTCATGCCTTGTGACTACCGGCGCCGGCCGCCGCCTTGGCGCCCGTCCGGATGCAGGCGATTGCCGATGTCATCGCGCGGCAGGGTTTCGTCCTGACGGAACGGACGCTGACCTTGCCCGCCGAAATTGCCCGGATTGCCGCCGCTGCGCGGACGGTTGTTGTCGCGCTTTGGCTTGAAGCGGTTGCCCGGCGGCGCGCCGCCCTCGTTCTGCGCGAACGGGTTGCGATTCTGATGGATCGGGCCGCCGTCGCGTTGGCCGCGGCCTGCGTTTTGGCCCTGTCCGCCCGAACGCTGGCGGTTGCCACGCTGCGACTTGTCGTCGCCGGCAAACCAGGTACGCGCCGGCGTCTGGTAGACGCCGATCTGGGGCTGCGCGGCACCACGACCTTTGCCGCGCCGTTGCTGATTCTGGCGCGCACCGGGCTGGCCGGCGTTCTGTCCACCGCTGCGCGGGCCCTTGCCAGGGCCTTTGCCCTTGTCCTTGCGCTTGTTGTTGCTGCGTTTGGCGCCGGGGCGGAACGGACCGTCGTCGCGGATGCGGTCGAAGGCGCGCGCCTCGCGCGCCTCGTCGGCGTGCGCGCCGCTCCAGGCTTGCTGCGAATTTGGCGACGGCCGATATTCGTTCGACGGCTTCGCACGGCGTTGGTTGATCACCGGCTGCAAGGTCAGGCTTGGCTCGGGATCGCCCGCGCCGACGAGGGTGCGCAGCGCCTTCACCGTTTCAGGATCGAGCGTTTCGCTCTGTCCGCGCAGCAGACCGCGCGGCAATTCGATGTTGCCGTAGCGGATGCGTTTCAGGCGGCTGACCATGAGGCCCTGCGATTCCCACATGCGCCGCACCTCGCGGTTGCGGCCTTCCTTGAGCATGACGCGGAACCAGGAGTGGCTGTCGCCGCGGCTGATCACGGCGAGCTCGTCGAAGCGCGCGGGGCCGTCGTCGAGGTCGATGCCGGCCTTGAGCTTCTCGAGCACCTCGTCCGGTACTTCACCGTGCACGCGGCAGACGTATTCGCGCTCGATCTCGGTCGACGGGTGCATCAGCGCATGCGCGAGCGCGCCGTCGGTCGTGAGCAGGAGCAGGCCGGTGGTGTTGATGTCGAGGCGGCCCACCGAGATCCAGCGCGCGCCCTTGAGCTGCGGCAGCTGTTCGAAGATGGTCGGCCGGCCTTCGGGATCCTCGCGCGTGGCGACCACGCCTTCTGGCTTGTTGTAGATCAGTACCTTGGCTTGCTCGGCCGTGTCGTTGACGACGACGAAGATCTTGTTGTCGACCTCGACGCGGTCGCCGGCGCGCACGCTGGAACCGATTTCGGCGACCTTGGTATTGACCCGGATTTCGCCGTTCTGGATGCGCTGCTCGAGCATGCGCCGCGAACCTAAGCCCGCGTTGGCAAGCACCTTGTGCAGGCGGTCTTCGAATATCGTGGCGCCGTCGGGCGCGTCGCCCGGTTGCGGGCGTTTCAAGCTGAGTAGGCTGCGTGATGCAGGCGTGGTCATGGGGTGTGCTCCGTGGGGGCAGGCGCCGTGTCGGCGCTCGTTGTGGTGGTGTCGCCTTCGTCGGCGAGATCGTGTTCTTCGATGGTTTCGCTGGTTGCGTGCGGTTCAATCGCTTCGGCGGAGATCGTTTCGTGTTGCGAGCCGCCTGCATCGGTTTCGTCCGCGGCCGGTTCATCTGCCGAAACGTCGGAGGCGGAAGCGGCGGCCGATTCGGCATGAGCTTCTTCGTTTTCCGCCAGCGTCGTCGCGCCTTCGCCATCGATACCTGCTTCGTCCGCCGCGTCACCGATCGCAACCGGGGCCAGCCCGAGCTGTGGATCGAAGTCCGAAAGGTCGCGGATTTCGGCCAGCGGCGGCAATTCGTCGAGCGATTTCAGGTTGAAGTAGTCGAGGAAGGCGCGCGTCGTGCCGAACAGTTCCGGCTTGCCGGGCACGTCGCGATGGCCGACCGTGCGGATCCACTCGCGTTCTTCCAGCGTCTTGATAATGTTGCTCGATACGGCCACGCCGCGGATATTCTCGATCTCGCCGCGCGTGATCGGCTGGCGATAGGCGATCAGCGCGAGCGTCTCGAGCTGCGCGCGCGAGTAGCGCGTCTGCCGCTCGGTCCACAGGCGCGAAACCCACGGGTTCACTTCGGGGCGAACCTGGTAGCGGAAACCCGAGGCGACCTCTTTCAGCTCGATGCCACGGCCTTCGCTGTCTCGCGCCAGTTCGTCGAGCGCGCGCGCGAGGTCGTCGTGACTCGGCAGCTCGTCTTCGGCGAACAGAGTGAACAGCTGCGGCAGCGACAACGGCGCCGATGAAGCGAGCAGGGCAGCTTCGACGATGCGTTTGAGTATTTCGAATTCCATTATCAGTAACAGATTTTGTTGAGAAGTGCCGCCATGGAAGGCGGCTTTTTGACTTTCGCGATCATGGACGAGCGCATAGGTTATTAATTGGCTGTGGCTAGCGACTTCAAGTAGATCGGCGCAAGCGGTTCGCTCTGCATGATCTCGATCAAGTGTTCCTTGGCCAGTTCGAGCAAGGCGAGGAAGGTGACGACGATGCCGATGCGGCCTTCGTCGGGATTGAACAACGATTGGAACGCGTGGAAGCTGCCGTCGCCGAGTGCGCTGAGCACGTCGCTCATGCGATTGCGCACCGACAGCGCTTCGCGGCGGATTTCGTGGTGGCCTTTCAGTTCCGCGCGGGTCAGCACGTCCTTGAGCGCAAGCAGCAGTTCGCGCATGTCCACCGGCGGCGGCACGCGCACCACGGCCTTGTCGAGGACATGGGCATGCACCACGAAAAAATCCCGGTCCGCGCGTGGCATCGTTTCGATGTCCTCCGCGGCTTTCTTGAAGCGCTCGTATTCCTGCAGACGGCGCACGAGGTCAGCGCGCGGATCGTCCTCGATGCCTTCTTCGACCGGCGGCCGCGGCAACAGCAAACGCGACTTGATCTCGGCCAGGATCGCGGCCATGACCAGGTATTCGGCCGCCAGTTCGAGGCGCAGGTCCTTCATCAACTCGATGTAGTCGATGTACTGCCGCGTTATCTCGGCGATCGGTATATCGAGGATGTCGAGATTCTGCCGGCGGATCAAATAGAGCAACAGGTCCAGCGGCCCCTCGAATGCCTCGAGGATGACTTCGAGCGCATCGGGAGGGATGTACAGGTCCTGTGGCATCTGCAGCACCGGCTCGCCACGCACGATCGCCAGCGGCATTTCCTGCTGCTGCGGGACGTGCTGGAACGGGCTCGCGACCGCGTCGTCGCCCGTTTCGGCGGCTGCGCCCTGCGCGTTCATGCGACGATTTCGGTCATGCGTGGTTGCCGCGCGCGACGCGGCCCCGGGGAGACAAAGCGTTATGCATACGCCAAAGTATAGAAATACAAAAAATACATACCAGCAAACCGCTGCGGCATAGTGTGGAACTGCGGCATGGCGGATATGCGGATGAGGTCCCGTCCGCAACGGCCGATTCGCATCGGGCGTGCGCGGGAGGCGGTTCCCAAGAGAACAGCGCGGGCGGGTCTTGTCTGCATCGCGGCTCGCGATGCGTGCGGGCTGGCCAGCGCTTTGAGTGACAGATTACGGGGATTGTGGGCGCCTGTCCAGAGGCTATGCACCAGGGGCGGTGCGTCAGTTGAGGTATCATTTCTAGTTTTCCGGCAAAGAGATTCCGTCGATGTGGTATGCGATCAACGCTCTGGATCACGCTGACAGCCTGCAAAAACGGCTCGCCGCGCGACCCGCGCATGTGGAGCGCCTGAAGACCTTGCTTGCTGAGGGCCGCCTCCTGCTGGCCGGGCCGTTCCCTGCGATCGACAGCGAGGATCCGGGCCCCGCAGGATTCAGCGGCAGCCTGATCATCGCCGAATTTACCGATCTCGCCGCGGCCAAGGCCTGGGCCGCGGCCGATCCGTACGTTGCTGCCGGCGTCTATCGCGAAGTGGACGTACGGCCGTTCCGCAAGACCTTGCCGTGACCGGCGCGGTCGAACTCAACCCGGCGCGCATCGCGCGCATGCGCGAGTTGCTGACGGCCGAATTTTCGCCGCTGCAGCTCGACATCGTCGACGAAAGCCATAAACATGCCGGCCACGCAGGTGCGCGCGACGGGCGCGGGCACTTTCGCGTGCGCATCCTCGCCGCGGCGTTCGCGGGACTTTCGCCGGTCAAGCGTCATCAGCGCGTCTATGCCGCCCTGGGTGCGATGATGCAGACCGACATCCACGCGCTGGCGCTGGAAACGCGCACGCCGGACGAAACCTGACCGACGCATTGCGAATGCGTCGTTCTGGGTCGGATGGCGGATGGCGCGACACGAATTTTGATTTGAAGGAAGATCCCATGCGCAACGTACTTTCCCTTGCTGTCTGCCTCGCACTCACTGCGTGTTCGAGCGGCGCCGGCGATCAACGCCTCGTACAGTTGCCGGCCAATCTGCCGGTGGCGGAAACCGTCAACGGCACGGCAGTGCCGCAGGAACTCGTCGATGCCTTCGTTCGCGTCAAGGCAGCCAAGGCCGACATGAACAATCCCGAACAGCGCGCCGAAATCCTGCGCGTGCTCGGCGACTACGTGCTGCTTGCCGAGCAGGCGCAGCGTGACAAGATGCTGGCCGATCCGAAGTTCGCCGCCGATGTCGAGGTCGCGCGCCTGTCTGCGGTTGCGAATGGCGCGATGATCCGCCTGCAGCAGCAGACCCCGATTTCCGACGAGGCGCTCAAAGCCGAATACGACGCCAAGGTCGCAGCCATGGGCAAGTTCGAATATGACCTCGGTAGCCTGCTGTTTCCGAACGAGGCCGACGCGCTCAAGGCATCGGGAGAGCTCGTTTCAGGCACACCGTTCGACAAGGTCTACGACGAATGGAAAGGCAAGGCGCAGGCCAAGGTGCTTTCGCACATCAACACGGAGAACATGCCCAAGCCGGTCACCGATGCGCTGGCATCGATGAAAGCCGGCGACTTCACGCGCACGCCGCTGAAGTTGCCGCAGAACTGGCTCGTTTTCCAGGTACAGGCTGTCAATCCGCTTACGCCGCCAGAGTTCGACAAGGTCAAGGACGGGATCAGGAGTGGCCTGCAGAAGAAGATCGGCGAGGAGCGTCTGGCCAAGCTCAAGCAGCAGGCGAAGATCGAGTATCCGGCCGGCACTGCACCGCCGCCGCCGAAGCCGGCTGCGGTTCCCGCGGCGCCGGCCGCTGCAGACAAGAAAGGCTGACGAGCAACGAGCGGCTTACGCCAGCTCGACTTTTGCCGGCGCCTTCCAGCCTTTCTTGTGGTGCTCGGCGATGACGGTGGTATAGATGCCGCCGCGCACGCCGAACTCGGCGCTCAGGCGCATGAAACGAGGCTTGGTCGCCTTGACCAGGTCATCGAGGATGCGGTTGGTCACGTCCTCGTGGAAATGGCCCTCGTCGCGGAAGCTCCAGATATAGAGCTTGAGCGATTTCAGCTCGACGCACGTCTTGTCGGCCACGTATTCCAGGCGCATTTCGGCGAAGTCCGGCTGACCGGTTTTCGGGCACAGGCAGGTGAACTCGGGGATGCGCATGCGGATGGTATAATCGCGGTCCGGCTGCGGGTTCGCGAAGGTTTCCAGTTTCTTGCTGGGCTTGGTGGACATGGACCCTGACTCCTGAATTTCTTGCCGTCATTCCGCCTTTTGCGGGAACGACGGCCTCGTACGTGGGGCGCGCACCTTAGCGCAAGCCCTTGCGCCAGACAACGTGGGCCGTTTTTCCGGCCCCGAACGGAATGGAAACTAGTGCGGCTTACTACGATCAAGCTCTCCGGATTCAAGTCTTTCGTCGATCCGACTATCCTGCACCTGCCCACCAACATGACCGGCATCGTCGGTCCGAACGGCTGCGGCAAATCCAACATCATCGACGCGATTCGCTGGGTCATGGGCGAGAGCGCGGCGAGCCGCCTGCGCGGCGACGCGCTGAGCGACGTGATCTTTTCAGGCTCCGGCGGACGCAAGCCGGTCGGCACGGCGCAGGTGGAACTGATCTTCGACAACTCCGACGGCCTCGTCGTCGGCGAGTACGCCAAGTACAACGAAATCTCGGTCAAGCGCGTGGCCAGCCGCGACGGCCAGTCGCAGTATTTCCTCAACGGCGCGCGCTGCCGCCGCCGCGATATCACCGACCTGTTCCTCGGCACCGGCCTCGGCGCGCGCAGCTACTCGATCATCGAGCAGGGCATGATCTCGGAGATCATCTCGGCGCATCCGGACGAACTGCGCGGGCATCTCGAGGAAGCCGCCGGCATCTCCAAGTACAAGGAACGGCGCAAGGAAACCGAAAGCCGCATCAAGGCTACGCGCGAGAACCTCGAACGCCTGAACGACGTACGCGAGGAAGTCGACAAGCAGCTCGAACACCTCAACCGCCAGGCCAAGGCCGCCGCGCGCTGGCAGGAACTGAAGACCGAGCAGGCGAAGAAGGAGGCCGAACTGCGCGGCCTGCACTACCGCGCGATCGCAACCGAGCTCGAAGGCCACGGCGACGCGCTGCGCGAAGCCGAGATCGGCATCGAGAAACTCGTCGCCGACCAGCGCGGAGTCGAGGCGCAGCTTGAAACGTTGCGCGAGACGCACCAGGGCGCGACCGATCACTTGAACAGCGTGCAGGCCGAGGTCTATCGCGTCGGCGGCGACATCGCGCGCGTCGAGCAGCAGATCCAGCACAACAAGGAGCTAGGCGAGCGTCTCGAACGCGCGCGCGTCGAGACCGAAAACGCCTACGCCGAACTCGGCGAGCACATCGCCGCCGACCGCGAGCAGATCGAAACGCTGCGCACCTCGCTGCTCGACGGCGAGCCCAAGCTCGAAGCGTTGCGCGAAGCCGCCGAACAGACCGCCGAGGCGCAGCACGCCGCCGAAGCCGCGCTCGCCGAATGGCAATCGCAGTGGGACGAGCACTCCAAGGCCAGCGCCGATTCGGGCCAGGCCGCCGAGGTCGAGCGCACGCGCCTCGACTATCTCGACCGCCAGTCGATGGAACTCGGCCGCCGCCTCGAAGCGTTGCGCGCGGAAAAGCAGGCCGCCGACTTCGCCGCGCTGAGTGCGGCCGCAGAGCAACTCGCCGCCGACCACGACGAGCACAGGGAGAAGGTCGAAACCTTCACCGCGATGCTCGACGAGCGCAAGGCCAAGCACGAGGAGCTTGCAGGCGAAGAACACCAAGCCAGTGCCTGGCTCAGCGAAGGCCGCACTTCGCTGCAAACCATGCGCGGCCGTCTCGCTTCGCTCGAGGCCCTGCAACATGCTGCACTCGGCCAGGAGAAGTCGCCGGCGCATGAGTGGCTCGAACGTCTCGGCCTCGACAAAGCGCCACGCCTCGGCGAAGCGCTCGACGTGGAAGCGGGCTGGGAAACCGCGGTCGAAACGGTGCTCTCGGGCCTGTTCGATGGCGTGCTCGTCGATGCGCCGTTCGATTTCCTCGGCGAACTCGCGCAGGCGAGCAAGGCCGATATCGCGCTGGTTTCGGCGCAGCAGGCTGGAGCCGCACGCGAAGGAACACTCGCCGCTCACGCGCGCGGGCCGGTCGCCGCGCTGCATATCCTCGACAGCATCTACACCGCAGATTCGATCGACGCCGCGCGTGTGCGCGCCGCCAGCCTCGCGCCGCATGAATCCGTCATCACGCCGGCCGGCGAATGGCTCGGCGCGGGCTTCGCGCGCGTGCGCCGGCGTGGCGATGCGCAGGCGGGCGTGATCGCGCGCGAGAAGGAAATCCACGCGCTCAAGGAGGAACTTGCAGCGTCCGAGGAGCGCATCGCGACGCTCAACGCGCGCTTCGACGAAATCAAGTCGCAGCGCGCCGACGCCGAGCGCACGCGTGACGACGCGCAGCGTGAGCTCTACGTCGCGCATCGGCGCATGGCCGAGCTAGCCGGCGCCTTGCAAAGCCATCGCGGCAAGCTCGAAACCGCACAGGCGCGCATCGCGCGCGTCGACGGCGAAATCGCCGAACTTGAAACCAAGTTCGCCACGGACGACACTGCCACGCGCGAGGCACGCGCACGGCTCGAGGAAGCCGTCTCGCGCATGGGCGATCAGGAGCAGCATCGGCAGCATCTCGACAGCGAACGCCGGCGCCTGCTCGAAGCGCGCGAGGAAGCACGCATGAATGCACGCGAGGCATCGGAGCAGACGCATCGGCTAGCGCTCGACATCGAATCCAAGCGGACTAACGTGGCCGCGCTCGAACAGGCGTTGCTGCGCATGAGCGGCCAGCTCGCCCAGCTCGAATCGCGCAAAGCCGAGATTGCGCAACAGCTCGAATCGGGGCAGACGCCGCTCGCCGACCTCGAATCGGAGCGCCAGATCTATCTCGATCAGCGTCTGCTGATCGACAAGCAGCTCGTCGAGGCGCGCCGCGTGCTGGAAACGCACGATCATGAATTCCGCGGCCACGAGCAGGAGCGCCACCGCATCGAACACCTGCTGCAACAGGCGCGCGAAGCGCTGTCGGAAAAGCGCCTCGCCGAGCACGGCCTCAAGATGCGCGCGCAACAGTTGCAGGATGCGATCGTTGCCGCCGGCCACGAATTCGCCACGCTGATCGAGTCGCTGCCGCAGGGCGCCGATCACGAGGAATGGCAGCGCGACATCACCGAACTCGACGGCAAGATCAAGCGCCTCGAACCGGTCAATCTCGCCGCGATTTCGGAGTACGAGGAACAATCGCAGCGCAAGACCTATCTCGACTCGCAGCTCACCGATCTGAACACCGCGCTGGAAACACTCGAATCCGCGATCAAGAAAATCGACACCGAGACGCGCGCGCGCTTCAAGGAAACTTTCGATCGCGTCAACACCGGCTTGCAGGAGCTGTTTCCGCGCCTGTTCGGTGGCGGCCAGGCCTATCTCGAACTGACCGGCGACAACGTGCTCGACGCGGGCGTTGCGATCATGGCGCGGCCGCCCGGCAAGCGCGTGACCAGCATTTCGCTGCTCTCGGGCGGTGAGAAGGCGATGAGCGCGGTTGCGCTCGTGTTCTCGATCTTCCGCCTCAACCCGGCGCCGTTCTGTCTGCTTGACGAGGTCGACGCGCCGCTCGACGAGGCCAACGTCGGCCGCTTCTCGAACCTCGTGAAAGAGATGAGCGAGAACGTGCAGTTCCTGTTCGTCACCCACAACAAGGCGACGATGGAGGTGGCCCAACAGCTCTGCGGTGTGACCATGCGTGAGCCGGGCGTGTCGCGCCTGGTTCAAGTAGACTTGGCCGAGGCGGCGAAGCTGGCAGGCGCCGCGTAAACCTGTCCTCAAAGCTACTGCGCTTTGAGAACAGGTTTCGACACATACTCGATCGGAGTTGCCGGAATGGACCCAACCCAACTACGCATCATCCTCGTTATCGCGGGCGTTGCCGTGCTCGCGCTGATCTACTTCTTCGGCCGCCCGCGCAAGCCCGGGCAGGGCAGGCGCAAGCTCGGGCAGAGCGTGGACGGCGAACGCGTCGAGCCGTCGCTCGGCGAGATGCCCGATCCCGATGCCGTGCCCGCCCAGGGCGAACTCGAAGTTGGTATCCAGAGCGAACTCGACAAGCTCGGCGCGGCGATCTCGGGCGGGCGCGTCGGCGCACCCACGCCGGTGCCGCCCGCGCGTAAAGGCCCGCTCCCGGGCGTGCGCCCGGAAGGACAGCCGGTCGATCGCATCGTCACCTTGCACGTCGCCGCGCGTCCTGGCGAAACGATCCACGGCGCCAGCTTGATCGTCGCCGCCGAGAAAGCGGGCTTGCTGTTCGGCGACAAGAACATCTTCCACCGCCTCGTCGCCGGCCGCCCCGAAGCGGGGCCGATCTTCAGCATGGCCAACATGGTCAAGCCGGGCTTCTTCGACATGCGCGGGATCGACAGCCTGCAGACCCCGGGCGTCACCTTCTTCATGGCCCTGCCGGGCCCGCTGCCCGCGCTCGACGGCTGGGATGCGCTGCTGCCGACCGCGCAGCGCATGGCCGAACTGCTCGGCGCCAACGTCCTCGACGAGGAGCGCAGCGTCCTCGGCCGCCAGCGCATTGCGCATATCCGCGATGAATTGCGCGCCTACGATCGCAAGTACGAGAGCAATCAAATCAAGCTGCGGTAGGACCTAAATGGTTCCGGCTGGTTATATGTCGAAGCGCATAGCAAGTCGTCCGGAGTGGCTCGCCGTGACTGATGTGCACGATATCTACTCGGTCAGCAACTGCATCTCTGATGATTTCGCAGACTACAGTAACTGCTGGAAACACAACGGCTACTGGCTATTTGACTCGCCTGAGGTGATCGCCGAGGTTGCAGAGACGGTGGGTGCCTCGCTTGAAGGGGCGAAGTTGTTCTACTACGAAGTATACGAACAAGAATACGATCAAGATTCCGGTCGTTGGTCATCATTCTCGCCCGCAGCAGCGTTTCAAACTGAAGTCGCTACCCCGGTCGCGAAGAACATAGAGGGGTATGACGTAGTCAATTTCTATGCTCACACCAGTCCGGAGTGCTCACCGTTATCGTGCAACAATCTCGCTGGTACGGTGCGAGTAAATGAGCATTGTCTTTTCCCAACCTTTGAAGATGCGTTCGCGGCTATCGAAACAGGCAAGTTCAAAGAGGGGGAGCCTGGTCTATTGCGGGTGTTCGCAGTCTATTCAATAGTCGAGTCCTGACCATTTCGTAATCCTCCGTATGCACGCAAGCAGGGCTTCGCAGCCCGACCTGCGACTGCCGCGGCGTTGAGCGGCCGAGGGCTCATTCCAACGCCGCGAGTTAGTGTGAATGTTCTAGCCCTGGTCGCTAGCTTTCCTTCCACTTCCATTACCGACAAGACGAGGCAAGCGCATGGCTGGCAAGAAGACCAAGAACGTCAGGATCGAGTTCGCGAATACGCCTGCTGAGCAACTGCGCCGCGCATGGCTCGCCGGCCTCGGCGCGTTTTCGTTGACGCGCAAGCACGGCGGCCAGTGGTTCGGCCGTTTCGTCGAGGAAGGTCAGGGATTCACCGCGCGCGGCACGCAGTTCGCGCGCGAGGCCGTTGCCGACGCACAGGCGCAGGCGACCGGTGTCTTCAGCCCGATCCTACTGCGCGTCGAGAAGCAGTTCGATGCTTACGCGAAGGTCGTCGAAAACCGCGTTGGCCACGCGCTCAACCGCTTCGGCATTCCGACCAAGCGCGAGATCGAAGACCTGAGCCGCCAGGTCGCCACGCTGACGCGCAAGCTCAAAGCGGCGAAGTAGTCTCACGAGAGAGGTCGGTCCTGCTCTTGCTCGGCTCTCGATCTTCGGGTCCCCGTTTGCCGCGGCGAGGGCAGGCCGGAAATGCCTGAAAGGTCGCGCGCACGATGCGCGCGAGTTCGTTGCACAGACAGGGATGTGCGTCCAACGAACCCTGGCCTGACCTCGCGTACCGCCGCAGGCGGCGCGGCATCCGGGGTGTGTTCTCTTTGGCTACTTTCTCTTGCACAAGCAAGAGAAAGTGACCCGCGCGCCGGATGCGCGCGGAAAGGCGAAAGGACGCGGTCAGGAAGAATTCGAACAAAGCAAGATCAAATGGATTCCAGAGCGCGTCAGCGCCGATACGCCTGCGCCAGCGTATTGAGATGCACACGCTCCGCATCGCGCAAAAACGGCGCGATAAGCAACATCACCTGGTAGATGCCATGGGTCAGGTCTTCCTGACTCGGTGCGGTCTTGTGCACGTCGCCGCTGCCGCGCACGGCATTGAAGTTGAGCCAGAACGTCGTCACCAACAGTACGTTCTCGGAGGTCGCCCGGATCTCGTCCGCGGTGGCGCGCACGATACCGGCCTGGGCAAGGCCGGTGAGCACGTCGCGCGTGCTTGCTCCAGCGCGGGCGAGGATGCGTGCGAAGTGGGAGCGCAGCTTGCGGTTGCGCGAGAGGATGTCGACAAGGTCGCGATAGAGGAAGCGGTAGTCCCACATGCATTCGAAAACCATGTGCAGCTGCAGCCACACATCCTCGAGTGTCGGCAGGCGGTCGTCGGGCACGAGCAGGGCCTGATCCATGCGCGCCTCGTAGCGCGCGAAGATGTGCTCGACGATGTTTTCCTTGTTGCGGTAGTGGTAGTAGAGATTGCCCGGGCTGATCTCGAGTTCGTCGGCAATATGGTTCGTGGTGACGTTCGGCTCGCCCTGCGCATTGAACATCGCGAGGCTGACCTCGAGGATGCGATCCTTCGTCTGCCGCGCCATCTGGCCGCGCGGCTACGCGCTCAATTTTTTCACGAGATCGACGTATTTCTGTTGCGCTTCGTCGGCCTTGGTACCCTTGAGCTTGGCCCAGGCTTCGTACTTGGCTGTGCCGACGAAATCGAAGAAACCGGGCTTCGGGCCTGAGACGTCGCCCTCGGAGCCCTGCTTGTAGAGCGCATAGAGCTTGAGCAGGGTATCGTTGTCCGGCCGTTCCTTGAGCAGCTTGACGTCTTCGCTGGCCTTTTCGAATTTCGCTTTCAGATCGGACATGTCGTTCCCCGGATGGCTCCGCGGAATTCTACGCACCCGTTCACCGCATGGTCAACGCGAAGCGGATTCAAACGGCGTCGCGATGCAACGCAGCAAGCATTCTGTATGCGTCGTTGCAATACTCGGGCAAACTTGTTTGCCGGCATCGCGGGCTGCCGATCGCGGTACTTCGGCGGCAAGTTCTCAGGGACAACAAACGGGGTAGAACATGACTTATTTCGTCACCGGCGCGACCGGGTTCATCGGCCGTCATCTCGTGGAAAAACTGCTCGTGCGCAAGGGCACGATCCATTGCCTGGTGCGCAAGGGTTCGATGGACAAGTTCAAGGTGCTGCGCGAGCGCCTCGGCGACGATGGCAAGCGTCTCGTCGCGGTGCAGGGCGACCTCGCCAAGCCATACCTCGGCCTGACCCCGGCACAGCGCAAGGTGCTCGCGGGCAAGGTCAAGCATTTCTTCCACCTCGCGGCGATCTACGACCTCGCCGCTGATGCTGATAGTCAGTACAAGGCCAACGTCGAGGGCACGCACCACGCCGTGCAACTCGCCGACGAGATCAAGGCCGGCTGCTTCCATCACGCCAGTTCGATCGCGGTTGCCGGCATGTATCCCGGCGTGTTCCGCGAGGACATGTTCGACGAGGCCGAGGACGTCGAGGCGAATCCCTACTTCAAGACCAAGCACGAATCCGAGGCGATCGTGCGCAAGGAATGCACGCGCCCGTATCGCATCTATCGCCCCGCGATCGTGCTCGGCCATTCGCAGACCGGCGAGATCGACAAGATCGACGGGCCATATTATTTCTTCCGCACGCTGAAGAAGTTGCGCCAAATGCTGCCGGCGTGGATGCCCGTGCTTGGCATCGAAGGCGGGCGCGTCAACATGGTGCCGGTCGACTACGTGGTAGACGCGATGGACCACATCGCGCACAAGCCCGACCTCGACGGCGGCGTGTTCCACCTGACCGACCCGGCGCCGCTGCGCATCGGCCAGGTGCTCAACATCTTTGCCCACGCGGGACACGCGCCGCAAATGTCGATGCGCCTCGACGCGCGCATGTTCGGGTTCATCCCCGCAGTGGTGAAGCAGGGGCTCGCGAGCCTGCCGCCCGTGAAGCGCTTCGTCAACGCCGTGCTGCGTGACCTCGGCATTCCGGCCGAGGCCCTCAAGCTGATTAATTATCCGACGCGCTTCGATTCGCGCGAGACCGAGCGCGCGCTGCGCGGTTCGGAGATCAAACTGCCGAAGCTCGACAGCTACGCGTGGCGCCTATGGGATTACTGGGAGCGTCATCTCGACCCCGATCTGTTCGTCGACCGTTCGCTGAGCGGCAAAGTGAAGGGCCGCACCGTGCTGATCACGGGCGGCTCCTCAGGCATCGGCAAGGCAGCGGCGCTGAAGATCGCCGCCGCTGGCGGAAAGGTGCTGATCTGCGCGCGCGGTGCCGATGAGCTCGCCGAGGCGAAGAAAGAAATCGAAACTTCCGGCGGCGTATGCCATACCTATGTTGCCGACTTGGCCGAGATGAAATCGGCAGACGAGCTCGTCGCGAAGATCATCCAGGAGCACGGCAGCGTCGACATTCTCGTCAATAATGCCGGCCGTTCAATCCGCCGTGCGATCGCCTCGAGCTACGATCGCTTCCACGACTTCGAGCGCACGATGCAGCTCAACTACTTCGGTTCGCTGCGGCTGATCTTGGGCTTCCTTCCAGGCATGGCCGAGCGCCATCACGGCCACGTCATCAACATCTCCTCGATCGGCGTATTGACCAATGCGCCACGCTTCTCGGCCTACGTCGCCTCGAAAGCCGCGCTCGACGCGTTCTCGCGTTGCGCGCAGGCGGAATTCTCGGACGACGGCATCAACTTCACCACGATCAACATGCCGCTGGTGAAGACGCCGATGATCGCGCCGACCAAGATGTACGACTCGGTGCCGACGCTGACGCCGGAAGAAGCCGCCGACCTGATCGCCGAGGCGATCATCGAGCGCCCAGTACGCATCGCCACGCGCACCGGTATCTTCGCGCAGTTGCTCTACGCGGTCGCACCACGCCTGTACGAAGTGATCATGAACACCGCGTTCCGCATGTTCCCCGATTCGGCGGCGGCGAAAGGCATGAAGGGCAGGGCGGAACTCGAGCAACAGCAGCCGACCAGCGAACAGGTCGCGTTCGCGTCGATCATGCGCGGAGTGCACTGGTAAGGCTGTCGTTTCAGCGGAGGCATTCGCTGCGCGAGTGCCTCCCGTGACTATTCGCCCATGTCGGCCCGACAAGCGGCGCATACAGTTTTGATTTATACCTTCGAGGAATCACCATGCGTATCTCACATTCCCGCGTTTTCGCGGCCGTCGCCGCAGCCATCGGCGTCGTACTCGCCGCTTCGCCTTATGCCAAGGAAGCCGGCGCTACGCATGGTGTGGATCTGGCCGGCATCGACCGCTCGGTCAAGCCCGGCGATGACTTCTTCGACTATGCCAATGGCGCCTGGATCAAGACGAACGAGATTCCGGCTGACCGTTCGAGCTGGGGCGCGTGGGGCGTGCTGTCCGAACTCAACAACCAGCGCGTGCGCGAGCTGATCGAGAGGGCTGCCGCGGCCAAGGCAGCCGACGGCACCGACGCGCAGAAGGTCGGCGACTTCTACGCCAGCTACATGGACGAGACCGGCATCGAGGCCAAGGGTCTCGCGCCGCTCAAGCCCGACCTCGACCGCATCGCCGCGATCAAGGACAAAGCCGCGCTCGCGAGTTATCTCGGCACGACCCTGCGTGCCGATGTCGACGCGCTCAACGCGACGAATTTCTACACCGACAACATTTTCGGCGCCTGGATCACACAGGCGCTCGACGATCCGAACCGCAACGTGCCGTACCTGCTGCAGGGCGGTCTCGGCATGCCCGACCGCGACTACTACGTCTCCGACTCGCCGAAGATGGCCGAGTTGCGCACCAAATACCGCGCCCACGTCGCGGCGCTGCTGAAGCTCGCCCGGATCGCCGATGCCGAGGCGAAGGCCGAACGCATCTTCGCGCTCGAGATGAAGATTGCGAAGGCGCACGGCCCGCGCGTCGATTCCGAGGACGTGCACAAGGCGAACAATCCGTGGAAACGCGTCGACTTCGCTAGCAAGGCGCCGGGCCTCGACTGGAGCGCATACTTCAAGAGCGCGGGCCTGGAAGCGCAGAGCGATTTCTATGTCTGGCAGCCCGGCGCGATCGCGGGCATCTCGGCGCTGGTCGGCAGTGAGCCGGTCGATGTGTGGAAGGACTACCTGGCGCTGCGTCTGATCGATCGCAATTCGCCTATTCTTCCGAAAGCGTTCGTCGACGAGAACTTTGCGTTCTACGGCACAGCGATCAGCGGCACGCCGAAGATCCGCGACCGCTGGAAACGCGCGGTGGCCGCGACCAACGGCTCGCTCGGCGAAGTCGTCGGCAAGCTCTACGTCGAAAAATATTTCCCGCCCGAGGCTAAGGCCAAGATCGAGGCGATGGTCGGCGATTTGATCAAGGCTTATCACGCGCGCATCGAAAAACTCGCATGGATGTCGCCGCAGACCAGGGAGAAGGCGCTGGCCAAGCTTGCCACGCTCAAGGTCGGCGTCGGCTATCCGGACAAGTGGCGCGACTACTCCACGCTCAATATCGTGCGCGGAGATGCCTACGGCAATGCGCAGCGCGCGCAGCAGTTCGACTACAAGCAAGCGCTGGCCAAGCTCGGCAAGGCGCCCGACCGCGGCGAATGGGTGATGACGCCGCAGACGATCAACGCGGTCAATCTGCCGCTTGCCAACGCGCTGAATTTTCCCGCGGCAATCCTGCAGCCGCCGTTCTTCGACGCGCAAGCCGACGCGGCGGTCAACTTCGGCGCAATCGGCGCGGTGATCGGTCACGAGATCAGTCACAGTTTCGATGATCAGGGCAGCCAGTTCGATGCCCAGGGCCGCCTCGTCAACTGGTGGACGCCCGACGATGCCAAGCATTTCGAGGAAGCCGGCGCGCGCCTCGTCGAGCAGTTCAACGGCTACAAACCGTTCCCCGATCTTGCGGAGAACGGCAAGCAGACGCTGAGCGAGAACATCGCCGACGTGGCTGGCCTGTCGGCTGCGCACGATGCGTACATACTGTCGTTGGGCGGCAAACCGGCGCCGAAGCTGCAGGACTTGAGCGGCGACCAGCGCTTCTTCCTCGCTTTCGCCCAGGCCTGGCGTACCAAGATGCGCGAGGCGGCGATGCGCAATGCCATCGTCACCGACGGCCACGCTCTCGCGATGTATCGCGGCGACACGGTGCGCAATCTCGACGCGTGGTATCCGGCATTCGAAGTAAAAGAAGAGCAGAAGCTCTATCTCGCGCCGAAGCAGCGTGTGCAGGTATGGTGAAGCATGGCGGCCGGGACCTGCATTTCGTGTCCCGGCCGCTTTCCAACCGGCTCAGCGATCGCTAGAACCGGTAGCCGACCGCAGCGCCCCAGACCCACGGGTTGATTTTCACTTTGCCCACGTCGGCGCCGTTGACGTGGGCAGTGGTCTCGATGCTGATCCAGCGTCCATCCAGAGTCAGCGACCAGTTGCCGGAAACGCGCCAGTCGATGCCGAAATGCGCGGCAATGCCCCACGAGTCGTCGAGGTCGAGCTGAGTGCCGGCAAGCGGGCCTTTTTCCTTGATGCCGAAGAAGCGCGTGTAGTTGAGGCCGACGCCGACGAAAGGCGAGACCTCGCCGTCGGGCGCGAAATGGTATTGCACGCTGAAGGTCGGCGGCAGATGCTTGACGTCGGCGGCTTTGACGCCATTCAATTTGACCTCGTGTTCGAACGGTAGCGCAGCGAGCGCCTCGATGCCCCAGTTGCGCGTGAGGAAATACTCCAGCGTGATCGTCGGCTTCGCGTCGTCGCCGACCTTGGTTTTCAGTGTGCCGCCGGCGAGCGTGCCGTTGTCGGAATCCGGCGACACGACGTGCGCGCCCACCTTGACCTGCCACGCGCCCGCATCCTGCGCGAGCGCAGGCGAAGCGATGCCGCACAAGATCAGAACCAGTACTGCCTGGCTTTGCTTCATGACATTCCCCCTGATTGGAATGCCCGATGCCGCGGTGCCCCTGCGACGCGGACGGCGAACAACCGCACCCGCTGCACGAGTCGGGCTGGAGGATGTGCCCAGCAAAAATGACGCACACTTCCCCAAGCCAGATTGCGCTGCCTGACCGCTGCAGACGCAAGGCCACCCGGATGCAACAAGTGCAAATGTGTACAAATGTACAGTCACGTTAGCATGCGTGACCGCAGGGCTATCGAGCTATGGATCACACCTTCAGCGCGTACGCACAAGGCAAAGGCTGGCGCCTGTCACAAAACGGAAAAATAATTGTTGCGGGAGGAAATACCTGCACGGCCGGCAAATGCCATTGGTGCTGGGTGGGGAGGTTTTCTGCCGATGGATCGCGTCTACTGAGCTTCGGACTGCAATTTTTTCAATGCTTTTGCGACGCCCTGATTGGACGGATCAAGTCGGTGCGCTTTTTCGTAGCCTTCGATCGCGGCGGATTTTTCGCCATTGGCGAGTTGCGCATCGGCGAGCCAGACATAGGCACCGGGCGTGGCCGGATACAATCTGCAGAACAATTTGCCGATCTCGACGGCATCCTTGTTACGATGCTGTTCCTCCAGTGTGTCGATCCAGGTCGCGAGTTCCTCGGGCCGGATGGCGAAGCTGTCGTCCTTCTTCTTCATCTCCTCAAAAACGATCGCGGCATTGGCAAATCCGCGTTTGCCGAGTTCGGCGGCCATCGCTTCGCGCGTGGGCGGCACGCCAGTGGTCGGTCTCGTCTTGATCTCGACGATTTTTTTCATCTCGCCCGCAGGACGATTTCTCACGAATTCCTGTGCCTGCGCATCTCCTTTCAAGCGAGCATCGAGAAATTTCAGCACGTAGCGAGCCATCCAGTTGTAGGTTCGCGATATTTGTTCCAAGGAATAGGTTCGCGGAAATACGACACGGTCGTTCGTGTCGAGAAAACGCAGATGTTCCGAAGCGAAGTGGTAGTGCTGTAACGGAAGAAACGTTACCTCATCGACATCGGCGTATTTCATGCGCGCTGGCAGATCGTCGGAAACATCCATCTTGCGTTCGTCGATTTCCTTTTGTGTCGGCGGCGGAGATTCCAGGTACAGGTAGGGCACGACCAGGTGCTGGGGTGTTACGTATTTCGCTTCCGCGATGAGCTTTCCGACGTAGCGGATGCCGCCATCGAGGCCGACCAACGCGGTGATGCGATCGTCCTTCGCCGCCGCGAATACATTGGAAACGCCGCCCCAGCTGTAGCCGGCCACGGCAATGCGCGAGGCGTCGGCGTCGGGCAGCCTCTGCGCATAGCCGATTAGGAATTCGATGTCGCCGACCTGCGCTTCGATGCCTTCGAGATCATCGGTCATCTCGCGTCCATGCGCGCCCAGCGATGGGCTGGCGATGACGATGTAGCCGTGACTTGCCAGGTATTCGCAAAGGTCGGCATTCTCGAAAGCCGAAGCATTGAAGCTCGGAGCATAGATCACGACAGGAAAACGTTGCTCCAGCGCCGGCGCGTTGTTGGTCGCCCACATTGCTTTTGCTTTTTCCTCGTCGACCTGCGCGGGAGCCATCTTCGGCGGTACCAGCCACCGCATCGTATTGGCGACCACCGTAGCCCGCTGTTCGGTTGTGCGCTCGAAATCGTCTTCGCTGCCGATTAGGGCCAGATAATCGGCATAGCGCATTGCGGTTCCCGCTTTGTGCGCGGGATACCAGAGCAATGTCTGCACAGGACGCGCGCGCTGCCCCTTGATCGGTTCGCCGGTGAAACGATCGTACCTGCCAAGATAGGTTCGTGCGTAATCGTATTGCTGGACCACTTTGAACCCGACGCCGAATTCGCCGGGCGATTCGGTGAAAGAAAAGCCGGAAGCCGCTCTCGCTGGCATTGTCCAAAATGCGACCACGAGAGTCAGGCATGCCGCCATGAACAGCGATCGCATCACGTCGCTCCTGCAAGGGAAGCCGCCGCGCTATTGGGCGACTACAACTCTGTCGGCACTATTCGATCTGCTCTTTCGCCCAAGCCGCGTCGAGCGCTTCCATCGCGTCCTTGGGCTTGAGATTTGCTGCTTTCGCGTACGCTTCGGCAACATCGTCTTCGCGCTTGTCGCCGTACAGCAGGAGCAGGGCATTGCCGTACTCGACCCAGGCGATCGGCGAATCCGCGGTCAGCTTGAGTGCTTCCTTGAGCTGCTTCTCCGCTTCGGCGGCGCTGGCGCCGTAGGTCAGCTTGGCGAGCATGCCGCCGACCTTGCCGACGATCTCGGCGTGGTAGACACCGAGCGCCGTATGCGCCTCGGCATGCTTGGGCGCGAGTTTGAGTGTCTTGTCCAGCGATTCCTTGACCTTGCCGCCGATGCCCTGGGCCAGCGCCTGGGTGATCGAGATCGTCTGGCTGTAGCGGCCGAGCGCAAAGGCGCGCCGGTAGTGCGAGTTGGCTTCATCGGGCAGCGCGGCGATCGCTTCGTCGGCGAGCTTGGCCAGCGCGTCGAAGCGGAGGGTCTTTTCCTTGTCGCTGTCGACGAGATAGGTCGTGTGGATGCCGCCGGCCTTGACCGCGACCGAGGCGCCGAGCGCCTTCAGCGCGACACCGGCCTCGTAGGCCTCGTGGAAATCGCCGCGATGGAAGGCGCGCCAGGCGTCCTGCAGCGCATCGGCGATCTTTGCCGCATCCTTGCCGAGCTTGGGATTGGCCTTGAGCAGTTTGACGACATGTTTCTCGTCGGGAAACGGCTCCTGGTCGCCTGCGTGCAGCTTGATCCAAGCCTTGGCCAGCTTGTCGCCGGCATAGTCGTAGGCCTTGTCGGGATGCGGAAACGCCTTCCAGTTCGATTTCGCCATCATGGTCTCCCCATTGGATGGACAAGCTTCCGGCAAGCGCGGTGCAACATGCAAGACGTTGGTAAACTTGCGCAATGAGCCCAGCCGTTTCAAACAATGCCAGCCGACGTGCCGCGGAGTTGCGCGAGCGCCTCGACGAAGCCAGCCACCGCTACCACGTGCTCGACGCGCCGACGATTCCCGACGCCGAGTACGACGCGCTGATGCGCGAGCTCGAAGCGCTCGAGGCGGCGCATCCCGAACTCGTCACGTCCGATTCGCCGACCCAGCGCGTAGGCGCCGCGCCGTCGAGCGCGTTCGCCGAGGTGCGTCACGAAGTGCCGATGCTATCGCTCGCGAACGCGTTCAGCGATGAGGAAATCGGTGAATTCGTGCGCCGCATCCGCACACGCCTCGATTTGAATGCCGATGCTTCGCTCAAGTTCTCAGTCGAGCCGAAGTTCGACGGCCTCGCCATCAGCCTGCGCTACGAAGACGGCAAATTCGTGCGCGGCGCGACGCGTGGCGATGGCGAGACCGGCGAGGACGTGACCGCGAACCTGCGCACGATCAAGCAGATTCCGTTGAAACTGCATGGCAAGGGCTGGCCGACCGTGATCGAAGTGCGCGGCGAGGTCTACATGCCGCGCGCCGGTTTCGAGAAGTACAACGAGACAGCGCGCGATTCGAACGGCAAGATCAAGCCGCTGATCAATCCGCGCAACGCCGCAGCGGGTTCGCTGCGCCAACTCGATCCGCGCATCACCGCGAAGCGGCCCCTCGCGTTCTACGCCTATGCCGTTGGCGTGGTCGAAGGCGGTGAGCTGCCTTCGACGCATTCGGCGATGTTGAAGAAATTGCATGCTTGGGGATTCCCGGTCAGCACGCTCGTCGACACGGCGGATGGCGCCCAAGGTTGCCTTACGTATTTCCACCGCGTCGGCGAACAGCGCGACGCGCTGCCGTTCGACATCGACGGCGTCGTCTACAAGATCGACGACCTCGCCACGCAGCGCGAACTCGGTTTTGTCGGCCGCACGCCGCGCTGGGCGATCGCGCACAAGTATCCGGCGCAGGAGCAGACGACGACGATCGAGGCGATCGAGATCAACATCGGTCGCACGGGCGCGGCGACGCCGACTGCGCGTCTGAAACCGGTCTTCGTCGGCGGCGTCACCGTGACCAACGCGACGCTGCACAACGCCGACCAGGTCGCACGCCTCGACGTGCGCATCGGCGATACGGTGATCGTGCGCCGCGCCGGGGACGTGATCCCCGAGGTCGCGCGCGTCGTCGTCGAACGCCGGCCGGCGCACACGCATCGCTGGAAGATGCCGGCGCATTGCCCGATCTGCGGCTCGGCGATCGTGCGCGAGGAGGGCGAAGTCGTCGCGCGCTGCACCGGCGGCCTCGCTTGCGCCGCGCAGGTGCAGCAGGCGCTGTTCCATTTCGCCGCACGCCGCGCAATGGACATCGACGGCCTCGGCGAGCGCTTCATCGAGGGGCTGACCGACTTCGGCTACGTCAAGTCGCCGGCGGATCTGTACAAATTGAAACTCCACGATTTGCTCGAGATGAAGCGTCGCGCGGACGAGCGCGACGGTACGACGCCGGAGACGGTCAAGGCCGGCAAGGTTGCGACCAAGTGGGCGGAAAACCTGATCGAGGCGATCGCGCAGAGCCGGCGCACGACGCTGGCGCGATTCCTCTATTCGCTCGGCATCACCCATGTCGGCGAGAGCACGGCGAAGGCGCTCGCGACGTGGTTCGGCGATATCGCGCTGATCCGCCATCTGCCGTGGCCGATCCTGAAGCTCGTGCCCGATATCGGCGGCGAAGTCGCGCGCGCGATCGACGCGTTTTTCGAGCAGGACGGCAACCAGCGCGTGATCGACGATTTGCTCGAACACGGCATTGTCATCACCGATGCGCATGCGCCGATTGCGAAGGTGCGCGCGGCGCTGACGACCGCGAATTTGCTCGCCGACATGGAGCTGCCGGGCATCACCGAAAAGCGCAGCGAGCAGCTCGCGCAGGCGTTCGATTCGCTCGAGGCGATCCTGCACGCGCCGCCGGCAAAGCTGTCCGCGAGCGGCGTGCCGCTCGATGTCGCTGGCGCGCTCGCGAGCGCGCTCGAGCAGGCGCAGACGCGCGAGCTGTTCAAGCGCAGCGCGCACGCGATGCACCTCTTGCTCGAACGCGCGGAAAGCGCGAAAGGCGCCGCGGGCCCGCTCGACGGCAAGACGGTGGTGCTGACCGGCTCGCTCAACTCGCTGACGCGCGACGAGGCGAAAGACAAGCTCGAAGCGCTCGGCGCCAAGGTCGCCGGCAGCGTGTCGAAGAAGACCAGCTTCGTCGTCGCCGGCGCGGAAGCCGGCTCGAAACTCGACAAGGCGACCGAACTCGGCGTCGAGGTCTGGGACGAGGCGCGGCTGGTCAAATTCCTGCATGCGCATGCCGGTTGATTCGCTTCACGCCGCGTTGCGCCTGCGTGCGCGCCTGTACGCGCGCGTGCGCAGGTTTTTCGCCGAGCGTGACGTGCTCGAGATCGAAACGCCGATCCTGTCGGCGGCGGGCAACACCGATCCGAACATCGAAAGTTTCACGACGCGGTTCAGCGGCCACGTCGATGCGGGCGCGCCATTGCGCTGGTTGCGCACGTCGTCGGAGTTTCCGCAGAAGCGCCTGCTTGCGGCAGGCATTAGCGATTGCTACGAACTCGGCCGCGTCTTCCGCAATGGCGAGGCGGGGCGGCGCCACAATCCCGAGTTCACGATGCTCGAATGGTATCGCGTCGGCTGGGATCATCTGCGCTTGATCGACGAAACCGTCGAACTCGTGCGTGCAGCGCTTGCGCTCGTCGGCAAATCGGCCGAAGTACAGAAATATACTTATCGCGAACTGTTCCGTACGGCCCTGAATCTGGATCCGTTTGCCGCGAGCGACGCGGAATTACAGGCGGCGCTCGGCGACGTGCAAATCGATGCGCACGGGCTGTGGCGCGACGACTGGCTCGATCTGCTGCTCACGCATCGCATCCAACCGACGTTTCCGGTGGACCGCATCACCGTAATCAGCGATTATCCGGCGACGCAGTGCGCACTAGCCAAGATCCGCGCGGATGATTCGCCGGTCGCCGAACGCTTCGAGTTGTACATCGGCGTCCAGGAACTTGCCAACGGTTACCACGAGTTGACCGACGCCACCGAACAGCGCGCGCGCTTCGAGCGCGACAACGCGCGGCGGCGCCAGCGCGGGCTCATCGAGGTGCCGATCGATGCGAGACTGCTCGCGGCGTTGGAGCAGGGCATGCCCGATTGCGCCGGCGTCGCCCTCGGTGTCGAGCGCCTGCTCATGGCCATGCTCGGTACCGACGATATCCGCGACGTGCTGGCGTTCGCGTTCGCCGACGCCTGACGGTCAGCCGCCGCGGTGCACGATGCGCCAGAGATAAATCACGATCGCGATATTGAGCGCGAGCGCGAGGACCTTGAGCCAGGTGAAGTGGTGGTAGATCTCCCATGCCTCGAACGGGATCAGCGAGGCAGTGGCGAACACGGTCAGGTATTCGGCCCAGCGCTTGCGCCGCCACAACCCCCAGCCTTCGACGAGGAATAGCGTGGCGTAGATGCTCGCGCCGATGCCGATCAACTCGAACTTGCGTGGCGTCAGGCCAAGCAGCGCGTCGAGCCAGCGCAGCACGATGCCGTGGCCGCTGCGAAGCGGTAATTGCTCCACCCAACTGGCAAAGTGCTCCAACGACGGCGTATGTACGAGACGGAAGGCGACTGCGGCGAGCAGCAACAACCCGATTCCCTTCGCGAACTTGTATACGGCGATCGCGCGTAGCGCGGCTGCACTGTCGGCCGCCATTTAGAACTCCAGATCGAGCGCAGCGCAGAGGTAATCGAGCATCGGTGCGACGCCCTTGAAGCCATCGACGACGGCATCGCGCAGTTCCGCCGAGCATACGATCTTGTCGTCGATTCCACGCCATGCGGCGAAGTCCTTGCGCTTGATGTCCTCGATCAGCTCGTGCTGCGGATCGTAGCCGCGCGGCGGACGCGTGAGCGAGTCGCCGCCGATCGTAAACGCGGCGCGGAAGCGTGCGTTGTGCGCGGCCTTCTTCCACGCCGCCGGATTGTCGACGAGGAATTCGCGCACGCGATTGAGCGTGGGCGGCTCCGGATGCCAGAGGCCGCCGCCGACAAAGCTGTCGCCGGGCTGCACATGCACGTAGAACGAGGGCGCCGGCACCTGCTTGGAGCGCTCGTGAAATAGGCGCGCGCCAAGCCAGGTCTTGTACGGCGTCTTGTCGTTGGCGAAACGCGTATCGCGATAGATGCGGAACATCGAACCGCCGTGCGGGCGCGGATCGGCGCGATAGTGTCTGCTGATCTTCGCCAGCGGCGCGGCGAGATCGCCGATCAGGTTTAGGAACGGATCGCGCACGACCGCCTCCCAGCGCGGCTTGTTCGCAGTGAACCATTCGCGGTTGTTGTTGCGCGCGAATTCGCGCATCAGCTTGAGGCTGGCCGGAGTGAAATAGGTCGTCGCTGCCATGATCGTTTGCGCTGAAGATTCGCTGTCCGAAGTGTAGCGTAGAGGCGCGATTCAAGGCCCAGTCCTACAGCGGGATGTCGTTTCCCCATGCTTCCAGTTGGTCGAGCAGGGCGCGTTGCTCCGGCCTCGTCGTCGGTGCGGCGCGCAGTTGCGCGATCTCCGCAAAATAATCGGGCAAAGTCAGTGCGCTGGCGTCGGTCTGCACGATCAGGCGCATGCGACGGAACTCGTTCCAGCGTTCGGCTTCGTCGGCGCTCAGTGTCTGCGGCCAGTTGCGTGCGCGATAGCGGAACAGCAGTTCGGCGTAGCGTGGATCGGCGAAAGAAAACTGGCGCGTGCCGAGTTGTTCGGGCGGCGAGCTGCGTACCTCGCGGAACAGGCGCTTGTCCGCATCGGACGGGAAACCTGAATAGATCGCCAGATCGGCATCGACGGTTCCGCGTTCCTCGCGTGGAATCGAAAACACCTCGCGCAGCTTCTCTGCAAGATCATCTGATTGCTGCAATCGCGCGAGATGCGCCTTGCAACGCTCGACATCGAGGCCGATACGCGCGGTGTCGACCCCATTCAAGGCCGACAGAGGCGCCAGCGCGGGCGACTTGTTCGCGTGCACGGTCTTGAGCGGGATGCGCTCGACATCCTCGGGCAGGTCGGCGCGCGGCGTGAACACACGATCGGCGATTTCTTCGGCGTCGAGTTCGAGCAGCGGCGCCGGGTCGGCGTCGAGGTCGTAGACGATCACGCCGTTGCCCTGCGTCGGGTGCGCGGCGAGCGGCACGATCATCGCCAGACAACCGCGTTCGGCTGGATAGCGCGAAGACACATGCAGCACCGGCGTGCGGTGCGCGAAGTCGAGCAGCTCGAACGCGCGCTGCTTTTTGCGCAGTTCGAAATAGAACTGCCATAGGCGTGGCTGGCGCGCGCGCAGCAGGCGGGCGAGGGCGATCGTCGCCTGCACGTCGGACAGCGCATCGTGGGCGTGCTCGTGACCGAGATGATTGGCCGCGGTCAGCTGTTCCAGTTTGAAACTCGGGATATTGCTTATGCGATCGTCCTGATCGCGAGAATCAAAAAGCACGCTTCCTTGCGCGCACTTCTCAATTTTACGCATCGGCCATTCGATGCCCTGCGGTCGCAGCGCGTAGCACATGCGCACGAGATCGATCAGGTCCCAGCGCGAGTTCTTGTCCTTCCACTCGCGCTCGTACGGGTCATAAAAATTGCGATAGAGCAGGTTGCGCGTGAATTCGTCGTCGAAGCGCAGCGAGTTGTAGCCGACGCCGCAGGTGCCCGGCAGGGCGAGTTCTTCCTGGATGCGTGCAGTGAAGTCGGCTTCGATGATGCCTTCGCGCTCGGCCTGCTGCGGCGAAATGCCGGTGACAAGGCAGGCCGCCGGCCGTGGCAACACGTCGGCGGCGGGCTTGCAGTAAATCGAGACGGGATCGCCGACCGGCTCGAGCTCGAGCGTCGTGCGCTGGCCGGCGAATTGCACCGCGCGGTCGCGGCGCGGGTCGGTGCCCGAGGTTTCGTAGTCGTGCCAGAAGAAGCTTGCCTGGTTCATCGGCCAAGCTTACCGGAACGCATCGCAGTGGCGTCGCGCACGCGCACTCAGCTGCGCGCGAGCACGTCGCCGGGTACGCGCACGGCGCCTTCCATCAGTACGCGCGCCGAGCGCGACATTACCGCCTTGGTTGCGACCCACTGGCCATTGAGTTGCTTCACCTCGGCGCCGACACGCAATGTGCCGGACGGATGGCCAAAACGCACCAGGTCGCGGGTGCCGCCGCCGGCTGCGGCGTTGACCAGCGTGCCGGGCACTGCCGCGGCAGTGGCGATGGCGACAGAGGCCGTGCCCATCATTGCGTGGTGCAGCTTGCCCATCGAGATCGCGCGCGCCAGCAATGCGATGTCGGCGGCGTGCACCGGCTTGCCGCTGGAGGCGATGTAATCCTTCGGGGGTGCCACGAACGCGACCTTCGGCGTCAGCGGGCGCCGTGCTGCGTCGGCGACATCGCCGATCAGGCCCATGCGCACCGCGCCGGCGGCGCGGATCGCCTCCAGCTTTTCCAGCAGCACCTGGTTTTCGTTGATCGCCAGTTGCAGTTCGGTGCCGTTCAAACCCAGAGCGGCAGCGTCGACGAACACCACCGGCACGCCGGCGTTGATCAGCGTCGCCTTGAAGGTGCCGACGCCGGGCACGTCGAGGTCATCGACCAGATTGCCGGTCGGAAACATTCGGCCGCCGTCCTCGCCGCCATCGGCGGGGTCGAGGAATTCCAGCGCGATTTCGGCGGCGGGAAAGGTCACGCCATCCAGTTCGAAATCGCCGGTCTCCTGCACTTCGCCGTCCGTGATCGGCACCTGCGCGACGATGGTCTTGCCGATGTTGGCCTGCCAGATCCGCACCGTGCAGAGGCCATTGTGCGGTGCGCGCGCGGGATCGATGAAACCATTCGCGATGGCGAACGGACCGACCGCGGAGGACAGATTGCCGCAGTTGCCGCTCCAGTCGATGAAGTCGGCGTCGAGCGGCACCTGGCCATACAGGTAGTCGACGTCGTGGCCGGGCACGGACGCTTTCGAGATGATCACCACCTTGCTGGTGCTCGAGGTCGCGCCGCCCATGCCGTCGGTCTGCTTGCCGTAAGGATCGGGCGAACCCATCACGCGTTGTAGCAGCGCATCGCGCGCGATGCCGGGTTTTCGCGCGGCTTCGGGCAGATCCTGCAGGCGGAAGAACACGCCTTTCGACGTGCCGCCGCGCATGTAGGTGGCCGGGATTTTGATCTGCGCTGCACGTGTCATGGCTCAGGTCGCCTTCGAAGATTCGAGGAAATCCTGGGCAAAGCGCTGCAACACGCCGCCCGCTTCGTAGATCGAGACTTCTTCGTCCGAATCAAGGCGGCAGGTGACAGGCACTTCGACACGCTCGCCGTTGCTGCGATGGATCACCAAAGTCAGTGTCGCACGCGGCGCGGGTTTGCCCGTCACATCGAAGGTCTCGCTGCCGTCGATGGCGTAGGTCTTGCGTGTGTCGCCCGGTTTGAACTCCAGCGGCAGCACGCCCATGCCGATCAGGTTGGTGCGGTGGATGCGCTCGAAGCCTTCGGCGACGATCGCCTCGACGCCGGCGAGGCGCACGCCTTTCGCCGCCCAGTCGCGCGAACTGCCCTGGCCGTAGTCGGCACCGGCAATGATGATCAGCGGCTGCTTGCGCTGCATGTAGGTCTCGATCGCCTCCCACATGCGCATGACCTTGCCGTCGGGTTCCAGGCGGGCGAGCGAGCCTTTCTTGACCGTGCCGTCGACGATGGCCATCTCGTTGACGAGCTGCGGATTGGCGAACGTCGCGCGCTGCGCGGTCAGGTGGTCGCCGCGGTGGGTCGCGTACGAATTGAAGTCCTCTTCGGGCAGGCCCATCTTGGCGAGGTATTCGCCGGCCGCGCTGCTGCGCAGAATCGCGTTCGACGGGGACAGATGATCGGTCGTGATGTTGTCCGGCAACACCGCGAGCGGGCGCAGGCCGCGCAACGTGCGCTCGCCGGCCAGCGCGCCTTCCCAGTACGGCGGGCGGCGGATGTAGGTGCTCTGTGGGCGCCAGGCATACAGCGGCGCCGCACGCTCGCCGCTGTCGACTGCGATCTTGAACATCGGCTCGTAGACCTTGCGGAACTGCTCGGGCTTGACGCTGGATTTGACGATCGCGTCGATCTCGGCATCGCTTGGCCAGATATCCTTGAGCCGCACCTCGTTGCCTTGTGCATCGATTCCGAGCACGTCCTTCTCGATATCGAAGCGAATAGTGCCGGCGATTGCGTAGGCGATCACAAGCGGCGGCGAGGCGAGGAAGGCCTGCTTCGCATACGGATGGATGCGGCCGTCGAAGTTGCGGTTGCCGCTGAGCACCGCGGTTGCATAGAGATCCCGGTCGATAATTTCCTGCTGGATCTTCGGGTCGAGCGCGCCGCTCATGCCGTTGCAGGTCGTGCAGGCGAACGCGACGATGCCGAAGCCGAGCTTCTCGAGCTCCGGCAACAGGCCCGCTTCTTCGAGATAGAGCTGCACCGCCTTCGATCCGGGCGCGAGCGAAGTCTTTACCCACGACTTGCGCACGAGGCCCTTGGCATTTGCGTTGCGTGCGATGAGACCCGCGGCAATCACATTGCGCGGGTTCGAAGTATTCGTGCAACTGGTGATCGCGGCGATGATGACGGCGCCATCGGGCATCAGTCCCTTGGCTTCGTCGCTCTTGCCCGCTTCAAGCTTGGCTTTGTCGGCAATATCGCGCGCCGCCAATTCGCTGACCGGCAGCCGGCGATGCGGATTCGATGGGCCGGCCATGTTGCGCACGACGCTGGACAGATCGAAATGCAGCGTGCGTTCGTACTGCGCGGTCTTCAGCGCATCGGCCCAGAGTCCCGCGGTCTTCGCATAGGTCTCGACCAGCGCGACCTGCTCGTCGCTGCGTCCGGTCAATCTCAGATAATCGAGCGTGTTGCCGTCGATGAAGAACATCGCCGCGGTCGCGCCGTATTCGGGCGCCATGTTCGAGATCGTCGCGCGGTCGCCGACGGTCAGCGCCGCCGCGCCTTCGCCGCGGAATTCGAGGTAGGCGCCGACGACTTTGGAGTGACGCAGAAATTCGGTCAGCGCGAGCACGATGTCGGTCGCGGTGATGCCGGGCTGGGGCTTGCCGCTCAACTCGACGCCGACGATGTCGGGCAGACGCATCCACGAAGCGCGGCCGAGCATGACGTTCTCGGCCTCGAGGCCGCCGACGCCGACCGCGATCACGCCGAGTGCGTCGACATGCGGCGTGTGGCTGTCGGTGCCGACGCAGGTGTCGGGGAATGCCACGCCGTCCTGCACGTAGATCACCGGCGACATCTTCTCCAGGTTGATCTGGTGCATGATGCCGTTGCCAGGTGGGATCACGTCGACGTTGCGAAACGCCTTCTTCGTCCAGTCGATGAAGTGGAAGCGGTCCTCGTTACGACGATCCTCGATCGCGCGGTTCTTCGCGAACGCGTTCGGGTCATAACCGCCGCATTCGACCGCGAGCGAGTGGTCGACGATCAATTGCACCGGCACGACGGGATTCACCGCCGCTGGATCGCCGCCCTGATCCGCGATCGCGTCACGCAGGCCGGCCAGATCGACCAGCGCGGTCTGGCCGAGGATGTCATGGCACACCACGCGCGCCGGGAACCACGGAAAATCGATATCGCGTTTGCGCTCGATCAGTTGGCCGAGATACGCGTCGATACGTGCGGGATCGGCGCGACGCACGATATTCTCGGCATGCACACGCGCGGTGTACGGCAGCGTCTCCCACGCGCCGGGCTGGATCGCATCGACGGCGGCACGCGCGTCGAACCAGTCGAGCCGGGTGCCAGGAAGTGGCTTGCGATAGGTCGTGTTCATGGCGGACTGCTCCAATTGGGCGCGGACACGAGCGGCGAAGACAGTCATTCTCGCTCATCGCTTTCGTGTAAAAAGAGCATTATCCGCGTATTGACGGACGGCGTCCTTGCCGGGATAATGCGCGGCTCACTGAGCGCCCGTAGCTCAGCTGGATAGAGCACCAGGCTACGAACTTGGTGGTCGGGAGTTCGAATCTCTCCGGGCGCGCCATATTCAGACCAAGAAGGCCGATGCCACGCGCATCGGCCTTCTTCGTTTGTGCGCGACTGCAGAAATGGAAGCGGCTTGAAGGCAGCCTGCGGGACGTGCACAGTGTCGGCTTCCGCCGTGCTCAAGCCCGGCCCACCCGGAGCACGCCATGCAGACCGAAACGCGCAACCTCGCCCTGTTCTGCGATTTCGAGAACCTCGCGCTCGGCGTACGCGAGGCCAAATACGCACAATTCGACATCACCAAAGTGCTTGAGCGCCTGCTGCTGAAGGGCAGCATCGTGGTGAAGAAGGCCTATTGCGACTGGGAACGCTACAAGGAATTCCGCCCGGCAATGCACTATGCCTCGTTCGAGTTGATCGAGGTGCCGCACGTCAGCCAGTCGGGCAAGAACTCGGCCGACATCCGCATGGTCGTCGATGCGCTCGACCTGTGCTACACCAAGGCGCACGTGGATACGTTCGTCATCCTCAGCGGCGATTCGGATTTCTCGCCGCTGGTCAGCAAGCTGCGCGAGAACAACAAGCTCGTGATTGGCGTCGGCGTGAAGAATTCGACCTCGGAACTGCTGATCGCGAATTGCGACGAGTTCATCTACTACGACGATCTGGTACGCGTGCAGAAAAAACGCCAGGCGCCGAGGAAGAAGGCCGAAGAAAAGGTCTCGAAGGCTGCGGCGCCGGCAGCTGCGCAGGATCGCGAGGCGGCAAAGAAGCAGGAAGCGCTCGATCTCGTCCTCGAAACCGTCGAAGCGCTGATCGAAGAACGCGGCGAGGATGAAACGATCTGGGGCTCGATGGTCAAACAGGCGGTGAAGCGGCGCAAGCCGGGTTTCAGCGAAAGCTATTACGGCTTCAAATCGTTCGGTGCATTGCTCGAAGAGGGCAGGAAGCGCGGATTTCTCCAGCTCGAACGAGAGGAGAAGTCCGGCAACTACCGCGTGATCGGCACGGCCGACGACAAGTCTTGATGACGCCGCCCGCGCATTGCGCGCGGGCTCGGACGTCAAGCCATCGCTTCGTACAAGGGCAGAGTCAAGAACTCAGGGAAGTTTTTCGACAGCGCCATCTCTTCGAAGATCTTGGCGGCTTGCTCGTAGGTGTCGACCTTTTCGCCTTGTGCCGTGACGGTGGCCTTGACCTTGGCCAGTTCCTCGGGAATCAGCGTACGCACGAGCGCGGCGTCGACCTTGCGGCCGTCGTCGAGCACGCCCTTGTCGCTGACCACCCATTGCCAGACCTGCGAGCGCGAAATCTCCGCGGTCGCGGCGTCTTCCATGAGATTGTGGATCGGCACGCAGCCGTTGCCAGCGAGCCAGCTGCCGAGATAATGGATGCCGACATTGATGTTGTTGCGCAAGCCGACCTCGGTGATCGGCGCCTCGGGCACGAAGTTGAGGAAATCGGCGGCGACAAATTTCTCGTCGCGCTGCTTGCTCCACTGGTTCGGCTTGTCGCCGAGCACGGCGACAAATTCTTGCATGGCGATATCGACGAGACCCGGATGCGCAATCCAGCCGCCGTCGAAGCCATCGTTGGCGTCGCGCTTTTTGTCGTGGCGCACGCCGGCCAGCGCCTTTTCGTTTGCCGCAGCGTCGCCCTTGATCGGGATCAGTGCCGCCATGCCGCCGATCGCAGGCGCGCCGCGCTTGTGGCAGGCCTGCACGAGGGCGAGCGCGTAAGCGCGCATGAACGGCACTTCCATGTTGATCGCCACACGATTGGCAAGGCAGAAACCCGGCTTGTTCTTGAATTTCTTGATCGCGCTGAAGATGTAGTCCCAGCGGCCGGCGTTGAGGCCGGCCGAATGCTCGCGCAGCTCGTACAGGATCTCTTCCATCTCGAACGTGGCAAGAATCGTTTCGAGCAGCACGGTCGCCTTGATCGAGCCCTGCGCAATGCCGAGTTCCTTCTGCGCCATGATGAAGATGTCGTTCCACAGCCGTGCTTCGAGGTGACTCTCCATTTTCGGCAGGTAGTAGAACGGGCCGAAACCGCGCGCGATCTGCTCCTTGGCGTTGTGAAAGAACACGAGGGCGAAGTCGAAGATGCCGCCGGAGATGCGCTGGCCGTCGACGGTCACGTGCTTCTCGTCGAGATGCCAGCCGCGCGGGCGGATCTGCAAGGTCGCGATCTTGTCGTTGAGCTTGTAGACCTTGCCGGCCTCGTTCGTGTAACTGATCGTGCCGCGGATCGCGTCGTACAGATTCACCTGGCCCTGGATCTGGTTGAACCAGTTCGGGCTGTTCGAATCCTCGAAGTCGGTCATGTACGAATCCGCGCCCGAGTTGAACGCGTTGATGATCATCTTGCGCTCGACCGGACCGGTGATCTCGACGCGGCGGCATTCGAGCGCCTTCGGCAGCGGCGCGATTTTCCAGTCGCCTTGGCGGATGTGTTTCGTCTCCGGCAGGAAATCCGGCATCTCGCCGGCGTCGATGCGCGCCTGACGCGCGATGCGCGCCTTGAGCAGTTCCTGGCGGCGCAGCTCGAAGGCACGGTGCAGTTTGGCCGCAAACGCGAGCGCGTCGTGGGTGAGGATCTCGTCGAAGCGTGGATGCAATGGCGCGTTGATCGCAACGCCGTTGGGGAGGGTAGGCGAGGCCATGAAAGTCCTGGTGGCGAGGGGAAAGGGAAAAATACGGGGGAAAAGTCGATGCTTTACTCTAGCCGCGACGACGCGCGGGCGGCATCGTCCTTTGTGCCGATCAGGTCCGGCCCGCGACCGGGATCAGCGCGCCGGTGACGGCCTGAGCCTGGTCCGAGAGCAGGAACAGGATGACGTCGGCAATCTGCGCGGGCTTCACCCAGCGCGAAAAATCGGCATCGGGCATGTCCTTGCGGTTGGCCGGCGTGTCGATAGTGGTCGGCAGGATCGCGTTGACGGTGACGCCGCGATCCTTGAGCTCTTCGGCCAGCGCCTCGGTCAGCTTGAATACGCCGGCTTTCGAGGCAGCGTAGGCGCCCATGCCGGTGCCTGCTTTCACCGCGCCCGCCGCGCCGATGTTGACGATGCGTGCGGAAGGGCTGCGCACAAGCAGGGGCAGGGCGGCCATGCAGGAAGCGACCGCGGTGCGCAGGTTGACGTTGAACAGCAGGTCCCAGGTCGCCAGGTTGCCACCTTCGAGCTTCTCCCAGCGGAACGTGCCGGCGACGTTGACGAGCGCGTCGAGGCCCCCCAGTTTCTCGCCAATCGCGCTAAAAGTTTGGTCGACAGCCGCGGCCGAGGAGAGATCGACGCCGCCGAATTCGTGCAGGTTGCCCGTACCGGCGGCGACGGTGGCGTGGTCGATTGCGGCCACCGTGGCACCGGCGTCGAGCGCCGCGCGCACGATCACGCTACCGAGGCTGCCCGCCGCTCCGGTGACTGCGATCCGTTTGCCCTGAAGATTCATGGTCCGTCTCCGTATCGAGGGGCGTCGATGCTAGCTCACGACATCGGCGAGTGCCATGCGGACCAATGCCGCATCGGGATCGGAACGGGGCCTGCGTTTGACTGGATCGATGCGGACTCTTACCATGCACGCCCCCGTGCGGCCTGATCGGCGTGCGGTATATCGGGGCATAGCTCAGCCTGGTAGAGCGCCAGCTTTGGGAGCTGGATGTCGAGAGTTCGAATCCCTCTGCCCCGACCACTGATACTGGTAGATTTGTCTTCGCTCTCGATTCCGACGTCTGGATTCCGAGAGCCCCCAGGGATCGTGCGTTACACTATCCGGATGCGCCCGTAGCTCAACCGGATAGAGCACGGACCTTCTAAGTCCGGGGTTGGGGGTTCGATTCCCTCCGGGCGCGCCATTGCAAGATTGGTGGGGACTCTTGTATTTCGACCGGTGACTTGCGCTACAATTACCGGCTCGGTGGTGGGTGTAGCTCAGCTGGTTAGAGTACCGGATTGTGATTCCGGATGTCGTGGGTTCGAGTCCCATCATCCACCCCAGTTTCACCTCTAAGTGGGCCGTTAGCTCAGTTGGTAGAGCAGGAGACTCTTAATCTCTTGGTCCTAGGTTCGAGTCCTAGACGGCCCACCACTTTCCCCTTCGATGCGAATCGGCGATCATATGCGCCGTCCGCGACGCGCGCTTCGGCTTCACCGCCAAACCTCCGAACACGCTGACGAAGACCGAACAAGCGGCCTTCGTGCTTCGCGCGACTATGGATAGAAGCCGGGCGAACGTGGCGGAACTGGTAGACGCACTGGATTTAGGTTCCAGCGGGGCAACCCGTGAGAGTTCGAGTCTCTCCGTTCGCACCACATATACAGTTTTGATCGTGCAAGCGATCAAGCGATTTATCTTTATGCTGTCTCGCCTGCATCCAGCGTGCACGCGATATAATTTCCAATTCAAGAATTTCAGGTGCCAGCCATGCAAGTCTCCGTCGAAAACCTGGGCAAACTCGAACGCAAACTCACCGTCCGCGTTCCCGCCGATCAATACGAATCGCAGGTCAAGGCACGCCTTGCCGAAGTCGCGCGCAGCGTGCGCCTCAAGGGCTTTCGCCCCGGCAAGATTCCGCCCAAGGTGATCGAACAGCGTTTCGGCTCGCAGGTACGCGGCGAGGCGATTTCCGAGCTGATCCGCAACAGCTTCAACGAAGCGGTAGGCAAGGAGAACCTGCGCCCGGCGATGTCGCCCGAGATCGACACCACCGGCGTGCCCACCGACGGCCAGATCGAATACACGGCCAAGTTCGAAGTACTGCCTGAGGTCGGCACGATCGACGTCAGCCAGCTCGAAATCACCAAGTCGAGCGCCAACGTGAGCGATGCCGATGTCGACGCCATGATCGAGACCCTGCGCGCGCAACGCCGCGACTGGGCGCCGGTCGAGCGTACCGCGCAAGCCGGCGACATGGCCCTGTTCGAGTACTCGGCACAGGGCGCGGACGCGAGCGGCAGCTTCCGTCATCCGGCCGAGGGCACCGACCGTGTCGGCACGATCATCGGCTCGGGTGCGATGACGACCGGCATCGAAGACGCGCTGATCGGCCACGCCACCGGCGGCACGGTGAACGTCGAAGTCGATTTTCCCGCCGACTTTCGCGAACCCGCGCTGGCCAGCCGCCGCGCCCAGGTCGAGGCCAAGCTGATTCGCCTGCAGGAATCGAAGCTGCCCGAGGTCGACGACACCTTCATCCGCGCCTTCGGCATCAGCGACGGCGGTATCGAAAAATTCCGCAGCGACGTGCGCGCCAACCTCGAGCGCGAACTCAAAGGCATGCTTTCGGCGCGTTTGAAGAACGAAGTCGTCGGCAAGCTTGTCGATGCGTATCCGCAGATCGATCTGCCCCAGGGCATGATCGACCGCGAGGCACAGACGCTCGCCCAGCAGGCGCAGGAGCAGGCCCGCCAGCAAGGCCAGATCGCCCCCGGCCCGGAAGCCTACGCGGAAATCGCGCGCCGCCGTGTTGCCGCCGGCGTGCTGGTTGGCGAAATTGCGCGTGCGAACAATATCCGCCTCGACAACCGCCGCGTGGCCGAGACCCTGGCTTCGTTCGCGTCGACTTACGAGGAACCGGAGCGCGTGGTTGAACTTTACCAGCGCGACCCCCAACTCATGAGCGGACTGCAGAGCCGCGTGATGGAAGATCAGGTCGCCGACTGGATCGCCGATCACGCCAAGGTGACCGAGCAGACGCTGAGCTTCGGCGAGGCGATGCGTCCGACCTGATCCGCTGCAGAAAAATCGTTTGATGCAGAACAGTTTTCGGAGAATTGCATGACCGCCAGTCACGAACCCACCCGCAGCCTCAATCTCGTGCCGATGGTGGTCGAACAGACCTCGCGCGGCGAGCGCGCTTACGACATCTACTCGCGCCTGCTCAAGGAGCGCGTGGTGTTCTGCGTCGGCCCGATCGACGACTACATGGCCAACGTCATCGTCGCGCAGTTGCTGTTCCTCGAGTCGGAAAACCCCGAGAAGGACATCAACCTCTACATCAACAGCCCCGGCGGCGTGGTCACCGCGGGTCTCGCGATCTACGACACGATGCAGTACATCCGCTGCGACGTCAGCACCATGTGCGTTGGCCAGGCCTGCAGCGCGGCCTCGCTGCTGCTGATGGCCGGCGCCAAGGGCAAGCGTCTGGCGCTGCCGAACTCGCGCATCATGATCCACCAGCCCTCGGGCGGCGCGCAGGGCCAGGCGACCGACATCGAGATCCAGGCGCGCGAAATCCTGTATCTGCGCAACCGTTTGAACAATATCTACGTCAAGCACACGGGCCAGACGCTCGAGCAGATCGAGCGCGACATGGAGCGTGACCGCTTCATGAGCGCCGAAGACGCCAAGAGCTACGGCCTCATCGATTCGGTACTCGAATCGCGTCCGGTCGAGTCAATCAAGACCGCCTAAGCGCCCGTCACCGTTGACGAAAACTGGTGCGGGAGCGCGATTCGCCGCTCCTGCCAACGCAAATCCGAATCCGCTGGATTGCCTAGCAATCCGGCCAGCCTATGCTATTCTTTCGACTGACATTTCTTTGTAAAGGAACCGGGGCCCGGCATGAGTGACGATCGACAGAGCCGCTCTGGCGACAACAACAAGATTCTGTACTGCTCGTTCTGCGGCAAGAGTCAGCACGAAGTCCGTAAGCTGATTGCGGGCCCGAGCGTGTTCATCTGCGACGAATGCGTCGAGCTGTGCAACGACATCATCCGCGAGGAACTCGAGGAAAAGGCTACCGGCGCCCGCAACCACCTGCCCAAGCCGAAGGAAATCCTCGACGTCCTCGAACAGTACGTGATCGGGCAGACGCGCGCGAAGAAGACGCTCGCCGTCGCCGTGTACAACCACTACAAGCGCATGGAATCGCGCAAGGCCAACGACGAGGTCGAGCTGGCCAAGTCGAACATCCTGCTGATCGGTCCGACCGGCTCCGGCAAGACGCTGCTCGCGGAGACGCTGGCGCGCCTGCTCAACGTGCCGTTCACGATTGCCGACGCGACGACGCTGACCGAAGCCGGCTATGTCGGCGAGGACGTCGAGAACATCATCCAGAAACTGCTGCAGAAGTGCGATTACGACGTCGAGAAGGCGCAGACCGGCATCGTCTACATCGACGAAATCGACAAGATTTCGCGCAAGAGCGAGAACCCGTCGATCACACGCGACGTGTCGGGCGAGGGCGTGCAGCAGGCGCTGCTCAAGCTGATCGAAGGCACGATCGCCTCGGTGCCGCCGCAGGGCGGACGCAAGCATCCGCAGCAGGAATTCCTCCAGGTCGACACCAAGAACATCCTGTTCATCTGCGGCGGCGCGTTCGCGGGCCTCGAGAAGGTGATTCAGCAGCGCTCGGAGTCGACGGGCATCGGTTTCGGCGCGGAGATCCGCAGCAAGTCCAAGCATACGAACGTCGGCAAGGTGCTCGCCGACGTCGAGCCCGAGGATCTGGTCAAGTTCGGCTTGATCCCGGAATTCGTCGGCCGTTTGCCTGTGGTGGCGACGCTGGAAGAGCTCGATGAGGCCGCGCTGGTGAAGATTCTTACCGAGCCGAAGAACGCCATCGTCAAGCAGTTCAAGCGCATGTTCGAGATCGAGGGTACCGAACTCGAATTCCGCCCCGACGCGCTGCTCGCGGTCGCGCGCAAGGCGCTCAAGCGCAAAACCGGCGCACGCGGCCTGCGCACGATCATCGAGTCCGTGCTGCTTGAGACGATGTACGAACTGCCTTCGCTCGAGCATGTCAGCAAGGTCGTCGTCGACGAGGCCGTGATCAACGGCAACGCCGAGCCGTATCTGATCTACCGCGGCATCCAGTCGCGCGCGGCGGCGGAGTAACGACGCCGCAGGCAGGGAGAGCGCTCGCCATGGGGCGTCGACCCCGAAACGACCAGCAGGTTGGCGCCTACGAAAAGGCGATCTCCCTGCTTGCGCGGCGCGAGCACTCCGCGCGCGAATTGAAGTCCAAGCTCGAACTGCGCGGGCTCGACGCTGGCGAGACCGACCAAGCTCTTCGCCAGCTGCAATCGAAGGACTTCCAGAGCGACGACCGCTTCGGCGAAATGCTCGTCCGTTCGCGCCTGGAAGGCGGCTACGGCGCACGCTGGATCATCGCCGAACTGCGCCAGCACGGCATCGCAGAGGGCAGGGCGCGCGAACTGATCGAGGCCGCCGACCCGGACTGGCCCGAGCTCGTCCGTCGCCAGTTGCGCCGTCGCTACGGCGCCAGAAAGCCGGCCGACTTTGCCGAGCGCAACAAGCGCGCGGCCTTCCTCTTGCGTCGCGGCTACGACACTGCAACTGTTACAATGATCACCCGCGCGGAAGGGTTCGACGACACGGCAGACGACTCGGAATGAGGGGTTCGCTGGCCGTACGTCCCTGTGCGCAGCGAATTCCTGTCGAAACGTTCCGATGAAAACCAGCGCCGAAATCCGCCAGACCTTCCTCGACTTCTTCCAGTCCAAGGGCCACACCATCGTGCCCTCGGCGCCGCTCGTGCCGGGCAATGATCCGACCCTGCTGTTCACGAACTCGGGCATGGTCCAGTTCAAGAACGTCTTCCTCGGCAGCGAGAAACTGCCCTATGTGCGCGCGGCCGACGTGCAGCGCTGTCTGCGCGCCGGCGGCAAGCACAACGACCTCGATTCGGTCGGCTACACCGCGCGCCATCACACCTTCTTCGAGATGCTCGGCAACTGGTCGTTCGGCGATTACTTCAAGAAGGAAGCGATCGCCTGGGCCTGGGAGCTGCTGACCGAAGTCTACAAGCTGCCGAAGGAGCGCCTGCTCGTCACGGTCTACCACACCGACGATGAAGCCTACGAATTGTGGAACAAGATGATCGGCATTCCGGCCGATCGCATCGTGCGCATCGGCGACAACAAGGGTGCGCCGTACGCCTCGGACAATTTCTGGCAGATGGCCGACACCGGACCGTGCGGGCCGTGCACGGAAATCTTCTACGACCATGGCGCGCACATCGCCGGCGGCCCGCCGGGATCGCCCGACGAGGACGGCGACCGTTTCATCGAGATCTGGAACCTCGTGTTCATGCAGTTCGATCGCGCGGCCGACGGCACGCTGACCAAGCTGCCGGCGCCTTGCGTCGACACCGGCATGGGCCTGGAACGCCTCGCCGCCGTGCTCCAACATGTGCACTCGAACTACGAGATCGATCTGTTCCAGGCGTTGATCAAAAAAGCCGCCGAGCTGACCAACACCAGGGATCTCGAAAACAAGTCACTGCGCGTGATTGCCGATCACATCCGCGCGACGAGCTTCCTCGTCGTCGACGGCGTGCTGCCGTCGAACGAGGGCCGCGGCTACGTGCAACGCCGCATCATCCGCCGCGCGCTGCGCCACGGCTACATGCTGGGCCAGAAGCAACCGTTCTTCTACAAGCTCGTCGACACGCTCGTCGCCGAAATGGGCGAGGCCTACCCCGAGCTCGCGGCGAAGAAGGACATCGTCGCCAAGGCGCTCAAGGCCGAGGAAGAACGTTTCAGCGAGACGCTTGAAAACGGCATGAAAGTGTTCGACGAAATCGCCGCACGCGCACAGAAGACGATTCCCGGCGCCGATGCGTTCCGTCTCTACGATACCTACGGCTTCCCAGTCGACCTTACTGCCGACATCGCACGTGAGCGCGGCCTGACCGTCGACATGGCCGGTTTCGAGCAGGCGATGAACGAGCAGCGCGAGCGCGCACGCGCGGCGAGCCAGTTCGAGTCCAAGGCAAGCCTGTCGGCAGAACTCGTGCAGAAGCTTACGCCGACGCAATTCCTCGGCTACGAGTCGCTGGCCACGGACGGCCTGCACGTCATCGCCATCGTGCGCGGCGACCAGTCTGCCGATGTGCTCAACGATGGCGAGGAAGCGACACTGATCCTCGACCGCACGCCGTTCTACGCCGAATCGGGCGGCCAGGTTGGCGACACCGGCACGTTGGCGGCGGGCGAGGGCAGGTTCACGGTCACCGATACGATCAAGCTCGCCGGCAGCTTCCACGGCCATGTCGGCCGCTGGAACGGCAAGCCGCTGCACGTCGGCGCGGCGCTGCGCGGCGACGTCGACGGCGCGCGCCGCCAGGCGATCGTGCTTAACCATTCGGCAACGCATCTGCTGCACTCGGCGTTGCGCCAGGTGCTCGGCGAGCACGTCGCGCAGAAAGGCTCGCTCGTCGCACCCGATCGTCTGCGCTTCGACTTTTCGCACAACGCGCCCGTATCGCGCGCCGACTTGCAGCGCATCGAAATGCTGGTCAACGACGAGGTGCGCCGCAACGTCGCCGCCGACGTGCGCCACATGAAATACGACGAGGCGATCGCGTTCGGCGCGATGGCGCTGTTCGGCGAGAAGTACGGCGACGACGTGCGCGTGCTCAAGATGGGCGATTTCTCGACCGAACTCTGCGGCGGCACGCACGTCGGCCGCACCGGCGACATCGGTCTGTTCAAGATCACGAGCGAGGGCGGTGTCGCCTCGGGCATCCGCCGCATCGAGGCGGTCACCGGCGCAGGCGCACTCCAACACGTCGAGGACGAGGAAACGCAACTCGAGCGGATGGCGCAGCTCCTCTCCGCGAGCGGCGGCAACCTTGTCGACAAGCTGCAGGCCCTGTTCGATCGGCAGAAGAAACTGGAACGCGAGCTCGAAGGCCTGAAGGCCAAGGCGGCAAGCGCCGCGGCTGGCGACCTCGCCGGTTCTGCCCGCGACATCGGGGGCATCAAACTCGTGGCCGCGCGCTTGCCCGGCGCCGATGCAAAAGCGCTGCGCGACAGCGTCGATCAGCTCAAGCAACAGCTTGGCGACAGCGTCGTGCTGCTTGCTGGCGCCAACGATGGCAAGGCCTCTCTGGTCGCCGGGGTCAGCGGAAAAGCGCTGGGCAAGGTCAAAGCCGGCGACATCGTCGCGCACGTCGCGGCGCAGATCGGCGGCAAGGGCGGCGGTCGCCCCGACATGGCCCAAGGCGGCGGTGAGGATACGCCGGCCTTGGCGGCTGCGCTGCAATCGCTGCCCGAATGGATCGAGGCCAAAATACTGTGATCTGCATCACATGTACAGCGTCGACCAGTCCCGATTCGTTGCATGCCCGAAATGCGTGGGCTAGTATCGTTTGATTGATTGGATCAAGCCGCGCGCAGTCGGTTTTGCTGAAAGATTGCGTGCTGCAGCCCGGTCTACCCCGCAGGGCGGGAATCCTTTCCCGTAGCGTTTGAGCCGTTGCCGTGTGCGTGCCGTCATGGCTGATGTTGCGCATTGAGTCGTTTGGAACGACGAACTGGCTGAAGGAGATTTGTATGCTTATCTTGACCCGTCGCGTTGGTGAAACATTGATGATAGGAGAGTCGGTCAGCGTGACGGTTCTCGGCGTCAAGGGCAATCAAGTTCGTATTGGAATCAACGCGCCGAAGGACGTCGCGGTTCATCGCGAGGAAATCTTCCAGCGCATCAAACGCGAACATTCGGATCAGGGCGACAACAACTCGCCGCCGCCCACCGGCTGAATTCTCTTTACCTGCGCCCCCGAAATGGCTATCTTATGCGGCCCCGCAGCCGCATGGTTCAGTCGCGTATCGGGTGCTGCTAGGCGCCCGCCAAGGGTGCCTGAAATTCCCGGAGAGATGCCCGAGAGGCCGAAGGGGCTCCCCTGCTAAGGGAGTATAGGGTCAAAAGCTCTATCGAGGGTTCGAATCCCTCTCTCTCCGCCACATATGCCTGCAGCTACAACGGCCAAACCGCTCGGTTCTGGCCGTTTTGCTTTTCAGGATCGCCAGACGATTCTCGCGCCGTTGCGCGGCATATTCGCGCACGAATCGAGCGACGTTCAATACGGCAACGTAGCGAATAAAGCCGCTGCGGCGATCAAGGGGCGACGTTGGCGAAGTTGAACGAAGTCGTCGAATTCATCGATACCGCACTGCAATGAAGCGATGCGGAGGAATGAAGCCAGTTGCGGTCGGGGTAGTAAGCGAAAAGATACTGACCATCCTTGAGACGATTGATGATCGGTTTGGCAACGGCGGTTCGCACCGCCGGGCAGCCCCAGCTCAGGCCAATACGGCCGGTTGTCCGCGCGAGTTCCTCGCTGACGTACCAGGCGCCGTGCATGACGATCGCGCGCTCGCGGGCGCGGTCGTTGAAGCCGGGATCCAGGCCGTCGAGCTGCAGCGCGATGCCTTCCTTGCCATAGAACACGCCGGCAGTGCGATACAGCCCCAGGCTCGATGCCAGGCTGCCGTCATGATTGGAAAACATGTGCGCGATGCCGTCGCCCGAATTGCGCCCATGGGCCACCCATTCGAAAAACTCGAGCGCGCCGGAAGCGAGATCGAACACCCATAGGCGGCGCTGCGCGGAGGGTTTGGAATAGTCGATCACGGCGAGATGATCCGAGGCCGGCAGGCCACGTTCGATCGCGCATTCGCGCGCGTCAAGCGCAAGCTGGATGACATTGGGGTCGGCCGTCGGGGCCGCGGCAGCGAGGCGTGCGGCGAGCGTGTCGGTCGCCGCCGCGGTATTCGTCAGGCTCAGCAGCGCCGCGGCGATAACGATTTGATTCATATCAGAATGGATGATGTCAGAAGCGGCGATCGTACGCGATATTCAGGCTGGTATTGAAGAGGGTCGCGATGCGGTGGAGAAGCAGGGACATGGGCGTCGAACGGTCTAAGCTGGCACTCTGCGGATTGGCCGCACTCGGCTTGGCGTTGTTCGCCAACGCTCGCGCCGCGGAGGATACACTCGCACAACGATTGCGCGAACGCGCCGAACAAGTATCTGCCGCCTCGGTGCAGGCACGAAACGTCGCAGCATTCTACGCGCAACGCGATTACGCGCCGGCCTGGCAGAGTCCGGCGCGCGTCGCCGCGCTGGCGACGGCGATCGGCAGCACGCGCAGCGACGGGCTCGATCCGCAGGCTTATCACTATGCAGGTCTGGTTGCGGTGCAAGCCGATCCCGCCCGCACCGCGACGACGGACGAGCAGCGCATCACCCTCGATTTGCTTGCCACGGATGCTTACCTGCAGGCGATGAATGACCTTCGTTGGGGCAAGCTCGATCCGGACCGCATCGATCCGAACTTCAACTTTGCACCACTTCCGGTGGAGCGCGAGGCATGGCAACGAGACATATCATCAATCCTCGATCACGCGGATATCGACGATCTTTTCGCGCAAGCGCGCCCACAGCACGCCGCGTACGCGCGCTTGCGCGGCGTGCTGCAGAAGCTGCGTGATATCGATGCGGCTGGCGGTTGGCCTGCGATTGCCGACGGTCCCGCGCTGAAACAGGGCGATTCCGGCCCGCGCGTGGCCGCGTTGCGCCGCCGCCTCATACTGGGCGGATACCTAACCGAAGGCGACGAGGGCGGCGAACGTTTCGATGCGCCGCTCGAAACGGCGCTACGTGAATTCCAGGCCGAGCAATATCTCGAGGTCGATGGCCGCGTCGGCGAACGAACGCGCTCTGCGCTCAACCTGCCGGTACGCGCGCGCATCGACCAAGTGCGAGTCAATCTTGAACGCGCGCGCTGGCTGTTGCCGCAAATTCAGGGCGACGTCGTCGTTGTCGATATTGCCGGATTCAAGGCGACCTATTTCCACGAGGGCAAGCCGGCCTGGTCGACGCGCGCGCAGGTAGGCATGCCTTACCGCAGTACGCCGAGCTTCAAGTCGAGCATCGATACGGTCACGTTCAATCCGACCTGGACCGTGCCGCCGACGATTCTCACCCAGGATCTGCTGCCGAAGATACGACGCAACCCCGCCTCACTGGCCGCCAACCGCATCCGCGTATTCGATGACTCGGGCCACGAGCGCGATCCCTCGAGCGTGGACTGGAACCATCCTCGCGGCATCGTTCTGCGCCAGGATGCCGGCGAGGGCAATTCGCTTGGCCGCGTCGCGATCCGTTTTCCGAACCCCTACGGCGTCTACATGCACGATACGCCGCACAAGGAGCTGTTCGCCGAGGAGCGCCGCGCTTTCAGCTCCGGCTGCATTCGCATCGAACGGCCGCTCGAACTTGTGGAGCGCCTGCTCGCAGGCATGCCCGACTGGGATCGAAAGAAGATCGACGCCGCGATTGCGGCCGGAGGAACCCGAAGCGTCGCGCTCGAGCATCCGCTACCGATTCTGATCCTTTACTGGAGCGTCGATACGCACGACGGCAATCGCATCGCATTCAAGCCCGACATTTACGCCAAGGATGCGGCGATATTGCGTGAACTCGACCGTCCTCGTGCGGGCGCCGGCATTGTCGCCGATCCTTGATCGAAGCCCGCAGTTCGCGCATGCAATAGTAGAGAGAGGCGCGAGTACTAATGCGCGGCGGTTTGTGCAGGGATCGCCGAGGATGACAATTGCCTGCTCAGATTGACGGCGACCGCCAAGAGCGCCGGCCCGATAAAAACCCCGGCGACGCCAAACGCCAGCACGCCACCGAGAACCCCCATGAAGGTCAAGGCGAATGGCACGCGACTGGATCGGCTGATAAGAAACGGCTTGATGATGTTGTCGATCAGGCTGATGCCGAGCAGGCCGTAGACCACCATGAAGATGGCCCATCCCGGATGGGCGCTACGTGCCAGCCAGATTGCAGCACCGCCCCAGATCAAGGGCGGACCGATGGGGGCCATCGAAAGAACGAACGTCAGTGCGCCGAGTAGAAAGGCGTTCGGAACACCGGCAAGGGTGAACCCGCCGATCGCGACCACCGCTTGCGCAAGCGCTGTACCCAATACACCCACCATGACGCCGACGATCGTGCGGTGCACGGTATGCAACGAATCGTGAGCCCATTCACCGCCGGCATCGCGGATTATGGCGGCGAGTCGCAGGCCGATGCGATCACCGTCGCGGAACAGGGCAAAGAGCAACAACGCGGCCAGCGCAATTTGCCCAAGGCCGTTGCCAAAAGCACGTGCCATTGAGATCAAAATCTTCCTGACGGGATCGCCGAAGGACGAAAGCCACGCCGAAAGATCGGACGGTGAGTTGCTCCACCAACGATCGATATAGCCGCCGAGCAAGGGCACTTGTTGAACCCAATCAAACACGTCTTGAGGCGATCGGCGATTCCACTCGTCCAACAGTGCGAGCAGCCACATGGCAGCGTCCCTGAAAGCCACGGACAGCAGCACGATGGGCACCACGACGACGATGCCGACGAAGGTGCACGAAAGCAGACTCGCGATCGCGCGGCGCTGTCCGAGGCGCGACAGCAACCAAGCGTGCGCCGGCCACGTCGAAACGACGATGGCGATCGCGAAAAAGATCGCCGGGGCGAAGGGGGCCAGCACCTGCCAGCAGCCGTACATCAGCAGCAACCCAAACGCTGTGCGCAAAAGCGTTCGTGCAGCTTGTGGTTGCACCTGCATAATCCAGCCGCCTAGGTGGACCGAATCGACATGCGACCAGATGGGCTGCGACCCGCTCGTGCTTCGCCTCGCCAAAACAGCCAAAGGCCCAGCCACGACGTGAGCATCGCGATCGCCGCCCACTTGAGTCGGCGGCGCCACCAGCAGGCCCCGCGAACAAGAATGGCAGCCGGGGCAATAATCATCCCCGCCGCGAACACCACGACGGCGATGCCGACGGCAATTTCGTCGAGCAGGACGATGGTGTGAAAGTATTCCGCAACCCAGTCCATGACTTCACGTCCGGCATGTTGATAAATTAAATATAGGCTGCCGGCCCGCCTAAACATTGACATACGTCAACTCGCGGTCAGATCGCGGCGGGTAAAAATATCCAATGAAAGACGAAGTACGGCTGCAACCCACGCCGCCGGCTGGGCTCTCCAGCGCTGAAGCAGCGGCTCGCTTGAGCACATTCGGAGCCAACGAGCTGCCCAGACCGTCCCGACGAGGGGCGATGAGGATTCTTCTTGGCGTGCTGAAGGAGCCGATGTTCTTGCTGCTGGTGCTCGCCGCCAGTATCTATCTGGCGGTGGGCGGGCTCGGCGAGGGTCTGCTCATGATGGGTTTCGCGGGCCTCACCATCCTCTTGGTCGTCGTGCAAGAAACGCGCAGCGAAAACGCGCTGGAGGCGCTGCGGGCGCTGGCCACCCCGTCGGCGCGAGTCATGCGGGACGGGCGCGAACAGAGAATCAGTGCGCGCGACGTCGTCCCGGGCGATCTGCTGTTCATCGCCGACGGCGAGCGCGTGGCAGCCGATGCGCTCCTGCGCCGAGCGGAAAATGTGAGCGTGGACGAATCGCTCTTGACCGGCGAATCTGTGCCTGTCCCCAAGCGCGCGGATGCCGACGATGCGAGCGATTCGACAAGTCGCTCGGTGTTCGCGAGCACGCTGGTCACGATGGGGCGCGGACTGGCCGAGGTGGTGCGCACCGGGGCGAACACCGAAGCCGGAAAGATCGGCGTCTCGCTGGCCTCCATCGAGGTCGAGCAAACGCTCTTGCAGAAGTCATTCGGCCGCCTCGTCCGGCTGTTCGCGATCGTCGCGGTGCTCGCGAGTGTACTCGTGGCGCTCCTCTACGGTTTCATCCATCACGACTGGCTGCAGGGCACGCTGTCGGGCATTGCGCTTGGCATGTCGGCGCTGCCCGAAGAGTTCCCGATGGTGCTTGCCGTCTTCGTCGCGCTGGGCGCGCGACGGCTGGCGCGCCTGCATGTTCTGGTGCGTCGCACGGCGATCATCGAAGTGCTGGGCGCATGCAGCACGCTGTGTGTCGACAAGACCGGAACGCTGACCGAAAACCGAATGGAGGTCTGCGGGCTGAATGTCGCAGGCAAAACGTTCGATCTTGGCAAGAACGAAGCGGAGGTGCCGCCGTACTTCGCCGATCTTGTTCGGCAGGGCGAGGCCGCATCGGCGCGTACGTCCAACGACCCCATGGATGCCGCGGTCCATCGCTTGGCCGCCTGCTTACCGGCGCTGAATGGCGATGGCGACACGAACGTGCTCCTGCGCGAGTACGGCCTGACGCAAGAGCGAGCCGCTGTCGTGCGCGTGTGGCAATCAACGCAAGGCAGGTACGCGGCTGCCAAAGGCGCGCCGGAAACGATCGCCCACATGTGCAGGCTCACGCCGGACGAGCAGAACTCTCTGCTGGCTTCCGTTGAGGCTTATGCGAGAAGTGGCATTCGGGTCCTCGCTGTCGCATTCACCCAATCGATTCCGGTTGACTTGCCGCAGGATCCGAATGAGCTGGGCCTGCAACTGTCTGGTCTCTTGGCGTTTGCGGATCCGCTGCGCGACAGCGCAAAGCACGCCGTCAGGCGTGCGCGCGAAGCAGGCGTGTCCGTCGTGATGATCACCGGAGACCATCCCGCTACCGCGTTGGCGATCGCACGCCAAGCGGGAATCGATTGCGGCGCGCCTGTCGTAACCGGAGCCGACGTGGCGAGCGCCGACGACGAAACCCTTCGGCGCATGGTCAGGACGACGCGCGTGTTCGCGCGTATTCGACCGGAACAGAAACTGCGGCTGGTACGCGCATTCAAGGCCAATGGCGAAGTGGTCGCCATGACCGGCGACGGTGTCAACGACGCGCCGGCCTTGAAAGCCGCGCACATCGGTCTGGCGATGGGCGGGAGGGGTACCGACGTCGCCCGCGAAGCGGCCTCGATCGTTCTCCTGGAAGACGACCTCGCGCACCTCATCGCCGGCATCGAAATGGGGCGGCGGATTTTCGACAATCTGCGCAAGGCAACGATATACATCGCGGCAATCCATATCCCGATTTGCGGCCTCGCGCTTTTGCCGCTTCTACTCGGATTGCCGCCGCTATTGCTTCCGTTGCATGTCGTCCTGATCGAAATGATCATCGACCCCATCTGCGCCATCGCGTTCGAGAACGAGCCGGTAGAACCCGGAACGATGCAGCAACCGCCACGTCGACCGGGCGAGTTGCTGCTCGGAGCATCGCAGCTCGCGATTGCCGGTATTCAAGGCTCGCTGCTCCTGGGCGCCTCCTTTGGCGTCTATGCTGCGGGAATCAGCTCGGGGCTGGAGACGAACATGGCTCGGGCGATTGCCTTCATCGCCTTCACCGCGGGGAACCTCGTCCTCATTCGCGTCGTCGGCACACGCCGGTCGACGTTGGCGCATCTCTTTGCGCGCGACCACGGGGCATACTGGAGCGTCGCAGCCATAGCGGTTGCCGTCGTCGCTTTATGCATCACGCTGCCGAGTCTGCAAGGGCTGTTCCACTTCCAGGCGCCACCGGCGAAACTTACGATCTTTGGTTTGTCCGTAGGTGTCGCTTCGGCGCTCCTGTTTGATCTGGCCAAGCTGTCTGCCACGGTGCAACACATCCTAGGGCGCGCATCGCCCAATAACGCAACTCAACGAGGAGAACCGACATGAAAGTGCTCTTTGCATCGGACGGAAGCGAGTGCTCCGGTCGCGCGGCGCAGTATCTGGTCAAGTCGCTGCGTGCTCAGGTCAAGGACCTCAAGGTCACGCTGTTCTACGTCGACATTCCCATGCTTGATCGAGTTGCCGCTACGCTTGGTGAACTTCGCGTTGCCGAGATTCACCGGGAAAATAGCGACGAGTACTTGAAATCCGCTCGCCAGCGGCTGCGCCGCGCACGGATCGCTTTCGACGAGACTTATGCCGTCGGAAACGCGGCGCAATGCATTTCGCAAAAAGCGGTGAAGGGAAACTACGACCTCGTGCTGATGGGTTCCCACGGGCGCACTGCGCTCAAGAATGTGCTGCTCGGATCGGTCACCGCCAGGGTGTTGTCGCAATGCGCTGTGCCGCTGCTGGTCGTGCACTGAAACGAGCATGGCAGATCCGTTGAACTCTGCTCAACTTTTCGGGCTGCTAGCCGCCCTCGGCGGCGGTCTTCTCGTCGGCGTGCAGCGCGAGCGTCATAAGGACGAGCATTCTCCGAGCGAACCAGCCGGGGTCAGAACATTCGCGGTTGTCGCGCTCGTCGGCGCCACCGCCGCCTATCTCGGGTTGGCCATGCAATGGTTGGCGGGAGGCGCGGTGACGGCATTTGCTCTCACAGCCTACGTCAAACGTACCGATCGCGAAGCGGGCCTGACGACCGAAATGGCGCTGCTCGCCACGTATCTGCTCGGCTCCCTCGCCATCACTTCAGCGGGTCTGTCAGCCGCCCTGTTTGTGGTGCTCGTCATTCTGCTGCAAACCAAGCAGGCCCTGCATCACTTCACGCGGAACGTGCTGAGCGAACGCGAACTCGGGGACGCCCTGCTGCTCGCCGCATCGGTGCTTATCGTGCTGCCACTCCTTCCTGATCGCACGTTCGATCCATATTCGGTGCTCAATCCACGCCGCATCTGGCTGTTTGCGGTGCTCGTCATGAGCATCAATGCCGCCGGCTACATCGCATTGCGCGTTTTCGGAACGCGACGGGGGCTCATGCTCGCCGGCTTGCTCGGCGGCTTCGTTTCGAGCACCGCGACGATCGCCAGCATGGGCCAACGGGCGCGCGACACACCCGGCGTCCGGCGTGCCTGCGTGGCGGCAGCGATGCTGTCGAACGTTGCCACCATTGTCCAGTTGGCGCTGATACTGCTGGTAGCAGCTCCCGCGATACTTGGACGACTTGGCGTTCCGCTGGTGGCCAGCGGTGTCGCTGCGATTCTGATTGGTTCTTTGTTCTTTTTTCGAAGCGGTGCCTCGACGTCGGGCGAGCTTCCGCCAGGGCGACCGTTCAATCTCGGCCAGGCGGTCCTGTTCGCCTTCATCGTGGCTGCGGCCACGCTCATTGCCGCCGTACTGCGCCAGTGGATGGGGAGCGGAGGCGTGATTCTTGCCGCGGCCGCGACCGGTTTTGCCGACGTGCATGCTGCCGCCATTGGCGTGGCACAGGTGTACGCGGGAGTGGATTCCGAGGAGGTTGCCTACGCCATGGCTGCCGCGTTCGCATCCAACTCGCTCATGAAAAGCGTTGCTGCGAGTACCGGCAGTCGTGAGTACGCACTGCCGGTTATCGGCGGCGTGGCGGCGATCGGTGCCATTTTTCTTGCCACGACTTGGCTGACCGCTTAACTCAGACCACTGCAACTGTGCGCAGCTCCGTCGCGTTTCAGGTTCACGCAAGCGGAGTCGGCATCCATCCGATGCGATCACCCTGCACTCAGGTAGACGGTGCGGCACGCAATTTTGACTTGGATCAATCGGCATCCCGTTTGTTCTCGCTACCGTAACAACGGAGGTATTGCCATGAAAATCCTGCTCCCTGTGGACGGCAGTTCTTATAGCACCCGTGCGGTGCGCTACGTGGTCAAGCACATGCCAAGCTTCGGCAAACGGCTTTCGCTGACGCTGGTGCACGTGGATCCGCCGACGATCGAGCGCGTGAGCAAGTACGTCAGCGCCGAAGATCTCGCCAGATTCCATGAGAAGAATGCTGCCGCGGCATTACGCGCGGCGAAACGCGTGCTCTCCAAAGCCAAGATTTCTTTTCGAGAACGACATCTCGTCGGTGACGCCGGAACATCCGTTGCGCGCGTAGCCAAGGAAGAACGCAGCGACATGATCGTCATGGGCTCCCACGGCCGTGGTGCTTTGAAGTCGTTGTTGCTCGGCTCCGTAGTGAGCAAGACGCTTGCGTCAACTCGCTTACCGGTTCTCGTGGTCCGCTAAACCCAGGAATCGTCTTTATGAATCTTCGAAATTCGCTCGAACGCTACGGTTCCGTGCAGATTGCCCTTCACTGGGCGATGCTGCTTTTGCTTGCTGCCGTTTATGCTTGCATCGAACTGAAAGGTTTCTTTGCAAAGGGAAGCGACATTCGCGAGGCGCTGAAGACATGGCATTTCATGTTGGGGCTGACGGTGCTGGCTCTCGCAACGATCCGCCTCGTGGCCCATTTGATTGGACCGAGTCCGCGCATCCATCCGGCACCGCCCCGCTGGCAAGAACTCGCGGGAAAGCTCATGCATTTCGCACTCTATGTGTTCATGATCGGAATGCCGATTGTCGGATGGCTGGTGTTGAGCTCGGGAGGAAAGGCGATTCCGTTCTTTGGGCTTCAGTTGCCGCCGTTGATGGGAGTCAATGCCGATCTCACCGATCAACTCGAAGAAGTGCACGAGACGGTGGGAGAGATCGGCTACTTTCTCGTGGGCCTGCACGCCGCAGCCGCGCTGGCGCACCACTATTTTCTGCACGACGACACCCTGCGTCGGATGCTTCCTCGGCGGATGCAATCGAGATCGCGATAGTGGCTATCGCTCTACACCCGCGAATTTGCGCTGGCCGCAGTGGCACGCAGAGCGCCGGCTTACTTGACCCTATCCAAGCGTTGCTGGTGAGCACAGCGTGCCATTGAGCGATCGCAACGATTCCGCATGTTCGTTGCGCCGATCCTGCACGGCGGCAAACAGGTTCGATAGGCTTGCGAAGCCGCCGTCAGAGTTTCTTCGCCGACGCCGCTGAAGATCAAGTAAGTCATCGCAGCAAGCGCGAGCGCAGGAACACCGGATCGCGCGGACATCGAAGAGATGCGCACAAAGTGGCGGCTTGACGCGTTGGGTAGTTCGTTAGCACCGAATAGAGACGGCCTTCGTACCACCTCGGCCGCCGTCAATCCGTGACAGCGGGGGAGGTGGAAGGCCGGTGTTTGGATACGCTCACTTCTGAGCGACCCCGGCGTTCCGGTTCGCTATGTCGTCGGGCGCGGCTGCAGCTGTTCGAAGATGCGCTCGACCGGCCACGTCGTGAGATCTCGCGAAATTTCCGCTGAGATGCAGTTCTTCAGTGGCTTGTCGACATGCCGATGCAGCGCGCCGCGGAAACGCGGCGGGGCGACGAGGATGAGTTGGTCGTAGCGTTGCTGAGTACGCCCATTTTCGAGCTCGTCGATGAGACTGCGTGCGAACCGATCGACACTTTTTTCCATCATCGTCGTGCGCGGCTCGATTGCATGACGAATGCCGTCGGAGCTTTCGTTGACGCGAGGCAGGCGATCTCGCGCTATTCCGTGAATCCGCGCTTCGGGATTGTCGAAGCAAGCGATTTCGACCAGTTTCTGTCCGCTTGATGCGAACTCGAACAAGCGTGCCCTGGCCCTGTCGGCGACGAGGACCCAAACGTTCGATGCGGCGGCGTGCTGTTGCCCCACGAAGCGAGCGATTGCGGCGCTCGCTTCGTGGGCTCGCGCCTGGGTTCTCTTAGGCATTGACGGAAATCCTGTCGACGACGTTCTTCACCCCGGGCGCCGCCCATGCGGCATGCCGCGCGGCATTTCGCTCCGACCACGAATCGACTCGATATCCACCTTGATTGCTTTCGCTTCGCGACTGGCAAGCCGCTGCAAAGCCGATTCGATCTTGACCTTCACGTCCTTCGACTGCACATGCGTCTTGATCACGATTTCGTCGTTCACTCCGGCAACGCCGACGAGGTCGCGCACCGCGGCCACGGCCGCCCAGCGCTGATAGGCCCAATCGACCTCGCCGCTCAGCGTGATCCAGCCGTCCTTCACCGTCAGCTTGATGTCCTTATCCGGTACCGACACGTTCCATTCGAGTGCGCTTCGCGCCGTACGGGCGAGATCGGCGTCGTTGCGTTTGTGCAAGCCGGGGAGCTCCACGGCGATTTCGACCGCGACACCCTTGACGCCGGCGACGCGCAGCGCAGCGCGTTCGGCCGACCACCGTTGCGGGTACGAATCGACGTGCCCCGATAAGGTGACGATGCCATTTTCGACCTCCACGCCGATATGGGCCGCATCCACGGAGGGCTCCCAACCGAGTTCGTCGATGACGTCTTTTTGCAGTTCTCTGTCAGTTTTCATGATCTTGTCTCCAATTGTCTGATGAATAACCATATGCCCAGCGCATCACTATGACCGTATCGGTCACTGCTCCGCGCGAGGTCAATGCAGGTCGAGCTTGAACGATGTTGCCGCGGGATCCTCGGGGTCGGAGCAGGGTTGGAAGCCCAATCGCTGCGCGAGCTTGTGCGAGCCGAGGCAGCGCACGGGATCGACTGCATACATCCATTGGATGCCGCGCGATTTGGCAGCCTCGATGAGGCTTTGCATGAGCAGACTGCCGACTCCAAAGCGCTGCCATTCCGGGTCGACCGTGATCGCGCAGTCGCAACTCTCACCGTCAGCGCGCGGACGAAAACGGCCGGCGCCGATTTCGCGGGGTTTGCCCTCTTCGTCCACGATCGCGATCAATGCGACCTCTTCCGGGTCGGGATGAGTCAATTCTCTTGCCACCTCGGACGAGGGAGGTTTGATTAGTCCGAGAAATCGATAGGCGCGATATTCGGGGGAAAGATGGGAGAGAAAATCGCGCTCGAGCTTTGCGTCCTCCGGGCGAATGTCGCGAAGATGCACCAGCGCGCCGTTGCGCAGGCGGCAAGCTCTTAACTCTTCGACCGGAAGATCGATTGGATTCGTGATTGCGGGCATGGACGTAACCCTCCTCGTTGCCTTCGTTGACAGCATCGGCCTCCCGGGAATCGATGCTTTGACTCAGGTCAAATTTTCCGCACCTCGTGTCCTGTGATGGATCAAAGAAACGGGGGAAAGAGTCGCATCGCTCCACTGGCGAGGGAGTGATGAACGCCGCCGAACTAGCTGGCTCGCTTTGTTCCTTCGGTTGCGGCCGGTTGTGCTGCGGGTTCATAGAAAAATGACGCCATCAACGCTCCCTCCTCAGCGAAGTCCGACAGCAGGTCGCCCGCAAGGGACGCGTGGGCGTCGACGACATCGTCGATTTTTCGGCAGGTGGAAAGACGCTTCATCGTTTCGACCGAGCGACTCGAACAAGCGTGAAGAAAGTAGAACGTTTCGTCCTGAATGCGCGCGAGATATCGAATCCAACTCGTCGCAGCGGGTAGCAACGTTGGCGTGCTCGGCTCGGCGCGTGGCAGATCTACCTTTCCGGTCTGCCTCGGCTGCTGCGACTGGCGTTTCTTCGCTTTCATGGGCTGCCTCGCTATGAAAAACTCTGCGATTCACTGTACCCGGGAGCGGCATCGCGATATTGACCGCGATCAAAGTCGCCCGCCATCCGCGGCGATCCAATGCGTGCAGTCGGATCGCCGAGCGCAGGTTGAATTACTCGATCCGCACGTTCGGCAATCCGCTGCGCCGCCGACCGAGCGGGCCATTGGTCGCAACCATGCTCGCAGTCGTCGCCGTTACCCTCGCGCTGCCGTTCACGCCGGGGGCGGCGATCCTGTGATTCAGCGCATTGCCCGCCTCGTTCTCCGCTTTCCTCGCTGCGGAGACGGCGACCTATCTCATCATCGTCGAGATCGCGAAACGATGGCTGCTTCGCGGCACGGCCCTGTATCCGGGTTTGATCTCGGCAGCGGCGTAGCGAATCGGTCGTTGACGGAGTGCGATTTGCGGGCGGCTCGGTGCCGCTGCGTCGCTACCATGGGCTGTCCTTGATTCCGCAGCGGAATGCCAGCCAGTTGACCACTAGATCGGCAACGAAGGACAGCGCGAGAACAAGTACCACGTCCGACCAGCCCAGCTCGATTCGCGGACCGACCAGAATCAGCGCACCGATCACGAAGTCGAGTTGATCGAACGGGATCCACCGTTCGCCCGGAGCGATATGCAGGCGCCGCTTCGCAAAACTCTTGAACGCGTCTCCAAGCATCGCACCGGTGCCGAACAACAAGCCGAGTGCAAGCCAATGCCGATAGTCGACGATGGCGATCGGCGCATCGACGAGACGCTGCATCGCGGTCGCGAGCACGCCCGCACAAACACCTGCGAGGAAGCCCACGACGGTTTTGTGGTCACCGAGCCAGCGTCGGCTGATCGGACGGTTCCAGCCATGCCAGAACCGCACGAATGGCGGCGCCATGTTGGCGCAGTAGGCGGGCAGCATGAAGTACGCCAGCTGCAAGATATGGACGAATGCGCCGCGCACGAGAGAATTCCAGTTTCATTCCGATCGGATGCGCGCTTCGGACCGAATCCTGCGCAGGTATTTCTTCGAGGCGAGCGCGATGAGCGCGGGTGCGACGGGCAACCGCGCCAGCGTCGCGCCGACGCGAACGACATTGGCGGCGAACCGGGGCCAAGCGCGCAGCGGAAACAGGGCGGCGAGGAAACCGGCAGCGAGGCCGCTAGCGATCACCTTCGACAGGCGCGGTTCGTGCAAGTGCGCGTCGTAGGCTTGTTGTCGCGCGTTGAATTCGCGCGCAGCGACTTTGAGATGGGCTTTTGCCTGCTCCACGCGCTTGCGACCCGAATTCACGAGAGCTCCTTCTTCACCTGTTCGAGCGCACGGCGACTGTTGGGGAAGCTCATTTCGCGCAGGCTGCGCTGCAACGCATGCAGCAGCGCGAGGAGAATGACGAACTGGAAGCCGACATCGATGGCGAACGCGCCGCTCAAGCCGCAACCGAACGAATGCAACACCGCGATCAACAACCCGTTGGCGGCGAGCCAGAAGCCGGCGACGAAAATCGGAAAGACCAGCGCACCGATGACGAAGCGACGAAGGCCCTGCCGCGAGAGCGCCCATTCCGCTTCGACCAGATCGCGCGCGGCGCGCGCCAGATCGACAGCGTCAGTTGCCAGTTCGGCGAACGAAGGCTTCATAGGCCGGTGCGAGTCGGCGTCCGGATCGATACGGCCCATTGCGGTCAACGGCGCAGCGCCCGTGCCAGTATCGCGCCTGTGGCGAACGCGATGCCGAACACGGCGAACGGATGCGCGCGCGCCTGCGTCGTCACCGTGTCGGCCCAGCCTTTCGCCCGGGAAAGGCCGATTTTGTCGAACTCGCGGCGCAGAGCATCGCATTGGGTTCCCAATGCATGCGCGCTTTGCGCCACCTTCTGCGCGAGCGCATCGACGCGACATTCGACATCGTCAGCGTATTCGGCGAGAGAGTCGCGGACATGGCTGGCGGAAGACTGCGTTGTATCCATGATAATTCCTGGGTTGCTTCGTTGGCACAAGCATCGCGCATGCGCGTCGGACCCGCTTGATGCAGGTCAATTTCTCCCGCATCGTGGTAGGAGAGCGGAGCGATTTGACCTGCATCAACCCCGGTCGACGGCGATGCGCCAAAGTCAGCTGCGAAGCACCCGCACCGGGCTGCGGAACACAGTGAACAAGCAAAGGCGGAGTCCGATCATGACGAAAGCATCGGCAAAACGAGACGCAGACCCCGGCAAGCAAGCCGTGCACAACCGCGATGTCGCGGCTGCGTTCGAGGAGATCGGCGATCTGCTCGAACTGACCGGGGCGAATCCGTTCCGCGTCCGCGCTTACCGCAATGCCGCCGCGCGGCTGCGCGACTGGCCCGACGAGCTGTCGGAGTGGCAGGCACAGGGGCATAGTTTCGATGAGATTCCGGAAATCGGCGCCGATCTCGCCGGCAAGATCGACGAGCTTCTCAAGCGCGGTCGCATCAAGCAGCTGGTCGAGCTGCGCCGCGAGAAGATTGCCGCACTGGCCGGACTGCTCCACGTCGGCGGGCTCGGCGCCAAGCGCCTGCGCACGCTGCACGAGGCGCTCGACGTGCGCACGCCAAAACAGTTGCTCGCCGCCGCGCAGGCGCATCGCATACGCGAGCTACCGCGCTTCGGCGCGACGAGCGAGAAACAGATCGGCGAAGCGGTCGGGCTGTATCTGCGCCAGTCCTCGCGCCGGCTCTGGTGCGAGGCGAAGCCAGACGCCACCGCGCTCGTCGAATACTTGGGTAAATCCGCCGCGGTGTCCAAGGCCGTGGTCGCCGGCAGCTATCGCCGGGTCGCGGCGACAGTCGGCGACCTCGACATCGTCGTCACCTCGAACCAAAGTGCGGCGGCGATCCGCCATTTCGTCGCCTATCCGCTGGTTGGACGCGTGCTCGCGCAGGGTTCCACGCGTGCGAGTGTAGAGTTGAAGAACGGTCTGCAGGTGGATCTGCGCGCGGTCGAACCCGCGGCATGCGGCGCGGCGCTGGTGTATTTCACCGGTTCGCGCGAGCACACGGTCGCGTTGCGCGGCATGGCACGCGGTCGCGGGCTGAAGGTCAACGAATACGGCGTGTTTCGCGGCGAGACCAATCTTGCCGATGCTTCCGAAGCGTCCGTCTACGCCGCGCTGGATCTTGCCGAGATCGCGCCCGAGATGCGCGAGAACCGCGGTGAGATCCTCGCCGCCCAGCGCGGAGATCTGCAGGTGCTGATCGCGCACGGCGACCTGCGCGGCGACCTGCACGTGCACACCGACGCCACCGACGGTCGCGGCAGCCTGGTCGAGATGGTCGCCGCTGCGCGCGCGGCGGGATTGGCCTACATCGCGATCACCGATCATTCGCAGAACCTGCGCATCGGTCACGGGCTCGACACGACCAGGCTGGCGCGGCAATGCGATGCGATCGACAAGATCAACGCGGGCATGCGCGGCTTCCGCGTGCTCAAGGGCATCGAGGTCGACATCCTCGAAGACGGCTCGCTCGATCTGCCGAACTCGGTGCTCGAACGCCTTGATCTTGTCGTCGGCGCGGTGCACAGCGCATTGCATCTCCCGCGTGCGAAACAGACCGATCGCATCCTGCGCGCGCTCGACAATCCGTATTTCAGCATCCTTGCCCATCCGACCGGGCGCCTCATTGGCGAACGGCCGCCGTGCGAGCTGGACATGCCGCGCATCATCCGCCATGCGCGCGAGCGTGGCTGCTTCCTCGAACTCAACGCGCATGCGAAGCGCTGCGATCTTGACGATGCGCATTGCCGCATGGCGAAGGAGCAGGGCGTGCTCGTCGCGGTATCGAGCGATGCTCACCATCCCGACGATTTCGGGCAACTGGACTTCGGCGTCGGCCGCGCCCGCCGCGGCTGGCTGACGCGCGCCGACGTGCTGAACACGCGCAGCCTCGCCGAAGTCGGGAAGCTGCTCGCGCGGACCATGGGGCGGTCGCCGCGGACGGCCAAATAGGCGTACTTGGTTTTCTCGCCCCAAGCCGGCGTAGCTGCACGCCTTGCCGAACGGAATGGCGCGCGCCATTCGCAGAAGGGCGCCGCTCATTTTGATGCGAGTCAAAAGCGTCCGCACGGGCCGAGTTTAGGCTGTGCCCATCGACTCAGAGAACACTCATGACGTATGCCATCGTGGCCGACGGCCTGGTCAAATGGTTTGGCGAAGGCGTGGCCCGCACTACCGCTGTGAAGGACGCGAGCTTCAAGATGCGTTTCGGCGAGACTTTGTACGTCACCTGCATTCTGGAGAACCTCGACAAATTCGGCGCGCTAAAGGCGATAGGCGCGAAGAGTCGCGTGCTCGTCACGATGATCCTGTTCCAGGCGGGATTCACTGCGTTGACCGGCTACGACCTCGGCTGAGCGGATGCGCAGGAGAAGGTCTTATGGAACATGCAGCTTTATGGGGTATCAACAGCGTCGTCGTCGTCGCGACGGGAGCGACGGTATGCCTGTGCGTCCTGCTCCACTACGAATGTCTCAGCTGGCTTTCGCGCCAGCTCATGCGACTGCAGCGCCACCGCCGTCGGCGCGTTCTGTTCGGCATCTTTGGTCTGCTCCTCGTGCATATCGCCGAAATCTGGCTGTTCGGTTGCGTCTACGCGACGCTCGCAATCTGGCCGGCCTTCGGCGAAGTGTCCGGCGCATCGGCCGGGCTGCTCGACGACATCTATGTCTCGGCAATGACGTTCACCACGGTCGGCGCGTCGGATGTTTCGGTGAAGGGGCCGCTGCGCTTTCTCGCCGGCACCGAGGCGCTGAGCGGCCTCGTTCTCATCGCCTGGTCCGCGTCGTTCACCTACCTTGAAATGGAACGTTTCTGGCGCGAACGTTGAAGCAATAGGGCCCTCCTGAGTATGAACACGATGCATGCGCAAGTCCTGGAGCGGCCCGGTATGGCGCTGCGCGCAGCGGAACTGCCGATGCCGCGACCCGGCCGCGGCGAATTGCTCATCGAAGTCGCCGCCTGCGGCGTATGCCGCACCGATTTGCACATCGTCGACGGCGAGCTGCCGCGGCCCAGGCTGCCGCTCGTGCCTGGTCACGAAATCGTCGGCCGCATCATCACGCTGGGTCCGGGCGTGGAAGGATTCGCGTTGAACGACCGCGTCGGCGTCCCTTGGCTCGGCTGGACCTGCGGCGAATGCCGCTACTGTCTGGCAGGCGAGGAAAATCTGTGCGAGCAAGCGCGTTTTACCGGTTACACCCTCGGCGGCGGCTATGCCGATCACGTCGTCGCCGATGCTCGCTATTGCCTGCATATTCCGCCGTCTTATGCCGACACGACAGCCGCACCGCTACTGTGCGCCGGGCTGATCGGCTTCCGCGCGTTGCGCATGGCGTCGAACGCGCAAAATATCGGCTTCTACGGATTCGGCGCGGCCGCGCACATTCTCGCCCAGCTCTGCGTCGCGCAGGGAAGGCGCGTGTATGCGTTCGTGCGCCCCGGTGATGCGGATGCGCGCGCGTTTGCGTACGAGCTGGGCGCGACCTGGAGCGGTGATTCCGACGCCCAGCCTCCCGCTCCGCTCGACGCGGCGCTGATATTCGCTCCGGTGGGGGACTTGGTTCCTGCGGCATTGCGTGCGGTACGTAAAGGCGGCAGCGTGATCTGCGCCGGCATTCACATGAGCGATATTCCCTCGTTCCCCTACGAGTTGCTGTGGGGCGAGCGCGTTGTCCGCTCGGTCGCGAATCTCACGCGCACCGACGGCGTCGAATTTCTCGCCGCGATCGAGCGTCATCCCGTGCATACCCAGATTCAGACCTACGATCTGGCCCAGGCCAACCGCGCGCTCGGCGACCTGCGCGCTGGCCTGGTCCGTGGTGCGGCCGTACTGGTGCCGAAACGATAAGAGGATTCCTCCCGCAGAAAAAAAAGGCTCCAGACGGCCTCACATGGGCAGTTGCATTTGCGACGGAGCGGCGAGGGTGGATTGGCTCGACATGCAGCTCGACAACAAGCTTGGGATCGTCGAAGCGAGTTTGCCTCGGCTGCAATCATCCTCGCTACATTACGAACGAAAGTCGCAACAGGGATGCAGCCACACACCACGCCACGGCGGCGATGGCGGAGCGGCCTGCGGCGACTAGCCAAGAACCCTTGGACTTATTGATTCAGATCAACGTTCGCTTCCGGTGCTTCGATACCGTGCAGAACGAAAGCAAGTGGAGGCAACGGCGTGAATCAAATCCCGCGTCACGACTTGGTCAACGATACGGCGATCGCGCGCTCGGCGGAATACTGGCTGCGCTGGAGCCCATCGCTGGCGATGACGAACATCCAAGTGTCGGTGCACGATGGCTGTGTCACGCTCACCGGTGAAGTCAGTTGGGATTATCAGCAGGTAGCCGCGGAAGCCACGATCCGACTGATTGAGGGCGTATCGGCCATCGAGAACGAATTGCGGGTGCGGCGCAGATCGCCGAAGCCGCGGAGCAACGGCTCGGAGCACTTCGCCCAGAAGCACTGGACTCGAATTCCGTCGTTTGCCGATTTGCGCAACAAGATCGGCACGGCATTGTCGCACTGAAATTATCCATCATCAGGAGAATTCCCCATGTACAAGCACATTCTTGTTCCGACTGACGGATCCAGCCTCTCGCGCAAGGCGGTCCGGGAGGCTATCCGTATCGCGAAGACAAGCAACGCGCGGGTGACGGCGCTGCATGTCCTGCCGAAGTACAACCCACCGTACGAGCTTGGCATGTGGGTGCCCGATGAGAAGGACTACGTAGCTAGTAGCCGTGAGGCTGCAAAGAAAATATTGAGCTACGTGCAGAAGGAATGTGCCGCAGCCGGCGTTCGCTGCGCGGAGATGGACACCTTCAGCGATCATCCCTACGAGGAAATCATCAACGCCGCGCGCAAATCCAAATGCGACCTGATCGTGATGGCGTCGCACGGCCGCCGCGGATTGGCAGGCGTGCTTTTGGGAAGCGAGACACAAAAAGTTCTCACCCACGCAAAAACCCCGGTTCTCGTAATCCGATAAGACATCGTTACATGTGAGGCGCTGCTCGTCAGAACTCGACAAGCGCTTTGTCGAGTTCGCCGCTCGCCGATTGTTCGAAGTCCGCGTATCGGAGAAGGTTCTCTAGTTCATCCACAGTGCGGTGAGGGCGGGTCGGTTGCGAACGCCAAACTTCCGGTAGATGGATTTGATGTGGATATGAATCGTGTTGTGGCTCTTGCCCAACGATTCCGCAATTTGCTTTTCCGTGTCACCCCCGAGCAGCGCGAGCAGCACGCCGTGCTCAGCGGGCGTAATCGGCTCGTTCGCTGCGTGTATTCCATGGCTGAGCAATAGTCGGTGCTGGAACCACTTCAGTCCGCGCATCGCAAGTGTGAAAGGTGCCTTGATCGCGGCGGTATAGCGAGGGTCCTCCAGACCACGATAAAGCAACAAATGAATCCGGACGTCCTTACCGAAGGCGCAGCGAGCCGATACGTGGTCCGCATGGCCGACGGCAAGGTAGTGGCGCCGGTAATATTCTTCCTCGAACCAACTGGCCGGCAACGCTTCGAAAAGAAGCCGCGTCAAGAAGGGCTCTTCGCCCGCGGCGCCGACGATTGACGAGAGGTCGACCTTGGGCAGCCAGAGCTTGTCGACCTGTGCTTGTACCGAGGCGGCCAGCGGTGCGATCGGGTTCAGAAGACGTACGAGGCGCGGTCGCCATCCGTTGAGCGGATCTCCGTCCGGGGGAACGGGTAGCCGCACGACGACGGACCAGAGTGCGTTTTTGGCACCGAAGATTTCGCAGAGGCGCTTCAACATGTGCTTGAGCGCGTCGTCGTATCGACTGACAGGAAATTCGGCCAGTTCATCCCAAAGCGCATAGATGTCGTTCGGGTCTTCGTGCATTTTAAATTTTACCTGACGGCAGGTCCGCGCATTGTCGCCCATTCTGAGTGCCTTCTACCCTAATCAGGGTATATCTCGAAGGATGGGGACCTGCGTATGCTTCGCGTGGCGACCTCAACCGCGTCCAAGCATTTCGTGTGAGACTCACGCGAGCGGGCAGCGGCGGCGATCGATCCGTTGCACCAGCGTCTTCAATCGATAGGGGCCATCGATGACCGGCGGACGCAAATACAAGACGCGTGCGCAGTTGCTTGCCGAAATAGAGGCGTTGCGCCAAGAGTTCGAGGCGCGCGAATCGCTTGGAAATATCGGCAGGTCCGATGCATTGCCGTATCCACGTTCTCCCGCCCGATTCTCAGGATCAATCCAACCATGAACTTCAATTCTTCACGCGGCCTGAGCCGCCGTCGGTACATGCAAAGTGCCGGACTGGCGCTGCTGGCTCCGTTCCTGCCCGCCAGTGACAGCGCTGGCGCCGCGTCCGCAAGTGTCAACAACTCCTCCGCTGCCGACTGGGGTCGCGATGCCATCGCCAGCGTTATGGCAAAGAGCGGAACCGCCGCCGTGTCTGTTGCCCTGTGGAGCGCTGGCCAGGTGGTATGGCAGGAGGCCTTCGGCTGGGCCAACCGAGAGGACGGCATCCCTGCCAACGTGCAAACACGCTTCAACACCGGTTCGGTCAGCAAGGTGTTGGCGGCGCTCGCGGCGATGATGCTGCAGGATCGCGGCTTGTTGAAGCTGGATGCGCCGGTGGTCCGCTACTTGCCGGAGTTCCGTATGCTTTCCGACCGGCTTGAGCTACGAAACCAGCCCGGGCCGCGAACCCTGACGACCGAGTCCGTGTGGGACCCCAGCATTTACTCCGACGGCTACAAGCGCATAACCGTACGCCACCTCTTGAGCCACTCGTCGGGGCTACCCGGCACGGACATCCACAATATCTTCGCGTTCGGGCCCTACACGGACTACGCAGCCAATGTCGAGGCAGCGCTGGCCGACACCCACCTGAAGCACGAGCCTGGCGAGTTGTCCGTCTACTGCAACGATGGCTTCACGATGATCGAACGTCTGGTGCTGGCGCTCTCCGGCCAGAGTTTCCCGGAGTTCGTGCGCGTCAACATCCTGGAGCCGCTCGGCATGACGAACTCTGGCTATACGCTGGCGCCCTTCGCCGAGGGCACGTTCGCGCACCCCTACTACCAGGGCGAGCGCCTGCCGCAGGAGTTTGTCTCGGCCTACGCCACGGGCGGTTTGGTCAGCACGCCGACAGACATGCTGCGCCTGGGGCGCATGTTCCTCGGTGGCGGCATCCTCGACGGCCAGCGCATCGTGTCGGCTGCGGGCGTGGCCGAAATGGGAAGCGACCAGACGGGCATGTTGCGCATCAACCTCACGCCTGAGTTCCAGGTCGGGCTGGGTTGGGACAACGCGAACCAGATCGCCCTGCGGTCAGTCGGACAAAAGGCGTGGGAGAAGAACGGCTTCACCGTGTTCTTCAGCAACGAGTTTTATGTGCTGCCCGAATCGGACATCGTGCTGATGCTGTCCGGCAGCAGCACCAACTACGATGTCGCCCGGTTGGCCGAAGAGATCGTGATGCGCGCGTTGCTCGACCGCCAGCTGCTCCGCGCACTGCCGCCGAAGGTAAGTCTTGTGGCCCCGCCTTCGGTGGATTCGCCGTCGCCCGATCCGGCCATCGTCGGCATCTACGGCAACTACAACGGACCCATCGACGCTGCACTGGTCGACGGTCGCCTGAACCTCAGGCGCTGGCAGGATGGTGCCTGGACGCCCATGCACGAGGGCCTTTTGCTGCGCAGTGACGGCTGGTGGTGGGGCGACACGGGTGACTCCTTCACCTTCGAAGTCCAACGAGGGATGCGCTACCTGGTCCAGCGCTCACCCAACTCCACGGGGTATGTCCGGGTATCGTTTCCCTTGGGTCAACAACTGCCGCCGTTGAAGGCGGCTCTCTCGGCGGCCTGGAAGGCGCGCATCGGCACGGCCTGGGAGCTTGCCGACGAGGCGGCAGACTCGGTGGCCCTGAGCCGAGGCCGCTATCTGGTCAAGCTCGGCGTACTGCCGGATCTACCTGGCTACATGCTGTGGGATGACGCCCAACTGATGCGGCCGGTGGACGACACGCGCGCGCGCATGACCGTGAAAGTGCCGATCAACGACGGTCGCGACCTGGCCGAACTGGTATTCCAGACAGTCGATGGCGCTGAGCAAATCGTGCGCCACGGCTCCATCTTTCGCCAGGTTGCAATGGTAGCCGGCAACACGGACGTAGCACAGAGCCTGGAAACCGAGGGCTTTGACTGACCGCGGGCGACGTACGAGACTGCACCATGACCTCGCGCTTTCTTGCATTCGCTCTGATCGCGCTCGCCGGTTCGCTGCTCCTTCTCGGCACTTCTTCCGGCAACGAGCCGGCCTGTGCGCAGGGGCAGGTCCGGCTCGCGTTCGGCTGCGCCGACGTAGCGAAGACTGCGGAACGGGTACGCGCAATCGTGCGCGAGACGATGCGCAAACTCGACCTGCGCTCGGCCATCGTCAGCGTGAGGGTGGGCGACACACCGGTGCTCAGCCAGGCCTGGGGCGAATCGGCGGCGCGCCAGCCGGCGACCCTGGACATGCACTGGCGCATCGGCTCGATCGGCATCGCTTACCTGACGACGGCGTTGTTGCAGCTGCAGGACCAGAGTGTGCTCAGCATCGATGACAAGCTGTCGAAATGGTTTCCGGACTACCCGCGAGCCAATGACATCACGCTCGCCATGCTGGCCAACAGTACGTCGGGCTATGCGGAGTACGCGAAGTTGGACTTGTTTCCGCTATATGACGACATCTATTACCAATGGTCCGAGGACGAGCTGATTCAAATCAGCTTCAAGCAGGGGATGGATTGCGAGCCGGACACCTGCTTTTCTTATTCCCATGCCAACTTCATCATCCTCGGCCAAGTGATGGCGAAGGCTAGCGGCAAACCGCTCGCAGACCTGATCCGCACTGGGATCCTGGAGCCGCTGGGCATGCACGAGACGCGCAGCGATGCGACGCCATTCGTCCCTCCGCCCGTGCTGCACGCCTTCTCGACCGATATCGGTAATACCTACCAGGACAGCACCGGCTGGTCGCCCTCATGGACCACGGCCGCAGGCGCCGTCATGACCAGCACCGTGCCCGACGTCATGCGGTCCGCGGCAGCGATCGCCACCGGCCAGTTGATCTCGCCCAAAGCCTACGCACAACTGCTGGACCCGCGCACAGCGTCGTTGCCGCCGTGGACGCCGTCGCAATACTACGGCCTCGGCATCTTTGTGTCGGACGGATGGATCATGCAGAACCCGTTCTTTTTCGGTTACTCGGGGGTGATGGCCTACCGGCCCGCAGAGAAGATTGCGATTGCGGTCACTTGCACGCTTGGGCCGAAAGCGGACTTTAGCGGCAATACGTCGACCATGCTGTTTCAGCGGATCGCGCAAGGCCTGGCGCACCCGCCCCCAAGCCCTGCGAATGAGCGCACGTGGATGCCCGACCAGAACGCAGAGAACGTGCCGGGGCGATAAATCAAATGCGGACCCTTTTGCGAGTCGGATTTGCCCTTGCCATCGCGGCCTCCTGCCCGTCGTTGCTTGCAACACGTGTTTCCGCCCAAAACACAGGCGCGGTGCCGCGATTTGAGCCCGCACCATGCCCGCCGTTGGCGCCGCAGTTGTCGAATGCGCGCTGCGGCTATCTCGTCGTGCCGGAAGATCGTAGCCGTCCGCTCGACCGGGCCATTCGCAATTTCGTTGCCATCATTCCGGCAAGATCAGCCGACAAGGCAAGCGATCCGATCGTGTATCTGGGGACTGGTCCCGGTGGCATCGCAAGCAGTGAAGCGGCCAGTCTGGTCGATGCCGGTATCAACGACCGTCGCGACCTGATCGTGATGAACCAGCGGGGGCAATACCTTTCCGAGCCCGCCTTGACCTGCATGTCCATCGACGCATTTACCCGGGAGCTTGTCGGACTTCGCTTTTATTCCAAGGCAACCAAGCGCGCGCATTTGGCCGCCACGGCCGAGTGTCGTCGGGATCTGCTGGCGAAGACGACCAACTTGGGCGCCTACAACTCCAGCGAGAGCGCTTCGGATTTTGCCGATCTGCGCATCGCACTGGGCATTGCCGAGTGGAACGTCCTCGGCGTGTCCTACGGTACCGATCTTTCACAGGCGTATGTGCGCGACCACCCTGAAGGCGTCCGCAGCATGGTTCTTGACTCGGTCGTGCCCGTCTCCACGATTCTCCCCGATTACTGGGGGAGCACGCGCGCCGGCTTCGACAACCTGTTTGCGGCTTGCGCCGCAGAACCCGCCTGCAATGCGGCCTGGCCCCACCTCGAACCCATCTTCAGCAAACTCGTGAACCGGCTTGAGACCGATCCGCGGATCACGACGGTGCACGATCCAGCAACCGGCGAGGATGTCAAAGTGGTTCTCGATGGCGGTGCGCTGGTCGACTGGCTGCGCGATCAAAGCCGGGCCAACAACCCGGGGCTCGCGACTGCGCCTGACCTGATCCACAAGCTGGCGCGCGGCCGCCCGGAAGCGTTGCGCGCCATTGCCGGGTACCGAGTCGGGTTGGCGCCGCCGCCGGTGATGGGTGCTCCCGCAGCCAGCTACGGTCTCGGATACGGAGTGGTCTGCCGCGAGCAATACCCATTCCCGCGGCGCGAACTCAGCGAAGCAGGCAAGCAGGCTTTCCCCTTTTATCCAACATCGATCACCGAGCAGGCGGTGAGTACCTGGGCCTACAATAACGATGATTGCCGGCGAATCTGGCGAGTTCCTGCCGCCGTAGATGCCCACCGGCCACTGACGACGAATCTGCCCGCGCTGCTCGTCTCGGGCAGCTTCGATGCGGTGACCGACCTGGATTTTGCGAAGAAAGTGGCGGCCACGCTTGCGAAAGGAACGATCATCAGCATTCCCGGGATCGGGCATTTCGTGATTGCCAATTCGCAATGCGCGCAGACAGTGGTCAGGTCCTTCTTCGACAACCCAGACGCACCCGATACGGGTTGCGTGGGATCACTCAAACCGCCGCCTTTCATACCGTTTTCTTCGGCAGAGGAGAGCAGTGGGGAGACCCTTCCGATCATCGATTAAGGTGTATGCTCGATCGGTAGGAGTGAGGGTGTCCCGAAGCGCATGGATAGCGTTTGGGTCTTCGCGCATCGTGATTTCTTGGCGACAGTTTTGTGCGTTGTTACCCATTCCGAGTGGCTATAGCCTGATCAGGGTATATCTCGCAGATTGGGGACGTGCGTATGCTTCAAACGACAACGCCGAACACATAAGGGACGACTTCAACCGCAACACAGGGGAGACCGCGCGTGAAGATCCGATCCATCCTTGCTCTTGGCACCGCTTTGCTGGCGGCCACCTTCGTGATCGTCGCAAGCGCCCAGAACCAGAACGATCGTGCACCGTTCTGGCCCGCGATCACGACCAAACAGCCCGTCAACGAGTGGTACTCGGATGTGCCGTGGCACCAGAAGCTCGGCACGTTCGCCGGCAACCAGATCGACGAGCCGCTGATCATGCCGTACGAGGCGTTGCCGCAGAACGACAAGGATTTCTGCGCCAAAAAGAAACTGTCCAATCCAGACTGGTCCAATGCAGACTGCATGCTCGAGACCGGCGTCACCAACATCCTCGGCATGCAACGCATCGACACGGTGTACGCGACGCCCGTCAAGACGCCCGACACGGCGCCGAAGGAGGTGCCCCCGATCAACAACCCTGCCGAGTGCCAGGACACGTCGATGCCGTGCATCGAGGTCCTGCTCAAGGTCGGCAATTACTACACCACGGTCGACGACAACGGGGTCAAGCTGGCGCCGCGCGTCTACGGCAACGATCAAGGCAACGCTGGCGTTTACGACAAGTACACGATCACCGACGGCAGCACCTACGCGCCGCAGCTCCCCTGGTTCATGTCGCACTACTGCGACGGGATGTTCGAGAAGAATTACGACGGCAACGGGAATTACTTATACGTCGACATGCAGGATCCCGTTTGCTACGCCGATTACCTCTCGCCGTTCAACAACGGATTCAATGCCTGGGGCGCCGGCGGCGCGCTAGGCTGGCCGCGCGCGGTCCCTTGGTCGGTATGGCCGCAGTCTCCCAATAACCACTGCCTCGAAGGCATCACGGTCTGCAACATTGTCCTGGCGGCCTTCGATCTCGCGCCGGTCCCCGCGACGTTACCTTCCGATGACATGACGTTTTCGAAATACAACGATTTCCTGCTCCGGTGGTTCAACAATGCGCTCACGAACTTCAAGACTGACCAGGGCACGGCGGAGAACCAGCGACACTTCCCGTGGAGCGGCAATTCGATGGAATGGGGGGATTTCCAGCTGCAGTCCGCGCAGAACCCCTTCCTCGGCACCTTCGCCATAACGGACGAGCTGTCTCGGCCGCAGAATTTCTCGACCTGCGACACGACGTTGACGGGGCCCAACGGGCCGAACTGCACGACCAGCGGCATCTACCGAGCGAAGCAAACGCTCTATCCGCGCCAATGTACGCTGGACCACCTGGCGAAGGGCGACGCGACGAGTCTGCGCAAGTGCGGGCTCAACTACGAGCTGCACCACAACGGCTGGATCCAGCAATGGCCCGCCACCTGGAACACGCAACTGCTGACGGCCGCGAATATCATCCCGGCGAACCAGTACGGCCGCACGTCGTTCCTGTTTGCCGGCGTGCCGGGACTTCAGCTTCCGGTCTCGTTCTACCGGAGTTCCGCCAACAAGCGTTATTCCATCTACGAGCAGGTCTACAACACGAGCGTCTTCAGCCTGTACATACCGATCGCGAACGAGGCCGACATCAAGCGTGCGTTCGTCCCCCGGCAGTACAGCGGCAGGGAGTTCTACCACACGCTGCTGATGACCAATCACATGGAAGCGGAGCCCCAGGTGTTCGCCGAAGGGATCCGTGGCAGGACCCTCTGGCACAACGAGTACCGGATGCAGGGCATGTATAACGAGGTCGTCAGGGAAGGGGCGACGGACGCGGCGAAGAAGAGTTTTCCGACGATGATGTTCAACGCCGCCTTCGACGGGGCCGCAGCCAAGGTCCCGTTCCACGGCAATACCTGCGACAGCTGCCACGTGCGCAACGGCAGCGGCATCCCGATCAACCCGCAACTCACGCTGGACGCGAAGCTGCAGGAGTTCATGACGGGAGCGGTATACAACCCCAAAAGCAAGGCGACCGGGACCGTCTACACTGGCGAGGACTACACCTTCACCGGGAGCATTCACCCGATGAAGCTCGTCTTCTTCGACCTGCTGCGCAGCACCGCCCGCGACGACGGTTCCGTGTTTTCCGAACCGAAGGCCTTCACCCCGCTCACGCTGTTGTCGCCGCCGCGCACGTCGACCGACCTGTACTACAGCAACGCGATCATGAACTTCTACGGCGACAGCTTTCACGTCACGCAGGGGAACAGCTACCAGTGGTCGTATGTGCCTGCCAGCGATGACAGTCTGGTTGTCGCGACGCAACGCAAGAACGCCGAACTCAACAAGATCTACACGCCCTGGCAGGTCAAGGTGGGTTCGTTCACCGTCGGCGGCAACTGCCAGATCGTGTTGCTCGCACCGATCGGCAAGCCCTGGCCCCTGACCTGCAACGACGTCAGCGGCGAGGCGATCGAAAATGCGATCAACGCGCAGGCGGTCGGCTACATGCTGCTGAACGGCAAGCGGCTCGGCAACTCGAGCGCGATCGAGGCGATGCCCAACGATGCGATCATCGGCTTCCGCGCCAGCCAGCAAGCGCTGCTCGGCAAGGACATCGCGGGCCAGCTCATCTGGACCGTCGGCTCGCGTGACGGCGTCGGCGGCAAGGTGAAGCCGAACTGCATCACGAAGAGCATGCAGGACTGCTACATCGGCCGCTTCGGCTGGCTGGGCGATCGCGCCTCGCTCGAAGACCAGGTGGCCAACGCCGCCTTCGTCGAGATGAACATGACCTCGAGCGAGGGTTACAAGAAGCTCTACCCGAACGGCAAGTCGGCGTCGCCGATCCGCTACCTCGCGCCGAACTGCGGGCCGGCCGACAAGACGTGCGTCGACCAGCAGGCCGGCAACAGAAACTTGAGTGAGAAAGATATCGAGCGCATGGCCGATTACGCACGCTGGATCGGCAACCCCACCCGTTCCGAGTTCCAGGTGCAGCTGCCCGAAGTGATCGCCGGCGAGACCGTGTTCCGCAACCTGAAGTGCGATACGTGCCACGTCATCGACCGGATCGATTTCAATCCCGACGACACGATGCTCAGCCAAGCGTACCGCGACCGCCTCAAGAATCGTTACGATCCGAAGGCGGGCGGCAACAAGCCTTTCCTGTCGTATCTCGGCACCGACCTGTTGATGCACGACATGGGCTACCTGTCGCAGGTCGCCGTCGTGCCGGCGGGCAAGAAGATCCGCGATGCGGCCACCGGCGTGGTGTTGGCCGAGTATCAGAACTACGTGCAGAAGATCCGCACGCCGGCGCTGAAAGGCATGCGCTTCAACCGCTTCGTCACCGATTCCCAAGGCAACACGAAGAACCCCGGCGACCCCGCGTGCGATTTCCTGATGCACGACGGACGCGCGTGCGACGCCGTCGAGGCGGCCTTCATGCACGACGGACCCGCGGTCAAGAAGCTGGGAACCATCGACGCGCTGAACGCGCTGTCGGCGAGCGACGTGCAGAACCTGCGCGCGTTCCTCTACTCGCTGTGAAGCGCAACGGAGACCACCCCATGAAGAGGAGACACGCCGTTCTTCGGTGCGCCACTGCCATAGCTCTGTGGGGCTGCGCGGCGGGCGTCGCGCTCGCGCAAACCGCGCCGATGCCGGCCGAGAGCGACAGCCGCTGGTCGCTGAGCACGGAGGCGCTCTTCGCGTCGCTGAAGGCGAGCCCGACGCCGGTACCGATCGTCACCGACAACTACCTCGATGCGCCCGGCGTCAATGTGCTGCTGGGCGGCGGCACGGTCGACACCAACGTCAACGCCGGCTTGCGCGTCACGGCGACCTATCGCCTCGACAACCGCATGGGCGTCGAGCTCGGCGGCTTCTACCTCCCGAGCCGCACGACGTCGTCCAGCGTGAGCTCGACGGGCCAACCCGGCTCGATCGACCTGCTGCTTCCGTTCTACGATGTGACGACCCAACAGGAAAACGTTACCGAGCTGTCGTACTGGCCCGACTACCGCGGCAGCGCGCGGGCGACATTCTCGAATTCGCTCGGCGGCGGCGAGGTCAACGTCACGTGGTCGCTGCCGCCGCAAGATGGCTGGCGCCTCGATCTTTTGGGCGGCTTCCGCTTCCTGCAACTGCGCGAGTCGTACACGATCACCACCAGCAGCCCGTACAACCCGCCGAATCCGGCAGACATCTGGAACACCACCGACGCGTTCGCCGCCCGCAACCGCTTCTACGGTCTGCAAGTGGGTGCGCGCGCCGCGTTCGAGCGCGGGCCGTGGGTAGGGAGCCTCGCCGCCAAGGTCGCGTTCGGCACGATGCAGCAACGAGTGTCGGTCAACGGCTTCCTCGTGACCAACGACTACACGAACTACGGTGCGACGCAGATTTTCCCGGGCGGTTATTTCGCGTTTCCGTCGAACAGCGGCAACCACACGCAGAGCGTGTTCGCCACCGTGCCGGAAATAACGCTCAACGTGGGCTACCGGCTGACGCCCGAGGCGACCGTGTTCGTCGGCTATTCGTTCATGTCGGCAAGCAACGTCGTGCGGCCCGGCGAGCAGATCAATCGCAACATCGATCCGACACAGACCGTATCCTACGGCAATGACTCGCCGGTGCAGTCGGTGGGGGCCGCGCAGCCGGCGTTCAGCCTCGCTACGACCGATTTCTGGGCGAGAACGCTGACCGTGGGCTTCGCGTACCGGTTCTAACTGGGGTCCTATAAGTCCGACGCCTGCCTGCGGAAGTTTCGCAACGAAATGCATCGTCGTGCAGAACACAAAGGGACGACGTCAATCGATAAGAGGCTAACGTCCCGAGATGACGCGCTTGCCTTCCGCCTGGTGGAGCACGACCAGAACAGCAAGATCAGCTATTTCTGCAACAACGACGCATCGTTTTTACCACGCCTGCCGTAAATCAAACTTGCAGGCGTGGCAACCGCAAGTTAAAGCCGATTATTTGCGAGCCTCAATTCAAAAATGCGAGTCGCGATCGCGGGGGAGGGGACTTGAAGGCAGCGTGGTATCAGAGTCTTGTGATCTTGCTGTCGACAAGCACTACCGCGTTCGCTCAGTCCACGCCGAATCTGCTGCCATTTCCGCCGGATTCGCCGGCAGAGTGGGTGTGCGCGGAGTCACCTCCGCCGCCATCGCCGCAGGCGATTACGGCTTGGTGCACGGCGAATCCGGATCGCGGCAAGCGCGCACTGTTCGACTCGCAGCCCGCCGAGATGTCGAGCTTGGAGGCGAAGAATCGTTTTGACTTTAGCCTGCGCACCTTCCTGCGCGAGCGGACGTATCGCAGTCTGGGCTGGGTCGCCGATCATGATTGGCGTTTGACCGGTCCATACGCCGGCGACTTCCCAAACGGCAAGAGCTATGGCGTGCACCCGGCGGTACGAGTCTGGTATTCGCCCGAGGTGGTCGACTGGTTATGCGATGGGCGCAACGGCGAGCTTGCAGACGGCGCCATGATCGTCAAAGAAATGCGCTCTATCGATCCGCAAGTTTTGCATATCGATCAGAACGCGCAGTGCATGGTAATCCGCCAGCCTGCGGTCGCGATCGAGCCTAGTTCATGGACGGTGATGTACAAGCAGAACGGCGCTACGCACGATGGCTGGTACTGGGCCAATCCGACCGCCAGCGGCGAGGGCAATCCGCCTATCCTCACTTCGAGCGCAGTAACCGATCCTGCTTTTTTCGGCCCCGATCCGAATCGACCGGCGAACGATCCATGCTGGTATCCCACGGGCGACCTGTTCACCAACACGGTCTGCGAACAGCCAGGCAAGCCGTCGGGCCAAAAACTGGCTGACGTGGTCACTCCCTATAGCCTGTTCGGCGCGTACTGCATGAACTGTCATGCCTCAGCCGAGAAAGAGATGACCTTCGCCTCGCTCGACAATGTGCTGACGTCCGGATTGCTCTATAAACATTTCAGCGCGCCGGTGACGCCCGTTAGTGCAACCGGTCAGCTTGGCATGCTAAGTCTGCGCGGTCGTGACTTTGACGATCGCGCCGGCGCTGAGCACGTCGATGCCCAAAATACGCGCGCGGGCGAGGCCATGCTGCGCGATGCGCAGCGCCAGGCCTGGGCCTTCAGCCAGCCATTGCCGCACCCGGCACCTCGATTCGCCGCTTCGTTCGGCGCGCTCGGGCCGGATGATTTCGCCTCCGCCTGGCGTTTCCACTTGCCGGCGGAGAGCTTCGACCACCGCAGCGCAGACGCGCTCAAGCCCGGGCTTTTTCTGACATCCGACCAATGCCAGGGCTGCCATGATGCAACGGTGTCGAACGATGCCGCGCCGAACATGCTGATCGACGATCCCGAGACCGGCAACCCCGTCAACGTTTCCATGTACGGCGAATGGCGCGCTTCGCCGATGGGACTGGCCGGGCGCGATCCAGTATTTTTCTCGCAGTTGCAGAGTGAGACCAACCGTCTGCCCAAGCTCACCGAATGCGTCGAAAACACTTGCCTGCATTGTCACGGCGCAATGGGCCAGCGCCAGCTCGCGATCGATACGCAGAAAGCCGACGCACGCTGCAAGGATCTGTTCGCCGTGGCGCCGCCGCCAGAGGTGCCTTTCGGCGATCCGTTCCGGCTCGGGATGGTCACGCGCTACCAGGCCTCCGATGATCCCCATGGCTACGGCAACCTCGCCCGCGATGGCATTTCCTGCACCGTCTGCCATCGCATCGACAAGACGGCACTGGGAAAGGAATCCGGTTTTACCGGCAACTGGGTCGCCGGTGCGGACGACAAGCTGTTCGGCCCGTTTGACGACGTGATCGTCGATTCGATGAAGCATGCGCTCGGAGTCACGCCGGAACATGGCGAGCAGATCAAAAGTTCGGATCTGTGCGGCAGCTGCCACAACATCCTTTTGCCGGTGCTGGACAACGACGGCCGGCCGCATGCGGTGCATGTGCCGGGAGGCGGCTCCGTTACGAGCACCTACGAACAGACCACGCATCTGGAATGGACCAACAGCGTATTCGCGCGCGGTGCGACGTTCCAGTCCTGCCAAGACTGCCATATGCCCGGCCACTACAAATCGATGAGCCTGGCCGGCACGAAGATCGCGAACATCGAGTCGGAAGATTTCGCGCCGACCACGCACCGCTTGCCCGATGAAGCGATTACCTTGAAAGCGCGCGAGGATTACGTACGCCATTCGCTGCATGGCCTCAACGTGTTCCTCAACGAGATGTTCCAGCAATTCCCGCTGCTGCTCGGCGTGCGCCAGATCGACTACATGGGCGCCACCACGACGCAGCCGGCCCTGATTACCGCAGCAGAGTCGATGCTGCGCATGGCGCGACATGAATCTGCGGACATCGCCATCAAGGATGTTCATCGAACCGACGACCGGTTCACGGCCACCGTGCATGTGACCAACAAGACCGGCCATTTCCTGCCCTCTGGCGTGGGTTTTCGCCGCCTGTTCATCGAGTTCATCGCCGAAGATTCCCGCGGCCGGCCGATCTGGGCGTCGGGCCGTACCGACGCGCTGGGTTTCCTGCTCGATGGGTTGAGCGATCACCGCTTGCCGACAGAAAATGGTGTTGCGCAGCGTGACTACCAGCCGCACTACCAACGCATCACGCACAGCAATCAGGTGCAGATCTACCAAGAGTTGATCAAGGATTCGGAGGGATTTCTGACCACGTCGTTCCTGCGGCGTGTGCAAACGGTCAAGGATAACCGGTTGCGCCCGCGCGGCTTTGATCCGAAGCTGTTCCTGGACAGCCCATCGCCCTACATCCGACTGCTCGGCGAAGTGGAAGGTGAAGCGGCGCATGACCCGCACTACACCGATCCGACGCTGACTGGCAGCGATGAAGTGCGTTACGAAGTCCGTTTGCCACCCGGCGAAATTGCACGTATCGCACGCGTGCGCGCCACGCTCTACAGCCAGAGCATTCCGCCGTTTTATCTGCAGCAGCGGTTCGCGGATGCCAACGTGGGGCCGGGGCAGAGCGACGAGATCCAGCGACTGTATTACTTGACCAGCCATCTCAATGCGGGGCAGGGGACACGAATCGAGAATTGGAAGTTGCCGTTGGTCATGGCTGCCGCGCCGGTACGCTGACCTGCATGGCATACACTTATCTCAACGGAGTACGACTGCAATGGACCTTGCGCCGGAATCCCGCGAAAAAAGGCAGGGCGACATGATCCGTTTCAGACGAGATTTCTTGAGGACGGCAGCGGCGACGGCGATCTCCGCCTCGCTTCCTGTGCAAGCGACGGACACGGCCGCGCGATATGTCCCTGTCTCGAAGTACGACATCGCCAAGCTCTTCAACGACCTGTCGGGTGATCTTGGATTCAAGATCTATGCCCCTTCGCAGCGGGGCAGACCCGGGTTCAGTGTGCAGATGAACGCAGACAGGGTGTTGTTCGCCGCCAGTTCGATCAAGACATTTGCGCTTTGCGAGGCGCTGCGGCAGGCGGAGCTCCTGCCGGACTCTCTTGGCATCGGCCACGCACTCGAGACAAAGGAACTGCAGCTGGATGCGAATGTGTGGTCTTTGGGCAGCCCCATATTCAATCCACCCAATCTGAGCGGCATTGTCTCCGAGCGAACGGCGCTGGAAGCGATGATCATGCGCAGTGACAACACCGCGACCGACATGATTTTCAACCTGGCCGGTGTGGACAACATCCGCAACCTGATTGAGTCCGCCGGATTACTGCAGACGTCGGTGCCGGACAACACCCGCGCCTTTGCCGGCTATCTGTTCGGTGCGCAAAATTACAAGACAATCACTTGGGACGAGCTGTTGGAGCTCGCCAGCACCGGGCGGATCGCGAATCCGTTTCTGAACAATGTGCAGACGCTTGCCTCCACGGCAGAGGATTTCGTCACCTACTACTCGCAGGCATTGCAGGGGCATTTCTTTCAGCGTGGCGAGACCTTGCAGGAGTTCCGGCGGATCCTCACGTTGTGCGACTACATCTATCTCATCCCGCTTCCGCTGGGGGTCAGTGCCTACGCCAAAAGCGGCAACGCGGACGCACCCGGATTTCACGTGCGCGCTTTCGCCGGGGGAATAAACGTAGCTGGTCGCTGGGCGTACTTCGCCTTCATATTGAACTGGTATGCAGCGGAGGCGGATGACTCAGCTACGGTGCAGAAGTTGTTTGCCGCCATCAACGAGTCGCTCACGCGCGTGAGGGAATTCCTGTCCTGAGCTGACAGCAGTCCTGATTCGAGCGAAGCGCTGTGTTTTGACGGCGATCGGGCTGGGGAAGGGTGCTTTTCCATGGCCGGCATCCACCCGGCGCGCAAATCCGCGATAATTCTCGGTTCTGGCTCCTAACTCGAGCCCTGCCGCGCCGGCAACGGCGTGGCGCGAAGGATGCTGATCGATGCTGCGCTTGACCGATATCAAACTGCCGCTGGAACATACCGAGCCTGCGCTGCGCCAGGCAGTGCTGGACAAACTGGCGATCGCAGACGCGGAGCTGCTGTCGCTGCAAGTCGCCAAGCGCAGCTATGACGCGCGCAAGCGCGGCGCGATCATGCTCATCTACGCGCTCGATGTGACCTTGCGCGACGAGCCCTCGGTCCTTGCGCGCTGCAAAGACGATGCGCATGTCGGCGTGGCGCCCGATACCCGCTATCGCATGGTCGCCCAGGCGCCGGCACAACTGCCGTTACGGCCGTTGGTGATCGGCTTCGGTCCGTGCGGATTGTTCGCGGCGCTGGTGCTGGCACAGATGGGTTTTCGGCCGATCGTGCTCGAGCGCGGCAGGGCGGTGCGCGAACGCACGCGCGACACCTGGGATCTATGGCGCAAGCGCATTCTGCATCCGGAGTCCAACGTGCAGTTCGGCGAAGGCGGTGCCGGCACGTTCTCGGACGGCAAGCTGTACAGCCAGATTCGCGACCCGCAGCATCACGGGCGCAAAGTATTGGTCGAGTTCGCCAAGGCCGGCGCGCCCGAAGAAATTCTCTATGTCGCCAAGCCGCATATCGGCACGTTCCGCTTGGTCGGCATGATCGAGAACATGCGCAAGGAGATCGAGGCGCTCGGCGGCGAAATCCGTTTCGGCCAGCGCGTCGACGATATCCACATCGAGACCGCGGCCGACGGCCAGCGCCAACTGCGCGGCGTGACCCTCGCCGACGGCAGTGAGATCCGCGCCGACCAAGTCGTGCTCGCGCTCGGTCACAGCGCGCGCGATACCTTCGACATGCTGTATCGGCGCGGCGTATTCGTCGAAGCGAAACCGTTCTCGATCGGATTTCGTGTCGAGCATCCGCAATCGCTGATCGATCAGGCCCGCTTCGGCCCGCAGGCAGGCCATCCGATCCTCGGCGCCGCGGACTACCGGCTCGTGCATCACTGCAAAGGCAATCATGCCGGCCGCGGTCGCTCGGTCTACAGCTTCTGTATGTGCCCCGGCGGCACCGTGGTGGCGGCCACCTCGGAGCCGGGACGAGTGGTCACCAACGGCATGAGCCAATATTCGCGCAACGAACGCAATGCCAACGCGGCGATCGTGGTCGGCATCGAGCCCGCCGATTTCGCCGCGTTCGACGCCAGCGGCAGCCCGCTCGCCGGGATCGCATTGCAACGCGCTTTGGAAAGCCATGCCTACGCGTTGGGCGGCCAGAACTACAACGCACCCGCGCAATTGGTCGGCGACTTCATCGCCGGGCGCGCTTCCAAAGAGCTTGGCCAGGTGGTGCCCTCATTCCAGCCGGGGGTGAGTTTGGGCAACCTGGACAGCGCCTTGCCCGACTATGCCGTCGCGGCAATCCGCGAGGCGCTGCCGGCATTCGCCAAGCAGCTGCGCGGTTTCGATCAGCACGACGCGGTGCTGACCGGCGTGGAAACACGCACCTCTTCGCCGATTCGCATCAAGCGAGACGACAGCCTGCAAAGCCTCAATACGCGTGGGCTGTATCCGGCCGGTGAAGGCGCGGGTTATGCCGGCGGCATTCTTTCGGCAGGCGTCGACGGCATCAGAGTGGCCGAGGCGGTGGCGCTGAGCATCAGCGCCGGTCGTACTCGCGCAGGCTCCTGACCCGACTCGCTGTTGCAATCAAACGCTGCTTTCTCCGATCGCTTTCGCCGCCGCAACCGCGCTCGCCCACGCCCACTGGAAGTTATAGCCGCCCAGCCATCCCGTGACGTCGACCACCTCGCCGATGAAATACAAACCGGCGACCGCCGTGGTCTCCATCGTTTTTGAGGAGAGTGCGCGTGTGTCGACTCCGCCCCGCGTTACTTCCGCCTTGCGATAGCCTTCGCTGCCGTTCGGCTCGATGCGCCAGTCATTGAGGCTCTGGCCGAGCTTGCGCAGCGCGCTGTCCGGCAGGTCGGGCAGCTTCCTGCCCGCATATAGGTCTCCGACTTGCGCACCGAAATGATCGGCAAGACGCTGCGGCATGTAGTCCGCAAGCACGTTGTGCAAAGCGCGTTTGTCCTGCGTTTTGCGTTCGATCAACGCGGCATCCAACGGCTCGGTATGGGCGAGATCGATCGCAATGGTTTTTCCCGGCTGCCAGTAACTCGATATTTGCAGAATCCCTGGACCGGACAGGCCGCGGTGGGTGAACAACAAGTCCTCGGTGAACTCGGGCGTGTTGCCTCTGCCGCCTTCGCCGCGCGGCAAACGCACGACGACCTGCAGCGCCACGCCGGCCAATTTCGCAAAAGGCGCCCAGACTTCCGGCTCGAAAGTCAGCGGCACCAGAGCCGGGCAGGGTGGTACGACAGGGATATCGAATTGCCTGGCGATGCGATAGCCCAAATCGCTGGCACCGATTTTCGGGATCGACAGGCCGCCGGTGGCAACGACGAGATCGTTGCAGTGCAATGGACCGTAGCTGGTATCCAAGGCGTAACGTGCCTTGCCGAAGTCGCTGCGTCGCAGATGATGGAGCTTGACCGGGTTGAGAATTTCCACGCCGCCGGCGGCGCATTCGCTATGCAGCATGCGCACGATTTGTTGGGCGGAGCCGTCGCAAAACAACTGCCCCTTGTGCTTCTCGTGCCAGCTGATGCCATGGCTTTCGATCTGCTTGATGAAGTCCTGCGGCGTATAGCGGGCGAGAGCAGAGCGGCAATAGCCGGGATTTTCCGAAATGAAATTTTCCGGCTTCGCATCGCGATTGGTGAAGTTGCAGCGACCGCCGCCGGAGATACGGATTTTCTCGCCCAGGGTGGCTGCGTGATCGAGCACGGCGACGCGCTTGCCGCTCTGCGCGATCTTCGCCGCGCAAAACATGCCGGCTGCGCCGGCGCCGAGAACGATCGCATCATGGAAGGACTTTTGAACTGTATGAGTCGACGAGATGGTCATTCGGACGAGGATCAGAGTTTCGCGGACAGCGAGCGCGTGCCTTAGCTGCCATAGACGACCGAGATTAGCGGAGCTTATCGTGGGTAGGAAAGGGCAGTTATCGAGTCGTTTGCAGCCACTGGTCAAGTAGGCAGGGCAGCTATCGGTCCTGGACGGTGAACAAGCCGAACAGGGCGATGAATGCGGAGGTGTCGACGAAGCCGGCGGCGAACGCCAGTGTGCCGGCGGCGAGATTGGATGGAGACTCCGAGGTTTTCAGCCGGTGCCAGGCCAGTGGAACTATATGCTCGCCACTCGCACACAAGATGCCGGTCGACCCGATCAAGGCGACCGCCGACGGAGCGCCGGCGGTCGCACATTGAACGACCCATGGATCACGCCGACCAAGACATCGGCGAAAGCGAGATCAGATGGATCTTCTTTAGAGCTTGCCCTCGATGAAGGCAAGCAAATCGGCGTTGAGCTGATCCGCGTGCGTACTTGCCAGACCGTGCGGCGCGCCTGCATAGATCTTGAGCGTCGCGTTCTTGACGATCTTGGCCGAGAGCTTGCCCGAATTATCGATGGGAACGACCTGATCGTCGTCGCCGTGGACGACGAGCGTCGGCACATCGATCTTCTTCAGATCCTCCGTGTAGTCGACTTCCGAAAACTGCTTGATGCAGTCGTACTGGCCCTTGAGGCCGCCGGCCATGCCTTGCAGCCAGAACGAATCGATCAGGCCCTGGGACTTCTTGGCGTCCGCGCGATTGAAGCCGTAGAACGGGCCAGCGGCGAGATCCTTGTGGAACTGCGAGCGGTCGGCGACGAGGCCCGCGCGGATGCCATCGAATACCTCGATCGGCAGGCCGCCCGGATTCGCCGCGGTCTTCAGCATTTGCGGCGGCACTGCGCCGACAAGCGCGACTTTGGCCACACGCGAAGTGCCGTGGCGGCCGATGTAGTGCGCTACTTCGCCACCGCCGGTCGAGTGACCGACGAGAACGACGTTCTTCAAGTCGAGCTTCTCGATCAATTCGGCCAGATCGTCTGCGTAGGTGTCCATATCGTTGCCGTTCCATGGCTGCGCCGAGCGGCCGTGGCCGCGGCGGTCGTGCGCGATCGTGCGGTAGCCACGGCTGGAGAGATACAGCATCTGCACGTCCCATGCGTCGCCGGAGAGCGGCCAGCCGTGAGAGAAAACGACGGGCTGACCCTTGCCCCAATCCTTGTAGAAGATTTCGGTGCCATCTTTGGTGGTTATCGTGCTCATGAAGATTCCTAGAGGGGAGGGGTGAAACGCTACGGATTCTTACTTGATATGCGCGCCATGCCGCCGTTCAGTATGACGCGTGTCCGCTTCCTGTGCTTCGGCGTTGCGCACTGCGTTCGCGCAATGATGCCTGCGATTCCACCGCTTGAGCGGAGAAAACGAGTCAAGGCGTCATGTCGAACAACAGCAATTCAGCGTTTTCGTGGGCAAGCACGACGAGTTTTTCCGAGTCGGCCCATGCTGCAGCGTCACCAGTCTCCAGCGTTTCGCCGTTGACCACGACCGACCCACGCGCTACCTGCAGCCAAAGCTTGCGTCCCTTGGCAGGCGCAAAGATCAGTTCGTGTGCGGCGGCGAGGCGCGTCGCGTAAAGGTCGACGTCCTGATGGATCTTGAGCGCGCCGTCGCGCGGGTTGCGCGAGGCGATCAGGTGCCACTGGTTGGCGAGGTCGGCCGCCGCGAAGCGATGCTGTTCGTAGCTGGGCTTGAGGCCACGCTCCTCGGGGATGACCCATATCTGCAGAAAGTGCACGGGATCGGTCTGCGATGCGTTGAATTCCGAATGCACGACGCCGGTGCCGGCGGTCATGCGCTGCAGCTCGCCGGGCTGGATCTGCGCGCCGGTACCCATGCTGTCCTTGTGTTCGAGCGTGCCGTCGAGCACCCAGGAAAGGATTTCCATGTCGCGATGCGGATGCGCGCCGAAACCTTTGCCCGGTTCGACACGGTCCTCGTTGATCACGCGCAGCGGGCCGAAGCCCATGTGCTCGGCGTCGAAATAGTCGCCGAAGGAGAACGTGTGACGGCTCTTGAGCCAGCCGAAATCGGCGAGGCCGCGGTCTTGCGAAAGTCGGGTGATGTGCATGATGTGCTCCAAAGGGATTCGATGGAGTGCACTCTATGCCGAGTGTCACAGAGCGCCTAGTCGGGCAATTACGAACTCGGTGTTTGCGATTGCCGAACACCCAAGCTTTCGTGATTCAATAGGTCATGGACTACGACTTCAGCGACATCCGCGCTTATATCCAGGTGGTTGAAAACGGCGGCATCAACGCTGCCGCAAGCCGGCTCAACGTGTCGAAATCGCAACTAAGCGCGCGCGTTGCCAGGTTGGAGAGCGAGCTGCACGTGAAGCTGCTGCACCGCTCTCCGCGCGGTGTCGCACTCACCGACGCGGGCCAGCGCTTCTACGAGCACATGCGCGATGTGCTCGCGCGCATGCAACAGGCCGTAGACGACGTGTCCGGCGAGGAATCGGGCCAGATCGTCGGCAGCCTGCGCATCGCCGCGCCGATGACATTCGGCACCGCGTATCTGGGGCCGCTGCTGTACGCCTTCATGCGCGAACATCCGGCGCTCGATCTGAGCTTGGATCTCGACGACCGCTACGTCGACATCCTTTCCGGCGGCTACGATCTCGGCGTGCGTATCGGCCGCTTGTACGACTCCTCGCTGATGGCACGACGCATCGCGGCAAGCAGACGAGTGCTCGTCTGCAGCCCGGAATACGCGCAACGTAACGGTGTGCCCGAGACGATTGAGGACATCCGGCAGCACGATTGCATTTGCTACGGCAGTGCCTCGGTTGCGCCTTACTGGCAGTTCGTACCGCAGGAGGAAGGTGAGGCGCCGCGACAGATCGTCGTACGTGGCCGAGTGCATCTCAACAACGGCGAGAGCATGCGCGATGCGGCGATCGCCGGCCTGGGAATTGCCGCGCTGCCGATGTTCATTGCCGCACCAGCACTGCGTGATCACAAACTGATCGAGCTGTTGCCCGAGTCACCGCTGACAGCCGACACAATCTATGCAGTTTATCCCCAGACACGTTACGTCAGCCGGGCTGTGCGTGCGCTGATAGATACATTGGTCGCAGATTTCGAGCACACGCCACCGTGGGAACGGGACAATTTGCGGGGCAAGCCCAATACGATTGGCTCGATTGATTTGAAATCCCGCTGACTCTCGTCGTCGAAATTCGCGTGGGATCAGGCTCGGCCGGAGTAGGTCTGGCCCAACGTGCTTCTTATCTGGAACAGCTGCTTGCCTCAGGTGTTAGGCGTCGCGATACACTCGTCTTGCCATCAACCGAGAACTCGCACCATGCTTATCCACAGCGCGTTGTTTTGGCTACGCAAAGATTTGAGTGCGTCCGAACCACGCAAGGTTCGTTTCCGCTTGCCAGTCGCTCTGGGAACGCGTCGTTGTCTACGACATCGCGGCGTAGAGAGTAGGCGGTCTCCCAAAGCATTTTGCCGTAATGGTTGGTTCCTATAATTAGGGGGAGACTAACAGAGGGTAGTGAAATCATTGTTCCTTTCTATTTTACATAATATACATTCACGTCGAAACGGGAAATTGCGTAAACTGCTCCGCGCCATCTGGCAAGTCGTTTGGGGAGACGATGAAAAAGCTGGGCGCTGTAATTCTGTGAGTTCCCGCGAACTAATGTTGTGAGTTCCAGAAACTTCCCTTCATCTAAGGGGATCTCACAATTTCACTCGGGCCTTAGGTGTCGTCACCGGACTTCTTGAATTCTGTTTCCGCCGCCATGATGACGGCGTCCGGATCGGTCGGCCAGATCGCGACCGGGGTAGCATCGCCTAACATCGTCTTGGCGGTGTACAACCACGAGGCTCGTTCCCAACCATCACGATCGGCGTCCGGAGTGGACAACGCCGCCAAAAGGCGAGCTATACCGGGATCCAGGCCGGTCGGCCTCAGTTGCCAAACTGGATACTGAAACTCCGAACCATTCCAAACTCCCCACAATCTGCGCTCACGGCGCAAGCGGGTCACAAGCTCGTCAGGGTTTGTGCTTGCTTCTCGGTCGAGCAATTCTGCAATCCGCGCGCTTGAATGCCATTCTTGAGCCAGAACATGATCGCGAAAGGCGCGATTGGCGTTGTCGATCGCCACTTCTTGTTCGGATTGGCTCTTGATACTCACTTCGATTCTGCGTCTCTAGATTCGTGCCGTTACTGTACGCTGTCTGCCAACAAAGAATGACCCGTGTGGCGTACCACAACAGCCCTTTTCCGCTCCAACAATTGCGCTGAAGTCGAGCTGGGGCCGACAAATTGCCCTGCAATTGACCAACCGCCGACAAAACGCCCGGTAGTCGATTCCTGCTACGAATTTCCGGATCAGTCTACGATCGCAAGGATCGATTTGCCCGGGCACGGATGTCTTGAGCCGATGCTCTGGGCAGCGCGATGAAATCGCTCTCTGCCATCGTATCGTAGGTGTTCTGGAATGGCAGAAACAGTTCTATCACCCAAGCTCCCCGCTTTTTCCGGCCCGAGTAGGGATGAAGGATTTCGCCATCCGATCGGCACCGATCAAAGCGCAACGCACCTTGGTGTGGGTAGCGGCGAGCATGCCGCGCCTCCATCATTCGACGAACCGCCTCAGGGGGATAACCAGGGTGGCCGGACGTTTTGTGCTCATGTACGGCCGAAATGATCGCTTCTGCTTCGGTTCGATGACAATGTTCTATCTGATCTTCGTCGAACACCTCTTCCTTGGCGATATAAGGCGGTCCTTGGTACCAGTGAGGGTTGTCGTAGTCGAGACGGACGGCCAAGATGGTTCGTGTGCCCACATCGGTGCAACGCCACCGAAAGCCTGCGCTGGCGAAGAATTCGAGGCCAATATGAAAATCCCCATGCTTCATGGCGTCTCCTGAATCGCCGACTATTCATTGGCAAAGAGTTGCGGCTAGGCCTCAAGATCAAGCTTTCGGCGTCATTCGGCAGCTTCTTCACCCCGCTTTCGGCGTTGATACTCGGCCACGTCTGCCTCGGCTGACCGACTTCTGCGTAATGGAACTCTTGGTTGTCTTTCGTGACGTCACCTGACGTTCCAGTTCAGCCAAGCGCTGTTTCATTATGCGCTTCTGTTGGGCGAGATCTTCTTCCAGTTTCGTGCGCCGCTTCATCTCGCCGGCGGCCTTCGTGTGGGCAGCCCGAGCATTCTGCTGAGCGGATTTGGCTTCTTCACGCGCTCGATCGACCTCACGCAGCCAACGCTGCTCTGTAGCCTCGGCACGTTCACGATCAACTCTCAATGTCTTCTGCGCCTCTTCGCCGGACCGGCGTAACGCAGCGGTGCTCGCCTGAGCTTCACTGAGCGAACGAAGGGCGGAGGTCAGGGACTGCTGCAAATCGTCGATTCGCCGACGCTCATTCACCAAGTCCGCCTTCGCGGCCTCACACTCGCGCTGGGAGAGCATGAGGGCGTGCTGCTGGGCCGCCTGCTGAGTTGCCACCTGCTCATGCTGGGCCTGTAGGGCGGTTTCGCGCTCCTGGAGCACTCGCTCGCGTTCCTCATAGCGAGTTTCGGCTTCCTGTCGCGTCACAACCACCGCCTCGCCCCATAGCGTCATCATGGCCCGTTGCACGGCGTCCGGAATGCCCGGCAACTCTGCCCGCGCTTGTGCGGCCAAGCGCCCGGCCAGTTCGGCCCACCACACCTCGAGCAGCCGCAGCAGCGTGTTCGGCGAGCCGGTGCCGAGCTCGGCTCGGACTTTTTCGATGGTCGGCCGGTCGCCACGCGCCAGCAGCGCATCCGCGGCGCGCGTGACCTGATCTTGGGTGACTCCACGTGCCATCTTCGCCTCCGATGTCGGTGCCCTACTCTTTTGCCTTTATACCGACGATAAGTGATGATTATCGTTAGTATAAGTACTATTTCGTAGTATAAGATACATTGTATGAAAGAAAAAAAATCCCTTCCGGCACTCGCCTCACCGGCTTCCCAGCTTCTCTTGCCGGAACAATTGGCCGAACAAGCGGCCAATGCGGTGCGCGAACTGCTCGCCGAAGCGGCCGCGGCGAACACCACGCGCAGCTACGCGAGCGCCCTGCGCTACTGGGCTGGCTGGCATCGAGCGCGTTACGGGATTGAACTGACGTTGCCGACCACTGAAGCCACCGTGATGCAGTTTGTCGTCGACCATGTCGCTCGCCGCGGCAAGGCCGGTTTGAAATGGGAGTTGCCGCCGACGGTCGACCAGGCGCTCGTGGCGGCCAAGCTGAAATCCAAGCTCGGTCCGTGGAAATTGGCCAGCGTTGTGCACCGGGTTGCCGTGCTATCGACGGCGCATCGGCTGAAGCGACTGACGAATCCGTGTGAAGAACCGGCGGTGCGCACCGTGCTCGGGCGCGCGCGTCGGGCCTCCGTCAAACGCGGCGAGCGGCCGGCGAAGAAGACAGCGATCACGAAGGCCGAGCTGGAGGCGATGCTCGCAACGTGCGACGGCTCCTTGGAGGGGATTCGGGATCGTGCCCTGCTCTGCTTTGGGTTCGCGAGTGGTGGACGTCGACGCAGCGAGATCGCGGCCGCCGATATGCGCGATCTGCGTCGGACGGGGCCGCAGGCCTTTATCTATCGGCTCGAGCACAGCAAAACCCAACAGGCAGGCCCCACGACGAACTCCACACCGGACAAGCCGGTCTTGGACCGGGCGGCCGATGCGCTCGTGGAGTGGCTGGAGGCATCAGGTATTAGCGAGGGCGCGATTTTTCGACGGCTGTGGAAACAGCGTGTCGGCCCTGCCCTGTCCCCCGCCGCTGTCGGCGCGATCGTGCAGCGGCGTGCGAAACTGGCGGGGTTAGAGGGGGACTTTGGCGGGCACAGTCTGCGCTCGGGTTTTGTGACCGAAGCGGGAAAGCAAAATATCCCGCTGGCCGCCGTGATGGCCATGACGGAGCATCGGGCGGTGTCGAGCGTGGTGGGGTATTTTCAAGCTGGAGCCTCCGGACTGAACCCCGCTGCCAAGTTGTTGGAGTAGCGCAAGTCGATCGCGCCATTTATCAGGTCTGCAGACGATATGGGTTTCCGTTCCGTCAACCAACGCTGTAACGCCCGTGCTTCATAGAGAGATGGACATGGCAATTCGGAAGAGGCTTTGTGCCACTACCCTCTCTAGTTAGATGTCCCCCTGATTCCGGCGCGAGCATCTTTTAGCACGCGTGTCGTTTAGAAACATCTGTATAGGTTGTCAGTCGCTTAGGTCGCCGGCAATGGAGTGTGCGCGGCGAGTCGGCTAATCTGAAAACCTAACTATCCCAATCAGGTGGAAATGGAAACGTTCCGAATCCAACCGCTCGCCGAAGCGGACCTTGATGCCGTAGTTTTATCTGCAGGTGGCCGTCGCGCGCATGCTGCGGCAGATCGCCGTACCAAGCGCGGTGCCGACTACGTCCTTGGTGACAGTGTAATCGAGCTCAAGACGTTGGAGGAGGAAGGTCTGGACAAACCCGAGCGCCAAGCAAAGCTCGCGTCACTCTTCCGATCCTGCTTTCCGACTCGTCCAGTGATTGTCCTCGATCGTGACGCTTTGCCAACACCCTTGCAGGGGGAATTCGATCACATTGTCGCCGGCCCAATAAAGACTGCGGTTAGCTCTGCACGTGGTCAATTGAAGCAGTCCCGCACCGAATTGCCGGATACGTGCGGCTCGATCTTGTGGATCATCAACAATGGTTACACGAGCCTGGATCACGATAGCCTAGTGCGGTTGGCTGCACGCCGTGCGCGAAATGATAGTTCCGAGATTGACGGTGTCGTAGTGTCCGGATGCTACTTCTATAGCGACACATTCGACAGCTGCTTTCTATGGCCCATAGACTATGTGCCCATAAACACCAGTCGTCCGTTTCGCGGCTTCGACGTGCTCCGTGAGTGCTGGAATGAATTTTCGGGTCGATACATGAGCCATCTCGTTCAGCACTCTACGTGGACGGCGGGCGCAAAAGGACCCATTGCCGATACGCAATTTGAAGTCGACGGTGTCACCTTTGTCAGACCAGCCCCACCCATGGGTGCGAAGTCCGACTTCTTCGCGGGCGGACGGCCCAGAAAGTCGACAGACCAATCGAGGTATTGTCCGCCAGTGGCGGTCGTGAAAGCGGGCCTTACGTTAGGCGAGTGGACGCGGTTTCATGAACACATTCCCACGGCATCTTGGCTAGGTGATACCTACGCCGACTGGAGACACCTGACGTCAGAGGATGAAGACAAGGATGATGTCCGCAAGCCATGTATTTGTCTCTCTGTGACGTTTTCGCGTTGGCGCTCGTGGACGGATCGTTGTGGCGCAGAATCCGTTCACCAGTACGCCTTGGACCTATTTCATGAGCGCATCCGAGGACTCATTCTCAATGCTCGGCGGCGCAGCGACGTCGCGGTGCGACCGCATCGCTATGTCTTGGCTTTGACTGAGACGATCGGTCAGGAATGCACGAACGATGTCTCCCACATTGCCGAATTCACTGAGCAGCCGAATGGCAGGCAGCAGATCGCCGAAATCGTTGCTGATCAGCGCATGCCTCACGAACATGCACTGGCGCTCGCTTGTGCCCACGCAATAGCTCGCGATATCGACGTCGTCATGTGGGAGAAGGACTTGAGCTATGCGTGGTTGTGAAACGGTCGATTCGTTTGGAACCGAGAGTGTCATCAGATGAATGATCGATCGGGAGGCCCAGCTGCTCTGGGCGGATTCTTGTATCAACTCATCATGCATTTGGATTGGGTTGAAAAGCTTGTCATGTCCAAGGATCAGGGCACACACCGCCTGATTCTCGAGCCGCGAGGCGGCGGTGATGCGCACATTCGTGTCGCCGGTCAGCGAATTATTGAGCAGTACAAAAGTCGCGACGGTGGCACATGGTCGATTCGTGAGATTGCGCGTGGCCCTCTCGTGGACTTCGTGCGTGCCGCAAAGACACGCCAATCCGATGAGGACAAGTTTCGATTTGTCACGGATGGGCGCGTTAGCCATCAGGATAACTTTCTGAAGTTTCTGGCGAGATGTGCGGATTGTTCAAAAAAAGGCACGGCTCTCGACAAGCTCGAACTCCGCCGTTACAAGGGCATCGGAGAGTTCACTGACCATGCCCTGTTCGCCTGGATCCGCAAAGAAATCCAGGACGTGCTCGGCGGCGATACCCTGGACGAGGCAATGCTCGCCCGCATGCTCTCGCGCGTCGAACTTGTCGGTGGTATGGGGAGTGACGCTGCGCGAGCGCGCCTAGACGCGCTCCTGCGCTCCTGCTTGTCGGATCCGACGCAGGCGAGCGCGGTTTGCGATCAGCTTATCGGCCGGCTGCTTACAGAACTGGCTAATGGCAGCGTTACCTTCGATGACGCTAAGGAGTACCTACGAAGCAATGGGGTTGACGTTGAGCGTGCGACGGTCCTGGCAGATCGCTGCAAGCAGCTGGCCGCGTTGCTGCGAAAGGTCGTGGTGCACGGTTCGCGCAAGTATCGCCCCGAGCACGACGTCCGACACGCGCCTCACTGGGACCTCGTCCGTTCGCCGGTCTTGGCTATCGCCGGGCCGCCCGGCGCAGGAAAGACTTGGCAACTGATCCGTCTCGCACTCGACTTGGCAGACAGGGGCCTGCCGTGTGCCTTTCAACCCGTGCAATCCGACGTCCTGCGATCGTTAGATCTCGCGGCACAGACATACTGGAACAGTGTTCTTCAGAGGCCAACGACCACCGACATTTTCGCGCTGAAACAGGGAATCAGGGAGGCCACACGTGATGCCCGGGGATCATTAGATCCTGGACCATGGTTGGTCGTCCTTCTTGACGGGCCGCTATCAGCCGGAGATCTTCCAACCTTGATTGACAAGGTCGTCCAGGATGATGGGATTCGCATTGCAGTCACTGTTCCTCGCGATGTTGCCGAACGTCTGCAAGCGGAGTACGGACCGACCGTACAGGTCGTACAGGTTTCGGAATTCACGCCCTCCGAACTCATGGCCTATTTCGACATATTCGGGATCGAATGGGCGCAGCTTCCGCCTGAACTGTTCTCACTGCTTCGACAACCGCTGCTGGCCAGTCTCTTCGCGCGCTCGGGCTACACGTCGTTCTCGGAGGCACCCCAGTCCGAATACAGCTTATTCGAACGCCTTTGGGAGAATCTGGGCACGCCAACTGGTGCGAGCGTCCTTCGAGAGCTTGCGCGTTACGCGTTCGAACATCCCCAATCGAATGCCTTCGCGGTGGAGCATGCACTCCCGAACTACGATCGAGGAACGCTCGAGGAGCTTGGCAGAGCCGGATGGATCGAGATCGATCACCAATCGCACATCCAGTTCACACACGACCGCTTGCTCAACTGGGCGCTCTCTGACGCGATCGTTACCGACATCACTAGCGGGAAATCTCGCCAAGACGATCTGCCGGCAAAACTACGTTTGGACACGGCGCGGGAGTCTCGATTCGGCTATTTGCTGATGGACGTGTTTTGGAAACTGACGTCTGCACAGCACACGATGGGTATCGCAACCAAGCTGCTCGCGCAGATTGAGACGGAAGGCTACGACGTTCATTCAAGGGATTTCTATCAAGACCTGCTTCCGACATTGGGACCCAATGCACTCGAACTCCTGGCAGAACGCATGGCTGCGGCGGATCAGGGTGAGCCCAATGTACATCTCGTCATGGCAACAGTGCGGGCAGTCGGGCGACAGTTTGCCGGGCGCGATTCCGCACCTGCATTGAGACGTTACGCTCGGGTGTGGATTGGAAATGTACGCAACAAGTGGACGAATGTAGGTCTTGCCCTTGTCGAGGAGGCACGCGTCGTCGATCTGATTGACGACGTCAAGGCCCTGCACCTCGCAGACATTCAAGATATGCGCAGTGATTTCGCGACCTATTCGAACTACGATGCTAGCTTCGCGGCGCTGAAAGCCTGCGTCAGCATGCGGCCCGATTGGTTGCGAGATCAGATCCAATCGACTCGAGATCGTGAAGAACTCAATACCCTGGCCTTTCAGCTTCTCAATCTAGAACACTCCTCGGCCCCTGGCATCTGGAAAGACTGTCGCGATGTGTTGGTCAGAGGAACCGACAGCGAGCGCGGCGTTCTGACGTGTATTAGCCGTTTTCGGGATGAACGATTTGTCGACTACGTCGTAAATGCGCTTGGGTCAACCAATCCCCACAATGTAGGCCTCGCCTTTTGTGCACTCGCTTCGGTAGCGCCTGATCAGGCGCTTGCTCATCTCGACAGTATGGAGAAATCGGAACTGTACGGATGGCGCAACCAGTGGGTGGCCGAGTTGTATTCGGCACGTCCAGCCGAACTGGAACAGTGGCTCATCAGAACCCTCGATGAAGGTCACTCGCAGCATGAGCTTTTTGCTGTGATCTCAGGCCACGCATCGCCGCAACTCGTTCAAGCGGTGATAGGTCGTTTCGGCAGGCAGGTCGCTCGACTTAAGGACAACGACAATCCGTGGCTTGGAAACTGGGCAAAGATACTCACATCGCCGAGTGTCAGGTCGCAGATGCCACGCCTGGCGGGGTCCGATACAGAGGCCGCCTTGGTCGCTATTGCTAAGCGCCGGATCGATCCTAAGCGTGGTTGGTATGACCACTTGCTGGAGGATGCGCGGGCCGTCCTCTTCGCCATTGGCGGAGCCGGCATCCAGGAGCTGATCAGCTTCGAATTGGGTGCTACGCGAGGTAGGTCCGCACACCGCGCGCTTGAGTGGGCTCCACTCGTCGCTCCGCCAGGCGTCGCGCCGATGCTAGCGTCGCATGTTGCGACAAACGAAACGAAGGACGATAGCAACGATCGACTCATTAGCAATCACGACGCCATCGTCGGATTGGCAGCGCTTAACGCGCAAGCGGAGCTAGAACGCGCAGTACACACGACCGCCATTCGAGGTTTTCCGCTCGATGGACTAACGCTTCGTGAGGGCCAGCCGCCCTTCGATGCCGCTCTCGTCGGACGAATTAAGGATTCCTTGTCGCAAGCCCACGCGCGTACCGATGACCAGCTTGTTGGTCAACTCATCTTGGCGGCACTTGCACAGGCCCCCGAAATCGCGCCTTCGATTGAACAGGTCTTGTTGCAACGAGAGGCTACGCAGACGGTTTTTATACATGGAGCACACGCAGCACTCCAGTATCCCGTGCCCGAATCCCTCGCACAGTGGAGCCAGCGCTGGCTGCCGAATCCTGAAACACGCAGGCTCGCGATCGCGCTTCACCTGAAATGCGGATCCGACAGCTGCTACCGGCACCTTTTGAGCTACGCTCGCCAGATCGCCGGGTCCGATCGTGATCTCGCGGCGGCAATTGCAGCTCGTTTGCCTTCTGCGGGCGAAGTCGGATCGGGTGCAGACGCACTAGCGATCGAGATATTCAACGTCGCGCCCTATGCAGTCGATTGCTACGAACGAGTGGCACGATGCGGTGGACCTGCCGAGCGTGAGACGCTCCGGCAGCGCGCGTACCATGCTGATCGAGTCTTTCTCGACCTGCGTAGGAGCGCGATCGAAGCGCTCGCCACCATTGATCCATTGGAGGCCGCCCGAGCCGCCCTTTGGCTGGCGGAACAAGTTGCCTCACAAGAGTCCTTCGCAGTCGACATTGTGATTTCCTTCGGGTCAGACGACCATGTCTTGCAACTGGTTGGCCTTTGCTATCGGCTTGACCGCCAGACGCTGTGGGATCACTTTGGACGAGCCTTTCGGCAACGTTCGTCAGATTCCCAACAGCGGTTGCTCAGGGACATCAGATCACGTGACGAACTCACCTTTCGGCGCTCGTTCGCCGAGCTCGCCGGATGGCTCGGTGAAGATCTGCGCGCCTCGCTCCTGTCTCGAATGACTGTTGAGGACAGCCGAGTCGTGCAGCGCGCATTGCGAGTCGCACTACGCCGCATCGAGGACCTGGCAGTACTCAAAGAGACTCTCGCTGCGCTGGGCGATGCCGACGGACTTCAGGCGGCAGCGCTTCTACACACCGTCCTCCGGGCAAACGAACCGTTCCTTCTATCTGACTGTGTCGACGAGTTGTACCTTGGGAACGCTCTGGAACGACTGCCAAGATACTTTCGTTTCCTCGCTTCGAAGGAGCTTTCTGACCAGCGAGAGAAGTGGAAGCCCAGCGATCCTTTGTGGCGATAAGGTGTACCGTATCGCGCATGCCGCTTCTGACCTTCTGCGGATGGACACGGTCTCCAACTGCCATCGGACGACAACATGAACGATGACATCCTTCTCAACCTCTATCTCCGGCTTGATCAGGCGAAAGATGCGGCCAGTGCCAGTGCCGCTCTGGATGAACTAGCGCAATGGGCGCGCACGCAGCTGGCTTCAAGCAACAAGACATGGCAGCAGGATGTCCGTGACTGTCTTTACGTGATCGCTGGCAAGGACGCTCTGTTCGCGGCCGCGATTACGCGGTGGCTCACACGTGATGACGGCATCCCACTCGGCAAGGCCTTGTCGAATACCATTAGTGTTCGCTATCTCAAACACAACGCCGCCGTAGGCTTTGATCTCAAGGAGATCGACGAGGCCTGCGCGATTCTAGTTGGCTATCGCTTGTGTGCGACCGGTGCAGCGTTGTCTGTGGCTTTGGGCTGGATTCTGAGCCTCGCACGTGATTTCCCGCAGAGTGATGCGGTCAAACGCGCAGTCGACACGTTGCTCAAATATCTTGCCGATGAATATCCCTCGGCATCCTTGCGCCTACTTCGAACCGACGCATCGCCTTTCAAGGATCTCCCTATCGCTCAGAAAATGGTCGATACGTTGACCAAGCAGGATGCTGCCGTGGCGGCATTACCATCGCTGCGTGAATTTGCAATGACCCCAAAAATGCGCCTTCTTCTCGCGAGTCTCAAGCGCAGTGAAGAACGTGAGATCTTCGCGCATGCAAAGGAGCATTCCATCCTTCAGCTAATCGCGACTGAATTTCACTTCAAGTACTCGAAACAAGTGGTCGTCGAAATGAAGTTGGGCGATCAGGTCAAGGAGACGTCGATGGCCATGCAGGGACATTCACTGTCCGTCGACCTGCCTCAAACGGAAGCAACGGATCCGCTCTTTGGGAAACGCCGTCGTCACATCCTCGGAAAGGGACCGTCGAAGTGAGCCTGCAGCTCGTTCTGTCGCACTACTTGGCTAGCCTTCGGGAACGCAACGAACTCGACGCGCTATTGCCCGAATTGCTCAAGGCAATGGGCCACTCGGTGCTTAGCCGCCCGCAGATCGGCGTGGCGCAAGCCGGAGTGGATCTGGTATCGGCGTGTAAGAACTCAGCCGGCGTGAAAGAGGTGTTTCTCTGGGTTGTTAAATTTGGCGACGTCGGAAGGAGCGATCTGTACAGTGGCGACCAAGCTATCGAGCCCTCCGTGCGTGAGGCCTATACCAACTTCGCTACAAACCGTTTGCCAGCAGCATTGCGCGGGCTGCCTGCACACATCATCGCCGTCTCCAATGGAATCCTTAAGCAGGACGCACAAGATGGTTTTGCGGCGTTGACGAAAGCCGTTGCCGAAGCGCGTCCCGGATTCGATCTCGACTTTTGGGGACTCGATCACCTGACGCCACTCATCGAGGCGCATCTATTCGACGAAGCCCTGCTGCTCAAGCAGGGGAAATCGGACCTCCGGGCAGCGTTGGCGGGATTGGAAGAATCCGAGACCGCCGTGAAGCGTTTTATACGCTTCGTCGAGGACTGTTTTGACGCTCAGCCTGCCAAGAAGAAGGTGAGCGCCGCGGCCCTCAAACGCAGAATCCTCAAACAATGCGCCGCCGTCGCGATGGGGTATGGCGTGCTGACGGTGTGGGCGCGAGCGGAAAACAATCTAAAGCCGGCCGCAATCGCAGGCGAATACGTGTTGTTACGTCTGTGGGGCGAAGGTGTCGCCCACGGTCTCGTCAAGGACAAGGGCTTCTTAGAGCGCATGCAAGCTACCCTGCACCTTCATTTCGCGACGCTGCTTGCCTACACCGATAAGACTTTACCCACCCTCTTGAATCCGCAAGCGCTCTTGGGATATCGGCCGAATCCCGTGTTTTACGCCGATGTCGTCTTCAGTGAACTCGGACGCTTGGCATGCCTTCTCTTGCTTGCACAACATATGGGGGCGCCAAACGACGTTCGAGTTGCCTTTCGCAACGCACTCATCGAGGTCTTCAACAAACAGTCCGTCGCGGTTCGCCCGGTGCTCGATGGCCAGAGTATAGATCTTTCATTGGCACTGTGTGCCATTTTCGGAGAGGGCGATCGTCAATCCGTTTTCTCTGTACTTCGCGGGACCATTTCGCAACTCAGGCACGCGTTGCAACACGATGAATTTCTGCCTGTCGACACTGATCTCCTGGAAGACGCGATAGCCGCACAATTCACTGGAGAAGTCACTGCACGAGAGTTCTTCCAAACTTCGAGCCTCATCCCAATGCTTGCGACCACCGCTGCTCTTGCACACGACGAGGAGGCGCTCGCCCAATTGCGTGCGCTGCATCCTCTCCTTGAGAGCGTTACTTTGGAACGATGGTCTCCCACTGTGGAACTCGAGCGACTGACTGGAAGCAAAGGTTCCGTTGAGGTCGGCAATTCTAGGGCGCTCGCTGAGGTAAGAGACACCGTAGCCGGAGAGATCGAAGCGTCTCTTACCGTGCCGTCGGGCGCAAGCAAGCCAGAGGAATTCCGATGGCATGATTCAGCATGGATCGTCTTGGTTGCTCTATCCGCGCGGTTGCATCGACACCCGGTTCCGACATGGTTCATGGCGCTCTGCGCGAGTAACTCGCTTGAACAGCAGACAGCCTAAAGTCAGCCGTACGCGCTCGTGCGCAGGACGCAAGGCCTATGCTGAGCCTGTTTCAGACGCGCGCCGCAGCAAATTCGCTTGGCTCGCCGCGCCTTCCCTGAACGTTGAATGCTAGTGCACGGCGAGAGTAGGTCTCGCGTTTGTAGGCAGTCTATGAGCACTGACTTTGCTATCGACATTTCCTTCCAAACTGTAGACCGTCAATGCGGGTACACCGCCCACTCCGTCGATCGTTGCAAACTTCTGGATTAGGTGCCGAGCCACTGACCAACTAGCCGTAGTGACAAAAAGACGGACTTGGTGTGGCGTTCCGCGCGTTCCGACCACGCAAGCCCGAAGACAATCAAGCAAGGCGGTTCGATTGAGATCATCCAAATGCAGCAAAGGCTCATCCAAGAAAAAGCTTCCGCCGAGGGTGCAAGCCCGTACCAAGAACATCGCAAGCGCCAAATCCTGTCGCTGGCCTTGGCTGAAGTGCGTAGGCGTAAGTTCAATTTCTTCCTTGAGGGTTCCTCGCATGGAAAACGATTCTTCGGCGAGCTTCAAAGTTATTGTGGAAAACACTCTGTTGACTTGCATGTGATTGAACAACGAAGCGATCGCGGGGCTCAGTGTCTCGAAAAAGCGCGTGCTGACGGACCTTTCAGATGCCTGAAGGGCGTCGCTCAGCGATCGCGCGCGTTCAAGTTCCTCTTCCAAGGTTTGCCGCTGCTGATCTAGCTGCCCAATTTCCTGGGCAATGCCTTTAGCCAACTGACCCGCTCGGCGATTGGCGAGTGAGGCCGATATCTGATTGCACAGTTCATCGAGACGACTGAGCAGAGCTTCCTCGCCGTCAAGCGCCTTCTGCATGTCGCCAGCCGCGAGCCTAATATTGTTGCTATCCAAATGAAGCTCGGAGGCCAGGTCTGATGTCTTGGTGGCAAGCGCGCGCAGATCGGCAAGCCGTTGTTCGTTCGCGCGCTGAGCATTTCGCATTTCCTCTGCCAACGAACGCTGCCTATCGCGCTCGATCGTCAGATCGTCCTTTATCCGGGATTTTGCCGTCTGTTGCGTCTGCAACGTGGCGATTTCATCGCCGAAGCGCGCTCGCAGTTCTGCTAGTTGCAAGTCCTCGGGTGGCGGCGTATCCAGTTGACCAATTTGCCCAATCAGCTCAAGTCCGGCGTCCTGGACTTTCAATGCCTCCAGCCGCGCAATCAGCGCCTCAATGGACGAGGTGCGGAACAGGCCGAGTGCGGTGAATTCAGAATCCGCGCGTGTGGCGATCGACCTCAGGCGCTGCAAAAGAGGCTCTAGTTCCGCCGTCCGTCGCTCCTGTGTCGATAGTCCGTCAAGACGCGATTTCAGCTGCGACCGTTGAATTTCCAAGGCGGCGGCGTCAGTAACTTCGCGCGGAAAAGAAAGTCCCTCGCGCGCTTGCCTTACCGCAGAGAGTAACTCTGCGGAAGACCCCCACTCGTGATGGCAGCACGGGCATTGCGAGCTGGGGGTGCGCTGAAGGAGTTGCTGGGCGGCACTCTGCAGCGCGACATGCAGGCGCTCGACTTCTTGCTGATTTCTAGCATGCTCGGAAATTCGATCGTCGATTTGACGAACCTGTTCTTCGAGCTCGTAGCGAGACGTCGCGGGTCCCGCGGCGAGGGTTGCCATTTCCGCCGTCACGGCGCGAATTCGCTCATCAACACCTAACCAGTCAGCGGCGCTGGAGAGTAGCCGTTCGATGGTGCCAGAGGCGCTTACAACACTGTTCCGGTTCTCCTGGCCAATAATTTTGCGTAGAGCGGAGAGCGTCAGTGACGCCGCGGTACCCGTGGCGTTGAGGTCGCCGGTGCGGTGCGACAGCGTGTCCGCAATTTGGGTAAGTTTCGGAATGGCGCGACGACACTGAGCCAGTTCCTTTTCGTTGTCGGCAATCTTTTCATCGAGGCTCACGATGGATTGCTTCAATCCCTCCAGTTCGCGGCCACTGTTGCTGAGATCATTGTCGACCAACTGAATCGCTTCTGGCAGAAGCGCTGTGGAAGCGATCAGCGCGGCAAGTTCCCTGAGCTTTCGTACACGAATCTGGTGAGCCGCCCGTCGGTTTGTGAGCTCGACACGAATGGCTGCGAGCTGACTTTCCTCATCCGTCGCAGACGGGACTTCCATATCAAGCGATGTGAGCGCGTCGCCAATTAGGCTTCGTGCTTCCGCCAGATCCTGTGTCACTGCGGCGTTTTGCGTGTCGAGGTCCAACTGCCGCTGTCGCGTGCGGTCGATAGTGTTCTTGTGTTGAGTACCCAGCCGCTGCGTGTATGTCGACAGCTCCCTCTGTTCGATTTGAAGGCTGGAAGTTCCTGTAAGGTCGGCAAATAGCTGTCGGCGCAGGGCAACGCTGGCTTGACTATCGTCGATGAGATGAATCAGTGATTCGGATGGGAGCAGGCGTGCCGCTCGAATGTGCTCGGCAAGGCGATTACTGACGACACCGCCTTTGGTTTGCAATCCTGCGATATCGCATTCTGGAGCAATCAGTTCGAGCGCATCCGATCCAAATATTGTCTTTCCATTCAGATCTCTCAAACTAAGCGACTGATTCGGCGTGAGTCGAGCGGTGAAGTGCCCGGCCTTCGTCGACAAATCTCCTTCGATCTGAAACGGCTTCGCCCCAGCGGCCGCGCATTGCAGATTCGGACCCTCTCGACCAATGAGCAACGCCTGAAGTGCAGACCAAATGGACGTTTTCCCGGTTCCGTTTGGTGCATAGACGAGCGTCAGTGGTGATCGCAAGTCCAACTCGACTGAGTCAAAAATGCCCCGTACTGCCGTGATGGATACTCGATCGAGGAAGGTACTCATTTGAGGGCATCCAGAAACGCATTGGCTGCGCCGGCACCTTTGAGGTGCGCGATTCGATTTCTCAGACCTTCCAATTCGGGCGAAACGAGTACGGGTGCACTTTGAAAGGCGAGATGTACATCGACCCATGAGAGCGTGAGACGTTGGAGGATGTCTTCGACTGGCCGAGCCCGATCTATCCAGTATTTTCGAGATACGAAGCGCGAGATTTCCGTCTCAGACCGCAAAGCGGCTTTGTCAAATAACCCGTTGTCGATAAGAATACACACATGCGCATCCCGCATTTCACCCTTGTCACGTGCGCTTCGAAGGCGCGCTGCGATCGCTTTGTCAAGCAAACTAAGGAAGTTCTGCAGCTTTTCAGGGACGGTGTCGGGTGCATCGACAACAAACAATTCCGCATACGATCCGGCCCAGTGCTGGGCTCTCACGTTCTCCGCAAGATCGACGTCGGCGACCTTCTCCATGCCGACCCGATTCAGTTGCTCGTCCAACACTTGGGTATCGTCCAGCATCATTTTCCTTCGCAAACAGCCATGACTTTTTCGAGCTCCGGAAAACCGTCTTGATTAGCGGCTTTCCACGCCGCCTCGATCAGCCGCGATATGTATTTGAAGCTATGGACAACCAATCCATTGGCGAGTGGTGCCGCCTCAGTCACTGGCAAATCTGGATACTCCGAAGCGTTATCCTGTGGATTGATAGGGTCAGCGCACATGCCCTCCCAATCAGCAGCATGTAGATCACCATCCTTGCCTTTACCAAAAATAACGAGACGCTCGGACAAGGGACGTTCGACCAGCTCACGCCTGAGCAGGTCCAACATCGCCTCCGGTGACAGAGTTCCGGATGACCACAGTGCCAACGAACCGACGTTAAGATTAATCTGCCCGCGTCTTGCCGATTGAGACTGCCAGGTTAGTGGCGCACCATGGCGTCGGCTGGTCTGAAGAAGTGCATTGGCACCAGCTAGGCACTCCCTCACGTTGTTCGGATGTTTGGGAACAGATATTTTCGATACCGCTTTCGCGAAGGGCCCATCCAGAAACTGAGCAACGAGGTCCAAAGCCGTCGGATAGGCCTCACTTGCCACGTGCGCCAGGACGTCCGACTGCAGGGAGTAGTTCTCATCTGGCCCAATCGCGGAGACGTGACAAAGCAGGCATACATCATCGGCTGAAGGAGAGCCGCGGTATTCAGGAAGCGTCGCTTCGATTTCGTACCTAGCGAATCCGGACCATGGATGGAGTCCGCCGTTCGCGCTGTACGGCGGTAGGCGAACGCTACCGAACATGGCGTGTGCACGCCAAGTGCGCAATGGCCAAGCCATCACGTTGACCAAGTCAAAGTAGGCTGAGCCGATTTGGTCGTGTCTTTGACCTTGCTGGGCATGTTGCTTCGGAACGTAGATGCCAGAGAGATTCCGCCACTTATCACCATCTTTGCGATTGTCTGGCTTCTCGGTGGCGACGTTGCAGACGAGCACCACCGCACGGGCGCCAGTGAGCCCGCCGACCAGACGATCGATCGCCTGTTGCCAGCTTTGACTGGCTTGACCCTTCAGCTGCATCAAACTCGCCGTACACAGTGTTGGCAAAAGCGGTTGCTTTTGGGCCGAATCGATAATTCGCTGAGTGACTGTACGCGGTCCGCCAGCTTCGTTCTGCCGAACGAGGTCCGCACAGATTGCAGGGAAAATCCGGAGATCGCTCAGAAGGATCTCCGTGCTCTCACGAAATGCGACGATCTCGAGAAACGGTTCCTCGAGTCGCTGCTCGGAAAAAGTCTTTCCGAACAACACACACTCCCGAGTGTTTCCGCTCTTCACCCATATCGCTCCAAAATTGACTGGGCGTTGCCCGGCTAGCGGTGTCGTCCAGCCCTCGCTCACGGACGTGCCAGACTGCGCAGCGCTTTGCTTGATGCGATCAATTGCGGCGATTGGGGAGGCCCCCATAGGAGCAACGAGGATGATCGAGCGAGGGAAATTCGCCACCAATGCATCCAGTCGCGCCCAGTCGTCAGAGCCGAACGCATACTCTGGACAAACAACAACGCACGTTTGGTCGGGTTGCGAATCTGCTGTTAGCCGGCACGAGGCCGCTCCTACGGGTACCGAAAACAACTCGTTAAGGACGCGCACGTTCTCGGGACTAGGCCGATCGTTCGCGATGTCATCCGTCGAACGTGCCTTGAGCTGCGCCAAGCACACCCAAAGGCCCGTGCCCCCGATGGCATTCGCTTGAAGCTGGGATAAGTCGATTCGCCGAACATCAGCGACGGGGGCCGCGATTGCGTTCACAGCGGCTTGGCGCCTGGTCGGGCGGCGGAAATGGCAAATACCAGCAGAATCGCCGCATCGCGCTTGTGCATTGGCCCCCTCAGATCTGACCTGCTTGTGTAGATATCTTAAATCTTCTGACAGTCGCTGCCCAAGCTAACGTCGAAGTATCGATGGCCTAGGATCTGCGCATCAGTTCTATAATCGTCGTGCGAGCAAATAACACCTTCAGTACGCATGATACGACGATTCTTCCGTCGGTTGACAAGGACAGTCCGCCACTTTCAAGACATCAGTGCAAGATTTTCCTTACTCATAATCCCGATGATTGACGGCCTTACCACACGCATAGCAGCCGCGAAATGCACCACCACGATCTATCCGGCCAGCGCGTTCGAATCCGAGAGGCCCGCCACATGTAACGCACGACGGCCCGTCCCCGCGCCACCAGCGCCACAGGCGATAGCTCATACTCCCGAATAGCGCAAACGCTCCGAAAATCAACGCGATCGGAACCCAGCGCAATACATCAAAGATGCCTATTGTGAGAGAGTTGTCTTGAGAACCGCTGAGTATGGCCATGCCCGACAGTCCCAGTACACATAAGACAACGACGGGCCCATATGCCCGTAACAGTATCCAGCCTTCCCTATCCATGCAGTTTTCCAGGTAGTTAGCCCCCGACTGATCATTCACGCGTTCAGTCTCACCGGTTGCGACTTCGAATTGTGAGAACAGGCATATCGATAAAAGCCTCTACCCGCGATAAGAATAGCTAATCGCCCTGCCCCGCTCGCCCAGTGTCTATAAACGGCCAGAAGCTGCCGCAGACTCATTCGGATGGCTGGCCTATAGCAGTCATTCGCAGAGGGAAACGTAGGAGCGCGGCGACTATCGTTTATAGCGCCTGAGCCAAGCGGCCGCTGTCGCGAGGAGCGTCAGGACCGCAACCTGGCGCGGTGCCGACAACCGATGATCAATCCTCGGTGAACGAGTCGTACGACGTCGGGTTCGACCAGTGCGAAACGTATAGCGGACAGATATCGCCTCTAAGATGGGTTAACGCAGCGGTCCGTGCAGCCGAGATTGCGGCATAGGAATCATCGGTGCGGTTGTAGCGAGGCCAAGGCGGAAGATTGGGTCCATTGGGGTCACCCGTGCGCGCGAAGTTGGTCCAGTAACTTTGCATCTGGTCCAATAGGGCCAGTTCGGCTGACGACATCGGCTGCTTCAGCGGCCACTCCGGCCCCCAATTGCCGAATATGTAGACCAGTTCATGCGAATGGCCTGTGACCAATTCACCCGACCGGGGCTGTTCGAACTGGTATATCCAAGCTGCATGGGCTACTCGGGCGGAGAGAATCGATGGACAGCGAAAACTGAGGTCATCGGCGAGTTGGGTGCCCGCATTTCCCAAGAGCGGATCCGCTACGCGTGCAGCGCCGTTTGGAAAAAAATAAGAAATAGCTTGCTCAGCTTTGTCCCCAAAGGATTCCGTGATGCGCTGGCGCAGCGACTCGACCGGCTCGTCCACTGGGAATTCTTGCGAATTGCTGCCGGCGATGACGTCGACTTCCTTCCCGGCTCCTTCCAGCAACGCCTTTCCCGGCTGCTTGCGAAAGACGCGGCCGTCTACGATAGGACCGACTGCATGCTCATGCGGCGCCTGTGCTTTGAACGCCTGCCAGCGCTGCAGCAGTTCCTTCGCCGGAAGCTTACGCAACTGGGCGATGGCCCCGAATTGCGAACCGACCAGCTCGGCTCGCGCGCGGGTGACGGATATGGTCCCGGCACCGAATGCGCTGCCGCTTTGGAGTATGACCCGATGAAAAAGATCGTGCGCGCCGCTGGAAGTTATCAGCCAAGATGCAGCGATCGCGCCTGCCGATTGACCGAAAACGGTGACGTTGGAGGGATCACCGCCGAATCTTCCAATGTTGTCTTGCACCCATCGCAGCGCAGCGATCTGATCCGTCAATCCATAGTTTCCGTTCGAACCATCGACGGTCTCCCGCGCCAACTCCGGATGCGCCAGAAAACCCAATACGCCGACGCGGTAGTTGATGGTCACTACCACGACGCCATGGCGCATCAGCTTTGTGCCGTCCGAAAAATTGTTACCGCCCGAGCCGCCGGCGAATCCTCCGCCATGGAGCCATACCATGACCGGCAAACCTGTCTCGCCGGCATGCTGGTCGATGCGCGGTGTCCAAATATTCAGCGACAAGCAGTCTTCGGAAGCGCGTTCCGCGTCCACGTTGTTCCACCCCATAGGGTCCTGTGGGCATGACGGTCCGAACCGGGAGGCGTCCCGAACACCCTTCCAGGAAGGCGCAGCAGCAGGCGCACGCCATCGGTTAGGTCCCACCGGGGGTGCCGCGTAGGGCAGGTTCTTGAACACAAGACCGCCGTCGACCAAGTATCCCGAAACTTGGCCCTGCTTAGTCCTCACCTCTAGTCGAGCCGGTTTACTACTGGGTGTTAGGGATTCCGATAACGCTGGCTGCCACGCCATCATCAGGAGGCCGGTGAGGGCGACGAGCCAGGTTGTCTTCATGAGTTGGTACCCTTTGCCGCAGGCAGAAAATATTGCTACAGGAGCATTTACTTAGCTGCCACAGAATTGAATTCACACACGCAAAATTCGCACGCGTTAAGGCAATGCTGCGCCCGTAGCCGCCAAATGCCGATATTCGTCGTCAGCACCGGATATGAACTTTCCAATAGGCTAATACTGGTACACCGTCACGGGCATTATGCTGTTGTCGGCCAGAAGCGTACTTATAGAGATTCGAACTGCTTGTCCTCAAGCAGCCGCTCGCGGATCCGCTGCTGGCCCAACGTTTGAAAAGCACCGCGAGACTGCCTACTCTTTACAGCGCGATGTCGTAGACCACGACGCGCTCCCAGAGCGACTGGCAAGTGGAGACGAACCTTGCGTGTTGCTCGCACTTGGTTTGATAGAACTCGTGGTCCTCCAGGGATTTGAAGTGCAACGAGGTTGCGAAGTCGAACGAATGATCTACGACGGAGCGATGTTCCGTCTGCGCAGGAGTGCCGACGAACCCGCTTTGGAGATACGGAATCGTGGCTAGGCAACGCACTTCCGTGGCGAATTCGTTCCGTTCAGACGGACTGAGATCTTTGCGTAGCCAAAACAGCGCACTATGGATAAGCATTGCAGCGAGTTCTCTTTGATGACAAGACGAGCGTTAGGCGTCACCCGCTCAGCGACGAACGCGATAGCGGATATGTGTGGCATCCGGCGTATCGATCACCCGAACAATCTCCAATTCGACGCGCGACGGCAACACCTCGAACAGTCGGCGGCCACCACCGAACAGCACCGGGATCTGATGGACCTGCAACTCGTCCAGCACACCAGCCTCGAGCGCCCGTTGCGCTGTGTATGCGCCAAGCATCAGTACATTGCGATCCCCGGCGGCGGCCTTGGCCTGCGCCATAGCGCTCTCAATCCCGTCGAGCACGTACTTCACCAGCGGATAGTTCGCCACCGAGGGGCCCGGCGGTCGGTGGCTTGGCACGATGATTGGGACGCCGTGATTATCGCCGCCCCAGTGATCGATCTGCTCCACAGTACGCCGCCCCGCCAGAATTGCGCCCGGTGAGTTCCATTCGTCCCATAATTGTCCGACCGCCCCGGATGGCCGGGAGAAGTCTCCATACCATTCGTGCAACCGGTCGAAGCCGTCGCCACCGGGGTTGTTTGGTTCGTCGTTGGGGCCAGCGATGTACCCGTCGAGCGACATGGACATGAATAGCACCGATACCGACATCTGAGTCTCCTACGGTCTCGAAGAATGGTCAGACGGACGCGATGCCGCTTGTGACGCCCATTCATTTCATCAGGTAAAAAAATGTCGACTAGCCCTGTGCCTGACATCTTTCTAGTGCCGTCGCAATTCTCCTCTATCCGTGAAGCCATCGGCGCTATCGTTCGGCCCTCGACTATCATGGTGAGCCCCGGCATTTATAGCGAGGATCTGTATCTCGTCGGAATTCCTGGCGTGGTGATCAGCACAACTCGCTTTGGCCGACGCGGCGTCACGATTATCGGTGCAACCGCAGACACAGTCGTCCGCCTCGAGAACGCTTCGGTTTATCTTAGCGGAATTGAGATTCGCTCGAATGGTCGTGCGCGGGCGATTTCTGCCTTCGAATCATCCGTGGCTCTCCAAGAATGCGTCCTCGCAGGAAATCGGGTGGCCGATGACGACGCCGAACTGGGAGGCGCGGGGATGATGTGCATTCGGTCCTCAGTTCGTGTCCAGAAATCAATGATCGTCGGCAACAGTGTGCAAGGTTCCATGAGAAGCGCTCGTGGAGGCGGACTCCATCTGGTCGATTGCAAGGTTGAGATTGCCGGCAGCTCAATTCAAGCGAATGTCGTCTGTGGTGCCGAGGAAGCGAGAGGGGGAGGCCTTTATTGTGAAGGCAGTCAAGTGCGAATGTGGCGAAGCCGGGTCACGGAGAATGCGTTGTACAGTGTAAAAAGTGAAGGGGCAGGCATCTACTTCAAAGACTCCTCGGCGCAAGTCGGTGGAAGTGTAATTTCGGGCAACGGGATGGCTGATGGGAGAGGCGGCGGCATCTTTGTGCGGGGGCAATGCGATCGGGTAAAAGTCCACAACAATACGGCGGTTCGGCAGAACCACCCGGACGATTTCATAAGTGAATAACAGGCTAAGCGCAGAAAGCGCCGCCTAACAAGCGAAGTGCGCTTCTTGTGGTTGCAGGTGAGGCCGTTCGCAGCCTCCGCTGAACGCGAGCGTTAAGCCCAATAGCGGACGGCTGCGACCGGCGGGTTTGGGTCGAGACCTACCCTTCCCTACCCGCGATAAGCCTCCCTAATCGCGCTCGACTAGCACTTCTAACGATTGCGATGACCTACGGTAACCCCCCGTTCTTAACTGACATCAGAAGTGGAGCTAAGCGGCGAGTGTCCGTTTCTGTACTGGCGATACCGACGAGTGCCATGTTCGGGCGCTCGTGATTGTATGTCCAGAGCCAGCGAGTGGCCTTGCCCTGCACTCGCTCGGTCGAGTCGAACAGGGTTTGTGCCAGCCAGGATGGCCGCCGATTTCCCGCATGAACGTCCTTCTAGTGAAAATGGGAGTGCGAATGGCTGCCCATGCCATCATGACGGTGCTCGTGTACATGCTCCGTCTGGCTTTGTTCACCATAGCGCTTTTCGACCCCGGCGAATTTCCAGACCAATATAGAGATTGCCCAAGCGGACAAGAACAGGCCAACGATTACGTATCCGAGCGCGCCGAAATCGAACTGGCGGATCATGTTGAAGATTGGGCCCTGCAGGTCGAAAATGCCGGCCAGGACCTGCATGAGCTCCAGAGTGCCGATCACGAGGGCCACCGCAATCGAAAGACCAGTCGTCGTCAGGTTGTAGAAGATTTTCCGCAACGGATTGACGAAGGCCCAGTTGTACGCTTTCACCATGAGCACTCCGTCGGTCGTGTCCATCGCGGACATGCCTGCGGCGAACAGAACGGGCAGAGACAGAACCGCCGGGACCGGTAAATCGGCAGTCGAGGCAATCGCGGTCATCGCAAGCAGTCCGATTTCCGAAGCGGTATCGAAACCCAGGCCGAACAACAGCCCCAGCGGATACATTTGCCAGCTGTGCTCGATCAGTTTCTGCAGGCGGCCGCCGAACAGGCGGTTTAGCAGGCCACGCCGATGCAGCAATTCTTCCAGATGGGCGTGCGTATGCTTCCCGTTGCGCGCCGCGCGCCAGACCTTGAGGATGTCGAGCAGCACGAACAGATTGAGCAGGCCGATGAACCAGAGGAACAGCCCAGATATGCTTGCGCCAATCACGCCACCGACGGCCTTGAGTTCGGGCAACTCCTGCTTGATCCAGGTGGCAGCGAAAATCGTCGCGACTGCAAGGCTGACCACGATGGTCGAATGGCCGAGCGAAAAGAAGAAACCCACGCCGAGCGGTTGCTTGCCCTTCTGCACCAGGTAGCGCACGGTGTCGTCGACCGCGGCGATATGGTCGGCATCGAAAGCATGGCGCAGGCCGAGCATGTAGGCTGCGAAACCCAAACCTGCCAGTGCCGTGTATTGCGGAGAAAAATGCAGGTAGGCGCCCCAGCCGACAACGTGCAGCAGAGCGATGAAGCCGTACAGACCCGCCAGCGTCGTCCATTCCCGGCCGCTGAAATGCAGCGCCCCGGACGGTTCGGCGAAATTGATGCGGCCTTTGGATGAGACGGCAGGCGACAACACGTTCTCGTGCATCGTTCGCGGTTCGGAATCGGAAATGTTCATTCTCCTGCAAGCCGGTCAGTAGGTCAGGTGTAGGGTCAGGCGAATCTCGCGCGGTTCGCCAGGATGCACCGTGATGCCGTCGGGAACGACGCGGCTCGTCGGCATCACACGATAGTCCTGCTCGTAGGCGATGTCGTAGAATCTGCGATCGAACAAATTGAGCACATCCAGCGAGAGTCCGGCGAGACTGTTCAACTGGTATTGCACGCGCAGGTTGGTGACGATTGCCGGTGGCGCGCGCAGCTCGGCGTCCTGGCTCAGCGGGTAGCCACCGATGTAACGCCACTTCACGTCTGCGGCCCACGGACCACCGTGCACGTTGAACCCGACCGAAGCGACGCGGCTGACTGCATTCGGAATATGGTTACCAACATTGTCGTTGGCGTTCATCTGCGCGTAGCGGGCATGCGTCCAGGCAAAATCAGCGTCGATCATAAGCCAGTCGTTCAGCGTGTAATGATTGTTCCATTCCACGCCGTAGCGCCTGCTCGCGCCATTGATCTCGGTGCCATTGGAATCGGCCGCGTAGACAAGCTCGCTCGCGCTGTCCAGGCTCCATAGCGCCAGCGAGCTCTGCAGGCCCGGCAGGACTTCGCTGCGCAGTCCCAGCTCCTTGCCAAAGCTGCCGACCAAGGCTGGCGCGCGTTCGACCGGTTCTCCGCTGGCCGCGTCGTATCGGTAGATCACGCCGCGCGCGTCGTTGCTGTGGAAGCCGTTGCCAATGTTGATGAAGAATTCGGTCCTACCCCATGGGCCGAAGATCAACGCAAGCTTGGGCGAGACACGCTGATCGGACGCCGAACCGCTGTTCGGCGCGTATGCCTTCGAGGTCAGGTCGAGCCAGATGCCGTCCGCGCGGAGGCCGGCCAAGCTGCGGAACCAGTCCGCCCAAGCCGTGCGGTTCTCGACATAAAGCGCGCCTTCGGTTTCGTCGACGAGATTATCGGTGACCGTCTTATACGCTACGCGGCCGCTGCTGTTGAACAGGCCGACGTGAATATCGTCATGGCGCAGCTGCGCGCCAACTTCGGTGGTCGACTCGCGGCCGAACAGCGTATGTGTCCAGCCTTGGGCAACCTTACCACCGAAGATGTTGCGCGCATCGCGCTGGTTGAACTGGTCGCCGAGCACCGGATTGACTTCGAAGAAGGTGAAGTTCGACCACAGTTGCACCCGGTAGTGCTCAAAGTAGCCCGAAGTCTTGAAATATCCGCCAATGTCGCCGGCATGCCATTCGCCGGAAAGAATCTGCCGCGCTGTGCGCCCGCCATCGGTCGGGTCCATCGCGCAGAACCGGCACAACTCGCCCGATTCGATCAGATCCAGCGGCACCTGATCGGTGGACCGCCAGTGCGCGTCGTAGACCTGTACGCCGATCGACCAGCCCTGCGCCGTATCGCCACCGCTCGCGCGCATCAGGCCGTTGATCTTGCGCATGTCCTCAGGCAGCTTCCACGGGCCGTTGTCAGTCATCAGTTCGAGCGCACCGAGCAAATGAGTGGCGCCGGGCGATGTGTCGAGCGGTTGCGAGTCAGCGACAAGCAGACGGCGATAGCCGTCTTCGCCGACGGCTACGTCGAACAGGCTTCTGTCGAGCGTGTTGCGGTAGTGGATGTCAGCCGAACCTGCGGAAGAGAAATCCCCATTCTGGGCGAAGTATGGCCCCTTGCGGTATTCGATGCGGTCGACCAACTCCGGAATCAGAAAATTGTTGTCGCTGTAGCCCTGGCCGTGGCCGTTGGTCGGCATGTTGACCGGCACGCCGTCGACGCTCGTGGTGAAATCGGTGCCGTGGTCGAGATTGTAGCCACGCAGGAAATACTGGTTGGCCTTGCCGTCGCCGGAATGCTGCGTCACCACCAGGCCCGGTATGGCTTCGAGCACTTCGCCGGGGCGCAGGATCGGCGTGTCCTGCAGCAGACCGCCGAGGATCACGCCCTGCGAGGCCGCATTGGAGGTGCCGATCGCGTTGTCGTAGTGGCCGGTCACCACGACCGGCTGCAACGTATTGTCCGCGCTTGGTCCGGCATCGGCGTAGGCGGAATCCGGCGCGGCAGCCTCTGCGGCGTCGCACGTGCTGAGCCGCAGAAAAAGACTTGCTGAAACTCCCGCAACGCTTCTCATCGATTGCCCCGTCGGATTCATGGACCGACGGAAAGCTACGCAGCGTTTTGGGCAGAATCAACATGCCTTGCAGTAATGACTAGGCGCTTGACAGTGGATCTGCTTCTTCTTCAAAGAACTGCAAACCATGTATTCAGAAATCCGCGTATTGCGGCGACGATCAAGAATCCTCGCCCAACGCGATGCGCAAAATGCCGCGTTCGGCGTCCGGCCGAAGCTGTACGGGCCGCTTTTCTTCGGAATCCTCCAAGCCCTGCGCTCGGAAAAATTCCTGGGCCTCGATCACTCGATCACCAGCGGCATTGCGCAACTTGACCTGCAAGCCACCCGCTCCGGCGCGCAGCGGGAGCAGCAGCCAGTCGCCGTCACGCGCGAGCAAACCGACGCTGACGCAATCACGAAGATGGCGCTCGTAAGCCACGTTGGAGAGATGAAGCCGGCCGTTATGCAGCCAAGCCTCGGGCTGACCGTGTCCAACTTTCGTCTCGACCAAAGACTGAATTTCCGCTACCACTCTGGCCACTCCCCGCTCAACGGGCGTGGTGAGTCTCTCGCCGAATTCCAACGATTGGGCTTCGATCAAAAATACTTCCGTGTTACGTACAAACTCGTCGCCAAACATACGGCTGCCCGCATACATGGCATGATCCCAGCGCAGACCATGCAGGCTGAAGCCATGGTTCGCCGGCGTCTGCGCTTCCGAACCGGGAAGGCGGAAAACCGCACCGGGTTCGCTGTCGCTGCGGCAAGCATCGACGATGACCGTATGCCCCGCGCCCTTCACTTGGTACATCACTTCCACGCCCGAAGTGCCTGCATCGAACAGGCGTACCGCGACGTTGCGTCCGTCAATGTACGTGCGCAAACGCCTGATCACTTCAATACCGGCACCGTCGTCGCTGCGTACCGGATTGCCGCAGCCAATTATCGTCAACATGTCGTCACAAGCATTTCATCCGTCGGGACTTGGCAGAACCACGGTAGCGATCAAATCCTCCACAGAATGCAGGACCATTCCGGTTCCACGCCAAGCTTGAGTTCGGGCAAGGCACAATAACGCCGGTGTGCTTCGTAGTACATGCACGTTTTGCAATCCTGTTCGATGTCCGGTGCTTCCTCGTGAACGTACGGCGTCAATGTGAAACCTGAGATGCGTATCTTTCCTTCAAGATCGTCGGATCGCAAGGCCTGCAGTTTCTGCACGACGCCCTGAATCTGTCCATGGGTATACGCTCGATCGTGCCAGTCCGTATTCAGCCCGTCGGCAAGCATTTTCTGAATCCGGCTGCGATCGAGTTCGAGTGGATCGTTCATGCGCTGTCCCCTTCGCGATAAACCGGAGAAAGCCGTGCGAAAAGACCCGCTGCTTTCTCAAATGCGCCAGAGCCGGCACCACCAGTCTGCTTCGACCGGTACGGCCAGTTCCGGCAGATCACACCATTTGCGATGGACGAGGTAGTACATGCATTCCTGGCAGCGCATGCGGTCCGGCCCGTAGGGCTTGTCGGTGAATCCGGACAGCACGAGTTTCCCCTCGAGATCGTCCGGCGCGAGCTCGCTCAACTCGTCGAGCAGACGCGAGAACTCACGATCCGTTTCGGGAAAGGGTTCGGTTTGGGTCTTGAGTCCGCTGGCGAGCAACTTGCCGATACGTTCGCGAAGCTGGTCATCGTTCTGTTTCGACATTAGATTTTGAGCACTCGCAAATGTCCCCGGGGAGCGCCATGCTCTCGACGCCCTCCAATCTTAAGGTCGGCCGATTTTTCTCCATGAGACAGGACACATGGACCAGTGGTCCATGTGCGACCTGCTCAAGTCGGAGGAAGGATCAACCGATGCGGAAACGCGCCAGTTCTTTGCCCGTCTTACCGTCATGTGCATGGACCGTACAGACAAGGCAGGAATCGAACGAGCGCGCGACGTGACCTACCTCGACCGGATCCGTTGGGTCATGGATCGGAGCCCCAATAAGCGCTTCCTCGATCGGCCCGCGAGTTCCCTTCGCGTCGCGCGGTCCGACATTCCACGTCGTCGGCGCGATGATCTGATAATTCTTGATCTTGCCGTCCTTCACGTCGATCCAGTGGCAAAGCGCGCCGCGGATCGCCTCCGTCGCCCCCCAACCACGGCCGTCCTTCTCCCGAGGCTTGATATACCACGGATCGTTGAGACGGAATTCCTTCAAACAGCGCTCGGCCTGACGATACAATTTGATGGTTTCGTGCATGCGTCCGAGCTGTCGCAGATGCAGGCTCGCACCGCCCATCTTCTTGAACATATCGAGAATGAACGGATCGTAGTGCTGCCACGATTCGCCGTGCTTGCCTCCGGCGATCAACTGCCGTGCGAACGGACCGGCCTCAAGGCGGCCGACCTGGTCGTGGCTGACTGCGGTCGCCCAGGAATATGCCCCACCGAAGTCGATCGCATTCTTCTGCGTCGCCCGCGTGGTGCGATCGAACGGATGCACATCGGCGTTGCCTTCGTCGTACCACGAATGCATGGTGTTCTCACGCGCGTGGTCCTGCGACATCAGCGCATGCGTGTCCGTCTTGCTGTCGTATACGCCGCTCTTCATGATCAGCGCGGCGTTGCGTCCCTCGATCGTCGGCTTCTGGTACTTGTCTTCGTGCGGCAAGTAACCCCAGGAGACGTAACGCCCCGTGCCGGCGCCATACTTGTCGAGGCCGATGTCGAGGCCCATGCGCCAGTACAGACCGAGGTCGGAATTGGCATGTTCCGGACGCTCATCCAGCCATTTCATGAAATCATCGTACGAACGGATTTCCTCGTAGCGTTCGAGAGAGCAGCCGAGCCAACACGGTTCGAGCCAGTTCTTGCGAAAGTATTCGAGCAACGACCAGGCGCGCGTGATATCCGTGAGCGTAGGCGCACACATGACCCCACCCGGCACCATGTAGCTCGAGTGCGGCCACTGACCGCCGAGCAGCGCGTAAATTTCAACCGGTTTGCCGGAGATCGTCACGCCAAGCTCGTAGGACGTCCCGGTGAACGGCGCGAAACGCTTCACTGCTTCTTCGTAGTACTTACTCTTGCGATAGTTCTTGTTGGTCAGATCAATCGCATACAGGCCATAGAAATAGCGCGGCTGGCTCTGGAGGCTCTCGACCAGCTGACCGAGATTGCGCGCCAGAATCGCGTTGCGCGGCACGTCGGTCTGCCACGCTGTATCGAGTGCCCATGCAGCGCAGGTCAGGTGTGAGGCGCCGCATATACCGCAGGCGCGCGGTGTGACGACGAGGCCTGCCTGCGGATCCTTGTCACGCAGAATGATTTCGAAGCCGCGAAATAGCTCGGCTTGCGTCCACGCGTTGGTGACGACGCCGTTCTGGATTTCGACGCGAACGTCGAGATCGCCTTCGACGCGGCCAACCGGAGAAATATCGAGGGTCTGGACTTGTGCGGACATGTTTGTTTTTCCTCTTCAGACCACGAAAATGTCTTCTTCGGCCCACTTCGGCGCAGCGTTCTTCGCGGCCGCAGTGAGTGCGATGTAGCCCTTCTTGTCGACCCCGACCGGCATGTCCTTGGGAATGCCCATGACCGTCTGCGTCTTGAACACCGTTCCGGGCGCCAGATCGAAAAACGGAAACTCGGGTTCCGTGCAGCCCATGCACGGCATGCCAGCACGCGTCTTCGAAGATTGGCGATTCCACAAGATGCGGTTGCACGGCGAGTGTGTCATCGGCCCGCGGCAACCCAGGTCGTAGAAAAGGCAGCCTTTGCGCTGACCGAATTCGGTCGCCGAGACTTTGTACGCGAAGTGCATGTTGCGCGTGCAACCGGTTTGCGTGAACGACTGGAAGAACGTCTTCGGCCGCTGAAATTCATCCAGCGTGATGTCGCCCGTGCGGCCCGTAGCCACCGCGACGACGACTTGCGTGATCCAGTCGGGATGCGCCGGACAACCGGGAACGTTGATGACCGGCAGGCCAGCTTTGGATCGGAAGCCCGCGCCGAGAAAGCCGCCATGCTCGCGCTTGAGGAATTGCAAGCCTTGCGATTCGGAAGGGTTCGGTGCCGTCGCGGGAATGCCGCCCCACGTGGCGCAGTCGCCGATCGCGACGACGAAGGTGGCGGCATTGGAAAGATCGCGCACCCAGTCCTTCATCGGACGGCCGGCAAAACGGTTCCACTCGCCCGTTCCGTTCGGCGCGTTCACGACCGTGCCTTCAAAGACGAAGATATCGAGCGGAACCGCTCCCGAAACGAGGTCCCTGAGCAGTTTGCGCAGGTTGTCGCCGAGTTCCATGCCAAGCGACGGATGCCACAGCACGTTGATTCCGAAATCGGTCACCAAGTCGCATGCGCTCGGTTCTTCGGCATTGAGAAACGACATCGTATTGCCGGAACAGGCGCCGCCTTGCAACCACAGCAGATTAGCCATGCCTCCCTCCCATTAATAAGCGAACATTTTCGATAACGAAACAGGACGACCATCACGTCCGAGCAATCGCCCCGACGCGGTATCAAATGCACCGACCGTGCCAAATGACGGCCGATTTCGGGGAAATAAAAAACATAGCTATATCAGATGCCTGAAAGGCAACAAGCGCACGGCGCAAGCGCAGTCGCATGCGCCGAATGATGAGCGCCAGCCAACTTGATTTCCACAAACCGGACTCTGAAAACTTGGTTTACAGTTTTGAAAAAGAGAGGATTTTCGATTTCGGAAATTGTGATTGACTAATAAAGCCCACACAAAAATTCTATTTTAATTCGACCGATTTTTCGGAGAAATTTTTCCTTCGCAGTTTATTTTTAGCGAGAACTATGCCGCAGATTGCGAGTGTGCGATATGCGATGGTGCGCGGCGCCGCGAGCATTCGATGAAAGTTCGCGTTGCGGTCTGTTTGCATTCCAACAAGAAATTCAATCAGACAAGGGGAAATTCTCGATGAACACCTCAGTGCTCGGCGGTCGGCAGGCATCCAACGACCCGATCCAGGAACTCCAGCAGATTCTTTCGCGCGGTCAGAGCCAGTCGCGTGCTGCGTTGATCGACATCACGACGTCGAAAGTCGCCGCGCTCGGAAGAGGCGCGGCGCTGTTGCCGGCGCCCTTGATCGCCGCGTTCGCGCGCCTGATCTTCGCCCCGCAATACAGCATCCCTTCAGCACTCGGCGGAGTTCGCGAAACCATAGCGCAGATGGGCGGCGTGAGAATGGTCGCGGTGCTGATGCGCGATCAGGATTTGTTTTTGGCTCTGATGCCCGACTCCTCGCGCGCGATCAGCCTGGTGATCAAGCATCACAACACCAGCTCGACTTCTTCTGATGTCGTGCTGAGAGGTCGCGCGATTCGCGCGAAGATCGATCCGTCCGCGAAAGTTCACGTCACGGCCGAAGTGGAAAAGCAGACCGAACACAGCTATTCGATCTGGAATTCGTTGATCAGGGGGCTGATTTCGCGTTTCAGCTGGTCCCAACCCGGAGCATCGGTGCCTACGAGTCTGTTGCCAGACGTACTTTCCGCGGACGAATACGTTTTAGCGGGAGATTTGTTCGAGCTGAAGAAAGGCCAATGCCTGAGCAAATATAGGGCGCCGCATTCGTCGTTGCTGGAAGGTGACGAGCAGGCGACGATCACTGCGCTTCGCGAGTTGTTCGCTGGCAATCTCGACCTGCGCCGCGCGCTGGCTCCGATGGGATTTACGGTAAACGAGTTCGGTAAGGTGCAGGTGCAGATTGGTGGTCTTGATTTCTACTGGCTACGCACTCCCTATTTCCCCGCTTTGTACTTGCCGTTCGATCCCAATCAGGTATTGCTGCTGTACAAGGAACCACGCCCATACCCAGCACTAGACTGGGTTGCGCTCGACCACGCTGGTCTCAACCTGCTGCGCATGCGCATCGGCAATTTGCTCGCACGCGGCCTGCGCACGACCGTCGAACCGTTCCCGGAAACGCAAATTGAGTTCCAGGCGATTCTTGACGAGCTGCGTGCGCTCGATCCCAGCGACTTGGTCGGACGGCTCGATATCGGCGGCTTCGTAACGCGTCCGATGGATATCGGAGGTGTGCGGCAACGCTGCCAGGAATGCATCTACTACCTGCCAAACCGGCAATGGTGCGATCTGCCGGAGCTGCCGGTGCCGGTCAAACCCGAATGGTGGTGCCGTCTGTGGAAAGTCTGAGAACACCACGAACAAATGCATGCCGTCCGGCATTCCGGGCGGCACGCGAAAGCCTGCCTATCTAGAATCGGTAGCCCACCGCTACGCCGTAAACAAACGGATCAATGTCCACGCTGCCGACTTTTGTGCCGTTGACCTTTACGTCCGTCCCAATCTTTATCCAACGTGCGTCGACGGTAAACAGCCAGCGTGGACTCAGCTGAAAGTCGATGCCGACGTGCGCTGCCGGCCCGAGCGAATCGCCGAGGCTCAAGCGCGTTCCTGCGAGAGGCCCGGTGGGGTGCTCGCTAAAAAACAACGTGTAGTTGAGGCCAAGGCCAACGAACGGCGAGACCTTGCCGCTCGAGTTGAAGTGATATTGCACGCTGACTGTAGGCGGGAGCTGCTTGGTTGTACCCGCGCGGGCGCCGTTGAGATTGATATCGTGTTCGAATGGAATGGCTGCTAGCACGTCGATGCCCCATTCGTGCGTCAGCATGTACTCGAGCGCGATGGTGGGCTTCGTATCCGATCCGACGTCGGCTTTCAGCGCGCCACTGGCCAATGTGCCATTGTTTGATTTCGGGTCCACGGTGTGCACGCCGACGCGCAGAACCCATGGATCGACATCTTCGGCGTAGGCGCGGATGGCGGTGCAGGAAAGAACTGTCACGGCGACGAGAATCGTCAAAGCTTTCATGTAGTCTCTCTCAGAGATTGATGCGGCCGCAGGCCGCTTGCAATGCGCTCTCAGGACGGATTACCCCTCTGTCCTCCCGCACTGGATGTGGAGATTCCTCACACGTTCGGACCTGCAAGCATTAGACATGCCAATGCTGCGCCGCGAAATCAGAGGTTTGTTTATGCCCCGAGATGGGCTCTACATGAGCTTCGAGTACTTTGCTGCGATTGCACTATGGTGCAACGACAAAGTGATAAGCGACTATCCGAGCGGATCGAAGCGCAAACTTGCTACCCAGTGCCGGTAAGCGTGCGCTACCCGTTCCTGTTGCCGCATGCGGGGCATTGCACTTCCAGCAACAATCCGTACCAGATGCCTTGGCAGCGGCTGCACCAGTGGCCGTTGAGCACCTCGGGCGGTGTGCCTAGTTGTCGCGCTAGCGCGCCAATGCCGAGCTCCCGCATGCCACCGAGTGTCGTCGGTGGAGTGACGCGCGAGTATGGAAAAGGCGAGACGGATGGCGGCTCGCTCACACGTCGGCGCTCTCTTCGCCGCCGGCCCGGCGAATGTCGTAACGGCGTATCTTGTTGGCAAGTCCAACCCGGGACAGGCCGAGTTCACGCGCCGCTTTGCTGTGATTCCAATGGCATCGGTCGAGCGTGTCGCGCACCAGTTGGAGCTCCAGCGATTCGACCTTTTCTTTGAGGCTCTTGCCGGCCAGTTCCGTAATGCCGCTGCACCGGCGTGCTTGGGGTAGTGTAGAGAGGCGCGCGATTTCGGGCGACAGGTGATTGACGGTGATAAACTCACCTTCTTCGGCGACCGCCAGCATGCGCCGGACTTCGTTCTCCAGTTCGCGCACATTGCCAGGGAACGCATACGTCGAGAGTCTCGCCAGCGCCTCGGGAGTGATTCCCGCAACGCGCCGCGCCATTGCACCAGCGTATTTGTCTATCAGATGCTGCACGAGGGGTGGGATGTCCTCGCGGCGTTCCCGCAACGGTGGCATACGCAACTCGAAACCGCGCAGGCGGTAATACAGATCCTGGCGGAACTTGCCCTCCGCGACGAGCTGGCGCAGCGGGCGATTGCTCGCCGCGATGATGCGCACATTGCTGCGCCGCGTCTGGTCTGAACCGAGCGCGCGCACGTCGCCTTCCTGCAGGAAGCGCAGCAGCGCCACCTGCATGCTCGGCGAGATTTCGGAAATCTCATCGAGGAACACTGTGCCGCCGTCCGCGGCGACGAACAGACCAAGACGATCGGTAGTGGCGCCCGTGAACGCGCCGCGTCGATGACCGAACAGTTCGGACTGCAGCAGATCATCGCTGATCGAGCCACAGTTTTCGGCCATGAACAACAGCTTGTGGCGCTGGCTGAACAAATGGATCGCGCGCGCCATCAGCTCCTTGCCAGTTCCCGTTTCGCCTTCAATAAGTACCGGCAATTCCGTAAACGCGGCCTTTCTGGCCAAATTACACACCTCTGCCATTGCCGTGCTCGCGAACACGAGCCGATCGAACGCGTATACCTCCTGCAACGCGGTTCGCATCGAGTCGTTCTGGCGGTTCACGACGCTGTCGGCGAACTTGAGCTCGCGCGAGAGATAGCGATGGATGCGCGCCAGTTCGCGCGATTCCAGCGCGCGCCGCACGAGCAGATGCACCTGCTCGCTCTGCCACGGCGCGATGACGACCTGGTACACGGCGGCATCGTTGATCGCATGCTGCACGACTAGCGTGTCGGCATTGTCGAGCACAAGCACGCGGATCGTACTCGGATGATGCACGCGCAGCTCGCGCAGGAAATCGACGCCGCGTCCGTCTACGAGCACTTGTTCGGCGATGACCACGTCGGCACCATTGCCGTCCATCGCCGCGACCGCTTCCCGCGCACGATCATGCATCGCGACTCGATATTCCTTGGACAACCTGCGGCGCAATGGCGCATCCGCAGTCAGGCGGGAACCTACGAGCGCGATTTGCCACTCGCGCGCAGACTCGGTCTGCGCCTCAACAGCATGCAGAAAAGGAATCGTCGATACGGGATTCGCTGCCATGCTCTATCCCCGCAACAGGCGGGACATGGCATGCGACGAAGCTAGGAATCGCGGACTCATGACACCACCTTCTGCCGATGACCGACCCGCATATTGTGCAACCAAGCATACCAGTCCGCGAGACCCTCACCCGAGGTTGACGACACGCGCAGGCAGCGCAGCTCTGGATTGATCGCGCACGCGTTCGCTTCCGCGCGATCGGCGTCGAACGTTAAATGAGGCAGCAGATCGGTTTTCGTCAAAAGCATCAACTGCGCGGAACGGAACATGTGCGGATACTTGAGCGGCTTGTCTTCACCTTCAGTGACTGACAGTACGACCACCCGCGCCGCCTCGCCCAAGTCAAACAGTGCGGGACAGACGAGATTGCCCACGTTTTCAATGAACAGCAGGCTGTCGGCCGGCGGAGAAAGCGCGCGCAGAGCGCGGTCGAGCATGTCGGCCTCAAGGTGGCAGCCCGCCCCAGTATTGATCTGCAACGCACGGGCGCCCGTCGCGCGGATACGCTCGGCATCGGCACTGGTCTCCTGGTCGCCCTCCACCACTGTCATCGGAATATCCGCCCGCAGGTCGGTCAGTGTGCGCACGAGCAGACTGGTCTTGCCGGCGCCTGGGCTCGACATCATGTTCAGCGCTAGCACGCCGCGCCTGATAAGCCACGCGCGATTGTGTTCGGCGATTCGCTGGTTCTTGTCCAGAATCGCCGTTTCGAGCTCAACGATATCTCCCAACGGCTCTTCGTAAGGCACGAACGAAACAGGCGCAGGTTCGTGGACGTGAGCGAGCGCATGCAATCCGTGAAAATGGTCGTGATCGAGGGGCGGCGAGTTGTGACTATGCACGATACGACTGCCGTCTGGCAGCACATGCACATGCTCCTGAGCGGTAGGATCACCGACGCCGTCGATGCGGACTTGCGCTCCGCTGCTGCAACCGCAGGTTACGCACATGGTTCCACCTCCATCGCCTTGATGTTGAGTTCATCGCCGCTGCGTCGGCGCAGTCGGGGCGAGCCGCATTGCGTGCATTCGCCCACAGGCTGGACCGACGCAACGTAACTTCCGCAGGCTTCGCATTGCATGCCGGCGGCAACCGCGAGTATGTCGAGCGTCGCACCCTCGAGTACCGTGCCTTTCGCCACAACATCGAAGCAAAAGCGCACCGCGTCTGGCATCACCGCCGAACGTTCGCCGATTTCGAGCCAGACGCGCCTCACGCGCTGTCCCTTCGCCTGCTCGCTGACGATGGCGACGAGATTGCGCGTGATACTTAGCTCGTGCATTTGGGCGGCCTCAGCAGATGCGTGGCAGTTGTTCGCCCTGAAGCAGGTCGACGACGCGCTCACCGCCGAAGCGGGAACGCAATGTGACCAGCCCCTTGCGCTGCGCGCCGACTTCGCCAATCACCACGGCGTCACGGCCGAGCGGGTGCTTGCGCATCGCCGCAAGCAACACCTCGCACTGCTCCGCCGGAACGATCACGGCAAGCTTGCCTTCGTTTGCGAGGTAAAGTGGATCGAGCCCAAGAATTTCGCAGGCGCCGCGCACGGCATCCGCGATCGGCAATGCGGCCTCGTTGAGATGCAGGCTGAAGCCGCCTTCCTCCGCGAACTCATTCGCGACCGTCGCAAGGCCGCCGCGCGTGCAGTCCCGCATCCAGCGCAGATCCGGCGCGGCGCCGAACATCGTTTCGATCAGCCCGTTCAGCGGCGCCGCGTCGCTGCGCACAGGAATCTGCAGCGCAAGATCGTTGCGCGCCGCCATCACCGCAATGCCGTGGTCGCCCAGCGTGCCGTTGACGACGAGCCTGTCCCCCGGCTGCACCTTCGCAGCGCCAGTGACGCGCGTGCTCGGGATCACTCCGATGCCGGCTGTGTTGATGAACAAACCGTCCGCCGCGCCGCGCTCGACGACTTTCGTATCGCCCGTGACGATGCTGACGCCTGCCTCCTGTGCAGCGTCGCGCATGCTTTCAAGCACATCGATCAGCGTGTCAATCGCCAGGCCTTCCTCGAGTATCAGCCCGCAGCTCAGCCACTGCGGCCGCGCCCCCCCGACAGCGAGATCGTTGACCGTACCGCAGACGGCAAGCCGGCCGATGTCCCCGCCGGGAAACTTCAGCGGCGAGACGACGTAACTGTCCGTGGTGAACGCAAGCACGCCGCCGGAAGCGAACGGTTGCAGCGAAATGCGCGCCTGATCCTCGAGCGGAGCGAGCAGTTGATTGGCGAACAGCGGCGCAATCACCTCGGTGATTAACTCGCGCATGGCGCGCCCACCCGCGCCATGTGCAAGCGTCACTCGGCCGCCGCGCCAGCGGGCAGGTACGGGCGATGGCAACGACGTCTTGAGCTGTGCGTTCATGCCGCGATCTCCGGATGCGCATGACGTGCGAATTGGTAATACGCCGCGCAAGCGCCCTCACTCGACACCATCAGCGCGCCGAGCGGCGTCTGCGGCGTGCAGGCGCGGCCAAATACCTTGCACTGATGCGGTTTGATGACGCCCTTCAGCACCTCGCCGCATTGGCATGACTTCGGATCGGCAATGCGCGCGTTCGGTATGGCGAACCGGCGTTCGGCGTCGTAGGCTGCATAGCGGTCGCGCACACGCACACCGGAATGATCGATCGAGCCCAGACCGCGCCACTCGAAGAACTCGCGCAGTTCGAATACGCGAGCGATGGCCTCGAGGGCGGTGCGATTACCATGTGGGTCGACCAGACGGGCGTATTGGTTTTCGATTCTCGCCTCGCCTGCCTCAAGCTGACGCAGCACCATCAGCAGACCGTGCAGGATGTCGACGGGCTCGAACCCGGTCACCACCAACGGGCGGCGATATTCGTGCGCGATGAACTCGAATGGTGCTGTTCCGGTCACCATGGCGACATGGCCCGGACCAAGGAAACCGCGGATGCTCATGCCGGGCGAATCGAGTATCGCCTTGATCGTCGGCACGATCGTGATGTGGTTGCAGAACAGCGAGAAATTGCCGATTCCGCGGCGTTCTGCCTCGAGTACGGTCAGCGCCGTCGACGGCATCGTCGTTTCGAAGCCGAGGCCGAAGAACACCACTTCTCGCTTCGGATTCTGCGCGGCCAGCGTCAAGGCATCCAGGGGCGAATAGACCATGCGTACGTCGGCGCCGTCGGCACGCGCCTGCAACAGGCTGCCCTGTGAGCCGGGCACCCGCATCGCATCGCCGAACGTCGTGAAGATCACTTCTGGCCGCCGCGCGATTGCGATGCAGTCGTCGACGCGACCCATCGGCAATACGCAAACGGGGCAACCCGGACCGTGGACGAATTCGAGCGCCGGAGGAACCAGGTCTTTCAGCGCGTAGCGGAAGATTGCATGCGTGTGGCCGCCACAGACTTCCATCACTTGAAGAGGATCGCGCTCGGTGGCCCCGAGCCGATCCACCGCCGCACCGATCTCACGCAACAGCACTTGCGCGGTCTGTGGATCGCGAAATTCGTCGACGAACTTCATACGGCACCTCCGGTGCCCGCGGGCCTGCGTGCATCGGCGAGCAGGCTGTGCACGAGATCCCAAAGAATGTGGTAGATCGCCACGTGCGTCTCTTGCACGCGGTGGATGCTGTCGCTCGGCACCGCTAGGCACAAGTCGATGTAGTCTGCACGAGCCATCTCGCCTCCGTCGCCGCCGGACAAGGCCAGCGTGCTCGCACCGAGCTTCTTCGCGACGCTCAGACCGCGCAGCACGTTGCGCGAATTGCCGCTGGTCGAGACGCCGATCGCGCAGTCGTCGGTGCGCACGAGGCCTAGCACTTGGCGTTCGTAAATCTGTTCGATGCCCACATCGTTGCCGACTGCCGTGATCATCGCCATGTCCTGCGCGAGATTCTGCGCCGATAGCGCGGGCCGGCCGGCCGTGACGGGATGCGAGAATTCCACAGCAATGTGGGCAGCATCGCAACTCGAGCCGCCATTGCCGAACGTGAATAGGCGCCCGCCGTGACGATAAGCGTCGGCGATGAGATGCGCGGCGCGCAGCACGTCCTCGCCATACTCCGAAAAGAAGCGCCGCTTCACGTCCGCGCTGTCGCGCGCTTTCTCGCGCAGTGACTCGAGCAAAGCGGCGTCGAGCGCTGCCGCGCCTGCACCGGGCTTGCTCGAGAGATGAGGATAGAGGCCGCCGAGAGATTCGTAGTTTGCGTTCATGGTGTCGCTCCCACCTGCATCGCGCGAACCTCGGCCTGAGCCTCACCGAGCGCGTGTAGCAGTTCCAGCGTCAGCGCCGCTTCGCGTTCGTCGATGCGGCTCATCGCAAAACCGACGTGCACGAGCACCCAGGCGCCGACGCAATCGGCCGCCGCCTCACCGTCGCGCATCACGCAGGCGATGTTGATTTCACGCTGCACGCCGAGCACGTCGACGGTGGCGAGTTTCGCATTTGCGTCGGTGACTCCAACGATCCGTCCCGGAATTCCTAGGCACATGTCGGCTGCTCCTCTTTCTGATGTCGTGCCAGTGCGACCAGCGCCTGGCCCCACGCGAGACCGCCGTCATTGACCGGCAATTGTTTCGGTAGCAGCGGACGCAACCCGGCTTCCGCAAGTCCGTCGATCACGCGCTCGGCCAGGATGCGGTTCTGGAATACGCCGCCGGACAAGGCAACGGTATCGAAGCCGAGTGATTCGGCGAGCTGACGCGCCATGCGCACAATGACCGAGGCGAAGCCACGATGAAAACGTGCGGCGATCAGCGCGGGATCGGTTCCGAGAATCAGATCGCCGAACAACGCCTGCCACATCGCCAATGGCTCGACATATGGCAAGCCCTTGCCGCGATCGAGTCGTGGGATCGTGAACGGATAGTCGAGCGCGGCGTCCTCGGCAAGATGCCGGCTCTCGATCATGCCTTCCATGCGTATCGCCGCCTCGCCTTCGTAAGCGACGCGCTCACGGCACACGCCTATGGCCGCGGCGACGGCATCGAACAGGCGGCCAGCGCTGCTTGCCGTCGGCGCGAGCCTGTCGTTCTTGAGCATCGAGTCAAGTGTTGCACGTGGCTTCGCCTGGAGAAAGCAGAACAGATCAAGCTCTTCGTAGTTCATCGCGAAACGCGCCCAGCCCATCTCCGCGACGATCTGCGCATAGGTGTTGCGCCAGGGTTCGCGCGAGGCGACATCGCCGCCAGGCATCGCCACGGGTTTCAGTGTCGCGACGCGATCGCACTGCGCGTAGTCGCAGTGCAGGAACTCGCCGCCCCAAAGGGTGCCATCGGCGCCGAGACCCAGACCATCGAATGCAATACCGAGGACTTTGCCGGCATCGAGCGGCCGGCTGTATTCCCCGAGACAAGCCGCGACATGCGCGTGGTGATGCGCGACCCGCACAAGGCGATCGCTGAAGCGCTGTTCGCCGATCCGAGTCGAGGCATAGCCGGAATGCAGATCACAGGCGACCAGATCGGGAGTGAAACGATAGTAGTCGAGGTAATCGGCCAGCGCCTTCTGATAGTCGGCGAAGCAGGATACGTCGTGAAGATCGCCGATATGTTGCGACAACACGCCCTGTCCGTCGCGCAGCAACGCGAAGGTATTCTTCAAATGGCCGCCGAGTGCCAGTACCTGCGGCTTCGGATCGAAACCCTTCGGAAGCGCCAATGGCGCGGGTGCCAATCCGCGCGCGCGCCGCATCACGCGGAATTCTCCGCGAATCACACGACCCACCGAATCATCAATGCGTCGCGCCACCGGACGATTGTGATCGAGCACATAGTCCGCACAGTGCGCGAGCCGTCCGCGCACCTGTTCCAACGTTATTGCTTGCGGTTCTTCGCTGAGATTGCCGCTGGTCAGTACGATCGGCGCACGCCGGCGCTTCATCAGCAGATGGTGCAGCGGCGTATTCGGCAACATGACGCCGAGTGTCGCCAGGCCCGGCGCGATACCTGCGGCTAGCGCGGGTGCATCGACGCAGCGGCGAAGGAGGACTATCGGCGCCGCGGCGCTGCGCAGCGCCTGCTCGGCCGCCGCGTCGACATCGCACCATGTCCGCGCCATGTCGAGATCGCGCGCCATCAATGCGAATGGTTTCGCCTCGCGCCGCTTGGCCGCGCGCAACCGCGTGACCGCGTCCTCGTTGCGCGCGTCGCACGCGAGCTGGTAGCCGCCGAGTCCTTTGATCAGAACGATCTCGCCTTTGTCGATCAAGCTCGTCGCTGCGTCGACATCATCAAGGAAGCTCAATGCATCCAACGCGAAGGCGCGACCGTCCAGGCGCACGAGCTGTGCGCGCGGTCCGCAGACGTGGCAGGCGGTGGCTTCCGCGTGAAAGCGGCGATCGTCGATGTCTACATATTCGGCCGCGCAATCCGGACATAACGGAAATGCTGCGAGCGTCGTACTGGCGCGATCGTAAGGAGTGTGCAGGAAAACCGACAGGCGCGGTCCGCAGTCGGTGCAGGTCGTGAACGGGTAACGGTAGCGGCGCGAGAACGGGTCGAGCGTTTCGGCAACACAGGCCGAACAGGTAGCCCAATCCGGCGCAATGCCCATGCCCGGCTGCGCTTGCGTACTATGAGCGATCTCGAACGCGTTCGGCAGCGGTGTCGCCGGCGTGATCGGTTCGCTGTCCAGTGCATCGACGCGGGCGCCGCCGCGGTTGAGCGAAGCCAGCGCCGACTCGAAGGTTTGCAGGCGCTCCGACGAACCGAATGCCTCGATCACCACGGCCGTGCCGTCGTTGCGCACGGTGCCGACGATCGACAACTCGCGCGCGAGTTTGAGTGTGCTCGGGCGAAAGCCGACGCCTTGCACGATGCCGCGCACGCGCAGGCGCCGGCCGACGGGCGTCAACGGCGTGACGACGCTCACGGCGACACCTCCCAGAGCAGGACGCGATTGTTGCCCGAATCCGCAATCAGGCACACGTCTCCGCTGACGGTCACTGCGTATGGCCAGCATAGCGAGTCGCGTTGCGCCACCTGCCAGCGGTTGTCGCCTTTGTCGGCGAATCCGACTTGTCCGGCGACCGCGGCCGCTGCATCGAGGCCCGGTGCATCGAAACGCAGCACCCGCGAATTCGCCGTGTCGGCCACGAGCAAACGTCCGCGATGCTCGGCGAGTCCGTACGGCATGTTGAAGCTGCGCGCGCTCGGCCAATATTCGCCGCGGTTGTGATCGACGGCAAACGCGTCGCCTTGGCCGAGGATGCGGTCTGCCGGCGCATAGTTTTGTTCCGGCCGACGCGACCACATCAACACGCGGTTGTTGCCCGCGTCGGCGACGCAGAGCCATCCCTGCCAGAATGCGATCGCGTGCGGCCAGCGCAGGCTCGCCGCATCGATCGCCCCCGCGTTTTCGTCGCGGTGTGCGAAGTCGGGCTGACCGAGGACGAGATCCGCCGGTTGTCCGTTGCGCTCGGGCATGGTGTTCCAATAAAGGACGCGACGGTTGCCGGTATCCGCTACCCAAAGCCCGGTGTCGTCCCAATGCACTCCGTACGGCCAATACAGCGTGTCCGCTGCGGGCGTGCCGGCGCCACGATTGATCGCGCCACCGTCGAAGTCGGCTTGACCGAGAACCAGGTCGGGCAACATATGACTCGTCGTCGGCGCGTGATGCCAGATCAGCACGCGATGATTCCACGCGTCGGCGACCGCCAGCCCTTCGCCGCAGGGGCAGATTCCGGTGGGAACGTTCAAGGTCAGCGGTCCGACATCGCGATGCGCGTTGCGTCCCTCCCGGGAGAAATCGGGCTGGCCGATCAACCAGTCGGCGGCCGTCCCGTCTTCCTGAGGCGTCTTCGCCCAGCCCAGCAAGCGATGATGTCCGGTATCGGCAACCCATATCGCTGCATCCGCCGTCGCGCAGGCGCCGCGCGGGCCGAACAGCGTTGCGGCGGACGGTGCGATCGGCACCGCTTCGCCCAACGCCATTCCCTTCTCCGTTTGTCCCAGCATCACCTTTGCACCGCCCGCTTTCAGTGCAATGGGTGCGACCTTCGCGGGCGGGCGGCGCGAGAGCGAAACCTGGAGCGCGGGCGCATTCATCGTCATCCCGCCGGCTTCACCGCAACGCGACCGTCACGCACCTTCACTGCATGCACGACCAGTTGTACTTCCGGCACGTTGAGGCACTCACCGGTGTCGAGCCGATAGCGAAAACCGTGGAACGGACACTCGATGACGCCGTCGGCCACTTCGCCACCGTCGAGCGGCATGCCCATGTGCGCGCACATGTTGTCGACGCAACCGACTTGTTCGTGATCGCGGTACAGCAGCACTTCGCGATCGCCGAGCTTGCGCAACTGTGCCTTGCCGATGGGTAGATCATCGAGCGCGCAGAGGTCGAGGAACCCGGCGTCGGCAGCGCGCGCGAAGGGACTTATGAAATGCAGGGGTATCGTCTTGCTGTCGATGGGCCCGCTGCGCACCTGCAGCACCCTGACGATTTCCGGTGCATGTTCGCGGATGGCTCGCTCGACGCCGTCGCGCAAGGTCTGACCCGACGCCGGGCAACCCTGGCAGGCGCCGGTCAGCCGAACTTCTACCGTATCGGGCGGCTTGACTGCGACCAACTCGACGCCACCGCCGTGCTGCGCCAGGAATGGTTCCACGGAAACGAGCGCGGCACGCACGCGGGCCTCGAGCGGATCGCGCACGAGACCGTGGAGGCGCAACATGCCGAACACAAATGGATCGCGCACGATCGCTCCGAGCCGCGCGGCCGCAGCAGCATCGTCGCGCAAGCCGCGAATCAGCCTAAGCAGACCTTCGCGATGCAGCGCTTCGATCGCGCTCTTGAGCCGTTCGACCGTGGCCTGTTGCTCGCCGCTCCACGCCTGCGTAATGCCTTCCAACGCCACGATATCGCCGGCGAGTTCGGCCAGCCGTTGCGCACCATCATCGCCTCCTGCGAGCGGATTCGCGGTTTCGATGCTGGGCTGGGCGGACATGCGCGGTCGCTCAGTTGTATTTCAGGTTGCGGAACAGATAAGGCGTCAACGCGCCGCTGATCAAGCCACCGATGACTGCACCGAACCAGGCATTGACGAATATCGCAAGCAGCACGATCAGCGCCACCGCGGTCGCGAACGCCACGGCCCACAGGCGCAACACCATGCCGTAGTCGCGAAACAGCCTGCCTTGCACGAACAACTTCACCGAATTGAAGAACATGCTGAACATGGGCGCTCCGTTATCGGGCTGCGAAGGTGAAATACAGCGTCACGGCCAACGCTGCGGGGAAGACCGGAAGTACGCCGTAGAACGCCCCCATCATCGCCGCGAGCTCGTTGCCCAGATCTTTACCGGCGAGCTTCAATCCGCTCAGCGCACCGCCCGTCGCGCCGGCGGCGATCGCAAGTATCAGGAACAGCAGGGTGAACATCATTGAATCTCCTTGGGAAGGGGAATCCGTGCTTCGCCGAAAGCTTTCTCGGTATCGGCGGAATCGAATTGCGCAAGCGCCTCGGCGACCGCAGCGGCGTTGTCGGCCATTCCGTGCCGCTCGAACAATTGCCGGGCCTCGCGATAGAGCCTGGCTGCGATGGCGAGATTGCGCGCGTTGCCGTCGTCCGGGCATTCCGGGTCGTCGGGCAGATTGATCAACGCGTTGGCTTTGTTCGCGACCGTATTGGCGTATTCGATTGGCGTATCCCGCTGCGTGCGCACTTTCAGCGCTTCGTCGTAGGCCTCCACGGCCCGCAACAGATTCGCAACGGGATGGCTGCTCGGCGCGTACTGCAACGCGTTGCCGAGGTTGTTCTGCGCCATTGCGTATTCCGTCGGATGGTCGACCAGATTAACTACGGTCAGGACCTGCTCGAACGATTGCACCGCCAATGCCTCGCGCAATTTGCCACTCTCGTCGGCCGACGGAAGCGACAGATAGGCGATCGCGAGATTGTTGTGCAGGATCGCGTATTCGCGTGGGAACCGTTCACGTACGAACACGCGCAATGCATGATGATAGTGAGCGATAGCGTCCTGAATCCTGGCACGATGAAGGCCAGCCAACGATTGCGCGACGACACCGAGATTCATATCGATCTCGGCCACCTCCTCTGGGCTGCCGGCCTCGATCAAATCGCGCCGCGCCTCCTCATAACAATCCCGAGCGGCCTCGAGCGAGGCCACGCCTCCATCGGGTAAGGCCTGGTGCGCCGTCCCTTCACGTGAGCGTATGCGAGCGATCAATGCGCGATCGGACGGCGGAGCGAGCTCCAATGCGCGGCGGTAAAGCGAGAGCGCATCACGCAATTGCTGTGCCGAACGCGGCTTGAGCTGCATGCCGCGGGCAATCTCCATAAGCATTTCCGCGCGCTCAGCGGGGCTTGCGGTTGGATCTTCCGCAAGCGCGAGCGCGGCGCGCAGTTGCTCGCCGGCCAGATCGTTCGACTTTGGAGCGCTTTTTGATTCCAGCGACGTGGACATTCCCGCACGGCCTCCATCTTGGGAGGCGAGACGGTGCTCTTCTGGTCAAGAACCTGTCAAGCCGCTACGCGCCATTGAAAACTAAGTATGCAGCTCACTCTTGGGGAGCCCGGGTTGATAGCTGCCCTTCCCTACCTGCGATAACGCTCCCTAATCGTGAACACACCGATACCTGAAAATTAACTCGCTTCTCGATGCTCCTCAAACATTTGTATGGGCCGTCATTCAATGAACCCCTCGCTCACGAGACATCGCCTCTAGCAAGGCCGGTTTCGACGGCACGCGAGTCACATAGTCGTCGTTCAATCTGGCAACGTCCCTGGCGAATACCGCCGCAATTGCGCTTATCGGCAGCTGCGCTGGACGAGCCATGTCCCGGATGGCCCATTTCTCGAGCTTGGCGCGAAGAGAGAAATACCTCAGTGAATCTGCAAAAATGTCTCCGAGCCTGCTCGACCAAACCCCACCCCTTTGGTGGGTGCTCGCGAGTGAGCGCATGGCCAACTGAACCAAATACATGACCTGAGCGACACTGAACGTCTTTAGCGCACCTTGCAGGTTAGAAATCGCTCGCTCCGCCCAACGCGGGTTGCAGCCGGAACTCTCAAGCGTCCAGCTCGCGTACTGCAGGACTTCCGCTAGCGCCAGGTCTTCCCAGATGCTGAGGAGCGCGTCCAGCGCGTCTTCCGAAGGCTTGAGATCGTTGAGCAACGCGACCGTGCGAGTTGTCTGTCGGCCACCATCGCTGGGAGCCCGACAGATTCGCCAAGCCAGCGTGCGCAAACCGTTTTCACCCCAGTCCTTCGCAAACAACCAATCTCCGGCGTTTGCCTTCGATAGATCCGGTTCGATCATGCCTAGCGCCTGCAACGAAAACAGCATTCGCTGCGAAAAATTCTCATGCGGGGAAAGGGGTTCTTTTTGAAGTCCTAGCGGCAACAGCCGTGTAAGCGATGGATCGGCTCCAGCGCGCACCGCGGCAGAGAAATAGAGGGCAGCCGTAAGATCGGTCAAATCCACCTGTTCGCCTTAGCCCGCCAATGGCAAATGAATCCAAATGAACACTATAGATTGTAGCTCTATAGGGTTCAATAAGCTTTCATCCGCGAACTCTCGAGAGTTCACGGATGCCAAGCAAACGCTCCCTTCCCGCAGCGCTCAAGATGGCCCGCAAAGCGCGAGGCCTGAGCCAGGAGGCGTTTTCTGACGTTTCCAGCCGCACGTATCTGAGTACGCTTGAGCGCGGCATGAAAAGCCCCACGCTGAATAAACTCGCGGCGATCAGCCGGGTGCTCACTATCCACCCGATGACTTTGCTGATGCTTTCCTACACAGGTGGAAACAATGCGGAAATTGATGCTCTGACCGCTCGCATTCGGCGTGAGATCTCGGCCCTCAAGCTGTAACTGCCAACAATCGGTTCACACATGTAATTTCTCATCGTCGGGAGACGATGAGGCCCGTACTATTCCCCCGGCTTGCCTCGGTACCCGTGTTGCGTCAACCTTTCGCCCAGCAACCCCGAATCGATGTGTGAACAACCGGCCTATCGGCGAATGAGTGAACTTGTTGAAGAATTCGAAGCGCGCTTGACGGGGCGATACGGCGAGTTTGTTCCGCCTTCGGCGCTATGGAAGGAATTGGGTTTTGCGACAGCGGCGTCGTTCCGCAAGGCCTTGTCTCAGGCGCGCGTGGAGGTCGAGGTATTCGATATCGTGGGGCGCCGGGGCTCCTTTGCCCGAGTGTTGGAAGTGGCGCGCTGGCAGGCGACGGTCTATTCCAACCGACGCCGACACTCAAAGCAATAACGCCGCACTTGTCGACCGTGGCCTTGACCAGAGATTCTCAGTTCGACCCCTCGAATTCCCACTAGAGCATCGCACAAGGAACATTCGAACGTCGCACCTCGTTACAGGAAGCGACCTCCACCAGTTCAGGGTCGTATAAAGTCACGCCATAGGCCACATCAATCGAGGAGTACTCTGGCGTCGTCTCGGTCCAGTCGGGCAGCCACGCATGATCCTCAGCGTACCGCCACCCATCCAGATAATCTCGCATCGCCCGATCTTTACGTTCGATGGAATCGAGCATCAACACAATTCCTGTCACACACGCAAAGAAGGAACTCATCAGTGCCATCGGCAACCGTGGTAAGGTGTCCGCACGATAGCGCTCGATCCAGCTTGTATCGCGGCACTCTCGCATTTCAGTGACATGCCGATGGACACGCGCAAGCCACAAGTAGCGGCCTTGCGCGATTGGGCATAGCTGCGGATCGTGGCACAGCCACGCGTCACGACAGATTCTGTGCATCGAAAGGAGGTAGTCCGCTGCACGAATGCAGCCATGATGCCTTCTACTGATACAAGCCACTTTCTCTTGAGCAGCGGTCACCGCCTGGTCAATGCATTTGAGTAGTTCGGCCTTCTGTTCACGATCGTATCTGTGTTCGCGCTCCGCCAACGCAACCGGCGCCGATCTAGGTATGACTGCCAGTCCGGCCGGCTCCGCGCACAGGAGCGTCCGCTCCACCGGCAGCGGTGAAATCTGGTGCAGCGCCCAAAGATTCGCTTCTGCATTGGTCAGCGGGCAGATAGGTCCTTCTCCAACCATCCGAAAGAACGGCATGTGATGCTCGCTCGGCCAGTCGATACGTATCTTCGCCAAAGATCGCAGATATGTAACCAATGTGCCTATTGTGTGTTCTTCTGCTTCGCGCCACGCTTCGGAGAAATAGAATAACTCGTCGCCTTCGAGCAAGGGAACGCCGCACCGAACGCAACTGAACGGAGAAACGTAACGGCGAAGCCCAAAATCTCCGAGAGAGAAGCCACAGGCTGGACACGTCGACGTCAATGGCACCTTGTGCAGCGGACATCCGACAAGCCCGGCAATCTGATGGACGATGCTGTGATAGCCCTTCCGGATACACAAAGGACACACCCGCAGTCGATTCGACATGAGATGCGGCGCAAGCTGCCCGAGCAACGAAGCCCCGGTGTGCGCGTAGAGCGCACGCGGAAAGTCGGCTAGGTCACGGATGGGAGTATCCGCGTCGATATCTCCGGATTTGCACCTTTCCTTTAGCCAGTCGCCGAGGACGAATGTACGGACGCCCTCCTTCGGAGGTTGCAGCGCATGCTCGAAGCCAACCGCTTTGAAAAGTTCAGACGAATTGGCCCTATTGAGCCAGGCTATCTTCTGCGTGAGCGCCCAGGCCGATTCAAATGCGCTCCCGAACGCTTCGTGCCAGGCGATCACTTAGCGCCCTCCCCTGCGCGAGGCTTAGCCCGCACGTACACCTGATCGACATAGCCAGCCGCCTGAATCGCGGCCGTCCACGTCGCCTCGTCCACGCCGAACGTGGCACGATCGTTCTCGTTGGTTGCCTCTGCCAGCTCCGCAAGAACCAGAGCAACCCATCGCATGCAGATACCCTGCTTGCAATGGGTATTGACCGAGGCTTTGACGAACGCCGCCCACGCCGTTTTGGCTTGCGATGCGAGCCGAAAACCGCCGGCGAACGCGAGCGGCCACAGAAAGTGCGTGTAGGAGCAGCCACTGCCTGCCGGGAACTCGGAATTCTCATCGCATGCCGCGAACGCAACCGATAGATCCTCCGCGTTGCGGATATTCTCGAATTCGTACAGCTCGCTGGTGTAACGCACATCCAGATCCGAACGTGCGTTAGTCATCAGCGTCTTGCGCAGTATGAGAAGTTCCTGTTGGCCGAACATCACCACCGTAACACGACAATCGCGACGTACTAGCCAGTTGATGATGGTCTTCAGCCAACACAACTCCAACTCGCTTATCTCCTGCGCCTCATCGATGACGAAGAACAAGTGTCCGCGCGGGGCCGCGTACGCATACAGGGCTCGCAGGGTCTGGTCGCGCTTGCCCGAGAGCGTGCGCTGCAGCCGCGCTTCATAGTTCATCGTCGAAAGAATGTCTTCGAGAAACGCGCCTTCCGCACACACCGCTTTCTTCTTAGCTTCGTAAACGAATACGCCGCACCCGGAATACTGCTGGGTCAGCACCTGTTCCAATGAGCGCACGCACGAGGTCTTTCCGGACATCGGATGCGCCCAGAAGGCGCACGAGCCACGCTGCAACCGCGCCGTGCGGCACACAATCGCCACCGTCGAGACGACGGCGGGCGTGGGCAAAACCGCACGTGCGGCAATGATCGGATGTTCGCTCCAGAGATCCTTGCGCAACCGCAGATAGGAAGCCACGTTCTCGCCGCAGCCATCGGTCATGTTCGTCTCCTAGTTGATCGCCGCAACCGAAATGCGCGGCGTAGCAGCACGCCTGGCACCGTCGGACGTCGGCGGGGTGGGATGGGAAATCGGTGGTGTTGGGGTTTCCTCCACCGTCGGGATATCGACGGCGTTTTGTCGCACCTCCTCAGCGAGTTGCGACGCTTCTTCGGTGACCTTGGGGCGGTGATCGTTACGGTTTTTGTCCACCGCGGCCTTGGCGAGCGCCGCAAGCCACGCGACGACCGGATTCTCGCCGCGCTCGAGGACGAGTTCGCCGGAGCGAAGGAGCGCGTTGATCTGGCGTCGCGCTTCCCGCGAGTGCGGGCTCTCGCCCCACCGACCCATCGCTTCCACTGTGCCAAGCGGCGTGCCTTCGGGAAGGAAGGCCTCGAACCGCTGGAGGTTCGATTCGTCGATGTGCTTGAGGACCGGTTCGCCGATCAGATCCCAGCGATTGGCGAGTGCCGGGCTGGTATAGCCCACTTCATCGAGCGCAACGTATGGCCTTACCCCCTTTTCCTGGCTCCCAGCAATGCGCCCCCGTTCGATCGTCAGGTGGAGGGGCGCATCTTCAGGCATCGGTTGAGGCAAACGCGGGGGTAAGAACGAGGCATCGGCGGTGACATCGCGCAAATAGTCGAGGCCGCCAATACCGAAGTTCGCCTTACCGCGCTTGGTGTTGTAATCCACGATCACCAGTTCGATGAGATCGAGTACCGCGTCCATCGAGATGCGGTGCTTGGTAGCGGCGTGCTCGGCACCCCTGCGCAGCGAGTCCTGGGTATTTGAACCCGTCGTCGACGGGACACGATGAAAGCCGGCCCGCGACAACTCATTGAACACGAGCTCCGCGATCGGACGACGTTCGAACCGGCGCACGGCGCCAAAATTGACGGCGCAACCCACCGTCGAGCGGACACGGTCCAATATCACGTGTGCGAAGTGCGCGAGCGCGTTGTCTACCAGCAGCAAACCCCATCCGCAGCGCTCGCACGCGGGAATGCATCCCGACGGAAATCCGCCGCCCTCAGGATACGTCAGCCCTCCCAGCGAAAGCGTACGCAGCGGCGTTGGCCCGATTGCACGCGCAATCGCGAGAGTGACATCGTGTGCGTTGGCCTCGCGACGGAAAATAACCGTGTACCCAAGCACAACGCCCGAAACCCGGTCGACCGCGAGAATGATGGTCACGCGCCGAATCGGACACCAGCGCATGCCTTTGGATGTTGGGATCCCGATGGTTCCGATAAAGTGAGCTTTGTGCTCGTCGAGTTCCACGACATCGTAAGGCGCCATCGCACGCAACCGAGAACGAATTCCACGACCTGTCTTGGATTTTGCTTTTGCTTTCTCGCCATGCTGCTGCTCGACGATCTCGTCGTAATGAAGCTCCCAGAACGAGCGCGCGTATGCAGCGATTGCACCGGCACCCAGGCGCTCTGTACAAAATGGCCACTGGTTAGGCAGCACCGGTATACCTTTACACAGAGTCAGGAAGTATCGGTGCGCGCCATGCAATCGGACCCGAGACTCCGGCACCGATTCCGGACGCTTGCCGGTCAGCAAGTACTCATCCAACAACTCCTGGACCTGCGGTTGCTGCCTGAAAAGCGCGCCCAACGCGCCTGCGTAGCCACCTCGCGTAATGCACTCCATCGCGCGGACTGGGCTGCGTCGAGAATATTCAACGGTGTGGCAATAGGGCTCCAAAGCGCGCCAGCCATACGGCTTGCCATCGTCCGCGAGTGCGACGCATCGATTCAACGCCCGCAGGAGCTGTTCATATGTGATCTTGTAGGCTGTCAGCGCCTCCGCCATCGGCTTCCAGCCCAAATATCTCTGAATCAACTCCTTCAAGCGGGTGTAGCGCAGAGACTTTTCCTCCGGCCAGCCAGTAAGGTCGACACGGGCCCAATTGGCGCAAGCAGCAAGCTCCTGCGGTAAGGTCTTGCGCGTGAAGCGGGCGCTCATGCCACGCATTCCCGCGCGACGCGCGTGTTACGGTTCAGTGGCTTGAAATCCATGTCGCTAGATAAGGCACGCTTTCGCACTAGGCGTACGGTCGCCGCCACCACCAAGGCGGGATCCTGTGTGAGCGCCTCGCACAAATCACCGATCGTGACCGGCCGACCTGGCCCCACGTGCGTGAGGACCTCGAATTCGACCAGCTCAAGAGGACGATGCCGGCACCGATTCAATGCGGCGAGTGCCCTCTGCCAGTTCTGCACGCGCTGCCGATGCACGTCGAGTTCACGTGTGGTCACCACCACGTGCCGGCCACCGAGGCGTTCAGCCGCGAGCGCGTTGGATCCAGGAACATCCTCTACCATCGCCGCGCGCCGCACGTGGCGGCACTCTCGTTTACCGTCACGAAAGTCAACGATGGCATCGAATTGCACACTTCGGACCGGCTCTGGGTCGTAGGCTGCATTCGCCACTTCGGGGTCGCCCTCGAGCGCGTAGAAATGCTCCATTTGAAGGTCGCCGACGACGACCACGTCCCTGCCCGTCAACGGCTCCTTTAGAAGCCACACATTCGCCGTTTTGCGCCCCCGTTGCCCCACGGTCTCCATCAACGCGTCGCGGTGCGACTGTGCGAGCGATTTGCTTCGTTTAGACATGGTGCTCCTCCAGGTTGGAGGAGGCGCTCACAAAGAAAGCGAGGACTTTTTTTGGGCAAAAACCTACCCATTGACAACGTTCGCACGCCGTCGTAAGTTCTCCGCTGGAAGCTCGGCCAAGAGATTCCCAATAGAATCGGGCGGCCCCGCCAGGGCCGCCCGATTCGCTTTATGCCTGAGTGCGCCTCCGTTTGGTTACGGATCACGTTCTGGTTGAGCAGAACGCACCTTCGAATCGCTCCACCAATGCAGGTAGAGCGGGCAGTCATTTGTACACCCACCAAGTCCAAACCACGAGCTATGGTTTGCGCGGCCAATCCGTTTGCGTTGGGTTGCGCCTTTGTTCGCGAACTGGATTTAAGAACAAGATTTTATGTATTGATTTATAAAAGAAAATTTCTTCCGCCGCAAACTATACCGATGGCCCATCCGGCAACCACGAATACCCTTCGCCAGGCCCCGAGGCTATGGGTTTGCGGGTTACTCAACCATTGCGGAAGTTTCAAACTGCTCAATCGGCAGTTATGCCAGCGCCCGGTAAACGGTCACAACTTTCAACTCGGAGTGTGGCCACCCCCGGGAGAACTGGATTGGGCGCCTAGGGTTTTTGAGCGCATCCTCAAACAGGGAACGAACCCCGATACCCGAACGTTCCGGGAGCCTCATGACGATGCGGCGGGCGAACATTTCAACCTGTTTACTAGAGTCGCTGCTCACATCCCAACATCGCCGGATTGGCTGTTTAAAGCACTGGCACCGTACTATGAGAAACAGCTACCCGAAGTCGACTACGCCAATCTGTTGATTGATCGTTGCCTTCACCGCTTCCACCTGCGCCGCCTAGGGGCAGATGCAGCTGCTTTTGCTCAGCGATACCAACCAGAACGATTGGATAAAGTCGGCCGTTCAGTTTTAGCAGCGCTATCCAGGAAGCCAGATCCCATACATCTCGTGCTCCTGCTAGCTCTGTGCCACGAGCGTCAATGGCATCAGCCCGACTCAGCCGAAGCTCGCGAGATCGGTGATGCTTTCCGCTTGGCGTCGATGAGGTTCCTCGCACGCCCGGAATTTCAGGCTCCTGAGGTTGTTCATCTGTCTGGGCGGATGCTTAGGTTCTTCACAGAACCATTTGCAAGAATCAGACAGCAAGCGCATCGGTCACCGCGGCCGCTGGATCCAAAATGGCCGTCCATGAATGTTCCGAACTTGATCATTGGTAATCAGTTCCAAGGGGCCGATGATCTCGACCTTACCGTGGGCCTTGAAACGGTCACGCCATCTGAGGTCTTCTCCGACAATCCAATCCGAAAATCACCCAACCAGGAACAGCTCAAAGGCCTTGATCGTTTTTTTGCTGAAGCAGCCACTACCACAGAAACGTGGGCGCGCTACGACTCAGAGAAGCCTGAAGCTCATCAATGGGCACGACGCTGTTACCTCAGAACCAGACAACGTCTCACCGCCCCGCTTTCGGTGAAAGACGTCGAGTACCGAACGCTTGGCTCGGGCTACGCGCAAGTGGCGAACCCCACCGCCAGAACTTGACCGCAGAGACCCTCGACGGCCTCGTGGAATTCTCACAACTTTAGCCACGCTCCGATAAACCTCACAAAATCTCCGGAGCCCGCTTGAAGGTGAGTTTGTGAGTTTCGCGATCAACCCATAGGAAGAACAACGAGTTAGGACTGGCCTCCAATCACGGTTTTACTTCGCGCAGCTGAAAATCAAGCAAGTCGACTGCTCGTGCCGGCCTAACGCCTCGGCCCCAGTCAATCCATGCTACAGCCGAGTCTACGACCAACTGATCGAAGGGAAATTCGAGCTGACCGGCCAGTGGTCGGGCTGGAAAATTCGCGGCGACGGCAAACTCTGCGGACCGGGCGGCATCAAGTGCAGCCCGGCACACCTCTCAGCGTTTTGGAAACTGCGCCGCGGAATTGTCGAGGCGATGATTGCCGACGCATTCAACGGGCCGACCGTACTCGAGCAGCTGCACGGACTGCGGGACACCGTTGGCGACGCTGCGAACGATGATCGTGCCGGGCCGACCTTGGAACCCGCCCAAGCATTCTTCGCCGGGTTTTAAGCGCAAGGCCTGTTCCCGTTGTTGATCCTGCCAAGCCTTCGCGTCAGCCCGGGCTTTCTCCTGCCATGCACGTTGCTTAGCAGCCTCATCGGCCTGTTGACGAGACCTCACAAGGTCAGCCTACAATACGAGCTTCACGCTTCCCCCAAAAAGCGGTCTACAGGGTGGCAATCCTAGCAGGCGATATCGTCGACCACAGCCAACGGCCAAACCGGCCCGAAACCCCATCCCACCGAATCAAGAGATAGACGGCCGTACGGCCTCTCTGGACCGGTGGGACGTGCCACGGTAATCTGACGGCCACTGTGGCAGCGGGCCGCCTACCTCAGCATTAGACCGCAAGCGGAACGCACTTGGGGATTACAGCGTCACCGGCGAAGGTTCACTGGAACTACTTCCTCGCACTTGAGCGAGATGCCGAGAAACTTTCTCGTTACGTCGAGTTCTGCGCGCCGAATTACCCGACCTACTCCATTGAGATTGCACATCTTCTGTTCGCGGCAGCGTCCGAGGTAGACGTCGTCGCGAAACTTCTGTGCGAACTAAGCGCGCCAGCCGCGCCCCGTGCAAACATCAATGACTACAAGGCGGCACTACTACCAGTTATCACCGAACTGCCGAATGCTGAAGTATTTATCCCGCGCTACGGCCTCTCATTCAAGCCATGGTCCAACTGGTCAGGAGTTCAAAATCCGCTTTGGTGGCGAAGCTATAACAACGTTAAGCACAAGCGCGATGCTCATTTTGAGCAAGCCACCTTGAAGAATGCCCTAAATGCACTTGGCGCGTTATTGGTTCTGACGGTTCACTATTACGCTCGGAAATTGGCGGCGCAACCTAATCAAATACTTGCGCCGAAGCAAACTACGCGCGAGCTAGAGCCAACTTCGACGCTACTACGCTTGCGCGACGATCACTACTATGACCATCTGATCGGGTGAGTTGCGGCCAGCGGGTTCTACTTGCGAAACCCGCCTGCGAACCCCCGAAACGCTCCAGGACCTACCGAGCCATCAACCCTCCCAGGCGGATCAACCTGCGCCTGGCTCTCCGATCGACGCACGCGATCACTAAACTCACCATCACCACGTTCACGCCGAGGTCTACGGAACGGGTTATACACGCCCCCGTTCTTGACGTAGGCACGACACCTATCAAGCGCAACGAGCGCGTGCGTCCCCTGCTCGGTAACGCACCTGCAGGAGCCCGTGTCGTTACCGATCATGCAATACAACTCAGGCTCTGATTGCGCACGGCGATCATCGAAACCGGAGGCGCTCCACATCAAACCTTCAACACGCGGCTTCCACTGATCCAACCAATCGCCATCGGTCAAATGCTGTCGCTTGCCACTGCCCGGCGCTCCCGACGCGAACGTAGATGGCGCAATTGCACTACTCGCCTGCTCCGCCTTGCCCTTCGCGTTGTGCGCCAGCCGCCCTTCCCTACCCGCGATAAGGTTCACTCTCATACCCAGAAGCGGCCCCTTCCGCGACCGCCGTCGACGCATCGAATCGATTCTGCCGGGGTCGTTGCTAGCTCGCCGCGTTCTTCTGTTCGTGGTTCGCCATCTCGACCAAGAAGTCGAGAAAAGCTCTCGTCTTTGTTGGTACGTAATGACGCGACGGATAAACCACGTACAAGGGAAAGCGTTCATCTGTCCATTCCGGAAAGAGATTGATCAGTCTTCCTTCGGCGATCAGCGGCGCTGCAGCGATTAGAAGCATCTGCGCAACCCCAGAACCGGCGAGACACGCGCCGAGCAGCGCGCTCGGGTCGTTGACCGTCAAGCGTCCGCGCGTATCGACCGCGATGTGCTTTCGCTTGCGATGGAATTCCCAGCGAAACGGCTTGCCCGTCGCTGGGTCGCGAAATTCGAGGCATCGATGCATTCGGCTCACCAGATCCTCGGGCTTTTCGGGACGTCCAAAACGCCTTACGTACGCAGGCGCGGCGACGGTGACGACGGCGGTCTCGAGCAGCTTTCGCGCAACCAGGGTGGACGCTTTCGGGTCGCCGAATCGCAGCGCCAGGTCGAAACCATCCATGACGAGATCGCCGAGGTTGTCGCGTGCGATTAGCTCGAGTTCGAGATCAGGATGCGCATCCATGAATCGGTCCAGACGTCGCCCGAGGATGTTGCGGTACAAGACTGGATCCAGGTTGATCCTCAGTTTTCCGCGTACCCTCGTCGCACCGCCGCTTGCGGCGGCGGCAGCTTCCTCCAATCCTGCAAGATGCGGCATCACCTGTTCGTAAAAGCGGCGGCCCTCTTCCGTCAGCGAGACCGAACGTGTCGTACGGTTGAAGAGGCGGATCTTCAGCTTCGCTTCCAAGCGCGCGATGGCGCGACTCACTCCCGGTGGCGACATCTCCATCAAATCGGAAGCAGCCGCAAACGTCCCCGCGTCGACGACGGCCGCAAATATGCTGATGCCGTTGGACAACTTTTCGCTACTGGGTTTCATCGCGGTACAGAGATTGGTCGAGTGTGATTAAGGCGGGCGGCGGCGATCGTCCCACGCCGATACCAGCATGCCGGATTAGTGATGTTTTGTCATTTATCTAGTGCCACGCATGGCATTTTATTCTCCACGGCTCATTCCCAGAATGCGCACAGCCTGCAAAGAACGAGGAGAACGCGGCATGTATGCAATCACGGGAATCACAGGTAAGGTCGGCGGCGAAGTTGCGCGCCAGCTGCTGGCCGCCGGTCTGCCGGTGCGCGGGGTCGTGCGCGATACGGCCCGCGCCGGCGTATGGGCCGAACGCGGCTGCGAGCTCGCGCGGGCCGATATGGCAGACGCTTCCGCGCTCGCCGCAGCGTTCAAAGGCGCGAAAGGCGTGTTCGTGTTGCTGCCGCCGCAGTTCGATCCGGCGCCGGGGTTTCCCGAAGCGCGGGCGGTGATCGCGGCCGTCGCCGATGCGACCCTGAAGGCCAGTCCGGAAAAAGTGGTTTGCCTGTCGACGATCGGCGCACAGACGGACGAGGTCAACCTGCTCACGCAACTTACGCTTATGGAACAAGTGCTAAGCAAGCTGCCGATGCCGATGACGTTCCTGAGGCCCGGCTGGTTCATGGAAAACGCGGCTTGGGATGTCGCATCCGCGCGCGATCACGGCGTCATTGCGAGCTACTTGCAGCCGCTCGAGAAGCCCGTACCGATGGTCGCCACGGCCGACGTCGGTCGTGTCGCGGCCGAATTGCTGCAAGAGACCTGGATCGGCGTGCGCATCGTCGAACTCGAAGGTCCGCGCCGGGTGAGTCCCAACATGCTCGCTGCAACCTTTGCTCGCGTGCTCGATCGCCCGGTGCGTGCGGAAATCGTCGAGCGGCAAACTTGGGATGCGCTGTTCCGCGCGCAGGGCATGCAGAATCCATCGCCGCGGATGCGCATGCTGGACGGATTCAACGCAGGCTGGATCGATTTCGAAAATCGCCCCGAGCATGTCGTCCGCGGGCGCGTCGAGTTGGAAACGGTTCTGCACAGCATCGCGTTGCCGCCGGTCTGAACAGAAGCTGCCGCGCAGCGCCGCCGCGCATCGATGGCTGGCAAGGCCCAGCTTCAGGACAATTTCGAATCGACCGGATTGTTGCGGCGGCGTGTAGGAGATTTCCTACTGCACGTTGGATGGCTTCGGATCTATGAAGTTGAGCTGGCTCAAGAAGTCCATTTTCCCGATGTCGACACCTTGGTGACGCAAGATGGCGTAGGCCATCGCGAGGTGAAAGTAGACGTTCGGAATCGTGATTTGCTTGATGTAGTCTGCTGCAGCAATGACTTTGCCTGGCTTCCACGGCAGCGAGAGACATCTATCGTGGGCGTCCACGTAGGCCGCCGCGGGCACGCTTTCGGCAAAGGCTACCGTCTTTCGGATGCGCTCGCGAAGTTGCTCCATGGTCTCTTCGTTGTCCTCGTATTTCGGCGGCTGCTGGCCGCTGAGCCACCCGGCTGCTGCTTTTAGATAGTCGGAGGCGCTTTGCACTTGGTACGAGAACGGTTGCATGTCGGGAGCCAGACGGCCACCCACTAGCACGTTAACGTCGAACCTTTTAGCCGCGGCGTAGTCATGGGCTTTGTCGAGCCAGCCGTCCATCTTTTTGAAGTTGTCGATGCACTGCGAAACGAGCACGTAATACATTTGCCCACTCCTCGTTGGATCGAGTTCATTCATAACCGCAGCTGATTTTGGGAGCCACCGCGCCCGATGCCTAGTACCGATGCGCTCGGTTGATAGCGGACCACTTTAAAAAAGTCGTTGAAGCCTTGGAGCAGGTACGGAAGCGTCAACGTGCCGGCCGCAAGGTCGGGCGAGCACGGTATTGGCTCAAATACTGTGTGCGCTGCCGTACGGAAACAGCCGCTCTTCCGGTGTATCTAGTGTATTGGGCAATTAGCGGAGAAACATCATGCGCACTACAGTTATCGGAATTGGACTTATTTTCGCGGCGGCAACTCTTGCCGCATCTGCGGGTGTCAAGGCGCAAGATCGACGACATGACGGCGATGGTGCGGTCGAATGCACCAGTCAGGATTTTAAGCGCGAGCGTTGTATGGTGACTTGGCACGACGCCCGACTGGAGCGTCAGCTTTCGGACACGCAATGCGAACGTGGGAAAAATTGGGGCATCGATCAGCGCGGCTTGTGGGTAGATCGCGGTTGTTCGGGCCGGTTCGTCTCGGTCGACGACCGCGGCTACGGCCGTGACCGTCGTGACGACGAACGCGACCGTGGACGCGATAGCGCAAGCGGTTGGCAGCCTGATTCGAGCTGGAATCACCGCTTCTCGGTCTCCTGCGAAAGCCGGGACGGACAAAACCACTTCTGTCAGGTCGACCTGGGCGGGGCTGGCCACGCAATGCTCAAGCGCCAACTCTCGCAGACGCGTTGCATCGAAGGCGAAAACTGGGGCTCAAACCGTGCCGGCGTGTGGGTGACGCAAGGCTGCCGCGGAGAGTTCACGATTGATCGCCGCTGGCGCTGATAGCTAAATCAGCGCAAACAGGCTGACGCCGTACAGCGGCGTCAGCATCGCGTGCCTGAACCCTTGAAGAAGAAAATATGCAGTAAATACTGCAGATTATTCAGATCTACTTTTCAGGGCGGCTTTTCAAAAGCTTCGACAGCTGCGATGTAGTGGATCGCCCTCTCGCACACCGCGCGCTCCTCGAATGCCCAACCGTAAAGGAGATCCTGATGTACGACCAATCCAAGCTATCCGAATTGATCCGGTTCGCACAAGTCGATGCGGGCTCCACCCTCATCGACGTTTACCCAGGCGACGGAGACTGGACCCGTCTCTTCTCCGACATCGTGGGACCCGAAGGACGGGTTTACAGCTTCGTGCCGGCCGAAGTCGCCAACTTCAAGAACGATCCAGTAGGCCGCATGCGGACGCTCGCGAAGGAGCCGAGCCGAGAGAACGTCGAAGTCGTCTCGGCGGACCTCGTGGCTATGCCGAAGGCCACCCAACCAGCGGATGTGCTGTGGCTGCATCTGTTCTACCACGATCTCCACACCAAGCTGATGCAGGCCAGCGGCGCGACGGCGGCCCACTTCAATCAAGCCGTTTACGAGCGGCTGAAGCCCGGTGGGTCCTACGTCATCGTAGACCACGCGGCCGCCTTCGGGGCGGGCACGAGAGACGCCCAGTTGCTGCATCGGATTGAGTCTGCAACCGTTCGCGAGGAGGTGGAGGCGGCTGGCTTCGTACTGGACGCGGAAAGCACCATGCTCGCGAACAAGGACGATCCGCATTCGGTCAAGGCGTTCGATCCCTCGATCAAGGGCGAGACCGATCGCTTCGCCTTCCGTTTCAAGAAGCCGATGAGTTGAGCGCTGGAGCACCGTGTTATTCCAGCTATGCGCTCAATCTGACGTTATCAGTCAGCCGTATAGCTGCCGTTCGCGAGTGGCAACTTTGGGTCGCCTCGAGACGGCCTCCTTCGACCCCAAGCTGACACCCGCAGCGGTCCACTTGACCGACTACATACGGTGTACCAACAGAGCAGGACACCAGCGAGTACGGAAATTTGCTATCGCGTAGATTTCCACAGGTGGCTCAGCCGCGACTCCAGAATGCGTCGCGCTTCGCTTGCAGGCCGTCGCTCGAAATGCTCTGGAGGATAGCGGTTCTTAGTTGAGCAAGCTGCACTGCGGACAACTTGACGTTTCGGCTCGCGTACCAGCGCGTACCCAAATCGACGATATCGTCGACCGTCATCGTCTTCGGACTGACCACGTACGTGTTCGACAGAATGCCGACCGACGGATACATGTTCGGATTCTTCGGGCGAAAGGCGAACATAATCGTTCCGGTCGAACGCGTGACCTGCTCTCCTAGGTTGGACCACATCCAGGCGTTCCTCGAGGTGGGGGCGATATTGCAGAGGATATGGCCGTCGAGCGATGCGGTTTCCACATCGTTGTTGTTCTGCAACGCGAACCGTGTCCCGTCGCAGCAGTTCTCAATGATCTGCTTATATCTTCCGGCGATCTGCGGTGCGTCGGGCCAATCGACGCCCCGCTGCGGGGCGGGCGGGGGTGCATACGGGGCCACGTTTTCCTGCACGAATTCAAGCCCGCCAATCAGCGTTCCGGCCGCCCACCAGTACGACTGGTTGGGCTGCAGACCGCCTGCCGGACTCAAATAGTTGCAAGTGTAAATGTTGACCTTGATCACCGGACGATCCGGGTCAATGGCGAGGTTGAATCGGCCTCTGGTATTTGGAGGGTCGCCATTCCATTTCAGCTCGAAATGGTCCGGGAAGCGCCAGTAAAAATTCGGAATACCACCGCTGTTGTTCTGCGACGGCGTGTAGCCGCCTTCGTCGATATGGATGTGGGTGAGCCGGCCATTCGGCGTCTTGTGGTCGTCCGCCGGATTCGGTACCACGACCTTACCGCTACCACTGAGCACGAGCGGAGTGTGGACGTAGAAGTAGCCAAAGTCATTGTTACAAAAGATGTCCTCGCAATGATGGTAATAGTCGTAGGTACAGTCGATCCCGAGGTCGTGGCTGTCCGGCAGACCGTAAGGGCCGCACCACAAGATTCGATCGATGGTAAATGGTGTGGCGGGCAGCGGAGATGATGACGGGTCCGGCAGATGTTTCCAGGCTTCTAGGATGTAGGAGACCGTCACCGTATACCGATTGACTTTATCGTTCCGCACCTTGCCCGCAGCGTAGAACGCGCCAACAATTACACCGTGCCGGCCAGCGACAGAACCGAAGTGCCAATTGAGCTGGTCAGGGCTGGGGGCCTGAACGATAGTCCATGCAGAATCAGCCTTCGTCGCCTTGGTGTATTCGTCCTCGAAAGCCTGCATGGCTTTTGCCAGCGTAGCGGTGACGTAACTGAGGTAGTTGACGCTACTGTTGGAGTTGGTTGGCGCGGGGTCGATGGCGTTGCGCCAGGCGACGTCCAAGAGATTCGCTTCCACCCACCCCGGTTCGATCCCGTAATCCGATGCATTGCGGATCAGATCGTAAAGGAAGGTGATGTGGAGGTTGGCTGCCTGCACGTACAGCGGCAGCACTTTCCATCCTTCGATGGCAGCCCCGCCGTTGCTCGGAATGCCGGTGAACTGCGCCATCGAGGATTCGAAGTGCTGCTGAATGTAAAGCGCCCGGTCCTTCAGCGCCTTGACTTGCTCTCTCGTCGGCTCGGACGCGTTGACGACGTCATAGACCGCGAGGCGATAGTAGCTGAAATTCGTGTTGAAACCCGCGACCAGATTGGTCAACTGGCCTTCGTAATACGTCAGGATTTCCGCACCTACGAGATCAGCGACCTGCTGTTTGACCAGCGACCAGATATCGGGCAACGGAGTCTTCGGATCGGCATGCGCCGGCCAGATCAAATTGAGCATTGCCACAAGCAGCGGGCCAACGACCGGGACTTGACCGAGGACCAATCCAAGAAGGATTTGCAGCGCGGCCATCGGGTCTTCGAAGGTCGGCGTGTAATTGAACGCACCGTCACGCAGATCGATGCCGGGCGGCTTATCAATGCATCCCGCCCCGTCGCCGACCTGATTCGGGAAGTTGTCGCGACGACAGTTGCCACGCAGAAACCCTGTTCCGACAGCTTGCGCCATGACCCAAGGCGAGCCGACGGTCACCATCGCGCCGAGCGCGATACGCTTCAGTACTTGGCGTCGAGTGGCGATGGTCGCATCGTCAACACGATTTGCCTCGCCCGCATCCAGCAAATTCGCACGTTTCATGGTGCCCCCCGGTAGCTTGACGGATCGCTACGCGCACTAGTCATTCAATTGTTCATGCGATTGAAAGTATGGCAGCGCCGGGGTGTCGCGCGTCCATTCTGCAGCAACCCGATTTCGCGCTGACAGCATACGAAGGCCGCCGCCCCTCTAGATATAACCTGATTAGGCTAGATTGCTCTGCAGCGATTAATACTGAAGCGGACGTTTGCAAACACTTGCTTTCGTCGAAACCGGCAATTAATCCGCATTGTGGCGCAACACCGGCCAGCTTCCGCGCGACAGCTCCCGATTGCCGACGCAAACCAGCGCCTAGTTGTCACTTGCTAGCCTTAGGGCTTGGCGCGAACCGCAACACCTACCCATCTCGGATCGCTCGGTTGCCCGAGGATCAAGCAGCGCGGCGAGCGGCCCGACGCAATCGATCGGGGAACGTGCGCTCTCTTCCGTCGCAGCGGGCATCAACGCGTCTGCTGCGCTTTCGAACCGGTTACGCCGTTATCCGAGGTCGTAAAAAAATTGCTCGCGGAAGATCTCACCGTCACGCACAGCGTAGACGCAGATTTCGCGCATGCTCACGCGGCCGCGGCCCTTCATCGTCGCAAAGCGTTTGGCAACTTGGCTAAGAAATCGGCCGCTTTAGTCGAACATCGTCAGACTTGTGGAAGCCAACTAGCACATCGGGAATGACGCCTCTCACTTCGTTGGACACGTCTGCGCGTTCTGTGGGGCCGCCTCAAAAGAAGGCCCCGAGGAACTCGGGGCCTTGATTACCACATTGTGCTTAATGCAGCGCCTCGTAAGAGCTTCGCTACTCAAGCGACTTTCGGCGCCTCGATCTGCCGCGCGTCGGTCTTGCGGTCGACTTTCGCCGTGCTCGAACCTTCGTTGCGGATTTCGATACGCCGTGGCTTGAGCGCCTCGGGAATATCGCGCTGGAGTTCGATGGTCAGTAGACCATCGCGCAACGAGGCGTGCGCAACTTTGACGTAGTCGGCGAGTTCAAAACGGCGCTCGAATTCCCGCGCCGCTATGCCTTTGTGGAGATATACGGAATCCTGAGACTCCTGTTCGTCATTCTTGGCGCCGGAGACGATCAGGAGATTGGGGCGGTCGGTGAGCATCAGTTCATCCTGCTCGAAGCCAGCCACTGCCATCACGATACGGTAGTGGTCCTCGCCCTTCTTGATGATGTCGTACGGCGGCCAATTGTCGAATGGTTGAACTCGGCTTGCCGTATCGAGCACGTCGAAAATGCGGTCGAAACCCACGCCAGTGCGAAACAAAGGGGTAAAGTCGAGAGTGGTCCTCATAGCCATATCCTCAATTAACTAAGCAATGTGGAAATGAAGTAGCGTCGTCACGTCGACGCTGCAACGGCGAACCCGATCGGCGTTCGCGTTCCTGCAGATAAGCCTGCCCGACAGCATTTCAAGCCTCGTTTTCGCACCAGTCAGTTACCGTTTAGCTTTTTCTGCTATGCGCGTGCGAGCGCAATCTGATACGGGGTGCTTGCGCGGGAAATGCTGCAGAAACCAGAGATTCCCGACTCTTGGCGTGAAGATATCTATAACCGGACTCTAGTTGATATGGATCAAGATCGGCATGCCAATTCCGGAGGACACTTTTGCGGCAATGCATTGTCAATCGGCAGTGTGAGTACTTTTCTATGCGGGACTTATGAGAAGGGAAAGGTCATGAATAGAAATGTGGGGAATATCGATCGGACCATCCGGATCGTTCTTGGCTTGGCACTCCTCAGCCTTCTCGCCCTACTTCAAGGCGATGTGCGTTGGTTGGGGCTGATTGGCATTGTCCCGTTGCTCACGGGCTTGGTCGGCTGGTGCCCAGCGTATGGCCTGTTCGGGTTTTCGTCCTGCGGAACGCCCAAGCAAAGGCTTGGTTGAACCGACAAGGCGAATGCATGCGCTTCGACGTTCCCGAGCATTGCCTCTGTGCTTAATTTCGAGATCATGCACAGGAATGCCGATCGAGCGGTGAACTTGTTGAAGCTGCTGGCGAATCCACAGCGGCTGCAGGCCCTGTGCCTGCTGATAGCGAATACTGCATCAGCGAGTTCAACGATCGGATCGGTCTGAGCCAACCCGCACTCTCGAGGACAACCGGTCTTATGATCGTGCCCAGAGCCTATTTAAGTGTGCTGTGGAGCCGCCTTAGGGCTCATCCTCTGTCGCGGGTCGGGCCAGGCCTTATCACTGGTGTGGCCGATGATGATCCCAGCGGCATAGCGACCTACTCACAAGCAGGTGCTCAATTCGGTCTCAACATGCTGTGGACCATGCCCCTGGCTTTCCCATTGATGGCGGCCATGCAATCGATGTGCGCGCGCATAGGCCGCGTAACCGGGAAGGGTCTCGCGGCAAACATCAAGACCGCGTTCCCGCCGGGCGTGCTGCTGGGTGTTGTCGTTCTGCTGCTGCTCGCGAACGTTCTCAATATCGCTGCCGATGTTGCGGCGATGGGGGAAGTAGCAGAGCTCGTGACGGGAATCGATCGCCACCTGATGACGGCGTTGTTCGTGGTTGGCACCCTGCTGCTCCAAATTTTCATCCCCTATCATCGTTACGTGTTTTTCCTGAAGTGGCTCACTTTCTCGCTGCTGGCGTACGCGGCGGTCTTGTTCACCGTCCATGTGCCCTGGGGTCAGGTGGCGCTGCGCACCGTCTGGCCAAACTTCACGCCCAATGCGGCGGCCGCTGCCGTGATCGTTGGCGTGTTCGGCACGACGATCAGCCCTTATCTGTTCTTCTGGCAGGCATCCGAAGAGGTGGAGGATATGCGCGGAAGAAATGCCAGAACTCTGCTCGAATACGATGCGCTTTCCGCCTCCTCTGAACTGCGTCGCATCAGCTGGGATACGTGGAGCGGCATGTTTTACTCCGACATCACGGCGTACTTCATCATTCTTTCGACCGCGGTGACGTTGCATGTGGCAGGAGTGACAGACATCAATACGGCAGCGCAGGCAGCGAGCGCTCTGCGGCCCCTCGCTGGCGACTTTGCATTCATGCTGTTTGCTCTGGGCATTCTTGGCGTTGGCCTGATCGGCGTACCAGTACTCGCAGGCTCGGGCGCTTATGCGTTTTCGGAAGCCATCGGCTGGAATTGGGGCCTGGAACGCAAGGCAAACGATGCGCGCGGGTTCTACGGCATCATCGCTGTTAGCGTACTTGCCGGACTTGTCATCCAGTATTCACCGATCAGTCCGATGAAAGCTTTGTTCTGGAGCGCCGTCATCAATGGCGTCGTCGCAGTGCCTTTGATGGTCGTGATTATTCTGCTTGCGTCGAAGAAATCCGTAATGGGGGCGTTCACCGCGCCCCGGAACTTGATTGTCCTTGGTTGGATTGCCACGGCGGTCATGGGCGCGGCGGCCCTTCGAATGTTCATGCCCGATTAGAACGCATGCCCTGCCCTCCTATTCACTCATTGCGCTCGCACGACGAGCCCACGCCGTGCATGATCAAGAAACGCCTGCGCCAAAGAGGCCGATTCTGTATCTAGTTCGACACCACGTCGCGGACAGGGACCTCGGAATTTTTAGGTAGCGCTTCTCCGTAGATAATCATCAGCTCTGTGCGACGGTCATTTGTCGGAAGGTGAAACATGCGGACTAATGCAGTTCTCTCCGGAAGGGAGAGATCATGCTTTGCAAGCAGGCGTTCTATGGCTGCGCCATCGGATGCAGGGTCCCCTGCTACTCGACTCCGGATACCCGATGATCGCCGCGATGCGAAACCGTGGGCTTGGATTCTTGCGAGTGCGCCTATTTGCTCTCCGCTACACGCGTCGCCTGCCACGTAATCGCTTGCCACTTGCCGTTGCGCAGAAGGAATGTGCCGCTGTTACGGAAGTAGCTGATCTTGCCGTCTGGGTCGCGTTTCACCAGCCGAAACGTCAGCGCAGCCATGTCACCGTACGGCCGCACGAGTATGTCCTCGGCAGTGAATACCGGACCGGGTTTCGCCTGACTGTCGGCCTTGGCTTTCGGCTCTTCAGCAAACGACTTCAGGATATCGCCCTTGCTCATGACTTTGCCGGCCGAACTGGTGTAAACCAGATCATCGGCCCAAAAGCGCTCGTGACCCGCCGCGTTGTTGTTTACCGCCGGAGTCAAAAATGTCATCAGCATCGTGGTGATCTCGCCACGAGTGCGAGCCGCATCCGGCGGACTCGCATCGTTGCCATATGCTGCGATCATCACGAACAAACTTGGCAGCGCGAACAACAGCATTAACCTTTGAACGGGTCGCAAGGTAAGCATGGCGATTCTCCTGATTAAGAGGCAACAAGCTTGAGCGTACACATCCCTTCAATGAAACACCACGGACGCTACGCCAGCCCTTGATTACCGGGCAACACCTTTCCACCTCAAGGCCTCCACTGCGATGTGCGTCTATTCTGGGCGTGCGCTTGGCGTGCGGCGCGCCAATAGCGCCGTCGCAATTGCTCCGACAATCAAACAAACGTAGAGAGTTGCCGCGCGCCAGATCAGCAATGCCGTCGCGAGACCTACATTCGGCACCCACATTCCAAGTGTGGAGCTCAGTCCAATTTCGGCCGCTCCTGCTCCGGCGGGAATGCCCGTCCATATAGCCGCTTGCAGTACGAGCGCCTGCAGCAGAAAGGTCAGTGCAAACGAGACCTGATGTCCGAGAATCAGCAGCGCGAGCCAGAGTATGCCGTAACGCGTCAGTTGCTGAAGGAAAGTCAGGGTAACGATACCGAACAAGAAAGCCGGCCCTGCTTCGAGAATTAGTTGCATGTCCGAGCGCAGCTTGGCAAGAAGATCCGACACCATCAACTGTATGGAACGCACTTTTGGCCAGCGGCGGCTCACGGCGTTGGATCCGAGCAACCCTTTCGCCAGAGTGCGTCGCGCGAGCCACGCCCCCGCAGCGAGAATTGCGAACAGTGCACTCGTGGTGAGCGCCAGCGTGCGCAAATGAGCCAGCGCGGCGGAATGGATCAATACAAGACCGGCGACGGGAAGCGCCAGAATAAAAAAGAGTATGTCTAGTCCCTGGTCCACTGCGGTGATGCTCGCAGCACTGCTGGTCGAGGCTCCAGCGCGGTGTAAGTAGTACAAGCTGGCAGCATAACCGCCAATGCCGGCAGGTGTTGCAATGAAGGCAAAATCCGTGGCTAGGGAAATTACCAACAGATGCACGACGCCTGCCGGTGAGGCCAAACAATGCACGAGCAGACGTAATTTCAGCGCTCGGGATATCCAGCTAGCTGCGAGCAGTGCAAAAATAGCAACGTACCCAAGAACTGAAAAATGAAGCGTAGCCGCCAGCGCATCTCGGCCGCCAAGCATGATTGGGATGGCAACCGTCGCGCCCAAGGCGACCGCGATGAGCAGATATCCTGTGCGTTGTGCACCAGATGCCCAGCCACTTCGACCGACGTCAGCCCTTTTCGGAAGCACGTGCGCCCGTTCGATCGGGATTGGATCCGCGCACTGATTTCGACGTGTATCGCGTACCCAACAAGATGTCCCAGAGTGGCGTAGTCACGCCGAAATTCGCATTGGGGTGGTGGTGATGGATATGATGTGCCGCCGCCCAACGTCGAGGCAACGAGCGCCGAAAATGGACGCTGTGAATGATGGCATGGCTTAGTCCGTAAGCGGCATATCCGGCTGCCAGTCCGCCCGTCTGGAGCAACGCAAAGCTTGTCGGCAAAAGCAGAGCCAACACGGCAGCCACCACCAGTATGCCTAGCGGCGGCAGGAAAAAAGGCAACGCGTCAAACGCCAACGGCGTCTGGTGATGCTTCCAGTGGCTCTCTTTCAGGACGCGCAGCGGTCCGTGGAAAAGCCAGCGGTGAAAGCAGTACTCGATAAGGCTAAAGACGACTAGTCCGAGGACGATGGTTAGAACGCCTACGCTCGGATGAAGGTCGCGGCGGCCAATACCCGCAAAGAGCAGGCCGAAACCAACCGCAATGTCGGCCACGAGACCGACCCAACTGTTCGCTCGGGTGGTGGAGATCCATTGCAGAACTCGTAGAGTCGACCTGTCCCGCCTCTCGTGTGAATTAGTTAGGTTCATAACCATTGCATACGCGACTGTGGCGACGAATGGGTTCCCGTATGCCCGCACCTACGCACGGAACACGGCTACAACACGTTCTACTTAAGTTAAGGGCACACATCCAATTTCCCTTAATACAGCAAAAACGACAGCGAGCGTTCTAGACCGTCGCTGTAATGCTACGCGTGAATTCACTGCGCGGCCAGCATCTGCAAATTGATGTCGTAGACGACGAACAAAGGCGCTTACGGCCTTGGCATCAACTCGTAGGCGGTGATCTCCACCAAAACGACATCATTTGATCGCATGGCGACGGACAATGCCGCTCTGCCTTGTGCATCGACGACGAACGTATGCACATCGGCTTTGTCCGAGGTTACGGCTTGCAGCTGCTTCTGTTGGTCGGTTGACAACGATTTCGGGGAGCCCATGCGCAGGTATGCGGAGTACGCATCGTTGGCGTCGTAGCCAGTCCTGTAGATGGCAGCGCGATATCTGCCCGGTCGCATATGCTGCAGGTCGAGGCTTACGGAGCGCGCCGACAGAGACGGAAAAACCTTGGTGTAGAAAGGGCGATTGCTTTGGTTCTGTTGAGGTTGCACGAAATCCCAGACCAGCGCTTTTAGTACGTTGTCATTCCACGTGACATGACTTTGCGCATCCGTGGTTTTCAATTCGGACGCGCCGAGTCGGTTCAAGTACTTGTATGCGAAATAGACCGGCTTGCGGATACCTTGCGGGTTCATCAGGCCAAAGCCGCCCTGAAACGGCGCCGTGGGCGGACCGGGCTCCTCGAACAGATCGCTGAAGGCCCAGTAACTCATGCCTTGCGCCATGTCCTCGCACGCTTTGAGCTTGTTGAGAACATATGCTGCACTCACATACGAATCGTGTACGGCGTCGCGCGGCGTATAGCTGGTGCTCCATTCGGTGAAATAGAGCGGCAAGCCTGGCCTCGAGGAGCCGTCGATCTGCCGGCGCACGCGACGGACGTCGCCTACGATCGCATCCGGCAAAGGCGAGAGCTTGGTATCGCTTTCGCCATGTTCGTCGAGAAAACCGCCGTCGACGCCGTAGGTGTGCGTGCTGACGAAATTGAGCGGCACACCGGCATGCGCTGCGTGTTCGATCAACTCCGGCACCCATGCGGCGCCGGCGGTAGCAGGACCGCCCACTTTTAATTGCGGATCGATGCGATTGATCGTGCGCGCGGTGACGTCGAAGAGTTCAAAGTAGGCTTTTTGATCGCCGCCCTCCCAGAAACCGCCGAGGTTGGGTTCGTTCCATACTTCGAAATACCAATTGCGGATCTCCTGCGGTCCGTAGCGTTGCTGCAAATGACGCACGAAGGCGTCGACCAGCGCGCTCCACTTCGAAAGGACGGGATGGGATGTATTGCCCTTCCAGTAGAAGATGCGCTGATCCGAGGTTTTCATCGCTTCGGGCGTGAAACCCAGCTCCACGAATGGGCGCATGCCAATCGCCAACAATCGGTCGTAGAGACGGTCGATCTTGCTCCAGTCGTATACCGGCCTGCCGTCGACTTCGCGATAGGTGCCGAGAGCATCGTGGAAGATGGCGTGAAAGCGGAGGTAACGGAAGCCGAGTTCCTTTCGCACCGTCTCGAGTTGGGCAAGACTGTCGTCGCGAATGAGCGTGCCCGGGTAATCGGAACCGACGGAGAAGTTATACGACCGATCGAGCGGCGCCGACTCTCCTTCCACGTCGATGGTGATATGGCGTGCCCCCTGCCCGCCTTCGACCGTGGGCACCAAGCAACTCAGCATGCATACAACACCGGCTGCGGCCCAAACTCTGCGATACCGCTGCACTCTCGTTCTATGCATGAGCTTGCTTTCTCACCTCAAAGTCGAACAAGAGGTGAAGTCCAACAAATTCGGGTCGCTGATTTCTAGAGGAAGACTTTTATGATTTTTATCAGACTTGGCCGCCATCACGAGCGATAATGCAGTTACGGACATGGCTGACCACCTATCCACGTAGAAATATTCCTGCATTACGGAACCGAAACACTCACCATGTCGCCTCATCGGATTGCCCTGCTGTTCAATGCGAATAAGGTCTACGACCGGCAAATCATCGCGGGCATCGGCGACTATCTGAAGTCGACACGCATGGTTTGGGATCTTTTCATGGAGGAAGACTTCCGCTCTCGCACGGTCGGCATTCAAAACTGGCGAGGCGACGGCATCATCGCAGACTATGACGATCCCACCGTAGCCGAGGCACTTTCCGGCCTGCCCATTCCCGTTGTCGCCGTTGGCGGTTCTTATGCGAATGAAAGCCAGTATCCGGCGAAGGTGCCCTACGTTGCCACCGACAACGTCGAACTTGTGCGCCTGGCCTACGTTCACCTGATTGAGCAGGGCCTGCAGCATTTTGCCTTCTACGGCCTGCCGCCGTTGCCCGGCAACCGCTGGGCGCAGGAACGCGAAGTGGCCTTTTGCAACATGGTCGAGCACGACGGGTTGCAAGGCATCGTCTACCGCGGTTCCCAAACCAGCGCTGGCGGCTGGGGTCTGGCGCAAGAAGAAATGGTCTCCTGGGTTCGGTCGCTGCCCAAGCCCATCGGCATTATCACCGTCACCGACGCGCGTGCTCGACAACTCCTGCAGGCCTGCGTCGTCGCCGACACGCCCGTGCCCGAACAGATAGCCGTCGTCGGCATCGACAATGATCCGATCGCGCAACTTCTGGGCCGCATTCCGCTGTCGTCGGTGATCCAGGGTGCTGAGGAAATGGGCCGGCGCGCCGCGCAGATTCTTCATCAGATGCTGCATGGCGGCGATCACTCCAACGTACGGATCGTAGTTCCCCCTGCCGGTTTGTCGGTGCAAACTTCCAGCCTGCATCAGCCGTTGAAGAGCCCGCACGTGATGCGGGCACGTCACTATATCCGCCAGTACGCGCACCTCGGCATCAAGACCGAGCAAGTTGCTCAATACGTCGGCATCTCCCGCTCCTTGCTCGAAGAGCACTTCAAGCGCGAGCTGAAGAAAACCGTGCACGACACGATACTCGAACACAAGCTCGAGATGGCTCGCGGCATGCTCAGCGATACGTCAATGCCGCTTGCCGAAATCGCAGTCCGTTGCGGCTTCACCACGCTACAGTACATGTACGCAGTATTTCGTCGCGTATACAACTGTACTCCGCGCGAATTCGTCAAGTCAGCACGCGGTTGATATCAAGCACGATAGCGGAAATCGCGCAAGGTCACCGCTCCACTCACCTTGAACGAGTCTCGTCGCGTCATCGTCGTGTTGCTGATCTCAAGAGTCGTGCGTGATTGCGGCCCGACCGCACACCGCAGTCAGGGCTTACCCGACGATCCATCGGGCGTGCCGGCCGACGCCGTTCCGGCAATCTGCAACAGCCCTGACGCCGTCTTCGCCAGTGCCTTGTCCCCGCCCGACACGTCCAAGCGCTTCGCCGCATCGTTCCAGCGCAGAGTCGTCGTGATGCCTTTGCCCTTCTCGTAGGCATACGATGCGCCGTCGTCGTCGTAGAGCGAGAAGCTTGCGTCCTTGCCCGGATAGATCTTGATCGCGGCGATTGCCTGTTTCGTCGCCGTCGACGGAATTGGAGCGCCGAGTGGAACGATCGATCCGGCCCGGACGAACACCGGAATGCGATCAATCGGCGCAGCCACCTTGACCCATTGGCCACCCTGATAAAATTGGTCGGTCCAGTAGTCATACCAATCGCTGCCCTTCGGCAAATAGACGTCCTTGCTGGTCTGGCCCTGCTCGGTGACCGGTGCGACTAGAAAGGCGGGACCGAACAGATACTCGGTACCGAGATTGGCCACCGCCGGGTCGTCCGAAAAGTCCATCCACAACGCACGCATGAACGGCATACCGGTGTCGTAGGTGTGCTTGGCGCAGCTGTAGAGATACGGCAGCAACTGATAACGCAGCTTGTCGTATTTCGCCATGATCGCTTCGGCCTCGCGACCGAAGGCGTAGATTTCGGTGTGCTTGCGGTCGCCGTGCAGGCGCAGGGTCGGCAGGAAGGTGCCGTATTGAAACCAGCGCGTCAGCAATTCCGGATAGTCGTGGTATTCGCCGACCACGTCGCGCGCATCGCTCGGATCGACGAGTGGCGGTTTGCGCGCGCTGCTCGTCGCCGGCAGCGGCTGCCAGCCGCCAATGTCGTTGCCCCAATACGCGATGCCCGACGCCGTCATGTTGAGCCCGGCGGGAATCTGTCGCTGCAAAGCCTCCCAGGTCGGTTGGATGTCCGATGACCAGAACAATGCGCCGGTGCGCTGCGAGCCGAGATAGGCAGCGCGACTGAGGATCAGCACGCGCTGATTGGGTTTCCACGCGCGCATGCCCTGGGCGACGCCTTCGACGTGCAGCAGCGGGTAGACGTTGTGATAGCGATCGCCCGAGCCGATCGAATAGAACAGGCCGTCCGGCACGAGGTCGGGCTCGGTTTCGTCGAGCCACGGGTAGTCGAAACCGCGGCTCAGGATATTGTCGCGCGCGTGCTCCCAGAACCAGCGACGCGCTTCGGGATGTGTCGCGTCGAGCAGCGCGCCGGCGCGGTCGGAACGAAATGGCAGGCCATCGACGGATCGGCCGTTCTTGTCCTTGAGCAGGTAGCCTTTGCGGTCGAGCTCATCGAAGTAGCGGCTGCTCTTCTCGAAGCGTGGCCATATCGAGATGATCGAGCGCAAGCCGAAACCGTGCAACTCGCGGTTCATGCCGTCCGGATCGGGAAACTCGGCCGGGTTGATATCGAGTTGGCCCATTCGCGTCCAATAGAACCAATCGAGCACCACGACGTCGAGTGGATAGCCCTTCTGCCGATAGGTGTTGGCGACGCCGAGGATTTCCGCCTGACTAGCGTAGCGCGCCTTCGATTGGATCAGGCCGAAAGCGGCCTTGGGCGGAATCGGGGTCTTGCCGGTGAGGCGCGCGTAACCGGCGTAGATCTCCTCCGGCGTGCCGACGATGACGAAGAACGACACGCGCTCGCCGACTTCGGAAACCCAATGCGTTGCGCCGTTGATCGCGACCGCGACGTGCGTCTGCGCCGGATTGTCCCAGACGAGGCCATAGCCCTTCGACGAAATCAGGAACGGGATGCACACGGTCTCGCCGCCCGGGGCGTCGTACCAATGCTTGCAATCGATCGCGCGACCGCGCAGATCGAGCGCGCCGAGCGATTCCTGATTCTGGCCGAGACCATAGAAATGCTCATCGGCGGATGCAGCGAACGTCGCGCCGACGGCCCAGGTCGCCTCCCCGGCCACCTCGTGCGGATTCATCTCCCAGCCGCGCAGATCGAGGATCGTTTCGCCTTTCGCGTTTGCGACTTGCAGGCCGACCGGCGCAAGCATCGGCGCAAAGTATTTTTCCATCTGACCGACGACATGCGGCGGCGGCGCCGGGTTGACATGCAGGGCAAGTGCGTCGGACACAAAGCGGTTACCCGTGGCATCACTGGTCTGCTTGAATCCCGCGTGCTCCGGCTCACCGTTGATGCCGTAGCCCGGCGCGGCCAGGGCGAGCGCCTTGTCGGTCGCAATCGTGACGTGAACAAGGTTCGCGCCATAGGCCTCGACGCGCACCCACGCCCCGTTGCGGTCGAGCACGGCGAGCGGCGACGGTGCGGCCACGGCAGCGTCGACGAGACCGATCATGCCGATGCCGGCAACAAGAATTGTTCGCAGCCATTGCAGGTTCATCTCGGACTCCGTGAAACGTACTCAAGCATACGACTCTCGTTTGCGCGCAGGCATGGTGAAATTTCCCGCGCACGAATTTTTTTGCTCATGACGGGCAGCGCGAATGAAGCCAATGTGTTGCGCATGACATCCTTCAATAGGTGGCAAGCCGTACCTTGAGAATCTGCGGCAGAGTGCTGAAATTGAGTCCCCAATCGGTCTGATCGCCGTTCCACAGCCGCTTGAATATCCAGCGGCCGCCGTCGTAGCGTCCTTCTTCGACGCGATCGAGCAGAAAGCGTGCGTCCTTGCGCGACTTCCCGGCGATGAAATCGACGCGCACATTGCGGCCGGTAACGAGATATTCGTTCGCGCCGAGTTGCGCGATCAACACACCGCCGTCGAGTACCGCATTGCCCTTGGCCGGCGCGGTGCCGAACGGATCGTGGCCGTAGCTCAGGCGGACCTGCCAATCGCCGAGATCGAGCGTCTGCTCGTGAGTGTCCTGCGGCTCGGCGACACCCCATAGCTTGCCCGCATAGGCTGCCCGCGCGATCTCGCCGCTCATCGGCGCGAGCAGACGATAGTTCGCGGCGAACGGTTCCAGTGACTTCGCATCGATCGCACGCGCGCCCAACGGATAGTTCGAATAGCCGGTGTAGTCGATGCCGAACGGCGAGAAGCCGATCGCGCGGCGACCGAGCGCGGCGAACAGATAGCGCGCATAGGCCGCGTCGCTGCTTGTCTCGGCGACGAAGAGCGGATTGTCGGCACGCGCATAACGCTCGAGTACCGCGGTGTACTTCGCGTACTCGGGCAGATAGATATCGGGCGCGAGCACGTCGAGCGCAGGTGCGGCGGCCTTCCATACGTCGAGCACGTTGTCGGTCGGACCGCCGCTCGAATAGCTGCCGGGCTTACCGGGCGTGAACGGATCGCGCAGCGCGCAGTTCGCATACATCGGCAGCGGGTACACGGCCTTGCCCGCGGCGGCGACCTGGCCGACGAAATGCGCGACCGACCAGGCCTGGAAAATTTCGTCGGCATCGCTGCCGAACAGCGTGCGCCAGGTGCCTGCCGGCTTGCGGGTCGCGCGCAACAGCTCGGCCGGCACCGGTCCGGACAACAAGGCGTCAGCCGCAGGCGAGTGATCGCGGTCGGTGCCGTAGGTGCCGGTTTCGTTCTCGACCTGAACAAGAATCACCGTATGCCGCTCGCCGTCGATTCCGCGCAGATGCTTCATCAACTGCGTAAACGCCTTGCGATCGGCGGCCAGCGTCGCCGCAGCGTGCGGCGACAACGAGTTCAACACCTTGCCGTCGCGCGTGCGCATGCGCGGGAAGCGCGCATCGTCGAGCTTGACCCAACTGGGCGCATAGCTCGGCCCGTTGTTCTTCCAGGTCGCGAACCAAAGCAGGACCAGGCGCACCTCGTGCTCGCGCGCCTGGGCGACGAGCGTATCGAGAAAGCCGAAATCGAACTGCCCTTCTTTCGGCTCGATCTGTTCCCAGGCGATCGGAACGGCGACAGTGTTCGCATGCATGTCCGCGATCGCCGGCCACACCTCGGGCAGCATGTCGGGCCAGGCGCTCGAATTGTTCACCTGCGCGCCGAGGATCAAATAAGGCTTGCCGTCGACGAGCAAGGCGTGGCGTCCGTCGCTGCTGACGATACGCGGCAGCTCGCCGGCGACAGCAGTGGCGGAAACCGCGGCGACGAACAACAGTGCGACGAGTAATCGTTTCAGGCGCATGATTCTCATCGCTTGGGCTCGCTGCGGAATGGCGCGGCCGGCAGTCCGGCGCGATCGACCAGATCGGCATCGACCGGGTTGTCGCTCCAGGCGTAGCGCACCGCGGTCGGTTGGGCGACGGTCGGGCTGGAGACCACAATGCTGTCGCCGTTGATAGTCGCCTCGGCGGGTTGGTAGTGCAGGTCCGCGCCGGCGACCTCGAAGCCGCTCACGCGCATGCCGCCGCCGCGCACCGACAGACCTTCCGGCGCGTCGAACGTCAACAGCGCACGCGCGCCCTCGATGCGTATCGCCCGAAACATAGGTCCACCCGCTGCGACGGGCTCGCCGAAGACGACGCGGCGTGCTGCCTGGGCCAGGCGATATCCGACATCCTGCTTATCGGTCGGATGGATATCGTCGGGATTGCCGATGTCGATGCTCACCGCCTGCCCCGTGTGCGGCAAGGCGAGCGTGGCCGACTGTGATTCGCGTAATTCGGCCCACGGGCTCGCCGCCGGCGTGTCTTCGCCAGTGCGGAAGTTGGCCAGTTGCACCCAGAGGAACGGCAGTTCGGGCTGCTCCCATGCCGCACGCCGTGCACGGATTAAGGCGGCGAACTGTTCCCGGTAGACCAGCGCCTGTCCGGGAAGCGCGTTGGCCTCGCCCTGATACCAGAGCACGCCGCGCAATGCATAACCGAGCAGCGGATGGATCATCTTGTTGTACAGCAGCGTCGGCACTTCATTCTGTCGGTAGTCGGGAACGAGACTCACCGCTGCCGGACGGAAACGCCAGGGCTCGGTAAGCGGCCTGCGCGCACCACTGTCCGGCTGCACGTAGACCAGAGCTGCGTCGCCGTGGATGCCACCGCCACCACTGAGATCCTCGACCCGAATCGCGACGGTGTTGAGCCCTTCGTGCAACGCACTCGACGGCACCCGGTAGACACGCGCGCCATTCCATTGCTGCACGGTCTCTCCGATCTTCACTCCGTTGACCCAGGTGCGATCGGAATCGTCGATCATGCCCAGGCCCAGCGTCACACCACGTGCCGCTTCCTCCGCACTCAAGCGGAAATGCGTGCGGTACCAGGCGATGCCGTCCATGCCGTAGTAGCCCTGATCTTCCCAGTAGCGCGGCACGTCGATTGGCGCCCAATCGCGCTCATCGAGCGTTTCAGCCGCCCAGGCCGGATGGCCTTCACGGTCGAGCACGTCGGTGCGCATCGTGCGCCAGTGCGCAAGCCGGCGCTGCGTGACGGCGAGGCGCGCGGCTTCCTCTTTCTCCTGTCGCTGCACCGCGTCGGCGATCGACTGCGGATTCGCGTTCGCCGTACGTGAATCCATCCAGGCCTCGATGCGGCTGCCGCCCCAGGTACTGTTGATCAGGCCCTGCGGCACGCCGGTGCGTGCCTTGATCGTGCGCGCGAAAAACCAGCACACGGCGGAGAAGTCGCCGACCGTCCGCGGCGTAGCCGCAGCCCAGGTGCCACCGGCAAGGCTGTCGGCGGGCGTGAGCGCCCAGGATTTCGGAATCTTGAAATGACGGATCGCCGGATCGTCACCGCGGGCGATCTCTTCTGTCGCGTTCTGCGCCTGGCTTACCGTGAACTCCATGTTGGATTGGCCCGAACACAGCCATACGTCCCCGACGAGCACATCGCGGACCTTGCGTACGCTGCGGCCATCGCTGGCCTCGAGCGTCCACGGCCCGCCGGGCGCATGCGACGGCAGCGTCGCGCGCCAGCGGCCCTGCGCATCGGCGCGTGCTTCGGCGTCGGCACCGTCGAGGCGCACGTGCACCCGCGCGCCCGGTGTCGCGCTACCCCAGACCGGGATGACGCGATCCCGCTGCAACACGGCGCCGTCGCTAAACGGTAGCGACAATTGCAGTCCCGTTTCGGCGTGAACGGCGGGCGCCGCCATGACGACCGCGACGAAGCCGCGTGCCGCGAAATGAAAACATCGTCGTGCGAACTCCATGCTTATGGTTTCTCCCCACATCGCGTCGTAGTTGTGGAATTGCGCGTTGCCGTACACGGCGGCTCTACCGGATCGCCGTAGACGATGCCGCGGCCGGCTGCGCCGAAATAGAATCGGCCGAAAACGCGCGGGTCGCCGATGAGATGGTCGATACGGCCGTAGCGGTGCCCCGCATCGTCGATGCGCTGCCAGCTCGCGCCTTCGTCAGTCGAACGGAAAATACCTTGTGCGCCGTTGCGGCGGCCGGCGACGAACAAGGTCGGTGCCGTTTTGCCGGGCGCGGCCTTGCCGAAGCCGAGTGCATCGACGCCCGTGATCGATGCCATGGTCGCGGTGACGCGGCCGTCGGCGTCGCCGCGCATCAGCGCCCGATTGCGTGCCGCGATCCAGAGTACGCCCGCGGCTGCGGGCGAAACATACAGGCGTGCTTGAGCGGCTCCGCGTGCGGCGTCACCGAACGCGCCGCCGATCGGCGCGAAGTGCGCTCCGCCGTCACCGCTGAAGTAGAGTTTTCCGCTGCGTGCATCGCTCGCGTAGAAGCGCGACGCGTCGACGCGATCGGCGAGCACATGCTCGCCGCCTTCAAGACCGTCGGCAACTGCCCAATGCCGGCCAAAATCGCGCGTCAGGAAAACCCGCTTCGACCCCGACGGCGCCCACACTACGACCTCCGCATCCGCAGCGATCGCCATGCTGCCTGCGCCCTCGCCTTCACCCGGTTCGCTCGCGAACGCCTGCCATGAACGGCCGCCGTCGATCGAAAATGCGGCACGCACCACGCCGCCCGCGAGATTTCTCGTCCGGCCGGCGCGCACGATCAGCTCGGGCTTGCGCGCGGCGAAGTCGATGCTCTCACCGTTACTGTAGCGCTGCGGCATGTCGAAGTGCGACGGTGCGACGTCGAGATCGTCGTGGCGGAAACCGTCGAGATCGCCTAGCGCGCTGAGCAACGGTGCTCCCTGCGGCGGACTGATCAGATCGAGCGCGACAGTTTCCTCGAGACCGCGGTCTTCGAAACGCCAGTTCACCGTGCCGCCCTGATCGAAGCCGAGCATGTTCGTCGAAGCCCAGATGCCGTAGCCGGTGACGAACAGCACACGGTCGGCATCGAACGGATCGATCGCGATCGAAGCGATCCAATGTGGCCGGTGCCCGGCGACCCAGGGCGCGCCGTCATTGTCGAAGTGCGAGCGTGCCAACACCGGCTGCCAGTGCGCGCCGCCGTCGCGGCTGCGGAACAGCTCGTCACCGAGGTCGTAGCGTGCAAACGTCGCGGCCATCACAACCTGCGGATTGCGCGGATCGACGGCGACAGCGCCCCAGCCGAAAAATCCGCGCGGCAGCGGCGTGACGTTCGTCCAGCGCTGCGCGGCCGGTTCGTATTTCCATACCGCGCCGTTGTGCATGCTGTCGGGGCCGGGTTCGTCGCCGTAACTCAAGTAGAAGGTGCCGTCCCCTGCGCGCGCCATATGGTTCGGGCGTAGGCCGATCGGCTGGCCGGGCACGGCGGTCCAGGTGCGGCCTGCGTCGGTCGAACGAAACAGACTTGTCTCGCGCGTCGATACGCCCGCGTACAAGGTCGGCGTCGGCTGGCCGGATTTGCCGCTGGCCGGATCGAACACGACGAAGACGATGCCGATCGCCTGCCGGCGCCAGGCATTTGCCGCGCTTGCACCGGTCGAGGTGGCCGCGTCGGGGAAGCCCTTAACATTGCTCCAGCTCGCGCCGCGATCTTCGCTGCGCCACAGACCCGCGCCGCGCGAGCCGAAGAACAGCACGCGGCCATCGTGCGGATCGACCGCAAGGCGTTCGCCATTGCCGCGGCCGAGTTCGTTGCCGCCGAGCTTGAACGGCAGGTCACTGCGCGCGAACGTGCGGCCGCGATCGTTCGAACGTAGGATCGCACCGTTCGGCGCGAAGTCCGCCGTGTAGGTGCCGGCGGCAAGATAGATGCGGTTCGCATCGGACGGATCGACCGCGAGGCTGTCGATGCCGAGCAGGTTGACGTCGGCCGCGCCGATCCAGTCAGTCAACGACGCCCAGCGCGCGGACGACGCATCCCAGCGATACGCACCACCGATATCGGTGCGCGCGTAGAGCAGGCCTTTTTCGGACGGATGAAACACCAGCCCGGGAACGAAGCCGCCGCCACCGATGACGACATTGCGCCAGCGATATGCCATTTGATCGCCGGTTGCCGCGCTTGCTCCCAACGTTCCTGCCAACAGCAAAGCACCCAACGCTAGGTGCGTTGCCCATGCCGAAGCCTTCATCGTCCGCGCAATCCTTGCACGATCAGAACGACGCACGCAGCGTCAGCGCATAGCGACGATCGTTCACGTACCAGGAGGTGACGTGCTTGCCGGCCGCATTCTGATACATGATCGTGCGCTGCTCGGCGTTGTTGAGATTGTTCATCTCCAGGCCGAGCTTGATGTACTCGTTGAACGCGAAGAAGACCGAACCATCCAACTGACCGTAGGCGTCACTGAATACCGGCAGCTTCCACGCGATGTTGTTGTCGCCACCGTTGTAGCCGTTCGGGCCGATCGACAGCAGATACTTACTACGCCAGTTGTAGGCTAGTCGGACTTGCCACGGACCCTGTTCGTAAAACGCAGCGACGTTGAGGGCATTTTTCGACAGGCCGTCCGCCGGCAGGTTGCCGAATCCCGAACCATCGGTATCCAGCGGCACCGCATCGGTGGCGGCGGGCACATGGGTCTTGCTCTTGATGTAGGTGTAGTTTGCCGACATCCCGAAACCCTTGATCGGCAGGAAGTCGAAGAACTGGTTCCAGCCGATTTCCACGCCGTCGATCGTCGCCGTGCCGACATTCACCGGACGGGTGATCACATAGTTGTAATTGTTGCCGTCGAGGCCGGGATACGCCACCAGCTTCGATTCGTTGCGGAAGTAATCGTGAATGCCCTTGTGGAACAAGTTGACCCACGTCATGCCGCCGTGTTCCGGATCGAAATACCATTCCAGCGACAGATCGAACTGGTTGGCCTTCATCGGCTTCAGGTACGGATTGCTGGTGGAATTGCCCGTCAGATCCAGCTCGTCGAGCGGCACCGACGTGGCGCCGGGCGGAGGCGTGTAACCGGACTTCACGCTGGCATTGAGAATCTGATAAGCCTGCATTTGGCTGAAGTCCGGACGCGCAATCGCCTTGGACGCGGCAAAACGCGCGATCCAGTTCGGAGCGAACTCCCACTTCATGTTGAAGCTCGGCAGGATATTGGTGTAGTCGTTGCTGGCGGTGATGGGCGCGGTCTGGCCCGTCCCCAGATAGGGCGCCAACGGCTGATTGGGATACACCAGAAAGCCTTTGGCGGCGTTGTTGGTGCTCACCGCGCGCACGCCGACGTTGCCGCTCAGATTGGCGTCGTCCACTCCGAATTCGAGCATGCCGTACGCCGCGTAGGTTTTCTCGTTCTGATCATTGGTGTGCGCAGCGTCGAGCACCGTGTTCTGATACGTCCCTGCATAGCAGCAGAGATAAAACGGATCGGCGGCGGAGTGGATGTTCTGATAGCTATTCGGGTAACCCAGCGCGGTCGAGAGCAGCGGCGCATAGAACGCACCCGGTATGTTGGAGGAACCCCTGTAGAAGTTGTTGAACGTATCCAGGTGCACTAGGCCGGAATTGACCGTCCCGTTCAAGTTCAGGCCGGGCAACGGAACGCCGCCTGGCACCGCCCACCCTTGCATCCAGGTCTGGAACACCGGCTTCCAGTTGTAGCCGGTGTTGATGTTCGTGGCATCGAGATCGGTCAGGCGCAGGCCCGCCTTCACCGCATGCACAAACGCGCCGTCGAGGCTGTGCTTGATGTCGGCGCGCCAGGCCACTTCGGTCGCCTCGTTCTGATCCTGGTGATCCATGGTGAACCCCCAGTAGTAATTCGCGGGGTTCTTGGTGTAGCTGGAATCGATACCGATGCGCGGCGTGCCGCCGCCCAAGGTAATATCGATGTAGGGCACGTTGACACCCAGCGCCACTGTGGAATCCAGACTCTTGGTCGTGGCTTTGATGTACTGCAACTCGCTTGTGACTTCGGTACTCGTACCCAGCAGCCACTTCAAGCCGGTGGAGAAATCCATAGTCTTGGAGCGGCGATTCGATGCGCGAATGTCCGTGCCCATCGGCACGCCGCCGTCCTGTGTGAGCCTCCCGGACTGGAATACGCCGTTATTGATCTGGCTCGGCTGGCTGGCGTCCACCGTCACTTTCGTCGGATCGTTCTGTACGAAGATCGCATCCTCGTACCAGACCTCGTGATATTTGCTTTCGAACGCGGTGGCGTAGAGTTCCAGGTCGCTGCTCGGACGCCACTGGAAGGCCATGTAGGCGCCATCGCGCTTGCGGTCGTATTGCAACGTTCGCCAGTCGGCGCCGCGTGGCACCCAGACGCCGCTTGCATCCTTGAAGAACGGACGCACGAACAGGCCGTCAGTACGTGTGGCCAGTTGCGAATCGGCGACATCGACGAGGAAGCCGATTTCGCCCGCGTTAGTGTCCCAGCGATTGCTATACAGTGCGGAAACGGACGGCTTGTACTTCTTGACGAAGTCGCCATAGTTCTCGCTGGCCGACGCGGCGATCTTCTGGTCCTTGAAGTCGAAGGGCATGAAGGTGTGCAGGTTCACCGTGCCGCCGAGGCCGCCTTCGATCATGTCGGCCTTCTGGTTTTTGAAGACGTCGATGCCGGACATCAATTCCGATGGCACGTCCTGAAAGCTGAGGCTGTGTCCGCCATTGGCGGAAAAACTGTCGCGGCCATTCAATTCGGAACGCACCTGCGTGAGACCGCGCACCTGCACGCCATTGCCTTCTGCGGAGAAGTGCTCCGGATCGCCCACGGAGAGGAAGTGGTCGATAGTGACGCCGGGAATGCGCGACAAGGTTTCGGTGACGCTGCGGTCGGGCAATGCGCCGATGTCTGTTGCATTTACCGAATCGACAAAGGTGTCGGCGTAGCGCTTGGTGTCCTGCGCTTTCTCGACCGACGCGCGGATGCCGGTAACGGTAATGGCTTCGAGGCTTTCCGTAGTCTTGCCGTCGGCCGTCGTCGTCTTCTTCGGCTTGCCATCTTTGTCATTGACCGCATTGTCATTGGTCGAATCCGGCGCCGTCTGCGCAATCAGGGGTGCCGAAGACAACATCAAACACATGCCGATTGCAGCCGACAGGCGAGCCAGCTTGAATCGATGGGCGGCGGATGTCCGCGCGCCGGCAAATAGGTTACTCATTGTTGAAGCCCCTCCCAGTTATCAACGGCGTCAGCACGGCTTCGCTCGTTTTTCTTTGCTGGTTGTGTGCTGCTCGGGCCTGGACGTTTTGGCTACGAATCCGAGCTTCGGCACACTTTTTCTCAGTCGTGCTTGACAGTCATAGATGCTGGATTGTCCAGCGCTGTCAGACAATTATGAAAATGCCACGCGAGACTAACGTTTCTTCATATGCACTTGCCGCATTGAGCACGAAGTCCGTCCGCGCCAAGCAGGGCGGCCTGCCGGCGGCATGGCGGAAGGGAATGGCCGGTGAACAGCCATGTCGACAGGCGACGCGGCTTCATCGCTGAGCAACGCAGGTGCAGGCCCGGCACGACCGCAACCCCAGCGGAGCGCCCAGCCGCTGCCCGCTAGGGGCCAAGAAGCGCGCTACGCATGCCCGACGGCACGCGCCAATGCTACGTGAACCGCATATTCTTCGGTCCAACTTGTACCACAACACGGAATCAGCTTCGATGACCGATCACGTTGTGGATTCTCGTTTTCGGACGGCAGAGTTCGGCCAGAAGCCTACTTACAGATGGTCGAATTGCTTGCCCTCAAGCAGCCACTCGCAGGTCCGCCTGCGGGCGTGCATGTTACGCCAGCTGCTCGCCGCACTTGCCAGTGCGGGTGCAAGCGACAGTCGGAACTGCGCCCCGATCGCAATTGACGCAAATCAATATCGGTTTGTTTATCGCGATTTATGTTGCCTGCCACATCGGAGCTATCTGCAATACCGTGATGAACGCATTCAGCGACCTAATGAGCCGACGACTGAAGCTTAAGTCTGTGCTGTCGCTGTTGAGAAAACGTTTCGTTCGAACACGCGTTGGTGGACCGGACGCACTGCAGATTTCGGCGGCGCCTCGGTCCAGACAACGACTAGATCGTCACAATTAAATTCGACCTGCAAGTGCGGCCTTTCGCAACTGAATGGAGAAGGCAATGTCCGTCAAGACGATTGCAGGCTTTCTATTGAGCCTGAGCTTCTGCGTCGCCATCGGTGACTTGAAGGCGGCCGATCGGGTCGGCGAAGTCGACGAATGGGCGAAAGTGTTCGCCGAGCAGGTTTGCGCCAGTTGCCACGGTGCGCACGGTTTGAGCAGATTTCCCGAGATCCCGAGCCTGGCGGCTCAGTCGCGAGTCTATCTCGTGGCCAAACTGGAGCAGTTTCGCAATCAGGCGCTGAAAAAGCCCAATCGACATATCGACCTGTTGGGCATCACACTGAATGACGAGGCAACCGTCGAAGCGCTTGCGCAGTACTTCGCCAAGCAGTCATCGCCACCACCGGTCACGCGCGACGCAACCGCCGTTGCGGCCGGAAGCAAGATCTTCAGTGAAGGCATAGAAACGAAAGGAGTAGCCGCCTGCTCGGTGTGTCACGGCACGAACGCAGAAGGCTTTTGGATTGTTCCTCGTCTGGCCGGGCAGCACGCACGTTACGTAGAGCGGCAACTCAAGGCAATCCAGCTGCAACTGCGTGATGCGCCAGGTATGCACGCGATGGTAAAGGATCTCTCGCTCGAGGAGATCAGGGCAGTTGCTGCCTTCATACAATCGAAATAGCCCTGGAAACGACATCGGTCTTGAACGATTGGCGTGACAATGTCGAAACGTGCATGCCCCAGTCTCGCAGAACGGTACGGCGAGCGCTTCGAACGCATGTGGCGTTACTATTTAGCAGCCTCCATCGCACTATTCCGCGAACGACAGGGCCAGCTTTGGCAGCTCGCGCTGTCGCCCGGAGGCGTCAAAGGCGGCTACGTCGCCGCGCGCTGACTAGCAGCCAAGTCCGAAGTGTGCGCATAGCTTTTATAGATGCTCGCAGGAGTCCGATCCGATGAATGAACAACTTGCTCGCGAAATTTTGGCGGATATGCTGAAGGAACAGGACCATACAAATTTCCTTACCTGCACGAATGACGAGGGCGAGATCGTCATCGCGTGGGCTCCGGGAAATAATCAAATCTCGCTGGACGGCACATACTCCATCGAGCAGCTTGAAGCAATTTCATGGTGGATGCGAAACAAGGGAAACAGGAAATAGGCGTTGCTGGATATCGTATGACCCGCTAGTTGAATAATCGCGGATCGAAACCCGAGCAGTGCCGGGCCTGCTTTCCTGCATCGGGCAGCCGGCTCGCTCGCTGGACTAGCTGGGAAGAGTGCCTTGGATGACGCGCCAGATGAACAACCAAATGGCAGCCATCACGACGGCAGCCACAACCAACCATGTTCGACGCTTGGCCATTTCTCTCACCGACAAATTGCGATTTATGGTGATATGAGACGGCTAAACGGCTGCGCGCAAATTGATTCGGATCAAATCGGCTTTCTTTCACGCCAAGTTCGCGGATCGCTCAGGAGCCGTGCGGCCGCGCGAGCCTGTCCGGGCTGAGAATTCCTTCCAACACTTCTTGCGTCAACAACCCGCGTTGCAGGACGATGTGGCCGACGCCGGCGCCGGTCGCTTGTGCTTCGACGGCCACTTCCGTCGCCGCCACGTAGCCAATATGCGGGTTCAACGCGGTGGCGATGCCGATGGAATTTTCGACCTGTTGACGCAAGCGATCCTTGTTCGCAGTAATTTCCGCCACGCAATTCTTCGCCAGGGTTTCACAGCCGCGGCGAAGATGAGAAAGGCTGCGAAATAAGCTCAGCGCAATAATCGGCTCGAACGCATTCAATTGCAGTTGCCCCGACTGAGCGGCAAAAGTGATGGTGACATCGTTGCCGATGACTTCGAAAGCAATCTGGTTGACGACTTCGGGAATCACCGGATTGATCTTGCCCGGCATGATCGACGAACCCGACTGCCGCGGCGGCAGGTTGATCTCGCCGAGTCCCGCGCGCGGCCCCGATGCGAGCAGGCGCAGGTCGTTGCAAATCTTGCCGAGCTTCACCGCGACGCGCTTCAACGCGCCGGACAAATGCACGAACACGCCGCAGTCCTGGGTCGATTCGATCAAATCAGGAGCGGTGATGAGATCGATGCCGGTCAACTCCGACAGTTTGCGCCGAACGAGATCTGCATAGCCCGGATGCGAGTTGATGCCCGTGCCGATCGCGGTCGCGCCAAGATTGATCTCGCGCAGGAACGCCATCGCCTCGGCGAGGCGCAACATGTCTTCGTCCATCATCACCGCGTAGGTGCCGAACTCCTGACCGAGCGTCATCGGCACGGCGTCCTGCAGCTGCGTGCGCCCGACCTTGAGCACGTCGGCGAATTCCTCACGCTTGGCGGCGAAAGCATTGCGCAATTCGGCCATCGCGACGAGCAGCGCCTGTGCCTGCGCCCACGCGGCAAGCTTCAACGCCGTCGGATAGACATCGTTCGTGCTCTGGCCGAGATTGACGTGCTCGTTGGGATGCAGTTGATGGTAATCGCCTTTGCCGTATCCCATGTATTCGAGCGCACGGTTGGCGACGACCTCGTTCGCATTCATGTTCGTCGACGTGCCCGCGCCGCCTTGGATCACATCGACGACGAACTGGTCGTGCAGTGCGCCGGCGCGGATCTCGACGCAGGCGCGAACAATCGCATCCGTCCGCGGCGCATCGAGCAGACCCAGCTCGCTGTTAGCCAGCGCCGCGGCCTGCTTGATCGCGGCGAGCGCGGCGATCAGCTCGGGGTTGTGGCCGATGCGTTCGCCGCTGATCGGAAAATTTTCGATCGCGCGCAGCGTGTGCACGCCCCAATAGACATCGGCAGGCACCTCGCGATCGCTGAGCAGATCGTGTTCGACTCGAAACGCCATCGCAGGCTCAGTCCAGGCTACCCTGGCACAGATATTTGATGTGCATGTATTCGTCGATGCCGTAACGCGAGCCTTCGCGACCATAACCCGATGCCTTGATGCCGCCGAACGGGGCGGCTTCGGCGGCAACGGCGCCCTCGTTGATGCCGACGAGGCCCGACTCGAGCGCCGAGGCGAGTCGCGCGATGCGGCGCACATCGCGCGTGTAGAAATACGCGGCCAATCCGTATGGCGTGCCGTTGGCTTCAGCCACGACCGCGCCTTCGTCGTTGAAACGGGACACCGGCACGACCGGGCCAAACGTTTCTTCGCAGGAACAGTCCATCGTCGCGGTTACGCCGGTCAGCACGGTCGGTTGGAAATAATTCGGTCCGAGCGCGGGCAATGGTTCACCGCCGCTAACGACCTGCGCGCCTTTGGACACCGCGTCGCGCACGTGACGCTCGACCTTCTCCACCGCACGCGCATTGATCAGCGGCCCGATCTGCGAAACGGGATCGCTCCCCGGGCCGACCTTGAGCGCAGCCACGCGCTTGACCAGGCGCTGCACGAAGTCGTCGTGCACCGCGTCGTGGACGTAGACGCGGTTCGGGCACACGCAGGTCTGCCCGCCGTTGCGGAACTTCGACGCCATCAGCCCGTCCACGGCGGCGTCGAGATCGGCATCTTCGAAAACGATGAACGGCGCGTTGCCGCCGAGCTCCAACGACAGCTTCTTCAGCGTGTCGGCGCTGCCGCGGGCGAGATGCCGGCCGACCGGCGTGGAGCCGGTGAAGGTCAGCTTGCGTACGCGCGCATCGGCCAGCCAGACGTCGACGACTTCGGGCGCATGCGCGCGCGAAGCAGTGACGAGGTTGAGCACGCCAGCCGGCACGCCGGCTTCTTCGGCAAGCTTGGCAAGAGCGAGCGCAGTCAGTGGCGTGTCCTCGGCCGGCTTGGCAACCACCGTGCAGCCGGCAGCCAGGGCCGGCGCGATCTTGCGCGCGATCATCGCCGCCGGAAAATTCCACGGCGAGATCGCGGCGATCACGCCGACCGGTTCCTTCACTGCGAACATCTGGCGTCCGCGCACTGGCGGCGGGATCACGTCGCCGTAGCTGCGTACCGCCTCGGCGGCGAACCATTCGACATAGCTGGCGGCGTAGGCGACCTCGCCGATCGCCTCGGCGAGCGGCTTGCCCTGCTCGCGCGAGATCAGCTTGCCGAGATCTTCCTTGTGTTCGAGCAGCAGCGCATTCCAGCGCGCAAGGATGCGCGAGCGATCACGTGCGGGCACGGCGCGCCAGGCGGGGAACGCCGCGTGGGCGGATTCGAGCGCAGCGCGTGCGTCGTCTGCGCCGCCATCCGGCACGCTCGCGAACGCCCGTGCGAGTGCGGGATCGTCGATGCCATAGCGCGCGCCACTGGCAGCCTCGCACCAACGACCGCCGATGAAATGCTTGGAGCGCAACAGATCGTCGCGTTGCAAAGTCAGAGACATGGTGAATGCCTTAATTGTGAGTCAGTGAAGAATTTCGCTTTGTTGGTCATTCCCACAAAAAGCGGGAATGACGCTCCGTTGCTCAGCCCGCCGCAACGAGCCGCGCGATGGCCTCGCCTACTTCGCCCGTCGTTGCCTTGCCGCCCAGGTCGGCCGTGCGCGGGCCGTCGCGCAGCACCTGTTCGATCGCTGCGAGGATCGCATCATGCGCATCGCGTCCCGCGCCCTGCCCTTTGCCGAGGAAGTCGAGCATGAGCGCGCCTGACCAGATCATCGCGATCGGGTTGGCGATAGCCTTGCCGGCAATGTCCGGCGCGGAACCGTGCACGGGCTCGAACAGCGAGGGAAACGTACGATCGGGATTGAGATTGGCCGACGGAGCGAGACCGATCGTGCCGGTCGTCGCCGGGCCGAGATCAGAAAGAATGTCGCCGAACAGATTCGATGCGACGACGACATCAAAGCGACCTGGCTGCAGCACGAAGCGTGCGCACAGAATGTCGATATGCTGCTTGTCCACCGCCACCTGCGGATAGCCGGCGCCGATCGCGTCAGCACGCCCGTCCCACCACGGCATGCTGATCGCGATGCCGTTGCTCTTCGTCGCTACAGTGAGGTGTTTGCGCGGACGCGAATTTGCCAGCTCGAACGCATAGCGCAGCACACGGTCGGCGCCGAAGCGCGAATACACCGACTCCTGGATCACGATCTCGCGTTCGGTGCCGGCATACATGATGCCGCCGAGCGAGGTGTACTCGCCTTCGGTGTTCTCGCGCACCACGTAGTAGTCGATATCGCCCGGCTTGCGCCCGGCGAGCGGGCACGGCACGCCCTCGAACAGGCGCACCGGCCGCAAGTTGATGTACTGATCGAATTCGCGGCGGAACTTGAGCAGCGAACCCCACAACGAAACATGATCAGGCACCGTCGCCGGCCAGCCGACGGCACCGAAATACAGCGCATCCATGCCTTGCAGTTGCGCCTTCCAGTCGTCGGGCATCATCTGCCCGTGCTGTGCGTAGTAATCGCAGTGTGCCCAGTCGAAATGGACGAAATCCAAATCGATACCGAAGCGCCGTGCGGCGGCCTCGAGCACGCGCAGCCCCTCGGGCATGACTTCCTTGCCGATGCCATCGCCAGGCAGGAAAGCAATGCGATATTTGCTCATGGTACGAAAACTCCTGTGGGCGCGGGCCTAGCGGCCAGCACTTCGTCAAGCCAGCCGGTGCGCAATTCGGGAACCGAGCGCGCCAGTTGTTCGTAATAGGGATGGTGAGGGCCGCGCGCATAGTCTTCGCGTGCGATCTGCGCGAGCTTGCGCCCGTGGCGCATGACCACGATGGCGTCGCACACCGCACGCACACTGTGCATGTCGTGGCTGATGAACAGATACGACGCTTTGACTTCGCGCCGCAGCTCGCAAATCAGATCGAGAATGGCCGCGGCGACGACGGGGTCGAGCGCGGAAGTCACTTCGTCACAGAGGATGAGGTCGGGCTGCGCGGCGAGCGCCCGCGCAAGGTTCACGCGTTGCTTCTGGCCGCCGGACAAGCCCACGCAGCTGCGCTCTGCGAGCGTCGCCGGCAGTTTGACCAAGTCTAGTAATTCGGCAACGCGACGCCGACGCGCGTTCGCGTCCATGTCGTGGAAGAACGCGAGCGGTCGTTCGAGAATCTTCGCCACCGTGTGCGCGGGATTGAGCGCGGTGTCGGCATGCTGGAACACGATCTGCACGCGGCGCAGCGTCTCGCGGTCGCGCTGCGCCAGCGTCGCGGGCAAGAAATGTCCGCCGAAGCGGATCGTGCCGGCCGTCGGCGCGATCAACCCGGCGATGCATCGCGCCAGCGTCGATTTGCCGGATCCGGATTCGCCGATCACACCGATGGCCTGCCCCGCATACAACTGGATCTCGACGTCTTCGAGCACCGGGTGTTCGCACTTGCCGTCGCGCACGCGGCCATAGCCGGCCGACAGTGCGGTGACTTCGAGCAACGGCATCGCAGAGGGTTGGGCGGACACGTCAGGCGCGCGCTCGCCAATGCGCGAGGCTGCGAGCAGACTGCGCGTGTAGTCGTCTGCTGGCGAGGCAAGAATCTGCAGCGTGCTGGCACATTCGCGCATGCGGCCATGGCGCAGCACGAGAATACGATCCGCCATCTGCGCGACGACGGCGAGATCGTGGCTGACGTAGATCGCGCTGACGCCGCGCTCGCGCACGGCGCGGCGGAACGCGGCGAGCACTTCGACCTGAGTCGTCACGTCGAGCGCCGTGGTCGGTTCGTCGAAGATGACGACGTCCGGATCGGCGATCAGGGCCATCGCCGCCATCAACCTCTGCAACTGGCCGCCGGAAACTTCGTGCGGATAACGCTGACCGATCGTCTCGGCATCCGGCAGCGCCAGTTCGCGGAACAACTCGATTGCTTTGCGCTCGGCCGCAGCGCGTTCGAGCACGTCGTGCAGCAGCGCGGGCTCGACTACCTGATCGAGAAGCCGCCGTGAGGGATTGAACGAAGCCGCCGCGCTCTGCGCGATATAGGCGATCTTGCGGCCGCGGAGCGAACGCTTGCCCGATTCGGGCAGCGTCAACACATCGACGTCACCCACCTGCACACGGCCGCTGGCAATACGGCAGCCGCGGCGCGCATAACCCATCAGTGCAAGCGCGATGGTGGTCTTGCCCGAACCGGATTCGCCGATCAGTGCCAACACCTGCCCCGGCTCGACCGTGAAACTGATGTCGTGCACGAGACTGACATCGCCAACGGCGATACGCAGGTTCTCCACTTCGATGCGCGCGCCCATCAGTGCACCGCCTTGCGCGCATCGCGCCCGGGCAACGCGTCGACGACAAGGTTGACCGCCATCGTGAGCGTGGCGATCGCCAGCGCCGGCGCGACGACGGCGAGGCCGCCTTCCCACAATGCGCCGAGGTTTTCTCGCACCAGCGTGCCCCAATCCGCCGCGGGCGGCTGCACGCCCAGGCCGAGGAAGCTCAGGCTCGCGAGCAGCAGCACGACGTAGACGAAACGCAGGCCGAGGTCGACGAGCATCGGCGCCGCAATATTCGGCAGCACCTCATGCAGCATGAGATACCAGCGTGACTCGCCGCGCGTGCGCGCAACCACCACGTAGTCGAGCGCGGCAACATTCACGGCGAGCGCACGCGCGATTCGGTACGCGCCGGGCACGTAAATGATCGCCGCGGTCGTCACCAGCAGCGGAACGGACGTGCCAAACGCGGCGACCATGATCAGCGCGAACAGCTTGCTCGGAATCGAAATCAGCGTATCCATGCCGCGGCTCAGCACGGCATCGAGCCAGCCACCGCTGACCGCGGCGAGCAGCGCGAAACCGGTGCCGACGGCGCTGGCGCCCACCGCGGCGACCAACGCCACGACGACGGTGTAGCGTGCGCCGAGAAGCACACGTGCGAGCATGTCGCGACCGAGATAGTCGGCACCGAGCCAGTGCCCGATTTGCGCCGGCGCAAATACCGGCAATCCGCCGATGTCCTGTGCACCGGCCGATATCCACCACGGGGCCGCAAGTGCGACCAGCAGCCACGCCAGGATGACGAGCAGCCCGAGTGTGCCGGGCACGCCGAGGCCGAACACGCCCGAGCGGCGGCGTGCAGACGCAGCGGAAGCGGACCGGGCAGGAACCGATGCGTTCATCGGGCGTGGCGCAACCGCGGGTTGGCCAGGATGCCGATCACGTCGGCGATCAGCACGAGCAGCAGATAACCGGCACAGAAGATCATCGTGCAGGTCTGCACCAGCGGCATGTCGCGCTGGCTGACGCCGTCGACCATCAGCTTGGCGACGCCGGGATAGTGGAAGATCGTCTCGACGATGATCACACCGCCGAGCAGGTATGACGTGCTCAGGGCAACGGCATTGGCGATCGGCCCGATCGCATTCGGCATGGCCTCGCGCAGGACGAGGCGCAGCGGCGGCACGCCCTTCAGCCGCGCCATTTCGATGTACGGCGCATCGAGTTGGTCGGCAAGCGCCGCGCGCGTCATGCGCATCATCTGCGCAACGACCACGCAGCACAGCGTCAGCACCGGCATCACGAATACGCGCGCAGCGCCGGACAGCGAATCGATGTCGCTGGCATAGGACAGCGCCGGCAACCAGCCGAGCTTGACCGAAAGCAGCAGCACGGCCAGTGTGGCGATGAGGAATTCCGGTACCGAGACGAGCACGACCGCGCCGTTGTTGAGCAGGCGATCGAGCCAGCCGCCGCGGAACACCGCCGCAAGCGTGCCGAGCAGCAGTGCGAGCGGCACTGCGATCACCGCAGTTACCGCCGCGAGCAGCAACGAGTTCGGCAAGCGGTTGCCGATCAACTCCATCACCGGCGCATCGCTGACCAGCGAACGACCGGGATTACCGCTGACGAGGCCGGCCAGCCAATGCAGATAACGCAACGGCAGCGGTTGATCGAGTCCCATCTGCGTGCGCAACGCGGCCAGCGTTTCCGGCGTTGCATCCTGGCCGAGCAGTTCCTGCGCGGCATCGCCGGGTAGGACCGCGGTGATCAGGAACACCACGACCGACACGAGCAACAGCGAGATCAGTGCGAGCCCGAGACGTTGCAGTATCAGACGCAGCAGCGGGCTCATGCGTCCCACCATGCGTGTTCGGCGAACTCGTAGCCCATCAGCCCGCCGACCGGAATCGTCGACAAGCCCTTCAGACGCGCGTTGTGCGCGTCGAGCGAAGAAAGGAACAGCGGAATCGCCACGCCACCCTTTTCGTGGATCATCGTCTGCATGTCGGCGTACATCGCCTTGCGCTTGGACTCGTCCACTTCGGAACGTGCGGCGACGAGCAACTGGTCGAACTGCGGATCCTTCCAGTGCGCGTCGTTGTTGACCGCACGGGACTCGAAGAACTCGGTCAATACCGCGTCGGCGTTGGGCCGTGGATTGACATTGCCCCAGCCCACCGCGCTCTTGCCCCAGTAGTGGGACCAATAGCCGTCCGGCGGCATGCGTTGCAATTGCAGATTCATGCCGATGCGATTCGCGCTTTGCTGCAGCGCCAGCGTCATCTCGACGCTGAGATTCGCCACTGGCGAGGCGACGACGGGAATCGGCGTGTTGCCCAGGCCGCTGCGCTCGAAGTGATAGCGCGCCTTGTCGAGATCGAGTTCGCGCTGCGGCAGGCCGGCGAAGTAGAAACGGTTGGACGGATGGATCGGCTGATCGTTGGCGACGATGGCATTGCCGAGCGCGACCGACTCGGCGATACGCGCGCGATCGAACAGCAGCTTGATCGCGATGACGAAATCCGGGTTGCTGCCGGGCGCCATGTCTTGACGCATCGCGAGATCGCTGTACTGGCCCGACGACTGGCGGAACACGGCGAATCCCGGCGCGCCTTCCACGCGCCGCACCGAGCGCGGATCGATCGCGGCGACGAGATCGAGGTCGCCCGACAGCAGCGCGTTGACGCGCGCGCCTTCGTCGCCCAGGCCGGCAAGTTCGACCTCGTCCACGTACGGGCGACCTTCGCGCCAGTAATCGCGGTTGCGTACCACGATCGAGCGCAGGCCGCGCTTGAATTCCTTGAGCTTGAACGGGCCGGTGCCGATTCCAGAGTTGAAGTCGCGCGTGCCGGCGGGAACGATGGCGAATGGGAACGTCGCCAGCATCGCCGGCAGGTCGGCGTTGGACTGGTGCAGCAGGACTTCGACTTCGCCGGGCGCGGACGCGCGCACGCTGTCGATCTGGTCGGCGAGCACTTTTGCGCGCGAAATCGTTGCCGGATCCTTATGCCGCATCAGCGAGAACACGACGTCTTCCGCGCGCAGCGCGCGACCGTCGTGAAAATGCACGCCGCCGCGCAGCTTGAACGTCCAGCGCTTCGCATCGTCGCTGTCGAAACGCTCGGCCAGCGCGGGCTGCGGAGCGAGACTGGCGTCGAAGCTCGTCAGGCAGTTGTAGAGCATGCGCGAACGCGCATAGTCGGTCTGATTCGAGAGTCGTGCCGGATCGAGCGTATCGGCGATCGACGAGGCAGCGCTGGCTACGCGCACACGGCCGCCGTAGCGCGGCTGTGCCGCCGCGACGCCTTGCGCAAGCGCGGCGATGCGATGCGACGCGGCCAGCGCCATGCCGGCACCGGCCAGCATCTTCAACACATCGCGACGCGAAGCGCCGCGCGCGAGCGCATCGAGGACTCGACCACTGTCGGCCGTTCCGAGAAGATCGCGCAGGCGTGGATCGCTCATGCGCCGGCGCCGTTTACAGGCCGACGAGCGCGGCCAAACCGCCGGCGTCGGCGATCTCGGTGTAGCCGTATTCGGGATTGCCGGGGCCATGGCCGCGGTTGATCCAGGCCTTGTCGCGAATGCCGATGTCGAACGCAGTCATCAAGTCGTAGCGCAGGCTCGAGGACACGTGCAGCATGTCTTGCGGATTGCAGCCGAGCGCATCGATCATGTACTCGAACGGGCGCATGCGCGGCTTGTACGCCTGCGCCTGCTCGGCGGTGTAGACGCGATGGAACGGCACGCCGAGCAACTTCACGTTTTTCAGAATGTCTTTATCGTCCGCGTTGGACAGGATCACGAGCGGAATCTTGTCGGCGATCTTGGCCAGGCCCGCTACGACATCCGGATGCGGCCCCCAGGTCGGCACCGCGTCGCAGATGCGCTGCGCTTCGGCGTCGATGTATTGAAATTTCCATTTGCGCGTGAGCCGGCGTAGCGAATTTTTCAACACGTCGCCGAGCGGCTGCCACGCACCGAGCACCTCATCGAGACGATAGGCGGTGAAGTCGACGAGGAATCGCGGCATGTCTTCCGCCTTGACGCGGTCGGCGAAGATCTCGCGCGCCATGTCGTTCGGCTTGTAGTTGATCAGCGTGCCGTAGCAGTCGAAGGAGATGTACTTGGGCCTGAAGGTCATCGCAGCGCACCTGTCGCGAGTTGGAGTCGGAATTTCTGAGATTGAAGCATGCGCCCAGTCGCGCGTCATCGCGTTGTCGAGGCCGGCCTCGTCGAAAACTGCGGTTTGGCCCCCTGCGCTCAGCAGATCAAGCTGGCCGGTAGATCGCGTAGACCTTCTTTACGTATTCCCGGCTCTCCCAACTGCAATGCGCGCCCTGCTCGACGAGGAAGATGTCGCCCTTCTTGAACTTGCCTTCGCGGCCTGCGCCATCCACGAACGCCACGCTGCCAGCCAACAGGTACATCAGTTCGAAATGACGGTAAGGCATGGCCAGGCGACGATATGGAGTCGAATCCCAGGTTCCGCAGACGAATTCGCCATCCGGTGAACGGTAGTCGCTGTAGTTGCGGCAGCTCGGCGTCGGCCCCACCAGCAACTCGGCTAGCGGTGCGCCGGACGGCGTGAGCTGTGGGCTTCCCTCGACTGGGATCATGGCCGCCTTGTCGTCCGGGCCGCCGCTGCGACGCAGGAAGATAAGAGTGACCGCCTCATCGGCCGACCACGCAATGCTCGCGCCACGGGTCAGCACGACACTGGCGTCGGGCTCCAGCGCTAGCGCACGCCCATCCGTTTCCAGCGTCACCCTGCCCTTGTGCACGATCAGGAATTCATCCGCCGGCATCGAGGCGACCTTACCCCAACCCGGCGGCAGCTGCAGCACACCGACTGTCACCGGTCCTTCCGTCGTGGGAAGCAGGCTGCGGCAGACGAGAAAAGGATCTTCGCCTCCTGCCAGGGCAACCGGCACTGTCGCAGCTTCGCTGTCCGCAAACGCACGAAGATCGACGAAGGATCGCACCACGGGCGCTGCTTTCGGAACAGGTTGAGGACTGCTCATTGCTTGGATTCTCCTCTATGAAATCGGATTCGATCATCAAGATGGTTTTCGAACGAACTCGCCGCTCGTCATTCCTGCCTAGAGCATGCGCGAATGACCAGCGAGAGCACGGCGACGCAATATCAAAACTCCGACACCTTGCCCCATTGCGATTTGTCGAAGCGGGACAGGCGGTATTGCGAGGTTTCGGCGATGGGCTTGCGCCCCAGCACCAAATCGGCGACGAGGTGCCCGGCACCGGGACCAATGCCGAAGCCGTGTCCGGAAAAACCCGCCGCCAGAAGCAGCCCTTTCACGCCGATATCGCCGTCGATCACCGGAATGCCGTCCGGAGTGGAATCGATATAGCCGGCCCATTCCGCCTGCACCGGTACGTTTTGCAATTCCGGCAGCAAGGCGCATGCACGTTTCAAGATCAAGTCGAGCGTATTGCGCGAGGGTCGCGGATCGAGGATGCGCATGGCTTCCATCGGTGTCGGACGATCCATCGCCCAGCGCTTGCGGGATTCGAAACCGGCGCGCCAGGCTTGCAAACCGCCGGGAGAAAGCAATCGCCAGCGTTTGGCGAACATCGGCAGGAAATGTTTCGCGGCGCCAATCATGCCCGGAGTTGGATCGACTTTGCCGAAACCGGAAATAGCCAAGGTGTGCGCGCCGTCACTTCGACGCGTCACGGAAACGGCCGATGTGTGCAGTGCCGCGGGCAGCCCTTTTGCACCGGGTGCGACGGACAATATCGAACTGCGTATCGCCGCCTGCGGAAACGCGATGCCGATCTGGTGCAGGAAACTCGCCGCCCAGGCCCCGCCCGACAGCACGACCTGCCGCGTGCGGATGACGCCGCGCTCGGTGATCACGCCGCAAACCGAGCCCGCTTGTTGCTCGATGCCGCGCGCGGCGCAGTTCTGCACGACCATGCCGCCGTGCTTGAGCACGCCCCGGGCGATCGTCGGAGCGGCGCTCGACGGGTCCGCGGTCCCGTCGGTCGGTGACCAAACGCCGCCCCTCCATGGTTTGCCCGTTGCCGCACCGCGTTCAGTGGCCTCCACCACGCTCAGCATGTGCGTGACGACGCCTTCGCCGCGGGCGAACTTTCCCCAGGCCGCCCAGGTTTCGATCTCCTTCTCGTCGTTGGACAGGTAGAGAAGACCGCAACGCGAGAATCCGGGATTTTCGCCGATGTCCGCGGCCATCTCCTCCCATAGCGCAAGGCTTCTGGTGGAAAGCGGCAATTCGCGCGCGTCGCGGTTCTGCTGGCGGCACCAGCCCCAGTTGCGGCTCGATTGTTCCGCGCCGACGCGGCCTTTTTCGAGCAGGACGACGCGCTGGCCCGCGCGAGCCAGCCAATAGGCCGTACTCGTTCCGACGATGCCGGCACCGATCACCACAGTATCGGCACTGGCAGGCAGCGCATCGGCGGTAACGACGGTCATCAACGGGGGAGACATCGATTTTCCTGTTCTCAACAATCTTGGTTCGCGCATGTTTGGCCGAGCGCGGCGTGGCTATGGATATCGCGTCGCACAGGGAGTTGCAGTTGCTCTTTCAACCCGAGCCGTGCCGGTGAAACTAAGGGGAAAATGGCGGCATAGGGTTCTGCATCCGCGCTGCAAATGATGTTGCGCAATTGCGAAGCGGATGACCACGACAGTAAATGCCGCCGCATGCCTCCCTGCCGCTGATCTGCCCGAAGTCGGCCACACGCCTCTCCGCGTCAATGCAGCATGTCCTGCAGTTTGTAGTAGGCGCCCACGAGCGGAAGAAACCAGGCCGGGCCGAAATGACCTGGAATGGCCGGCCAGTCGAAGTCCTTCCAGGGGTTCAGAGAGACGTTGCCGTCCATCACTTCGGCCATGACCTTGCCCATATACGTGGACATCTGGGTGCCGTGCCCGCTGTAACCCATCGAATAGAACAACCCGTCGTGCTCGCTGGCGCGCGGCAGACGATCCGTCGTCATGTCGACCATGCCGCCCCAGCAATAGTCGATGCGCACGTTCGCAAGCGAGGGGAAAACTTGCAACATCGAGCGTTGCAGAATCTTGCCGCTCTTGATGTCCGATCGGGCGCCGGACTTGGCAAAGCGGGCACGGCCGCCGAACAGCAGGCGGTTGTCGGGCGTGACGCGGAAGTAGCTGACGAAGTTCATCGTGTCGGCTGCATTGCGGCGGCGAGGAAGAAGCCGATCGAGTACATCGATCGGCAGCGGCTCGGTGACGATGAGGAATGCCCCCACCGGCACGATGCGGCGCCGGTAGTACGAGAGCGGACCCACGGCCGAAGTGCCGGTAGCCAGCAATACTTGGCGCGCGCGGACAACGCCCTGCGGCGTCGACAGCTCGTGCGCATGGCCGTTCAGCCGTTTCAACCCTGTGACCGGCGCCGATTCGTGAATCTTCACCCCGCGCCGCGCGGCAGCGGTGGCAAGGCCATGGACGAACTTGCCCATGTGCATGGCCGCGCTTTTTTTGAAGATCATGCCGCCGAAATAACGATCCGAGCCGAGTTCGGAAGCCAGTTCCTGTCGTGAAACCATGTAGGTTTCGGGGTCGGCGCCGCGCGCGAGCATTTCCTGCGAATGCGCCAGCTTGTCGTAGTGAGCGGGTTTGGCGGCGAGCTTGAGCTTGCCCACGCGATGGAAATCGCAATCGATTCCTTCTTCGCGAATGATGGCTTCGACCGTATCGACTGCCGTGTCGAAGCTCTGATAAAGCTTTTTCGCCACAGTCTCGCCAAACCGGTTCGCCATGCCGGAGTAATCCTGGGCGAAACCGTTGTTGCACATGCCGCCGTTGCGGCCCGACGCGCAGCCGCCCACCATTCCCGCTTCCAACAGCATGACGCTCGCACCTTTTTTGGCCAGGGCGATCGAGGCGGACAAGCCGGTGAAACCGCCGCCGACAACGGCGACGTCGACTTCGCCTTCGACGGGGCCTTTCGCGCCGTCGCTGAAGCGCGGCGCCGTATCCAACCAATAGGGAGTCAGTTTCATGAGGTTGTTTTTTCGAATCGAATGAAGGTTGGCGAATGCGTCATCGCGGAATGTTTCATCGCTAGCCGAGAGATTGGCTGGCCAGCGCAAACATACGCGCTGCGGTTGAAGGATCGGGTCTATGCCCGCGGATCATCGTCGTGACGCTTCCGACCTCGGCAAGGCCGACAGCCGCCAACCACGAAGACAAACCGCTATCGCCCGGCGTATCGACGCGCAGGAATTCTCCGGCCTTGCGTCGCATGAAGTGAAGTATCAGGGCTTTCGCATCGTCGACGTTTTTTGCAACGACGGGTCCGATCGTGTACCCGAGACCGAAGCGGCGGCAGACGGCAAAGCCCTGGATGTTCCCGTTGCGCTCGATTACCGCGGTTGCACCCACCTTGGTGAGTTTCGTGAGCAGCGACCTGCGAACGACAGCGCAAGCGCACCGATCGAGTTCGAGTATCGCGCGCAGGTCGAACGGAGCCGCCGGCCTGATGTCGCCGACCTCGCTCATCGAAACGGCGGTATCCGCCGACGTCGTAGCCTGATGCTGGTGAACGGTTCCGACACTTTCGAACCCAAGGGCCTGGTAAAGACGGAGCCCTTCCCGCGTGGAATTCAGCAGGATGGTTCGCTCGCCCATGTCGCGCAGCAGATTCGCCGTCAATGCGCGTCCCAATCCACGGCGCTGCATCGAAGACGAGACGATGATCATGCCGCAGGTCGCGAACGCGTCGCCATACGGCCACCACAGGGCCGATGCGACGAGGCGCCCTGCGCATTCCGCGACGATTCCGTGCCCCAGATCCAGCGCAAAGCGCCAATCCTCGCTTCGATAGGGCCAGCCCATTTCGGCTGACAGTGCGGTGGCGCGGTCGGCATCGGCATCGCTCATCGCACGCAGCGAAATGGGCCGAATGGCGGCGACGTCGTCACCCTCCCCGACGATGTTTCCCTGGAAATCGGCGCGCTTCATTTCCATGCCTCAGAAATACTTCAGCCAGCCAATATCGCGACGGCGCTTCTTCAGCCGCGAGAACCAGACCGTCGGAATGTAGAGCGGTACGATCAGTGCGACATACCAGACCAGCACCCAGGCATAGCTGTCGACTCCGAAGGTGGGCCCGTGATTGGGACCCCAGATTGCCAGCGCGCTGTGATAAAGGATCCGCAGCAGACTCAGGTGGAAAAGGTAGAAGAACATCGGTGCGCCGCCAAAGACCGCCAAAGCAGCAGCGAGGCCCGACCCCTGGATCCGATCGAACAAGACGAGCAGCAGCGCACCGAGACCCAATGTCGGCAGCAGGAACAACAGCGACGGGGGGTATTTGGTCATCGAGATGAAACTGTAGAAGGTACGCAGCGCATCGCCATCGACCACGAACCAGGGCTTGTCGCCGTAGATGTTGAGCGCGCGCAGCACAACGAAAGCGATCAGCATGCCGCAACCCAGCACGAGCAGCCGGCGCTGCCGCGTCTTGGGTGCCACGGAAGGCAGAAACCAGGGACCGATGCCATAGCCGAGCAAGATGACGCCGATCCAGGCCAGGATCGGATAGGTCGTCTTCACCGTCACGCCGAGCGGCAACGTGAACGAGTCGCGCTGGTGTATTTCCGCCCATAGCGGAAACAGGGGATCGCCCGTCTGAAGCTGGATCGGATCAAGCAGGTTGTGGCCGCAGACGATTACCAAACCGATCGCGACAAGCATGTAATGCGGCAACCGGATGAGTCCTGCCAGCACGATCATGCACACGCCGATGCACCAGATGACCTGGAGCCACAGAGTCAGCGGCGCAAACCCCCAGTAAAGCGGCGACAGGAAAAAGACCTCGATCGCCATCAGCAGCAAGCCGCGTTTCAGCAGATACGATGTAGTTTCCCGAAGCGTATGGTTGCTGCGGAACAGAAATACGCCGAGCCCGGTCAGCGCCACGAAGATCGGGGCGCAAAGGCTCACTGCGAATCGCGCAAGGATCAGCGCAGGCATGGCCGTTCGCGCATCGACAGGATCGGCGACCCCGACATAGACAAACCATGTCTCCCGAACATGATCGAGCAGCATGAGGACCATTACGAATCCGCGCAGCGCATCGATCGCGGTCAATCGCATTCGCGTCTTCGCTTGGTCCGTGGAGGAAGACAGAGTTTTCGCAGGTGCCTGCTGTTGATATGCAACGCTTGCCATGATTGCTCCCTCACGTGGAGCAGAGTTGCAGTAAAGGTCAGTCGGAATTGCTTGCCGCGATGGCGTCGATTTCGATCAGGCAGCCGTAGTGGAGTTCGGGGACCGGAACCACGGAACGCGCCGGCCGCGCGTCGCCCAGCGCCGCGGTGTAAATCGCGTTGAACTTCGGCCAGTTTTCGATGCCGACGATATAGGCCGTCACTTTCAGCAGCCGCTGCGGATCGCTGTTCGCCGCACGCAAGATGGCGAACAGGCTGTCCAGCGCCATCTTCGCTTGCTCTTCAAAGTTGGCATCGATCTTGTGCGTTCCGTCTGGACTCAGCGGAAGCTGCCCGGACACATAAATCAAGCCGCCGTGCCGGATCGCCTGCGAATAGTGACCCTTAGGAATGGGCGCACCCTTCGTCGAAATGCTCTCGATGACTGCCCCATCCGCGTCCATCACCAACCTCCGAAACGATGCCATTCTGCTTCGACGATGTCGGATGCACCGCGAACCACGTGATAGCTCCCGTGCTGCGCGCCCGTGGCGCAGGCATGGTTGGGCAGGATGCGCACGCGATCGCCGATCGCGAGATCCGGCAACTTGTCATTCGAACCAGGGCGAAGCGCGATGATGCCGTGCTCCTGGTTGGCGTCGGCGACGATCAGGTCCGCATACGGATTTCCGGCCATGTCGCACACGACGCCATAGCCGTGATTCACGTCCTGCTTCGAGGTTCCGCGGTCCTGCGACATTGCCATCCAGCCGGCATCGACTAGGATCCAGCCCTTGTCGCGCTGGTGCCCGATCACGGTAGCCAGTACCGACAGAGCAATATCTTCGATGCGGCACACACCGACGCCGGCCATGAACAGGTCGAAGAATACGAAGACGCCGGCACGCACTTCGGTCACGCCCGTGAGGTCGACCGCGTTGTGCGCGGTCGGCGTGGAACCGACGCTGACGACGGGACAGGCAAACCCCGCTTCACGCAGAACGGCGGCGGCTTCGACCACGCTGCGCCGTTCGACTTCCGCGCATTGCCTGAGCGCATCGCTGCCGCGCGCGGCATAGCTCGCGCCGGCATGGGTCATCACGCCGCGCAGCTCCGCGCCGTCCGCGAGGCGGCGGCCGATGTCGATCAAGCGGTCCCTGTCGGTGGGAGCGACGCCGGAACGATGACCGTCGCAGTCGATTTCGATCAGCGCCGGAATGCGCACTCCTGCGTTGCGCGATACGTCCGCTACCGCCTGCGCCTGCTCCGCCGTATCGAGGATCACGGCGATGTCCACGCCCTGTGCGCGCAGCTCGAGAACCCGCGCCAGCTTCGCGGGCGCAATGCCGACGGCATAGAGAATATCGCGCACGCCCGCTTCCGCGAACCGGGATGCTTCCTGCAACGTCGAGACGGTGGCGGGTCCGGCAGGTGAGGCCATGACGCGCCGGGCCACCTCGACGCACTTGGTCGTTTTCAGATGCGGGCGCAGTGAAACGCCGAGGTGATCGAGCCGCGTCCGCAACCGTGCGATGTTGCGCTGCATGCGCTCGGCATCAAGGATCAGGCAAGGCGTGGCCAGTTCGCCCAGCTTCGACGCACCCGTTGCCGATGCGCGCTGTTCGATGAAAGGTTCTTTGTCCACTAACCGTATCTCCGTAGCCGTACCGCCTGGGCTTCTCCCGCACCGGTAGCGGGAATCGCACTCGATCAGGATTGGCTTGCATCTTGAGCGATAGTTATGAAGACTACAATTAATCTGAAATGCATATTTTCTTAAGGTATACATTAATGATTACGTCGGAAGATTTGTTGTTCTTCAACGTGGTAGCCAACTCGACGTCGCTTGCGGAAAGCGCACGCAAACTTGACGTCACGCCCCCGGCCGTGACCCAACGCTTGCGCGCGTTGGAGAAACGCGTGGGCATGCGCCTCGTCGATCGTTCCGGCCGCGGGCTGAGCCTCACCGACGAGGGCGCGCTGGTCGCAGCGCACGGCATGGCTGTGGTCGATGCGATCGAAACTCTCTCGGATACGCTGGCGAGCCGCAGGAACGCCGTCAGCGGTCACCTGCGTATCGTCGCTCCCCACGGTTTCGGTCGTCTGCACGTAGCACCCGTGGTGGATGCCTTCGCCAAGGCGCATCCCGGCGTCACGGTCACGCTGGATCTGTCCGACAACCCCGCTGCGGGAATGCTCGAGAGCAGCGACGTCACCGTCCACATCGGGCCGCCGGGTCCGCTGGACCAGATCGTGACCACTCTCGCTCCCAACCGTCGGATTCTCTGCGCCAGTCCCGAGTATCTGGCCGGGGTTTCCCCTCTCCGTTCACCTGCCGATCTGATGCGGCATCGCTGCCTCGTCGTGCGCGAGAACGCGGAAGACGTGACGCTTTGGCGGTTCCGCCACGCGTCCCGGGGTCAGACCACCGTACGCATCCATCCCACGATGTCGAGCAACGACGGCGCCGTCGTGCGCGAATGGGTCATCGCCGGCCAGGGCATCGCGATCCGATCGGAATGGGACGTCGCCGGTGATCTGGCGCGTGGCCGGCTAAAACAAGTGCTGCCGAGCTGGGAGCCGCCCGCCGCCGCCGTGGTGGCGATGCTGGGGACGCGCCACGGGCGAAGCGCACGAACTACGGCGTTCCTGACCAGCCTGCGACAGTCACTCACTCCCCCACCGTGGCGGCAGAAAGATTTTGCGGAGCCATCGAGGAAACGCTGAAAACTCTTTATCTACGCGCTTGCTGCGACGGGCGAAGCATGAACAGCGGCGCCGCCCGAAGGTCGAGCACGCGGCCCAAGCCAGGCGAAATTTTTCTGGTTCGCCTCAATCGATCAAAGGGCTAGCCGAAACCAAGAATTGCTTTGGTCTCGAGAAACTCGCCGAGTCCGTGCTCGCCGTATTCGCGTCCGTTGCCGGAGCGCTTGTAGCCGCCGAACGGCGCCTGCGGGTCCCACACAGGATGGTTGAGATGGACCTGTCCACTGCGGATGCGCAACGCGACGGCACGCGCTTGTTCGATATCCGCGCCCTGCACGTGTCCGCCGAGGCCATAGAGCGTATCGTTCGCGATCTCGACCGCCTCGTCCACGCTGTCGTACGGCAGAATGCACAGCACAGGGCCGAAAATTTCCTCCTGCGCGATGCGCATGGACGTGGTCACTTCAGAGAAAATCGTCGGCCGCGCATAGAAACCACGAGTCAGGCCGGCAGGCCGCCCCTGGCCACCGCACAAAAGCTTCGCGCCTTCGCCGATGCCGACTTCGATCATCATCTGCACGCGCTCATACTGTGCGCGATTGGCGAGCGGCCCGAGCATCGTTTTCTCTTCACGCGGATCGCCGACGACAATCGCGCGCGCCATTTCCGCCGCGATCCGTTCTATTTCATCCAAATGCGCTCTCGGCACGAGCATGCGCGTCGGCGCGCTGCACGACTGGCCGACGTTGCGGAATGCGGTCATCACGCCGAGCGGAACGACGCGGGCGAAGTCGGCATCGGGCAACAGCACGTTCGGCGACTTGCCGCCAAGTTCCTGGGTCACGCGTTTGACCGTCGGCGCGGCCGCCTGCGCGACGAGCACGCCGGCGCGGTTCGAGCCGGTGATCGAAATCATGTCGACATCCGGATGCGTCGCCATCGCTTCGCCGACCTCGGGGCCGGTGCCGTTGATCAGGTTGAACACCCCGGCCGGCAAGCCGGCATCGTGCAGCACCTCGGCGAAGAGCAACGCGCTGAGCGGCGACAGCTCGCTCGGCTTGAGCACGATCGTGCAACCCGCGGCGAGCGCCGGCGCGACCTTGGCGGTGATCTGGTAGAGCGGCCAGTTCCACGGCGTGATCAGCGCACAAACGCCGATCGGTTCGCGCACGATGCCCGTCGTGCCCTTCTTCGTCAGGAACGGATAGTCCGCAAGCAGATCGCGCGCGACGCGCACGTGCTCCACGGCGAGCGGCACCTGCGCGCTGCGCGCGTAGCTTATCGCCGCTCCCATCTCGCGCGAGATCGCCTGCGCGAAAATTTCCGCGCGTTCCAGTATGAGCGTGCGGATGCGATCGAGGAAAGCAGCACGCTGCTCGACGGGCAGTGCCGAGAAAGCCGGAAACGCGGCGCGTGCGGCGGCGACCGCGCGATCGACATCGCTCGCGCTGCCTGCGGCGATTTCACCGATCACCGTCTCGCTCGCCGGATCGATGATCGGCAGCATGGCACCGTCCACGGAAACCCATTCGCCATTGATATAGGCGCTACGGCGGATCTGTGGATCCGCGAGAAGTTGGTCGAGCCGGTCTGGCGTCATGGTATGCGAGGCGCGATTAGAAATACTTCACCCAGCCGATCGTCGTACGGCGCTTGAAATCGCCGAACCACTTTGTCGGGGCGTACAGAACGAACCACAAGGCGATCGTGACCACCCATACCGCCCAGAACTGGTCGGGGCCGACGCCGAAGCGTTGCACACCGGTCGGGCCGGTTTGGTTTGCGCCGAAGATCGCGAGCAGAAGCTTGTAGCCGAAGATCAGCACCGCGAGATGAACGAGGTAGTAGAACATCGGCGCGCCACCGAACGTCGACAGCACGCGCGTGAATGTGTTGCTCGCCGTATCCAACGCCGCAAGTACGAAGAAGCCGCCGCCGAGCGTCATCAGCAGGAAGTCGAGCGAGGGCGGGTATTTGGTGTAGTTGAGAAAATCCATCAGCGTCTGGATCGGCGTCGCCTGTTGCGTCCACGACGCGTTCTCGCCGTAGATGTTGAAGCCGCGCAGGATCAGCAGCGCGAGCCAGCAACCGATACCGAACATCACGAGCAGCTTGCGCCGACGCGCGCCGTCGAAATCGCGCGCGAATATCGGCCCGCTGCACCAGCCGAGCAGGATCACGCCGACCCACGGCAGCGCCGGATAGGTCACGCGCACTTGCGGCATCGTGTCGAACAACACACCACGATGCAGGAACATTGTCCACAGTGCGTACAGCGGATGCTCGCGCGGCAGGTCGATGCCGGCGAGCGCGTTGTGTCCGCAGACTATGACGAGGCCGGCCACGAGCAGCCATTTGTGCGGCAGGCTCGATGCGAACGCCAGCACGACCATCGAAAAGCCGATCGCCCACAGCACCTGCAGCCAGATCACTTTGGGCAGTTCACCCACCCAGAGGAAACTCATCAGGGTGATTTCGAGGAAGATCAGCAGTGCGCCACGCTTGAGCAGGAAGTCGCGCGCCGAGCGCGGCGCCGAGCCCGGCGGATTGGCGTAGAGCCAGGCACCCAAGCCGGTCAGGAACACAAAAATCGGCGCGCAGAAATGCGCGGCCAGGCGCGTGAAGAACAAGCTCGGCGGGGTGTCGGCGATGTTCATCGGGTCGGTGACCTGATGATGCAGGTACAGCGTCTCGCGCACGTGGTCCATCATCATGATGCACATGACCAAGCCGCGCAGCGCGTCGATGGAATAAATGCGCTTGCTGTGCGCCGCGACGGTGGATGCGGAACCAATAGCGGAAAGAGATTGGACGCTGCTCGACATGTGAGACCCTGCGCGAACGGTAATCTTAGGATGCAAAAAACCGGCGGCCCCTACAAAACGCTAGCGCGGCCGCCGGGTCCCATCCATGCGGCAAGTCAAAGCGAAAGGCGCGCCGTCAGTGTGACCTTGCGCTCGGTGCCCGGGAACACCCAGTACTGGCTGTAGGAACTGACGTAGTAGGTCTTGTTGAACAGGTTTTGCACGTCGAACGAGAAGCTGAGCTTCTTGTTGAACTGCCACGAGCCGAGCAGCGAAGCGACCGTGTAGGACGGCAGTGTGAATAGATCGCTCTGCACGAACGGCGCCACTTCGCCCTCACGGCTGCCGGTGTATTGGAAGCCGCCGCCAAATGTCGCGGCGCGGCCGGCGAGTTGGAATTCCTTGATCAGCAGCAGACTGGCAGCGTTCTTCGGCACGTCGGCCGTTTGCTTGCCGATCAGGCTGACGCCGGTCAGCGCGGAGTTGTCCTTCGTCACCTTGGCATCGGTATACGCATAGGACGCGGAAACGCGCAGGCCGGGAACGATCTGTCCGTTGATGTCCAGTTCCACACCCTTGCTCTCGACCTCGCCGGCGGCGCGGTTGTAGTTGCTCGGATCGAGCGGATCGGGAGTCAGCACGTTGTTCTTCTTCAGCTTGTACAACGCCAGTGTCGTGGTCAGGCGATTGTCGAAGCTGTCGAGCTTGGCGCCGATCTCGTAGGACTTGCCTTTCTCCGGAGAGAATGCATGTTGGACGCCGCTGGCGTCCGGACGACTGGCGCCGCTGTTCGGGCGGAAGCTGGTCGCCGTCGTCGCGTAGAGGGCCAGTTCGGGAATCGGTTCGTAAACCAGGCCGACGCGCGGACTGGTTGCGCCCAGCGTCTGGCCGATCTGATTGCTGGAGAGGTAATTATTTACCGTCTGCTCGTAGTGATCGCGGCGAACGCCGACGAGCGCCTTCCATTTCTCGCCCAGATCGATTTGATCCTGCGCGTAATACGACCACGAGTCCTGAGTCTCGAAGGTATTGATCGACGTAGATCCCTTTGGCTTGGGTGCGCCATAGACCGGGTCGAGCAGATTGATGCCGTAGATGCCGCCGGCCGGATTGGCGGCGGTTTGGAAGCGCCAATTATTGAATTTGTAGCCATCGACGCCGAACAACAGATTGTGCGTCAGGCTGCCCGTCATCACCTTGCCGAGAACTTCGAAACGGCCGCTGCGATCCAGCGCGTGATAGCTGCGATCGATCAAACGCCGGCGCAGCGTCTTGCCATCGCTGAGCAACGCCGAGTACGGCCGAACCTCGGTGCCGGCTCCCTCCATCGAACTCTCGCGATAGGTCACGCCGGACTGCACCGACCAGTTCTCGTTGAAGTAGTGGGTGAAGAAAACCTGATGCCCGACCGACTTGGTTTCGGTGTTGCCGTCGTTGGGCTCGCCGTAGAAATTGCTGGTAGGCACCACGTTGAGCTTGCCGTTGACTGCAACCACGCCGCGATCGAACGGCTGCCTCTGGTTCACGATCTCGGCTTCATACGAGAGCGTCGTGTCGGGATTGATCATCCACAGGAACGACGGCGTGATCAGCGTGCGCTGGAAATGGATCTGGTCGCGGAAGCTGTCGCCTTCCGAATAGGCCGCATTGAGGCGATAAGCGACGGTCTGTGTGATCGGGCCGGTCAGGTCGATCGCGCTGCGCATCGAATTGAAGCTGCCACCGGAAAGTTCGGCGCTGAAAGCCGGCAGGAACAACGGCTTCTTGGTCGTGATGTTGACGATGCCGCCGGGCTCGCCGCGGCCATACAGCGCTGACGACGGGCCTTTGAGGATTTCGACCGACTGCGTATCGGCGTTGTCGCGCAGGCCGTTGTAACCGCGGCTCGCATTGAAGCCGTTGACCATGAAGTCCGAGCCGAAGTTCGGATCGCCGGTGAAGCCGCGCATCGCATAACTGTCCCACATGCCGCCGAAATTACTCTGCCGCGACGTGCTGCTGGACAGATCGAGCGCGGTGGCGAGACTGGTCGATCCGGCATCCTTCAAGAGGTCGGCGCCGATGATCTGGATGTTCTGCGGGGTGTCGTGGATCAGCGCTTCCGTCTTGGTCGCGCCGGTCACGCTGAGGTTGCGATAGGGGCGCTTCTGGTCGCGCACCTCGACGGTTCCCATCTCCTGCGTCTTGTCCTTGTCGGCGGAGGACTTGGCAGCATCCGGCTGATTCGCGTCGGTATTGGTGGCGGCACTGGCCGTCGCATCGACGGCTGCGGATTCGGCCGCATCCGCGGCGAAAGCGAGCTGGATGGAGCAAGCCAGGCAGGTGGGAATCAGCAGACGAGAAACGGAGCGACGGAGCATAGACGGTTCCTGCAACGATTGGGTTGGCATCGGGAAGGGCTTGCAACGCACGATTACATGACTGCCGGAATCTATCGAGTTTGCTCCGGATGTCTTGTGCGAGACATATTGCCGTCATCGGAACGACATTAGCCGCCGTTCCATGCTTCCCCGCCAGTTCATTTCTGCTGTGATTTGCGCGGCGCCGGTAGATCACGCTGTCGCCTGTTTACGTCGAGTTCGTCAGCCGGCGGCTTTCTGTGTGAGGCGCGCAGTTGTCAAACCGGGTGAATCTCAAGCGGTCTTCAGTTGAAGTCTGCGCAGCGTGCCTTTGCGCGCCGCCGAGCACTCCAGCGAAGCAGGCGTTTCATCGGAACCGCCCTCGAAAAACAGAATGATGTGCGGAAAATAAAGGCCGATGTGCAGGTTGATTTTCTTCTTCACGGCAGCGCTGCCGCCGCCGCTATCTGGGTTATCGCTGTTGATACACTCGCTTGACGATTCCGCCAACCGCCATTGAAGCCACCATGCTCAAGTCCCGCCTACTCGTCGCCGCTTCCGCCCTCACTCTTTCTGTCGCCGCCTTTGGCCACGGCAAGAAAGACGCTGTCGATTATCGTCAAAGCCTGATGACCATGATCGGCTGGGACTTCGGCCATCTCAGCGACATGGTCAAGGAAAAGAAACCATTCGACGCAACGGAATTCTCGATGCGGGCCAACCGTGTCGCCGCCATGAGCGACCAGCTCGGCGAAGGCTTCCCGAAGGACTCGATGCGCCAGGAAAGCTACGCCAAAGCAGAGATCTGGACGGACTGGGACGACTTCCAGTCCAAAGCCAACGATTTCACCGCGCAGGCCAAGCTGCTCGCTGACGTCGCCAAGGTGAACGACGCGGCAAAGAACAAAGAGCAGTTCAAGAAGGTCGCGGCGACCTGCAAGGCCTGCCACGACAAATACACCCGGGATTGATCGCGCCTAGTCGCCGAACCGACTCAACACGGCGACGACAGCCGCCACGAGCGCGAACCAGATCAGCGCACGCCAGCTGCTGACGAAACGCAACGGCGCGGACGCGTCGCTCTGTTTGCGCCCCGTGATCATCGCGCCGATCAAGTTGTCGCGTTTGAGCAGCCAGTGCAGCAGCACTGCGACGACATGCAATGCGATCAGCGCGAGCAGCACGGTCTCGCCGAGATGATGCAGCTTCGTCGCGAACCTGACCGTCGCCGCTGACACTGAACCAACGAACGGCCCTTCCTCGTCGATGTCGTCCGTCGTGAACAGGCCGCTGAGCGCCTGCACGAGCACGCACACGAGCATCGCGATTACCGACCAGCCGCCGAGCGGATTGTGGCCGAGCTGCGTCTGCGGCTTCTTTGCCATCGCCGCGACGTAACGCGCAACGGCTGCCGGGCCGCGCACGAACTCGGCGAAGCGGCTGGTCTGCGAACCGGTGAAGCCCCAGACGATGCGGAATGCGATCAGCGCAATCGTCGCCCAGCCGAAGCGGGCGTGCCATTGCATCGAAAGAAAGCCGAACTCGGCCGTCGCGAATTGCAGTGCAATCAGCGCGACGAGTGTCCAGTGGAACAGGCGCGTCGGCAAATCCCACAGGCGTGTCGAAGAGGATTGGTCCTGCATGTCGTTGTCCTCGCCGGTCAATATACGGCGACAGTTCCGAATTGACTCTGTTGCGCTAGTGCTTCGGCTCGAACAGATCTTCGTAAAAGCCCCAGGTTTTTACTTTCACGGTCAGCGGTGCTTCCCCTTGGTTGCGAAAATACCAGCCGTGAGTGCCTTCGAACGGTGCGGTCAGCGCGCCGCGGTCCTCGCTCAAGCCCTTCTCTTTCCAATACTGGGTGAAATCGCCGCTGGTGTCGCTTTTCTTCTCGCCGTGCATGTCGGCCTTGACCGGCGCACTGGCCGTCCAGGTGTAAATGAAGTGATCGCCCGTCTTCATATGCGCTTTGATTTCCAAGCCCTCGTGCGGCGCAATCGTGATCTCCTTTTCGTCGCTGCGGAACGGTGTGGTCTTGACGATGGATTCCTTGGTCTGCGCCGGCACCGCGTAGGCCGCGACTTCCGACGACGACTTCGCCTTGGGTGTGTCGTCGGCAGTGTCCTCGCCTCGCGCCATCTGCGTCAGCCCGATGCGCTTGCCGAGTCCGGTGAGATCGATGCCCCGCTCCGCCGGCAGGACGAACAACACGAGAATGACGATCGCGACGGCGAAGGCCATCGCCGATACCTTGACGAGGACGGGCGCCGACACCTGATACGGAGTAACCGATGCAATGCTGCTCATGTGGATGTGACCTGTAACAAACCCGACAATTGATAGCCGATAAGAATGAAGCCCGCGCACATCAGTGCGCCGTTGGCGAAGACCGCGCTGCGGCCGAACGATGTCGTCTGCCGCCAGAACGTCATCGCGATGAGGATCATCGACAGCGCCAGGAACTGGCCGATTTCGACGCCGACATTGAAGCTGATCAGATTGCCCAGGAGCCCTTCGCGCGAGAAAGCCAGTTCCTGGATCTTGGTCGCCAGACCGAAGCCATGGAAAAACCCGAAGATGAGGACCGCCGCCTGCGGATTGGGCTCGAATCCGAGCAGACGTTGGAAACCACCCAGATTGTCGAAGCCCTTGTAGACGACCGACAGACCGATGATGGCGTCGACGATGTACGGACTTGCGTGGAGGTTGAGCAGCACGCCGAGCAGCAACGTAACCGAGTGACCCACAGCGAACAGGGTCACGTAGCGCACCACATCCTTCAGCCGATAGAGGAAGAAGATCACCCCGAACAAGAACAGCAGATGATCGTATCCGGTCACCATGTGCTTGGCGCCCAGATAGGCATACGGCAGCGCATGCACTCCCGATACCGACTGGATGTAGAGCTTGTCCTTGTCGGATACGCCGTGAGCGAACGCCTCCGGCGCTGCCAGGGCGAGCGCGGCCATTACAACGACCGTCCCAAGAATCCAGGCCGCGCGCGACCAATCCCCCCTCGACGGCGGACACCGGGTGCTCATACGTATCTCCGGAAAGCTGCTTACTTCAGCGTGTAGGTCGTGAACGTCTTGCTGCCGTTCTTGTACTTCACCACGACGCCGACACTCGCTCCTTTCGACAACGTCGTCTGTGCGACGAAGCCGTTGTTCGCGCCCGCGCTCATCGGCACGTCGGTCTCTTTCCCGCCGACGGTGATCACGAGATTCGCGGTCGCGTCCGCAGGCGCGACGGCATCGTCGTCCTCGCTGACGTACAACTCGACGGAAGCTGGCTTCACGACGAGTTCGAAAACCGTCTCGCCCGACATCTGCACGATGCCGCCGTGCTGCGGTTTCATGTTGCCGTGGGCGAAGCTCGCCGCGGGAACCAGGGCAAGCATCGCGATCAGGGCCAGAGCGAATTTACGCATGGGAATATCTCGATTTTCACGACGGTCATTCGGGCTTGTGCGGCAGCGCGAACGACAGCGTCGCGCGATATTCGATCTTGTCGTACTTCGCCTTGTCGTCGGTCGGACCGACATAGATCGCAGCGAGTACATTCGGGCCCTGATTGCGGATGTTCACCGTCACCGTGCCGTCGGCAGCGGTGACTTGCGGCGTCTGGTCGGGATCGTTGACGTAGTCGTGCATGATCTGCACGCCGGCCTGGGGCTTGCCGTTGAACAGCGCCTTGAACTTGCCCGGTTTGCCCATCTGATCCGGGATCGGCCCGATCGGCACCAGCTGCAAAGTCTGTCCGGCCAGCGCGGGCACCGTCGCCGTCAGCGAATTCAGGTACACGCCGAATTTGTAGTTGTGCTCGACCATGACGGCGTCGGGCATTTCCACGCGCGTTTTCTTGTAGAACTCGCCGTCCTTGGCCCGCGCCCAGACGCCGTAATCCATCACTGCGGTGACCGCTGTCAGCGGAACTTCGCTGTCGACCGTCACGATGGGGCCGTTGACCTTGAACGAGACCGGAACCTCTTTCCATGCCGCGTCGTAGCCTTTCGACGCATTGATCAATGGCAGGCGCTTGACTGCATCCAGATCATCGGCGCCAACGCCGTAGATCAAGGCCAACTGCTTCGAGCGCTGGGCAAACCAAATAGCGTGCGCGGAAGCGTCGACCGATGCGAGCAGAACACATCCCGCCGCGACGGCGGTGAATGCTGAAACGAACAACTTCGAAGCTTTCATACGCCGGCTCTCTGCATGGATTGAACGTGTTGAAACGCTAACACGGACATTCCGCCGAAACAGGACGAAAGGCGCGCCGCGCGCAGGCGTTAATACGGAATTGCACTGGCGTTTCAGCACAAAATCCAAAGTGCGCGTTCAACCATGACCGCGCGCCGCCAAGCATCAGAACTCCGACACCTTGCCCCATTGCGCCTGCCCGAAGCGCGACAACCGATACTGCGACACGTCCGTGATCGGCTCGCGGCCAAGCATCAGATCGGCCACCAGATGACCGGCGCCCGGACCGATGCCGAAGCCGTGTCCGGAAAAACCCGCCGCGAGAAACAAACCCTGCAGGCCAATGTCGCCGTCGATCACCGGGACGCCGTCCGGCGTCGAATCGACGTAGCTCGCCCACTCGGCCTGTACCGGCACCTCGCGCAGTCCGGGCAGCAGGTTGCGTGCACGTTGCAACGTCAGGTCCAGCGCCTTGCGCGACGGACGCGGATCGAGGATGCGCACCGCCTCCATCGGCGTCGGCCGATCCATCGCCCAACGCTTGCGCGTCTCGAAACCCGCCTGCCACGCCTGCAAGCCTCCGAAGGAAAGCAAGCGCCAGCGCTTGGCGAACATCGGCACGAAGTGCTTCGCACCGTAGATCGCACCCGGCGTCGGGTCGAGTTGGGCGAAGCGGGAAATTGCCAAGGTGTAACCGCCATCGGCCCGGCGCGTCACCGACGCGGCAGACGTGTGCAGCGCTGCGGGAAGGCCGCGCGCGCCCGGTGCCACGGACAAAATGGAGCCGCGTACCGAAGCCTGCGGAAACGCGATGCCCATCTGGTACAGGAAACTCGCCGACCAAGCCCCGCCCGACAGAACCACCTGGCGCGTGCGGATCACGCCGCGCTCGGTGATGACTCCGCAAACGGCTCCCGCCTGCCGCTCGATGCCTCGCGCGGCACAATTTTGAATGACCATGCCGCCGTGCTTGAGTACGCCCTTGGCTATCGTGGGGGCCACGCGCGAAGGATCGGCGGTTCCGTCGGTCGGCGACCATACGCCGCCTTTCCACGGCTTGCCCGTTGCCGCGCCGCGTTCAGTCGCCTCCGCAGCGCTCAGCATATGAGTGACGATTCCCTCGCCGCGAGCGAACTTCCCCCACGCCGCCCAGGTGTCGATCTCCTGGTCGTCGTCGGACAGATACAGCAGGCCGCAGCGCGAGAACCCCATATCCTCGCCGATATCCGCCGTCATCTCTTCCCAGAGCGCAAGGCTCTTGGTGGACAGAGGCAATTCGCGCGCGTCGCGATTCTGCTGACGACACCAGCCCCAGTTGCGACTGGATTGTTCGGCGCCGATCAACCCCTTTTCGAGCAATACGACGCGCCGACCGGCGCGTGCCAGCCAGTACGCCGCGCTGACTCCGACGATGCCGGCGCCAATCACGACGCAGTCGGCACTCGCCGGCAGGGTATCGGGCGTTTCCAGCCTCAGCAGAGGAGCAGGCATAAATTCTCCAATTCTCAATAGCCGCGTTCGCGCGCGACCAGGCCCGGAATCGGCCGGCCTTCGCGCACCGCACGAATCACAGCCAGCGCATGCATCGCGCCCTCGCGCGCATCGGTCTGCGCGGCGACGTGCGGCGTGATGACGATGCGCGGATCGTTCCAGAACGGATGTTCCGCAGGCAGCGGCTCCGGCTCGGTCACGTCGAGGATCGCCGAGGCCAGTTGTCCGTCGTCGAGCGCACGTGCAAGCGCGGTCATGTCGAGATGGCCGCCGCGCCCGGCGTGAACGAGGCGTGCGCCGCGCGGAAGTTTGCCGAACAGCTCATCGCCGAGAATGCCGCGCGTCCGTTCGGTGAGCGGCAGCAAGCAGACAAGGATGTCGACGCCAGCAAGGAAGACGTCGAGATCATCGGCGGCAAACATCTCGATGCCGTCGACCGCCGCACCGGACAGACTCCAGCCGCGCACGCGAAATCCGAGATCGAGAAGACTGGCCGCAGCCAACCTCCCGATTCGCCCCATGCCCAAGATGCCGACCGTACGCTTGCCGGTCGCCGCGACACTGCCCGCCTTCCACACGCCCTGGCGTGCCTGGGCGATGTACGTCGGCATGTCCCGGTGCGACATCAGCGTCGCCATCACGACCCAGTCCCGCATCATGGCCTCGAGGCCGGGAGCGATCGTACGCGACAGAGCTATGCCCTCGGGCAACGCCGGCAGATGGTCGACGCCGGCGCCGACCGAGATGAGGGTCTTGAGCCGGGTGTAGACCGACAAATCTTTCGGCGGATACCAGCAGGCGATGTGTTCGATCGCAGACGGGTCGTGCACCGCCTGCTCGCCGACGAGGATGTCTTCGCCGGCTTCGGCAAAGACGCGCGGCCAAATCTTGCCCCGCTCCGGCGTCGACAGAAGAAGTAGTGTCATCGTCTGATCTCCGGCCGCTTTCCCAATGACGGTGTCGTTTCAATCATGAGCAGGCCGTGGCATCCGGCACTCGCAATGCAGATCGGACGGGCTGCCGATCTCACGAAAACCGATCCTTGGCCCGGTAGTACGCACCGACCAAAGGCAGGAACCACGGCGGGCCGAAGTGACCTGGAATCGCCGGCCACGAACGGCCGCCCCAGGGATTCGGCACCGCTTCGCCGGAGATGAGCCGCGCCATGATCTGGCCCATGTGCACCGACATCTGCGTGCCGTGGCCGCTGTAGCCGGTGCTGTACCGCACGCCATTGCGCTCGCCGGCTTGCGGCAGGCGGTCACGCGTCATGTCGACGACGCCGCCCCAGCAGTAGTCGATTTCGACATCGGCCAGCTGCGGGAAAATGCCGAGCATCCCTTCCCGCAAAAGCGGCGCGCTACGCGCATCCGAAGTCGGTGAGGACACGCCGAAATGCGCACGCCCGCCGAGAATCAATCGATCGTCGTCGGTGAGACGAAAGTAATGATGGATATTGGCGACCGTGGTGCACGTGCGCCGTCGAGCGATCAGGCTTTGCGCGCGTTCGCGCCCGAGCGGTGCGGTGGCGAGGATGAAACTGCCAACCGGCACCATGCGTCGCCGCAGCCAACCGAATTCGCGATAGCTGCCGTGGCGCCCCGCGCCGTTGGCGAGCAGCACCTGGCCGGCGCGCAGCGGGCCACGCGTCGTGTGCAGCGTCGATGGCTTGCCGCTGCCGCTACGTTCGATGCGCTCGACAGTGGATTGCAAAAAGATCTTTCCACCGTGCCGTTCGACCGCGGCGGCGAGGCCGTTGGCGAAACGCCCCATGTGCATCTGCGCGCTGCGTTTGTAGACGAGGCCGCCGGCGAAACGTTCGCTCGCGATTTCTTCCGCGCGCACGCGTCCGCGATCGAGCAGCTCGATGTCGGTGTCCACGCCGTCGCTGCGCAGGCGCTCGGCGCTGCGCGCGAGCGCGTCGTAGTGCGCGGGTTTCGTCGCGAGCTTGAGCTTGCCGTTGCGCGCGAAACCGCAATCGATCGCCTCCTCGCGCACGATTCGCTCAACAGTGTCGACTGCAGCATCGTAGGCGCGATACCACGCACGCGCCTGTTCGACGCCGACCTTGTCGGCAAGTTCGCCATAGTCATGGGCGAGACCGTTGTTGACGTGACCGCCGTTGCGCCCCGAGGCCTCGAAGGCAACCCGATCACCGGCCTCGAGCACTGCAACCTGCGCGCCGCGCGCGGCCAGCGCCAGCGCGGCCGACAACCCGGTGAAGCCCGCGCCGACGACGGCGACATCTACGGCCGTCGGCCATTCGCCGGCCTGCGGCGCGTAGCGCAGCACGGTGTCCGTCCAGTACGACTGCAGCTTCATCGCCCCACCTTCACAGCACCTCGATTCGTGATTCGAAACAGATTGGAACATACGTCCCGATCGACGACATCCGCGAATGACCGCGCCGACGAGGCGCGCGTGCCTTTTTTGCTCACATCCGCAGCACACCATGCCGCGGGCGCGCGCAGACGATTTGCTCAGAGACGCAGAGCCGTATCGGAAAATGTCATCCGCATACTAAGCGGCAGTAGTCGGGATTTGCTTCGTTTACTCCCCACTGACGGCGCAGCAAATTCCGCTCCACCCCCCGCTCGCAGCGGAAGCTGCTGCTTTTTGGTGCAATCACTCCAGCGACAAGATTGCGCTAGAGATTGCAGCGTATATTTGCGCCGGAATCGAACCCACACCGTCAGACCGACTTGTTTTCACAATGAGCACAATACGCAAAACCTCCATACCGACAGAACAAGGCGTCGAATACAGAGCCATGAAGTCCAGCGACCTCGATGCGGCTTGGGACCTGTCGATGGATCAGCACTGGCCACACCGTCCGGGCGACTGGACATTTGCGTTTTCTCTTGGTGAAGGCATCGTCGCCGAAGCCGACGGCCAGCTCGTCGGTACGGCAATGCGCTGGCTTTGGGGTAAGACGCATGCCACCGTGGGCTTGGTCATCGTCTCCGAAGTCATGCGCGGGCGGCGCATCGGCAGTGAACTCATGAACCGCATCCTCGCGGGCCTGGAAGGCCGCAGCGTCTCGCTGCACGCCACCGAAGTCGGGCGCGGCCTGTACGAGCGCCTTGGCTTTGTGCGTACCGGCGAGATCCGCCAGCACCAGGGCATCGCGGCAAACGCGCCGCTGGTCGCACTCGACGAAGGCTGGCGCCTGCGCCCGTTCGATCGCAGCGACGAGGCGGCTGTCATCGACCTCGACGCGCGCGCGCGCGGCTGGTCGCGCAGCAAAATGCTGCGGCGATGGATCGACAGCGCCGAGCGCGTGATGGTCCTCGATCACAGCGGCGCGCTCGATGGTTATGCCATCCTGCGTCGCTTCGGCCGTGGCGTGGTCGTCGGGCCGGTCATTGCTTCGAACGATATCGGCGCGCGTGCGCTGATCGCTCACCTCGTCAGCCTGGCCGCAGGACGTTTCGTGCGCATCGATCTCGATTTCGACTCGGGCCTGACCACTTGGCTCGAAGAACTGCAACTGCACCGCGTCGGCACGGTGACCGCGATGACGCGCGGCAGCGTGGCCGCCGTTGCGGAAGGCCCGAGCCTGTTCGCACTGGCAACGCAGGCGATGGGCTGAGCGCGAAACGGTTCGCATAACGCTGCGGTGCCGCAACTTCAGCGCATCTTCTTCCGGCACAGACGCAACAACGGCATGCGCCGGCACGAACGACCGCCGCGACGGCATCTAACGCGGCGGGCTCGCGCCTAGACTGATTTCCCCTTCGCTATCCGATTCGGCGCCATGCAATCTCTTTCCTCCGTCGCATCCGACGCGGCAGAATCCGCCCAATCCACGAACTCCTCCTTGAGCCTGTCTTCGCTGCGCAAGCAGGACCGCGAGCATCTGATCCACCCGGTCTCGGCCTGGCGTGCGCACGAGCATCGCGGCGTGACCATCCTCGACTCGGGCCACGGCTGCACGCTGCGCGATGCCGACGGCAACGAGTTGCTCGATGTCTTCGCCGGCTTGTGGTGCGTCAATGTCGGCTACGGCCAGCAGAGCGTGGTCGATGCCGCGGTCAAGCAGTTGAACAAGCTGCCCTATGCGACGGGATATTTTTCCTTCGGCAGCGAACCGGCGATCCGGCTCGCCGAAAAGCTGGTGGAGATCAGCCCCGCCTCGCTGCGCCATGTCTATTTCAGCGGCGGCGGTTCGGACGCGGTCGATGCCGCGGTGCGCCTGATCGTGCAGTACTGGAACAGCGTCGGCCGCCCGCACAAGAAACACTTCATCACGCTCGAACGCGGCTACCACGGTTCGTCGTCGACCGGCGCGGGTCTGACCGCGCTGCCCGCGTTCCACCGCGGCTTCGACCTGCCGCTGCCGACGCAGCATTACCTGCCTTCGCCGAATCCGTACCGCAGCGCGAACGGCAATCCGCAGGCGATCATCGACGCCTCGGTCGCGGCGCTGCGCGCGAAGGTCGCCGAACTGGGCGCAGACAACGTCGCCGCGTTCTTCTGCGAACCGATCCAGGGCTCCGGCGGCGTCATCATTCCGCCGACGGGCTGGCTCAAGGCGATGCAGGACGCGGCGCGTGAACTGGATATTCTGTTCGTCGTCGACGAAGTCATCACCGGTTTCGGCCGCACCGGCCCGATGTTCGCCTGCGATGCCGAAGGCGTGGAGCCGGACTTGATGACCTTGGCCAAGGGCCTGACTTCGGGTTACATCCCGATGGGTGCGACGCTGCTTTCGGAAAAGGTCTATGCTGGCATCGCCGACAACACGCCCGCCGGCGCGGTCGTCGGCCACGGCGCCACTTACTCGGGGCATCCAGTCGCTGCAGCCGTGGCGCTCGAGGTGATTCGATTGTACGAAGGCGGCTTGCTCGAGCACGGCCAAGCAGTGGCGAAACACTTCGCCGCAGCGCTCGACGGCCTCGCCGATCATCCGCTCGTCGGCGATGTGCGTTATCGTGGCCTGCTCGCGGCGATCGAACTGGTCAGCGACAAGGCGGCGAAGCGCGGCTTCGATCCGAAACTCGGCCTCGCCGACAAGATCAGCGCGATCGCCTATGCGAACAAACTGGTGTTCCGCTCGTTCTCCGATCAGATCCTCGGCTTCGCGCCGGCGCTGTGCATCACCGAGGCGGAGTGCCAGCTGTTCGGTCAGCGCCTGCGCAAGACGCTGGACGAGGTACTGGCGCTGCCTGAAGTGCGCTCCGCAATGGCTGTATGAGGCGGCTGTACAGAAGACATTGACCCGCTGCGTCCGCTTCCACAGAATCCAGAAGGTCCATCAATCCAGGCAATCACCGTGGTCACTCCCTTCAAACTAGACCGCATCGACCTGCGTATCCTGGCCCATCTGCAGAAGAACGGGCGGATCACCAACGTTGAACTCTCCAACGCCGTGTGCCTGTCTCCGAGCCCGTGTCTGGTGCGGGTCAAGCGGCTGGAACAGGCCGGCTACATCACCAGTTATTCGGCGCAGATCGACCTGGCCAAACTCGGGGACGTCCTTACCGTGTTTACCGAAGTCACCCTGTCTGATCACCACGCCGAGGATTTCAGCCGCTTCGAGAAGGCGATCCGCCAGGTCGACGAGATCATCGAATGTCACCTGGTCAGCGGCGGCTACGACTATCTGCTCAAGTTCGTCGCACGCGGCGTCAACCACTACCAGTCGCTGATGGAAGGGCTGCTCGAACGCAATATCGGCATCGAAAAATATTTCAGCTACATCGTCATCAAGACGCCCTTCATCAAGAACCACCTGCCGATCGAGCAGTTGTTCAGCCAGCATCTCTAATCGGCAACGCTTCTTTTCGACAACGCCTCGCCATCCATTGTGACCGCCACCCTCACTGCCGTCGCCGACCTGCTTCCCGACCTGCAAACGCTGCGGCGTGATCTGCATGCGCATCCCGAACTTGCATTTGCCGAGCATCGTACGTCGATCCTAGTCGCCGACACGATGCGGGATCTCGGTCTGGAGGTCGCGACCGGCATCGGCGGCACCGGGGTCGTGGCGACGCTGCGCCACGGCGGTGGCATGGGCAGCATCGGACTGCGTGCGGACATGGATGCATTGCCTATCGTCGAGACCAGCGGACTTACGTACGCCAGCAAACACCGCGGCGTTCATCACGGCTGCGGCCACGACGGCCACACTGCGGCGCTGATCGGCGCCGCGCGTCATCTGGTGCGCACGCGCAATTTCGACGGCACCGTGCACTTCATCTTCCAACCTGCGGAAGAGGGTCAAGGCGGTGCGGCCGCGATGATTCGTGATGGCTTGTTCGAGCGCTTCCCGTGCGACGAGGTCTACGCGCTGCACAACTGGCCGGCCTTGCCTCTGGGCTCGGCGCAGACGCGAGCGGGACCGATCATGGCTGCGGCCGATCGTTTCGAGATCGAAATCCATGGTCGCGGCGGACATGCCGCATTCCCTCAACTGACGCCCGATGCGATCCTTGCCGCCAGTCATTTGGTGTTGCAGCTGAACACCATCGTTGCGCGCGACATCGATCCGAACGAATCGGCAGTGCTGTCGGTGACAAAGATCGAGGGCGGCCACGCGCACAACGTACTACCCACAAAAGTCGTCGTCGTCGGCACCGTGCGTAGTTTCAATCCGCAGGTGCAAGACCGCATCGAGGCGCGCTTGCGCGAAGTCGTTGCGGGCGTCGCTTCTTCCACCGGCACGCGCATGACCATCGATTATCTGCGTTACTACCCCGCCACGATCAACAGCCGCGATGAAGCTGCGGTTGCACTGGCTGCCGCCAAAATCGCGGGACTGCATGCAATGGAGGCACCCGCGCCCGCATTCACTTCCGAGGATTTCGCTTTCATGCTGCAGGCGCGGCCGGGCGCTTATCTGTGGCTCGGTCAGGGGCGCGCCGATCCGGGAGCGGATGGCGAGCGGCCACTGCATCATCCCAGTTACGATTTCAACGACGCCGCGCTGCCGTATGCCATCGCCTGGTTCGCGGCATTGGTCGAGCGACAATTGCCCGCCTCCACTCGATGACGGTGGCACAAACGATCGTGTTCTCGCGGGAGCGTTTGCTTACTGCGTCCACGCCGACTACCATTTCGACGATGTCCTCCGGCGCTCGCCAGCACTCGCCCTTCTCTGCATCGCTTTCTTGCGTATGCGGTTGGCTCCTGGCGCTCATCGTGTTGATGACCGGCGGGTTAGGCGTCGCGAACTTCGCCAACGACTCGCAGCCCCGTTCGATGGTCGCCGCGCAGGCAAGTCCGTCGCTGATGGCCATCCCGGCTCCAACGGCGCAAGAACTGGACGAAATCCGTAATCACGGCCACCATCACAGCGGCAACCCGCTGGAAGATCTGCTTACGTTGGGCCATGCACATTTCGGCTGCCAATGCGCCAGTCTGACCGTGGACATCTTTGCGCTTGCCGTCGTACCCAACGCCGCCTTCGTCGTGATGCGCAAACCACAGCGCGAACACGATAGCCCGCCGAACCACCCCTTCCGACCTCCGATCGTTTGATCGACGACGCTAGCCGCGCCTGACGCGGCTTTTCGTGCTGCACGCCGCTGGCGTGCAGTGGCTTGTCCGTCGATCGGAGGATTCTTCCGTGTTTCGTCATTCTTTTCTGGCGCTGGCCCTCGCGGCCATGACGCCAATCGTGGCTGTGGCCGAAGCGCCACAGCCTGGTAATTCTGCCGTACCGGCAACACCTTCTTCGCTCACGCTCACCGACGCCGTCGGCCGCGTACTCCGCAACAACCCGGCGTTGCAAGCCGCTGTGTATTCGCTGCGCGCTCAGGAGGCGCGACGCGACCAGGCCGCTCTCAAGCCGGCCTGGCATGCAACCCTCGAAGCCGAGAATTTTCTCGGCAGCGGCAGCTTGCGCAACGGCCGCGGGCTCGAAACGACGTTGCGTCTGGGCACCGTCATCGAACGCGGCGACAAACGCACGCGCCGCATCGATGAATCCGACAGCGAGCGTGCTTTGCTCGTGGCAGACCAAGACGTGGCTCGCCTCGATCTGCTCGCCGAAGTTGCGCGTCGCTTCATTCACGTCGTTTCGGGTCAGGAGAGTATCGCGCTGACCGAGCGTGCGACCGCGCTCGCCCGACGCAGTGTCGAACTGGTCGAGCAACGCGTGCGCGCGGCAAAGGCCGGCGACGCCGAACTCGGTAAAACGCGCGTCACGCTGGCGCGCGCGGAGATCGCCGCCGAACACGCAGAGCACGAACTTAAAAGTTCGCGCATCGCACTCGCAGCGACCTGGAACGCGCGCGAGGCAGGCTTCGACCGCGTCGACGCTGCGTTCTACACGTTGCCCGAACCGGAATCGTTCGACGCGCTGATCGCAGGGCTCGAGCGTAATCCGAACCTCGCCCGCTTCGCCTCCGCGCAGCGCCTCGAGGACGCGCGCATCGCCGTCGCTCGCGCCAATCGCAGCGCCGATATCAGTTTCAATGCCGGCATCCGCCGGGTCGAAGCGCAGAGCGATCAGGCCTTCGTGCTCAGCGTGACGGTGCCGTTCGGCTCCGCCTCGCATGCTGCCCCGTTCGAACGCGAGGCAGAACAGCGCCGCGAAGCCGTCGACGCCGAAGCGAGCGGCGTGCGCACCGATCTTTACCGCACTTTGTACGCGGTGTATCAGGAACTGCTGCACGCACGCACCCAGGCCGATACCTTGCGCACGCGCGTGATTTCCGAATCCGAACGCGCGCTCAAACTCACCGAGCAGGGATTCGCCGTCGGCCGCTATTCCTATCTCGAACTCGTCGACGCGCAGCAGCAACTGCTGACCGTGCAGCGTGAAGCCGTCGATGCCGCGCGCGAATACCACCTGCTCTACGTCGAACTCGAACGCCTGGTCGGCCGCAGCGTCGGCACCGCCGCTATGGAGAAAAATCCATGAACCGTCTGCATTTCTTTCTGCGCCTGTCGGCGCTCTTCGTTTTCGCCGCGGTGGCGTGGCATACACCGCTTTCCCATGCTGCCGAAAGCGAGGCGGCGAAAGAAGAATTCGAACGCGGTCCGCATCGCGGCCGCCTGCTGCGCGACGGCGATTTTGCGCTCGAAGTGACGATCTTCGAAACCGGCGTGCCGCCGCAGTTTCGCCTCTACGCCTACGCCAAAGACAAGCCGCTTGCCACCACAGACTTGCAGGCCACGATCGAAGTTGCGCGCCTCGGCGGAGTCGTCGACCGCTTTGCGTTCGTGGCGCAGGCCGATCACCTGCAGGCGAATGCAACCGTGCACGAGCCGCATTCGTTCGACGTCAAGGTCAGTGCGACGGCGAACGGAAAATCACACCAGTGGAGCTACGCCTCCTACGAAGGCCGCACCACGATTCCGGCAGCGACCGCCGAAACAGCCGGCATCAAGACTGCCGTCGCCGGGCCGGCGACGATCCGCGATCGCGTGCATCTGCTCGGCGTCGTTGCGGTCGACGAGAACCGCCTCGCCAAGGTGCGCGCGCGCTTTCCGGGACCGGTGCGCGAAGTGCGCGCCGGACTCGGCGACACGGTCACGGCCGGCCAGGTGCTCGCGGTCGTGGAGAGCAACGAAAGCCTCAAGTCCTACGCGGTCACCGCGCCGATCGGTGGTGTCGTCACCGCGCGCGCAACCAACGTCGGCGATGTTGCCGGCGAGTCGGCGCTGTTCGAGATCGCCGATCTCTCGAATGTATGGATCGATCTGCATGCGTTCGGCGCCGGCGCAGCCAGGCTCAAGCCGGGGCAACCGGTCACGGTGCACTCGACGTTCGACAATGCGGCGGCCGATGCCGCGCTCGATCGTCTGCTGCCGATCGCCGCAGTCGACAGCCAGAGCGTGGTCGCGCGCGTGCGCCTGCCGAATCCCGACGGCGCCTGGCGGCCCGGCCTCGCGGTCAGTGCCGACGTGACCGTGGCTACGCACGAAGTGCCGCTCGCGGTCGACGTGGCCGGCTTGCAGCGGTTTCGCGATTTCACCGTCGTCTTCGCCCAGGCCGCCGACACCTACGAGGTGCGCATGCTCGAGCTCGGCGCACGCGACGAGAAGATGGTCGAAGTGCAGGAAGGCTTGGCGCCCGGTACACGCTACGTGACCGAGCAGAGCTTCCTGATCAAGGCCGACATCGAAAAGTCGGGCGCAAGCCACGACCACTGAGAGGCCGCGATCATGCTCGAATCCATTATTCGCTTCGCGATCCGACATCGCTGGCTCATGGTGCTGGTCGCGCTCGGCCTCGCCGCGCTCGGCGCGTGGAACTACACGCGCCTGCCGATCGATGCGACCCCCGACATCACCAACGTGCAGGTGCAGATCAACACCGAAGGCCCCGGCTATTCGCCGCTGGAGGCCGAGCAACGTCTCACCTATCCGGTCGAGACCGCACTGTTCGGCCTGCCCAATCTCGACTACACGCGTTCGATCTCGCGCTACGGCCTGTCGCAAGTCACCGTTGCGTTCAAAGACGGCACCGATCTCTACTTCGCCCGACAACTCGTCGCCGAACGCCTGCAGCAAGTGAAGAGCCAGCTCCCGACCGGCGTCGAGCCGCAGATGGGGCCGATCGCCACCGGTCTCGGCGAGATCTTCATGTACACCGTCGAATCCGAACCCGGCGCGAAACGCCCCGACGGCCAACCCTGGGACGCGACGGACATGCGCACCCTGCAGGACTGGGTCGTGCGCCCGCAGATGCGCCACATCGACGGCGTCACCGAGGTCAATACGATCGGCGGCTATGTGCGCCAGTTCCACATCACCCCCGATCCGGCCAAGCTCGCCGCCTACGGACTCACCCTGCGCGACATGCTCGACGCGGTCGCGCGCAACAACGCCAACGTCGGCGCGGGCTACATCGAGCGCTCGGGCGAGCAATATCTCGTGCGCGTGCCCGGCCAGGTCGGCGACATCGTCGGCCTGCGCGACATCCTCATCGCGCATCGCGACGGCCTGCCGGTACGCGTGGGCGATCTCGCCGAGGTCGTCGAAGGTCACGAGCTGCGTTCAGGCGCGGCGACCGAGAACGGTCGCGAGGTCGTACTCGGCACGGTGTTCATGCTGGTCGGCGAGAACAGCCGCGCGGTCTCGCGCCGCGCCGCGGACAAGCTCGCCGAAGCCAACCGCAGCCTGCCCGCAGGCGTGCAGGCGCGCACGCTGTACGATCGCACCACGCTCGTCGACCGTACGATTGCCACCGTGCAGAAAAATTTGCTCGAAGGCGCCCTGCTCGTCATCGCCGTGCTGTTCCTCTTGCTCGGCAACGTGCGCGCGGCGCTGATCACCGCCGCGGTGATTCCGCTGGCGATGCTGATGACGATCAGCGGCATGGTGCAACACCGCGTCTCCGGCAATTTGATGAGCCTCGGTGCACTCGACTTCGGCCTGATCGTCGACGGCGCGGTGATCATCGTCGAGAACTGCCTGCGCCGATTCGGCGAAGCGCAGCACCGGCTCGGCCGCCTGCTCACGCGCGAGGAACGCTTCGAGACCGTGGCGACCGCGACGACCGAGGTGATCACGCCGAGCCTGTTCGGCGTCTTCATCATCACCGCGGTGTACCTGCCGATCTTTTCGCTCAGCGGCGTCGAAGGCAAGATGTTCCATCCGATGGCGATCACCGTGGTGTTCGCGCTGCTCGCGGCGATGCTGCTGTCATTGACCCTCGTGCCCGCCGCCGTCGCATTGTTCGTCAGCGGACGCGTCGCGGAAAAGGAGAACCGCATTGTCATCGGCATCAAGCGCTTGTATGCGCCGGCCCTCGAACGCGTGCTCGCCGCGCGCGTCGTCGTCGTCGCCGCGGCAGCAGCTTTCGTCGTCGCCTGCGGGTTGCTGGCAACGCGTCTGGGCACCGAGTTCATCCCCAATCTCGACGAAGGCGATATCGCGTTACATGCGCTGCGCATTCCGGGTACGAGCCTGACCCAGGCGGTCGGCATGCAGACGGCGCTCGAGGCGCGGATCAAGCAGTTTCCCGAGGTCGACAAGGTCGTGGCCAAGATCGGCACCGCCGAGATCGCCACCGACCCGATGCCGCCCTCGGTCGCCGACACCTTCATTCTGATGAAGGATCGCGCCGACTGGCCCGACCCGCGCAAACCGAAAGCGCAGCTCGTCGCCGAACTCGAAGCCGCGGTCAAAACGATTCCCGGCAACAACTACGAGTTCACCCAGCCGATCCAGATGCGCATGAACGAACTGATCGCGGGCGTGCGTGCCGATGTCGCGATCAAAGTTTACGGCGACGATCTCGACCAGTTGCTCGAACTCGGCAAGAAAGTCGAGGCAGCAACCAAGAAGGTATCCGGCGCCGCCGACGTCAAGCTCGAACAGGCAACCGGCCTGCCGGTGCTCTCGGTGTTGCCCGACCGCGCGGCGCTCGCGCGCTACGGACTGGCGATGGCGGATTTGCAGCAGACCGTCGCGATAGCGCTCGGCGGCGAAGTAGCCGGACAGGTGTTCGAGGGCGATCGTCGCTTCGATATCGTTGTGCGTCTGCCCGAGGCCTTGCGCACGAATCTCGACGGACTGGCCGCGCTGCCGGTGCCGCTGCCGCGCGAGGCGCGCAGCGATGACGCTCACGGTGATGCCACGCGCATCGCCGCGCGCTCGGCGGCGTACATCCCGCTCGGCGAGGTCGCCAAGATCGAGGTCGCCCTCGGTCCGAACCAGATCAGCCGCGAGAACGGCAAACGGCGCGTCGTCGTGACCGCGAATGTGCGCGGTCGCGATCTCGGCTCGTTCGTCACCGAATTGCGTACACGCGTCGGCGATCAGGTCGGCTTGCCGGAAGGATATTGGCTCGAATACGGCGGCACGTTCGAGCAGCTCATTTCGGCGAGTCAACGTTTGCAGATCGTCGTGCCGGTGGTGCTGGCATTGATCTTAGGCCTGCTGTTCATGGCGTTCGGCTCGGCGCGCGACGCAGCGATCGTGTTCAGCGGCGTGCCGCTCGCGCTGACCGGCGGTGTGCTTGCGCTGTGGCTGCGGGGCATTCCGTTCTCGATCTCCGCCGCGGTCGGATTCATCGCCTTGTCCGGCGTCGCCGTGCTCAACGGCGTCGTGCTGATCAGTTTCGTGCGCAGCCTGCGCGCGGCGGGCGACCGGCTCGAGGACGCGATCCGCGACGGCGCACTGATCCGCCTGCGCCCGGTGCTGATGACGGCATTGGTCGCGTCGCTCGGTTTCGTACCAATGGCGCTCAACGTCGGCACCGGCGCGGAAGTGCAGCGTCCGCTCGCAACCGTGGTGATCGGCGGCATCGTCTCCTCGACCTTGCTAACCTTGCTAGTGCTGCCAGCACTGTATCGTCTGCTGCACCGCGACGACGACGGGCCGAACGGTGTCGGTAATGCCGCTGCAGCGTCGTAGAAGTCATCGATGTCGGAGAACCTGATGGACGCGTCCCGAGGGGTGCTTTACGCAATCGCCGCCGCCGTTCTGTTCGGCGCCAGCACGCCATTCGCCAAGGAGTTGTTGGGCAGCGTCGATCCGGTCCTGCTCGCCGGCTTGTTGTACGCGGGATCGGGAATCGGCCTCGGCGTGTGGTTGTTGCTGCGCAGACTGGCCGGACCTCGATCGACAGAAGCTGCTTTGCAGAATCGCGACCTGCCCTGGCTCGCCGGTGCGGTGGCATTCGGCGGCGTTCTCGGGCCGATGCTGTTGATGCTCGGCCTGCGCAACACGCCGGCGTCATCGGCGTCGCTGTTGCTCAATCTCGAAAGCGTGTTGACGGCGGTGCTGGCGTGGACCGTGTTCCGCGAGAATGTCGATCGCCGGGTGTTCCTGGGTATGGTCGCGATCGTGGCCGGCGGCGTGGTGCTGTCGTGGCAGCAGCAAACTGCCGCGGGAGTGCCATGGAGCGCGCTCGCCATCGCCGGCGCCTGCTTGTGCTGGGCGATCGACAACAACCTGACGCGAGTCGTTTCGAGCGGCGACCCGATCCACATCGCGGCGATCAAAGGCGGCGCGGCCGGCGCGGTCAACATCGGCATCGCCTTGAGTCTTGGCAGTCATTTTCCGGCTGCGAGCGCAGCGCTCGCGGCCGGCGCGATCGGCTTGGCGGGATACGGGGTCAGCCTGGTCTGTTTCGTGCTCGCCTTGCGCCATCTCGGTACGGCGCGCACCGGCGCGTATTTCTCGACAGCACCATTCGTCGGCGCCGCTTTATCGCTGCTGTTTTTCGCCGAACGACCCGACCTCGCGTTCTGGATTGCCGGCGGCCTGATGGCGATCGGCATCTGGCTGCACCTGAGCGAACGCCACGAGCACACGCACGGGCATGAAGCGCTCGAGCACGAACATCGCCATCGTCACGACGAGCATCACCAACACGGGCACGATTTCCGCTGGGATGGCGAGGAACCGCATAGCCATGTGCATAGACACGACGCGCTCGTGCATTCGCATCCACACTTCCCCGATATCCATCACCGGCACGGCCATTGAAGCGCGCATCCATTAATTCCCTTGGTGGTTGGGCCATCGAGCGGCCGCGCTGTCGGCACCGCGCTTGATCCGCCGACAGCGCAGCAAGGTGCGCAGATAGGCCGGCGCAAAGCGCACCACGCGCGCCTTGGACACGCCGGCTCCGCGCTGGCGATAGTGGAACGGGATTTCCTTCATGCGCAGTCCGCTGAAATGAGCCAGCGCCGCCAGTTCCGGCAGGATGTCGAAATGCTCACCTCGCGGCGTGAGCGTCGCCAGGGCCGCGCGGCGATAGATGCGAAAGCCGCTGGACAAGTCGCGCAGCGACATACCCAAGGCCATGCCGAACAGGCGATTGAGCAGCAGGCTGAGGAGGCGGCGATCCCAGCGCATGTCGGCGCGGCCACCGTCGATGTAGCGCGAAGCCACGACCAGATCCGCATCTGCGGCGGCGCCAAGCAAGGCATCCACCACTTCCGCGCGGTGCGACATGTCCGCATCCAGCGTCACGATGTATTGACCGAGACAGGCCGCGAGGCCTTCGCGCAAAGCGCTGGCATAGCCGCCGTCCATCTGCGCGATGACGCGGGCCCCATGCCGGCGTGCGACGGCGGCGGTGCCGTCGGGAGAATCCGCATCGATCACCACGACTTCGTAACTGCGATCGCCTTGCGCCATCCTGCGGGCCAGTTCCGGCAACAGCATGGCCAGTGATACCGCTTCGTTCCGGGTGAGGATGAGCACCGAGATGGCTGGTGTAGGGGTATCCATTTCTATTCCTTCACCTTGCCAGCGGCGGCGACACGCCAGAGATCATAACCCGTGCCGGATCGCCACTTCTCGAGCCCCGCGCCTCGGTCGGCCGCGCTCTTGCGCATGACGTCAAACAGGCTTTGCGAAGGCGCGACGAGAACCACGCGCGACCACTCGTCGTCGGCGAGCGATGCCGCCACTGTCGGCCCGAGCTGGAGTCTCGTTTCCGGGTGAAGATAGCGGGCGAACTCGAGAAGGTTCAGAGGTGTCATATCTGTGACGACGACCGCGCCAGGGACCGCATCGATCGCCGCCGCGGTTTCGCGCAGGCCCAGCAGGCGTGGCACGTCCGTGTCCCACCAACCGCGCGCGGCCCGCGTATTCCATGCGGTCGCTCCACCGAGGACAAGGAGCAGCGTCAGGACGAGATAGCGGAAGCGCCCCCAAGAGCCCGAACGCGCCGTCCAGTACGCCACTGCGAGCTCCACGCCGGCCCATGCAGGGACGAGATAACGTGGCACCGTCGAGCGCCGTCCGCCGAGAGCGATGTCCAACGCCGCGACGGCGAGCCACGGGACCAGCACGAGGAGAAGCACGTAGCGGCGTGCAGATCGATTGGTGTGTCGAGCGATCGAGACCAGTGCTGCAGAGGCGATCGCAACGGCGACGCAGGCGAGGAGGAACGATAAGAGCGAGCTCGCTGGCAACGAAAGGTCGGGCGGAAAAATCCCGCCTTCGCCGCGCGGTCGGAAAAAAACGCTTGTGATTGCGCCGAGCCACCCGCGCGCCAGGCCGACGATGCCGATCGGCTCGTTCGACCACGATGTCAGCTGCTGGATCTTCGGGTATGCCGACCAGCACACGAGCGCCCAAGGAAACCACGCGACCATCGCGGCTGCCGTGGCCAGCCAAGCCGCATACTTCGCTCTCGGACAAACGAACGGCTCACTGTCCGGAGCCGAGACCTTGGCAAGAGCGAGAAGACCTGGCACAGCGAGAAGAGCGATCGGATGGGTCCACAGCGCGGCGGTCAAACATAGCGCGTAGAGAAGCCACGCCGGCAGATCGCGCGTGCGCCTTGCTTGATCCGCCGCGAGCGCACTCGCGAGAAGAAATACGACGCAGAGAGCGTAAGGGCGGGCCTCTTGGGCGAAGCGAAGTTCCAGCGGAGAAATCGCGGATAGCGCAACCGCCGCCAACGCAGTTTCCCGGTCGAACAGTCGCCAGGCGAGCAAGCCGAGCAGGAGTAAAGATACCGTGCTCGCGACGGCGGAAAGCGCGCGGACGCGTGCGGGATCATCAGCGTCCGCGACCAGCATCCTTGCAACGGCGAAGTAGAGCGCGCCGCTCTGCGGCTCATCCGAGGCCACCGCCCGCACGACGTCCGCGATCGATCCGCGCGACGCTACCGAAGCTCCCTCGCCCGGGGAGCGAGCGCCGCCCTGGTACTCCTCGAGCAGTTCGCCGGCACGCAGGGTGCGCCCGTCGTACAGTCGACCGAGCTGCGTCTCGGTCTTGCCGCTCAAGTGCAGAAGCGTGGCGACTTCGTCATACCAGACGGGGTTTCGACCGAGCCCTTCGAAGCGAAGCCATACTCCTGCCAGGACGGTCGCAAGGAGAATGATGCTTAGAACCGGTCTGGAAAGGCGGCGCGCGAACTCGAAGGCCATTGGAGCGATTTTCCGAATGGATTTGAGCGAACATCACGAAACTGCGGCACAAAAATCTAACGACAATTTAGGGTGGTTCCGGCAGTGCCTCGGAACGTCCGTACAGAATGGGCACGGACAGGCCGAGCGCATGCGCAACGACGCCGGCATGCAAAGCAGCGCGCAGGCATTGTCTGCGCCATCCGACCGCGGAAACGACCTGCACCGCTGCGAGCGCCAGGCTCGCTGCACATTTCGACGCCGCCACGATGGCGATGCGCAAGCGTCCGCCCCCACGCAGGCGCAACACGCGTGCATGCGCGTGGCCGGAGGCGAAATTGCGCCACAGCAGGGCGCGGAAGCCACTGCGCGCGGGTTCGGCCGGCTCGCATACGACGGCGCGTTCGCAGAAAGCCAGACGCGCACCGCGGTCGTGCAGCGTCGCGAAGAACAGCGTGTCTTCGCCGCCGGTTCGACCGAGCGATTCGTCGAAGCGCAAGGCTCCGACGCACGCGCGGCGCAGCATCACGTTCGCACTCGGGCCGGTGTCGTAGCCGTGAGGACGTAACGCCGGCTGCTTCGACAGAAAATCGCCGCGAACCAGCCAGCCCGGCGCGTTTGCCGGATAGAGCGCGCGTACCGGCCCGAACATGACATCGCCGGCGTCGCGTGCCGCGTACAAGGTCGCGAGCCAGTCGGGCTCGGCGATTTCGTCGTCGTCGAGGAAGGCGATCCACTCCGTGACCGATGCTTGCAGCAGGGCATTGCGCGCGACCGCGATATTGGAGTACGGCGCATGCAGCACCTGCAATTCGAACGGCCACACGGCGACGTCGGCTGCGATCCACGCCGCTACCGTCGGCTGCGCGTGGTTGTCGGCGATGCGCACGCAAAACGGGGGCGCATCGACCTGCGCCACAAGCGACTGCAGGCAACGGCGCAAGCCTTCGCGTCGCGCGAAAGCGCAGATGCAGACATCGATTCGGGGCGGCTCGACGTTCATCGACTCAGTCTAGCTTGAACGTCGTACGGCTTGTGCGCATCCGTCGCGATGGCCATGCTAGGCGCCATGTTGCAGACCCTGAAACGCTTCTGGTTCGCCCGTCGCGACGCGCGCGACGCGCGCGCGGTCGTACACGAATGCGTGGGTCCGGCCGTGCTCACGCACAACCCGCGCCATACCGTCTACGTGCGCGCTTACTACCGCTACTGCGTAGCCCTATTCCGCAACGCGCTGCAACGACGTCCACAGGCCCTGCACCTTGTGTTCGGTGACTATCCACCGGGCGACTGCGCCCTGCCGCTGCGCCGCATCGCGTTCCAGATCGAACACACGCTGGTGAAGCCGGGCGGCGGCGACAGCGATGGTGCGCCCGTTTCGGCAACGCCTCTGCCGCAGGGCGAAGGTCGCTATCTCGCACGCTTGCTGCATCGTTCGGCCCTGGCCGCAGCCGATCTGGTGCTCGACTACAGCCACACCAATGTTCTACATCTGCGTGGCGCCGGCGGTTTCGACGACGTGCTCGCGCACACTGCCGTCATTGCGCCGCTGTTGCACGAACACAGCTTCACACGAGACGGCCGCGACCAGTCGTGCCTGACGCTGTTCAGCAATGCCGACGAAGGCCGCCGCGGCCGTTTCCTTGCCGCAGCGCGCGCGAAGGGTCTGCCAATCCGCAATCTCAAACGCTGCTTCGACAGCGATGCACTGCAGGCTCAATATCGACGCACGCGCGTGCTCGTTAACGTGCGCCGCAGCGATCACCACGACACCATCGAGGAACTGCGCATCCTGCCGGCGCTGCAGAGCGGCGTGATCGTGATCAGTGAAGACGGCCCGCTGCGTCACACCCTGCCCTATGCCCGTTTCGTCGTCTGGACCCATTACGACGCGCTGGTCGAACAGGTCGCCGAGGTGCTGCGCGATTATGAAACCTGGCACGCGCGCCTGTTCGGCGATCCCGAACTGGCGCGGGTCCTCGCCGCGATGGCCGCCGCCAATCGCGCCGCAGTCGATGCAGCTCTGACGCGCTGGACCGATGTCTAGAATGCCGGCTGACGACCAGCGGCGCGCTGGCAAGCTGTACGCGGAGGCGGGGTACGGGCAATTGCCCGAGGGGACTATACAAACGTGGCGGGTTTCGGTTAAAATCGGCGGCTGAATTTATTTACAGCCCTGATAAATACGGAAATTCCCATGAAAGTCCTGTCCTCGCTCAAATCCGCCAAGCAGCGTCATCGCGACTGCAAAGTCGTGCGCCGCCGCGGCAAAGTGTTCGTGATCTGCAAGAGCAACCCGCGTTTCAAGGCGCGTCAGCGCTGAGCCGGTCGCTCGGCTTCGCTAGCCGATCGTTGCTGTGAAGGCCGCCTAGGGGCGGCCTTCACGTTTTTGGACCGATCGATTTCCCAACCGCGCCGTTTGCCGTGTGCAATCTTGCAACGGTCATGCTGCCTTGGCACCATCGACTGCGTAGATTCGCCAACTTGGAGAATGAGCCATGCCGCTGCACCGTTCTTCGCTCGTCGCCGCGTCCGCCCTGCTCGCCCTTGGCGCGCTCGGCAGCGCACACGCCGATACCTTGCTGATCGATCGCGTCCAGCAGGAGCGTAGCCATGCCACGCCAGCACGCGGCCTGTCGATGGCGCAGGTCGAAAGACAGTACGGCGCGCCACTGAGCAAACTGTCGCCGGCCGGCGGCGATTCCCGCTGGCATCCGACGATCAACCGCTGGGCCTACCCGAACTACACGGTGTATTTCGAACGCGATCGGGTAATCGACACGGTGATCAATCGCGTTTCGGCGGACGAGATCGGGCCCAAGGGCGCCGCGCCGAACCGATGACGCCGTCCATCTTCCGCCTGCCCGCGGAGTGGGAAGCACAGGACGGCGTACTGCTCGCGTGGCCGCACGCCGAAACCGACTGGGCACCGCGGCTCGAACAGGTTGAAGCCACCTGTGCCGCGCTGATTTCCGCGATTTCCCGCCATGAACGCGTCGTGCTCTGCGTCGCCGGCGAGTCCGTCCGGGCGCACGCTGAGCGGCAGCTGCATATTGCCGGCGCACATGCCGAGAACGTGCACTTCTTCGCCGTCGAATACGACGACACCTGGTTGCGCGATTCCGGGCCGATCACCCTCGCCGACGGCAAGCGTTTTCGCCTGACCGACTTCCGTTTCACCGGTTGGGGCGGCAAGTTCGGCGCGAGTCGCGACGATGCGCTGATCGGCAATCTGATCGTTCGCGACGTATTCGCGGCCGCCGAGCATGCACGCGTCGACTGGGCACTCGAAGGCGGAGCGATTGAATCGGATGGCAAGGGCACGATCCTGACGACCTGGCGCTGCCTGCACCAGCGCCACCCAGAACAGAGCCGCGAGGAAATGTCGCAACTGCTACGCGACAAGCTCGCCGCGCAGCGCGTGCTGTGGCTCGAACACGGCTATCTGCAGGGCGACGACACCGACGCACACATCGATACGCTCGCGCGCTTCGCGCCGGACGATGCGATCGTGTTCCAGTCCTGCGACGACGCAAGCGACACCCATTACGGCGAACTCGCGCGCATGCGCGACGAACTCGCTGCACTGCGCACGATCGACGGCCGGCCGTATCGCCTGCATGCCCTGCCCTGGGCCAAACCGATTCTCGACGATGGCCGCCGCCTGGCCGCGTCGTACGCGAACTATCTGATCATCGACGGCGCCGTACTGGTGCCGGCCTACGGCGATGCCGCGGATGTCGAAGCTGCGCAGATCATTGGCGCCGCTCATCCGGGTCGCGAAGTCGTGCCCATCCCTTGCCGCCCGCTGATCTGGCAGAACGGCAGTCTGCACTGCATGACCATGCAGTTGCCGCGAGGAGTGCTGAAGTGAGCAAGACACTGCGGGTTGCATTGCTGCAGGAAACCGACCGCGGCAGCCGCGAGGCAAATCTCGACGCGATCGAGGCCGGTTTGCGCGAAGCAGCCAAGGCCGGTGCCGCACTCGTGCTGCTGCAGGAACTGCACAACGGGCCGTATTTCTGCCAGCACGAAAGCGTCGCCGAATTCGATCGCGCCGAACCGATTCCGGGGCCGAGCACCGAGCGCCTCGGCGCGCTCGCGGCCGAACTCAAGCTCGTCGTCGTCGCTTCGCTATTCGAGCGGCGTGCGGCCGGCCTTTACCACAACACCGCTGTCGTCTTTGATGCTGCAAAGGATATTTGTGGAAAATACCGCAAAATGCACATCCCGGACGATCCGGCGTTCTACGAAAAGTTCTACTTCACGCCCGGCGACCTCGGCTTCGAGCCGATCCAGACCTCGGTCGGCAAGCTCGGCCTGCTCGTCTGCTGGGACCAGTGGTATCCGGAGGGTGCGCGCCTGATGGCGCTGGCCGGCGCCGACTTGCTGCTCTACCCGACCGCGATCGGCTGGGATCCGGGCGACGACGACGCCGAGAAATCGCGCCAGCGCGACGCCTGGATCACCGTGCAGCGCGGCCACGCCGTGGCCAACGGCCTGCCGCTGCTCGCCTGCAATCGCACCGGCTTCGAGGCCGCTCCCGACGCCGCGCACGGAATCCAATTCTGGGGATCGAGCTTCGTCGCCGGCCCGCAGGGCGAATTCCTCGCGCAGGCATCGACCGACAAGCGCGAGTTACTGATCGTCGACATCGACATGCAGCGCAGCGAAAACGTGCGTCGCATCTGGCCGTTCCTGCGCGACCGACGCATCGATGCCTATGCGGACCTGCTCAAGCGTTTCCGCGACTGAACCATTCTTTCGTCGTTTCGGCGGTTGAAAGCCGCGCGAATGGCGACAAAAAAGCAAGCAATGAACGATCTGACTTCCCCCACTCCGCCTGTCACCGACCAGCCCCTCGCACGCATAACCCGCGACGGCGTCGAATACACCCTGCTCGGCACCGCGCACGTCTCGCGCGCCTCAGTCGCTGCCGTGCGCGAACTGATCGAATCGGAAAATTTCGACGCGATCGCGGTCGAACTCTGCGACACGCGTTACCGCGCGCTGCGCGACCGCGAAGCCTGGCGCAATCTCGATCTGCTGCAGATCATCCGCCAGGGCAAGGCCGGCATGGTCGCGGCCAATCTCGCGTTGTCGGCCTATCAGCGCCGCCTCGCCGAGCAATTTGGCATCGAGCCTGGCGCGGAGATGAAGACCGCCGCGGAACTCGCCGAGGCGCGGCACAAGCCGGTGTGGCTGATCGATCGCGAAGTGGCGACGACGCTCAAGCGCGCCTATCGCAGCGTCGGTTTCCTGCAGCGCTTCGGCCTGCTCGGCGGTCTCGTGGCGAGTCTGTTCGAGCGTGGCGAAGTCGCCGAGGCCGACATCGAGAAGCTCAAACAGGGCGACATGCTGCAAAGCGCGTTCAGCGAATTCGCGGAGCAATCGGAGCCGTTGTTCCGCAGCCTGATCGCCGAGCGCGACAGTTTCATGTCCGCGCGGCTGCGCGAGGAAAGCGCGAAGGCGCAGGTGCTCGGCGCACCGGTCAAGCGCGTGCTTGCGGTGATCGGCGCCGGGCACCTCGCCGGCATGACCCGCGAAATCGAAGCGCAGCATGACGATCCGGTCACGCTCACCCAATCGCTCAACGCGTCGCCACCGGCGTCTTCACTGCCGAAGTGGATCGGTTTCGGCGTGCTCGCCGTCATCATCGGTGCGATCGCCTACACGTTCACGCGCGGCGCGCACTTCGGCGTCGAGGCGATCAAGGTGTGGGTGTTGTTCACCGGAGGATTCGCCGCGCTCGGCGTGCTCCTCGGCGGCGGCCATATTCTGAGCGCGCTGACCGCATTCGTGGTCGGGCCGCTCAAACCGTTCCGCCCGTTCGTGCCGGTCGGCGCGGTCGCAGCGGCGGTCGAGATGTCCCTGCGTCGGCCGCGCGTAGCCGATTTCGAATCGCTGCGCGACGATGTGATCGACTGGCGCGGCTGGTGGAAGAACCGCGTCTCGCGCACCCTACTGGTCTTCCTGCTGGGTAATTTCGGCATGATCCTCGGCGAATACCTCGCCGGTATCCGCATTCTGAGCAAGCTCCTATGAATCTCGCGCGTCTGCTGTTCAAACCCAAGTGGCAGGACAAGAACGCCGAGGTGCGCCGCGCTGCTGTCGCTTCCGCCGATGATGCCGAACTGATCGCCGCGCTGCCGCAACTCGTGCGCGCCGATGCCGATGCAAGCGTGCGCCTGGCCGCGCTCAAGCGTCTCGGCGATTACGAGGCCTGGCGCGAACGCTCGACCGGCGACGCCGATGCCGGGGTGCGCCGCACGGCCCGCGATGCTTACCTCGCCCTGCTCTGTTCCAACGATGCGCGCGTCCCCGCATTGTCGCGGCGCATTGCCGAACTCGAGACGCTGAGCGTGGACGAACTCGAACGGGTTGCCAGCCAAGCGGCCGACCGCGATCTGCGCGCGAGCGCGCTCGCGCAAGCTAGCCGCCCGGCCCTGCTCGCCGAGCGCGCGGTCGCCGATCCTGATGGCGCGATCCGCCTCGCGGCGCTCGAACGCGTCGTCGACATTGCGACTCTCGAGCGCATCGCCGAACGCGCGCGCAAAACCGACAAGGCTATCAGCCGGCGCGCACGCGAATTGGTCGAGGCACGTCGCATTGGCAGCGGCGACGCAACCGCCGTCACGCAAAAGGCCCGCGTCCTGTGCGAACGCATGGAGGCACTGGTGCGCGCGCCCAGCGGCGACGACGCGGTTTACGATGCCATCGTGCGCGATTGGAATGCGCTGGGCAGCGCGGTGCCGACCCATCTGCTCGCCCGCTATTGCGGCGCCGATGCGCTCGTGCGGCAGACAAAGATCAATGTTCAGAATCCGGCGCCTCGCGTGAGCGCAGCCGACACCAAGGAAGCCGAGCCTGAAGCGCATGTCGCCATATCCGCCGCAGCGAGCGCCGAAATGTTGGCATCGCAGGCACGTTTCGACGCTGCGCTCGCGAACGCGGCCAGCGAGGCGCAACGCGAGCGCGAGCTGCGCCGCGCGCATCTGCACGAAATGGAACAGACCCTGCCGCGCTATGCCGCCGCACTCGAAGCCGGCACGGTTTCGGCAGCGCATGCGCTGCATGACCGGCTGCTCAATCTGGGCGCGATGGTCGTGCCATTGCCGGCTGCGCTTGAAGCCAAGCTGGCGCCGCTGCACGCGCATTACGCCGCGCTCAAGCAACAGCAGACCTGGGCCAACCGGCGGCGGCGCGAGATGCTCTGCGACGACGTCGAGCAACTGGCCCAATCCGGCTTGCATCCCGACGCGCTTGCGCTGCGCGTGCGCGAGGCGCGAGAGGAATGGCAGCGCCTCGATGCGGCCGAGGGCATTTCCGGCAACGCCGAAGCGGGGCCGGCGCGGCGCTTTCACGCCCTCTGCCATCGCGTGCTGAAGCCAGCGAAGGTGTATTTCGACAAGCGCGACGAGGTGCGCAAGTCGCACGCCGGCGAGATCGACAAACTGCTGCAGGAGACCGCCGCACTAGCGGATGAGATCGTCGATTGGAAAGCGCTCGGACAACTGCGCCAAAAGCTCGGCGATGCGCTGCGTTCGCTCGACGGCGTCGATCCACGCACGCGCACGGCGCTTGCCAAGCAGCTCAAGGCGGCGATCGATCGGCTCGCACTGCGCCTCGACGCACATGCGGATGAAGTCGAAGCGGCCAAGCGGCGTTTGATCACGCGCGCCACGGCCTTGCAGCAGCACAGCGACGGTCGCGCGGTTGCGCGCGATGCGCGTGAACTGCAGGCGCAATGGACCGCTCTGGGCCAAGGTCGCCGCGGCAGCGACCAGCGCTTCTGGAAAGAATTCCGTGCTGCTCTCGATGCCGCGTTCGGCCAGCTCGACGCAGCACGCAAGCAGCGCGACGAACAGTCGTCGGCGACGCGCACGCAGGCAGAAAATCTGCTCGCCGAAATCGAAGCCTTGCGTGCCGACGATGCGCACGAGACGAAAGCACAGCTGCGCGACATCGACGCGCGCTGGCAGGCGCTCGGCTCCTCCGATCGCGCGCTCGAGCAGCGCTATCGCAAAGCGCGCGATGCATTCGAGTCGAGCTTGCAGGGCGCCGCGCGGCGCAAGCGCCTGGCGCGCTACACCGAAGCACTGGCGAAATACGCGCTGCTACGTGCCGTCGAAACCCGCACGCAAACGGCGGACGCGGTCCTCGCGCAATGGAACGAGCGCCTTGCGCCGGCCGAATTCGCAGGCGTGCTCGATGCCCGCTTCGCGCGCGCGACGGCGGCTTCGGTTGTCGAGGAGCAAGACGAAAATCCGGCGCGCGACCTGCTCATCGAGCTCGAATTCTTTGCCGGTGTCGAAACGCCGGGCGAAGACCGCCAGCGGCGCATGAACTTCCAGGTGCAGCGCCTGGCCTCGCGCATGCGCGACCGCGGCGCTGCGATGCCGGAGTCCGAACTGGCGCGGTTGATACGCGCTTGGCTGACCCTGCCGGCCCAAGCTGCAGCACTTGAAGATCGCTTCGCGCACGCTGCACACGTCGGCATCGAAACGCTGCCTTGACGAAGCAGCAACCTCGATCTACGAAGCGGCGAGCGCGCGTCGCGCCCGCACATCGCGCAGCACGCGCCTCGCCCACAAGCTCGCATCGTCGAGCAACGAGTAGATCGTCGGCAGCACGAGCAAGCTGACGATCGTCGAGAAGATCAGGCCGCCGGCGATCGCGCGCGCCATCGGGTAGTACGGCGGCCCGTCGCCGCCGATAGACGCATCGCCGAGACACAGCGGCAGCATGCCGAGGATGGCAGTGCCCATCGTCATCAGGATCGGACGCAGGCGGTCGCGTGCACCCCGGATCAGTGCTTCGCGCCTACCCATGCCGTCGTGGCGCAGTTGGTTGATATGCACGATCATGACGATGCCGTTGTTGACGACGACGCCCATGAGGATCAGCACGCCGATCGACGCCATGACCGAGAAGGTCGTGCCGGTGATCCAGAACAGCCAGAACACGCCGAAGATCGAGAACACGAACGTGGTCAGGATCGCCGCCGGGTAGATCAGCGATTCGAACATCGCGCACATGACGACGTAGACGAGCACGAGCGCGATCAGCGTGTTGAACAGCATCGTGCTGCCAGCCTCGTCGTCGCGGTCGAAGTTCTCGCCGAAGCTCCATTTGTATCCAGGCGGCAGGTCCATCTTGCCCATTGCGGCCTGAATCTCCTTGCGCGCGTCTTCCGGCGTCTTGCCTTCGGCGAAGTTGGCGACGATGGCGAAGCTGGTCTGCCGGTTGCGCCGCTGGATCGTCGCGGCCGCGTTGCGCGCGTCGACATCGATCATCGACATCAGCGGCACCTGGGTGCCGTCGGCGCGGCGCAGCTTATAGTCCGATAGATTGTCGAGGCTCTGCGTGTCGCTGCCGGAAAAACGCAGCCAGACCGGAACCTGGCCTTCGCCGCCGTGATAGTCCTTGAGGCGGAAGCCGCGCAGGGCGATGCCGATGTACTGCGCGATGTCGCTCGCCGAGAAGCCCATGGCCTTGGCCTTCTGCCCGTCGACGTGCACGGCGATTTCGCGGTTGCTGCTGTTCTGCTGCGCACGCACGTCGCGCAGGCTCGGCAGGCTGCTCAGGATCGGAATGACGTTGCTCGCCAATTCGCGCAACTGCGCGCCGGAATCGCCGGTCAGGTTGATGCCGACGCTCGGCTGCTGACTGTTGCTGCCGCCACCGCCCTCGAAACCGATCACGACTTCGCCGATCGGCACCTTGGGCATGCCTTTGCGGATCGCCTCGACGATCTGAGTCTGATCGGGCGCCTCGTCGTCGAGGAAGGCTGCCATCTCGCTGTCGCCCTGCTCGTTGTAGAAGACGTAGACGTTCTTGAGATGGAATTCCTTGCGGTGCTCCTCGAGCCAGTGCTCCAGCGTCGCGTAGCTCTGGCGCATCTGCGCGAGCGGATACAGCGCGTTGAGGTTCATCTGGAAGAAGATCCACTTCGAAGGGCCGCCGCCGTTCATGTTGACCTTGGTGTGGCTAATCGGCACGAAGCTCGCGAGCAGCAGTGCGAGCAGGCCGAGCATGGTCCAGCGCCGATGCGCCAGCGTCTTCTCGATGAAGCGAGCGTAGTGATCCTGCGCAGTCGTGATCACGGTCTGGCGGCCGATGAACTTCGGCGGCGGCAGCTTGGCCGAGAGCATCGGCACGAGGCTGACCGCAACCAGCCACGAAGCCAGGTGCGCGATCGCCATCGCCACCGCGACCTGAGTGAGGAAAATGCTCATGCCGTTCTTCTCGCGCAGCACCATCGGCAGGAACACGATGATACTGGCCAACGTGCCTGCGGCGATCGCGATACCGACGATCTGCGTACCCTGTACGGCGCAATACCACGGCTTGTCCGGGTAATGCTCGCGATACTGGTAAATGCTCTCGACCACGACCACGGCATTGTCGACGAGCATGCCGACCGCGAGCAGCAGGCCCATCATCGACAGGATGTTGAGACTGATCCCGAACATCTGCATGCAGCCGAGCGTGATGACGAAGCAGATCGGAATCGCCAGCGACACCATCAGCGTCGACGGCCAGTCGCGCAGGAAGAAGAACAGCACGAGTACCGAGAGCAAGGTACCTTCGAGTCCCGCCTTGCCGAGCTGCTTCAGACTGTCAGTGACGCCGGCCGCCTGGTCGTTGAACGCGACCAGTTGCAGGTCGTCGATCTGGCCGGACTGCTTGATGCGATCGATCTCGTCCCAGACGCGGCGACCGACATCGACCAGATTGGCCGCACGTTCCTTGTACACGCGCAGGATTACTGCCGGGCGCATGTCGAGATGCAGCTCGTAGTCCGCACGCGCGGGTTTGAACGAGATGTCGGCGATGTCGCTGAGCTTGAGGCCGCGCTCGTTGATCGCGAGCGTGCGGATATCGTCGATGCTGCGCCATTCGCCGGCCGGCTGCACGTGATAGCGCAGGTCGCCGTCCTTGATCAGGCCGCCCGAGGCGGAAAAATTGGCGGTCGACAATTTCTGATAAAGCTCGTCGAGACTGACCCCGGCCGCACCGAGGCGCTCGGCCGAAATCTCGATCTGCACTTCGCGCTGCGAGACGCCTTGCAACTGTACGCGCGCGACGCCGGGCAGGCGCTCGAGCGGACGCTTGAGCTTGTGGTCGAGCAGGTCGTAAGCGTTGGTCAGGTTACGCTCGGAAGAAATCAGCATGCCGAGCACTGGGCGGTCGCCGGTGCCGAATTTCTCAACCGAGTAGCGCTTCAGGTCGCTCGGCAACTGGTCGCGGATCGCATCGATCTTGCCGCGTGCCTCGACCGCCTTGACGGCGGCGTCCTGGCCCCACTTGAACTCGATGAAGATCTGCGCGCCTTCCGGCGTCGAGTTCGAATTCATGTTCTTGATGCCGGTCAGCGTCGACAGCGCGTCCTCGACCGGACGCGTGATCGTGCGCTCGACCTCGCTCGGCGTCGACCCCGGGTACGGCAGATCGACGAACATGAAAGGGAACTGGATGTCCGGCATCGCTTCGAGCGGCAGGCGGAAAGCAGCGATTAGGCCGACCACGGTCATCGAAACGAAGACCATGATCGCGGTTACCGGCCGTTTCAGGCTGAGTTCCGCCAGCGTCATCTACGCAGCCCCCGTCAAAAGATTTTCAGCAACTCGGGATTTTCAAAGCATTTGCGCAGATAAAGCAAATAATTGCCACGGCCACATCCGCGTTTATCGGTTTTTGATCCGCGTTGGACGCTTTTCTCTCGACTCAGGCCGCCCGCAATCCGGACAGGCGTCGCGCGCGCGCATCGCGCAGCACGCGCTTGGCCCACAGGCTCGCATCGTCGAGCAGCGAATAGATCACAGGCAGCACGAGCAGGCTGACTATGGTCGAAAAGATCAGGCCGCCGGCAATTGCGCGCGCCATCGGATAGTACGGCGGGCCGTCGCCGCCGATGCCGGTGCGGCTGATGCACAGCGGCACCATGCCGAGGATCGCCGTGCCCATCGTCATCAGGATCGGGCGCAGGCGGTCCTTCGCGCCCTGGATCAGGGCGTCGACGCGATCCATGCCCTCGTGCCGCAGCTGGTTGATGTGGACGATCATGACGATGCCGTTGTTGACCACGACGCCCATCAGGATGAGCACGCCGATGAAGGCCATGATCGAAAATGTCGTCCCAGTGATCCAGAACAGCCAGAACACGCCGAAGATCGAGAAAATGAACGTGGTCAGGATTGCGGCCGGATAGATCAGCGACTCGAACATCGCGCACATGACCACGTATACGAGCACGAGTGCGAGCACGAGATTGAGCAGCATCTTGCCCATGGCGTTGTCATCGCGGTCGAAGTTCTGGCCGAAGCTCCAGCGGTAGCCAGGCGGCAACTGCACCTTGTTCATCACCTTCTCGATGTCGGCGCGCGCGTCGTTGCCGGTCTTGCCGTCAGCGAGATTGGCCTTGATCGAGAGTGATGTCTGCCGGTTACTGCGCTCGATCACCGACGAGGCGTTGTTCGTCGTCACCTGCACCATCGACATGAGCGGAATCTGGGTGCCGTCAGAGCGGCGCAGCTTGTAATCGGAAAGGCTGTCCAGATCGCTCGCGTCCGCGCCGCGGAAGCGCATCCAGACCTGCAGCTGGTCCTGGCCGCTGTGGTAATCCTTGAGCTGGCCGCCGCGCAACGCCACCGAAATGTATTGCGCCACGTCGTTTGCGGAGAAGCCGTAGGATCGGGCCTTCTCGCGATCGACGCGCACCGCAAGCTCGCGATTGCCGCTGTCCTGGTCGGCACGCACGTCGCGCAGGCTCGGCAGCGACTTGATGATCGGAATCACCGTCGCCGACAGTTCGCGCAGCACCTGCCCCGAGTCGCCATTCAGATTGAACTGGATGCTGTTGTCATTGCCGCCGTTGCCGTTGAAGTCGAACACAATGTCGCCGATCGGCACCTTCGGTCCTTCCTTGCGGATCTTCTCCATGATCGCCTTGGTGTCGATCTTGCCGCGATCCTCGTCTTTGAACAGCATTGTGGTGAAGGTGTCGTTGCCGTCTTCGCTGTAGCGGCTGTAGATGTTCTTGATGTGGAATTCGTCGCGATGCGCGTTGAGGTAGTTCTCCACCGTATCGACTGAGCGCTTGAGTTCCGCGAGCGGATACAGCGCATTGAGGCGGTAGCCGAGGAAAAGCTGGTCGCGGTCGCCACTCGGGAACATGTCCATCTTCGTATGCGCGGCCGGCAGCACGATGCTGACCACGAGCAGGCCGAGCAGCCCGAGCATCGTCCAGCGCCGATGGCGCAGCGTGCGCGTGACGAAATTGCCGTAGGCGCTCTGCATGCGCGTCACCAGCGTCTTGCGGCCGATGAATTTCGGCGGCGGCAGCTTCGCCGACAGCATGGGCACGAGACTCACCGCAACGAGCCACGAAGCCAGATGCGCGATCGCCATCGTCACCGCGACCTGGGTCAGGAACACGCTGATGTCGTCCTTCTCTCCGAACACCATCGGCAGAAACACGATCACGCTGGCGAGCGTGCCCGCGGCGATCGCGACGCCGACGACCTGAGTGCCCTGCACCGCGCAGTACCAGGGTTTGTCGGGGTACTTCTCGCGATAGTGATAGATGCTTTCGACCACGACGACCGCGTTATCGACGAGCATGCCGACCGCGAGCAGCAGACCCATCATCGACAGGATGTTGAGGGTCATGCCGAAGAACTGCATGCAGCCCATCGTGATGACGAAGCAGATCGGGATCGCAAGCGACACCATCAGCGTCGACGGCCAGTCGCGCAGGAAGAAGAACAGCACGAGCACCGACAACAACGTGCCCTCGAGCCCGGCCTGACCGAGCTGGCGCAGGCTCTCGGTGACGTTCTTTGCCTGGTTGCCGAGCGCGTAGATCTGGATCCCGCGCATCTCCGGCTGCTCACGGATGCGCTCGACCTCGGCCATGACGCGGCTGCCGACATCGACGAGGTTCGCGCTGCGCTCCTTCGAAATTTCCACCGCCACGGCAGGACGCTGGTCGAGATGGCGCGCATAGGTCAGACGCGAAGGCATCACCTCGACGTTGGCGATATCGGACAGCTTCAAGCCCTTGTCGTTGATCGCGAGGTCGCGGATTTCCTCAACGCTGCGCCATTCGCCGACCGGCTGCACGTGATAACGCAGCGCGCCTTCCTTGACCAGGCCGCCCGATGCGGAGAAGTTCGCCGTGTTCAGACGCTGATACAGGTCGTTGAGACCGACGCCGGCGGCAGTCAGGCGATCGGCATCGATCTCGATGCGCACCTCGCGCTGGGCGACGCCCTCGATCTGCACGCGCGCCACGCCGGGCAGGCGTTCGAGCGGTCGCTTCAAGACGCGGTCGAGCAATTCGTAGGCGTTGGTCAGGTCGCGATCGGACGAGATGCGCAATTGCAGTACCGGGCGATCGTTCGAGGCGAACTTGAACACGTTGTAGCGCAACAGGTCGCTCGGCAGGTCGGCGCGGATCGCATCGATCTTGCCGCGCGCCTCGACCGCCTTAACCGCCGTGTCCTGTCCCCACTTGAATTGCATCTGGATCTGCACGCCGTCCGCGCGCGTCACCGAATCCATGCGCTGGATTCCGGTCAGCGTCGACAGCGCTTCCTCGACCGGTCGCGTCACCGTGCGCTCGACCTCACTCGGCGTCGAACCCTGATATGGCAGGTCGACGACCATGAACGGAAACTGGATGTCGGGCATCGACTCCAGCGGCAGGCGGAACGCGGCAATCAGCCCGATCACGGTCATCGATACGAACAGCATGATCGCGGTGACCGGACGCTTGAGGCTCAATTCGGCAAGGGTCATGCGATTCCCCGTCCAGCGGCGTCAGTTTTCACGGCGTCGCCCCGTGCGGCGCGATCGTCGACTCGTCGAGCACGGCCTTGGCCTTGCGCTCGCCACGTTCGCGGTAGACCGCATCGCTGCGGCGGTCGAGCAAGGTGTACACGACCGGGATCACGACCAGGGTCAACAGCGTCGACACGGCGAGGCCGCCGATCACCGTGATCGCCATCGGCGCGCGCACTTCGGACCCGTCGCCGAGACCGATCGCGAGCGGCAGGAAGCCGATCAGCGTACACAGGGTCGTCATGGTGATCGGACGCAGACGCGACTCCGCGGCCTGGGCGATCGCGTCGGCCTTGGCCACGCCTTCCTCGCGCAGCTGGTTGACGCGGTCAATCAGCACGATCGCGTTCTTCACCACGATGCCGGCGAGCATGATCAGGCCGATGAACACGACCACGCTGAGCGGCGTCCCGGTCAGCTTCAGTGCGAGCACCGCGCCGACCAGCGCGAGCGGAATCGAGAACATGATGACGAACGGGTGCAGCAGCGATTCGAACTGCGAGGCCATGACGAGGTAGACGAGGAAGATCGCGAGCGTGAGCGCGAAGATCAGCGAATTGGTCGAGGCATCGAGTTCCTCGCTCTGGCCGCCAATGTGCGTGGTCACGCCGGCGGCGAGCGGATTGTCGGCGATCAGCTTGCGCACTTCGGCCACGGCGGTGCCGAGGTCGCCGTAGTGCAGGTTCGCCGAGACGATGGCGACACGTTCCTGGCTGATGCGGTGGATCTCGCTCGGACCGATCGTCGAGATCACGTCGGCGACTGCGGACAAACGGATCGGCGTGCCAGCCGCAGCGCCGCTCGTCGTCGACTGCGAGTTCGAATTGCTGCCCGTCGAACCGGAGGAAGAACTGCCCGACGAACTCGCTGTGGACGACGTGCCGGAACTGCCTCCGGTGCCACTCGTCGAGCCGGTGCCCGAGTTGTTCGTACTCGTGTTCGCCGTCCCGCTCTGGGCAAAACCGACGATCAGGTTGCGGATGTCGTCGACCGAACCGCGCTGGTTCTCCTGCGCGCGCACGAGCACGTCGATCTTGCGATCGCGGAAGCTGTAGCGCGTCGCCACCGAGCCCTTGACCTTGTTGACCACTTGGTCGGCGATCTGCTTGGTGGTCAGACCGAACGCCGCGGCGCGGTCCTGGTCGAAACGGATCTGGATCTCGGGATAACCGCCTTCGACGGTCGACTTCACGTCGGCGAAGCGATCCGAAGCGTTCATGAGGCTGGTCAGCTTCTTGCCGGCCTTTTCCAGCGAGCTGAGATCGTAGCCGCGCAACTCGATTTCCAGCGGCGTGGCAAAGCTGAAGAGCTGCGGCCGCGAGAACTTCACTTCGGCACCCGGATGCGTCTTCATGCTCGCACGCAATGCGTCGGTCGCCGCGCGCTCGCCCTTCTCGCCGACGCCGTGCTTGAGCACGACAAGCAGCCGCGCGATGTTCTCGCCCGACTCGGTCGGCGTCGCATCGAGGCGCGTGCCGGTGCCGCTGACGCCGTAAATCAGGTCGATGTTCGGATCCTTCGCGTTCGCCGTCTCCAGTTCCTTCACCAGCGCGTCGGTATCGACCAGCGCCGTGCCGGGTGCGAGCTTGACCGTCATCTCGAAGCGGCCCTGGGCAAGCTGTGGGATCAGGTCCATGCCGAGCGTCGGAATCAGCGCGATGCTGGCGACGAAGGCCGCAGTGGCGAAAGCGAGCACGGCCAGCGGATGCGCAAGCGCCTTCGGCAGGAATGCGTGATAGGCGTGCGCGGCGGCGTCGTACGGCATCATCACGAAGCGCCCGATCGTGCGCAGCACCTTGCCGACGACCTTGCCGATCACGCCGAACACGACGAAGCTGATCGTTGCGATCAAGCTCGGAATCCATTGGAAGAACAGTTTCGATACCGGGGTGACGATCTTCTTCACCACGCGGCCAAAACCACTCTTCGGCTGCCAGCCCGGCGAAGGTTCCTCTTCCTTGTACGCGAGCGGCGCGCGACCCTTCAGCGAGGCCAGCATCGGAATCAGCGTCATTGCGACGACCAGCGAGATCAGCATCGCAAAGGTCACCGTCAGCGCCTGGTCGCGGAACAACTGTCCGCCGACGCCCTGCACGAACACGAGCGGGAAGAACACGGCGACCGTGGTCAGGGTCGAGGCGATCACCGCCATCGACACTTCCTTGGCGCCTTTGACCGAGGCTTCGAGAATGCTCGCGCCGTGCTCGCGCATGCGCGCGATGTTCTCGAGTACGACGATCGAATCGTCGACGACCATGCCGGTCGCGAGCGCCAGGCCGCCGAGCGACATCACGTTGAGACTCACGTTCGCCTGGCCCATGAAGAAGAACGTCGTGATCAGCGAGATCGGCAGGCTCAGCGAGATGATGAACGTGCTCCACGAATCAGCGAGGAAGAAGAAGATGATCAGGATCGCGAGCACGCCGCCGATGACCGCGTCGTTGCGCACATCGTCGAGCGAGGACTGGATGAAGATCGACTGGTCGTCGATCGTGTCGAGCTTCGCGTTCGGCGGCAGGATATCCTTGAGCTTGGCCAGGCCCTTCTTCACCGCGGCGGCGACGCTGACCGTGTTCGCATCGCCCTCCTTGTAGATCGCCAGCTCGATCGCCTCGTGGCCGTCGACGCGCACGATGCCCTCGCGTTCCTTGAAGCCTTGGCGCACCTCGGCAATATCCTTGAGCCGCACCGGCACGCCGTTGTCCACCTTGATCAGCAGGTTGCGCATCTCGTCGAGGTTGGTGAACTGGTTGACCGTGCGCACGAGGTAGCGCTGCGAGCCGTTTTCGATGCGCCCGCCCGAAACGTTGACGTTTTCGTCGGTCAGGCGCTTGGTCACGTCGGCGATGTTGAGGTTGAGCTGGCGCAGCTTCTGCTGGTCGATGTCGACATCGACCTGGTCTTCGAGGCCACCGCCGACCTTGACCGCGGCGACGCCGGACGTCGGCTCGAGGCGTTTCTTCAATTCGTCGTCGGCGAAACGGCGCAACTGCTTCAGCTGTGCTTCGTTGACATCAGCCTTCTTGTCCTTGTCGCCGCTCGTCATCGACAGCGACAGGCGCATGATCGGATCGGTCGACGGGTTGAAGCGCAGCAACACCGGCTTCTTCGCGTCGAGCGGCAGCTGCAGCGTGTCGAGTTTGTCGCGCACGTCGAGGCCGGCCTGGTCCATGTTCGTGCCCCAGGCGAATTCGAGGATCACATCGGACTGGCCCGTGCGCGAAACCGAATGGATCTTGCGCAGGTTCTTGACCACGCCGATCGCTTCCTCGACCGGCTGCGAAATGAGGTTCTCCATTTCCAGCGGCGCGGCACCTTCGTACTCCGTGCGCACCGTCAGCGTCGGATAGGTCAGGTCAGGCAGTAGATTGACCTTGAGTCCGAACAGCGCGATGAGACCGAACAGGACGAAAGTCAGCGTGACCATGCCGACGGTGACGCGTCGGCGGGTCGCGAGTTCGACGATGTTCATGCTCAGGCCTTCTTCTCTTCGACCGATTTCTGCGCGAGCTGCTTGTCCTTGTCCTTGTTGTCGGCATTGAGCACCTGCACGGCGGTGCCATCACGCACGGCGTTGCGGCCGACCGTGATCACCTGCGTGCCTTCGTCGATGCCGGAGCGAATCTCGACCTTGTCGCCCTCGCTGTAGCCGACCTTGACCAGTCTGCGGTGCGCGACGAGCCCCGGCGCGGCAGGCTTCGAGTCGCCCTTGCCGGCGTCGGCCAACTTGGCGTCTTTCTTCGGGTCGTCCTTTTTCGCGCCATCCTTCTTGTCGTCGGCGGCCTTGTCCGCCGCCTTCTCGACGACGAACACGGCGGTCTCGCCGTCTTCTTCGACGAGTGCGGAACGTGGCACGGTGAGCGCGTCCGCGCGCTGGTCGTAGACGATGCCGATGCGACCGAACATGCCGGGCTTGAGTGTGCCGCTCTTGTCGTGGAATTCGCAGGTCACGCGAAAGGTGCCGCTGTTCGAGTCGACCACCGGGGCGATGCGTAGAATGTTGCCGACGAATTTCTGCCCCGGCAGCGCATCGGCCTCGAGCACGACCGGCTGGCCGGACTTGAGGATGCCGAGCTGGCGCTCGGGCACGTTGAGCACGGCCTGTAGCGGATCCATGCCGACGATGCGGAACAGGTTCTGGTTGACCTGGATCGGGTTACCAAGCTTGACCGAACGCTCCGCGATCACGCCGTCGACCGGCGCCACGATCGTGGTGAAACGCAGATTCAGCGCCGCTTCCTCATGCGCCGCACGCAAATTCTGCATGTCGTACTTGGCCTGATCGAAATCGCGCTGTGGGATGAGCTGCTTCTGGATCGCCTTCTCGCTGTAGTTGAAGCTGGCGTCGGCCTTGCGCATTTGCGCCTCGGCCTGGGCGAGCTTGGCGCGCGCCGTGTCCTGCTCGAGCTGGGCGAGTACCTGCCCGGCCTTCACGCTCTGCCCTTCCTCGACGAACAGCTTGACCAGTACGCCCGAGGTTTTCGCCGCGACCTGGGCTTCGTGGTCTGCGCTCAGTGTGGCGGTACCGTTGTAATTGGCCGCGATTTCGGCCCGCGCGGCTTTGGCGACCTCAACCGGCACCGCGTTGACGACCTCGGACTTGGCATCCTTGGTGTCTTTGGCTTGCGCCTGACTGCCGCCGCTGCAGGCGGACAGCGATATGCAGGCCAAGGCCGCGGAGGCGAGAATCATGCTCGATTTCGCGATATTTTTATTGATTTTCATAGAGTTGGAAGGCGCCAGGAGCGTTGAGTAAAGGGAATGTCATCGCTATGGTGTTATACTAAACTACATCACCATGCAGTTAACATCCCCCAGAAGTCACGATTGTGGGGATGGCTGTGGCTAAGTTCGGGATGTCGTGCGCGACTGATCGCGGAATCGTTTACACCTCTCCCCAAGCTGCGACCCAATGGATGCAGTTTCGTCACAAAACGTTGCAGACGTAAGCGCCAATAGTCATGCCGGCACATCGGATTTCCAGCCTGTTCAGCCCGGGTTGGCAATCTCGACCATCGCTGGTGAGACCTCAGCTGTTGCGACAAATTCCACATGTATACCGACGGCGTAGGCAGGTCCCACTGCGCGCCGGCGATGCCCGTCTCGATCGAGCGGCGCGACACGACCGTATCTCGGTGTTCCAGGTCCGGGTCGCTAGAAGTGAGCGCTCCGGGATTGTTATACTCTCGCGCTCATTCTTCCACCGTTGCGGCCCCGAGAACATGACGAGAACGAAGCTTGCCTGCGCCCTGATCGCCCTGACTGCAGCGTTGGCTGCGCCCGCCTTCGCCGCCGACGCAGCTGCAGCGCCGAAGGGCGATGCCAAGGCCGGCAAGGCACTCGTCTATACCTGCGGCGGCTGCCACGGCGTGACCGGCTACATGAACGCGTATCCGAACTATCACGTGCCGCGCATCGGCGGGCAGAACTACGACTATCTCGTCACTGCCCTGACCGAATACAAGACCGGCCAGCGCAATCATCCGACCATGCGCGCCCAGGGCGAGAGCCTGTCCGAGCAGGACATCAAGGACATCGCAACCTTTCTCTCCAGCTTGACCGCCCAGTAAGCCGATACGGAAACCGACACGCCATGAAATTCGCCATTGCCCTGCTTTCCGTCTGCAGTCTTGCCTACGGTGTCGCCCACGCTGAGACGATTCCACTCGAAAAGGTGAAGGAAAAAGCCGCGACCTGCGCTGCCTGCCATGGCGCCGACGGCAATTCCGACACGCCTGCGCAGAGCCAGTATCCGCGCCTGGCCGGTCAGTACCACGACTACATCGCGCGCGCACTGCACGAGTACAAGTCGGGCGAACGCAAGAACGCGATCATGGCCGGCATGGCCGCGCCGCTGAGCGAAGCCGAGATCGACGCGCTAGCACGCTACTTCTCCTCGATGCCGGGCAAGCTCGACGACCTGTCGAAGCACGAACAGGGCAACTGATTTCGCTTATCACGTCATTCCCGCTCGCGCGGGAATGGCGGAAAGCACGTCAGCCGACCGCGCTTGCTCCGCTCTGTCCGCGGAAATACGGATTGCTGCCGCTGGCGTGATCGGTTGCGTCGCGCACCGCGGTGATCTCGGGGAAACGGCTGCGCAGCGTCTTCTCGATGCCCTGCTTCAAGGTGACATCGGCCATGCCGCAGCCGTGGCAGCCGCCACCGAACTGCAATAACACGACACCCTGCGCGTCGGCTTCGACGAGGCGCACGCGCCCACCATGTGCGGCGATCTGCGGATTGATTTCGCTGTCGAGCACGTACTGCACGCGGTCGGCCAGCGATGCATCCTCGCCGGGGACGCTGCCCTTGATATGTGGCGCGCGTATCGTCAACTGGCCGCCCGTCGCGTTGACCTGGTAGTCGACCTCGGCCTCGGCCAGCCAGTTCACGCTGGCCGCCTCGATGTAGACATTGAACCCGTCGCAGTCGATCTTGGTTTCGTCGCCCGCAAGGTCGCCCGCTTCGGCGTACTCAAGCACGCAATCGGCCTTCGGCGTGCCGGCGTTGACCGCCTTGATGCGGATGCCGAGGTTGTCGATATCCTGCTGCGCGAGCAAGTGGCGGAAATAATTCTTCGCACCGTCAGAAATTCGTATCACGTCTGCTACCACCGCTTTGTTTGAAAAGTGCGGCCGAGGACAGCCGCGTCTTGATTCTTGCGCTCACGGACGAACGCAAAAATAAACCAGTACCATTATAGTCCTCATTTGTCGCAAAGGCTTAAGTCCTGGTGACTGACGGTGGTAAATCCGCGGCGTTGGTGATGCAATGGCATGGTCGAATCAACCATCGCGAACGCCATGTCCAACCCGTTTACGACCCTCGCCGAACTCGCTGCGGAAAAATGCCTGCCGCTCAAGGGTCGCGAGCACGCCGCGTCCAGTGCGCAGGCGCAGGCGTGGCTTGCCGCCCTGCCCGGCTGGAGCTTCGGACCGGATCAAGCGGATCTGCGCAAGGAATTCCGCTTTCCCGACTTCGTCCGCGCACTCGCCTTCGTCAATGCACTCGGCTACGTCGCCGAACGCGAAAACCATCATCCCGATCTCGAACTCGGCTGGGGCCGCGTGCTCGTGCGCTTCTCCACGCATGACGTCGGCGGCTTGTCGCGCAATGATTTTGTCTGCGCGGCAAAAACCGAAATGTTGCTGACTTAACGCAACCTGCCTTTCCTCGATACCCCTCGCGGCAGCGTATCAAGCACCGCAGCCAGATCCGGCGCCAGCGGTGCCGAAAAGCTGTAGCTCTTGCCGTCGAGATCGAACTCGAACCGCGCCGCGTGCAGGAACAGGCGCTTCAAGCCAAACCCGCGCATGTTCTGGTTGAAACCTTTCTCGCCGTATTTCTCGTCGCCGGCGAGCGGGTGCTCGATGTGCTGGGCGTGGACGCGGATCTGGTGGGTGCGGCCGGTGAACAGGGTCACTTCGGCGAGACTGGCATCGGCGTAGATATCGACGATGTGGAAACGCGTCAGCGACGGCTTGCCGTCGTCGGCGACGCGGACCATGCGTTCACCGCCCTGCAGCAGCGACTTGCGTAGCGCCGCGTTGACGTCGAAGCGCGCCTTGTGCGTGTGCCCCTTGAGCAAGGCGAGATATTGCTTGGTCGTCTGGTTCTCGCGGATCAGTTCCTGCAAACCGGTCAGCGCCGAACGCTTTTTGGCGAAAACGAGCACGCCGCTGGTATCGCGATCGAGTCGGTGCGCCAGTTCGAGCGTCTCGTTCGGCCGCGCCGCGCGTAGCAGCTCGATTGCACCGAAGGTGACGCCGCTGCCACCGTGGCTGGCGACGCCGGAGGGCTTGTCGATGACGAGGAAATCGCGATCCTCGAAGATGATCGCCCGTTCGACTTGCTCGACCTGTGCCGAGGCCGGCACCGCCCCGCCGCCCGGCTCGGCCGTGCGCACCGGCGGGATGCGGACCTGATCGCCGGCAGCCAAGCGCAGGCCTTGCTTGGCGCGCTTGCCATTCACCCGCACCTGTCCGGTGCGCACGATGCGATAGATCAGGCTTTTCGGCACGCCCTTGAGTTGGCCGATCAGGAAATTGTCGATGCGCTGACCGTCACGGTCCTCGGCAACCTGAACGAAACGCACGCCCGGGTTCGTTCCAACGCCTTCTTCCGCCTCGTTTTCCTGTGCGGATTTTGCTCGATCGGGCCTTGCAAGATTCATTGAAGTTCGCGTCCGAATTGGATTTTTTGCCGCTCGTTCGATACAATCGAAGGGTAGTGCGCGTCCAGGGCCGGCTATGCCGGCCGCAATGACGCACTCGTTCAGCTACGCCCTTCGTGCGCAGATGCGGGCCTCCAGTGGAGCCCATCCCGCCGCACACCGGAATCGTAACCGTTCGAGTCGAGAATTGCCCGATAGTCGACAAGACCTTCGGGGGTTTGCGGCAATACAGCAAGGGCTATGTTGAACGCCAGGCGCGACGAAAAACGCGCCGGCATGAAGCGCTCCCGTGGACGCGTACCCAAGCCCACGGTCGACGCGACGCCGTCGCTGCCATCGTTTCCACGAGTTGGCGCGCAGGCGCCGCGACGCGTAAGCGGTAGAGCGCGTTAAGGATGTAAAAATGAAGCGTATGTTGATCAACGCAACTCAGCGTGAAGAGTTGCGCGTGGCCATCGTCGATGGCCAGTCGCTCTACGATCTCGACATCGAGATTCCCTCCAAAGAGCAGAAAAAGGCCAATATCTACAAAGGCCGCATCACCCGGGTCGAACCCTCGCTCGAAGCCTGCTTCATCGAATACGGCGCCGAACGCCACGGCTTCCTGCCGATGAAGGAAATCGCGCGCGAATATTTCCAGCCCGGCGTCGACCACAACCGTGCGGGCATCCGCGATCTGCTCAAGGAAGGCCAGGAACTGCTCGTCCAAGTCGAGAAAGAGGAACGCGGCAACAAGGGCGCCGCCCTGACCACGTTCATCTCGCTCGCCGGCCGCTACCTCGTGCTGATGCCGAACAATCCGCGCGCCGGCGGCGTGTCGCGGCGCATCGAAGGCGATGATCGCGCCAACCTCAAGGAAGAACTCGACAAACTCAACCTGCCCGACGAAATGGGCCTGATCATCCGCACCGCCGGCGTCGGCCGCGACGCGGAGGAACTGCAATGGGATCTGGACTACCTGCTGCAGGTCTGGAAAGCGATTTCCGACGCGGGCGTCTCCCGCCCCGCGCCGTTCCTGATCTATCAGGAATCCAAGCTCATCATCCGCGCGCTGCGCGACTACCTGCGCAACGACATCGGCGAGATCCTGATCGACAGCCCCGAGCTGTACAACGATGCGCGCGAGTTCGTCCAGCAGGTCATGCCGAACAACCTGCGCAAGCTCAAGCTCTACCAGGAAACGGTGCCGCTGTTCTCGCGCTACCAGATCGAGACGCAGATCGAGAACGCATTCGAACGCAATGTGCGCCTGCCGTCCGGCGGCTCGATCGTCGTCGACCAGACCGAAGCGCTGACCGCGATCGACGTCAACTCGTCGAAGGCGACCAAGGGTTCGGACATCGAGGACACCGCGTTCAACACCAATCTCGAAGCCGCAGTCGAAGTCGCGCGCCAGCTGCGCCTGCGCGACGCCGGCGGTCTCATCGTCATCGACTTCATCGACATGGAAAACCCGCGCCATCAGCGCGACGTCGAGGAAAAACTGAAAGACGCGCTGCGCTTCGACCGCGCGCGCGTCCAGGTCGGCCGCATCTCGCGCTTCGGTCTGCTCGAAATGTCGCGCCAGCGCCTGCGTCCCTCGCTCGGCGAATCGACCCAGATCGTCTGCCCGCGCTGCGAAGGCCATGGCCGCATCCGCGGCGTCGAGTCGCTGTCGTTGTCGGTGCTGCGTCTGGTCGAAGAACAGGCGATGAAGGAAAAGACCGGCCAGGTGCTCGTGCAAGCGCCACCGGCGATCGCCAACTTTCTGCTCAACGAGAAACGCAAGAGCCTGTTCGAGATCGAGCAGCGCCATGACGTGCCAATCATCGTCGTGGCCGACGACAAGCTCGAGACGCCACACTTCGAGATCCAGCGCATCAAGGGCAGCGAACTCGGCAGCGACGTCAAGCCGAGCTATGAACGCCTGACGCCGATCGTCTCCGCGCCACCGCCGCAGGTGGCCAAGCCGGGCGATGAGCCCGAGAAGCCTGCCGTGTCGGGTATCGTGCCGGCGAATCCCGCGCCGGTGCGCGCCGAAGTCGAAGCGCCGCCAGCTCCGGTTGCCACACCCGCTCAACCTGCGAAGAAATCGCAGGGTTTCTTTGCGCGCATCGCCGCAATGTTCGCCGGCAGCCCACCTGCGGCTCCTGCCGCGGCTGCCGAAGAGCGCAAGTCCGCGAACAATTCGCGCCAGCGTGAACAGCGCGGCAACGACTCGCGTCAGCAACAGCGCGGCCGTGGCGATGCCCAGCGTGGCGCGCAGGGCCAACCGCGCGGCCGCAACGAGGGTCGTCGCGACCAGCCGCGCCAAGAGAATCGCCCTCAGCGCAATGAAGCGCGTCCGCAGCAACAGAACCAGAACCCGCCGCAGAATCGCCGGCCGGATCGTCCCACTCCGCCGCCGCCGTCACGCAACGCTCCGCCGGCCGCCGCGACGACCGCGCCGGTCGAACGCGAAGCGCGCCCGGTTGCCGCCATCGTTCCGAACGAGGCGCTGAGCGAAAAACCGATCGCCGCGCTTGCTGCCGAAGCAATGCCGACGACAACCGCGCAGAAGCCCGTTGACGCGAATGCCGCCCAGCAGCTTTCCGCCGAAGGCGAGGCCACGCGGTCGCGTCGTCGCGGGCGTCGCGGCGGCCGCCGCCGGCGTCGTGGCGAGGGTGAAGTCGAGGCCAGCGCCGTCGCAGGCGCTGCCGCCCTCACCGGCAACGATATCGTGCTCGACTTCGACGACGAAGACGACGCCCCGACCCTCGTGCCTCAGGCCAAACCGGCCGCGCCCACAGCTGCGATTCCTGTCGCTGTTCGCGCGACGGACGATGCGCCGTTGCCGGTGGCGGCGCCGCAGCAAGCCACGCTGGCGAGCCTGATCGAAGCTGACGTTCCGCTGGATCGTCCCGCAGCCATCGTCGTGGTGGCCGAACCGGCCCAGCAAGCGCTGCCCATCGCCCCCGCTCCGACGCCAGCGCCGCCCGAGCAACCGATTGCCGAAAAGCCGGCAACTGCAGCCGCTCCCGCGCCTGCGGCCGCCGCCACGTTTCCGACCAACAACGAACTGCCGTTCGCCCCGGTTGCGGAGGAAAAGCCTGTGGCCGCGACCGCGCCGGTGCAACCGCCTGCTGCGCCCAAGGTGCACCAGGCAGCGGTGCCGGCGAACTTCAACGACCTGGTCGCGGTGAAGGAAGTGGTGCCGCTGCACGTGCACATCGAGCGTGCATTGGCGGAACTGCGCGATACGCCGGCCAAACCCGCTGCCGTACCGGTGAAAACCGAAGAGCCTGCTGACGAAGACGAACCACCGCAATCCCGACAGCCGCCTGCGGCGCCCTGACGCGTGTTGCAACGAAAACGCCCCGCATCGCGGGGCGTTTTTTATCGCTTTCGCAATCCAGTTCTATCCCGCGACTCCGCGCCGCGGCTTGTCCATCAGGCCGTGTGCAGTGGCGAGATGCGTCAAGGTCACGACGTTGTCGATCGCGAGCTTTTCGAACAATCGGTACTTGTAGGTCGCCACGGTCTTCTCACTGAGCTTCAGGCGATCGCCGATCTGCTTCGCGGCCATGCCTTGCGCCAGCATCATGGCGACTTCGAGTTCGCGCGTGGACAATTCCTCGAACGGCGATTCGCCATCACCGAATGCGTTGCCAAGCGCGAGCTGCTGCGCGACATCGGTACTGAGATAACGGCGTCCGTCGGCGATCTGGCGGATCGCCCTGACCAGTTCGTCGGCGGGGCAGCCCTTGGTCAGGTAGCCGCTCGCGCCTGCCTCGAGCAAGCGGCGCGGGAACGGCGCATCGGAGGCCATCGTCAGGATCACGATGCGCGTGACGAGCTTGCTGCGGCGCACGCGCTCGGTCACTTCGATGCCGTTGACGTTCGGCATGTGCAGGTCGACGAGGGCAAGGTCGGGCTGGAGATTGCGGATCAATTGAAGACCGGCTTCGCCGTCGTCCGCCTCGCCGACGACTTCGATGTCGGCTTGTTTCTCGAGGATCATGCGCAGGCCGGCGCGCACCAAAGCGTGATCGTCCACCATCACGATGCGAATCATGAGCCCCTCCCCTGATTCCCCCTAGCATCAAGGTACTGCGCGCTGGGCGAGTTTACAAGCAGGTCCCAGGAGAACTCGTGACCGTGTTAGCTGAATCGCCATGGCGACTCAATCCAGGCGGAATCCACACGATTTGGCCAACTCGAAGAAGCCCGGGAACGAGGTAGCCACGTTGGCGCAATCGAGCACGCGCACCGAGCCGGCGGCTACTAGGCCGGCGACACAGAAGCTCATCGCGCAGCGGTGGTCGCCCGTGCTGTCGGCTTCGCCTGCATGCAGCGCGCCGCCTTCGATGATCGCCCCGTCCGGCGTCTCCTCGATGCGTGCGCCGAGCGCGCGCAAACCTTTCGCCATCACCGCAATGCGGTCCGACTCCTTGACGCGCAACTCGGCAGCACCGGTCACGCGCGTGGTGCCGGTCGCCACCGCGGCGGCAACGAACAGCGCGGGAAATTCGTCGATCATGTCCGGCACAAGTTCGACCGGCACGTCGATGCCATGCAGCGGCGCATAATGCACGACGAGATCGGCAATCGCCTCGCCGCCGGCCTCGCGCGCATTCGCCTCGCGAATATCCGCGCCCATCAGGCGCAGCGCGTGCAGCAAACCGGTGCGGCGCGGATTCATGCCGACGTCGCGCAGGATCAATTCCGATCCCGGCACGATGCTCGCAGCAACGAGGAAAAATGCAGCCGAAGAAAAGTCGGCCGGCACGACGACGTTGGTTGCGCGCAACCGATGTCCCCCGGAAAGCCGCGCATGGCCTTCGGAAAATTCGATCGGATAGCCGAATGCACGCAGCATGCGCTCGGTATAGTCGCGCGTCGGATGTGGTTCGTGCACTTGCGTCTCGCCCTGCGCGTACAACCCGGCCAGCAGCAAAGCAGACTTCACCTGCGCGCTGGCCACGGGCAAGGTGTAGTCGATGCCGCGCAATGTCGTGCCGCCGTAAATGTGCAGCGGCGGCAACCCAGCGCCGCTGGACTCGATGCGTGCGCCCATCTTCGCCAAAGGATCGATCACGCGCCGCATCGGGCGTTTCGACAGCGATTCGTCGCCGATCAGCGTCGTGTCGAATGTCTGCCCGGCGAGCAGACCGGCGAGCAGGCGCATGCCGGTACCGGCGTTGCCGCAATCGACCGGCGCGGTCGGCGCTTTCAAACCATCGATGCCGACGCCGTACACCACGCGCTCGCTCGCGCTGGTTGTATCGATGCGCACACCCATCTGCGCGAACGCGCGTGCAGTTGCGCGCGTGTCCTCGCCTTCAAGGAATCCGCTTATGTGCGAAACGCCGTCGGCGAGCGAGGCGAACATCACCGCGCGATGCGAAATCGATTTGTCGCCGGGGACGCGGATTTCTCCGCGCAGTGATTCCGCTGGAGAGCTGACCCAGGTCAGTGCATCGGCATTGCCCGACATCAAAGCACCGCCACCGGATAAGAACCGAGAACCTTGATCTGCGCTGCATGTTTTTCGAGCTCGGCGAGCGCGGCCTTCATCGGCGCATCCTCGATATGGCCGGCGAGGTCGATGAAGAACGCGTATTCCCACCTCGCGTGATGCGAGGGTCGCGACTCGATGCGGCTCATCGACACACCATGGCGCGCGAACGGGCTGAGCACGTTGAACAGCGCGCCGGGCTGGTCCTTGATCGAGACGAGCACCGAGGTGCGGTCGTGCCCGCTGCTCGGAAAGAATTGGCGTCCGAGTACGAGGAAGCGCGTGGTGTTGTCGTCGCGGTCCTGGATCGGACTGACGACGACTTTCTTCAAACCGTACACGTGCCCGGCCGCTTCGCCCGCGATCGCCGCGGCATCGTCGGCATTGCGCGCGCGGCGCGCGGCCTCGGCGTTGCTTGACACTGGAATCTTCTCGGCTTTGGGCAGGTTCGCACGCAGCCACGCCTTGGTCTGCGCGAACGACTGCGGATGCGAGTAGATGCGCTCGATGTCTTCGATGTGACCGGAGCGCGACAGCAGGAATTGGCGCACGCGCAGTTCGACTTCGCCGCAGATCTTCAGATTCGAAGTGAGGAACATGTCGAGCGTGACCTGGATCGTGCCCTGCCCCGAGTTCTCGACCGGAACGACGCCGAAATCGGCATGGCCGGCTTCGACCTCCTGGAACACTTCCTCGATGCTTGCGAGCGGCAGACCATGCGCGGAGCCGCCGAAATGCTTGCGCATCGCCTGCTCGCTGAACGTGCCCTCGGGGCCGAGATAACCAATCTTGAGCGGCTCCTGCTGGGCGAGGCAGGCCGACATGATTTCGCGGAACACGTGCACGAGCATTTCGTCGGCTAACGGCCCGTGGTTGCGATCGATCACCATGCGCAGCACTTGAGCTTCGCGCTCGGGCCGGTAGTAGTCGACCGCGGCCTTGAGCGGGCCCTTGGCCTTGCCGACCTGTTGCGCCCAGCCGGCGCGCTCGGCGATCAGCTCCTGGATCTGGCGGTCGATGCCGTCGATGCGCGCACGCGCCTGGGCGAGATCGAGCGGCGAAGTCTTCGCGGCTGCGGCTTTGGGCTTCGATGTCTTCTTTGCGGCCATGGGTATACTTTTGCAGAATTTCGGTCGTGTGTGCCGTAGATCTAGCCGTAGCGCTTGGCGAAATCGCGCATGAAGTCGACCAGCGCGTGCACCGCCTGAAGTGACACTGCATTGTAGAGCGAGGCGCGCATGCCGCCGACCGCCTTGTGCCCCTTGAGCGCGAGCAGGCCGGCGGCTTCGGATTCCTTGAGGAACAACGCGTTCAACTCTTCGTCGAAGAGCGTGAACGGCACGTTCATCCAGGAGCGCGACGCCGGCTCGACCGGATTGCGATAGAAGCCGCTCGAGCCGTCGATGCAGGTGTAGAGATGCTCGGCCTTGGCGCGGTTGCGTTCGCCGATCGCGACGAGCCCGCCTTCGCGCAACAGCCATTTGAACACGAGGCTCGCAAGATACCAGCCGAACGTGTTCGGCGTGTTGAGCATCGAATCGTTGGCCGCATGCTCGGCATAATTGAAGATCTTCGGCATGTCCTTGGGACAGCGCGCGAGCAGGTCCTCGCGCACGATCATGACGACGAGGCCGGAAGCGCCGATGTTCTTCTGCGCACCGGCGTAGATCAGGCCGAACTTGCGCACGTCGAGCGGGCGCGAAAGGATATCCGATGACATATCGGCGACCAGCGGCACCTCGCCGACCTCGGGCACGTGCTGGAATTCGACGCCGTGGATGGTCTCGTTCGGCGTGTAGTGGACGTAGGCGGCATCCGCATGCAGCGTCCAGGTATCGCGTGCGGGAATCGCCGTGTGCCGGCTGGCATCGCTGTTCGCCGCGATGCGCACGTCAGCCAGTGTCTTCGCCTCGCGCACGGCCTTCTCGCCCCAGTGGCCCGTGACGACATAATCGGCGATCTGGTCGCGGCGCGCGAAGTTCATCGGGATCTGGGCGAAGTGCTGGGTCGCGCCGCCCTGCAGGAACAGCACCTTGTAGTTGTCGGGGATGTCGAGCAGGTAGCGCAGGTCGCGTTCGGATTCGGCCGCGAGCTCGGCGAACAATTTGCCGCGATGGCTGATCTCCATCACCGACGCGCGCGCCTGCCCCCAGTCGAGCAGTTCGGCCTGCGCCTGGCGCAGCACGGCTTCCGGCACCGCGGCCGGACCGGCGGCGAAATTGAATCCACGACTCATGGGGGCTCCTGGCTGGAACCTCCCATTATGCCGCAGTGCGGCAGATTGGCAATCCGATCAGGGCAGGAACGGCGCGATGATCCCGCGCCAGAGGTCGTAACCGGCCCGGTTCATGTGCAGGCGATCCTCGAGGAACAGCTCGGCGCGCGGCTGGCCGCCGGCGTCGAGCATCTTGCTCGCCACGTCGATATAGATCAGATGCGGGTGCGTGGCGGCATAGGCGCGGACCTTCGCATTCGCTTCCCTCATCACCGGCAGCAGCTTCGCCCGCGACGGGCTCGGCTTGATCGAGATGTAGGCGATCGGCGTAGCCGGCAAATCCTTGCGCACGCGCGCGACGAAGGCGACATAGTCGTCGAATACCTGTTGCGCGCTGTGGCCATCGTTGATGTCGTTGTCCCCCGCGTAGAACACGACCATGCTCGGCTTGTAGGGCACGATGATGCGACCGGCGTAATACGTCGAATCGGCGATGCGCGAACCGCCGAAGCCGCGGTTGAGCACACGCTTGTCGGGGAAGTCGCTGGCAACATCCTTCCAGTGCTCGATCGACGAGGAACCGATGAACACGATCGCGCCCGGCTTCGGCGGATTCGCCTTGTCCGCCGCCTCAAATTTCTGGATGTCCTGCTCCCAGATCGCGGAGCCGGTCTGCAATTGCGCCGCGGCGAACGGGCTCGCCAGCACCAAGCAAAAGCCAGCAAGGATTGCAGCGAGTCGCGCAGCGGCAAGTTTCATCTAATCACGCCTTCAATTCGAAATCGTCCGCATCCATCCACGCAGGGAAGCGCTCGCGATGCACGGCGAGCGCGGCCGGGTCGAGCGTCACCGTGACGACCTGTTCCTGCGCACCGAGTTCGACCAGCGGCGCACCGATGAAGTCGAGCACTGCACTGTCACCCGAATAAGGCAAGTCATTGCCATCAACGCCGACGCGATTGACGCCGACAACGTAGCTCAGATTCTCGATCGCGCGCGCGCGCAGCAGGGTGCGCCACGGTTCGCGTCGCGGCGCCGGCCAGTTGGCGACGAAGATCAACAAGTCATAGTCGAAACGCTGCGCCGCCTTGTCGTAGCGGTTGCGCAGCCAGACCGGAAAGCGCAGGTCGTAGCAGACCTGTGGGCAGATGCGCCAGCCGTTCAGCTCGACGATCAGGCGCCTGTCGCCACCCGCATAGCGCTCATGCTCTTTGGCCATGCGGAACAGGTGGCGCTTATCGTAGAGTTCGAACGTGCCATCGGGCCGCATCCAGACGAGGCGATTGACGCAGCGCTCGCCGTCGCGCATCACCATGCTGCCGGTGATCACGCAACCGACCTCCTGCGCGAGCGACCTGAGCCAAACGAAACTCTCCCCATGCATCGTCTCGGCCTGATGCAGGGTCTCGTTGGTGAAGCCGCTCGTGAACGTCTCGGGCAACACGATCAGGTTGCTCTGCCCTTTCAACGAGCGCGCGAACGCGCCGTAATAGGCGCGGTTGGCCGCGGCGTCATGCCAGCGCGTGGCACCCTGGACGAGTGAGACTCTCAGAGCCTGCATAGCCGCTCCGCCGCCGCCACCAGCGTTTCATCGCTCTTCGCGAAGCAGAAGCGCACGAGGCGCGTATCGGGCGGCATCTCGTAGAACGCCGATACCGGAATCGCCGCGACCCCTGCGTTGTGGATCAACCATTCGCAGAAATTCAGATCGTCCTTGTCGCTGATCGCCGAATAGTCGACGACTTGGAAATACGCACCGCGCACCGGCAGCGGCTTGAACTTCGATGCGGCAATCAATTCGCGGAAGCGGTCGCGCTTGGCCTGGTAGAACGCGGGCAGATCGAGATAGTGCTGCGGATCGGTCTCGAGAATTTCGGCAAACGCCCACTGCGCCGGGTTGAACGTGCAGAACGTGAGGTATTGGTGCACCTTGCGGAACTCGGCGCTGAGTGCCTGCGGCGCGATGCAGTAACCGACCTTCCAGCCCGTGCAGTGATAGGTCTTGCCGAACGAAGACACGACGAAGCTGCGCGCGGCGAGTTCAGGATGGCGCAGCACGCTCTGATGCAACGTGCCGTCGAACACGATGTGTTCGTAGACCTCGTCGGACAGCACGAAGACATTCGTGTCACGCACGATCTCAGATAGAGCATCGAGGTCTGCGGCCGACAGCACCGCGCCGGTCGGGTTGTGCGGCGAATTGATCAGGATCAGGCGCGTTTTCGGCGTGATCGCGTCCTTGACGCGCTGCCAGTCGACCGAAAAATCCGGCAGGTTCAGCGGCACATGCACGGCGCGGCCGCCGGACAATTCGATCGCCGGTTCGTAGCTGTCGTAGCACGGATCGAGCACGATGGCCTCGTCACCCGGGTGCACGACCGCGGCGATTGCGGCGAACAACGCTTCGGTCGCGCCGCTCGTCACCGTGACTTCGGTGTCGGCGTTGACCTTGGCAGCGTAAAGCTTCTCGGTCTTCAACGCGATCTGCTGGCGCAGCGCCGAAATGCCGGTCATCGGCGCGTACTGATTCTTGTGCTCGTTCATCGCCCGCGTCAGCGCGTCGCGCAGCGCCTGCGGTCCGTCGAAATCCGGAAATCCCTGGCCGAGATTCACTGCCTGATGCTGCACGGCGAGTTGCGACATCACGGTGAAGATTGTGGTGCCGACCTTGGGCAGCTTGCTTTCGATTTGCATGCTTTTCGTTACCTGTTCGGAAGCCGCCGCACTGTTCCTTCCCTTCAAGGAGACCTACCGGGAATGGTGACGGCTCGAGATTACGTCGAAGTTAACCAGCCCCGGCCATTCGACGCTGTTACTTGATCAACTTGATCTCGCGCAGCCGCTGCTGCAGATATTCGTGCGAGGTAATCGAAGTGTCGTAGCGGCTTGGGTTGTCGGCCGTGATCGTCTGCGGCAGCGGATCGAGCACGACATCGGGATTCGGGTGCAGAAAGAACGGCACCGAGTAGCGCGGCTGGCGCGCCTTATCGCCCGGCGGATTGACCACGCGGTGCGTCGTCGACGGATACACATGGTTGGTCAGGCGCTGCAGCATGTCGCCGATGTTGACCACGATCGTATCGCCCTGTGTCGTGATCGGCAGCCACTCGCCGTTACGCTGCAGGAGCTGCAGCCCTTCCGCGCTCGCGCCGACGAGCAGGGTGATGAAATTGATGTCCTCGTGCGCGCCCGCGCGGACGTTGGGAATCTCTTCCTGTGTGATCGGCGGATAGTGGATCGGCCGCAGGATGGAGTTGCCGAAATTGGTCTTGTCGTCGAAATAGTTCTCGGGCAGATCGATATGTAGTGCGAGCGCGCGCAGCACACGCGAGCCGAGCGCGTCGAGCGCGGTATACAGGCCGTAGCCGTATTCCTTGAAGCCCGGTATCTCAGTCGGCCACAGGTTTGGCGCCATGTATTCCGCGTATGGCGAGCTGGGCGGCAGCTCGCGGCCGACATGCCAGAATTCCTTGAGATCGAAGTATTTCGAATCCTTCGCCGTCTCTATGCCGAACGGCGTATAGCCGCGCGCACCGCCGGTTCCGGCCAGGTGGTACTTCAACTTGGTTTCGGTCGGCAGAGCGAAGAAGCGCTGGAACACGTCGTAGGAATTGTCGATCAGGTCCTGCGCAATGCCGTGGCCGCAAATGCCGCAGAAACCGTACTCGCGGTAGGCCGCGCCGAGTTCGGCGACGAAAGCTTTGCGATCGGTGTCGTAGCGGCGGATATCGAGAGTGGGAACGTGATTGGCCATACGCCTGTTCTGATTAGCTGTTGTTGAAAAGTGCGGCCATGGGCGGCCACTTTTTTGTTTTATTGCAATCTAAGGGTGATTGCTCAAGATGCCGCCAATTCTACGGCCTTCGCCAAGTTCTCCGCCAATCGCCGCACCTCGTCGGCGTCCTCGCCTTCGACGGTAACGCGCACGAGCGGCTCGGTGCCGGAGGCGCGCAACACGACGCGACCGCGGCCACGCAAGGTCGTTTCCACCTCGCCGAGGACGCGCTGCACCTCGGCGTCGGTGACGAGCGCGGCGCCTCCTGCGGCGCGCACGTTGAGCATGACTTGCGGAAAACGCTGCAGCTCGGCGCGGACATCGGTCAAAACCATGCCCATGCGTTGCAAGGCATCGAGCACGAACAGCGCATTGAGGATGCCGTCGCCCGTACCGCTGCGGTCCAGATGCAGCACATGGCCGGAAGCCTCGCCGCCGAGCACGCCGCCACGCTCGCGCAGCATCTGCAGCACGTAGCGATCGCCGACATTGGCACGCAGGAATGTCGTGCCCAAGCGTTGCAAGGCGAGCTCCACGCCGTAGTTGGTCATCAGCGTGCCGACGACCGGTCCGCGCAGCTGGGCCGAGGCAAGCAGGTCCTTCGCCAGCAGGTAGATGATGTCGTCGCCGTCGACCACGCCGCCTTGGGCGTCGATCATCTGCACGCGATCGCCATCGCCGTCGAAGGCGATGCCGAGATCGGCGTCGTTTTCGAGCACCGCGCGTCTGAGCGCTTGCAGGTCGGTCGCACCGCAACCGGCATTGATGTTGAAACCATCCGGCTGCACGCCGATCGCCGACACGTCCGCACCCAGATCCGCAAACAGGCGCGGCGCGATGTGATAGGTCGCGCCGTGCGCGCAGTCGAGCACGATGCGCTTGCCGCGCAGGGAAAGGCCCGGCACGCTGCCGGCGCAATACTCGAGGTAGTGGGCCGGAGCATCGTCGACGCGCACCGCCTTGCCGAGCCTTTCCGATGACGCGGTGCGCAGCGGCAGGCGCAGCGCCGCCTCGATCGCGAACTCGACTTCATCCGACAATTTTTCGCCGGCCGCGTTGAAGAACTTGATGCCGTTATCGTAGTACGGATTGTGCGAGGCACTGATGACCAGGCCCGCATCGGCACCGAGCTCGCGCACGAGCCAGGCCACGGCCGGCGTCGGCATCGGCCCGAGCAGCTTCACGTTCGCGCCGGCGGAGACGAGGCCCGCTTCGAGCGCGGATTCGAACATGTAACCGGAAACGCGCGTGTCCTTGCCGATTACCACGCTCGGATGCACCGCGGAATCGGCCTGCCCGGCACCAAGCACATGGCCGAGTGCTTGCCCCAGGCGCAGCATGAATTCCGCCGTGACCGGCGCTTCGCCGACGCGGCCGCGGATGCCGTCGGTGCCGAAATATTCCTTCTTCATGCCGACGCGGGAATCACATCGTATTGGTCGGTTTCTCCGACCCCTGCAGTTCGGCGAGCATGGCTTCGATCTTGACGCGTGCCGACTCGCTTTCCGGCGACTCGTTGAACTGCACGCCGATGCCGGCGACGCGGTTGCCCTGCGCACCCGGCGGCGTGATCCAGACGACCCTGCCTGCGATCGGCATGCGCTCGGCCTCCGCCATCAATGCCAGCAGGATGAACACGTCGTCGCCGAGGCCGTAGCGCTTCGCCGTCGGCACGAAGATGCCGCCGCCGCGCAAGAACGGCATGTACGCGTTGTACAGGGCGTTCTTGTCCTTGATCGACAGCGTCAAGATGCCTTGCAGCGGTGAACCGGCGCCGGAACCTGCAACCATCACATACTCCGTTGTTGAACGTCGCGATTCGGCGTCGCCGCCATCACCCAGGTCGCGAGCAATTCGAGCATCGCCAATTCCGACCGGATCGGCCCGCGCAAAAGGTCGCGAGTACGGTTGGCCCGGTCGAACCAAGAGGTAAGCTTCACCAAATCGACCGCACGGGTCAAGGCGAGCGGGCCGCCGGCGCTAAGCGTTGCCCCGCCCTGGGCCTGTGCGCGGCCTTGCTGCTGGACCAGCGAAGCGGCGAAGCGCAGACGCAGATCGGACTCCTCGCGACTCCAGCGCTGGGCGACCTCGAAAGCTGCGGCAACCCCAGCATTCAGCTCGCGCAGGTCCTGCGCCACCTCGCCACGCAGCTTCAGCGCCTCGCCCTGCGCCCAGGCCAGCGCGAGGCCTGGATTGCCATCGCCCGCATTGAGCGCGTCCGCGGCCTGCTTGCCGTCGATGCCCTGCACGGCGAGCCATTGCAGCGCGAGCCTGCCGTCCGGCACGCGGAACTCGATGCGCTGGCAGCGACTGCGGATCGTCGCCGAGAGCCGCGCGGGATAGTCGGCAATGAGCACGATGATCGTTCCGGCTGTCGGCTCCTCCAGCGTCTTCAGCAGCGCATTGCTGGCCGCGTGATTCATTGCATCGGCCGGATCGATCAGCGCAACCTGCGCGCCGCCGAACTGCGCGGTCAGGGCAAGCCGCTCGCTCAGCGCGCGCATCTGGTCGACCGTGAGCTCGGTGCGCGACTTGCCGTCGTCGCGCAGCTCGAAGTTCACCCGGACCAGATCAGGATGCGTGCCGGCCGCAACGAGTTTGCAGGCGCGGCAGGTGGCGCAGGCGAAACCATCCGCGCGGATCGACTCGCACAGCAGCGCACGCGCGAACGCGTCGGCAAATTCGCGCTTGCCCAGACCCGCGGGTCCGGCCAGCAGGATGGCGTGCGGCAACGCATCGCGGCGGCGGCGCTCGCCGAGGCTGCTCCACGCATCGACGTTCCACGGCGCCAACGTCACGACCCGGCTCCGTCGTTCTGCGTCTGCAGGAACTCGCCGATAGCGTTGCGCACCTGGTCGAGTACCGCATCGAGCGGCTGGCTCGCATCGATGATGCGAAAACGCGCCGGCTGCGCGGCAGCGCGTGCGCGGTAGGCGGCGCGCACGCGCTCGAAGAAATCCTGCGCCTCCAGTTCGATGCGATCAGCCGGGCCGCGTCCGCGCGCACGCGCGAGACCGATACCTACCGGTAGATCCAGCAGCAGGGTCAGATCGGGCTGCAGATCGTCGGCGGCCCAGCGTTCGAGTTCGGCGATGCGTTCGAGCGGCTGCGCGCGGCCGCCGCCCTGGTAGGCGTAGCTCGCGTCGGTGAAACGGTCGCTGAGTACCCAGCGTCCCGCAGCAAGCGCTGGTTTGATCGTTTCGCGCACGTGCTGCGCGCGGGCGGCGAACATCAGCAACAGTTCGGTTTCCGGTGCGATCGCGCCATGCAGGGCCGGGTCGAGCAGGACGCCGCGGATCGCCTCGCCGGCCGGCGTGCCGCCGGGTTCGCGCGTGATGATGACGTCGGCTCCGTCGGCAACGAGCTGTTCGCGCACCGCGCTGAGCACCGTGCTCTTGCCCGCACCTTCGCCGCCCTCGAGCGTGATGAATTTGCCTCGCGTCGCGCTCATTGCCTGTGCAACTGGTATTTGGCCACGGCGCGATTGTGCGCCTCGAGCGTGGCGGAGAATTCGTGGCTGCCGTTGCCGCGTGCGACAAAGTAGAGCGCCTCGGTGTCGGCCGGATGGATCACCGCGGCCAGCGCGGCTTTGCCCGGCAGCGCGATCGGCGTCGGCGGCAGGCCGGTGCGCGTGTAAGTGTTGTACGGCGTGTCGGTATCAAGGTCGCTGCGACGGATATTGCCGTTGTAGCCTGCACCCATACCGTAGATCACGGTCGGGTCGGTCTGTAATTTCATACCTAGCTTGAGGCGCGAGAGGAACACGCGTGCGATCTGCGGTCGCTCCTCGACGCGGGCGGTCTCCTTCTCCACGATCGAAGCGAGGATCAGCGCTTCGTACGGGGATTTGAGCTGAGTATCCGTCGCGCGCTCGGCCCAGAGTTTGTCCAGCGCCTTGCGCATCGCCTCGCGCGCGCGGCGCAACACGTCGAGGTCGCTCATGCCTTTGACGTAGCTGTAAGTTTCGGGCAGGAATTCGCCTTCGGGCAGCAGATCGTCGCCGAGGCGGCGCATCAGATCGGTGTCGTCGACGCCGGACAAGGTCTGCTGCAGCCCGGCGTCCTGCGCGAGCGCAGCGCGCAGTTGCGCGAACGTCCAGCCCTCGACGATCGTGAACTTGTGTTGGATCACCTCGCCCGCCGCCATCTTCTTCAGCAGCGCGCGCGGCGTCAGTCCGGGATCAAGCGAGTATTCGCCTGCATGCAGCTTGCCGGCCACGCCGAGTTCGCGCGCGAGCAGGCGCCAGAAATACGGATTGCCGGGCTGCAGACCGCGCTCGTCGAGCAGGCCGACGATCGCAGGCAGATTCGCGCCGATCGGCACGTCGATCTGCGTCGCCTGCACGAGACCCGTGATCGGCGCATCGGAGAAGTGCTGGTAGCGCGTGTACAGATACCCGCCGAGTGCCGCCGCGCCGATCACGAGGATGGCGACGACGTTGAACAGCACGCGTTTGAAGCTGAACCTCTTGCGAGGTTTCGGATACGGCAAGTTCACGGAATTGGATACGCTCTTTTGAGAAGTGCGGTCAGGAATGACTGCTTTTTGACTTTGCGAACAAGGATGATCGCATCGGCAAGCCCTATTGTGCCCTACTCGACCACGCCGAGCGCACGCAGCAGCCCGCGCGCCTTGTGCCGCGTCTCGGCCAGTTCGCGTTCGGCGATCGAATCGGTGACGATGCCGGCACCGGCGCGGAAACGCGCCTCGTTCCCCTGCAACTCCATCGTGCGAATCAGGATGTTCAGATCCATGTCACCGTCGAGATTAAGGTAGCCGAGTGCGCCCGTGTAAGCACCGCGCGAGCATTGTTCGAGCTCGGCGATAATCTCCATCGTGCGCACCTTCGGCGCGCCGGTGATCGTGCCGCCAGGGAACACGGCACGGATCGCCTGTGCCGGGGTGATGCCGGCGCGCAAGCGACCACGCACGTTCGAGACAATGTGGTGCACGTGAGCGTAGCTCTCCACCGCCATCAGCTCGTCGACGACGACCGAGCCCGGAATGCAGATGCGGCCGAGATCGTTGCGCTCCAGATCGATCAGCATGACGTGTTCGGCGCGTTCCTTCGCATGGCCGATAAGTTCGGCGATGCGCGCCGCGTCGTCGTCGCCTGCGTGGCGCGCGCGCGTACCGGCGATCGGGCGCGTCTGCGCGATGTCGCCACGGATTTCGACCAGGCGCTCGGGCGATGAACTCGCGATCGCCCAGCCGCCCCATTGCAGCAGCCCGGCGAACGGCGCGGGATTGGCGCAGCGCAATTGCGCATAGACATTCGCCGGCGTCGGCGCTTCGGCAAAAGCGGCGCGCCATTCGCGCGAAAGATTGACCTGGAACGTGTCGCCGGCGCGCAGATACTCGTGGATGCGCGCCACGCCGTTGAGGAATCGCTGCGGATCGTCTTCCGCGATCCGCGCTGCGGGCAGCGGCATTGGCTTGAAATCCCCGACCTGCGCGAGATCGGCGGCGAGCACATCGAGCCAATGTGCCTGCCCTGCTTCCGCGACCAGCCAGGTCGTCTGCGCGAGCCGATCGACGATCACGGCTGCGGGGCAGCGCAATGCGAGCGCGACCGGTGCGTAGCTCGATGCATCGAAGACAGGGCGCAACCGCGGCTCGATCTCGGCAACGACCTCATAGCCGAGATACAGCAGCCAGCCGCCACGAAATGGCAGTTCCGTTGAAGCCGCAGCGACGCGGGCGACTCGTTGCCCGTGCCAATCGGCATCGAGCGCGGCCAGAAACGAGGTGCCGCGATCCGCGCCGCGCAGATCATGTACGCGACCCGCGCCGAGCTTCAGACCTTCCTCGCCTGTCGCGAACAGGATGTCGAAACGCGCGGCGGTGCCGCCCTGTGCGGCGCTCTCGAGCAAGCCGGGATAGCGCCGCGGCCAACGTGCCGCGAGCGGCAGCAGGTCGCGCGCGCCGGGCAGCTCGCGCCGGACGAAGTCCATTGCGGGCCGATCAGGCGCGGCGGAACACCAACGAACCGTTCGTACCGCCGAAGCCGAACGAGTTCGACACCGCGATGTCGATCTTCGCGTCGCGCGCCGTGTGCGGCACGAAGTCGAGGTCGCAGCCTTCGCCCGGCTCGTCGAGGTTGATCGTCGGCGGCAGCACACCGTCACGCAACGCAAGGATCGAGAAAATCGCTTCGATGCCGCCGGCTGCTCCGAGCAGGTGGCCGGTCATCGACTTGGTCGAACTGACCGCCAGCTTGTAGGCGTGTTCGCCGAACACGGTCTTCGCCGCGAGCACTTCGCCGACGTCGCCGAGCGGCGTGGAGGTGCCATGCGCATTGATGTATTGCACGTCGGTCGGGTTGATGCCGCCGTCGTTGAGCGCGTTGCGCATGCAGCGCGCCGCGCCTTCTCCGCCTTCGCTCGGCGCGGTGATGTGGAAGGCGTCGCCGGACATGCCGAAGCCGACGAGTTCGCAGTAGATCTTCGCACCGCGCTTCTTCGCATGCTCGTATTCCTCGAGCACGATCACGCCGGCGCCATCGGACAGCACGAAGCCGTCGCGGTCCTTGTCCCATGGCCGGCTGGCCTTGGTCGGTTCGTCGTTGCGCGTGGACATCGCGCGCGCCGAGCAGAAGCCGCCCATCGCGGTACCGCAGGTCGAGTACTCGGCGCCGCCGGCGACCATCGCGTCGGCGTCGCCGTACTGGATCATGCGCATGGCGAGGCCGATGTTATGCGTAGCCGTCGTGCAAGCGGTAACGCAGGCGATGTTCGGACCCTTCAGGCCGAGCATGATCGACAGGTTGCCCGAAGCCATATTGATGATCGAGCTCGGCACGAAGAACGGGGAGATCTTGCGCTGGCCGTGCTCGTGATAGGTGATCGCGGTCTTCTCGATCGTATGGATGCCACCGATTCCCGCGCCGACCGCAACGCCGATGCGTTCGGCATCGTGCTCGTGCGTCGACAAGCCGGCATCGTTGAGCGCCTGCACCGACGCGGCGACGCCGTAGTGGATGAACGGATCCATCTTCTTCACGTCCTTGTGCGGGATGTACGTCTCCGGGTTGAAGTCGCGCACCTCGCCGGCGATGCGCGTCGGGAACGTGCTCGCATCGAAATGCGTGACCGGACCGATGCCGCTCACGCCCTCGCGGATGTTCTTCCACGCCGTCGCCACATCGTTGCCGACCGGGCTGACGATGCCTAGGCCGGTGACCACTACGCGCCGCTTGTTCATGAGGTTAGTTTGCCTTTGCGATCGTCCCTGATCGCGAGAGTCAAGAAGCGGCCGTCCATGGCCGCACTGTTCAATAAAAATTCGTCAAGAAACAATGTTTTTTCAAACGACTGTTCCGCGAAGGCAGAAATGCAAACTGCGCCTCGCGGGCGCAGTTCGTACCGTCGGATGGCGACGAAATCAGGGCTTGACGTGCGCCTTGATGTAGTCGACCGCTTGCTGCACGGTGGTGATCTTTTCGGCTTCCTCGTCCGGAATTTCGCATTCGAATTCCTCTTCGAGCGCCATGACCAGTTCGACGGTGTCGAGCGAATCGGCACCCAGGTCATCCACGAAGGACGCATTCGGCGTCACCTCATCTTCCTTGACGCCCAGTTGTTCGACGACGATCTTCTTGACGCGCTCTTCGATGGTGCTCATGGTGGTACTTACCTCACAAGGTAGGCAGAAAAGTTACGAAATAGGGTTGCTGCGAACGGGGCGAATTGTAGGGCATACGCGGCAATCGCACCAGCGCAGCCCCGCAAACCTACGCCATGTACATGCCGCCGTTGACATGCAGCGTCTCGCCGGTGATGTAGGCCGCTGCGGGCGACGCGAGGAAAGCCACCGCATTGGCGATGTCCTGCGCCGCGCCGAGGCGACCGAGCGCGATCTGACCGAGCAGCGCGCCGCGTTGGTCGTCGCTGAGCGCGCGCGTCATGTCGGTATCGATGAAACCCGGCGCGACGACGTTGACAGTGATGCCGCGCGAACCGATCTCGCGCGCGAGCGACTTGGAGAACGCGATGATGCCAGCTTTCGCCGCGGCGTAGTTCGCCTGGCCCGGGTTGCCGGTGACGCCGACCACGGAAGCGATGCTGATGATGCGCCCCTTGCGCGCCTTCATCATGCCGCGCATGACGGCCTTGCTCGTGCGATAGACCGAAGTCAGGTTCGTGTCGAGAGTCGCCTGCCAGTCCTCGTCCTTCATGCGCATCAGCAACTGGTCGCGCGTGATACCCGCATTGTTGACCAAGATCGTAGTCGCGCCGAACTCCTTGGCGATGTCGTCGATCAGTTTCTCGACCGCGGCACCGTCGGTGACGTTCAGCGCGCGACCGACGCCGCCGTGCGCGGCCAGGCGCTCGCCGATCGCAGCGGCACCGGCATCGGTCGTGGCCGTGCCGATCACCTTCGCGCCGAGCGCGGCGAGCTGGTCGGCGATCGCGGCACCGATGCCGCGGCTCGCGCCGGTGACGAGAGCGATTTCACCTTGGAGACTTGCGGACATGATCACCTCGATGGGAATGGGTTTTTCGAAAACGTAATCAGCTTTTCCAGTCGGCGATCGCCTGCTGCAGATCCGCCGGAGCGCCGATCGCGCGACCATCGATCGTGCGGTCGATGCGCTTGAGCAGGCCGGTCAGTACCTTGCCCGGGCCGCATTCGGCCGCGCGCCGGACACCAGCCGCGGCGAGCGCCTGCACGCTCTCGGTCCAGCGCACGGGCTGGTAGAGCTGGCGCGCAAGTGCCGCGCGGATATCCGCAAGCGCATCGAACGATTTCGCATCCGCGTTCTGCACGACCGGAATCTTCGGCGCCTGCCAGGCGATCTTGTCGAAGCGCTCGGCGAGTTTGTCGGCTGCACCGCGCATCAACATGCAATGCGACGGCACGCTGACCGCAAGCTTCACCGCCTTCTTCACGCCGAGTTCGCCCAGGCGCGCGAGCGCACGATCGACTGCCTCGGTGTTGCCGGCGATGACGAGTTGTCCTGGCGCGTTGTAGTTCGCTGGCGCGACGACCTGCCCTTGCGCCACTTCGGCGCAAACCTGCGCGATCTGAGCATCGTCGCCGCCGAGCACGGCGGCCATCGCGCCGACACCAGCCGGCACCGCGGCTTGCATCAGACGTCCGCGTTCGGCGACGAGCGCGGCTCCATCGGTCAGCGACAGCGCTTCGGCGCAGACCAGCGCGGTGTATTCGCCAAGACTGTGCCCGGCCAGCACATGCGGCTGCGCGCCGCCGAGTTGCTGCCAGACGCGCCACACGGCGACGCCTGCAGCGAGCAACGCGGGCTGCGTGTTTTCGGTGCGATTGAGTGCGTCCTCCGGCCCTTCCTGCGACAGCTTCCACAGGTCCACGCCGGCGCTGCTCGACGCTTCCTTGAACGTTTCCTCGACGATGGCGAATTCGCCGGCGAGGTCGGACAGCATGTTCAGCGACTGCGAACCCTGGCCTGGAAAGACGAAGGCGAGTTTGGCAGCGGAATTCGACTGAGCTTGATCCATGGATGCGCTGGATGCGTTCATGTGCGGGAAAACGGAAGTGCGATGAATTAAATGCCTGCGGAAACCCAGCGTCGCTCAGTAACGCAGCAGCGCCGAGCCCCAGGTGAAGCCGCCGCCGAACGCTTCGAGCAGCAGCAGTTGACCGCGCTGGACCTTGCCCGAACGCACCGCATAATCGAGCGCGAGCGGAACCGAGGCAGCCGAGGTGTTAGCGTGCTTGTCGACGGTGACGATGACGCGATCCATCGGCATGTCGAGTCGCTTGGCCGTCGCCTCGATGATGCGCAGATTGGCCTGGTGCGGGATCAGCCAGTCGAGCTGGTGGCGGTCGAGATTGTTCGCCTCGAGCGTCTCCTCGACCACGCGGTCGAGGGTCTTGACCGCGACCTTGAACACGTCGCGACCCTGCATGATCACGCGCAGGCCGTGGTTCGGCTCGTCCTTGAAGCCGGCGGAAATGCCGACCGGATTCCACAGCAATTCCTTGTAACCGCCGTCGGCATGGATGTGGCTGGACAGGATGCCCGGCTCGTCTGCGGCCTTGAGCACGACGGCGCCGGCGCCATCGCCGAACAGCACGCAGGTGGCGCGATCGGACCAGTCGAGGAAACGCGACAGCGTTTCCGCACCGATCACCAGCGCGGTTTTCGCTGTGCCCGCGCGGATGAACTGGTTGGCGACGGTCAGTGCATAGATGAAGCCCGAGCAGGCCGCGTTGACATCGAACGCCGCGCAGCCGTTCGCGCCGAGACGATGCTGGACCAGGCAGGCGGTCGAGGGAAAGACGAGATCGGGCGTGGTCGTGCCAAGCACGATCAGGTCGATCTCGCTAGCGTCGACGCCGGCTGCCTGCAGTGCTGCCGTTGCAGCCGTAAACGCGAGATCGCCCGTGGTCTGGCCTTCGGCCGCGATATGGCGCTGGCGGATGCCGGTGCGCTCGGCGATCCATTCGTCCGACGTGTCGACCTTGGCCGCAAGTTCGGCGTTGCTGATGACGCGTTCCGGCAACGCGCTGCCGGTGCCCGCGATGCGTGCGTAGGTCATGTCTTCTCCCCTGCCGCGCTCAATGGCGCGACGCGAGCGCGCACGCGCGCCACGGCGAAACCGTGGCGGCGGAACACTTCGCGGTTTTCATCGGTGCCGAGGTATCAATCACGGCTTGGACAATCACGGCTTGCGATTCGCAAGTCCAGCGAATCAATCTTCTTCGTGCACCGGGGTCTTGCTGTCGATCACCTTGCGGCCACGGTAGTAGCCGTCCTTGGTGACGTTGTGGCGCAGATGGGTCTCGCCCGAGGTCGGGTCGGTGCCGAGCTGCTTGGCGCTGAGCGCGTTGTGCGCGCGGCGCATGCCACGGCGGGACGGGGATTTACGGCTTTTGGCTACGGCCATGGTGGTTCTCCAAACTCAATAAAAACGATTTCTACATTCGATCGATAACGGCACAGGATGTGCCGACGCATCAAACGAAGTTTGATGCGAAAAACGTGGCGCGGCTTTGCCGCGCCCGTTTTTTTGCAAACTGCGGCAGGATGCCCAGTTTTGCAATCTACAACTTCATAACTTCACGTTCTTCAATACGGCGAACGGATTGGGCTTGGCCTCGACCTCGGTCGCGGCTTCCTTCCATTCGCGCTGCATTTCCTGCGTTCCCGGCTTCACCGGAAACACCGGCAACGCCAGAATCAATTCGTCCTCGATCACGTCGGCCGGGCGCAAACCCTCGGCATCGACCAACAAGGGCTCATAGCCGGCCGGCAGGGCCGCCTCGTCCGCCTCATCGACGATGAAACCGAGCTTCGCATCGATCTCGACCGGCTGTTCGAACCGCTCCAACGTACGCTGACAGATCAGCGGCAGCGCGGTCTTCGCCTTGACGCGGACGCCGGACACGCCGGCCAGATCCTTGTCGAAATCGAGCTCGTATTCGACCTCCCCCGAGGCATCCGCCAGGCCGCTCGCCAGGCGCTTCATCGCGGCCAAAGGCAGGCGGCCAGCAAACGTGCGCCTCGCACTCACCATGCGCCACGGATCGACCAGCTCGGGCAAGGTGTGATTCACGGGTGCGCGATGGTAGGTTCCGCAGCGCACAAAGTCAATTATTTCCGCATTTTAGGCAGTCGGCTCAGCCGACCCATCCGAGCGCGTTTCGGGCGAAAATACGGGATGACCGCCCTCGCCGATACCGATCTCGTCCTCGCCTCGACCTCCGCCTATCGCCGTGAGCTGTTCGCCCGGCTCGGTGCGCCATTCCGCCAGCAGTCGCCCCAGGTCGACGAGGCGCCACGGCCCGGCGAGGCCCCGGCGATTCTCGCCGCGCGTTTGGCGGCCGCTAAGGCAGCTGCGGTCGCGGCGATGAATCCGAACGCGCTGGTGATCGGTTCCGACCAGGTTGCCGACTGCGCCGGCAGCATCCTCGGCAAACCGGGCGACATCGCCCGCGCGCGCCAGCAGTTGCGTGCGAGCAGCGCCAACCGAGTGGTTTTTCACACTGCGATCTGCCTGATCGATACGCGCAGCGCGCCGGCGCGGGAATTCCATGCGATCGACACGACGACGGTCGCATTCCGCCACCTGACCGATGCGGAAATCGAACGTTATCTTGCCCGCGAGCGACCGTTCGACTGCGCCGGCAGCTTCAAGTCCGAAGGCCTCGGCATCTCCCTGTTCGAGCGCATCGAATCGCAGGATCCGACGGCGTTGATCGGTCTGCCGCTGATCGCGCTGTGCCGGTTGCTGCGCGAGGCCGGTGTCGACCTTCCCTAGGGAATCCGCGCGCCGCATCGCAATTCGCGTCAACGCGGAACTTGCGTTTGCGGGAAATGCCTATACTCCGGACATCTCCGGGAGTTCACGTCGCATGTCCGTTTCGCTCGCCGCCTCAGCTGCACCTTCGTCGCTTGATCCCACTCTCACGCGAGCGCTCGGCGCAGCCGTCGCTCAAGTCAACGACGTCGTGCTCGGCAAGGCCGCGCAGGTGAAACTGGCCTTCGCCTGCTTCCTCGCCGGCGGCCATCTGCTGATCGAGGATATGCCCGGCGTCGGCAAGACCACGCTCGCGCATGCGCTCGCGGCGACGCTGGGCCTGAGCTTCGCGCGCATCCAGTTCACCGCCGATCTGTTGCCGTCCGACATCACCGGCGTCGGCATCTACGAGCGCGGTGACGGCGCCTTCAAGTTCCACCCCGGCCCGCTGTTCGCCCAGCTCGTGCTCGCCGACGAGATCAATCGCGCGACACCGAAGGCGCAGAGCGCCCTGCTCGAGGCGATGGCCGAGCACCAGGTCACCACCGACGGCATGACCCACGCGTTGCCGGAGCCGTTCTTCGTCGTCGCCACGCAGAATCCGCTCGACCTCGCCGGCACCTTCGCCCTGCCCGATTCCCAGCTCGACCGCTTCATGCTGCGCATCGGCCTCGACTATCCGGACCGCGAGGCCGAACGCGCCTTGCTGACCGCGAGCGACCGCCGCGAACTGATCGCACAGCTCGCTCCGCGTCTCGACGCCACGCAGGCGGCGGCGCTGCGCGACGCGGTCGCAAGGACGCTCGCGAGCGCGGCTTTGATCGATTACGTGCAGACGCTGCTCGCCGCTAGCCGCAACCACGCCGAGATCCGTGTCGGCCTGTCGCCGCGCGCTGGCCTGGCGTTGCTGCAGGCGGCACGCGCCCATGCGTTGCTCGAAGGCCGCGGTTATTGCCTGCCCGAAGATGTGCAAGCCGTCTTCGTCGCGATCGCCGCGCATCGCCTGATTCCCGCCGCTGCGAGCGGCGCCACGCGCGACGAACTCGCACGCCGCCTGCTCACACAGGTGCCGGTGCGCTGAGAGATCCAGCGATGCGTGCCGCGTTCGCCACGGGCTGGTCGAATCTGCAAAGCCTCGCCGAACGGCGCCTGCCCGCATTGACGCGATTGAAGCGCGCGGAGACGCTGCCGATCCTGCTGCACCGCCGCCGTATCTATGTCGTGCCTACGCGCTTCGGCCTGATTTATTCGGCGATGCTGCTGGTCATGCTGATCGGCTCGCTCAACTACGCAAACAACCCGGCGCTGTTGTTGACTTGCCTGCTCGGCGCTGCGGCCTATCTAAGCGTGTTCTCCGGATTCCGCACGCTCAACCGGGTCGAGCTCAAATCGATCAAGGCGCAGGCCTGCCACGCCGGCGATACCCTGCGCCTCTCGCTGCAATTTGGTTCGATGGTGCCTGTGTCCAAGCACGGTCTGCGCCTGCGCATGGAAAATGCCGCGGCGACGGAACCGATGCAGTCGCCGCTCGTCTTCGACCTTCCCGCGGGCGAGCTGCAGTCGATCGAGACGAGCCTGCCGGCGCTGCGTCGCGGCTGGCTGGCGATCGGTCGCATCCGCCTCTGGACTGAACATCCCTACGGACTGTTCCATGTCTGGAGCTGGCTGCATCCCGAGCAGAGCACTCTTGTCTATCCACGCATTGAAGCCAACGCGCCGCCGCTGCCGCAAGGCAATGGCGAGGCCCGCGCGCAGATCACTGCACGCGACGAAGACGAGTTCGGTCTGCTGCGCGAATACCGCGCCGGCGATCCACGCCGGCTGATCGCGTGGAAGGCCAGCGCGCGCCAGGATCATCTGCTGGTCAAGCAATTCGAGTCGCGGCGCGGCCGCGAAGTCGTGCTTGCCTGGAATCGTCTCGATGGACTCGATGCGGAAGCGCGCATCTCGCGCCTTGCGGCCTGGGTGGAACGCGCCGAAACGACGCAGACACCGTATTGTCTGGAACTGCCGCAATCCCGTCTGGGACCGTCGCTTGGTCCCGCGCACCGACATGCCTGCCTGCGCGAACTCGCGCTGATGCCGGAATACGCCGCATGAGCGATACTGCTGCCGTATTGACGGGACGCCAATTCACCTTGATCGGCGCCGTCGTGCTCGCAGCCGTGCTGGCGCATGTACCGCATCTGCCATTCGGCATCACGGCTCTGGTGTTCGCCCTCATCGCGGCGAGCTGGCTGCGCCATCGACAGGGTGCCGCCGCCTTGCCGGGGTGGGCCAAGCTGCTTCTGATCGCGGTTTTTGCATTGGTGCTGATCGCCGAATACCGCAGCGTCATCGGCCGCGAACCCGGCAGCGCGTTGGCCTGCGCGATGCTCGCCTCGAAGCTGCTGGAGACGCGCACGCGACGCGACGCATTCGCCGCGATCTGCTTTGCCAGCTTCACCCTGATGAGCGCGCTGCTGTTCGACACGAGCCTGGTGTTCACGCTTGCCTCGTTCATCGGCGTCGTGCTGCTGCTCACCGCGATGCGCGAGCTGGAACCGCAATCGACGGCCCTGGCGAAGCGTGCGGTATCGCTGCGCTCCTATCTACCAGCGCTGCGCGCCAGCATGATGTCGCTCGCGATCGCTGCGCCGCTGGCTTTGTGCGGCTTTGTTTTCATCCCGCGCCTCGACTCTCCGCTGTGGCGCACGCCGGCCGACGCGGGTGCGCGCACCGGCATCAGCGACACGATGTCGCCTGGCTCGGTGCAGAACCTGCTGATCGACGACAGCGCGGCATTTCGCGTCGGCTTCGACGGCTCGCCGCCGGAACGCGCGCAACTCTACTGGCGCGGACCGGTATTGACCGATTTCGACGGCACGACCTGGCGGCGACGCGAGAGCGGTATTGCCCAACCAGATGTCGGCGAGTCGGCGACGGATGCCGGCACGATCGGCTACGAAGTCACGCTCGAGGCAAGCGACAAACCCTGGCTGTTCGCGCTCGACGTACCGGTGGAGATTCCTGCCGAAACGCTGCGCGGCCGTGACATGAGCCTCGTGCGTCGGCGCCCGGTCACCGAGTTGTTCCGTTACCGCGCGCGTTCCGTGCTGGATTATCGATTCGATCAAAGCTTGTCGCCGGATTTGCGTAGGGCGACCCTAGCCCTACCCGACGATTTCAATCCGCGCAGCGTCGAACAAGGCAAAACCTGGCGCAACGAGTTGCACGACGACGACGCGATCATCCGCGCCGCGCTCGAGCGTTTCCACAACGCGTTTTTCTATACATTGTCGCCGCCGCTGCTCGGACGCAACTCGGTCGATGATTTCCTGTTCGGCACGAAGCGCGGATTCTGCGAGCACTATGCCGCGGCATTCGTCGTATTGATGCGCGCCGCCGGCATACCGTCGCGCGTCGTCACCGGTTATCAAGGCGGCTACTTCAACGCCGTCGGCAGCTACCTGCTCGTGCGCCAGTCCGATGCGCACGCCTGGGCCGAAGTCTGGCGCGCAGGGCGGGGCTGGATACGCGTCGATCCGACCGCGGCAGTGAGCCCGCAACGGGTCGAACTCGGCGCACAAGCGGTCACGTTCGGCGAAAGCGCCTGGTATCGCAGCTGGCTGCTGGGCGCACGCAATCGCGTCGACCTGATCAACCGCGTCTGGAACAGTGTCGTCGTGCAGTTCAATGCACAACGTCAGCAGTCCTTGCTCCATCCCTTCGGCATCGATCGGATCGAGCCTGCCACCCTGCTCTGGCTGCTGATTGGCGCGAGCACACTGATGCTCGGCGTCGCCACGTTCTGGGCCATGCGCACGGCACGCCTCCGCGCCGTGCCGCTCGATGCCGCCTACGACGCGCTATGCACGAAACTCGCACGCATCGGCGCGCCGCGCGGCGACAGCGAAGGGCCGCTGGATTATGCCAGCCGGCTGCGCTCCGCGCCGCCGTTGTCCGACCGCTGCGCCGTGGAAGTACAACGACTGTTCGCCGAGTATGTCGGCCTGCGCTACGCTCGTGCGTTTCCCACTGGCGAAGGGATTGCAGGCTTCGCCCGCGACGTGTATCGCCTGCGTCTGGAAACTCGCAACTGAATGGATTCTGCCCGCTTGCAAATGTTTACAACCCGGATGCCGAAGCGGAATTAAAATGCAACGCGGAAGCCCGAATATTCGTCTTGGCTACGACAGCGATAGAAATCTGTGCGGTGCTCATCGCAACAATCGACAACGAGGTGCTTTATGCGTCAGGTCCTGAAAATATCCGCATTCGCGATCGGCGCGGGCACCCTGCTCGCCGGCTGCGCGACTATTCCCGCACCGCTCGCCGGCAACGATTTCGCCGCGACCACACCGCAGCAGGCCGTCGCGCAGAACGCGAGCGGCCAGCGCGTGCGCTGGGGCGGCGAAATCATCAAGGTCGAACCGCGCGCCGATCGAACCTGCCTCGAAATCCTCGGGCGCGAACTCTACGACGACGCGCGACCGAAACGGCGCGACCAAAGTCAGGGCCGCTTCGTCGCCTGCAAGCAAGGCTTCCTCGATCCGGCCGAATATCCGGCGGGCCGCGACGTCACTGTGGTCGGTTCCTTGGCCGGCAATGAACGTCACAAGGTCGGCGACTACGACTACACCTTCGCCAAGGTCGACGCGAGCGAGGTCTACCTGTGGCCGAAGCGCGCGGATTACCCGCCCGGCTACTACGACCCGTTCTGGGGCCCGTGCTACGGCGATCCGTTCTGGGGTCCCGGCTGGGGTGGTTGCGGGCGCTGGGGCTGGGGTGGCTACTGGGGCGGTCCACCGGTCGTGATCGTCCGGCCCAATCCGCCGCCTCCAAAACCCGGCAAATAACCGCGACGACTGCGACGATTCGGACCGCCGGTTATTGAACGAATCCTTTCGTCTGCCGATCTGCGAGCAGGCGCAGGTGAATTTGGGAGACGGTCTGACCGCCGTCCTTGTCGCAGGTCATCACGCAGCGATAACCGTTGTCGGCGAAGCCTCGCGCCTTGGCCCGTGGTCGCGGCGAGGAGCAGCTTGCCGATGACGGCGGCATCGGCGATGGTGAGATCGTTTAAGGTCGCGGTCGGTTGCTTCGGAATGAACAGCACGTGCGTGATCGTGCGGCCGCCACCGAAAACCAGCAAATAAATTTTGCGACGAAACCGGTTGCGCAACCGTCTGCAATGGAAGTTGCAAACATAAAAGGAAGTCAGTTATGCGCCATGTCGTCGGTTTCCTCGTCTTCTCCGCAAGCGTACTTCTCTGCAGCTGCGCCTTGCCACCGAAGAAATTGCAGGGCAACTTTGCAGACATAAGTCCGAACCAGGCAACTACGAATCAATTCGTCGGCGCATCCGTACGTTGGGGCGGTATCGTGACAGGTGAGCGTCTGACCGATAGCGGCTACTGCCTCGAAGTCGCGTGGTACCCGCTTGATCACCTCACGCTACACCCGGTATCTGAGCAGCGCCGCTCCGTTATCGCTACGCGCCCACGTTTCCTCGCTTGTGGTGGATTGCCGGACAAGGGGGACATCGATCAATCCAACGGCACCGTAACTGCGATCGGTATTGTCCGCGCGGCCAATGTTTACGAGGTTAATCTCTCGTTCTGCGTCGCCAATTCCAAAAACCGATATCCCGTCTACTCGGGCACCATTCACGCCAACAATGACGATGCCTGCGTAGTTTCACTACCCGTGCTGGAAGTGATCGCGATTCATGCTTGGCCGATTCCCCCGAGCAATTCCAAGCCTTTCCGCGCGGCATGCACATTTTGCACATGATTCTTCATCAATCGTGAAGACGCGGTCCGCGGTCGTTGTCAGCCGGAATGGCAATACTTTCTCAGCCCGGCGGCCAATGCATCTGCCGCCCGGCGAGCAGGTGCAGATGGATGTGATAGACGGTCTGACCGCCATCCTTGTTGCAGTTCATCACGCAGCGGTAGCCGTTGTCGGCGAAGCCTTGCGCCTTGGCCCATGAGGTCGCGGCGAGGAGCAGCTTGCCGATGACCGCAGCATCGGCGGCGGTGAGATCGTTCAAGGTCGCGATCGGCTGCTTCGGAATGAACAGTACATGCACGGGCGCCTGTGGATTGATATCGCGGAACGCGAGCACGTCGTCGTCCTCGTAGACGATCTCGGCGGGGATGTCGCGGCGGATGATCTTGTCGAACAGGGTGTCGCCCATTTTCCTCTCCGTTTCAGACCTTCAGTTTTCGATGAGCTGGCGGCCGCCGAACGCATGCGCCAGCGTGCCGCGATCGATGAATTCTAGTTCACCGCCGAGCGGCACGCCGTGCGCGAGGCGCGTGGCGCGCACACCTGCCGCGCGCGCAATCTGGCTGAGCAGGTGCGCGGTCGCCTCGCCTTCGACAGTCGGATTGGTCGCAATGATCAGTTCGCGCACCTCGTTCTCCGCAAGACGTGCGGCGAGCAGATCGATGCCGAGTTCCTTCGGCCCCATGCCGTCGAGCGGCGACAGCCGGCCGAGCAGGACGAAGTAGCGACCGCGATATCCGGTCGCCTGCTCGACGGCGAGCTGGTCGACCGGCGTTTCGACGACACAGAGCAGACTCGGATCGCGCTGCGGGCTGGCACAGGTGGAACAGATCGCGTCCTCACTGAACGTACGGCAGCGCGTGCAGTTGCCGATACGCTCGACCGCCGCGGCGAGTCGGTCCGACAATTTCCTTGCGCCGGCGCGATCGCGTTCGAGCACATGGAAGGCCATGCGCTGCGCGGTCTTCGCGCCGACCCCGGGCAGGCAGCGCAGGGCATCGATCAGTTCGTTCAAAAGTGGTGAGGACATGCTTCGAGCGGGAAATCAGAACGGCAGCTTGAACCCCGCCGGCAGATTCATCCCGCCGGCCACCGCGCCCATCCTTTCCTGGCTCGCGGCTGCGACCTTGTTGACCGCATCGTTGAACGCCGCGGCGATCAGGTCTTCGGCCATCTCCGGATCCTCGGCCATCACCTTGCGGTCGATCGCGACGCGGCGCACTTCGTGGCGGCCATTCATGGTGACACTGACCATGCCGCCACCGGCCTGGCCGGTCACTTCCAGCTTGGCGATTTCTTCCTGCGCACGCTTCAGATCGTCCTGCATGCGTTGCGCCTGTTGCATCAATTGCGCCATCGGTCCGCGCATTTCACCACCTCTATGTTCTACCCAAACTCATTGCTATTGACTGAAAAGTGCGGCTGGAGACGGCCGCTCTTGATCCCGTGCCCTCAAGAATGAGCGCATCAAATAACCGGTTTTACCGATTCTGGAATCAGGCGCGCGTCGAAATCACGCATGAGCGCCTGCACGATCGGATCGTCGTTGAGCGCCCGTTCGGCTGCCTGCTGGCGCGCGTCGCGTGCGCGGCCGGCGGCTTCCGCGGGCGTCTCGGCCTGCTGCGCCAATGCGTTCTTCTCGAAACGCACTTTGACCGCGCGGCCGAGCGCCTGCGCGATTTTCTCTTCCATCGCCGCGACCAGCGGCGGCGCGCTGAAGTGCTCGTGTTCGGGCTTGAGCGAAAGACGCACCACGTTCTGCTCGACCGCGATCAGCGTGCAGTGCTGGGCAAGCATGCCGACCGGGCCTTTCAGGCCGGCCGTTTCGATCAGGCCGAGCCAGTCGTTCGCATCACCTGACCAAGAGTGAGCGCTGGCGGTGATGACAGGAGCGGGAACCACAGTGGCCGCCGCATTCGTGGCTTGGGCATATGCAGGCGACTTTGGTTCGGCAACCCGGGCAGCGCCGCGCTGCGAGTCGCGTTCGAAGTCGACCGCATCGACACGAGGCGCGATGGCCGCCGCGGACGCCGGCGTCGTTGCTCGTGCCGTTCCCGCTGCAGCTGCCGTCGGCGGCGGAGCAAGCGATTGCGCGCCAGCTTCGGCCGGACGAAACGCGAGCATGCGCAGCAAGGCCATCTCGAATCCCGCGCGCGCGGTCGGCGCCAGCGGCAGGTCGCGGCGACCGACGATGGCGAGCTGGTAGTACAACTGTGTTTCCTCGGGCGACAATGCCGTGGCGAGCGCGGCGATGTGCGTCTCGTCGCCCTCCTCGGGCCTCGTATAGTCGCTGACCAGCTGTTTCAACTGCATTCGATGCAAGGCAGCGGCAATCTCGTCGAGCACCTGAGCGAAGTCCGGTGAAAACTCAGCGAGGCGGTCGACTTCCGCCATCAGCGCGGCGCCGTCGCCGGCATGCACCTGTCCGATCAGCGCATGCACCTGACCACGCTCGATCGTGCCGAGCATCGCGCGCACTTCGCCGCCGCGCACCGCACCCGCGCCATAGGCAATCGCCTGGTCGAGCAGCGACAAGCCGTCGCGCAGCGAACCGTCGGCACCGCGCGCGAGTTCGGCCAGCGCCTCCGGCTCGAATGCAATCGTTTCGGCTTCGAGAATACGCCGCATCTGCCCGCTGATCTGCTCGGGCAGCAGGCGCTTGAGGTTGAACTTGAGGCAGCGCGACAGCACGGTCACCGGCAACTTCTGCGGATCGGTCGTCGCGAGCAGGAACTTCACGTGCGGCGGAGGCTCTTCGAGCGTCTTCAGCAGCGCGTTGAATGCCGACTTCGACAGCATGTGCACTTCGTCGATCAGGTAGACCTTGTAGCGCCCACGCGACGGTGTGTACTGCGCGTTCTCGATTACTTCACGCACGTCGTCGACGCCGGTGTTGCTGGCCGCGTCGATCTCGAGCAGGTCCATGAAGCGACCGGCATCGATGTCGCGGCAGGTCGAGCATTCGCCGCACGGGTCCGAAGACTGCCCCTTTTCGCAGTTCAACGACTTGGCGAAGATGCGCGCGATCGTGGTCTTGCCGACACCACGCGTGCCGGTGAACAGGAAGGCATGGTGCATGCGCCCCGAATCGAGCGCATTGCTGAGCGCGCGCACGACGTGCTCCTGACCGACCAGTTCGGAGAACTTCTTCGGCCGCCACTTGCGTGCGAGGACTTGATAGGACATGCGTTAGTAGATGGCGCCTAGGATCGCATTCGACAAGCGTTGATTGTCGCAAGTTGCTGCGGGCAAGGCAAAAGATTGCGAGCAACGACAAAACGAATGCCGGCTTGCGCCGGCATGGGTCTGCTCTTGTTGAAAAGTGTGGCCAAGGACGGCCGCTTCGTGATCTTCGCGTTCAGGGACGAACGCAAAAATTAAAGGTGGCAGTCCCGCCAGCTGCATCCCGGCACCCGAATCATTCACTACCGTTGCTGCCTTCCGGCCCTGGCGGGGTTTGCAAACTATCGTCGCGAGAGAACCAGCGGGACCGCCATAGAAGTGGCGGAGAGAGCGGGATTCGAACCCGCGAAGCGGGTATAAGCCGCTTACACACTTTCCAGGCGTGCTCCTTCAACCACTCGGACATCTCTCCGCTGGAAAGGCCGCGCAGAATACAGGACGGCGGCCTGGCAAACAAGCAAAGCTACTGCGGCACGGGGAATTGTACGCCCTTCAAACGACCGGCGTATTGTCCGGATGCAGCCATCCCGACTCGCCGTCGGCATAGTGCTCGTTCTTCCAGATCGGCACGCGCTTCTTCACTTCATCGATGATGTAGCGGCAGGCGTCGAACGCCGCGCCGCGATGCGCCGCGCTGACGCCGACCCACACGGCCAGATCGCCGATCGCGAGCGCACCCGCGCGATGCACGCAGCAGGCTTCGACGATGGCGAACTTCTCGCGTGCCTCGCCGATGATGCGCTCGCCCTCGCTCTGTGCCAGCGCCGCATACGCCTGGTAGTCGAGGCGCTGCACGGCGCGGCCGTCGTTGTGGTCGCGCACCCAGCCCTCGAAGGTCGTGCAAGCGCCTGCGCGCGCATGCACGAGCGAGCGCGCGAGCGCAGCCGGGTCGATCGGTTCGGCGCTGATGCGGAATGCGGTCATCGTCATCCTCCGCTTACCGGAGGAATGAACACGACTTCGTCGCCTTCGTGCAGCGTTTGCCCCCACTGCGCGAAGGCGCCGTTGATCGCAACGCGCAGGCGGTCTTCGCCCATCGTGAAACCGTGTCGCGCGCGCAGTTCGCTGTACAAGCCACGAGCATCGGTGGCAAGCGAGTTGATTTGCTCCGCGTCCATGCCGGCGCGATCGCGCAGCGAGGCGAAGTAGAGCACGCGATAGTTCATTTCGTGACCTTTCCAGCCTTCACATTGCGCTTGCCGCCGGACTTCTCGACCAGGCGCAGATCTGCGATGACAATTTCGTGCGACAGCGCCTTGCACATGTCGTAGACGGTTAGCGCGGCGATACTCGCACCGGTCAGCGCTTCCATCTCGACACCGGTCTTGTGCGAGATCGCCACCGTACAGCGGATTTCCAGGTCGGTATCGCTGACGAACGCGGCGGTGATGTCGCAGCGTTCGATCGCGAGCGGGTGGCAGAACGGGATCAGCTCGTGCGTGCGTTTGGCGGCCAGTGTGCCGGCGATGATTGCGGTATCGATCACTGGGCCCTTTTTCGCGCGCATGCCGCCGTCGCGCAGTGCCCGCGCGACAGCGGCGGGAAAACGCGCCGTAGCCTGCGCAGTCGCAGAACGCGCACTGACGGCCTTGGCGCCGACATCGACCATGTGCGGACGGTTGTTGGCGTCGACGTGGGTCAGATTATTTTGTTTTGACTTCGGCATACGTACTCGGGAACCCTCGCTCACCCGCCCTTTCGCTCCTGCTTCGCGCGCTCGGCCTCGCGCGCGATGCGCCTACTCGCGCCGTCCATGGCGCTCACCCTTCGGGCCGGCTTCGCCGTTCGGACGCGCTCCTGCGCGCCTCGTCAACGCACCGCCCAAGCACTCGGCCTCACCCACCGACGGCGAACATTTCGACGTGCTTTTGCTCGCCGCGCGCGCGCAGTTCCGCGCGCTGCTCGCTGTAGCGATCCGCGCGTTGCGTCCAGCGCTTCGAAATCAAGGCGGCCAGTTCCTCGTCGCTGGTACCCGCGCGCAGCGGCTCGCGCAGGTCGTAACCCAGGCGCGCAAACAGGCAGGTATACAGTTTCCCATCGGCCGACAGGCGCGCGCGTGAACAGTCGCCGCAGAACGGCTGCGAGACCGAGCTGATGAAGCCCACTTCGCCGCTGCCGTCGGCGAAACGGTAGCGCTCGGCGACCTCGCCGCGGTAGTTCGGCTGCAACGATTCCAGCGGCCAGCGCGCGCCGATGCGCGCGATCAGTTCGGAGCTCGGCACCACCGCATCGCCGCGCCAGTGATTGACCGTGCCGACATCCATGTATTCGATGAAGCGCACGATATGCCGCGTGCCGCGGAAGCGCTCGACCAGGTCGAGCACTTGCGTATCGTTGACGCCACGCATGACGACGCAATTGAGCTTGATCCCGGCGAAACCCGCGCGCTCGGCGGCTTCGATGCCCGCGAGCACTTCGGCGACTTCACCACGGCCACCGGACAGCGTGCGAAAGGTTTCCGCGTCGAGCGTATCGAGCGATACGGTCAGCCGGTGCAGACCGGCGTCGCGCAATGCCTGCGCGAATTTCGGCAGCAACACGCCGTTGGTCGTCATCGCGATGTCCTCGACGCCGGGGATGCGCGCGAGTTGCTCGATCAGATGCGGCAGGTCGCGGCGCAGCAGCGGCTCGCCGCCGGTCAGGCGCAGCTTGCGCACGCCGAGCGCGACGAACGCACGCGCCAGGCGGCCGATCTCCTCGAAGCGCAGACGCTGATCCTTGCTGAGAAATTCGTAGTCCTGCGCATACTGGTCCTCGGGCATGCAGTACGGACAGCGGAAATTGCAGCGATCGATCACCGAAATGCGCAGGTCGCGCAGCGGACGTGCCAGCGTGTCGCGTGGTACGGCAGCGCCGCTTGCTGAAACCAGTTCGATCGGAATGTCCCTGCTCATCGTCGTGCGTTGCCCATTCAGCCCCCAAGCACAACATCGGGATTCGGCGCCGCCAATGCAAGCCGTTCGCCACCTCGCGCGATGCGATAGCCGCGCGCGGCCAGCGCCGCGCCGTCGGCTTCGCTGCCGTAGTGGTAAAGGACGAAACGAGAACGCAGTGCAGCCGGATACTCGCGCTCGAGATCGTCTACGCCCGTATGCGAGGGATTGCCGACCAGGCCACAGTCGTGCGCGACCGTTTCGCCGTGTGCGGCGTAGCCGGCAAGCATCTCGGGAATCGGCCGCGTGTCGCCGGTCCAGACGAAGCTGCTGCGCAACGCCAGCGCGAACGAAGTCATCGGCATGTGGTGCCGCGTCGGGAACACGTCGAACCAGAGTTGCTCATGCCAGAAGCCGCGCGAGCAGGGCACGAGTTGGTAGCCGTCCCAGAAATTCGCGCCGCCTTCGGCGACGACATCGGGATAGTCGGCAACGCGGCTCTGCAGGTGTGTGATCAGCGCGGCGTGCGTATACAGGCGCACCTTGCCGCGCAACGCGGGGTCGAAATAGGCGCGGTAGAACAGCCGCTCCAGGCCGCCGACATGATCCATGTGCGTGTGCGTGACGTAGACCGCGCGCGGTAGCGCGCCGTAGACCTTCTCGTAGGTCGTCAGCGTCTCCGGGCCGCAATCGATCAGCAGCAGCGGCTCGCCGTCGCGTTCGAGCACGGCGCCGGAAGAACCCAATTCCACCGCCTGTGCCGCGCCGACGCCGAGGAATCGCAAGGACAGATTCATCGATTCGCCCCTCTCTCTTGCGATCCCAGTGTGTTTTCGTAGGCGGCCAATAGCGGCTGCCATACATCACGGCCGAACGCCGCTTCGCCGCTGCTCGCCGCGCCCACCTTGATCAGCGAACGCTTCAGGCGCGACAAGTTGGCGGCCTGCCATGCGCTCTGCGGCGCGCGCAATTCGCCGCGGTCGAAATCGATCAGCCAGACCTTGTGCGTGTCAATCAGCACGTTGTGTGCATTCAAGTCGGCATGGTACACGCCGGCGGCATGCAGGCGCGCGATCGCGGTGCCGACGCGGCCCGCAGTGACGGCGTCGATGCCGCCGTGCTGCGACTGCCAGGCCAGGGTATGCGCATCGGGAATGAAGCGCGTGATCAGGTCGGCGCGATAATGACCACCGTTGCGCCGATAGCGCGCGGCGATCGGCTGCGAAACGTCGAACCCGCGTGCGGTGAGGCCGTGCAGCAGATGGAACTCGCTGAAACTGCGCGTGCGCTCTGCGCCGTTCCACAGGTAGCGATCGCCGAGCATGCGCGCGACGAGTCCGCCGCGCCGATAGTGGCGCAGTGCCCAGTCGCCGTGCGGCGTATGCGCGAACACGATGCCGCCGCGTCCGCCGGGCGCCTCGGTCGCGTGATCCCCACTGCGCCAGAAGCCGGCGTCGAACCAGCGCGGGTCGAAACGCTCGCCTTGCGCCAGCGCGTGCGCATCGAACAGAATCGCGCCGTCGGCGGTCTCCTGCCGAACGACTCCGCTTGCGGCCGCCCCCGTCATGATCGCTTGACTCGTTTCCTCGCTACGCACCGTGTCCCAAGTCTAGCAAGCCTGATGCCCGATATCCCCTCCCAGTCGACACTCCCGCCGCAATCGCTCTGCCTGTTGCGCACATCGGCGCTCGGTGATGTCACCCATGTCGTGCCGATCATCCGCACCCTGCAAGCACAGGCACCGGACGCCCGGCTGACATGGATCGTCGGCAAGCTCGAACACAAACTGGTCGGCGATTTGCCCGGCGTCGAATTCCTGATCTTCGACAAGAGCAAGGGTTGGCGAGCGCTTCGTGCGCTGCGCGCGCAACTCGCGCGGCAACGGTTCGATGCGCTGTTGCACATGCAAGTGGCCCTGCGCGCGAATCTGATCAGCGCCTTCGTTCGCGCACCGCTGCGTATCGGCTACGACCCGGCGCGCTCGAAGGATCTGCACGGCTTGTTCGTCAACCGCCGCATCGCCGCACGCAGCGGCGAGCACGTGCTCGATGCGATGGCGAGTTTCCTCGAGCCGCTGGGTTTGCGGCAGACGCAGGTGCGCTGGGACATCCCGATCCCGGATTCGGCCGAGGAATTCGCCGAACGGCATTTGCCCGGCGACACAAGAACCTTGCTCGTCAGCCCGTGCTCCAGCCATGTCGTGCGCAACTGGCTGCCAGAACGCTATGCGGCGGTGATGGACCATGCGGCTGCACACGGCTGGCGCGTCGTACTTTGCGGCGGTCCAAGTGCGTTCGAACGCGAGTTCGGCGATGCCGTCGTCACGAGATGTGCAAGTAAGCCACTGGACCTGATTGGCAAGGACACGCTCAAGCAATTTCTTGCCTTGTGCCGGCGCGCGCAACTGGTACTGACGCCAGATTCGGGGCCGATGCACATGGCCAACGCCGTCGGCGCCAAGGTGCTGGGCCTGCACGCAGCGAGCAATCCGAACCGGTCCGGGCCCTATTCCGACCGTCGCTGGTGCGTCGACCGCTACGATGCTGCCGCGCGTAAATACAAAGGCAAGCCTGCTGCGGACCTGCCCTGGGGCACGAAAATCGAATACTCCGGCGTGACGGAACTGATCGAAACCGAAGCGGTGATCGAGCGCTTTGATGCGTTCGCATCCCGCCTATCCGCAACGAACGGCGACGCGCGGATAGCGTAAGTCTCGCCGTTACGCCTTCGCGGTGTAGTCCTGATACGACTTCTCTTCGATCAGCTTCGAACCGAGCTTGAGGTTGATCGTTTTTTTCACCGCGGCGCGCTCGTCGTTGCGGAAATACACGGCGCGCGCCAGCTCGATGAATTCCGCGTCGAACGCCTGCGCCTTTTCCTTGAGGCGGATGTCATCCTCGATCTTCCACAGCGTCTCGTTGACGGCTTTCAATTGCGCGCGTTCGACCGAGATGTCTGTGGCGGACGCCGGATGCGCAGCCCAGGTCGTGTTGAGCAGATCCAGCTCGGTGCGCACGTTGGCGAGCTTGGCGGCATCGCGGATGTGCACGGCCTTGATTTCGAGGATGGTGATCTTGTCGATCAGTTCGCCGTAGGAGATCGGGGTGAGGAGTTCGGACATGGGGTTGGAGTGGTGGCGAAAACTGGATTCTAGCTGATGGGGCTTGTTTGCTGAGCCATTCGGAAACGCGACGGCGACCTGACAACGTCATCGGGGTGGGATTGCTCGTCTCATCCTGAGACTCGCCCTCCGCGCTTGCGCGCTACGGGCCGCCTTCGGCTGTCCAAAATCGCTCCCGGCGATTTTGTCACTGCGTAGGCAGGATGCCGAAGCGAACATCGGCACAGCCGATGGCCCGAAGGGCGAAGGGCGAAGGGCGGGACGTCCTGAGTCAACCGAGTGGGTTCGTCCACCCATCGCTCGCCATCAGAAATGAAAAACGGCCCGCGAGGGGCCGTTTTTCATTTCTGGCGGAGAGGGTGGGATTCGAACCCACGGTGCGCTATGAACGCACGCCTGATTTCGAGTCAGGTACAATCGACCACTCTGCCACCTCTCCGGTGACTTTGATTCGATTCGAATCGAAGGGCGCGCATGATACGGGCCGCGACGCAAAGTTACAACAGCGCGGCGCGCGGATCGAGGCGTTTCAATCTTTTTGTCCGGCGAGCTCGCCCATGAATTGTCGGTAGTAGCGAAGCTCGGCGATCGAATCGCGGATGTCCGACAGTGCCGTGTGCTGCGATTCCTTCGTAAAGCCTCGCGCCAGTCCCGGCGCCCATCGGCGCGCCAGCTCCTTGACCGTGGACACGTCGAGATTGCGATAGTGAAAAAACCGCTCCAGCCGCGGCATCAAGCGATGCAGGAAACGGCGGTCCTGGCAGATCGAATTGCCGCACATCGGCGATTTGCCCGACGGCACCCAGCGGGTGAGGAAATCCATCGTCAGCGCCTCGGCCCGAGCCAGATCAACGCCCGAGTCGAGCACGCGTTGCCACAGGCCCGATTTGCCGTGCTGGTTGCGATTCCAGTCGTCCATCGCCTCGAGTTGGGCAAGCGGATGGCCGATGGCAAATTCCGGGCCTTCCATAAGTATATTCAATGACTTATCGGTAACAATTGTAGCAATTTCGAGAATGGAATCCCGGTCGGTATCGAGCCCGGTCATTTCCAGATCGATCCAGATCAGGTTGTCTTCGTGAGGTTGTGCCGCAATCATGCTCGCATCGCATCGGTTCAAACCCCGACGATAACATTCTCGCCTTGCAGCGCGTAGCCGGAACTTGGATGCTTGGCGATCGCTTATACTTTCCGCCCGCAATCCGGAGAGGTGGCCGAGCGGTTTAAGGCAGCAGTCTTGAAAACTGCCGTGGATGTAAGTCCACCGTGGGTTCGAATCCCACCCTCTCCGCCAGATAAGCAAAACGGCCCCTCGTGGGCCGTTTTGCTTATCTGATGGGGAGGATCGGCGGACGAACCCACCCGGTTCGACAAATTTGTCTGGAACAAATTTGGACAGCCGCAGGCTGGCCCCGCAGCGCTCCGCGCGGAGGGGTGAGGCTCACGGACGAGCCGAACAATCCCGCCCCCTGTACCAGCCGCGAAGCAACCATCAAATCCCCGGCACCTGCGACTCGGTCGCCAGCGGCATTCTTTCCGCCAGCCAGTCGATCAGCGCACGCACCGCCGGCAACAGTCCGCGGCGGGACGGGAACACACAGTGGACGATGCCCTCGGGCGGGCTCCACTCGGGTAGCACGACTTCGAGTTCGCCGGCGGCGACCGCGCGCGTGCACACGCTCTCCGGCAGCAACGCCACACCGAGCCCGCGCGCAGCGGACGCAAGCACGAGCGGAAAATCGCCGCACATCACGCGCGGGGAATGGTCGAGGCGAAAGCTCGTGCCGTCGTCCTTGGAAAATTCCCAGGACTGGTTCTCCAGCTCGGAGATGCTGATCGTGTCGTACTTGGCAAGGTCCTGCGGATGCTGCGGCCTACCCTTCTCGCGCAGATAGCCCGGGCTCGCGACGAGAAACGAGGAACTGCGTCCGAAGGTGCGCAGCACGAGATCGGCGTCGGTGTCGAGCTTGAAGCGCACGCGGATCGCGATGTCGACGCCTTCATTGATCAGGTCGATGCGCCGGTTGGTCGACATCAACAGGATGCGCACCTGTGGATATTTCTCGCAGAACTCCGGCAGGATTCCTGTCATCACGTTCTGCGTGATCGACACCGGGCAACTGACACGCACAATGCCGCGCGGCTCGGTCGTAAGCTGGGCGACCGCGTCTTCGGCCGCCTGCGCCTCGGCGATCACGGTCTGGCAGTGATGATAGAAACGTTGGCCCGCATCGGTGACGGCGAAGCGCCGTGTCGAGCGCTGCAGCAGGCGCACGCCGAGCCGATCCTCGAGCTGCGCGATGCGCCGACTCAGACGCGACTTGGGGATGTCGAGCGCGCGTCCGGCCGCGGCAAAACCGCCTTTCTCGACCACGATCGAGAAGTAGTAGAGATCGTTCAGATCCTGCATGTCGAACCCTATCGTTCTGAAAACGGAACGCTATAACTGTTTTTAGCCAGCTTATCATCTCTGGTGTGCAGTATTACATTTCCTCCGTCGCATCGCCCACCCGCGCCATCCCGACCGGACCGATGCCTTGCAAAGAATCCGGAGAACGCCATGAACAACCCGCTGATCCAGTCGATCGAGAAACGCCGTACCCAGTATGCGCTCGGCGCCGCCCTGCCGATTTCCGAACAAGAAACCACAGCACTGATCGAAGCCGCGATTCGTCTCGCGCCGTCCTCGTTCAATTCGCAAAGCTCGCGCGCCGTGATCCTGTACGGCGACGAGAGCCGCGAGTTCTGGAATATCGCCGAAGCGGCGCTGCGCAAGATCGTTCCGACTGAGGCGTTCGCGCCGACCAAGGCCAAGATCGACGGCTTCGCCGCGGGCGCCGGCACCGTGCTGTTCTACGAAGACCAGGATGTGGTCAAGGGTCTGCAGGACAAGTTCGCGCCCTACGCCGACAACTTCCCCGTCTGGTCGGAGCAGGCCAGCGGCATGGCCCAGTTCGCCGTATGGACGGCACTCGCCAACGCCGACATCGGCGCCAGCCTGCAACATTACAACCCGCTGGTCGACGCGGATGTCGCCAAGCGCTGGAATATTCCTGCTTCGTGGAAGCTGCGTGCGCAGATGCCGTTCGGTTCGAACGAAAAGCCATTCGGCGAGAAGGCGTTCATGGACGACACGCAACGCTTCAAGGTGTTCGGCGCAGCCTCCGCTGAAAGCCGCGTGGCAGCTTAAGCAATCACCGTTGCGCCGCGCATGTAAGGCTGGAGAACCTTCGGCACGTCGATCGAACCATCGGCGTTCTGATAGTTCTCCATGACCGCAACGAGCGCGCGCCCCACCGCCACGCCCGAGCCGTTGAGCGTATGCACGAGCTCGGGCTTGCTGGTGTCCGGATTGCGCCAGCGCGCCTGCATGCGCCGCGCCTGGAAGTCGCCACAGTTCGAGCAGGACGAAATCTCGCGATAGGTGTTCTGCGACGGCAGCCAGACTTCGAGGTCGTAAGTCTTGGTCGCAGAGAAGCCCATATCACCCGTGCACAGCAGAACCTTGCGATACGGCAGTTCGAGTTTTTCGAGTACGACCTCGGCACAGCGCGTCATGCGCTCGTGTTCCTCGATACTCTGCGCCGGCGCCGCGATCGTCACCAGTTCCACCTTTTCGAATTGGTGCTGGCGGATATAGCCGCGCGTGTCGCGGCCGGCCGATCCCGCTTCAGCTCTGAAACATTGCGAATGCGCGGTCATGCGCAATGGCAATTTTTCCGCATCGACGATTTCGTCGGCGACGATGTTGGTCAACGAGACTTCGGCTGTGGGAATCAGATAACGCTTCGGCTCGCCTTCGACCAGAAACAGGTCTTCGGCGAACTTGGGCAATTGCCCGGTACCCTGCATCGTTTCCGGCTTGACCAGCAGCGGCACATTGCATTCGAGATAGCCGTGCTCGCCCGCGTGCAGATCGAGCATGAACTGCGCGAGCGCGCGATGCAGCCGCGCGAGATCGCCGCGCAACACGGTGAAACGCGCGCCGGAGAGCTTCGCGCCAGCGTCGCCATCGAGCCAGCCGTGACGCGCACCGAGATCGACATGGTCCTTCACCGCGAAATCAAACGTACGCGGCGTGCCCCACTTCTTGACCTCGGCGTTCTCGGTCTCGTCCTTGCCGATCGGAACAGAAACATCAGGCAGATTCGGAATGCCAAGCGTGATCTTCGCCAGTTCCGTCTGCACCTCGGCAAGCTTCGCCTCGTTCGCCTTGAGCTGATCGCCGATCCCAGCGACTTCGGCCATCAGCGCCGTCGTGTCTTCGCCTTTGGCCTTGGCCATGCCGATCGCCTTCGAGCGTGTGTTGCGCTGGTTCTGCAACTCCTGCGTCTGCACCTGCACGGCCTTGCGCGACGCTTCGAGCGCCTCGATCTGCGCCTTGGGCAATTCGTAGCCGCGCATGGCGAGACGTTCGGCAACGGTATCGAGCTGGCCGCGCAGCAAGGCAGGATCGAGCATGGCGTATTCGCAAACAGCAAAAAGGGCGCGGATTATCCCGCGCCCTTGATTTTGTCGCAATGCAACGCGCTCTTTACCTGCGCCGGCCGAGCCACCATGCGATGACGATGCCGGCGAACAGCCAGCCGACGCCCTGCTCGATTAGGCCGCCGACATTGAAATCGTCTGGAAAGCGGTACCAGTTCCACAGCGGCACGGTATTGGTCAACCAGCCGAACACGCCGAAACCGAGGCTGCCGAGCACGCGCGTGCCGAAACCCCAACTCGTCGCGGCCAGTACGATCGCGACGATGAGCGCAGCGAGGTAGCTGCCGATGAACTGCTTGGTCAGATTGCCGCTCATGTCGGTCGGATGCGCGATTGTCGGCCCGACCGCGACGAACACAAAGCGGTTCTGGCCGGCCTTGGCCTCCCACGCATCGACCGTGGCCTTGTCGCCCATCTTTTCCGGATCGATGTGCGGCAGCAGATAGATACCTTGTTGCGGCAGCGCCGTTGCCGCCGCCTGCAGCACGGCATCCTCGTTTGCCGGCTTGCGCATGCCCATCTCGCCGATCGGCAACAACATGTGCGCAACGAATCCCCAGAGGAAAATCACGACGGCGCCAAGCAGCGCCGCAATCACGTAACGCATATCACCCTCCCCTTGTCGACGAAGCCGCGACGCTACGCCGCGCAAAGCCGCGCTGCAAGCCGTCATGCAGCATCTGACGAGGCGCCGACCCAGAAGCGCAGAAGCAACGCCGCGGCAAGCGCGCAGGCCGAGCCGAACGCGAAAGCGGCCGGCGGCGAGGCTTCCGACCATAGCCAGCCGAACAGCAGCGATGCCGGCAGCAACGCCAGACCGACGATGAGGTTGTACCAGCCGAACGCGGTGCCAGCCTGGGTCTTCGGAACCATGTCGGCGACGAGCGCCTTCTCGGCGCCTTCGGTCGCGGCGAGGAACACACCATAGGCGGCGAACATCGGCCACAGCAGCCACGTCATCGCCGGCATCAGGCCAAAGGCCATATAAAGCACCGCATAAATCGTCCAGCCGCCGACGATGAGCTTGCGCCGGTCGAAGCGGTCCGACAGCCCCGACAGCGGTGTTGACAACGCCGCTGCGACGAACGAAACCAGCGCCCAGATCATCGGCACCTGCGCGTCGCCCAAACCCAGCTGCTTCGCGCGCAGCAGCAGGAACATGTTCGACGAGTTGCCGAGCATGAACAGCGCGAGCACAAGCAAATATCGACGGAAGCGCGGCGGAAATTCACGCATCTTCCAGCTGAAACGCGGCGGATTCGGCACGCGCTCGATCTGCGGTTCCTCGATCGCGAGGGTCAACAGCAGCACGATTACCGCGGGCACGATCGCCGTGAGCAGCACATGGCGCAACGGCATGCCGAGGGCGAGCAGCGCGGCCGCGGCGAGTGGCCCGATCACCGCGCCGGCGTTGTCCATTGCGCGATGCAGGCCGAACGCGAGGCCGCGCTGGTCCGCGGCGACGCTGTGCACGAGCATCGCATCGCGCGGCGCGCTGCGCAGACCCTTGCCGATGCGATCGGCGAAGCGGCAGACAAGCACGCCGAACCAGCTCGATGCGAATGCGAGCATCGGTCGCGCGATGCCCGCGATCGTATAGCCGGCCACCACCCACGCCTTTGTCCTGCGGCTGCGATCGGCGAGCACGCCGGCGGCGAGCTTGAGCAGGCTGGCCGCCGCTTCGGCCACGCCCTCGATCAGGCCGAGCGCCTTGGGGCCGGCCATCAGCACTGAAGTCAGGTACAGCGGCACGAGCGGATAGATCATGTCGCTCGCGCTGTCGTTGACCAGGCTGATCAGGCCGAGCAGCCAGACAGTGCGCGGCAGGCGGCGGATGGCGGCTAGCATGTTTCCCCTTCGGGCTTGGTTGATCCGGCGTGCGGTATTCCCGGACGGAATACTGCCTCGTCGAAATCCCTGAAGCAAAAACCGGCACAGACATTATCATTGCCGGACCAATTTGCTATCCGCCTTCGTGATGCAGAATTCCGATATCCGCCGCCACGCCGAAACGCTCGATGCCGCCGATCCGCTGCGCGCGCTGCGCGCGAAGTTCCTGATCCCGCGGCACGGCGGACAAGACCAGCTCTATTTCTGCGGCAACTCGCTCGGCTTGCAGCCGCTCGGCGCGCGCGTGCATGTCGAGGAAGTGCTCGACAAGTGGGCGCACGAGGCGGTCGAAGGTCATTTCACCGGGCAAGCGCAGTGGATGCCCTATCACGAGCTCGTGCGCGAGCCGCTCGCACGCGCGGTCGGCGCGGAGCCGAGCGAGGTCGTCGCGATGAATTCGCTGACCGCGAACCTGCATCTGCTCATGGTCAGCTTCTACCGACCGACACGCGAACGGCCGGCGATCCTGATGGAAGCCGGCGCATTCCCGTCCGACCGTTACGCGCTCGAGTCGCAGGTGCGCTTCCACGGCTTCGACCCCGCCACTGATCTGATCGAACTCGAGCCGGACGAAGCCGACGGCACGTTTTCGATGGCGGCGATCGCGAACGCGATCGAACACCATGGGCCGCGCCTTGCCCTCGTACTCTGGCCCGGGGTGCAGTACCGCAGCGGGCAGGCGTTCGATCTCACCGAAATCGCACGACTCGCGCACGCGCAGGGCGCGATCGCCGGCTTCGACCTCGCCCACGCCGCCGGCAACCTGCCGCTGCGCCTGCACGACAGCGGCGCCGACTTCGCCGTGTGGTGCCACTACAAGTACATGAACTCCGGCCCCGGCGCGGTGGCCGGCGCCTTCGTCCACGCGCGCCATGCGCACAGCGAGCGGCCGCGCTTCGCCGGTTGGTGGGGCCACGAGAAGGAAACACGTTTCCAGATGGGTCCGCGGTTCGTGCCGACCGCGGGCGCCGACGGCTGGCAGCTCAGCAATCCACCGATCCTGGGACTGGCTCCGCTGCGCGCTTCGCTCGAACTGTTCGATGACGTCGGCATGGCGGCGTTGCGCGAAAAGTCAGAGAAACTGACCGGCTGGCTTGAAACGCTGATCCGCGCGCGCCTCGCGGACATCCTCACGATTGCAACGCCACCGCAACCGGGGCGCCGCGGCTGTCAGCTCTCGCTGCGCGTGCACGGAGGCCGCGCGCGCGGTCGCGAACTTTTCGAGTATCTCGGTGCGCACGGCATCATCGGCGACTGGCGCGAGCCCGATGTGATCCGCATCTCACCGACGCCGATGTACAACCGTTACAGCGACGTGGTCGGTTTCGTCGAAGCCGTGGAGGCGTGGCGCGATGGCCGCTGAGCGCAGCATCTCCCTGATCGGCGCAGGCCTCGCCGGTGCCCTGCTCGCACGCCTGCTCGCGCTGCGCGGCTGGCGCGTGGACGTCTACGAAAAGCGCGGCGACCCGCGCATCGCCGGCTACCAGGGCGGGCGCTCGATCAATCTTGCCCTGGCCGAGCGTGGGCGCCATCCACTGCGTCTCGCCGATGCCGAAGCGCCAGTCATGGCCCAGGCGGTGATGATGCGCGGGCGCATGGTCCATCCGCTGCACGGCGAAGTGAATCTGCAGCGCTACGGCCGTGACGATTCGGAAGTGATCTGGTCCGTGCATCGCGGAGAGCTCAATATCACTTTGCTCAACCTCGCCGAGCAGGCTGGCGCAAAACTGCACTTCGACCGGCGTCTCGACCGCGTCGATTTCGATCGCCAGATCGCACATTTCGTCGACGATCGCGACGGTCGCTCATTCGAAATCACGTTCCGCGCACTGATCGGCAGCGACGGCGCCGGCTCGGCACTGCGCGGCGCGATGGGCAAGGTGCTCGACCTCGGCGAGCGTGTCGAATTTCTCGATCACGGCTACAAGGAACTCGAAATCCCGCCCGCTGCCGACGGCAGCTTCCGCATGGAGCCGAACGCGCTGCACATCTGGCCGCGCGGCAACTACATGTGCATCGCGCTGCCGAACGATGAGAAGACGTTCACCGTCACGCTGTTCATGCCGAACCAAGGCGGCAGTACCGTCGAGAATCCCGGCTTCGACACAATCCGCACGCCGCAGGAAGCGCGTGCGTTCTTCGCGCGCGATTTCCCCGACACGCTGCCGTTGATTCCCGAGCTCGAACGCGACTGGGCGAGGAATCCCGCAAGCACGCTCGCCACGCTGCATCTCGAACGCTGGCATCTCGACCGCCGCGCGCTCGTAATCGGCGACGCCGCGCACGCGATGGTGCCGTTCCACGGCCAGGGCATGAACTGCGCGTTCGAGGATTGCGCCGCACTCGCCGAGCACCTCGACACACATGCCGATCTCGATGAGGCGTTCGCCGCATTCGAAGCCGAACGCAAGCCGAACGCGCGCGCGATCCAGCAGATGGCGCTGGAAAATTATCGGGAAATGCGCGATCGCGTCGACGACGCCGACTATCGCCTGCAACGCGAACTCGAATTGCGCTTGCAGCAGCGTCATCCTGGCGTCTTCGTGCCGCACTATGCGATGGTCAGTTTTATGCGCGTGCCCTATTCCACGGCCCTCGACCGCAGTCAGATCCAGCAAGGCATTCTCGTTCGTGCCACGCGCCGAAAGGAATCTCTTGATCAGATCGATTGGGCTTCGGTCGATGCGGATGTTGCCGCCCACCTGACGCCGTTGGCCGACGCTCCATGAAGGAGCCTTTCAAAACCGTAGCGAGCGAAGAGAATTTGCGCGTCGCCGGAGCGCAGGAACCGGAGCATGCATGCGAGTATGTGAGGATGACTCGCCGTATCCACGGCTCGCGCTCCGCGCCATTCGCTGCGCGAATGTTCGCTCCGGCATCCTGCCTGCGCAGTCCGGGCACCGCCGGCGCGCAAATTGTCGAGCGCAGTAGGTTTTGAGAGGTTCCGATGAAGTTCACCACGCTCTCGATCGCCCGCAAGCTGAAGTTCTATCAGCTCATCGTCTACGCGCAGGTGCTCGAGAGCGGTTCGATTCTGCGCGCGGCGCAGGCGCTCAATCTCACCCAGCCGTCGGTGACCAAGGTCATCCACGAACTCGAGTCGTATTTCGGCGCGCCGCTGCTCCTGCGCGGCAACCGCGGCGTGACCGCGACGCCACTCGGCGAGCGTATCCTGCAGCGCTCGAAGTCGTTCATTGCCGATCTGCGCCTGCTGACCGACGAGGTGAATGCGTTTCTTGAAGGCAGCGCCGGCCATGTCATCGTCGGCACGCTGATCTCAGCCTCGGCCTGGTTGCTGCCGCGTGCGACGCAACTGCTCAAGCAGAAAGCGCCGAAAGTGCTGCTCTCGCTGCGCGTTGGTCAGATGGATCAGCTGTTTCCCGCGCTCGCTGACGGCGAACTCGATCTCGTGGTCAGCCGCATACCCGACGACTGGAACGTGCGCGATTGGAGCGGGCGCAACGAATCGCCCGTGCTCAAGGTCGAGCCGCTGTATCGCGAAGCGCTTTGCGTCGTCGCCGGTGCGCGCCATCCGATGCACAAGAAGCGCAGCATCAAATTCGCCGACCTGCATGCGTATCCCTGGGTGCTGCCGACGCGCGATTCGTTCCTGCGCCGCACTGCCGACGCGCTGTTCGCCGAGGCCGGCCTGTCGATTCCTGAAAACATCGTCGAATCGCTGTCGATCCTGACCAACATCACCTTGATGCAGGACCAGCGCACCATCGCGCTGATGCCGCGTGAGGCGATCCGCAACTTCGCCGACGCCGGCCTGCTCAAGGAATTCCACCTCGGCGGCCTGCTCCACTTTGGCGACATCGGCTGCTTCTATTCGGCGACGCGCGAGCCGACGCCGGCCTCGTCGATGCTGCGCGAATGCCTGCGCATCGCCAGCCGCGAGCACCTGAGCGATTTCGACGACTCGAAGCCGGCTTAGATGCCGAAGAACGCGCGCGCGTTGTCCGCGCAGATGCGCTGCTTGTCGGCATCGGCCAGCGCCGTATGCCCGAGCACGCCCGCGCCGATGTCCTGCTCGCCGAGCGGGAACGGCGCGTCGGAACCGAGCATCACGCGATCCGCGCCCATCACGTCGACGAGCAGTTGCAGCGCACGCGGATCGAACACCGCCGAATCGACGTGGAAACGCCTAACGTAGCTCGACGGCAGTTGCGGGCAGTCCTCGCGCACGATGTCGCGATGGCGCCAGGCGTTGTCGACGCGGCCGAGCAGGAAGGCGAAGCTGCCACCGCCGTGTGCGAAGCACAGGCGCAGATTCGACGGCAATTTCTCGAACGCGCCGGAAAGGATCAGCGAAAGAATGCCGAGCTGCGTTTCCGCGGGCATCGCGACGAGCCACGGCAGCATCCACTTCTTCATGCGCTCGCGGCCCATCATGTCCCAGGGATGCACGAGCACGGGAATGTCTTCGTGCGCGCAATGCGTCAGGAACGCGACGAGATCATCGTGATCGAGATCGAGACTGCCGACATGGTTGCCGATCTGCACGCCGACATGCCCGCAGGCCTTGGCCCGGCTCGCTTCGCGGCAGGCCGCGTCGAAATCCTGCAGCGGCACCTGGGCGAGCACCTTGAGCCGCTTCGGCGCCGGCGCGGTCATTTCGATCGCGCGGTCGTTCATGCGCTGCGCCCACGGCAACGCACGCTCGATCGGCTGCTCGTAGCCGAACATCACCGGCGTCGCGCACATCACTTGCACGTCGACGCCCTGCTCGTCGAGATAGTCGGTACGCCGCGAGGAATCCCACAAGACGTCGTCGACGGGACGGAATGCTTTCTCGCCGACCATGATTTGCCCGCTGCGCCCTTCGGTGTGCAGCCATGGCGCGCGCTGCGGACACAACTGCGCCGCCTCGCGCCGATCGATGCGCGGGAAAAAATGCGAATGCATGTCGATCTTCATCGCTGCCCCCGTTTTTCGTTACGCGCCGACTGGATCGGCGCGTACGCCACGGCCTTGATCTCGATGCGCAGATGCGGATGCGGCAGTTGATGCACCGCCACCGTCGTGCGTGCGGGGCCGGTTTCGTCGAAATACTCTGCGTAGATTTCGTTGTAGCCGCCGAAGTCGTTCATGTCGACGAGGAAACTCGAAATTTCGACGACATCGGCAAGGGTCGCGCCTTCAATCGCGAGGATGTCGCGGATGTTTTCGATCACCGCGCGTGTCTGCTCGCGGATGTCCAGAGTCGTCGTGCCCATCGCATCGGCTTTCGCACCGGCGATCGAATTGTCCGCGCGACGCGAACTTGTGCCCGAGACAAACAGAAAATCGCCGGCGCGCTTGATATGCGGAAAGCGTCCGCGTGGCTTCGCCTTGCCCTGCACCACGGTCGCTCGTTGATCGTTCATGACATGCCTCTAAGGATTGACGCAAACCGTCGTGAGTTCGGAATAGAAATCGAGCGAATGCCGCCCGCCTTCGCGGCCGATGCCCGACAACCCGACACCGCCGAACGGCGTGCGCAGGTCGCGCAGGAACCAGGTATTGACCCAGACCATGCCGACACGGAAGCGCCGCGACAGCGCATGTGCGCGCTTGAGATCGCGCGTCCACAGCGCCGCACAGAGGCCATACTCGGAATCGTTGACCCGGCGCACGACTTCGTCCTCGGAATCGAACGGCGCGACGTGGCAGACGGGACCGAACACTTCTTCGCGAACGCAGCGCGCGCCGTCGTCGAGCCCGGTCCAGATCGTCGGCTGCACGTAGGCGCCATCGTCGCGGGCATCGCCGAAGCGCGGCACGCCGCCGCCGCTGACGACGGTCGCGCCCTCGGCGCGCGCAAGCGCGAAGTAGTCGAGCACCTTGTCGCGATGCGCGCGCGAGATCAGCGGGCCCATGTCGACGTCGTCCTCGTCGGGGTAGCCGATCTTGAGTTTCTCGGCGCCGGCCCTGAGTGCTGCGACAAAGCGAGCAAAGATCGGCCGTTCGACGTAAACGCGTTCCGAGCAAAGGCAGACCTGACCCGAATTGGTGAAGCTCGAACGCAGCACGCCGGCGACGGCCTTGTCGAAATCCGCATCGGCGAAGACCACGGCGGCGTTCTTGCCGCCAAGCTCGAACGAGACCTCGCGCACGCCTGCCGCCGCGACACGCATGATCGCCTCGCCCGTGCGCGACTCGCCGGTGAACGTGATCGCGTCGACATCGGGATGGCGGGTCAAAAACTCTCCGGCCGAATCGGGACCGAAACCGTGCACGAGATTGAATGCGCCGGCAGGCAATCCAGCTTCGTGGATCACTTCGGCGAGCAAGCTCGCGCTGGCCGGCGTTTCCTCCGAAGGCTTGGCGACGACGGAATTGCCGCAGGCCAGCGCCGGCGCGACTTTCCAGGTCAGCAGCAACAGCGGCAGATTCCACGGCGAAATCACCGCGACCACGCCGTGCGGCTTGCGCACGGTGTAGCTGAAGACATCGTTGCCGTCGGCCGCACGCATCTCGTAGAACTCGCCTCCCGACTGGCGTACGAGTTCCGCAAATGTGCGGAAATTCTGCACACCTCGCGCAATATCCAGCGACCTTGCCTGCTTTACCGAGCGACCCGTATCGCCGACCTCGGCGGCGACGAACTCCTCGAAACGCCGCTCGATGCCAGCCGCGATGCGCAACAAAGCATCGGCGCGTTCACCTGCGCTGGTACGGCCCCAGGCGCCGGCCTGCGCAGCCCGCGCCGCCGCCACGGCGCGGTTCACCGTATCGCCGTCGGCCTCGCAGACCTCGCCGAGCATGCGCCCATCGACTGGGGACACGTTGGCGAAGCGCTTTGTGCTGGCGACGAATTCGCCGTCGATGTAGTGGCGCAGCAGGGGCAGCGAAGACGACACGAAGGCTTCCACGAAAGGACTCGTGGAGGCAGTCTAGACATCGCGACACGGCGCGAATAATAGAAAGGTCGGCCGCAAGTATTCACGGCAGGAATACTTTGCTCTCGCTCGTCGTCCAGGCCATCCCCGCCGGAGTGGCGACCTGGTGCCTAGGAATCGCCCTGTTGCTTCCCCAACGCCGCGCCGCGTGCCTTTCTCACCGCGTCGAGTTTCTCGCGGATCTTCGCTTCGAGGCCACGCTCGGCGGGGCGATAGAACTCATGGCCGACAAGCGCATCGGGCAGGCACTGCTGGTCGTAGGCGATGCCGCCTTCGACGTCGGGATCATATTGATAACCCTTACCGTAGCCGAGCCCTTGCATGAGCTTGGTCGGCGCGTTGCGCAGGTGCATCGGCACATCGAGCGTGCCGGTTTCGCCGATCAGCCTTTTCACCTGGCCGTATGCCGCATAAGCAGCATTGCTCTTCGCCGCAATCGCCAGATAGATCGCCACTTCGGCCAGCGCGAGTTCGCCTTCGGGCGAACCGAGGCGATCGTAGGTGTCCCAGGCTTCGAGTGCGAGCGTGAGCGCGCGTGGATCGGCCAGACCAATGTCCTCGATCGCCATGCGCGTGAGTCGGCGCGCGAGATAGGCCGGATCGACACCGCCATCGAGCATACGCGTACACCAATACAGCGCAGCATCGGCGTCGGACGAGCGTACCGATTTGTGCAAGGCCGAAATCTGATCGTAGAACTGCTCGCCGCCCTTGTCGAAACGCCGCGTGCGGTCGGCCAGCACCTGGCTCAACGTCGTGTCGTCGATGACGCCGTCGCGGGCCACATCGGCGGCGATTTCGAGCAGGGTCAGCGCGCGGCGCACGTCGCCGTCGGCAGCCTGCGCGATCAAGCCGAGCGCGGCATCGTCGACCTTCAAGTTCAATTGGCCCAGCCCGCGTTCTTCGTCGTGTAGCGCGCGCTGCAGCGCCTCGACGATCGCCTCGACCGACACCGCGTCCATCACATGCACGCGGCAGCGCGACAGCAACGCGGAGTTCAACTCGAACGAGGGATTCTCCGTCGTCGCGCCGACGAACAGGATCACGCCCTTCTCGATATGCGGCAGGAATGCGTCCTGCTGCGCCTTGTTGAAGCGATGCACTTCGTCGACGAACAGCACGCTGCGCTCGCCCTGGGCAAAGGCGACTTCCGCTTCGGCGAGCGCCGCGCGCACGTCGGCGAGGCCGGACAGCACCGCCGAGATCGCCTTGAAGCGCGCGTTGGCGTACCTGGCGAGCAGCAGGGCCAGTGTCGTCTTGCCGCAGCCGGGCGGTCCCCACAGCACCATCGAATGCACATGACCCGCTTCGATAGAACGGCGGAGCGCCGTGCCGGGACCGAGCAGGCGCGTTTGCCCGACGATTTCATCGAGTGTGCGCGGGCGCATACGCTCGGCGAGCGGCTTCAATCCTTCCGGTTCGGCAAACAACGGAGCGCTGGTTTCGGATTTACGGCGTGCCATGCACGAATGATACGCGATCGGGTTATCGCGCCTTATCTTGATCCAGATCAAGCTCGGTGCGAGCCATGGCTTACAATCAAAAATTATGTCTATGATCACCGCGCCTGCGTCCTGGCAAATCTACGAACCCAAGCTGTGGACCGTGCTCCGCCGGGGGTACAGTCTCGATGCATTGCGCCACGACGCCATCGCGGGACTGACCGTCGCGATCGTGGCTCTGCCACTCGCCATGGCTCTGGCTATCGCCTCGGGCACGACGCCGGAGAAGGGTCTGCATACGGCGATCATCGCGGGCTTCCTGATTTCGTTTCTCGGTGGTTCGCGCGTGCAGATCGGCGGGCCGACGGCCGCATTCATCCCGGTCGTGTTCACCGTGATCGAGAAATTCGGCTACGGCGGATTGATCCTGTGCACCCTGCTCGCCGGTTTCATGCTGATCGCCGCGGGCGTGCTGCGTATCGGCACGTTGCTCAAATACATCCCGAAACCGGTCGTTACGGGTTTCACTTCAGGCATTGCGGTCAGCATTTTCGCCAGCCAGGTCAAGGATCTGTTCGGCCTGCGCATGGGCGCGGTACCGGCGGAATTCTTCCCGCGCTGGCAGGCCTACTTCCAGCACCTGCCCGATCTCACGCCGGCCGCGCTGGTGTTGTCGATTGCCAGCGTGGTCGTGATCGTCGGTTTGCGCCGTCTGCGGCCGAACTGGCCGGGATTTCTCATCGCTGTCGTGTTGGGCACACTCGTTTGCACGTTGCTTACGCTGCCCGCGGAAACGATCGGTTCGCGCTTCGGCGGCATTCCGGCGGCGCTGCCGCATTTCGCAATTCCGCACATTCCATTCGAGCGCACGGTCGAGCTGTTCCCGAGCTCGTTCACGATCGCCTTCCTCGCCGGCGTGGAATCGCTGCTCTCGGCGGTCGTCGCCGACGGCATGATCGGCGGCCGGCATCGCTCGAACGCCGAACTCATCGCCCAGGGCGTCGCCAACGTCGGCTCGGCCCTGTTCGGCGGCCTGCCCGCGACGGGCGCGATCGCACGCACCGCGACGAACGTGCGCTCGGGTGGAACCACACCGATCGCCGGCATCCTGCACGCGCTGTTCCTGCTCGTCTTCATGCTGGCGCTCGCGCCGTTGATGCGCTACGTGCCGCTGGCGACGCTCGCCGCCGTATTGCTGATCGTCGCCTGGAACATGGCCGAAATCGAAAGCTTCAAGCACCTGATGCGTGGGCCGATCGGCGACCGCATCGTGCTGATTCTCACCTTCGTGCTCACTGCGGTATTCGACCTGACCGTCGCGATCGAGGTCGGCCTCGTGCTCGCGGCCTTCCTGTTCATGCATCGCATGAGCGAGGTCGTCGCGATGCAGTCGAACATCTCACTGGTCAACGAGGACGCCGACGGCACCGATAGCCCCGACGGTGCCGAACCGACCCAACGTGCGCAGCTGCCCGAGGGCGTCGAAGCATTCCAGATTTCCGGGCCGCTGTTCTTCGCCGTCGCCAACCGCCTCGACGATGTGCTCAATCAATTCCCGGCGCCGCCTCGCCTGTTTATCTTGCGCATGCGGCTAGTGCCGTTGATCGACACGAGCGGCGTCACCGCTCTGCAGCAGTTTCTCGAGCGCTGCGAACGCCACGGCACGCGCGTCATCCTCTCTGGCCTGCGCGAGCAGCCGCTGCAAATACTTACCCAGATGGGCGTCAAGCCCGATGGCAGGCAATTGCGCTTTTCACCGGATTTCGCCAACTCGTTGGAGCTGGCGCACGCGGATTCCGCTACGGCTTGAGCGGATGGGTTTCCGCGGCCGGCGTCGCATCGCCGACGACATCCACGCCTTTCGGCGGCGTGAACTTGAATAGATCCGGGGCGAGCTTCGCGTTGCGCTGCCAGCCCGAAAAACGGATCTGCGTACTGTTGTCGAACGTATCCTTGAACACCATGCTCGCTAGACCTGTCTGATCGAAGCCGAGGTCCGCGTACTCAAACTGCGGCTCCTTGTCCTTCGACTTGAGGCGCAGCCAGACCTGGCCATCGTGTTCGCCCTGCTCGCTCGTGGTGAAGTCGCGATCGAGCTGCGAGAGATCGGTCAGCACGGTCAGCGGGCTGTGCGCTTCCTCCGTGCCCTGCGCGCGCACGGTCACCTGCTCAAGATCGGGGTCGTAGATCCACACCTTCTCGCCATCGGCGACGATGAGCTGCTTGTACGGCGTGGTCGTGTCCCAGCGGAACTGGCGCGGCGCCTTCAATGACAGGGTGCCGCGGCTGATCTTGGTCTTGCCGCTGGTCGCATCGCTGACCTGCTGCTCGAAGCTCGCCGAGACCGAGGTCAGGCCCTTGGAGAATGCATCGAGGCGCGCGCGCGCGGTGTCCGCGGCGGACGCGGTGGCGGCAACAAGACTCAAAAACAGCGGGGCGAGAACAGAAACGCGCATGACTCGTGGTCCAGGGAAAAGGCGTGGAAAGTATCCGCAAACCTGGCTGAACGCCGTAAGCACGGCGGCGAGGCTCAAAGTTCGGGCGGCGGCGGCGCCAGAACTTCGCGATTGCCGTTGTGCTGCGGCGCGCTGACGATGCCCTGCGCTTCCATCATTTCGATCAGGCGCGCAGCACGGTTGTAGCCGATCTTGAGGCGACGCTGCACGCCCGAAATCGAGGCGCGGCGGCTTTCAGTGACGATCGCAACGGCCTTGTCGTAGAGCTCGTCGGTGTCGCCGTCCTCGCCGTCTTCGACCTCTTCAGGCAGGCCCGATTCGCCGATGATCTTGCCGTCGCCGAGCGACTGCACGTCGTTGACCACACCGTCGATGTACTCGGGCTTGCCCTGCGCGCGCAGGTGTTGGACGACGCGATGCACCTCTTCGTCGCTGACGAAGGCGCCATGCACGCGCTCGGGTGTGGCGGTGCCCGGCGGCAGATAGAGCATGTCGCCGTGGCCGAGCAGCGCTTCGGCACCGGACTGGTCGAGGATCGTGCGCGAGTCGATCTTGCTCGATACCTGGAACGCGATGCGCGTCGGAATGTTCGCCTTGATCAGGCCGGTGATCACGTCGACCGACGGCCGCTGTGTGGCGAGGATCAGGTGCACGCCTGCCGCGCGCGCCTTCTGTGCGAGGCGCGCGATCAGTTCTTCGACCTTCTTGCCGACGATCATCATCATGTCGGCGAATTCGTCGATGATGATGACGATGTAGGGCAGCGGTTCGAGCGGCTGTGCGACCACACCGGGCAGCAGGTCGGGCTTGGGCACGAACAATGGATCGAGCAGCGGCTGGCCGGCGTCGGCTGCGTCCTTCACCTTCTTGTTGAAGCCGGCGAGATTGCGCACGCCGACCGCGGACATGAGCTTGTAGCGCCGCTCCATCTCGGCCACGCACCAGCGCAGCCCGTTCGCGGCATCCTTCATGTCGGTGATCACAGGCGTAAGCAGATGCGGAATGCCCTCGTAGACGGACAGTTCCAGCATCTTCGGATCGACCATCAGCAAGCGCACTTCCTTGGCCGTGGCCTTGTAAAGCAGGCTCAATACCATCGCGTTGACCGCGACCGACTTGCCCGAACCGGTGGTACCGGCGACGAGCAGATGCGGCATCTTGGCAAGGTCAGTGACGACCGGCTTGCCGCCGATGTCCTTGCCAAGTGCGAGGGCGAGTGGCGACTTCACCGAGTCGTAGCGTTCGGAGCTCAGTATCTCGGAGAGGTAGACGATTTCCTTGGCGACGTTCGGTATTTCCAGGCCGATCACCGACTTGCCCGGAATCACGTCGACCACGCGCACGCTGATCACCGACAGGCCACGCGCGATGTCCTTGTCGAGATTGGATATCTGGCTGCCCTTGATGCCGGGCGCCGGCTGCAGCTCGAAGCGCGTGATCACCGGGCCCGGATAGACGCCGACGACCTGCGCATCGATGCGGAAATCCTTGAGCTTGAACTCGACCTGGCGCGACAGCGCTTCCAGCGTCTCCTCCGAGTAGCCTTTGACCTGCTGCTTGGGCCGGTCGAGCAGCGACATCGGCGGCAGCTCCTGATTGGCGCCGCCGGCGAACAGCGGAATCTGCGCTTCGGCCTCGGCGCGCTTGCTGCGCTCGATCGGCGTGGTGTCGCGCGTCTCGATCTTGACCGGCTCGCGCTTGGTCTGGCGGACGGTCTCGACCTTGCGTACCTCCTCGCGCTCGACACGCGCTGCGCGCGCGACGCGCACGTCCTCGACCTTCTTCGCACTGGTGCCGAGCCAGTCGAGCATGCTGAAGATGCCGCGGCCGATCGCATCCATGAGCTTGAACCACGACAAGCCGGTCGCCAGCGTGATCGCGATCAGGAACAGCGCGAGCAGCAGCAGCGTCGCGCCGGGGAACGAAAATCCGCGCATCAGCGGACTGCCGATGCCCATGCCGAGTATGCCGCCCGCGCCGGCCGGCAGCTTCGATGCCGCGTCGCTGAAGTGCAGATAGGCCAGTCCGGTGCCGCCGATGAAGAAGGCGACGCCGCCGATCAGGCGCAAGGCCGGCTCGAGAGCCGACGTGGACTCCTCTTCGCGGTCGCGGAATAGCGCCCAGCCGACGCCGAGCAGCAACAATGGGAAGGCGTAGGCGAGATAGCCGAAGAACCAGAACGTCACGTCGGCGAGATAGGCACCGACCTTGCCGCCGATGTTGTGCAGGATGACCGGGGCCGAGGTCGCGTGCGACCAGGCCGGGTCGCCGGGACTGTAACTCGCCAAGCACGCGATCAGGTAAACGACCACGGTGAGCAGGGCGATGATCGCGACTTCGCGCACGACGCGCTGCATCACCGGGGCACCGGTACCTGCCGTCTTGTTTGAAGTATTTCTTGATTCGCGCGCCACCGCGGGAGTCTACCTTAAGTTAGTCCGTTAACGAATTGTTTTTTCGTATGTTCTGCTTGCATAAACCGGCAACTCGGCTGCGCGAGCGCAGGTCAGCGGAAGCACCCGTGGAATCCACAATACCGACTTGACTCGAAGAGCTTCGCGCCCCATCTTGCGAGGTTCCAGCACGCCGCGTGACTGCCAGGAAACGGCCGGGATTGGACGAGGAAGCCGTTTGAGAAGGTTTCCCGCTCAACCGCGCTAGCCTGCTTCGTCCCGACTGGAAACCTTCTCGAAACCGCTTCCCCTGCAGAGAAATTATACATGACGACCCCGAAGCACAGCCGCCTGATCATCCTCGGCTCCGGCCCCGCCGGCTACAGCGCAGCCGTCTATGCCGCACGCGCGAACCTAAAGCCCGTGCTGATCACCGGCCTTGCCCAAGGCGGTCAGCTGATGACGACTACCGATGTCGACAACTGGCCCGGCGACGTCGAAGGCCTGCAAGGGCCGGCGCTGATGGAGCGCATGCAGAAGCACGCCGAACGCTTCGACACCGAGATCGTGTTCGACCACATCCACACGGCCGACCTGAAAGCCAAGCCGATCCGCCTTGTCGGCGACAGCGGCGAATACACCTGTGATGCGTTGATCATCGCGACCGGCGCCACCGCGAAATATCTCGGCCTCGACTCTGAAGAGAAATTCAAAGGCCAAGGCGTCTCCGCCTGCGCAACCTGCGACGGCTTCTTCTACCGTGACCAGGAAGTCGCTGTGATCGGCGGCGGCAACACCGCAGTCGAGGAAGCGCTGTATCTGTCGAACATCGCGAAGAAAGTCACCGTAGTGCATCGCCGTGACAAGTTCCGCGGCGAGAAGATCCTGCAGGACAAGCTCATGGCCAAGCAGCAGGCCGGCAAGGTCGAGGTGGTCTGGAACCATGCCGTCGATGAAGTGCTCGGCGACGACAAAGGCGTCACCGGCGTTCGCATCAAGCATGTCGACGACGGCAAGACGCGCGATCTGAGCGTGCACGGCATGTTCGTCGCGATCGGCCACGCACCGAACACCGAGATCTTCGCCGGCCAGCTCGACATGAAGAACGGCTACATCGTGATCAAGACGGGTATCGAAGGCGGCGCCACCGAGACCAGCGTGCCCGGAGTGTTCGCCGCGGGCGACGTTGCCGACCAAGTCTACCGCCAAGCCGTTACCTCGGCCGGATTCGGCTGCATGGCGGCGCTCGATGCGGAGAAGTATCTCGACAAGCTCGGACTGGCAGGCTGAACGTCCATACTCGTCATTTCCGTGCGCGGGAATGACGGCAAACGATGCAAACCCGCTTCCACTCTCGTCTCGGCGACATCGATGTCGCCGCCTGGAACGCCCTGCTTCCTGACGACAATCCGTTCCTTCGCCACGAATTCCTCGCCGGCCTGGAGACAAGCGGCAGCCTGCGTGCCGAATACGGCTGGCGCGCACACCATCTCGGCCTGTATGAAAATGGGGAACTGGTCGCTGCCGCGCCGCTGTATCTGAAAGGCAACTCCCACGGTGAATTCGTTTTCGACTGGTCCTGGGCGGGCGCCTACGAACGCGCCGGACTCGACTACTATCCGAAACTGCTCGGCGCTGTGCCCTACTCCCCGGTCACCGGCGCGCGCCTGCTGACAAAACCCGGCGCAGATGGCCCGTCGCTGCGCGCCGCGTTGGCCACCGCCATCTCCGACGAAGTCGAGCGTCATGGATTTTCCTCGGCGCACGTCAACTTCGTCGCCGAAGGCGATGCGCAGGTACTCGCACAAGCCGGCTGGCTTGCCCGCTTCGATTGGCAATTCCACTGGAAGAACAATCCCGTCACCGATGGCCGCTGGCGGAGCTTCGACGAATTCCTCGCCGCGCTCAACCACAAGAAGCGCAAGAACATCCGCGCCGAGCGGGCGCAGGTCGCGCGCGCCGGCATCATCTGCGAATTGCGCCACGGCGACGAACTCGGTACGCGCGAGTGGCGCCGCATCCACGCGCTGTACCTGAACACATTCGAAGAGCGCGGCAACCATCCTGCACTGAGCGAGGAGTTCTTTCGCCATCTCGGCACCGCGATGCCCAGGCAGGTCGTGGCGGTGCTGTGCCGGCGTTCATTGAAGAGTCCTGCAGGGATGGCGGTCTACCCTTCTGCGGTTGTGCAAGACCACAACGATGAGCCCATCGTCGCCATGGCATTGATGCTGCGCTCGTCCGATACGCTCTACGGCCGCTATTGGGGCAGCGAGGTCAACGCGCCCGGCATGCATTTTGAAGCGTGCTATTACCAGGGCATCGAGTACTGTCTGCGCGAAGGCCTGACCACGTTCGAGCCCGGCGCGCAGGGCGAGCACAAGATCGCGCGCGGCTTCCTGCCGACGATGACGCGTTCGTACCACTACATCCGCGACGCGCGTTTCCGCGCAGCCGTGCGCGACGCGCTCGCGCGCGAAGCCGGCGTACTGCAGGAATATCGCGCCGAGCTGATGGCTCACTCGCCCTACGCTCATCACGCGCAAGACTTCACCCCGATACCATCCCCGCCCAAACCTGCGCTTGAAAGGAAGGGTTGAAGATGGTCCGCATCCCGATCCTGCGCGCCGGTTCGGACGAGGCGTTTCCGGATGTCGCCACGGCGCTGAACGAACCGAACGGCCTGTTAGCCGTGGGCGGCGATCTGTCGCCGCGGCGTTTGCTCGACGCATACCGCCACGGTATTTTCCCGTGGTACTCGCGCGGCGAGCCTATCCTGTGGTGGTCGCCCGATCCTCGCATGGTGTTCGAGACGAACCGGATTCACCTTTCAACGAAGCTGCGTCGCTTCTTGCGCCATTGCGATTGGACAATCCGCGCCGATACCGCTTTCGCCGACGTCATGCGCGCTTGCGCCGCGCCAAGGCCGAAACAGCCCTCCACGTGGATCACACGCGAGATGTTCGAAGCGTATTGCGAATTGCATGACCTCGGTCATGCGCACTCCCTCGAGGTCTATGCGGGCGACGATCTCGTCGGCGGCATCTACGGTGTCGCGGTGGGCCGCATGTTTTTCGGCGAATCGATGTTCGGCGCGCGCGCAAATGGTTCCAAAATTGCCCTGTTCGCTCTGTGCTGCAGCTTGCACGAATGGGGGTTCCCGCTGCTCGACGCGCAGGTGCGCTCGGAGCACCTGGTCTCGCTTGGCGCGATCGAGATGCCGCGCGCGGAGTTCATGCGTCAGGTCGAAATACAAACGACTGCAGCCGGATTCATCGGCCCATGGTGCGATCGCATCGTGGCAACGAATGTCTGCGATCTGACCCGATGAACGCCGCCATCGACCGCCGATCTTGCGGGTTTCTACCTCAAAAGATCGCAAAAAGCCCGTGAACGTGGCAAAATCGCGCGCCTTGCGGCCGCGCCGCAACCCCGAACACAATAATCGATGGCAAAAGACGATCAAATCGAAATGGAAGGCACCGTGCTCGACACGTTGCCCAACACCATGTTCCGCGTGCAGCTCGAAAACGGCCACGTGGTGACCGCGCACATTTCCGGACGCATGCGCAAGAACTACATCCGCATCCTCACCGGCGACAAGGTCAAGGTCGAAATGACCCCGTATGACCTGACCAAGGGTCGTATCACCTACCGTCACCGTTAAGCGGTCGCATCCACGCAAAGAAAAAACGGCGCCACGAGGGCGCCGTTTTTTCGTGTCCGCATGTTTCGCCTATTCGACGACAACGGGCTGCTTCTCGTCCGCCTCTACACGCACGTCAAGCTTATCGTCCTTGACGCTGAGGAACACCTTGCCGCCGTCGGCGAGCTTGCCGAACAGCAGCTCGTCTGCGAGCGGACGCTTGACGTTCTCCTGGATCACGCGCGCCATCGGCCGTGCGCCCATCTGTTTGTCGAAACCGTGCTCGGCGAGCCAGCGGCGTGCGTCGGCATCGACGGTCAGGGCGACGTGCTTCTCCTGCAACTGCGCCTCGAGTTCGATGAGGAACTTGTCGACCACGCGCAGGATGTGCTCGAAGTCGAGCGATGCGAACTGGATGATCGCGTCGAGACGGTTGCGGAACTCGGGCGTGAACGCGCGGCGGATCGTCTCCATCGCGTCGGTCGCGTGGCTCTGCTCGACGAAGCCGATCGAACGGCGTGCAGCCTGCGCTGCCCCCGCATTCGTCGTCATCACGAGGATGACGTTGCGGAAATTCGCCTCGCGTCCGTTCGTGTCGGTGAGCTTGCCGTGGTCCATGATCTGCAACAGGATGTTGTAGACGTCCGGATGCGCCTTCTCGATCTCGTCGAGCAGCAGGACGCAGTGCGGATGCTTGGTGATCTGCTCGGTGAGCAGGCCGCCCTGGTCGAAGCCGACATAACCCGGCGGCGCACCGATCAGGCGCGACACCGAATGCGGCTCCATGTACTCGCTCATGTCAAAACGGATCAGTTCGATACCGAGTTGCATCGCGAGCTGGCGCGTGACCTCGGTCTTGCCGACGCCGGTCGGGCCGGCAAGCAGGAAGTTGCCGATCGGCTTGGTCGCGTTGCCGAGACCCGAGCGCGCCATCTTGATCGACGCGGCCAGCGCCTCGATCGCCTGGTCCTGGCCGAACACGACCATCTTGAGATTGCGTTCGAGGTTGCGCAGCACGTCACGATCGGACGTCGACACTTGCTTCGGCGGAATCCGCGCCATGCGTGCGACGATGAACTCGATCTCGGGCACGTCGACCACGGCCTTGCGCTGCTCGACCGGCAGCAGGCGCTGACGCGCGCCAGCCTCGTCGATCACATCAATCGCCTTGTCGGGCAAGAGACGGTCGCCGATATGCTTGACCGACAGGTCCACTGCCGCCTTTAGTGCCTCGTTCGTGTATTCGATCTTGTGGTGCTCCTCGAAACGCGACTTCAGACCTTTGAGGATCTCGAAGCTCTCGGCGACAGAGGGCTCGACCACGTCGATCTTCTGGAAACGCCGCGCCAATGCGCGATCCTTCTCGAACACGCCGCGATATTCCTGGAACGTGGTCGAACCGATGCAGCGCAGCTCGCCGGAAGCGAGCACGGGCTTGATCAGGTTCGACGCGTCCATCGTGCCGCCCGATGCCGACCCAGCGCCAATGATCGTGTGGATCTCATCGATGAACAGGATCGCGTGCGGTTCCTTCTTGAGCTGCGCGAGCACGGCCTTGAGGCGCTTCTCGAAATCGCCGCGATACTTGGTGCCGGCGACGAGCGCGCCGAGGTCGAGCGCGTAGATCGTGCACTCCCTGAGCACCTCGGGCACCTCGCCCTCGACGATGCGCTTGGCCAAGCCTTCGGCCAGCGCGGTCTTGCCGACGCCGGCTTCGCCAACGTAGAGCGGGTTATTCTTGCGCCGGCGGCAAAGCACCTGGATCGTACGTTCGATCTCCTCGGTGCGGCCGATCAATGGGTCGATCTTGCCCGCGCGTGCTTGTTCGTTGAGGTTGCTCGCGAACTCGGTCAGCGGATTGCCGCGCGGCTCCTCACCGCCCTCGCCTTCCTTGCCCGGCTCGCTCGCCGGCTGCGCGGATTCCTGGCCGATCTTGGCCACGCCGTGCGAGATGTAGTTGACCACGTCGAGACGCGTGACTTCCTGTTGGTTGAGGAAGTACACGGCGTGCGAGTCCTTCTCGCCGAATATAGCGACGAGCACGTTGGCGCCGGTGACTTCCTTCCGCCCCGACGATTGCACGTGATAGACCGCACGCTGCAGCACGCGCTGGAAGCCCAGCGTCGGCTGCGTGTCGCGTTCGTCGCCGCTCGGCAGCACCGGCACGGTTTCGACGATGATCGATTTTAAATCCTTGCCGAGCTTGGCCAGGTCAGCGTTGCAAGCGCGCAGCACGGCGGCGGCCGACGGATTCTCGATCAGCGCGAGCAGGAGGTGCTCGACTGTCATGAATTCGTGGCGCTGCTCGCGCGCGTCCTTGTAGCACTGGCCGATGGTGAGCTCTAGATCTTTACTGAACATGAGAGGCCCTTCATTTCTTACCAGCGCACGATATGTGGGAAGACTACGCTTTTTCCAGAGTACAAAGTAATGGATGCTGGTGCGACCGCGAAAACTCATTCACCTGGGTGACCTTGGTCTCCGCCACCTCGCGCGTGAACACGCCGCAGACGCCGCGCCCGCGCGTGTGCACATGGAGCATCACCTGGGTCGCGCGTTCGCGATCCATATTGAAAAACGTCTCGAGCACCACCACGACGAAATCCATCGGCGTGAAGTCGTCATTGAGCAACAACACCTGATAAAGCGGAGGTCGCGCGACTTCCGGACGCGCCTCTTCGACCACGACGGCGTGCTGGGGTTCGTGCAGTTTGTCCGGTGTCTGTGCCATCGATGAGCCTGTAAGTGTTGCGATTCGAGTATAGCGCCGCAGGCGCCGAAACGTGCCTCCCCGCAGGCCATGTGGTGGCGTCACAAAGCGTTTCAACCGCGTCGCATTCATGCGACCTCAGGTAAAATCTTTCGTTCTCCGAACTCCTTCTCCCATCAACGATGTTCGAACGTTCTGCCGCCTCTGTCGACGCCGTGTGGCGCCCGCGAGTCACCGTGGCCACGATCGTCTGCCGCGAGGACCGTTTTCTGCTGGTCGAGGAAGACATTCGTGGCGAAATCGTGCTCAATCAGCCAGCCGGTCATCTGGAACAAGACGAATCCTTGCTTGATGCCGCCGTGCGCGAGACGTTCGAGGAAACCGGCTGGACCGTCGCGTTGACCGATTTTGTCGGCGCCTACCAGTGGAACACGCCCGACGGCAGCGCCAAATATCTGCGCTTCGCGTTCGCCGCGCGCCCTGTCAGCCACGACGCTCAGCACGCGCTCGACGATGGCATCGTGCGCGCGCTTTGGCTGACGCGCGAGGAAATCGCAGCGCAGCCGGACCGCCACCGTAACCCGATGGTGCTCGGCAACGTCGACGACTGGCTTGCCGGCAAGCGCTATCCTCTCGCTGTCGTTCAGTCGTATCTGCACGTTCATCCATGAGCGTGAAAATTGAAAAGCGGCCATATCCGGCCACACTTCGCCACAGGTTTTGAATCTTGTCCGCATCCGCGAAAATCATGGTGGGCATGTCCGGCGGCGTCGATTCCTCGGTCGCCGCGCTGCTGCTCGCGCGCCAAGGCGCCGACATCTCCGGCCTGTTCATGCAGAACTGGGAGGAGGACGAGCGTTTCGGCGAATGCCAAGCCGACCGCGATCGCGCCGATGCGTTGCGCGTCTGCGGCAAACTAGGTATCGCCTTCCACACACGCAATTTCGCAGCAGAGTACTGGGACCAGGTGTTCGAGAATTTTCTCGCCGAATACCGCGCCGGGCGTACGCCGAATCCCGACGTGCTGTGCAACCGCGAGATCAAGTTCAAGACCTTCCTCGAGCACGCGCGCGCGCTCGGCGCGGACAAGATCGCGACCGGACACTATGCGCGCACGGACTGCCTCGACGGGCGCCATCGGCTGCTGCGCGGACGCGACACCAACAAGGACCAGAGCTACTTTCTGCATGCGCTGGGACAGGAACAGCTCGCTTCGACCTTGTTCCCGGTCGGTGAATTGCCCAAGCCCGAGGTGCGTGCCTTGGCGCGCGAAGCCGGGCTGCAGACGCACGACAAAAAGGACTCGACCGGAATCTGCTTCATCGGCGAACGAGATTTTCGCGAATTCCTCGGCCACTACATTCCTGCTCAGCGCGGCGAACTGCGCACTCCCGACGATCGCCGCATCGGCGAACACGATGGTGTCATGTACTACACCCTCGGCCAGCGCAATGGCCTCGGCATCGGCGGCCGGCGCGACGCAGGCAGCGAAGCCTGGTACGTCGTCGGCAAAAATGTCATGGAGAACGTGCTCTACGTCGCCCAGGGCGGGGAAAACGAATGGTTGCAGTCGCGGCGCCTGATCGCCGGTGAGCTGAGTTGGACCGCCGGTCGTGCTCCTGCTTCCGAGTTTGCGTGCACGGCCAAGACGCGTTATCGCCAGTCCGATCAGGCCTGCCGCGTGCGTGTCGACGGCGCGCGCGCTACGGTCGACTTCGATTCGGACCAGCGCGCGGTCACCCCCGGACAATCGGTCGTGTTCTACGTCGGCGAGGAATGTCTCGGCGGCGGCATCATCGAGGCTACCGATGCGGCTTTCGGCGGGCTGATGCGGGCTGCCGCATGAGGGAGGAACGCGTCATCGCCTTGGCGGGCTTGTTCCAGGCGGTCGCGCTCGTGCGCACGGTGGCGGTGCGCGGTGGCGCCGACCCGTTCGCGATGCAACCGAGCCTCGCGAGCATCTTCAAGATCGACGCAGACAGTCCTGCCGACGTGTTCGGCGGCGTGGGCAATCTGCGGCCCGGCCTGGAGACCTTGATCGCACAACTGGACAGCGACAAGCGAGATCTTTCCGTCACGCGCGTGGCGATCTCGGTGATGCGCGTGGAAAGCAAACTGGCCAGACGGCCCGCCATACTGAGCAAGCTCCGCACCGGTATCGAAGCAACCGCACGACAGCTTGGCGGCATCGATGTCACTGATCCGCTGATCGCCGCGCGTCTCGCCCAGCTCTACGTCGAGACCATTTCCACCCTGCAGCCGCGCATCGTCGTCGAGGGCAACCCGCAGTTCCTGCGCCAGGAAGCCCAGATCGCGCAAATCCGCGCCCTGCTGCTTGCCGCCATTCGAGCTGCCGTACTCTGGCGCCAGCTCGGTGGGTCGCAATGGCGACTGATTTTCCGGCACAAGCAGTATTCGATGATGGCTCGCGGCCTGCTTGCCCAGTGCACGCTCAGCGGCACCTGAAATCCAGCATCGCTCGCTCGCCCATCTAGCGCGCCCTAGCGCGCCGTCGACGACGTTTTCAAACGATCCCGTGGGTCGATTTCGTGACGGATATGGCGAAATTGAACCATTTCCGAGCCATTCCTTGGACGAGCATCCGTTTAAGTTAATGTGATTAACATCACGCTTTATATATAATTTGATATTTTTATCACTGTATTTTTCCGGAAATATATTAATTAATAATAATTTCCAACTGATGAATTGGGTTTTTTTGCAAATATGTGTCGTAATTCACAAATTAAAATAAAAATAGAAGTTAAAAAACAAGTGCAGGGGGTTTAGGCATACTGCTTGAATATGTTTTATGCCCTGAAGCGGCCCCTTGCGCTCTTCATAACAACTCGCAGGGGTAGCGCATATGATCACGTCAGGGACCAAGGCATTCCGGCTAGGTTTTTTCACTGTGTCCGTGCTCGCCGCAGCCGTGAATACGGCTATCGCAGCGCAACAAGCGAATGACCTAGTGGCTGTGCCGGGCAGTTCGGCAAGTGCCCAACAACTCGTTCGGGCCAAAAGCAACGTCGCGACCGCCGTGTCGATCGCCGACCGGTTTTCCGCACAATTCACTTCGGGGCCCAACGGGACACTCGACCCGAACCGGGTGCAGCTGATCAATAATTTGCTGCGTTCAGACGCACGGGGAGTGGCAGAAGCCGCTGCTGCGACTACCCTGCAACAGGCAATGGCCGCCGCAAACTCCGGCGCCATCCGCCGCTCCAACACGACGATTACGGCAAACACCCTGCCCAACGCCGTGGGCGACAGCACGGATGACTTGGTCTACACACCGATTACGCCTTGTCGCATTGTCGACACGCGAGTCCCCGGAGCCGGCGGTTTTTTCAACGCATTCGAGACGCGTACGTACAATGGTGCCGGCAGCACAAGCCAAGGGGGCTCGGGTAGCTGCTCCGGTTATACGGGTGCGATCCCTGCTGCACTAGCACTCAACCTCACCGCAGATGCCACGAACTTGGGTTCGCCCGATCAGTACGGATTCGTATCCGTTTCTCCTTCTGGCATGGCCTGGCCTCTCGCGAGCTGGCTCAATCTACACGGTGGAGAGACGGTGGCGAATGAAGGCATTGCCACCATCAACCCCACTACGGGCGATTTCGACGTTCTCAGTCAGAACCCAACCCATATCGTTGCCGATGTCTACGGGTATTTCCGAGCGCCGAGCGGGGGCGGCGGAGGCGGTGCGACAGGCGCAACCGGTGCCACAGGAGCGACTGGTGCCACAGGCGCAACCGGTGCGACAGGGGCAGCCGGAGTTGCGGGTGCGACCGGCGCCACGGGTACCAACGGCACCAATGGAACAAACGGCACCAACGGAGCGACGGGTGCTACCGGTGCCACGGGAACGAACGGCACGAATGGCACCAATGGAGCCACGGGCGCAACCGGACAGGGCTTCAACTTCAAAGGTGCCTACGGCGGTACCGGGACAGCCTACTCTCCGTACGACGTCGTGACCCAAGGTGGATCCAGTTACGTGAACGTGACTGGTACTAACACCGGCAATCCGGCATCCGATCCCACCGACTGGAAGTTGTTGGCACAGGTAGGCGCAACCGGAACCACGGGCGCCACAGGCACGAATGGCACCAACGGCACCAATGGCTCCACGGGGGCGACCGGCGCCACAGGCAGCAACGGTGCTACGGGTGCAACCGGCGCTACGGGTACCAACGGCACCAACGGCACAAACGGAACGAACGGCACCAACGGAGCGACAGGTGCAGCGGGACCGACCGGTCCGACGGGAGCTACCGGTGCCACAGGCGCGACAGGAGTAGGCGCTACGGGGGCGACGGGCGCCACGGGTGCCACGGGCTCCGGCATGGCGTTCACGTCCAGCATGACCGCGGCTCCGTTGACAATCCTTCTGGGCGGCGTGGTCGGCACTGGCGCCGCGATGCCTGTCTCGGGAGCGGAGTTGGTGACTTCTCCGTCGGTCACGGTGGGGCCGATCAGTCTCGCGACAGCGCCTCAGCTGTTGCCACTGGTGCAGACCTTCCCGCAAACCGGCACGTTCCATACGTTGAACGCGACCGTTATGAACACGGTAGCAGTAACCTTGCTCAGTCCAACGACAGTGACAGCCACGCTGTACACGGGTACGGTGGCCGGTGGTTCGCTTACGTTGAACCCAACGGGATTGACCTGCTCCGTCACATATCCACCTCTCTTGATTGCGGTAGGCGCCATCAAGACATGCTCGGTATCGGTTGCAGGTGTGAGCGTCAACGCCGGAGACAGCGGCTTGATCGTAGTCAACGGCACAGGAGGGTTGGCTACTGTCATGACGGTGGGCGGTTCCGTAGCAATCAGCCCATAGTCGAATGTAATAAGGCTTGTGAAGGGCGCGGAATTCCGCGCCCTTTTTTTTTGACCGTCGGTCGAATTCTCCGCAGGAGACAGAATCGAGCCCGCTTCGGGGGAGTTCGGGGTCTGATTGCCTTGAGAATATCGAGAACTTGGCGCAATGCCAGGTTGCCGTTCCTGGTTCGAAACCTCGCCTCTGAACTCAATACATCGCCCCCAGACTCGCTTGCTATGCGTCCAGACCGTTGCTTCCGCAATGCAGCAAACTGCGCGATAATATGGGGCTAGCTTCCCCGCCCCCACTCGACACGCCAGGAGCCTCCTCATGACCGATTCCTTCGCCACCCGCGACACTCTCGAGGTCGGCGGCAAGAAGTACGCGATCGCGAGCCTCGCCAAACTCGGCCAGAAGTTCGACATCGCGCGCCTGCCCTACTCGATGAAGATCCTGCTCGAGAACCTGCTGCGTCACGAGGACGGCGTCAACGTGACCGCGAAGGAGATCGAGGCAGTCGCAAAATGGGAGCCGAAGAAGGAGCCGGACACCGAAATCGCCTTTATGCCCGCGCGGGTCGTTTTGCAGGACTTCACCGGCGTCCCGTGCGTGGTCGATCTCGCCGCGATGCGCGACGCCATCGTCATGCTCGGCGGCGATGCCGCGAAGATCAATCCGCTGATTCCGTCGGAACTCGTGATCGACCACTCGGTACAGGTCGACTCGTTCGGCGAATCCGGGTCGCTCGACCTCAACGTCAAGATCGAATTCGAACGCAACAAGGAGCGTTATGGCTTCCTGCGCTGGGGCCAGACGGCGCTCAACAACTTCAAGGTGGTGCCGCCGCGCACTGGCATCGTGCACCAGGTCAATCTCGAATACCTCGCCCGCGTTGTGGCGACGGCGGACAAGGACGGCGCGACCTGGGCTTTCCCGGACACCGTCTTCGGCACCGACTCGCATACGACGATGATCAATGGCATCGGCGTGCTCGGCTGGGGTGTCGGCGGCATCGAGGCCGAGGCGGCGATGCTCGGCCAGGCTTCTTCGATGCTCATTCCGCAGGTCGTCGGCTTCAAGCTCTCCGGCAAACTGCCTGAAGGCACGACCGCGACCGACCTCGTGCTGACCGTGACCCAGATGCTGCGCAAGCACGGCGTCGTCGGCAAGTTCGTCGAGTTCTACGGCGATGGCCTGCAGCATCTGCCGCTCGCCGATCGCGCAACGATCGCGAACATGGCGCCCGAGTACGGCGCGACCTGCGGCATCTTCCCGATCGACGCGGAAGCGCTGAATTACCTGCGCTTGTCCGGCCGCGACGACAATCTGATCGGCTTGGTCGAGGCCTATGCGAAGGCACAGGGCTTGTGGCACGACGCGAACACACCGCATGCGGAATTTTCCTCGACTCTTGAGTTGAACCTGGCCGATGTGAAGCCGTCGCTGGCCGGCCCGAAGCGCCCGCAGGATCGCGTGCTGCTGCAGGACGTCGGCAAGAGCTACATCGAATCGCTCGGGGCCCTGGCGGCGAATCGCAAGCCGAAGAATGGCGCCGAGGCACGCTTCGCCAACGAAGGCGGCGATACGGCAATCGGCCACGACGCCAGTGTCAACGGCCCGGGCCAGGCAGTCACGCGCAACGGCGAGAATTTCCAGCTCAAGGACGGCGCGGTCGTGATCGCCGCGATCACCTCGTGTACCAACACCTCGAACCCGGCGGTGATGCTCGGCGCCGGCCTGCTCGCGCGCAATGCGGTCAAGAAAGGCCTCAAGGCGCAGCCGTGGGTCAAGACCTCGCTCGGTCCGGGTTCGCTGGTCGTCACCGATTATCTGAAGAAAGCCGGCGTGCTCGGCGATCTCGAGAAGCTCGGTTTCTATGTCGTCGGCTACGGCTGCACGACTTGCATCGGCAACTCCGGCCCGCTGCCGGCGGAAATCTCCAAGGGCATCGGCGATGGTGATCTCGTGGTTGCGTCGGTGCTCTCGGGCAACCGCAACTTCGAAGGCCGCGTGCATCCGGAAGTGAAGATGAACTACCTCGCTTCGCCGCCGCTCGTCGTCGCCTACGCCCTCGCCGGCACGGTCGACATCGACCTGACCGCGCAGCCGCTCGGCAAGGGTAGCGACGGCAAGGACGTCTACTTGAAGGACATCTGGCCGACGAACAAGGAGATCGGCGACGTCATCGCCACGACCGTCGGGCCCGAGTTGTTCAAGCAGAACTATGCCGACGTGTTCAAAGGCGACTCGCGCTGGAATGCGATTGCCGCACCGACCGGCGAGCGCTACGGCTGGGACGAGAAATCGACCTACATCAAGAATCCGCCCTACTTCGACGGCATGCGCATGCAGGTCGGCAAGATCAACGACATCTCGGGCGCGCGCGTGCTCGGCATCTTCGGCGACTCGATCACCACGGACCACATCTCGCCGGCCGGCGACATCAAGGCGACTTCGCCCGCTGGCCAGTTTCTGCAGGCGCATGGCGTGATCAAGGCCGACTTCAACTCCTACGGCTCGCGCCGCGGCAACGATGACGTCATGGTGCGCGGTACCTTCGCCAACATCCGCATCAAGAATCTGATGCTCGGCGGCGAGGAAGGTGGCAATACGATTTACTACGGCAAGGACGGCAAGTCGTCGCCCAAGCTGCCTATCTACGATGCGGCGATGGAATACAAGAAGGAAGGCACCCCGCTGGTCGTGCTCGCCGGCAAGGAATACGGCACCGGCTCCTCGCGTGACTGGGCGGCCAAGGGCACCCTGCTGCTCGGCGTCAAGGCCGTGATCGCCGAGAGCTTCGAGCGCATCCACCGCTCCAACCTCGTCGGCATGGGCGTGCTGCCGCTTCAGTTCGTCGACGGACAGAACGCGCAGACGCTCGGCCTCAAAGGCGACGAAGTGTTCGAGATCGCAGGCTTGCAGGACGGCGCGGCGAAAGAAATCACGGTCGTCGCCAAGGGCACGGCCGGCGAGAAGAAGTTCAAGGCCAAGGTGCTGCTGCTGACGCCGAAGGAAGTCGAGTACTACCGCCACGGCGGCATCCTGCCGTTCGTGCTGCGCCAGCTCGCAGCGAGCTCCAAGGCCGCCTAAATCGGCGGCAGTACACCTCGGCTAAGCAGCGAACGCCCGGTCACGCCCGGGCGTTCGCGTTTCCGGCAACGCGAACTTTGCGGCGCAAGAACGTTGCGCGCCGCATTCCTGCACACGCGCCACGCGTGCGCGGATGTCGTCATAGGAAACCAGGCTCGAACGCATCCATTCCAGCATGCGCGGGCCGAAAAGATTCTCGCTCTTGCGCATCGTCCGCTGGACGACGCCCGACAGTGCATTGCGCTTCCACGGTTCCGCCGCGGCGTTGGCGACGGCATTGTGCGGCGTCGCCGTGAGCGGCAGCGACCAATCGAAGTCGAGAAAAGCACATAGCCGCTCCCATTGCCGATCGAACTGCTCGACCAGATCTTCCAGACAAAGCACATAGTGGCCAGGTGCGCCGAGCTGCGCGATCTGTACTTCCATTACCCGATTCCAGCGCCGCACCCAATGCCTTACCCCGCCGTGAAACGCATGCGTGGGGTGGATCAGGTCGGCATCGACGACGGAAGCGACGACATCTTCGCCGTTACGCAGCACATGCACAAAGCGTGCGTCGGCGACATGCCGCGCAATCTCCTCGACGTACATCACGTGGTTGGGAGTTTTTTCCACCCACGCCTCGCAGCGTTGCAAACTAGCAACCTCGTCAAGCAACCGGACGAAGCGGCGGATGCAAGGTTCTATCCGCCACGGCGGAGCCTGCGACAAGCCGAGCAGTTCGGTCTCGAGCCGGTGCAGACGCCGCGGCCCGTGGGATCGGGCGAAGAATCCATGTCGCCGATACCACGGGTCGCGGCGCACGTCGGGGTCTTGCCAGCGTTGGCCGATACCGCCGAACACACTCTCGAAGAAAGCAGTTTCCGGTAACGTCAGCACGTTCGGATACCGCGCCAGCAAGGCCTGTACGATGGTGGTACCAGACCTTGGACAACCCACGACAAAAATACGCTTCATACACCCCGCCGCTACCCCGCGTTACCCCGCAACCACCATGCCGGGTCAAAGTGCAGAAAAGGAGAACTTTTCGCAAACGAAGGTAAACACCGCGGGCAAACCGGAAGGCGACGCCGTTCGCAACCTGGTCGTACACCTGCCGCTCTGGCAAGCCTGCTTCGAACAGCATTGGATTTCAGCACCGATCCGCACATCCACCGCCGTTGCGCTAGTCACCGCGCTGCGTCGCCGCTTGCCGGCGTTGTCCGCACATGCTCAAATTCCCTCAAACAAGCGTTTGCGTGGGGTACGCGGCGCACAGGCACGAAGAAGAATCAGGAGGGAGCAATGACTGCGAGCAATGACCGTCCTTGGCTGGCTAACTATCCGGCCGAAGTACCGGCGGAAATCGACGTGAACAAGTACCGGTCGATTCCGGAAGTGCTCGAGGCTTCCTGTGACAAATTTCGCCACAACCCGGCCTACATGAACATGGGCAAGGCGCTGAGTTATGACGACATCGATCGACTCAGCGCGCAGTTTGCCTCCTACCTGGTCAACGACCTCAAGCTGAAGAAAGGCGACCGCGTAGCAATCATGCTGCCGAACGTGCTGCAGTACCCCGTGGCCGCATTCGGCATCCTGCGCGCCGGCTTGACCGTGGTGAACACGAATCCGTTGTACACCGCACGCGAACTCAAGCACCAGCTGAATGACTCCGGCGCGAGCGCGATCGTGGTGCTCGACAATTTCGCCGCGACGCTGGCCGAAGTGCTGCCGCAGGCGCCGACGGTGAAGCACGTAGTCACGACTGCCATCGGCGACATGCTCGGCTTCCCGAAGGCGTTCATCACCAATCTCGTCGTGCGCCACGTGAAGAAGATGGTGCCGAAGTACCGCATTGATCACGAAGTGCGTTTCAACGACGCGCTCACGCTTGGTGGCATGGGCAAATTGCCGAAGATCGATGTCGGCCACGAAGACATCGCCTTCCTGCAGTACACCGGCGGCACGACCGGCGTCGCCAAGGGCGCGATGCTGACGCACAAGAACATGGTCGCGAACATGCTCCAAGCTGCGGCCTGGCTCGGCACCAACCTCAAGGAAAGTCGCGAAGTCGTCATCACCGCGATCCCGCTGTACCACATCTTCGCGTTGACCGCGAACTGCCTCGTCTTCACCCTGATCGGCGGCGTCAGCGTGCTGATCACCAATCCGCGTGACATGCCCGTCTTCGTCAAGGAACTGTCGAAGGTGAAGTTCAGCGTGATCACCGGCGTCAACACTTTGTTCAACGGCCTGCTCAACACCGAAGGCTTCGACAAGCTCGATTTCTCCAACCTGCGCCTGACGCTTGGTGGCGGCATGGCCGTGCAGCGTACGGTTGCGGAAAAATGGAAGAAGGTGACCGGCGGCACCCTGGTCGAAGCCTACGGCCTGACCGAAACCTCCCCCGCCGCCTGCATTAATCCGCTCGACCTGGCCGAATACAATGCCTCGATCGGTCTGCCGATTTCCTCGACCGACGTGTGCATCCAGAACGACGACGGCAAGCTGCTCGGCGTCGGCGAAGTCGGCGAACTCTGCATCAAGGGCCCGCAGGTAATGCGCGGCTATTGGCAGCGCCCCGAAGAGACGGCCAAGGTCATCACGCCCGATGGCTGGCTGCATACCGGCGACATCGCGAAGATGGATGAAAAAGGTTATTTCTACATCGTCGACCGCAAGAAGGACATGATCCTGGTGTCCGGTTTCAACGTGTATCCGAACGAAATCGAAGATGTCGTCGCCTCCTGTCCGGGCGTCCTCGAATGCGCGGCGATCGGCGTCCCCGACGAGAAATCCGGCGAAGCGGTCAAGGTCGTCATCGTCAAGAAGGACCCCGGCCTCACAGCGGAAACGATCAAGGAATACTGCAAGCACAACCTGACCGGGTACAAACTGCCCAAGATCATCGAATTCCGCGACTCGCTGCCGAAGACCAATGTCGGCAAGATCCTGCGCCGCGAGCTGCGCGATCCGCCGGCGCCAACTGCGAAGACGGCCTGATCGCCGCGATCCGAAGGAAAACGGGGCGCTGCGCCGGCGGGCGCGCCGCCCCAATTGCGGCTATTCCACTACGCGCAACCGCGTCTTCGCCAGCGCCATGTTCGGCAATAGCATGCGTTCGATTTCCGTCGCCTCCAGCGGCTGCGAATAGAGGAAGCCCTGGCCTTCGATGCAGCCGGCGCGCACGAGGAAATCGCGCTGGGCCTCGGTCTCGATGCCTTCGGCGATTGTACGCAGGCTCAGGCTCTTGCCTATCGCCAGGATCGCCTGGACGATCGCCGCGTCATTCGAATCGCCGGGCAGGCCGGAAATGAAGGTGCGGTCGATCTTCAGCCAGGTGATCGCCGGCAGTTTGAGATAGACCAGCGACGAATAGCCCATGCCGAAGTCGTCGATCGCCACGCTTACGCCGATCTCGTGCAAGCGATGCATGATCCGATCGGTATCCTCGCCGAGGCGCAGCACCGAGCTTTCGGTGATTTCGAGCACGAGGCGCGACGGCGCCACGCCGGTTTCCATCAGCGCCCGGCTCAACGCCTCGACGAAGGCATGGTGCCCGAACCAGTTCGCCGACACGTTTATCGCGACGCGAATCGGCGGCATGCCGGCGCGCTCCCATTCGGCGATCTTGGCGAGCACGCTGTGCATGACCCATTGGTCGATCTGGCGGACGATGCCCAGATTCTCCGCGATCGGTATGAATTCCGAAGGCGCGATCATGCCGCGCAGCGGATGCCGCCAACGCAACAGAGCCTCGACTGCAACGATGCGCCCGCTGCGCAATTCCACACTTGGCTGATAGAAGATGTGCAATTCGTCGCGGGCCAGCGCCTGCCGAAGTTCGGCCGCAGTCTGCAGTCGACTGCGCGCCTTCGCATGCATGAGCGGTGTGTAGAAGCGCATGCAATTGCGCTCTTCGGTCTTCGCCGCGTACATCGCCGCGTCCGCGTTGGCGATCATCGTCGCCGCATCAGCCGCATCGAGCGGATAGCCGGCGATGCCGATACTCGCGCTGATCACGATCTCATGGTCGTCGATGCGATACGGTTCGGACAAGCTCGCGAGCAGGCGGTTCGCCAGTCCCGCCGCATCCTCGCGCAGGCTCAGGCCGCGCGCGAGCACAGTGAACTCGTCGCCGCCGATGCGTCCGGCGAGGTCAAGCGGCGAAAGCTGCTTGGCGACGCGCTCCGCAGCGGTGGAGAGCAGGCGGTCGCCTATTGCATGACTGAAGCTGTCGTTGACGATCTTGAACGCATCGAGGTCGATGAACAGCACCGCGACCGCCTCGCGCGTCCTCTCGGCAGCGATAATCGCCTTCGAACAATGTTCCTCGAACTGGGCACGGTTGACTAGGCCGGTCAGCGGATCATGGCTGGCCAAATACTCCAGTTGCAACCGGTCGGACTTGGATGTCGTGATGTCGGCGATCACGGCAACATAGCGCTGGACGCGCCCATGATCGTCGCGGATCACGCTGATGCTCAAGCGCTCGTCGTACAAGCTGCCGTCGCGGCGCCGCGTACGCACTTCGCCCAACCACGAGCCCGTCGCCGCGATCTGCGCCCAGATCGATGGCGGCAGCAGCCCGCCATGCGGCAACACACGCATGTCGTCGATACGCTTGCCGGCGAGTTCTTCGGCCGAAAACCCGGTCAATGCCGTGTGCGCCGCGTTAACCGCGATTACGCGCCGCGATGCGTCGGCGATGATCACGCCTTCTGCGACCGAAGCGAGCGCTTCCGCCGCGATGCGCCGCTCCTCCTCCATCGCCACGCGTTCCGACACGTCGCGAATGATCGCCTGGCGCACGTGTTTCTCGCCCCAGCGCGCCATACTCCATTGCGTTTCCACCGGCCGCAAGCCGCCGTCATGTGCGCGCAATTGGCCGTTCGTCGATGCCTTTTGATCCGACGAATTCTCCGCGACCAGATCCGCAAAGCGCTTGCCCACGATCTCGTGCGGCGTACGCCCGATCCAGGCGGCAGCCGTGCGATTTGCATCGAGGACAAGGCCATCATCCTCGTCGACCATGACGATCGCATCGGCGGCGCTGTCAAACAATACGCGATAACGTTCCTCGGTGCCGCGAATCTTCGCCATCGTCCTCCGCGCCATGGTCAACCACAGCAGCGACGCCAGACCCACGATGGCGAACACACAGCCGTACAGGATGCGCCCGATCCACACCGTGCCCTGGGCGATCGACGTGGAAAACACCTCGGTCTGCGGCTGGATGAAGTAATTGAGTATCGCGATTCGCGTGGTTTGCGTTTCCATCCGCGCCGGTGTCCACTCGGCCGAGTGGCGCTCTTTGCGCAGCTCCGCGGCGATGACACCGAGCTCGTCGATCGAGGCATCGGTGGAATACCACGCCTTGAGCGCATCGCGCACATAAGGCGCCCAGCGCAAATGGCGGAATATGAAAATCATGACCGGTATTGCTTCGGGTACGACCTTGCCGCGCTCGAACGCGCTCTTCACCGCGTACCAGTCATAGTTGTCGCGGGTCGTTTCCTCGCGGGCGAAGCGGTCGTCGCCGAGCAAGGCGTAATTGCGCTCGAAGCTCTCCAGGGCTTCGGGGTTGCCCTGTACGGCGTAGTCCTGCAAGTCGACGACGATCTGCTTCTGCGCCTTGGACCAGGTGCTTTCGCCGTTGAGCAGACCGGCGAGCGCAAGCTGCACCTGCTGCGCGCCCCACATCAGAATCAGCACGAGCGCGACCAGTGCGAACAGGCCCCACGCCAGCGGCATAAGCCGCTGGGTGAGCGCTTGCCCAGACGCTGTCGTATTCCCTTTCATAATGCGCATCATACGCCTGGACGTCGCCGCATTACGCTGCGACTTCGCGCAGAATATCCATGCCGTAGCGCGATGCCGCCAGGCAACGGTCGATCACGATGCGCATGCTGGTGTAGCTTCTGCGCACGCACTCGCGCAGGTGCGCGACCTGTTGCGGAACCGGGTTGTTGCCGACCAGTGCGCAGACGATTTCCAACGCCTCCCACGGATGTTCGTCGTCGTAGGCCGCGTGCAGTTTCAGCCAGCGCAGGGCCTGCGGCGTCGGCATGCTCTCCCGGTAGGCTGCGCCCTCGTAGACGCGCTGCGACCATTCACCGGTCGCGCCCTCGACCGCGTAGTTCGTCGCAATGATGCCCGCCGCGAGCCCGTCGCCCGTGCTGACCTCTTCGCACCAGTTGGCCAACACCATCGCGTCGGTCGGCACCCAACCGTTGAGCACTTTGTCGCGAGACACGCCGGCGCCTTCCGCCCAATCCAGCCAATACTCCGCATGGTTCTGTTCGACGCGGATATTGCGCACGAGCCAACGCCGCGCCATGTTGTCGCCCTCGCTGCGGCCATAGCGGGTCTTCATCAGGCTTGCCGACATATACGCGGGAAAGCGTTCGATCACCGGCCACACGCCGCTCATGAAGCTTGCAGTGGATTCGGTGCTCAATTGCGCCTCGCGCATCAGCGCAAACAACTCGTGCTCAACAACTTCTCGTTTGGCGTCTGCACAGGAGTCGACCATATCCTGCGCCCACGCCGGATAACTGCTCAGTTCATCGATCGGGCCAGTGCGTTCAAAACGGCTATTCATCGTAGCTCTCCTCGGAATCGGAAAAAGGGGCAGCCCGGTGGGCGACTCCGAAAACTACTCACCGTGCAGGCGCCGGCATGGTTGCTGACGGCGCAGGAAATTGTTGTAGCGAAACTAAGGGTTGACGACGACGCATCGGGCCCCGCCAACCCGGCATTTGAACGCGAACATCATACGCCGGACTGCGGATTGCGGAGAAAAGTTGAAATGTATACTACGTCGCAGAATTTACAGGTCGCGCGCGACGCGGATGCCTACCTGCGAGTTTCGCGCGTCGACGGGCAGATTCGTGCGGAAAGCCGAACGCGCCTGCTCCGGCGCACTACCCCAGGAAGCACCGCGCACGACGCGGCGTTCGCAGCCGGGATTGACCCAGGCACGGGCATCCGCCGGTGCGCGCAGATAGCTGTCGTGCCAGCAGTCCTCGACCCAGTCGGCAACGTTGCCGTCGATGTCGCGCAAGCCGAACGGATTGGCGGCAAACTTGCCGATCGGCGCCGGCCCCCAGTAGCCGTCGCTATAGCGCGGAAAAGCGTTGCTCCAGCGCCGGCCCGACGGGGATTTGTCGCCGTCGCCGGTCAGGTTCGCCAGCTTCGAGGGCGGATTGCCGTCGCCCCACCAGTAACGCGTCGTCGTGCCGGCACGCAACGCGTACTCGTACTCCGCCTCGCTCGGCAAACGGTAGCGCTTGCCGGTACGCGCCGACAGCCATTGCGTGTATGCCTTGGCATCGTTCCAGGAGACGTGGACCACCGGCAGATTGTCGGCTGCGATGGCCCCGCTATAGTCGTTGCGCCAGCTGATGCCGCGGCGGTCGATCGTGCGCCCTGAATCCTCGTCGTAGACCGTGGAACTGCCGATCTTCTCCGCGTCGGTCTGGTATTTCGCGTCGTCGACGAACGCGCGGAAATCGGCGACGCTGACCTCGTCCTCGCCGAGCGCGAAACCGAGTACGACCTTCACCTCGCGCTGCGGCTCCTCGGTGCTGCGATGGCCGGGTTCCTGCGCCGGCGAGCCCATCGTGAAGCTGCCGATCGGCACGACCACGATGGCCGGGGCCTTGCCGTTGCGGTCGACGAAAGCATCGCTAATCACCTGCCCGGGCTTGTAGCTCGCGTACAGGCGCGCATTGCGCAGACGCTCGTTGAACGCGTCGACGCCGCCGACATCAGGGCTCAAGCCGAGCGCGCGCTGCGCGAGCAATTGTGCAAGGTCGGCATTGCCCGCATCGAGCGCGGAATTGGCCTGTGCCATCACCGCCGTCGCGCGCTGCTCGCGGATGCCCTGGATCTGACTGCGCGTGTCGAGCAACTGCTGCGAACCCGGGCGGATCGAGGAAGCGCTGCGCAGCGCCTCCTCGGCGCCGCCGTAGTCGTCCTGCGCGGCCGCCGCGAGCGCGCGGTCAAGCCAGGTGCGCTCGATCTGTGCGAGCCCCTGGTCGGCAAGTTTGTTGTCCGGATCGATCTTGGTCACTTGGCGATAGACCGCAAGCGCATCGCTGCGGTTCTTGGCCGCTTCGGCATCATCCTTGGCCTCGCGATGCAGCAGTTCGGCTGCACGCGTCAGCAACGGCGTCGTCTGGCGCAGCTTCTTCAGCCGCGACTGCAAATCGTCGATGGACTCCTCGGCCAGTGCCTGGTCGCGCAACACGGCGATCAGACGCGCGGACTCGTCTTCGTCGCCACGGTCGAGCGCGTCGCCGGTCTGCTGCAGGATCGCGGCCGCGACTTTTTCCACGCCAGCCTTCGCCGCCGCGCTGCGGTTGTCGGCGTCGAGCACCTGCCGATAGTAAGCGAGTGCGCCGTCCTTCGCCTCGATCAGCTTGCCCTTGACGAAGGCATCGTCGGCCTTCTTCAGCAAGGCAGCGATCGCCTTCGGCGGCGGCGGCGGCGGCGGCGCCAAACTGATCGGCGGCCCCCATTGCGCCGCCTGCTCGCGTTCGGCAACGGATGCGTTCGTCGTTTCTCCCGAGCGCTGTGCTTGGGCGATGATCAGCGCATTGCTCGGCGCAGCAGCATCGGTCGACGATCCAGTCGCCGGTTCCTGTGCCGGCATGCCTGGAAAGAAACGCCAGGCGAGCGCAAACAGCAGCAGGGCGATGCCCGCGGCACCGCCTAGCGCAGTCTGTTTGTTGACGACATCGCTACCGGGCATCGGCGGTTCGGCTGGAAAATACCGGCTGACATTCTTGCCTCGGAACCTTAGGCTATGCGCTCGCGCGCCGCAACCCGAGATTGTCGGCGCACATACGCTATATTCACTTTCCGGACCGCCTTGCTCGGTTCAACCAAGGTTTCCGATGCACGCATGGATCGACAGCGACACCGCGCTGACCACATGGATTGCCCAGCATTCGGATAGCACGCTCGTCGCGCTCGATACCGAATTCATGCGCACAAACACGTTCGCGCCTATCCTCGCCCTCGTGCAGGTCAAACTCGGCGATGATGTCGCCCTGCTCGATTCGACCAGGCTAGGCGACCATGCCGCGCTCGCCGCGCGCCTGCGCGACCCAGCAAATATCTGCCTGATGCACAGCGCGAGCGAGGACCTGGAAGCTCTCGCCAGCGTCGTTCCCGCCGGGCCGGCTACGCTGTTCGACACGCAAATAGCCGCCGCGATGGCCGGCTTCGGCTTCGGCCTTTCTTACCAGAAACTGGTCGCCACGCTGTTCGGCGTCGATCTGCCCAAGTCGGAAACGCGCTCGGACTGGCTGCAGCGCCCGCTCAGCGCCGCGCAACTCGACTATGCCGCGCAGGACGTGGCCTGGCTGCCGCAGATCCATGCCCGTCTCGCCGATGCGCTGGAGTCGCTCGGCCGCAGCGAATGGCTGGCCGAGGATTGCAGCCGTTTGGTGGAGCGCGTGCGTCGCGCCACGCTGGATTCGCAGCCGCAGCGCGCCTTCCGCAGCGCATTCGACTGGCCTCGCGACAACCAGATCTTGCTGCGTCGCCTGCTGCGCTGGCGCGAAACGGCTGCACGGCGCTACGACAAACCGCGCTCCTGGCTGCTCGACGATGCGCATGCGCTCGATCTTGCCCAACGGCCGCCGACCGACGACGATCAGCTGTTCGAGCGCACCAAAGGCCTGCGCGCACTGCGCTCCGCGCCGCGGGCCGAAGTGCTTGCCCTGTTGCAGGCGCCGTTGGGCGAAGACGATGCTGCGACCACGGCGATTCCGCCGCCAATGTCGTCAGCGGAAAAACGCGCCGCGACCGCGATGAAGGATGCCGTGGCGGACATCGCCCGACAGCTCGATCTTCCCGAAGGCCTGCTCTGCCCACGCCGCCACATCGAAGCTTTCCTCACCGATCGTGCCTGGCCTGGAGCGCTCGAAGGCTGGCGCAAACCGTTGTTGTTCGATCCGCTGAACGCGAAGCTGCCGTGATCCTCAGCACCTCATCGGCGTCCCGTCGACGAATCGGCCGTGCAGGCGACGGCGCTTTTCATGACTCGACCACCCAGACGGCGACAAATTTCACGAATTTGGCCGTCTAGACGGCCAACTCGCTTGACAGTGCGACCGTGGATCGGTTCCACTAGCGCCATGTCCCGCGCCACGACGATTACCATGACGACCATTACCACTATCCGTGTGGTGCGGTCCGTCGTGCGCAACTGAATTCCTAAGCACACGGCCCCGCACCTCGACGAAGGTGCGGTTCGCGCCGCAAACCTTCGGTAGAATGCACGGCCTTCCGGAGGTTTCATGACCACGCTCGCCCAACCGCTTCACCCTGCCGCACCCGCCTCTCCGGCGTCACAACGCGTTAATACGTTGTCAAACGTCGCGCACAAATTCGGCGGCACCTCGATGGCGGACGCAACGCGTATCCGCCACGTCGCCGAGCTCGTGCTTGCACGGCCGGAAACCACCCAGGTGGTCGTCGTCTCGGCGATGTCGGGCGTGACCGACGCGCTGCTCGCACTCGCCGCCGCGGCCGCAGCCAACCAGCCCTGGCGCGACAAATTCGAAGCCTTGCGCCAGCGCCACCTCGATACCGCAGAGGAACTGTTCGCGGACAAGGCGCAGCCGGCCAAAGACTGGCTGACCGCGCGCTTCGACGAACTCTCCAAGGTCCTCGATGCGATCGCGGTGCTGCGCGGCGCCGGAAACGGCGTCGCCGAAGCGATCAGCGGTAACGGCGAAGTCTGGTCGTCTTGGCTGCTGCACGCCCTCTTGCGTTCGCTCGGCGCGGACTACGCCTGGTGCGATGCGCGTGAAGTGCTCGTCGTGCGCCACGAGGAACTCGGCGTCGCAGTCGACTGGGACGTGACCGAAGCCAAACTCGCGCTTTGGCGCGCGGCGCATCCACAACCGCGCGTCGTCGTCACCGGCTACGTCGCACGCGACGAGAACGGCCGCGACACCGTGCTCGGCCGCAACGGCAGCGACTACTCCGGGGCCATTTTCGCGGCGTTGTACAAATCCGAAGAACTGCACATCTGGACCGACGTCGACGGCGTGCTCAGCGCCGACCCGCGCATCGAGCCGGAGGCGGTGACCCTCAGCGCAATGAGCTACAACGAGGCCTGCGAACTGGCCTACTTCGGCGCCAAGGTCATCCATCCGCAGACGATGGCGCCCGCGATCTCGCGCGGGCTGCCAATCCTTATCCGCAACACGTTCAAGCCCGAACTGCCGGGCACGCGCATCGACGCGCGCGGCGATGAAAACGGCCCGGTCAAGGGTCTGACCCTGGCCCACGGCCTTGCTTTGCTCAACGTCGAAGGCACCGGCATGATCGGTGTGCCCGGCACGGCCGAGCGCGTGTTCGCCGCGCTGCGCGCCGCGCGCGTCTCGGTGGTGATGATCTCGCAGGGCTCGAGCGAGCATTCGATCTGCTGCGTGGTCAAGCTCGTCGAGGCCGACACTGCGCGCGCCGCGATCGAAGGCGCGTTCGCGCGCGAGCTGCATGCCGGCCAGATCAACGGCGTGCAAGTGTCGCGCGATATCAGCGTTCTCGCCGTGGTCGGCGACCGCATGGCCGGCGTACCCGGCGTCGCCGCGCGCCTGTTCGATGCGCTGGCGCGCTCGCACGTGAACATCCGCGCGATCGCCCAGGGCGCCTCCGAGCGCAACATCTCGGTCGCGATTTCCAACGACCAGGCCACGCTCGCGCTGCGTGCCGCACACGCGGCATTCTGGCTGTCGCCGCAGACGATCTCGGTCGGCCTGATCGGCCCGGGCAAGGTCGGCGCCGCGCTGCTCGATCAGATCTCGGCCGCGGCGCCGCGCCTGCGCCGCGAGGCCGGCCTCGACCTGCGCCTGCGCGCGATCCTGTCGACCAAATACCTGCTCGCCGACGAGCGCGATCTCGGCGCGAATTGGCGCGACCGCGACGGCGACTTCGTCGGCAACGACATCGACGGTTTCATGAAGCACCTGATCGCCGCGCACCTGCCGCACACGGTCATCGTCGACTGCTCCGGCAGCAACGAGGTCGCGGCGAAATATCCGCAGTGGCTCGCCGCGGGCATCCATGTGATCACGCCGAACAAGCAAGCCGGCGCCGGCCCGCTCGATCGCTACCGCGCAATAAAAGCTGCAGCGGCGCAGAGCGGCGCGCGCTTCCGCTACGAAGCGACCGTCGGTGCCGGTCTGCCGGTGATGCAGACCCTGCGCGACCTGATCGACACGGGCGACGAGCTGACCGCAGTGGCGGGGATTTTTTCCGGCACGCTGGCCTGGCTGTTCAATCGATACGACGGCAGCATCGCGTTTTCCGAGCTCGTCCGCGAAGCGCACAAGCTCGGCTACACCGAGCCCGATCCGCGCGACGATCTTTCCGGCATCGACGTGGCGCGCAAACTCGTCATCCTTGCACGCGAAGCGGGACGCGAGCTGTCGCTGGAGAACGTCGCGGTCGAGAACCTCGTGCCGTCTCCATTGCTCGGCGCAGGGCGCGAAGAATTCATGTCGCGCCTGAGCGAACTCGACGCGCCGATCGCCGCGCGCCTTGCCGCGGCGAAAGCGAAAGATCGCGTGCTGCGCTATGTCGCCCAGCTCGACAAGGACGGCAAGGCCAGCGTCGGCCTCGTCGAGCTGCCGCGCTCGCATACGTTCGCAAACCTGCAGCTGACCGACAACGTCGTGCAGTTCTCGACCAAGCGCTACAACAGCAATCCGATGGTGATCCAGGGCCCCGGCGCGGGCCCCGAGGTCACCGCCGCTGGCGTGTTCGCCGACCTGCTGCGCGTCGCCGCCTCGCTCGGTGCGCGCGTATGAGGGTGGAAGCGACGGCGTTCTCGCCCGCCTCGATCGGCAACCTCGGCATCGGCTTCGACATCCTCGGGCAGAGCTTCGCCGGCGCCGGCGACCGCGCCACGGTGCGTCGTATACAAAGCGGCAAAGTCCAGATTTCCGCCATCCGCAACGCACCGGTTGCGCTGCCGCTCGAAGCCGAGAAAAACACCGCCGGCGCCGCGCTGATCGCGTTGCGCGAGGCGCTCAAGTTGCCGTTCGGCTTCGAGGTCGAACTCGACAAGGGCATTCCGTTCGGCTCGGGCATGGGCGGCTCGGCGGCTTCGTGCGTCGCCGCGCTCGTCGCCGCGAACGCACTGCTCGACGCACCACTCAGCGTCGAACAGCTGTATCCGCATGCGCTGGCCGGCGAAGCCGTCGCCAGCGGCGGCCGTCACGGCGACAACATCGGACCGATGCTGCTCGGTGGGGTCGTGCTCGCCACGCTCGATCATCTGGTCAGGATTCCGGTGCCGGAAAATTGGCACAGCGTGCTTGTCCATCCCGATGCAGTGCTCGAAACGCGGCGTGCACGCGAAGCGCTCAAGGGCGCGTACGCGATCGGCGACTTCGTTGCACAGAGCGCGAATCTCGCCCTCGTCCTGGCCGGTTGCCAGCGCGGCGACGCCAGCCTCGTGCGCGCCGGACTGAACGACGTGCTCGTCGAACCACGCCGCGCGCCGCTGATCGAAGGCTTCGCCCGCGTCAAGCAGGCCGCGCTCGATCAGCGCGCGATGGGCGCCAGCATCTCCGGTGCCGGTCCGTCCGTGTTCGCATGGTTCGAGTCGCGCGCCGAAGCGGAAGTCGCCGCACCAGCAATGCAGGCCGCCTTCGCCGAGGCCGGCATCGCCAGCGAATCCTTCATCTCTCCCGTCAACGGGCCCGCAGCGCACGTCATCGCATGAAATACATCAGCACACGAGGAAACTCCCCCGCACTCGGACTTTCCGCCGCACTCGCCGCGGGGCTCGCGCCCGACGGCGGCCTATACGTGCCGCAATCTCTGCCGAAGCTTGCGCCATCCGACTTCGATGGCTGCAACGACCTGCCCGCCATCGCCACGCGCCTGCTCGCGCCGTTCTTCGTCGACGACGCGCTCGCAGCCGAACTGCCTGCGATCTGCGCGCAGGCATTCACCTTCGACGCGCCGCTGCGCGCGCTGGCCACGCCAGGCGACCACGTACTCGAACTGTTCCACGGACCCACCGCCGCGTTCAAGGATTTCGGCGCGCGCTTCCTCGCCGCCTGCATGCAGCGGCTTCCGCGCGAGACGGACAAGCCGCTGACGATCATCGTCGCGACCTCGGGCGACACCGGCGCGGCTGTAGGCGCAGCCTTCGCCGGACTGCCCGGCTTCAAGGTCGCGATCCTCTATCCCGACGGCCGCGTCTCGCCACGCCAGGCGCACCAATTGGGCGCATTCGGCGGCAATGTGCGCGCCTTGCGCGTCGACGGCGCGTTCGACGACTGTCAGCGTATGGCCAAGCAGGCGCTGAGCGACAACGCGCTGCGTGCGGTCGCGCCGCTCAGTTCCGCCAACAGCATCAGCCTCGGCCGTCTGCTGCCGCAGATGAGCTACTACGCCGATTCCTCGCTGAAGCACTTCCGCGCAAGCGGTTCGCCCCTCAACTTCGTCGTGCCGACCGGCAACCTCGGCAATGCCGTCGCCTGCGTACTCGCGCGCGCCTGCGGTCTGCCGATCGGACGCATCGCGCTCGCGACCAACGCCAACCGCGTGCTGCCGGACTTCTTCGCCGGCGCCGATTACACCGCACAGCCGAGCGTCGCAACGATCGCGAACGCGATGGACGTCGGCGCGCCGAGCAACTTCGAGCGGCTGACATGGCTGTATCCGGACGCCGCCACTCTGCGCCGCGAGTTCGTCTCCATGTCGGTCGACGACGCGGCGATCCGCGCGACGATCCGCGAACGCCACAAGCGTTACGGCGAAATCTTCTGCCCGCACACCGCCACGGCGATCCACCTGCTCGAACGACTGCGCGGGCAGGGCGCCGAGGGCGACTGGTCCGTAGTCGCCACGGCACATCCGGCCAAATTCGACAGCATCGTCGAGCCGTTGATCGGTGCCACGGTTTCCGTGCCACCCAGCCTCGCTGCCCTGCTCGCACGCCCGGCGCACGCCGATCCGCTGGCGAACGAGTACGCCGCGCTGCGCGCGGTGCTTGTCGGCAACTGACCGGCGCGAACTGCCCTCCGGAATTCTTCGCGCCGAATACTTGGCGGAAATGCCGCGGGGCTGTATGATATGCGGCTCGGCGCGAGCCTGCCTCGCGCTGACCCGATTCGGGGTGGTAGCTCAGCTGGGAGAGCGTCGCGTTCGCAATGCGAAGGTCGGGAGTTCGATCCTCCTCCACTCCACCAAATCTTGTTTCAAGACATTCCAAGCAGACCCTAAACCCCGCCGAAAGCGGGGTTTTTCTTTGGCTTCTTGTTCCCGTTGTTCCCGAACGTTCCTCGTCAGCCTGGGATAGCAAGGGGCAACTATCGGGGTAACGACTAGCGAACGTAGGAAAAGCCGTTGAGTCGACGTTGATAGGCGAGCGGTCTGTTTTGCGCTTGTAGTAGTAATACAGCCAGACCAAGGCTCGTCATGTCTCACGATTCCAACCAAGCAAGCGCTCGGATCTTCGCGTTCTATCTGCACGACCAGCCCGACGACCGCGGTCGGCGGCTAGCCGATGTCCTCGAGCGTGGCGACGATTGGCTCGAACGCGCACAAGGGTATGTGCAATGGCTTTTCCCGCTTCCCGAGCCGAGCGGATCGAACCCGCATGCGCCGCTGCTCGACAACGAAACGATCAGCGCGTTCAGGGCGAATGAGGTGATGCGCGATCGACTGCGCAGCACGTATTTGCGCATGCTGCGCTTCTACGGCTTGCGCGAGCGCACATGGCATGTTGAGAAGGGCGAGAACTGGGGTGACCGCAAAGCCAAATGGGCAACGGCACCGACGCACAACAATTTGCTCATCACACGCATCCTGCGAAGCATGTGCTTGCTCGGACTCCGATCCGAGGCCGAAGCGTTCAAAGGCTGCCTGATACGGCTCGCACACTTAGACGCAGACTGCAACTTCGATGCGCAAGCGCTCGCATACTGGCGCGAGGCGACGGCAGAGGTGTAGTGATGCCGCTACTTACTGCGCAGAGAGCCCGCGCATCGCCGGCTTGGCCGGTTGAGTGGGCGGCGTATCACTGAAGCTCATAGACCGACCATGTGGCCTAACGCTGAGCTAAGCGGCCGCTGCCGCAACCTCGTTGGCCCCGACGAGCCGTGTGTTTGTTAGGCACGTCTATGGAGTCGCCGTAATGACAGTAGGCACGCCTCTCGGATCTACGCAAAGCCATTCCTTGATCCAAGTGCGGTAGCCTACACTCACCAAAATCAAGACCCAGCTTCGCGGGCCTTCTTCTTAGTATCAACTACGGCGAGGCAAACCAGCCCATGACGTCGACGACGATGTCGTTCGAACCGGCGCTGTTGTAGATCGATACTTTTCCATCAGCGCCGACCTTGGTGATCACGAGATTCGGAACGACCTCACCCGGCGTGAAATTCAGATTGGATGCCATCGGCAACGGGCTAGCCGATGGCCACACCGTTACGTAACCTTCGGCGCTGGGGCTCACCGCAGTCACGTTCAAGACTACCGCGCCGACACCGGTGCCGGGAATCCCGCCCCGCCCCGCCACCAGCAAGTCGAGTCGGACGCCTGCACCCAATCTGCCGGAGCCTGCGTACTGGCCATCGCCTGTCTGCGCGCCTGTACGGGTGTCCAGGAGACGGAACGGCGGCAGCGGTGACAGTTCCGATGTCGACGCGAACCAGCCGGCCACGTCCGCGACCAGGTCCGTCGTGCCGGCGGAGTTGTAGAAAGCGACTTTGCCGCTCGCACCGATCCCGGCGACGACCAGGTTCGGCACCGTCTGCCCGGGAACGAAATTCAGATTCGATGCGAAGGGGCGAGCGTTGCCCGCAGGCCACACGGTGAGATATCCCGGCGCCGATGGGTTGGTCGCAGTCACATTCAGCACGACCGCACTTACGCCTGTCGTGGGAACACCGCCACGTCCGCGTATCGCGACATCGAGTTCGCCGCCGGCAGTCACCGCGCCGACCCCGGAATACTGGCCGTCGATCGTGGCCGAACCCGTGCGCGTATCGAGCAGGCGCGATGCATTCAGTGCGGTGAATCCCGATGTCGTGGGGAACCAGCCCGCAACGTCCGCAATCAAGTCTGTATTGCCTAGGGAGTTGAACATGGATACGACGCCGCCATCGCCTACCTTTGCAACAACGAGGTTGGGAACGGTCTGACCGGGGACGAAGTTCAGATTGGACGCGTTCGGCCGCGCGGCGCCTGTGGGCCAGACCGTCACGTAACCGACTGAAGTCGGATTCGTCGCCGTCACGTTCAACACCACAGCGCCGACGCCGTCGCGAGCGATGCCACCGCGATTGGCGACGATCAGGTCCAGCTTGCCGCCAGCCGCCACGGGACCCATGCCCTCAAACATGCCGTCCACGGTGCTCTGGCCCGCACGGGTATCGAGTATGCGCGTCGGCATCAGGGATGCATATTTCGCGGTCGTGCTAGTCAAGTGAAAATTCGCCGCGCACGCTCCGCCCGCTACGCCCGCCGTGGCGATGAATTGGCCGGCGACAAGATTTGCCGAGACCGCGGGTGATGTGGCGATGCCGTTTGCATTCGTCGTCGCCGTAGCCGTGACGGCACCGCCGGCAAAGGCGCCGCTCGCACCCGAACCAGGCAAATTGAACGTCACCACGATGCCGGACTGCGGCGCGTTGTTCGCATCGGTCACCAGTACCGAGAATGGCGCACCGAAGCTCGCGCCGACCGCGGCTGATTGATCGTTGCCGCCGGCGACGATCGACTGCATCTGCTGGGTCAGTGCGAACTTGCTGAGCTGGCTCGACTGATCCAGAACGTACACCGCCGAGCAGGCAACCACCGGACTCTGCCAGTGGATCGAGCCGATCTGGGTTGTGCTCCACAACGGCGATCCCGACGTCGGCTCCAGCGCGCGCAATCCGCTGCCGGCGAAGTACAGCACATTGTTCGCCACTAGCGGTGAGGCCCCGCTCGTGCTGTTGTGCCATTGCGTGGCCAGCGACGGATTGCCCGCGGCATCGAACACAAGCTTCAACCCGGCCGCGCCGTTGGAATTGACCACGAAGACCCAGGTGCTGGCGTCGGTCGGATTGACCCACACCGCGGGCTGCGTCTTCACCATGCCACCCTGCGGCACATCAATAATCGCGCCGATTTCGCCGCCGAGATGGCCGGGACCGCCGCTTCCGCTCAAGTCGGCCAGGTTGATCAGGCGCAGCTTGGCATCCTTGCCGCCCTGCACGGCCAGGTGCTGCACCCTGGACGCGGCGGGCACCGGCAGGATCGCCGGCGCGGTGCTGCCCAGATCGGTGTCGCCAGAATCGAGCGCCGCCTGGTTTGTCGGCGTGTAGGCGTCGATCGGCTTGCCGCCCGCGCCGCTGCCATCGGTATTCAACGCGACGATCGAGTCGCCCCAATTGCTGACGGCGTTGTACGAGCCGTTTCCGGTGCCGGCGAAAATGCGGTTGGTGCCAGCATCATAGATGACGCCGGGCCGCGCCCAGCCGCCGGCCAAACGCGATGAACAGGACGGCGTGGCAGGTGACAAGGCGAAGTGCACGGACTGACTGGCGCAGACGAAATTGAAAACCGACTGCGCGCCGGTGTTGAGGTTGACCGTGGTCAGATGGCCCTGTGCATCGCCGCCATCGCCGTTATGCGCACTCATCGCGGCATACAGGTAACTCGTCGAGCCGACGCTCGCTACGGCGAGCGCGCCGGACTGCTTCTCGACACCCGGTTTCAATGTCGATAATTGCGGCCAGCCGCCGCCGGATATTTCGACGCCGTCGCCGACCTGCAGTTTATGCAGGTAGCCATCGAGCCCATAGGCATAGACGTATTTGCGCTTCGGATCGATCGCTGGCGATGAAGGCGTGAGGCATTCGTTGCCGGAACAACTGGCCGCCGGCAGCGCGTTCGGGTAATGGACGCTCCAGATCAGCGCGCCCGAATGCGCATCGATCGCGACGAGATCGCCCGCCTTGGTCGTGATGAACAACAGGTCGCGCACGCCGGTGGGCGTCGTCGCGCCATCGAGAAATACCGGCGCGCCGTCGGCCACGGCCGGCAACGCCACGTGGTATTTCAAGGTCAAGCCGCCGACGTTGCCTGCCCCAAGCGCCGTCTCGAACGCATTGTTGCCGCTGTGCTGCGGATCGCCGTTGTACTGCGGCCACTCGTAGGCGCCCGCGAGACGCGCGCACAACAAGCATAGCGTCGCGCCAGCGAGCAGCCCACGCCTACAGGAAACAAGCGAAATGAGCGGCGTCGGCGCGACTTGACCCCAAAAGCAGATCGTTCGCATATATCTCCTCTGGCAGGACGTGAGCGCGACCGAGCGGACGGCGGTGTCGACGGGCGATCGCGGGAGCAAGCGTTGCTGACCTTTCGATCGTACTATCCATTCGCGTGAAATAGTGCGATGTGACTCGCAACATGGCGCAGGCAAAGGCGCATAAGGCTCGCTTTGCTGGCCTTTTGTTTACTCATGGCGAAAGCAGGCGATTCACGGGAGCGGCCCGCGGACGCAACGCGTCAAGGATCCTTGCTGCTCCAAGGCGAAGCGCGCTCGGGGGCTCCTGCCACGCCGGCGAGTGGACGACGATTCCAGTCGACCACGGCGTCCTCGTAAACACGCCGGACGACCCACAGGAAATAAATCGATGCGAATACGCCGAGCAGGTCGAACGGCAACATCGCCCTGCTGCTGCCGAAGCTGAAGGCATGGACCAGGTGCATCGCTGCGCAAGTAGGGAACACCGCGGTCAGCGCCAGTCCCGAAAGCGACCACTGTTGCCCCACGGCGTAGCGACGCACCTGCGTCTCGAACAAATACCAGCCAACGAGGGAGTAAGTGACCGTGACGAAGACATTGCAGAGCAATCCAAGGGAAGCAACGCTGTTGACCGGCAGCAACCCCGCCGCAGCGTAACGCATCCCAGTAGGCGTACACATCGCCTGATCCGCAGACAGCGGCGCATCGAGCGCGCCGCCGGCAAGCCAGCCGACCACGACGAAGAATGCAGTGGCGAGCAGCGCCAGTGTCCGCAGCGGCATCGCGATCGTGCGGTCACCACGCCGGCCCAGCATCGCCTCGATACGCAGCAAGCAAAATACGACCCCGGCGGGAAGACCGATCAGCGTTACCTCCAGCATCGGCATCGAGGCGCCGCCCTCGCGCAGCACGTGCCAGCCATGCACCAAATGGTGCGGCCCGCAACTCGCCGCCATCAACGAAAAGCCGAGACCAAAACGCGACAGCCCGCGCCAGCGGTATTGGCTGATCGCCTCCCACAGCGATAACAGGCCCAGCCCGGAATAGGCCATGCCGATCAGGAGATTACCGAGGCCGATGACGAGGGCGATCATGCCAGCTACTTGATCGCCGGCATCTTCGCGCCCATCGGCGCGCCAATGTGGTCGAGAAATTCGTCGATGAACGAACGATGCCCTCGCCGCTTGAGCTCGCCACCGAACACGACGGCCGTTGGCACTTTGCGCAGCGCCTGCGGTTGCCACAGCGGGCGGCCGAGCATCGGCACGATCGCCTCCGGCGCCACGGCCGCGCCAACAGGTAACCCTGGGCAACGGTGCAACCCATGCTGTGCAGTGCCGCCGCCTGCTCGGGTCGTTCCACGCCTTCGGCGATCACGTGCTTGCCCATGGCGAAGGCGAGGCTCAGGATCGAGGAAACGATGGCCGTGTCCTCGGGTTCGGTGCTCAAACCATCGATGAACGAACGATCGATCTTCAGCACTTCGACCGGCAGGCCGCGCAGCCGCGCCAGCGAAGAATGCTGCGTGCCGAAGTCGTCGATAGCGAGGTAGATGCCCATCGCGCGAATGCGTTTGAGGGCAGCCACCATATCGGCTTCCGGGTTCACCAACGCGGATTCGGTGAGTTCCAGGCACAGCGATTCAGGATGGATTCCGGTTTCATCGAGGGTCGCACCCAGTTCGTCGACGAATCCCGAGGCCTCGATCTGCTGCGGAGACACGTTCACCGTCAGCGTGAAGCGGTTTGCTGGCGATGCCCGCCGCCAACGCGTGAGCTGGCCGCAAGCCGTACGCAATACTTGTCGCCCCAGCTCGCCGATCAGCCGACAGTCTTCGGCTACCGGAATGAAATCCGTCGGCGAGACCATTCCGCGCTCGGGATGGCGCCAGCGCGCCAGCGCCTCGACACCGACGAGCCTGCCGGTACCGAGATCGACCTGTGGCTGATAGTCCACGTATAACTGGGCTTCGCGCAGCGCCGCGCGCAGATCCGATTCGAGCTGCACGCGTCGCACGATGCGCGCGTGCAGTTCCTCGCTGAAGCGCGCCATGCGCGCGCGGCCGCGATTCTTGGCAGCGTACAGCGCGGTATCCGCCTCGCGCAGCAGTTGTTCGGCGGGCTCGGCGCCGTAGGCGCAAATAGCCACGCCGACGCTCGCCGAAACCACCACTTCCCTGCCGGCGACATGAATCGGCCGGATCATCTCGGCAAGTATCCGCTCGCCGAGCAGGTCCTCGGAGCCGTTGCCGGCACGCGGGTGCAGGACGACCAGTTCGTCGCCGCCGAAACGACTTACCGTGTCGCCATTGCGCGTACAGGCACGAATGCGCCGGGACATCTCGCGCAATACCTCGTCGCCGCTGTCGTGGCCAAGCGAATCGTTGACCAGTTTGAAGTTGTCCAGATCGACGAACAGCACGGCAACTTGTCGATCGCCGCCATCCTTGCGCGCCAGCTCACGTGCGAGCCGGTCGAGCAGCACACCGCGATTGGGTAGTCCGGTCAGGGCGTCATGGGTAGCAGCATAGACCAGGGTTGCGATCGAATCGAGACCGTGCGGCGACGCGGCAACAGGCACGTGCCGCGAAGTGCCCGCAATTGCACACAGCGACTCAATCGGTTCGGCGCTCGTACGCCCATCCGACTGCCCCGTTTCGTTGCTCGAAACCTGCGACTCCGGTGTGGTTCGCATTGCCCCCCCAAGCGGGCCGAGTATACGTCAACCCCGGAACCCAACTGCGAACTCTTGCACATTGTTTGCCCGCTTCCCAACGCCATTTCCAACGGCGCGGTGTTCAAGCCTGCCCACCTGCAAGGGCGCCCAGTGCCGACCGCAGCTTCGCGGCAAACGCCTTGGGCTCGCTTCTGCGGACGACGACCCTTGGCGCCGCATGCCAGTCAGCGGCGCGCTGGATCGCGGTGGCGACATCGGCGAGCAGCGCCGCATCAGGCTCGACCTCGGGTTCGAGAAAGATCGCCTTGATTTCGAACTCGCCGCTGGAACGGTGTGCCTTCGCATCGAGTCTGCCGATCAGGCGTCCGCGATGCAGGACCGGCAGCACGAAATAACCGTAGCGCCGCTTGTGCCCAGGCACGTAGCATTCGATCGTGTAATCGAAGCCGAACATCGTGCTCGCGCGCTCGCGATGCCAGACCACCGGATCGAACGGCGACAGCAGCGCGGTGTGCGTCGCGCGCAGCGCGCCGCGCGCGGCACGCGCGAGCAGCGGCGCATGGTCGCGATGCACGTAACCCGGATTCTCCCAGCCGCGTACCTCGACGCGGATCAGTTCGCCCGATTCGACATGCGGTTCCAGCGCTGCATCCTTGAATTTCTTGTACAGACGGAAATAGTCGTCGATCCAGCGCGCCTGGGTAATGCCGAGCGCACGCACCGCGCCAACCAGGAACTCGCGGCGGATGTCCGCTTCGTCGAGCCGCGTATCAGCATCGATGGATGGCGCTTTACTCGCTCCATCCTGGCGGGCGCCCTTCGGGCCATTCGCTACCTGAATGTTCGCGCGCGCTCGGGCGCGCGCAGTGGCCAGCACGCGCTCGCTGAGGTCGTAGACGCGCTGGAAATTCTCGCGCCGCGCGATCATCAGCTCGCCAAGGACGAAACCGGCTTCGAGCCAACGCTTCTCGTTCGATCGATTCCACCAGCCGCCGACGCCTTTGATCTGGCGCTCAAAGTCGGACGACTTTACCGCGCCATTCGCGCGCACGTGTTCGATCAGCGCCGCGACCTCGGCGCGGTGCTCGCGCTGCATGCGCGCAGCGCTCTTGTGCGCCCAATGTCCCGTGCGGATCGGCGACGGATGCCGATGCAGGCCCAAGTCACCGATCGGCGCGAAACAGGCCTCGTGCGCCCAGCATTCGAAGATGTCGGCGTGCGCCAGCGCTTCGTCCAGCCAGCGCGGCTCGTAGTCGCCGAGGCGCGAGAACAAAACCAGGTAGGGGCTGCGCGCAACAACGTGGATCGTGTCTATCTGCAGCAGGCGCATGCGTTCGATCGCGGCGCGCACGGCCTTGCGTGTGGCCCGCGCGCGCGCAGGCACCAGCAGACCCTGGGCCGCCAGATGCAGGTTGCGTGCCTGCTGCAGGCTCAATTTCAGCATTCTGCAGTTATCCGGCAGTCATCCAATAGAGAACTCCGTGCGTTCATTCAGGTCGAACTTGCTTGCCAATTCCCGCTTGGAGAATGTCTATGAATGCCGTCTCATGTGCTGCGATCACCGTCTCCCTCCTTTTTGCTGCCGCGACACCGTGCTTGGCGCAGGACACGGTACGGCATCTCGCCGATGCACAGGGCCATGAGGTCATTGTGCGCACCGGCATGCCCGCCCCCGATCGCTACGGCCCCAAGCCGACATTTGCCGAACTGGACCGCAACCACGACGGCTCGGTCAGTCGCGAGGAAGCCGAGGCATTTCCACCGCTTGCCAACGATTTCGATTTCGTCGCGCAGAACGGCGAGCGCATTTCGCCGCGCCAGTACGCGCAGTGGGATTATCGCTGATCGCCTCATAACTCCAAAAAAAACCCCGGCCTTTCGCCGGGGTTTTTTATTCATCTTCGATGGAAAAGAATCAGTGATGGCCATGGTGACCAATCGGCCCGGCGTGCCCACTACCGCCACGCCCGCCCCAATAGCTGCCGTGGCCGCCGCGCCAAGGACCGCTGTAGCGGTGGCCACCCCAATATCCGCCATAGAAGCCGAGGCTGAGCGACGGCCCGTAGCCATACCAACCCGGACCGTACCAGTAGGGATCGTAGTAGCCGTAATAAGCCGGCGCCGGCGCGTAGTAGCCGACGTCGCTGTCATCGTAGTCGACGACGGCGTTGCCGTTGCGCCCGTCGTAGACGACACCGGTGCGCACCGGATAATAAACGCAGCCGCCCAAGCCGAGGCCGGCTGTGGCAAGCAAGGCAATGACCGTGGATTTGACGACCGCATTCATGACGCACTCCGCCGCGTGGGATACGTGGAAAATATACGCCTGACGGGCTAAATCAAGTCTGAGCGGCGGCGTTCACGAAACTTCACTCAGCTGCCAGCTATCTTGTCGACCCAGGCGGCGAACGCGTGCATGAACTTGCGCAGGAATTCCTGCGTCGTCGGCACGAGCGAGCCATCAGGCTGGACGAGCTTGTCGAAGCCACTCAGATAGACCTCCGGTTGCTGCATCAGCGGCACGTCGAGGAAGACCATCGACTGACGCAGGGCGTGGTTCGCGCCGAAGCCGCCGATGTTGCCGATCGAACCGCTCACGATCGCGCCGGGCTTGCCGGCCCAGACGCTTTTGCCGTACGGACGCGAGCCCACGTCGATCGCGTTCTTGAGCGCACCGGGCACGGACCGGTTGAATTCCGGTGTGACGAACAGCAATCCCTGCGCGGCGCGCACCTGATCGCGGAACCGCTGCCACGCCGGCGGGGGCGCCTCCGTCTCGAGATCGAGGTTGTACAGCGGCAGGTCGCCGATCTCGACGATTGCGGGCTTGAGCGATGATGGCGCGAGTGCGATCAGGTTCTCTGCGATCTTGCGGCTGATCGATTCCTTGCGCAGGCTACCGACGATAACGGCGATATTCTTCGTGCCCATGCGAAAACTCCTGTCTGTGTGGTGGATTCAAACGCAAACGTCTTGCCGCTCGGTACCTGTCCTCAGAATCGCGGGTTGGTGAGCTGCTGCAGAAACGCCGAGAACACGCGCGGCTCGGCCAGCAAGGTGAAGGCGACGCCGTAGGCACCGCCCCACAGATGCGCGCTGTGGTTCACGTTGTCGCGGCCCTGGCGATCCATATAGATCGAATATGCCACGTACGCCACCGCGTAGAGAATCGCCGGCATCGGCACGAACCAGACGTAAATCCGCGACCACGGGCTGAGCAGGATGAAGGCGAACAGCACGGCTGACACGCCGCCAGACGCGCCGAGACTGCGGTAGGCGGGATTGTCCTTGTTCGCGAAATAGCTCGGCAGGATCGCCACCACCACCGCGCCCGCATAGAACAGGGCAAAACCGAACGGCCCCAGTACCTGCTCGTAGAATCCCTCGAGCAGCCTGCCGAAGAAGTACAACGTGATCATGTTGAACAACAGATGCGCGCCATCCGCATGGATCAGCGCATGGCTGAGAAAGCGGTAGTACTGGCCGCGCTTGACCGCGGGTGGCCAGAAGATCAGCTTGTCGATCAACTGCGCGTTGTTAAAGCCGAGGAAGGAAATGAGGCAGGTGACTGCAATGATTGAAATAGTCGTGAGCATTTGAATCCTGGAATTTAGGGCGCCCTTTGGAAGTTCCTGACATCTGCCGGGTTATGCTTGCGCCTGTAGCGCAATGGTAGAGGAAAAACCATGCTGACGATCCACGCCGCGCATCCGGCCGCGTGCAGCGTATGGAAATCTGGCACGGCCGCGCCCAGCGGCACACCGGTCTGGCTCGATCTGCTCGACCCGGATGCTGCCGAGCGCGCCGAAGCCGAACGCGTGCTCGGCGCGAAACTGCCGCAGCGCGATCAGATCAGCGCGATCGAACTCTCAAGCCGCCTGCATGCGGACAACGAGATACTGCGCCTCAATATCCCCGCCTTCGTGCGCGCCGAATCGGGCAAGGGTGCGATGACGCCACTCGGTTTCGTGCTGACGCCGAAGCTGCTCGTCTCGATCCGCTACGCCGAGTCGCTCGCCTTCGCGCACACGAGCAAGCTCGCGACTGCTGCCGATGCGCCGAACGGCAGCGTCGAGACCTTCATCGCGTTGATCGAGGCAATCGTCAACATCGCTGCCGATCGCATGGAAGAAACCAGCGGCGAGTTGTCGAAACTGTCGCGCGCGGTGTTTTCCGACGAGCGCGGCCAGCGTGGCCTGCTGCGCGGCGCGCTGTTCAAGGTCGGTGCGATGCAGCGCCAGATCGTGCAGTTGCGCGCGGCCATGCTCGGCGTGTCGCGCGTGATCGCCTATCTCTGCGAAACCGCGCCGACGTGGATCGACAAGAAGCATCTGCAGCGGCTGAAGACGATGCAGACCGACATTGCCTCGCTCAACGAATTCGACCAGCAACTGTCCGACCGCCTGCAGTTCCTGCTCGATGCCGTGCTCGGCTTCATCAACAACAACCAGAACGACATCATGAAGGTGCTCACGATCGTCTCGGTCGTGACGATAGGGCCGATGACATTCGCCGGCATCTGGGGCATGAACTTCAAGTCGATCGCCGAATACGACTGGCCGCACGGCTACGCAATGGCGTTGACGGTCATGGCGATCAGCGTGATCGTGCCGCTCGCGATATTCAAATGGAAAAAGTGGTTCTGATCGGCAGCGCATGACTTCCGGCAGTATCTTGCCGTGCAGCGCGCGCCTAGCCTGATTCAATCGCATCGGGGAGGAGCGCGATGAAGACCCTGCTGTTCGCCTGCGCGGCCGTGCTTGCTGCCACGCAGTCCTGGGCCGCCGAAACGACAACCGTAGCCCCTGGCGTCGATCTGATTCCCGGCACCTTCGTTCCCGGCCGCCAGCCCGACGGCAACAGTTTGGTTTTTCGCACCGCAGATGGCCTTGTCGTGTTCGACAGCGGACGCCATGCCGAGCACACCCAGCGCATCCTCGATTTCGCGAAAGGCGCGAAGTTGCCGATCAAAGCCGTGGTCAACAGCCACTGGCATCTCGACCATGTCGGTGGCAATCCGCGCATCCGTGCGGCGTATCCCAATGTCCGCGTCTACGCGAGCATGGCGATCGACGGCGCGATGGGCGGTTTCCTCGCCGACTACCGCAAGCAATTGGTCGACGCGATCGCGCAGACCAAGGACGAAAAGACCGTGCTGTCGTACCGCGACGAGGTCGCGCTCATCGATGCGGGTCGCGCGCTGTATCCGGATGAGGTCATAGCCAAGTCGGGCACGCGCCGCATCGCCGGGCATCGTTTCGACGTGCACCTAGAGGCGCGCGCGGTGACCGCCGGCGATGTATGGATCTACGATCCGACCACGCGCACGCTCGCCGCCGGCGACCTCGTCACTCTGCCCGTTCCACTGTTCGACACTGCCTGCCCTGCGCGCTGGCAATCGGCGCTGGCCGAGCTCGAACGCGTGCCGTTCGATACTCTGGTGCCCGGACACGGCGCACCGATGCAGCGCGCGCAATTCGCGACCTACCGCCGCGCTTATGCGAACCTCCTCGCTTGCGCGGCATCGAGCAAGGACAAGAACGCTTGCATCGACGGCTGGCTCACCGACGGCAAGCCGCTGCTGGCCGATGCCGATTCGAGCTTTGTGCGTACACTGGCCGGCTATTACATCGATAATTCACTGCGCGCGCCGAAAGTGAAAATCGACCGGCTCTGCGATGCAGACATGAAACAGACCAAGCACTGACTTGATTCGCTGCCGACAACCCGAGGAGACGTCCATGCATCGTCTGTTGCTCGTCGCCGCTCTCATCGCCGCTTCCACGGCCATTGCTGCGCCACCACCCGCAGGCTGCCCTGCAAGTGCAAGCGAATACCATCAGTTCGATTTCTGGATCGGCAAATGGGAAGTGCGCGATCCCAGCGGCAAGGCCGTGCTCGGCCACAGCCGCATCGAAGCAGTCAGCGACGGCTGCGGCATCAGCGAGCACTGGGCCGGCGCCAAGGGCAGCAATGGCGTCAGCTACAACGCCTGGGACGCTGACTCGAAACGCTGGCAGCAGTTCTGGATCGGCAACCAGCCGAACGGCGTGCTGCAACTCGAAGGTGGCATCGAGCAAGGCAGCATGGTGCTCAGCGGTTCGAAGACTAATGCGCAGACCGGCAAGCCGCAGCGCCAGCGCATCACCTGGACACCGAACCACGACGGCAACGTGCGCCAGCTCTGGGAGTCATCGGACGACGACGGCAAAACCTGGACGACCGCATTCGACGGCATCTATCACAAACAAACTAATTGATCGCGTCGACGGACCATCGCACGCCTTGGCCTACACCTCGACCGCTCAGTTCGGCTTTGCTGCCGCGCCGAGTCGCGAAGCATGGCTGGAAACGATCTTCCATTCGCCGCCACGCTTGATCCAGGTGTCGGTGAACTGGAAATCGCCGGTGAAGCTCTTGCCGCCCGACTCGCCCTTGAGCGAGGTGATGCCGTTGACGATCGCGACATCGCCGTAGAAACGAATCTTTTGATCGTGGTTGCGGAACTCGCTGTAGCGCGGGTCTTGCTTCTTCGCCTCGGCGATGTCGCCGTCGCGCCCGCTCACGCCGCCACGCGAATCGGTCAATGTGTAGCGCTCATCCTCGATGCGCGCGATGGTCTTCGCGTCCGCGCTGCGGAAAGCCTCGCACAGCGCGGCTTCAGCGCGGCGCAACCCGGCCTCATCCGCGGCCTCCTGCGCGTGCAGCGTGGATTGAACGGCGACCGCACAGAACAGGATCCACGTACAAATCAACGTCGATTTCATCGTTCGGTCTCCGATTGAACCCATGCGATGAAAACAAACATGCGGATTCCGAACAAGGGCCGTTCGTACTCGCAACGACAGAGCCAAGCGTTGCAATTGTTGCGCGGACTCTCGATATGTTCAGCCAGCGACCGGCGCTGCCATGCAGCTCAGCACTGCTGGTATTTCCAATTGCGCTGTTTGCCTTCGGCCATCCATGTGACCGCCTGCGCGACGCGGCTCGCCCGCGTTTCCGCGCGCTTGGCCTCGGTGATCCATTCAACGTATTCGCGCTTGCAGCTTGGGCTGAAGGCTTCGTACGTCACTGCCGCCTTCTTGTTTTTCTTCAACGCTGCGGCGAGGTCATCGGGGGTTGCAGGCGTCGGCTTCGGCGCTTTGCGCGGTTTGGGTGGCGCGGCCGCGCGCTCGTCGGAAAGCTTCATCGCCTGTTTCACGTATCCGACCAGCACCTTCTTCGACGGCAGGTCCTTGAGCGAGGCAATGCGGCCGAACTGACCCATCGCGTCATCGCGCTTGTCCTCGTTGCCGACCAGGCCGCGGCCGCCCCAGAATCCGAATGCGCAATGCTGCTTGAACGCGGCGATGCCGCACAGGATACGGCCGTGGTAAAGGAATGACGGCATGCCCCACTTGATCGCCTCTTCGACCTCGGGGCAGCCCTCATGGATCACCGCGCGCAGGTATTCGAGGATCGGCCGGGCAAAGTCGGCCGACTTGGCGATGTAGGCATCGACTCTCGAATCGTGTTTGCCCATGCATCTACTCCTGCACTCGTCCCTGATCACGAGATCAAGAAGCGTCCATCCATGGCCGCACTTTTCAACAAATCCTATGCTTCGGGGCGCATGTATGGAAACAGCAGTACATCGCGGATCGAGGGAACGTCGGCGAGCAGCATGACCAGGCGGTCGATGCCGACGCCGAGGCCGCCGGTCGGCGGCAGGCCGACCTCGAGCGCGCGGATGTAGTCGGCATCGAAATGCATCGCCTCGTCGTCGCCGGAGTCCTTGGCTTCGACCTGCGCCTTGAAGCGCGCAGCCTGGTCTTCCGGATCGTTCAATTCCGAAAAACCATTTGCGATTTCCTTGCCGCCGATGAACAGCTCGAAGCGGTCGGTGACTTCGGGGTCGTGGTCATTCGCGCGCGCGAGCGGCGAGACTTCGGTCGGATGCGTGGTGATGAAGGTCGGTTGGATCAGTGTCTGCTCGACCGTCTTCTCGAAGATTTCGAGCACGATCTTGCCCCAGCCGTAGCCGGACTTCACATGTACCCCGAGCGCCTGCGCGTGCGCCGCGATCTTGGCGCGATCGCGCAGGTCCGCGCGTGCGATCTGCGGGTTGTGTTCGAGCACGGCGTCTTCCATCTTCCAGCGGCGGAACGCGGGGCCGACATCGATCTCGCGCCCTTCCCAGGTCAGCGCAGTCCTGCCGACCACGTCGCGCGCCGCGGTGCGGATCATTTCCTCTGTGATGTCCATGATCTCGTTGTACGTGGCGTAGGCCTGGTACAGCTCGAGCATGGTGAACTCGGGATTGTGCCGCGTCGACACGCCCTCGTTGCGGAAATTGCGGTTGATTTCGTAGACGCGCTCGAAGCCGCCGACGGTGAGACGCTTGAGGTACAACTCCGGCGCGACGCGCAGGTAGAGGTCGAGATCGAGCGCATTGTGGTGGGTGACGAACGGCCGCGCGGTCGCACCGCCGGGGATCACATGCATCATCGGCGTTTCGACTTCGAGGAAGCGCTTCGCGTCGAGAAAGTTGCGCAGATGGCGCACAATTTTGGAGCGCAGCTCGAACACGCGCCGCGATTCGGGCGTGACGATCAGGTCGACATAGCGCTGGCGATAGCGTTGTTCGACGTCGGCCATGCCATGCCACTTGTCCGGCAGCGGGCGCAGCGACTTGGTCAGCAGGCGCAGCTTGTCCACCTTGACCGAAAGCTCGCCGGTCTTGGTGCGCATCAGCGCGCCCTCGGCGCCGACGATGTCGCCGATGTCCCAAGTCTTGAACGGCTTGTACGTTTCCTCGCCGACCGTGTTGATCTGCACGAACAACTGGATGCGACCGGTCATGTCCTGGATGTGCACGAACGCGAGCTTGCCGGTGTCGCGCTTGCTCATCATGCGGCCGGACACCTTCACACGGCGCGCCGCGGCCTCGACTTCTTCGGCCGTCTTTCCATCGAAGTCGGTGACCAGATCGCCCGCAAACGCATCCGGCGCGAAGTCGTTCGGAAATGCGATGCCTTGCGCGCGCAGCGCACGCAGCTTCTCGCGGCGCTCGGCGATCAGCTTGTTTTCGTCCTGCGGAGTCGCAGTCGTTGTCGTCGCTTGTGGTTCGTTGCCACTCATCGGATTCGTTCCAAAAACAAAACTTAAGCGTCGGTGCGCTTCGCGCCAGCTTCGAGACCGGCCTTCAAACTGCCCTCGATGAACTCGTCGATATCGCCGTCGAGCACTTTCTGCGTATCGCTGCGCTCGATGCCGGTGCGCAGGTCCTTGATCCGCGACTGGTCGAGCACGTAGTTGCGGATTTGGCTGCCCCAGCCGATATCCGACTTCGTCGCCTCGACCTTGTCTTTCTCAGCGTTGCGCTTCTGCACCTCGAGTTCGTACAGCTTCGCTTTGAGCATCTTCATCGCACGATCGCGGTTCGCATGCTGCGAGCGCTCGGTTTGACAGGCGACGACGACGCCCGTCGGCACATGCGTGATGCGCACGGCCGATTCGGTCTTGTTGACGTGCTGGCCGCCGGCGCCCGAAGAACGATACACGTCGGTCCTCAGGTCAGCCGGGTTGATGTCGATGTCAATGTCGTCGTCGACTTCGGGTGAGACGAACACCGAAGTGAAGCTCGTATGCCGGCGGTTGTCCGAATCGAACGGCGACTTGCGCACGAGCCGGTGCACGCCGATCTCGGTCTTGAGCCAGCCGTAGGCATACTCGCCCTCGACCCGGAACGTCGCGCTCTTGATGCCGGCGACTTCGCCCGCGGAGGCTTCCATCAACTCGGCCTTCCAGCCCTTGTTCTCGGCCCAGCGCAAATACATGCGCAGCAGCATTTCGGCCCAGTCCTGCGCCTCGGTGCCACCGGCGCCGGCCTGGATGTCGACGAAGGCATTGTGCGAATCCATCTTGCCCGAGAACATGCGCTGGAATTCGAGCGTCTCGACATGCCGGGACAGCTTGTCGACGTCGTCGGATACCGCCTGCGCGGTACCTTCGTCGTTCTCGGCATCGGCCAGCTGCAGCAGCTCGTCGGCGCCGCCAAGGCTCTCGGTCAGCTCGCGGATGCCGGTCACGATCTTGTCCAGCGAGGCGCGCTCCTTGCCGAGATTCTGCGCGCGCTCCGGATCGTCCCAGATGTTGGGATTTTCGAGTTCGCGGCTTACCTCTTCGAGACGTTCGGCTTTCGTCTCGTAGTCAAAGATACCCCCTAAGCGAGGCGACACGCGCCCGCAGGTCCGCAATGCGGGCGTGGATGGGGTTGGTTTCGATCATGATGCAACACGAGTGAAAAGTCGGTCGCGAAGGATAGCAGGTGGCGCAGGTCAACGAGTAGACCGCAAAGCCGTCGACGGCTCCCGGCCCGGCCGTGCCTTTCCGACTTATTCAGCGAGCGACGGCTCACCTAGCCCGCGCGAAGTCGCTGACCCAGTTCGTCTCCCAGGTCTTGCCACCGTCGGCCGAGCACGCCTGTTCCCAGCGCGACGAGTTCGCGGTGATGCGCGACCAGATGACGCGGGTCTTGATCGGACGTCCGTCGAGCTCATCGTCGGCGAGCAGTGTACCCACGCCGTCGACGAAGGCGCCGCGCTGCGGCGAGGTGAATTGCGTCGGGTTGCGGCCGTCGAGCCACCAGCTCGACCATTGCTTCGACTTGGGATCGAAGGTGCGCAGACCGATGCCGCGGATCGTGCCGCTGGGCGCATTCATCACGTTGTCGCCGACATTGCCGTGGCCGCCGAGGACCGGCCAGTTCACCAGGGTACCATCGAACTCGTCCCAGTCGTTGCTGCCGGCCAGCCGCTGCCGCAGCTTGCGATGCTGCACCTTCCAGCTACCGACCAGAAACGAGAAATCCTTGGGCGCGTCGGGCAGCAGCGCAACCGGGCTCGGCTTGGGCGACGTGCGCGTGAACCAGTTGCGCCAATTGATCTCCCAGGTCTTGCCGTCATCCGCGGAGAATGCCTGCTCCCACCATGGCCGCTTGGCGTGCAGGTCCTGCCATTTGAAGCGCATGATGATGGGGCGCCCCTTGAAGTCGGCTTTGCCGAGGAACGTGCCGAGGCCGTTCTCGAAGCGGCCGCGCACCGGCACATCGATGACCCCGGGTTCGCGTCCGTCGACCCACCAGATCGCCCATTGATCCATTGCCGGGTCGTACGCGCGCACGGTCAAGCCGCGGTATGTTCGTCCGGGCAACTCCACAATGTTGTCGTCGATGTTGCCCAGTCCACCCAAGGCGAGCCACAGCGAGCTTTTGCCGGCGAATTCTTCCCAATGCGTGTCGCCGACAAGGCGTTCCTTCAACCGGCGATGAAAGACGTCCCAACTTCCGACGAGCCAGTCCCAGTCGTGCGCGCGCAGGGCGAGATCCGGACCGGCAGCCACATTCGCGCCGTTTCGCGTTGGCGCCGACAGCGCACGCAATGAAGGCCAACCCGTGACAACCACACCACCCGAGCAAGCCAGGAGGGTCAGGAACTCGCGACGCGTCTGCACAACCATGGAAATCCTCGTTTGCACCGAACTGATCGGCATAGGGTGCGCGCGGGTGCGCATGGTTGACAACGCAGAAATCCGGCTACAGGCTAAGGCAGACTTATGCTAAGCCCCCGCCGCCTTCCCTCGCTGGCTTCGATCCGCGCTTTCGAGGCGGCGGCACGCCATGGCAGCTTCGCCAAGGCGGCGCAGGAACTGGACACCACGGCCGCTTCGGTGAGCTATCACGTACGCTGCCTCGAACGGGAAACCGGCGTCCGCCTGTTCGTGCGCTTCGCCCAGCGTGTGGAGTTGACCCAACCCGGCGCGCTGGTCGCGCGCGAAGCGACAGCGGCATTCGATTCTCTGCGCGCGAGCTTCGTGCACGCGGCTAACGTCGAAGAGACGCGCCTGTCGCTCACCACCCTGCCCAGCCTGGGCACGAGCTGGCTGACGCCGAAGCTCGGACGCTTCCGCGCGAAACGCGCGGACATCGCGTTGGAAATCGACCTCTCCGCCGATGCCCAGGATCTGAGCGGCGGGCGCTATGACGCAGCCATCCGCAATGGCCATGGCGGCTGGCCTGGCCTGCGTACGCACGAACTGTTCCCGAGCATCTTCATGCCGCTGTGCTCGCCCGCGTTGAAGGAGGCGGCCAAGGCGCTCGAAGATCCGCAGCGGGCGCTCGAGGTGCCGTTGCTGGGACGTCCGGACTGGTGGGCCTTGTGGTATCGCGCGCGCGGCCGCGCAGAGCTGCCCGCTTCCAGCCACTTCGGTCCGTTGCTTTCCGCGGAATACCTCGACATCGCAGCCGCCGTGGCCGGGCAAGGCATCGCGATCGGGTCGCCGATCCTGTTCCGCACCGAGATCGACGCGGGTCGTCTCATCCCCGCACACGATTTGGTCGTCGGCACCGGCCGCATGTTCTGGTTTGCCTATCCGATCGCACGCGAGCAAAGCCGCAAGATCGGCGCGTTTCGCGACTGGCTCGCGGACGAGGCGGCGCGCGATCGGCATGCCGCGCACAGGTTCATGCGCAACCTCAAGACTGTCGAATCCGCCCCCTGAGGCGGTGCCGTTCCTTCGATCCGTTTAGACGGCTTTTTCGACGTGCCGCAGCAGCAATTGCAGGCGGCGTGTGCCGTTCCATTCGTTGACCTCGAGCGCGTAGGCGGTGCGCAGGCGCGATGGCGGCGGTGTACCGTCGTAGCCGCCGAACCACATCGCCTCGAGCGGCGCGGCGAGGCCGTCGCGCAGCAGGCGCAGGCGCAGATGCGTTTCGCCGACGACGCGCCAATCGACGAGTACGAACTCACCGTCGAACAGCGGCTCGGGAAACGCCTGTCCCCATGGCCCCGCATAGCGAAGCTGTTCGGCCAGATCGAGGGTGAGATCGTCCGCGCCGAGTTCGCCGTCGGTCAGCAGTACCGAATCGAGCTGCTCCGGGGCGATGCGCTCGCGCGCGACCATGTCGAACAATTCGCCGAAGCGGACAATGTTCGCGCGATGCAGGCTCAGTCCGGCCGCCATCGCGTGGCCACCGTAGCGCTGCAGCAAACCCGGCGCGCGCGCATCGATCTCGGCCAAGGCATCGCGCAAGTGGAATCCGTCGATCGAACGGCCGGAGGCCTTCACTTCATCGCTGCCTTCGCCGGCCGGCGCACAAGCGATCACCGGGCGGCTGAACCGCTCCTTGAGCTTCGAAGCAACCAGACCGACGACGCCGTGATGCCAATCCGGCTCGTGCAAGACCATGCCGACCGGCAGGGACTGCGGGCCACGTTGTGCGAGCCATTGTTCTACTGCAGCTTCCGCTTGCTCGACCATGCCGGCCTGCAAGTCGCGGCGTTCGTGGTTGATTGCCGACAGCATGTCAGCCAGTCTGCGTGCTTGCGCCGGGTCATCAGTCAGCAGACACTCGATTCCGAGGCGGATATCTTCGAGACGACCAGCCGCATTGATGCGCGGACCGACGACGAAGCCGAGATCGCTCGCCACCACTCGCGCGGGATCACGCTTGCCGCTCGCCATCAGTGCGGCGATCCCGGCGCAGCCACGGCCGGCGCGAATGCGCTTCAAGCCGGCCTCGACGAGGATGCGATTGTTGCGATCGAGCGGCACGAGGTCGGCGACCGTGCCGAGCGCGACCAGATCGAGCAGCGTCGACAGATCGGGTTCGGGCAAGTGACGTTCGGCAAAAAAACCTTGCGCACGCAGATGCCCACGCAGAGCGATCAGCAGGTAAAACATCACGCCGACGCCGGCCAGCGCCTTGCTCGGAAACGCATCACCGTCGAGATTCGGATTCACGATCGCATTGGCTTCGGGCAGAGTCTCACCCGGCAAGTGATGGTCGGTCACAATCACGCGCAAACCTTGCGCCTTTGCGGCCGCCACGCCCGCATGCGCGGCGACGCCGTTGTCCACGGTGATCAACAAACCGTGACCGACGAGCCGCGGATTGCGCGCGATGAGTTCGTCGACTAGCGCAGCGCTCAAACCGTAGCCATGGGTGAAGCGGTTCGGTACGCCGTATTCGACGCGCGTCGCGCCGAGCATGCGCAGGCCACGCATGGCGACGGCGGTTCCGGTCGCGCCATCGGCGTCGAAATCGCCAACGATCACGATGGGAGCATCCGCACGCAGCGCGGCCTCGATCAGTTCGCACGCATGCGTCGCGCCGCCGAGCTGTGTCGGCGCAAGCAGTGCGGCGAGGCGATGCTCGATTTCACTCGGCGAGATGACGCCGCGCGCAGCGAAAATCCGAGCCAGCACCGGATGCAGCGACGACGGCCAGCCACCATGCGCGGTTGGCACAGTGCGGCGTTGGATGCGCGGCCGCGCGATCACGTCGTTGCCTTCGCGCGCCGCCAGAAACGCCAGCGATGGGCGGGTTTGACGACGTAACGCTCACCGCTTTCGAACAGCAGATCGAGTTGCGCGATTTGCCCGCGCTGCAAAGCGTCGGCCATCGGCCTGAGCCAATCGCGATCGAGCGCGGCGACGTCACGCTGATCGGCGAGATCGACGAGTATCGATTGCTTCTGTCCTGCGTCCCACGGAAAGGGGGTTTCCTGTTGCCGCGGGAAAAACAGTACTCCGCCCAGCTTGGCCAACGATACGACGACTTCGTCATCGCTGACGATGCGATCGAATCCGCAGTGCGCTCGTTGTGGCAATACGCTGGCCCCCCAGAACCACAGGCTGTTCACCGGCGGCAACCCGCGTCGCGCGCGTTGCGCGTTGACCGGATGTTGGGTCAAGGTAATCTGCGCTTCATTGAGCAGGCTGCGCCAGCGACGCGCGTCGTCGCCTTCGGGCAAATGATTGGCGAGGTCGTCGCCTAGCGCCTCTTCGGGCGCAGAAAACTTCGGCAGCTTCGCGCCGCGCTCGCAGCGCAGATACCAGCGTTCGGCATGCGGTGCATCGAACACGAATCCGGCATCGCCGAACAACGGCTTCAACGTCTGCGCAAACGCTTCGGTCTCGTCAGCCGACAAACCCACGTTTCCGCAAGCAAGCAGGCGCAACGTCACGGCATCTGCCATCACGTACGCCGGGTCCGCACGCAACCACTGCGCTTCGCCGGCATCGTCCGCATCAATGCTGCGAGTCAGTGCCGCGGTCGGCAACTCGGCAGCATCAATCGCGAAACATTCGCGCAGCGCCGCCTCGCGCCCGTGCGCCGCATCGGCCTGGCGATCGCCGCGCGCGAGCCAATGCGCGACGGTCGTCGTGGTTTGCAGATGTCTGCGTGCAGGCAGCAGCAGGCTCAGTCGCATGGGAAACGCCGGGCCGCGCGGTCGTGTTGCTCAGATCTCGTAGCGCACGGCCACGATCTCGTAGCTCTTCACGCCGTTCGGCGCCTGAAACTCGAAGCTGTCGCCCTCGTTCTTGCCGATCAACGCGCGCGCGAGCGGTGAGTTCACCGCGATCAGGCTCTGCTTGATGTCGGCCTCGAGATCGCCGACGATCTGATAGGTCACTTCACTCCCGCTCGCTTCGTCGACGAGATCGACCGTCGCACCGAACACGATCCTGCCGTTCGGATTGAGGCGGGAAGTATCGATCACTTCCGCGTAGCTCAGCGCCGCCTCGAGTTCCTGGATTCGGCCCTCGATGAAACCCTGCAGCTCGCGTGCGGCATGGTATTCGGCGTTCTCCTTCAAGTCGCCGTGCGCGCGCGCCTCGGCGATCGCGGCAATGATGCGCGGGCGCTCGCTGGATTTGAGGCGTTCGAGTTCGCCGCGCAGGCGCTCGGCGCCCTTGGCGGTCAGCGGCGCACGCTTCATTCTTTCGTCCTCATGCGGTCAGTTCTCTATGCAGTTCTTGCAGGCTGTATACCTCACCGCCGCTGCGGAAGTCGAGCGAGTGGACGAGCGCGCGGGCGCCGGCCACCGTGGTCGAATAGGTGATGCGCTGCTGCAGCGCTTCGCGGCGGATCGAGAACGAATCGGCGATCGCCTGGCGCCCTTCGGTGGTGTTGACGATGAACACGATCTCGCCGTTCTTGATTGCGTCCAGAATATGCGGGCGACCCTCGAGCACCTTGTTGATGTACTCGCAGGCGACACCGTGTTCGACGAGGTAGGCGTGCGTGCCGGCGGTCGCGATCAGGCTGTAGCCGCGGCGGATCAGGTCCTGCGCGACAGGCAGCAGACGCGGTTTGTCCGCATCGCGCACTGAGACGAAGACCTTGCCGACCTTGGGCGCCGAGATGTTCGCTGCCTCGTGTGCGCGCGCGAACGCGGCGCCGAAACTACGACCGACGCCCATGACTTCGCCAGTTGAGCGCATCTCCGGACCGAGGATCGGGTCGACGTTCTGGAACTTCGCGAACGGGAAGATCGCTTCCTTGACCGAAAAGTATTCGGGGATCACTTCTTGCGTCGCACCCTGCTCCGCCAGGCTGCGCCCGGCCATGCAGCGCGCGGCGATCTTCGCCAGCGACACGCCGGTGGCCTTGCACACGAACGGCACGGTGCGCGAGGCGCGCGGATTGACCTCGAGGATGTAGATCGTCGAGTCGCCGTTCTCCTGCGTGATCGCGAACTGCGTGTTCATCAGGCCGACGACCTTGAGCTCTCGCGCCATCCGTGTCACCTGTGCGCGCAGTTCGTTCTGCACTTTCTCGCTCAGTGAATACGGCGGCAGCGAGCAGGAGGAATCGCCCGAGTGCACGCCGGCTTCCTCGATATGCTCCATGATGCCGCCGATGAGCACGTTGCCCTGCGCGTCGGCGACGATATCGACGTCGACTTCGACGGCGTTGTCGAGGAAGCGGTCGAGCAGCACCGGCGAATCGTTCGACACCTTGACCGCGTCGGTGATGTAGCGCTTGAGGTCCGCATCGGAATGCACGACTTCCATCGCACGGCCGCCGAGCACGTAGCTCGGCCGCACGACGAGCGGATAGCCGATGTCGCGCGCATGCGCGAGCGCCTCGTCGGGCGTGCGCGCGGTGCGGTTCGGCGGCTGGGTCAGGCCGAGCTTCTGCACCATCTGCTGGAAGCGCTCGCGGTCTTCGGCAAGGTCGATCGAGTCCGGCGTCGTGCCGATCACCGGCGCGCCGTTCGCTTCAAGCGCGCGCGCGAGCTTGAGCGGCGTCTGCCCGCCGTACTGCACGATCACGCCCTTGGGTTTCTCGACGTCGATGATTTCGAGCACGTCCTCGAGCGTCAACGGCTCGAAGTAAAGCCGGTCGGAGGTGTCGTAGTCGGTCGAGACGGTCTCCGGATTGCAGTTGACCATGATCGTTTCGAAGCCGTCTTCGCGCAGCGCGAGCGCGGCATGCACGCAGCAATAGTCGAACTCGATGCCCTGGCCGATGCGGTTCGGTCCGCCGCCGAGCACCATGATCTTGTCGCGAGCGGTCGGCGCCGCTTCGCACTGTTCCTCGTAGGTCGAGTACAGATACGCCGTGGTCGTGGCGAACTCCGCCGCACAGGAATCCACGCGCTTGTACACGGGACGCACGTTGAACGCGCGACGCAGCGTGCGCACCGCGGCTTCGTTCGTGTCGAGCAGCGCCGCGAGGCGCGCATCGGAAAAGCCCTTGCGCTTGAGCGAGCGCATCTGCGCCGCATCAAGGCCATTCAATCCGGCGGTCTTTACCGCCGTTTCGATTTCGATCAACTCGCCGATCTGGTCGAGGAACCAGCGGTCGATATGCGTCAACGCAAAGATTTCATCGAGTGACATGCCGGCGCGGAACGCATCGGCGACGTAGAAGATGCGGTCGGGCTTCGGTTCGCGCAGCTCGCGCTTCAACGTGGCGATATCGTCGGCGTTGGCGAAATCCAGGCCGGTCGGATTTAGGCCGTCCTTGCCGGTTTCCAGACCGCGCAGCGCCTTCTGCAACGATTCCTGGAACGTGCGCCCGATCGCCATCACTTCGCCGACCGACTTCATCTGCGTGGTCAGGCGCGCATCCGCGGCCGGAAACTTCTCGAACGCAAAGCGCGGAATCTTGGTGACGACGTAGTCGATCGTCGGCTCGAACGAGGCCGGCGTCGCGCCGCCGGTGATGTCGTTGCGCAGTTCGTCGAGTGTGTAGCCGACGGCGAGCTTGGCGGCGATCTTCGCGATCGGAAAACCGGTCGCCTTCGACGCCAGCGCAGAGGAACGCGACACGCGCGGATTCATTTCGATGACGACGACACGACCATTCTCGGCGTTGATGCCGAACTGCACGTTTGAGCCGCCCGTGTCGACACCGATCTTGCGCAGCACGGCGATCGAGGCATCACGCAGGCGCTGGTATTCCTTGTCGGTCAGCGTCTGCGCCGGCGCGACCGTGATCGAGTCGCCCGTGTGCACGCCCATCGGATCAAAGTTCTCGATCGAGCAGACGATGATGCAGTTGTCGGCCTTGTCGCGCACGACCTCCATCTCGAATTCTTTCCAGCCGAGCACGGATTCCTCGACTAGCACCTCATGCACGGGCGACAGGTCCAAACCGCGTTTGATGATCTCCTCGAATTCCTCGCGGTTGTAGGCGATGCCGCCGCCCGAGCCGCCGAGCGTGAAGCTCGGGCGGATGATCGTCGGATAGCCGACACGTGCCTGGATCTCGACTGCCTGCTCGAAGGTTTTCGCGACTTCCGCGCGCGGACATTCCAGGCCGATTTCCTTCATCGCGACACGAAACAACTCGCGGTCCTCGGCCATGCGGATCGCGTCGCGCGAAGCGCCGATCAATTCCACCTTGTACTTGTCGAGGATGCCCGCATCGGCCAGATCGAGCGCGCAGTTGAGCGCGGTCTGCCCGCCCATCGTCGGCAGCAGCGCATCGGGCTTTTCCTTGGCGATGATCGCTTCGACCGTGGCGCGGTTGATCGGCTCGATGTAGACCGCGTCGGCCGTCTCCGGGTCGGTCATGATCGTCGCCGGATTCGAGTTGACGAGGATGACGCGGAAGCCCTCGGCCTTGAGCGCTTTGCACGCCTGCGCGCCCGAGTAGTCGAACTCGCAGGCCTGGCCGATCACGATCGGACCGGCGCCGATGACGAGGATGCTTTTGATGTCGGTGCGTTTGGGCATTTTCTATCGTCGTTGGAAATACTGGCTCAGGCAGCGCGAACGGATTGCGCTTCGACCATGCTCGACACGAAGCGGTCGAACAAATAGCCGATGTCGTGCGGCCCCGGGCTCGCCTCCGGATGTCCCTGGAAGCAGAACGCCGGTGCGTCGGTCAGCGCGAAACCCTGCAGCGAACCGTCGAACAGCGAGGTATGCGTGACACGCGTGTTCGCAGGCAACGTCGCAGGGTCGACCGCGAAGCCGTGATTTTGCGAAGTAACGAGCACGCGGCCGTCGTCATGGTCCTTGACCGGGTGGTTCGCGCCATGGTGGCCGAACTTCATTTTCAGCGTCTTCGCGCCGACGGCAAGACCCATGATCTGGTGGCCGAGACAGATGCCGAACAACGGAATCTTGCGCTTGATCGTTTCGCGCGCGGCGGCAATCGCGTAATCGCAGGGCTCGGGATCGCCGGGGCCGTTCGACAGGAACACGCCGTCGGGTTTCAATGCGAGCACATCCGAGATGGGCGTTTGTGCGGGCACGACAGTCAAAGCGCAGCCGCGATCGACGAGCATGCGCAGGATGTTCTTCTTCACGCCGAAATCGTAAGCGACGACATGATGCTTGCCCGGTACCGAAGCGAAGGCCGTGCGGTCGAGATCGTAGCTGCCGGCATCGAAGCGATACTGCTTCGGTGTGCTGACGACCTTGGCGAGATCCATGCCTGCCAGTCCCGGAAACGCGCGCGCTGCAGCCAGCGCGCGCTCGGCGGACACGTCGGTGCCGGCAAGGATGCAGCCCGCCTGCGCGCCCTTGTCGCGCAGCAGGCGCGTCAGCGCGCGCGTGTCGAGGTCGGCGATCGCGACGATACCGTGGCGGCGCAGGTAGGCGTCGAGACTTTCGCTCGAGCGCCAGTTGCTGGCGAGGCGCGGTAGGTCGCGGATCACGAGTCCGGCCGCTTGCACCTTGTCCGATTCCTCGTCGACGGCGTTGACGCCGGTGTTGCCGATGTGCGGATAGGTCAGCGTCACGATCTGACGCGCATACGACGGGTCAGTGAGGATTTCCTGATAGCCCGTGATCGCGGTGTTGAACACCACTTCGCCAACCGTCTCGCCCTCGGCGCCGATGGAGGTGCCGCGGAAGATAGTACCGTCTGCGAGAGCGAGAATGGCTGGAATCATGGGTTGCGTCGCCTAAATATGTGACTGACAAAACGCAACCTGCAGATGCAGCGTTACCCGCGGACCTGAGAAACTCGGGACCGTGGGCTGGGGTTGCGGGCGAGTACGAATGATACGGCGCGAGGGGTTCCGTGTCCATCGCAAAAGAGGGTTTTGCGGGCGAATCTTTACTCCGATGGCGCTAGAATTGTGAAATCCGCAAACGGGTTCTTCCATGTCCGCCGCGCCTGCCGCCCTTGCATCGCCCGCGCTGTTCGACCCGGCGCACCTGGACCGCGCCGACACGCTGGTGCGCGAGGCGCCGTTTCACTTCCTCGTGGCTCGCGACCAATTGCCGCAGACAGCGGCATCCGAGCTCGATCGGGATTTCCCGAAGTATTCCAGCGCCGGCTTCTTTCCATACGAAGAGAAAGACTGCGGCCCGAGCGTCAACGCGTTGATCCACGCGCTAACCGACCCCGGGGTTGCCAGCGCCGTCGGCGCGCGTCTCGGCATCGACAACCTTGGCCAGTATCCGACGCTGATCACGCTGTGTCGTTATCTGAACAAGCGCCACGGCACAATCCACACCGACAGCAAATCGAAAATCGCCACCGCATTGCTCTATCTTGCGCCCTCGTGGCCGGACATAAGCGAAGGCTGCCTGCGCTTCCTCAACCGCATCGACGACATCGACGACCTTGCCGCACCCGAAATCAAACCGGTCTACGGCAATTTCGTCGTATTCCGCCGCGCCGACAATTCTTTCCACGGGCATCTACCGCACGAGGGCGAACGCCGCGTGATCCAGATCGCCTGGCTGACCAGCGAGGACGAGAAGCAGCGCAAGACCCAGCGCGGCAAACTGTCGCGCGTGTTCAAGAAACTGTTCGGCTCGCTCGACAGGAAATTCGGCGCGGGGCGCGACAAGAACGCCGCGCACAAGGATTGAATCTATGATCCGCATCGGCGCGATAGTGTTCGCAAGCCTGCTCGCGGCCTCCATCGCCGTTGCCCAGCCCGGATCGAACGCCGCCGCCACGGCCGCACACATCGGCCCCGCCTACGCCATCGAAATGAGCCGCATGATCCCGATGCGCGACGGGGTGGCGCTCGAAGCCTGGATCACCAAGCCCTCGCCGCTCGCCGCCAAGGCGCCGGCCGTCCTCGAGCTGACCCAGTACGACATCGACGGTTCGCGGCGCCACGAAGCGACCGCACTGGCCGCGCGCGGCTACGTGTTCGTGCAGGCCGAAACGCGCGGCCGCGGCCGCTCCGGCGGCGACAAGAACGACAGCCTCGGCCTGCAGGTCGGCCGCGACGGCCACGATCTGGTCGAATGGATAGCGCGGCAGCCGTGGTGCAACGGCCAGGTGTTCATGTACGGCGGCTCGTTTGTCGGCATGACGCAGTGGCGCACAGCTGCGCAGCATCCGCCGCACCTCGCCGGCATCGCACCTTTTGCGCCGATTTATCCGGGCTGGGACGTGCCGAACACGAACGGCATTCCGCAATCGTGGTCGGCGGTGATCCTGGGCTATACGGCCGGCCGTGGACTCAACGCCGGCTTCATCGCCAACGCACCGTATTGGCAAGGCAAGATGCTGGAGCACTACGCGGCCTACGGTTCGTTCGCGACGCTCGACGAGGCAATCGGTGTCGCCCAGGACGACTGGTGGATGGACGACGGCGGCAAGAAGAAATCGTTCATGAAGGCCTGGCTCGACCACGTCGGCGACGAGGCGTTCAATCTCGCCGCCGCGCCGACTGCGCAGGACTACGCGGCGATGAAATTTCCGATCCTCGCCGCGACTGGCTTTTTCGACGACGACCAACCGGGGGCGCTGCGCTACTACCGGGGTTACCTCGCGCACGCGCCTGCGAGCGCGCTCGAGAAAAGCCTGCTCGTCGTCGGCCCCTGGGACCACGGCGGCACGCAGCGGCCGGGAAAGATGATCAACGGCCTGTCCATTCCGGACTCAGCCGTGCTCGACATGGACAAGCTGCACGCCGATTGGTACGACTGGGTGCTCGGCCGCGGCGCGCGTCCTGCACTCCTGAGCGACAGGGTCACATACTTCATGCTTGGCGCAAACGAATGGCGCCATGCATCGTCGCTGGATGCGGCCACCGGCGGCAGCATGGAATTCTTCCTTTCCGCTCCGGAAGGCACGCCGGAAAGCGTGTTCCGTTCCGGTTCCCTGACGCGCGAAGCGCCCGGCGAGCAGCCGGCCGCCATCGTCGTTTCCGATCCGCACGAACTGTCCGAGCTCGACGTTGCCGATTACACGGCGGACGAAAACCTCACGAGCCAGTTCCGCGCATTGCAGAGGCGCGCCGTCGTGTTCCATTCCGCGCCCCTCGACAAGCCCGTCGAAATCACCGGACACATGAAATTGGAACTGCAGGTGCAATCGGATACACCTGATTTCGACCTGTGGGCGCAGGTGATGATGATGCTGCCCGACGGTTCCGCCGTGCGGCTCGGCGAAGACATCCGTCGCGCGCGCTTCCGCGACGGCCCATTCAAACAGCAACTGTTGAAGCCCGATCAGATCGTCACGCTGCCGTTCGAGTTCTACTGGACCAGCCGCCGCATCCCGGCCGGGGCGCGCCTGCGCGTAGTGATTGCACCGCTGAATTCGCCGAATTACCAGAAGAACTACAATACCGGCGGGCGCGTCGGCTACGAGAGCATCGCCGATGCACGCATCGCGCACGTCAAACTGTTACACGACAGCCGGCACCCGAGCCGGCTGGTTTTGCCGCTCGCCGCGCCGAAGCCTGAAGCACCGTAGCCAGCTCCGTCCGCTTCAAGGCGCCGGCGCGCGAGTAGATCGTCAAGCTGTAGCGCGCCGACGATACGCCGCACAGTCGCTTGCGCGGCAACTTCCGCATCGACTATGGTGGTTCGCGGCATTCGCTGCCGCGAACACTGGGGAGTGTGCTCAACGCTTGGGTTCGGTCGTGCTTGGGGTCGCAGTTCCGTTGCTGCGTGGGAATCATGCTGCCATCAAATGGCGCCGACCGACCCGGTCGGGCGTAACCCAATCGTGGGCATATCACATCAACATTTCCATAAGGATCAAGGTAATGCGAAACTTTGCTGTGAAGTTGACGATGTTGGCGATGGGATTCGGGGGAGTGACGGCGGCGGCGGCACAAGGCGTCGTGGCCCAGTTGCAGGACGCGGGGGAAATATCGGCAGCGGACATCGGCAGCGGCAAGCTGCATTTCCGCATCGAGAACCAGAGCAGCGACAGCGTCCACATCCTCAGTTGGGGCACGCCGCTCGGCGATGAGATGACTGCGAACCTGTTCCGCGTCGAACAGAACGGCGTGCGCGCCCGCTACATCGGCGCTATGGTCAAACGCGCCGAACCGACCGAGGAAGACTATTTCGAACTGAAACCCGGTCAGTCGCGCGCAGTCGATGTCGACCTGAGCGCCTACTACGACTTGCGCAACGGTGGCGCCTACGAGGTGAGCTATGCGCCGCACGGCGGCGAGCTGATCCTCGAAGCCAGCGCGGTGCAGAAAAGCGGCGCGAAAATCGCCCGCCCGGTCGAGACGCAATCGGCGACGATCTGGGTCGATGCGGGTGCGCGCAGCATCGACTCGATCGGACCGGTCGGCGCACGCGGCGAAACACAATCGTTGCAAAGCCGCCTGCCTGCCGGCGCAGGCGTCGTCGCCGCAGCCGCCGCGAGCAACAGCTACGTCAAATGCACGAACACCCAGCAGACGCAGATCGTGCCGGCGCGCGACTCCGCCGTCGTCTACGCGAACAATGCCAAGAGCTATCTCGCCACGGGCGCCGCGGGCAGCCGCTACACATGGTGGTTCGGCGCCTACACGAGCAGCAACTACGCGCTGATCACGAGCCACTACAACAACCTGGTCAGTGCCCTGTCGACGCAGCCCTACACGTTCGACTGCGGCTGCAAGCAGAAGCGCACCTATGCCTTCGTCTATCCTGACCAGCCGTACACCGTGCATCTTTGCGGCGCATTCTGGAGCGCACCCAACACCGGTACCGACTCGCGCGCCGGCACGCTCATCCACGAGAGCAGCCACTTCACCGTAGTCGCCGGCACCGACGACTACGCCTATGGCCAGACCGCAGCGCACAACCTGGCCCTGACCAACGTCGCCCAGGCGGTGATGAATGCCGACAGCCACGAGTACTTCGCCGAGAACAACCCGGCGCTGAACTGAGTTTCATCCGCAACGGACAGCGCGCCGGCTTCGATGCCGGCGCGCGATTCTCACTCCTGCGGCGCGAGCACGTCGTCGATGCTGTAGCGCCCGGGTTCGCGCCGCGCCAGCCAGATCGCCGCGGCGAGCGCACCGCTGGCGAAGATGTCGCGGTCGGTCGCGCGATGCGTCAGCTCGATGCGCTCGCCTTGGCTGGCGAAGATGATGGTGTGCTCGCCGGCGACATCGCCGGCACGCAGCGCGGCGAAGCCGATCTCGCCGGGCGGACGCGCACCGACCTGGCCGTGGCGCTCGTAGCGCGCGTGCTGTTCAAGCGCGATCCGGCGGCCTTCGGCAACCGCGGCGCCGAGCGTCAACGCAGTGCCCGAAGGCGCATCCTGCTTGCGGTTGTGGTGCAACTCGACGATCTCGCAATCCCAATCGGGCAGCGCTGCCGCGGCACGGCGCGCCATGCGCGCGAGCATGGCGACACCAAGACTGAAGTTCGACGCCCACAGCACCGGAATCGTCCTCGCCGCGTTGTCGAGCGCAGCGTACTGCACGTCGCGCAGGTTCGTCGTGCCGCTGACGAACGCGGCGCCGCGCTGCACGGCCAAGGCCAGCGCCCCGTCGAACGCGACCGGTCCGCTGAAATCGACGAGCACGTCGCAAGGCATGTCGGGATCGAGCGAGGTGGCAAAATCGACGTCGCGTGGAAGCGCGCCGAATACGCGGTCGAGCGGCTCGTCGGCCAGACCCGAGCCGGGCCGCACCAGCGCAGTGGCCAGACGAGCATGCTTCGATTCAAGTACGCCACGGATGACCGCCTGACCCATGCGGCCGGCGGCGCCATAGACGACGACGTTGACGAGATCGTTCATGCCGCCATCTTAGCTGCCTTGCTCCATCGCGGAGAAGGGGCGCGGATCAGGTCGTCACGCGATCCCAGAACTGCTTGACGCTGTCCAGCCATGACGACGCGCGCGGTGTGTGTGCGGAGTGGTCATCGCCGAAGCTCTCTTCGAACTGCTGCAGCAACTCGCGCTGCTGCCTGCTGAGCTTGACCGGCGTTTCGATGACGACCCGGCAGAGCAAGTCGCCGACGTGACCGCTGCGCACATTGCGCACGCCCTTGCCGCGCAGCTTGAACAGCTTGCCGGTCTGGGTTTCCGCGGGAATCTTGATCGATGCCTCGCCGCCCAGTGTCGGCACCTCGAGTTCCGCGCCGAGCGCCGCCTGGGAGAAGCGAATCGGTACTTCGCAATAGAGATCGTCCTGCTGGCGCTGGAAGATCGCATGTTCGCGTACCTGCACCTCGACGTAGAGGTCGCCTGCGGGCGCGCCGGTGGGGCCGGCTTCGCCTTCGCCTGTGAGACGGATACGGTCACCGCTATCGACGCCGGCCGGAATCTTCACTTCCAGACGCTTCTCGCGGCGCACGCGGCCTTCGCCGCGGCAGGTCTTGCATGGATTCGCGATCGCTTTGCCACTGCCGCCGCAGTGCGGACAAGTCTGCTGGATCGAAAAAATGCCGTTTTGCATGCGCACGCGGCCATGACCTTGGCAAGTCGCGCAACTGGAAAGCTTGCCGTCCGCCGACCCCGAACCTTCGCACTTGTCGCACGCGACAAGCGTCGGCACGTCGATCGTCCTTTCAACACCGAATACGGCCTCCTCGAGATCGAGGTCAAGCATGTAGCGCAGGTCGGACCCACGCCGCTGGCGATTGCCGCGCCCGCCGCCAAAGATGTCGGAGAAGATATCACCGAAGATGTCGCCGACATCGGCGTGGAAGCCGCCATTGCTGCCTCCACCTTGCTCGAACGCGGCATGGCCGTGGCGATCGTACATGGCGCGCTTCTGCGCGTCGCCGAGCACGTCGTAGGCTTCTTTCGCTTCCTTGAAATGCGCCTCGCAATCCTTGTCGCCTGGATTGCGGTCGGGGTGGTATTTCATCGCCAAGCGACGAAAGGCGGTTTTCAGTTCGCCCTCGCTCGCGGTGCGTTCGACGGAAAGGACTTCGTAATAGCAACGCTTGGTCATGTGATTAAAAACCTGATCACTTGTTCGCCATCACGTGGTTTTCGATGCGTCGGTCCGGGATGAACCAGATCGCCGCGACGACCGCGTACAGCACACAGGACACAATGGGAACAAAATTCGCCAGCACAATGGCGATGAGATAAAGAATCGGAGAGACCATTTCCTTCCAGCCGCTCTGCAGCGCAAGCGCCAGCGGGCAGCCTGGTCCGCCGTTGCATTGGATGAGGAAACGCGAGAGCGGAATCCATGATAGCGCCGTCATCAACAGCACGACTCCGTAGATCGCTGTCGGCAACGCCGCAGGGAATTGGCCATGCTCGCCGGGCGCCTCGTTCAGCCAGGCGGTGGTGAAAGGAAACAGCGACAGCCAGAACAGCAGGTGCAGATTCGCCCACATTACCTTGCCGTTGATGCGCTCGACCAGATGCATCAGATGGTGATGGTTGTTCCAGTAGATGCCAACGTAAACGAAGCTCAGCGCATAGCTCAGGAATACCGGCCAGTTGCCGAGCAGCGCCTGCCAGGTCGCCTCATGCGGCGGCTTCAACTCGAGCACCATGATCGTGATGATCACGGCGATCACGCCGTCGGTGAATGCTTCAAGTCTCCCCTTTTCCATTCCCTGACCTCGTACAAACACTAACCGGTATACGGCCCCTTGGCCTCGCCCCAACCCCATTTCGGCATCGGTTGCTCGGCCTCGACCTCGACACCGGGCTGCGAATTGATCAGCGCGAGCCGCGTGCCCCATTCGATGTAGGCCAGGAAAGCCGAGCGGAACTCGGGATCCGCCGGCAACCCCGCTTCATCTGCCGCATCGAGCAGCAGATTCACCCACTGGCGGCGCATCGGTTCGCTCAAATGGCGCTCGAGATGCTGCCGGATCATGTGCGAATGGCCGCCGCGTTCGATCGAATACGCGGCCGGCCCACCGAACACTTCAGCGATGAATTTCGCAACATGCTGCGGATGCCGTGCGTCCATGTGCGCAAACACCGGCTGCAGCAGTGAATCCGCTGCGACTTTCCGATAGAAAATTTCGGTCAACCGTTCGAGCGCCGGCGCCCCTCCGGCCCAATCATACAGACTCGGCACTTCGCTCATGCACCCTCCATCAAAACAATAGAGCCTCGCTGTGACGCGAGGCTCCATGCACCGCATGTCGGCCAAGGACTGCCGCCAGATTACTTCTTGTCTTTGACTTCGGTGAATTCGGCGTCGACGACATCGTCCTTCGGCGCCGATCCCGCGCTGGCCTGCGCGCCAGCATCGCCCGCCGGGCCGCCTTGACCTGCCGCAGCGGCAGCCGCGGCGAGCGACTGCGACGCCGCTTCGAGCGCGCTGATGCGCGACTCGATCGCATCCTTGTCCTCGCCCTTCATCACCTTCTCGAGGTCGGACAGCGCGGTTTCGATCGTACCGATCTGGGCGCCGTCGACCTTTCCGCCGTGCTCCTTGATCGCCGCGCGCGTGGCGTGGACGAGTTGATCGGCCTTGTTGCGCACGCCGACGAGCTCATGGAACTTGCGGTCCTCTTCCTTGTTCGCTTCGGCGTCGCTGACCATGCGCTTGATCTCGTCCTCGGACAGACCCGAGGAACCCTTGATCTCGATGCGCTGCTCCTTGCCCGTGTTCTTGTCCTTGGCCGAGACGTGCAGGATGCCGTTCGCGTCGATGTCGAACGCGACTTCGATCTGCGGCATGCCGCGCGGCGCCTGCTGGATGCCCTGCAGGTCGAACTTGCCGAGTGACTTGTTCGCGCTGGCGCGCTCGCGCTCGCCCTGCAGCACGTGCACGGTCACCGCGGTCTGGTTGTCCTCGGCGGTCGAGAACGTCTGCTGCGCCTTGGTCGGAATCGTCGTGTTCTTCTCGATCAGCTTGGTCATCACGCCGCCGGCCGTCTCGATGCCGAGCGACAGCGGTGTGACGTCGAGCAGCAGCACGTCCTTGACCGAGCCGCCGAGCACGCCGCCCTGGATCGCCGCCCCCACGGCGACTGCCTCATCCGGGTTGACGTCCTTGCGCGGCTCCTTGCCGAAGAAGTTCTTCACCGCTTCCTGGACCTTGGGCATGCGCGTCTGGCCGCCGACGAGGATGACCTCGCTGATGTCCGACACCTTCAAGCCCGCATCGGCAATCGCGGTGCGGCACGGCGCAATGGTCTTTTCGATCAGGTCGGCGACGAGCGCTTCGAGCTTGGCGCGCGTCAGCTTGATGTTGAGATGCTTCGGACCCGACGCGTCCGCCGTGATGTACGGCAGGTTGACATCGGTCTGGTGCGCGCTCGACAACTCGATCTTCGCACGCTCGGCAGCGTCCTTGAGGCGCTGCAGGGCAAGCGAATCGTTCTTGAGATCGACACCGGATTCCTTCTTGAACTCCTCGACCAGATAGTCGATCAGGCGCTTGTCGAAATCCTCGCCACCGAGGAACGTGTCGCCGTTCGTCGCCAGCACTTCGAACTGCTTTTCGCCGTCGACATTCGCGATCTCGATGACCGAGACGTCGAACGTGCCGCCGCCGAGATCGTAGACCGCAACTTTGCGATCGCCACCCTGCTTGTCGATGCCGTAGGCCAGCGCGGCCGCGGTCGGCTCGTTGATGATGCGCTTGACGTCGAGGCCCGCGATGCGGCCGGCATCCTTGGTTGCCTGGCGCTGTGAATCGTTGAAGTACGCGGGCACGGTGATGACAGCCTCGGTGACCGGCTCGCCGAGGAAATCCTCCGCGGTCTTCTTCATCTTGATCAACACCTGCGCGGAGATTTCCGGCGGCGCCATCTGCCTGCCACCGGCGGTCGCCACCCAGGCATCGCCGTTGTCGTGCGCAAGGATCTTGTACGGCACGAGACCGATGTCCTTCTGCACCTCGGCATCGGTGAACTTGCGCCCGATCAGGCGCTTCACCGCGTAGAAGGTGTTCTTAGGGTTGGTCACCGCCTGGCGCTTGGCGGTGGCGCCGACGAGGATCTCGTTGTCCTTGTAGGCGACGATCGACGGCGTAGTGCGGTCGCCTTCGGAATTCTCGATGACGCGTGCCGTCGTGCCTTCCATGACGGCCACGCACGAGTTGGTCGTGCCGAGGTCGATACCGATGATTTTACCCATATGAGCTTCTCCCAAAAATTTTTTGCGGCGCAATGCCGCGGCTGACAGCGAAAATGTGGCTATGCGCGACTCAATTCAAGTCTCATGACGCCTTGGAAACGGTCACCAGCGCGGGGCGCAACAGGCGTTCGTTCAGCACGTAACCCTTCTGGATCACGGCGACGACGGTGTCCGGCTTCGTCCCCGGCGCCTCGACCATGCTGACCGCCTGGTGCTGTTCGGGGTTGAACGGCTGGCCGACCGGGTCGATCGGTTTCAGGCCGTTGCCTTCGGCAACCTTGAGCAGTGCCTTTAAAGTCAGTTCCATGCCCTCGCGCAGGCTGCCGGCATCGGCCGTCTGTACGGCCAAACCGCGCTCGAGGCTATCGCACACCGGCAGCAGGTCGCTCAGCACGCGCTCGTTGGCGAATCTGCGCGCCTGGTCGAGGTCGCGCTGCAGGCGCTTGCGCTGGTTCTCGATCTCGGCGCGCTCGCGCAGCAGCAGGTCGCGCATCTCGCCGAGCTTGGTTTCGTATTCGTTGACGAGCTTGTTCAGCTCGTCGCCTTCCTGCGCGGCATCGACGGTGACGTCGGCCGCAGTGTTTTCCGGTTTCCCGGAATTGGTATTCTCGGTGCTCACAAGCGCTCCACAATCCGATGGTTTGTTCCTGCCGGCGGAGGTTCGCGAAGAGATTCGCGACGTAGTTCCGGGCAATGCCTCGCCTGCGGCAGGAGCCGCAGGACGATCCAATCATTTTACCCCAGGCGATTTATGAGGGCAGGAGCGCGTGGTTCAAGAGGCCGCAGCCAGCGCCCCGGACAAAATCTGTGCCGTTGCCTGCACTACCGGGATCACGCGCTGGTAAGCCATGCGCGTCGGCCCGATGACGCCGAGCACGCCGAGTATGCGGCCGTCGACGCCATAAGGTGCGGTCACGAGGCTGTAGGCACCGAGCGGATTGAACCCGGATTCCTCGCCGATGAACAAGCGCACGCCCTCGGCGCGCGAGCAGTTTTCCAGCAAGTTCAGCAGATCGCGCTTGCGCTGGAACGCCTCGAACAGTTCGCGCAGGCTGTCCATGTCGGCCGCGACCTGCGCGCCCATCAGGTTGACCTGGCCCTTGATCAGCATGTCGGCGTTGGTCTGATCCGGGAACCCCTGCTGGGCGACGTCGGCCGCCGCGACCATGAGCTGATGCAGACGCGCACTGGTCTCGCGCATCTCGCGCTTGAGCCGCTCGCGGATCTCGCTCATGCGCAGGCCGGCGTAGTTCGCGTTGAGGAAATTCGACACCTGCTCCAGCTCGCTCGGCGAGTAAACGTGCTGGGTGGTGACCACGCGGTTCTGCACTTCGTTGTCGGCGAAGACGAGGATGACAAGCACGCGATTGCCGCCGATCGCGACGAAGTCGATGTGGCGGAACGGGAACTCCTCGCGCTTAGGCACGGTGACCACGCCGACGAAATGGGTGACTTCCGAAAGCAACGACGACACGCCGTTGAGCAAGTCCTGGGTGGGCGCCTGAGTCGGCAGTTCGCGGCGCAGCGCGTCGATCTGGGGTTCGTCGAGCGGCTTCAGTTCGAGCAGGCTGTCGACGAACATGCGATAGCCCTGCGCGGTCGGCACGCGTCCGGCCGAGGTATGCGGCGCAGCAAGCAAACCGAGCTCTTCAAGGTCGGCCATCACATTGCGGATCGTCGCCGGGCTCACGTCGAGGCCCGAATTCTTCGCCAGCGTACGCGAGCCGACCGGTTGCCCGTCGGCGATGTACTGCGCAATCAGCGCACGCAGCAACTGGCGCGCGCGCGGATCGAGTTGGTGGCCGAAATGAGCGGACATAGGTGGACTTGCGAAACAGTGTGGTGACGCTAGCAACGGAAACCGTCATGGTCAATATGGATTTTCCGCGGCCTCGTTCAAGTAGTTGCACCGGTCTTGGCTGAGTCGGTTTCGCGTGATAGCGTGCGCGCGCCGATTGTCCACCTCGTCTTCCATGCTGCAAGCGCTGTTCGTCAAGGATTTCGCCATCGTCGGCGAAGCCGAAATCGGCTTCGAGCCGGGTCTGACCGTGGTCACCGGTGAAACCGGCGCGGGCAAGTCGTTGATGGTCGATTGTTTATTGCTGTTGGCAGGGCAACGGGCGGACTCGGGCGTCGTGCGTCACGGCAGCGAACGCGCGGAACTGATTGCCGACTTCGACCTGAACGACGCGCCGGCGGCGAAACAATGGCTCGCGGAAGAGGAATTCGACGATGGCGATGGCTGCCAGCTGCGCCGCGTGATCCGCGCCGAAGGTGCTTCACGCGCTTGGATCAACGGCCGCCCGGCGACGCTCGCGCAAATGCAGACGCTGGCGGAAAAACTCATCGAAATCCACGGCCAGCACGAACATCAGGCGCTGCTCGACAAGACCAGTCAGCTCGCCCTGCTCGATGCGTTCGGCGACCACGCCGCGCTGTTGCCGCCGGTCGCCGCATTGGCCGCGCGCTGGCGCGCGATCGACGCGCGCATGCGCGAGCTGCAGGGCGATCATGACCATTCCGAGCGCATCGCACTGCTCTCGCACCAGGTCGAGGAACTCGAGCGCCATGCGCTTGAGCCTGCCGAGATTGACTCGCTCAACGAGACGTACAAGCGCCTGGCCAATGCCGGAAATCTAATCCAGGGCACGAGCGCGCTCGCCGAACTGCTCGACGGCGAAGGCGAGTACAGCCTGCTGCGCCTAGTCCATCGCGCACGGACCGAAATCGCCCGTTTGGCCCAGGCCGATCCCGAGCTCGCGGCGACGGGCGACCTGCTCGATACCGCCGGCGTCCAGCTCGACGAAGCGAACAACGCGCTCGCACGCTACCGCGACGCACTCGACCTCGACCCGGAAAAGCTCGCCGAAGCCGAGGCGCAGATCGCGAAGCTGCACGAGCTCGGGCGCAAACACCGCATGCCCGTCGTCGAGCTGAAAAACCACGCCCAAACGCTACGCGACGAACTGGAAACCTTGCAAGGCGCGGGCGCGGCACTGATCAAACTCGAGCGCGAACGCGGCGACGTCGAGCGCGACTACCGTGCCGCCACGGCGAAGTTGTCCGCGGCGCGCGCCGCAGCGGCAACAACCCTGGGCGACAAGGTCAGCGGATTGATGGACGAGCTGGGCATGGCCGGCGGGCGTTTCGAAGTCGAAATCGAGCCGTCGGAAAAAGCGGCGCCGGATGCTCAAGGTCTGGAACGCGTCGAATTCCTGGTCAGTGCCAACCCGGGCCAGCCGGCGCGCGCGTTGCGTCGCGTCGCTTCAGGCGGCGAACTGTCGCGCATCAGCCTCGCGATCGAAGTCGCCGCGCTCGGCAGCGACGACGCCAGCGCCGACGCGATCGCAACGATGGTGTTCGACGAAGTCGATTCCGGCATCGGCGGCGCCGTCGCCGAAGTGGTCGGTCAGAAACTGCGCCGGCTCGGCGCGCGCCGCCAGGTGCTCTGCGTCACCCACCTGGCGCAGGTCGCCGCGCAGGGCCATCAGCACCTGCGTGTGGCCAAGTCCAGCGACGGCGCGAGCACGCAGACCCAGATCGAAGCGCTGGACGCGAAGGCGCGTCGCGACGAAATCGCACGCATGCTCGGCGGCGTGGAGATCACGCGCCAGACACTGGCGCACGCCAAGCAGATGCTGGAAAGCGCAGACCGGTGACGATGCGACGCCTGTGCGCCGCTACGAGCGCCTCGCCGTTTTTTTCGGCCGTACGTACAGCACGAGACTGTGTTCCTCGATCACGTAGCCGTGCTTGTCGGCGATTTCGCGCTGCAGGCGCTCGATGTCTTCGCTGACGAATTCGACGACCTTGCCGCTGTCGAGATCGACCATGTGGTCGTGGTGCTTGCCGCGCTCGATCTCATAGACCGCCTGGCCGCCCTCGAAATTGTGCTTGGCGACAAGACCTGCGGCCTCGAATTGGGTCAGCACGCGATAGACCGTGGCCAGGCCGATCTCGTCGTCATGCTCGAGCAACTGACGATAGATGTCTTCGGCGGTGAGATGCTTGCCGTCCGAGGCTTCGAGGATTTCGAGGATGCGCATGCGCGGATGGGTCACTTTGAGCCCGGCCTTGCGCAGATCTTGAGTTTCCATATGAGTACCACCTGAATGCCGAACGCGGCGCGCGCGTCCGCTGGAGCCGGCGGCTAGTGTATCATCGCCGAGTTCCCGATCCGTTCCGACTCGCATGCAGATGACCCAGGCCCGCACGAACCGAATCCTTTTCCACTGGCCACGCGCGCTCGTGCTGGCCGCGATTGCGTTCGCGCTCGGTGCCTGCAATCCGATCTATCAGCTCGATATCCAGCAAGGCAACTTGTTCAGCAAGGCTCAGGTCGAGTCGCTCAAGCCCGGCATGAGCAAGCGCCAGGTGATGCTGACGATGGGCAGCCCGTCGGTGATCAATCCATTCCAACAGAGCCGCTGGGACTACATCTCCACGTTTCGTCGCGGCAACGGCCGCATGGATACCAAGGACCTCGTCCTCTATTTCGAAGGCGACAGTCTGGGCAAGATAGACGGCGACTACTTCTCCGAAGATCCGGTGGAATTGATTCGCTTGGCAACCAAGTACAAGCGCCAGTACCCCGACGAAAAGCGCACTGACGAAGACAAGAAGAAGCGCAGCGGTGGCGACGATACCGGCGCGTAGTTTTCGGCATCACTTCGATCGCGACAATCAAAAAGCGGCCGTCCCGGGCCGCTTTTGTTTTTCGGCCCGGCGGCGCCGCGCCTGCTTGGGATCGATCTTCAGCGAACGATATAGTTCGACGCGATCGCCATCGCTCAGCAACGCGGCGGCCGTGACGAGCCGGCCGAAGATGCCGATCAAGGTTGGCTCGAAGTCAGCAGGCAGCGCATCGCGGATGCCCGAGATGCGGACCGCTTCGTCCACCGTTGCACCGGCGGGCAACGTCGCCACGCGCACGAGCTGCCGCTGCGGATCGGCGTAAACGACCTCGACTCGTATCGTCGATGGCGGTGCCGGAGGCGACGTTTCAGGCATAGGCGCGATCGGCCTCGCGACAAAATTCATCGACCATGCGGTCGGCCAGCTTCTGGAATCCCGCGCGCAGCACGGGGCCCATCAAGCCGGAGTAGTCGAAGTCGAGCGCCAGCGCGATCTTGCAGCCGGCATCGCCCAGTGCGGTGAAGGTCCATGCCCCATGCAGCGCGCGGAATGGGCCTTCGATCAGTTGCATGGCGATTCGGTGCGGCGTTTCCAGTGTGTTGCGCGTAGTGAAGCTTTGCATCATCGCGCCAAGGCGCAGGTCGAGGCGCGCGATCAGTGCATCGGTCTCGAGCGCGAGGACCTTCGCGTCCGCGCACCAGTTGAAGCGGCGCGGATACGCCTCGACATCGTTGACCAGATCGAACATGCGCGTGCAACTGTGACGCACGATCGCGCTGCGGCGGATCTGGATCACGCGGCGACCCCGCGAAAAAATGTATACAATGTTCGATCGACCATTCAGTAATTCTAGAACGTAAAGGCTGCGCATGCAGCGCAGCACGGCACAAATTCAATGGCCAAAGACAACAAGAAAACCGATTCGACCATCGCGCTGAACAAGCGTGCGCGGCACGAATACCACATCGACGAACGTTACGAGGCCGGCATCGCACTGCAGGGTTGGGAAGTGAAAAGCCTGCGCGCCGGCCGCATCAGCATCGTCGAAGCGTACGCGATCGTGCGCAATGGCGAGATCTTCCTGTTCGGCGCTTCGATCCCGCCGCTGCTCTCGGCCTCGACCCACGTCGTCGCCGAGGACAAGCGCACGCGCAAGCTGCTGCTCAATCGCGCGGAAATCGACAAGCTCGTCGGTGCGGTCGAGCGCAAAGGCTACACGCTTGTGCCGACGGCAATGTACTGGAAAGGCAATCGGGTGAAGGTCGAACTCGGCCTGGCCAAGGGCAAGCAGGATCACGACAAGCGCGCCGCGGAAAAGGATCGCGACTTCGCGCGCGAGAAACAGCAGGTGATGCGCTCGAAGAACCGCTTCGCCTGAATCTCGTTCGCACGCTTCATTGAATGTCCGGGCCGCGGCCCCATATAATGACTCGACCAGCGTTTCATCCCGGGGGTGACATGGCTTCGACGGGGACAACGAAATCGCTTGGTGCATGCCGAGGGGGCAGCTTTCCTCGTTAATCCAGCAGCAAACTTTTAGTTGCCAACGACGACAACTACGCTCTCGCCGCTTAAGGCGTAGCCCCGAACCCGCTTGTGTCCGTGCTCGCCGGTGTAGGGTCATTATCACGGAATCGCCGCTGATCGCCGTCGGTCGATCATCAGCTAACTCTTAACCGACTGGTCCTGCGGTGCGCTTCGCACGCCGTGTTGCCGCGGGATGAGATCAAACGGTGAGCTATGCATGTAGAGCCAGGGACGTAGTGTTTTCGGACGGGGGTTCAATTCCCCCCACCTCCACCAACATCCAACCAAAGGCCCGCTGCGCGGGCCTTTTCTTTTATCTTTATGACCTGGGCTTCCGCAAAACGGAGCGATCCCCGTCGCAGCGCGCCGCAACGACAGCAATCGAGACACATCCTGCATTTCCAGGGTGATCACCGTCACCTGCCGTCGCTTGCAGCACTCGCCTCGCACCTTCATGCTATGCATACCGGCATCGGGTCGAACCGGAATGTGCAGATTGCGATGAGGGACGCACGCACATTCACACGACCCGGTCGAAACAAGAAAACCACATGATCGAATTCGGACACGGCACCCATATCGGCCTGCGCCGCGAGCACAACGAAGACACGTACTACGCCGACGCGGATATCGGCCTCTGGCTCGTCGCCGACGGCATGGGCGGTCACGCGCACGGCGAGGTAGCGAGCGCGCTGGCGCGCGATGCGGTCGTGCGCGAAGTCGGTTCGGGCGGCAGTCTCGCTCAGGCCGTGCAGAGCGCGGACGCCGACATCCTGCAATTGTCCGGCCGCCGCTCCGAAGCGTTGCCGATGGGCACCACGATCGTCGCCTTGCACGTCAGCGGTACGGAATATGAAGCGTGCTGGGTCGGCGACAGCCGCATCTACCTGTGGGACGGCGCGCTCAAGCAGATTTCACAGGACCATTCCTACGTGCAGGAATTGATCAAGCAAGGCGCAATCACCCAGGAGCAGGCGCGCACGCATCCGCATCGCAACGTCGTCACCCAGGCGCTCGGTGTCACCGATCCGCAAAGCCTGCGCGTGGAAACGCTGCGCGGCCGGTTCGGCCCCGGCATGCAGGTACTGCTCTGCTCGGACGGACTGACCGAGGAAGTCGATGACAAGCAGATTTCCGCGATCCTTGCCCGCGAGGACCTATCGGCACAGGAGTGCGTGGATCACTTGATCCTCGCCGCGCTCGATGGCGGCGGATCGGACAACGTGACGGCGGTGCTGGTACGCAACCGCTGAAGAACACCCTTCGAAGCAGGCTTGTCGCAACAACTCATTCACGTAACCAGCGACAATTTTCCTTGCTCACTTTTTGAATCGCGGCCAGACGCGCCGCGTGCGCGGCCAACTCCGCGACGTCGGCCCGGCGTACGCGTATCACGGCATCAACAACCGACGAAGCGGCCGCGCGCACTCGCGCCTTGGTCGGCTCGCCCTGCAAGCCCAGGCCGAGATCGCCTTGCCCCGCGGTCATCGCGAGGTAGACGTCGGCAAGCAGCTGCGCGTCGAGCAGCGCGCCGTGCAGGTCGCGATGGCTGTTGTCGACACCTAGGCGTTTGCACAGCGCGTCGAGATTGTTCTTCTGCCCTGGATACTTCTCGCGCGCAAGCAACAAAGTGTCGAGCACGCTGACGCGCTCGACAACACGCACCGGTTGCGGCAAGCGCGCGAACTCGGCGCTGAGGAAGCCCATGTCGAAGCTTGCGTTGTGCGCGATCAATTCGGCGCCGTCGATGAAAGCCAAAAACTCCTCGGCGACGTCCGCGAACAACGGCTTGTCGACGAGAAAGTCGTCGGTGATGCCGCTGACCGCTGTGGCGCCTTCGTCCATCGCACGCTGCGGGTTGACGTAATAGTGGAATTCGCGCCCGGTGGGCCGGCGCTCGAGCAGTTCAACGCAGCCGATCTCGACGATGCGATGGCCCTTGTTGACCTCCAGACCAGTCGTTTCCGTGTCGAGCACCACTTGTCTCACAACTTGTTCTCCTGTGCGGTCAGCGCCTCGCTGCGCGCGCGCTGATCGACGCGTTCGTTTTCCTCGTGACCCGAATGCCCGCGCGTCCAATGCCATTCCACCGTGTGCGGCGCGGCTGCCGCAATGAGCCGCTCCCACAGGTCTTGATTCTTCACGGGCTTCTTGTCGGCGGTACGCCAGCCGTTTGCGCGCCAGCGCGGCACCCAGGACTCGATGCCCTGTTTGACGTACTGCGAGTCGGTGGTCAGACGTACCGTTGACGGGCGCTTGAGCGCCTCGAGCGCGCCGATCGCGCCCATCAGTTCCATGCGGTTGTTCGTCGTTTCATCCGCATTTCCACTTATCCACTTTTCCGTTTTCTTGTAGCGCAACAGCGCCGCCCAGCCGCCGGGTCCCGGATTGCCGAGGCAGGCGCCATCAGTGAACACCTCAACCACTGCTACAGCACTCACGCGCACTCCCTGTGCGCGCCCGGTGCCAGACGCGGACTGCGCGCGAGCTCGCGCGCGTCGCGGCGCAAGCGCAAAGGCGTAAGTGCGCTGCGGCGCTTGCGCGCGAGCAAAAGCCAACCGCCGCGCAGTCGCGCGAATGGCGTGGAGCCGACCGCCCCCTTTGTTTCGACCGTGGGCGCCGACCACGGCAAAAAGGCACCGGAATAGCGCGTCTGCAGCACGTCGACGCCCTGTCCGCCGATCATCGTCGCCAAGGCTTGCGCTGAGCGGATCCTGAGCGGCAGTCGCGCACGCCGTGCCGTACCGGCCAGCCATGGCCACCACAGGCTCAGCGGATTGAAGCCGAGCACGAGCAAGACGCCCTCGGGTGCTAATACGCGCGCGATCTCGCTCGTACAGGATCGCGGATCGTCGAGGCGCTCGAACAGATGCTGGACGACGACCAGCTTGCAGCTCTCGCTCGCAAACGGCAGTTCACCGGGTGCGCAGGACAAGCTGCCGCGAAGCGTCTGCGCAGCATCGAGCGCAAGGCCGACGACGTTGCCGAGCAGATTCGCCGGCAGACTGTCCGGCGCTGTCGCGTGCGCACGCAAGAACAGGCCCGTCGTGCCATAGACGCCTGCGAGGATCGGCGCCAAGGTAACGAGTTCCTGTCGGAACAGGTTGCATACCGCGGGGTTTTGATAAAAATCGTTCGTCTCGACCGGCATGGAGCCGCAGGCTGGGCAGTGCTGAAGTAGTCGAATTAGAACAGATTTACGATGCTGAAATCCGGATAAACGGATTGTTAATATTTCGTTTAGTCTTTATGACTTTTTAATGGCGCCAATCTGGCTCGCTGCTATAGTCCGCCGGTCGATTTGAGCGGAATCCCCCAGAGCATGATCTGTGGCCATGCCATCCAAGGCTGAGAGCAACGCCTGCGCCAGACGGCGCGAGCGACGGCTGCTCACGCTCAGCGCATGCTGTGCGACCTTGGGCTGCGCCTTTATCCTGCTCGCAGCGTGCAGCGCGCCGGTGGTGCGTCATGCGGCCGTGGTACCACCGCCGCCGCAACCGACTGCGGCGCCAGACTTGGCAGCCGTCGAGCCGAAGATTCCCAAGGTCGTTCCTGCAACGCCTGGTTCACCGTGGCCGCGCCTGCGCGCGCGCTACGCGATGCCCGGCTGCGACTACAGCCCTAGCGTGCGCCAGTTCGCCGCACAGATGGCATCGAGCCCAGCGCATCTCTCTGCGGCATTCAAGGAAGCGATGCCGTTGTTGCTCGTCGTCACCGAGCAGATCGAAAAATACGACATACCGGGCGAGTTCGCGTTCCTGCCCTGGGTGGAATCCAGCTACACGATGATCCCCGCACGCGGCGATGGCGTCGCCGGCATGTGGCAGCTGATGCCGTTCACCGCGCGCGAGAACGGCCTTCGCGTCGACAGCGAGTACGACGGTCGTCTCGACGTCACCGCGTCGAGTCGCACCGCCCTGGTGCTGATCAAGCAGTACAAGGAAAGCTTCGGTGACTGGCGCCTGGCCAACATGGCCTTCAACGCCGGCGAAAACAGCGTCCGCGCCGCGCTCGGCAAGCGACGCAGCATCAGCCCGACCGAAATCGCGACGCTGCGTCTCAACCAGGTTAACTACGAGCACCTGATCAAGCTGCTCGCGGTGTCCTGTATCGTTTCTTCGCCCGAGCGCTATCGCGTGGAGTTGCCCGAGCCCGATGCTGACGACGCGCTGAGCCTGCTCGAGTTGCCCGCGCCGCTCGACCTGCATCTCGCCGCAAAGCTCGCCGACATGGACTTCGCCGAATTGCAGCGTCTCAATCCCGCCTACCTCAGGGCGCACATGCCCGAGCGCGGCCCGTTCCATCTGCTCGTTCCCGCGCAGCGGCGCACGGCGATCGAACAGACGCTCGGCAAGTTGCCGCAATATGCCTGGCAGAACTGGCGCGAGGTGAAGCTGCAACAGCCGCAAAACCTAGATACGTTGAGCATGGCCTACGACGTAGATGCCGCCGCGTTGGCACAGGTCAACCGCATCGGCGCGACGGCAACGACCTTGCCCTCCGGCACTCGCCTCATGCTGCCGGGACGCGGTATCGAGTCTCCGTTCATTGCCGCTGCGACCCCGGTGGCAGCGGCTCGCCAGGCAGCCGTCGCAATCCAGACCGCGTCCCCGGCCGCAGCAGCAAAGGAAGGCACCTGCACCGTTCGCTCCGGCGACACGCTGTGGGATATTGCCAATCGCTACGGCGTGCGCATGGAAGACCTGCTGCACTGGAACCGTCTTTCGCGTAACGCCACCCTGCGCCTCGGCCAGAAACTCGTGCTCAACGCGCAGTTACCCGAAGCGGCGAACTAGCTCGCCGGCGCTGCCGGCTGCGCAACGCGACTCCGCTTCGATCCGCGTGTGCTTGCGCTAGAATTGCGCGCTCGAAACAACGATCGTTGGAGTGCACAATGGGATTTCTGCAGGGCAAACGCGCGCTGATCACCGGCATCATCAGCAACCGCTCGATCGCCTGGGGCATCGCGAAGGCGATGCATCGCGAAGGCGCTGAACTGGCTTTCACCTATGTCAACGACAAGCTCAAGCCGCGCGTCGAAGAGGCCGCAACGACGTTTGGCTCGAATATCGTCCTGCCCTGCGATGTGACCAGCGATGTGCAGATCGAGCAATTGTTCACCGATCTTGGCAAGCATTGGGACGGTTTCGACATCCTCATCCACTCGATCGGCTTCGCCCCGGGCGAAGCGCTGACCGGCGAATTCCTCGATGGGCTGACGCGCGAAAACTTTGCCATCGCGCACGACATTTCCGCCTACAGCCTGCCGGCGCTGGCCAAGGCTGCGCGGCCGCTGATGAAGGGGCGCAATGGCGCAGTCCTTACGCTGACCTACCTCGGCGCCGAACGCGCACTGGCGAACTACAACGTGATGGGCCTGGCCAAGGCCAGTCTCGAAGCGTCGGTGCGCTATCTCGCCTACAACCTCGGGCCGGAAGGCACGCGCGTCAACGCGATCTCGGCCGGCCCGATCAAGACGCTCGCCGCCGCCGGCATCGCCAACTTCCGCAAGATGCTCGACCACGTCGAACAGAATGCGCCGCTACGTCGCAGCGTGACGATCGACGAAGTCGGCAACACCGCAGCATTCCTGTGCTCGGATCTGGCTTCGGGCATCACCGGCGAGGTGACCTATGTTGACGCCGGGTACAACACGCTCGGCATGACGGGCATCTGATTCAACGGCCGGCACCGAAAGCGGATAGAGACAAATTTGCTCTATCCGCGTCGAGCACACCAACGTTTTTCCGCTTATTGCAGCAAACGGTCTTCGGCGATCTTGACGTCAGCCGATTTGCGCAATGCCTCGAGGAAACCACGCACGGCGTCGTTCGAGTAACCCTGGGCGAGCTGATTGCGCGCAGCTTCCTTCGACTTCGCGTCGAGCTTGGACGGATCAGCATCCTTGACGGCGGTCAACGCGACAAGGGCGTAGGCGTCATTCGCCAGCGCAACTTCGGCCGTCGTCGGCTTGTCTGCCGCCGCGGGGCGCGCGAGCTTGAACACTTCCGTGACCAACCTGCCGTCGAGATTCGCAGCGTTGCGGCCAATGTCCTTCTCCTGCTCGACTTTGGCTTTTACGACCGCTGCGACCTGCTCCAGCGTCTCGCCCTTCTGTAGGCGCGCGTACAGAGTATCGGCCTGTTCTTTCGCCTGCTTGGCCAGTTGCACGGTGACGAGCCTGCCGCGAATCTCTTCGCGCACCTGCTCAAGCGGCTTCTGCACCGGTGTCTCGTGTTGATCCAGATGCACGAACACGACATGGTTCGGCGCCAGCGTGATCGCATCCGAGGTGTTGCCCTCGACGAGCACGCCCGGCGCGAACGCTGCCTTCGTTACCGCCGGATTGGCCGCAATGCCCTCGCCGCCGGAGCGCGTGAACAGCGTGGTCTTCTGCAATGGCAGGTTGAACTGCTTGGCGACATTGGCGAGCGAGGGATCGTTGCCGAGCGCGTCGACGAGCTTGCCGGCGAGATCGCTGTAGCGGCGCTCGTTCTCGGTCTCCAGATATTGCTTGGTCAGCTCGGCCTTCACTTCCTCGAACGGCTTGACCTTGCCTTCGCGCACATCGCGCAATTGGATGACGTGATAACCCTCGGGCGAAAGCACGGGCGCGGAAACATCGCCCTTCTTCATCGCCCACAATGCGTTCTCGAACGCCGGATCGGTCAGGCCCTTTTCGAGCCAGCCGAGATCGCCGCCCTGCGACTTCGAACCGAGGTCATCGGATTTTTCCTTGGCGAGCGTCGCGAAATCCTTGCCGGCCTTGATCTCTGCTTCGATCGCCTTCGCCTTCTCGAGCGCAGCCTTCTGTGCGTCGGCATTCGCGTTCTTTTCCACCTTGACGAGGATATGTGAGGCCTGGCGCTGTTCGGGCGCGGTGAACTTCGCCTTCTGCTCTTCGTAGCGCTGCTTGAGCGTCGCCTCGTCCGGTGTCAGGTCGGACTTCATCTTGGCCGCGTCGAGCTCGACGTAGGCCAGCGAAATCTTCTCCGGCGTCATGAACTCGCCGCCGTGCTCCTTATAATATTTCTCGATATCCGCATCGGCGACCTTGATCGTATCGGCCGGCTTTTCGAGTTTGATATAGCCGAAGTCGCGAGTCTGATCGCGCAGCTTGAGGAAGCTGTCGACCTCGGCGCTGGTCACGACGCTGACCTGGGAGAGTCCGGCGGGCAGCTGACGCGTGGCTAGATCCTTGATCACGCCGTCCTCGAACGACCGCTCCGTCATGCCGGCCGCCTGCACTCGCAGGTTGTAGAGCTTGCGATCGAACTTGCCGTCGGTCTGGAACGCCGGAATGTTTTGAATTGCTTCGCGCACCTGCGTGATCGGCACCATGACGCCGAGTTTTTCGTTCGCGTGCGCAAGCAGTTGTTCGTTGATCAACTGATCGAGCACCTGACGCTTGCGCTCGGGGCTGTCGAACGCCGCGGCATCGAACTGCGCGCCATAAGCCTGCTGCGCCTGCGAGCGATAGCGGTTGTAGGCCTCGCGAAATTGGTCTTGGCCGATTTCCTTGCCATCCACCTTGGCGACGAAGGTATCGGTCTTCGGATTCATGTATTGCTCGATGCCGAAGAATCCGCCGAATACGATCACAACAACGCCGAGGAGGATCTTCGCCGCGATACCGGAAAACCTGTCGTGCAATGTCTGCAGCATGAGGAAATCGCTCTGATTGAAAAAGCGCGGCATCGCTGGCCGCTTCATGGATTGTGCGCTCATCAAGAACGCACAAACTACAAATACAGATAAAACGAAGGCGCCTTGCGGCGCCTGCGTTTATATATGGCGGAGTGGACGGGACTCGAACCCGCGACCCCCGGCGTGACAGGCCGGTATTCTAACCAGCTGAACTACCACTCCGCGCTAACTGTCGAAATCCGGTGTGCAGCCGTGCCGGATTCCATTTTCTTTTTGCCTTACCGCTACGAGTGGTAACCCGCATCGAGTTTGGTGGGTGCTGAGGGTTTCGAACCCCCGACCCTCGCCTTGTAAGGGCGACGCTCTACCGCTGAGCTAAGCACCCCTTGGCAGGCGAGCCGCTTAGTTTAGAGCATCTTTCAGAGCTTTGCCAGCCTTGAACGACGGATTCTTCGAGGCCTTGATCTTGATCGTCGCACCCGTGCGCGGGTTGCGGCCGGTGCGCGCGGCGCGCTTGCGCGCCAGGAACGTGCCGAAGCCGACGAGCGCGACGCTATCGCCCTTCTTCAACGTCTTCGTGATCACCTCGATGACGGCTTCGATGGCACGACCAGCATCGGCCTTGGTCAGTTCGGCCGATTCGGCCACCGCGGTAACGAATTCACTTTTATTCATTTCATGTATCTCCCGGAAGGAATTGGCGAGCGCTCGCCGTTAGGTAATCGAAATCATACGAAGCATCCGCAGGCATCGGCGTTCGCGCTTGCTCGCCTCGTCACCCCGCATCTTCAGAGTCACATCCGGAAGGACTTTCCGTGAAGTGCGGCGCGAACTTTATACCAGCCCTCCCAACCCCGCGCAACATCAATTGCAATGCGCCCTGCAGCGATTTTCGCGGTGTCGGCAAACTCGCCGAGTTTGTGCAAGGCGGCTTGACATGCTGGTCAGTAATTTGCATGCCGGCGCATCGCACCGGCATGCATTCATGCATCAATGAGGACGCACCGCCGTCGAGCCGGCTGCGTCTTCTACAGCGGGCTCCGATGCAACATTTTTAGCATTTTCCACTTTTTCCAGCAACGGCGAGAGCGGGCGTTCGAGCGCGATGTCGAGCACCTCGTCGATCCAACGCACTGGCCTGATCTTGAGCGACTCGGTCACGTTCTTCGGAATTTCCGCCAAGTCTTTCTCGTTTTCCTCCGGGATGATCACGGTCTCGATGCCACCGCGATGCGCCGCGAGCAGCTTTTCCTTGAGCCCGCCGATCGGCAGCACGCGGCCGCGCAGCGTGATCTCGCCGGTCATGGCGACCTCGGAGCGCACCGGCACCTTGGTCAACGCCGACACGAGCGCGGTGCACATGCCGATGCCCGCGGAAGGCCCGTCCTTCGGCGTCGCGCCTTCGGGTACGTGGATGTGGATGTCGTATTTCTGGTGGAAATCCGCTTCGATACCGAGTCGATCGGTGCGCGCGCGTACGACCGACAGCGCCGCCTGGATCGACTCCTTCATCACGTCGCCGAGCTGGCCCGTGTTCACGAGCCGACCCTTGCCGGGCACGATCGAGGCTTCGATGCTGAGCAGTTCGCCGCCGACTGAAGTCCACGCCAAACCGGTGACCAGGCCGACCTCGTTCTGCAGCTCCCTGCGTCCAAACTGGAACTTGCGCACGCCCAGGTAGCGATCGAGGTTCTTGCTGTCGACCGTGACCTTGCCGCGCTTCTTTTCCGCCTTGCCCGACTTCTTCGCCTTGTCCGCGGCGAGGGTCAGCTCGGTCACCACCTTGCGGCAGATCTTGGCGAGCTCACGCTCGAGGTTGCGCACGCCCGATTCGCGCGTGTAGTAGCGGATCATGTCGCGCACGGCCTCGGTCTTGACCGCGATTTCCTCGATCTTGAGGCCGTTCGCCTTGACCTGCTTCGGCAGCAGGTAACGCTCTGCGATATTGATTTTCTCTTCTTCGGTATAACCAGGGATGCGGATCACTTCCATGCGATCGAGCAGCGGACCCGGAATGTTCAGCGAGTTCGCTGTGGCGATGAACATCACCTCGGACAAGTCGAAATCGACCTCGAGGTAGTGATCGTTGAAGGCGTGGTTCTGCTCGGGATCGAGTACTTCGAGCAACGCCGAGGACGGATCGCCGCGGAAGTCCATCGACATCTTGTCGATCTCGTCGAGCACGAACAGCGGATTCTTGGTGCCGACCTTGTTCAGGTTCTGGATCAGCCGTCCCGGCATCGAGCCAATGTAGGTGCGGCGATGGCCGCGGATCTCGGCTTCGTCGCGCACGCCGCCGAGCGACATGCGGACGAACTTGCGTCCGGTCGCCTTGGCGATCGACTGGCCCAGCGAGGTCTTGCCCACGCCCGGTGGCCCGACCAGACACAGGATCGGCCCCTTCATCTTCTTCACGCGCGACTGCACGGCGAGGTATTCGACGATGCGTTCCTTGACCTTTTCCAGGCCAAAATGGTCGGCATCGAGCACTTCCTCGGCGGCGCCCAAGTCCTTGCGTACCTTGCTGCGCTTCTTCCACGGCGCGCCGACCAGCCAGTCGATGTAGTTGCGCACGACCGTGGCTTCCGCCGACATCGGCGGCATCTGCTTGAGCTTGTTGAGCTCCGCGCGCGCCTTCTTCTCGACCGGCGGCGGCATGCCGGCCTTGTCGATCTTCTTGGTCAGTTCCTCGACTTCGTTCGGCGCGTCCTCGCCTTCGCCCAGTTCCTTCTGGATCGCCTTCATCTGTTCGTTGAGGTAGTACTCGCGCTGGCTCTTCTCCATCTGCGACTTGACCCGGCCGCGGATGCGCTTCTCGATCTGCTGCACATCGATTTCGCCGTCGACGAAACCCATGAGCATTTCGAGGCGATCGGCCACGTCGGCCGTTTCGAGCACGCGCTGCTTGTCCTGCAGGCGAATCGACAGGTGCCCCGCGATCGTGTCGGCAAGGCGGCTGGTGTCGTCGATGCCGGATAAGGTCGCGAGCAATTCGGGCGGAATCTTGCGGTTGAGCTTGACGAACTGCTCGAACATCGACACGAGCGAACGCGAAACGACCTCGACCTCGCGCGGCTCGCGCGTGTAGATCGATTCGAGCGCGCGCGCGTAACCGGTCATGATGCCTTCGCGCTCGGAGAAGCTCGACACTTCCGCACGCATCAGGCCTTCGACCAGCACCTTGATCGTGCCATCAGGCAGTTTCAGCAGTTGCAACACGGTCGCGACCGTGCCGATCGAATACAGATCGCCCGCCTGCGGATCGTCGATGTCCGGACTGCGTTGGGCAACGAGCAGGATGCGCTTGTCGCCTTCCATCGCCATGTCCAGCGCACGCACCGATTTCTCGCGCCCGACGAACAGCGGAATCACCATGTGCGGATAGACGACGACATCGCGCAGCGGTAATACCGGCAATTCGTTGATGTTGGACAGATGCTGCTGTACGGGCTGATTTGAAACGGGGTTTGCCATTGGATTTCCTGAATGCTTTGCTTGTCCGCGTGGCCCTGCTCGCCTCGGCGCTGCGCCGGACAAGGTGAGGGTGACGCGGTATGACTATCACGTCAAGTGCGGACAATCGCGTAGTTTGCAAGCGTTGCGCGGCAAATCTCGCGCGCATCGTGCGAGCTGAATGCGCAGGAAACGAATCCGAAGCCGACTCGTCACGGGCATAAACGACAAAGGACGCGAAAAGGGGTTTCGACCCCCATTTCGCGTCCTTCTATGCAGAACTTAGAACTTGTCGACGATCCAGCGCCCACGGAAGGGCGCACAGCCTCAGACTTCTTCGAGCTCCTCGGCCTGCGCGGCAGGAGCAGCTGCCTTCGGCGCCAGCGCCACACGCAGTTTATCCTCGATTTCCTTGGCCGCGGTCGGATTGTCCTTGAGATACTGGCGCGCATTGTCCTTGCCCTGACCGATGCGCTCGCCGCCGTAGCTGTACCAGGCGCCGGATTTTTCCACGATCTTGTGGTCCGAGCCCATGTCGATCAGCTCGCCCTCGCGGCTGATGCCCTCGCCGTAGAGGATTTCGGTGACGATCTGCTTGAACGGCGGCGCGAGCTTGTTCTTGACCACCTTGATCTTGGTCTGGTTGCCGACGATCTCGTCGCCCTTCTTTACCGCGCCGATGCGACGGATATCCAGGCGCACCGAGGCATAGAACTTGAGCGCGTTGCCGCCAGTGGTGGTCTCCGGGCTCTGGCCCGGCATCATCACGCCGATCTTCATGCGCAGTTGGTTGATGAAGATGACCATCGTGTTCGAGCGCTTGATGTTGCCGGTCAGCTTGCGCAGTGCCTGCGACATCAGGCGCGCCTGCAAGCCGGGCAACTGATCGCCCATCTCGCCTTCGATTTCCGCGCGAGGTGTGAGCGCGGCGACCGAATCGATCACCACCACATCGACCGCGCTGGAGCGCACGAGCATGTCGGCGATTTCCAGCGCCTGTTCTCCGGTATCGGGTTGCGAGAGCAGCAGGTCGTCGACCTTAACGCCGAGTTTTTCCGCATACACCGGATCGAGCGCGTGTTCCGCGTCGATGAACGCACACGAGCCACCAAGCTTTTGCGCCTGCGCGATCACCTGCAAGGTCAGCGTGGTCTTGCCCGAGGATTCCGGGCCGTAGATTTCGACGACGCGACCACGCGGCAGACCGCCGATGCCGAGCGCGATGTCGAGCATGAGCGAGCCGGTCGGAATCGTCTCGATCGCCTCGACGGCGCGGTCGCCCATGCGCATGACGGCACCCTTGCCGAATTGCTTTTCGATCTGGCCGAGTGCGGCGGAGAGCGCCTTGCGCTTGTTGTCGTCCATTGCGGATTACCTCGAAGTGAAAGTTGAACGGGATCGTGCGTTGCACCGATCTCACGGATTGCGACGTCGCGAATTATCCCACAGCCACCCGAACCTGGCATGCTGAAATCGGCGCGTCAGCGTGTAAGAATTTTCACTATTCCACGCAATGCCGCGGCGGCGGCCTGGCGACGCACCGCTTCCCGATCTCCGTCGAAACGGAAACCCTCGACAACGGAGTCGCTGCCGCGGCGCTGCCAGCCGATCCAGACGGTACCGACCGGTTTGTCTCGCGTACCGCCCGTCGGCCCCGCGATGCCAGTCACCGCGACAGCTATCGTCGTGTCGAAACGGTTCAGCGCACCTGCCACCATCTCGATCGCGGTTTCCCGACTGACGGCGCCGTGCCGATCGAGTGTGGCGGATTCCACACCGAGCAATTTCTGCTTCAGCGAATTGCTGTACGTGACCGCGCCGCCTTCGAACCAGGCCGAAGAGCCTGCGATATCCGTCAATAACTTGGCGATCCACCCTCCCGTGCAGGATTCCGCCGTCGCCAGCGTCTCCCCGCGCTGAATTAGCAGGTCGGCGGCGCGCAGCGCTGCATCCGCAAGGCCGCGATCGCTTTCCTCTTGGGCCTGATCGGGAGATGAATAGCCCTGCGCCATGACCGTCGTTCCGAGAAACTTCGCTACCGTTCTAACCCATTCCTGAACGCATGGCAAAGCGCTTATCCGCAGTGACCATCCGACGGCCGCCGGCATGCTTGCAGACAGGTATGTCAGGTTATGATCGGCCGACATGCAGCAAGGGAAAACGACCATGGCGATCGCCTCCGAACGCCGCTTTCCGGTATTGCTGATGCTTTGCCTTGCTTTCTCGGCGTGTTCGACGCTGCGCACCGACGGCATCAAATCGCCGTCGCAAGCACTACCGGCCTCTTTCGATACCGCCCCTGGCCGTTATATTCATGGCGAACTCGCCGCGCACCCGAATCAATCCGGTTTTCGACTCGTGACGATGGGGCCAAATGCGCTCCTGAGTCGCGTGGTATTGACCGATCACGCCGCCAGCTCGATAGATCTGCAGTACTACATCTTCGAGAATGACGCGACCGGAAAACTGGTCGCCCAGCATCTTCTCGCCGCCGCCGACCGCGGCGTGCGCGTGCGTCTTCTCGTCGACGACATCAACAGCGACGGCAAGGATCGGCTGCTCGCCGCATTGGATGCCCACGAGAAAATCGAAGTGCGCGTGTTCAATCCGTTCCGCACGCGTTCGCCTTCGTTGCCCTCGAGAATCGCCCAGTTCCTGCTCGAAGGCTCGCGCCTGAATCGGCGCATGCACAACAAATCGTTCATCGTCGACGGCAACGTCGCCGTGGTCGGCGGCCGCAATATCGGCGATCCGTATTTCGGCGCCGGCGACAACGCCAATTTCCGCGACCTCGATCTCATCGCGATCGGGCCCGTGGTCAACGAGGCCGCACGTGCGTTCGACGATTACTGGAACAGCGATTCCGCATACCCCGTAACGGCATTTCGCGACATGCATGCCAGCGCAGCCGACCTCGCCCGTATGCGCACGACGCTGGCGCACGACGCGCGGCAATTTGCTCAATCGGATTATGCACAGGCGGCACTCGACGCGCTGCCGGACGGCGGCCCGACCGCCGATCGTTTCGGAAACTGGTTCTGGGGTCAGGCCGAACTCGTCGCCGATGCTCCGGAAAAAGTCGAAATACATCGAGACGTCCCGAGCATGCGGATCGGCCCCAAGGTCAAAACGATCCTCGATGCGGCTAATCGGCAAGTCTTGTTGATCACGCCATATTTCGTGCCTGGCGACAGTGGCGTGCACTATCTCGCATCGCTGACGCAACGCGGCGTCCGCGTGGATGTACTCACCAACTCGCTCGCCTCGAACGACGAGACCGCGGCCCAGGCCGGCTATACCAACCATCGACAGGCGCTGCTTGCCGCCGGCGTGCATCTGTTCGAAATGCGTCCGTCGGCAACCACGGGCAGTCCTGAGATCACCGTTCGCGGAAAATCCGCAGGAGCCAGCCTGCATGCCAAAGCCGCGGTCGTGGACGATCGCTACGCCTTCGTCGGCTCGATGAACATGGATCAGCGCTCCAAGTTGCTCAACACGGAGATGGGCGTGATCGTCGACTGTCCGGATCTCGCCGCGGCGATCGCTAAAATGTTCGCGACGGCCTCCTCGCCGGCTAACGCGTATCGCGTGGACTTGCAGTCCGGCCGCGCGACCTGGACGACCGAGGTGGACGGTCAACCCAAGGTATTTACCAGCGAGCCCGATTCGACCTGGCAGCGCAGATTCATTCTGCACGTTCTGCGCGTGCTGCCGATCGAAGGCTTGCTATAGCCGAACCGATCAGACCTCCTGTCCAGATAGCGACAGCGGACCCCTGCCGAGGTCTCCACGACGCTTCGGCAGACTCGGTTAGAATCGCGGCAGCGAACGTTACGTCGCGATTCCCAACCGAGCCTGATGACCCGCGACGACCTCGCCCAGCACACCCCGTTGATGCGCCAATATTTCGCCGCGAAGGCGGAGTATCCGGACACGCTCGTGCTGTTCCGCATGGGCGATTTCTACGAACTTTTCTACGACGACGCGCGCAAGGCCGCGCGCCTGCTCGACATCACCTTGACCCAGCGCGGCGCCTCGGCTGGCGCGCCGATTCCGATGGCCGGCGTGCCGTTCCACGCGGTTGAAGGCTATCTCGCCAAGCTGATCAAGCTTGGCGAATCGGTCGCGATCTGCGAGCAGATCGGCGATCCAGCGCTGGCGAAGGGCCTCGTCGAGCGCAAGGTCGTGCGCGTGGTCACGCCGGGCACGGTAACCGACGAGGCATTGCTCGAGGAACGGCGCGATAATCTGTTGCTCGCGATCGCGGCCGGCAAGACGGCGTATGGCCTCGCTTGGGTCGATCTTGCCAGCGGACGCTTCCTGCTCAGTGAAGCGGCGAACGCCGAACAACTCGCCTCGGAACTCGCACGCTTGGCGCCCGCGGAAACGCTGGTCAGCGAAGATGTCGCCTGGCCAACATTCGTTTCCTCCCTGCCCGGCCTGCGCAAGCGCGCACCGTGGCATTTCGACACCGAGACCGCGCAACGCCAGCTCAACAAGTTTTTCGGCACGCGCGACCTGTCCGGCTTCGGTGTCGAAGCGATGCCGCTTGCGATCGCCGCGGCCGGCGCACTGCTCGGCTATGTCAGCGAGACGCAGAAGTCCGCGCTGCCACATCTTTCCGGTCTCGCTTCGGAAAACCCCGACGAGACGGTCGCACTCGACGCGGCGACGCGGCGCAACCTCGAACTCGATACGCATCCGAGCGGCCGCCACGAACACACGCTGCTCGGCGTGCTCGATGCGACGATCACGCCGATGGGCGCACGCACGCTGCGCCGCTGGCTGCACCGGCCGCTGCGCGATCGCGACGTGTTGCGCCGCCGCTACCAGGCGATCGAGAGTTTGATCGAACAGCATCGCTGCGATGGCTTGCGCGAGGTGCTGCGCGGCATCGGCGACCTCGAGCGCATCCTCGCCCGCGTCGCGCTGCGTTCGGCGCGGCCGCGTGATTTGTCCACGTTGCGCGATGGGCTGCTGGCCACACCGGGTTTATTTGATGCGCTCGTCCATGATCGCGAAGATCAAAAAGCGGCCATGCATGGCCGCACTTCTCGATTGATTGATTCTCCGCTGCTCCGCTCCCTGCTCGACCAACTCGGCGAGCACGCCGACACCGCGCAGCACCTCGCCCGCGCCGTACTCGAACAACCGCCCGCGCTGCTGCGCGACGGCGGCGTGATCCGCCCCGGCTACGATGCCGATCTCGACGAACTGCGCACGCTGTCGACCAACGCGAATCAGTTCCTGATCGATCTCGAAGAGCGCGAGAAAGCCGCTACCGGCATCCCGACGCTCAAGGTCGGCTACAACAGCGTGCACGGCTACTACATCGAGATCAGCAAAGGCCAAGCCGACAAGGCACCGACGCACTACACTCGCCGGCAGACGCTCAAGGGCGCCGAGCGCTATATCACCGAGGAGCTGAAATCGTTCGAAGACAAGGTGCTGTCCGCACGCGAGCGTGCGCTGATGCGCGAACGTGCGCTGTACGAGACGCTGCTCGACTTTCTGATCGAACGCCTTGGCGCACTGAAGCAGGCCGCTGCCGCGGTCGCCGAACTCGACGTACTCGCCGCGCTCGCCGAGCGCGCCGATTCTTTGAATTGGCGCGCGCCGAAATTGGTCGAATCCGAAGGAATTCACATCGTGCGCGGCCGCCACCCGGTCGTCGAGCAGGTGCGCAGCGAACCGTTCGAGCCGAACGATCTCGTCTTCGACGACTCACGCCGCATGCTGATCATCACCGGACCGAACATGGGCGGCAAGTCCACGTACATGCGCCAGAACGCGCTGATCGTGCTGCTCGCGCATATCGGCAGCTTCGTACCCGCCGACGCTGCGACGATCGGCAGCATCGACCGCATCTTCACGCGCATCGGTGCGGGCGACGATCTTTCACGCGGCCAGTCGACCTTCATGGTCGAGATGAGCGAGACGGCGAACATCCTGCACAACGCGACCAAGCACAGCCTCGTGCTCATGGACGAAGTCGGCCGCGGTACCTCGACCTACGATGGCCTCGCTCTTGCCCAGGCATGCGCGGTGCAACTCGCGACGAAGAACCATGCGTTCACCTTGTTCGCGACGCACTACTTCGAACTGACCGAACTGGCGGCGCAGTATCCCGGTATCGCCAACGTGCATCTCGACGCAGTCGAGTACGATGACCAACTTGTCTTCATGCACGCGGTCAAAGAAGGCCCGGCGAGCCGCAGCTTCGGCCTGCACGTCGCCGCGCTGGCCGGCGTGCCGAAGGCAGTGATCGCCGATGCGCGCAAACATCTGGCAGCTCTGGAGCATGGCGCGCGACGCTCCTCCGCTCACTACCCCGCGGAAAGAGAATCCTCGCCGCAGCTCGGTCTGTTCGAACTTGCCAAGCCCAGCGCGGTCGAAGACGCGCTGCGCGAGGTCGACGCGGACGCATTGACGCCGCGCGCGGCGCTGGATTTGCTCTATCGCCTGAAAGCACTGATGTAACTAGAATTCGCCAGCCCTATTCGGAACCCATCCATGCGCCGTTTTCTCGTCATCGTCCTGTTGCTGCTCGTGGCCGCCGCAGCGGCGGTTTTTTTCTTGCCGGCCAGTATCGGCTACAAGTACCTGATGAAGCCGTCGAAGACGGTGACGCTGTCCGACCTGTCCGGCACGATCTGGAACGGACACGCCGGCAGCATTGCCGTACGCGAGCGCCCACTAGGGCAAGTCGACTGGCATCTGCACTTCAAGCCGTTGCTCGAAAGCCGACGCGTCGCTGACTTCGCGATTACCGGCGACACGCTCAAGGCGTCGGGCACGCTCGACCGCTCGCCGGCCGGCAACCGCTTCGACAATCTGACCTTCAGTGTTCCCGCGAGCGCGGCAGCGGATATGTTGCACATCCAGGGCAAGGCCGAGGGCGATATCGACGGCAGCGCCGCGAGCCTCACCCTGCTCGACGGCTGGCCGACGCTGCTGCGCGAGGGCAAGGCGCGCTGGATCAAGGCCAAGCTCGCCGATACCGACCTCGGCACGGTCGAGGCGGCATTCGACACGACCGAGGACGGCAAAGTCACTGGCACGCTGAAGAACAGCGGCGGCGCGGCGCAGTTCAATGGTGCGATCAAGCTCGCGCCGACGCGCGATGCGGAATTGAACGACCTCGCCTATAAACTACCCGCGCAACTCATGGCGACGATCCTGCGCCTGCCGAGCGTGACGCTCACCGGCGACATCGAGGGCAAGCTCGCCCACCTCGCCGTGCGCAACGGCACGCCTGCCGAGGCGCGCGGCGATCTGCACTGGAACAACGCGGCAACCCAGTCGGTCTCGCACGACCTGCTCGGCAATGTCGAGGCGACGTTCGACACCGCGCCTGACGGCGGCATCGGCGGCACTTTGAAGAACGATGCCGGCTCGGCGCACCTGTCGGCGAAATGGAAGCTCGGCGCCGCGCGCGCACTCGACCTGAGCGACGCCCAGCTCAAGTTCCCGGCCTCGCTGCTGACACCGCTGATCCGTCTGCCCGGCATCGAAGTCAGCGGCGATGTCGACGGCAACTTCTCGCGCCTCAGCTTGCGCGACGGCCTCTGGCCGGCCGCGATCGCCGGCAAGCTCGTCTGGCACGGCATTACCGTGTCCGGCGCGCGCCAGGCGACACTCGGCGACATGGAATGGAATCTCGGCACCGATCCGGACGGCAGCATCATCGGCGTGCTCAACGACCTCGGCGGCCCGTTGCAGATCAACGGCACCTTCAAGGCGACGAAGACAGCCTACGACGCGGCCGCACAGCTCTCCTCGCGCGGCGATGCGACGATCCGCAGCGCGCTGCAAAAGGTCGGCACGCCGCAGCCGGACGGCTCGACGATCGTCCAAGCCAAGGGCGAGTTCGGCAAGAAATAAGCGCATGCGCGCGGCGCCTTTCGACCCCGTTCACTCGACCCTGCGAGCCGCAGGGACCAAAAGGACAAGTCGAGTTCGCAGCCTTACGGGCTGCGGTCGAATTTTTTTCGTTGCACCGCAGCAAATTTTTGCTATCTTGACGGCGTGTCGAATCCGCGGGGTTGAGCATGTCGATTCACGTCGCGCTGAACCATGTTTCGCATTATCGCTACGACCGGCTCGTCCATCTCGGTCCGCAGACAGTGCGGCTACGCCCTGCGCCGCACAGTCGCACGCGCATCCTGTCGTACTCGCTCAACGTCGAGCCTGACGACCACTTCATCAACTGGCAGCAGGACCCGCAGTCGAACTGGCTCGCACGCTTGGTCTTTCCCGAGCCGACGCGAGAATTTCGTGTCGAGGTCGATCTTGTCGCCGAAATGTCGGTACTCAATCCGTTCGACTTCTTCCTCGAACCCGAAGCCGAGAAGTTTCCGTTTGCATACAGCAGCACATTGCGCCGTGAACTGACCGCCTACACGGTCAAGCTGCCGGCAACGCCGCGCATCGAAAAATATCTGGAGACGCTCAGGCGCGAGGTACTCGGGCCCAAACCGCGGCGCACGGCCGATGCGCTCGTCGACCTCAATCGCCGCCTCGCCGATGACATCCGCTACCTGATTCGCATGGAGCCAGGCGTGCAGACGCCCGATCTCACGCTCGAACTCGCCAGCGGTTCCTGCCGCGACTCTGGCTGGCTGCTCGTGCAGTTGCTGCGTCATCTCGGCTTCGCCGCGCGCTTCGTCTCCGGCTATCTGATCCAGTTGACCGCCGACCAGAAGGCAGTCGACGGACCGAGCGGCCCCGAACATGACTTCACCGACTTGCACGCCTGGTGCGAGGTCTATCTGCCGGGCGCCGGCTGGATCGGCCTCGACCCGACATCGGGCCTGCTCGCCGGCGAAGGCCATATTCCGCTTGCCTGCTCGCCGGAACCGGGTTCGGCCGCGCCGGTCACCGGCATGGTCGACGAGAGCGAGGTCGAGTTCACGCACGCGATGAAAGTCACGCGCATCAGCGAATCGCCACGCGTGACCAAACCGTATTCGACAGAACAGTGGAGCGCGATCGTCTCGCTCGGGCATAAGGTCGACGCGGATCTGCACCGCCTCGACGTGCGCCTGACCCAGGGCGGCGAACCGACCTTCGTCGCTACAGACGATCCGAACGGCGCCGAGTGGAACACCGACGCGCTCGGGGCGACCAAGCGCCTGCGCGCTGCCGGCCTGTTCCATCGTCTGCGCGAAAAATACGCGCCGCAGGGCCTCGTCCATTTCGGCCAGGGCAAGTGGTATCCGGGCGAACAGTTGCCGCGCTGGTCGCTGAACTGCTTCTGGCGCCGCGACCTCGATCCGATCTGGCACGATCCGGCGCTGATCGCCGATGAAAAAATCCACGGCCGCGCGAACAGCACAGTCGGTGAGGCCTTCCTTGCCGAAGTCGCCGCGCGCCTGGCGCTCGATGCGGGTCATGTCTTTCCCGCCTACGAAGACCTGTTCTACTACATGTGGCGCGAACGCCGTCTGCCGGACAACGTCGATCCGTTCGACCCGCGCGTAGCCGACCCGCTCGAACGCGAGCGCCTGATGCGCGTGTTCACCGCGGGGTTGTCGCACGTCGTCGGCCATGTGTTTCCGATCGCCCGGCCGCTCGGCCGCTGGCAGACTGGGCCGTGGTTCTTGCGCACGGAACATTGCTATCTCCTGCCGGGCGATTCCGCGCTCGGCTGGCGCCTGCCGCTCGACTCGCAACCCTGGGTCGCCGAGAGCGATCATCCCTGGGTGCATGCGGCCGATCCCTCACAGGCGTTCAAACCACTGCCGCGCGCGATGCAAATCCGCCGACAGATGCACGGCCTGCGCGGCGAAGCGGCGCTGCGCGAGCCGGCCTACGCGAGCGAATATGCGCAGGTGAATTTGGACCGCACGGGCCATGACGATCGCCACCGTTTCGGTCCGCGCGGAAGCGTCGGGCCGACGCATGCCGCAACGCGCGTGCCGGCACACGGCGAATCCGCCGACTGGATAACGCGTACCGCGCTCTGCGCCGAGGCAAGAAATGGAAATTTATACCTTTTCATGCCGCCGCTCGCGCGGTTGGAAGACTATCTGGAGCTGACCTCGGCGATCGAGGACACCGCCGCTGCGCTCGGCACGCCGGTGCTGCTCGAAGGCTACGAGCCGCCACGCGACCCGCGTCTCAACTCGTTCCGCGTCACGCCCGATCCCGGAGTCATCGAGGTCAACATCCATCCGTCGGCGAACTGGGAACAACTCGTCGAGCGCACCACGCATCTGTACGAGGCCGCGCGTCAGGAAAAGCTCGTCGCCGAGAAATTCATGCTCGACGGCCGCCACACCGGCACCGGCGGCGGCAACCACTTCGTTCTCGGCGGCGCAACGACGAGCGATTCGCCGTTCCTGCGCCGTCCCGACCTGCTGCGCAGCCTGATCTCGTACTGGCACAACCATCCCTCGCTGTCGTACCTGTTCTCGGGATTGTTCATCGGCCCGACTTCGCAGTCGCCACGCGTGGACGAGGCGCGCAACGATTCGCTGTACGAACTCGAAGTCGCGTTCAAGCAGTTCCCCGACATCGGCGGCTACGTGCCACCGTGGCTGCTCGACCGCCTGCTGCGCAACCTGCTGATCGACGTCAGCGGCAACACGCACCGCGCCGAGTTCTGCATCGACAAGCTGTATTCGCCCGACGGCGCCGCGGGCCGCCTCGGCCTGCTCGAAATGCGCGCGTTCGAGATGCCGCCGCATGCGCAGATGAGCCTCGCCCAGCAACTGCTGCTGCGCGCGCTGATCGCGCGCTTCTGGCGCGAGCCTTACGCACCACCGCGTCTCGCGCGCTGGGGCACCGAGCTGCACGACCGCTTCATGCTGCCCTACTTCGTCGAGCGCGATTTCGCCGACGTGATCGACGAGACGCGCGCGGCCGGCTACGCGATCGAACGCGACTGGTTCGCGCCGCATTTCGAATTCCGTTTCCCGATCGTCGGCGACTATGCGACACAAGGCATCACGCTCGAACTGCGCAATGCGCTCGAACCTTGGCACGTCATGGGTGAGGAAGGCGCGCCGGGCGGCACCGTGCGCTACGTCGATTCCTCGGTCGAGCGCCTGCAGGTGAAGTTGAGCGGCCTCGCCCCCGACCGCTATATCGCTACCTGCAATGGCCGCAGTATCCCGCTGCGCCCGACCGGCACAGTCGGCGAGTTCGTCGCCGGCGTGCGCTACAAGGCTTGGCAGCCGCCCTCGGCACTGCATCCGACGATTCCGGCGCATGCGCCACTCGTGTTCGATCTCGTCGACACCTGGTCGCAGCGCTCGCTCGGCGGCTGCCGCTACCATGTCGCGCATCCGGGCGGACGCAGCTACGACACGTTTCCGGTCAACGCGTTCGAGGCCGAGAGCCGGCGCCTCGCGCGCTTCGACCGCTACGGCCACACGCCAGCGGGCGTCCACGCGACGGCGCCGACGACGAATGCCGACTTCCCGTTCACGCTCGATCTGCGCAACATCTAGGGTGCGCCGATCCTCCCTCGCTGCGGCATCGCGACTTTCGTTACACTTGCTGCGTAACCGGAATGTCACGATGCCACTGCGCGCAAGCTGGAACCGATGACCGAGCTGATCGACGACGCCGTGCCCGCTCTGCTCAACGCCTACCGCCGCGATCCGCAGCACTATCACGAGCTGTTCGACGCCGACGGCGGCGTGCGCGCGCCGTGGCGGCGCATGCTCGAGGCGATCGAGCACGCCGATCCCGCGCAGATGCGCGCCCGCGCCGATCTGGTCGAGCGCCAGATCCGCGAGAACGGCATTACCTACAATGTCTATGCCGACGCCAAGGGCACCGACCGGCCGTGGGAACTGGACCTGCTGCCGCAGATCATCGGCGCGGCCGAGTGGCAGCATCTGGCTGCCGGCGTCGCCCAGCGCGCCGCGCTGCTCGACGCCGTGCTCGCCGACCTATACGGGCCGCAGATCTTGCTCGCCGAGGGATTGCTGCCGCCGGAATTGATCTTCGGTCACGACAATTTCCTCTGGCCCTGCCGCGGCAGCGCGCCGCCCGGCGGCACCTTCCTACACATCTATGCGGTCGACCTCGCGCGCGCGCCCGACGGCGCGTGGTGGGTCGTTGCCGATCGCACCCAGGCGCCGTCGGGACTCGGTTACGCGATCGAGAACCGGCAGATCATCTCGCGCGCGTACTCCGATTTGTTCCATGACATGCGCGTGCGCGACCTTTCCGGCGCGCTGCGCGCGCTGCAGGCGACGCTGCAATCGGCCGCGCCGGTCGCCGCAGGCGAAACGCCGCTGGCCGTGCTGCTGACGCCGGGCCGCTTCAACGAAACCTATTTCGAGCACGTCTACCTCGCGCGCGCTTTGGGCGTGCCATTGGTCGAGGGCTACGACCTCACCGTGCGCGCCGATACCGTGTACATGAAAACGCTCGGCGGCTTGAAGCGCGTGCACGCGATCCTGCGCCGCGTCGACGATGACTGGTGTGACCCGCTCGAACTGCGCGGCGAATCCGCGCTCGGCGTGCCCGGCCTCACCGCGGCCGCGCGCGCGGGACGCGTGCTGATCGCCAACGCGCTCGGCACGGGCGTGCTCGAATCGCCTGGCCTACTCGGCTTCTTTCCGAAAATCTGCGAGCGCCTGCGCTGCGAAGCGCTCGCGCTGCCCTCGGTCGCGACCTGGTGGTGCGGCGAGGCGCCGGTGCGCGAAGAGGCATTGACCGAACTCGACCGCCTCGTGCTCAAGCCTGCATCGCCGTCGCGCCGCGTCGACGCCGTGTTCGGGCCGAGCCTGCCGCGCAGCCGGCTTGGTGAGCTGCGCGCGCGCATCGAAGCGGAGCCCGCGGCCTGGGTCGCGCAGGAACTCGTCGATCTGTCGCAAGCACCGGTCTGGCAGCGCAATACGACCCATGCGCAGATCGTGCCGCGCGCAGTGAGCATGCGCGTGTTCGCGGTCGCCTCCGGCAACGGCAGCTATACGGTGATGCCCGGCGCATTGTCGCGCGTGGCGACGAAAGCGGCGGCGCGCATCGTCTCGATGCAGCGCGGCGGCGGCAGCAAGGACACCTGGGTGCTGGCCGACGGCGAAGCCGAGGTCGACACGCTGCGCCGGCGCGAGCTGCGCGCCGCCGACATCGTGCGCCGCGACGATTTCCTGCCCTCTCGCCTGATCGAGAACCTGTTCTGGCTCGGCCGCTACTCCGAACGCGGCGACGACTACACGCGCCTGCTGCGCGTCGTGCTCTCGCGCTACATCGACACGAGCGCAGCGAACACGGTCGCGTTCGAGGCCGCGCTCGCTGCATGCCGCCGCGTGCATCTGATCGACGCCGAAGGCAAACCCGTGCGCACCGCGCTGATCGATGCGCTGACCGACGCTGCCGCGCCCTACAGCCTGGCCAGCGTGCTCGGCCGCCTGCTCTGGTCGGCCGGTCAGGTGCGCGGCCGCTTGTCGAGCGAGAACTGGCGCGGCCTGCTCGAAGTCCAGCGCGAAGCGCAGGCGCTCGATCGCGAGCGAATCGATTTCGGCGATGCGCTCGAACTGCTCAACCGCCTGCTGATGGAGGTCTCCGCGCTGTCCGGCTTCGCCCTCGATGACATGACCCGCGACGACGGCTGGCGTTTCCTCATGATCGGCCGGCGCATCGAGCGCCTGCAATTCCTCGCCGACGTGCTCGCCTGCGCGCTCACCCATACCACGCAGCCCGATGCGGCGACACTGGAATGGCTGCTCGAACTCGCCGACTCGACGATCACCTACCGCATGCGCTACCTGTCCGCGCCACAGCTGATCCCGGTGCTCGACCTGATCGTCTGCGATCCGGCCAATCCGCATGCGCTGCGCTTCCAGTGCCACGAACTGCACGGCCACCTGCGCGCGGTCGACGACGCGTTCGGCAGTTCGAGCGCCGGCGACTTCGAACAGATGCGCGAACAGCTCGACGCCTGCGACCTGTCCGCGCTCGAGCCCGCACTGTTCGGCGAGCCCGGCCAGCGTGAAGCGATTGCCGGCATCGCGGCGATGCTGGCCGACATCGCCGCGCGCGCGCGCCGCGCCTCGGACGCGATCGCCTTCCATCATTTCACCCATGTCGCGGCAGCGAGCCGCGCGACCCTATCCGCATGAGCGCGCGCTACATCGTCCACCATGAAACCGAATACCGCTACGACAGCGTCGTCTCGGTTTCGCACCAGGCGCTGCACTTGACGCCGCAGGCACTCCCGCACCAGCGCTGCCACAGCCATCGCCTGCGCGTCGAACCGGCACCGACACATCAGGTCGACGAGTTCGACGGCTTCGGCAATCCGCTCACGCGTCTCGAGATCGATACGCCGCATCGCGAACTGCTTGTCGCTGCGGAAATGGACATCGAAGTCGAAACGCGCGAGACAGAGCCCGATCTCGACGACTCGCCGCCATGGGAGGACGCCGTCGCCGCCCTCGCCTATCGCGGCGGCCACGTGCCGACAGCGGCCGTGCTGGACGCGAACCGCTACCGCTTCGAATCGCCCTATGTGCGTTGGGACGGCGACGTCAAGCTGTTCGCGCGCGCGGACTTCGCGCCCGGCACCCCGTTGCTGCGAGGCTGTGCATTGTTGATGCGCCGCATCCACCGCGAGTTCCGCTTCGACGCCAATGCGACCCAGGTCGCCACGCCGGTTGCCGAAGTGCTCGAAAACCGCCACGGCGTCTGCCAGGATTTCGCCCACCTCATGATCGCCTGCCTGCGCTCGCTCGGCCTCGCCGCGCGCTACGTCTCGGGCTACCTGCTGACCACGCCGCCGGCCGACCAGCCGCGCCTGGTCGGCGCCGACGCCTCGCACGCCTGGGTGTCCGTGCACTGCCCGCGCCACGGCTGGATCGATTTCGACCCGACCAACGACATGCGCCCCGGCAGGGGCCACATCACGCTAGCCTGGGGCCGCGACTTCGGCGACGTCTCGCCGCTGCGCGGCATCATCCTCGGCGGTGGCGCGCACGAGCTTGATGTGCGCGTGACTGTCGTGCCGATGCCAGATGATTGAAGGCGAGTCCAGCAGAGTCGCCCCTACATCGCATCGATATCGCCCAACGCGATGATAAGACGCCGCGCGCGTTTGTCGGGCTTGGTCGGCGGCTTGGCGTAGCCGCTGCGTTCGAGGCGGCGGCGTTCGGCCGCTTCCAAGCGCGCGTTGCGGCTGGCTTCGGTTTCACGGTAGAGCGACTGCGCCTGCGCGGCGGAACCGCGCTGTTCGCCCAGCGCGGCGACCTCGATATCGAAGCGTTCCTCGCCGCGCGCGACGTTGAGCCGGTCGCCGACACGCACCGCCTTCGATGCTTTGCCCGCGGCCTGGTTCAATTCCACCTTGCCGCCTTCGATCGCCTTCTTTGCCAGCGCGCGCGTCTTGAAGAAACGCGCGGCCCACAGCCAAACGTCGAGGCGCACGCCGGGTGCCAAAACGTCAGTCTTCACAACTTGTCCTCCAATTCCACGCTGCGCGGGGCGGCGAGGCCGCCGTAGCGTTCGTCGAGACGCTGCAGGCGATCTTCCGCCTCTTGTTTCTTGCCTGCGGCGAGCAGGGCTTCGATCTCGTGCAATTGCGCATCGATCTCGCGCGTACGCCGTTCGCGGCACGCAGCAAGCCCGGCGTCGGTCACGCGCGGCGCCGACAAGTCCGACAGCGCGCGATCGAGCGTGGCCGCGTCGATCCAGTCGTGGCCGCGACCGCGCATTTCCTCGGTGCGCAGATCGGTGAAGCACAGGTCGCGCGCCGATTCGCGGCTGTGGCCGTCCCTTGCCAGATTCTCCTCGTCGCGACTGCCCGTGGCATAGACAAGGCGCGTGCCTTCCTCGAACTGTCGGAACAGGTCGGGCTTCGGTGGCGGCAACGCCGCGCTGCCGAACGAATCGCTGCCAGCGTTGAGCAGCGCGCCATGGAACACGTCGGGAAACGCGAGCGCGACGCGCAGGGCGACGCGCGAACCGCCGGATAGTCCGCCGACATAGGTGCGCGCGGGATCGATCGGATACGCCTTCGTCACGTTGATATAGCCGAGCATGGCCAGCGGAACGCGCCGCGAGTAGACGTTCGCAGCATTGCCCGAATCGGCGGCCGTCACCACGATCATCGCGTGCCTATCCAGCACGGGCAGCCACATCTTGGGTATGCCCGCAGGGTCGAACGGCGAAATCCACACGAGCAGACCGAACTTGCCCGAGGCCGGCGCGTCGGCGGGCACGTACACGGCAAAATATTCGTGGGCGAGGTCGATGCTCTGACCGTCTGTGCCCTGCCCCGAAGCAGCGAGTTTTTCGCGCATGCGTCGCGCGAGCAACGGACGAAAGAGACGGTCGATCAGTTCCGCGTTGCCTGCCAACGCAGAGTACTGATCGAATACGACCTGCTTTTGCACCGCGGCCGGAGCTGCCGCAACACCTGCCGCCGCGAAAAGATGGACGAGCACGCTTGCCGACAGGATTCGAACGCACGCAGGCAGACGGCAACGAAAGGATTTGCCGAAACGAATACTCGTCGAAATTCGGATACGCACCGTCGCATTATCGCGCCGGTCGCCTTCCGGGAAAACTCGCCGCGCTTCCAGTCCGTCGCATAGACGCGCAACTGCCCGGATTTCGCCCACACATCGCCACAATCCTCCTTCAGCATCGCGCACTCGACCCCACTGCCAAGAACAACAGCCATGCGTCATTTCGTTTCGTTTGCCGCCCTCGCCAGCACCTTTGTCGTTTCCTTCGCGAGCGCAGCCGATTCGCCCGACCCGCTGACCCGTCCGCTGCCCGGCAGGCCGGAGTGGACTCGCGCGTATGCGCCAATTCGCATTTACGGCAACACTTACTATGTCGGCAGCGAAGGCATCAGCGCATTGCTTGTGGACACGGGTGCGGGCCTGGTCCTGCTCGATGTCGGCATGCCGCAGTTTGCGCCGCAGGTCGAGGCCAACATCGGCAAGCTCGGCTTCAAACTCGCCGACGTGAAATACGTGCTCAATTCGCACGCGCATGTCGACCACGCCGGCGGCATCGCCGCGCTCGTGCGCGACAGCGGCGCGACGGCGATCGCAAGCCCGTCAGGCGCGAGGGCGCTGCGCGAAGGCCACGTCGTCGCCGACGATCCGCAGGCCGCCGAAGTTGCCAACGCCGTCTTTCCGGCCGCCGGACGCGTGCGCGAGATCGCCGATGGCGAAGCCGTGCACCTCGGCGACACGGCGATCACCGCGCATTTCACGCCGGGACACACGCCGGGTAGCACGACGTGGACGTGGAAATCCTGCGAAAACGGCAAGTGCCTGAATATCGTTTATTCCGACAGTCTGACCGCGATTTCCTCTGACGGATTCCATTTCCTCGCCGATGCGACGCACGGCGATCTCAGCGCATCGTTCCGCAAGAGCATCCACACGGTCGCGACCCTTCCCTGCGACATTCTCGTCTCCACCCATCCCGACGCATCGGGTGCCGACGAGCGCTTGGCAAAACTCGCCACGCAGCGCGAGCCGAATCCGATGGTCGACGCGCAGGCATGCAGCCGCTTCGCCGCCGAATACGAGAAGATGCTCGATGCGCGCATCGCCAAGGAAAAGGCGGCACAAGGAAAGAAGAGCTGAAGCGCGAGTTTTCTCGCTCAGGACTTGGGCGCGAACCCGTCCGGCACCGGAATGCTGGCGAACGCGCGCTTGAGACCCTCGTTCCACAGCGTGCCGAGTTCGCGGAAATACGGATCGGTGTCCTCGATGCGGTGTTGGCCGCCGGCGTCGAGGCTGTCGACCGGGTAGGTGAGCAGGTCGATCGGCAGGCCGACCGAAATGTTCGAACGCATTGTCGAGTCGAACGAGACCAGGGTCAGCTTGATCGCGTCGGCGAGCGACAAGGCCGGCGAGATCACGCGGTCGATCACCGGCTTGCCGTACTTGATCTCGCCGTTCTGGAAAAACGGCGCCTCGCCCGAGCATTCGATGAAATTGCCCTCGGCGTAGATCAGGAACAGGCGCGGCGCTTCCCCGGCAATCTGGCCGCCGACGATGAAGCTCGCCGTGGAATCGATGTTCTGCGCACGCAGGTATTCGCCTTCGCGTTGGCGCACGTCGCGCAGCGTGTTGCCGATCAGCTCCGCGGCGTCGTAGAGCGAAGTCACCGAGTAGATGTTCGGCAGGTCGGGCGTCTCTTTCGCCGTGCGCTCGATCTGGTTGACCGCATTCTGCGTGATCGACAGATTGCCTGCCGACAGCGCGACGATGACGCGATCGCTATTGCGCGCGAACACGTGCATCTTGTCGACGCGGGAAATGTTGTCGACGCCCGCATTGGTGCGCGTATCGGACGCGAACACCATGCCGGCATCGAGCTTCATAGCAACACAGTAGGTCATCGGCAGACGAATCGGGAAACCGGCTGCGAATTCTACCAGTGAGCGGCGCAACGCAGCGCAAGCGTACCTGGCACAAGCCCGGATTGCGCACGCGCCCCGGATCAGGCTTGGCTCTGTTCCTGCGCCTGCTCGACGATTTCCGGGGTCAGCAGGAAGTGCCGGTTGACCTGCTGCCCCAGCGCGAACAGGCGCGTCATCACGCGCTGCAGCCAGACTTCCATGCCCTGCGCGAGCACGTCGTCGATGCAGCCATAGCGCGTCTCCGCCATCAGCGCACCGGCTAGGCGGACGACCTCGTGATTGCCGGGCCCGGCGAGCGCGATCAGAGTCTTGTGCACGACCTCGGTGCAGGTAGCGAGCGAGCGCGGCGAATCATGATTGAGGATCATCAGCTCGGCCACGCGCTCCGGTGAAATCGTCTCGCGATAGTGGCGGCGGTAGGTTTCCATCGCGGACAGCGCGTGCAGCAGCGCGCTCCACTGGTAGTAACCGACCGCGGAGCGCGCATCGCCCGCTTCGGCGGTCGACGGCTCCGAATACTTCACGTCCATCAGGCGCACGCCCCAGTCGGCGCGCTCGAGGAAGGTGCCGAGCTGCAGATAGTGGTAAGCGGCGTCGCGTCCCATCGTGCCGACGGTCATGCCGCGGAACGAGGCCGAGCGCGTCTTCACCCATTCGACGAAACGCGGCACGCCCTCGTCCTCGAAACGCTCGGCGCTGAGCTTGCGCATCTCCAACCACGAGGTGTTGAGGTCTTCGTACATCTCCAGCGTGATCGCGCCGCGCTGCGCACGCGCCGACTCGCGCGCCGCGCGGATGCACGAGTAGATCGACGACGGATTGGTCGCATCCAGGCACAGGTAACGCAACACCTTCTGCGCGACGATCGGTCCATTGATGCGCGAATATTCCTCTACCAGGCCGAGCGCGTCGAGTGCGCGCCGCCAGGTGCCTGCGTCGTGGCGCCAGGGATCGAGGCGCTCCGGCAGCAGCGCGATGCGATGGGTCACGTCGATCAGGCGCGCGGTGTTCTCGGCGCGCTCGATGTGACGCGAGGTCCAGTACAGGTCGTTGGCGGTTCTGCACAGCATGATCAAAGTGCCTCAGAAAATCGTCGCAAGCGAAGGCAGTTTGCGTTTCGCCGGAGCGCAGGAAGCGGAGTGTACAAATCAGTACATGAGCATTCCGAGCACCGCCGGAACACAAAATGCCGAGCGCAGCAGATTTTCTGAGGCACTTTCAGCCCTCCAGAACCCAGGTGTCCTTGGTGCCGCCGCCCTGCGAGGAATTGACGACGAGCGAGCCTTCGGCCAGCGCCACGCGGGTCAGGCCGCCGGGCACGATGTGGATCTCCTTGCCGCTGAGCACATACGGGCGAAAATCCACGTGCCGCGGCGCGAGCCCGCTGGCCACGTAGGTCGGGCACGAGGACAGCGCCAGCGTCGGCTGGGCGATGTACTTGGCCGGCTCGGCGAGGATGCGTTCGCGGAACTCGGCAATCTGTTCCTTCGTCGATGCCGGTCCGACCAGCATGCCGTAGCCGCCGGCGCCATGCACTTCCTTGACGACGAGCTCGGGCAGATGGTCGAGCGCGTAGGCGAGATCGTCGGCATCGCGCAATTTATACGTTTGCACATTGTATAAAATTGGCTCTTCGCCGAGGTAGAAGCGGATCATGTCGGGCACGTACGGGTACACAGACTTGTCGTCGGCAATGCCTGCGCCGATCGCGTTGGCGAGCGTCACGCGACCAGCCTTGTAGGCAGCGAAGATTCCCGGTACGCCGAGCATCGAGTCCGGATTGAACACGGTCGGATCGAGGAAGTCGTCGTTGATGCGGCGGTAGATCACGTGCACGCGTTGCGGGCCCTGCGTGGTACGCATGTAGACGGTGTCGTCGCGCACGAACAGATCCTGGCCTTCGACGAGTTCGACGCCCATCTGCTGGGCGAGGAAGGCGTGCTCGAAATACGCCGAGTTGTGGAAACCCGGCGTGAGCACGGCCACGGCCGGCTCGTCCACGCCCTCGGGCGCGACCGAACGCAGCACGTCGTGCAGGCGGTCGGGATAGTGCTCCACGGGCGCGACCGCATGCATCGCGAACAATTCAGGAAAGAGGCGCATCATCATGCGCCGGTTCTCGATCATGTAGGACACACCCGAGGGCACGCGCAGGTTGTCCTCGAGCACGTAGTACTCGCCGGCACCCGCGCGCACGATATCGACGCCGGAGATATGCGAGTAGATGCCGCCGGGCACGTCCATGCCGCGCATCACCGGCTTGTACTCGGCATTGTTGAGAATGAGATCGCTCGGCACCTTGCCCGCGGCGAGAATTTCCTGGTCGTGGTAGACGTCGTGCAGGAACAGGTTCAGCGCCTTGACGCGCTGGCGCAGGCCGGCGTCGAGCATCTTCCATTCATCGCGCGGGATGATGCGTGGCACGATGTCGAACGGGATCAGGCGCTCGGCGCCTTCCTTCTCGCCATACACGGCAAACGTGATGCCGACGCGATGGAACAGCACTTCGGCTTCGCGTCGCTTCTGTTCGAGCCGTTCCTGCGGCGTGGCCTTCAACCAGCGGTCGAAACCACCGTAATGCGGTCGCGCCGCGCCTCCCATATCGAGCATTTCGTCGTAGCTGACCGGCATGCGTTTGCCTGCTGTGCGGGGTAGCCGCGCACTCCGTTTCGCAACATCCGAATAAGGAGAACGTCGGTTACCGCACTGCAACAAACTATTTGCCGTTCGTCAAGCGGGCAAACGCAAAATCGGCGCAGCGCGCACCTGACACGCTAGAAACGGTCGACGCGACGACTATTCGTCGCCGCGAATCTCGGCCGCCGCGCGCTTGAGGATGTCGGCGATGCGCTTGGCTTCCTTGGTCCCCGCATGGCGCTTGTCGCGCAGTGCGGCTTTGAGTTCGCGGCGCGCGAGCCAGGCATCGCGCCAGATGCCGCCACGCGGGTCTTCGTCGTCGGCCGCGGAGAAGATCTCGCGCACGCGACCCATCTTCGCGCCGATGCGCGCGAGCTGATCAAGCATCGCCTCGGCCGCCTCGCGATGCTCTTCCAGGTATTTGCGACCCGTGTCGGTCACCGAATACAGCTTCTTCGCACCTTCGGCAGCGACGCTGGCGTAGCCGACTTCCTCGAGCCAGGTCAATGCCGGATAGACCATGCCCGGGCTCGGCGCATAAAAGCCGCCCGAGCGCTCCTCAAGCGCCTTGATCAACTCGTAGCCGTGACTCGGCTGTTCGGCGAGCAGCGCAAGCAGCACGAGCTGCAGTTCGCCCGAAGCGAGCTTGCGTCCCATGCGGAAATCGCCGCTGCCGAAACCGGGGCCGCCGAAAAAACCGCCGCCAAATGCGCCGAACCCGTGCCGGCCGCGCCCGCGGCCGATGCACATCGCTTCACCGATGCCATCAGCGAAGCGATGCAGGCGGTCGTGCAGACCATGATGGAAATATGAATGCATTGGACTCTCCCATTTATCGTTAGTTGTATCTTAAGATATATTTTTACGATGTCAATAAACGCATGACGAGAGCATGGCCGTGCCCTGCCGTGCGACAATATGACGGTCATGGATTCCCCCAATCCGCCTGAGGCTGGGACCTCCCCCGCCGATACCGTCTTCGCCCTCGACGCCCGCGCCAAGCGTAGCCTGCTCTGGCTGATCGCCTCCTCGTTCTTCATGCAAATGCTCGACTCGACGATCGTCAACACGGCGGCGCCGAGCATCGCCGCCGCGCTGGCCGTGTCGCCGCTGTCGATCAAGACCGCCCTGATCAGCTATACGTTGAGCCTCGCCGTCTTCATTCCGCTGAGCTCGTGGCTAGCCGACCGCTTCGGCACGCGTCGCGTGTTCTGGGTGGCGATCGCGATCTTCACCGTCAGCTCGCTCGCCTGCGGACTCGCGCAGAACCTGACCATGCTCGTCGCCTCGCGCATCGTGCAGGGCTTCGGCGGCGCGATGATGATGCCGGTCGGGCGCCTGGCGATCCTGCGCAGCTTCAGCAAAGCCGAATTCGTCGGCGCGATGGCATTCGCGACGATTCCAGGCTTGATCGGCCCGGCGATCGGGCCGTTCCTCGGCGGCGTGTTCTCGACCTGGCTGTCCTGGCGCATGATCTTCCTCGTCAACCTGCCGTTCGGCCTCGTCGGCTTGTGGATGACGCGCAGGCACATGCCCGACTACCGTGCGTCTTCGACCACACCGCTCGATCTCACCGGCTTCGCCCTCTTCGGCCTCGGCGTCGGTGGCCTGTCGTGGGGGCTGGAACAGGTGGTCGAGGGACAATACGTGCGGACCTTGCTGATCGGCGCGCCGGCAATCGCACTGCTCGTCGTCTATGCCTGGCGCAGCCTGCGCATTGCGCATCCGATCGTCGATCTGCACCTGTTGCGCATAGCGAGTTTCCGCATCGGCATCAACGGCAGCTTCACCACGCGGCTCGGCGTCGGCGGCATCTACTTCCTGCTCACCCTCTTGTTCCAGGTCGGATTCGGCTATTCGCCGGTCATGGCCGGCCTGCTGCAGACGCCACAGGCGATCGCCATGCTGTCGACCCGCTTCTTCGTCGCCTCGATCATCCGCCACCTGGGCTACCGGCGCGTATTGGTCGTCAACACCGCCCTCGCCGGCCTGATGATTGTCTCGTTCGCAACCTTCGATGCGAATACGCCGATCTGGCGCCTGTGCACGCAGGTGTTTCTGTTCGGCATGGTCATGTCGATCCAGTACACCGCGGTCAACACGCTCGGCTTCGTCGACCTCGTGCCCGCGCAGGCGAGCATGGGCTCGTCGATGTCGAGCACGGCGCAAAATCTTTCGATCAGCTTCGGCGTCGCTTTCGGCTCGCTGCTGATGGCGGCGTTCCTGCCCGCCGGCGCCGGGAGCGGAGAATCCTACATCGGCGCATTTCACGCGACCGTGATCATCCTCGGCATCGTTACGGTACTGTCGTCGGCGGTGTTCTATCGCTTACCGCGTGCTGCCGCGGCATGAGCGCCGTCAGAGTCTGGACGTCGGCAACGGTCAGTGCCAAAAGGCGCGCAACACGACGACGGTCACGAGGCCCAGCCGCATCGATCAACGGCGTCCAGACCGATCCACTGCGCAACCTCAGCGCAGTTGGCTGTCCTTGCTTCCGCGCCGGTTGTAGCCGCTGAACGCCGCTTCCGCCTTGTCGTGTTCCGATTGGCAGGCCACACACAGGCGCACGCCTGGCACAGCCTTGCGCCGTGCTTCGGGGATGGCCGCGCCGCATTCCTCGCAGCGCTTCAGGCTTGCTCCGCGCGGCACACGGCTGCGCGCACGCTTGACCGCGTCCGCGACCGTCGCATCGATCTGGTCTTGCACGGCGCCGTCGCCGGCCCACCCGGTAGCCATTATGCCTCCTGATATCCGCAAAAGCCCAACGGCAGAACAATTGCGGCGCTCGCGGCAAAACTCAACCGTCGTTGTTGCGCAGAGCGTGGTACCTATTTTTCCTGCGCAGCCGCGTCGAGGAAATACGGTTCGACCTTGCCGCTGAATTTCAGCGTCATCGGCCGCCCGCGGCGGTCGAGCGCGCGCGGCACGGCCATGCGCACCCAACCTTCACTGACGCAGTATTCCTCTACCGTGGTCTTTTCCTCGCCGTTGAAACGGATGCCGATGCCGCGCGTGAGGACGGCCTCGTCGTAGAACTTGCTGCGCGGGTCATTGGAAAGGTGGTCGGGAGGCGTATCGCTCATGTGTGGAACCAATGCGGAATCAGGATTGCGAATTGTAGTGCGCCAGCGTCGCCTGCGCATCGGCGGCGGCGATGTCTTGCTCCCAGTCTTCCATCAGCGTGATCAGCGCGATCTTTTCGAATTCGGCGGCGAAGCGGCGCACGATCGCGCCGGGATCGGCGACGCGCTTGCCGTCGGTGATCAGGCCGAAGTAGACGTGGCCGTGATAGGAAAGAATCGAGATGCCCATGCCGATCGAGCCGTTTTGCGGTACCCAGAACATCAACTCGCGCATTTCACAACCGGCGAGATAGAGCGGCATCTGCGGCCCGGGCACGTTGGTCGCGACCGCGGTCGCCTTGCGCGAGAACAGTTCGAGCGCCAGGCGCTGGATCGCCGCGGGCGCCATGCCGACCGCGGACAACAAGCCGAATGTCAGCGCGGCCTGTTTGGACTTCTTCAGCTCGCCCATGTTCGCAGCGACGCGTTCGAGCCTGCGCAGCGGATTCGCCTCGCCGATCGGCAGATCGAGAAACACCAGGCCGAAATGGTTGCCGAGTTGCTTCGCGTGTTCGAGCGGGCGCAGGTTGACCGGCACCGTGGCGCGAATGGTCAGGCCATCGACGTCCTCGCCCTGCTCGCGCAGATAGCTGCGCAGCGCGCCTGCGGCGCTCGCGAGCAGCACGTCGTTGACCGTGCAGCCAAGCGCCTTGCCGACGACCTTGACCTCATCGAGCGGCATCGGCTCGGCCCAGGCGACACGCTTGGACTTGCCGAGTTCGCCCTTGAACGCGGTCGGCGGATCGTCGGACAAAGTCAGCGCAACCGCGAGTTCGCGCGCAATTTCGCCGCCCTCCTTCGCGATGAGCGCGGCAACCTCGGGATGGGCGAGCAGTTCGCTGCCCTTCTCCAGCGCCTTCTCGCCGAGTTCGAGTGCCTTCGACAAACCCGCGCTCGCCGGCTGCAGGAGGCGCTGCAACACGCTACCCTGATCCTTCTTCAGCCAGACTTGCGCAAGTTCGGCATGTTTCTTTTCCTTCGGACTCGCATCGGTCAGCGACAACAGCACCTGCACGAGCGCCATGCCGTCGGCGTAGCAGTGGTGGATGCGCGCGATCAGGACGCTGCCGGCGCGCTTGCCGTCAGGCGCATAGTTGTCGATCAGATGAAATTGCCACAGCGGCCGCGCGTGATTGAGCGGGGATGAGGCGAGATCGCTGACGAATTCCTCGAGCGCGGGTTTGTCGGCTTTGCCGGGCAGCGCGACGAGGCGCACGTGCCAGTCGAGGTCGAGATCGCGATCGGTTTCCCAATACGCCGCGCTGGCCGTATCGACGGCTTTCTGCTGAAAGCGCTGGTAAGCGAGCCAGCGCTGCGCGATCAGCGCCTTCAACTTGCCGAGACCCATGCGCTCGGTGAAGATCATCACGCCGGTGATCATCATCAGGTTGGTCGGGCTTTCCATGCGCAGCCACGCCGTATCGACCTTGGACATGGCTTCCCGCGTCTTGCGCAGCGCTGCCGGCATCGCCTCTCCCCATGCATTTTTGTTTGCATCCGTGCGAGCGAGATCAACAAGCGGGCTTCCTGCCCGCACTCTTCAATAATATTCTCCGCCTAGCATCCGGCCTCGCCGGGGAAAAGGCAACCGCAATGCAGCACAGCCACGACATCCTGCTCAGCCTGTTCGTCATCTTCGTCGCGGCACAAATCGGCGGTTTTCTGGCACGCGCCATCAAACTGCCCGGCGTGGTCGGCGAAATCGTCGCCGGCTGCGTGATCGGGCCGTCGGCGCTCGGGTGGATCGCACCGTCCGAGCCGCTCGAAGTCTTGTCCGAAATCGGCGTCGTGTTGCTGTTGTTCGCGGTCGGCCTGGAAACACGCATCGAGGAAATGAAACGGGTCGGCCACAGCGCGTTCCTGGTCGGACTGTTGGGCGTGATCGTGCCGTTCCTGCTCGGCTCGCTATGGGCACATGGCGCGGGCTACGATTGGGCGAAATCCCTGTTCATCGCCGCGGCCTTCGTCGCCACTTCCGCCGGCATCACCGCACGCGTACTGCAGGAACTCGGCGTGCTCCAGCGCGAGGAATCGCGCGTGATCCTCGGCGCCGCGGTCATCGACGACATCCTCGCGATGCTGCTGCTCGGCATCGTCTCCGCACTGCAAGCCGGCGAAAACGTGCACATCGGCAAGCTCGCGATCGTGCTCGCCGAGGCGATCGGTTTCGTCGTCGTGATCGGCCTGTTCGGCACGCGCCTCGCGCGGCGTTCGGCGGCGAGGCTCGGCACGCGCGAGATCGATCTGCTGCCTGCGGCGCTGGCGCTGTGCGTGGGTCTCGCGTTCCTGTCGACGCAATTCGGCCTCGCCGCGATCATCGGCGCCTTCCTCGCCGGCATGGTTGCGTCGGAGACGCCCCAGCACCGGAAACTCGAACACGATACCAAGCCGCTGCTGATGCTGATGACGCCATTCTTCTTCGTTCTGACCGGCGCCAAGATCGAGCTCGCGCAGCTCGCATCCACCGACGCCTTACTGACGCTTGCGCTGATCACGTTGATCGCACTCGTCTCGAAACTGGTCGGCGGCGGCCTCGGCGCACTTGCGCTCGGCAAGCGCAGCGCGCTGATCGTCGGCGTCGGCATGATGCCGCGCGGCGAAGTCGGCGTCGTGATCGCCAGCCTCGGCCTCGCCGCCGACGTGTTTTCGCCGCACATCTACGCGCTGATCGTCGCGATGTCGCTCATAACTTCGATCGTCACGCCGCCGCTGCTGGCGTTGCTGCTGAAGAACGAAAAAACCTGAGTGCGATTCTATCCGGATGCCGAATTGGATTGACGCAATGCAAGCGGCAGGTAACGAACGGGCAAATTGCCGCGTTCGGTCCACTGCATATGTTTGTCCATCGCGCTGCTCAGCGGCTTGCCTGCGAGCGCAGACGCACCGTTGGTCCTGAGAATCGCCTCGAAATTTTCCTGCCCGGAGCGGGCAATTGCCGGAAACAGCCCGCGTCCGGTGCCACCTCAGCGCTGCGATCGTCTCCTTGCGATCGCGACGAGCAGTGCGGCGATCGCGAAGAAAGCGATCAGGATCGCGAGCGCATTAACGATCACGCGCCCGGTGCCCAGCGTCGGCACGTCGATGAATGGATACGGATAGAAACCGTCGACCGCACCGCGCACCATCGCGTAGGCGAAATAGGCGATCGGGTACGCGGCCCAGCGGATGATTTCTATATAGCGTAGCGGTTGCGTCAATGCGGCCAGCCACCACCAGCCGAGAAACAGGAGCGGATCGACGTTGTGCAACAACACGTCCGCAAGCAATTGCAGGCCTTGTGGATTCCAGGTGTTGCGCAGCAGCAGGTTGTAGGCGATGCCGACAAGAACGATGTTCGCGGCGATGCCGGTCACGATGCCAGGCGAAACCAGAACATTTGCGGATCGACGCAACGCCGCCGCAGCCAGCGCCGCGGCGGCGATCAGGTTGGTCAGGATTGTGAAAAAGGCGAAATACGTCCAAACGCCATTCCACGCACCACGCCCGTTCGTCTGCGCGAGTTCGATCGAAAGCCAAAGCTGCAACAGCAGCGCGAACCAGGCAGTCGCCGCTGCAGCACGCGCATACCAAAGCCTGGGGTCGTTTCCCTGCAGTGTCCGCATGGCGCGATTCTACGCACCGCAGCGCGCCCGCGCAGCAGCAATATCAGGCTGAGGTCTTCGCTGCTTCGGCAAGCCGTGCGACCGCGGCACGCGCAAGCTCATTGAGCCCCTCGCCGCTGTGTCCGGCGAAATGCGCAAGGATCTTCTTGCGCATGCGCGGCTCCCAGAAACGTGTGATGTGATTCACGATGCCGTCAACCGCGAGCTTGCGATCCGGCTCCGAATGAAAGTAGTCGGCAATGTCGTTCGCCATCTTGACGAGTGCCGCCGAGCTGTCGTGCGCTTGCGTGCTCATGCCCCATGTTCCGCTGGTTGTCTGCCTGCCCGCTGCGGCGAGCCGGATACCGGCGCCGCGGCGGCGATCAATCGCCGACCGTTGGCATAGACGCCGTAGCCGTCCGCACGGGCAAAGCCGATGAGGGTGACATCCGCCTCCTGCGCCAGCGCGATCGCCAGCGCAGTCGGCGCCGAGATCGCGACGAGGAAGCCGATGCCGACCGTGGCTGCCTTCATCACCATTTCGTAGCTGGCGCGACTGGTGACGACGAGAAAGCCCTCGTGCGGATCGACCCCGGCACGCTGCATCGCGCCGATGAGCTTGTCGAGTGCGTTGTGACGGCCGACGTCTTCGCGCAGCAGCGCCACGCTGCCGTCGAGATTCGCCCATGCTGCCGCATGCACTGCGCCCGTGGCCGCGTTGACGACCTGGCGCTGCTGCATCTCGCCTAGCGCCTGGCGCAAAGCGCCTTCGTGCACTTCGGCCGCGCCGTCCACCGCCGGCGGATGCCGCACAGCTGCGTCCAGCGTCTGCGCGCCGCAGAGGCCGCAGCCGGTGCGCCCGGTAAGCTCGCGCACGCGGTCCTCGAGCACGGCGGCCTTCACCTCGGGGATGCCAATGTGCAGCTCTATGCCGGCCAGGGCTTCAGCCACTTCCACTTTCTCGAATTGCGCGGCGCTGTCGATGATGCCCTCGCTCAACGAGAACCCGAGCGCGAAGTCCTCCAGATCGACCGGCGTCGCCATCATCACCGCGTGCGGGCGTTCGTTGTAGACGAAGGCGATCGGAATCTCTTCGGCGATCGCGTCGCGCACGCGCACGGCGACGCCGTTGCGATGGCGCTCGACTTCGCGCGCGACGGCGCCACGGGGCAACGCTGTTGCGGACTTGTCGTTCAAACCGCGGTCGCTCCGGATTCGCGCAGCAATTCCTGCTGCTGCTCACTGAACGCGCGATAGCGCTGTTGCCATTCCGAGGGCTGGCTCACGCGCGTGATCTGCACCGCGGTGACCTTGTATTCGGGACAGTTCGTCGCCCAGTCGGAGTTGTCGGTCGTGATCACGTTCGCGCCCGAGAACGGGAAGTGGAACGTCGTATACACCACGCCCGGCTGCATGCGCGCGCTGATCGTCGCGCGCAGCACGGTCTGCCCGGCGCGGCTTTCGATGCCGACCCAGTCGCCCTCGGCGATGCCGCGATCCTCCGCATCCTGCGGGTGGATGTCGAGACGGTCCTCGCTGTGCCAGCGGCTGTTCTCGGTGCGCCGCGTCTGCGCACCGACGTTGTACTGCGAAAGGATGCGGCCGGTAGTCAGGATCAGCGGATACTTCGCATTGACCTTTTCCGCGGTCGGCACGTACTCGGTCAGCATGAAGCGGCCCTTGCCGCGGACGAATTCGTGCACGTGCATGGTCGGCGTGCCGAGCGGCGCCTCCTCGTTGCAAGGCCACTGGATGCTGCCGAGCTCATCGAGCTTCTTGAAACTGACGCCGGCGAACGTCGGCGTCAGCCGCGCGATCTCGTCCATGATTTCGGACGGATGCGCGTAGTTCATCGGATAACCCATCGCGTTCGACAGCAACTGGGTGATCTCCCAATCGGCATAGCCGTTCTTCGGTTGCATGACCTTGCGCACGAGCGAGATGCGGCGCTCGGCATTGGTGAACGTGCCGTCCTTCTCGAGGAACGACGAACCGGGCAGGAACACGTGCGCGAACTTGGCCGTCTCGTTGAGGAACAGGTCCTGCACGACGACGCACTCCATCGCGGTCAACGCCGCGGTCACGTGCTGCGTGTTCGGATCGGACTGGGCGATGTCCTCGCCTTCGATGTAGATACCCCTGAACTCGCCATCGAGCGCAGCTTCGAACATGTTCGGTATGCGCAACCCCGGTTCGTTTTGCAAATGCACATTCCATGCCTGCTCGAACGTCGCACGCACGGCGTTGTCGGCGACGTGACGATAGCCGGGAAACTCGTGCGGGAACGAACCCATGTCGCAGGACCCCTGCACGTTGTTCTGCCCGCGCAACGGGTTGACGCCGACGCCTTCACGGCCGATGTTGCCGGTCGCCATCGCGAGGTTGGCGATGCCCATGACCGTGGTCGAGCCCTGCGAATGTTCGGTCACGCCGAGACCGTAGTAGATCGCGCCATTGCCGCCGGTCGCATACAGCCGCGCAGCCGCTCGAACCTGCGCTGCAGGCACGCCGGTCACGCTTTCCATCGCCTCGGGCGAGTTGCGCTGCTCGCTGACGAACGCACGCCACTTCGCGAACGCGTCGGCCTCGCAGCGTGTGCGCACGAACTCTTCGTCGACCAGGCCCTCGGTCACGATCGCATGCGCGAGCGCGGTCACGAGCGCGACGTTCGTACCCGGCTTGAGCTTGAGGTGATAGTCGGCCTGCACATGCGGCGTGCGCACGATGTCGATGGAGCGCGGATCGACGACGATCAGCTTCGCGCCCTGACGCAGGCGCCGCTTCATCTGCGAGGCGAACACCGGATGACCGTCGGTCGGATTGGCACCGATGACCATGATGACGTCGGCTTGCATGACCGAATCGAAGTCCTGCGTGCCGGCGGATTCGCCGAGCGTCTGCTTGAGGCCGTAGCCGGTCGGCGAATGGCAGACGCGCGCGCAGGTATCGACGTTGTTGTTGCCGAAGCCGGCACGCACGAGCTTCTGCACGAGATAAGTCTCCTCGTTCGTGCAACGCGAGGAGGTGATGCCGCCGATCGAATCGCGGCCGTATTTCGCCTGGATGCGCGTGAACTCGGACGCGGCGTGTGCGATCGCTTCCTCCCACGAAACCTCGCGCCACGGATCGGAAATCTTCGCGCGGACCATCGGCTTGAGGATGCGGTCCTTGTGCGTGGCATAGCCGATCGCGAAGCGACCCTTGACGCAGGAATGGCCGTGGTTCGCGCGGCCGTCCTTGTTCGGCACCATGCGTACGATTTCCTCACCGCGCATCTCGGCGCGGAAAGAGCAGCCAACGCCGCAGTAGGCGCAGGTCGTGGTGACGCTGTGCTCCGCTTGGCCGATCTTGATCAGCGATGTCTCGCTCAGCGTCGCGGTCGGGCACGCCTGCACGCAGGCGCCGCACGAGACGCATTCGGAATCCATGAAACCTTCATCCTGGCTCGCGGCGACTTTCGAAGCGAAGCCACGCCCCTGGATTGTCAGCGCAAGCGTGCCCTGCTGCTCGTCGCAGGCGCGCACGCAGCGCGAGCAGACGATGCACTTGGAGGGATCGAAGGTGAAATACGGATTTGACTCGTCTTTGGCGGAAAAAAGCGGGTTCTTTCCGTTTTGCGTGCGCACCGCGGTGATTTCGCCGAAACCCTTCGGCACCGGCTGTCGGCTTTCTGCATAGACGTGATTCACGCCATCGTAGCCATAGCGCACGTCGCGCAGGCCGACCGCGCCAGCCATGTCCTGCAGCTCGCAGTGGCCGTTCGCCGGACAGGTCAGGCAGTCCAGCGGATGGTCGGAAATGTACAGCTCCATGACGCCGCGGCGAATGTCGGCGAGCTTCGCGTTCTGTGTCGTCACCTTCATGCCGGCCGCGACGGGCGTCGTGCACGAGGCCGGATAGCCCTTCATGCCTTCGATCTGCACGAGGCAGAGCCGGCACGAACCGAACGCATCGAGCAACTCGGTCGCGCACAGTTTCGGAATCTGGACGCCCGCCTCGGCTGCCGCGCGCAGCACCGAGGTACCTGCCGGCACGCTCACTTCGCGTCCGTCGATCGTCAGCGTGATTTGCTGCGCGGACTTGGACTTGGGCGTACCGAAATCGAGTTCGACTATGGATAGCATGGTTCACCTCTCAAAAGCATCGCCGTCATTCCGCAAGAGACTGTCGGCGTGGCGGGCATCAAGCAAAATCCTGCGGAAAATATTTCAACGCGCTGACGACCGGATCCGGGGTCAGCCCGCCGAGTGCGCACAATGAACCGTAGCGCATCGTGTTGCACAAGTCGTCGAGCAGCGCGAGATTCTTTTCGCGCTCGATGTTCGCGCGGATGCGGTCGAGCACTTCCGTGCCGCGCGTCGACCCGATCCGGCACGGCGTGCACTTGCCGCACGATTCAACCGCACAGAACTCCATCGCGTAGCGCGCTTGCTCGAACATGTCGACGGTATCATCGAAGGCGACGATGCCGCCGTGGCCGAGCATCGCGCCGATCGCAGCGAAGGCCTCGTAGTCGACCACGGTGTCGAACTGCGATTCGGGCAGGTAGGCGCCGAGCGGTCCGCCGACCTGCACGGCGCGGATCGGTCGGCCGCTCAACGAGCCGCCGCCGTAGTCGTAGAGCAATTCGCGCAAGGTCACGCCGAACGCTTTTTCGACCAGGCCGGTGCGCTTGAGGTTCCCGGCGAGCTGGATCGGCAGCGTGCCGCGCGAGCGGCCGGCGCCATAGTCGCGATAGAACTGCGCCCCCTTGTCGAGAATGATCGGCACCGAAGCGAACGAGATCACGTTGTTGATCACAGTCGGCTTGCCGAACAGGCCCTGGATCGCCGGCAGCGGCGGCTTGAAGCGCACCTGGCCGCGCTTGCCTTCCAGGCTGTCGAGCAACGATGTTTCCTCGCCGCAGATGTAGGCGCCGGCACCGAGACGCACCTCGAGATCGAAATTCTTGTCGCTGCCGAGGATGTTCGCGCCGAGCCAGCCCGCTGCGTAAGCGTTCGCGATCGCCACGTTCAGCGCGCGATGCGCATGCGGATACTCGCTGCGCAGATAGATGTAACCCTGCGTCGCGCCGACCGCGACGGCGGCAATCGTCATGCCCTCGACGAGGCAGAGCGGATCGCCTTCCATCAGCATGCGATCGGAGAACGTGCCCGAATCGCCTTCGTCGGCATTGCAGACGATGTACTTCTGCGTGCCTGCCGCGCCGAGCACCGTGTTCCATTTGATGCCCGTTGGGAACGCCGCGCCGCCGCGGCCGCGCAGGCCGGAATCGGTCACGGCCTTGACGATGTCGACCCCGCTCATCGCCAGCGCATTGCGCAAGCCGGCGTGACCGCCGTGGGCGACGTAGTCGTCGACGCTGAGCGGGTCGGTGACGCCAACGCGCGCGAAGCACAGGCGCTGTTGGTTCCTGAACCAAGGTTGGTCCCCGACCGCACCGACACGCAGTGCGTGTGCCTCACCCTGCACGAAATTCGCATCGAACAGAGCGGCCACGTCCGCAGCCTTGACCGGGCCATAGGCAATACGCCCGGCCGGCGTCGCGACTTCAACCAGCGGTTCCAGCCAGAACATGCCGCGCGAGCCGTTGCGCACGAGTTCGATTTCGATGCCGCGTTGCTTCGCTTCATCGACGATGGCCCGTGCGGTCGCCTCGGCGCCAAGTGCAAGCGCAGTCGCATCGCGCGGCACGAATATCTTCGCGCCGCTCATGGCGCCGTCCTCGCCGTCTTCAGCAACTCGTCGAATAGCGCAGGCGTCACGCGCGCATGCAATTCGTCATCGCCGATCAGTACCGATGGACCGCAACCACAGTTGCCGAGGCAGTAGACCGGCTCGAGCGTGATTGCGCCGTCGCTCGTCGTCTCGTGGAAGTCGATACCGAGCACTTTCTTGGCATGCACCTCGAGCGCGCGTGCGCCGAGCGCCTGGCAGGCCTCGGCGCGACAGATTTGCACGACCTTGCGTCCCGGCGGCGCGCTGCGGAAGTGATGGTAGAACGTCACCACGCCGTGCACTTCGGCGCGAGTCAGATTGAGGCTCTGCGCGATCAACGCGAGCGAATCCGGCGGAACGTATCCGAGCGCATCTTGCACAGCATGCAAGACCGGCAGCAACGCGCCGTGCTTCGCATGGTGCATATCGATCGCCTGCGCTACCGCTTGTCGCACCGGCGCCGGCAAGTCGGCGGACTTGCGCTTCGCGCCATCGACGAGCACATTGATTTTTGCTGGCTTCATAGGTTTGCCGTCATCGAGTTCATTGCACCGCTTCCATTCGTCGTCCCGGCGACCATCGCGATCGGAATCGCATCTGCTTCGACCCGGAGTCCGGCCGCTGGGTTCCGGCTATCGCGGAATGCGAAACGTTCAAAATAGTGCCGCCACTTTTTGCAGCGTAATCCATACGCCCCACGCAACTGGAATGGCGATCGCGACCCATGCCGCGTAGACCAGAACGATCGGCGTCGGCGAACCGCCGTTGCCGCGCGCGGGTCCGACCGCGTTCGCGATCGCGGCGTCGTGCGCGAGCTTGCGTTCCGCGGCGAGTTCCGCGTCGGTCATGAACCACTTCGCCGCCACCGGCCGCACCAGCGCGTTGCAGATCAGGCCGACGACGAGCAAGCCGACCAGCACATACATGGTCGTGTCATACACCTGGTTGCGCGCCACGCCCGCGGCAATCTGCGCGTCGCGGAACGAGCTGATCAGCAGCGGACCGATCACGCCGGCCGCGGACCACGCCGTCAGCAGGCGCCCGTGGATCGCGCCGACCATTTGCGTACCGAACATGTCGGCGAGGTAGGCAGGGACCGTCGCGAACCCGCCGCCGTACATGGTCAGGATCACGCAGAACGCCGCGACGAACAACGCAACCTGCCCGGCATGGCCGAGGCTCGGCACCAGGCCGTAGAGGACGATGCCGAGGACAAAGAAGATGAAGTACGTGGGCTTGCGCCCAAGATAATCCGACACCGAGGCCCAGCCGAAGCGGCCGGCGATGTTGAACAGACTGAGCAGGCCGGTGAAACCGGCGGCGATCGCCGCGATCGCGCCTTTCTGCGCCGGGTCGAGTTCGCTGAAGCCCGCACCGACACCTATGAGCTTTCCGCCGAACACTTCCTGCAGCATCGGCGAGGCCATCGCAAGTACGCCGATGCCGGCGCTGACGTTCATGCACAGCACGCCCCAAATGCACCAGAACTGCGGCGTCCTCCAGGCCTTGTCGAGATGCACCTGGCCGCGCGTGATCATTGCCTTGCTGGCGGCGTCCGCAGGCGGTGTCCAGCCCTTCGGCGCCCAGCCGGCCGGCGGGATGCGGTAGCCGAAGGCGCCGATCAGCATAACGACAAGATAGATCGCTCCCATCGCGGCGAAGGTTTCCCAGACGCCAACCGAGGTGGGCGTCGCGAAGTGCTTCATCAGCTTGTCCGCAAGCGGCGCGCCAATCATCGCACCGCCACCGAAGCCCATGATGGCCATGCCCGTGGCCATGCCGCGCCGGTCGGGAAACCATTTGATCAGCGTCGACACGGGCGAGATGTAGCCCAAGCCCAGGCCGACGCCGCCGATCACGCCAGTGCCAAGCCAGATCAGCCAGAGCTGGTGGACGTAGATGCCGAGCGCGCCGAGCAGAAAACCGCCCACCCAGCAGCATGCCGAAACAAAACCTGCCTTACGCGGACCGACGCGTTCGAGCCAACCGCCCCACAGCGCGGCGGAGACGCCAAGTACGACAATGAACAGCGTGAAGGTGAACGTGAGCGACGACACCGACCAGTCGCAATTCGTCACGAACAATTCGGAAAACCAGCTCGTGCCCGCGGGACAGGCGATCGGTTTGGCGATGCCCAGCGCTTTAGACAGCGGCAGCCAGAACACCGAAAACCCATACGCCATGCCGATACACAAATGTATGCATAGCGCTGCGGGCGGCACCAGCCAACGGTTGAAGCCGTCAGCGGCGACCGTGCGCTCCTTGTCGAGCAGGCCCGTGGAATTGCCAGGAATTGCGTCTATTGCGCTAGCCATCTCCCCTCCTGTGCGCCGCTCGAGCGGCTTGTCGATGTCGATCGGGCCGCGTTCACAGCCGGCATCCGTCGCACTTTTGCACCATAGCGGAGCGCTCGAGAACAGAATATGCTTTAGAAAGCCTATTTGTCCTGCCACCCCGACGCCATGTTCAAAGTCACGATCAAGCCGCAGTGGCAGGTGCAGGCGCCAAGCGGCGAGCCGGCGCTGCTGCGTCTGGTCGAACTGCTCGTCGGCATCCATGAGACCGGCAGCCTCGCCCGCGCCTGTGCGCATGCGAATCTCTCCTACCGTTATGCCTGGGGCATGTTGCAGACGGGCGAGAAGACTCTCGGCGCCGCCCTCGTCGAAGCGCAGCGTGGCAGCGGCACCAAGCTCACTCCGCTCGGCGAAAAACTCGTATGGGCAGACAAGCGTATCGCCGCGCGGCTGTCGCCGCTGCTCGACAGCCTGTCGTCCGAGATCGAAGTCGAGTTCGAGCATGCGTTCGTGCCGAGCGAGCGTGTCCTGCGCGTCCACGCCACGCACGGCTTCGCGGTCGAGTCGCTGCATCGCTTCATGAATCGACGCCAGATCGCCGCCGACGTCAAATATCGCAGCAGCATGGACGTACTCGCGTCGCTCGTGCACGACAGCTGCGACCTGGCCGGCCTGCACATCCCCATCGGCGAATTCGAAGCGCCGATGCTGCGGCTCTACGCGCCGTCGCTGAAGCACGGCGATTTCGTCATCATCGACCTGGTCACGCGACGCCAGGGCATCTTGGTCGCGCGCGGCAATCCGAAGAAGATCCGCCGCATGCGCGACCTCACCCGCCGCGGCGTGCGCTTCGTCAACCGTCAACACGACTCGGCCACGCGAGCCGTGCTTGATCTCGTGCTCGCCAGGGAGAAGATCGACGTAGGCGCCATCCAGGGCTACGACAACGTCGAATTCACCCATGCCGCCGTCGCCGCGTTCATCGCGAGCAACATGGCCGATGCCGGCTTCGGCCTGGAAACGCCAGCCCAACGTTTCGGTCTCGACTACATCCCGATCCTGCGCGAACGGTATTTCTTTCTCTGCCCGCGCGCGATCTACGAAACTCCGGCGCTGGATCGTGTGCTCGCCATTCTGCGCAGCAACGAGTTCCGCAAGATTGCCAATGCCCTGCCCGGCTACGACGCCGAGCATTGCGGTCGCGTACTCGACCTGCACGACGCGTTCCCAGCGCTGAAAGCCGAACCGCGCATCGATGCGCGAGCGCGTTCTTGGAAATAGGCGAGGAACGTTCGGCTACGACACCTTCGCCGTCTCGCGCCAGCGACTCGGCGTCGTGCCTTCCCAATGATGGAATGCGCGGGTGAAGGAGTTGATTTCTTCGAAGCCGAGGAAAAACGCGATTTCGCCGGCTTCCAGCTCGGTCGAAACGAGCAGACGACGCGCGGTCTGCTGGCGCACGAGGTCGAGCTGCTGCTGATAACTCGTGCCCTCGTCGGCCAGCCGGCGCTGCAAGGTGCGCGAACTCATGTGCAGCTGTTTTGCCACCGCCTCGACGCTCGGCCGCTCGCCGCGCATGCTGCGACCGAGGATCGCCGCGACCTGTTCGGCCAGCGACGCGGCCTTGGCGTAATCGTGCAATGCCGCTTCGAGCCCCGGCAGCAGCAGGTCGAGCAGATCCTCGTTATGGGTGAGGAACGGTTCGCGCATCGTTGCCGCATCCCAAACGAGAAGGTCGCGATCCGCACCGAAAAACACGTTGCAGCCGAAATAGTCGGCGTACATCGCGGCGAGCGCGTCTGCCGGCCGGCGCCGGGTGAACTCGACTCGCCGCGGCGTGATCGCGCTATTGCCGGTGCCGCGACGGACCAGCCCCAGCGCCGAAGCGAACATTGCGTCCGTCAACGTAGCCGGTGCGTGGTTTTCCGCGGCGGTCCAGCGATAGTGAGCGATGGCCGTCCTGTCGACGTATTCGAGCGTGATTTCCTCGGGACAGACCAGGCGTTTATAGCGCGCGATCTTTGCCATCGCCTCGTGGAAGTCCGCCGAATACAACGCCACGAGCAGGATCGCTTCGGCATGCTCGATCGCGTTGTGCTCACCCATGCGCAACCCCGTCGCCGGATCGCCGCCAACCTCGCCGATCGCCTGCCACAATCCGAAGAATTGGCGCGTGCTGAAACGCGGTCTCGCACTGCGGTATAACGCCGGCGACACGCCCGCCAACTCGAGCACGCGCGCTTCGTCGATGCCGAGCTCGCGCATGCGCAGGCGTGAGACCTTCGACAAGGGGATCAGATCTGCGCCCATCGCAGTCACGCCGCCGAGCGAGCAGGGAAGTCGACGACGCGGCCGCGCGGCGCCGGCTCGCCGCGCTCGCCAGACTTCCTCCGCGCGTCCTGCGCGGCCAACCCGCTTTCCCGGATCGGCATCCGGTCCGTTTCGATCACGCTGACCTCGATTCCGTGGCGCGCGACCTCGCGCGCCAATCCTTCGAAATAGCCGCGGACCGCATGGCTCGCGGCAAGACTGGCGGGATGACTGTCGTCATCGCGGAGCGCGACATGCACGATCCTGCCCCCGCCTTGTTCGTGCAGGATCGGCAGTACCGCGTGGGCGAGACCGACGACCCCGAAAAAATCCCTCTCGAACTGTTTGCGCAAGGTCGCATCGTCCATCTCCGCGACCGGCAGTGCTTCGACCTTGTCCACCATATTGACGACGACATCGAGCCTGCCGAACGCGGTCAGGGCCGCATCGATCGCTGCATAAACGGTCGCTTCGGCGGCCAAATCGAGCGGCACGGCAAGCACTCGCCCGTCGTGGCGGGCGGCGAGCGCCGTCAACCGCGCCGGCTCGCGCGCGCCGGCGACGATCTGCGCGCCGGCTTTCAGCGCTGCCTCGGCGAGCGCGAATCCGGCGGCGGAGGCGGCATTGGCAATCAACCAGACTTCGGACATGGGAACTCCTCAGGATTCGCAACGCGGCGCAAGGCCGCGCTGTGAACTATAGGAGTCAGACCCCGATAGGGAAAATCCGATCGCGCCAAGCAGTCATCTGATTACGCCACGCCGATCCGGCGCTCAGAGCAACCCGTACCGCCGAACCATCCAGCTCTTCACTACCTGGGTCAGCGCCATATAGGCAACGAGGATTGCAGCGAGGATCGGCCACCAGATGGCCGGCAGCGGCGAGAAGCCGAACCAGGCGCCGATCGGTAGCGCGGTCAACAGGATGCCGACGATGCAGATCACCACGCCGGCGACAGTGAGCGGCAGGCTCGCGCGGCTCTGCAGGAACGGAATTCGGCCGGTGCGGATCACGTGAACGACGAGGGTCTGCGACAGCAACGACTCGATGAACCAGCCGGTCTGGAACAGGCTCGCGTGCGCGCTCGTGTTCGCGCCGATCACGAACCAGAGCACGGCGAAGGTGACATAGTCGAAGATCGAGGAGACCGGACCGATACCGACCATAAAACGCGCGATGCCCTTCAGGTCCCACTGCCGCGGCTTGGCAAGGTATTCCTGGTCGACCTCGTCCGAAGCGACCGCGGTCTGCGAGAAATCGTAAAGCAGGTTGTTGAGCAAGATCTGCACCGGCAGCATCGGCAGGAACGGCAGCAGAATCGATGCACCGATCATCGAGAACATGTTGCCGAAGTTCGACGACGCGGTCATCTTGATGTACTTCAAGATGTTGCCGAACACCTTGCGGCCTTCAAGCACTCCTTCCTCGAGCACAAGCAGGCTCTTTTCGAGCAGGATGATGTCGGCCGACTCCTTGGCGATGTCGACTGCGGTGTCGACGCTGATGCCGACATCGGCCGCGCGCAGCGCCGGACCGTCGTTGATGCCGTCGCCCATGAAACCGACGACATGGCCGTCGCGATGCAAGGCCTCGACTACGCGCACCTTCTGCTGCGGGTTGAGGCGCGCAAACACCGGCGTGTCGCGCGTGGCGAGCATGAGCTCCTCGTCGCTCATCGCCTCGATCTTCGGCCCGGTCAGCCACTTGTCCACTTGTATGCCGACCTGGCGGCAGACGTTGCGCGTAACTGTGTCGTTGTCGCCGGTCAGGATCTTCACGGCGACACCGTTCGCGTTGAGCGCCGTGATCGCATCGGCCGCCGAGTCCTTCGGCGGATCGAGGAAGGCGACGAAGCCCATCATCGTCAGGTCCTTCTCGTCGTCGCGCGAATAGGCGGCCTTGGCCTCGATCTCGCGTACGCCGATCGCAAGCGCGCGGAAACCGTCCTCGTTCATCTCGTGAGCGACATCCTTCACTTCCTTGAGCCGCTGCGGACTCAACACGTAGTAGTCGTCCTCGTGCGCCAGGCTCGAACACACCGCGAGCATCTCGGCGACCGCGCCCTTGGAGATGATGAAGTGCTTGCCGGTGCTGGTGGCCTTCACGATCACCGACATGCGCCGGCGGGTGAAGTCGAACGGCACCTCATCGACCAGGGCGTATTCGGCATGCAGATGCTGCACAGTATCGGCATCGTGCACCGCATCGAGCACAGCTTCGTCGAGCAGGTTGCGCAGGCCGGTCTGATGGAAGCTGTTGAGCCAGGCGAACTCGAGCACCTTCGCGTTTTCGTCGCCATAGATGTCGGTATGGCGTTCGAGGATGACCCTGTCCTGGGTCAGCGTGCCGGTCTTGTCCGTGCACAGCACGTCGATCGCGCCGAAATTCTGGATCGCGTTGAGACGCTTCACGATGACGTCCTTCTTCGCCATCTTCAGCGCACCCTTGGCGAGATTGATCGCGACGATCATCGGCAGCATCTCGGGCGTGAGGCCGACTGCAACGGCGACCGCGAACATGAACGCTTCGAACCAGCTGCCCTTGGTGACGCCGTTGATCAGAAAGACGATCGGCACCATCACCGCCATGAAGCGGATCATCAACCAGGCGAAGCGCGACACGCCCTTGTCGAAACTGGTCTGCACGCGCTGGCCGACGAGCGAACCGGCAAGCGCGCCGAAATAGGTGTTCGCACCGGTTGCGGCGACGACCGCGGTCGCGCTGCCCGAAACCACGTTCGAGCCCATGAAGCACAGCGACTTCGCTTCGAGCGCGTTCGGCGCCTTGGCGTCGGCTACGGCGAATTTCTCGACCGGCATCGACTCGCCGGTCAGCGCGGATTGGTTGATGAACAGATCCTTGGCCGCGAGCAGGCGCAGGTCCGCGGGCACCATGTCGCCCGCGGACAGGAACACGAAGTCACCCGGCACGAGTTGATCGATCGGCACTTCGAGCTTCTTCACTGCGCGCACCGGCGCGGCATCTTCGTCGCTACCCGGCGCGGGCTCCTCGACTTCGCGCTTCGCCGTCGCCGTATTGCTGACCATCTTGCGCAACTGCTCGACCGCATTGCTCGAGCGCGCCTCCTGGAAATAGGCGACGAACACGGCCATGACGACCATCGCGAACATGATCACCGCGCCGATCTTGTCGCTGGCTTCCTCGCCCGTGAACCAGGTGATCAGCGCGAGCGCGGTCAATAGGATGTTGATCGGGTTGGTGATGAAACGCTCGCCGATTTCGAGCAGGAAAGGCTTTTTCTTTTCCTGGGCGACGACGTTCGGCCCGTATTTTTCCAGGCGTTCGGCAACCTGCTCCGGATTGAGCGCCTGCCCGCCCGGATTGAGCGTGGCCAAGGCGTCGTCGGAATTCAGCTGCGCGAGCGAAGTCAGTTCCGCGGCGATGCGCGCCGCCGCTTCGTTGCGCGCGCCGTTGCGGCCGTTGCCGCCGATCAGCATCGCCGCGATCGAGAATTTCAGCATGAGAGGCTTCCCGTCATACAAATCGCACAAATCGAGCAGTTTGCCCGGACTTTGTGGCAGTTCGGCGACGGGAATGCCCAGAGAGGCGTTGGCGTCGGCAAGCTATCCGCAACGGGATAGCGCGCCGCAAGGGAACTATCCGCGTGGAAAAGTCGGGTTGACTGCAGTGGAGAATCTACTGCAAGGGTCCACTGACGGACGTCCTCGGCAAGAAAGGTGCGCGCAAGGTAGTCGCGCGGCCGAGGCTTGTCAATGGAAAAAACGTTAGCGTTTGTTGAAATCGACGAGGCGCGCGCAGACCGCGTCGAAAAAAGCTTGTGGCAGGTTCGCCCGCACCGGCACCTGCCAGTGCTCCGGGCGAGCAAACGCGCGGCATTTGACCGCATCCTTCGCGGTCATGAGCACGGGCGCATCGTCGCCGAAGTCGAGATCGCTCGCGACGTAGGCATGATGGTCGGCGAACGCGTGCTCGACGACCTCGATGCCCGCGGCGCGCAGCATCGCGAAAAAGCGCGCCGGGTTGCCGATGCCGGCGACGGCATGCGCGCGACGCCCGGCGAATTCGCGCAGCGGCTTCTGCGGTGCTGGAGCGAGCAAGGAAACCGCCGTGTCGCCGACGAGTTGCATGGGGGCTTCGCCCGCCCATGCCTGGCCGCCATTGCAGACAAGGAAGTCGATCGAATCCAGCCGCGACAGCGGATCGCGCAGCGGCCCGGCCGGCAACAGCAGGCCGTTGCCGAAGCGACGCTCGCCGTCGATGACGCATATCTCGACATCGCGGAAAAGCGCGAGATGTTGCAGGCCATCGTCGGCGACGAGCACGTCGCAATCGTGATCGGCAAGCAGCAGGCGTCCCGCCGCCGCGCGGTCGCGACCGACCGCGACCGGCACGCCCGTCGCCTCACGGATCAACAGCGGTTCGTCACCGACGCGCGCGGCGTCGCTGTCCGCATCGAGCACTTCGACAGCAATGGCCGCGCCGCCGTAGCCACGGCTGATCACGCCGGGTCTGTGCCCGCGCGCACGCAATGCCTCGACGAGCGCAATCACGAGTGGGGTCTTGCCCGTGCCGCCGACCGTAATGTTGCCGACGACGATGATCGGTACGGGCAGGTGCTGCGGTTTTTTCCGACCCAGAGTGTATGGTGCACGATGTAGCGCGCGCAGCACGCGATAAACGGGCACAAGCGCACGCAGCCAGAAGGGAGAAGATTCGGCGCCGTACCAGATTTCGGGCAGTCGCTGCGATGGTTTCATCACGCCGAGAGCAAGAGCAGAGATAAACGGAATGCCGGCATCGCCGGCATGATTAAGTTGTCGACTCGTGGAACTGCAGGCGATGCAGCGCCGCATACTTGCCGCCGGCCGCGATCAGTTCCGCGTGCGTGCCGCGCTCGACGATGCGGCCTTCGTCGAGCACGGCGATCTGGTCGGCATGCTCGATCGTGGAAAGACGATGGGCGATCACCAGCACCGTTCGACGTGTCATCAGGCGGCTGAGTGCGTCCTGGATCAGACGCTCCGATTCGGTGTCGAGCGCACTCGTCGCTTCGTCGAGAATCAGGATCGGCGCGTCCTTGAGGATCGCGCGCGCGATCGCGATGCGCTGACGCTGGCCGCCGGAGAGCTGCGCCCCACCCTCGCCCACCGGCGCATCGAGGCCGAGCGGCAGGCGTTCGATGAATTCCATTGCGTTCGCCGCACGCGCCGCGGCTTCGATCGCCTCGCGCGAGGCGCCGGCGAGCGCGCCATAGGCGATGTTGCGCGCAATCGTGTCGTTGAACAGCACCACATGTTGACCGACCCAGGCGATTTGCGTGCGCAGCTCGGCCAGGCGGTAATCGGCGAGCGCGACTCCATCCAGGCGGATCTCGCCCGCCGTGGGCTCATGGAAGCGCGGCACCAGACTGACCAGGCTGGACTTGCCGCTGCCCGAGCGCCCGACCAGCGCGGTGACCGTGCCCGGCGCGCAGCGCAGATCCACGCCATCGAGCGCGTCGCTGTGCTGGCCCGCATAGCGGAACGAAACGCCACGCAGATCGATCTCGCCGCTGCACTGTGTGATCGACCGTGTACCCGTATCGGGCTCGCCTGGTGCATCGAGCACGCCGAACAGGTCTTCGGCCGCGACGATGCCACGCTGCATGTTGGCCTGCACCGTGGTGAGCTGCTTGATCGATGTCAGCATCACGCTCATCGCTACGATGATGGACATGAATTCGCCGGCGGTGATATGCGCGATGATGCCGGGGCGCGTTGCGACGAAAATCACCGATGCGATCGCGAACGCGGCGACGATCTGCACCGTGGATGTCGATAGCGCATTCGTTGCCGCGATCTTCAGGTTGAGTCGACGATTCTCATTCGCCACCCGGTCGAAGCGCTCGCGCTCGTAGATCTGGCCGCCGTAGATTTTCACCTCGCGCTGGGCGCTGACGACCTCGTCTATCGTACCGGTGACCTCGCCCATCGAGTGCTGAATGCGCGGCGCGATGCGGCGGTAACGCTTGCTGACCGTGGAGACGATCAAGGCGATGATCGGCGCGAGCACGAACAGCGCGGCGGTCAGGCGTACGCTCATGCTGAGCATGACGACGACGTAACCGATGATCGTCAGCGAATGCAGGATGAGGATTTTAAGCGAATCGGTGCAGGCCGACGCGACCTGTTCGACCGTGAAAGTCAGGCGCGAAATCATCTGCCCCGAGGTTTCGCTCGCGAAATGCGCGGCAGGCAGTTCGAGATAACGCGCAAACACTTCGTTGCGCAGGCGATGCACGATGCCACGCGCGACGCGCGCCATGCCGTAGTCGGTGAGATACGTGCCGATGCCGCGCACAGCGAAAATCGCGATGATGAAAAACGGCATCCAGAACACCCAGAACTTGTCGTGTTCGGTGAATACCTCGTCGACGATTTTCTTGATCGAATTGGCGAACAGCGCCGAGCAGGTCGCATCGAGCGTCATGCCTAACAACGCGAACGCGACCACGCGCCATGACGGCCGCAGATAGCCGAGCAAGCGCCGATAGGTCGCGAGGAACGACGGTTTCGCGGCGTCGCTCATGGGCCGGCAGGCTTGCCCGTGGCGTCCTTACTGCGCGTCGTCGCGATCGACAGGTGGGTGAAGCCGAGCTGGCCCAGCGCGTCCATCGCGGTGACCACGGCCTGGTGCGGCGTCATCGCGTCGGCGCGCAGCACGACCTGGCGGTCGCGGTTGTCTCCGCCGATGCGCGCAATCGCTTCCTTGAGCGTGTCGACCGCCGGATTGAGCACTTCGTTGTTGTCGACGAAGTAGTGGCTGTTCGCGTCGACCATGATGATCAGAGCCTCGCGCTGCGGCTCGCCCGCCGTCTCCGACGCCTCGGGCAGAGTCACCTTCATCGCCGAATGCTGGACGAAGGTCGTCGTCATGACGAAGAACATCAGCAGCGTAAGCATGACGTCGATCAGCGAGATCACATTGATCTCGAAGTCGTCGTTGCGGGTGGCGCCGAGCCGCATCTCAGGCGGTTTCCTGGGCGACCGTCACGGCGTCGCGCGGACGCGCGGCGCGCGCCGCGGCCACGCTTTCGGAATGCGCGGAAAGTTCGTCCATCAGCACGATCACATCCTTCTCCATGTCGACGACGTAGTCGGTGACGAGGCCGCGAAAATAGCGGTGGAAGAAGTACGCCGGGATCGCCACGCACAGGCCTGCGGCCGTGCACACCAGCGCCTCGCCGATGCCGCCGGCCATCTTGAGCGGATCGCCGACGCCGGAAACCATCACCGCGAAGAACATGCGGATCAGGCCGAACACGGTGCCAAGCAGGCCGAGCAGTGGTGAGATCAGCGCGATCGTGCCGAGCGTGTTGAGGAAGCGCTCGAGCCGATGCACTACGTGGCGACCGGTATCCTCGACCCGCTCCTTCATGATCTCGCGCGAGCGCATGCGCACGCTCAGCGCCGCGGCGAGAATTTCGCCGAGCGGCGAGTTGTCGCGCAGCGTCTCCACGTGCTGCGGATCGAGCTGGCGGTTACGCGCCCACTCGCGCACCTGCGTCGTCAGGCCGGGCGGAATCACCGAGCTGCGCCGCAGCGTCCAGAAGCGTTCGAGGATGATCGCGATCGCGATCGCCGAACAGATCACGATGGGCAACATCGCCCAACCGCCGGCCATCAGAATTTCCAGCACGCAACATTCCTCTCAGGCTTCCGCTTCGACTGCGAATCATACCAGCGAAACGTATTGGCTTAGCGCGTTTGGTGACGGACTCGACGATTCCCCTTTTTCCGCTCGATCCTCGTCATCGGTACTCATTCGCGCCAGTACGGATGCCGGTCGATCCGACCTTGCTCGATCAGTCGCGGTGCGGCGTCCGCGGCGAAACGGAAACCGGCAAAACCGCTGTGCGGCGTGTCCAGCAACGACACGCCCGCCGCGCGATAGCGCGCGACGATCGCGGGACTCGGATGATTGAAATGATTGCGGTAGCCCGATGAGACCAGGGCCAGTTCCGGCTCGAGCGCGTCGATGAACGCAGGGCTCGACGACGTCTTGCTGCCGTGATGCGGCACCAGCAGCAGCGTATGCGCCGCGACCGGCGCCAACGCCGCGGCTACCTCGGCTTCCACGGTCGCGGTGATGTCGCCGGTCAGCAGCAGGGCGCTGTCGCCGCTGCGCACTTCGAGCACGCAGCAGCGGTCGTTGTTCTTCGCGGACAGCGGCTCGTGCGGATGCACGATGCGGAAGGCCACGCCGTTCCAACTCCACGCCTCGCCGGCCAGGCACTGCGTCGCCGCCACGTGCAGGCGCTCCGGCTCGCCACCGCTCACGGCCGCATGCGGAAATGCGGCGAGCACCGCCGCCGCGCCGCCGGCGTGATCGTTGTCGCCATGGCTGACGATCAGCTTATCGAGGCGCGTGATGCCGATCGCATGCAATGCCGGCACCACCGCGGCCTCGCCGAGATCAAAACCCGAAGGAAAACGCGCGCCGGCGTCGTAGACGAGGGTGTGGTCGCGCGTGCGCACGACGACCGACAGGCCCTGCCCCACATCGAGCGTCAGCGCTTCGAATTCGCCATCGGCCAACACATGGCGCACGGGAACCAGCAACGGCAGGAACAGGACGAAGCCGAGGCCACGCGCCGGCATGCCGCGCGGCAACAGCAACCATGCGGCGCCGAGCATCGCCAACGCGAACGCCCAGGCGCTCGGCTCCGGGAAATACCACAGCGCGCCAGGCCAATCGGCCATTTGTTCGAGCAGCCCCCACAGCGCGAGCATTGCGTATCCCGCCAGCGTGAGCAGCGGAGCGCCCAGCGCGGGCACCACCAGCTGTAAAAGAGCGCCGGCAACGCCGAACGGCAGGATCAGGAAGCAGACCACCGGCACGGCGATCAGGTTCGCCAACGGCCCGATCAGCGAACTCTGGCCGAAGAACCAGATCGTCAGCGGCAGCAGGCCGAGGCTGGCGACGCCTTGCGCGCCGATCATCTCGCGCCACCAGGACCGACGCTCGCCGCGGCCGCCGAGGCAGAACATCAACCAGGCCACACCGACGAATGACAGCCAGAATCCTGCGCTGAGCACGCACAGCGGATCGAACGCGAGCAGCGCGATCACCGCGAACGCGAGCCCGTGCACGGGCGCACGCGCGCGGCGCACGAGGTTTGCGGCAAGCAGCATGCCGATCATGACCAACGCCCGCCGCGTCGGCAGTCCGAGCCCCGAGATCGCTGCGTAGCCAAGTGCGAAGGCGATGCTTGCGAGCGCCTCGATCAGCGGCGCCGGCCAGCGCAGGGTCAACCGCGGCGCGAGCTTCCACAGTCCGCGCACGAGCAGCACGCCGAAGCCCGCGAACAGCGCGATATGCAAGCCGGAAATGGCAATCAGGTGCGGAATCCCCGTCGCGCGCGCGACGTTCCATTCGTGCTCGTCCATTGCGCGCTGATCGCCGAACGCGAGCGCACGCAGCACATCGCTCTGCGGACCGGGTCCGAGCGTGTCGGCGATGCCTTGCGAAATGCGCCGGCGCAGGCGCTCGACGCAGAACGTGCGCTCGCCCATCGCCGCGTTGAGCGTGTCCTCGCGCACGTAACCCGTGGCGTTGATGCCCTCGGCCAGCGCATAACGTTCGAAGTCGAACGCGCCCGGATCGATGAGGCCGCGCGGTCGTTTCAGGCGCACATGCAGGCGCCAGCGCGAGCAGGGCTCTATGTCGGGAACGACAGTCTTTTCGCTCGCGTACCAGTGCAAGCGCAGCGTGCCGGAGAGCGGAACCGACTGACCGGCGCGCTCGGCCGCGGCGACAGCGAGATCGAAACGAGTGGCGTCGTCCTGTGCATACGGCAGGCCGAGCACGGCACCGGTGACGACGATGTCTTCGCCCTCGAGCGCCGCAGGCAGCCGCGCCGATAGCGCGAGGTCCGCGCGCCAAACGGTCCATGCCGCGCCGAGCAATACGTAGCCGAGCCAGCGCCAGCGGCTATGCCGCGAGGCGAGAATGAGGCCGGCAATTACAACGGGAATCGTCAACCAGAGCGAAGGCAGCGCGGTCAACGCCTGCACCGCGACAGCACCCGCGAGCAGCGCAACGGCAGTCGCGACGCTGAACAATTGCGGCAATGGAAACCTCATGTTTCCCCTCCCGTCCCCGGGAGAAGGATACTTGTTCGCAGCGGCTTACGCCTGCAAAGGTTCGGTTAGACCGCCGCCATGCAGTTCGAGCACGCGATCCATGCGCCGCGCGAGCGTGCGATCGTGGGTGACGAGGACGAAGCTCGTGCCGATCTCGCGGTTGAGCTCGAGCATCAGCGCGTAGACCTGCGCGGCATTTTTCTCGTCGAGATTGCCGGTCGGCTCGTCGCCGAGCACGCAGGCTGGGCGCGTGACCAGCGCGCGCGCAACCGCACAGCGCTGGCGCTCACCGCCGGACAACTCGCCCGGCTTGTGCGCGGTGCGATGCGCGAGGCCGACGCGTTCGAGCAATTCGTTGGCGCGCTGCTTTGCCTCGGCGACCTTCGTGCCACGGATCAGCAACGGCATCGCCACGTTCTCAAGCGCGGTGAATTCGGGCAGCAGATGATGAAATTGATAGATGAAGCCGAGCGAACGGTTGCGCAGCTCGCCGCGCTCGCGGTCGGACAGTTTCGACATCGCACGGCCCTCGACTTCGACCTCGCCGGAGCTCAAGGTGTCGAGTCCACCGAGAATGTGCAGCAGCGTGCTCTTGCCCGTGCCTGAGGCGCCGACGATCGCAAGGGTCGAGGCGCGCGCGAGCTCGAAGCTCACGTTGCTCAGCACCGGAGTGTGCAGCTTGCCTTCGGCATAGGTCTTGGCGACGTTGCGCGCGCGCAGGACGATGTCGTTGTTCATCGCATCACTCATAGCGCAGCGCCGCTGCCGGTTGCGTACGCGCCGCGCGCCAGGCCGGGTACAAGGTCGCGAGCAGGCAGAACACCCACGCGATCGCGGCAACCCAGCCGACATCGCTCCAATGCAGGTCGGACGGCACCTCGTTGATGTAGTAGATGTCCGCCGGCAGGATCTCGAAGTTGAATGTGTGCTCGAGCCACTTCGCCACGACCGGGATGTTCCACGCGAGCAGCACGCCGCCGACCAAGCCCAAGAGAATTCCGAAGCTACCGACGATCACGCCCTGTACGGTGAAGATACCCATGACCTTGTTCGGCGAGATGCCGAGCGTGCGCAAGATCGCAATGTCGGCCTGCTTGTCGGTGACGAGCATGATCAGCGTCGAGACGAGATTGAACGCGGCGACGCCGACGATCAGCGAGAGGATGATGAACATCACCGTCTTCTCCATCTTCACCGCGCTGAAGAAGTTCTGGTGGCTCGTTTCCCATGTCGTGATGCGGAAGTATTGTCGTTCGAATCTATCGCGCAAGCCAGACGCGATCTTGTACGCATCGAACATGTCGTCGAGCTTGAGGCGGATCCCGCCGGCACCCTCGGCGCGCAGCAAGGTCACTGTGTCGTCCAGGTTCATCAGCGCGACGCCGGTGTCGTACTCGGCGAAGCCGACCGCGAACACGCCGACGACCACGCAGTTCTTCGAACGCGGCACCGCGCCAATCGGCGTGACACTAAGCTCGGGCACCATCACCGTGACCTTGTCGCCGACGCGCACGCCGAGCTGCATGGCCAGCTCGTTGCCGAGGATCACGTTGAAGCTACCGGGCTTCAGGTCCGCGAGCGAACCCTTGAGCAGCTTGTCGCTGATGTTGGAGACTTTCGGCTCCTGATCGGGCACGAGGCCGTGCACGACCGCCGCGCTCGTACGCCTGCCACGCAGCAGCGCTTGCGCATCGAGATACGGCGCCGCGCCGACCACATGCGGGCTGTTCTCCACTTTCTTCACCGTGTCGCGCCAATCTGCAATGCCACCGTCGACGCTCTCGATCGAGGCGTGCGCGACCATGCCGAGGATGCGTTCCTGCATGTCGCCCTGAAAACCGTTCATCACACTCATCACCGCGATCAACGCCATCACGCCGACCGCGATGCCGAGCATCGACACGAGCGAAATGAACGAGATGAAGTGATTGCGGCGCTTGGCGCGCGTGTAGCGCAGGCCGATGAACAGTTGCAGCGGATGAAACATGCGGTGGAAATCCGTTTACGAAGACGCCACGAACTCGCGAAGGAATCGATCCGTCGGTGTTAAGCGACCGGCTCTTAGGTCGCTTCAACAACGACAGTTATTGCTGCGCGCAGCGTCGGCAATAACCGCAATTGTACGTTGCCACCCGCACGCGCGTCAGTTCGACCGCGGCCGCGCAGACAGGTTCCTGTACGCGCTTTCATCTACTTGAACATTTAATAAACCGTTCGGTGTTGAAATTAAACTCCGCAGCCTTACTTGGTATCCGAGCATGAGCGGTCACAACGACCGCCGATGCGAAGCGGCCTTCGGGCGCGCTTTGTCGATTCACTACGCAACAACAAAAGCAACGGAGACACCCCATGAAAAATACGCTGTTCGCTATCGCCCTCGCTACCGCTTCGCTGGCTGCTTTGCCGGCTGTCACCCATGCCGCCGACGGCGCCGGTGGCGCCTTCGTCAACGGCAACATCGGCCGCTCCAGCCTCGACAAGGGTTTGTATGACGACAACGACACGGGTTACGGCATCAATGCCGGCTATCGCTGGCTACTCAATCCGAACGTCGCGCTCGGCGTCGAAGGCGGCTACACCGACCTAGGCAAATTCGACACCAAGGGCGCCTACAGCGGCCTCGGCCTCGGCCACGCTTCAGTGAAGGGTTGGACCGCCGGCGTCAACGGCCACTTCAATCTGGCCCCGCAGTGGTATGTATCCGGCCGCGCGGGCCTGTTCCGCGCCGACACTAAGGGCTGGACCAACGAGACCGTGTCGACCTACGTCGACGACAGCAGCACCAAATGGTATGCCGGTGCGGGCTTCGGCTACGATTTCAGCAACAACCTATCGCTCGGCCTGAACTACGACTACTACAAGACGAGCACGAACCGGTTGAACCTCGACCCGGGTCTGTTCTCGGTCAGCGCGGAATATCGCTTCTGAGGCTTGAAATTCCTCTTTACCCCACCACTCCCGATTTAACTCCAACGCAGGGATGCACACAGGGACAACCGGCCTCGCAAGAGGCCGGTTTTCTTTTGCCCGGGACTTTTCTCTTTAAGCCAATGCACAGCGGATCGCACAGCCGATATCTTCAATGACCTGTGGTCGAATTGGCGCGCGCCAAGCACACACGCAGGCGCCGCCGGGTTTCCTCGTCGACATTGTCCGGCAACAGCACGAACGAGCAGATTCGTTTCGGATCGACGCGCAGCATGAGCACGATCAGCGCGCCGAGCAGCACCGCATGGTGGAGTTCGCCGACCTGCTCGCGTTCGGCGACATCACGCAGCCGCCAATGGCCGGCGGAGTGCCACATGATGTGCACGAACGGCGGACGCAGGAATCTCCGCGACGAATGCAGTGCGTAAGCTGCCACCAGCGCGGCCAGCACGAGCTTGATCCAGGCATTCAGCCCGCACAGCGCGATCGCGATCAGCGCGAGCGCGGCGATCACGACGAGGGCGAGCAACAGCCAGCGCGACGGCCGGTAGTCAAACGCGATCGCAGGTACGGATTTCATCGATGATGCGGCGGAAACGCAGGTCGTCCGGCGCGCCGTGCCCCTGCAGCCAACGCCACAGGTCCGGGTCCGGCTGTTCGAGCAGTTCGGCGAACGCCGCCTTCGCCGTCTCGTCTGCCCGAGCGTAATGCGTATCCAGCCACCCGCCGAGCAGTTGGTCGAGCTCGCGCATGCCGCGCCGGCAGCGCCACCGCAGGCGACCCGTTTCGCTCACCTGAGCAGACCCCAGGCAAGCACGCCCCAGAGTATCCATAGCGCAAAACTGCTCGCCACGTAGGCGTAGAAGCGGTGCATCACCTTGTTGTAGCCACACTGGATCGCGCTGTGGGCGACGCGCAGCGCGACGAATGTCCATGCCAGCCCCAAGGTGACGGCATTGACTTGCGTAGAGAGAACCGCGACAGCCAGGGCCGCGTAGAACAGCACCGGCATCTCGAACAAATTGCGGAAATTATCGGCGGCGCGCGTGTCCGTGAGCCGCGCCGTCGCCTGCGCAGAGTTGGCGATCGACTGCGGATGAATGCGTTCGCGTTTCATCTCACCGATGCGCGTGACGTACATGCGCATCTGCACGACGAAAGTCAGTGCGACCATGGCCACTGCGGGCCAGAAGATCAAACGCGCATCCATCGGCCGCCCCTATGAACTAAAAACCATCGCGTGCTTAGGCAGATTGCGTCGACGGCACGCAGGAACCGGAGTGTACATGCGTGTACATGGATTCCGAGCACCGGCGGCGCGTAACGTGCGCAACAGTTTTACACGCCCTTGCGCTCGACCATCAATTTCTTGATCTCGCCGATCGCCTTGGCCGGGTTCAAGCCCTTCGGACAGGTGTTCGTGCAGTTCATGATCGTGTGGCAACGATAGAGCTTGAACGGATCTTCGAGTTCGTCCAGGCGCGCACCGGTCTCCTCATCGCGCGAGTCGGCGATGAAGCGATACGCCTGCAGCAGCGCCGCGGGGCCGAGGTACTTGTCGCCGTTCCACCAGTAGCTTGGACACGCGGTAGAGCAGGATGCACAGAGAATGCACTCGTAGAGACCGTCGAGCTTGGCGCGATCCTCCTTCGACTGCAGGCGCTCGCGATCGGGCGGCGGCGGCGTCTGCGTGCGCAGCCACGGCTTGACCGCGGCGTACTGCGCATAGAAGTTGGTCAGGTCAGGCACGAGATCCTTCACCACCGGCATGTGCGGCAGCGGATAAATCTTCACGTCGCCCTTGATCTCGTCGCAGGCCTTGGTACAGGCCAGCGTGTTGCTGCCGTCGATGTTCATCGCGCACGAGCCGCAGATGCCCTCGCGACAGGAACGGCGGAAAGTCAACGTCGAGTCGATCTCGTTCTTGATCTTGATCAGCGCGTCGAGAACCATCGGCCCACATGAATCCATGTCGACTTCGTACTCGTCGATGTGAGGATTCTGGCCGTCGTCCTCGTTCCAGCGGTAGACGCGGAACGTGCGCACGTTCTTCGCGCCCGCCTTCGCCGGGTACTTCTTGCCCTTCTGGACCTTGGAATTCTTCGGAAGAGTGAACTCAGCCATGTCTGCTACCTATTATCGATTCGGCGACCGGCTCGCGCCGGGATGACGAGCAAAAATCAATAAACGCGAGCCTTCGGCGGCACTGGCGCCACTTCGTCGGTCAGCGTGTTCATATGTACCGGCCGGTAGTCGAAGCTGCATGCGCCCTTGGCGTCGACCTTGACCAGCGTATGCTTCATCCAGTTGACGTCGTCGCGCTCGGGGAAATCCTCGCGCGCGTGCGCGCCGCGCGATTCGTGGCGCTGCTCGGCCGAGTTGATCGTCGCAACGGCGTTGTACAGCAGGTTCTGCAACTCGTAGGTTTCGATCAAGTCGGAATTCCACACCAGCGAGCGGTCGCTGACGCGCACGTCCTCGAACGAGGTGAAGATCTTCGCCATCTTCGCGCAGCCTTCCTGCAGGCTGGAGGCAGTGCGGAACACCGCGGCGTCGCTCTGCATCGTGCGCTGCATGTCGAGGCGCACGTCGGCGGTCGCGCGCGAGCCTTTGGCGTTGCGCAATTTGTCGAGATTGGCCAGCGCCGCGTCGCAGGCGTCTGCGGGCAGCTCGACGTGCGAGGCGCCCGACTTGATCGTCTCGGCGGCGCGGTTCGCGACTGCACGGCCGAACACGACCAGGTCGAGCAGCGAATTGGAGCCGAGGCGGTTCGCACCGTGGACCGAGACGCACGCCGCTTCGCCTATCGCATACAGGCCTTCGACGACCTTGTCCGGGTCGTCGCCGAACTTCTGCACGACTTCGCCGTGGTAGTTGGTCGGAATGCCGCCCATGTTGTAGTGCACGGTCGGCAGCACCGGGATCGGCTGCTTGGTCACGTCGACGCCGGCGAAGATGCGCGCGCTCTCGGCGATGCCGGGCAGCTTTTCGTGGATGACTTCGGGGCCGAGGTGGGTCAGGTCGAGCAGGATGTGATCCTTGTGCTCGCCGACGCCGCGGCCTTCGCGGATTTCGATCGTCATCGAACGCGAGACGACGTCGCGCGATGCGAGATCCTTGTAGTGCGGCGCGTAGCGTTCCATGAAGCGCTCACCGTTCGAATTGCGCAAGATGCCGCCTTCGCCGCGCACGCCTTCGGTGATCAGGCAACCGGCGCCGTAGATTCCGGTCGGATGGAACTGCACGAATTCCATATCCTGCAAGGCCAGGCCGGCGCGCGCCGCGAGGCCCGTGCCGTCGCCCGTGCAGGTGTGCGCCGAGGTCGCACTGAAGTAGGCACGGCCGTAGCCGCCTGTCGCGAGCACGATGCCGTGCGCGCGAAACAGGTGCAGCGTACCTTCGGCCATGTCGAGCGCGAGCACGCCGCGGCAGGCGCCGTGGGCATCGAAGATCAGGTCGAGTGCGAAATATTCGACCTTGAACTGCGCGTCGTGCGCTAGCGACTGCTGGTACAGCGTGTGCAGCATCGCGTGGCCGGTACGATCGGCAGCGGCGCAGGTGCGCTGCGCCGGCGGACCTTCGCCGTAGCGCGTGGTCATGCCGCCGAACGGGCGCTGGTAGATCTTGCCTTCTTCCGTGCGCGAGAACGGCACGCCGTAATGTTCGAGCTCGACCACCGCAGCCGGCGCGGTCTGGCACATGTACTGGATCGCGTCCTGGTCGCCGAGCCAGTCCGAACCCTTGATGGTGTCGTAGAAGTGGTAGCGCCAGTTGTCCTCGCCCATGTTGCCGAGCGCAGCGGAGATGCCACCCTGCGCCGCCACCGTGTGCGAGCGCGTCGGGAACACCTTGGTCAGGCAAACGGTCTTCAAGCCCTTCGCAGCGAGGCCGAAGGTCGCGCGCAAGCCCGCACCGCCGGCGCCGACGACGACCATGTCGTATTTGTGTTCGGTGATCTTGTAAGCCGACATTGTTGTTCGTTTCCTGTTGCTGCTAGGCGAGAGCGACGCGCACGATCGCGAACACGCTCGTGATCGCGCCGGCGATGCAGAAGAATTTCACCGCAAGCTGCGAGACGATTTCGAGCCACGGCGTGTGCACGTAGTCTTCGATCACCACCTGCAGGCCGAGTTGCGCATGCCAGAACACCGCGATCACGAATGCGCTGAGCCAGACCGCGGCGAAATGGTGATGCAGCATTGCGCGCGCCGGCGCGTAGTCGGCATGCACGAGCGCGAGGGCGAGGAAGATCGCCCACAGCGACAGCGGAACGAGTGCGACCGCGGTCACGCGCTGAACGATGAAGTGTTGGGTACCGCTTTTCGCGGAACCGAGCCCGCGCACGCGCTTCAACGGAGTGCGGAAATCCTGGCTGCTCATTTCGCGCCTCCCTGGGCTATCACGCAGGCCCAGATCAGGCCGGTGAACACGAGGCTCACGACGACGACGACCCAGCCGGAGCTGCGCGCCTGCTGGATGGAATAGCCTTTACCGGCATCCCAGAACAGGTGACGAATGCCGTTGGCGAGATGGAAACACAGTGACCAGCTCCAGCCGAACAGCAGGACGAGGCCGAGCGGCGAGCCGCAGAACGCACGTGCGCCGGCCCAGGCCTCGGCGCCATTCGCGAGCGCAAGCAACACCCATACGAGCAGCAAGGTGCCGGCGGCCAGCGCAATGCCGGTCGCGCGGTGCACGATCGATAGTGCCATGGCCAGCGGCCAGCGATAGATTTGCAGGTGCGGTGAAATCGGGCGGGCATTTTGCGGCATACGGAACCTTGTATGTGGCTACTTCGGGTTGAATCGGGATGCGGCGCGCGGTCAGAAGTCGACGCAACGACCGTTCTTCTCCCAGTCACCGTAGCGCGTGGGCTCGAGTCCCTTGCGCCCGCCGATCTCCTTCGGCAGCGGCTTCGCCGGGGGCGACGGCACCGCGGATGATACCGTCTCGGCACGATCGTACGGTGTTTGCGTGACCGGGGTGGTTTCGATTGGCTGGCTCGGCATGATGTGAGGCTTGCCCGTGTTCGCTTGACAACGCGCGGAAAATCTCCATGTTTCCCGCGATGCACAATTATAACGCTTGGCCTAGATTCCTGACATGCCGCGCGCAGCGATCTGCCCAATTACAGGGATCACGACGGAATCGGGCCAGCGCCCCTCGAAACCTACAGCGCTCGAATTTCCGCGCCAGCGGCGCTCGGAATCCTCAGATACTGTTTGTATGCTCTGGTTCCTGCGCTCCGGCGACCCAAATTCCCGTCGCTCGTTACGGTTTTCGAGTGCCCAAAAAAAATCGGAACCCATACTCATGAGCACTTTCAACCGCATCGCGCTGCCTGCTCTGCAGATCGTCGAAATTGCGGGCCCCGATGCGATTGCGTTCGCCCAAGCTCAGTTCTCCAGCAATCTCGATGAGCTGGCGAGCGGGTCCTGGCAGTGGTCCGCGTGGCTGTCGGCGCAGGGTCGAGTGCGTGCGTTTTTCCACCTGCTGCGCGACGACGACGAGCATTTACGTCTCATCCTGCGCGGCGGTTCGGCGGCGAGTTTGCGCGACGCGCTCGCGCGCTACGTGTTGCGTGCCAAAGTAACACTGCGCGCGATCGAACATGGCGGCGCATTCGTCGAACGTCTGTCGCTCGACAACGATGACAAGCCGGCGCAAGCGCAACGAATCGAATACAGTCTCGACTCCTGCGCGATAACTCTGCCTGGCTCGCTTCCGCGTCGACTGACGCTGACCAAAGCCGACACCGCCGCCGACGCGGATGCTTCCGAAGTCGCGCGCAACGCAAACGCTCTGGCCGACATCGAGGCCGGCCTCGTCACACTGCCACCCGCGCTCGAGGACAAGTTGCTGCCTGCCTGGATCGGACTCGATGCGCTCGCTGCGACGAGCACGAACAAGGGTTGCTATCCCGGCCAGGAAATCGTCGCCCGCCTGCATTTCAAGGGCAACAACAAGCGTCATTTGCACCGCATCGTATTCGACGCGACGCGACTGCCCGAGCCAGGAACGTCGCTGGGCGAAGGCGCAATTGTCGTCTGCTCCGCGCGCGCCGACGGCGAGCGGGGCGTCTCGCTAGCGGTGCTCGATGAGCACGCTGCCGGCACTACCGGCAATCTGACTGCACCCGGAATCTCGATGCTTGCGATCGAGCGCGTCGACGCGAACAGTAAAAAGTAAACTATTTTCAAATTATACTTTGTATACCTGTTTACAAAGATAATTTGAGACAAAACAGCTTTTTACCATTTTATCTTTTGCTTAATCCATTCTGAACACGCTCGTTCAGGTTTCTGCATTCTTAACATTTGCGCGTTGTGTGCAACGCACAAATCGACTAACCTGCCGGCACTGAATCTTCGCGCTGCCCTCATTCTTCCGGCGCGCACGCGCCGACAACGCAGAAGTGCGTCGGCGCAACGGAATCGAACGATTCCGCACATCTTTCACTGTTTGAGCGCGCGATTACTCGCCGCTTGCTCACGGTGGAACGAAATCCCGCTCGAAATTCCGCTTGGCGCGCCTTTTGTTTCGCGACATGGAATTGCGCTAACGAATTCTCTTGTTGTCGTGAAGCTCGCTGATGAAATTGTCCTTCCTTCTCTGGCTCGCCTCGATCTTGCCGCAACCCGTGGCCGATCGCGCCTGCCTCGCCGGTGCGATCTATCTCGAAGCACGCAGCGAACCCGTGGCCGGCCAGCTCGCCGTCGCCGAGGTCGCGCTGCGCCGCGCCGACAGCGGCCAGTGGGGCAACTCGGTCTGCTCGGTACTGACTGCACCCGGCCAGTTCGCGTTCTCGGTCGCGCCGCGAAACTACGTGATGAGCGAATCCGACGCGCTGCAGCGCTCGTGGGCAATCGCGAACATCGCCATGGTGAACTGGTCGCTGCCGCCTAATCTGCGCTATTCGGTCGTGCCGAAGGCCGACCATTTCTACGCAACCAACACACCGATGCCGGACTGGGCGCACGGCTATCCGCTCGCGCGCATCGGCGACCACAGCTTCTATCGCGCGGACTGATCCCGGCGGTCGATGCGCATATCGGGCGTGTCGGAAAAAGTATAGGTTTATCTTTTTTTTTATTTTTCCCGCGGCCGGCTATGCGCTGCCGTCGCGATCGGACGGACTGCCCGTGTCGGGCGGATCGGCATTCTTTGCGTGCAGGCCGCGCTCGATGCGCCCGCCGAGCAGCAGTACGACCAGCAGCATCGCCGCGCCAACTACGGCCACATCGATGCGCCCGTGGCCGCACAGCGCGCCGAATACGGCCGTGATCCAGATCAGCGCCGCGCTGGTCAGACCGTGGATGCGATGCTTGCCCGCGGCATGCAGAATGACGCCGGCACCGAGAAAGCCAACGCCAGTGAGGATTCCCTGCAACACGCGGCTCTGCGCATCGGCCTGAGTGGCGCCCGTGGCGGAGATCGGCGCGACGATGAGTACTGCCAGGGCCGAAGCCATCGCCACCACCGCGTGCGTGCGCAAACCCGCGGCCTGTCCGTGCAGATGGCGTTCGATGCCGATCGCCGTACCGATCACAAGCGCCACGAGCAGACGCAGCACGATCAGGCCGAGGTCGTCGTGTACGCTCATTTTTTCTTCCCCCTCATGTGTACAGATGCCGTCTCACGCGCCTGCCAGGCCGCGCGAAACGCGCGCCAGTCGGCGATCACGCGCGGCGTGTAGTCCTCGACGTATTCGATCAACGGTTTGGTCCATGTGGACAACTGGGCGAAAGCGATCAGGTCATCCGCATTCGCGGCACCGCGGCGTCCGCTCGTGCGCAAAGCCGACCAGGCGACAAGCTTGCCCATCATTTGCATTGTCTCGCCCAGAACCGCCGTATTCCCGTGAACCGCAGCCAAGTCGAGCCGATCCTGCACGGGCTGCAATTCCTTGAGGACGAATTCGCGCCCTGCATAATTCACCGCGCTGATGAAGGCCGGTGCGATGGCCTGTGCACGCCACTGCACGTCGACGATGCGCGCGGCTTCATTCGCCCAGCTCGGTTGCCGCTTCGCCAAGCGTCGCCCAACCGAAGATGCGCCGGCCAGCTTGAGATCGAGCAGGTAGTTGCCGTTCGGGCGGCCACCGCCGCGCACTAGAAGCGCATAGCGCGCGAGGCCGAGGCTGCCGGTACCGGCAACTCGGCGCGCGGCGTCGAGCGGCTCGAATACGCCGCCGTCACTCTGCCTTCGTGCATACCGCCGGCACCATGCCAACAGCGCTTCACGCTCGTCCTTGTCGAGCCGCAGCAGGTGTTTGCCGTCGATCAACAAGCGACGGCGTTTGCCGTCCCTTTCCGTATGCCGGTTGAGGAAGTCCTTGCGCCGGCGCTGCTCGACCTGGGCGAGCAACGCTCCGATCATGCCGGTGGCGATCGAGCGCTCTATCCAGCGCGGCTTGCCGTCGGCCAGCGCGGCGACATAGGCGTCGAGGAAACGGCGTGACAGCGCGCGGGCTTCGCGCAAGTGCAAGCCGAGCGAACGCGCGGCGACGTGCAGGCTGACGAGGAAGCGCGCGATCTCCCAGGTACACGGCGCCAGCGCAGCCTCGTCGAAATCGTTGAGGTCGAAGTACGCGAGCCGGTTGTCGCCCTTGTACGAACCGAAATTTTCCAGGTGCAGGTCGCCGCAAATCCATGCGTTTGGCGCCGCGTCCAGCGCACGCCCACCGCGCCAGTCCGCATAGAACAGATGGCAGGTGCCGCGCAGGAAAGCGAACGGATCGGCCGCGATGCGCGCGTACTTGAGTTCGAGCAAGGCCGGATCGCGTCCGGCGTTGTAGCGGAAGATGCGCTGGGCGATGTCCATTGCGGAAATGTAGCACTCTCACGCCCGCCGCAATGTCAGGAATATGCAAGGATACGGACCGGGCTAGCCGCGGCGCCGCAACGATGCCGCAGGCAATAAAAAAGCCGGACAAGCTCACGCCTGCCCGGCTTTTGCGTTGATACGATTTCGTATTAGCGCATCAATTCAAGGCGACCATCGTTGCGCCCGCCGCGGATGACCACGCGGTCGCCGATGCGGAAGCCGGGATTGTCGTACTGACCGACCCAGGCTTCATGGCCGTCGTCGAGTTCGACGTAGTAGCGCCATGCGTAACCGGAGGCTGCACGGGCGTTGTTCGACTCGACTGAATTGCCGACAACCGCGCCGCCGACCGCGCCGACGGCCGTCGTCGCGGCGCGACCGCTGCCGCGGCCGAACTGGTTGCCGATCAAGCCGCCGATGATTGCTCCGAGAATCGCGCCGCCGCCGGTGGTCTGCTGGTCGACACGCACCTGTTCGATCTGGCGAATCGTGCCGCAGGTACGGCAGACGCCGTTGTCGCGCCGGTCATAGCCGCCACCCTGGTTGTAGCCGGCCGGATCGCGATAGACCACGCGCTCGCGCGGCGGCGGCGCAACGCAGGCCTGTAGGCCGAACAGCGCAACGAGCGCCAATACGATGAGTCCGCGGTGCTTGAACATGATCAATTCCTCTGGCTGGGATTCAAGCAAGCATTTTCCACGCTTGCCTAGTGATTTTGCGAGCCGCCGTGTGAACATTTGCAGAACCCCCGATCCGTCATTCATGCCGCCCATCTCCACCCGAATCTGGCCTCGCCGGGTTAGCATTCAGCCTACGGACAAACGCACGACAGGGGAAACCGATGACAGCCTCGCCTTCGACCCAGCTCAGCGAACGCATCCGCAATCTCGATGCCATCGCCGCGACCAGCAAGCTCGAAGCGGCGGCGGATGCCGACATCGCCGCGGCGCTAGCCGAGCTGCGTCCCGGCCAGGCGGTCGACATCCTGCAGCACTTCGCTCCGGCGCGACGCGATGCGATCGCCGCTGCGGCAGCGACCGGCGAAGGCGAGCAATGGTTGGCGCGCATGCGCTATCCCGCCTCGACGGTCGGCCGTCTGATGGAGTCGACCGCGCAGCCGCTCGCTCCCACGACCACGGTGCAGCAAGCGATCGATGCCCTCCGCGACACGGTCAAGGCGCGCCTGGTCACCTATCTCTATGTCGTCGACGCCTCGCAGCGTCTTATCGGCGTGGTCACGTTCCGCGAGATGCTCTATGCCGAGCGCACGCAGACGCTCGGCGAGATCATGGTGCGCGATCCGTTCTCGCTGCGCCCGGACAGCAAACTCGTCGACGCGATGCGCGAGGTCGTCACCCGCCATTACCCGGTCTATCCGGTCTGCGACGACGAAGGCAGGCTCGTTGGCCAGGTGCGCGGCCAGATTCTGTTCGAGGAACAGGCGTTCGAGATCAGCGCGCAGGCCGGTGAAATGGTCGGTGTCGAGAAAGAAGAACGCACGACGACGCCGTGGCTGCGCGCGCTCAAGCTGCGCCATCCGTGGCTGCAGGTGAACCTGTTGACCGCATTCGTTTCCGCAGCCGTGGTCGGGTATTTCCAGAACGCGATCAATGCCATCATCCTGCTCGCGGTATTCCTGCCGGTGGTGTCGAGCCAATGCAGCAACTCGGGCTGCCAGACTCTCGCCGTGACGCTGCGCGGCATGACCCTCAACGAATTGCGCCCCGGTCGCGCCGGCAAATTGCTGGCGAAGGAGGCCTGGGTCGGCTTCCTCAACGGCGCGCTCGTCGGCGTGGTCGCCGCACTTGGCATGTACGTGATTGCGCGCATTCAGCACAACGTGCATGCGCTGCCGCTCGCACTCATCACGCTCGCCGCGACCGCGCTGTCGAGCATCGCCAGCGGCGTTGCCGGCGCCGGCGTGCCGATGATGCTCAAGCGCGTCGGCGCCGATCCGGCGATGGCATCGAGCATCTTCCTGACCACCGCTACCGACGTGGTCAGCATGGGCCTGTTCCTGGGCCTGGCGCAATGGCTTCTGCTGTAGAGAGAGTCTTTGGCTTTTCGACGCATGCTCGCTCTGATCGACAGCCACTCGCATATCGATGTCGCCGAGTTCGACTCAGACCGCGCTGCCGTGCTCGCACGAGCGCGCAACGCCGGCGTCGCACACCAGATCGTGCCCGCGATTGCGCTGGCCGGGTTCGACAAGCTGCGTGCGCTGTGCCGTGATGAAGTCGGGCTCCATCCCGCCTACGGGCTGCATCCGATGTATCTGGCCGAGCACCGGCCGGAACATCTCGACGCGCTGCGCGATTGGATCGAGCGCGAGCGGCCCGTGGCAGTCGGCGAATGCGGACTCGATTTCTTCGTCGAAGGCCTCGACGCGGAAGCGCAGCGGCTCTACTTTCGCCGCCAGCTCGAACTCGCACGTGAGTTCGAGCTGCCGGTGATCCTGCACGCGCGCCGCGCGCTCGATGAGGTGATCGCCACGCTGCGCAGCGTCGGCAATTCGAGCGGCGTGGTGCACAGCTTTTCCGGCAGCGAGGAGCAGGGACGGCAGTTGTGGAAGCTCGGCTTCTGCGTCGGCCTCGGTGGCCCGATTACCTACGAACGCGCACGGCGCCTGCGCGGCATCGCCGCGACGATGCCGCTCGAATTCCTGCTGCTCGAAACCGACTCGCCCGATCAGCCGTTGCACGGTCATCAGGGAGCACGCAACGAGCCCGCACTGCTGCGTGAGGTTTGTGATTGCATCGCCGCCCTGCGCGGGGTATCCAGCGAGGAAATCGCCGCGGCGACGACGCGCAACGCCGAGCGCCTGTTTCGCCTGCCGGCCTAGCGCGGTGACGTAGAAGCCGCGTTGATCGCACACGAGCGGCTCCTTACTGCGCTGCGCGCTATGCGGCCGGCCTAGCTGAAAGAACTTTCTCGAGCACGCGCGACACCGCGACGAAAGCGAATGTGCCGGTCACGTGCGTCGCCGCGCCCAGGCCGCCCGAGCAATCGAGTTTCAGCGAACTATCGCTGGGCACGCGTGTCTCGCAGGACGCGCCTTCGACGCGACCGCTCTGATCGGCTACGCCGCTCGCGTTCTCGCGCGAGAACACGGCTTGTACGCCGAAATAGCGCTTCGGGTTGCGCGTCCAGCCGTAGTCGTCGCGCAGCTTCTGGCGCACCAGTGCGAGCATCGCATCGTGCTCTGTCTTCGACAGATCGCGCGCGGTGACCAGGGTCGGATCGATGCGCCCACCGGCCGAGCCGGAAACGACGATCGGAATCTTGCGCCGCCGACAGAACGCGATCATTTCGACTTTCACCTTCATCGCATCGCAGGCGTCGAGCACCGCGTCGAACGGTGGATTCTGCACGCCTCGCGCAGAATCAGTTTCAGGCGTCTCTCGCCCGAGCAGTTTCCACAGATTCGACGAAGTCAGGAAGTCGGCGATTACGTGCACCTTGATCGCCGGATTGATCGCGCGAGCGCGTTGCGCCATCACATCGACCTTGGCCTTGCCATACTCACCGTCGAGTGCGTGCAGCTGACGATTGGTGTTGGAGACGCAGACGTCGTCGGCGTCGATCAGGGTCAGCTCGCCGACGCCGGAGCGCGCGAGTGCCTCGACCGCCCACGAACCGACTCCGCCGATGCCGACCACGCACACGTGCGCCTGCGCGAGCCTTTCAGCCGCGCCCATGCCATAGAGCCGATCGATGCCTGCGAAACGTTCTTTCATGCGCCTGATTATAGCGATCGTCCCGATCGCGAAGACCCAGGGACTGTCATGCTCGATGCATTTCTTGTTCGTGCAGCGGCGTGAGATATGCTTCGCGCTCCGTCATTTCAATCGCTAACCATGAAGCAGATCGTCTTGTTGCTGGTCGGGTTGTTCGTCGGCGCGGTCGGCGCCGTGATCGTCGCCAACGCGCTGCGCGCGCGCGACGCCTACGCGCGCGGCACGATGGACGTGATGCAGCATCACTACGGATCACTGCGCGAGGGCTTGCGCGCGAAACAGTGCAAAGCGGCGGCGAACACGATTGCGCTCGGCCAGCTTCGCGCGCTGAGCAACGAGATCGAGCCGGCCGTTTATGCCGATGCGACGCCCGAATCAGCGTTCCGCGAATTCAGCACGCGGCTGCGCGATGCGCTCGATGCGGGGATCGCCGCCGCTCCGGGTGATTGCGCTGCGCTCGCGCCGATCGTCGAGAAGGTCGGCAAGGTTTGCGACGAGTGCCATCAGCAGTATCGCTAAGCGGATAAATCGCAAAGACAAGTGAATGCCGGCGGTGCCGGCATCGCTTCATTTCGGAAGCGGGATGAACTCGGTTTCGCCCGGCACCTTGGCAAACCGCTGCGCCGCCCAATCCTGGCGGGCCTGTTCGATGCGCTCGCGGCTGCTCGATACGAAATTCCAGTTGAGGTGACGCTCGCCGTCGAGCGGCGCTCCGCCAAAGAACACGGCGTGGCCGCCGTTCGGGGCGACGATCTCGACCTCCCCGCCCTCTGCCAGCACCGCCATTCGTTGCGCCGCGAGCGGCTCGCCGCCGACGAGCAGGTCGGTATCGACGGCGTAGACGCCGCGTTCGGCATGCTCCGCCGGCAGCGTGAAGCGCCCACCGGCGGCAAACTCGGCGGCGAGATAGAACATCGGCGCGAAGATGCGTACCGGCGCATGCAGCCCCAGGGCATCGCCAGCGACCAGACGCAGGCGCACGCCGTCGCGCTCGATCACCGGCAAGCTCGCCACCGGATGATGGTGGAATTCCGGCGCAACTTCTTCGGCCGATTTCGGCAGCGCTATCCAGATCTGGATGCCGTGCAGCTTCTGGCCGGAAGCGCGCTCGGCATCGGGCGTGCGCTCGGAATGGACGATGCCGCGGCCGGCCGTCATCCAGTTGACGTCGCCAGGACGAATGTCCTGCACGCTGCCGAGCGAGTCGCGATGGCGGATCGCGCCGTCGAACAGATACGTCACCGTGGCCAGGCCGATGTGCGGGTGGGGGCGCACATCCATGCCCTTGCCGGGCGCCATCGTCACCGGCCCCATATGGTCGAAGAACACGAACGGACCGATGTGGCGCGCATCGATGTGCGGCAACAGGCGGCGCACGACGAAGCCGTCGCCGAGGTCGTGGACGCGGCCGTCGATAAAGTGGGAGATGGGGTGGCTCATGATGCTGCGAATCCGGCGGTGGTCGATGGCGAAGAGTGTAGTCTCCGTGTCGTTCCAAGTGCAGAACGATGAGTCCGCGCCACGCCGGCTGGTTTCCGCGCCCGGCAAGCATATATTGCGTGCATCGAAATCTATTGGAGCACGTCATGGCCAGCGTCAATCCCGTTTCTCACACCGAGACCCATCGCCAGGTCGCGCGCATTGTGCGCGGCTTGCCGACCAGCGACGGCGCCGGCGTCAAGCTCACGCGCGTCATCGGTCAGCCGGCGCTGGACATGCTCGATCCGTTCCTCATGCTCGACGAATTCCGTTCGGACTCGGGTGCGGATTACATCGCCGGCTTTCCCGAGCACCCGCACCGCGGCTTCGAGACCGTGACCTACATGCTGGCCGGGCGCATGCGCCATGGCGACAACCAGGGCAATTCCGGCCTGCTCACGCCGGGTAGCGTGCAGTGGATGACCGCCGGCCGCGGCATTGTCCACTCGGAAATGCCTGAGCAGGAGGATGGTCTCATGCAGGGCTTCCAGCTCTGGGTCAACCTGCCGGCGAAGGATAAGATGACCGCACCGCGCTACCAGGACGTCGCGCCCGAGCGCATCCCCGAAGCGCAGCTCGCGCCCGGGGTGAAGGCACGCGTGATCGTCGGCGAGCAGGCCGGCGTGCGTGGCCCGGTCGACAACGTCGCGACCGACCCGCTGTACCTGGATCTGCACCTGGATGCCGGTGCCGCCGCCGAGGTCGACATCCCGGCCGGGCACAACGGCTTTGTCTACGTCTACGAAGGCCAGGTCAAAGTTGGCGATAGCGTTTCGAGTGCGTTGCTGCGCGGCGATCTCGGCGTGTTGAGCCGCGATGGCGAGAAGCTGCGTATCGAAGCCCCCGTCGCCGCACGCGCGATCTTCGTCGCCGGCCGGCCCCTCAACGAGCCGGTCGCGAAGTACGGCCCGTTCGTCATGAATACACAGCAGCAGATCATCCAGGCCGTCGAGGACTTCCGCGCCGGCCGTTTCTGAAGCACCGGGCCGGGAAAATCGCTTCAAGCCGGCAAGGGCGCCGGTCGCGCACCCGGTTTTTCACGACGGTAAAATCCCGGTCAGCGAGAAGATGTAATCGTTTTCATCGACAAATAAAAACGCCCCGGCGAAAGCTCGTTCGCCGGGGCGCGGAAGTTAGTTGGCTCTGGAGAAAATCAGGCGGGAGCGACTTCGTCCGCCTGCAGGCCCTTTTGGCCCTGAACGACTTTGAAGCTGACCTTCTGGCCTTCCTGCAGGGTACGGAAACCGGTCCCCGTGATCGCGCGGAAATGCACGAACACGTCCGGGCCGTTTTCACGGCTGATGAAACCGAAACCCTTGCTGTCGTTGAACCACTTGACGGTACCTACCTCACGATCCGACATAAAAACTCCACAAAAACAGAAAGACAAATCCGCAAGCGCAACACGAGCGGACGACTTACTGGAATGCAGGAAGCTTAAGTTGACGATGTAGCGATCGAAGGACCAGCGTACGCGGACTCAGGATTCGCCGGTCACAACTCACAACAGCCGTGCAGACACAGTGCTTTGAGCATAACTCAAAATTTACAAAAAGCGAGCGCAAGCCGACAGCAATTCAAAAAAATGCATGGTATCGGGAACATCGCGCCAATCGACCCGACAAGGCATTGAGTCCGCCGGAGGCTCGAAGCTTGCGCGAGCGGCAAAGGCCCGAATACTTCAGGCGAAAGCGCCACCGCTGCTTTATGCGAAAATCTCCAATTCACGCCGCGCATCCAGCGGGCGCTTCCGGCACACCGCACTCCCCGATGGACTCCACCAACCGCCCGGCCCCGCCCTACTTGAATCTGCTCGAACCTGCCGGTCTCGTGGCGCAGTTCCTCACCCATCCGCCGCAGGATTTTTCCGCGGGCGCGGCGCGCGACGGCATGCCCTGGTTCGTCGCCAAGTTCGACCTGCTGACGACGATGGAACCCGCCGCGAAGCGGCGCATCACCGCGCTGCCGCTGTATCGCTGGTGGGGCGGATGGCTGAAGCCGCTGACCTGCTTCGTCGGCACCACGGTAACCGAGTACGCGCCGCTACCCGCGCGGTTCGATGCGCCGATCCTGATCGCGGGGATCAAGGCGCAGCATGCGCGCGACTATGCCTTTCTTATCGTCAAGGACATTCCGCAGGACTCCCCCCTGCTGTCCACGGAAAGCAATGCCGCATCGAAAGCCCTCGTAGCCGCCTGTAGCGACAATGGTTTCGTCCTGCTCGAAGGCCAAGCACTCGCCTACGTGACTATCGATTTTGCTTCGACCGACGAATATCTCGCCCGGCTTTCCTCGGGTCGGCGCAAGGACATTCGACGCAAGCTGCGCAGCACGGGCGAACTCGAGTTCGAAACCGTGCCGACCGGCGATGCGCGCTTTGCCGACCCGGCCGTACGCGCGGAGTACTATTCGCTTTTTCTCAATGTATACAACCAGAGCGAAATCCATTTCGACCTGCTCACCGCGGGCTATTTCGACGCGATCCTGCAGGATGCGGCGAGCGGCGGCGTCATCTTCGTCTACCGCCACGAGGGCCGCATGATCGGCTTCAACCTGTGCTACGTCTGCAACGGCAATCTGGTCGACAAGTATGTCGGTTTCGCCTATCCGCAGGCGCGCGAGCTGAACCTGTATTTCGTCAGCTGGATTCGCAACCTCGACTACGCGCTGCGGCACGGCCTCAGACACTACATCGCCGGCTGGACCGATCCCGAAATCAAGCGCTATCTCGGCGCGAAATTCACTTTCACGCGCCACGCAGTCTACGTGCGTAATTCATTGTTGCGCGCGATTCTGCGCCGCTTCTCGAGCGCGTTCGAAAGCGACCGCGCCGCGCTGGAAACCAAATCGGCATGAGCCTGCAGCCTGTCATCCTCGACTTCGACCACTCGGTCGGCGACCTGCCCGACGCGTTGATGATCGATCTCACCGACTGGCAGGAAGCCATCCGCTTCGGCTGCTCGAACCGCCGCATGGACGCGCTCGCACGCAAGCTCGACGCCGAGCTGCCGACCGACTACGGCACCGTGTTCATGGGCAGCGGCGATTTCCACCATCTGAGCTTGCCGTTGATCCGCCGCTTGCACGGCAAGGGACCATTCCAAGTCGTCGTGTTCGACAATCATCCGGACAACATGCGCTTCCCGTTCGGCATCCACTGCGGTTCGTGGGTGCGGCGCGTCGCCGCGCTGCCGTTCGTCAGCCACGTGCACGTGCTCGGCATCACCTCGAACGACGTCGGCGCCGCGCACGCGTGGGAAAACTACCTGACGCCGCTGTATCGCGGCAAGCTGACCAACTGGTGCATGGACGTCGACACGCGCTGGGCCACGCGCATCGGCCTCGGCCGTGCGTTCAAGGTCTTCACCACCCCTGACGAGTTGATCGACGCGTTCCTCGCCACGCTCGGTTCATTGCCCGCTCCGACCTACCTGACGATCGACAAGGATGCGCTGAGTCCCGAGGCCGCGCGCACCAACTGGGACCAGGGCCGCCTGCTCGAATCGCATCTGAACGCGGTAATCGACGCGCTTGCCGGCCGACTGGTCGGAAGCGACATCAACGGCGAAGTCTCGGCCTACGAATACTCGACGCCGTGGAAGCGCTGGCTCAGCCACGCCGACGGACAGGCACCGGTGCCGGAAAGCGAGCTCGCCGCGTGGCAGGAGCAGCAGCACGCGCTTAACCGGCGCCTGCTCGCGCGCATCCGTTAAATCCCCTACTTCGCCACCACCGCATTGCACTGCACCTCTACCTTCGCGCCGAGCGCGAGGCCGCCGGTCGCGTACGCCATGCGCGCGGGAAAGTGCTTGCTGAAATACCCACGATAAATCTCGTTGAATGCGGGCCAGTCGGCAATATCGGCCAGAGCGACCGTACATTGCACCACGTGGTCGAACGAGGAGCCGTGGCGCGCAAGGTTCGCAGCGATGTTGTCCATGACCTGTTTCGCCTCGGCCTTGACGCCGCCGCCGACAAGCTTGCCGTCGGCGCCGACGCCGATATCCCCGGACAAATAGAGCATATCGCCGACACGTACGGCTTCGGAGAACGGATAGCTCTGCCCCGGCGCGGCCTTGCGTGGAAAAAATTCCGGCTCGGCAGCAACCGCGCCTGCCGCAGCGAACAAGGCGGCGAGCAACGCAGCAGACTTCATCGTCTTCAAAAACATCATCGTCATACCCCCCATACGTCGTTCAACAGGCGCGCGAAATTGCCGCCGAGGATCTTCGCGATGCGCGCATCGGAATGCTTGCGCGCGGCGAGCAGTTCGGCGATGCGATCGAAACGGTCGGCGCGATTCAAGTCGGGAATGAAGGTGTACACGTTCGGATCCTCGCCCGGCGCGGAAATGCCGCGCTTGCGCCGGTCGGCGATCTCGTCGGCGAACTTCTTCTTGAACTCGGGCGTGACCGCGACCGGCGAGATCACGCCGTCGCTGCCGATGCCGACGTGGTCCTCACCGCAGACATCGATCGCGTGCTCGAGATGTGCGATCAGGTCGGCGGCCATTGGCTGACCTTTGCCGCGCAGGAACGGCATCAGGTAGATGCCGACGTAGCCGCCCTTGTCGGCCACCGCCTTCAACTCCTCATCGGTCTTGTTGCGTGGAAACGGCGCGATCGCGGCGCAACCGGTGTGGGTGATCGCGATCGGCGCCTTCGACATGGCTGCCGCGTCGAGCGTGGTGCGCTGGCCCGCGTGCGAGAGATCGATCAGCGCCTTGCGCGCGTTCAATTTCTCGACGAGTTTGCGCCCGAACATGGAAAGCCCCGCGTTGGCCGGCTCGAGACAGCCGTCGCCGACCAGATTGCGCTTGTTGTAGGTGAGCTGGTAGATGCGTACGCCGAGGTCCCAGAACGTGTCGAGACGATCGAGGTTCTCGCCGAACGGCGCCGCGTCCTGGAAACCGTAGATCAGACCGAGGCGACGGCTGCGCTTGGCTTCGGCGAGTTCGCTCGCGCGCCGCACGAGCAGCAGCGCGTCGGGATGCGCGGCGATCTGCGCGTTCCAGTAGGCGATCTCGCGCACCGTATCTTCGTAGTTGCGCGCGTAGTTGCCGACGCTGGCGCCATTGACGGTGAGATTGACCGCGGTCAAACCGGAGGCTTTCGCGTCGGCGAGCATGGCCTCGGTCAACGGCGTGTATGGCTCGGCGTCGTAGGTACCGGGACCGCCGAGCGTATCGATCGCAATCGCATCGGCCAATCCCGCCCAGGCCGGCTTCACCGGAGCCGTGGCCGCGAACAAGGACCGATTCGGCGTCGGTAACAGGGCAGCTGCGCCGATCGCGGCAGCAACAGAAAGAAAATTTCGGCGAGACGAAACGGCATTCATCGGCACCCACTCCGCGGGAAAAACCGGATTCTGCCGTGGCGATCGAGTCAATTGCCAGCGAACCGTCGCTGAATGGCCACGATGCGGCCACGCCCAGGGCGGCATTCGCGACCCATTTCCCGTATCCTATGGCATTGACCTTCAACTGTTTTCTCCAGGAGTTTGCCCCAGTGGATAGACGTCAATTCGTACTCGGATCGATTGCCGCGCTCGCCGCCGCCCCCGCCGTCCGGCTTGCGCGCGCCAGCATTTCCGGCGCGGAAAACAAGGTGCCTGTGCCGTTCACCTGGGACGTCAAGGTGCCGATCGACAATCGCGAGGAATTCGTCGCCTGGGCGGTGAAGAATCGCGGCGAGGATCCGAAGTTTTTGGCCCAGCGCTGGAACCGCATGTATGCGATGACCCAGAACAAGGACTTGACCGACGAGCGCAACAAGCGCGCATTCCTGCTCACGCCGCGCGAAGACTTCTGCCGCCCGGTCAACCGCGCGCATGCGTACGAAAGCGCCTTCCTCGACATCGGCTACGGCGTGACGATTTCCGGCCCGCACGCGGTCGGCCGCATGACCCAGGTGCTCAACGTGCAGACCGGCGAAAAGGTGCTCGAGATCGGCACGGGCTCGGGCTACCAGTCGGCGTTCCTCTCGCACCTGACCGACAAGTGCTACTCGATCGAGATCATCAAACCGCTGGCCGAGCGCACACGCAGCGTCTACGACGAGCTGATCGCCGACGGCTACAACGAATTCAAGGCGATCACGAGCAAGCAAGCCGACGGCTACTACGGCTGGGAAGAGAACGGTCCGTTCGACAAGATCGTCGTCACCTGCGGCATCGACCATATCCCGCCGCCGCTGCTCAAGCAGCTCAAGCCTAACGGCGTGATGGTGATTCCGGTCGGCCCGCCGGGCGCGCAGCGCGTGCTCAAGGTGATCAAGCATCAGGCCGAGGACGGCAGCATCACCGTGTCGCGCAGCGACATTTTCAACAAGGTTGTGCCGTTCGTGCCGTTCACCAAGCTCGTCGATGGCGAGATCAAGGGCGCGCACAACGGCGATGCAAAAGACACCAAGTGACGCACGCGTGCGTCATCCCGGCAGGGAATGCCGGGATCCAGACGGCATGGACGCCATAGCATCAATATCGCTCGGCCACAGATTGCCATCCGTGGAGTCTGGATTCCGGCAGTCCCTGCCGGAATGACGAGCAAGAGCAAACCCAACCATTGATCGAATGACCGCATCCACTCTCTCCACGCCGACCGCGCCACCGCGGTCGGCTTTTCTTTTTTATTTGGCCGTCGCCCTGATCGCCGGCAGCGTGATCGCGCTGCAGATCTCGATCATGCGCATTTTCAGCGTCGGCTCCTGGGCGCATTTCGGCTCGATGGTCGTCAGCCTGGCGATGATGGGCTTCGGCCTCACCAGCGTCGTCATGTGCGCAGCCAACGATTGGTTCGACAAGCACTGGCAAGGTGTCGCCAACGTTTCCCTGCTCGCGTTCGGCCCGCTGATCGTCGCGGCGAACCTGCTCGCTCAGCAGATTCCGTTCAATGCGATCTTCCTGATCTCCGATCCGGTGCAGAAGTGGAAGCTGTTCGGCAACTTCGTCCTCTATCTGACGCCGTTCCTCGCCGGCGCGTTCTTTCTCGGCGCGGTGTTCCTGCGCATGAAGGAGACGTTCGGCCGCATCTATTTCGCTGATCTTGTCGGCGCCGGCACGGGCGGCTTGCTGCTGCTCGGATGCCTCTATCTGTTCCGCCCGGAAAATCTCGTCGTCGTGCCGCTCGCACTGTGGTTCGCGGCCGGCATCGTCTGGTTCCTCGCGCAGGCGAAGCGCACCGGTTCCCTGATCGCACTGATCACTCTCGGTGCGCTCTGCATCTTCGGACACTTCTGGCTGCCGCAGCAATTGGCGATTCCGAAGCTTGCCGTGTCCGACTACAAGGGCGTGTCCTACGCGCGCAAGTTCCCGGATAACCAGCGCGTCTACGAGAACGCCTCGCCGTTCGGCTATCTCGAGGTGTATTCGAGCTCGTACCTGCACTTTGCGCCGGGCCTGTCCGACAACGCGGGCTTCAACCTGCCCGAAATGCCGGCGAACGCGTATCTCGGCATGTACATCGACAGCGAAGGCCCGATGGGCGTGATGCGTAAGCTCAACGATGCGGAAAGCGCATACTTCCGCTACCTGCCGATGGACTACCCCTACGTCATCAAGCAGGAGCCGAACACCTTCGTCGTGCAGTTCGGCGGCGGCATCTCCACGCGCGTCGCCCTGCACAATTCGAAACACGTGACCGTGGCCGAGGGCAATCCGGAAATTCTCAACGCCTTTCGCAACGACAAGGGCCTGCGCGACTTCTCCGGCGACATCCTCAACGATCCCAAGCTCGACGTGATCGACTACGACGGGCGCCTGTACCTCGCCAACACCGACAAGCGCTACGACGTCATCGACCTCTCGCTCGCCGACTCGGCCGGTCTGTCGAGCCCCGGCGGTTTCGCCATCGTCGAGAAATACGCTTACACGCGCGAGGCGATGCGCGCCTACATGCGCGCGCTCGCCGATGGCGGCGTGCTTTCGGTGACGTTGTGGAACAAGGAAGAGCCACCGAAGTCGGTGCTCAAGCTCTACGCGACGATGGTCGACGCGGCGCACGATCTCGATCCGCAAGGCGACGTCTCGAAGGATTTCTACGCCGCCGCGAGTTATCTCTCGACCGCAACCGTGCTGTACAAACGTGGCGGCTTCTCTCCCGCTGATATTGAGAAGTTGCATGCCCACTCGCACGCGATGAGCTTCGATGAGTTGACCTATCCGGGCTACGAATTCGACACCAAGCAGATCGCGGACAGCCTGAAGTCGTATCGCGAAAGCATCTTCGGCGAAGACGAAACCGCGAAATCCGCCGCCGCAGCCGGCATCGCCAGCGGCGGTGCGAAGCCGAAGACAGGCACCGAGATCGTGCCGACCGCGGAGCCGACGACGGCGCCACAGGCCGATCCGACCGCGCCGGCCGCCGACCCCACCGGGCCCGCGGCAGACCCGACCGGCCCCGCATCCGACCCGACCGGGCCGGACGCGAACGCCACCTCGCCCGATGCAACACCCGCTCCCGTTCCCGCGATCGTGATGGGTCAACTTGCCTGGCACTCGCTGCTGCACGGCAACGGCACCGATCTTTCGAACTACGTGTTCGATGCGCGTCCGCTGACCAACAACCGCCCCTATTTCGCCGCGTACGTGAAGCCGGGCGATCTGACGCGTACGACCGATCGCCTCGAACTCTTCCAGGACGAATGGGGCTATTTGCTGCTCTGGGCCACGCTGGCCATCGCCGCGATCTCCGCACTCGTGCTCGTCGCGATCCCGGTGCTGCTCGGCTGGCGCACGATCTTCTCGCGCACGCCAGGTCAGCTACGCGTAATCCTCTACTTCGCCTGCCTCGGTCTCGGCTACATCATGGTCGAGGTCGCACTGATCGCGAAGTTCGTGCTTCCGCTCGGCAATCCGACCGTGTCCGCCTCGATCCTGATCACCGGCATGCTCGTGTTCTCCGGCCTCGGCAGCCTGACCTCGGAACGCTTCATGGATCGTGCGAAGGTGACCATGCCGATCATCTTCGTCGCGATCGGCGCGCTGCTGATCGCCTACGGTTTTGTCATCGATCCGATCCTCGATGCGATCGGCCGCCTGCCGTATGCATTGCGCCTGGTCTGCTGCTTCCTGCTGATCGCGCCGCCGGCGTTCCTCATGGGTTTTCCGATGTCGACCGCGATGACCTGGCTCGGCCGCCTCGGCAAGAACGCGATGTTCCTCTGGGCCTGGGGCATCAACGGCTCGTTCTCGGTGATCGGCGCGGCGCTCGTGCCGATCATCGCGACCTCGTTCGGCCTCGGCAGCGTGCTGCAGATCAGCGGCCTCGCCTACCTGCTCGCCGCGCCGGCGTTTTTTGCGATATTTTTGCCAATGCGCAACGCAGGAAAACCGACGGCGGCTTGAATGAAGCGCACCGAGCAGAAAAGAATCCGCTTGTCGTTCGCTCGAGCGGCAGCGGTTCTTTTCTCGCTCGCTTTGGCTGCCGGGCCAGCGCTCGGCGCCCAACCCAAACCATCCGCCGCGGCGATCAAACCTCCGGCCGCACCGAAGGTGCCGATCGCCCCGCTCAAGGCGCCGATCACCGCTTTCGTCCCGTTCGATTATGCGCCGTTCCCGTTCCGCGGCCTGATCCCCGATTCGGGCAAGAAGTTCATCGACAAGGTCGATGGCAACCGCAAAGGCCACGTCTCCTCGCGCGACAACTCGGTGCACTGGGAAGACGAGACCTTCAACGACAACCGCGTACTTTTGTACTTGCCGCAGGGCTTCGATATTCGCAAGCCGGCGCTGATCGTCGTGTTCTTCCATGGCAACGGCGCGACGCTGTCGCGTGACGTACTCGACCGTCAGCAGGTCGCAGCCCAGCTCGGCGCCAGCAACCTCAACGCTGTGCTCGTCGCGCCACAGTTCGCCGTCGATGCGGCCGATTCGAGCGCGGGCCGCTTCTGGCAGCGCGGCGTGTTCAAGAAGTTCGTCGACGAGGCCACGCGGAAACTCGCGCTGCAGTATCACGACCGACGCGTCGACGGCGCATTCAAGCCTTCAAAGGTCGTGCTCGTCGCCTATTCGGGCGGCTACCTGCCGGCGTCGTGGTCGCTCGCGGTCGGCCAAATCGGCTCGCGCCTGCACGGCGTGATCCTGCTCGACGCGCTATACGGCCAGATCGACAAGTTCGCGAGCTGGATCGAGCGCGCGCGCGGCGCGGCATTCTTCTTCAGCACTTTTACCGAATCGACGCGCGAACAGAACGAAGCGCTGCAATCCGAGCTCGCCGACGCCAATATGCGCTATGCGACGACCCCGCCCAAGCTGCTGCGCTCCGGCACGGTCGCCTTCGTCGACAGCGGCCTCGACTGGACCCACCACAACGATTTCGTCACCGCGGCGTGGACGCAGAACCCGTTGACCTGGCTGTTTTCGCGCATCCCCGGCTATCCGAACGGCAAACCAGCCGTCGCGAAAAACGCCAAATCACGGCCCGCTTCGCGCTGAAATCCGGGCAGACGAAGCAATTCGGCAATAGGCTTCCAGCTCTAATCCGCCGCGCTAGGCTGCTGGTATGAACGCATCCCTTCAAAACCTTCGCGGCGTGAGTCGACTGTCGACCGATGCCGTGATCGGCGTCGTCGATCTGGTCGAAGCGCTGCACCGCCGTCTTTCTCCCGCGCAGGTCTTGCTCGGCCAAGCGGGCGAAGAACGCACGCACGGCATCGCCGCCCTCGTGTACAAGAGCATCCGCGGCATCTCGCGCCTGAGCGGCGGCGCGCTCGATGCCGCGCTCGGCGCCGCCTCTGGCTTGCTCGCACTCATTCCCGACGCGGCCACGACCCGCTCGCCGTTGCAGGAAGCCGCGCGCGCGGTGTTGAACGGCGTGCTCGGCGATCACCTCGCCGACAGCGCCAACCCGCTCGCGATCACGATGCGCCTGCACGTTCACGCGGGCGACATACCATCGTCCTCGCCGCCGTCGGACGACAAGCTCGCCGTATTCGTGCACGGCCTGTGTCTGAACGACCGACACTGGCAGGCACAGGACTGCGACTACGGCGCGGCGCTCGCGCGCGACCTCGGCTATACGCCGCTGTATCTGCACTACAACAGCGGCCTGCACATTTCCGTCAATGGTCGCGAATTCGCCGATCAGTTGGAAAGCCTGGTGCAGGCGCGCCGCACGCAGCTCAAGGAATTGGTGCTAATTGGCCACAGCATGGGCGGCCTCGTCATTCGCAGTGCCTGCGAATACGGCGCACAAGCGCGCCACTCGTGGCGGCGGCAGGCAGGCAAAGCATTTTTCCTCGGCACACCGCATCACGGCGCACCACTGGAACGCAGCGGCGCGTGGATCGATGGACTGCTCGGCGGCAATCCACTCGTCGCGCCGTTTGCGCGACTCGGAAAAATCCGCAGCGCCGGCATCACCGACCTGCGCCACGGCAACCTCGTCGATGCCGACTGGCAAGGCCGCGACCGCTTCGCGCGCGCGGATACGCGCGTGGCGACGCCACTGCCCGACGGCATCGTCTGCCACGCCATCGCCGCGACCACGGGCGCGCGCGCCGGAAGCCTCGCCGATCGCCTGCTCGGCGACGGTCTGGTGCCGTTGGCGAGCGCGCTGGGGCGGCATGCGGATGCGCAACGCGCGTTGCGCTTTCCATCATCACGGCAATGGATCGGCTATCGCATGAACCACATAGACCTGCTCAGCCGCGTTGAAGTCTACGAAAGGATCAGGCGCTGGCTGGAGCACTCCTGAGGGTTAGGTCAGGTATTCAGTCGCGTTGACGCCTAGAACAGTTGGGTGCTCACAGACCAAACCCGGCAAAGAAGTATGCCGATAAGAACGCGACAACTATCGCCACTATAAGCAGGCCCAGCCATCGAATGCGTCGCGTGGTGACAGCGGCGACTATGCTCGAGATGATTGCGACGATACCCACAAGCCAGGAGGCTACGATCAACCAGGCTCCGATTTCACTTCTGGTTTCTCGAAAAAAGAAGAAGGCAATGCACGCTATCGCCAACTGTAGCGGCAGAGAATACAGGCAGATCTTAGCTGGAGTTTTCATGGCACCTAACGCCCCTGTTCACGCGCGAGGTTGGTGATGCAAAGCCGCGCCGAATTCATCGCTGTGTAAGCTCGCTAGATACATATTCGGCTAGCTCTCTGGTGTTTCTGACAAACTCCGCCTGCAAATCAATGCCACACTTATTTGCAAGAACAATAATCGACCATAAACAGTCCGACAATTCATGACCAAGTTTCGCTTGGCAATCGTCAATATTTCGGATGCCAGCGTTTGCCTGAATCAGTTTTGCCAGATCGCCTACGTCCCCTACGAAACCCAGCGCAAGTTCTTCTGTAGTCCAGATGCGCCCATACCTCTTGATCTCAAGCTGTTCGTAGAGCTCGTTTAGCTGCAGTGCTGACTTTTCCAGATCACTGAATTTCATGTTGTGCTGCCTAACATTCGACGTAAGGGGCTGACCGCAGGCCAGCGACGGAGGCAGGCGCATCGCCCTACCGCTTGGCGATCCGGACCCTAAGCTTGTGCGATTTCATCGTAGCCTCGACCGAGGAATTGCACCAGACAGAACCCATGACCGAAAGGATCGGCCATGAGGGCCAAGCGACCCCATTTGGAAGTTTGAATCGGCGTCTCGATTGTCGCGCCTGCCAAAACAGCTCGCCGTACCGCTGACTCGATTTCGGGAACGACGAAGTCCAAATGAACAGGACTCCAATGACGCTTGTAGGTGCGCCTCTGACTCGTGAAATCCGACGTTGAACTGCCTTCGGCTTTGAGCAAGAGATAGATTGCCGACGAGGCGCCCAGCAGTTCGACTCCGTCACCGCCGAAACGACGGCCAACGGTGAGATCAAAGGCCTTGCAGTAGAAGGTCACCGCGCTAGCAAGGTCGTTCACATCGACGTTGACCAACAGCTGCATTGCCGGCTCCTTGAGGTGTCTAACGTCGCACTAACCCGCTGCCGGCCGAGACAGCTCGGTTACGAGAAGCAATACCCCGGCAATCGGCTTGAGCACATGGTTAGGCCGCATCGACCGAGCGGCCCGCCTGCAGTGCCGGCGCGGGTGACCGAGGAGGCTCAGTTGCTACTCCAAGCGGCGAGTTGGTGTCCCAGCGCACGTACCGCACTATGCGAATGTGCTCTCGCAGTTTTCTTGCCAACAACTCCAAGGACCGAGCTACGGATACTTCTGGGTCTATTACTGAAGCCTGCTGTAGAAGCTCGGAAATGGATGTCGGTGACATGGCGGCGATTTGCATTGCGACGTTTCTTGCGAAGGTTTTGAACTCATCCGTGAGAGGCGCGAAGTCGGACTCGGCGGAGATCTCGACCAAGACGCCGACGCGCCGCTGGTGAAGGTAGCTTTCAATGATACGAGCGCTCATGCGATGAGACCTAACGCTCGACGTAAGTGGCCGCGGCCTGAGCGAGCGTCAGATTTGCTTTTCCGATCTGGGAAGCAGAGACACCTGTAATGCAGCAAGCCAAAACGAGACCGATTGAAAATGTGCGTAGCATGGTTTGAAAGCCAACGCTTGAGCTAAGCGGCCGCTGCCGCGAGATGCACAGGATACCGCAACTGCCACAGTGGTCCGATTGAGCGAATAGCTACAAGTCAGGCGGGCGGTCGACGTTAATCGTTACCATATAGACGGTTCCACCAACCGGCGGTTTGCCGCTTGCAAATGTAGAGAACACGAACTCTCCGCTATGTTGCTTAACCGGTGCCATCTGCGCCTTGCTCCCCGCCTCCACGAGCTTGCGGGCTTGTTGCGCTAGATTTTCGACAGGACCAGCCACCATCTTTGGAGTTTCGATAGCGCCAAATTCCTGCGACAACGCAGCATAGGTTTCTCGCCATACGATAGTGGCTTGATCTAAGTCGCGCCCTTCATACATGCGTATTGCAATGCGCCAGAGCTTACCGTCCCTCAAATAGAACTGGAAATTGCGCTTCGCGCCAGCAAACGAGCCGTTGTACGTCTCTAGGTCGCCATTTGAGAATGCTTTATACGGCCCAAAGGTAGCCTGGGCACGAATCTCGTCAGCCGACATACCGAATTTCCAAGCGCCGATATCCTGTGCGTATGCACAATGAGACAACAGCGCAAGCAATAGCACCTGGTATGCGCGCATCCTGACTCCTATTGCTTGAGGTGTGTAGCCGCTGCCACGATGAGCGTCAGGTTACCGCGCGACATCGCAGCGGTCCACTTGACCGAATAGTTAGGGCGCGCCAGTCGACACCTCTTTACAGCAAGCCGCATCGAACAAAAATTTCTTGCCCGGTTTGATGAGGTGTGGAGTGTGCTGTTCCCACCATGTAGCCGCCGCTGGGGCATGGGCTCTAAGCGCCTCGATAGCTGCTAGTACCTCGACCACATAACCGACGCTGGGCTGCTCAGTGACAGGGAAGCCAAAGAAGCGTTTCACTTTAGCGAAAAAGCCATGCTCTTTGCCCAACACACCCCTCGGAATCCAGATATTGGGCTGCGACGCTTCGGTATCAGCCAGCGGAATGGTTGTGCCAATCCATGCGGCACGAATTTTCTCTGGCGCCTCGCCATGCGGAATCGCGACGATTTGGACGAGCTTCATAGCGCCCTAACGCTTAAGGTAAGAGCGTCAGATTACCGCGGCACGTCGTAGCGGTCCATTTGACCGGGTAGTTAGACCCCAGCTTGCGGTACGGGCGTTCTCGGGACCACGTTGTTCCAAAGCGGGCGAAACGAAGCGCGAAAACACCAAGCCAAGCTGAGAAGCCAAGCGAGATTTAGCGAGCCCCATATCCATTGCCCGGAAAGCGTAATGTGGAAGCAGAAGATGCCAATGACCACTGGCGCGAGGATGGCGATACCTAGCGGGGCTGTCCTGCGCAATAGCAGTGCACCTCCACCAACCAGATATACCGCAGCAAGTAATGGGTTTATGAACCTGCTATCGTCGAGTGCTTGAGCAAATGCGCTTGAAGCGGGCGTAGGTTGCTGAGGCGCAGACCCGAAGCCGAGTAGGCCAAGTACAATGGCTATGCCCGTGGCGAAGTAGAACAACCCGAAGACCCAGCGTGCACCAGTTACGGCGTATCTACTCTGCATATGAAGTCCCCTGGGATCTAACGCCTAAATTAAGCCGAGCCGCGAAGTGGCTTCGATTTGAATGACTTGTGAGGCGCCACCCCGCTCAGCGACGAACGCGATAGCGGATGTGCGTGGCATTCGGTGTGTCGATCACCCGAACGATCTCCAGCTCGATCCGTGAAGGCAACACCTCGAATAGCCGACGACCGCCACCAAACAGCACTGGGATCTGATGGATCTGCAGCTCGTCCAGCACACCGGCCTCAAGTGCCCGTTGTGCTGTGTACGCGCCGAGCATCAGCACGTTCAGGTTGCCGGCGGCGGCCTTCGCCTGAGCCATCGCGTTCTCGATTCCGTCGCGCACATACGTCACCAACGGATAGTTCGCGACGGATGGGCCGGGCGGCCGGTGGCTGGGCACGAAGATCGGGACACCGTGATTGTCACCGCCCCAGTGATCGATTTGCTCCGCGGTACGCCGACCCGCCAATATCGAACCAGGCGTGTTCCACTCGTCCCATAATTCTCCGACGGCCCCAGACGGCCGGGAGAAGTCCCCGTACCACTCGTGTAGCCGGTCGAAGGCATCGCCTCCGGGATTGCCGACTTCGTCGTTCGGACCAGCAATATATCCGTCGAGCGACATTGACATGAATAGTACCGATGCAGACATCTGAGTCTCCTGCGCTCTCGAAAGAATGGTGTTGTATCCGTACGACGAGCGAGGAGCAGCAGAATCGACATGGTCGCTTCAGCTTTTTGCGACTACTGTGAGGCTTCTATGGCGCCTAACGCTTGAGATAAGTGGCCGCTGCCACATTGCATGTCAGATTACCGTGGCACGTCGCGGCGATCCACTTGACCGAATAGTTAGGCGTCACTTTATCGTGGCGCAGTGCGAAATTTCTGGACCAGTACGGCGATTTCTTTCTGGTATTGGTATTCAGCTTCTTCAGTTGCTTTGAGGACTAGCTCGTTTGCATATTTTTGGAAATCTCTGTTGGCGCTAACCTCAATCGCCAATATGCGCTGTCCGACTGGTGATGAGTTGAATGCTATTGAAGCTCGTAGATCGTCGACACTAGCCCGTTCCGCAAATTTCTCTGCAAAAAAGTTAGCTATTCCCTCGCTCGTCGCGTACTCACATGTCTTTTCTCTGTAGTGCGTATAGACGGTCTCCACTTCGCTCCAATACGCCGACTTCGGAGAGAGACCGCCAAAAGCTTCAGGGTGTTGGCGATACGCGATGGCAGCCGCTGAGGAAGAGGTTGCGGGCTTAGCACACTCTGTCAGATAGTCGGCCTGTACTTGATCGAATTGCAGCAGCCGCACTAATTCTTTAGCCAGAGCCATCTTCTCCGGCGTAGCTTCAGCGCAGGCCGCAGCCGATACGGTGAGGCTTATGCACAACAATAGAAGTCGAAGCATATGTGACGCCTAACGCTTGAGGTAAGCCACCACGAACCGCGTACGCCCCTTGCCATACCTATAGACGCTGCGGGCGGAATGTAAGATAGAAGAAAAATATGCAGCTCAATGCCATAACTACGCTTGCTGCGACATTGCCGATTGCGCCACCGATCCAGCAGACCGCAAAGTGTGGAAAATGGGTTGGTGGCGAGCAGGCCATTGGATCTGCGAACAGCACCCACGTGCAGTACGCACTGAACACGCCGAGCAGGCCACTTCCCACGCGCGAATGCCAAAATTTATACCAAACACCCATAGAAATTGTGGCCTAACTACAAATAGACCCCGCATCCGGGGCGTTGCGCGGAATGTTCAGCTGGCTTTGATTGCACGTCAAGCGAAATTCCCACGCGATGGCATACAGTTACGCCGATATCCTCCATGACGATATGTGCTCAAGCGACCGCGCAATCATCGCGAAACGGGGGCGTAACGGTTTATTGGGTCGGAAACGAGGGCGTAACGGCTATCCCTGCGACGCTGGCCCGAGTTTGGTTCGCAGCGGTCATGTCACCGTATCGCGCGTGGCTGCGTGCATCGCACCCGAACCAATTTCCCCGCCTCTTCGCCAGCGGCGCAGCCAATTCTGCAGTTTGTCGAAATAAATGTAGATCACGGGCGTCAGATACAGCGTCAGCACCTGCGAGGTGAGCAGGCCGCCGACGACGAGGCCGAGCGGGCGGCGCGAGTCGCCGCCCGCGCCGAAGCCGATCGCGATCGGCAAGGTACCGAACAGCGCGGCGAACGTGGTCATCATGATCGGGCGGAAGCGCACGAGGCAGGCGTCGAAGATCGCCTTCTCCGACGGCACGCCGCTGCGTTCCACTTCGAGCGCGAAGTCGATCATCATGATCGCGTTCTCAGCATGATCAGGCCGACCATGGCGTAGAGATTGAGATCGATGTGAAACAGCATCAGCGTCAGCAGCGCGCCGAACGCAGCGGTCGGCAGGCCAAACATCAGACTCTGACCCGGTTTCCCGGACACCGGTTTCGGATCCGGTTTCCCGGTTTCTCGGACCCTGGTTTCGGAGGCGCAAAGTCTTGAAGTCTGGCAACATTGCCTTGCTGCCGCATCATTCACGGCAAGGGAGGGGACGTGGCCCGCACGCCGATGTTCGATCTGCTGCGCCGCGCCGCGGCGCTGTCTGCCGCCGCGCGTCGCAGCGGCGAATCGCTTGACGAACTCGCACAGCGCGCGCACGAACAGCGCGTGGATGCAGCGCGACGGCGCTTCCTCACGCGTGCTGCGACGGCTTCCGCCGCGCTGACGTTGGCTGCCTGCGCACGCACGCCGCTGCACACCGCGACGAACGATAACGACGCCGTGTTGATCGTCGGCGCAGGCATCGCCGGCCTCGTCTGCGCGCATCGCCTGCGCGCGCAAGGCGTGCGCGTGCGCGTGCACGAGGCGCGCGAGCGCGTAGGCGGGCGCATGCTCAGTCTGCGCGGATTTTTTGCGGATCGACAGATCTGCGAACTCGGTGGCGAGTTGATCGACAGCGGTCATGCGCGCATCCGGAATTTGGCTGCGGAACTGAAGCTCGAACTGGACGATCTTGCCGACGATCCTACCGCCGCGTTCGGCGATGGGTGGTTCTGCGACGGCAAACGCTACGGCGAAGCGGACCTGCTGCGCGAGTTCGCGCCGTTGTCCAAGATCATCGCTCGCGATGCGCAGTCACTGCCTGATGCGCCGATTACCTATGCCGCGCCGGGTGGTGCCGAAACGCTGGACAAGCTCACGCTTACGCGATATCTCGACCGCATCGGCGCTTCCGGCTGGCTGCGAAAACTGATCGAAGTGGCCTCCACCACCGAGATGGGCTTGGACTGCGAGGAACAATCCGCGCTCAACCTGATCGATCTCATCGGCACCAAGTCGGACAAGTTCCAGATATACGGCGAGAGCGACGAGCGGTTCCACGTGCGCGGCGGCAACGATCTCGTCGTGCAGCGGCTTGGCGAGAAACTCGCCGACGCCATCACCACCAGCAGCGTGCTGGAAGCACTGCGCCAACGTGCCGACGGCGCCTACGTCGCTACCTTCCGCCGCGGCAGCGCCAGCAGCGAAATCGTCGCGCGACGCATGGTGCTGGCCTTACCGTTCACCACGCTGCGCCGCGTGCGGAACGATCTCGAACTGCCGCAGCCCAAGCGCAATGCCATCGCCAGGTTGCGCTACGGCAGCAACGCCAAGCTGATGATCGGTTTCAGTGAACGCGTGTGGGCTACTCGCCATCGCATGAGCGGCAGCACCTACAGCGACCTGCCGCTGCAAACCACGTGGGAGACAAGTCGCCTGCAGAACGGCGCCGCTGGCATCCTCACCAACTTCACCGGCGGCAGGCAAGGCCTCGAACTCGGCGCCGATTCACCCAAGGCGCAGGCCGACCGTGCCGTGCGCCAGCTAGAGACGCTTTGGCCCGCCCTCGCGTCCGCGCGCGAGGGCCAGCGCGAAGCGCGAATGCACTGGCCCTCGCAGGAATTCACGCTCGGCAGCTACGCCTGCTACGGCCCTGGCGAATGGACTACCCTGCGCGGCGCCCCCGGCGAATCCGTCGGCAATCTCCACTTCGCCGGCGAGCACTGCGCCTTCGACAACCAGGGATTCATGGAGGGCGGCGTGGAGACGGGGGAGTGGGCAGCGCGAGCAATCTTGGAGAAGCGGGTGGTGCGCGCGGCGTGATGGCGGGGTGGAATCAGCCGGCGGCTCCTGCGGTCATCATGCACAATTATTCACTTGCGCGTGCAGCAGCGACGTCCCCCGCGCTTGATCTGTCGCGCAATCATAGCGAAACAGCGAAACGGGGCGTAACGGCTGTCCGGCCGATGCTGGCCCGAGTCGATTTCGCGGCAGTAAAAGGGATCAAGTCGCTGTATCGCGTGCGGCGGCATGCGCCGCACGCGAACCGACCTCGCTGCCGCTTCTCCGACTACGCAGCCAGTTCTGCAACTTGTCGAAATAAATGTAGATCACCGGCGTCAGGTACAGCGTCAGCACCTGCGAGGTGAGCAGGCCGCCGACGACCGCGAGGCCGAGCGGGCGGCGCGAGTCGCCGCCGGCGCCGAAGCCGATCGCGATCGGCAAGGTCCCAAACAGCGCGGCGAACGTGGTCATCATGATCGGGCGGAAACGCACGAGGCAGGCGTCGAAGATCGCCTTCTCCGGCGGCACGCCGCTGCGTTCCACTTCAAGCGCGAAGTCGATCATCATGATCGCGTTCTTCTTGACGATGCCGATCAGCATGATCAGGCCGACCATGCCATAGAGGTTGAGGTCGATGTGGAACAGCATCAGCGTGAGCAGCGCGCCGAACGCCGCAGTCGGCAGGCCGGAAAGAATCGTCAGCGGGTGGATGAAGCTCTCGTAGAGGATGCCAAGCACGAGATAGATCACGAATACCGCGAGCGCGAGCAGCAGGCCCATGCCCGCGATCGACGACTGGAACGCCTGCGCGGTACCCTGGAACGAACCGATGATCGTGTCCGGCAGCTTGAGCTGGGCGACGACGCCGTTGATGCGCTCGACCGCCTGGCTCAGCGACACGCCCGGGGCGAGGTTGAACGAGACGGTCACCGCCGGCACCTGGCCGAGATGGCTGATCGTCGCCGGCCCGACCGACTTGTCGAACTTCGCCACGGCCGACAGCGGCACGAGGTTGCCGTTGCTGCCATGGACATAGAGTTGTGCGAGGATGCCCGGATCGCCCTGCTTGGTCGGATCGACCTGCATCTGCACCCAGTATTGATCGATCGAGGTATAGATCGTCGATACCTGGGCCGGCCCGAATGCAGTGTACAACGCGTTCTCGATCTGCGCCGCGGTGACGCCGGTCGCCGACGCCGCATCGCGGTCGACGCGCACGTTGACCTGCGGCGTGGCGATGAGCAGGTCGCTGGTCACGTCCTGGAAACCGGGCTGCTTGGCGATCGCCTCGACCAGCTTCGGCACCGAATCGAACAGTTGCTTCGTGTCGGTGTCCTGCAGCGTGTACTGGTACTGGGTCTTGGTCAGCACGCCGCCGATGCGGATGATCGGGATGTTCTGCAGATAGACCTTGAAGCCCGGGATGCCCTGCAATTTCGGCCGCAGTTCCTGGATCACTTCCTCGGGCGAGCCGCGTTCGCTGCGCGGCTTCAGCGTGACGATCATGCGCCCGAGGTTGAGCGTCGCGCTCGATCCGGAAACGCCGATGAACGACAACACGCCCGCTATGTTCTTGTCCTTGCGGATGACTTCTACCGCGAGCTGCTGCTTACGTGCCATTTCGTCGAAGCCGACGTCCTGGTCGGCTTCGGTGAACACGAACAGCTGGCCGGTGTCGTCGTTCGGCAGAAAGCCTTTCGGCACCGAGACGAACAGCCAACCTGTCGCAACGAGAATGACGGCAAACGCCAGCAACACGATGCGGCGATGCGCGAGGCAGGTCTGCAGCGTGCGTCGGTAAAGGTCTTGCATGGCGTCGAAGCCGCGTTCGAACGCCTGATAAAGCGGGCCGTGAGTTTCGCCGTGGTGCGGCTTGAGCATGCGGCTGCACAGCATCGGCGTCAGGCTCAAGCTGACGAAACCCGAGACCAGCACCGCGGCGACGATCGTTACCGCGAACTCGTGCAGCAGGCGGCCGATGATGCCGCCCATGAACAGGATCGGGATGAACACCGCAGCCAGCGAGATCGTCATCGACACGATCGTGAAGCCGATTTCCTTCGCGCCCTCGAACGTCGCCTGCAGCGGCGGCTTGCCCATCTCCATGTGGCGCGAGATGTTCTCGAGCATGACGATCGCGTCGTCGACGACAAAGCCGACGCATAGCGTCAGCGCCATCAGCGAGAGATTGTCGAGGCTGTAGCCGAACGGATACATGATCGCAAACGTGCCGACGATCGACATCGGCAGTGCGAGCGAGGGAATGATCGTCGCCGACAGGTTGCGCAGGAACAGGAAGATCACGAGCACGACCAGCGCGAGCGCGAGCATGAGCGTGAACTGCACGTCTTCGACCGAGGCGCGGATGCTTTCGGTGCGATCGTAGAACACCTTCAGCTCGAGGCCCGCAGGCAACTGCGAAGTGAAGCTCGGCAATACGGCGCGCAGGCGTTCGACCACGGCGATCGTATTCACGCCCGGCTGTTTCTGGATCGCGAGCACGACGCCGCGCGGCCCGTTGAACCAGGCCGCGTTCTTGTCGTTCTGCACGCCGTCGTAGACACGGCCGATATCACGCAGCCGAACCGGCGCGCCGTTCACGTAACTGACGATCAGGTCGGCGAACGGCTTGGCCGCGGCGAACTGGCCATCGACCATCACGCTATAGGTGCGGTCGCTGCCGTAGAGCGTGCCGGTCGGCAGATTGACGTTGCCGCTGCCGACCGCGGCGGCAACCTGATCGATGCCAAGCCCGCGCGTCGCCATCGCCCCGGGATCGAGATCGATGCGCACCGCGTATTTCTGTGAACCGTAGACGTTGACCAAGGCCACGCCTTCGACCATCGACAGGCGCTGCGCGAGCAGCGACTCGGCGTACTCGTCGACCTTCGACAGCGGCAACGTCTTCGACGACATGCCGATGTAGAACACCGGCGAGTCGGCCGGATTGACCTTGCGGAACGTCGGCGGCGTGGTCATGTTCGGCGGCAGTTGCTTGCCTGCCGCGGAGATCGCCGACTGCACATCGAGCGCGGCGGCGTCGATATTGCGCTCGAGCGTGAACTGCAGCGTGATCTGGGTCTGGCCGATGCCGCTGACCGAGGTCATCGAGTCGAGCGAGGGAATCGAGGAAAACTGTTTTTCCAGCACGGTCGCCACGGCCGAACCCATCGTCTCGGGCGAAGCGCCGGGCAGATATGCCTGCACCTGGATCGTCGGGAAGTCGACGTTCGGCAGATCCGATACCGGCAGCAGGCGATACGCGGCGGTGCCGAACACGAGGATGCCGATCATGACCAGCGTGGTCATGACCGGGCGGCGCACGAAAATTTCGGAGACGCTCATGCGCGCAGCCTCACTTCGTCGCGGCGGCTTCGCCCGCAGGCTTGGCTTCGGCGATCTGCACCGGCGTGCCGTCGGTCAGGCGCGACTGCCCGTCGACGACGACGGTTTCGCCGCCATCGAGGCCCTTCGCGATCGCCGACTCACCGGCGACGCTGCGCGCGACGGTCACCGCGCGCTGCGCGGCCTTCTTGTCCGCGTTGACGACAAACACGTAGTAGCCGTTCGGCCCCGCCTTAACCGCGGCGTCGGGCACGACGATCGCGTCGGCATCGCTGCCAAGCGTCAGCGTGATGTTGACGAACTGCCCCGGCCACAGATTTTCTTCGGCGTTGGCGAACTGCGCACGCAGCTTGATCGTGTTCGTCGCCGGATCCACCGCATTGTCCACGAAGGCGAGCTCGCCGGACTGAGCCGTCTTCACGCCATCGCCTCGCGCCTGCACTCGCAACGCGCCTTTGGCCTGGGCCGTGCGTACGGACTCGACATAGGCGCCCGGCACGGCGAAATTGACGAAGATCGGCGCGACCTGGTTGATCGTCAGCAGCGCATTCGTGTCGTTGGCTTTCACCAGATTGCCCGGCTGCACGAGGATGCGCCCCGCGCGCCCGGCAAACGGCGCGTGGATGTCGGTATAGCCGAGCGTCAACTGCGCTGCGGCGACGTTGGCCTGGTCCACTTTCACCGAAGCGGCCGCCGCTTCGTAGGCCGTGCGGTATTGCTGCATCTGGTCGGCGGAAATGAAACCTTTCTTCGCGACCGGGTCATAGCGATCGACCTGCGCCTTGGCCAGCTCGCGCGCGGCAACATCTTTGGCCAAGGCCGCATTCGCCTGTGCCAGTGACGCCTGCGCCGGTCGCGGATCGATGCGAAACAACAGCTGCCCGGCTTTGACCTCGTCGCCGTCCTTGACGTGGCTTTCGAGCAGCTGTCCGTCGACGAGCGATTTGACCGCAACCGAGTTGATCGCCTCGACCGTACCCACCGCGGCGAGCAGGTCGGGCATGGTCTTGCGCATGGCGACCGCGACGCTGACCGGCGCTGCCGCGGGCGCGGGCGCGGGCGGCGGCTTGGAACAGGCAGCGAGCAGCGTGATCAGGATTGCGGCGCAGACGCGACGCATCGCGGATTGGGCGATCAAGGGCATGAGCAGGAAAATGGGTTGCTTCTGCGCAATTATCGCTTATCGGAACGTCATCGCTCGTGTTGCGGAAGTAATGATTTGTTAGGAAAACATCGCGAGGGCGAACTCGCCATTGCCGACCGGTGCAACCCTGCCCCGCTTTCAGCCGCGCCGCTGCTGCTAAAATCGACGCTCATCCGTACTGCATCATTCATGACGCCATCCTTCGTCCACCTGCACGTCCACAGCGACTATTCGCTGGTCGACTCGACAATCCGCCTGCCGGACAAGCCCGAATACGGCGATCCGGCCAAGGCAGGCAGCCGCGCGAACCTGATCAGCCGTGCAGTGGAATCGAACCAGCCCGCGCTGGCGCTGACCGATCAGTGCAACCTGTTCGCCCTGGTCAAGTTCTACCGCGCGGCCGAGGCGAATGGGATCAAGCCGATCGCCGGCGCGGACGTGTATCTGCCGAATCCGAACGATGCGCATCGGCCGTTTCGCCTCACCCTGCTCTGCCTGGACCGTGCGGGCTATCTCAATCTGGCCAAGCTCGTGTCGCGCTGCTACCTCGAAGGTCGCCAAGGTGACTTTGTGCTCGCCCAGCCCGAATGGTTCGCTGACTGCAGCGCGGGCCTGATCGCGCTGGCGGGACGCCAGAGCGATGTCGGTCAGCTGTTGCTCGCCGACAAGCACGATGCGGCGCGCAGCGCGATGCGCGACTGGCTGCGCTGGTTCGACGACCGCTGGTATTTCGAACTGACGCGTACCGGTCACGCGGACGAGCCGCATTTCATCGAGACCGCGTTGAAGCTCGCCGCGGAACTCGCGCTGCCGTGCGTGGCGACCAATGACGTGCGCTTTCTCGCCAAGGAGGATTTCGAGTCGCACGAGGCGCGCGTCTGCATCCGTCAGGGTCGCCTGCTCAGCGACCCGAAACGCCCGCACGACTACACCGCCGAGCAATACCTGAAAACGGCCGAGCAAATGGCCGAGCTGTTCGCCGACCTGCCCGAGGCGCTCGAGAACAGCGTCGAGGTCGCCAAGCGCTGCAACCTGGAACTCTCGTTCGGCAAGTACTACCTGCCCGACTTCCCCGTACCCGCGGGCGAGACGATCGACAGCTTCATCCGCGCTCAATCGCGTGCCGGCCTGGAGACGCGGCTCGCCAAGCACGGCATCGCCGAAGGTTTCACGCGCGAGGACTACGTCAAGCGCCTCGACCGCGAACTCGACACGATCGTGAAGATGGGCTTCCCCGGCTACTTCCTCATCGTCGCCGATTTCATCAACTGGGCGAAGTCGCATGGCATTCCGGTCGGCCCCGGACGCGGTTCCGGCGCGGGCTCGGCGGTGGCGTGGAGCCTCGGCATCACCGATCTCGATCCGCTGCGCTACGGCCTGCTGTTCGAGCGCTTCCTCAATCCCGAACGCATTTCCATGCCCGACTTCGACGTCGACTTCTGCATGGACGGGCGCGACAGCGTGATCGACTACGTCGCGCGCAAGTACGGGCGCGACAAGGTCAGCCAGATCATCACTTACGGCACGATGGCGGCGAAAGCCGTGTTGCGCGACGCCGGCCGCGTGCTCGGCATGGGCTATGGCCAGGTCGACAAGATCGCCAAGCTCATTCCGATGATTCCGACCGATCCGATCACGCTCGAGGACGCACTCGGCCGCAGCAAGAAATCGCGCGAGCGACCGGACCGCATCGTCGCCGATTTCCGCGATCTCTACGAAACCGACGACGACGCGCGCGAACTGATCGACCTCGCGCTGAGCCTCGAAGATCTCACGCGTAACGCCGGCAAGCACGCCGGCGGCGTCGTCATCGCTCCGAGCGCGTTGACCGACTTCGCCCCGCTCTACTCCGAAGGTGGTGGCGAAGGCGTCGTCACCCAATTCGACAAGGACGACGTCGAGGCGGTCGGCCTGGTCAAGTTCGACTTCCTCGGCCTGCGCACGCTGACGATCATCGACTGGGCGGTGAAGGCGATCAACGCGCGGCGCGAGGTCAAGGGCGAGCCGCTGCTCGACATGGCCAAGCTGCCGCTCGACGATACGCTCGTCTATGCGCTGTTCAAGCGCGCGCAAACCGTCGCTGTGTTCCAGTTCGAATCGCGCGGCATGCAGGGCATGCTCAAGGAGGCCAAGCCCGACCGCTTCGAAGACCTGATGGCGCTCACCTCGCTGTTCCGCCCCGGCCCGATGGAGCAGATCCCGAGCTTCTGCAAACGCAAGCACGGCGAAGAGCCGATCGACTATCCCGACGCGCGCGTGGAGCCTGTCCTCGCCGAGACCTACGGCATCATGGTCTATCAGGAACAGGTCATGCAGATGGCGCAGATCGTCGGCGGCTATTCGCTCGGCGGCGCCGACATCCTGCGCCGTGCGATGGGCAAGAAGAATCCGGCCGAGATGGCCAAGCAGCGCGAGATTTTCCGCGACGGCGCAGCGCAGAACGGCGTCGCCGGCGACAAGGCCGACGCGATCTTCGATCTGATGGAGAAGTTCGCCGGCTACGGCTTCAACAAGTCGCACGCGGCAGCCTATGCGCTCGTGTCGTACCAGACCGCGTGGCTCAAGGTGCACTACCCGGCCGAGTTCATGGCTGCAGTGTTGTCGAGCGACATGGACAACACCGACAAGGTGGTCAACTTCCTCGACGAAGCGCGCGCGATGGGTCTCGTCGTGCGTCCGCCCGACGTCAACGCATCGGCGTACCCATTCCACGCCGAGGACGACGGCAGCATCAGATATGGATTGGGCGCGATCAAGGGCGCAGGCCGCGCGGCCTGCGAGAGCATCGCCGGCGAACGCGAGCGCAACGGCGCATACACCGACCTCGCCGACTTCTGCCGCCGCGTCGATCCGACCAAACTCAACAAGCGCGTGCTTGAAGCGCTGACGCTGTCTGGCGCGCTCGATGCGCTCGCGCCGAACCGCGCTTCGCTGATGGTGCAGATTCCCGAGGCGATGAAGGCCGCCGAGCAGCAGGCGCGCGACGCGCAGGCCGGGCAGAACGACATGTTCGGCTCGAGTGCCGCCGCACCGATCGACGTGAAGCTGCCCGTGGTCGACGACTGGCCTCTGCAGCAGATGCTGATCGGCGAGCGCGAAACGCTCGGTCACTATCTTTCCGGCCACCCGACCGAGGCCTGGCGCGAACTGTTCGTGCAACTTTCCGATGCGCCGCTCGGCGATGTCGCCAAGCACTTCAAACCACCAGCGCCCGATCAGCGCCGCGGCCGCTTCACCGATCAGCCGTTCACTGTCGCCGGCCAGGTCGTGTCGATGCGCAACCGCGGCGACACGATGGCCTTCGTCCAGCTCGAGGACTGGTCCGGCCGCATCGAAGTCAGCCTGTTCCGCGAGGTCTTCGTCGAGTACCGCGCGCTGCTGACACGCGATGCTTTCCTCGTCGTCGAAGGCGGCCTCTCGATCGACGAATTCAACGGCGGCTTCCAGCTACGTGCGCGGCGCGTATCGACGCTCGACGAAGCACTCGCGCGCCAGGCGCGACTGCTCCGGGTCAAGCTCAACGGCGTAGACGCCGGTTTCGCCGCGAAGCTGCAGCAGGTCATCGCCGGTCACCGCGGCGGCAAGACGCCGCTGCGCCTGAGCTACGCCAACAAGCTCGGCCGCGGCGAACTCGAGCTCGGCAATGCCTTCCGCGTGCGTGCCAGCGCCGACTTGAAGCGCAGCCTCGAAGCGCTGCCGGGCGTGCTGTCGATCGAAATGCTGCTGAGCAAGCCCAGCGCGGGCTCCGAATAGCCGCGGCCCCGTCGTCCGACGGTCCGCGCACCGCCCTTGCGCTATAATCCGCCGCCTTGCGCGTCGAAGCGCCCCGCCTTGCAATACATGAACCCGAACTTCCTCGATTTTGAACAGCCCATCGCCGAATTGGACGCGAAGATCGCCGAATTGCGCGCCGCGAGCCACGGCCAAGCTTTCAACATCGACGAGGAAGTCGGCAAGCTGCAGGACAAGCTCAAGCGCAAGACCGCGGACATCTTCCGCAACCTCACTTCGTGGCAGGTCGCCCAGCTCGCGCGCCATCCGGCGCGGCCGTACACGCTCGACTACATCCAGGCGATCTGCGAGGAATTCGTCGAACTGGCCGGCGATCGCGCCTATGCCGACGACGCGGCCATCGTCGGCGGCCTCGGCCGCATCGACGGGCGCAGCGTCGTCATCATCGGTCACCAGAAAGGCCGCGACACCAAGACCAAGATCAAGCGCAACTTCGGCATGCCGCGGCCCGAGGGCTACCGCAAAGCGCTGCGCCTGATGCAGCTCGCCGAGCGCTTCAAGCTGCCGATCCTCACCTTCATCGACACGCCGGGCGCCTATCCCGGCGTCGGCGCCGAGGAACGCGGCCAGAGCGAAGCGATCGCGCGCAACCTGCTCGAAATGTCGGAGTTGAAAGTGCCGATCCTGTGCACGGTGATCGGCGAAGGCGGCTCGGGCGGCGCACTAGCAATCGGCGTCGGCGACGTGACCAACATGCTGCAGTACTCGACCTATTCGGTGATCTCGCCCGAAGGCTGCGCATCGATTCTGTGGAAGAGCGCCGACAAGGCCAAGGACGCCGCTGAAGCCTTGGGCCTCACCGCGCCGCGCCTGCTCGAACTCGGTCTCATCGACAAGGTGCTGCGCGAACCACTCGGCGGCGCGCATCGCGACCCGCGCAACATGGCGATTCGCCTCAAGGCCGTACTGCTGAACCAGCTCGACGAACTCGAAAAGATCGACGCGGCCGCTCTGCTCGATCGGCGCTACAAGCGCCTGCGCAAATACGGTGCACTACGCGCCGCATGATGGCCCGCGCAACGTTTCAATACTGAAACGATCGCCGTTACTCCGATTTAGGAACTACCCGCTGCGTCGTTCGACGCGACGTACTGTGCGCGCTTTCGCTACGCGCCCGCACTTTCCTGGCGCGCATCAAAATAATAATATTAATCCTATTATTATATAACCATCGAGGGAGATCGACGATGCATGCTGTGCGAACGCTGGGTGCAATGCTGTTCGCCGTCATCGGCGCGATCGGAACTGCTCGCGCCGCCGACGGCTCCGTCCGCTTCGACGAGTCGAGCAAGACCTTCCGCCTCGACGCGGCCAAGGTCACCTACGCGTTCGGCGTCGACGACAAGGGTCAGCTGCAATCGCTTTATTGGGGACCGCGCCTCGGCGCGTCGGATCGCTTCTCCGCTGCCGTCGCTCCCGCTCCGGGCGATGCGATAGACGGCAGCATCAACCGCGTGCGCCAGGAGTACAGCGGCTGGGGCAGCGGCCTCTACTACGAACCCGGCGTGAAGATCACCTTTCCCGACGGCAATCGCGATCTGGTCCTGCACTACGTGTCGCATTCGATCAAGGGTTCGATCCTGTCTGTCGTGCTCAAGGACATCGAGCGCGCGATCCTAGTCACCCTCGAATACGAGATCGACGCCGACACCGGCATCGTCCGCCGCAGCGCGACGATAACGAACCGGACCTCGACGCCAGTGATCGTCGAACAGGCCAATGCGGCAACCTGGTTCCTGCCGCGCAGCCGCGACTACACCTTGCGCTTTCTGTCCGGTCGCTGGGCGGCAGAGAACAGCGTCAACGAGCGCCCGGTGCAGCCCGGCAAGACCGTGCTCGAAAGCCGGCGCGGCACGACCGGCATGCAGAATGCGCCTTGGTTCGCCGTGCGCCGCAACGATGCGAACGAAACGCAAGGCCAGGTGTGGTTCGGCTCGCTCGCGTGGAGCGGCTCTTGGCAGATCGCGGTCGAACAGGATCAGATCGAACAGGTGCGCATCTCCGGCGGTTTCAATCCCTTCGACTTCGGCTACAAGCTCGACGCGGGCGCGAGTCTCGCCACGCCGAGCTTCTACGCCGGAGTCACGACGGACGGTATCGGCGAGGCCTCGCGCCTGATGCACCGGCTCGAGTTGACGAAGATCCTGCCGCAGGCGCCGAACCCGCGCCTGCGCCCGGTGCTGTACAACTCGTGGGAAGCCACCGAATTCAAAGTCGACGAGCCTGGCCAGATCGCGCTCGCCGAGAAAGCCGCTAGCATCGGCGTCGAGCGCTTCGTCATGGACGACGGCTGGTTCGGCGCACGCAACACCGACAAGGCGGGCCTCGGCGACTGGGTCGTCAACCGGCAAAAATTCCCGAACGGCCTCAAACCGCTGATCGACCGCGTGCACGGCCTAGGCATGGATTTCGGCCTGTGGGTGGAGCCGGAGATGGTCAATGCGGACAGCGATCTCTACCGCGCGCATCCCGACTGGATCCTGCACATGACCGGCCGGCCGCGCACCGAGGGGCGCAATCAACTCGTGCTCAATCTCGCTCGCGCCGACGTGCGTGCCTACCTGTTCGACGCGCTCGACAAGCTGCTCAGCGAAAACGACATCGCCTTCCTCAAATGGGACTACAACCGCAGCTGGTCGGAGCCCGGCTGGCCCGAAGTCGCGCCCGACCAGCAGAAGAACGTCTATGTCGACTTCATCCGCAACTACTACGGCATCCTCGAAACGCTGCGCAAAAAACATCCGAAGGTCGAGATCGAGTCGTGCTCAAGCGGTGGCGGCCGCATCGACCTCGGTGTGATGCATCTGACCGATGAGGTATGGACCTCCGACAACACCGATGCGTTTGATCGCCTGCGCATCCAGGACGGCTTCACTCAGGCTTGGACACCGGCCGCGATGATGGCTTGGGTCACCGACTCGCCGACCTGGGTCAACAACCGCGCGCTCTCGCTCGAGTACCGGTTCCTGTCTTCGATGCAGGGCTCGCTCGGCCTCGGCGCGAATCTGAACAAATGGCAGCCGCAGGATTTCGCCACCGCGCGTCGCCTCGTCGCCGAGTACAAGGCAATGCGCAAAACCGTGCAGCAAGGTCGGCTCTACCGCCTCATCTCGCCACAGGGCGGCAGCGAGCAGTCGGCCACCGAAAGCGTCAGCGCCGATCGCGCCCACGCCGTGCTGTTCGCTTTCCTGCATTCGAGCACGGAAAAGTATCCCTACCCCACGGTGCGCCTGCAGGGTCTGGATCCCGACGCGAAATACCGCGTGCGCGCAATCGAAGGCAAATTCGACGAACGCACGCCGACGACGGCGAGCGGTGCCTACTGGATGAATGCGGGCATCGACTTGCTGTTGCGCGGCGACTTCCAGGCCGCGGCGCTCGCCTTCGACGAGGAGTAGCTTCCTAGGCTACGCGCGGTTGGCGCATCAGCAACGCGGTCAGCGCAGCGAGCCGATCGCGCATGTCGCGCCGATCGACGATCAGATCGATGGCGCCGTGCTCGACGAGGAATTCGGAGCGCTGAAAGCCTTCCGGCAGCGTCTCGCGCACGGTCTGTTCGATCACGCGCGGACCGGCGAAACCGATCAGCGCCTTCGGCTCGCCGATGTTGATGTCGCCGAGCATGCCGAGGCTGGCGGAGACGCCGCCGGTGGTCGGGTCGGTCAGCACCGAGATGAACGGCACGCCGGCGCGGCGCAGGCGCGCGATCGCGGCCGAGGTCTTGGCCATCTGCATCAGCGAGAACAGGCCTTCCTGCATGCGCGCGCCGCCGGTGGCGGAGAAACAGACGAAAGGCGCGCGCTGCTCGAGCGCGCGCTCGGCGGCTAGCGTGAACTTCTCGCCGACGACCGAGCCCATCGAACCGCCCATGTAGGCGAACTCGAACGCGACCGCGATCAGCGGCTGCGCCTTGAGCTTGCCCTGCATTGCGATCAGCGCGTCCTTCTCGCCAGTGTTCTTCTGCGCGATGGCGATGCGGGCCTTGTAGGTTTTCGAGTCCTTGAACTTGAGCGCGTCGACCGGTTCGAGCAAGGCGAACAGCTCTTCGGTCGGGCCTTCGTCGAACAACGCTGTCAGGCGCTTGCGTGCCGCGATCGGGTGATGATGGCCGCACTTCGGGCAGACCTGCAGGTTGCGCTCGAGTTCGGGCCCGTAGAGCACGGCGCCGCAACCCTCGCATTTCTCCCACAGGCCCTCGGGCACCTTGCCCTTACCGGAAGGGTCTCCCTTGCCTTCGGTGCGGATGCGCGAGGGCATCAGTTTGGTAAGCCAGCTCATGTCGTTCTCGTCATCGAAAAGTTCGGCATCGGGCATCGCGGTCACGATGCGTTCGGGCAGCGCCGGTTCCGTCGGCGCCGGCCCGGACGAGGCCGAATCGGAAACATGCGATTCTACCGGCTGTTGCGGCTTGGGGACACCTTCACGGTTCGATTTACGCGGCATGGCGCGTCGAACGCGCATCGAGCGCCTGGCGGACCGGCGCGAGGAAATCGCGCACTGCAGCTGTGACAGCGGCAGCAGGCGAAGAGTTCGCCAGGTGCTCGACCAGTGCGCTGCCGATCACAACCGCATCGGCGAATTCGGCGATCGCGACCGCCGATGCCGCGTCGCGCACGCCGAAGCCGACCGCCACCGGCAATGCCGGCGCCAGCGCCTTGATCGCCGCGACACGCGCGCGCACGGGCGCGAGATCGAGCCGGTTCGCCCCGGTCACGCCGGCAAACGAGACATAGTATAAAAATCCACTCGCCTCGCGGGTCAGCGCCGCGAGGCGCGCATCGTGCGTGGTCGGCGCGGCGAGGAAGATGCGATGCAGGCCCGCATCGGCCAGCGGCTTGATCGTCGCCGATTCCTCGAGCGGGCAATCGACGAGCAGCACGCCGTCCACGCCGACAGCAACCGCTTCGTCGGCAAATTTCGCATAGCCGTGGATTTCGATCGGATTGAGATAACCCATCAGCACGATCGGCGTGTTCTTGTCTTTCTCACGGAACTCGCCGACCCAGCCGAGGATCTGCGCAAGGCCCACGCCTTTGGCAAGCGCGCGTTCGCTGGCATGCTGGATCACCGGGCCATCGGCCATCGGATCGGAGAACGGCACGCCGAGTTCGATCAGGTCGGCACCGGCTTCGACCAGGGCATGCATCAACGGCACGACATCGTCGGGCGAGGGATCGCCGGCAGTGACGAATGGAATCAGGCCGGTACGGCCGGCGGACTTGAGTTCGGCAAAACGCTGGTCGATGCGGTTCACAGCGAAATCCCCTCGCGCGCGGCGATCGTGTGCACGTCCTTGTCGCCACGCCCCGACAGATTGACCAGTACCAATTGATCCTTCGGCAGCTCGCGCGCGAGTTTGATGCCCTGGGCGACAGCATGGCTCGATTCGAGTGCGGCGAGGATGCCCTCGCTGCGCGCGAGTTCGTGGAACGCGGCCAGCGCCTCCTCGTCGGTGATGCCGACATAGCTCGCGCGGCCCGTATCTTTCAGCCAGGCATGCTCGGGGCCGACGCCGGGATAATCGAGGCCCGCGGAAATCGAATGCGTCTCGGTGATCTGGCCGTCGTCGTCGCAGATCACGTAGGTGCGGTTGCCGTGCAGTACGCCGGGACGGCCGGCGGCGAGCGAGGCGGCGTGGCGTCCGGTTTCGATGCCGTCACCGGCGGCCTCGGCGCCGATGATTTTGACCTCGCGGTCGTTGAGAAAGGCATGGAACAAGCCGATCGCATTCGAGCCACCGCCGACGCAGGCAGTGATCACGTCGGGCAGGCGGCCGTATTCCTCAAGCATCTGCGCGCGCGCTTCGCGGCCGACGATCGCGTTGAAGTCGCGCACCATCATCGGATACGGATGCGGGCCCGCGACCGTGCCGATGATGTAGAACGTGTCGGTGACATTGGTGACCCAGTCGCGCATCGCTTCGTTGAGCGCGTCCTTCAAGGTCTTCGACCCCGACGTCACCGGCACCACTTCGGCGCCGAGCAGCTTCATGCGATAGACATTGATCTTCTGCCGCTCGATGTCGACCGCGCCCATGTAGACCACGCATTCGAGGCCGAGGCGCGTCGCCACGGTCGCGCTGGCGACGCCGTGCTGGCCCGCGCCGGTCTCGGCGATGATGCGGCGCTTGCCCATGCGCTTGGCGACGAGCGCCTGGCCCACGGTGTTGTTGATCTTGTGTGCGCCGGTATGGTTCAGGTCTTCGCGCTTGAACAGGATCTGCGCGCCGCCGATTTTTTTCGAGAGCCGCTCGGCATGGTAGATCGGACTGGGTCGGCCGACGTAATGCTTGAGGTCGCGATCGAGTTCGGCGATGAACTCGGGGTCGCGGCGCAGGCGCAGATACGCGTCGCGCAGTTCCGCCAGCGGTTCCATCAGGGTTTCGGCGACATATAGGCCGCCGTAGTCGCCGAAGCGACCGTGCTCGTCGGGGTAGTTCGAGTAGTTTATTGAATCCGCCGCCGAGGCGGCGGCGGGGATAGCCGCAGCAGCCGCGGCCGTGTCGAAGGGTTTTGCCAACATGAGATTCTCCGGATCGGTTTGCGCCGCAACCGCAACGTCGTGCGGGCTCGGCTTCAATTCGTGATCGGGCCGTGCAGGCCCCGCGCGCAACCGCGCGCTACCGGACCGCAGCCGCGGGCACGCGGCGCCAGCGGCGCAACGAGCGACCGGACGGCGGCAATGGACGGGGCGAAATGCTCATGGCGTGGCTATAGCGTACACAATCTTTCCCGCCCGCGCCGCCCCGGCACGCAAAACCGGGCTCACAGGTAGCGCCGGATCGTCTCGCGCAGCTTGGCCACCTGCTCGGAGGTCAGCGCACCGAGCATACCGCGGCGCGCGGGCGGGATATGCGCCGCCGGGTCGTCCTCGCCGAAGACGTAATGGTCCAGCAATGCCTTCCACGCGCGTTTTTCGGCCGGCGGCAGCGAACGGAACGCGAGAATGTCGTGCATGAGGCAGCCGAGCGCCGTCGGCGGTGCGTAGCCGTCGCTGCGCACGAACTTCCACCAGTAGTTGACCAGCGCGTTGATCCGGTCGAGTGAGGCAACGTGATGCCACCACATCGGCGGAATGTAGATCGCGTCGCCGGCCTCAAGCTCGGCGACCTGCGCCGCGGCCAGCGCCGCCCGCAGGCGCGGGTAGCGCGGATCGTCCGGGCGGTCGAGCCGCGCCAGGCTGATTGCCGCACCGGTCGGCGCAAATTCGAGCGGCCCGATGTACAGGTTGCTGACCTGCTCGGGTGCGAACAGGGTGAAGCGCCGCCGCCCGCGCAGTACGCAGGCGATGTTGTGATACTCGTCGAAATGCGCGGGCGTGGTGACCTGGTTGCCGATCCAGATGCGCGGCTCGACACCAGCATCGAGGAACGGCAGGGTGTGCTCGCCAAGAAAGCCCGGCAGGCATTTCGCAATTGGCGCGCTCTGGATCGCAATGCCCGGTACGCGCTGCTGCCCGCTCAAATCCAGCAGACGCTGCAGCCCTTTGCCTATCGAGACGCGATGATGCTCGTAGTTGAAGCCGTCGAAGCCCGCGTTGTAGCCGATCACGCCGTCTTCTTCGGGCCGCATCACCAGCGCATCGACCGGCGTGCCGTTGTCAAAGGCGATGAGACGCGCGACGAACTGCGCATCGGTCAGACGCTCGCGAACGAGCGGCCATTGCCGTGCCAGGCCGCGGATCACGAGCGGCAGTTCGCGCCCGATCAGGTCCTCGCGTGCGAACGCGCGACCGTTGTCCGCGAACTCCTCGATCGCGCCGGCCATGCCGCGTCTAGGCCGAATCGGCCGCGCGCACGGCGTCGACGAAGGCGCGCAGCCTGGCCGTGTCCTTGATGCCCGCAGAAGATTCGATGCCGCTGGACACATCAACCGCATACGGGCGCAGGGCGCGAATCGCCGCGCCGACGTTGTCCGCGTTCAGCCCGCCAGCAAGCACCACAGGCTTGGCGAACGCATGCGCCATCGCGGACCAGTCGAACGTTTTGCCGCCGCCGCCCTGCTCGCCGGCGGCGTGGCCATCGAGGAGAAATCCCGCCGCCGCCGGATGCGCATGCGCCACGGCAGCTGGATCGACACCACCGCCCATCGCGACTGCTTTCAGGTACGGCACGCGATAGCGCACGCACTCCGCCGCCGTCTCGCTGCCGTGGAACTGCAAGAGGTCAGGCTGCACCGCCGCGACTGCCTCGGCGATGAAGCCCGGCAGATCATCCATGAACAGCAAGACGAGATCGACGAACGGCGGCAGCGTCATGCGGATCTCGACCGCGCGTTCGATTCCGGCGAAACGCCGGCTCTTCTCGGTCAGCACCACGCCGATCGCGTCGACGCCGAGCGCGATCGCAGCCTGCACGTCCTCGATGCGCGTCATTCCGCAGAACTTGATTCGGGTTCGTTGCTGCATGGAAAACTCAGGAAAATATGAGCGATTCGACCACGGATTGCGCGGATGGGCTCGAATCGAGATTTCGTTCAACCCGCTCCATCCATGCGCGCCGTGCAGTCGTGGTCAAGTTCTGCCTTCTGCAAAACTTACCTCCGCGGGCAAGCCGTGCTCCGCAGGATACAACGGATGGAGAAAAACGAGGCCCTGCGCTACGGCCGTCGGCCCGGCGACGGCACGATCGCGGCCTGCGAGCAGTTGTGCGATCCACTCGGGTTTTTCCTCGCCACGTCCGACCGGCAGCAAGCTGCCGACGATGTTGCGCACCATGTGATGCAGGAACGCGTTGGCCTGAATCTCGACGATGACGCGATCGTCCTCGCGCCGCACGGAAATCTCGTGCACACAGCGCATCGGCGTGCGCGCCTGACAGGCAATCGTGCGGAACGCGCTGAAATCGTTCTCGCCGACCAGCACCTGCGCCGCCGCGTGCATCGCCTGCGCAGCGAGCGGCACGCGCTCCCAGGCGACGTGGCGTGCGGCGAGCGCTGCGCGCACGGGACGGTTGAGAATGGTGTAACGATAGCGCCGCGCGCGCGCGGAAAAGCGTGCATGGAAATCGTCGCCGACCGGCTTTGCCCAGAGCACGGCGACGCTCGCCGGCAGGTTCGAACTTGCGCCCAGCGCCCAGCCGCGCGGGCTGCGCTCGGCGTTCGTGTCGAAATGCACGACCTGGCAGGACGCATGCACGCCGGCATCGGTGCGTCCGGCGCAGGTGACTTCGACCGCCTCGTCGGCGACCTTCGACAGCGCGGCCTCGACCGTTGCCTGCACGCTGGGACCATGGCTCAGCCGCTGCCAGCCGTGGAAATCGGTGCCGTCGTATTCGATGCCGAGTGCAATGCGCAAAATCAATCCCGCGGAAACGAAAAAGCGCGCTGATTGTAGCAGCGCGCTTTCCGCTGCCGGCGTGGGCGCCGGCGGGTACCCCTGAGGTCAGCTCAATTCGGAGAGCAGCTTGCGCGCTTCTTCCTTCTGCACCGCATTGCCCTCTGCAAGCACTTCGTCGAGCATCGAACGCGCGCCCTCGGGATCGCCCATATCGAGATAGGCGCGGGCGAGATCCAGACGCGTGCCAATCGTGTCCTCGTCGAGGAACGGCGCCCGCTCGGCACCGGCTTGAGCCTCCTCGATCGGCGGTTGCGTCACGGCTTCGACCTCCTTGTGGAATGTTTGTTCGAACTCGAGGTCAGGCAGGTCATGCGGGTCGCTGGCGACCATGTCGCGCGACTCGAAGGCGAGTGGTTCGTCGTGATCGAGCATCGCCTGGATATGCGCGTCGTGCTCGTTCTCCGCCGCCGTCTCACCGGCATGCGCCGTCTCGTCGCGGAAGAAGAAATCGTCCGGATCGTGGCCGTCATGCGACCCCGATGCGGCGAACAGCGGGCTGCCCGGCAGCAACTGCCGACCGAGCTCGGAGGCTTCGCGCCACTCGGCCGAGTCCTCCGGGAATTTCTCGCGCAGCGTATGCGCAAGGGCAACGAAGCGTTCGCTGTCGCCGTGGTCGAAATGGCTGCGCAGCTGCTCCATCTCGTCCTCTTCGCCGCCATCCAGTCCGGCCCGGCTCGGCTGTGCGGCGTCGGTTCCCGGGGCGCCGTCGTAGTAACTCTCGACCTCTTGCTCCAGCGCTGCATGCGGATCGGCATCGGCAGCTTCCGCTGCAGCGGCGGCGCCGGCAGCCAACGGCCGTGGATTGGGCTTCTTGCCACCCGATGCGCGCGTCATGAGCCAGCCCGCGATCAGCAGGAGGATGCCGCCGGTGCCGCCGTACAGCACGTACGGATTGTCGACATAGTCGGCGTACCACGGCTTGCCCGTCGCAGGAGCAGCGGGCTTGGTGGCAGTCGCAGTGACAGGCTTTGGTGCCGCAGCCTGCGACGGCGCAGGCGTCGCCGCAGACGGTGACGTCGAGGCGGCGGCTGCCGGTGCGGCAGGTGCTTGCGTCGCGGCCTGAGCGGGCGCAGCGGCCGCGGGCGGAGGCGGCGTGGCCGCGGTCGTCGGCGCGGTGGCCGACGGCGCAGGGGCCGCGACTGGTGTGGCGGCAGGCGCTGCAGATGGTGTCGCCGCGGTAGCGGCGGGCTCAGGCGCAGGCGCGGCGGGCTTGGTCGCGGCTGCGCTGGTATCGGTCGGCTTGGCGCCGGCCTTGCCCGCTTCAAGTTGTTTGAGCTTGTTCTGCAGCTCGGCGATTTCGGAATCCTTGAGCGAAATCAGGCGCTGGCTCTTGTTGTTGATCTCCTCGAGCTGGGAGACGCGCGACTTGAGCTCGCCAGTTTCCTGCTCACGGCTGGTCAAGGCCTCCTTGGTGCGCGCGAGATCGGAACGCAGGGCTGCCGCATCCTTGCTGCCGGCGGCCGATCCGCCCTTGCTCGCACCGGCCTCGTTGCCGGTACCGCTCGAGGGTGGCACCAGAGCGAGGCGCTCGGAACCATGTTTCTGCTCAGCCGCGGGTGCAGCGGCTTGCTTGTCCGTCGCGGCTGCGGCGCCGGTGTTGGCGACGAGAGTCGGCGCAACGCTTTCCTGCCAGGACTGTTGCTGCGCACGCACTGCCGCCGCCGCTTCGTTCAGTGATCCGGCCGCACGTACCTCGTCGGCGCTGGGAATGCGCAATACGGCGCCGGTCTTCAGCGCGTTCATGTTTTCGCGGTAGAACGCTTCGGGGTTGGCCTTGTACAGCGCCAACAGCGTGCGGTTCAGATCGCGCGGGTCGTCGCCGACTTCGTGCGCGATCTGCGACAGCGTATCGCCGCGCTGGACCGTGTACTCGCCCTTGTGCGCCGCAGTCGGGGCAGCTGGAGCAGGCGATGCCGCAGGTGCGGGACGCGGGGCGGGAGCCGGGGCCGGGGCGGCCTGCGCCACGGGCTTCGGCGCTTCCGCACGCGGCTGGCTGACCGGGGCACGCGGCGCGGCTTCGACGGGCTTCGGTTTCTCGGCCGGTTTCGGCGCCGTCGCGAGCACGGCCGGAGCGGTCACCGGCGGATCGAGCAGGACCGTATATTCACGCAGCAGCTTGCCCTTGCCCCAATTCGCCTCGATGAGGAAATCGAGGAACGGCTCGCGCACGGCTTCCTTGGTCGTCAGGCGGATCACGCGCTGCCCGCGGCCGTTATTGGCGACGCTGAATTCGATCGGCACGGTGACGCGCGCGCGGTTCAGGCCGACGCGCACGAAGTCCTCGGCCGAAGCCAGGTCGACGCGCAGATCCTCGGCCTCGGCCGCCGAATCGGCGACGATCGGTATCTCGGCGAGCAACGGCTGGTTGAGCCCGGACTTGATCTGGATCGGCCCCAGTCCCAGCGCAAATGCCTGGCTTGCGGCCAGCGCCAAGGCAACCGAGAGCGCGGATTTGATAGGCCCTTTCATGCTTTTTCCCCAAAGATCTAACGTTGTCAGGCGCAACTTTGCAATTCCGGGGCAACTCCCGGACGTGCACATCTTAGAATGCACATCATCTAAGGGGCATAACTATGAAACGCCATTGCGTTTTTCGCAAGAGCTCGGGACCGCCCAAGCGGTCCCGAAATGCCTACCCGGTCAAAGATAGGAGGCGATCAGCAGCTCGCCGACCTGCACGGCGTTGAGTGCCGCACCCTTGCGGATATTGTCGGAGACGATCCACAGATTGAGGCCGTGCGGGTGGGAAATGTCCTCGCGGATGCGGCCGACGAAGGTCTCGTCCTTGCCCGCGGCGTCGCCGACCGGGGTCGGATAGCCGCCGGCCTTGCGCTCATCGATCACTTTCACGCCGGGCGCAGTCTCGAGCAATGCGCGTGCCTGCTCGGCCGTGACCTTGTCGCGCGTTTCGATGTGCACGGCCTCGGAATGACCGTAGAACACCGGCACGCGCACCGCAGTCGGGTTCACGAGGATGGACTTGTCCTCGAGAATCTTCTGCGTCTCCCAGACCATCTTCATCTCTTCCTTGGTATAGCCGTTGGCCTGGAACTCGTCGATGTGCGGGATCACGTTGAACGCGATCTGCTTGCTGAATTTCGACGGCGGATATTCCTGGAAGTTGAGCAGCGCCGCGGTCTGCTGGGCGAGTTCCTCCGCGCCCGAGCGACCCGCGCCCGAGACGGACTGATACGTCGCCACGTTGATGCGCGTGATGCCGTACTTGCGATGGATCGGCGCGAGCGCGACGAGCATCTGCATTGTCGAACAGTTCGGATTGGCGATGATGCCGTGCTTCGTGTAGCCCGCAATCGCGTGCGGATTCACTTCGCTGACGACGAGCGGGATATCGTCCTGATAGCGAAATTCCGAAGTGTTGTCGATCACGACCGCGCCGGCAGCCGCCGCGCGCGGCGCGTGCACTTTCGACACGCTGCCGCCGGCCGAGAAGAAGGCGATGTCGACACCTGTGAAATCAAAGTCGGCGAGGTTCTGCACGGTGATCGATTTGTTGCCGAAATCGACCTGGCCGCCCGCGCTGCGCTCGCTCGCCAGCGGCACGAGTTCGGAAATCGGGAATTTGCGCGCAGCAAGAATGCTCAACAGCGTTTCGCCGACGGCGCCGGTGGCGCCAACCATCGCAACCTTGTACTTCTCTTTCTTGCTCATTTTCATCAACTCACGGTCTTCGGGGCACCAGTCACCGCCGCTTAGACATTCGGAGCGCGAGCGACGGCCATTTTTGTTGCGCAGCAGCATACCACGCAAATTTCCGTTTGTGACGGATGCTGTACCGATGGATGAAATGACTTCTTGGACCTCACGGCCACGGCTCGGGCGCGTGCAAACGACGAGCACACTAGATCTCGCCTCCTGCACATGCGCAATCGAGTATCTGAAGCGCTTGGCTGATGCGGCGATACCGTACGATCGCCGAGGCAACGATTGACACTGCCAGCATCAACAGCAGTAAGGGATCGATCGCAGGCGCTTGCGCGGGAGGGCTTTGAGGGTTGATGTTGCCCACGCTCAGATTTGCGCTTGCAGTATTGCCAGCGCCCCCGTAGGTCGAAGTCACCGCGCCGGTCGTGTTGGTGTAATTACCTGCCGCCGCGCTAGAAACGGTAACGCTGAACTGGCATGGCGAACCAACCGCAACCGGTGCAATCGTCGCACCGCTCATCGCAATGCCCGTAGGCGAAGTCAGCGTTAAAGTGCCTCCACAAACCGAGGTAGTTGTATTAGGCACGGTCAATCCGACCGGCAGTGTGTCGCTGAAGGCGATTCCACTCAAATCGATCATGTTGACTGCCGGATTGCTGATCGTGAATTGCAGCGAGGTCGTTTGATTCGTCTCAATTGTTGAGGGAGTGAAAACAGCCGCAATGGACGGGGGTGCCACCACGACAATGCCGGAGCTCGCTGACGTGCCTGAGCCACCCTCGTTTGACGTGACACTCCCCGTCGTATTGTTCTTAAAACCGGCGCTCGTACCGGTTATATTGATCGAAAATGTGCATAAGTCGCCGCCAGCCAGTGTCGCCCCCGACAAGTTGATCGTGCCGGTACCTGCAACTGAGGTGATCGTCCCGCCACCGCAACTACCGGACAACCCGTTGGGCGTAGACACCACCAGTCCGGCCGGCAAGGTGTCGCTGAAACCTACACCTGTAAGTGGAGAGCTATTCTGATTGGCGATATTGAACTGCAAGCTTGTTGTGCCGTTCAGCGGAATCGTCGGCGCCCCGATAGCGCTATACATGATCGGAGGTAGCGCGGCGGCGTGAACCAATGTCCCGACCATCAGTACTGCGATGCCGACAACTCCCTTGACCCGCCACGTGCGTGAAACGAAGTTGCGCGATAAACGCATAGCCATAAGCCGCTCCCAGCACATGCAATCGGGCGGACGCTAGCACAACAATCGCTACTTTCCTCTATCGCCACTCAGCGATTCAATGCATTTGGCGGCCGCCCCGCGTTCGGGCCATGGCCAAGCGCGGCGATCAGGTTGTCGACGGCCAGCGATGCCATCGCGCGCCGCGTCGCCAGGCTGGCGCTGCCGATATGCGGCGTCAGCACGACGTTGTCGAGCGCGAGCATTTCGTCCGGCACCTCGGGCTCGCGCTCGAACACGTCGAGCCCGGCGCCGGCGATGCGCTTTTCGCGCAGCGCCACGATCAGCGCCGCATCATCGACCACGCCGCCGCGCGCGATGTTGATCAGGTAGGCATCGCGCTTCATCGCCGTCAACTCGGCCGCACCGATCATGTGGCGCGTTTCGGCGCTCAGCGGCACGGTCAATACGACGAAGTCGGCTTCGCCCAACAAGCCGTCGCGATCGACGTAACGCGCGTTGCAATCTGCTTCGATTTCGGCCGCGACGCGCGAACGGTTGTGGTAGATCACCGGCATGCGGAAGCCGCTCGCGCGCCGCGCGATCGCTTGGCCAATGCGGCCCATGCCGAAGATGCCGAGCGTTTTGCCGTATACATCGCCGCCGAGCATGATGTGGAACGACATGCCCTTCCAGTTTCCCGCGCGCAGCCAGCGCTCGGCCTCGGTCACACGGCGCGCGGTCGCCATCATCAGCGCCCAGGCGAAATCCGCCGTGGTCTCGTCGAGCACGCCGGGCGTGTTGGTCGCAATGATGCCGGCCTTCTTCAGCGCGGCGATATCGAGATTGTTGTAGCCGACGCCACGGTTCGCGATCGCGCGCAGCAACGGCGTCTGCGCGATCAGGCTCGCGTCGACCGGATCGGCGACGCCGAGGATTGCGCCGGTCTTGTCGCGCAGCTTTTGTACCATCTCCTCGCGCGTCCAAGCGTGGTCACCCTCTTCGACTTCGACCTCGAAATATTCGCGCAAGCGATCGAGGATATCGTCGAACAGCGGGCGCGAGACCCAGACCCGAGGACGCAGCGCTTGCGTGCTCATCGGACTACTTCTCTTCGACCGAGCCCGGAATGCGCGGCTTGATCTCGCCCACGTCGCCGCACTGCGCGCGATGCCGCAGCGCATGATCCATCAGCACGAGTGCGACCATCGCCTCGCCGATCGGGGTTGCGCGGATGCCAACACAGGGATCGTGGCGACCTTTCGTGCGCATTTCGATCGGCTCGCCCTGCAGGTTCACGCTGTGCCCCGGAATCAGGATGCTCGACGTCGGCTTCAGCGCCATCGAAGCGACGAGTTGCTGACCGGAAGAAATACCGCCAAGGATGCCGCCGGCGTGATTCGACAGAAAACCCTGCGGCGTGATCTCGTCGCGATGCTCGCTGCCGCGCTGGGCGACTGCGGCGAAGCCGTCGCCGATCTCGACGCCCTTGACTGCGTTGATCGACATCAGCGCCGAAGCGATGTCCTGATCGAGCTTGCCGTAGATCGGCTCGCCCCAGCCCGGCGGCACGCCGTCGGCGACGACGGTCACGCGCGCGCCGACCGAATCGCCGGACTTGCGCAGCGCGTCCATGTATTTTTCGAGTTCCGCTACCGCTGACGCGTCCGGCCAGAAGAACGGGTTTTCCTCGACCGCAGTCCAATCGAACGACTTCGGCGTCACCGCGCCGATCTGCGACAGATAGCCGCGCACGACAACGCCGAAACGCAACCTGAGCCACTTCTTCGCAATCACGCCCGCGGCGACGCGCATCGTCGTCTCGCGCGCGGACGAGCGCCCGCCGCCGCGCGGATCACGGATGCCGTATTTCTGCCAGTAGGTGTAATCGGCGTGCGCGGGGCGAAACGTCTGCGCGACTTCGGCGTAATCCTTCGAACGCGCATCGGTGTTGCGGATCAGCAGTGCGATCGGCGTGCCCGTGGTCTTGCCTTCGTAGACGCCGGAAAGAATCTCGACCTCATCGGCCTCGCGCCGCTGCGAGGTGTGGCGCGTCTTGCCCGTCGCGCGGCGGTCTAGGTCTTGACGAAATTCCTCCGCCGCGATTTCCAAACCGGGCGGACAGCCGTCGACCACGCAGCCGATGGCCGGACCGTGGCTTTCGCCGAAAGTCGTGACGGTAAGAAGTTTTCCGAAAGAATTGCTCGACACGTCCGTTGGATTTCCTTACGCGGCTTCACAAGCCCAGCGTCGACAGACCGGGATGGTCGTCGGGCCGCCGGCCCAGGGGCCAATGATATTTGCGCTCCTGCTCGGTGATCGGCAGGTCGTTGATGCTGGCGATTCGCCGACGCATGAATCCATGTTCGTCGAATTCCCAGTTTTCGTTGCCGTACGAACGGAACCAGCTACCGGAATCGTCGTGCCATTCGTAGGCGAAACGCACAGCAATGCGGTTGGCGTGGAACGCCCACAGCTCCTTGATGAGTCGATAGTCCAATTCCCTGTTCCACTTGCGTGTCAGGAATTGGACGATCGCTTCCCTGCCGACGAGAAACTCCGCGCGATTGCGCCATGTGCTGTCGGGCGAGTAGGCGAGAGCGACGCGTTGCGGATCCCGCGTATTCCACGCATCTTCGGCCAAGCGCACTTTTTTTGCCGCCGACTCGGCATCGAACGGCGGAAACGGCGGACGCGGATTCTCGGAGTTCACTCGGTCGCCTCGCTCTATCGTTTCTTCAACACCGCCTTGATCGACTTCGCATGCGCGACGATGTCCTCGCGTGCGATCGCGAACACGCCCATCTGACCGACTTCGAATTCGATCCAGTTGAGCGGCAGCTTCGGCAGCAGCTCGACCAGCGCGCGCTCGGACTCGCCGACTTCGACGATCAGCATGCCGCCCTTGGCCAAATGCGCGGGCGCCTCATCGAGGATGCGCAGCGCGAAATCGAGTCCATCCGCACCGGCCACCAAACCTAGCTTGGGTTCATGGTCGTATTCGGGCGGGAGCGCGGCGAATTCCTGATCGGTGACGTAGGGCGGGTTGCTGACGATCAGGTCGTAGACCTCGCCTTTGAGCTTGGCGAACAGGTCGGACTTGATCGCGCGCACGCGGCCCTCGACGTTCTGGAACTCGATGTTCTCCCTGGCGAGCGACAATGCTTTGTCGCTGACATCGACGAGATCGACGCGCCAATCGGGATTGTGCGCGGCCATCGCGATGCCGATGCAGCCCGAGCCGGTGCACAGGTCGAGCGCGCGATGCACGGCGACGTTGTCGAGCCACGGCGAAAAGCCATTGAGGATCATCTCGGCGATCGGTGAACGCGGCACGAGCGCGCGCTCGTCGGATTTGAACTTGAGCCCGGCGAACCAGGCCTCGCCGGTCAGGTAGGCAACCGGCTTGTGTTCCTTGACGCGGCGCTCGATCAGCTTGAGCACGGCCTTCTTCTCGACCGCGGTCAGCTTGGCCGAACCGTAGGCCGGCGACAGGTCATGCGGCAGATGCAGAGTGTGCAGCACCAGATGCGTCGCTTCGTCGAGCGCGTTGTCGTAACTGTGACCGAAGGTCAGCCCGGCGCCGGCAAAGCGGCTTGCGCCGTAGCGGATGAAATCAATGATCGTGGCAAGTTCTTTTGTCATGCTCTTTATTGGAAAGTGCGGCCATGGAAGGCCGCTTTATGATCTTCGCACTCACGGACGAGCGCATAACGAAGCAAGTATACAGAAGGGCAACGCTATAATGCCGGCATGAATTCACCCGCACCGGCCTCGCGCCTGAATCTCACTGCACTGATCGTGCTCGCCGCCGTGGTCGCCGCGTTCGGCCTGTGGCTCGGCATGCGCTTCGCGAACGCGCCTGCGCAACCGAAGCTGGCGAGCGCCCTGCTCTACCCCGAGCCACGCGCGATTCCCGACTTCGCCTTGCAACAAGCGAATGGCAAGCCGCTGACCCTCGCCGACTGGCGCGGCCATTGGAACTTCGTCTATTTCGGCTACACCACCTGCCCCGACGTCTGCCCGACCACATTGGCCGAACTCAAGTCGGTCTGGGCCGAGCTCGGCAAGCGCGGTGTGCAGGACAAGCTGCGGTTCGATTTCGTCTCGGTCGACCCGGATCGCGACACGGCCGATGCGCTCGCCAAGTACGTCGGCTTCTTCAGCCCCGATTTCGTCGCGGCGACCGGCACCGACGCCGAACTGACCAAACTCACGCGTTCGCTCGGCATCGTCTATTCGCGCACGAAGAAGGACGACGGCAGCGTCGAGGTCGACCACTCCGGCTCGATCGTCATCGTCGATCCGCAAGGCCGGCTCGTCGGCCTGTTCCGGCCGCCGTTCGCGGCCAAGGATCTCGCTGACGACATGGCAACGCTGGCTGCTGCGAAATGACAAAAGCGCTTAACGCAGATCAAATCGGATAAAAACGGATCGGAGCGGATGAAGCATGAATTTCATGAACTCTCCTGTTTTTCGTAATCTGTGTTTATCCGCCTTTATCCGCTCTGATCTGCGTTAAAAAATGCTCTTCCAACCCTGATGACTCCCAGCCTGCTACTGCAATACCTGCTGCCGCACCGCGCGCTGTCGCGCATCGTCTACTGGGCGACGCGCTGGACGTGGACGCCGTGGAAGAATTTCCTCATCGCCAGCGTGGTGAAAAACTACGCCGTCGACATGGGCGATGCCGTGCAGCCGGATCCGCACGCCTACGCGAGCTTCAACGCGTTCTTCACGCGCGCGCTCAAGCCGGGTGCGCGCACCGCGCCGGCCGATCCGCGCGCGGTCGCCTGCCCGGCCGACGGCAAGATCAGCCAGGCCGGAGCGATCGTCACGAACGACGCCGGCTCCGCTCGCATCTTCCAGGCCAAGGGCTTCGATTTCAGCGTCGCCGAACTGCTCGGCGACGAGATCGAGGCACAAAAGTATACGAATGGACAATTTGCCACCGTGTACCTGTCGCCACGCGACTATCACCGCATGCACATGCCGCTCGCCGGCACCCTGCGCGAGACCGTACATATTCCGGGGCGCCTGTTCAGCGTCGCGCCGTTTACGGTCGAGGGAGTACCGCGGCTGTTTGCACGCAACGAGCGCCTGGTCTGCCACTTCGACGGCGAGCACGGCCCGTTCGCGGTGGTCATGGTCGGCGCCATGCTCGTGTCGAGCGTCGAGACGGTATGGGGCGGCCTCGAAATCCCGCCCTACGCGAGCACGATCACGCACACGGACTGGCGCGAAAAGCACATCCGCCTCGAACGCTTCGCCGAGATGGGCCGCTTCAACATGGGCTCGACCGTGATCCTGCTGCTGCCGCCCGCGCATGCGGCCAAACTCGTCGTCGCTGCGGGCGAGAGCGTGCGTGTCGGCCAGCCTCTCGACTGACCGACGCGCGGCGCATGGTCAGCGCAGCGGATAGACGAACACGTCGGCCGAGCCGTGATTGTGCATCACGCTCGTGTTGCCGTAAGTCACGCCGCTGGTCCAGATCGTGGCGCCGTCGAGGGCCATGAACAGGTTCGACTCCGCATAGGCGTCGGCACCGTCGCTGTGCACCGTGCCGAATTGGCGCAGGCTCTGCACCTTGCCCTGCTTGTCGAGCGTCGCGGCAAAAATGTCGCGATCGCCGACCGGCGTGCCGACGCGGCCGAACGTGTGGCCGACGACGACGATGTTGTCGTCCGTCGGCGCATCGATCGCGACGCCCGCGTCATCGTTCGCCGTGCCGATCTCGCGCTGCCAGCGCACGCGCCCGTCCGACGAATACGCGATGACCACCGCGTCCTTGCCGCCGTTGCTACCGGTGCCGAGCGTGCCGGCGGCGAGCAGCGTGCCGTTCGGACTGACCGCAAGGCCGGCAATCAGATCGTCGCCTGCAGTGCCGGTCTGCTTGAGCCAGCTGCGCGTGCCGTCCGGCGTGAACGCTGCGATCCAGCCGTCGCTGCCGCCCGCGGAGATTCCGCCCGGCATCGCCGCGGACGTGACGCCGCCGACATAGACCGCGTTCGCAGACGCCGCTACCGCGAGCGCCTTGTCCTCGCCGGGACCGCCGAACTGGCGCGCCCACAGCACGTTGCCGTTGCGATCGATCCGCATGAGGAACGCGTCCTTGTCGCCCGCGTTCGCCGTCGTGCCGTCGACCGATCCTTTGCTGTATCCGGCGAGGTAACTGCCGCCGTTGCCGTCGGCCGCGATCGCGTAGGCACGGTCGGCCGCGGCGGGATCTCCATACTGACGTCGCCACTCTAGCGTGCCGTCAATGCCGATCTTCGCCGCCAGCGCATCGCCCGCGCTGTTCGACGACGCATGCGCGCCATCGAGGTTGCCGTTGGTGTAGCCGGCGACGGTGACCGAGCCGTCCGCATTGCGAATCGCGCCGTACAAGCGTTCCGCGGCCGCAGTGCCGAATTGGGTCGTCCACAAGGTCTGGCCGTTGGCCGCGCGATGAGTGACGACCGCGTCGGTACTGCCGGCGTACGGCGCACCGTTGATCGAACCCGCCGCGGCGAGCGCAACGATCGCGCCGCCCGCACCATCGGGCACGATGCCACCAGCCCAGTCGTCGCCGGCCGTGCCGATCAGCGCCGTGTCGATCGCCTGCGGCTGGACCGGGCCGATGTAGCGGAACAGGTTCTGCACGCCCTCGACGAAACCGGGCCGCCACACATCCCAATCGTGGCCGCCGCCGAGCACGCGCCAGTCGGCGCTGACCCCCGATGTGCGCACGAGCTTGTTGTAGACCACGGCGGTTTCGAAATCGAGATCGTGCGTGGCGTCTTCGGGCGCCGGATTCACGTACTCCTTGTCGCCGACCGCGAGGAACAGATGCGCGGGCGAATCCGGATCGACTTGCGGCAACAGCGCAGCGTAACTCAGCGCTTGGTAGCGCGCGTCGTCGAAGCGAACGGCGCCGACGCCGAAGGCACCGTAGTCGCGCGTAGACGAGTCCGCCGGCGGCAAGGGGTGATAGACCGCGGGGCTCAAGACCAACGCCGCGCCGAACACATCCGGGTGCGCGAAAACGTAGCGCAGCGCGCCGGCCCCGCCCATCGAATAGCCGCCGACGCCGCGCGCCCAGCGGCCGTCGAGGGTGCGGTAGTTCGCGTCGATGTCCTTGACCAGATCGCGGGTCAGCGCGGTTTCGACCGGGCGTCCCGGGTAGTCGCTGCCGGTGTACTGCGAATCGACGTACCAACTGCCGCGCCCGGACCACGGCGCATCGGGCATGATGACGATGATCGGCGGGATGCTGCCCGCGGCGATCAGCGCATCGAGATCGCTCTTCACCTGGGTCCACGCCGTCATCGAATCGCCGCGGCCATGCAGCAGATACAGGCTCGGATAGCGCGTGCTCGCGCCCGCGTAGCCGGGCGGCAGATAGATCTCGTAGTCGATCTTGTCCTGCAGCGCCGACGAATAGGCGCTGCCTTGCGTGAGCGTGCCTTGCTTCGCCGGCGGCGCAGCGCGCGCCGGCGTGGCCGTTGTACAACAGGAAAGCAGCGTGGCCAAGGTGAAGTAGCCGAACGCTTTGACGAACGCGGATGCGGTCATGCCTGGTCTCCCCGAACTGATTGGATGCGGGAGACGTCCTGCCCGCCCGGCTATCGCAGGCCGCGTCTTGTGAATGACGCTGAGAATGGCGCGCGATCGTTGCACGCTAGTCGCCCGCAGCGCGGAGAAGAACCGGGCGCGCCTATGTTCACAGCCTAGTTTTTGTTGCGTACCTCAGTCCGCGCATCGCAAACCGGCGTGCTGCGCGTCAGCGCGTGCAGACGCCGACCTGGAGCACGCGGCCCGGATGCACGTTGCCGACGTCCTTAGGCTTGATCCCGTTGGCCTTGGCCAGTTCGCCCGCATTGTCGCAACCGAACTTGCGTGCGATCGAGCTCAGGGTTTCACCGCGGCGCACGACATAGGTCGGCGCGCCCTTGCGCGCCTTCGTCACGGGCGGCGGCGGGGGCGGCGCCCGCCGCGTCGCGGTCGCGATCACCGGCGCCGGCGTGGCGAGCACCGCTTCGTGCAAATCACCCGCGAGCGAACCCCACACGCCGCGCATGCAGTTCTTTTCGTACAGCGTGACGAGCTGCTGCGGCACGCGCAGGCGTGTCGACGCCGGCAGCGGCTCGCGCGGATCGACCGAGGCATTGAGATTGCGCAGTGTGCGGAACCAGCCGTCGTGCAGATTGCCTTCCGAACCCAGGCATACGGCGAGCTCGGCCAGCGAGGCCTTCTTCTGCAGCACCAGCGTGCCGGGACGGCCGTCGATCTTCGGAAATTGCAGGTTGTATTTCTCCGGATGCAGGTAGAGCCACGCCGCGGCGAGCACGACCGGCACGTAGTCGCGCGTCTCGGCCGGCAACTGGGCGAAGATTTCCGGATCCCAGAAGCTGGCGTCGGGCGCGTTCTTGGCCAGGCGCTGCATGCGGCCTTCGCCACCGTTGTACGCGGCGATCACCATTTCCAGATTGTTGTTGAGGATCTCCAACTGCTCGTTGAGATAGGCAGCGTTGGCGCGCGCGGCGAGCTGCGGATCGTAGCGCTGGTCGAAACCGTCGCTGTAGGTCAGGCCGAAACGCTGTCCGGTTGCGGGCATGAACTGGAGCAGGCCGGCCGCGCCCGAGCGCGAGTAGGCGTGTACGCGTCCGCCCGACTCCTTGGCCATGATGCCGAACAGGATCGCCTCGGGCAGCTTGGCCTTCTCGTACTCCGGCCACATCAGGTAGCGCAGGTACTGGTAGTTCTCGTAGGTGTCCATCAGGTAGGGACGCAGCGTGGTCAGCCACTCCTCGAGCGCGACCTTGACCGGCCCGTTGAGCGTCATCACCTCGGACAACTCGCGTCCCTTGAGCAGGGTCACGGTGCGACCGATCTCGGGCACGGCCGCGGCGACGGCGGAGGCCTCGCCTGAAGTGGTCGTCGCCTCGGGTGTCGTCGCTTCCTCGCCGGCGGGCGTCGCCGCCACGGCCTGCCCGGACATGCGCGCGAACGCCGTATCGAACTTCGTCGTGTCGCAGCCGCGCGTCTTCGCACACTGCTGGGCCGCATCCTGTGCGTCGTTCCACGCCCACTGGTACGACGCCGTCGCCGCAGCCTCGTCGTTCTTGAACGTGGCCGGATCGCGCGCAGTGTTGTAGCGTTTTTCATCGTCCGCCAGACGCGTGTACAACGCGGCGACCGCGGGACTGGGCTTCTCCTGCCCATTTGCCGTCGTCGTCTTCTGCGCGGGGCCACCTGCGCAACCGGCCAGCGCGATCGTCAAGACGGCCGCAACATACCCACGAATTTTGAACATTCCGCTCATCCGACGAATAAACGCACACGTTACACAGCACGCAGCGGCGCGACAACCCTTGGCGGAGTGCAAATGGAATTCGTTCAGCCGCTATTCGCCGAAGCGGGCGTGAGCGCGTGATTGATTTCGTCGACGATGCCGGCCAAGGCGTCTTCGCCGTAGCCCTTGTGCATGCCGAGAATGCGCCCGTCCTTGCCGATGATCACCATGTGCGGGATCGCCTTGACGTCGTAGGCCTTCTGACTGCGTTCGTTGCGGTCGTTGACCAGGAGCACGTGCATCTCGCCAAGCAACCCGGCGGCCTTCTTGAACAGCTCGCGGTCTTCGATGTTGACGGCGATGACCTGGAGGTTACCCTTTCCTTCCAGTTGCAAGCCCTCGAGTATTGCCAGTTCCTTGCGGCACGGAGCGCACCACGACGCCCAGAACGACACGACGACCACCTTGCCGGCATGATCCGACACACGCACGGAAGCACCGGCCTGGGTTACGCCAAGGACGACGTCGGGCACGGCCTCGCCGACATTGGCGTCGGCGTGGCAACAGCTGCTGGCAGCAAAGAGGAACGCCGCCGCCAGCCGGGCGATGGTTCGCAACATGACGATCTCTCCGGGGCGCGATGAATCGGCCATTTGCGTTGCATCGAAATCCTACCACCTTGCACCGCTGCCGCAAGCCTGTCGCCTGCGCATGTGGCGTGAGAGTATTCGCCTTGGGTAGCGGACCAAACTGGGACAGGCAATGGCAAACGACATTCTCCTCGGCAAAAGCCAGCTCACAGGCAGCAGGACGCCGGAGGTTTTTCTGCACGCGAAATACGGCAATCGCCACGGCATGATCGCCGGCGCGACCGGCACGGGCAAATCGGTGTCGCTGATGGTGATGGCCGAAGGTTTCTCCAAGCTCGGCGTGCCGGTGTTCCTCGCCGACGTGAAAGGCGATCTCGCCGGAATGGCGCAGGCCGCCGTGGTCAACGACAAGCTCAAGCCGCGTCTCGACAAACTCGGCATCACCGACTACACGCCAAGCGCGAACCCGGTGATCTTCTGGGACATCTACGGCAAGCTCGGCCATCCGGTGCGCGCGACCGTCTCCGAGATGGGCCCGACCCTGCTCGCGCGCCTGCTCGAACTCAACGACGTGCAGTCGGGCGTGCTCGAGGTCGTGTTCAAGGCCGCCGACGACCAAGGCTGGCTGTTGCTCGACCTCAAAGACCTGCGCGCCCTGCTCAACCATGCCGCCGACAAGGACAACGCCAAGGAGCTGTCTGCGAAATACGGCCTGATCAGTCCGACCTCGATCGCGGCGATCCAGCGCTCGCTGCTGCAACTCGAGAACGCGGGCGGCGATGTGTTCTTCGGCGAGCCCGCGTTGGATTTGGCCGACTTCATGCGCCAGGACATGTCCGGCCGCGGCGTGGTCAACATTCTCGCCGCGGATCAGTTGATCCTCAAACCGATGCTGTACTCGACCTTCCTGCTCTGGCTCTTGTCCGAGTTGTTCGAGAAGCTGCCCGAGGTCGGCGATCTCGATGTGCCCAAGCTCGTATTCTTCTTCGATGAGGCGCACCTGCTGTTCGACGACTGTCCGCCAGCATTGCAGAAGCGTGTTGAGCAGGTCGTGCGTCTGATCCGCTCCAAGGGCGTCGGTGTGTACTTCTGCTCGCAGAATCCCGACGACGCGCCCGACGTCATCCTCGGTCAGCTCGGCAACCGCGTGCAGCACGCGCTGCGCGCGTTTACGCCGCGCGACCAGAAGGCAGTCAACGCGGCCGCGCAGACCTTTGCGCCGAATCCAGCGGTTGGCGACATCACCCAGGTCATCACCCAGCTTGGCGTCGGCGAGGCACTGGTCTCGACGCTGCAGGAAGGCGGCGTGCCGCTGCCGGTCGAGCGCGCACTGATCGTGCCGCCGACCTGCCGCATCGGCACGATCACCGATGCCGAACGCGCGACGATCCGTTCGCGCTCGCCGGTGGGCGGCAAGTACGACACCGCGATCGATCGCGAATCGGCATTCGAGATCCTGACCCAGCGCACCGACACCACGATCGCGCGGCCTGCGCCCGGCGATGCGAATGGCGGCGCTGCGCAGGCGCCTGCGCAAGGCCCGATGTCAGGCTGGGGCAAGACGATCAGCGACGTGCTGCTCGGCAGCGGTCGCCGCCAGGGCATGATCGAGACGATGGCGAAATCCGCGATTCGCAGTGGCGGCAGCCGCCTCGGCACCGCACTCGTGCGCGGCGTGCTCGGTTCGCTGCTGAAGAAGTAGTCGTGGCCGGATCGATGCCGCACGCAGACGCAACGCCCCTGACCGAGCGTCTGGCCAATGCGCTGGCCTATCCAAGCCAGCCCGGGCCGCTGTCGACGCTGGCCGCGATCGCCGCATCGCATGTCGTCGCCGACTGGCTGCCGAGTCTGCCGGGCATGCTCATCGACTTCGTCACCTGGGCGGCGTTCCTCAAGTACGCGTTCGAGGCCCTGCGCTGGAGCGCGAACGGACGCGATACGGCGCCGGAACTGAGCTTCCTCGTCGGCGAGTCGGCCGGCTGGTTCGGCGTCGGTGTGCTCGTGATCGGCCAGCTTGCCGTGATCGGCGCGGCGCGCTTCTACGGACCAGGCGCGGGGTATGTGGTCGGTGCCGTCGTCGTGCTGGCCATGCCCGCGATCATGATGCTGATCGCGGTCGAGGACGCCACACTGCTCGCGCTCAATCCGGTCTCGTGGCTGCGCATCGCCACGCGCCTCGGCACAGCGTACTTCGCGCTGGTCGTCTTTTTTGCGCTCGCGGTCGCGGCGCAGGTCGCGCTGGCCGTTGCGCTCGGCGTGGTGCTGCCGCGCTTTATCGCGGTCTTCGCCGTGCACTTCGCCAGCGGCTGGTTGCTGCTCGCCAACTTCCGCTTGATCGGCATGCTGATCCACGATCGCCGCGACGAACTCGGCTACGCCGGCGACCTGAGCCTGCGCGACGACCCACAGCCCACCGACCCCGTCGACGCGGTGATCGCGAGCGCGCAACTGCGCGCCGCAGCGGGCGACGCGAGCGGCGCGGCGGCGCTGCTGCTCGACGAACTGCGCACGCGGCCGAAGTCGATCGCACTGCACCTCGAATACCGCCGCCGGCTGCGCGGGGCCGGCGACACGGCCACGTTGGCCGCACATGGCCGCGGATTCATTCCCGTGCTGCTCGACCTCGATCAGAATCGACTCGCCATCGACGTCGCGCGCGAATCGCAACAATGCGACGCCGAGTTCGCGCTGGACGAACCCGCGGACATCACACGCCTTGCCGCAGCCGCGGCGAACACAGCTCAAACCCAGGTCGCGCTGTCGCTGCTCGACGGCTTCCACCTGCGCTTTCCCGCGCACGCCGATGTCGTGCGCAATCTGTTGCTCGCAGCGAAACTGCTCGCCGAGCGCATGAACGACGACGCCGGCGCGCGCGCGCTGCTGCAACACGTCGCGCGCGAATTCCCGGATCACCCGGAGGCCGCGGAAGCGCAGCGCTATCTCGATTTCCTCGATCGCCTCGGCGCGGCCGATCCGCGCGCTGTTAAGGCGACGGCGTCGCGATCATGAGCCGCTGGCGTGCGCCGCAAGCCGCATCGACGGCGATCATCACGGCCGAAGGCCAGGCGCGCCTCAAAGCCGAACTCGACGAACTCTGGCGGGTGCGCCGCCCGGAGGTGGTCAATGCGCTCGCCGCGGCCGCGGCCGAGGGCGACCGCTCGGAGAATGCCGAGTACACCTACCGCAAGAAGCAGCTCGGCGAGATCGACCGGCGCGTACGCTATCTGAGCAAGCGCCTGCCCGAGCTCAAGGTCGCCGAGGCCAAGCCCACCGATCGTGGCGCGATTTTCTTCGGTGCCTGGTTCGCGATCGAGGACGACGACGGCCGCACCCAGCGCCTGCGCATCGTCGGCCCCGACGAAACCGACGCCACGCTCGGCTGGATCAGCATCGATTCACCGCTCGCCCGGGCCGTGCTGAAGAAACGCGTCGACGACGAGTTCGAAGCGCCGCTGCCGTCAGGGGTCAGGCGCTTCATCGTAATCGAGGTGAGCTACGAAGCGCCGGCAAAGACGCAGGACGCTTGAGTGCGGCGCGCGAATCCAAGCCGCTGCGCCGATTCGATTACCTCAGCACAAATGCCGGCGGATATCGCCGTCCCTCGCGACGCGCGCGAAAACACGGCGTCTCGGCATAGAACGATGCGTCTTCGTTGCCATCGTGCCAGCCAGGAATGCCGGCGAGCGGCAGCGGCCGCAGTTCCTGCGGATCGGCCAGCAGGACGCCTTGCGCAATCGCCGCGGCGACCGCGGCCTCGCCCGCAAATCCGCCACGCGCGATCGCGCCGCGGCTCATCGTCAACCAGGCGAACTGCCGCGGCGTCAACGCGACGGCGAGCGCTTTCGCCACCGGCAACACGTGCCCGTTCCAGACGTGCTCGATCAATGCATGGCCGAACACGCTGACCGCGATCGATTCGCCCCAGGCGTCACGGCGACCGCGGAACAGCCCGACCCAATCGTGCGCGTCCCATAGCGCGAGCAACGAAGGATCCGCCAGCCAGACAATTCCGCCGGCCTCGTCGAAATGGGTCAGCGCGCATTGGCCGCGCGTTCGTTGCTTGACGCCGACGCGCTCTATGTCGGCCACCTGGCGTGCGTTCAAGGCGCGCTTGAGCCGCGGATGCCGCAGCCAGATCAGCGCGTTGAACAAATCGTGCGCGTTGTACTCGCGCGTCGCCAGCACGCCACGCTGCGCAATGCGGGTCTCGTAGTGCAAGCCGTCGGCGAGCAAGGCCCGGTCCTGCACGCGGAAGGTCGGGCGCTCTGCGTGATCCATCGCCTCCGCATCCGCGCGGCAGCGCGCGAGCTCGTCGACCGTGATCCCGCTGGCACGGTCGATCAGTCTGGAATACTCGCTCCACGCCTGGAGCAGGACATGCGCAGGCCGATCGGCCTGCGCGTCGATGTTCTCCGACGCCGCGACGGCTTCATCGAGCCGGCTGGCAAGCGCGCCCTGCATCGCAGCTCAGAACAGACTCAACCGCGCGAGCGCGGCATCGAACGCCGCACGATCGGGTACGGCGATGCCGAACGCCTCGTCCAGCACCGCGACGATTTCATCCACGCTTTCCAACTCGCGCCGTTCGCCGTCGCCATCGAGACGATGCACATTCAAGCGCCGGCCGGAAAGCGCCCAGCGCCCTTCCGGCCGCGAGCGCGCCGCGGTCAGCGAACTGGTGAAGTGCGAACTGGGATTCGTCCACAGGTAATAGTTCGACACCGCAAAGTCGACCGGGAAATGCTCGACCAGATCGAAACGGTACAGGGTTTTCCACTCGCCCTCGATCCGCGCCTGCAGCAGCCGATATGTGCCCGCTGCGAGCAGGCGATACGGCTCGAGTGGCGTCGCCTGTTCGATGTCGTCGACCAAGCGCAGCGGCGCGGTCGGTGTCTGCCCGCCGAAGCCGACGTCGGCAATGTAGTCTTCGCCGTCGACCGTCACGCGCAGCAACATGTGGCTGCGCATCGTGACCGCGTCATCGGGCTGGTTCCACAGCACGCGCGCAGCGAGCGCGCAGACGCGGAAGCCGAGTACTGTCAGAACGTTTTGCAGCAGCGTGTTGTGCTCGAAGCAGTAGCCGCCGCGGCGCGAATGCACGAGCTTCTGCTGCACCGACGCGAGGTCGATGCGGACCTCGGCGCCGGTCAGCGGATTGAGATTCTCGAACGGTATCGCCGCAGGATGCATGCGCTGGATATCGCGCAGCACCGCCAGCGTTGGTTCACGCGGACCGGTATAGCCGATGCGGTGGAAATACGCATCGAGATCGAGATCCACGGTGTCGTTCAACATGCGGCCTGCCTGCGAATGGTGCGAAGGGCTCAACCGGCCAGGCGACCGCCGAGGTCGTGCTCATCAGCCGAATCGACGCGTACGTCGACGAACTGTCCGGGCTTGAGCTTGTGTCCGTCGGCGATGTGCAATACGCCGTCGATCTCGGGTGCATCGGCCGCGGTGCGCGCGACCGCGCCGTCCTTGCCGACATGGTCGACGAGCGCTCGCACCGTCGTGCCGATTTTGCGCTGCAGGCGCGCGGCGCTGATTTCGGCCTGTTTCTCCATGAAGCGTTCGAGGCGCTCCTGCTTGAGTTCTTCCGGCACCGCGCCGGGCAGTTCGTTGGCCTTGGCACCGTCAACCGGCGAATAGGCGAACGCGCCGACGCGATCGAGCTGCGCGGCGTCGAGGAAATCGAGCAGTTCCTCGAACTCGGCATCGGTCTCGCCGGGAAAGCCGACGATGAATGTGCTGCGCAGGGTGATTTCGGGGCAGGCCTTGCGCCAGGCGAGCACGCGCTCCAGCGTCTTCGCGCTCGCGGCGGGGCGTTTCATCAGCTTGAGGATGCGCGGGCTCGAATGCTGGAATGGGATGTCGAGGTACGGCAGGATTTTTCCTTCCGTCATCAGCTCGATCACTTCGTCGACGTGCGGATACGGATAGACGTAATGCAGGCGTACCCAGGCGCCGAGCTCGCCGAGCGCCGCGCACATCTCGGTCATGCGCGTGCGCACTTTTCCATTTTTCCACTCGCGCTCGACGTACTTGAGATCGACACCGTAGGCGCTCGTATCCTGCGAGATCACGAGCAGTTCGCGCACGCCGCTCTTGACCAGCTTCTCGGCCTCGACCAGCACTTCGTCAACGGGACGCGAGACGAGATCGCCACGCATCGACGGGATGATGCAGAACGTGCAACGGTGATTGCAGCCCTCGGAAATCTTCAGGTAGGCGTAGTGCTTTGGCGTCAGCTTGATGCCGACATCCACGTCCTCGTCGACGCCATGCCGACGAGACCTTTTATCTTTTCCCAACGGAGGAATCAGATCTACATGCGGGTCGTGCCGCGGCGGCAACTGCGCATGCACGGCGTTCATCACGCTCGCGTAGTCTTGCGGACCACTGATCGCGAGCACGTCGGGATGCGCCTCGCGGATAACCTCGGCGCGCTTGCCGAGGCAGCCGGTGACGATCACCTTGCCGTTCTCCTCGAGCGCTTCGCCGATCGCGTCGAGCGATTCCTGCACGGCGGCATCGATGAAGCCGCAGGTATTCACGACGACGACGTCGGCCGCGTCGTAGCTCGGCACGATTTCGTAGCCCTCCACGCGCAACTGGGTGAGGATGCGCTCGGAATCGACCAGCGCCTTGGGGCAGCCGAGGCTGACGAAACCTACCTTTTGCGTACTTGAAGACATGTGCTTGATCATATTTCGAAACCGCGGAATTATACTGGACGCGAGCAGTCTCCCGGCCGTTTTCGCAAACCAGCAGGGCGACTCGCGGCCGAAATGGGCGCAGAACCCGTTCCGCGCCGGATGAAATGCTTCTGTGCCGAAGTGGAACGATGGTGAATGGATTCAGTGCGGAAATGGACTGTTAGGTCGAATTCGACCAGACACGACGTGGCATTACGCACGCTTGTCGTTCTGTCGGGCGCGATGGCGTGTTTCGTCGCCGCGCCATCAGTCCTGTGCGCAGAACCACCGCCGCGGGCGCAAGCGGTGACGATGGCGGCGCGGCTCGCGGATCAAGTTGATGCGGTGTTGCAACCGCTGCCGCGCATAGCCTGGCAGCTCGGAGGCATGCGCGGACGCATCAACGCCGAGTTCACCCTCGCCGTGGCCTACGCCGCGCTGTCTGCGGATCGGCCGGCCAACCGCCGCTGGCAATCTCTGGACAAGGACGCGGCAATAGCAGGCGACGCCAGGCTGCGCGGCATCGCCCTGATCGCACTCATCCAGAGCATGCTCGCCCAAGGTGAATACAAGCATGGGCAAGAACTTGCCGAAGCATTGATGCAACTCGCGCTCGGCGCCGGCAACGACGAGCTCACCGCCGCTGCCGAAGAGTACCGTGGGGTATTTGAACGCCGCCATGGCAACCTCGACGCCGCGCTCGAGCACCAGACCGCCGCGCTGGCCCTGCGCCACAAGAACAAGGACGCCGCCGGCGAAGCGACCGCGCTGACCAATCTCGGCACGATCGCGCGCGACAAGGGCGACTTCGCCCAATGCCTCGACTATTTCCTGCAGTCGCTGGCGATCCGCGAGCGCATCGACAACCGCCTTGACGTAGCCTACCGCAACATCGCCCTGCTCTATCGCGAACTCGGCGACACACAGACAACCCGGGCCTATTTCGCCAAGGCCATCGACGCAGCCACACGCTACGCCCAGCCGGGCTACTACGCTTCGGTGCAGGGTGCCTCCGCCGGCTTCCTTAACGATAACCGTGACTACGAGGCAGCACTCGCCTCGGCCGATGAGGCGCTCGCGATCAGCGAGGCACTCGGCAGCCGGCCCGCGGTCGGCTTCGAGCAACTCGAGGTCGGCCGCGCCCTGCTCGGCCTGCGCAAGCCCGACGAAGCCGAGCCGCATTTCGATGCCGCAGCCGAAATCGGTCGCGAACTCGACCAGCGCGAACTGATCGCACGCAGCGAGTTGGCGCAGGCGGAAATCGCACTCGCCCATGGCGATCTCGCGCGCAGCCACCGCCTGCTCGACGAGGTCTCGCCGCGCCTCAACGCGGCGGGGTTGAGGCCCTACCTGGCCCAGGCCTACTGGTTGCGCGACCTCCTGGCCGAAGCCGAACACGATCCTGCGACGGCCCACGAGTACGCCCATCGCCATGCCGGCCTGCGCGAGGAACTGCTCGGCGTGCGCTCCTCGCGCCTGCTCGCAGCGATCGAGGTGCGCAAGGCGCGCGAACAGAGCGAGCAGCAGCTCGAACTCGCCGTGCGCAACAACGAACTGCAGGCCGAGCGCCTCGAGCGCAGCCGCCACGAGCGGTTTTACGGCATCGCCGCGATCGCCGCACTCGCCGTCATCGTTGCCGTCTTCGCCGTGCTGCTGTGGCGTTTGCGCCGCCTCAATCTCGCCCTCGCCGCGCGCAATGAGCAGAACGACAGGCAGCACGCCGCGCTGACCGAAGCGAATCTCCTGCTCGAACAGCAGGCGCAATCGTTGTACCAGGCCTCGATCGTCGACGGGCTGACTGGCGCGCACAGCCGCTCGCACGTGCTCGACCGGCTCGGTCATCTGCTTGCCGACTGTCGCGTGGCGAGACGCGATCTCACCCTGCTGTTGATCGATTTCGACCACTTCAAGCTCGTCAACGACCATCACGGCCACCTCGCCGGCGACCGCCTGCTTGCGGAGGCGGTGCGCATCATGCGCGACGAGCTTCCCGGCGACGGCCTGCTCGGCCGCTTCGGCGGCGAGGAATTCCTGGCTATCTTCGCCGACCGCGACGAGGGCGAGAGCCGGCGCATCGCCGAGCGCATGCGTGCCGCCGTGGCCGGGCGCATGGGCGGCATCGATCCGCCGACGACGATCAGCATCGGCGCCGCGACGCTGCGTGCAATGCCGGATGCAACCGCCATCGATCTGCTCATCGACGTCGCTGACCGCGCGCTGTATGTGGCCAAGCAGGCCGGGCGCAACCAGGTGCAGGGCTTCCAGCAGGCTTGACTTCGTCCAGCGCGGACTTAGGCTGGTCGCATCTCCACCGATTCAAACCGGCCATGGGCGAAACGATCCAGATCGGCACGACGCGTACGCAGTGCATCAGCGCCTATGTCGCCAAACCCGAGGGTGCGCCCAAGGGCGGCCTTGTCGTCGTGCAGGAAATCTTCGGCGTCAACGCGCATATGCGCAGCGTCGCCGACCGTTTCGCCGAACGCGGCTACGTCGCGATCGCGCCGGCATTCTTCGACCACATCGAGCATCGGGTCGAACTCGACTACGATCCGGCGAGCTGGACGCGCGCGCGCGAACTCGTCGCGCAAACACCGTTCGAGCGCGCGATCGAGGACGTCGCCAGCGCCGCCGCCTCGATCGCATCGGCAGGCAGGATCGGCGTCGTCGGCTACTGTTGGGGTGGGACGGTCGCGATGTTGTCCGCGATGCGCCTTGGCCTGCCCGCCGTCAGCTACTACGGCGCGCGCAACGTGAATTTCCTGCACGAGCCGCTGCGCGCGCCGGCGATCTTCCACTTCGGCGAGCGCGACCATTCGATTCCGCCCGAGGCGATCGCGCGCCATCGCGCCGAACTGCATTTCGCCGAGGACGTGCCGCCCGCGCAACGCGAACTGGAAATCTACACCTACCCCGCCGACCATGCCTTCAACCGCGACGCGACTGCGTCGAGCTACGACGCCGCCAGCGCCACGCTCGCGCTCGAACGCACGCTCGCCTTCTTCGCCCGGCACCTGGGTGGCGCGTAATGAACGCCGTTGTGTTCGAGCTGCATCCGAAACTCGCGGTAGACACGCACTTCGTCCGCGACCTCGAACTCTCGCGCGTGCTGCTGATGGACGACATGCGCTTTGCTTGGCTGATCCTCGTGCCGATGCGTGCCGGCATGCGCGACTGGATCGATCTGCCGCATGCGTTGCAACACCGGCTGCTCGATGAAGTCGAGATGTGCTCTCGCGCGCTGCGCGCACTGGTGAAACCGGACAAGCTCAACATCGCCGCGCTCGGCAACATGGTGCCGCAGCTGCACGTGCATGTCGTCGCGCGTCATGTCGGCGATGCGGCGTGGCCGAAACCGGTATGGGGCGGCGGCGAGCGCGTGCCCTACTCGGCCGCTGCGCTCGCCGCGCGCACGGCGGAACTGCTCGCGCAGATCGAACCCGCATCGCGCGGATGAGCGACATCGGCATCGAATGGCTCGGCGACCGCGCACTGCTGCTGCGCGTCGGCACGGGCATCGATGTCGCAGTCAACGCGCGCGTGCATGCGGTGGCACGTGCGCTGCGCGCGGCGCAATTGCCGGGCGTGGCCGATATCGTACCGGCCTATGCCAGCGTCACCGTGCACTACGATCCGCTGCGGTGGAATGATCTTGAATGCGCTCAACCGCCCGGCGAGCAATTGGCGCAGCGCGCACTCGAGACAGCCCTCTCTTCCGGCAACCTCGCCGTCCCGGCGCCGTCGGAGCTGAGCAAACGCGTCGTGGAAATTCCCGTCTGCTACGGGGGTGAGCACGGACCCGATCTCGCCGAAGTCGCCCGACTGGCCGGTCTCGACGAAAGCGCAGTCATCGCCCGCCACGTTTGCGGCGAATACGACGTCGCGATGCTCGGCTTCGCTCCGGGCTTCCCTTATCTGCTCGGCCTCGATCCGACGCTGCACGCGCCGCGTCGCGCCAATCCGCGCACGCGCGTGCCCGCAGGCTCGGTCGCGATAGGCGGCGCGCAGACCGGTATCTACCCGTGCGAATTGCCCGGTGGCTGGCAGATCATCGGGCGCACGCCGCTGGCATTGTTCGATGCCGCGCGCGATCCGCCCGCGCTGCTTGCCCCGGGGCAGCGCGTCCGCTTCCGAAGTATTCCTGCGTTCGTGCATGAACGCGAGAATCAAAAAGCGGCCATCCCTGGCCACACTCTTCAACACAAGCAGGCAGGCATCACCGTGCTGACGCCTGGTCTGCTCAGCAGCGTGCAGGATGGCGGACGCCATGGCTGCGGCGCGATCGGCGTCGGCCGTGCCGGCGCGATGGACGACGTCGCGCTGCGCCTCGCGAACATGCTGGTCGGCAACGCGCAGGATGCCGCGGCGCTCGAACTCACCTTGCGCGGCCCGCGCTTGCGCTTCGACGCCGACACGCTGATCGCGGTCACCGGCGCGGAAATCGACGCACGCTGCGGCGGAGAGAGCGTGCCGCTGTGGCGCCCGGTTCTGCTGCGTGCCGGCAGCGAATTGAATCTCGGCGGCATGCGCCGCGGCGCGCGCGCCTACCTCGCGATCGCCGGAAGCCTCGACCTGCCAGCCGTGCTCGGCAGCTGCAGCACCGACATCAACGCCGCGCTGGGCCCAATCACGCGCGCTTTGGCCGCTGGCGACGAGTTGTCGTGCACCGCGATGCCGCGGTCGGCGTGCGGCGGATTGTGGAAGGTGCTCGAAGCTGTCGCGAAAGCCGAGAATCGCAATGCAGTCGCAACCGCGTGGTCGCTCGACCCCGCACCGTGGTTCGACGCTGGCGCGACGCGGCCGATCCGCGCGATCGCCGGCACGCACTTCGAACATCTCGACACCGAGTCGCAACGCAGCCTGTTCGGCGCCGAATTCCGCATCGGCGTCGATTCGAACCGCGTCGGCTGCCGCCTCGAAGGCGCTCCCCTGAAACTCGCCGCGCCGATCGAAATGGTCTCGGCCGGCACCGCGCCCGGCACGGTGCAGTTACCGCCTGGCGGCGTGCCGATCGCACTGGCCACCGAAGCCCCGACGACCGGAGGTTATCCGCGCATCGCGCAGGTGATCGCGACCGACCTGCCGCGTCTGGCGCAGCGACGGCCCGGCGATATTGTGCGATTCGCGCAAACCGATCTCGCCGATGCGCAAATGCGCTATCTTGAGCGCGAACGTGCGCTGGCCAAGCTCGAAAGCTGGATTCGCGCACGCTTGCTTGGACCTTGGTGACGAACGCGAACATGGTCATCGATCTCAATTGCGACATGGGCGAATCCTTCGGCGCCTGGACGATGGGCGACGATGCCCGCGTGATGCCGTGGGTCAGCTCGGTCAACATCGCCTGCGGCTTCCACGCCGGCGACTTCATGACGATGCAGCGCACGGTCATACTTGCCGCCGAGCACGGCGTCGCGATCGGCGCGCATGTCTCGCTGCCCGACCTGCAAGGCTTCGGCCGGCGCGAGATGGCGATCTCGCCGAGCGAAGCACACGCGGCGACGCTGTATCAGATCGGCGCGCTCGCCGCGTTCGTGCACGCGCAGGGCCAACGCCTGCACCACGTCAAGCCGCACGGCGCGCTGTACAACATGGCGGCGAAGGACGCGAAGCTGGCCGAGGCGATCGCCAACGCGGTGCGCGACTTCGATCCGCGCCTCGTGCTGTTCGGCCTCGCCGGCAGCGCGCTGCCGCATGCCGGCGCGCAACTCGGCCTCGTCGTCGCCCACGAAGCGTTTGCCGATCGCCGCTATCGCGACGACGGATCGCTCACGCCGCGGCGCGAAGACGGCGCGGTGATCCACGACGTCGACGCCGCGGTCGCGCAGGCGGTGCAGATCGCGGCGCACGCAAACGCGTCGACGCGCGACGGCAAACGCGTCGACATCCGCGCCGATACGATCTGCGTGCACGCCGACCGGCCAGACGCGGCAATATTCGCGCAACGATTGAACGCCGCGCTGAAAAGCGCCGGTGTCGGCATCGGGCGCATCGCTTCGTAATGTCGGCTCCGCGCGCGCAAAAAACAACGAACCGGGACACTCGATGAACTACTGGCCCTTGATCGGCATCGCCGTCGTGATCGCCGGTTTCGCGCTCAAACGCAATCCGGTGCTCGTCGTGATCGCCGCGGGCGTCGCGAGCGGACTCGCCGCAGGCATGAGCGTCGGCGACCTGCTCGCGCTGATCGGCGACTCGTTCGTGAGCAACCGCGCGCTGCTGCTGTTCGTGCTGACCCTGCCCGCGATCGGCCTGCTCGAACGCTACGGTCTGCGCGAACGCGCGCAGGCGTGGATCGCCTCGTTCCGCAATCTCTCGCTCGCGCGCCTGTTGATCGCCTATCTCGGCGCACGCCAGTTGCTGTCGATGCTCGGCATGATCGACCTCGCCGGCCACGCGCAGACCGTGCGTCCGCTCGTCGCGCCGATGAGCGAAGCGGCCGCGCGCAACGACGGCATCGCACTCGACGACGAAGCACGCGAGCGCGTGCATGCGCTCGCCGCGGCCACCGACAACGTCGGCCGCTTCTTCGGCGAGGATGTGTTCCTCGCCTTCGGCGCCGTGCTGCTGATCCAGGGGTTCTACGCGCGCAACGGCATCGAACTCGATCCGCTGTCGATCGCGCTGTGGGCGCTGCCGACCGCGATCGCGGCATTCGTGATCCATGCCGTGCGCATAGTTTGGTTTCAGAAAGCTCTTGTTGAGAAGTGCGGCCAAAAAAGGTCGCTTCTTGACTCTCGCGATCAAAGGCGAGCGCAGAAATGAGCTTGCGCCTTGAGTACATCTACTGGCTGATGGGCATCTGGCTCGTGCTCTGCGCGATCTACAACCTGCGCGAGCGGCGCTGGGCTATGGCCACATTCTGGGCCTTGGTCGGCTGCGCGTTCCTGTTCGGCGATGCGATCAAGGCCGCGAGTGCGGCGCACGTGCGCTGGCCGGCGCAAATGATGGGGCTCGGCGTTGTCGCACTGGGCCTGCTCGCAGCCAGCGGCACCATGCAGAAACAGGGTTCGACGGACGGTGAGCGCCGCGATTCCGCCGAACGCCTCGGCAACAGACTTTTCCTGCCAGCGCTGACCATTCCATTCGCGACCATCGCTCTCGTGCTCACCCTTCCGCGCCTGTCGTGGCAAGGCGCTCCGCTGATCGATGCGACTCAGGCCACGCTCATCTCGCTCGGCCTCGCCTGCGTGCTCGCCGCAATCGTTGCCGTGCGCACGACACGCGCGCCGGCGACGCAGGCGCTCGCCGAAGGCCGCCGCCTGCTCGACACACTCGGCTGCGTCGCCCTGCTGCCGATGGTGCTGGCCACGCTCGGCGGCGTGTTCGCGGCGACCGGCGTTGGCGACGCGGTCGCAGCGATCGTCGGTGCGGTGATTCCCGTCGACAGCCGTATCGCCTGCCTCGTCGCGTTCGCGCTCGGCATGGTGTTGTTCACGATGATCATGGGCAATGCCTTCGCCGCGTTTCCGGTGATGATGGCCGGGATCGGCCTGCCGCTGCTCGTGCACAAGCACGGCGCGGCGCCCGCCGTGCTTGGTTCGCTCGGCATGCTGACCGGTTACTGCGGCACGCTGCTGACGCCGATGGCAGCGAACTTCAACATCGTGCCGGCGGTGCTGCTCGAACTGCGCGACCAATACGCGGTGATCCGTGCGCAGTGGCCGACCGCGCTGGTGCTGCTCGTCGTCAATGTGATCCTCATGGCGGTGTTGGTATTCCGATGAAGCACGCTGCAAAAAAGCGCGTCGCGCAACCCGTCGCGCTCGTGACCGGATTCGACCCGTTCGGCGGTGAGACGATCAACCCCTCGTTCGAGATCGCGCGCGCGCTCGACGGCGAAACCATCGCCGGCCATCGCATCGTCGGCGCCGAGCTGCCGACCGAATTCGCGCGTTCGCTGTCCGCGCTCGACGCCTTGCTGCGCAAGCATCGCCCTGCTCTCGTGATCGCGCTCGGCCAGGCCGGCGGCCGCAGCGGCATCTCGCTCGAACGCATCGCTGTCAACCTGATCGACGCACGCATCGCCGACAATGCCGGCGCTCAGCCCGTGGATGTGCGCATTGTGGAAAATGCGGCAAATGCCTACTTTTCCACCTTGCCCGTAAAGGCGATGCTGTCTGCCTTGCGCGCGGCGAACATCCCGGCGGAACTTTCGCAGAGCGCCGGCAGCTTCGTCTGCAATCACGTGTTCTACGGCTTGATGCGTCGCCTCGTCCGCACGCGACGTGCCGTGCGCGGCGGTTTCATCCACGTGCCGTTTCTGCCGGAGCAGGCGCAGAATTCCCCCGGCACGGCGAGCATGCCTCTGGCCACGATGATCGCCGCGCTGCGCCTCTGCCTCGATACCGCGCTGACGACGAAGGACGATCTGCACTACGCGGCCGGCACGACGCACTAGGCGCCGCGCGGGAAATGCAGCCGCACGTCGGCGCTCAACCGCCGCCGAGCACCTTGCCCAGGTTGTCGAGGCCGGCCTGGTAGACCGCGCCCATCGTGTCGGTCGCGGTCTTGTCGTCCGCGTTCGTGGCAGGATGATCGCCAACGTCCTTGCGCTTGAACTGGCCGGACCAGGTCACCACCGATTTGCCGTCCGCGCCGGCTTTGACGCTGACCGTCGAGGTGTAGTCGCTAACCGGCAGCACGCCTTCGAGGATCGCGTACTTGAAGCTGTGATGTGCCGGATCGTAGCCGAGCAGTTTTTCCTTGATCGTGCCGCCGTCCTTGAGCGTGAGCAGGCGTACCGCACCGATCTGGTTGTTCGTTCCTTCGACGATCTTGTCCGTCGCCACAGCCGGGTGCCAGGTGTTGAGTCCGTCGAAATTCTTCACGGCGTCCCAGACTTTGGCGACCGGCGCGTTGACCGTGGTCGTTTTGGTGACGCTGAGCACCGGCGCGGCGGCGAAAGCGAAGCTTGCGCCGGCGGCAAGCAGCGCACCGGCTATCGTCTGCAATTTGAGCATGACTACCCTCCCGAGATGGCTGAAATTCTGATTTTTCGTTTCACGGGACCCGATGCAATCGGCCCCTTGGGCGAATATTGCACAGGGCGGTCGATGGCGCTCTCGCACGATGGGGCATTGTCCTGTTTCTGGCACGGCCAGCGCGGGCGTGGCGGACCCTATCCCGGCCGCAACCAGCGCGCCGCGAGCGGTGGAATCAGTAACAGGCTGACCAGCGTGGACGAAACGAGACCACCGAGGATCACCACCGCCATCGGCCCCTCGATCTCGTGCCCGGGCTGGTGCATCTGCAGCGCGACCGGCAGCAATGCGAGCGCGGTCAGCAGCGCGGTGAGCACGACCGGCGTCAGGCGCTCGATCGCGCCTTGTCGTGCGGTGTCGAGATTCCAGGCCCTGCCTTCGACGCCGACAAGATGGTCGTAGTGCGACACGAGCAGGATCGTGTTGCGAGCGGCCATGCCGAACAGCGCGACGAAGCCGACCATCGAACCAAGTGTCAGCGTCGCGCCGGTCAGCGCGACCGCGGCAACGCCACCGATCAAGGTGCTCGGCAGCGCAAGCAGGACCAGCGCCACGTGCCGCGCATGGCCGAACGCGAGTGCTAGCAGCAACACGATCAATACGAATGCCGCCGCCGAATGCAGCAGCAACTCGTGCTGCGCTTCGGATTGTGCGCGCGCCTCGCCGCCATAACGCAGATAGGTGCCCGCAGGCAGGTCGAGTTTCGCGATCACGGCACGTGCGCGCTCGGCAAAACCGGCTTGGTCGGTCGTGCGCGGCGTCGCCGCGACGATCTGGGCGCGCAAGCCGTCCTCGTGACGGACCACGCTGCGCGCGTCGCCGATCGTCAGCATCGCCAAACGCGACAACGGCACGAGTGCGCCGTCGCGGCCGCGCAGCAGCAGTCCGCCGACCGCCTGCGGATCGGCACCGACGCCGGCGATGCGCACGGCGACCGGAATGCTGCGGTCGGCCGCGGCGAGATTGGCCACGATGCTGCCGTGGAACGCAGCGTTGACCGCTTCGAGCACTTCGCCCGCCTGCAATCCATACAGCGCGAGCCGGTCGGGTTTGAGTTGCACGTCGAGTTCGCTTTGCCGCTGCGGCACGACCAGACGCACGTTGCCGCTGTCGGACAGCGTGCGCAACGCCTCGGCGATGCGCGCGGCGGCCTCGTCGTTGCGATCGAGGTCGTTGCCGTAGACGCCGACCGAAAACGGCGCCGAGTCGCCCGACAAAGTTTCGCCGATGCGCTCGGCGAGCACCGAGTAGATCTCGACGAGCTGGTTCGGATAGTTCGCGAATACGGCGCGGATCGCCGCGTCGATCTCGGTGGCACTGCGTCCCTGCGACGGATCGATCTGCACTTCGAACTCACTGCGGTCGGGCGTGTCCGGATCCTGGCCGTTCTCGGCGCGACCGATCTGCTCGGCGACGCTCTTCACGCCGGGAATCGCGGAGAGATCGCGCGAGATCGCAAGGCCGATGCGCGCCGTCTCGGCAATCGACACACCGGGACGCAGACCGGCATGCGCGATCAGATAATTCTCACGGAAGTCCGGCAGCAGGCGCGCGCCGAACAGCGGCAGCGCGAGCGCGCCGATCACGCCGCTTGCGATCAATACGGCCCAGATCGCGCGCGGATGCGCACCGAACGCGCCGATGACGCGCGCCTGCCAGCGTTTGCAACGTGCGAGAAAGCCGGCCTCGCCATGCGGCTTGTGCCGGCCCATCGTCAGCACGCACAACGCCGGTGTCGCGCTCATCGCGACGAGCAGCGACAGCGCGACCGCGAGCAGGAACGCGATCGACAGCGGACGGAAGAACGCGCCCTGGATGCCGGTCATCGCGAGAATCGGCAGAAACGCGACCGCGACGGCAGCGGTCGCATAGAACACCGGCGTGCGCACTTCGAGCGACGCCTCGGTCATCAGCCGGCCGATGTCGATATCGTCGCCCTGCGCCTCGCGCCGACGGCGCAGGATGTTTTCCACATCGATCACCGCATCGTCGACGACGACGCCGAGCGCAACGACGAGGCCGCCGAGCGTCATCGTGTTGAGGCTGAAACCGAACGCTTCGAGCAGCCAGACCGTGGTCAGCAGGGCGAGCGGAATCGCACTGAACGAGACCAGCGCACCGCGCCAGTCACGCAGCATGACGAGCAACAGCGCGACGACGAGTGCCGCGCCGACGAGCAACGACTGGCGCAGCTTGGCGATTGCGCTTTCGATGAAGCTCGCCGGTCGCAGCAACGCCGGATGGTAGTCGACGCCGAGCTTTTTCAGCCCCGGCGCGAGCGCGTCGAGGCGTGCCTCGAGAGCCCGCGTGACATCGAGCGTGTTCGCGCCGTACTGGGTCGAGGTTTCGATCAGAATGCCGGGCTTGTTGCCGATGATCGCATCGCCGAAACGCGGCTCGGCGCCGTCGCGAACCTCGGCGACATCGCCGAGCCGCACCGGCGCCCCGGCACGCGTGCCGATCAGCGCGAGCGCGAGCGCCTCGACACTGGCGCCCGGACTCACCGCCTTGAGCACGATGCGCTGGCTGGAGGTCTCGACATAGCCGCCGCCGATGAGCGCGGTCGCGCGGCGCGTCGCCTCGGCCACGTCGTCGAGGGTGAAGCCGCTCGCCGCAAGCTTCAGCGGATCAACGATCACCTGGCGCTCGCGCGATGCGCCGCCGAAAACCTGCGCCTGCGCCACGCCAGGCACGGCGAGGATCTGCGGCTTGACCGTCCATTGCACGAGATCGCGCAGCGCGACCGGATCGAGCGTGTCGCTCGTGTAGCCGAAGTGGATCAGGTACTCCATCGACGACGACAACGGCGAAAGCACCGGCGCGCTGACGCCCGCGGGCAACAGTCCACTCGCCGAAGCGAGGCGCTCGGTCACCACCTGGCGCTGGCGGTACGGATCGCCGGCGCGCTCGAACACGACGTTGATCGCCGACAGGCCCTGACTCGACGTCGAGCGCACCGACTTCACGCCTTCGGCACCGGCGAGCAGGTTTTCCAGCGGTCGCGTCACCAGCGATTCGACCTGGGTCGCGTCGAGACCCGGCGCTTCGGTCTGCACGAGCACGCGCGGCGGTGCGAAATCGGGAAACACGTCGAAGCCGACGCGCAGCAACGCGGCGAGACCGAACGCCGCGATCAGCAGCGACAGCGCGGTGACGATGCGGGGGTTCGCGAGCGAAGCGCGGACAATGGCGGCTAGCATGTCGCGCTCCGCTGAGTGCCGCGCCCGATCAGGTCAATCGTCATCGTCTGCTGCCACCGGCTTGCCGGCCGTGCCAGCGAGCGAGAACAACGCACCGGCGCCCTGCACGACGATGTCGTCGTCATCGTCGATGCCGTCGACGAGCCAGCCCTCGCCGTGCGGCATCAGCAAGCTGACCTTGACTTGCGCGAAGCTCGTCTTGTCGGCGCCCGACTTCGTCGCGAGGCGCTTGAAGACATAGGCGCCGTCGCTGCCGTAGAACAGCGCACCGCGCGGCAGCACGAAGCCTTTGCGCGCCGTAGCGAACAGCGTCGCCGGCACGCGCGCACCAGCACCGAGCCCCGCCGGCGGCACATCGACTTCGAGCAGCACGCCTGCGCCTTGCGCTTCGGGTATCGTCGCGGCCGGGCCGAGCACGCGCGCGGGCACGACGACGCCATCGACGTCGAGTTCGGCGCGTTCGGGCAACACGCCGAGACTGCGCCGCCCCGGCAGTTCGGCGCGCACAAGGAGATGCGCAACGGATGCCACCGCAGCGATCGTCTTTTGCCTTGCCGCGGGCGGCAACGCCGCGAGTGCTGCCCAATGCGCGCGGAATTTCGCCGCTGCCGCATCGGCCAGCGCGCGCTGCCGCGCGGCTTCCGCCTGCGCCGCTTCGAGCGTTTTCGAAGCCGCTGCCGCACCGGCCGCGGCCAGACCACGCAGACGCGCGACTTCGGCGTCGGCAGCCTGCGCGGCACTGCGGCTGCTTTCGGCTTCACCTGATTCGGCGGCCAGCACCGCGGAATCGAGCACGAGACCGATCGCCGCCACGCGTTCGTTTGCCGTCGTCTGCGCCGCGCGCGCGGTGACGATACCGACGGCGCGCTGTTGCTGAGCGGTCAGCGCGAGCGGATTGGCCTTGTCCGCTTGGCCGCCCTTGTCCTGTGCATCATCGTCGTCGGCAAGCGCCGCGGCCGCAGCCAGCAGGCAGAGTGCGCAGGCGATCGTTCGCGCTTGCCTCGAAACGTGTCTCATCGTTCCTCCTTTTCCGCCAGCGAAGGCAACGTGTGCGCGAGGTCGAGTTCCGGCCCGGAAAGAGGCGCATGCAGCGCATCCTCGAGCGCGTCGCGCGCGGCCTGCCATTGTGCGCGCGCTTGCAGGGCATCGATTTCGCCGCGCAGTTCAAGCGCCTGCGCGGCGGCCAGCTCTTCGCTGCCGAGCACGCCGAGGCGCCGGCCGACTTCGGCCTGGCGCCGCCGCTCGTGCGCATCGCCGAGATTTTTTGCCGCGGCCTGCGCGCTGGCGCGTGCGCCGTCCTCGGCACGCTCAGCCGCGGCGACCTCGCCGTAGATCTGCGCCTGCAGCGCGAGCAGACGCTCGCCGGCGACATCGCGCTCGGCCTGTGCCGAGCGAATCTCGGCGCGGTTGAACATCGGCAGACTGAAACCGAGATCGAACGGGAATTTGCTTACGCCGTGATCCCAGTAATAGCCGGGCGACAGGCGCAACTGCGGATACTGACGCAACACGGCCTGGTGCAGCTTGTTTTCGCTTTGCGCGTAGTCGCCGATCGCGGCAGCAAGATCCGAACGCGACAGCAGCGCCTGTTCGCGCGCCGCGCCGAGCAGCTTCGCATCGGCATCCGGCGGTGCGCCCCATTCCGGCCAAGACAGCATGGTTGTGTCCAGCGCCTGCACCGGCACACCGATCGCCGCGGCAAGGCTCGCCTGCGCCGCGGCGGCTTCGGCGCGCGCCTGCGCCTGCTGCTGCGCGGTTTCGCTGCGCGACTGGCGCAGCGTCAACAGTTCCGCCGGAGCATCCTCGCCGGCGGCGACGCGATGTTGTTCGATCGCGACAAGACGATCCTGGGCGGCGGCGAGGCGGTCGAGCAGATCGACGCGCCGCTGTGCGGACTCGCTCGCCGAAAACGCCGCGACCAGATCGCGGCGCAGCGCCCACACCTGATCGAGCCACTGCCACTGCGCGTTGCGCGTGCCGAGTGCGGCCAGCTCGCGTTCGGCGCGCTTGAGATCGGGGGAACGCAGGTCGAGATCGAGTGCGAAACCGTACAACCACGGATGCGGATCGTGGCGCGCGTATTCGCTTTGCAGGGTCAATCCGGGATTGGCTGGCTGCGCCGCCGCGTCCTCGCGCGCGCGCGCCGCGCGCGTCTGCGCGCGCGCGACTGCGAGCTTGGGATTGGCCGCGAGCGCGGCGCTCAGCAGCGCTGCGCGATCGTAGCGCGGCGGCGGCCATGCCGATGCCTGCGGCACGAGTTCGGCGATGCGCGCGCCAAGTTCCGGCGAATCCAAACGGCGCGCGGCGAACTCGGCAACGCTGGCATCGAGCGTGACCGGCTTGGGCTGATAGCTTGCGCACGCGGCAAGGAAAAGCAACGTCGCGACAACGCCGCTACGCACCGAGCGCCGGAAGACCGAATCCGTCGATTCCAAGACTTCGCCACCTCCCCGCTCCGCCGCAAGCTCGCGCCACGCAATGGAAGCCGCCAACGTCCGGGCCGCTCTCGTGTTTTGTTCTACCCTCGATGTTAGCGGAAGCCGAGCGGGCAGCGCGAGGACGCGACTGCCGCCCCGGAATTGCAACACGTTCGCGGCTGGCTCAAAAACAAACAGCGCCCGAGCGGGCGCTGTTTGGGAGACTGCTGAGCGCGAACCTCAGTGCTTGTTCGGATCGGCCTGCGGTGCGGGCGCCGGGGCCGCCTGCGCGTCGGCCACAGGTGCGGCGGCGGGGGCTGCCGCCGGTGCCGCAGGGGGTGCGGGTTCCGGTTCGCTGTAGACCTGCTCCTTGCCGTCCATGTCGAGATAGACCGGCAGCGACATGCGCTTGCCGGTGACGTAGATCATGTGTTTCTGCTCGTCGTTGGCCTTCTCGGCCTTCTTCACGATGATGCCCTTGAGCGGCTTGTTCTTGTCGACGCCTTCCTGATAGAAGCTGCCGACCGCACCGTACATGCCGACCTTGTCCACGGTCACCGCATCGCCGACCTGATACTTGCCGTCCTTGGTGATCTTGATGATCAGCCTGCCATCTTCGATGTCGCGCGCCGAAGCGGTGGCGACCAGGGCGAGGCCGAGCAACGCAGCCAGAATTGTGTTGGAACGACGCATGGTTATCTCCCGTAGAAAAAATTCATTGCAAACCGTGCCCGCTGCCGCGGTTTGCTAGCAAACGGTCGCGGCAAAGCCGCGCCACGTTACTTCTTGCCGTCGTCGGCAATCTGGATGATCTTGAGCCGCTCGTCGTTGTCGAGCACATAGGCCTCGACCTTGAGGTCGCGCGCGATGCCGGCCAGGCCTGCGACCTGCTGGTTGGTGACTTTCTGCTTCTCGCCACGCTTGAGCAGGATCGTGCGCACCGGCGAGCCGGCGTCATTGCGGTAGCGGATGTGGTCGCGCAGTGTCTGCGTGTCGAGCGTGGCGCCGTCGAGGTCGAACTGACCGTCCTTGTCGGCACGCACGACGAGATCGTACTGCTGTGGCGAAACGGTCGGCTCTGAGGTGCCTTCCTTGATGTTGTCGCGCCCGCATGCGGCAAGCGCGGCGAGCAACAACGCGAGCAACACGAGCTGGAAACGGCGAGCGAAAGTGATGTTGTGCATGTGTCCTGCGTGCCTCGAATTCATTGGGTCAGTGTCCTATCCTAGCGGACGCAACTGACAATACTCTGGCCGGAACCTGTCTCAAAACGTCGCGAGCGAAGGCGGGTCGCGGGACGCCGGAGCGCAGGAACCGGAGCATACGTTGAGTATGTGAGGATTCCGAGCACCGCCGGCACGCGAGATGCCGAGCGCAGTAGTTTTGAGGCAGGTTCCAATCATGCCTGCGGCAAGGTGACTCCTGTCTGACCCTGATACTTGCCGCCGCGATCGGCATAGCTTACCTCACAAACCTCGTCGGATTCGAAGAACAGCATCTGCGCTACGCCTTCGTTCGCGTAGATGCGGGCCGGCAACGGCGTGGTGTTGGAGAACTCGAGGGTGACGTGGCCTTCCCACTCCGGTTCGAGCGGGGTGACGTTGACGATGATGCCGCAGCGCGCATACGTGCTCTTGCCCAGACACACGGTCAACACGCTGCGCGGGATGCGGAAATACTCCACCGTGCGCGCCAGCGCGAACGAATTCGGCGGGATGATGCACTCGGCCGCCTTGACGTCGACGAAGCTGCGCGCATCGAAGTGTTTGGGATCGACGATCGTCGAATTGATGTTGGTGAACACCTTGAATTCGTCGGCGCAGCGTACGTCGTAGCCGTAGCTGGAAGTGCCGTAGGAAATCAGTTTGCCGCCCGACGCGTTGACCCGCACCTGGCCCGGCTCGAACGGTTCGATCATGCCGCGCTTTTCCGCCATGCGGCGGATCCAACGATCGGATTTGATGCTCATGCGCTGGGGATGGGAAAAGGGGCCGAGAGTATAACCGCGCGCGCCGGCAGGCGCAGCGCTGCTGCGACCTCGTCGCGACGGGCGGCGTCCACCAGCACGTCCGCGACCGTGCAGCCGCAGAGACGAAGAGCCATGCCTGGGCTCACGTGTTCTGCACGACGATCTTCGGAAACCCCATTGCCTTGCTGCGTGTGCGCAGACTCAGCTGTGCCGCGGCTTTGCGCGCAATCTCGGCGTAGGCCTGCGCGAGTGCGCCGTTCGGCTCGGCCGCCACCGTCGGCGTGCCGCTGTCGGCCTGCTCGCGGATGTGGATGTCGAGCGGCAGCGAACCGAGCAGCGGCACGTTGTATTGTGCCGCCATCGCCGAGCCACCGCCCGCGCCGAAAATGTGTTCGGTATGACCGCAATTCGTGCAGGTATGCAGCGCCATGTTCTCGACGATGCCGAGCACCGGCACGTTGACCTTCTCGAACATCTTCAGCGCCTTCTTCGCATCGAGCGTGGCGATGTCCTGCGGCGTCGTCACGATGAGCGCGCCCGACACCGGCACCTTCTGACACAGGGTCAGTTGGATGTCGCCCGTGCCCGGCGGCAGGTCGATGACGAGGTAATCGAGATCGGCCCAATTCGTGTCGTTGAGCAGTTGCGTCAGCGCCTGCGTGACCATCGGTCCGCGCCAGATCATCGGTGTGTCTTCTTCGATCAGGAAGCCGATCGACATGGTCTGCACGCCGTGCGCGATTTTCGCCTCGATCGTCTTGCCGTCCTTGGAATCGGGCTTGCCCGAAACACCCATCATGCGCGGGATGCTCGGGCCGTAGATGTCGGCGTCGAGCAGGCCGACCTTGGCGCCTTCGGCGGCAAGTGCGAGGGCGAGGTTCGCCGCCGTCGTCGACTTGCCGACGCCACCCTTGCCAGACGCCACCGCAAGGATGTTCTTCACATGCGGCAGCGGCGTCAGCTCGTTCTGCACCTTGTGCGCATGCACGCGCGAGGAGATGCCGATCGCAACCGACTCGATCGCGGGATCTGCCTTGAGCGCATCGCGCACCTGCAGCGCGAGCGCGGCTTCCCAGGTCTTGGCCGGATAGCCGAGCACGATGTCGACCGCGACCTTGGCGCCGTCGGCGCCTATGCCCTTGAGCGCCCCGCTCTCGGCCAGGGTCTTGCTGGTATGCGGATCGAAGATGGCGCCGACCAGCCGCTCGGCCGAGTCCTTGATGCTTTGCGTCATGGATGTGTTGCGCGATTTGGATAGGATCGCGATTGTAACCAACTATGCGCGGCCGTATTGAACCGTTCTGCGCCGCGTTCCGATTCGTCCTCACCATCCGATCCCCACCAAACCAGGGAGCTGTCATGCGTTCATTCCTCGCCCTTCTCGCGGCTGTCGCCGTGTTCCCGGTCGCACCGGCTCTCGCCAGCGATGCCGCATCGCCAATCGGCACGTGGACGACGTTCACCGACGATCACCGGCCGAAATCGCATGTCGAAATCTTCGATGCCGGTAACGACACGCTCGGTGGCAAAGTCTCCGAGATCATGATTTCCGAGCACGGCCCCAACCCGGTCTGCGACGAATGCGATGGCGCGGAGCACGGCAAGCCGGTCCTCGGCATGACCATCCTCAAGGGGTTCAAGAAGACCGGCGACGATCTCTGGGAAGGTGGCACCTGCCTGAAGCCGCAGAACGGCAAGTTGTACAAGTGCAAGATGCATCTGACCGAGGGCGGCAAGAAGCTCGAAGTGCGCGGCTTCATCGGCTTTGCGCTGCTTGGCGAAACCCAGATCTGGGAACGCGCAACTCCATAGGCGACGACACCGATCAAACGCATCCGCTCGATCGACGAGAGCGCAGATTTCGGCGCGGCTTATGCGCTGCCCGTTGCTCCGGGCACGGCAGCTGGCGTCACCTAGGCACAGCAGCTAGGCCGCGGCCGAAACGCGATCGAGCGCGGCCGCAAGCTGGGCCAGCGCGCGCTTGACGTGGCGCAGCTTGTCGAGACCGAACAGGCCGATGCGAAAGCTCATGAAGTCGGCGCGCTCGCCACATTGCAGGGGCACGCCGGAGGCGGTCTGCACACCTGCCTCGATGAACTTCTTCGCATTCTGTATGCCGGGGTCGGTGGTGTAGCTGACGACGACGCCGGGCGCCTCGAATCCTTTCGCCGCGACGCTCGGAAAGCCGCGCGATTCGAACAAGGCGCGCACCTTCGCACCGAGTTCGAACTGCGCCGCGCGCGCGGGCGCGAGGCCCCAGGCCAGCGTCTCGCGCATCGCATCGCGTAGGCGCACGAGGCCGTCGGTCGGCATGGTCGCGTGATAGGCGTGCTGGCCCTTTTCGTAGCCCTCGGCGATCTGCATCCACTTCTTCAAGTCGCAGGCGAAGCTGTTGCTCGTGGTGCTTTCGATCGCCGCGCGCGCGCGCTCGCCGAGCATCACCATCGCGCAACACGGGGTGCTGCTCCAGCCCTTCTGCGGCGCGCTGATCAGCACGTCGACGCCGGTGGCCTGCATGTCGACCCAGACCGCGCCCGAGGCGATGCAATCGAGCACGAACAGGGCGCCGACCTCGCGCGCGGCAGCGGACACGGTACGCAGGTAGTCGTCGGGCAGGAGGATGCCGCTGGCGGTTTCCACATGCGGCGCGAATACGAGCCTGGGTTTTTCCGCGCGTATCGTGGCGGCGACCTCGTCCGCGGGGCATGGGGTCCACGGCGCCTGCGCGGCGTCGGTCAGCTGGCGTGCCTTGCACACGATTGCGCCGGCGCCGAAACCGCCGGCATCGAAGATCTGGCTCCAGCGGTAGCTGAACCAGCCGTTGCGCACGATCAGCACTTTTTCGCGATTGCCGAACTGGCGCGCGACCGCCTCCATGCCGAAGCTGCCGCTGCCGGGCACGATGACCGCGCTGTGCGCGGCGTAGACCGACTTGAGCATGCCGAGGATGTCCTGCATCGCGCCGACGAAACGCTTGGACATGTGGTTGAGCGCGCGATCGGTGTAGACGACCGAAAATTCGAGCAAGCCGTCGGGATCGACGTCGGGAAGCAGGCCGGGCATGAGACCTCCGTGGTTGCAAGGGGCGTGCAGATTCTGTTGTACAGATTCTCCGCCAGTCACGTCGTGCGTACGACGAGCCGGCTCGGCAACGTTTCCGACGTGACTTTCTCGCCACGGAACAACGCCAGCGCCTTGCGCGCAAGCAGCACGCCACCTTCGTGCCAATTCTGGTGCACCGAGGTCAGCGGCGGGATGAAGGCGGCGCCGAGCGGCGTGTCGTCGTAGCCGATCACGGTCACGTCCTCGGGCACGCGCAGTCCGGCTTCGATCAGCGCGCGCACGGCGCCCATCGCGAGCAGGTCGTTGATCGCGAACACGGCGTCGAAGCGCGTCTTCTTGCGCAGCAACCCGGCTACGGCCTCGAATCCCGATTCGGCCGTGAACGCCTTGTGGTCGATAATGATCGGCGCAATGCCGTGCGTCTTCAGGTGCTTGACGAAACCCGCGTGGCGTTCGGCCATCTCGGCGTGATCGGTGTCGCCGAGGAACACCGGATGATGGCGGCCGAGCGCGACAAAACGTTCGGCGGCACTCGCCCCGCCCTGACGGTTGTCGCTGCCGACGACGACGTGTGCCTCGTCCGCGCCCGGCGCGCCCCACACCACCATCGGCAGACGCAGACGGTCGAACAGATGTACCGCCTGCTGCCTGGCGCCCTGGCCGAGCAGGATCACCGCATCGGCCGCCTGCACGGCCGGCGCAAGCGCACCGGGGCGCGTGGTCAGCAGCACGCTGTAGTTTGCCGTGGCGAGTTCCTGGGCGATGCCGCCGAGCAGTTCGAGCGGATACGGATCGGACATCGGCCGGTTGACGCTCGGCTTCATCTCGACGATGACCGCGATCGTGTGGCTCTGGCGCAAGCGCAGGTTGCGCGCGCTGACGTTGAGCTTGTAGCCGTGCTCGGCGGCGAGCGCGCGCACCTTGTCGCGCGTGCCCGCGGCGACGATGCCGTTTTCGCTGAGCGCGCGCGAGACGGTGATTTTCGATACCCCGGCCAGCCGGGCGAGATCGGCCATCGTCAACGCGCCCTCGGGCGCGGCGTCAGCCTTGTCGTTGCGTCGGGATTTGGGCATGCGGTGAATCGAGCCGTGCGGTCGGCATTGCCGAATCCGGGCTTCTAGTGTCGCGTTTCGCCGCTGCGCCGTCCATTGCGTGACCGCCGTCGATATGTGCATTCGCAGCAACTGGTATCGGTATCTTGATATCGATAACATTCGATGTTAGCGTGCGCCCCGAGTAGCCGTCCGGTGACAGACGCGCAACAGCGCGCGGGCCGGGCGACACCGAGGGAGATCGGATGCCATTGCACCAGTCCGCTGCGCATTTGCCTGCGCGCCCGGCCACGGAAACCGCCGCCGGTGATGCCTTGCCCGCCGCGGGTGCGCTGCGCATCGTGCAAACGCAATGGCTGCCGGCACAGGCCGCGCGCGACGAAACCCTGTTCGCGCTCGCCGACGGTGCGCTCGGCGTGCGCGGTGGCCTCGAGGAATCGGCCAGCGCGACGCAAGGCACCTTCCTTGCCGGCGTCTGGGAACGCAGCGCGATCCACTATCACGAGCGCCACCACGGCTTCGCGCGCACAACCGACACGCGCGTGCCGGTGGCCGATGCGACCGCGATCCGTATTCTTGTCGACGACGTGGCCGCCGATCCCGCGCATGGCGAAGTACTCGCATTCGAGCGCACGCTCGACCTGCGCGCCGGCATGTTGTCGCGCAGCATCGCATTCCGCAGCAAGAACGCCGCGACATTCGAGGTGAAGGCACAACGCATCGTGCCGTTCGCGCATCCCGGCCTGCTCTGCATCCGTTGGACACTGCGCTCGCTCGACTACACGGGTCCGGTCACGCTCGAATCGGCCATCGTCGGCAATGTCGCCGCCGCGGCACAAGGCGACGATCCGCGTTTCGGCACCGGCGCCGGCCTCGCCATGCAGATTGCCGATGCAGCGGCCGATGCGCACGAGGCGCGCCTCGCGCAGCACACGCGCGCCAGCGCGATCGGTGTCGTCTGCGTGCAACGCCAGCGCGTCGCCGGCGCCGCGTTCGCCGACGCCGCAGCCGATGCCGGCAGCGCCCGCCAGCGCTACGCCGCGCAACTCGCAGCGGGCGCCGAGATCACGATCGAAAAATACGTCGCCTATGCGTGGACCCAGCCCGGCGGCGCCGAAACCGATGCGGCATTGTATACATCCGCACAAAGTAGGCTCGACGCAGCAATGGCACAGGGCTTCGATGCGCTCGCACGCGCGCAGGCGGCCGACTTTGCCGCGTTCTGGAACGACGCAGACATCGCAATCGATTCCGCCGCCGGCAACGGTGATGCGCAAGCGCTCGCCTTCAACCTGTTTCACCTGTTCCAGTCGGCGAACCGCGACGGCCACGGCGGCATCGCGGCCAAAGGCCTGACCGGCGAAGGCTACGAAGGCCACGTGTTCTGGGATTCGGAAACCTTCGTCCTGCCGGTATTCGCGTTCACCGCGCCGCAACTGATGAAGCCGAGCCTGGTCTGGCGTTATCGCACACTCGAACGCGCGCGCATGCATGCGCGCGAAATGGGCCAGGCGCGTGGCGCGCTGTATCCGTGGCGCACGATCGCCGGCGACGAGTGTTCGGGACACTATCCGTCGGGTTCGGCGCAATACCATATCAACGCGGCGATCGCTTTCGCCATGCGCCTTTACCTAGAGGCCACGGACGACAAAGCATTCCTTGTCGAAATGGGTGCGGAAGTCCTGATCGAAACCGCGCGCATCTGGCTCGAGATCGGCTTCTTCAACCCGCGCCGCGACGGCGCGTTCTGCATCTGCGCAGTGACCGGTCCGGACGAATACACCGCGCTCGTCGACAACAATTACTACACCAATCGCATGGCGCAGGAACACCTGCGCTTCACCGTCGCCGTTGTGCGCGAGCTCGCCGCCGAAGCGCCGGATGCCCATGCAGCGCTCGCGCGCAAGCTCAGGCTCGGCGAATCCGAAGTCGACACATGGTCGCGCGCCGCCGAGGCGATGTATCTGCCCTACGACGAAAAACTCGGCATCGTCGCCCAGGACGACACCTTCCTCGACAAGCCGCGTTGGGACATCGCCGGCACGCCCGCGGAAAAATATCCGCTGCTGATGCACAACCACCCGTTGAACTTGTATCGCTATCAGGTGTGCAAGCAGGCGGATGCGCTGCTCGCGTTCGTCCTCACCGATTCCGCGCACGTCGATACGGCGATCAAGCGGCGCAGCTTCGACTACTACGAAGCGATCACGGTGCACGACTCGACCCTGTCGCCGTCGACGTTCGGCATTCTCGCTGCGGAGTTGGGCGACGCGGACAAGGCACAGGAATACTTTCACGAGAACCTGCGCATCGACCTCGACGATCTGCATGGCAACACCAGCCATGGCGCGCACATGGCGGCGATGGCCGGAAGCTGGCTCGGCCTGGCATGGGGCTTCGGCGGCCTCCGCGTGCGCGAAGGCATGCTGCATTTCGATCCGATCCTGCCTCCCGACTGGCGTGGCTATCGTTTCGGCCTGGTCTGGCAGGGGCGCAAACTCAAGGTGGCCGTCGATGCGAACGGGGTAACTTACACGTTGGCCGCGGGCGCATCGCTCGACATCGTCCACGGCGGCGAGCGCACCAACATCGCGACCGGCAACGCGCAAACACTCGCACTCGGGCCTAGCAGACGCGCGAATGCCGATTCCGCCGTTGCCCGCTCATTCCAGGCCTTGATCTTCGACCTCGATGGCGTGCTCGCCGATACCGCGCACCTGCACCACGCCGCGTGGAAGCGCCTCGCCGGCGAACTCGGCCTGCCCTGGAACGAGGCGGTCGGCGAGAAACTCAAGGGCGTCGACCGTATGGCCTCGCTCGAGATCGTGCTCGGCGATGCGGCGAAAAAGTATACGGACGCGCAGAAGCGCGAACTGGCCGATCGCAAGAACGGCTACTACCGCGCCGCGATCGCGACGTTCTCCGCGAACGACTTGCTGCCCGGCGCGCTCGCCGCGCTGAAGGCCGCGCGCGCCGCAGGACTGAAAATCGCGCTGGCCTCCGCAAGCCGCAGCGCGGGAGAGCTTGTCGAGCGCATGGGCGTGGCCGATCTGTTCGACCACGTCGTCGACTCGGCCACGATCGCGCGCGCCAAGCCCGATCCGGAAATCTTCGTACGCGCCGCTCAGGCGCTCGGCGTCGCGCCGGCGGACTGCCTCGGCATCGAGGACGCGCAGGCCGGCGTGGCCGCGATCAAGGCCGCCGGCATGGCCGCCCTGGGCATCGGCGACGCGCGCGTGCTGCACGAGGCCGACGCGGTGTTGCCCGACCTCACTCAATTCGATCTGGCGAAATTCGTTAGCAAAAAAAACAGGGAAGACCGAGCTGCAAAGACCTGACCGCCGCAGACCCGCAACGCAGAATTCGCGGGCTGAGGGTAACAACAACATCGTGTTCATACTTCGGAGGGAGAATCCCATGAAACAGATCCACAACCGTCATCCAAAAACACCGCGGCAGAATATGATTCGCCTGGCCCTGACCACGGCAATCCTCGCCGCGCTCAGCCCCATGGTGATGGCCGCGGACGCGGCACCCGCGCCGACCGCAGACCCGCAGGCGGCCCCCGCTCCAGCGCCGGGCGATCAGAACAAGGGCAATGCGGCGGCGAAATCCGACACCCAATCGCTCGAAGGCATCGTCGTCACCGGTACCGCCACTGCGGGCGGCGTGAAGAAACTCGACGCAAGCTATTCCATCACCGCGGCCAACGCCGAACAGATCAAACAGGCCAATCCGAAGAGCACGGCCGATATCCTCAAAATCTCGCCGGGTCTGTGGCCGGAATCTTCCGGTGGCCAGACCGGCGCCAACATCGAGATCGCCGGCTTCCCGGGCGGCGGCGACGCGCCGTTCTTCACGATGATGGTACAAGGCACCCCGCTGTACGGCATGTCCTCGCTGTCGTTCATGGATTCGAGCTCGTTCGTGCGCCTCGACGACACCGTGGAACGCGTGGAAATCATCCAGACCGGCCCCGGCGTGTTGTACGGTGCCGGCCAGATGGGCGCGACCGCAAACTTCCTGCTCAAGCAAGGCACCTCGGAACCGTCCGGCTCGATCGCCGTAACCTACGGCAACGAAGGCATGTATCGCGTCGACGGATTCTTCGGCGGCAAACTCGCCGATGGCTGGTACGGCAGCATCGGCGGCTTCTGGCGCCAGTCGGATGGCGTGCGCAGTCCGCAGTTCAAGTCGGACGACGGTTACCAGCTGACCGGCACATTGACGCATGACCTCGACAACGGTTCGATCATGCTCTGGGCACGCACCCTGCAGGACAAGAACCAGTTCATGGTGCCGACGCCGTTGATCGAGGACGCGCACGGCAATTTCTCGACATATCCGGGCTTCAACGCGCTGACCGACACTTACGGCAGCAAGGCCATTCAGAACGTCACCCTGGTCAATCCCGCCGGCGGCACCGAGCAGGCCAACCTCGCCAACGGCCGCGGCGGTAACCTGAACTTCTTCGGCGGCAACTACGACGCCGAATTCGGCGGCTGGACCGTGTCCGACAAATTCGTCTGGAGCGGCGGCCAGCTCAACACCAACGCGTTGTTCTCCGGCCCGAATCCGAAGCCGCTTGGCTATTTCCTGTATGGCTGCAACTGGTCGGGCGGACAGGCTTCCGGATTCTGCAACTCCAGCAACCAGCCCATCGACAGCAACAACCTAGGCTATCCGCTGAGCCAGAACATCGCCTACAACGGCGCGTCGAGCCTCAACCAGAGCGTGATCCAGCAAGGCTGGTGGTTCATCCAGAAAGACCTGCGCAACCTCAACAACGACTTCCGCGTCAGCAAGGAGATTTTCGACGGCAACACGCTGACCGCGGGCGTGTATCTGGCCCACTACACTGACGATGACAACTGGTCGCTCGGCAATCCGATGCTGATGACCAACACGCCCAACGCCACGCCGATCACGCTGAGCTATGCCCAGGGCGGCAACACTAACTACGTCACCAATCCGCAGGGCATCCTGAGCTACGGCCAGGGCTTCAACATCATCGAGCACGGCGTCGGCAACAACAAGGCGTTCTACCTCGCCGATTCGTGGCGGCTTTGGGACAAGTGGTTGTTCGACATCGGCAGCCGCGTCGAGAACATCAGCGTCAACCAGCGCACTTGCAACCAGAAGAACGTCGATCTCGACAACAATCCCTATACGCTGTACGACAACAAGGCGCAGATCTGCGACGGCACCTACACGACGTTGCACTACGACAAGACCCATCCGTCGTTCACCGCGGGCCTCAACTACGAGATCGCTGACAACATGTCCGCGTATCTGCGCGTATCGAGCGGCGGCCACTTCAACGATTTCGACAACGGCATCCGCGGCACGGGCGGCAACTTCGCACCGATGCAGAAGATCCGCAACTTCGAGTATGGCTTCAAGTGGCAGACCGATTGGGTCTATGCCGATTTGTCCGCTTACCATCGTCAATTCAGCGGTCTGACCAACAGTCTGACCAACGGAGCTTCGACACCGCTCGACTGTGACGGCGTCCCGACCGCAACGAGCGGAAAGGCGCAGTGCCAGTACATCTACGGGGCGGATACGAAAGGCTTCAACGGTCACGTCGTCCTGACCCCGGTCGAGAACTTCAAGATCGACGGCCTCGTCGCGCTCATGTACGGCCACTATTCGCATGCCGCTACGACGCAGGCCTATACCGACGTCAACGGCAACACCCAGTACGTCGACATCAATGGCAAGCCGCTGCAGCGCCAGCCGATGCAGCGCTATATGGTCACGCCGAGCTACAACTTCGTGTTCGACTGGGGCAACATCATGCCGTTCGTCACCTACTCGTATAACGGTCAACGTTACGAGGACACGACCGGGCTGGCGCCGCTCGGCAAGTACCACACCTGGGACTTCGGCGTCGTCGCCAACTACGGCAAGAACTGGCAGTTCCGCGTGCAGGGCACGAACCTGACCAACGAGATCGGCCTGACCGAAGGCAACGCGCGTGTCGCCGGCGTGCCAACCGGTCCGGGCGGTGTGCTGCTGGCGCGGTCGATCGAAGGCCGTGAGATCAACTTCCAGGCGAAGTACCAGTTCTGATCTCGTCACGTTTCGTTTGTCCTCTCAGACAAGCGGTCCGGATCGATCCTCCAACGCGATTCGGGCCGCCTTTTTTTTTGGACAATCGACTGCATGAGCCAGCGTACATGAAGATCAACCGCCGCGACTTCCTCGGCGTCGGCCTTGCTGCAGCTGTCACTTCGAGTTTGTCCGCATCGACCTCCGCGAAAGCGTCCGCGAAACCCAGACGCAATGTTTTGCTGATCGTCGCCGACGACCATGGCTACGACCTGGGCTGCGTCGGCGGCACCGTGCGCACACCCGCGCTCGACGCGCTCGCGCGCGAGGGCGTGCTGTTTACCGATGCGTATGCGTCGGTGTCGTCGTGCAGTTCGAGCCGCGCCACGTTGTACACGGGTCTGTACTCGCACACCAACGGCATGTACGGCCTCGCCCACGACGTGCACAATTTCTCGCTGCTCGACGACGTGAAGACGCTGCCATGGATGCTCAAGCAGGCCGGCTATGCGACTGCGCTGGTCGGCAAGCTGCACGTCAAGCCCGAAGCGCTGCTCGCCTACGATGCCTGGCTCGAACCGGAGCGCCCGCTCGTGCGCGACGTCGCCGCAATGGGCCATGCCGCCGGCAAGTGGATGCGCGCCCAGAACAAGCCGTTCTTCATCACCGTCGCCTACAGCGATCCGCACCGTGCGGGCGACACCTCGAACTTCGGCAACACGCGCGACTGGCCCGAGGTGAAGCGCGAGCGCTACCAACCCTCCGATGTCGTCATTCCCTCGCATCTGCCCGACCTGCCCGGCGTGCGCGCCGACCTTGCCGAGTATTACGAAGCGGTCAGCCGCATGGATACGGGCATCGCCATCCTGCTGCACGAATTGAAGGAGTCGGGTCACGAGGACGATACACTCGTGATCTACTTGTCCGACAACGGCCGGCCATTCCCCGGCGCGAAGGACAATCTCTACTACGAAGGCATTCACCTGCCCCTGATCGTGCGCGCGCCGGGCGCGTCGAAACGCGGCCTGCGCAACCGCGCCCAATTCAATAAAGCCATGGTGAGCTGGATCGACATCACGCCGACGATCCTCGATTGGACCGGCGTGGCCCCGCCGAAGGACTATCGCTACCTGCCGCTGCCCGGCCGCTCGATCCTGCCGATACTCGGCGAGACCGATGCAAAGGGCTGGGACGAAGTATTCGCCACGCACAGTTTCCACGAAATCGACCAGTACTATCCGACGCGCAGCCTGCGCACGCGCAAGTACAGCTATTTCCTCAATCTCAAGCCCGAACTCGAAGTGCCGATCGCGAGCGATGTTGCACTGTCACCGTCATGGAAAGCGATCACGACGATACCCGACACGAAACTCGGCAAGCGCACGCTGGAAGCGTTCCACCACCGCCCTGCCGAGGAGTTGTACGATCTGACTGCCGATCCGGACGAGGTGGTCAACCTCGCCGGCGACAAGAAATACGCCGCAGTGCTCGCCGACCTGCGCCAGCAACTCGACAGCTGGCGCACAAAAACGCACGATCCGTGGCAGAAGGGTGTCACCGATCCGTTCGGGCGCGCACACTAGAAAAACATAGATTGGGGAGACCGAATGAGCAATCGATTCCGCATGATCCTCGCCCTCGCGCTGATCTACGTGATCTTCGCGATCCTGCTCAACAGCGTCGGCACGGTGATCCTGCAGTCGATTTCGACCTTCGGTGTCACCAAACCGCAGGCGAGCAACCTGGAATTGTTCAAGGACCTGCCGGTCGCGATCACTTCGCTGCTCGTCGCCTCGTTCCTGCCGCTGCTCGGCTACAAGCGCGCGATGATGATCGCGCTTGCGCTCGTCGGCACGGCCTGCATCGTCATGCGCCTGTATCCGACCTTCCATACGACCGAACTGCTGTTCATGTGCGTCGGCATCGGCTTCGCGCTCGCAAAGGTGTCGGTGTATTCGTCGATCGGTCTGCTCACCCACGACCCGGCCGAGCACTCGCGCCTGACCAACACGATCGAGGCGCAGTTCATGATCGGCGTGCTCGTCTGCGGCTGGCTGTTCAGCGCCTTCATCGACGATGCGAATCCGGCCAATCCGGTCTGGTTCAACGTCTACTGGGTGCTTGCTGCGATCTGTGCGCTGATCATCGTGCTGCTCGCCACTTCGACGCTGGATGAATCAGCCGCGCACAGCGAGCGCACCAACAGCTTCAAGGGATCGCTCGCGGAGATGTTCCGCCTGTTCCTGCGCCCGCTGGTCTACGTGTTCCTGATCTCGGCCTTCCTCTACGTGCTGATCGAACAGAGCTTCAGCACCTGGCTGCCGACGTTCAACAACGAGATCCTCAAGCTGCCGCATGCGATGAGCATCCAGGTCGCGACCATCCTCGCCGGCGCGACCGCGCTCGGCCGCCTCGCCGCGGGCCAGGTGCTGCGCCGCGTACCGTGGTACGTGCTGCTCAACATCTGCGTGGTCGGCATGGGTGTTCTCGTCGTGCTGGTCTTGCCGCTCGCGCGCGATGTGATCGAACGTCCCGACGTCGGCTGGTTCAACGCGCCGATCGCAGCCTATCTGATCCCACTGATCGGCCTGCTCATGGCGCCGATCTATCCGGTCATCAACTCGGTCGCGCTGTCGTCGCTGCCGAAGCCCGCGCACGCAGCTATGACCGGCCTCATCGTCATCTTCTCCGCGCTCGGCGGCACGCTCGGCTCACGCATCACCGCAATCGTGTTCTCTGCCTTCGACGGCATCCACGCCTTCTACTTCTCGCTCGTGCCGATGAGCCTGATCCTGATCACCCTGTTCTTCTTCAAGCGCGAGACGAATCGCGCGGGCATCGGCGGCCCGATTGCGGTCAAGCTCGCGGCGAAATGACGGCAACGCCGTCACCCCGGCAGGGAGTGCCGGGGTCCAGATTCCAAGGACGGCCTGGATTCCGGCAGTCCATGCCGGAATGACACCTTCTTAGTCTGGAATTCATTTGTATGAAATATCGCAATCTCATCTTTACCTCTCTTTTCGTACTCGCCGCTCCCGCCTTCGCCGCCACCGACGCCAGCTTCGTGCTGACCGGCACCTCGAAAGACTTCGACACCTACTTCCCGAGCTATCTCGCCAACGGCTGGTTCTCGACGATGACCAGCGTGCGCGGCACCGAGCCGAACATGGCCTACATGGTCGCGTTCATGGACTACAAGAAGGACGACATCTCGCGTCCCGCGGCGATTCCCGGCTGGAGCGAGATCGACTACAACCCCGGTGGCGGCTGGCTCAACTCGACGCGCGTTGCCCCGCATATCTTCACCGACTACGCGCAGACGCTGGACATGCACGACGCCACGCTGACGACGAGCTACCGCTTCGTCTATGCAAACAAGGCCACCGACGTGAAGGTGACGACGTTCGTCAGCCAGGCCGCGCAGCACCTCGCCGCAACCCAGCTTTCGATCACGCCGCAGTTCGACGGCGAAGTGCAGATCACTTTCCCGATCCGCCTGTGGACCGAATACGCGCCGCGCTTGCCGATCGGCAAGCTGACCGGCGATCAGATGATCGCTTCGGTCATTGCCAGCGGGCAGACGCTCGACAACAAGCCTATCCCCTACTCCGATCGCACGGCGGTCTGGTACCACGGTGTGACCCACGTGTCGGGCGCCAACGGTGATGCGAAGGATCTGACCCTCTGGCTCGACGGCCGCGCCGAACAAGGCCTCGCCATGGCCGAGGCGGCGGCAATCGCGCTGCCGAAGGATCTTGCCGTCGTCGACACGAAGCTCGAAAAGAACGACGTCAAATTGTCACTGAACCTCACGGCCAAAGTGCAGAAGGGCAAGACGTATACCTTCACGAAATACATCGCGATGTCGCGTGAGCACCGTGCGCTCGGTCTTACCGAGCGCGGTAATTCAAGCGAAAGCAGCGACGCCAAGGTCACGCTCGACCTCGTGAGGAAAGCGCGCACGACGGGTTTCGACAAGCTGCTCGCCGCGCACCAGAGCGCATGGCACGAGCTGTGGAAATCCGACATCCTCGTCGACGGCGACGCCAATGTGCAGAAGGCGATCCACTCCGACCTCTACTACCTGCTCTCGAACACCACGGTCGGCACCGCGTGGCCGATGGGTGCCTGCGCGCTGACGCCGAACTACGCAGGCCATGCATTCTGGGATTCGGATTCGTGGGTGTTTCCCGCGCTGCTGTTGCTGCATCCCGAGCGCGCCAAGCCGATCGTCGATTTCCGCCATCGCACGATGCAGCCAGCGCGCGAGCGCGCGAAACAGTTCGACGTGAAGGGCACGATGTATCCATGGGAGTCCGATCCGGAAACCGGCGTCGACAATACGCCGCACTTCGCCTACGACGTCTATCGCGAAATCCACGTCAACGCCGACATCGCGATCGCGCAGTGGCAGTACTGGCTCGCCAGCGGCGACAAGAAGTGGCTCAAGGACAGCGGCTGGCCGGTGATCCGCGAGATCGCCGAATTCTGGAAGAGCCGCGTCAGCCACGAAAAGGACCACGACCGCTACGAGATCCACCACGTCACCTCGCCCGACGAGGCCTACAACGACGTGCCGAACGACTCGTTCACCAATGGCGCCGCGCGCAAGGCACTCGACATCGCGATCAAGGCCGCCGCGCTCGTCGGCGAGAAGGCCGATCCGGCCTGGGCGGAAATATCCAAGAAGATGTACATCCCATTCGATGAGAAAAACCAGCGCCACCTCGACTTCGACGAAACGGTACCGCACGACAAGATCACCTGGATGGGTTCGTCGCTGTCGTGGCTGTCGTATCCGAATCTCGACCTGCCGATGTCACCGGAGGTGCGCAAGAACAATTACGACTTCCAGCTGCACGAGCTGAAGGTGCACGGCGACGATCCGAACGAGATGATGATGGTGATGCTCGCCGTGCACGCCGCGCAGCTCGGCGATGCGAAATCCGCGGGCGATTGGGTCGAGCGCAACCTCATCGGCTTTCTCAAGGCGCCGTTCAACGTGCGCACCGAAACGGTGGCGAACAATGCGGGCTACATCCTCGCAACCTCTGCAGGCTTCATCCAGAGCTTCGTCTACGGTTTCACCGGCCTGCGTATCGATGACCAAGGCTTGCACGAAGCCTATCCGCCTACGCTGCCCGCGCAGTGGAAGTCGCTGACACTCAGGAACGTGGCGTTCCGGGGCAAACACTACGACATCGCGGTCGAACGTGGCGCGGACGGCAAGGCGAAGTTGACCCGCCGCGCGCATTGACGACACGTCTCCTCGAGACGGACGCGAACCGGTCACTGCGCATCATGACCCCACCCTCGCCCACGCTGCTCGATACCATGCGTCGCATCGACGCGACGCTGCGGGCCGGCGACTTCCGCACTGCGCACGACCAGCTCGCGGCGCTCGTCGAAGCGCAGCCGGACTTCGTCGAAGCGTTGCGCCTGTATGCCGGCACCAAGCAGGCGCTAGGCGACATCGGTGGTGCCGAGGAAATCCTGCGCAGGGCACTGGCCATCGATCCGAACTGGACGCCGACACTGGCCGCACTCGGAGAACTTCTGCTGGCCCACGGCGGTGGCGCCGAGGCGGAATCGCTATTGCGCCGCGCGGCGCAACGTCTGCCGCGCGCCACGCTCGTGCTCGCGCGCCACTTCAACGATTCGCAGCGCGCGGGCGAGGCGTTCGCGTTGACCGCAGCGGCATGCGCGAACGGACATGCCGACGCCGACCTCGTCGCCCAATTCGTCACTGCCGCGGCCACGCTCGGTCGCCTCGACGAGGTCGTCGCGAACTTCCGCCGCATCGTCGAGGCGAGATCCGAAGATCCCGTCGCGAACCAGGCATTGGCGATCGCGCTCGATGCCGCGAACCAGCCCGCGCAAGCCGAGCGCATTGCCGCACACGCGCTCGCGCTGGGTCATCGCAATGCCGCGCTGTACCAGACACAGGCGCGCAGCCTGATCGCGCTCGGCGAGTTCGATCGCGCCGAGACGGCGCTGCGCGATTGCCTGCGCCTCGATCCTCAGCGCAGCGAGGCGCACGATCATCTCGCCCGCCTCGTCTGGATGCGCACGGGCGACGCGGCGCAGGCGACCGCGACGCTCGACGCCGCCCTGCGCACTTTCGCAGCCGATCCGGCATTGCGTGCCACGAAGGCGGCGATCCTCCAGGGCGTCGGCGACGCGCGCAACGCTTACGCCTGCCTCGCCGAGCAGGCCGGGCATCCACAAGCGCCGCCGTCGCTGCTCGTGCGCGCCGGCCTGGCCGCGCTCGACTTCAAGCCGGCACTGGCATTGCCTCTGGCCGAACGCGCGCTGCATGCGATGCCGGCCAACCCCGCCGCGCGCAGTCTCCTTGCCGCGGCACTGCTCGGCGTCGGCGACGCCCGCAGCGCGCTGCCGCACTGCGATGCGCTACGCGCGGCGGCGCCGGACGACCAATACTTCATCGCTCTGCAAACCATCGCGTGGCGCCTGCTCGGCGATCCGCGCTACCGCGAATACTGCGACTATGCGCAATGGGTGTTGCCGCAGCACCTCGAAGCACCGACGCCATGGTCCGACCTCGCGAGCTTCTTCACCGATCTCCGGAGCAGCCTCGACCGCTTGCACAACCCGCACGGCCATCCGCTGCTGTTCCAGTCGCTACGTCACGGCACCGAGACAACCGAAGATCTGTCGCGCAGCGACGATCCCGCGATCCGCGCGCTGTTCGCCGCGTTCGATACGCCGATCCGCCGCTATCTCGAACATATCCACAACGGCCCCGAGCCGCTGCGTCGGCGCAACATCGGCCGCTGGCGCTTCAACGGCAGCTGGTCGGTGCGGCTGCGCTCCTCGGGCTTCCACACGAACCATGTGCATCCGCGTGGCTGGATCTCGTCAGCGTGCTATATCGAACTGCCCGACGTCGGCAGCGATGCTGAGGAGAACGCCGGCAGCCTGACCTTCGGCCAGCCGAGCCTGATCACGACGCCGGCGCTGCCGGCGGAGTACATCGTGCGTCCCGAGGTCGGCATGCTCGTGCTGTTCCCATCGTATTTCTGGCATGGCACCGTGCCGTTCGCGAGCGAGCGCTCGCGATTGACCGTCGCCTTCGATGTGGTGCCAGGGCAGTGATGTCCACTCCGCAGCCACTGAAATTATCTGGCGAGGCAGCTGGCTCAGCGCTCGCCTTCAAGCGCATTGAACGCGATCGCGATGCGCGGCTCGTCGGCGTCGTGCGGTTCGACGTAGTGCTCCATCCAGCACGGGAACAGCACGAGCAGGCCGTCCTCGGGCGCGAGATGGATGTCGCTGTAGCCGTTCGGTACTGCGCCCTTCACGTAGCCGTGCACGACGCCGGCGCGGGGGTCGCGGAATACGAACTTGCCCGAACCGGGCGGCACCTTGAGATAGAAGCTGCCCGAGAGCAGCGAACCTTCGTGCAGGTGCAGAAAATTGAAGCCGCCGCGATCGTGCATGTTGACCCACGACTGCAGGCGAAAAGAGATGTCGCCCTGCCCCATCTCGCGCAGCGCCGCAGCGCAGCCGGCGCGCACCGCCTGTTGCAGCGGCGCGAACGCCGGGCGTTCGAGCAGACTCATGTCCTCGCTGTTCCAACCGTGACGATTCGTGCGGCCGGCTGGCTTCGGGCTCGCGGCGCGCAACGCCAGAACTTCATCGACCCACGCTGCCAGTTGCGCGGCGGCGAACGGCAGGCGTGCCTGCCAGATGCGCGTCACGAACAGATCGTAAGGCCGCAGCGCGGGAGTCGCCTGCGCTTCGCCGGCACCGGCGAAACCGGATTGGGAAAAGCCGCCCGGCATCTGCATCGTGAATTTGAAATTGCTCACCATCCCTCGCTCCGTCGCAGCGCGAATAAGCGTCATATTGTGCGAGCGATGCACGGCACCGCAAGCGTTTTTGGCAACCGTCCGATTCTGGAATACCCGTGAAGCCATCGCATCTCATCCCGTTCATTCTCGCCTGCGCGAGCGGCGCCGCGTCGGCGTCCGACGCGAGCTTCACGCTGACCGCGACGGCGAAGGACTTCGACAATTACTTCCCCGGCTATCTCGCCAACGGCTATGTCTCGACCTTGACCGGTCCGCGCGGCACCGAGGGCAATCTCTCCTACATGGTCGGCCTGATGGACTATGCCAAGGACGACTTTTCGCGTCCGGCGGCGATTCCTGGATGGACCGAAATCGACTACTCGACCGGCCAATCCGACGCCGGCCGCTTCTGGATGAACCAGGTCGATCTCAAGCCGGCGATCTTCGAGGACTACCTCCAGACACTCGACCTGCATGAAGCGACGCTGACGACTGGCTATCGCTACGTCGACCACAAGAAATCGACGATCGTAAAAATCGTCACGTTTGTCAGCCAGGCATCAGCCCATCTCGCCGCAACCCAACTCACGCTCATACCGGATTTCGACGGCGAAGTGGAGTTGTCGTTTGCACTCAACCTCTGGGCACCGTACCAACCGCGCCTGCCACTCGCCAGACTGAGCGGCGACGAGATGCAGGAGGCGGTTGCCGCGCAGCAGATGAAACTCGTCGCGATTCCGCCGGCGACGCCGGACCGCGCGCCGGTGTGGTACCACGGCGACGTGCATGTGCAGGCTGCCGACGGCGACGCGAAAACGGCGACGTTGTGGCTCGACGGCGTGGCCGAGCAGGGACTCGCGATGGCCCAGGCGGCAGCGATCGCGCTGCCGCAAGGCGTGACGCCGACTAACGCCAAGCTGTACAAAAGCGCATATCGGCTTGCGCTGAACTTATCGGTAAAACTGGAAAAAGGCAAAACCTATACTTTTACCAAATACGTCGCCAGCTCGCGCGAAGGTTGGGGTGGCGACGCCAAAGCCGATCTCGCACTCGCCACGCAGGCACGCAAGGGCGGCTTCGAGAAACTGCACGCCGCGCACCGCGATGCTTGGGCGAAGCTGTGGAAGTCCGACATCCTCATCGACGGCGACGAACGCGCGCAGCGCGCCGTGCATTCGGATCTCTACTACCTGCTGTCGTCGTCGACAGTGGACACGGCCTGGGCCATAGGCGCCTGCGCACTGACGCCGGGCTACGCGGAGCATGTCTTCTGGGACTCGGACTTCTGGGTATTTCCCGCCCTGCTTCTGCTCCACCCCGACCGCGCCAAATCGCTGGTGATGTTTCGCGCGCGCACGCTCGCGGCCGCACAGGCGCGCGCGAAGGCCGCCGGCTACGCCGGTGCGAAATATCCGTGGGAAGCAGACCCCGAGAACGGCACCGAGCAGACGCCGCACTTCGCCTACGTGCTCGGCGAACGCGAAATCCACGTCAACGCGGACATCGCGATCGCGCAATGGCAATACTGGCTCGCTACGCACGACCGCGCATGGCTCAAACAACACGCCTGGCCGGTGATTCGCAACCTCGCCGATTTCTGGGTGAGCCGGGCCACCTGGAACACAGAAAAGCAGCGCTACGACATCCTGCACGTGACCTCGGTCGACGAGGACTACAACGACGTGCCCAACGACACCTATACCAACGCCGCGGCGGCAAAAGCGTTGCGCATCGCCGCGCAGGCGGCCGCAGTGGTCGGCGAAAAAGCTGACCCGCGCTGGACCGACGTCGCGACAAAACTGCACATCCCGTTCGACGCCGCCGCGCAGCACCATCTGCATTTCGACGAAAGCGTGTCGCACGATCTCGACACCTGGGGTGGCAGTTCGCTGCCGATGCTTGCGCTGCCCGCGCTCGACCTCGCGATGAGCCCGCAGGTACGCCGCAACGACTACGCCGCAGCGATCGGTCCGATCCTCGCCTCGAGCCGCGATCCGAACAGCATGGGTCTGGCGCCGCTGTCCATCGCCGCGGCGACCGTCGGCGACGATGCGCACGCCGTCGCCTGGCTGCAGAAGAACTTCAGCGGCGGCGTGGTCAAGCCGCCGTTCGACGTGCGCACGGAAACGGCGACGAACAATACCGGCTATTTCATCACCGCCGCGGCGGGATTCCTGCAGAACCTGATCTTCGGCATGACCGGGCTGCGTATCGAGGAAGCGGGATTGAACGCGGCCTACGCCCCGTTTCTGCCGCCGAACTGGCAGTCGATGACGCTGAAGAATGTCGCATTTCGGGGCCAACGCTACGATATCCGCGTGGACCGCGGCAGCGACGGCAAGGTGCGATTGAAGCGCACGGCCGCCGCAGAGCACTGACCCCGCTGGCAGCGGCTCTTCGTCACAGCGCTTCGATAAGCACCAGCTCCGAGGATTCCACGATCGGCAATTCCACGGCAGCACCGCTTTGCATCCACTCGTGCCCGCTGCGCGTGATGTCGGCAGAACTGCGGTCGCGGAAGCTAAGCCGGTAACGGCGCTGCGCATCGAGTCCGTGCAGCGGAAATGTGTGGCTCTTGGCACCGGTCTCCGCGCCGCGGAAGGCGTACAGCACGCCCCTGCCACGTTTCGCATCGAAATATTCGATACCGTCCCAACCCTTGCCGTCGGCACGCGCGCTGACATGGTAGAGATCAGCTTCACGGATCAGTTGCCGCAGTGTCGTCTTGTAAAAATCGAGCTCCGCGCGCGCGACGTCATGCTGCTGCTTGCTCCACGTCGTCGTGTCGAGCATCAGCGTGAACCAGCCCATCATTCCGCTGCGCAGCATGTAGCGGAAGTTTTCGATGCGTTTGGCCGGCCATTCCTTGACGTAGGTTTCGAGCATCGCCGGCGGCAGCACGTGGCTCGCGTCGTAGAACGCCTGCCGGTTCGACACCGGATCGTAGGAATCGACGATCGAGAAATAGTCGGCATGCGCCGCGCTGCCGAAGTCGACCATGCGCCCGCCGTCGTTGCACACTTCGAGCAGCAGGTCGGGATGGTCGCGGCGCAGTCCATCGTGGATATCGTAGTAGGCGCGCGCGGCGTGATAGCTCACGTCGGTCGAATTCGGCCCGTCCATCCAGATAAAGCCGTCGTCGCTGTATTTCTTCACGCGTTTCGGATCGCAGGTCGCGTGCTCATGGTCGGCGCGATCACAGCCCTGCGCGACTACGTAGCCGTCGTGTTCGAGCATGTCGATCTTGTACTCGCGCACGAGGCGGTCGACCTCCTTCGCCACCCATGCCTTCGCCGCCGGCACTCCGATATCGATCGTCAGGCCCTTGAATTCCTCGGGCTTCCAGCCCGGCGGCGGATCGGTCGTGAGCCAGTCGCGTATGGCCGGATCGGCGACGTCGAGCGCGCCTTTCTCCTTGCTGATTCCCGCCTGCGCCCAATCCACCCAGAGGCCGAACTTCAGGCCGCGTGCGTGCGCGTGATCGGCGAGCGGCGCAAGTCCGTGCGGGAATTTCTTCGCATCGGGATGCCAATCGCCGACCGCACGGAACCAGCCGGCATCGAGGTGGAACATCTCGAGGCCGAGCGTGACCGCGTCGTCGATCATGCGTCGCGCCTGTGCGTCGCTGATCGACATCGCGCTGCCCCAGCTGTTGTTCGTCGTCCACGGATACGTCGGATCGCGCAATGTGCGCGGATCGTTGATTGCTTCGCGAATCCAGCGCTTGAGCGCATTGCCCGCGTCGTCGATGCTGCCGTGCGTCGTGCCGAGGAACACGGTCGGGGCAACGAACTCGCCGCCGGCCGCCAGACGGGTGCGGAACGGACCGGGTTCGGGATTCAATCCGACACTGCCTTCGAGCATGTCGCCTCGACGCTTCAGAGTCATTGCGATGCGCCCGCTGAACTCGACGCCGAGGTACCAGCCGTCGCTAGTCTCGCCCTTGGAGCGCACAAGGAAATACGGAATGATCTCGCGCGGCTCGCCCTTGCGCGGATGCGCGAACGCACTCGATTCGCCGAGCCAGTGGTAGCCGTCGCCGACGTCGACGAGATGCGTGCCGACCGGCGGCGCCTCGCCTGCGCCCTTGTCGATCCAGAGCTGCTGCAGCGCCTGCGCATCGGTCTTCCAGCGAAACGTGAAACTGTCCTGCAGCGGAATCCAGACTTCGCGCCCACCGCGGTTCTCGATGCGGATCGTATGTTCGAGCGGGCCATGCTCGCCGTGCGCCTGCCATTCCCAGCTCAGCGTGAGCCGGAAGGCGGGATCGCGATAGACCAAGGCCAGCGATTTCCCGTCGACGCGGCTCGCCTCGCGGTCGAGTTGCCAATGCAGGCGCGCAGCCTTGCCGTCGATCGTCGCAAAGCCGATCAGCGGGTTTCCCGCATCGCCTTCGAGCGCCGGGCCCGCCGCCGGTTGCAGCCGGCGAATGCGCGGCATCGTCACACTCGCCTCGACGACGAGTTGCGCATCGCGGTTACCGAAATGGATCGCATTGAAATCCACGTCCTGTCCGGCGAACGCGTGCGATGCGAGGAACAAGCCGCCGCACAGGCCAGCAAATGCCATCCTCCGCACTGCTCCAACGATTTGCGAAAACCTGGCCATCCCCTCATCTCTCAACGGCAGAACGTTCCGCCGATTTGTACCACCCTCTGGGGAAGACATGAACCGCCATGCGATAATCCACGGCGAACTTTCCGGAATCCGCTCAATGTCCTCCCGCGAAATCCTCGTCACCCACGCCCTGCCCTATGCGAACGGCCCCCTGCATATCGGCCATTTGCTCGGCTATCTGCAATGCGACATCTGGGTACGCGCGCGGCGCATGGCGGGCGACAAGGTCGTTTTCGTCAGCGCCGACGACGCACATGGCACGCCGATCATGCTCGCCGCGGAAAAGGCGGGTCTCGCGCCGGAAGAATTCATCAAGGGTGTGCAGGCCTCGCACGAGCGCGACTTCGCCGATTTCGGCGTGGCCTATGACAACTACTACACCACGCACTCGGAAGAGAACCGCGAACTCGCGAGCCTGATCTACACGCGCCTGCGCGATGCCGGGCACATCGAGAAGCGCTCGATCCGCCAGCTCTACGATCCGGTCAAGCAGATGTTCCTGCCTGACCGCTACATCAAGGGCACCTGTCCCAACTGTGGCACGCCCGACCAGTACGGCGACAACTGCGAGAACTGCGGCGCGACGTATGCACCGACCGACCTGATCGATCCGCACTCGGTCGTCTCCGGCGCGACGCCGGAGCTGCGCGACTCGGAACACTACTTCTTCAAGGTCGGCGACTTCACCACGCTGCTGCGCGGCTGGCTCGCGGGTAAGCTGACCAACAGCAAACCCGTCGTGCACTCGTCGGTCGCGGCCAAGCTCAAGGAATGGCTCAACGCCGAAGGCGGTGTGCGCGACTGGGATATTTCGCGCGACGCGCCCTACTTCGGCTTCCCGATTCCCGACGCACCGGGCAAGTTCTTCTACGTCTGGCTCGACGCGCCGGTCGGCTATCTCGCCAGCTTCAAGAACTGGTGCACAAAGACCGGCACCGATTTCGACGCCTACCTCGCGCCGAACAGCACGGCCGAGATGCATCACTTCATCGGCAAGGACATCGTCAACTTCCACGGCCTGTTCTGGCCGGCGATGCTGCACGGCGCGGAGCTGCGCACCCCGACCGCGCTGCACGTCAACGGCTATCTCACCGTCAACGGCGCGAAGATGTCGAAGTCGCGCGGTACCTTCGTCATGGCGCGCACCTATCTCGACGCGGGCCTCGATGCGGACTATCTGCGCTACTACTTCGCGACGATTCTCGGTCCGGCGCCGGTCGATGTCGATCTCGACCTCAAGGCGTTCGAGGAGCGCGTCAATTCGCACCTCGTCGGCAAGTGGGTCAACATCGCGAGCCGCACCGCGGCCTTCGTGCACAAGCACTTCGGCGGCAAGCTCGCGACGACGCTGCCAGCGAGCGAAGCCACGGCCTACGCCAGCGCCGCGCACGAGCTGTCGCGTTGTGCCGACCAGTTCAATGCAGGTGAGTTTGCCGCTGTTACTCGAGACATCATGGGCGTCGCTGATGCAGCCAACGCCTACGTCGCCGCGAACGCTCCATGGAACCTGGCCAAGGACGAATCGAAGCTCGCGCAACTGCACACGGTGTGCACGCTCGCGCTGAACTATTTCCGCCTGCTCAGCGTGTACCTCGCACCGATCGTGCCGGCCACCGCAGCGCGTGCGCTCGCGCTGTTCAACGAGACGCCGGCCAGCTTCGATGCGGCGACGCAGCCGTTGCTCGGCACCGCGATCAACGAATTCTCCGCGCTTGCCGCGCGCATCGATACAAAGAAGGTCGAAGCGATGATCGACGCGTCGAAGGAATCGCTGCAATCCGGCGCGGCCGCAACCGCACCCGAGGCGAAGAAGAAATCCGTGAAGGCCGCGGCGCCGACTGCACCGGCGAGCGACAAGCCGACGACGTCGACCGACGGTTTCATCTCGATCGACGACTTCGCGAAACTCGATTTGCGCATCGGCAAGGTACTCACCTGCGCGTTCGTCGACGGCTCGGACAAGCTGTTGCGCTTCGAGCTCGACGCGGGTGAACTCGGCAAGCGCCAGATTTTCTCGGGCATCCGTGCCGCATACCAGGAACCGGAAAAGCTCGTCGGCCGCAACGTCGTCTTCATCGCCAACCTCGCGCCGCGCAAGATGCGCTTCGGCATGTCGGAAGGAATGATTCTTTCCGCCGGATCGGGCGACAGCGATCTGCATCTGCTCGACGCGGACCCAGGCGCGAAGCCCGGCGACCAGGTCAAATAACCGACAGCACGATCGCGACCGGGCCGTCGTTCGTCCGTTTCGCCACGCAACTGCCGACCAGTTTACGTTTACGCAATGCCGCGCTTCCCAAGCGCGGCAGCGGTTCTGTACAGTTCGGCGCTGACATGCGGATCGCCGATTGCGGCGCGCGCGGGAATCAAGCCAGGGGGCTTTGGTGCGTACTTCAGCCAGTGTGGCATCGCCTTGATGCTGTTTCCGCGCACGGAGATTTTGTCCGCAGATGGCAGTGAATCTGCCCTTCCCCGCACTTTCACGACCCATGCCGCCGAATAACGGCGAGCGCGAGGCGTTGCCCATCTCGCGCCTATCCTACGCCGCGACTTCTCTCCATCGCCCTTTTTTTCAACCCCGGACATCGCTGATATGAAAATGATCTTCGCTTTGCGCCCCCGCTTGCTGAGCGCTGCTGTTATCAGCGCGTTGTTCCTGGCCGAAGCGCAAGCACAGGACGTCTCGGTGACGCCGGCAAGCGGCGGCGGTTTCGTTGTGAACAACTCTGCCGGAGCGCCGCAGTTCAGCATCGATGCCAGCGGCAAGTTTCTTTTGCCGGCGCTGGCAGCCGCACCGGTTCAATCGAGTGCACTTTGCTTCAACTCGGTCGGCGGTCAATTGGGGCCCTGTGGCGCGCTAGCCGGAGGCGCAACCGGACCCGCCGGCCCCACAGGTGCCACCGGCGCAACGGGATCGACCGGACCCGCGGGCGCGGCGGGATCTGCCGGAGCAACCGGTGTCGCCGGCCCTGCGGGAACGACAGGTGCGACAGGTTCCACGGGCCCGGCCGGGGCCGCGGGTGCGACCGGTGCAACGGGACCCGTCGGCATCCAGGGCATTCAAGGTGTCACCGGAGCGACCGGCCCGACTGGCGCCATCGGCGCCACGGGTAGTCAGGGTGTTACCGGAGTAACCGGCGCGGCGGGAAATACCGGAGCCACCGGCCCGAACGGATCTACCGGAGCCCAAGGCACAACGGGCGCCCAGGGCCCCACCGGGGCCGCCGGCGCGACGGGCGCCATCGGCGCTACAGGAGTGACGGGGTCCACTGGCGCCGTAGGCGCAACCGGCGCGACGGGCGCTGGCTTTTCCAACGGCACGGCCGCGGGGCAGATCATTCTTACCGGCGCGACACCCTTTTCGCCGCAGTCCCCGCAAACCGTCACCGGTGACGTGACCATCAGCAACATCGCGGTAACGACGATCGCCAACAACGCCGTGACCACGGCCAAGATCAACAATGGTGCGGTGACCACGAACAAAATTTCGGCGACGGGTACCGCCAGCAACACCACCTTCTTAAGAGGAGACGGCGCCTGGGCGACGCCCAGCATCGGCACGTTGACGACGTATACAAATTCCATCACCAATACCACGGCCAACATGCCCGCGGGCATTTTCAGCATCAGCAAGACGTGCACTGCCGGCACGGTGATCAGCGGTGGTTGCGTCTCCACCAGCAGTGACGGCAACCAGACCGCGACCTTAAACGTGGCAATCGCGACCTCGCACCTCAGCGGCAACGGCTGGGTGTGTGCAGGTGGCGCATCCACGGGTACGACGCCAGTCATCACGCTTACGGTAGAGGTCTACTGCGCCGGTCCATGAGTTCATTCCCGGTCGAACAGGCGCAGATTTTCAGCGTCTCGCCGATCCTTTCGCGGACGAACCTCTCGTTCCTCCGGTCCAGCAACAACGCCATCCGGCCGGATGGCGTTGATCGAGGTGCGATGCCGCAATCAAGTCGCGTTAGAATCCGTCGGTCATGAATTTCGACCACGCCATCACCGCGATCGACACGGGTTTCTTCCGTCCGCAGTTCGACGCCAGCCACCTGATCGTCCACAACAGCCGCGCCGCTTTCGTCGACGTCGGCACCAATTATTCAATCCCACGTCTGCTCGAAGCGCTCGCTGCGAAAGGCGTCGGCGTCGACGCAGTCGGCTGGGTGATCCTCACTCACGTGCATCTCGATCACGCCGGCGGCGCCGGCCTGCTGATGCAGCAATTGCCGAACGCCAGACTCGTCGTGCATCCGCGCGGCGCGCGCCATATGATCGACCCGTCGGCGCTGATCGCCGGCGCGACCGCGGTGTACGGCGCCGAGGAGATCGCGCGCAGCTATGGCACGCTCGTGCCAATACCGGCCGAACGCGTCGTCGAGGCGTCCGACGGCCATGTCGTCGACCTCTCCGGGCGCGAACTGCTCTGCCTCGATACGCCGGGCCACGCGCGTCATCACATCTGCATCTGGGACGTGGCGAGCCGTGCATTCTTCACCGGCGACACCTTCGGCCTGTCCTACCGCGAGTTCGACACCGACAAGGGCGCCTTCATCGTACCAACCTCGACGCCCGTGCAGTTCGAGCCCGATGCACTGCATGCCTCGATCGATCGCATGCTTGGTTTCGAACCGCAGCAGATGTTCCTGACGCATTACAGCCGCGTGACCGGCATCGAGCGTCTCGCCGCCGACCTGCACGAATCGATCGATGCGATGGTGGCGATCGCGCGCGCACATGCGCACGACAGCGAGCGCCACGCGCGCATCGCGCACGATCTCGGCGAACTGTTCGTCTCACGCTCGCAGGCGCACGGCTGCGCGCTCGACGCGGAGCGCGTACGCGAACTACTAGCGATGGATATCGAGCTGAATACGCAGGGTCTCGAGGTGTGGCTGGAAAAGCAGAGCAAGCAGTGACTTCCCCTGTTCACCGATGACACTTGATCTGGTTGTTCGCATCGACGCCCTGCTGCCGCAGACGCAGTGCACGCGCTGCGGCTATCCGGCCTGCCTCGCCTATGCCGAGGCGATTGCGGCGGGCGAAGCCGATATCAACCAGTGCCCGCCCGGCGGCGCACAGGGCATCCGCGAACTCGCCGCGATGCTCAGGCGCGAAGCGAAGCCACTCAATCCGGCGAACGGCGTCGAGAAGCCGGCCGAGATCGCGGTCATCGATGAAGACGCCTGCATCGGTTGCACCAAGTGCATCCAGGTCTGCCCGGTCGACGCGATCATCGGCGCGAACAAGCTCATGCATACGGTGCTGAGCGAAGAATGCAACGGCTGCGAACTGTGCATTCCGGCCTGCCCGGTCGATTGCATCACGATGCTCGTCGACGACTCGCAACTCGATGCGTCGCACAACGCGCGTGCCGAGCACTATCGTCGTCGCTACGAGGCGCGCAATGCGCGGCTCGTACGCGAGCGCGCCGAGCACGAACAGGCGATCGCCGCGCGCAAGGCCGAGGTGCACGCGGGCACGCGCAGCGCCGTGCTCGAGGCGATCGCGCGCGCCAAGGCCAAGAAAGGAATGCCGAATCCATGAATGCGGAAAAACGCGCCGAAATCTTCCGCCGCCTGCGCGAGATCAACCCGAAGCCGCGCAGCGAACTCGAATACGCCACGCCGTTCCAGTTGCTGATCTCGGTGATCCTGTCGGCACAAGCGACCGACGTCGGCGTGAACAAGGCGACGCGCAAGCTCTATCCGGTCGCGGGCACCGCAAAAATGATTCTCGCGCTCGGCGAGGAGAAGCTGCGCGACTACATTTCCACGATCGGCCTGTTCAACGCCAAGGCGAAGAACGTCATCGCGACCTGCAGGATCCTGGTCGAGGAGTACGGCGGCGACGTGCCGCGCACGCGCGATGCGCTTGAGGCGTTGCCCGGCGTCGGCCGCAAGACCGCGAACGTCGTGCTCAACACCGCGTTCGGCATGCCGACGATCGCGGTCGACACGCACATCTTCCGCGTCGCCAACCGCACCGGGCTCGCTCCGGGCAAGACGGTGCGCGCGGTCGAAGACAAGCTCGAGAAAGTCGTGCCCGACGAATTCAAGCTCGACGCACACCACTGGCTGATCCTGCACGGTCGCTACGTGTGCAAGGCGCGCAAGCCCGATTGTCCGCAATGCGTGATCCGCGACCTGTGCGAGTACAAGCACAAGACGAAGGCGGAAAACGTCAAGTGAGCGGACGCAGCCAGAACCGCAGCTGATGCGGCGTCGGCGCGCTTGCGCCGATCTCCTGCCACTCGATCGTGCAGAACATGTCGGCCTGGCGCGTGTAACCGCGCTTGTTCCAGAACACATCGTTCGGACGAAAACCTTGCGGCTTGCGCGGATCACCGGCGTCGCGTTCGACCGCGCAGAACGCGGTCAGCGCGAAACGCCCGAGGCGCCGTGCATAGCCTTCGCGTTCGTCGAAGAAGCGATGGCCGAGCCCGTGGCCGCGATACTCTCGCAGCAGCACCGATTCGCCGAAATAGAACACGTCGCCGAGCGCGATACCGCGGTCGAGAAACGGTTTCTGGAACGCTGCGGTTTCGTCGGTCAGCGGAATGCCGGTCGACGCGCCGATCACGCGCTCGCCGTCGAATGCGAGCACGAACAGGCTCTCGGGTGATTTTGCGTAGGTCGCGAGGTACTGCTTCTCGTAGTCGCGATCGCCCGCATACAGATAAGGCCAGTCGCGAAACACGGCGATGCGCAATGCGGCCACGGCGTCGAGATACGGTTCGATCTGCGCGCCGCTGAACGTCTTAACTTCGATCATGCGGGCGACGATAGCTCAAGCCGCCGCAGCCGCAAAGCCGGCACCAGCGCTGTGCCATCGGCAACACAGCGGGATACGTTGTAGGATTGGACCGGCAATCCATCGACACGCACGAGCCAGGCCATGAACCGCAAGTCCCCCGAACTTTCCATCCGCCAGATCGCCCACTACATCGACGGCCGCGAAGTTGCCGGCGCCAGTGGACGCCACGGCGACGTCTTTGATCCGGCGCTCGGCAGCGTCGCCGCACAGGTCGCACTCGCGAGCGTGGAGGAAGTCGACGCCGCGGTGGCGGCCGCGCGTCGCGCGTTTCCGGCATGGAGCGAAACGCCGCAGCTCAAGCGCGCGCGCATCCTGTTCGCGTTCAAGGCGCTGCTCGATGCGCATGCCGACGAATTCGCCGAACTGATTACGCGTGAACATGGAAAAGTTTTCTCCGATGCCAAGGGCGAGGTCACGCGCGGTATCGAAGTCGTCGAGTTCGCCTGTGCGGCGCCGCATCTGCTCAAGGGCCAGTACAGCGACCAGATCGGTGGGGGCATCGACAATTTTTCACTGCGTCAACCGCTCGGCGTCGTCGCCGGCATCACGCCGTTCAACTTCCCGTTCATGGTGCCGCTGTGGATGATTCCGGTGGCGCTGGCCTGCGGCAACACCTTCGTGCTCAAGCCGTCCGAGCGCGACCCTTCGCCCTCGCTGCTGATGGCGAAGCTGCTCAAGCAAGCCGGCCTGCCCGACGGCGTGTTCAACGTCGTCCACGGCGACAAGACCGCGGTCGACGCACTGATCGAACATCCCGATGTCGTCGCGCTGTCCTTCGTCGGCTCGACCCCGATAGCCGAATACATCTACTCGCAGGGTACCGCGCGCGGCAAGCGCGTGCAGGCGCTCGGCGGCGCGAAGAATCATCTGATCGTGATGCCCGATGCCGATCTCGAGCAGGCTGTCGATGCGCTGATCGGCGCGGCCTACGGCTCGGCCGGCGAGCGCTGCATGGCGATCTCGGTCGCTGTCGCGGTCGGCGACGTCGCCGACAGGCTCGTCGACAAGCTCGTACCGCGGATCGAGGCGCTCAAGATCGGCAGCGGCCTCGACGCCAGCATCGAAATGGGTCCGCTCGTTACCGCCGCGCATCGCGAGAAGGTCGTCGGCTACATCGATGCCGGCGTGGCCGAAGGCGCCAAGCTCGTCGTCGACGGCCGCGGCCATGTCGTCGCCGGACACGAGGACGGATTCTTTCTCGGCGGCACGCTGTTCGACAACGTCACGCCGGAGATGAAAATCCACCGCGAGGAAATCTTCGGACCGGTGCTCGGCATCGTGCGCGTGCCCGATTTCGCCAGCGCGGTCGAGCTGATCAACGCGCACGAATTCGGCAACGGTGTCTCGTGCTATACCTCAGATGGCGGCGTCGCGCGCGCGTTCGCGCGGCAGATCAAGTGCGGCATGGTCGGCATCAACGTGCCGATTCCGGTGCCGATGGCCTGGCATTCGTTCGGCGGCTGGAAGCGCTCGCTGTTCGGTGACGCGCACATCTACGGCGAGGAAGGCGTGCGCTTCTACACGCGCTACAAGAGCGTGATGCAGCGTTGGCCCGACTCGATCGCCAAGGGCGCGCAATTCACAATGCCCGTCGCCCATTGAGAGTCTCAGCGCGCGCCTCGCTTTGATCGGCACGTCGCGCGCGCAGTTCACAATGCCGGTGGCGCACTGAATGCGCGAGCCACCCACTCTGCCGCACCCTGCCCCGCGATCTTGCCGCTCGCAAAGCAAGCCGTGAGCAGATAACCGCCGGTCGGCGCTTCCCAGTCGATCATTTCGCCGGCGCAAAACACGCCGGGCAGCGACTTCAGCATGAGCTGTTCGTCGAGCGCGGCGAAACGCACGCCGCCTGCGGTGCTGATCGCCTCGTCGAGTGGACGCGGGCGGACCAAGGTCAGCGGCAATGCCTTGATCGCCCGGGCTAGGTTTTCCGGATTTTGCATCGCGTCCTTCGCGAGCAATTCGTATAACAGCCCGGTCTTCACGCCATCGATGCCCGCATGCCGGCGCAGATGCTCGCTCAGCGTGCGTTTGCCGCGCGGCTGGGCGAGATCGCGCGCGAGGCGCTCGACATCACGTGCCGGCGCGAGATCGAGATGGATCGTCGCACTGCCCTTCGCGGCAATTACATCGCGCAACTCGGCGCTGAGCGCGTAGATCAGACTGCCTTCTACACCATGCACGGTGACGACGAATTCGCCTTGGCGGCGCATCGCTTCGCCGCTCGCACCGTGCCATTCGATCACGACCGGTTTGATCGGCTGGCCGGCGTATTTGCTCGCAAAGAACTCGCTCCAGCCTTCGACGCCGTCGCGCGCGACTTCGAAACCGCAATTGGCCGGCTGCAACGGCGCCAGGTCAACCGCGCGCGACTCGAGTATCCGTGTCCACGATCCGTCCGATCCGAGCACCGGCCAGCTGCCGCCGCCGAGCGCGAGGACAACCGCGTCGGCGCGCACCACGCGCTCGTCATCCTCATGCGCGAAGCGCAACGCGCTGTCGTCGCCCCAGCCGAGCCAGCGGTGATGCACATGAAAATTGACGCCACTCGCGCGCAGCCGTCGCACCCAGCCGCGCAGCAACGGGGCGGCCTTGAGATCACTCGGAAACACTCGACCCGACGTGCCGACGAAGGTTTCCACACCGAGCCCGCGCGCCCATTCGCGCAGCGCATCGGCATCGAATTTTTCCAGCCATGCGCGCATTTCGCGCTCGCGTCCGCGATAGCGCGATACGAACCGCTCGAACGAATCGGAATGAGTGAGGTTGAGCCCGCCCTTGCCCGCGATCAGGAATTTGCGCCCGACCGAGCCCATGCGCTCGTAGACATCCACAGTTGCACCCGCAGCGCGCGCCGTTTCAGCAGCCATCAGGCCAGCAGGGCCGCCGCCGATGACCGCGACCCGGCGTGTGCCCTCAGACCGGGCCACGGTCATTCACCTTGTCGGAAATTTTTCGCACGGTTTGTTCTTCTTCGCTGCCGAGCGCAGAGGGTGGCGGCCGCGTAATCTACCATCCGCACGAGCTGCGCGGGGCTCGCGCATCCGGAGCCGACATCACGACGGCGTGGCAAGGTGTTGGCGCAGATGCTCGATGAACGCGCGCACCTTCGCGGGCGGCTCGCGTCCCGGATAAACCGCGAAGATGCCGCCGTCGGGCAACCGATGCCGCGGGAGAACCTGCACCAGTCTGCCGGTGCGCAGATCCTCGTCGACCAGATAGTCGGGCAGCACCGACAGCCCGGCGCCGGCACGCACGAACGCTTGCACGGTCAGCGTGTTGTTGGTCTGCAGAGTCGTATGCAGGCGCACCGTCGTGCGCGTGCCGCGCTGCGAAGCGAAGGTCCAGCGCAACGGCGAGCGCAGCGCGGACAAGGCAATCCAATCGTGCGCGGCGAGATCGCGTGGGTGCGTCGGCGCGCCGCGCTCCGACAGATATGCGGGAGCGGCAACGAGGCATTGGTGAAATGCCGCCAAGCGCGCTGCGCGCAAGCTGGAATCGCGCAGCCAGCCGATGCGAATCGACAGATCGAAACGCTCGGCAATCGGGTCGGCGATACGATCGGTGACGACGAGATCGATCTCGATCTGTGGGTACGCGTGCTTGAAGCTTGCCAGCGCCGGCGCGATGACCGCCGGGCCATAGTCGCCCGCCGCGGTGACGCGCAGCAATCCCGATGGCCTGTGGCGCGCCGCACCCACGCGCGCGATCGCTGCGCGCGCCTCGTCGAGCAGGCGCATGCTGTCCGCATGGAACTGTTCGCCGGCGGAGGTCAGTGCCATGCGCCGCGTCGTGCGCAACACGAGCGTGACGCCGAGCTCGGTCTCGAGCGCCGCGAGCTGCTGGCTGACCCGCGACTTGGTCGTTCCCAGCCGCTGCGCTGCGGCAGTAAACGAGCCCGCTTCGACGAGAGCGGTGAACACGACCAGGCGGTTCAGATCGACTTCGGATTCGTGCACGACCGATTGTCCAGACAAATTGGACGATGATTTCCAATTTGAACAGTTTATCTAATCAATATTTCAGCGCAAGCTACCTAAACTCACCGCGAACTTTGGAGCCCGTCATGCCCTTCCCACACCTTGCCTCGATCGTTTCCGCCGCTGCCCTTCTGGCTGCCTCGACATTCGCGCCCGCAGCGCAGACCACGTTGCAGATCGATGTCTACAACGCCGGCGACAAGGCGGTCTTTCCAGTCACCTCGGTGCTCGTCAAAGGTGCGCACGACGCCGTGCTCGTCGACGCGCAATTCGCCAGATCCGACGCCGAAAAGGTCGTCGAGAAGATCCGCGCTTCCGGCAGGACGCTCAAAGCGATCTATATCAGCCACAGCGACCCGGACTACTATTTCGGGCTCGACACGATCGTGAAAGCGTTTCCGCAGGCGAAGATTCTCGCCACGCAATCTACCGTCGACCACATCCGCGCGAGCGAAGCGGCAAAACTGGCCTACTGGGGACCGATCCTCAAGGACAACGCTCCGCGGCGCATCGTCCTGCCGGACGTGCTTTCCGGGCAAAGCATCGATCTCGACGGAAACAAGCTCGAAATCATCGGCCTGAACGGGCCGACACCCGACCGCACGTTTGTTTGGATTCCTTCGCTGAAGGCCGTAGTCGGCGGCGTTCCGGTGTTCGCCGGCGAATACATCTGGATGGCGGACACACAGACGCCGGAATCCCACGCACATTGGCTGACCACGCTCGACCGCATCGAAGAATTGAAGCCGAGCATCGTCGTCCCCGGGCACTTCGCGCCGGGCACCGCGCAGACGCTGGCTGCGGTGCGCTTCACCCGAGACTACATCCGCGCCTACGACGAAGAGACCGCGAAAACCAAGACCTCGGCGGATCTCGTCGCCGCGATGAAGCAGCGCTATCCGAACCTGGGTTCCGTCTCCTCGCTCGAACTCAGCGCGAAAGTCAGCAAGGGCGAGATGAAATGGCCGTGAAACCGCACGCCGACCGACTATTTTCTGTGCACCAAACCGGATGAGCGCATGTCGAGAACTCTCCCAGATCGCGACACCGGGCGGTGAGTTTCTGCATCTGGACGGGCCGCTGAAGAAGCTCCGCTGAAAACGAAACGCAGCGTTCCACATCCGGCTATTTCCGCAACCGAATCGCTCCTCTATCTTGCTCATCTATCAATAGGACATTCCTCATGATCATTGCTCTCTTTGGCGCCGGCGGCCATATCGGTCGCGGCATCCTCAACGAAGCGGTCGCGCGCGGCCACGACGTCATCGCCATCGTGCGCGATCCCGCGCGCGCGAACATCGACAACCCCAAGGTCAAAGTCGTCGCCGGCGATGTCGCCAATCCGGCCACGTACGCGAACGCGATTGCCGGCGCCGACGCGGCGATCGCGAGCTTGTCCGGACGCCGCGACGCCGACGCCGGCCTCGTTCCGAAATACGCGGCAATCCTGCTCGAGGCGCTACCTGCCGCAGGCGTAAAGCGCCTGATCTGGGTCGGCGGTGCCGGCAGTCTCGAAACGGCACCGGGCGTGCAAGTGGCCGACGATCCGAATTTTCCCGCGGCGTGGAAGCCGGAAGCGAAGGCGCAGGCCGATGCGCTCGATGTCTTCCGCAAATCCAAGGCGAACATCGACTGGACCTACATCAGCCCCGCTGCGCTGATCGAAGACGGCGAGCGCAGCGGCCAATACCGCATCGGTGGCGATCAGTTGCTCATCGACGCGAACGGCACGAGCCGCATCACGATTCCCGACTACGCGGCGGCCGTGCTCGATCGCCTCGAAAAAGGCGACAAGCCGCGTCAACGCATCACGGTGGCATACTGAGCACCGTGAACACGATGCGCATGCCCGCGCTGTTCGTCGGCCACGGCTCGCCGATGAACGCGATCGAAGACAACACGTTCACGCGTGGCTGGCAGGAGCTGGCCGCGCGCTTGCCGAAACCGAAGGCGATTCTCTGCGTGTCCGCGCACTGGGAAACGCGTGGCGTTTTCGTTTGCAACGCTGCGCAGCCGCAGACGATTCACGACTTCTACGGTTTCCCTCAGGCGCTGTTCGACGTGCGCTATCCGGCGCCGGGCGATCCGGCACTGGCGCAGCGCATCGCCGACCTGGTGAAAAGTGCAAAGGTGAGCGCCACGCAGGAATGGGGCCTCGATCACGGCACATGGAGCGTGCTCAACATCATGTATCCGCAAGCCGACGTGCCGACCCTGCAGTTGAGCATCGACACCTCGCGACCCGGCGCCTTCCACTACGCGCTCGGCAACGAGCTCGCCGCGCTGCGCGACGAAGGCGTGCTGATTCTCGGCAGCGGCGACATCGTGCATAACCTGCGCCTGCTCAACTTCCGCGATCCGCGCCCGACCGACTGGGCGGTGCATTTCGACGAAACGGTGCGCGCGCGCATCGCCGACGGCCGCGTCGAGGATTTGCTCGACTGGCATGCGCTCGGCCGCGAAGCCGATCTTTCCGTGCCGACGCCGGAACACTACCTGCCACTGCTCTACGTGCTCGGCGCACGACGCGATGGCGATGTCGCATCGTTTCACAACGTCGGCTACTTCGGCACGGTGTCGATGACTTCGGTGCTGCTTAGCTGATCGTCCTCGCGCGACCACGTCGCGCGAGGACCAACGGCCGACTCACGCTGCCTGCAGCTTGCCGACGTGATAGCGCGCCGCCGCGTGCTGTCGCGAAAGCCCCGGCGCGAGGGCCTTGCGCGCCGCTTCATAGTTATCCCAATCGGTAATCTCCGGCAGCGCCGGAATCGTGACCAACTCGCCCTGATCCAATCCGGCGAGCGAGGCATCGACCATTTCTTCGGCGCTCATGAGCCACTCCTTCGGCAGGTCGGTCACCGGCACGCCACTCTTCTCCCACAACTCCGTGATCGTGGCCCCCGGCAGCACCGCCTGCACGCGGATGCCCTTGTCCGCGAGTTCGTGGTGCATCGACTGGGTGAAGCTGAGGACATAGGCCTTCGAGCCGCTGTAGGTGCCGTTCAACAGTTCCGGCGCGAGCGCGACGATCGAGGCGATATTGACGATCGTGCCGCCACCGCGTGCCACAAAGCTGCGCGCTGCGGCACCGGCCAGGCGCGTGAGCGCGGTCACGTTGAGCACGATCATCGCCTCGAGCTGATCGAGATCGGCATCGACCAACTTCGCGCTGGCGGCAACGCCGGCGTTGTTGATAAGGCCGGTGACGCTCGCATCGTTGCTCAGGCGATCCTCGACGCGATGCATATCGGCCTTGAACGTGAGGTCGGCGACGAGAACCTCGATCTTGCGTCCCGTTTCGGCAGTGAGCTTCGCGGCGAGCGCCTTCAGTTTGTTCGCATCGCGGGCGACGAGAACGAGATCGTGGCCGCGTCGAGCGAGGCGATCGGCATAGACCGCGCCGATGCCAGATGAGGCGCCGGTGACGACGATCGTGCCTTTGCGGATGGGGGTGTTCATGACGGGACTCCTTCGATTCGTAGGGGATTCGCGGCAACGCGCCGCGGATGAATTTGACGGGAGCCAGTCTGCGCGCGCAGACTATGTCCTGAATGTCGTAATTACCTCTTTTTAGGACATTCGCACTCCCAGGACTCAGCGTCATGAAACGTATCGGCTTCGTCGTCTTTCCCGGCTTCCAGATTCTCGATCTGGCGGCGCTGACCGTATTCGAGATGGCCAACAGGCAAGCGCCGCATCCGCGCTACGACATCCGGCTTCTGTCCGAGCACGGCGGTGCGGTCGTCACATCGGCCGGCATCGCGGTCGAAACGCAGCCGTTCGCGCGCGCGAACTTCGATACGCTCATCGTCATGGGCGATCTCGCGGTAGCCGAACCGTCGCCGGGATTGATCGGCTTCGTGTACAAGACGCATGCGAAGTCGCGGCGCACCGCGGCGATTTGCACGGGCGCGTTCGTTCTAGCCGCCGCCGGCGTGCTCGACGGCCACCGCGCGACGACGCATTGGCTCAAAGCGCGCGAACTGCAGCGGCGCTATCCGCAAGTGAAGGTCGAGGAAGACCGCATCTTCATCGCCGACGACGGCGTGTGGACCTCCGCCGGCATGGCCGCGTGCATCGATCTCGCCCTCGCCCTCGTCGAGGACGACTTCGGCAGCGAACTCGCGCGCTCGATTGCGCGCCACATGGTCGTCTACTATCGGCGCAGCGGCGGCCAGTCACAATTCTCCGCGCTGCTCGAACTCGATCCGCAATCCGACCGCATTCAGAGCGCATTACGCTATGCGCGGCACAACCTGCGCAAGACGCTTTCGGTCGAGGAGCTGGCTGAAGTCGCGCATTTGAGCCCGCGCCAATTCAGCCGCGTATTCCATATCGAGACCGGACACTCGCCGGCGAAAGCCGTCGAGAACCTGCGCCTAGAGGCGGCGAAGACCTTGATTGAAACGAGCGACCATTCGATCGAAACGATCGCTCGCGAAACCGGCTTCGGCGATCCAGAGCGCATGCGCCGCGCCTTCGTGCGCAAATACGCGTTGCCGCCGCAGGCGATCAAGCGTGCGGCGCAGCTGGCGGACGCGGAGCTGGAAGCGGCTTAGGACACCCCGCCGCACCCTAAAACCACAAGCGCAGGCCGGCGACGATTTGACGCTCCGTACCGGCTCGATCGACGCCGGGCGGGAAAACGTCACCCGCTGCGCGCCGATGTTTCCACACCACGCCGATATACGGTGCGAATTCGCGACGAATCTCGTAGCGCAAACGCAAACCAAGCTCCGCATCATTCAGCCCCGAGGCGATACCTCGCGCGCGATCCTCTCGGCCATAGAAATTGACCTCGATTTCCGGCTGCAGGATCAAGCGCTGAGTCAGCAGCAGTTCGTACTCGGCGCGCAGTCCGAGTGCGGTGCGACCGCCGTCGCCGAGATACGCCGTCGCCTCGATCTCGAACCAGTAGGGTGCGAGACCCTGCACGCCGAACGCCGCCCAGTCGCGCGACGGACCGCTGCCGAAGTCGTGACGTGCGCCGAGTTGCCAGTCCCAGAAACTGGCGAAGGCGTGATTCCAGAACGCTTCGACGCGCGCGTCGGTTATCCCGTGCTCGCGCTCGCCCTCGCTGCGCAACAGCAGCTTGTCGAAATCGCCTCCATACCACGCCTGTGCGTTCCATGCGGTCGAATATGCGTCGCTGCTTTTCGCGCGCTCGAATGTGTCGAGCTTGAACATGAATAGCTTTGCCGTATCGTCCATTTCCATTGCGCGCGTCATCTCCGCATCCGTCATCGGCGCCATCGGATGTTGCGCGGGATCGGGCGGAACGTGATCGTCGGTGGCAGTCGGCTTGTCGACTCGCGTTTGCGCCGGCGACGCCGCGGCATGGTCGTGATGATGTGCGTGCGCATCGGCAGCTTCCTGCTGCGGGTTTTTGCTTTGCGCGGCCGTCTCATCCTTGTCCACCGGTTTCGACGCTGCCGGGTGATGCGCATGCTCGGCTTGCGCTTGCTCCTGTGCGCTCGCGTCGAAGGCGAATGCCATCAGCACGACAGACAGCAGAATCTGGTTTGCGATGCGCATCACGCCACCTCCACGACGCGGAACATGCCCGCTTCCATGTGGTAGAGCAGATGGCAGTGATAGGCCCAGCTGCCGAGCGCGTCGGCATTGACGCGATAGCTCAGCTTCTGCGCGGGCTGCACCACGATCGTATGCTTGCGCACCTGGAACCCGCCGTCGGGTGTTTCCAGTTCGCTCCACATGCCGTGCAGGTGGATCGGGTGCGTCATCATCGTGTCGTTGATGAGCGTGATGCGCACCTGCTCGCCGTGCTTGAGCTTGAGCGGCTGCGCGGCGGAAAACTTCTTGCCGTCGAACGACCAGATGTAGCGTTCCATGTGGCCGGTCAGATGCAATTCGATCTCGCGCTGCGGCTCGGCGCTGATCGGCGCACCGGGCGTGCGCAGGTCGGCATAGGTCAGCACGCGCCGGCCGTTGTCGCGCAGGCCGATGCCCGGGTCTTCGAGATTCGTGCGCGGTGTGGCGACGAGCATATCGATCGTCGGCCCCATCTTCAGCGGCGATGCCGCGGCGGGCATCGCCATGCCGGGCATGTTGCCGCAGCTTCCCTCGCTGCCCTTCTTCGTGCTCGTCATGCTGGCGCCGCAGCTGCCTTCGGAACCTTTCATGTCCGGCATCGAGCCGTGATCCATCTTCGAGTGATCCATGCCCGGCATCGTCGAGTGATCCATCTCGCCCATCATGTCGCGCATCGTCAGCAGCGGGCGTGGATCGAGCGCGGGCACTTCGGCGCTCATGCCGGCGCGCGCAGCGAGCGTGCCGCGCGCATATCCCGACCTGTCCATCGACTGAGCAAAAATCGTGTAGGCGCGATCGGCATCGGGTTCGACGATCACGTCGAACGTCTCCGCATTGCCGATGCGGAACTCGTCGACCGTGACCGGCTCCACTTCCTGCCCGTCGGCCGCAACCACGCGCATCTTCAGACCCGGGATGCGCACGTCGAAGAAACTCATCGACGAGCCGTTGATGAAACGCAGTCGCACCTTGTCGCCGCGCGAAAACAGTCCCGTCCAGTTCGCCGCTGGCGACGCGCCGTTCATCAGGTAGGTGTAGGCGTAGCTCGATACGTCGGCGAGATCGCTCGGATTCATGCGCATCTCGTTCCACATGCGCCGCTCGGCTAGCGCGCCGCTCAAGCCTTGCGCGCGCGCGTCGCGCAGAAAATCAGCGACCGTGGGTTTGCCGAAATTGAAGTAGTCGCCTTGCTTCTTCAGCGTCGCGAACAGCCATTCCGGATCGGCATCGCTCCAGTCGGAAAGCATGACGACGTAATCACGATCGACGCGCGCGCGCTGTTCGCGTGGTTCGATCACGATCGCGCCGTAGAGGCCGGTCTGCTCCTGGAAGCGCGAGTGGCTGTGGTACCAGTACGTGCCGCTCTGGTTCACCTTGAAGCGGTAGGCGTAAGTCTCGCCGGGCGCGATGCCCATGAAGGACAGGCCCGGCACGCCGTCCATGTCGGCCGGCACGATCATGCCGTGCCAGTGGATCGAACTGGTCGTCGACAGCGTGTTGCGCACGCGCAGCGTTACCGTGTCGCCTTGGCGCCAGCGCAAGGTCGGTGCGGGCAACGAACCGTTGACGACCGTGCCGATGCGGCGCTTGCCGGTGATGTTGACCGGCGTCTCGCCGATCGAGAGGTCGAATTCGCTGCCCGACAGCATCGGGACCTGCGGCGCGGGCGATGCCGCGGTGGTCGCGCGCGCGTCAAGGCCGAAACCGGCGACGATGCCGCCGAGAGTCAGGCCCTGGACGAAACGCCGGCGCGACGGCAGCGCGAGGCGCTCCGCCAAAGAAGTTGGGTTGTATCTGTTCATGGTACTCGTGTCGTTGCGCGGCGCGAGGTGCGCCAGATCATCCGCTCACGGGTCGCCCGCGGCGGAACGAAGCATCGAACGAGTCAGGCGATAGGTGGCCTCAAGCGCCGCTCGTCGGCGGCATCGAAAAAGGCGGCATGATCCCATCGCGGCAGTTGCGCCGGCGGCGGCAAGGCAGGGAAGGAAAAGCCCGTCGTCAATGCAGTGGAGCAGGAATACAGGCAAGCGCAGGCACCGCCCACGCAACAGGGGCAGCCGTTACCGTGAGTCGCCTTGTCCTTGCTTGCATGCGCGGGCGCGGCGCTCTCGTCGCAATGATGATGTGACGTGGCGGCCATCGCTGTCGGCGCCGCAGTTGGAGTGCGCGGAGCGGGCATCGCCCACGCGGAGAAATTCGCAAGCACCAGCAACACCGCCATCCCGTGCGCGAGCAGGCGCGCAAACCGGCTGCGCGCGAGGCGCTGCAGGCGGAACGAGGGGCGATGACTGCGTTTCATGCGTGCATGGTGCCCGCGCCGCGGCGCCGATGCAAGCCGCACGGGTGCTACGATTCAGCTAGAACCTATCTCAAAACTACTGCGCTCGACATTTCGCGCCGGTGCTCGGACTGCGGAGGCAGGATGCCGAAGCGAACAGCGAAGCTGGCCCGCAGGGAATGCCGCAGGAGCGGCATGTAATCCTCGTTTACTGCTTGTAAACTCCGGTTCCTGCGCTCCGGCGACACGCGAACTGCCTTCGCTCGCTACATTTTGAGATAGGTTCTAGTGAACTACCGCCACGCCTTCCATGCCGGCAACTTCGCCGATGTCTTCAAGCACGCCATCCTGATCGGCCTCATCGACGCCCTGAAGGCCAAGCCGACGCCGTTCTGCTACATCGACACGCATGCCGGCGCCGGCCGCTACGACCTGCGCGACGAGGAAGCGCGCAAGACCGGCGAGTTCGTCGATGGCGTGCAGCGCCTGCTCGTCGCCGCGAACCTGCCCGACAGCCTGCGCCCCTACTTCGACCTGCTGCGCGCGGCCAACGCGGCCGATGCCAATGGCCATCTAAACGTCTACCCCGGCTCACCGCTGATCGCGAGCCTCACCCTGCGCGACAGCGACCGCATCGCGTTGTGCGAAGTACAGGAGGCGGAAACGGCCGCGCTGAAGAAGTTGTTCGCCGACGACAAACGCGTCGGCGTGCACCAGCGCGATGGCTACTCCGCGCTCGCGGGACTGGTGCCGCCGAAAGAGCGGCGCGGCGTAGTCCTGATCGACCCTCCGTTCGAGGCGCAGGAAGCCGAATTCCGCACGATCCAATCGGCGCTGGCCGACGCCTACGCGCACTGGCCAACCGGCATCTATGCGATCTGGTATCCAATCAAGCTGCATCGGCAGGTGCTGCGATTCCAGCGCTGGTTCGCCAAGCAAGGTATCAAGAAAACGCTGGTCGCCGAGCTGATGATCGACGCCGACGATTCGCCGCTGCGCCTCAACGGCTGCGGCATGGTGATCGTCAACGCGCCGTGGCAGTTCGACGCATGGCTTGCGCGGCTGCTGCCCGACCTCGAGCGCCTGCTCGCGCGCAGCCCACGTGCGAGCCATCGCCTCGAGTGGCTGACCCGGGAGTGACGGATAGCGGACGGCCCTAGATTCGGCACCCTCGCCAGAGGACACCCGCGCGAACGCCTCGACTGCAAAGCCGTCGGATCCTTCCCGCGAACAGCGCTGGCGCGATTTTGGCAAAGCCCACTCGCCGGCTATTGACTGAAGGGATGGCGTCGAAGAAAATAGGCGGCTCGCTTATGCGATTCCCCGATAGCTCAGTCGGTAGAGCAAGTGACTGTTAATCACTGGGTCGGCGGTTCGAGTCCGTCTCGGGGAGCCATATAAATCAAGGGCTTGCAGCAATGCAGGCCCTTTTTTATTGCCTGCCGCCAATCAAAGGTGATACTTAGGGTGATACTTTCCCGATGAAACCCGCCTCGCCGTCGAATAAAGGATGGTTTGCCTGCGCGGCATGGACGCCGCTGAGTTCGACTAGCTGCTCAACGCACAAGCCCGGCGCGAAGCCGGGCTTGATGCGTCAGGTGTGCCTGATCAATGCCAGTCAATCAGATAAGGGACTGACCCTAATTGCTAGCGCCGGTCAAGCGTCCCCACCTGGGAACGTCTCCACTAGCGCGTGTGAGATTCCGACATCCACCAACATAGCAAGCGCCTTCTCCGATACCACGAGCCGAAGGTCGGGCGTCACACCGAAATCATCACGGCCCGGCGTTCCTTCTACTTTCAGCCAGACAAATTTCGGCAACTCACGACCAGGATATAGGGCGTCGAACTGATCGGATTTGGAAGTCTCGACCTGATCAAAACTAACGCCGGTCAACTTGGCTCGCCCGATCTCCGCCGCCAATCGCTCCGTGGCAATGTAGCAAGGTGTACTTTCAAGCAACTCATCTCCCAACCAGCCATCAAATTGATAATGTAGCTTGTGAACAACGACTGGCTGCCCCGGTGTTCTGGTGAACTCCGTGCTTTCGCCCCACCCCCCAGCAACTTCTGGTTCGATGATGTGATAACCGGTCACCGGAGCCTCCTATCGTGGTGGATTAAATTGGGTTCCATACTTTTGATCAATTTCAGTGGCCTTTTGCAAAAGCTGGGGCTTGGTTGGCGAGGTGCCGTTCGCTTCGAAGAGCTTGTAGAAGCGATTCCATTCAGTCCTTATTGTGCTCAAATGCAGCTCGGAATTTAGTTGGAGCGGGATACCACGAAGATTCTCGAGCGAGTGTATTTCGCTTTTGCTCACGACTCCTGGAAAGCGACTTAGAACTTGCTGCTCAACGGCATGGTGAACGACGACTTGCCCCTCCAGCTCGGGGTACGCTGCGAAGAACGTGGCCCGATAGGCGTTCGACGTCGCATTGCCAAACTGAGCCCCAGCATTTGTCCATGACGCGGCCTTAGCCTCGGCGCCACCTTCCGGAAAAGCCACCATCGTCGCAGCCACACCAGCAAATGACCCAATTTCTGTGGCCACCGGATTATTTGCCGCGAGCTGTGCATGCTGCGCATCCAATCTCTCGCTCTTCGTCGGATCATTAGGGCGTACTGGCGAGAATCCATCGTAATAGTAGTCATCGGTGAAGTCGGACACCGACCGTTGCAAAGTGTTCTTGAAAGCATCCCACATCGCTCCGATGGATGAGCGCTGCCCGACTGTCTGACCCTGCGCGCCAACACTCGCCGCCTGATTGTTGTTCGGCGTCGATTGCGCGCCGTTCGTTGTCATCGAGTCGGCACCGTTGCCCTGCTTACCGTTGAAGTCCTTTACGAACGCATTCTGGAATCCATTCGCAAGTCCTTTCGCAATCGCATCGTTTTTCTCGGTCACGCTTGGCGTAGCTACCTGCGTCGAGGACGCGCCGGTATCGGCGCACGTTTGCGACTCAATATGCGAACCAACGCATTGGTATCCCGTTGGATCGGTTCCCGACAATGGGTTGTTGCCGATGTAGCTGTACGGATTGAGCGCCTGCGACCCGGTTCCGCCGATTACAGGGTCGACCTGCAAGAAGCGGCCAAGATTCTGATCATACACACGACCGCCCATATGAATGAGCGCCACGTCATCCGCATGATCGTGCTTCGTAAACCCGTGGATTGTCTGAAGCCCGCCGAGGATATTGTCGACGAGATTCAGAGTACCGTTGGCGCGGTCGCCGAAATCGCCGTTGCGGGCCCTGCCGAACGCGTCGTATGCCCGCGTGGTGGGCATGCCTCCATTCTCAATCACATCTATTGTCGAGCCCAGGCGATCCCGCAAAACCACCGTTAACGCATCAGAACTGCTGCCAAGACCGTTGTTGGTGCGCGTTACCACCACAGGACCCAGCTCGTACTTCTGCGTCGCCGCGGCGCCGGAGCCCACCTGCTCGTAACCTGCGGGGCCAAAATACCGCGTTCCGGTTATCGACGAGCCTTGGTCGGTCTCCATTGCCATCGCGCCATCAGCGCCGTAACGCCAACTCATCGTGCCAGACTGCGTCATCGCCCCAACCGCCGTGCGCGTGATCTGTGCTGCCCGATTCTCGGCGTCGTAAACCCCGCTCAAGGTGTTGCCACCCACCAAGTTTCCGTTCGCGTCGCACTGGTACGTGTAGCTGCCCGCTTGCGTTGCAAAGTGCGGACCGCAACTACCCGTACTGAAACCGGTTCCGTAGGTATAGCTCGATGCCCAGTCGGACTTGCTCTTTACGTTGCCACTGTCCGAATAGCTATAGGTTACCGGCAGGTGGTTCGCGTCAGATGGCACTCGCGACGTGCCCGTAAGCCGCTGCAGATTGTCGTAGGCATAGCTCTCTGACACGCTGGCCCCACCGCCCGAAGCACGGGTCTGCTTGGCGACGTTGCCAAAGCCGTCATACCAGTAGTCGGCTTCGTCCGACGCACTATTGGTCCACGACAGCTTTTGTGTCTGACCGGTGCTGTCGTAGTCGCCATGGGTTCCGTAAATCAAGCCCGGGTAAGTCTCCTTGGTGATGTGACCCCACTCGTTCTGTGCTTGCGCCGTCCAGTACACATAGCTCGTACCCGCATTGCTTAACGCATCGAGTTGGCCGTAAGCCGTGTACCTGTGCTGCACAGTCAGCCCCCCCGTCGTACCCGTCGCGGTCGGATAAACCTGGGTCGCAAGGCGGCCTGCGCCGTCGTAGGTCTGCTGGTGAGTGAAGCTAAACTGCGTGCCTTCGTTGATCGTGGTCGTGATGCTGCTCGGCCGCGCCGATGCATCGCAGGTGATGCTCTGCTGCCACACCATCGGGTTGGTCGACGGGGTTGTTAGGTTCGGGCCGCGGTAGCGTGTCTGCGTGCCGATGCGACCGATACAGCTATACGGCGTGACGGGATCGTAGGTCGTGGTGTCGACGATGGCTTCGTCGTCCACACTGGCGGGAGCGCCAGCTGGCGGTACGGCCTGGCGGCTCAGTTCGCGGCCTAGGGCATCGCGTGCCGTCACCGTCGTCTTAACGTTACGCGCGTCGGTCTGAGTCAGCAATTCTCCTAACGCATCGTAGGTGAAGTTCCATATCCCCTGGTCGGGGTCGTTGCTCTGCGTGCGCTGACCGAGTGCGTTGTAAACCGCCAAGGTACTCTTGCTGTCGGCATCAGTTATTGCTGCCACGTGGCCAAGCGGCTCGGTCCAATAGCTGGTCGTCTTGGTGTTCGCATCCTTGGTCTGCATCAACTGACCCAAGACGTTCACCGACCGACTCATTTGGATCGTTGTGCGACTCAACGTCGAGTCCGTGCAAGTACCACTGGTGCTGATATTGGTCTGTCGACCCACGTACGTGTAGGTCGTCGACATGGCCCCATAGGGTGAAGTTGCCGGATCCGTGCCGGCGCATGCCAACGGCGCGGTCTTGTTTGTTGGCCGGTTCAGCGCATCATAGGTGAAGCTCGTGTAGCTCGGGTTGCCGCTGCCGATCTGATACGGCGTGCTCTGCAATTGCACTGCGCCATGCTCATCGTAGTCGATCACGCTGGCGATGAAAGAATACTGCAGCGCACCCCCCGAAGTTCCACTGAACCCTGCCTCCGCCTGCTTGACGGAGTGTCCCAGCATATCCAACCAGTTTACCTTCGTGGGATAACCAACCTGCGTTGTGGTCACGCGATAGGCGGCGTAGGTTTCGGTATAGTCTTCGCCCACGGTACCGGTGCAGCTACCCGGACAAGTGAACACGCAGCTACCGTTGCTGCAGTTCGTGTAGGCGATCTGCACAGGCGATTCGATATCGGCATTCGTCGAATTGACGTGACGTATCTGAGTAGCACGACCAAAGACGTCATAGGTCGTCAGCACACTTACCGAATTCGGGTCCTTCACCTGCTTCACCTGGCCGTCGCTAGGCTGCACGGTGTACGTGAGAGTTTGGTTCAAGCCTGTCGGATCGAGCGTCTTGGTGTAGACGAAATAGCCGTCCGCCTCGGCGCTAGTACCGCCCTTGGTGTAGGTATAGCTTGTGATGCGGGTCGGACTCAGTGCAGTAGCGAGGTTCCAAGCGTCGACCTGCACTTGGATTGGCAAGCCGTAGCTCGTCGCCGGAGATACCGGATAGCTGTAAGTCGTTGTCGATTGCTGGTTCGCGACGCCCGATTGCACGATTTTCGTGGCCGGCGTGCGGTCGGCGTTCCAAGTGAATTGCGTGGCCAGTGTCTTGGAGCTGATGTCCGTACCGGTCGGCGGAGTGGTAGTGGTGCCCGCGACGTAGCTCATCGAGACCGTAACGCTACTCGTTGAGAGTCTGTCGATCCACCAGTCGGACACCTTCGTGTAGTCGTAGGTATTGGTCGACGTTGTCACATGACCGCTGACAAACTTCCCGCCAGATGCGTCATCGCCACGCGTCACCGTTTGCGTCTGCAGGTTGCCATAACTGTCCCAGGTGAGGCCGGTACTGCTATGTCCGCTCAGTGCGCTCGTTTTTAGGTCGTAGCTATTTGCGGCTTGGGCAACCGCGACCGGCTGAAACACCGTGCCACCCGTGCTCGTGGCGCCGCTTGGCAATGGCAGCAAACCGTCACCTTGGGGGCACAATGACAAGCTGCTAAGGGTTGTTCCCGTCAACAAGGTGCATTGATACGACGTCGTTTCGATCTGTACGGGATTCTTAGCTGTGCAGGTGCCGGCCGTGCCGTCTGCTAGCGTGCAGCTATACGAGAGGGACACCACCGGAGATGCTCCGCTGCTGTTGCTTGGAGCCACTCCCGTAACGACCGAGGCAACCTTGCCTACCAGCGGGAACTTCTGATTGAACGTCGTCGTAGTTATCAGACGCCGCTTGGCGTCGCTGGATGCGTTCTCGGTCGTGATCGTGCGGAAACCCTGAAAGCCGCGGCCATAATGGTTATACATCGCATCGCCGTAGCTGTAGATCGCGCTGCGCGCGCCCGTATAGGAACCGATTCCGTTGGATTGCAGCATTGTGCTGACCACCGGCATGCTGCTGCTGAAATAGTAGTGACGGCTGTCGCCGTAAGTGCCGTCCACGTTGTACTCGGCGACGCCATCACGCGTGCACAAGAATGCTTCTGCCAGCGTGTCAAAATCCCAGAACGCCGCGTCACCCAGGCCGTTCGCTGCGGAATACATCAGTCCCGGCAACGGGGCGTAACTCGAACATCCACCGTTGAGATCGGATGGCAACGAGGTACGCGGCGCCTGACCCGGTAGCGACGCACCCTGATTGAAGTTGGCATAAAGGCTAACGGTGGACGAAATCCCGGAGGCAGTGCTAGCCGACTTCGGACTAGGTTGGAAATTGTTCGTAGGTGTCCCGTTCACGTCAGGTAGTGATGGGGGACCGTAGACGCTATCTGCATCCTCCACCACATCGCAAGCGGCGTAGTAAGTACTCGTGCCCATGTTATTAATGACAAGGGGTTTTCCCGAGCACCCCAACAGCGCCGGAATGGTTTCGAGCCCCGTACCTCCCATATCGTTGGACACGGAGGAGTCGCGCGTGTTGTTAACTCCCGATACAAGTGAAGTGGGCACCCTCTGGACGTTGATCGTTGTCGAATTCGTCTGAACGAACTTCAACATATCCAAGTGGTAAGCCGAATGATCTGCCGGACCGCCTTGAAACTTATTTGACGTGTAGAGCCCTGCTGCCGCTTGGTTGTCCCAAGCGTACGGATAGCCCGGAGCATTGCTATTCGATGGCAGGTTGATCACCGGAGAACCGGTGGTCGGCGTTCCCGGATCCTCTGGGCAAGCCAGTGCAAGACACTGGACAGTGCCAGCGAGGGAAATCGGAGGGTTTACCACAGCTTTGGAAGAGTTGACAGACGGGCATTCGCCGCTAGCTAGAGGACCGACAATGACCACCGTACACATCTTGAGCGCAAAACCTGACGCTGAGGGGTAGACGATGTCGGGCTTGCCGTCTCCGTCCACATCCACAGGTTGAAGTTTGTTGAGATAGCGATAGGAGCCGTTGTAGGTTTTGTCGGTGAGCCCGATCAGGTCGCCGGTTGGGTTTTGGGCAATGATGGGGTTCGCGTACGTCCCTCCTCCCTGATTGAGTCGGACGATCCATTGGTCTGTGCCGCCCATCGCAGACGGCTTCGCCATCACCAAATCTTCGAGTCCATCTCCGTTGATATCCACCCATTGAGCGACGCCACTGACGGCGCCGTTGCCACTCGAGACGGCAAGTTTGCAGTCGATGGTCCCAGTCAGTCCCGTTGACGCGCACGCAGTGAGGCTAGCCGACACGGTGGCCGAAGTTCCGGTACCGGACAACGCCACTCGATAAACACCGACAAAATTCGACGCCCCGGATTGGAGGTTGCTGTCTGTAACGAAGATGTCCGGGAGGCCGTCGCCATCGAAATCCGCAATATGATCGATGGCTTGGTTAGTGAAATCGAAAGTCGCGCCGCTGTTATGGACTGATGTCAGGCAAAACAGTGAGCCAGCGGGCGCGATAAAACCCGTGGACGTTGTAGCGTTTGCCAGAGTCGTCGTGAGATTGTTGAGATAGACAAAAACACCACGACCCGAGCAGCCAGCGACAGAAGCCGTAACGACAATGTCGAGCTTGCCGTCACCATTCATGTCCTGGAAGAAAACTTGAGAACTAGAATCAACAGGGACGTTGGTCGTGAACGTGTGGAACGTAGTATTGAAGGTTGCCTGGGGAGTGGAACCCGCACTCAGTGAAGCACCTGTTGCCCCAGCCCAGAAGCCTAGTTGCAGATTGCCGGGATTCGAGGTCGTGGAGCCGTCCGAATTGATCGTATAAGCCGGCAGGATGCTGAAGTCGGTGCGTCCGCTGCCATCGATGTCACCACGCGCCATCTTGTAGAGTGCGAGGTCGCGATAGAACGGCGTGCCGGTCATGTCCACTGTCGTGATCTGTCCGTTGGCCGCAACTTTGGCCAGAAAGGAAGAAGTCTGGCTCCCGGAACTATTCGATCCCAGCACCATGTACTCCGGTGTGCCGTCGCCATCGAGATCGCCGATTGACGAGTAACTCCATGCCTGCAAACCCGTTGGCAGTGCGCTGCTCACATTTGTCATAGCATTGAGCGAGAAGTTGAGCGCGCTGTCGCTGTAGGTAAATTGTGTGGGAGAGTGACAGGTACTGCCAGCGCATTCGGTGATGCTCGTCATCATCAACCGGCCGTTGTACGTCGAGGCAATGTATGCCGGCGTATAGGTGCGCACGGTCGTGCTGCCGACGCTAGTCGTGATCGATTTCAACGCTTGGGTCTGCATCGTCAGGTAGCCAGCCAGGTAGCTCGACGAAACATCGGTCGCGTTGGTCGCCGCCGCGGTGCGCCCCTCATATGCAAACTTGACTGAGCGATCGCCCGAGCCAGCCTGGAACCCGGTGTAAGTGACACTGCTTAGAAGGACCTCACCGTTGCCAAAGGATTTGTCGTATTGGTACAGCTGGTTGTTTCCGACATGATCTTCGATCTTCTCCACCAGCCAGCTCAGGGGCGCCGGCGCGCCGCTGGGCGTCAGCTTGGAGTTGGCTGTCGAGGTGGCACAACTCGGAGTCGACAACACACCGTTGCTCATCGTCCCCGTTACAGCGCCATAGTGCAGTACGCGCCCATTTTTTTGCTCAACGCGGAAACAAGTGCTCGCTCCGGTCAGGTCACCGCCAACTTGTGTGATACGTGCATAGCTGTCCACTTCTGTTCGGTACACGGCATTCGCTGCACCATAACTGACGCCTGTGGAGACAAGAACGAGCCGTTGACCATCCAGACACAAGCGATCGCTGTTCGTATACGACACACCGAGAGCTCTTCCGTCCTGCTCTGGCGTCTGCGGACAGCGATGAATCGAACTCAAGCCCGAGATCGTCCACCCCATGCCCATCACGCCGTTACCGCTGCGGCTGTTGTAGACCAAGGCCAGATCCGGCTGCATGCCGGCACGCCCCGGCGGAACGACGATCGGTACGTGGTATTGCGCTGCTCCGCCGTCGGTGCTGGCGCTACCCGCCATCGTGCCAACGGTCGGGTCATGTGTGACGGCATCGTTGACCGACGTCGCCGTTGGTGGCAGCGAGGGACTGGTGGGCAGCGTGTTACTTGCTGCACTGACTGTCACTGCTACGTTCTGTGACTTGTCTCCAAACCACGCCACCGCTTCCTGCAGCATTTCCCACTGAAAATTGTAGGTGCCCGGAACAGTCGGAGCAGTCACGTTGAAACTAAATGCGACTTGCTGCCCTGGCGCCACGGAATTCGGTAATGCCACCCGTCCGACCGTAACGGGGCCATTGGAGGTGTTGACCACCATGGTATTGCCCCACGTCGTGTTGTCTTGCGGGTTTTGCGCTCCCAGCCGGTAGTTCTGAGCGCTCGTCCACGTCGCGGTGCCGGTATTCACCATCGTGATGGAGACGGGATAGCTTTGTCCGGCGACCATAGTGGTCGGCACGTTCTGGCCAAGGAACGCAGCAGATTGTGCGACTGCATTTACCGTCACTGCGACGTCCGGTGACTTGTCTCCGAACCATGCCACGCCGTCCTGCACCATTCTCCACTGGAAAATGTAAGTGCCAGCTGTTGAAGGTGCGGTGACGCTAAAGGTGAAAGTGTTCGTCTGTCCGGTCGGCACAGAGGCACTTGATGGCAAGTAGACCCGACCGAAACCCCACGTTGTACCGTCCTGCGGACTTTGTGACCCTAACCTGAAAAGCTGCCCCTCGGTCCACGTCGCCGAGCCGATATTCTGCATCGTGACGGAGACGGAGTAAGTTTGCCCCGCTGTCATGGACGTGGGGACGCTTTGCGAGACAAACGCAGCGCCTAAGGTTGGCAGCGTTCCACCGGAACTGCCTGGCAACCAACCCACGACGTCGGCGATGACCGGAGTCGAACCGCTGCTTCCGTTGAACAACGAAACCGTGCCGTCATAGCCGACCTGCGCGATCACAAGGCTGGGAATAACCTGCCCTGTCGCGAAGGTCACAGCCACGGTTGGAGGCGGGCTGTTGTTGGAGGTCGTTCCCCAAGCCGTCAAATAACCGTTCGCGGTAGGAGTTACTGCGGTGACGTTTAAGACCACCGCCCCGACACCAGAAGACGGTACTCCGCCTCGGCCCACTACCTTAAAGCTCAGCGTGCTGGCGCTGTTTATTCCCCCCTGACCAGCAAATTGTCCATCGATCGTCGTGAAACCGGCTCGCGTGTCGAGTAAGCGCGCCGGTGTCAACGGCACCATCGTTGCGCTATTTGTAAAGTAGCCGACAATATCGACGATGAAATCGGTGTTACCTGCATTGTTGTAAATCGATATCTGTCCACCATTTCCTGGAGCGGCCACCACTAGATTGGCGATGGTTTGGCCTGGAACGACGTTTAGATTGGAGGCATTCGGCTGCGCCGCGCCAGCCGGCCAGATGGTGATGTAGCTCAATCCAGTCGGATTGATCGCCGTGACGTTGAGCACGACCGCGGTCACTCCAGCGGCCGGCAGGCCACCACGCCCCAATACCGTGACGTTCGTGATGCCTTGGGGTGGCACAGCGCCTTTCCCGGCAAAGAGTCCGTCGCTCGTCAACATTCCGGCTCGCGTATCCAGCAAGCGCGCCGGGTTCAGCGGCGTGAGATTCGAGGATGCAAGGAAGTATCCGGCCACATCGGCTGTGACGTCGGCCGACGTTCCGCCCGAGTAGACATAGATCGATACCTGACCGTTCGTGCCCACTGGGGCGATAACTTGATTCGAAATGGTCGCGCCGGCAACGAAGTTGATGTTGGACGCGAGCGGCTGCGCCGCGCCCGCAGGCCATACAGTTAGATAGCCGGCCCCTCCCGGATTCGTCACCGTGACGTTCAGAGCCACTGCGCTAACCCCGCTTGAGGGAATGCCTGCACGTCCCGTGACGGTCAGATCGATCTTCGATCCATTGGGTATCGCTCCTCCGCGAGCAAACTGATTATCTACCGTGGCGCCGTTAGACCGTGTATCGAGCAGCCGCACTGGCACCATCGGCGTATAGGGCGAGGAACCATTTTGTGCGGGTACGCTCACCGTGAGCGGATTGCTACCCGGTGTAAACGAACTGCATAGAGTTGGACTGTTACAGGCCTGTACCTGGAAGGCATAGGTTCCATAGGCCGGCAGCGTCACACTGGCGCTGGTGGCCGTGATATTGCCCCCCGTCGACTGCCAAACACCACCTGGATAGGCCTGGTATTGCAGCACGTAGTAGGCCGGGTTAGGCCCGACCGCTGGGCGAGTCCAGCTGATTGAGGTCGTTAAGTTGTTTCCTGCACTCGGTACCGTGACAGTGTTGGGTGACGCGGGGGATACGCGCACCTCCGCAGACGTCAGAAGCAAGGTCCCTGCGGCCGAATGCACTTCGAACTGCACGTCGGAACTGGCGGGCAAAGTCACCGAAGCCGACGTGGGCGAAGACAGAGCAACAGAGGTGATCTGTCCTGAATTGTAGTCGTGCATGTACAGGCCCGCAGTCGGGTCGTCATACGCCCACGACACGACGATCGTGCAGTTGGTCTGGCCCGCTGGCAACTGGCAATACTGCTGACTGACAAACAGATATTCTGAGCCGAGCAACTTAGTGATGTTCGACGGGTTGGTAACAGCGGTACCGCTAGATTTGAACGGCATCGATGGGTTGGGCCACACGACACCGTAGCTTCCTCCTGTCTGCGCAGAGCTGACCGAAGCCGTCGCGGTCAACGTACCGAGGTGACTGCTAGAAAAGGTACGCGTTAGTGATCCAACGGTCGTCGACGTAACGCAATTGGTCGTACACGCCTGAGTCAGGCTGTAGGTTGATTTTGCGTATAAAAGGGAATACGGACTATTCGCTCCGGTGGGAGGAGGCGTGGTTGAGGTAGGGCTCTGCGCTTGCAACCAGGTCGGTGCGCCGCCCTGGTCGTAAATCAACAAACCATTGAGTTCGACATATTGATTTCCGCTCGAGGTAGGCAGCACACCCACTGTTTCTGACATCCCCCAGGTGGAATGAGTTGGGTCATACCATAGCCCCGAATACGACGTATCGATTGTCGACGCTGGCAATGACGGAGTCGGCGCCGCTGCAGCTGTGCCGGTGGAGCTTGCGAAGTAGTTGTAGATGCACTCGTCCGGCGCCGCATTGCCGGAAACTTGGTTGAACTGCCAGCGCAGGGCTGCTGCCGTGGCTGTCCCCGGAAAGAATTGGATCGCTACTTTCCCAACGGGAACGGCAGCTCCACCACCTAGCCCGCCATAGTTGCTTGCTGACCACGAGACCAAGTTCAGATTTGCCGCCCACTGGTTGGTGGTAGCGTTCACCGGCTGCATATCGGACACCAGCCAAATGGGACGGTGCAGTTGGTCGTATGCGTACCAATACACCATCAACTGGAGCTGGCTGCTAGGATTGTTAGGATCGGCGGGCTGGTAGATCAGGTCCCAACCGGTACCACGTCGCTGCAGGTTCCACCAACGCCCCGGTATTGAAGGAGTGTCGCCGCTATTCAGCGGAGGGTTTGTCGCGCTGCATTGAATCGTCGGATAACCGATCGAGCTTTGTGCCAGGGCAAGGACCGGGCTCAGAGATGCAAAGAAAGCAAAAAGAATCAGCGAGAAGATCCACCGCCTCTTGGCTCGCACTCTCACTGCGACTTGGCTATGGGTCGCCAAACCAGACACAAATGAAAACACAAACCCAAAAACTCCCGGCAAATCGCCGCGCGCAGCAAGCTTCATGCTCAACCCCTGTTGGGCAAATCAATTCATCAATGACAGTGGAATGGGCTTCCGGCAGATCGGAAGCCCACATCGAAGGAAGGCGTTCGGTCAGAAGATAGGCAACGGCTGGGCGGCGGATTGGAACAATCCGCGCGAGGACAGGAAGCCGATGAACTAATGAAATGCGATGGTAAAAGAAGTATTTGGAAACTGCCCCGGGTCGCCGTCACCCCTACCATCGGCAGCACCAAACGTCGCCGCTCGGTCATTGCGCCTTCCCCTGCTAAGTTATTTAGCTCGCATCCTTGCACGGCGCATCGAGCGAACTGCTTTTTAGGCTAGCTAGTGCGCGAGTGCGTTGTCAATAGTCGTCGCGTGGATCAACGCGAGGAAGAAGGCGCAAGAAGACGTCCGCATCGGCAACAACAAGCTCCAGCAGGCAAGGGAAAAGCTCGACTACCTAAAAGGCATCGAACCTGTTCCGGATTACGCGCGCACCTTCCCCGGCTGGTACGCGCCCGTCGTGATCGTTGAGAACGGCAAGCGCGTCGTGAAGCCCATCAAGTCCCGAGAACGTCGACGCATGGCTCAAGCCCGATCCGGCGAACCTGGGCGCGCTGTACGCGATCCTGGACGATCGGGAGCGGCCGTACTACAAGCACCGACTCGCGGCGTGACGTTACGGTTGCAGCGCATTTAGCGTCTCTCTTTTAGACTACCGACATCAGCCTTTTTCGCGGGGAAAACAGATGCCTTCGCCGATTGATGCCCTTTCGGGAAATGTAATTCATACGTTCGAGAAGCCAAGAGGTACTCTCAACGCCGACGTACTTGATGCCGTAAAACGGGGCGCTCTAAGTAGGGAAATTCACATTCTTGACGAAGACGCGCCCCCGAGGGGGCCAAAGGCGATCGCGCCGGATGCGTCCAGTAAGGGCGGAGTATTGCCCTACATTCTGATTCATCGCCCCCATTTGGAGTTGCTTTGGGCTTTTACCTACGGCTGGATGGTCCTCTACGAAGAGGCGGTGCAGAAGCCGTTAATGAGCAACACGTTTTTCGGCCCAATCGTCTTGGATTCTGGTCTAAAGAGCCGGGCAGCTGAGTTGCTTTCGTGGGCGTCGGGCCTTAGTCGTCACTACTCGCCTTGGCCAGCAAATCTCCCGTCACCAATTTACGCGGCCGATCAGGACGAAACAGGGTACTGTCTTAAAGCGAATGGTGTGTTCCAAGAGGCTGCGGCATTTTTGCTTTACCACGAATTCGCGCACGTGCGCCAAGGCCATCTGAAGGAATACCGCTCTTCGGACGAAGCTGAGGCGGCTTACAACAAGCAACTTGAACGCGAAGCCGATGATTTCGCGCTTCGTATTTTCGTTTCAGAGGGAGACGATGATGAAGTTCGACGGCTCAAGGGGTGGCCACTTCTCGTCCCGGTGCTGTCTTCCCTGTATTTGATCAACAGTCCTGGGATGGTCTTCCAAGACAACCACCCTCACTTGCATCACCGCATTCACCACGTCCTAACTCAACTCAATTTCCAGGACGAGCAGACGCGATTCTACTACTGGTACTTGAGTTCAGTGGTACTTACTGTTTTCGAGCAAGCGCACAATATCGGAGGAAAACGAGGTCAGCTCGAACCACAAACGTTTGAGACAGCATACGAGGCCTTGGATGCGCAAATGGAAACGCTCGAATCCTTGGCGGATTGAGTAGTCGCTTCACAAGCCTGCTTCGCTTCAGAAAGCTAACCCGTATCGGAGCTGGCTAATCGGTTCGATCATTACTGCAAGCCCGCGCGAAGCTTCTTGATCTCGCTCTTTATCGTTGCTGCCCGCTGGATGTCCGGCTTACGCGCCTTGGTTTGAAACTCTCCGCCGGTAATCCAACCAGTTAGTTGATCGAGCCCGTCTTGGTGTGCAGTAGCTTTTTTCGGACCGAGGAGAGCGTCCAATCTTGAATCGAGGATCTCAAGATGGTGAATGAGTTTGTCTTCCTGTTCAGGCACTAACCCTGAAGCCCTCCAATAACGCGTACCGATGGCCGAAAGTTCTTCGAGTGTCGAATCAATCGATTCCAATCGTTTCTTTCGACCTTCCCTCCGCTCTTTGAGGATTGCGAAGCCGGCAGAAACTAGTGCGCTTACGACTGCACTGACGCTAGCGTCACTGTAATGATTCTTGACGAACTCCAAGATGACGTCTATCACTTCGACGGCACCGCATCGCGAATGTACGTTTCAGCGAGTCTTTTGTAGCGAGCAGTCCTTTTCAGATTTGCGATCAGCGTCAGATGCTGCTCTACGTATTCCCGTGTGAAACCTTCATCGCGCACAAGGCCACCAAAAGCCTCATCGAGAAACGAGGAGCCAAAACCCTCAGTGCCGTCCATCGAGACCTCAACAAGATCTCCACTCTTGAGAGCTGGAACAAGAAACTTCTTTCGGAAAAATTCGCCGTTGAACGGCCCATCGTCGGGAAACCTCCCCGCCGGGGTGTCGGAGAACTCTGTCGCGATGTCAATTCGGATCATCTGATTCGCCTTCCGCGTAATCCTCAATCGTCCACTCGATAAAAGTTCCTTTAAGAGGGACAGGTAGCGTTGTTGTTTCCACGGTAGTACTGCCGTCAGCGAGCTTTCTAAAAGTATACTTTCCGTGTCTGCTGAATATTCGTAGCCGTCCACTCGAGCTGTGAGTCTTAACGTAGCCAAGAATGTCGCGGGGGAGACCGTTTCCTCGGTGCTCTTCTTCCGTTCTACTGCGTTCCACAAGCATCGCTGCCTGAATTAGCTGAGCATCATCGCTCAACGCGAGTCCTGTCAGCGCCGCTCCCATTTGAAACAGCATGCCCCTCACGTTCTCCCACAGATCGCTGAGAGGCAGGGTCTTTGGGATGGTCATTCCGTGATCAAGAAACATCACGGTAAGTCTACCTGACTTGGCGTTTACCGATGCCGACATCCACCAGCGGGGCACGGGCCAACCTTGGTTATACGCGTGATGTGAGACGTTTGTCATCGCCTCAACAAGACCGTCATACAACGCCTGCCTGTCCTTCAATTTGGGGCCAAGGGCCTCGATCGCAAGTCGCAACCGTTTTGCTTGATCGCCCTCGCTGCGATGGCCCGACAGGAACGGTAGGAATCGCTCCTCATCCGTTAGCACCTCTTCGAAATCCTTCTTCGCGCTTAGGAGTTCGAAAAAGCCCATCTCGTTCAGCTTTGTCCTAACGGCGGGGTTCCAGTCATCGATATCAATTGGCCTGATCTTCAGAGGGCTAAGTAGTTCGTTCCAGCGGTCAAATTCCGCGACCATGAGCAGGGCCGCTGCGGGTGTAATTTCCTTCAGCGGACAGAGATTGACTCGGAACCTTCCTGAGAAAGTGGATGAAACCATCCGCACCTTTTGAAGGAACAAAATCGTACTTTCATAGTCGCCTGAGAGATTCAAGCGCTCCGGGCACTCAAGCGTTGGGGCTAGTGACGCCTCCGATGGCGACCACTGAAGAGGTGCAATTCCCAGAGCCCTTTCGTGCGCGCGATTCCTTGCGATTTTCCTTCTCAAGAGCTTCGTGGCACGCCGCTCAGCGCGACGCGCACGTCGACGTTGCCAACGAAAATATTTGGCTCGGTCTCTCGCCATCTGCCTCCCCCCATGCCCCCTGGGTCGAAGGATAGGAGGATAGACGCTGCGTTAAAAGTGGGCTATTCACAATTTTACCTATCGGGCAGCCGACCAAGGTCGTCAACGGCAACCGCTTTTGCGGGAATCAAGATAAGGCCGCCCACCGCCGGCATCGGGCTTTCCTTGTCGTTCGCGTGCACGACCTTGGTCTGGAACATGCCCAGGTGCTTCGCCACGTTCATGAGCGCTGCGTCCTGGTCGCGCATCTTGATCTTCATGCTGTTTTGGGTGATCTCGACACCGGCGTACGACCGGCGCGCCTTGTGACGTCACATCGCTTCTGGCCGCCCTTGTACGGGCTCGGCGCCTGCACTAGCATGGGTTGCGGAGCAGACCCGCCAGTCAAAGCACATGCTCTGTCGAACATTGAAGCGCAGGCGCACGGCTCGTCACCCGCAGCACGAAAAATGTTGTGTTTTGTTGCCTTTTACGCCCCTACGACGAATCTGTTTTCGACATGGTGGCCCGACCAGTAAGCTGTTTTCGGAAGCCAGCAACGAACGCGTGCGCGTCTGTTCGCATTTTTGCGACCTGCCGCTGCAGTCGCTCCTGTCGCTTTGAGGCGAGCCGCTGTGCCTCGTCCTCTGACGTCGGCAACGTTCCGCCGTGCCATTTACATTTTCCACTGCCAGGCAAGCCCAGCGCGCGGCACGGTCGACCGGACTGGGTTGTGGCATTGCAAAGCTTCGGATTGCCGCCGTCGTAGTCGCCCGGAATACCTCGCTTCGTTGGCCTCCCTTGAATTTCGCGACCAGTACGCGCACGCGCGCGTGCGCGCGACAACCCGGGGAAAAACATGTTGGGTTTTGTCAGGTTTTGGGAGATGGGTACTACCCAGTGCGTCTTCATTGGCTGTCGAATTGTTCAAACACGTTGCCGGCCTGGCCGGGGGTTTTGCGGATGATCTGCAGTCGCTGCCGTAGTTGGGCCTGTTCCGTCGCCGGTAGATTCTTGAACGGCGTGGAGCGATCGAGGTTCAGTCGCCGCATCGCCGCATCGAGGCCGTAGTGTTCGCGCTCTGCAGGCGTCGCCATGTCGTAGGCGTGCAGCTTGTCCGGATCGGATAACCGCTTGAACAACAATGCTGGCACGAGCTGCTTTGCATCCTTGCGAGCGCTGGCAATGTCCTTCGGGGCAAGATCTCCGAAGTCCGGCTCGTCGCCGCGGCGGATGGCCGCCGACGCCGACCGTGCTGTTTGCCGGCGCTGCGCCTCGTCTGGCGTTCGGGTGTAGCTGCCCCAGCCCTTGCTGCCACCCTGCATGACGAAATTCTGGAACTCTGATCGCGCGACGCCGGCCGGCGCGTTGTTGACGCCGAAGAAGTGTCCGACCTGCTGAGGTGTCGATTCGCTGCGCTGGACGCCCTTCTGCATGTTCCCGACGGTGATCGGCACGAACTTGTGCGCCATGTAGGCACCGACCTCCAGCGCCTGGTCCCACGCCGGCGCGTTCGGGTCGCGGATCTGGGTGCCGAAGTAGTCCTTGTTGTGGCCGATCTCCCAGAGCATTTTCCATAGCGGGTGAATCTTGTTCTCCGCGGTGCGCGCTGGCTCGGTCGTCAACTTGTAATGGTCGACCCAGTAGTTCGGCAGCTGAAGGCGCTCGTCCGAGTCGTCGTCGTTCTTGCGGCCCGTCTTCGGGAAGAAATAGTCCTTGATGCTGTCTGGGCCCTTTCCAGTCAGCAGGTACTGCAGTGCGGCCATTCCGCCGCCGAGCGTGAGCGCGAGGGTGAGGAAATAGGACAAGTTGCTGCCGACGCGGCCCATGTGCGCATCGGTGACCGTTCCGGCCTTGTCGAGCGGCGCCGCGAACCGCTGCGGCTTCACCAGATCCTTCACGGCTTTGCCGGCGCCGAGCACGGTCTGGAGCATGCCGTACTGCCAACCCGGGGCCATCACCGCCGCCTGCGCGACGTCCTGCACGGTGCGATTCCAGAATCGGTTGTCGTACGCCATCTGGCCGAGGCGATAGTCGACGACATCGTTCACCTGGGCGGCGAGCTGGCGGACGACATCCGGGTGCATGGCGTCGAGGATGCCAGCGTAGTCGCCGCGCTGCTTCCCTAGGTCCTGTGCGCGCCGATCGAGTTCGTATTTGAACAACAACGCCCTGGCGGCCATCTTCTGGTTTGGCACGAGCACGTGGTGGATGAGGTAGCTGCCCGTTTCTGCTGCCGCCTGCAGTGCGGTCACTGGCAAGCGCGCCGCGCCAACGACGATCTGCGCCGGCGTTCTTCCTTTGATCTGCGGGCCGATGCCAGTTCCCATCATCTGCCGGAAGAGTCGCGCCATCTTGGGGATCGCGTTCTGGTACTCCGTCGTCGACATCTTCCAGCGCGCGCCGCCGCGCTCAAGCGCATCGAGGATCGCCGCGGTGTTTGCGTCCGCTTCTCGGATGCCGCGCCACTGCTGGTTGAGCTTGTGGCCTTCGAAGGGTGATGTCGCCACCGAGGTCAGCGCCTTGACGAGCGTGGCGGCCGCGCCGCGCGAGTCACCGATTGCCGCGCGCCGGGCCGCGACATCCAGGTGCATTACCACGTTGTCGGTGCTGGTAAAGACGGCGTGGAAGCCCGAGAACCCAAGATCGGCGGCGACCATGAAGTTCTGGATCCCGCGCAGCGTGCGCCAGGCGGCGAACTTGCTGAAGCCGGGATCGAGGTAGTTGGTGACGTCACGCGCGAGTGTTTCGGGGATCGCCGAGCCGTTGAACGCTGGGTCCGCCACGCGCTTGAACCCGAATGGCGGCGAATCGTTGCTCCCGAGTTTTACGAGCCAGCCGCGATCGTCGAGCTCCTTCTTCAGTTCGAGCATGCCAACGTACTTGTCCATCGCGGCGTATTTGAGCAGGGCCAGGTCGACCGGGTTCGACGAGACCGGCTCCAAGCCAGATTGCATCGCCTCGCGCAGTGTCGGCCACTCACGCTGTTTCAGGAACGACTTGTCGCCGGCTAGCGAGCGTCGCTGTAGCAGGTCACTCAGGACAGCGCCAGCGTGTGCTGGATCCTTGTATATGTGGGGGAAGTAGTGGGTGATGAGGTTTCTGAGCGCGTTCGGGTCGAGCTCGTGCAACCGCTCGATGCGTTCGCTGAACCCAGAGTTCATCCTCGAGAGGAACTCTCGGAACGTCGGGTCGCGCACCTGCCGGCCGGTCTCCCAGTCGTCGACGGCCTCAAAGTTTGCACGCGGATCGGTCTTGTCGAAGTGTTTTCGGAACTCGCCGAACACAGCGTCCGCGGTATCCATCGCCCGGGCCCGCTTGGCGAACATCTCGCGAAGGGCGTGGCGGCCGATCGTCTTCTGCTGTTCCCGCAGCGATGTGGCGGCGCGAACGTCGTCGCGCGTGGCGCGGCTGACGCGGCGCAGGTACTGGTCAGGCGATTCCCTTGGCCTGCGCGGCGGCAAATTCGCCGGCTGCGGTTCTGCATTGCGCCCGGTAGCGCGCGCGTCCGTTACGCTGTAGCGAGAGCCTGCCGCAGGCTGGGAAGAGGAACGGTCCGAACGGACAGACTCCCCAGGTATCCCGGCAGGCTCGCTCGTTTCCGACTTGCGTCCGGTGTTTTCCGGGTCTCGCTGGTAGAACGGTTGCGACGAATCCTCCGTCTGCGACTTGTTCAGCGCCGCTTCGCGCGCCTGTTTAAGCACGTGCGCGAGGTCAGTGACACCGTAGTCGGCGAGCTTTGCGAATCCGTTCCGTCGCAGCCAGTCACGCAGGGTGCCGACCCACTCCTGGATACTGCGCTTGAGCGTGCCGGTGGCGTGAGCCACATGCGCAAGCAACTCTTCCATCAAGATTAGACGTTGGTGGCGCTCGGGGATGCTCTGGTTGCCCAGCGTCGTCGTCTCGTAGTGCGACAGATCGATGCCTTGGTCCTTGGCCATCTTGCGCAGACCGTCCATCCCGCCGATGCCGTTCAGCAGTTGGTCGAGCTTGCCGCCGAGTCTGTTGTCGTAGCGGGTACGCAGCCCGCCGTGCGTAAAGTGGTCATGGTAGATTGCTTCCTCGACATCCTTCGCGCCGTACAGCCGATCCGCAACCAGATAGGTCTTGCCGCCCTGATGCGCAGCCTTCACTTCCTCCGGCGGTATGCCGTTCGAATGTATGTGATCCTGGATCGCCTTCGGAAGCGACGTCGCCGTGTCGACGACCCGAACACCAACTCGGTCTGCGTCCGCCTTGAGGATGCCGGCGGCGAGTCGGTTTACCTCCTCCTTCGGAAGCCCGGATCCTGAGTCATCGGGCGTCCGCTGAAAGCGGATATCGGGATTGCTGCGATCAAACGTTCCGCGGTTGTCGCTCGCGCTCTTGATCTGGCCGCCGTCGAATGCAACCCACTGGCGTTTTCCATTGTCCAGGTCGAGTCGAATGCCGTCGTAACCTTGCTGCTCGAGCCAATTGCGCAGTGCCCGGGCTTCGTGGTGGCTATCGATGGCGAGGAACTGGTCCTTTGTCATCACGGCTGGATTCTTGATACTCGCGTACGCGCTGATCACTCGCTCGTCAGCTGGCACTCCGTCGCTTGCCTTCTCGGCATAGCGCTGCGCTTCAGCTTCGCTCTCCGTGAGGAAATGACCCAACGGGGCAGTCATGTGACCGGTGTTATCGCCGAGTTTCTCGTCGCGAAACGCGTTGAAGTCGTCGCCGGTACCGTGGAAAACAACGCGCGGGCTGCCGTCGTCGTTGGTCACATGACTGCCGTCGAAGAAATCGCGGAAGGCGGGAGTACTTTCCGATCTGAAATCGGAAAGCCTATCCTGCTGCGGTTTGCCTGGGCTCGCAGTCGAGCCTTGGGATTGTCTCTGTGAGGAATCGCTTGCGCCTCGGTTCGCGTCGAATTCGGGCAGCGCACCCGCGGCGCGTTGGACCCGATCGGCCAGCGGCATATCGCCAAGTCGATCAATGATCGCAGTGTGCGTAGTTTCATCGCTGTAGCTCTTGCCCATCGCGCCGGCGACTGCGCGCACTGTTTCTGGAGAAGCACCGGCGAGTATCTCGCTCGGATGGTCACCCGCAGCGATGGCGCGGAGCGCTTCCGATTCCGCGGTCGAAGCGCGGAATTGATCGGGCTGCGAAAAGTCCGCAGCTTGCTGTGGCCGATCGAAGTCGTTCGCAGTCGGACTTTCCGTTCGAGCCAACTGCGCCTTGGGGCGTGGGCCGATCGTATTGGCCGCATCGGCCAGGCTACCCGGCGCGGCATCGGGATAGCGTGTCGGCGCTGGCAACGTTTCCTTGGCCACGGGTGGAGCAGGAATTTCCTCGGTCGCGGCGCGCGAGATCGGGCCGGCGTTGGGGTCGATCGGAGGAACGACGGGTGGCGCCGCCGCCGGTTGCTCAGGTGGCCGCGGAACCTCGCGCAGATTCCCGTTCGTATCCGCGACGAAGTCCGTCGACGGAACACGAGCGGTCGGTTTCGGAATAGTGGCGTCTGACGGCGGAGCGTTTCGATGTTCGGCGCCATGGCCAAGCGCGCCGGCAAGGACACCGCCCGTCAGGGCGCCGGCGCCAAAGTTGAACGCGTCGAATGGTTGCTGCAGATCCGGCCGATCGTCCGGCAGGAGTGCGTTCGCGAGCCGGCGCTGGCCTTCTGTCTGCAATCCGGCGATCGCGGTACCGGAGAGCGCTCGCGTGGCGAGGTCGCCGGGAATGTTCGCCGGGATGGCACCGATCGCCAATGTGCCGCCGCCGGCGATGGCGGCCTGCGCTGCCGCTTGTGCCGGTGTCAGTCCATTCGCGGCCGCCGCGTTGTAGGCCTCGCGCGTGTTCTCCGCAGCTGGCAAGGCCATGGTCGCTGCGCCCTGCAGCGCTCGAGCGCCGAGACTGGCTCCCGCGGGCAGCTCCGCAAGGCCACCCGTCGCAGTCGCGGCCACGAGGTCCGGAGCGAGACCACCGACCATTTCGGCCAAGCGTCCGCCGCGATCATCGGGCGCAACATTCGGCGCGATGGACTTTGCCATCTGTCGCATCTGCCCCGCTTGCGTGTACTCGTCTGGAAGGCCTGTCAGCCTGGCCGCAATCGTCTCGCTCGGGTTCATCCCCTGTTGCAGCGTAGCGCCGAGATTCAGCGTGCGTGCGCCTGCCGCTTGCGCAGTGATCGAGCCTAGCAGGCGGAACTCCGTTCCGGCTGCGTCCATTTCTCCTGGTGTCACGGCACCGTTGCCGAAGTCCGGTGGCGCGTCTCCGATCGGTGTGAAGTCTCCAGAAGTTCCTCGCGCCGGCGCCGGCACGGGCGTGCTTTGCACACTCGATAAGCCTGGCTTGTTGGCCGGCTCGTGGAACTGGTCGAAAACATTCGCGGTGGGCTCTGCGCCAGAGTCCTGCTCGTGAAATTGGTCGAAGACGTTATCGGCCATCGCCATGCCTCACTGAGCGCGGAGGTATTGCGCGGCAGCTCCCTTGCCGTACTTCGCGTCGAACTGATCGTAGAAGTGCGGATTTGCCCGCAGGAACCCGATTGCAGCGGCCGGTGGCTGCAGTAATGGTTGCTGAGGCTGCTGCAAAGCACTCGATGGTTGACCGCCTCTCGGTGCAGCGGGCGACGCCGGCGACTGCTGATCATCGGGCGATTGCGCGCCCGGCACCCCTTGTTGGCGCAATCGCAGAAGATCCAGTCGAACTTTCCCTGCTGCGGCGCGAGCTTCATCTTCAGTAGCACCGTTTTGGAGAGCCGCTTGGTATGCCCTGCTGAAGGCTGCGTCCGCCGCCGCGTCGATCTTGGGCGTGTTCGCTCGCGCGTCGGCAACATACCGCGCCGCATCGGCCCGGGTGTCAGCGCCGTAGTTCATCGCATCCGCGCGTGCGTCGGCGGCACCGAGACGGCTGTTCGCCAGCAATCCAGAGCGCGAGACGTTCGTCGTGTTCGTGTTCGCGTTGTCGGCCCATGCGGTCTGGTCACGCGCGTTTGCGTTGCCAGCTTGGTTCTGCGAATCGAATGTTCCCTTCACAGCACCAAGGAGAGCCCCGACCTTGTTTTGGTAGCTCACGGCGCCTTGGCGTCCGTTCCCGATGGAATCGACATAGGCGTTCCATGCGGCGGTGCCCAAGGTGCTCCGCGGATCCTTGTTCAAGATCGAGGCGATGTCCGTGCGATAGTCGCGCGCCGCGCCCGTTGGATCGTACGAGCCGGGACGCTCGATGGCGAACGGCTGCGGAACGTCGCCGCCCGGCGAGGCTTGAGCAGTAGGGCGCGGAATGCTCAATGCGGCGATGCGCACACCCTGATCTGGCGACACAGGAATCCCGAGCGTGCCAACGGCAGGCCGCGTGAAGTTCTCGGAAGGAATGGTATTGACGCGAGCTGCAAGGTTGTCGAGCTCCGCGCCCGAGTAAGTCCGACCGTTGAAGGTGCCAGGGGGTGTCGGTCGCTGAATCGTCGGAGTGGCATCCGATGTGCTCGCCGCCGTGCCGGTCACATCGACGTACCCCTTCGGCGCAGTCGCATCGAAGGTGCCAGAGCTCTGAGCGTCGGGGCGCACGATGTCACTGGTAGCGGTGGTTGCTGTCGGCCTCTGCGTGAATCCGGGCGGCAAAGGCGGCGGCGGACTATTCAACGTCGGCGGGACGGGGGGCGCGGCGCTCGTTGGATTCTGGCTGCCGGGTGGATCGTTGTCGTTGTATCGAGCCATGTTGCCGCCTCCCTTTACCAGTTGAGGCGCGCGTTGCGCAGGGAGTCGAAGGCGCGCATGAATTCCATCACGACCTTCGCATCAGCCTGGAATTTCTCGCGATCGACGCGCAGTTGGTTCTGGCCGGAGAGGAGCAGTTGATGGTCGTCGGAAAAGCCCCTCTTCAAGCGCTCGATCTCGTTGCGCAGACGCTGGTTTTCTTCCTCGACCAATTTCTCGTGTGCCATATACGTGTCCTCGCTGTGGTACGAGCACACTGACACTGAAAAAGGCCGACCGCATCAACCCCGATTAACGCTCATGCACGGTCATCTACGCCATACCATAGCGATCATCCGCCCGTCCATGAAGTGACAACAGCCATGACCACATATCCTGCCTTCGAAGATCTCAACAAGCGGTGCGAACGCAGCATCACGAAAATGAGCGATGCAGAGGCCTTTGTACACGTCGGCCAGTTGATCGACGATGCCTTCGACGCATCCTTCGAGCGAGGCGCCAAGCGCGCGCTCTATTTGCTCGACGAGCTATCCAAACGTGAACTCATCGATGGGGATGGCGCACTTGTCGAGTATTTTCGCGCCAATGCTTGGGGCGCACTTTCGCATATAGCAAACGTCCGACAATCTTGGTCTTGGGAGGCACCAGAGCGACAGGCTGAACTGCTGGCATTGTCGCGCGCCTCAAACCACGCCGACTTTGCGAAGCTCGACAAAGTCCGTCAATGCCAGATCCTCACCAACCAAGCGAATCTCCTCAATACGGTCGGCCGCACAATCGATGCAATCCCCGTCTGGGATGCAGCTCTGGAGATCATCCCGGGCTTTGCGATGGCGCGAGGCAACCGCGGTTTGGGGCTCAAAGGTTATGCCACCATGGTGGCCGACAAGCGTGAGCGCGTGATCCTGGCTCTGCACGCCTTTGACGGTCTTCGTTCGGCGATGGCTGAGGACACATTCCATGATTCCGTTGATCCGCAACCTGCGCTTGCTTTTTTTGCCAGTCGGGCAACGGAACTAGCTGGCACGCTCAACATTGACGCTGTCCGGGCGACGCAAGACCTCGATTGCGGCAATGAAGGGCGATCGAAGACAGAACGGGCCTACCGTCGCTGGTGCCTTAGGCATCGTCTCTTTCTATGCCCCTTGAACGACCTTGGGTCACATCTGGCAGCAGCCACCGACGACCTCATGCTGCCACCTCTGACTGAAGGGTTGAATGACCGTCCAAACGGACATTTGCCTCCGCCAATCGTTGGCTTCTTCAGTCAGATGAAACAGGAATACGTCTCGGCGCGCTTCATGCTGTTCGAGGGGATAAGTAGCGCGCAAGTTCACTTCTCTGATCGTGGTGTCTCGCTCATCGACACGCTCGACTATCCACTCTATTCGTTAGCGAGTGAGCGGATTCGCACGGCCTTCCGCATCGCCTATTCCTTGCTCGACAAGGTAGCTTTTCTCGTCAATCACTACTGGGCCTTAGGTAAGTCACCGGAAAGGATTAGCTTCAAGAACGTATGGATGATCGAGAAAAAGACGCGCCTGCTGCCACAGCTAGAAGAGCGCGACAATCTGCCACTGCGAGGCCTGTTCTGGTTGTCAAAGGAATTGTTCGATGACCAGCTCAAGCAGACCACCGCAGCCGATGCTCGTGAACTGCACAGTATTCGCAACGCGCTGGAGCACGCCTACCTGCGCGTAAGCGTAGGCTGGGCCAAGCCGTTTATCATAAACGGAACTGGCAACGGCAGCTTCGGCATCGCCATCGGCAGCGACGAACTCGAAGCCAAAGCGCTCCGGGTCATGCAGATGGCTCGATCCGCACTGTTCTATGTGTCCTTCGCAATCGGTGCCGAAGAGCGGAAGAAGATGCTCGCGCATCCCAAACGGCTGGTCGGATCCATGCCGCTCCATGGCTTCGACGATAAGCGAAAGCGGCGCGACTTGGGCTGAACGACCACATCGCCCAATGATCGGCGGGGTGCTTCTCCAACCATTCACAGATGTCCGCTTTTGGAAATCAGGCAGAACAGTAGTGAGTGTCGGCTCAGGGTCGAAGGGAAAAGCAGATTTGGGTCAGTGCCGCTTTCCCCGCCAAAAGCGGAGGGCTCGAGGTAACTGCCGTGGCCTACGCATCGATGTATCGAAGGTTGTTGCGCTTGAATTCCAAGACGACGTCGCGGTAGTACCAAATGCGGCGGAGCAGCGTCACGTGCTCGTGTAGTCGTGACCAGGGGCGCCGCTCGTCAGGCCCAAGGTATCGCCATGTGCGCAACGTGCCCGTCGTGATGCCGAGCGTTTGTGCGACGACGTGTGGACTCAGCAGCACACCGTGCTCGCCCTCAATGCTATCGGGCTGACGCCGGCGCCGCTGCCGGTTCACTTCTGCCGTCCTCGCGAAGGACCAATGCCAGTGTCAGCGCCGTCAACGGCGTCGATGAGTTCCTGTAGCCACAAAGCGGTGTGCTCGTGCTCAATCGGCTTGCCGTCTTTCCCGGTGATCTCGACCTTCTTCGCGAACATTCCCAGGTATTGCCCCAGCTTCTCGAGCGCCGCGACCTTGGGGTGAAGCTTCAACTTCTTGGTCAGGCCAATATGAACGCGTCCTTCACCCTTGCCGGCGAATATCTCGTCGACTTCAAGGCTCATGACCGCCGCGGCTGAGTTGTCGTCCCACTCCTCGACGGGCTTGATGCCGCCGGATCCGTTCAACAGCTTGCGCGGGTCAAAGAACGCAACACGCTGTAGCTCGGTCAACACGTTTTCGGTGGTGAGCTCGAGCCTCGCACTGATGCGTTCAATACGAGCGGCGAGATAGGCGCGTACGTCGCTCCGGCAGAGCAAACGGGAGGCCGCCGACTCTGCGCTCCTCCCGCGTGCCTTGTATCCAGCGAAGGTGTACGACGCGATCGGATCGAAGCATGTGACGTAGTGGTCAGCGAACAGCCGATGCTGTTCGCTCAATCCCATCGAATTTTCGGAACTGATTTCTTCCATGCGATCGCCTGGGCAATGTTGAGTTTTGTTGAGTTTTCGAAGACTGCAAAGCCGTCCGAACCTAACCTGGCACCAAGCCGCCCTTGTCCACGATGTTCCCGTTGCCGTCTACCCAATTCTCATCGTCGTCTTCGTGCAGATAACGGTGGTTGGTTGATTCCACCTCACGCCGCGCACCGTCGATGAATCCTCCTACGAGCTGGCGATCGGCGAAGGTCAAGCCTTTACCGATCACCAGGCGCCCGGTATCGAAGTGGTCGAAGAACTCCACCATGAGCCGCCTGAAAGTCGAGGCATCGTGCACCCAGACGTTGTCGGCTGTGGAGCTCACTCGCCACCACCTTGTCCATCGCCTTCCACAGAATCTGGTGGCGCTGTGGACACCTGTTTGTCGCGGCCGGCGGCGCGCACGCGATCCTTGAGGCTGGCCGCCTTCGTCGTCTGGTCGCCATCGCCCGCCGGCGCCTCCTGTTCGAACCAGTCCGCCGGCGCGCTCATGCCGTCCTTCAGCGAGGCGTGCACCTTGCGCAGCTGGACGATCTGAGCCGGGCGGATCGCTTCAAGCCGGCACTGGCAACGCTTCTCGATTTGCGCCTGGGTGACTCCGAATTTCTCGAACGCGGCGACGAGCTTCTTCAGGCCGTCGGGTGAGGTGTCGGCGTTCGCGTGGAGCGTGTCCTCGCATTGCTTGACCGCGGCCTCGATGACGTCGCCGGGAATCACACCGAGGATGCACGCGCGCAGCCGGCGGGCGCCCTGATTAGCTACCAGTTCGTAGACGTCACGCGGATCCTCAAGCCGGCGCGCGCCGCCTTTGGTGTGGCGGACGTGCGGCACCTGGAACACCTTCACCTGCCGCGTGTTCGTCTCGACGTCCCAGGCGAACGCTTCGACGGTGGACTCGCCGTTGCGCTGCTCGAGCTCGCGGATGCCGAACTGCACGTTGCCCCACGACTGCGCGGCAACTTCGGCCAGACGGATGCTCGGGCCGGTGATTTCCGAGCCGCCGCGGCTGTAGCTGTACAGCGCGCCTTCGGCCAAGGTCGGCCGCGTACAGGCCTGCATGATGCGATCGCAGGCGGCGATCGGATCGCGCGGGAAACGTTTTGCGATTGTCATCGCGGCCTGCACTTCGGCGATCTCGCGTTGCTGGCCGGCGTCGGCCAAGGCGTTGCTGCTCGGGCGCGCGGCGATCGGTGCGTTGTTGAACGGGTTATGGCTAGTGGATTGCGGAGCGACTGCGTTCATGGTCTTGGATTCCTTGAAGGGAATGGGTCTGGTTACTTCACGAGCAGGCGGCGCGAGGGCTCACCCGCCTTGGTGAACTGCTTGAACAGGTCGGGGTGGACAGACTTGAACGCGGCGCTGTCGAAACGCTCGGGAGTCTTTGCGAGCTTCCACGTGGCGAGTACGGCGCCGCCGTGCATGAGCGTGTCGCCGCGGTCGGCTAAGGCGCGTGTCAGGATTGCCTTGCAGCCGTCCATGTCCTCGGTCAGTCGGTCGACCTTGCCGCGGAGAACGGCAAGGTCTCGTGCCGCGGCGACCACTTCAGCATCGGCCTCGACTGCGCCGGTGCGGCCGCTACGCCCCCAGCGCTGCTGCGCATCGGCGAACGTGATCGCCGGCGGCGGCTCGCCGCGTTCGACATGCGACCAGAACTCAGCCTCGCGGTCGACCAGCATGTCGTGCAACTCGGCGTCGGCATGGATCTCGTACAGACGGAAGTCGCTGCCGCCAATCAGCACGGCGACGTCGGCGACCGCCAGGCCGGAGACGAGCAGGTAATGCTGCACCTGCAAGGCGTAGGCGTCCGGGATCTCGTCACTGCCGGGCTCGCCCCAGTCCTGCGCGGTGCGCGCCGTCTTGACCTCGACCACGCGGCCGTCGTCGGTCACGCCGTCGAGGTTCGCTCGCGCGAATGTATGCAGGGGATGCACAAGCGCTGCGTCTGGCACGCGCACGATGCGCCCGGTGCGCTCGGCATACTGCTGACGGATCACGGGCTCGAGTGCGCGGCCCCACAGCATCGCCTCGTTGTCGTCCTGCTCGGGTTGCTCACCGCGCTTGCGCAGGTAGATGTCGAGCGGCGAGGCCCACTTCGACAGGCCAAGAATCGGCGCGACGTCGGAACCGCCAATACCCAGGCGGCGCTGTTCGAGGAATTCGGTACGATCGAGTGCGCGATTCATACGAAGTCGCTCCTGCGCTCGTCTTCGCGCTCGTTCTCTTCCGCAACCGCTTCGGCACGTGCGACGGCCGCTTCATCGCGCATCGACTCAAACTCGGCGGTCGCTTCGCGCACTGCGACGTCGGACAGTGCGTCCTCGTTGCGACGCAGGATCGGGTACGCCCCAACCCACTTGCCGTAGATCTCGTCCGCACGGTTTTCGATCCAGTCTTCGCGGCTCATGGCGTTTCTCCCATGGCCGCGCGCGCTGCGCTCTCGCGTTGCATGACTTCGGCCTGGCGACGCAAGGCTGTGGACAGTTCCAGCGCGAACATCGGTGGAAATTCGAGCGCGATGCTCGCGAAGTGCGTGCCGGCGTAGAGCACGACGTTTCCGGACGTGCGATCGCGAGCGACGGTGAACGAGTCGCCGTAGCCGCTCTCTAGCTGTTTTTGAATCGGATAAGCCGCGTCGGCAGCGGACTGGATTGCGGCGATGGGATGGGCGCTCATTTCGCACCTCCTGCGCTCTGCTCCACCAGGTACGCATCGTGCGCTGCGCACATTGCGGCCTTAGACAGTCCGAACAGGTAGAAGACACCGTACAGTCGGTCGTCCCCGATGTCGTGGGCAACGTCATCGAGCAGCTTACGCGCCGCCGTAAACAGGAGCGCCGCATCGTCGAGCAAGTTGCCGACGTCGCCGTCGTGCTCGATGTGCAGCTTGATGTCGAGTGGTCCGTCTTCCGCAACAGCGTTGAACAGTTGCGCGGGCTTCTGGGGTTCGGCGGTTTGCGCGGTTGAGGCACGCGCTGCCTTGAGGCGGCTAGACATGACTTACTCCCAAGCGAGGTTGTGAGAACCACACGGGAGCGTTTCTAGGCGCGACCCGTGAGGTGGCGGGGAGGCTAGAAACCGAGCTTGGTCGGCGGGCGGATTTTCCCTTACGGGTGTTGTATGGCCGCCGCCCTCCCCGCCATTTCAAAAAGACGGGTACAAAAAAACCGCAAGATCTGACGGGTGCGGTGCCGCCAAGCTCGGAGTTTCTAGGCTCCTCGATTCTCAACGTACACCCAGCGCGCTCTCCTGTCAAGCAATTTGTTGTACGATTGACAACAGTATGCTTCGTTGTCACCGTGCCAACACCGTTCAACAGGTGGTCCATGAAAACGATTGTGTTCGACGTGATGGAACAGTCCGATGCGGCAGCGCGAGCGAAGGCCGGCAGGTCGGCCAAATACGCCAGGCACACCTTCGACTCAGTGGAATCGATGGCGCGCATTTTGACGCCTACACGCTGGGCGATCGTGCAGGCACTCATCGGCGCCGAACCAATGGGCGTACGCGAGCTATCCCGCCGCGTCGGTCGCGACGTCAAGGGCGTGCACACCGACGCCCATGCGCTGTCCGAGGCCGGCGTCGTCAATCGCACCGATGACGGCAAGTTTTCATTCCCCTTCAGCAGGGTGAAGGTGCTTTTCGAGCTACGTGCGTTGGCGTAGCGGCCAACGTACCCGAATTGCAATCTAGCGATCATGCTGGGATCTCCTCTTCAAAGCGAAGCTTTGTCGCCGAGCGCGAAATGAATTCGGCCAGCTCGTCGGAGAGCGGCACCGCTGTGCTGGTCGCCCGGTAGGTTGAGGCTCCCGCGCGATAGCTGATGACCGAGACGAGAACTCGTGTCGGCGGCGCCGACACGGCGCCCTCCGGCCTCTCCCTGTGGCATCGATCACACGTCGCAAACGCCATCGTGCACGACCTACCTTTCGGTGAGTAGATGAACTGCGCTACGTTCTCGCTTTCTGCGAACTCAGCGCCGCAACGGTCGCAGAAGCCTTGCTCTGCCGTGCGGATCCTGGCCGTCATGGCTCGCTCCCGAATAGTTTTGCCAGGTCGTCCAGTGCTTTGCGTGCGGTCTGCTCAGTCGCCGGCGTGCCCAATTCCGCCGGCGCGGCAAGATTGCCGACCGGCTCGGGCGGAAGCTCGCCACCACGCATGACGTGATCTTTCGCGAGCTCGTACGCGTCGCGCAGCATTGTGTCGGCGGTGCGCTGGTCCGCGCTGCGGAAGCGATATCCGTCGATGTGCGACCACACCAGCCGGCCGAACGGCGTGCGCATCGCCTTCAGGAACTCGCGCTGGATCTGCGCGAAGGATGGGATGTTCAGGCACATGCCGCGGAACCGCGGTGCGCTCGGTGGGAAGTCCCGGCCCAGGGCCACCGCCTCGCGCAGGCCGTGCGCGAGCTGCCTCGGCGAGATCCCAGCCAGCACTGTCGCCCACGTGTCGGCGCTGACACCGTCTGGCGCCGGCCCATACTGGCTCACCCATGCGCTGCCGTACATCGAGCCCATACGGCGCCAGAATTCATCCAGGACCGTCTGCGAGGGCCTCGCCTGCGTCAGCGACTTCTCGGCGCTTTCGCTCCGCAATGGCTTGCTCAATCTGCTCGACAGCGCTGAGCTTGCGGCTTGGTGTGCGGTTCGCATGAGTGGTTCCAGGTTGAAGTTGCTTCGCGCCTTCGGCGTGCTCGCGACGGCCAATCGCGAGCAGGTAGCCGATCGGTTTGCCGGGGTTGGCCTCGGCCAAGTCACAGAGGTGTGTGACCGTCACCCCTTCGGACGTCGCAGCGATCAGGTCGGGATTGCTTGGGGTGACGCGCACGCCGCGCTTGCGCAATTCGATCGACGCCTGCACAACGAGGTCGCGCGCGAGAGACACACCACCTTCTTCTTTTGTATGGTTACTGGTTACTGGTGTATGGGTAGCCGTTGCATCACGCGTGACAGGTGAACCAAGTGACGCGCTTGTCACGCGTGACAGAATTGCCTCAAGTTCGGTTGTCGACGTCTCGTAGGCCGGAACGATGTCGTACTCGCGCAACTCGTCGAACAGCTTCCGGCGGCGATCGCGGTGGCGGCGCTGACGCTCTGCAGTGTTCTCGCGCTTTTGGTCTGCGCCGACCTTCTTGCCCAGGTAGCGCTCGATTTCTTCGTCGCAACGGCTCTGGTGCCAGAAGTTGTCGCGAAGGGTAAAGAACTCACGCAACACAGTTTCGACCGCCTTCCGCTCCGCGGCTGACCTTGCGCCTACCAACCTTTGCACGGTCTTGACGTCCCCGGGCAGCGGAGACTCGTCGGCGTAGTACTTCCGGATCATGCGCTGATACGCACCTTCCTCAACAAACGACAGATGACCCGCCGCCTGGGCGAAGTCGTTTATGTGGAACGGAAAGAAATTCATGCCGCGCGTGCCCTCTGGCGCGGATTCCATGCGTTGGCGAGCTCGATCAACTTCACCAAGTTGGAGACGATCTCTTCGCGCAGAGGATCGAACTCTGCCGCGCCACTTTCGTTAGCGATGAGATCGCTGTAGTGAGCAGCCGAGATGATCGACGTCTTGAGGAACGTGCGGTAAGCGGCGATGCGCGCCTCGGCGTCTCTGGTCACCGCCCATCTCCGAGAACTGCCGCGGCGTCGTTCAGAAGTCGCGCGCTATGGTGGACTCGCAGGTCGAGGCTATCGTCGTGGTCCTCGAGGATCAGTCGATCTAGGGCATGGCGCGCCTCGGCAATTCGCTCGAGTATTGCGGTGATCGACGGCTCCCTGGCGATCACGGCTTCACGATAGAACTGCATCGTTGACGAGATGGCCCGAGCCGAAGCTTGGCGCCGCCGAATCATGACGCGTTCGCCTTACTCGGCGCGCGCTTCGACGTATCGAGTTCGGCCGCGGCGGCCTTGGCGCGGCACGTGCGGCGCGCACGGTCGTAGGACGCCTCGAAATACTGTTTCTGAATCGCGGGGTCGGCGAACTTCTTGGCGAGCGCCTTAACGTCGGCGAGACTCGCGTATCTGTTCCGGCCCATGAAGAACGTAGGCAAGATGCCGGACCGGATGACCTGATTGGATTTCGTATCGCCGAAATTGTATTCGCGCTTGAGAGCGCGTTTTGCCTGGTCGTAGCCGGGTTCTACATTCTCGCTCATCGCTCACTTCTCCGACCGCGCACGAGTGTTGGCGCGACGGGAGGCAGCTTAGAATTTGGCGCGTCGAGCGGTGAGGGTAGAAACCATCGTTCCAGTTGTGGGTTTCTACCCCCTATTTAGAAATCCAGGATCCCTTTCTTCCGTTCCAGGTCTATGCCCTCTCGCCGTGCCCAGGCGATAAGTTCGTCCTTCTCCTTCGAGTCGTCCTTTTCAGCTAACGCTAGATCTTGGACTGCGTCTTCGAGCGAGCTCTTATCCAACGATTTGTCGAATAGTGCTTGGACGGCGTGGATCAGAAATGCCTTTCGTGTGCGACCGATCGGGGTGTTCTTAAGCTCTCTATATAGCGCACGGACATAGAGCAAATGCGGTTGATGCTTGGTAAAATGTGGTGCTGTCGTCTTTTCTGCCAACGATTGAGCTGCGGTCAGCAAGTCCGCAAATCCCGGTATGTTGTAACGATTCGAGGTCAGCAGCCACGTAACTCTCATGTCCAAGGGAAATCCGCGCGCTTGTAATCGCCGAAGCCACGAATGGCCGATGTGCTCACGTCGCGCTCTAAAAGCGCCTATTGCACGTAGCAACTGTTTCGCGCCAGTGATGGCAACTAGTTCAACAAAATTCGGTCGGAAATCGATTGCGGCGAGATGCTCCTGCGCACTTGCAAGCGCTTCGATCGCCATTCTCTTGTGGTCTTTGAACTCCTGCATGCGACTTTTTCGACTCTTGCCGGCTGATTCGTTCTTTCGAGACAAGGCTTCGAATACGTCTGACACCGCACGATCGTGCAACATAATCCAGTCCAACATACGACCGTCCGAAGCGTCGGGGATTAGTTTCTCCAGGTAACGTTGGGTGTCCTCGCCTTTCGCTAACGTGATCGTCGCCCAAGTGCAGAGAAGATTAAGACGCATAATCCGGTCGTCTGGCGCATGTTTCGCGAGAAAATTGACGGCTTCTGCAAACGTCCCTTGCTCTTCAAACTGCTTCGGAAAAGCTTTACCGTGAATAACGCGATCTCGAAACGTTTGAGTGCAAACGAACGGTGTCGCGGTTTCCCTGTTCTTCATCGCATGCCCTTCCCGTTCGGCGTGGCCCTTGATTTCAGTTCGATCACCGTCGACTCCATTCCGGACACAATCGAACGCAGTTGCCGCGCCCATGCCGTCAGCGCGTCTCGTTTCTGCTTGAGCCCGTCGTTCTTGTCGTAGTGCTTACCCATGACGGTGCGGTCCTTGTGATTGAGCACGCGCTCGCGGGTCTCTTTGTCGATTCCGAGTTCAGACAGTCGTGTCGCGACAGTGCGGCGCAGATCGTGCGTGCCGAAGTGCGGCACTTCCAGCTTGGGCAGCGCAACGAGCAATTCGTGCGAGACGAGGTCGGGCATCAAGTGCCCCTGCCGTGTCGGCCAGGGGAACAGGAACGCGCCGTTGTCGCGCCGGCGCTTTATGATCGCCGCGGCCTCGGCTACCAACGGCACGACGTGATCGAGCTTGTTCTTCGTCCGTGTGCCAGGAACAGTCCAAGTCGCTTCCTTGTCGAGCTCCGCTTTCGTCGCGCCGACAACTTCGCCGATACGACAGGCCGTGAGCAGCTGCAGGCGAAGAGCGTCGGCGAGAATAGGGTTCAAGATCGCCGGATCCGCATTCCAAATGGCCCGCAACTCGGCGTCGGTCAAAACGCGATCACGAACAAGTTCAGGCGCCGGCGCCTTCATCCGGAGGCAGGGATGGGTGTCGATAACGCCCGCGTCGAGCGCGAACGAAAACAGCTTGCGCACGACGGCCAGGACACGATTGCCCTGGGTCGGAGTCTTGCGCGCGATTTTGTGAACGAGTGCGTGGATGTCGGCGCGGCGCACAGCCTTCGCCTTGATCGGTCCGAGATCCGGCACAACCAGGCGGGTCAGCATGCGTTGGTCGGCCGCCCATGATCGTTTGTGGCGCTTGGCGTACTCCGTGATGTAGCGATCCGCCAACTGCTGGACCGTCGGGTCGCGGCGTTCCTCGGCACGCTTGAGGCGTTTCTCGTGACGCTCCTCGAGGCGACGACTAGCGATGTCGACGCCCAGGCGCGCTGCCTTCCGCTCCTCGTTCCATTCCGTGACTGCGTCGGCCAGCGTCGACGCCTTGAGCGCGATGCGGCGCAGCTGCCCATCCTGTCGATGTCGGTACAGGAACGTGCGTTCGTCGCTCGGCCAAACGCGCACGACGAGCCCGGGGTAGCCGGCGACGCTCACCTCGTACTTGACGCCTTCCGGCTTCAGAGCATCGAGAGCGAGCTTGTTTGCCTTCACTGGCTTGCGCTTCACAAGTATCACCCCAGGGCGAAATCGCACGTGGATTGCACGCAGTATCACTTGGTCGGAAAGGTGATACTAAAGGTGATACTTTTAGGCCGGTTCTAGCCAAATGTCAACAAACAACTCCGAACAACAGATCGATCAAGAATGGCTCTGCAGCTGGCCTGTAGCTTGTTTGGTAATGTTCGGAGAAATTCGTTTCCCAGTCACTGTTAATCACTGGGTCGGCGGTTCGAGTCCGTCTCGGGGAGCCATTTACAAGTCCAAGGACGTCCACACGAGTCCAGGCAACCATCTAAACCCCGCATAACAGCGGGGTTTTTTATGCCTGTTGCTCCCGCACGGTAGGCACGGGTCGATTTGGCGCCTGTAGAGTCGTCACTGTGGCGACCGTTGGCATAGCCGTGAACATTACGTCGCCTGCCCGCGCGTTGACGCGAATGAGCAGCACTACTGAGAAAAGAAGACGCATGGAGCTTCTCGGTGTCAGTGACGGACGACTTCGAAACGCTCGAGCGTGATTAGTTCCTTGAGCCACGTAGTTGACGAGCAAGCGCTCGCATACCGGCACGAGGCGACGGCAGAGGTTTAGCTATACCGCTACTGCGCCGGAAGAATCCGACGTCGGCGGCTTAGCATCCCTACCGGCGAAGGCTCAGCGCATGGCAGACATGCGGGCCACAGCGAATATCGCTTAACACGCCGTGCGACAAGCTGACGATTTTGCCCTGGATTTATTCGCACAACAATGCTCTATCTGGGTGATAGGCGCGCATTGCGTTTTACGCTAGCTTGTATTTGTACTGGGGACCTTGGATAGCCATTCGCGCCTATGCAGGGGAATAGCATGCGTTGTTGTTCGACGGTTTGCTCGGCGGCGCGGCCGCTCCGGCGATTGCGTCGAACAAATCGGCACGCCTAACGAAAAACCCGCACGTTTCAGTTCTGAACAACGGTCAAAACTTGATCGGTACCGGCGACACGGAACTTGCCGTTGCCGACCGGCAGAAGCAATCGATCGTCAGGGAGATAGAGTTGCGCAAGGCTGCCGTTTCGGTCTTCCTCGCCATCGACAGTTGGCAAACGAGAATCGCCAAATTTTCTGACGGTTGGATACCTGTTACCCGCGGCATCTTGGAGCATCATACGAATCTCAGTGGCGGGCTCGAAGAAACATCTTACTCTCCCAGGAGTTAAGCCGCCGCAGATCAGCATTTGCCATTCTCGCGAGACGTATTTCGTATATGGGAAGGTACAAGGCGCGTCAGGTAAGCCCGGCTCCAAGGAAGGGGTTTGACTGGATCGTGCTCGATACCGAAACGGAGATGGTTGTGCGGCTCAATGGCGTTTGGCTCGAATACCTCACCGAAGCCGAGGCTGAACGATTTGTCGCCGAGCTAAACAAGATCGACCTCGAGGGGCAGGACGCGGCACGGCGAGCGCCGCAATCATAGGCCGTCCTTCCGTTTGCGCCGGTACATTGTTCGTCACGGGCGTTCAAAGTGCCTTCGCCGCCGTTTCCAGTATCGCTTCGAGTTCGAGCACCGCGCGCGAGGCCGAGGCGGCACGGTCGATCACGTATTCGAGTGCCCCGAGTTCGGGCAGTCCTTCTTCGATCGCGACGAGGCCTTCGGGAATCACGTAGCCGGCGAAAGCGCTCATGCCGAGGCCGGCGATCACCGCGGCCTTGATCACGGCGATGCTGCTGCTCACGGTGACGATGCGCCATTGCCGGTCTGCAGCCGCGAGCACCTCGAAGATGCGCGTGCGGGTGACGCTCGGCTCGGGATGCAGCGCGAGCGGCAGCACGGCCGCGCCGGCGTTGATCGGCGAATTGGGGCCGACGCACCAGTACAGGGGTTCGGTGCGCACGACGCGCCCGCGCCGACTGCCGCGCAGGCGCTTGGCGAAGACGAGGTCGAGGCGTTCGGCATCGAGGTCGGCGAACAGATCGCCGCTCATGCCGGTGGCGATGACGAGTTCGACGCCCGGATTGCGCGCGACGAAACTGGCCAGCGCCAGGCGCAGATGGCTCAGCGCGAAGTCCTCGGACAGGCCCAGGCGCACGCTGCCGTCGAGCGGCGGCCCGCTGACCGCGGTGACCGCGTCATCCATGAGTTCGAGGATGCGCGCGGCGTAGCGATGCAGCGTTTCGCCATGCCGCGACAGGCGTACATTGCGCGTGTCGCGCTCGAACAGCGCGCAGTTGAGCAGGTCTTCGAGCCGGCGGATGTGCTGGCTGACCGTCGACTGGGTCAGGCTGACGCGCTCGGCCGCCGCGGTGAAACTGCCGGTCTGGGCGATCGCAACGAAACTGCGCAGCAATTCGGGCGGCAGGGGGCGCATGGGCAAATCCACTGAATCGCGGGCGAGAAATCATAAATCGGCATGCGTGGCGTGCATACCCTAGGCTCGCGTGCAAAAACAATCTGGAGCGAAGGGACTCGCCGCAAAGTGCACGAAGATAAAAACAGGGCGAAATGCCCCTGATCCGCATTCCGGCGAGAACCGGAATGAAGATCAACAAAGACGGCGTCGGAACAGTCGATTCATTCCACGAATCCCCGGGAGGGAGAAATGATCATCTACGGTACGGCCTTGCTTGCATTCTGCCATCTGGCAGGACTCTTTCTCGGCGATCTGCTCGGCAGCGCGCTCGGCGTCAAAAGCAATGTAGGCGGTGTCGGCATCGCGATGCTGCTGCTCATCGTGCTGCGCCTCTACCTGCACAGGAAAGGCTGGCTGCCCAAAGAAACCGAAGCCGGCGTCGGCTTCTGGGGCGCCATGTACATCCCGGTTGTAGTCGCGATGGCGGCGACACAGAACGTCGTCGCCGCAGTCAAGGGCGGCCCGGTCGCCCTGCTCGCGGCGTTTGGCGCCTTTGTCGTCTGCGTCCTCGTCATCGCGCTGCTCGTGCGCAGCGGGCGCGACGATACTTCGCTCGAACATGCGCCGCACGTCGGCGAAGTCTGAGGAGACACGACCATGTTCGAAGCATTGCAAAAAGAACTGACCGCCAATGGCCTCGTCACCGCGTTCCTCGTCGTCGGCATCGTCATGTGGTTGTCGGTGCAGCTCTCGCGCCTGCTCACGCGCGGGCGCGTGCACGGCTCGGCCTTCGCCGTCTTCATCGGACTCGGCCTGGCCTGGATCGGCGGCGTGATGACCGGCGGGCAGAAAGGCCTTGCCGATTTTCCGTTGCTCGCCGGCCTGGGCCTGATGGGCGGGGCGATGCTGCGCGATTTCGCCATCGTCGCGACCGCGTTCGAGGTGCAGCCTGGCGAAGCGCGCAAGGCCGGCCTGATCGGCGCGGTCTCGCTGCTGCTCGGTACTGTGCTGCCGTTCATCATCGGCGCGCTGGTCGCGCGCTCCGCCGGCTACACCGACGCGATCAGCATGACCACGATAGGTGCCGGCGCGGTGACCTACATCGTCGGCCCGGTCACCGGCGCCGCGATCGGCGCGAGTTCGGATGTGATCGCGCTGAGCATCGCCACCGGCGTGGTCAAGGCGGTCATGGTCATGATCGGCACGCCGCTGCTCGCGCGTTTCATGGGCTTGAAGACGCCGCGCTCGGCGATGATCTTCGGCGGCCTTGCCGGCACGGTCAGCGGAGTCAGCGCGGGGCTTGCCGCGACCGATCGCCGCCTCGTGCCGTACGGCGCCTTGATCGCGACATTCCACACCGGTGTCGGTTGCCTGCTCGGGCCATCGCTGTTGTATTTCGCGACGCGTGCGCTGGTCGGCGGTTGATCGATGAGGGATTTTGTCCATGACGGAGAATGCGCATGAGTGATTGGGACAAGGGCCGTCGCGCGCGCGCCGCGCGCATTGCCGCGGGTACGCGCTTTGCGCAGGGCAAGCGTGTGGACGCGCGCGATGCGACCGCGCTGCTCGAAGCGGTGATCCAGCCGGGCGACCGCGTCTGCCTCGAAGGCGACAACCAGAAGCAGGCCGACCTGCTCGCCGCCGCGCTCGTCGCGGCCGATCCGGCAGTGCTGCACGATCTGCACATGGTGCAGTCGGGCGTGGTGCTGCCCGAACACCTCGACGTGTTCGAGCGCGGCATCGCGCGTCGCCTCGACTACGCCTATTCGGGGCCGCAGTCGCAGCGCATCGCCAAGCTTCTGTTCGGCGGGCGCATCGAACTCGGCGCCGTGCACACGTACCTCGAGCTGTTCGCGCGCTACTTCATCGACCTGACCCCGCAGGTTGCGCTGATCGCAGCGGTGAGCGCCGACCGCAACGGTAATCTGTATACCGGGCCGAACACCGAGGACACGCCGACCGTGGTCGAAGCGACCGCGTTCAAGGACGGCGTCGTCATCGCCCAGGTCGGCGCGATCGTCGACGAGTTGCCGCGCGTCGACATCCCGGGCGACCAGGTGCATTTCGTCATCGATGCGGGTAGGCCGTTCTTCGTCGAGCCGCTGTTCACGCGCGATCCGGGCGCGATCACCGAAACGCAGATTCTCACCGCGATGCTCGCGCTCAAGGGCATCTACGCGCCCTACGGCGTGCGCCGTCTCAACCACGGCATCGGCTTCAACACCGCGGCGATCGAGCTGCTGCTGCCGACCTACGGCGAGCGCCTCGGCTTGAAAGGCAAGGTCGCAAGCCACTGGGCGCTCAATCCGCACCCGACCTTGATTCCGGCGATCGAGTCGGGCTGGGTCGAACAGATCCACTGTTTCGGCTCTGAAGTCGGCATGGACGCGTACATTCGCGCGCGCTCGGACATCTACTTCACCGGCGCCGACGGCTCCTTGCGCTCGAATCGCGCGTTCTGCCAGACGGCCGGCCTGTATGCCTGCGACATGTTCATCGGTTCGACCCTGCAGATCGATCTGGCCGGCCATTCCTCCACCGTCACCACGGGCCGCATCGCCGGCTTCGGCGGCGCCCCGAACATGGGCAGCGATGCGCGCGGACGGCGCCATCCGAGCGAGCCGTGGATCAAGGCCGGCGCCGAGGCCGATCCCGGCGAAAAAGCCGCGCTGCGCCGCGGGCGCAAGCTCGTCGTGCAAATCGGCGAGACCTTCGGCGAAAAGAACACGCCGATGTTCGTCGAGAAACTCGACGCACTCGAACTCGCGGACAAGCTCAAGCTCGATCTCGCCCCGATCATGGTCTACGGCGACGATGTCACCCACATCGTCACCGAGGAAGGCATCGCCAACCTGCTCTTGTGTCGCGACGCCGACGAACGCGAGCAGGCGATCCGCGGCGTCGCCGGTTACACCGACGTCGGCCGCGCGCGCGACAAAGCCTTCGTCCAGCGTCTGCGCGAGCGCGGCGTGATCCGTCGCCCCGAGGATCTCGGCATCGACCCGCTCGACGCCGACCGGCGCCTGCTCGCGGCGCGCTCGGTCAAGGATCTCGTGCACTGGTCGGGCGGCCTCTACGCGCCGCCGTCGAAATTCCGCAACTGGTGAGGAAGCGCATCATGGAACATCTCAACTACAAGCACACGGCGCGCGCCCGCGCCACGGGCGAGAAGAAGCAGGCGCTGGTCGGCGTGGTCGCCTCGGGCAACCTCGAGGTGCTGGTCGAACGCGTGCTGCCGGGCAACGAATGCGAGATCGAGATCCGCACCGCGGCGGAAGGTTTCGGCGAGGTGTGGAAGGAAGTGGTCGCCGATTTCGTCGGGCGGCGTTCGCCGGGCGGACTGAAGTTTTCGATCAACGACGGCGGCGCGCGCCCGGACACGGTCGCGTTGCGCCTTGCCCAGGCCGCGCGTGCGCTCGAGGGAGACGGAACATGAGCGCAGCATCGGCAGCGACGCGTATCGACGATGCGCTCGCGCAGAGTTGGTATGAGGCATCGGCGCGCCAGCGCGTGGACGCCCTGCTCGATCGCGGCAGCTTCGTCGAATTCATCGGCCCCGAGCGGCGCGAGACGAGTCCGCATCTGCCGCTGTTCGACCTGCCCGAGCAGTTCGACGACGGCATGATCGTCGGTCGCGGGCGCATCGACGGCGCATCGATCCTGATCGCCGCGCAGGAGGGTCGTTTCATGGGCGGCGCGTTCGGTGAAGTGCACGGTGCCAAGCTCACCGGCCTGTTGCGCGCCGCGCGCGAGCTGCGCACACCGGTCGTCATCGCGTTCGACACCGGCGGTGTGCGCCTGCAGGAAGCGAACGCCGGCGAAATGGCGATCGCTGAGATCATGCGCGCGCTGCTCGAAGCGCGACTGGCCGCAGTAAACGTGATCGGCCTCGTCGGCGGGCGCGCGGGCTGCTATGGCGGCGGCGGTCTGATTGCGGCTTGCTGTTCCGCGCTTGCCGTATCCGAGCAAGGCCGCATCAGTGTGTCCGGGCCCGAGGTCATTGAGACCAATCGCGGCGTCGAGGAATTCGATTCGAAGGACCGCGCGCTGGTCTGGCGCACGATGGGCGGCAAGCACCGGCGCCTGATCGGCGGCGCCGAGATCTTTGTCGACGACACCGTGGCAAGTTTTCGCGCGGCCGCGATCGCGCTGCTCGCGGGAGCAGTCACGCTGACGCGTGCGACGCTGCTAGCCGAGCAGGCGCGCCTCGAAGCCCGCCTCGACGCGTTCGGCGACTGCGCCGATGCGCTCGACATCTGGCGCAGGCTCGGCATAGCCGATGCAGCGTCGGTGCCGGCCATGTCGTATGGCGAATTCGATGCGCTCGGCGCACGCATCGTGGAGGTGATCCATGACGCTCGCTGAAATCCTCGCCTCGCTGTTCCCGCAGGGAAGCTCGGTCGTCGTCGAGGATGGCCTGATCCACGGGCAAGGCCGTCGCGTGGACGGCTCGCCGCTGCATGTGATCGGCGTCTGCGAGCGCCGCGCGGTCGGCATCGATGAGGCCGCGAAGCTCGCGCGTCACGTGCTCGAAATAATCGCGGGCGAAGACAACGCGCCGATCCTCGTACTGATCGACAGCGACAGCCAGCGCATGTCCAAGCGCGACGAAATGCTTGGCCTCAACGAATTTCTCGCGCACCTGGCCAAGTGCCTGATCCTCGCCGACGCGCTCGGCCATGCGACAATCGGCCTTCTATACGGCCATACCGCAGCGGGCGCTTTCATCGCCACCGCGCTGGCGACACGCACGCTGCTCGCGCTGCCCGGCGCCGAGCCTGTGGTCATGGACCTGCCGTCGATGGCGCGCGTGACCAAGCTGCCGATCGAGACGCTGCAGGCGATGGCGAAGACCACGCCGGTGTTCGCGCCGGGGCTTGCTAACCTCGCCCAGACCGGTGCGGTCGCGGCGACGCTCGATCCGCAACGTTCGCTCGCCGTGCAGGTCGAGGAAATCCTCGTCGCCAGCGCCCGCGAGGCAGGCAAGGACGAGCGCGACGTGCTCGGCAAACAGCGCAACGGCAGGCCCAAAGCCGCCAACATTGCCCTGCGCGTGCAGGAGCTGGCGCGTGCCTCGGCTTGATCGCGATCCGCCGCGCCACAGTCTCGTGCGCGTACACGCGCGCGCTTGGCAGGCTTGGCTCGCGGCGCAGTCCGCTTTGCAAGGCGAGCCGGTGCTGCGTGACTGGGCCGCGCGCGGCTGGCCGCTGATCGCACGCCGCGCGCTGCCGGGCGAAGCCGCGGGTGTGCCACTGGGCCTGCCGTTGCCGCCCGCGCTTGGCAAGCGGCGCATTGCGGTGACGCTGCCGGCTGATGCGATCGAGTCGGTGTTCTCGCTGCCGTCGCTGCGCGACGCCATGGCGGGCGCACCGCTTTCATGGCAGGCGACCTTGCACCACCTCGTCGGCGTTGCCGAGGATTTCCAAGTCGAAGTACGCGTGTTCGGCTCGCTTGCCTGGCAGGCGTTGACTGGCCTTGCCTATCTCGGCGCGAACTCCGATCTCGATCTGCTCTGGACCCTGCCCGCGCGCGCGCGGTTGGCCGATCTTCTCGCTACGCTGGCGATGATCGAGGCACACGCACCAATGCGTCTCGACGGCGAATTCGTGCGTGCCGACGGCGCCGGCGTGAACTGGCGCGAACTGCACGCGGGCGCAGGCGAGGCGCTCGTGAAGACGTGCGGCGCGGCGCGACTCGAACCGGTCGCCACATTTCTCGGAGAGGCCGCGTGAACGCGCTAGCGCAAACTTCGGCCGTCCTTGTTTCCACGTTGCGCGGAATTGGAGCGGATTTTCGCCGTCCGTTGGACGCTGGCACTTGCGATAACTTCCCGCAGCGCATCGCCGCGCTCGCGCAGGACTGCTTGCATCTCGAAATTACCACCTGGCCCAAGCCGGGCCTCGTCAGTCATGTCGACAACGGCAGTCACGACGACATGGATGCAGCGATGTTCTTGCGCAGCGCCGCGGCGATTGCCCCGTATTTCGCGGAACTCGCAGATGCCGGCGCCTGCGACGCGGTGATGCCGACCTTGCGTCGTATCGGCCTGCGTGCGGAGATCGCGATGCTGCGCGCGACCGGTGGCGTCAACACGCATCGCGGCGCGATCTTCGGCCTCGGTCTGCTCTGCGCCGCAGCGGGCGCTCGCGAAGCCGCTGGCGCCGTGTGCGGCGAAACGCTTGGCACGATCGTCGCACGATGCTGGGGTGCGGACATTCTTGCCGAGCCGCGCCTGTGCGCCAGCCACGGCGAGCGCGCGCGGCAACGGTACGGCGCCGGTGGCGCGCGGGTCGAGGCCGCACGCGGATTTCCGAACGTTTACCAAATCGGCATTCGAGCCTTGCGTCACGCCAGGCGGCTTGCGCCGGGCGATGTCGAGGCGCAGCGCGTGCACGCCTGCCTCGCGCTCATTGCGGCCACCGACGATACCAATCTCCTGCACCGTGGCGGCCGCGATGGACTCGAATTCGCGCAAGCCAGTGCGCGCGCCTTCCTCGAGCGCGGCGGCATCGCGCAGGCGGATTGGCGTTCCGCTGCCGCGATGATCCACACCGCGTTTGTTGCGCGCCGGCTTAGTCCCGGCGGCGCGGCCGATCTGCTGGCGATGAGTTTGTTCGTCGATCGACTCGACCGCGAAGGCGACATCGGCGAGCTGCCGCGATGACCTTGGCGATTCTCTGCTCCGGCCAGGGCGCGCAACATGCGGGCATGTTTGCGCTGACTCGCGACACACCTGCGGCGAAACCGCTGTTCGCCGTCGCCGCCGCGTTGCTTGGCTACGATCCGGGCGATGCCTCGCTTGCGGCGCAGAATCTGCTGCGCAATCGCGACGCCCAGGTGTTGTGCACGCTGGCGCCGTTATGCGTCGTCGCCGCACTCGGCAATGCCTTGCCGGCGCGGCGCTGCGTCGCTGGTTACAGCGTCGGCGAGATCGCGGCGTGGAGCGTCGCCGGCTTGATCGAACCCAGCGCCGCGCTCGAACTCGTCGCCGCGCGCGCGCGGGCGATGGACGCGGCGAGCCAGGGTGATGAGGGCATGCTGTTCGTGCGCGGCTTGGCGCGCGAACTCGTCGACGCGATGTGCGCCGGTCGTGCAGCAGAGATCGCGATCGTCAATCCGGGCGAGGCGTTCGTGCTTGCCGGGCAGCGCGATGCGCTCGATGCCATCGCGATCGAAGCAAGGCAGCGCGGCGCGGTGCGCGTGGTGCCGGTCGCGGTGCAGGTCGCCTCGCATACGTGCTTTCTGGCCGCCGCGTCACCCGTGTTTCGCGAGCGCCTCGCGCAGGCGCGCATCGCGCGCGCGCTGCGCCCCGGAGTGCGGCTGCTCAGCGGCATCGATGCAGCAACGGTGCTCGATGTTCGCGCGGGTCTGGACAAACTTGCCGCACAGATTTCGCAGCCCGTGCAATGGGCGGCCTGCATCGACGCCTGCATCGAATCGGGAGTGACCGCCTTCCTCGAACTCGGCCCCGGCCGCGCACTCGCCGAGATGGCGGCCGCTGCGTATCCGTCATTGCCGTCGCGCAGCGTCGAAGACTTCAAATCCCTGCACGGCGTGCGCGATTGGCTCGTGCGCATCGACGCCTAGCGCTGCTTGACCTAGCTGCCAGCCCGATCCACCCGCGGGACTCGTTGCCCGTTGCCGTGGACTTCGTCGCGATCCAACACGCAAGCCGGGCCGAGCGGAACGCGCGAAATGTGGAAGAAATCGATGGAAAAACAAGCCCCCGGCTCAACTTGTTGATGTCATCCCGCGCTTCACAACATTGAATGCCGCCTAACGGCAGCGCCGCATTCAGCTGGCGTACCTTGAGCCACCCCGCGGCTGGGAGTAGCTTCTCCCCGTAATCTCCCCCCGCAGGGTAGATTGCGATATTGACCCCGAGCATCGAGCGCTCGGGGTCTTTTTATTTGCCGACAGGAAAGTCAGCGCCCGTCGTGAAGCGTGGCGACTGCGTGGGTCACGCAAGCCTGTGTGTCAAAAGATATAGTGCAGTCCCACCGACGCCGACCAGCGCAGTTCGATCTGCAGGCCGTTGACGCGCTGATGCAGCGGAACCTGCGCGAAGGCATAGGCGGAAAAGCGACGCGAGAGATTCCAGGTCATGCCGGGACTCAGGTAGATCAAGGTCGCGCCGCTGTTGTCGACATCGGCATTTGCGCCCTGCTCGCGCTTCTCGATGCGCGCATTGATCTGCAATTGCGGCACGAAGGTCTCGCTCGCGGTGTAGCGCAAGCCGGCATTGAGATTGAGGCCCGTGCCCGGTTTGAAGTTTTCACGCGAGTTCAGCGGTACCTGCAGCAGCGCTTGACCGAAGTAGCCCCAGTCCGCATTGAACGCACCGAAATGGTAGGCACCGAGCAACAGATCGGTGGTGCCGGTACCGAGCTGCAGGCCGCGATCGACGGTCTCGCCCTGCTGCGGTCCGGTTTCGAACTTGCTGCCGAACGCCCCGGTCGGCAGCTTGACGCCGAATTCGACGCCGGTGTCGCGTTGCGCATCGAAGCCGGAATAGCGCGCAAGCACACGCAGATCGCCGATGCCCTCCTCGTGCGAGGTCGAGACCGCCTCGTCGCCCGCGACGATCGTGCCGTGCGAGCGGTTGAACCAAGGCAGTGCGACGCTGACGCCCCAGTCCTTGCCCGGGCTGTAATCGAGTGCGAACGTGTAGTTGCGGTTGGTCGTGTACTGCTGCACTTCGCGCTCGTTCGGAATCGCGACAGTTTCGCGGGCGACGCTGCTCGTGCCTTCGCGCAGTTGATCCTGGTCGAAAAAATCGAAACGCGCGTCGAAACGCCAACCCTTGCTCGTGGCCAATCCCTGACTGGCCCAATCCGAACTCAGGGTGCAGCCGCAGGCCGAGCAGGCGAGCGCAGCCGGCGACGCCACGGCGGTGAACAACCCTGCAAACAGGCAACGAACGACGGGACGCATGCAACTCCTTGATAAAAACCTGTATGGCGAACCGTCACCTTGCCGGTTGCGTAGTCTAGGCGACGCGCTTCGGCCAAAAATGCGGCAGGATGCCGCATTCGTGCGCAGGCTTACCCCGCGACTGCCTCGAAGTACGGCGCCGGCGCGTACGACAGCTTCGGAACAGTCCTATATTCCAGTCATCGCGACGGACGTTCATTTTTGCGGAGCATGCGGCAAGCACATCGGCGCGACGACCTTTATGTCCTCGTGTCGCGCCCCTATCTTCCGCAGGCGACAATCATTTTCATCTTCAACGGAGCAGGCAATGGAACTCGGCATGATCGGCTTGGGCCGCATGGGCGCAAACATGGCGCAGCGGCTGGTGCGCGGCGGACATCGCGTGGCGGGATTCGACTTCAGCGCGGAAAGCCGCGCACGCGCCGCACAGAATGGCATCGATCCGGTCGCGTCGCTGGCCGAACTCGTCGCCGCGCTCAAGTCGCCGCGCGCGCTCTGGTTGATGGTGCCGGCCGGCGCGCCGGTCGATGCGACCATCGACAACCTGCTGCCGCTGCTCGCACCGGGTGACATGCTCATCGACGGCGGCAACTCGATGTACAAGGACACGCAGCGACGCGCGCAACGCCTCGCCGAGCACGAGATTCACTACGTCGACTGCGGTACCAGCGGCGGCGTCTGGGGTTTGCAGGAAGGCTACAGCCTGATGATCGGCGGAGACGAGGCCGTCGTGGCGAGGCTGGCGCCGATCTTCGCCACGCTCGCACCCGCACCCGACCGAGGCTGGGGTCGCGTCGGTCCGGTCGGTTCCGGGCACTACACCAAGATGGTCCACAACGGCATCGAGTACGGCATGATGCAGGCCTACGCCGAAGGCTTCTCGATCCTCGAGCACAAGCAGGAATTCGCCCTGGACCTGGCTCAGATCGGCGAGATCTGGCGGCATGGCAGCGTGGTGCGTTCGTGGCTGCTCGACCTCACCGCCGATGCGCTCAAGAAGAACCCGTCGCTGCAAGGCATCGCGCCCTGGGTGGCCGATTCGGGCGAAGGTCGCTGGACCCTCGCCGATGCGATCGAGCTCGGCGTCTCGACGCCGGTCATCGCGGCCTCGTTGCTCGAACGAATTCGTTCGCGCGACAAGGATTCATTCTCCGACAAGCTGCTCGCGGCGATGCGCAACCAGTTCGGCGGGCACGAAATGAAGAAGGAATAGCACGCCGCCAGCTGCAGCGGAATGGACTAAGGCGCGGCGGGCGACGCGGTCTGTGCGTCGGCGATCGCGCCGGCAAGTCGGTCGCGCGTGGTCTGCAGCTGGCGCGAGCCAAGTGCGGCGAACGCGGTTTTCGTCGCCGCGGCGAAGCGGCTGTCGGCATCGGCTAGCGCGCGCTCATTGTCGGCCAAGTCCTGGATATAACGCGGCGCATCGATGCTCGTGCCGGCTTGCACGACCGGCTGACGCGAACGTTCGAGCTCGACGCATTCGCGCAGCGCGTCTTCCATCTTCGTCCACGGTTCGATCTGCGTAGGCGTGAGCAGCAGATCGGCGCGCAGTTTGCGCATCTCGCCAAGCATGGCGCGCAGCGAACTGGGCGCGCGTACGGCCGCATCCGGATTTTTCGTTGCGGATGCATTGCTCGGTTGTCCACCATGGCTGCCGTGTCCGCCGTGGCCACCCATGCCGCCGCCCATGCCGCCTCCCATCTGCGCGGCGCCGGTGATCGGCCAGGCCAGCGCCGCCGCGACCAGTGCAACGAGCAGGAACTGTGTCGCCGCGCCGCGCATCTGCGCGTGCGCCGCGGGAACCGCGGATCTGGCTGCCGCGTAGGCGAGGCGCGGCGAATTTGCGTTTGTCGGCATCGGGCGATAGACGATAGGCGCGAAGTTGCCGAGCCGGCGACACCAAGCGTCGGCGTCTTCGGCGATCGAGATTTTCGTCATCATGCTGGTCGTTTCCGAATGAGCGAGTACAATCGAACCGGCGCGAGTCTGGAAACGAAACGTGCAGGAAATGTGGAATGCGCGATCCGGACCGATGTGCGTTCAGCAAGCGGACATGTCCGCGGCCGGACCGCGCGACTCGCTTCAGACAAGCGCGAGTTTTCCTCTTACATCAACGCCTTGCGGAACACAGCCTGCGCCTTGACCCGCGCATAGCCTTCACGTTCGTAGAAACGGTGCGCGCGCTCGCGCACCACGTTGCTGCGCACGCGCATGGCTTCAAAGCCGTGAGTGCACGCCCACGCCTCCACCGCCGCAAGCAGCACCTTGCCGACGCCAATACCACGCGCGGACTCGTCGACGACGAGCCCGGCAAGCTCGGCATAGGGTGCGTCTTCGAGCTGCAAGCACGGCACGACATGGGTCCAGCCGACGACCCGGCCTTCGGCCGCAAGCACCGCGACGAAGATTTCACCCGCGCTCGCGGCACGCACGCGCGCGTAGCGCTCGCGCATCTCGACCGGTGCCGTCGGATAGCCGAGTTGCCCCGACAGCGCCGCGATCGATTCCACATCGCGATCGTCCGCGGTGCGAACGACGATGCGCGCTTCAGTCGCAGCAGCCATCGCCGCCCTTGACCGTATGCGCATGTGTCGCCGCGACGCCGCGCGTCAGACCGGCGACGCTGGCCGCGTAGTGGTCGGCGATCACTTTGGCCACGCACATCGACACGCGCTTGCCGGTCGGGATGTGGATGAACTCGTTCGGTCCGTGCGCGTTCGAATGCGGACCGAGCACGCCGGTGATGAGGAATTGCGCGCCGGGGAATTTCTCGCCGAGCATGCCCATGAACGGAATCGAGCCGCCCTCGCCCATGTACGCTGCCGGCGGTCCGAAGAATTCGCGCGAGGCGGCATCGACGGATTGCTCCAGCCACGGCGCGAGTGCGGGGGCGTTCCAGCCGCTGCCGGCCTTTTCGAGATCGAACGTGACCTTGGCCCCGTACGGCGGATCTTTTTCCAGCAGTGCCTTCAATTCGGCGCCGGCCTTGACCGCATCGAGCGTCGGCGGCACGCGCAGGCTGAGCTTGACCGCGGTAAACGGCCGCAGCACGTTGCCTGCCGAGTCGAGTGCGGGAATGCCGCCGACGCCGGTAATCGCGAGCGCCGGCCGCCAGGTGCGGTTGAGCACGAGCTCGGCGTCGTCGCGGCTGACCGGCTGCATGCCTTCGACCCACGGGAACTTCGAATACACCGCATCGCCGAGCACCTTGGCCGCCTGCTTCGCCTGCTCGATGCGCTGCGCGGGAATCTCGACCTGGAATTCCGCCGGCACGATCTTGCCGGTGTCCTGATCCTCGAGTCGCGAGAGGATCTTGCGCAGGATGCGGAAGCTCGACGCGACCACGCCCGAGGCGTCGCCCGAGTGCACGCCCTCTTCGAGCACGCGCACGGTGAGATTGCCGCCGGTCAGGCCGCGCAGCGAAGTCGTCAGCCAGAGCTGGTCGTAATTGCCGCAACCCGAGTCGAGGCAGACGATCAACGAGGGCTTGCCGATGCGCGCGGCGAGATGGTCGACGTAGTACGGCAGGTCGTAGCTGCCCGATTCCTCGCAGGCTTCGATAAGCACGACGCAGCGCGCGTGCGGCGTCTTCTGCGCCTTGAGCGCGAGGATCGCGGCGAGCGAGCCGAAGATCGCGTAACCGTCGTCGGCGCCACCGCGGCCGTAGAGCTTGTCGCCCTCGATCACCGGCTTCCATGGACCAAGATGTTCGGCCCAGCCGGTCATCTCGGGCTGCTTGTCGAGATGGCCGTAGAGCAGTACGCAATCGTCGCCGCTTTTCGCATCTTTCGATGCCGGGATGTCGATAAAGATCAGCGGCGTGCGGCCTTCGAGTCGCACCACTTCAACCGTCATGTCCTCGATCGCCTTCGCCTTGGCCCAACCCGAGAGCTGCGCGACCGCCTGATCCATGAACCCGTGCGCCGCCCAGTCCTTGTCGAACATCGGCGACTTGTTCGGAATCTTGATGTATTCGACGAGCTGCGGAACGATCTCCTCGTCCCAGCGCGCGGAAACATCGGAGCGGGTCAGGTTGGCATCCATCGCAATTACCTTGGCAAATTTCAAGGTTGCGATTTTAGTCCCCCTCACTCCGTGCTGACGAGGGCCGCTTGCTCTGCTTTGCTTGGTCACGCTCTTTAATTGCTTTCTGAAAAGCAAGGGCTTCCACTCGCCCTGCGGGCGAGCGTCTTACTTTCTTTGCTTGCACAAAGAAAGTAAGCAAAGAAATGCCCCCCAGAGCATTGCGCCTTTCGCGCATCCTGCGCGAACGGTCCGCGTCAGCGGCCGGGTTCCGCTAATTGCACGTCCGTGTGCAATAGCGGAATGCGCGCGGTCCTCGCGCGCACCCTTCGGGCCTTTTCGACCGCTACCGCCGCAATGCAATGGGGATCCGGAAAAGCCGAAGCAGCGCGCATCCTGCGCGCCTGGCTTGCTGTTGATGTTGCTCTGCACTTGATCTTCGGGTGCCCGTTTGCCGCGGCGAGGGTGTGACGGAAACGCCCGCAGGGGCGGCGCGATGGATCGCGCCGAGTTCGTTGTCTGGACAAGGACGTTCAGTCAACGAACCCCGGCACACCCTCGCGCACCGCCGCAGGCGGCGCGGCATCCGGGTGCATTTCTTTTGGTTACTTTTCTTTGGGCAAGCAAAGAAAAGTGACCCGCGCGCCGGACGCGCGCGGAAAACCGAATGGACGCGGTCAGAAAGAACCTAAAGACGGAGCACAATTGGATTCCCGCCGGGGGCGCGAGGGAATCTCAAGCGAGAACGTGTCGAGGCGCAGAACAAGCGCCAAACCGTCCGGGATGCACATCCCCCCATCCCATGCCATAATTTGGGGCCAACTCCGGCCGCCAGCTTTCCCGGCGCGGCCTCCAACAAGGGTCAAATGATGGATTTCTTCATTTCCAGCGCCTACGCGCAAGCGGCGGGCGCCGCGGGACAGCCGAGTCCGTGGCCGAGCCTAATCATGTTCGGCGCGGTCTTCGTGGCGATGTACTTCTTCATGCTGCGTCCGCAGATGAAGCGCGCCAAGGAGCAGCGCACGATGGTCGAGGCGCTAGCCAAGGGCGACGAAGTCGTCACCAATGGCGGCATCGCCGGCCGCGTCACCGACGTGGGCGATACCTTCCTCAGCGTCGAAATCGCGCCAAACGTCACGATCAAGGTGCAGAAGCAGGCCGTATCGATGGTCCTGCCGAAAGGCACGTTGAAATCGTCCTGAGCCGGCCGCATCCGTTCCAGACCCCGTGAATCGCGTCGAGCTGCGGCCCGCGCGGTGAATTAAAACAACAACCGTTGCGCCCCGAATCCGGCGCATGAGCGATATCGATGAACGATTTTGCCAAATGGCGTTACGCCCTGATCGCGGTCGTGCTGATCCTCGGCGCGATCTATGCCCTGCCGAACATGTTCCTGCCGCAGCCCGCGGTGCAGGTGTCCGCCAATCGCACCGGTACCGTCGACCAGGCGCTCAAGGAAAAGGTCCAGGGTGCACTGGAGAAGGACAAGCTCGCGTTCAAGAGCCTTGAATTGAACAAGGACACCCTGCTTGCCGAGTTCAACGATTCGGACACGCAGAACAAGGCCCAGGCCTCGATCAGCAAAGCCCTCGGCGACCAGTACAACGTCGCGCTGAACATGGCTTCGACCGTGCCAGGCTGGCTGCGCGCGATCGGCGCCAACTCGATGCCGCTCGGCCTCGACCTGCAGGGCGGCGTGCACTTTCTGCTCGAAGTCGACCAGAAGGCCGCGCTCGACAAGATGCAGCAGCGCTACCGCGACGACATCGCTGGCGCGCTGCGCGACGCGAAGATCCGCTACGAGACGATCAATTCGAGCGCCAACGGCATCGTCGCCACGTTCAAGAGCGACGCCGACCGTGCCGCGGCGGGCAACGTGATCGCCAAGCAAGTCAACCAGCCCGAGAAACTCGGCGACCAGCCGCCGCTGGAGCTCACCGACGGCACGGCCACCGCCGACAGCTTCCCGCTGACCGCGAAGGTGCGCGAATCGACCGCGAACGCCGCCTCGCGCAGCACGATCTCGAGCAACCTGACCACGCTGCGCAACCGCGTCAACCAACTCGGCGTGTCCGAGCCGATCATCCAGCAGCAGGGCGCGAACCGTATCGTCGTCGAACTCGCCGGCGTGCACGACACGGCCGAGGCGAAGAAGATCCTCGGCGCGCAGGCCACGCTCGAATGGCGCGCGGTCGACGAGAATGCCACCGGCGCGGCTAACCTCGGCAATCCGGGCGCCTACGAAATCGCGAGGACCGGCAACGTGCCGCCCGAATCGCGCCTGTACTACATGCAGCGCCCCGGCCCGGACGGCAAACCGCAACCGATCATCCTGTCGAAGAAAGTCATCGCCAGCGGCAACGAGCTGGTGAACGCGACCGCGATTCCCGATCCGCAGACCGGAACGCCCGCCGTGTCGGTGCAGCTCAATGCGAAAGGCGGCGCGAAGATGCTCGAATTCACCCAGCAGAGCGTCGGCAAGCGCATGGGCGTGGTCTACATTGAACGCGTGCCGCAGACGCAGATCGTCGACGGCAAGGAAGTGCGCACGTTCAAGGAAACTCAGGAAGTCATCAGCGCGGCGACGATCCAGGGCGTGTTCGGCGCGCGCTTTCAGACCACCGGCCTGGGCCAGAAGGAAGCCACTGACCTCGCCCTGCTGCTGCGCGCCGGCTCGCTCGCCGCGCCGGTCGACATCGTCGAGGAACGCGTCATCGGCGCCAGCCTCGGCCAGGACAATATCAACAAGGGCTTCAAGGCGGTGCTTCTCGGCCTGGTCGCCGTGCTGATCGCCGCAGCGATCTATTACAAGCTGTTCGGCTTCATCGCCGACGCCGCGCTGGTGTTCAACCTCGTTCTGCTCGTCGCCGTGCTTTCGCTGTTCCAGGCCACGCTGACCATGCCCGGCATCGCCGGCATCGTGCTCACCCTCGGCATGGCGATCGACGCCAACGTGCTGATCTGCGAGCGCATCCGCGAGGAACAGCGCAACGGCGCCACCCCGCTCGCCGCGATCAAGGCCGGTTACGAGAAGGCCTGGGCAACGATTCTCGACGCCAACGTCACCCATCTGCTCGCCGCGGTCGCCCTGCTGTTCTTCGGCTCCGGCCCGATCAAGGGTTTCGGCGTGACCCTGCTGATCGGCATCCTCACCTCGATGTTCACCTCAGTCACGGTGACGCATGCGATCGTCAATATCGTCCACGGCGGACGCAAACTGAAAGCGCTGTCCGTCTAAAGGTACGCACATGGAAATTTTCAACCACGACAGCAAGATCGACTTCCTGCGCCTGCGCACGATCAGCATCGGCGTCTCAATTGCCCTCCTGCTCATCTCGCTGGGCGCGCTCGCCACGCGCGGCCTCAACTACGCCCTAGACTTCACCGGCGGTGTGCTCGTCGAAGCGAGCTACCACCAGCAGCCCGACATCGATGGCGTGCGCGGTGCGCTGGAGACGGCCGGGTTCCACAACGCGCAGGTCACGCAGTATCTCGGCACGAATGACGTTGCCATTCGCCTCCAGCTTGAGGATGCAAACTCAGCCAAAGGCGAATCCAGCGATGATCTGAAGAGAATGAACCTGGTCGCCGACAACGTCATCGCCGCGCTGCAGGCCAAGACACCGGATGTGACCAAGAAGAGCGCGAGCTTCGTCAGCGCCTCGGTCGGCGAAGAACTCAAGAGCGACGGCATCGTCGCCGTCATCTTCGTCATCATCGGCATCATGATCTACATCGGCATTCGCTTCGAATGGCGCTTCGCCATCGCCGCGATCGCCAGCGAATTCCACGACACGATCATTGTGCTCGGCTTCTACGCGCTGACGCACCGGGAATTCGACGTCAACGTGCTCGCTTCGGTGCTCGCCGTGGTCGGCTACTCGATCAACGACAAGGTCGTCGTGTTCGACCGGGTGCGCGAACTGTTCCGCTCCGCGCGCCGCGCCGAGCCGGTCGAGATTCTCAACAAGGCGATCAACTCGACCCTGTCGCGTACGATCATCACCGCGCTGTTCACCGCAATCACGATGATCGCGCTGTACCTCTTCGGCGGCCCAGCCGTGCACGGCTTCGCCCTGACCATGGTCATCGGCATCCTCGTCGGCACGCTGTCGTCGATCTTCTTCGCCAACCCAATCCTGTATTGGCTCGGCGTGTCTAAGAAGGACCTGATGCCGGTCACGCGCGACAATTCCGAGCTCGCGCGTCGCCCCTGAGATTCTCGCCTAGGGCGCGATTCATCGTGCCCTGCCGCTGTGCTCGTCATTCCAGCGCAAGCTGGACTGCGAAAGCGGGTGCCTCAGCGAATAGCCCGAAGGCATGCCGAGAGAGCGGCATGTAATCCAGTCTGCACGGATGCCATACAAAGCATCGCATCCGCGTGTCCAAGGCGCGTCCCTTCCCCTTTCCACGCGCGTCCCGCGCGCGGGTCACTTTTTCTTCTCCAGCGAAGAAAAAGTAACCAAAAAGACGCCGCCCCCGACACCGCACCACGCGCGCTGCGCGCGCGTGGTGCCCTGCGCTTCTCGGCGCCCGCGGGCCGGCGCGAACTCGCGCATCCCTGCGCTCGGACATGCGCGCCTTTCCCCCGCCGTCGCCTGCGATGCTCGGTGCGGTGAAGGGGGAGGAAGTCGCAATCCAGATCAAGAGCAACAGCGTGCGAGGCTTTTCTGCTTCGGCGCGCAGGAGCGCGCTGCTTTGGTTTTTCCGGGCCCCCATTGCATTGCGGCGGCAGCGGGCGGAAACGCCCGCAGGGGCGGCGCGATGGATCGCGCCGATTCCGTTGTCTGGACAGGGACGTGCAGTCAACGGAACCCGGCCGCTGACGCGGACCCTTTGGGCAGGATGCCCAAAGGGCGCAATGCTCTGGGGCGTGTCTCTTTGCTTACTTTCTCTGCACGAGCAGAGAAAGTAAGACGCTCGTCCGCAGGACGAGTGGAAGCTCTGGCTTTGAAGATCAAAAAATGCCGCACGTGGCTAACCGCGCCGTTACTTGCGCCTGAGTTCGTAGAAATCCCCAACGAAGTCCGCCAGCCGCCGCGCGGCGATCGCCTCGCGCAACCCGCGCATCAGATCCTGGTAGTAATGCAGATTGTGGATCGTCGCCAGCATCGGCCCGAGCATCTCGCCGCATTTGTCGAGATGGCGCAGATAGGCGCGTGAAAACCCATTTGCGCAGGTGTAGCAGGCGCAGGCCTCGTCGAGCGGGCGCGTGTCGCGCTCATATTGCGAATTGCGGATGCGCAGCACACCCGTGCGCGTGAAGATGTGCGCGTTGCGCGCGTTGCGCGTCGGCATCACGCAGTCGAACATATCGATCCCGCGCACGACCGCCTCGACGATGTCCTCGGGGCGGCCGACGCCCATCAGATAGCGCGGCCGATCCGCCGGCAGCAGCGGCACAGTTTCTTCGAGCGTGCGGTTGCGCTCCCCTTCCGGTTCGCCAACCGCGAGACCGCCGACCGCATAGCCGTCGAAGCCGATCTGCAGCAGACCCTCGGCCGATACCTTGCGCAGCCCCGGATAGGTGCCGCCCTGGACGATGCCGAACAGCGAGTTCGGATTCTTCAGATCATCGAACGCACGTCGAGAACGCGCAGCCCAGCGCAACGACAACTCCATCGAATCGCGCGCCTGCTTTTCCGTCGCCGGATACGGCGTGCATTCGTCGAAGATCATCGCGATGTCGGAGTCGAGCACGCGCTGGATACGCATCGACTCCTCGGGCGAGAGGAACACCTGCGAGCCGTCGACCGGCGAGGCGAAACGCACGCCCTCCTCCGTGATCTTGCGCCGCTCGGCGAGCGAGAACACCTGGAAGCCGCCAGAATCGGTCAAGATCGGCTTGCTCCAACCGATGAACTTATGCAGCCCGCCGAACTCGCCGATCACGTCGAGACCTGGGCGCAGGAACAAATGGAATGTGTTGCCGAGGATGATCTCCGCACCGATGTCGAGGATCGATCGCGGCGTCATGCCCTTGACCGAACCGTAGGTGCCCACCGGCATGAACGCCGGCGTTTCGATCGTGCCGCGAGCGAAGCCCAGCCGACCGCGCCGCGCCGCGGCATCGCCGGCGAGAAGTTCAAACCGCATTGCGTTTCCTCGGATCCAATTCAGGCCACGGATTTTACGCGCTCGCGACGCCTATCGCGCGTCCAGCGGGCTACGCACGCCGAGACCGCCTCGATTGAGAACGTGGGTGTAGATCTGCGTCGTCGCCACGTCCTTGTGGCCGAGCAGCTCCTGCACCGTGCGGATGTCGTAACCCGATTCGATCAAATGCGTGGCAAACGAATGCCGCAGCGTGTGCGCGCTGACCGGTTTGACGATGCCGGCCTTGGCGCACGCCGCCTTCAACGCGCGCGAAAATACCGCATCGTCCAGATGGTGCCTGCGCACCGCGCCGCTGCGCGGATCGCGCGATAACTGTACGGCCGGAAACAGCCAACGCCAACCGAGCTCGAGATGCGCGCGCGGATACTTTCGTGCGAGCGCATGCGGCAGCCAGACCCCGCCGGCACCCGCAGCAAGATCCTGCGCGAGCAGGACGCGCGCACGCTCGACCTCACGCTGCAACGGCTCGACCAGCGAACGCGGCAGCATCGTGTGCCGGTCCTTGCCACCCTTGCCGTCGCGCACGACGATTTCGTTGCGCGCGAAGTCGACATCCTTCACCCGCAGGCGCAGGCCTTCCATCAGCCGCATGCTCGTGCCATAGAGCAGGCTGGCAATCAGCCACGGCCGACCATCCATCGCCGCGAGCAGACGCGCCGCCTCCTCGCGTGCCAGCACCGTCGGCACACGACGCGGGCGCTTCGCGCGCACGACTCGGTCCAGCCAAGGCAACTTGAGCCTAAGTACCTCTCGATATAGATACAGCAACGCGGAAAGCGCCTGATTCTGCGTCGCCGCAGCAACTTCGCCGTCGGTCGCCAGGCCGCTCAAAAACGCCTCGACCTCATCCGCACCCAATTCGCGCGGATGCCGTTTGCCATTGGCGAGGATGAACCGCCGTATCCATCCCACATACGCCTGCTCCGTGCGCAGGCTGTAATGTTTGACGCGTAACTTGCGCCGAACTTCGTCCAACAGGCGCGGAGCCTGCGACCCAGCCGGCACCGCTGTTACGCCCCTGCTTCCGGCCTGATAATCCATTACGCCCTCGCTTCGCGATGATTGCAACGAAGCTTGGCCGCGGATTGTCGCGGCGGATATCGGGTAACTGCTTGCTGTAGTGTAAGAATTTCGCTTGACGTGCAATCGAAGCCGGCTGAACATCCCGTGCAACGCCCCGGATGTGGGGTCTATTTGTAGTTAGCCCTGTGAATCTGCGTCTTGGTTTCTTCGAGAACTTCAAAGGCACCGACTCTGTGCTTTTGGCTGGTTCGTCCCACGATATCGCACTCCTCTCTGCGTCGCTTAACGGCTTTGTAGCTTCTCAAGAGAGTGTGCTACCGATCCATTCTCTTGCCTCAGTTGCGCCAAATCATTCCGTGCAATTGTTTGCGCAGCGCGCGCCAAGTTCGCCGCAATGCCAACCACTACAGTTTCATTGGTTATGCTCGCCCAACGAGTACGCCAACGTTCAAGGCAAGCTTGAGGCGCTTGCTACGTCAGCGCACGGGCATCAGTATTTCGAGCTCATTGGCTCACCCGCACAATTGGTAGTATCCGTCGGCGAGTATGGGGCGTCATGGTGGCAGGCACAGGGCTAACTATTCGGTCAAGTGGACCGCTGCGACGCCGCGCGGTAACCTGACGCTCACTGTGGCAGCGGCCACTTACCTCAAGCGTTAGGCGTCACTATGCGGGTCGTAGTGCAGAATGGTGCTCAACATGGCTTGGCTCGCCGCAGCGTCGAACTCGCTTTGCCGCTTTTCCCGCCGTCATGGAGCCATGCTGTAGAGACCATCCTCCTCTGTGCCGGGCAAAATCTCGACGCTTCGTTTCATGCAAAAGAGCGCATTCTTGCTGTGTTTTGGCCGAAGCAGCCCCCTTTCCCAAGTAAGGCCGAGGCACTCGATACCTTGGTTGCGGCTTTGGCGGCAGTCTCTGAAACCGGTGGCCTCCCAAAGCACTTTTCCCCATCAACGTATTTGGCAAAGTCACAGGTCGCGGCAACTACGCGGGCGCTTGTTGCCGGTGTCGCCTAACTATTCGGTCAAGTGGACCGCTGCGACGTGCCACGGTAATCTGACGCCCACTGTGGCAGCGGCCACTTACCTCAAGCGTTAGCCTGCTATGGAAGGTTGGTACTCCGTCAAAGGCTTGTTTCGCTGGCACTTCAAATCCGGCGGCGAAACCGAACGCATCGAAGAGCGGGTTGTGCTGTTCCGCGCCAAAGACTTCGACGATGCGCTCGACTTGGCCGAACGCGAAGCTAAGACGTATTGCTCGGCCGATCGCAAGGCAAATTTTCGCATCGAGCCAGTTGGCTGGTGGCACGCATATTGGCTCGGGCATGAACCAACGTCGGGTGCCGAGGTATTTTCTCGCAGCTCAAGCACAAAACTCAGTGGCCACGCCTTTGTTCGCCGCTACTACCCAAAATCTCATCGTGGCGGCGCAGGCTAACTATTCGGTCAAGTGGACCGCTGCGGTGAGGTCGCGGTAATCTGACACGCACCGTGGCAGCGGCCACTCACCTCAAGCGTTAGGGCTCATGAATTCCGTTGTGCTAGTCGTTCCGCTAGTACTTTCGATCTTCGCAGCGCTAAGCCGCCGAAGCAGTCACGTTTCGAAACAAGGCTTGGAGGTCTTTGCCTTTCCCGGTGCGCTTGTTTGCTTCTTGGCACTTAGCTCGTGGCTCATCGCTTTTGCGCCGCTTTGGATACCAATCATCAAGCCTCAACTCGGGCCACCCGCAAACGAGGACTACTTCTTCTTCGGTGTATTTGGTGGTCTGGGCATGCTCTTTGCGGCTTACCTCTATTGCTATCGCGTTACCGTGGGGCCAGAAGTCTTTTCTGTCGGCGCGTTCTCAAGAAAGCAATTCCGGCTCGCAGATATTCGAGAGGTGAAGCTCCAGAAAGGCCAACGGAGCGGCCAGTATTTCGTGTACATGCATTCTGGTAAGCGGCTCCAGTTTTCCGGGCTCTTATCAGGCTTTGAAGCACTCACCAAGCTACTACGCCCGGCCAAGTGAGCCCTAACTACTCGGTCAAGTGGACCGCTGCGACGTGCCACGGTAATCTGACGCTCACTGTGGCAGCGGCCACTTACCTCAAGCGTTAGGGCGCAGCATGGGGAGGCAAATCCAAGTCGCGCTCCTGGACGAAGACGAAGCGGATTTCGTAGCGTTCCTACGCTCGTCAGCCCAAATTCAAATCATCGAGTCCTTTGCGCCGACACCAGCGCATCTCTTTGTCGATCGCCTACTTCCCCGGGAGGACGGCCACTGGCAGTACTTCATCTGGAACAAAGCATTTGCTTGGGAACCAGAGCTGAGCTTTGTTGCACCGGACGCGCCAAATGCAGGCCGGCGCGGTTGGGCCTACATCTCAAACAAAGGCTCGGCGCCTCTCATTGAGTACGACCGACACAATTTCGCTCCGAAGGGCGCTGCTGGCCGCGTCTATTGGGCAAAGGCCTTTTCTGCACCGCTGGGTGTGGCCTACGATGTCGCATCCTTTGAGGTTTGGTACAACTCGGTGGTCCGTTGGCTTCGCAAACGTGGGCGGCGCGTAGCAGAGGAACCGAACGGTATGCTCTATCTGCCTCAAGCGTTAGCTCACCGTGCTGCAGCGCCCTAACTATTCGTTCAAGCGGACCGCTGCGGCGGTCTGCGGTACTATCATGCGGCGGTTGGCAGCGGCCGCTTAACTCAAGCGTTAGGTCCTTGCTTGGCTAGCCCTCAAAAAAGCGTTTGGCCGTTTGTCCTTTGCTCGCTTGTAGCGCTCGGGCTGGCGGTTTATTGCTTTCTCTGGGCAATTAGTTCGTTCTCTCTGGCTTTTGCAGACTGCAATGGCACTTTTGCTCTCAACGCCGAAAACTTTCGCTGTCAACGCCCTGTCTGGCTGAGTTACAGCTTCTGGGTCTTCGCTATCGTGGGGGTTGCTCTTGGTGTCTTCGCTTTCGTTCGCTCGCGTTCTCGCAGCGCAAGCACCTAACTATTCGGTCAAGTGGACCGCTGCGATGTCGCGCGGTAATCTGACGCCCACTGTGGCCGCGGCCACTTACCTCAAGCGTTAGAACTCACATGCGGTTTCTCTCAATGCTTGCTGTTGCCTTGGTGCTTTCCGCATGCACTTCTCCTTCCACTCGCGAAGCTGCAATGCAGGCGCACGCATCAGCATGCGTTGCCTCAGGAGCAGACTTAGAGAAAGCCAAATCTTGTTTGGCTAGTCGCGGGCTGGACGTATCTATTAGCGGCCGCGATCGCATTCTCATCATCGAATGCGGCCCTTACTGGGGCTATCCATTAGTGCAATCATGCGGGTCGTTGGAGGTCCTCGGCAACGGCAATCACATCACGACTTGGCGCGTGCATGGGAGCCGCGAAGTTGATGCCATATAGGTGAGTTCTAACTATTCGGTCAAGTGGACCGCTGCGACGTGCCGCGGTAATCTGACGCCCACTGTGGCAGCGGCCACTTACCTCAAGCGTTAGGCGCTTCAGATGGGTACTTCCAGATCGGCGCTTCGCGATCAGTTGTCTTGTCAGCTCATACCGCGGTTGCAAACGCTAGGTTTTTCTGGCCCAAGTAGTATTCGCGGCAACGGTCTGCTACATGAGTTCAAACGCGCGAACCAAGTGTTTACCTTGCAACTCGAAAAGCGGGGTCTTCCGCGCTTTGTCGTTAGCTTAGAGGTCGAGCCTTCTGGCGGCTTTGGGTCCGTTGTTCGCGAAGGCGGCACAATCGTGCAAGGGCGGTTACAGCCGCGTCGCGGCGCATCTACTAGCGCATGGTTTCGCACCGATACGTCGTTCATCGAGCGCCTGCTTGGGCGTAAAGGCACGACACCGGAGGCTGTTGTCGCTGAGTGTGTTGCGTTGCTCCCTGAGGTCGAGGTCTGGTGGTCAACCCAAGCACCTTCAGAACACATCCAGGTTTTGTCGCAACATTTCCCTGGTCAACCTCCAACCAGCGCCTAACTATCCAAGTGGACCGCTGCGACATGCCACGGTAATCTGATGCTCACTGTGGCCGCGGCCACTTACCTCAAGCGTTAGGCCTACTCGGAGGCGTCGTTGACACACTTTTTCCTTGCGCTCGCGCTTAATTCCGCAATATCTGTTGCCGCCCCCGAATGCACAGACCGCCCCGAGTGCTGGCCCGAAGGCAGCGCGATGCACACCGGCCTAGTAGCGAAACAGCAGTTTGCGGATGCGGACAAGCGACTTAACAGTGTCTATTCCCGAATTTTGAAAAGCCTTCCGGGGGATGAAGCGGACAACTATCCCAAGAAGGCGCTAGTCGCTGCGCAACGAGAATGGGTTAAGTATCGTGACGCAAACTGCGCATCGGTGGGAGAAGTCTCGGGCGGGGTACGCATGTGGAAATCGGCCTACACGGTAATCTGCGAAACAGACATGACTGAGGAGCGCATCAAGGAACTCGTGCGCGTGTTCGACGCGCCGGCTGAGCAATCCGCAAAGTAGGCCTAACTATTCGCTCAAGCGGACCGCTGCGAATCGGCACGGTGTAAGATCACACCTCATCGCGGCAGCGGCCGCTTAGCTCAAGCGTTAGCGCCTGCATGAGTACCGAGCAGTATTTCGGCTACATCTACTTTGCGGTCTTCTCGCTACTCGTCTTCGGCATCGTCGGAACACTTATTTTCACTGAGCGGCTTGGCCTCACTAAGTTGTTAGGCTTCTGGGCTGCCGCTATTGCACTTCTTGGGTGCGCCTGCGCACTCGTTATGCTCAAATCGTGCCCTTGCTCGCTAGCTCAAGTCCTTACGCTCGCCTGCCCAACGTGTTTACTGGGTACGCCCAAGAATGGCGTCCTCACAAGCGAGGCTCTCGTTTTTTCTCTTACAGTGCTCGTGCCCGTGGCGGCAGTGTTGTCAGTGCGTCGTTCGCTGCGCAGGCGCTAACTATTCGGTCAAGTGGACCGCTGCGGTGAGTCCGCGGTAACCTGACGCCTCGTGTGGCAGCGGCCACTTACCTCAAGCGTTAGGTTTCACAGACATGACTCCGCAAGACTTGGCGAGACGATGCGTTGCCGAGAAGAATGAGATGCTTGGCACATACTTCTCTGCTGATCGGCAATCTCATGTGTCGCTTTTAATCGGAGCGCTTGGGCTATCCAAAACCCAGCAAAACCAACTGCGGCAAGTTCTCGACGCCGCACTTACCGATGCGTTCTACACCATGCTTCTTGCGCTAGATGGAGAAGCCTCTCTTGGCGGGTCACAAGGCGAGCTTGTCCTTGCGGACGCGTCGGGCAATAGGCTTTCTGGTTCGCTAGAGGCTCCGGCATGGGCGCACTTCCACGGCGAGCGCAGTGAAACCTAACTATTCGGTCAAGTGGACCGCTGCGACGTGCCACGGTAATCTGACGCTCACTGTGGCAGCGTCCACTTACCTCAAGCGTTAGGCGTCAATGAAACGAGCCGTAGAGAAACAGGATGCCGCGAAGGTTGCAGCGCAATTTCCGCTTGATGGGTTATTGCCTGGCTGGTTTTTTCGCGTTCGCGAAACATCCAACGGTGCTTACCTTGCTGAGGGTACAGATTTGTGGGGGCGTTTAGTTTCACACCAAGGCAACGACCCAGAGTCACTCTTGCAAACCTGCGTAGCCTCGGCGCGCGCGGCCAGCGTCTAGTCGCATCCGGTACATTGTCGCCTAACTATTCGGTCAAGTGGACCGCTGCGACGTGCCGCGGTAATCTGACGCTCACTGTGGCAGCGGCCACTTACCTCAAGCGTTAGAACCCGCATGCCAAGTAGTCGCAATCTAAAAGGTATTGCCGCTGGCTTGGCTGGGTCTTTCGTCAGCCGCAACAACGATGTCGAGGGCTATTGGGGTATTGGTCTTCTGTGTCGTGACGCTGCGCAAACTAACGGCGTAGTTGTTCTTAATCTCTCTCAGCGTCTTCCTGTGCCGGCCACGCCTTCATCCGTGCGCGTCCTCAAGGCATACGCTCAGCAGTTGGACGCATTGTTGCAAAATGCCGGCTTCTCGCCCGGCGTCCTTGCAGACGCGGAGGTTTGGTTGCAATTTGGAGAGCCCTCCACGACACACGCAAATGTAGTTATGTTCACGTGTAGAGTCGCGCTCGCGGACAGCAAAGGGCAACGGTACGAGGCTATTGAGCACGGCCAATGTTGGCCCCACAATCCCACGCGCGAGCGCCGGAGCGCTCGTGCAAGCGGGTTCTAACTATTCGGTCAAGTGGACCGCTGCGACGTCGCGCGGTAACCTGATGCTCAGTGTGGCAGCGGCCACTTACCTCAAGCGTTAGGCGCATGAACATAGCGACAGCTATCTCGCTGATCTTCCCACAAGCGTTCGGGATGAGCTGTCCACAAACAGCGTGCTATGTAGTCGATCTCGTCATTGCGGAATGTAAGCACACGTCTGAGTCGCATACTCCCATGCGAGCGCGAAAGACGCCTGGACTCATTATTCGAGCCAAAAGCGCGCACTTCACGCCCGTTGCTTGTGCGCCCGGCGAGGCTGTCGAGGGCGGCCCACTGGTGCCACGCGAGCACATTCAAACTAAGCGTTGGTTCTTTTATGAGGCCCAGCGTCCCGAAGGGTGCAACGGGTTAGTGGGTAAGAAAGTCAGATTGTTCGCTCCGGCGAATGACTGCGTAGACGATAGCGGTATTGGTAATAGTGATGTGCCAGAGCGGCTGCTTGAAGCACTGCCAATTCAAGCGCAGTGACGCATGCGCCTAACAATTCGGTCAAGTGGACCACTACGACGTCGCGCGGTAATCTGACGCTCACTGTGGCAGCGGCCACTTACCTCAGCGTTAGGCCGTAATCTGAACAAATCGATGCGCCTGTGGTTGTTGCTCGCGGCATGCGTATTGGCTCTCGCCAGCGCTAGCGGTTTGCTCTTGCTTAGCTCAGGGAAAATCGTACCTTCCTTGATGAGAAACCCGATCGCAACGTTTGTTAGTCCCGGCGAGTCGCTCTGGTGGTTCGTTCTAGGTGGTCCGTTTCAGTCCGCCCCTCGCACAGCAGGTGGCATTGCTTTTGCCGCGATCGCAAACGCCATTCTCTGGCTTGTCCCGTTGTCGCTGGTGCTCATCTTCATCCGCCGCATTCGCCAAAATTCCGCGGCGCCATCCTCGTGACGGGGTTACGGCCTAACAATTCGGTCAAGTGGACCACTACGACGTCGCGCGGTAATCTGACTCTCACTGTGGCAGCGGCCACTCACCTCAAGCGTTAGTTGCCTTATGAAGCGCGTACTTATCTGCTGTCTTGTTTGTTTTGGACTCGCCAGTTGCGCTCCATCAGAAGACTTCATGGACACCTTGTTCGGCATCAAGCGCAACGTTGTAGTGCTTACTTCAAGCGCAGTAGAGTTTTCTCAGACGGCGGTCAGCTTCACACCACCAACCGAAGCCGAAGTAGTAGGCAAGCAATCGAGCGTTTGCATCGTTCTCAGCGGTGGCGTTCCTTTGAAGGGCATGGAAAAGGAAGTAGAACGCCTCCTCAACGGTGCCAAGATCAGCGCAACTGTAACCGCGGCGGATGGCTCAACTCACGAGTTTGGTTGTCAAGGCAGTGGCTGGGCAATGAGCGGGCGTGTTGCTCCTTCAAACGAAGTAACCGTTTGCGTTCAACCAAGCTGCGCAAAGCAAACGCTACCCGTTGGTTCCAAAATTCGCTCAGTATCCGTTTCTTCTAGCGTGCTAGTGCATGCTCTAGGCGCGTACTGGTATTCAACTGCCGCGCTCGACCGAAACGGCAACTAACTATTCGGTCAAGTGGACCGCTGCGACGTGCCACGGTAACCTGACGCTCACTGTGGCAGCGGCCACTTACCTCAAGCGTTAGGTTCCAGTGACCTCCGACGATAGAAAGCATGAGCTGAAGGCCTTGGCCAAGGCCTCCGAGCGCGAAGCGCTGATTGCCTCCTTGCCGGTGGACGTTTCTACGCTCAAAGACCTCTTGTCCTACCTCAACAAAGATCCCGCTCCACCCTGCAATCACACGCATCGAGAGACCATCGAGTTCTTAAAATCGCGCAATATCGCACCGGCCAGCGTAATACCTTGGCTTCAAGCACACGGGGGCTTCTGCGACTGCGAGGTTATATATAACGTCTACGATGCTGTAGGCGATTTGATAGGGTGGCACTTGGACGCTGAAACCTAACTATTCGGTCAAGTGGACCGCTGCGATGGGTCACGGTAATCTGACACCCACTGTGGCAGCGGCCACTTACCTCAAGCGTTAGCCTTCAATTTGAACTCGGATACTCGACCAGAGCTCTCCGTTGGCCCAGGCTTGCGCATCGCGCAAAGCCTCTTTGTTCTTTTCGCGTATCCATCGATTCTTCTGCGTTTAGTCACTGGGCTCCTCAAGCCACTGGAACGCAGCATTTTTGACGTCCTTGCAAAACATCTTGAGCCTAGCGCGAGCGCTATCCTTCGCACTCAACTCACTGAGGTCAATTACGTGCAGCGCATCACTACGCGTCGCACCGAGTGCAATTTTTACCGCGCCGTGCCGTTTCGATTCGAACAGCGTCGCAGTGTGCTCTTTGCGTTCCAAGAGCCCGAGGTTCTTCTGTGCGCGTTACGTTTCCAGACCAACAAAGGCACGCGGCAAGTCGTCAAGGTTCATCTTGTCCATGGCAAGCTTTTCGAGCTCGAATTCGGCGGTGACATGCGTCAGCATTTCAACGAGGCCGTTGAGTCTGTCATCTCCTTCAAACAGCATGTCGTCACGCCAGGCTAACTATTCGGTCAAGTGGACCGCTGCGACGTGCCGCGGTAACCTGACGCTCACTGTGGCAGCGGCCACTTACCTCAAGCGTTAGGCGTCATGCAAGCATCCATACAAGCCCTAGCAAAAGCCAAGCAATCTTGCAGGGTGATGTGCACTTGCATATCCATTGGTTGCATTGCTCTTTCTGCTTGCGTTTCCTGGAAAGCGGCTCAAGTATCAAATCCTCAGCTTGTCCATTTTGTCTTGCCCGCTGTTATTTGGCTTTGGGTTGCGTGGGTGTCCTACGCGCTGCACAAGTGGTGTCAGCGGCTAAGTCTTGAGCAGGCCAAGCGTTATGGCTTCATTCGTGGGCATGTCGCCCAACTATTCGGTCAAGTGGACCGCTGCGATGTCGCGCGGTAACCTGACACCTCGTGTGGCAACGGCCACTTACCTCAAGCGTTAGGTCCCGATGAGGCTTGTCGTTACTTCTGTCGATTACGCCCCAGAGGAGTTGCACGCCCAGACTCCTTTCGCCCTCAAACTCATTCGGCAGGTCCCTGGCACTGACCGTCCTGACTATTGGCTCGGAGAGTTGGAAAGGCCGCTTACTTGGCTTCACGATAACGTCGAAAAGAGAATCACCCATCTTGTCGTCGCTGCCCGGTGGCAAGGAACTCAGATCGGGCCAGGCTTTGAAAATCTTCCTATCGGACTCGCTTATGTTACCGATGCAACGCAACTCGATGCCTCGTCCGTCGACTTTGCAAAGTGCAAGTACATCGCTATAGGCATTGCAACGGTATCCGAAGGCGGAGACACGATAAAGCCGCTGACAAACGCTATAGGCGGTCACATTGCATCAGGTTTCGGCACAGGCAAACCGTAGGCATATTCCCTTGCTGTCGCGGGTACCTAACTATTCGGTCAAGTGGACCGCTGCGACGTGCCGCGGTAATCTGACACTCACTGTGGCAGCGGCCACTTACCTCAAGCGTTAGGCCACATGAGCCAACCACTGTCGCAACAGGATGTTTGTGCCAGCTACGGCTCTTGTTTCGCGCCGCCAAATCCGGAAGAGAAACTCGGTGTCGCGCTCAACACGCTGGGCACGCTTCCACTCAACGCTCTTCGCCACCCAGCCGAGGCAGGTACGTGTGGCTGGTTCATTTGGGGTGGGACGAGCGTGCCGCAAGACCCTGAGTTCTTTCAGCCTCTCCACGTACATCATCTGGTTAGGCACTGCCCGCAACTCATTCCGTTTCTGGCTCTCTCACCTGGCTGGCGTGTCCTGCTGGCCCCCGGCCAAACCGAGGTCTGGTACGACGTGGGTTTGCTAAATGTGTAGCATGTGGCCTAACAATTCGCTCAAGCGGACTGCCGGTGTCGGCTTGGGCTAAGATCGTGGCGTTCGCGGCGGCAGCCGCTTAGCTCAAGCGTTATGCCGCATGAGACCAATGCATCGGTTAGCCATCGCTTTCTTAGTCATAGCCAGCGTACTGACTGTTGCCGGTTTACGTTGGCTAAATCCCGAGCCGGCCGTTTACGAAATTGCAACTAGCACGTTCGCTTCCTCCAACGTTGCCGTTGCAAGCTCTCCTTCTCTGTGTGGCGCGACTGCGGGTAACTTCCAAGGCATTCTTCCTAGCCTCGTCGAAGCATTCCAGAGAGCCAACGAGCCCGGAGCTTCGCTCGGCGATGTATCGGGTCTCCGAAATCATTTCGCAATCGCAAACTCGAGTCAGCTTGCGGCTCTTGAAGTTCAGGGTCTCGGTCCACAAAAGGCGGGCTCTCCACAGGTCCCTTTACTCCGCCTTTCTAGGGTTGGCTTCAACTCCGAGCATTCCGAGGCGTTAATGTGCATTCGAGCACCATACGGTTCTATGCTCATACACCTTCGTAAGGTCGATGGTTCGTGGCAATTGCTGAGTCAAGAGCCCATTGTTTTTGCGTCGCTCATGCAGCATAACTATTCGCTCAAGCGGACCGCTATGACGGGTTGCGGTATTCTCACATCCTTCGCGGCAGCGGCCGCTTAGCTCAAGCGTTAGGCGCCAAAGAGATGTCTGTTCCGGCTACCACCGAAATGTTCCGTCCCGTGGGTCCGGAGGAACTTGCACTTTTACGAGAAAGCGGCTTCAAGCGCTGGCCGCCACGTCTCCCTGGCCAACCCATTTTCTATCCGGTCACAAATGAGAAGTACGCCGCGGAGATCGCGGAGAAGTGGAACGTCAAAGATAGCGGTTACGGCGCTGTAACTCGCTTCTACGTTCTATCTTCTTTCATGGCGAGCTATCCAGTCCAACAAGTTGGCGCCTCCTACCACACCGAATGGTGGGTACCAGCAGGGCAACTCGATCAGCTTAACGACAACATTGTCGGCGTCATTGAAGTTGTACGCGAGTTTGGCGCCTAACCATGCGGTCAAGTGGACCGCTGCGACGTGCCACGGTAATCTGACGCTCAATGTGGCAGCGGCCACTTACCTTAAGCGTTAGGCCCCAGAAATGCGTACCGAAGTCGTTGAGGTCTACTCAGATCAAACCAACGCGGTAGTTCTGCGGCATCCCGAGCGCAAGTTTCCTGGCTTATTGCTTCAAGGCGACACGCTTTACTCTTTGTGCCATAGCGCAGACGAGGCATGTGGTCATGCCAAAGATGCACTGCAATCAGATGCCTACGCCGAGCTAAACGAATTACGCAATCGCTTGTGGTCGCTACTCAATCACTACAAAACCGTTCTCGGCGCGCATCAAATTCCACTGCCTTTCGGCGAAGCGTCTGGTGCCTAACTATTCGGTCAAGTGGACCGCTGCGACGTGCCACGGTAATCTGACGCCCACTGTGGCAGCGGCCACTTACCTCAAGCGTTAGGCCTTTTGAGCGACGCAATCTCGCATCTAGTGCGGCTATACAAATCGATGACATTGGCCTGTGATTGCGTGTCGTGGGATTCTGAGAGAGCATGAGTCATTCTAGACTTCTCGTTTCATTCCTGCCTCTGGCATTGGCTTTGTTGGGGATCTATTTGATATTTAACGCTTGGATAGTCCATAAATATTATGTGTTCCCATCTATTCTCTGTTGGTGTACCGGCCTCATAACGGGAGCCGTGCTTGCATTCGCTTCGCAAAAAAAGGCAGAAAAAATTCTATCTGCAGCAGGCGCTATTGCGAATTTGTCAATTGTTACACTCCTCCTGTTGTTTGTAGCCTCAGCTGCCCGTGCCTGATTTAGAAATGGCCTAACAATTCGGTCAAGTGGACCGCTGCGATGTTTGCGCGGTAACCTGATACCTCGTGTGGCAGCGGCCACTTACCTCAAGCGTTAGCCTTCATTTGAGCGTTTCGCTACCACCAGACATTGAACACATATTGCGCCCTCTACTGACGGCTCTCGACGACATCGGTTACGCCCCTAGTTATTTCCTATTGTCTCAGTCCTTCGGCAACTTCCAGATTACTTTTACCTGCGCCGCACACTCATTCTCTGTCGTTAGAGACAGAGGTCAGTTCATGCTCTCTGGCGCACCTCAGCAGGAGCTCGAGGCCTTTGATCTCTTTCGCGTCTTCTCCACGCCTGGCCAAATGGTTCCATCTGTGATTAGTTGGCTCTCCGCAATTGCAGGCTAACTATTCGGTCAAGTGGACCGCTGCGATGTTCGCGCGGTAACCTGTTGGCTCGTGTGGCAGCGGCCACTTACCTCAAGCGTTAGGCAACAATTGGAAGCCTTCCTGTTCTTTGGCCTCATGTTCTTTCTGCTAAGCACCCAATTCGCGGTCGTGCTTTTCATAGTTGCACGCCTACTCCGTCGTTTTGGCGTCAGCCGCCCTTTGAGCATTGCCCTTTTTTGCGTTCTGGCAGTAGCCACTTTGTCGCCGTTTGTCGCACAAATGGCTACGTTGTTTTCTGGCTTCGCTCCTATCGGCTACTTCTTACTATCGGCACCATTCGAATCAAACGGTCTTACTGGCCTGGCCTCCGAGTACGCGGCACACCTCCAGCTTCATTTGGTGGGTAGTGGCTTGGTACTTCTGCTTTCACTAGTTTTTGCACGCAAATTTGTTCTCTAGATTCAACCTCTAAGTGCAACACCTAGCGGGACCGAGCGAACACTTCCCTCGGCGTTTTGAAGTTGTGCCGCTTACGTGGCCTGTCATTGAGGTGTCTTGCAATCTGGCGACCATCGTCAGCAGTGCGAAGAGCCGGCACCCATGACCGCATCGGCTTCCCAATCGCCAATACAACCTCGCTTCAGTGTCAGGTGATTCGGCGAGGCGGCGCCGATTGAGAGAGACGCCGTAGTCCGAAAACAAAAAAAGGGAGGCGCGCTGCGCCTCCCACTATGAATTTATACCATCCCCAGGGGCTTGCGGCAAGGCTCAGGGCGAGAACTAGAATCGCCGCCCTGTCGATAGGACAGTCTGCATGAGGCAACAAAGGCGATGCATCATGATGATGATTGGATTCCGGTGTCAGCTGAAAATTGCGACTTGGTAGTTGGTCCGTTCTACCACGGAACAAAAGCAAACCTGTCGGTGGGCGAACTGCTAACGGCAGGCTTCAGATCCAACTACGACGATAGTGTCGTGATGAATCACATCTATTTCACAACCTTGCCAAAAGGAGCCGGCCTTGCTGCGGAAATAGCGAAGGGCGATGGTAGGCCGCGAGTCTATGTCGTCATGCCAATGGGAAGATTTGAAGATGACCCAAACGTCACCAACAAAAAATTCCGAGGCAATCCAACCCGGTCATACAGAAGCGAGTCCCCTTTGAAAATCATTGGGGAAATTGAACGCTGGGAATCCTACGACCCGGAATTCATCCAACAATTGAGAGATCGCGTCAAAGCGGGCATGGGTGTAATCATCAATTGAGGGGAGGCAATGGACATTCACCCTGTCGAAAACAACTAGCTATTCGCTCAAGCCGACGCCGCTTCGTGGCGTCGTCCTTGAGCTTCGGATACCCTAGCCAAAGCATCGCCATGCTCAAGCGTTATAACTCGCGAGGTAGCTTCCGATGATCTCGAAATCAGGTCTGTGCATGATCCTGCTTGCGGCGTCCGGCGCGGCCGCCGCAGATCAAATGCCGAAACCGGGCAGTTACGGCTTCAATTGGCTCAAGGCGGATAGTCACTGCAAGAAACTGACCGAAAAGGACTTCTCGCAAGTGAAAACATGCACCGAAAGCAGCAATGCTTTCGGGCTTCAGCTGCATTCCTATGCGTGCAAAGTCAACGCGCAGACTGAGCTCATGGTCTATGCCACTGCGGCGCAGTGCCAAGAGGCGCTGGAAACCATGCAGGCAAACGGCCCGTGACACTAGCGGGGACTCCCAAACCGGTTCAGTCGTTGCGCATGGGCGCCGGCACTGGAGGTCATCACAGCGATCAGCTTTGACTCACCGAACACGTCCAAACCCAAGCACCAGGCTTTCTCACGGGGGATTCTCCATGACTGCAAAGCTGTTGTACCGAGTCGTTGCCGTCGTTCTTGTTCTGTTCACCGCGGGCCACACTTTCGGCTTCCTATCGTTTCGGCCGCCTTCTGCAGAGGGCCTCGCCGTCTTCGCCGCAATGGGCAATGTCCACTTCACGTTGGGCGGCGGTAGTTACTCATACGCCGGCTTCTACACCGGCTTTGGTCTGATGGTATCGGCGTACATGCTTTTTTCCGCTTTCCTTGCGTGGCATCTTGGCGCCATCTCTTCGACACACATAGTTGCCCTCGCCTGGGCTTTTGCCGCACTGCAGATCGTTTGCCTTGTTCTCGGCTGGCTTTACTTCTTTCTTGTTCCCATCCTGTTTTCCGCTGCCGTCTCGATTTGTTCAGTCTGGGCGGCATGGTTGCTGGGAAAGGCCAAAACCTGAAGATTCGCTCGAACTGATCGCCGCGAGCGGTAGCAACTCGTTAGACCCGTCGAGGCAACGGCAACTTCGTTGCCGCCCGGGAGGACGTTGAATGAGCCGACGATTGATGCTGTTTCCCACCGCGGTCCGTCGCGACCCCACCATTGATCTCTGGATGAAGAATCATCCGGGGCCGCTGGGCGCCATCGCGCAACGCTGGTTCGATGTCATGCGCGGTTGCGGACCGGACGTCACCGAACTGCTGCACGACGGCCACCCGACCGCATGCATCGGCGAAGCCGCGTTCGCATAGGTCAATGCCTTCACCCATCACGTCAACGTCGGCTTCTTTCTCGGCGCCGAACTCGCTGATCCGAAGGACTTGCTGGAAGGCAGCGGCAAATTCATGCGCCATGTTAAGTTCCGGCCCGGATCCGAGCCGGATGCAACGGCGGTTAGTGCGCTCGTGACAGAGGCCTACGCTGACATGCAGCGATATCTCGCGTCAGCCATATGAAACACCCTTAAACAATGAACAAATCGTCGCTGCGAAATGCAGCAATATCCTGCCTCGCCCTCTGGGCGACGATCTGGTTGGCGTTTCTGTCGATTCGCTTCTCGTCGCTCGATATCAGGGTCATTCCGGGCATCGGTCCGATCATGCTCGTTGCGCTCGGCAGCGTGCTTCTGGCTCCGCTGGCCGCCATCGTGCTTGCGGGCGTCGCCTCGGTGCGACAACCCAAAGTGTCGTGGAACTGGCTCGCATTAGCATGCGCGGCGGCGGCATTCTTTGGCCAAGGATTTTTATTCTTCGTCTCGAGCTGGATGTAATGCCCGACTAGTCGTGGATCGCTGCGATGCGCTTAGGCACCCCCGAGCACACCGCAGCAGCGATAGCTTGGCTCAAGTATCAGGCGTCTCGATGGAACCTTCAGGGGTTTTCGGAAAAATCAGCATCGCATCGCCGTAGGAAAAGAAGCGATAGCGCTGCTCGACCGCGTGCCGGTACGCCTCGAGGATCAGCTTGTGCCCGGCGTATGCCGAGACGAGCATCAGCAGGGTCGACTCAGGCAAGTGGAAATTGGTGACCAGCGCATCGACGCTGGTGATTGCATAGCCCGGGAAGATAAAAATCTGCGTCTCGCCTGCGAACGGTTCGACGACGCCGTCGCGCTTGGCCGATTCAAGCGCGCGCACGACCGTGGTACCGACCGCGACCACGCGCCCGCCCTGCGCGCGTGTGCGCCGCATCTTCTCCACGAGCTCGGCGCCGACGTTGAGCCACTCACGGTGCATGACGTGGTCTTCGACGCTGTCGCGGCGCATGGGCTGGAACGTGCCCGCGCCGACATGCAGGGTGACGTAGCCGAAATCGACGCCCTGTTCGCGCAGCGCATCGAGCAGCGGCGCGTCGAAGTGCAAGCCGGCCGTGGGTGCGGCCACCGCGCCGGGCGTATGCGCGAACACGGTCTGGTAGCGCACCTCGTCGTCGGCATCGATGGCCGAAGCCTTGTCTTCGCGCTCGATGTACGGCGGCAGCGGCATGCGGCCGAGCTTGGGCAGCAGTTTTTCCAGCGGCTCGGCCGACTCGAAGCGCAGCGAATAAAACTCGCCTTCGCGGCCAAGCACGAGAATCGTGCTGTTGTCGCCGAGCAGGATGCGCGAGCCCTGCTTCGGCTTCTTCGACACGCCGAGCTGGGCCAGCGCCTCGTGTGCACCGGTGATGCGTTCGATCAGGATTTCGACCGCGCCGCCGGTTTCCTTGCGCCCGTACAGGCGCGCGTGCAGAACGCGGGTGTCGTTGAACACAAGCAGGTCGCCCGCGCGCACGTAGTCGACGAGATCGGTGAAGCGGCGATCCGCGAAACCGCGTGCCGCGGCGTCGACGACGAGCAAGCGGCTCGCCGAACGCTGCGCGAGCGGCGCCTGCGCGATCAGCTCGCGCGGCAGGTCGTAGTGGAAATCGGATTTCTTCAAGGCGCAGTTCGAAGCGCGTGGCGGGAGATGCGATTATCGCCGATAAGCGCCGACCAATGCCGCACGCCGCGATCTGCTGCCGGTTATTTCGCCCCGGATTGCCAGCGCTGCACGCCGATCGCGATCAGGATCAGCGGCCACCACCTCGCGATCAGATGACCGACGTCGGGAATCAGATTGAAATTCGCAAGCAGAAAAAACACACCCAGGCCGATCAGGATCAGGCCCGTGGTCTTGTTGGCGGACATGGAAAACTCTCGAGAAGCTGAGCGCGCAATCGCGCGGTGAAGATTGTCGGCAAAAGCAGATGAATTGCCGCTGTCCGCTTACGCCTGGTTTCCTTGCGCCCTGCGCCTGCCCCACTTCCACCACAATCCCGCCACGAGCAAGATCAGGCCGATTGCCGCGTACGGCGCGCTGCGCCGAATCGTGTGCTTCCACCACGCCACGCGTTCGGCGTGCAGGCGCGCGGCGGCAGCGGCGAAATCGGGCTCGGGACAAGTGCGGCCGAAATCCGCGCCCCAGGGCACGTAGGCGCCCTGCTTGAGGTAGCGCGCGTAGAGTTTTCCGGCGACCGGAGGATCGCGGTCGATCAACCATGCCGTCGCGTGGCAGAGCACCGCGGCGAACGCCTGCGTGCGCGGCGGCAGCAGATCGGCGGATTTCGTGGCGAAATCGACTGCGTTGTAGCGGTAATGAAAACGCTCGAGCGGTTGTGCACGGCTCGCGGCGATGCGCGCGGCCTCGTCGGGACCGGCCAGCGTCTTCGGCACGACAATGTCCTTGCGCGCGGGCGGCGGCGACCCGGGTGTGATGGTCGCATTCGCGGCCGCAACGGCGTCGGCATCGTTCCAGCCGCCGCCGAGATCGAAGCTGCCGGCATAGATCTGGTAGTCGGGATCGAGTTCGTAGCCGATCAGGTCGATGCCGTCGAAACGTGCCGAACGCGCCGCGGCGTACCACGCCTTGGCCTGTTCGATGCGGTCTCCCGAACCCGCGGCGCGGCGCGCGTCGACATACGCGAGCGCCTTCTTCTTCAGCTCCGCATCGTCGAAATAGGCCAGTGCGTCGTCGTAGCGCTCGGCGCGCAGCAGGCGGCGCGCGAGAAGCGTACGCAAGGCGCTTGCGGGCTCCGCGGGATTGCCGTAGCCGCCCTCGCCTTCGGCTGCCGCGGGCTTCGCTGCCGGCTTGCCCGCGTGCGCGTCGACGAACGACTTCAGCTCGTCGACGTTGAGCACGCGCTCAGCGACATAGGCCGCGTCGGGCCAGTACAGCGATGCGGCATTGTATAAATGTTCCATCGCCGCGAGGTATTCGCCGCGCGACAGCGCCAGCGTGCCGCGCTCGCCCTCGATGCGGCACTGCGGCTTGATCGTCTCGGGCCCGAACTCGCCGGCATCGCGGTTCTCGCCCCATTCCTCGTTCGCCGGAAACGCCTTCGCCGCTTGCGCGTAGGCCTGCGCGGCCTCATCCGCCTTGCCGGCGCGCAAGGCGAGCTTGGCGCGCACCCACCAGGCCAGCCCGCTCGTGTCCTTCTGCGCGAGCTGCGCAGCGAGATCGTACTTGCCGCTGCGGTAGGCCAGCGCGGCGACGCGGTCGGCGCCGGCGACTTTATCGATGCCCGCGTGCGTGACCGCGTCGAGAAAGCGCTGCATGCGCGCATCATTTGCCGCCTTCGATTTCGCAACTTCCGCGGGCGCGCTCTCGCCGTCGATCTCTGTGTCGATCAACTCGCCGCTGCGCGTGTACAGGTAGGCGGTCATCAGGCGCTGGCCGAGGTCGTCGCGCACCACGCGGTCGAGCCGCGTCGGATCCTTGATCGTCGCGCGCGCGATCTGCAACAGCGAGTCGCGCCCCGACCTCGAACCGGCGGCGGCCTGTTGCGCGTACAGCGCGATGGCCGCTGCATCATCTCCCGCCTGGAGGCGCTGGCGCGCATCCTCGCCGAGGCTCGCCACGGCAAGCCCGTACGGATCGCTTGCACCCTTGGCAACGTCCTCGCGCAACGCGGCATGCAGCGCCGGCGCATCGTGGTCGGCGATCTTCGCGAGCATGTACTGCGCCCACAAGCCATAGCGGGCACGCTCACCAGCCGGCAATTCGAGCACGCCGTTGAAGCGGCGCTGTGCTTCAGCGACATCGTGCTTGGCCCACGCCACCGTGCCGGCGAGATAGCGCCGCGCCTCTTCGGGCAGGCCTTCGGCGGCGATGTAGGCCGCGGCCGCGCTGTTCGCCGCGCGTGCCGCGGCGACCCGCTCGTACTGCGCGCCGAACCAGTCGCGCTCGACGCGCTCGCGTAACGAACGCGACTGGCCGTCGACGTATTCCTCGACATCGTCGACCGCCTTGAACGCCGGTGCCGGAACGAGATGCGCGGCCTCGAACGCGAACGCGCCTTCGGGCAGCTTGTCCAGGGTCCAGGCGCGATCGCGCAGCAGTTCGGCCGGGAAATCCGGCCCGCAGGCAAATGCGGAAAGCGGCAGCGCCGCGGCGAGTGCCGTGCAAAGCAAGCTGCTACGGATGTTCATTCACGGAGTCCCTGTCGATCGATGTGCAGCGCGCCCAGCCGATGCGGCGCTCATGCCCTGCCCGCAGTATCGCATCGGTCGTCGAAAAAAACCGCCAGCCCGCAGCCGACTTCTCCACGCGGAATCCGTCCAGCGCGTCCGCTGCGACGCATTCCTTTCCGGCAACTTCGATCAGCGCCGGCAGCGACGCGTCGAGCGTGCCGCGATTGGCGAGCACGATGTCGGCGGCGCCGTCGATCGCGGCCTGCGTACGCACGCCGAAATCGGATTTCAATTCGGTACCAGCGATCACGGCATGCAGCGTTGCGATGCTCCATGCGCGCCGGTCATCTTCGCCCGGCAGACGGAACCAGACAATGCCGGCAAGTTGCGCCGGATGCGCGCGAGCGAGCGTGCGCAGCAACGCGGAGACCGCGACGGGATCGGCGCGCAGTTCGCGTGCGCGTTCCGAATCGATCGTGCGCGGCATCTCGGCTTCGACCGCAATCGCGGCGTCGTCGTCGCCGAAGCCAACACGCAAGCCGTAGGCCGGAAGCGCGACGCGGAATGGTTTGCGCGCAACCCCGGCGTAGGCCTCGATCCAGCGTTGCGCCTGTGGGGCATCAAATAGGCCGGTCTCGCCGGCCCCCGCGTGCGGCGCCGTGATCGCATGGACCTGCAGCACCGATGTGTCGACCTGGGCAAGCACTCGCACCAGCGCGGGTGCGCCGATCCAGGTCGGCAGCGCGGTGATCGAGAGTTTCAGACCGGCCGGCAGGCGCGTGCGCAACGATGCGAGCAGGTCGGCGTAAGCCTCTAGTCGCGCGGTCGCGCAGTCGTGATCGATCTCGATGCCGGAAACCGATACGCCTGCTGCGCGCCACGCTTCGACAACTTTTTCGATGCGTTCGGCGATGCGATCGAGCGACGGCGGCGGCCGGCTGCCGTTGAGGCGCAGCACGGCGATCACCGGTTTGGCGCTGCGCGCGAGCAGGTCGAGTCGTGGCGAGGCCTCGATCAGATCGCCTGCCGTTGTCGACTCGGCCGCGAGTACGCGCCAGCCGGTGAAATCGTTGCGCATCGCGTCGAGCGACGTGGCGATCGCGGGCGTCCACTGGCGTTGCCAGAGGTAAGCCTCGTGGTCGAGCGGATGCGCCGGCGGCGGCGTGCACGCCGACTGTGCAGTGGCGAGAACGGCGCATGTCAGCCAGGCGGCAACGCGCATTCGTTGGTTACAACCAACCCTTCTGCCGCGCCAATCGATACGCCTCGATGCGATTGCCGACGCCGAGCTTGCCGATCGCTTCGGAAAGGTAGTTGCGTACGGTGCCTTGCGACAGATGCAATTGCTCGGCGATGTCGCCGGCCGAGGCGCCTTCGCCGGCAAGGCGCAGTACCTGGCGCTCGCGATCGTTGAGCGGATCGGCTTCGCTCCAGGCCTCGAGCGCGAGCTGCGGATCGATCGCGCGACCGCCGCGATGCACTTTGCGCAAGGCGTCCGCAAGCTGGTCGGCGGGCGCATCCTTGAGCAGGTAGCCGCTGACGCCCGCGTCAAGCGCGCGGCGCAGGAAGCCCGGGCGCGCGAACGTGGTGACGATGACGACCTTGCACTCGAGCCCGCGCTCGCGGATGCGCTGGGCGAGCTCCAATCCGGTCAGGCGCGGCATTTCGATGTCGGTGACGACGACATCGGGCACGTCGCGCTGGATGAGTTGCCATGCCTCCTCGCCATCCGCGGCGCTGCCGATCACGTCGAGGTCGGATTCGAGCCGCAGCAACGCGGACAAGGCACCACGCACCATGGCTTGGTCTTCGGCGAGGAGAACTCGGATCATTTCTGCAGGCGGGAAGCGGTTGGGGTAGATTCGAAACGCGGGCGGATTCTACGCGCGCCGCAGCGCGGCGGCGGGCTCGGATTCCGCACCGGCGCTCAGCGGCAATGGCGCGGTCACCTTCAGCACTGTACCTCGTCCGCGTTGCGAATCGACCTGCAGCTGCGCGCCGATCGCAGCGAGGCGCTCGCGCATGCCGGCAAGCCCATTGCCGGGCACGATCGCGCCGCCGCGGCCGTCGTCCTCGACGCGCAGAATCACAGCCTGCCTTGCCGCCTCGAGCACAATGCGCACATGCGCCGCGCGCGCGTGGCGCTGGATGTTGGTCACCGCCTCGCGCAGGCTCATCGCCAGCGCAGTCTCGACCTCGACCGGCAGGCAGACGTCGGCGATCTCGCACTCCAGTTGCACGCCGTTCGACTGCAACAGCAGCTTGGCCGAAGCGAGCTCGGCGGCGAGTCCCGCGGCACGGATGCCGGTGACCGCGCGCCGCACCTGGGCGAGTGCATCGCGCGCGATGCGTTCGACATCGGCCATCTCGCGCTTGGCCGACGCGGCATCGCGGTCGAACAGCTTGTTCGCCAGCTCGGACTTGAGCGCGATCAGCGACAGGGTATGGCCGAGCAGGTCGTGCAGGTCGCGGCCGATGCGCTCGCGCTCGGCGGTCGTCGCCAACCGGCGCACCTCGTCGTGGCTCAGGCGCAGTTCGGCCTCGCGTTCCTGCTTGCGCAGGAAATTGATGTTCATGAAGGCGACGGCGAGCGCGACCAGCACTGCGCTGAGCAGATAGACCCAGTAGAAGTGGAGCAACACGATCCACTCGAACGAATACAGCACAAGCACGCAAAGCATGTTGCGCACGGCGACGCGCGTGCTGCCCGAGAACACCAGGTAAGCACAGCCGTAGATGATGTAGCCCTGCGCGCCCGGGTTGACCGGGGTGACCGCGAAACCGAGCGCGACCATGCCGAGCGCACACCAGATCACCTGCCTGCGGTCGCGATAGTAGACGCGGAAGAACAGCCACAGGAACACGGCGAAGCTGGCCAGCGTCGGCCATAGCCAATTCGGGAAACTGTCACCGGTCTGGAATATCGGCGTGGCGAAGATCCAGAACGTCCACACCAGCATCAGCAGCGGCAGCCAGTGCACCGTGCGCTTCGCGCCGATGCTATGTGCATAGTCGGTCAGTAGGGAATCGTCGCCCGGCTTGATGTAATCGAAGATCATGATTGCGTGCGGCAGCGCCGCTTCAGCCCTTCGACGATGCCAGCCAGCGCTGCACGCCGACCGCGATCAGAATCAGCGGCCACCATTGCCGGACAAGGTGAGCGATGCCGGGGATCAGGCCGAAGTTGACGAGCAGAAAGAAGATTCCAAGTCCGATCAGAATCGCGCCCGTGGTTCTGTTTGCCGATTGCATGCCGTACTCCTCCTCTGACGAACGCATTGTCGCATCGCCCACCCAAGACATACGCGCGCCTAGTCGGCTTCATGCCGTCCGCGCCAGCCAGCGCCGCGCGATCGCGAAGCAGACGATCGTGAATATCGCCAGAAACCCGAGATGACCGAATGCGCCGCCCGCATGCTCGCGCCCGATCGCCGCAAGCGCAAGCTGGGCGAGATGATACGGCGGCCAGAACACGGCGACATCGCGGATGAACTGCGGCAGCATGCTCAGCGGCATCCACAACCCGGACAGGAACGCCATCGGCAGGTAGATGAAGTTGACGATCGCCGGCGACGCGGCCGCGTTGGCGCGGCTGCCGACCAGCAAACCCAGCGCGCAGAACGGCAGCACGCCGAACGTCGCGATCAGGCCAAGCGCGAACCATTGCGCGATATCGAGACGCACGCCGCCGAGCGTGGCCGCCATCGTCGCCAGCATCGCGTAGATGCTCAGGGCGAAGGCCATCGCCATGAGCATCTTCGCCGCGAGATAAGCACCCGGCGGCATGGGCGCGACGCGCTTCAGCGCGAGCCAGCCGCGTTCGCGTTCGATCGCCACGCCGACGCCGAAGCCGAACAGCCCGGGCGCCATCACGCCGAATACGCTGTAAGTGGCGAACAGGTAATGTGCCGCGGCACTGTTGCCGCGGTTGAGCAGCACGCCGAACAGCAGGTAGAACAGCGGCGGAAACAACAACGACGGGATCGCGAACGCGGGTGTGCGCAGCACGCGCAGGAACTCGTATTTGGCCTCGAGTGCATAGGCGCGCCAGGCGTGGAACGAGGCGGGATCCGATGCGGACGATGCGGCAAGGGTCGCTTTCATTACGCCGCCTGCTTGGTGATTTCGACAAACGCTTCGGCGAGTCCCGCGCGGCGCACTTCGAGCTCGCTGAGTTGCGCATCCTCGAACAGGAGCTGGCGCACCACCATCTCGGCAGCATCGGTGACGATTTCGACGCGCCCGCCGTCGCGGGCGACGCTGCGCACCTCGGGCCAAAGCGCAATCGCGGCGTCGGCGAGCGTGGTGACACAGCGGATGCGCCGCGAAGCGACGCGCGCGCGAATCTCGGCGACCGTGCCCTGCGCGACGATGCGTCCCTGCGCGAGCACGACGACGCGATCGGCCAGCGCCTCGGCTTCTTCCAGATAATGCGTGGTCAGCACGACCGCGCAACCCTCGGCGACGAGCTGGCGGATCGCACGCCACATCGTTTCGCGCGCGTCGATGTCGAGGCCGGTGGTCGGCTCATCGAGGAACAGCAGTTCCGCGCGGCCGCAGATCGCGAGCGCGAACTGGGCGCGGCGCTGCTGGCCGCCGGAAAGCTTCGCGTAGCGACGGTCGAGCAAATCATCGATGCCAGCCAGGGCGACCACGTCGGCGACCGTGCGCGGGCGCGCGTAGTAGTTGCGGAACAGGTCGATCAGCTCGCCGACGGTCAGCGTTTCCGGCAGCGAGGTCGTCTGCAGCATCGCGCCGATGCGGCGGCGCGCGGCCAACGCGTTCGGTGCCGAATCGAACAGCGAGGCGCTACCGGCGTCCGCCTGCTGCAGGCCGACCAGCAGCGAGATCGCCGTGGTCTTGCCGGCGCCGTTCGGCCCGAGCAGGGCGAGAACTTCGCCGCGATGGACTTCAAGATCGACCCCGGCCAGCGCCTGCGTCTGGCCGTAGCGTTTGACGGCATTGGCCAGTCGGGCGACGGGATAGGGTAAGGAATTCATGCCTGGCTCCTGTTGCGATAGGTGAATTCTCGGCCGCGCGTCGCGATGGCGGACAGTCAGGGATATCAGCCATGCGGGGTGACGAGCGTCATGTCCGTCAGCGCCGAATTGGCCCCATCAAACCCACTTGGCACTGGCACTCGGCCATACCAAATCGCGGTTCTATCATGCGTCCCACAATCAGCAATTGTTTGCCTATTGGTCACTTGGCGCCGTTCCTTGGCGCCGTTCGTATTTCCGAAATTCCAGAGGGAGAGAGTCATGTCGTCCATCACCCAACTCAACGAACTGCGCAGCTTCGGCGGCGCGATCCGCACGCACGGTCTGGACGACGCGACGGTCGAACGCTTCGCACAGGAAGACCGCGACCTCGCCGTCGCGATCGACGCGGCGCACGTGCTGTTCACCCAGCTCAAGAACGAAATGCCCGACCTGCTCAAGCTCGACGAAGCCGAGCAGCTCGCGCGCGTGCAGGCCGACTACGTCAACTTCTACGCCGTCGACGCGATCAACCCCTACGTCGCACTTGCCGCGCGCGGACCGTGGATCGTCACGCTTAAGGGAGGTGTTATTTACGACGTCGGCGGCTACGGCATGCTCGGTCTCGGCCATACGCCGCAGCCGGTGCTCGACGCGCTGGCCAAGCCGCAGGTGATGGCCAACATCATGACGCCGAACCTGTCGCAGCTGCGCTTCGCCAACGCGATCAAACAGGAAATCGGCCATACGCGCGCCACGCAGGAAGCTCCGTATTCGAGCTTCCTCTGCCTCAATTCCGGTTCGGAAGCAGTCGGCCTCGCCCTGCGCATCGCCGACGTCAATGCCAAGCTCGCGACCGACGCGAACGGCAAGCACGCCGGCAAGACGATCAAGCGCCTCGCGGTCAAGGGCGCGTTCCACGGCCGCACCGATCGCCCGGCGATCTATTCGGATTCCTCGCGCAAGGCCTATGCGCAGAACCTTGCCAGCTTCCGCGATGAGAAGAGTCTGATCACGGTCGAGCCGTACAACGTCGACCAGTTGCGCGCCGCGTTCGCCGACGCCGAGAAGAACGGCTGGTTCATCGAAGCGATGCTGCTCGAGCCGGTCATGGGCGAAGGCGATCCGGGCCGCGCGGTAACGCCGGAGTTCTATGCGGCCGCGCGCGAACTCACGCGCGCGCACGGCACGTTGTTCATGGTCGACTCGATCCAGGCCGGCCTGCGTGCGCACGGCGTGCTCTCGGTCGTCGACTATCCCGGCTTCGAGAAGCTCGACGCGCCGGACATGGAGACGTATTCGAAGGCGCTCAGTGCCGGCCAGTATCCGCTGTCGGTGCTCGCCGTGAACGCACGCGCCGCTGCGCTGTACCGGACCGGCATCTACGGCAACACGATGACCGCCAACCCGCGCGCACTCGACACGGCCTGCGCCGTGCTCGCCTCGATCACGCCGGAGCTGCGCGCCAACGTGCGCGTGCGCGGCGCCGAATTCATCGACAAGCTGCAGAAACTGCAGAAGGAACTGCCCGGGCTGATCACCAAGGTGCAGGGCACCGGCCTGCTGTTCTCGTGCGAGCTTGCGCCGCAATTCAAATGCTACGGCGCGGGCAGCACCGAGGAATGGCTGCGCGAGCACGGCGTCGGCGTGATTCACGGCGGCACCAATTCGCTGCGTTTCACCCCGCATTTCGCGGTGTCGAGCGCCGAGGCCGACCTCGTCGTCGCCGGCGTGCGCCAGGCGCTGCTGCACGGGCCGCGGCAAAGCGTGAACGCAGCCGCGTAGGGGTCCGATGCATGAGGGCTCGATTCATCGAGCCCCGACGCTGCCAAAGGGATGAATTCCTACACAAAGCCGCGCAATGCGGCTGTTTCCGGCCATGGCAACCGGCGTAAACTAGCCGCCGATCCGGCATGAGGCCGGCCACGCCACAGGAGACAGCCATGAAAACCGCAACAGTCATGTTCGCCGCTTTCGCTTTCGCCGCCGTGCTCGCTTCCGGATCCGCCTTCGCCGCGGAGAAGCAGCTCACCCCGCAGCAGGAACGCATGAAATCCTGCAACGCCGACCCGAAGGCGAAGACGCTCAAGGGCGACGAGCGCAAGGCGTTCATGAGTTCCTGCCTCAAGGGCGATACGACTGCTGCCGCCCCGGCAACAGCCGCCGCACCGGCCAAGCCGATGACGCAGCAGGAAAAGATGAAAGCCTGCAACGCCGACCCGAAGGCGAAAACCCTGCATGGTGACGAGCGCAAGACCTTCATGAGCTCCTGCCTGAAGGGCGACGCCGCCGCTGCTGCGCCGGCACACTGAAAAGGCTATTTGGTCGCGCCACAAAAAAACCGGGCCTCGCGCCCGGTTTTTTTGTTTGCGCTTCCACGACGATCAGACCGGAAACGGATTGCGCTCGGCAAAGCCCTGCTGGTGCCAATACGGATAGGCAAACGTCTTTGCGCTGGCCGCATCGAGCCTCGCGACCTGCTCCTGGGTCAGATTCCAGCCGACCGCGCCGAGATTCTGCTTGAGCTGCTCCTCATTGCGCGCGCCAATGATCACGCTCGAAACGGTGGGTCGCTGCAGCAGCCAGTTGAGCGCGATCTGCGCAATGCTCTTGCCGGTCTCCTTAGCAACCTCGTCGAGCGCATCGACGACACGATACAGATACTCGTCGTCGACCGGCGGCCCGAAATCCGCGGTCTTGTGCAGCCGACTCGTCTTCGGCAGCTTGGCGCCGCGGCGCAGCTTGCCGGTGAGACGGCCCCAGCCGAGCGGACTCCATATGATCGCGCCGACGCCCTGGTCGACGCCGAGAGGCATCAGTTCCCACTCGTAGTCGCGACCGATCAGCGAATAATAGGTCTGGTTGGCGACATGGCGCGGATATCCGTACTTGTCCGCAACTGCGAGCGACTTCATCAGCTGCCAGCCCGAGAAATTCGATACGCCCGTGTAGCGGATCTTGCCCGCGCGCACGAGCGTGTCGAGCGTGTACAGCACCTCCTCGATCGGCGTCTGCGCATCGAAACCGTGCAACTGGAACAGGTCGATATGGTCGCTGCCGAGCCGGGCGAGTTGCTCGTCGACGGTCTTGATCAAATGAAAACGCGAGGAGCCGACGGCATTCGGATCGTCGCCGAAGCGGAACGTCGCCTTGGTCGAGAGAATCGCCTTGTCGCGCTTGCCCTTGAGTGCCGCGCCAAGGATCGATTCGGAGGCACCGCGCGAGTACACGTCGGCCGTGTCGAACATGGTCACGCCATGGTCGAGGCAGAGATCGATCAACCGCTTCGCTTCCTTCACGTCGGTATTGCCCCAGGCGCTGAACAACTCGCCCTTGCCGCCGAACGTGCCGGTGCCGAAACTCAGCGCCGGAACGCTGAAGCCCGATGCACCCAATCGCCGATATTCCATCTTGAATCTCCAAATGATCGTGGGGAATTGGTTTCCATCGGGCACGATCACGCGGAATTCAATCGCTGAACAGTCGAATTAACGATTTGTCATGCAGCGCTCCTTGTCCGGCCTCGCCCGAACACAGCGCGACAAACTGCCACACAACCGCAGCAGCGACTTCATCATGCACGGCGTTGCGCGTACACTGGACGATGGTTCGATTCAGGCTATCACCGCTTGTCGGCATCCTAGCCGACAGCACTGAACGAACCATCTCCATAGCCAGCATTTCCACAGCCAGCAAAGGTGACCTCATGAAGAAGACCGATGCATCGAATATTTCCGGGGCCGACGAGAGCCGCCGCCGTTTCTTTGTCGGCGCGAGCACCGCGATCGGTGCCGTCGCTCTCGCCAGCGTATTGCCGCGCCAGGCGCGCGCGGACGATTTGCCTCACCTCTCGCCGACCGATGCGACCGCGCAAACGCTCGGCTACGTCGAGGACGCGACCAAGGCCGACAAGGCCAAGTTCCCGACCTATACCGCGGGCAACACCTGCGCAAACTGCAATTTCTACCAGGGCGGCGCCGCGGCCTGGGGCGGCTGCCAGTTGTTCCCGGGCAAGGCCGTCAACGCCAAGGGCTGGTGCTCCGCGCACGCCAAGAAAGCCTGATCGCGCTCGTTTCATCGCGCCCTCGCGACGGCCTTCTCCGCATCAGCGGGAAGGCCGTCTGCTTTCTCGCATCCGGCACGCGACTCGCGTAATCTAGCGCTTCGCAAAAGCACGGTTTTCTCCGCTCCGCATGCTCCCCGAACTCGGCCAATTCGCGCTGATCCTCGCGCTCCTACTTGCGCTCGCGCAATGCGTGCTGCCGTTGCTTGGCGCCTGGCGCGGCAATGCGGCACTGATTGCGACGGCACGACCGATCGCCACCGGCCAGTTTGTCTTCGTCGCGCTCGCATTCGGCGTGCTGACCTACGCGTTCCTGTCCCAGGACTTCTCGGTCAAGTACGTCGCGCAAAATTCCAATCTCACCCTGCCCTGGTACTACCGTTTCTCCGCGGTGTGGGGTGCGCATGAAGGCTCTCTGCTGCTCTGGGTGCTGATCCTCGATGTATGGACGCTTGCGCTCGCCGCGTTCAGTCGACGCCTGCCCGATGCGTTCATCGCGCGCGTGCTCGGCGTGCTCGGCTTCGTCTCGCTCGGCTTCCTCGCGTTCACGATCTTCACTTCGAACCCGTTCGCGCGGCACCTGCCGGCGCTGGCCGACGGTGCCGATCTCAACCCGATCCTGCAGGACCCGGGCCTGATCATGCACCCGCCGATGCTGTACATGGGCTACGTCGGTTTCTCGGTGGCCTTCGCGTTCGCGATCGCCGCGCTGCTCGGCGGCGAACTCGACGTCGTCTGGATCCGCTGGGCGCGACCGTGGACCAACGTGGCCTGGGCCTTCCTCACGCTCGGCATCACGCTCGGCAGCTGGTGGGCCTACTACGTGCTCGGCTGGGGCGGGTGGTGGTTCTGGGACCCGGTCGAGAACGCCTCGTTCATGCCATGGCTGGTCGGTACGGCGCTGATTCATTCGCAGGCGGTGACCGAGAAACGCGGGTCGTTTCGCGCGTGGACGCTGCTGCTGTCGATCTTCGCCTTCTCGCTTTCGCTGCTCGGCACATTCCTCGTGCGCTCGGGTGTGTTGACCAGCGTGCATGCATTCGCGAGCGACCCGAAGCGCGGCCTGTTCATCCTCGCCTTCCTCACGATCGTCGTCGGCGGCTCGCTGTCGATCTACGCGCTGCGCGCACCGAAGGTCGCCGGCGGCAGGCCGTTCCAGATGCTGTCGCGCGAAACGCTGCTGCTGATCAACAACCTGTTGTTCGCTTGCGCCGCGGCAATGGTGCTGCTCGGCACGCTGTATCCGCTGATCGGCGATGCGCTTGGCGTCGGCCGTATCTCGGTCGGTCCACCGTACTTCGGCTTCATGTTCGTCCTGCTGATGCTGCCGGTCGTGCTGCTGATTCCATTCGGGCCGTTCTTCCGTTGGGCCGCGGGCGATTGGCGCACAACATTGCGCGCGCTCGCGCCCGCGCTTGCATTGGCTGTCGTTTGCGCGCTGATCGCACGGTTGCTCGTCGGTGATCTGTCTCTGCGCGGCAGCGCCGGCGTCGCCGCGAGCTTGTGGGTCGGTGCCGGCATCGCGCTGTACGCGCTCAAGCGCTGGCGCGAGGCGCCGCGTGGACGCCGCTACACGCCGGAAATGCTCGGCATGATCGCAGCGCATTTCGGCGTCGCGATCTTCCTCGCCGGCGTGCTCGTTACCGAGGCGACGAGCGTGGAATCCGACGTGCGCATGGCGCCGGGCGAGACCAAACACATCGCCGGCCTCGACTTCAAATTCAATGGCGTCACAGCGGCACAGGGACCGAACTTCCGCGCCGAACAAGGCGTGATCGAGGTGTTGCGTGACGGCAAAGTCATCAGCACGCTCAATCCGCAGAAGCGCCAATACTCCGGCAACACGCCGGTACAAACTAAAGCCGATATCGAGCCGGGCCTGTTCCGTGATGTCTATGTCGCGCTGGGCGAATCGCTCGATGACAAGGGCGCCTGGGCCGTGCGCATCTACGTCAAGCCGTTCGTGCGCTGGATCTGGCTCGGCGGCCTGTTGATGATGCTCGGCGGCTTCGCCGCCGCGACCGACCGGCGTTTTCGCGCACTGCCCACGCGCATCGAAGCGCCCGCGGCCGCACCGGCACCGCCCGTGACCGGAACGGCGCTCGCGCAATGAACCGCCTGCTGCCTCTGCTCGGCTTCTTCGCCCTGGTCGGACTGCTCGGCTTCGGCATGTGGTGGAACACGAAGCATGAAACCAACGAGGTGCCGTCGCCGCTGATCGGCAAGCCGGCACCGGAGTTTACTCTTCCACTTTTATACGATTCCACAAAGTCGCTTTCCAAAGCCGACCTGCTCGGCAAGCCATATCTCGTCAACGTGTTCGGCTCGTGGTGCGCCACCTGCCAGTACGAACATCCGATTCTGACCGAAAAGGTCAAGCCGCTCGGGATCAAACTGATCGGCATGGCATGGAAGGATCCGCCCGAGGACTCGAAGCGCTGGCTCGCCCGTTTCGGCGATCCCTACGATGCGATCGTCAGCGACGCGGACGGCCGCACCGGCATCGACTTCGGCGTGTACATGGCGCCGGAGAGTTTTCTCGTCGATGCGCAAGGCGTGATCCGCTACAAGCGCATCGGCATGTTCACACCGGAACTGATCGAGCGCGAACTGCTGCCCGAGTTGGCCAAGCTGCAACAGGCCAAACCATGATGCGTCGCGTGCTTTGCATCGTCACGATGATGCTGGCCGGCGCGCTGTTCGGCAACGCCGCGCACGCGATCGATCCGCTGCCGTTCAAGGACCGCGCCGAGGAAGTGCGCTTCCAGAATCTCGCGCGCCAGCTACGTTGCCTGGTCTGTCAGAACCAGGATCTCGCCGATTCCGACGCCGACCTCGCCAAGGACTTGCGCCAGCAGGTGTTCGAGATGATGCGCGCGGGCAAAAGCGACGCCGAGATCAAGGACTTCCTCGTCGCGCGCTACAACGATTTCGTGCTCTACGATCCGCCGCTGAAACCGGGCACCTGGCTGCTCTGGTTTACGCCGTTCGCGCTCGTCGCGCTCGGTGCGATCGCGCTTGTGCGCATCCTGCGCCGGCGCGCGCGCGCCGCCGTTAGCGAAGCACTCGCGCGCGGCATGCCCAACGACAACCGGGACGACGACTGGTGACCTCCGCCTTCCTGATCTTCGCCGCGCTGATGCTTATCGCGGCGCTCGCCTTCGTGCTCGTGCCGCTGTTGCGTACGCGCGTCGGCGACGACGCGCAGAATGAAGCGCGGCGCAGGCGCAAGGCGCTGGAAGCGGCGCATGCCGACGGCATCCTCACCGACGCGGAGTACGCGGTGAAGTGCGCCGCGCTCGCCCAGGCGGCACCTGCGTCCGCGCCTGCACGCACGCGCACGGGTTTTGCCGTCGCCTTAGCCGTTGCGTTGCTGCTGCCGGCTGGGGCGATCCTGCTCTATTGGCAACTCGGTGCGCCAAGGGCGCTCGACCCGGCCAACCTCGTCACGCGACCGGATGACGGCACCGACATCGAAGCCGCAATCGCGCAACTCGCCGAAAAGATGAAGCAGGATCCGGACAACGCCGAAGGCTGGGCGCTGCTTGGCCGCGCGTACAAGTCGACGCGGCGTTTTGCCGACGCGCGCGACGCACTCAAGCGCGCCCACGATCTGCTGCCCGACGACGCCGACTTGATGGTCGAATACGCCGAAACGCTCGTGCTCTCCAGCTCGGACCATCGCATCCAGGGCGACGCGCTCACGCTGATCGACAAGGCGATCCAGACCAATCCGCAGAACCAGAAAGGGCTGTGGCTGGCCGGCATCGCCGACTCGCAGGCGGGCAAGTACGCCGAGGCGGTGAAGAAGTGGAATACGTTGCTGCCCCTGCTGCCGCCGGGTTCGAATGTGGCCGACTCGGTGCAGGAACAAATCGCGCAGGCGGAGGCATTGCGCGACGGCAAGCCGCTGCCTGCGCCTTCCACGCAGCCTCCGCCGGAGACGTCCAAAGCAGCGGCCGCTGCCGAAGCCGGCGCGAACGAGGCTCAGGCGGCCGCTACCAGCGGCCCGCGCATCCTCGTCACGGTCGCACTCGATCCTCGCCTCAAGGACAAGGTCGCACCGGGCGACACGCTGTTCGTCTTCGCCAAGGCCGCGAGCGGCCCGGCCATGCCGCTGGCGATCGCCAAGCTCAGCGCAGCCCAGTTACCGGCAAGCGTCACCTTGACCGATGCGATGAGCATGATGCCGAACATGAATCTTTCCGCCTTCGCGCAGATCGTGATAGGCGCGCGCATCTCGAAGTCCGGGCAGGCGATCGCACAGAGCGGAGACCTGCAGGCGCTGTCGGCACCGCTGCCGAACTCGCGCTCCGAACCGGTGGAGTTGACGATAGACCAAGCCGTGCCCTGATTCCGGCACGACCGATGTTCGCGGAACCTTGGCGCAACGGTGGGCGCAATATAAGCTCGCGCGGCCGCATCCTCGATCTGCTCATACCTACGCATGTCCGACGCACGCCAGTATTTCCCCCTGCCCTCGCCGTTTCCGATGCGCCGTGGCGGCGAACTCGTCGCTGCGCAGCTCGCCTATGAAACCTGGGGTGCGCTCAACGCGGCGCGCGACAACGCGATTCTGATCCTCACCGGTCTCTCACCCGGTGCGCACGCGGCATCGAACGCAGCCGATCCTTCGCCCGGCTGGTGGGAAGACATGATCGGCCCCGGCAAGCATATCGACACGAATCGCTGGTTCGTGATCTGCGTCAATTCGCTCGGCAGTTGCAAGGGCTCGACCGGGCCCGCGTCCATAAATCCACAAACGGGCAAAGTATACAAACTCGATTTCCCCGAACTGACGCTCGAGGACGTCGGTAACTCCGCGTTCGAGCTGGCGCGCGGCCTCGGCATCGACAAGCTCGCCTGCCTGATCGGCAATTCGATGGGCGGCATGAGCGCGCTCGGCTACCTCGTCGAACACCCCGACAGCGTGCGCGCGCACATCAGCATCTCCACCGCGCCGCAGGCGCAGCCGTTCGCCATAGCCATCCGCTCGCTGCAGCGCGAGGCGATCCGGCTCGACCCGAACTTCAACCAAGGCAACTACGACGACGCGCACTATCCCGAGACCGGCATGTCGATGGCGCGCAAGCTTGGCGTGATCACTTACCGCTCGGCGATGGAATGGGTGGGCCGCTTCGCGCGCATCCGCCTGGATCACGAGGCGCGTGCCGACGATGATCCGTTCGGCGTCGAGTTCCAGGTCGAGTCCTATCTCGCGGGACATGCGAAACGATTCGTTCGCAGTTTCGATCCGAACTGTTATCTCTATCTTTCCCGCGCGAGCGACTGGTTTGATGTCGGCGAACACGCGCCCGATGCACACGGCCACGGCGATGTCGCCGCCGCACTATGGAAGATCCACATCGAGCGCGCGCTCGTCATCGGCGTGACCACCGACATCCTGTTCCCGCTCTCGCAGCAGGAGGAAATCGCCAACGGCCTGCGCTCGGCCGGCGCGCAGGTCGATTTCGTCGCGCTGGATTCGCCGCAGGGCCATGACGCCTTCCTCGTCGACATCTCTCGCTTCGGTGCGGCCATCGCGGGATTTCTCGCGAAGCTGTAGAATTGGTTATATCCATATAACCGTCGCTGATACGATCCACGAGCGCGCAACCGCAAAGCGGCCAACCACGCCGAATTTTCCAATAAAATCCTATGCTTGCACTCGATTTCCCCGGCTCCCAACATCTGGTCGAGCGTCTTGATCGCGCCGTCGACCACGACCGCGACGCCGACATCGCCAACGCGCTGCGCACGACACTGTGCGAGTTGATCCGCGATCCGTCGGTGAAACTGCCGCGCTGCATCTTCGAGGAAGTGAAGGACCATTACGCGCGCCGCGAGCTCTATCGCAGCGAGGAACTCGGCTACAGCGTCATCGCGATGACTTGGGGCCCCGGCCAGGGCACGCTCATACACGACCACGCCGGCATGTGGTGCGTCGAGGGCGTGTGGCACGGCTCGCTCGAAATCACGCCGTACGAACTGGTCGAACAGGAAGGTGAACGCTATCGCTTCGAATCGCGCGGCACGATGAATGTCGGCCCCGGCTCGGCCGGCAGCCTGATCCCGCCGCACGAATACCACACGATCCGCAACCCGAGCGCCGATTCGCTCGCCGTCACCCTGCACATTTACCGCGGGCCAATGACCCAGTGCTCGGTGTTCCGTCCGATCGACAACGAGTGGTACGGCCGCGACCGGCGCGTGTTGAGCCTGGACGCGATGCATTGATTGCGGAACCGCAGCGCAGACGTGGCCAGCTCGCCGCGATTTGACTTATACTGCACGACCTCATCGATGCCGGTGTGGCGGAATTGGTAGACGCGACGGACTCAAAATCCGTTTCTGGCAACAGAGTGTGGGTTCGATTCCCTCCACCGGCACCATCCCCAAATAGAGCGGGATACAACGAAATAGAACGGACTAATAAAGTCCAACCAAACCCGCCACTTAGCGGGTTTTTTGTTGCCCGACCATCCGCGTGCGTCCCATTCGATTTCGTTGCAGCCCGCGTTTTCTGTGGGTAGCATCGTGAGTAACTCGTGTCGACCGAGTTCTCACGTGCTAATGTTGACGACTATGAGAGTCCTCATTCCCATCGCTATTTTGCTAATCGCTCTCACGCCGGCCGAAGCGGCCCCTCCTAGTTTCTCCTCTGATGAACAGGAGGACTCGGCCAAAGCTTCCAAAGAAAACTCGGCGGTCTACGGTGAATTCATCCGCACATTCACCTCTGCGGGAGCACCGCTACCGATCGTACAGCCGGGCGGCAGTCTGCCATTTCCTATGCCAACCGTACCGCCTGTCGGCGTAACCTATGTCGACGAGCCGACGCGAGTCGGCTTGCTGGTACCACGCGGCACCTATTTGATGTCTTGGGTGCTCAACCCGAGCGAGGGCGCGTCAGTAACCCTACTCGTCAACGGGCTCGCTCCGACTACACCCGTCGGTGCGCTGCGGTACACTCAGGCTGTGACAACTAGTGTTGTAAGCTTCGAGTACCTCGTCCAAGCTCCGCTCGATCAGAACTTGATCTCGTTGGTGAATACGGGCGTGAACTTGATCTCGCTCAACGGTATTCCCAACAGAACCATCGGCAGCTCCGCGATCCTCACGCAGATCCGCGTGCAGCGCATCGGCCATCTGGCTCGCTAAATCTCGATCAGTAAACCGCCGTCGATCATCCCGTGATAGTGGGGCCCGCCGGGATGACGTTCGCACCACTGATACAAACAAGCTGCCCTCCGGGCCGCTTTCCATTTATCCCTCGCTCTTCGCCCATATGCGTTCCTCCCCCGTGAACGTATTCCAACTAGTAGCAGCCACCATCGGCGCGCTGCTCCTCGCCGCCTGCGCGACCACGCCAGCGCCGAAGCACAACCCACTCGCGACCTGGGTACCCTCGCCGAACTACAACGCGCGCAAGGCGATGTTGATCGTCGTGCACTACACCGAGCAGCACTCGGTGCAGGAGAGCCTCGACACACTGCGCAGCCAGAACAGCCAAGGCCCGGTCAGCGCGCATTACCTCATCGGCTCCGACGGCCGCATCTACCAGCTCGTTGCCGACGAGGCGCGTGCCTGGCATGCCGGCCCCGGACGCTGGGGCACGATCACCGATCCGAACTCGGCTTCGATCGGGATCGAACTCGACAACGACGGCGCCTCGCCATTCGCAACGACGCAGATCGACAGTCTGCTCGTGCTGCTGGCCGACTTGACCGAACGTTTGAGTATTCCGCGCACGCAGGTCGTCGGCCACGAGGACGTGGCGCCGACGCGCAAGATCGATCCGGGTCCGCTGTTTCCGTGGAAGCGCCTCGCCGACGCCGGCTACGGCCGCTGGCCGCGCGGCGAGCTTGTCACGCCGCCGGCGGGCTTCGATGCCTGGGCCGCGCTCGCCCAAATCGGTTACGCGCTCGACGACCGCGCCGCGGCGCTGCATGCTTTCCACAACCACTTCCGCAGCGGCGAAGGCGACGCGCTCGATGACATAGACGAGCGCATCCTATACGCGCTGACGAAAGATCGTTGACGTTCTCGCGTTGGGTTTCGCTGCGCTCAACCCAACCTATGCGTGCCGCGGCTTCACCTTGCCTGCGGCGAGCTTCGCGTTGCGTCGCGCCGTTTCGACATCGTCGGCGAACGCGAGCGCGACGCCCATGCGCCGCTTGATGAAACTCTCCGGCTTGCCAAACAGGCGCAGATCCGTGTTCGCCACGGCCAGCGCCTCGGCGACGCCATCGAATGCAAGCGCCTTGCCTTCGACACCGCCATAGATCACCGCCGACGCTCCGGGTGACTTGAGCCGCGTGTTCACCGGCAGGCCGAGGATCGCGCGCGCATGCAGCTCGAATTCGCTCTGCCATTGCGTGATCATCGTGACCATGCCTGTGTCGTGCGGGCGCGGGCTGACCTCGCTGAACCAGACGTCGTCGCCCTTGACGAACAACTCGACACCGAACACACCCTGGCCACCGAGGTCGTCGGTCACCTTATTTGCGACTTCCTGCGCACGTGCGAGCGCGACTTCAGACATTGCGTGCGGCTGCCAGCTTTCGACGTAGTCGCCGGCGACCTGCACGTGTCCGATCGGCGTGCAGAACCGAGTTTCGATTTCACCGCCCGCGCCACGCGCACGCACGGTGAGCAAAGTGATCTCGTAGTCGAAGTCGATGAAGCCCTCGACGATGACGCGACCACGATTGACGCGGCCACCGGCCATCGCATAGTCCCAAGCCTTCTTTACATCGCCGGGACCGTCGATCTTGCTTTGTCCCTTGCCCGACGAGCTCATCACCGGCTTGACGATGCAGGGGTAGCCGATGCCGCAATCGATGGCTTCTTGCAGTTCACCCAAGGAATCACAGAACTTGTAAGGGCTGGTCGGCAGGCCCAACGTTTCCGCAGCAAGGCGGCGGATGCCTTCGCGATCCATCGTCAGGCGCGCAGCGCGCGCGGTCGGGATCACGCGCACGATGCCGGTGGCTTCGAGTTCTTCGAGCACCGGCGTCGCGATCGCCTCGATCTCGGGCACGACGATGTCCGGTTTTTCCGTTTCGATCAGCGCGCGCAGCTGCGCCGGATCGTCCATCGCGATCGTGCGCGCGTGATGCGCGACCTGCTGCCCCGGCGCCTGCGCGTAACGATCAACCGCGATCGTCTCGACGCCGAGGCGCTGCAACGCGATCAGCACTTCCTTGCCGAGTTCCCCCGAGCCGAGCAGCATGACGCGCACGGCGGCTGTGGACAGCGGCGTGCCGAGGATTACAGGGGGACGTGACGACATTGCTTTTTCCTGGCGATGGACGATGCAACATTATCTCGCATCGAGGGCGACGCCGCCGCAGCTAAGGCAGCCTCGGCGATTGCCGACAGGTCGCACTTTTTGACGGAGCGGGCGGCCGTCGTCGGCACATCCAGGCCGACGCGCATGACTTCCGGCACAGCCGCGACCGATTTCTACTTTTGCGCATCGTATACGCGGATGACTTCCTGCAGATGCGTACAGCGCGCGCGTGCGGAATCATCCGTCTGCGCCGCGCCCGACGTATCGCGAAGGCGCATGTCGAGTCCCGATCGTCCATGTTTCCACGCCACCGGAGGAGCCATGTTCACCTGTCAATCAAAGTCTCGCATACCGCTTGCCATTGCATCGATGTTTGCCTTGTTCGCCGGCGTCGCGCATGCCGAAGCAGTCGACCCGCATGGGCAGTGGGTTGGCCGTACCCAGGTCGAGGGACAACGCGACGCAGACAAGACGACCCTGTCGCTCGGCGCGATCGACCAGCAAGGCACCTCGCTCGAACTTGATACCGGCCGCACCTGTCGGCTGCGCGACGGTACCTACTCCGCGCAAGGTACCGACGCGTGGTCGCTGCACTTCAAGCCGGAAAGCGGCGACAACCTCTGCGAACGCCTGTCCCAGGGCGAAGTGATCCTGCGTGTAGCCGGCCCGCGCAAGCTCGCCTTCGAGGCGCGCTATCCCGACGGCAAGGGTGGACAGAACCAGCGCAACGGAGTGCTGATGCGCTATCCGTAGAGCGCCGAATCGGCCTGCTCTTGCGGCAGCGATGCGCGACGAGTAACGTTCGCGCATCCGCAGCAAACGGCAGGGAGATCTGTATGGATTGGCAGAAAGGGCGCGAAAGCGACAACGTCGTCGAGGATGACGGCAGCGGCCGCGGTGGTGGTTTCGGTGGTGGCGGTGGCGGCCTCGGTTTCGGCGGCTTCCACATCGGCATCGGCGGCATCATTCTGATCGTCGTCGTCAGCCTGCTGTTCGGCAAAAATCCGCTCGACATCCTGTCGCTGCTGAGCGGCGGCGGATCGATGCTCGACTCGAGCAGCCAGACGGCGCCGCCCGCACAGCGCGCGCAGGCGACAAGCAACGATCCGCAGACGAAGTTCGTCAAGGTCGTGCTCGGCAGCACCGAGGATGTCTGGGGCCAATATTTCCAGGCCAGCGGCCAGCGCTATCCGCAGCCCAAGCTCGTGCTCTACCGCGGCCGCACGCAGACTGCCTGCGGCGTCGGCCAGGAAGCGATGGGACCGTTCTATTGCCCGGGCGACCAGCAGGTCTATCTCGATTTGGGTTTCTTCCAGGAAATGGATACGCGCTTCCACGCTCAGGGCGATTTCGCGCGCGCCTATGTCATAGCGCACGAGATCGGCCACCATGTGCAGAACCTGATCGGCGTCATGGACAAGGTTGAGCAGGCGCGCCGTCAAGGTACGCCGATGGACGGCGCCAGCGGCCTGTCGGTGCGTCAGGAACTGCAGGCCGACTGCTTCGCCGGCGTCTGGGCGAATCGTTCGCAGGCGCAGCTCAACTGGCTGCAGGCCGGCGATATCGACTCGGCGCTCAATGCCGCGTCCGCCGTCGGCGACGATACCTTGCAGAAGCAGGCGCGCGGCTACGCCGTGCCGGATTCGTTCACGCACGGCTCGTCCGCACAGCGCCAGCGCTGGTTCAAGGCCGGCTTCGCCTCGGGCGATATCAACAGCTGCAACACGTTCAACACGCAGTCGCTGTAGAACGACTCGCGTCGGCGCGTGCTTAACGCGCCGCAAACACCGCGTTGCGCATGATGAGCGCGGCTTCCGCAACGGAAGCCGCGTCGTTTCCATCGTTCTCGACAAGGAGCCGCACCGATGAGTTTCGATCCCGCACAGTTGCAATCGCTCGTTTCGACCTATGTCGTCCCGCTCGCGTGGAAGATTCTGGGCGCGCTCGCGCTCTGGATCGTCGGCCGCTGGGTCGTTCGGCTGATCGTCGCCGGCGCGCAACGCGTACTGGCCCGGCGCGAGCTCGATCCGACTCTGCAACGTTACGCCGGCTCGGTCGTCTCGGGCCTGCTCACGGTGCTGCTTGCGATCGCCGTGCTCTCGGTGCTCGGCGTCGAAACTGCCTCGTTCGCCGCGCTGCTCGCGGCCGCGGGCGTCGCGATCGGCATGGCCTGGTCGGGACTGCTGGCGAACTTCGCCGCCGGCGTGTTCCTGATCACGCTGCGCCCGTTCAAAGTCGGCGACGCGATCACCGCGGGCGGCGTCAGCGGCACGGTTCGCGAGATCGGCCTGTTCGGCACGACGCTGGACATGGGCGATAACGTCAAAGCCGTCATTGGCAACAACAAGATTTTCTCCGACAACATCATCAACTATTCCGCGAACGCCTATCGCCGCGTCGACCTGAGCGTCCTGCTCGCGGCCGGCGTCGACGTCGACGATGCGAAGGCGCGCCTGCGCGGCGCCATATTGCAGGTGAAGAACGTCCTCGCCACGCCGGCGCCGGTCATCGAGATCCTCGAACACACCCCGCTCGGCACCGTGTTGACTGTGCGTCCCTTCAGCACCAACGACAACTACTGGCAGGTCTACTTCGACACGAACAAGGCCATTGCCGAGGTCGCCAAGACCGCCGCGTGGCCGGCGCCGGAAACGCGCCAGGCCGTGCGCACGATCGCGCCTTGAGCAGAGCGGCCGCGGCGCGGCGGCCGCCACGTCGCTAGCCGAACCGCGGCAACACGAACGCGAAAGTCGCGCCGACGACGAACGCCACAAGCGCCAGCGAATACAGCACCGCGCTGGCACCACGCAAGCGCTGGCATGCTCGCGCCAGCGCCGGGTCCGCTGGACAAGGCAGGCGGCGCGCACGCCAGATCGCCACGCCGGCAAGCGCGAGCATCGCCGCCGCCGTGCCGAACACGGCGACCTTGTGCTCGCTCAGCCAGACCAGCGGCGGCACGGCGCTGACCAGACCCGCCAGTGCCGCGCCCGCCCCGAGCGTGACCATTGCCGCCGGTAGCACGCAACAGACCAGCGTGCCGGAACTGACAACCAGCGCGGCGAATGCCAATCCGGCGTTGCGCTTCAACGGAGCATTCACGGCTTGGCCCCGATGCGTTGGCGTACATCGTCCAGGCTCTCGCTTTCGCGATGGATGGTCTTGACCGCGTAACCCGCGTCGGTCAGCGCCTTGCGCAACTCCTCGTCGTCGATGTCCGTGCCTTCCTTGGTCGACAGGGCCACCAGCTTCTTTTCCAGACTCACGACCACGTCGGTCGTCGCCGGGAACGCGCGCAGTTTCTTCTCGATGCCCTGCGCGCAGAACGCGCAGACCAGACCGTTCACGTCCATCTCAATCGTCGCCGCAGCGGCGGGGGCCAGGACGGCGAAAGTCGCAGCCAAGGCGAAAAAAGCAAAACGACATTTCTCGTACATGATCTTCTCCAATTCGTAAGCAAACATCATTCAGAAGTTGAACATCATCATCAGTTGCGGCTTGCCCTGGGCGGTGACGCCGGCCTCGACCCAAGCACCGCCCTTGAACAGGCGCACCAGAGCGGCCCACTCGACGCCGCGATAGAGGCCGCCGGTATAGCTGCGCGCCTGCAAGACGAACCAGGTGGCCAGATCCTTGTAGTCGTGGGGATACGGCGCAAAGCCGAGCTGCAGCGTGTCGATGCGTTGCGAGTAAGCGCTGCTTTCATGCAAGTCGCTCATCAGGGCGGCATAAATACGTCGCGTCTCGTAGTCGACCTGCAGGCCGACGTTGCGGTCGAGCCGATTGCCGCGAAATGTGTTGCCGCTGGCGCTGCCGAGGCCGCCCCAGGCGAAGACATTGGCCTGTGCATCGTCCAGATTCCAGCGCTGCACGAGATAGTTGGCGCGCAGGTAGCGGATCTCGCGCGTGCGGCCGTCGATGTCGCTCTCGGTGCGCAACCAGCCGCCACCGAGCGACAGCCAGTAATACGGCGCGTAGAACGCCTGTGTCTCCTCCATCGTGCCGGCGCCGTATTCCGCCATCACGGTAGTGCCGTTGGCGAACGCGATTGGCTTGGCTTCGCCACCTTGCGCGAACGCGAGCAGAACGCCAGCGAGTACGCCGGCGGGTTGTTTCAACATGATTTGATCCTCGGACAAACTCTGTGCGCGGACGCGCACGAGCCGCGCCGGGTGGCGCGGAATCGAGAAGGTCGGGATCAGGCGATCGGCGGGCGGATCGGAGGGCTTTCGTCGCGTCCGGGTGGACGTACATCCATCGGCATCAAGGCCGCAGCAGCAAGATCGGATGCTGTCCAATTCATGCCAGAGGGCACAACGAATACGGCGGAGCCGGCGATACAGGCCTGCAGGCACGCGGACGGTACGCAATCGCCGACGCAGCACGACGCCTTCTTTTCTCCCGTATCGCCGTGCTGCATGGCCTGCATGCAATCGTCTGCCTGCGCACTCACGGCAGCCGCGGCGAGCACGGGCAATGGCCCCTGCATCACGAGGCTCAGTGCGAGCAGAAATTGGAGGACAATACGCGGCATGGGATCACTCTATCCCCGTCAAGACTAGCGCGTCGAGGAAAAAGTTTCACGCGGCTTCCGTGCCAGGCACATTGCGGTCACGCACCTGGGTTAACATTTGCCGCATTCGGAACGACGACCGCCTCGAAGCCATGAAACTTGCAATCCGCGCCGCGCTGGCGCTGCTGGTTCTTTTTCTCGCCGCCTGCGCCACGCACGCGCCCAGGCCGGACTCCAATCCACCGCTGATCCTGGTTTCGATCGACGGTTTCCGTGCCGACTACTTCGAGCGCGGCCTCAGCCCGAACCTGAAAGCGATCGCCGATGCCGGCGTCCACGCGACGGCGATGCGTCCGGCGTTTCCCACCCTGACGTTTCCGAACCACTACACCCTCGTCACCGGCCTGTATCCGGATCATCACGGCATCGTCAACAACACGATGGTCGATCCGGTCCTCGGTAATTTCACCTACAAGAAGAGCAGCGAACTCAGCGCGCGCTGGTGGGAAGGCGCGGAACCGCTCTGGGTGACCGCCGACAAGCAGGGCGTGCGCACGGCGACGATGTTCTGGCCGGGCAGCGACGTCGAGATCCGTGGCCACCGGCCTGACTACTATCTGCCTTTCAACGGCAAGATGACGGCTGGCCAGCGCATCGACCAAGTTCTCGCCTGGCTCGACCAGCCCGCGGCCAAGCGTCCGCGTTTCCTCACCTTGTACTTCGAGCAACTCGACCACGAGAGTCACGATCATGGGCCGGGTTCGACCGAGGCCGACGCGGCGCTGCGCGAGGTCGATGCCAGCATCGGCCACCTGGTCGCCGAACTGGAAAAAAGAGATTTGTACAAGAACGCCAATCTCGTCATCGTCTCCGACCACGGCATGGCCGAGACCGATGCAGAACGCACGGTCATCCTCGATTCGATCGTCGATCTGCGCCACATCGACCTCGTCACCTCGGGAATTGCCGTCGGCATCAACCCCAAACCGGGCTACGAAGCGGAAGTCGAGCGCGCAATGCTGGCGCCACGCGGACACATGCAATGCTGGCGCAAGGGCGAACTGCCGGCGCGGCTGCACTACGGCACGCACCCGCGCATCCCGGCCCTGGTCTGCGTGCCCGAGAGTGGCTGGCTGATCGAGACGCAGGAATTCCATAGCCGACCGAATCACCGCATGCACGGCGGCGAGCACGGCTATGACAATGACGACCCGCACATGCGTGCATTGTTCATTGCACACGGTCCGGCATTCAAACGCGGGCTGACCGTGCCCGAATTCGACAACGTCGATGTGTATCCGCTGCTGGCCCAGCTGCTGGGCATCCGACCCGAGCCGAACGACGGCAATCCGGCGACCATGCGCGAAATGCTGCAATGAGAGGGAAAAGCCGTTTCCTGTTGCACTGCGCAAGATTTGCGTGCATGATTGGCCGTCCAAATGATTGCGTGCCCATGAACCAGCTCTTCGCCAGCTTCGAAATCTTGTCCAGCGCCGACATGGCTGCCGGCATGACTTCGCGTGCGCGTCGACCGACCACGACCAATACGGCCGGGTAAGCTGTCGCACGATTTTCATGTGATTCGACGATAAAACCCGGCCCCGCGCCGGGTTTTTGTTTTTTGGATTTTTGAATGAGATTTACGAATTATGACCATCCGTCACTTTCTTACCACCCAGGACTGGAGCCGCGCCGACCTCGACGCGCTGCTCGCGCGCGCGGCCCAATTCAAGCAGAACAAGCTCGGCGACGATCTCAAGGGCAAATCCATCGCCCTGCTGTTCTTCAACCCCTCGATGCGCACGCGCACGAGCTTCGAGCTCGGCGCATTCCAGCTCGGCGGCCACGCCGTCGTGCTGCAGCCCGGCAAGGACGCGTGGCCGATCGAATTCGATCTCGGCACGGTGATGGACGGTGAGACCGAGGAACACATCGCCGAGGTCGCGCGCGTGCTGTCGCGCTACGTCGACCTGATCGGCGTGCGCGCCTTCCCGAAATTCAAGGACTGGTCGATCGACCGCGAGGATCACGTGATCCATTCGTTCGCGAAATACGCGACCGTGCCGGTGATCAATATGGAGACGATCACGCATCCGATGCAGGAGCTCGCGCACATCCTTGCCCTGCAGCAGCACTTCAAGACGAACGATTTGCGCGGCAAGAAGTACGTGCTGACCTGGACCTATCATCCGAAGCCGCTCAATACCGCGGTCGCGAACTCCGCGCTGCAGATCGCGACGCGCTACGGCATGGACGTCACCTTGCTTTGCCCCACACCCGAGTACGCGCTCGACCAGCGCTATCTCGATTTCGCCAAACAGAACGTCGCCGAGAACGGCGGCAGTTTCGCGATTTCGCACGACGTCGACGCGACGTACCAGGGCGCCGACATCGTCTACGCCAAGAGCTGGGGTGCGCTGCCCTACTTCGGCAACTGGGAACCGGAAAAACCCATTCGCGACGCGCACAAACATTTCATGGTCGACGAGCGCAAGATGGCGCTGACCAACCACGGCGTGTTCAGCCACTGCCTGCCGCTGCGCCGCAACGTCAAGGCCACCGATGCGGTGATGGATTCGCCCGCCTGCATCGCGATCGACGAGGCCGAGAACCGGCTGCACGTGCAGAAGGCCGTGATGGCCGCACTCGCCAAGAACAAGTAACCCTGGAAATCATCATGAGTCAGACCGAAAAAGACATCGTCCTCGCCTTCTCCGGCGGCCTCGACACGAGCTTCTGCGTTCCCTACCTGCAGGAGCGCGGCTATCGCGTGCACACCGTGTTCGCCGACACCGGCGGCGTCGATGCCGAAGAACGCGCCTTCATCGAGAACCGCGCCAAGGAGCTCGGCGTCGCCAGCCACGTCACCGTCGATGGCGGCCCGGCGATCTGGAACGGCTTCGTCAAACCATTCGTCTGGGCCGGACAAGGCTATCAAGGCCAGTATCCGCTGCTCGTGTCCGATCGCTACCTGATTGTCGAAGCCGCACTGAAGCGCTGCGACGAACTCGGCACGAAGTACATCGCACATGGCTGCACCGGCATGGGCAACGACCAGGTGCGCTTCGACCTGACGATCAAGGCACTCGGCGATTACATCATCGTCGCGCCGATCCGCGAGATCCAGAAGGAACACACGCACACGCGCGCCTACGAGCAGGACTATCTCGAACAGCGCGGCTTCGGCGTGCGCGCCAAGCAGAAGAGTTACACGATCAACGAGAACCTGCTCGGCGTGACCATGTCGGGCGGCGAGATCGACAAATGGGAAGCGCCGGGCGAAGGCGCTCGCGGCTGGAACGCACCACGCGCCGAATGGCCGACGACGCCGCTGCGCGTGACGCTCGGTTTCGCCAATGGCGAAGCCGTGTCGCTCGATGGCGAAAAGCTGCCGGGTCACGAAATCCTCGCCCGGCTCAATCGCGAATTTGCCAAGTACGGCGTCGGCCGCGGACTCTACACGGGCGATACGACGATCGGTCTCAAGGGCCGCATCATCTTCGAAGCACCGGGCCTGACCGCGCTGCTCACCGCGCATCGCGCGCTCGAAGAAGCGGTGCTGTCGAAACTGCAGAACCGCTTCAAGCCCGAGGTCGCGCGCGCCTGGGTCGAGCTCGTCTACGAAGGCTTCTTCCACGATCCGCTCAAGGCCGACCTCGAAGCTTTCCTCGCTTCCTCGCAGCGCTGCGTCAACGGCGAAGTCACGCTGGAAACGCAAGGCGGCGGCGTCGGCGCAGTAGCGATCGCGTCACCGCATATCCTCAACGCCAAGGGCGCGACCTATGCGCAATCGGCCGACTGGGGCGTCGAGGAAGCCGAAGGCTTCATCCGCCTCTACGGCATGAGCTCGACGCTGTGGGCCGAAGTGAACCGGAAATCGTGAGTCGATGAGCGATCTGCTTGCCAGCACATTGCAGCACCTGCGCGCGCTCGTTGCGTTCGATACGCGCAATCCGCCGCGCGATATCGGCACGGGTGGCATTTTCGACTATCTGCGCGCGAACCTGCCGGGCTTCGACTGCACCGTGACTGATCACGGTGCGGGCGCGGTCAGCCTGTTCGCCGTGCGCGGCAAGCCGAAGGTGCTGTTCAACGTCCATCTCGACACCGTGCCCGACTCGCCGCATTGGACGGCCAGTCCGTTCGAGCTGCGCGTGAGCGATACACACGCGATCGGCCTCGGCGCCTGCGACATCAAGGGTGCGGCAGCCGCACTGCTGACCGCTGCGGCGCATGCGGATGGCGATGTCGCGTTCCTGTTCACGACCGACGAAGAAGCGAACGATGCGCGTTGCATCGCCGCGTTTCTCGCGCATAAGAAACCGTTCGACGCCGTCGTCGTCGCCGAGCCGACGCGTGGCGAAGCGGTGCTCGCGCATCGCGGCATCAGTTCCGTGTTGATGAACTTCAAGGGCCGCGCCGGGCATGCTTCGGGCGGCAATGCCGCGACGGACAGCGCGCTGCATCAGGCGATCCGCTGGGGCCAGCACGCGCTCGACTATGTCGAATCGCAGTCGCATCAGCGTTTCGGCGGCCTGACCGGTCTGCGCTTCAATATCGGTCGCGTCGAAGGCGGCATCAAGGCGAACATGATCGCACCGAGCGCCGAGGTGCGCTTCGGTTTCCGCCCGCTGCCGTCGATGGACATCAATACGTTGCTCGCGACGTTCCGCGGCGGCTTCGAAGCGCAGCCCGCCGAATTCCAGGAAACCTTCCGTGGCCCACCGCTGCCCGCGGGCGATATCGCGGGCGCCGAAGCGCGCCGCCTGAAGGCACGCGATTTCGCCGACGAAGTGGGCCTGACCATCGGCAACGCGGTCGATTTCTGGACCGAAGCCTCGCTGTTCTCGCAGGCCGGCTACACCGCAATCGTCTGCGGTCCCGGCGACATCGCCCAGGCGCATACCGCGGACGAGTTCGTCGAGCTCGCGCAATTGCAGCAGATCACGCAAAGCTACATGCATATCTTGAAATCGCAGGCCCGTTGAAATGGATACCAACACGCAAACCCGCCAGACCATCGTGCGCCTGCTCTCGAGCATGGGCAGCGCGAAGGAGATCGACCAGTACCTGCGTCGCTTCTCGCAGCTCGACGCGAAGAAGTTCGCCGTCGTCAAAGTCGGCGGCGCCGTGCTGCGCGATGATCTCGACAACCTCGTCTCCTCGCTTGCGTTCCTGCAGCAGGTTGGCCTCACGCCGATCGTGATCCACGGCGCCGGCCCGCAACTCGATGCCGAGATGAGCGCGGCCGGCATCGTCAAGGAGACGGCCGATGGCCTGCGCGTCACCTCGCCGGCGGCGCTCGCGATCGTGCGTCGCGTGTCGCAGACCGAGAATCTGAAGCTCGTCGAAGCGCTGCAGAAAGTCGATGCACGCGCGACCTCGATCACCGGTGGCGTATTTGAGGCGGGCTTCCTCAATCCGAACAAATACGGCCTCGTCGGCAAGGTCGATCGCGTCAACCTCGCCGCGATCGAGGCGAGCCTCAACGCGGGCTCGATCCCGGTCATTGCGAGTCTCGGCGAAACCGTCGCCGGGCAGATTCTCAACATCAACGCCGACTTCGCCGCGAACGAGCTGATCAAGGCACTGCAGCCGTACAAGATCGTATTCCTTACCGGCACAGGCGGGCTGCTCGACGACGCCGGCAACGTGATCGACTCGATCAACCTCGCCACCGAGTACGAGCACCTGAGCCAGCAGCCGTGGATCAACGGCGGCATGCGCGTGAAGATCGAACAGATCAAGGACCTGCTCGATGCGCTGCCGCTGACCTCATCGGTATCGATCACCAAGCCGGCCGAGCTCGCCAAAGAACTGTTCACGCACAAGGGCTCTGGCACCTATATCCGCCGCGGCGAGAAGGTGCTGCGCGTGGACTCGTGGAACCAGCTCGATCTCGCGCGCATGCGCAAACTGATCGAATCGAGTTTCGCACCGCGCACGCTCGCTGCCGACTATTTCGACAAGACCCCACTGCTGCGCGCCTACGTCAGCGAGAACTACCGCGTCGCCGTGATCCTGCTGCAGGCTGGCAGCCACGTCTACCTGGACAAATTCGCCGTACTCGACGAGGCGCAAGGCGAAGGCCTCGGCCGTGCGGTGTGGCAAGTGATGCGCGAGGAGACGCCAGCGCTGTTCTGGCGCTCGCGTCACGGCAATCCCGTCAATCATTTCTACTACGCCGAGTCCGACGGCTGCTGCAAGCTGCCGGACTTCAAGGCGTTCTGGTACGGCATCGAGGATTTTGACGAGATTGCGGCTTGCGTCGACTACTGCCGCGCAAAGACGCCGACACTGATCGACCATGCGTCAATCGGGGACAAGGAAGCGGCATGAGCACGCCAGGAAAAAAAAGCGTAGGCATCGTCGGCGCACGCGGCCACACCGGTGCCGAACTGATCAGGTTGATCGCGCGCCACCCGCAACTCGAACTCGTTTTCGTCTCATCGCGCGAACTCGACGGCCGGCGCGTTGCCGAGCACAACTCCGACTACCAAGGCGAACTGCGTTACGAAGCATTGGATGCGGAAGCTGTGGCGGCCAAGCGCGCCGATGTCGTCGTGCTCGCGCTGCCGAACGCCAAGGCCGAACCCTACGTCGCAGCGATCGATACGGCGAAAAGCGAAGGCTACGACCCGATCATCATCGACATCAGCGCCGACTACCGCTTCGATAGCACTTGGTACTACGGTCTGCCGGAACTGACGCGCCATCAGTACCGCGGCCAGCATCGGATCAGCAACCCGGGCTGCTACGCGACCGCGATGCAGCTCGCGATTGCGCCGCTCAAGGATCTGCTCGCCGGCCCTCCTGCCTGCTTCGGCGTGTCAGGCTATTCCGGCGCAGGCACGACCCCCTCGGACAAGAACAATCCGGAGAAGCTGCGCGACAACCTGATGCCCTACTCGCTCGTCAACCATACGCACGAGCGCGAAGTGACGCGACACCTCGGCATTCCGGTCGAATTCATGCCGCATGTCGCGGCGCATTTCCGCGGCATCACGATGACGGTGAACTTGTGGCTCACGCAACCGATGACGCTCGATGCGATCAAGGCGCGCTATGTGCAAAAGTACAAGCACGAGCCGTTGATCAATGTGATCGACGATGCGCCCTGGGTCAGCCATATCGCCAACAGGCACGGCGTGCAGATCGGCGGTTTCACCCTGGCGCCAGGCGGCAAACGCGTCGTCGTCGTCGCGACGCTCGACAACCTGCTCAAGGGCGCGGCGACCCAGGCGATGCAGAACCTGAACCTGGTCATGGGCTGGGACGAATTGGCATCAATAACCTCGCTGGAACAGGACGCCGCATGAAACACCCTGTCGTAGTAGCCGCATTGGGTAGTCTCATGCTCGGTCATTCGGCATGGGCACAGCGAGTCGCGAACTACGAGGCCAAGGGAAATTTGCAAGCCACGATTGATCTGAATTGCATTGCAACAGACAAAATGAAAAACACCTACACTCCTGCGGATTTATATCGAGCCGTAGGGAAGTGTCTGAACCAGGGCGACATGAAAAAGTCGGTATTTCTCTATGCGATCGCGGGAGCGTATGCGCGCTTCGATACTCAACGCGTAGCCGACGCGACAGCCCACGATGCGAATACGGTTCTGACGATGCAGACTTTCTCCACGCTTGCCGACGAGCAGAAGACCGCATTCAAGCAGGCCATGAATCGAGTCGCTGACGACCCTGAAAATTTCGGCAAGATGTGCGCCGATATTCGCCGCGTTGGTCCACCGGCCTACTTCCCTACCTACATGATTCAGCACGGCATGGGCGCTTTCGGAGGCGACGGAAAGGGGCTGGTGCCGAATTTCGACGCTGCGGCGGCACGGAAGTCGTCCCTGGATTCCTACTTGCATTGTCCACCCGCTTGAGAAGTTCGCAGTCATGACCGATTTGCTCTGGCAAAAACCCGGCGTCGAGACCGATGCGCGGATCATGCGCTTCCTCGCCGGCGACGACGTGGTGCTCGACCGCGAGTTCTTCCTGCACGATATCGACGCAAGTCGCGCGCATGCCGAAGGCTTGGCACGGATCGGCGTCGTCACCCAAGGCGAATGCGATGCGATCGCACGCGAACTCGGTGTGCTTACCGATGATTTCAAAAGCGGCGCTTTCGTTCTCGATGAGAAATACGAAGACGGCCACTCGGCGATCGAGGCGCGCCTGACCGAGCGCCTCGGCGATACCGGGCGCAAGGTGCACACCGGGCGCAGCCGCAACGATCAGATCCTCGTCGCGACGCGGCTGTGGCTCAAGGCCAAGCTCACCGCGCTGCATGCGCTGTGCGTCGACGTCGCCAAGTCCTGCCTCGACCGCGCTGCCAAGGACGTGCTGCCGATGCCGGGCTATACGCACCTGCAGCGCGCCGTCGTCTCTTCGACCGCGATGTGGTACACCGGCTACGCCGAAAGCTTTATCGACAATGCGCAGCGCGCGCTCGATACGCGCGCCTGGGTCGACGCGAATCCGCTCGGCACGGCCGCAGGCTATGGGGTGAACCTCAAGCTCGATCGCGAACACACGACGCAGGCGCTCGGCTTCGCGCGCATGCAGATTTCGCCGATCTATGCGCAACTTTCGCGCGGCAAGTTCGAGATGGCCGCGCTCGATGCGCTCGGCACGGCGCTGCTCGACCTGCGTCGTCTCGCCTGGGACCTATCGCTGTTCACGACTGCGGAATTCGGCTTCGTCCACCTGCCGCCCGAGTACACGACCGGCTCGTCGATCATGCCGAACAAGCGCAACCCGGACGTGGTCGAACTGATGCGCGCGAGCTACGCGAGTGTGGCTGCCGGCCGCGCCGAGATCGAGCAACTGCTGTCGCTGCCGTCGGGCTACCAGCGCGACCTGCAGTTCTCCAAAGGCGGGCTCTACCATGGCTTCTCGCGCGGACTCGCCGCGCTCGAACTGCTGCCCGACCTGCTCACGCGCATGCAATGGAACGCGCAGGCGATGCGTGCGGCGATCGATTCGGCGATGTACGCGACCGACGTCGCGATCGAAGCCGCGATTGCCGGCGTACCGTTCCGTGACGCTTACAAGCAAGCCGCCGCCACGGCGAACGAGGCGGGCCAAGGGCGCACGCCCGAGCAAAGCCTCGCTGCGCGCACTTCCCCCGGCGCGGCGGCGGATCTGCGCCTGGATGAGCTGGGCGCTAGATTGGCCAAGCTCGTCGGCAAATGATCTCGCCCTTGGCCCAGGAGACTTCGGTGTCGCAAGGTTTCAGCCAACAGCCGCTGCCGACCTGGCGCCGCGCCGTGCTCAAGGTCGGCAGCAATCTGCTGACCGCGGGCGGCCAGCAACTCTCTCCGCAGCACGCGCGCGGGCTCGCCGATTTCGTTCTCGCCTCGCGCGCGCAAGGGCGTGAAATCGTCATCGTCTCCTCAGGCGCGGTCGCAGCCGGGCGCGCACGCATGCACGAGGACGCGGGCGGCCTCGTCGCACGCCAAGCGCTTGCCGCGCTTGGCCAGACGCGCATGGTCGCGCTGTGGCAGGAACTGCTCGGCGCAATACCCGTGGCGCAGGTGCTGCTCGCGCACGACGACCTGCGCAACCGCCGCCGCTATCTCAACGCGCGCAATACGCTGCTCGAGTTGCTGCGGCTTTCCGCCGTGCCGGTGATCAACGAGAACGATACCGTCGCGGTCGAAGAATTGAAGCTTGGCGACAACGACAACCTCGCCGCGATCGTCGCTGCACTCGTCGACGCCGACCTGCTGCTGATCGCAAGCGACGTCGATGGCCTCTACGACGCGCACCCGCTGCTCGATCCGAACGCGCGGCCGGTCGAAGTCGTGGCCGCGGTGACGCCCGAAGTGCTGGCGATGGCCGGCGCCGCAGGCAGCACGCACGGCACCGGCGGCATGATCACCAAGCTGCAGGCCGCGACCAAGGCGGCAAACGCAGGCATCACGACCGTGCTGTTCAACGGCACGCGCGCGGAGACGGTCGCCCTGCTCGGCGCGGGCGCGTTTCGTGGCACGCGCTTCGCCGCGGCAAGTTCACGGCTCGCGGCACGCAAGTACTGGCTGCGTCACGCACCGGGCGCGGATGCGCGCATTCGTGTCGACGCAGGCGCAGCACGCGCGCTTGCGAGCGGCAAGTCGCTGCTGCCGGGTGGTATCGCCGGCGTCGACGGCGAATTCGCGCGTGGCGACATCGTCGAAATCGTCTGCGACCACGTGCCGGTCGCCCGCGGCCTCGTCCAGTACAATGCAGGCGAGGTGCGGCGACTCGCCGGAAAACAGTCGCGCGAGATCGAGACCATCCTCGGCTTCAGCTACGGCGACGAGGTCCTGCACCGCAACGACCTCGTGGTCCTGAACGAAGGAGCGACGGCATGAATGCCGCGGCCGAAGTGCGCAACGAACACGCCTTGCCGGATATCCGCGAGCTGGCGCTCGCCGCGCGCGCCGCTGGTACGACTGTCGCCGCGCTTTCCGCGTCGGCCAAGCGCGATGTCCTGCATGCGATGGCTGCGGCGCTCGCCGCGCGGTCGAACGACATTCTCGCGGCGAACGCGCGCGATGTCGCCGCGGCACAGGCCAAGGGTCTCGCCACGGCGATGATCGATCGCCTGCGTCTCGACGAGGCGGGCATCGAGAGCATCGTCCGCGCGGTGAAGGAAATGGCCGCCCTGCCCGATCCGGTCGGCCAGGTCACGCGCCGCGAACAACGTCCGAATGGATTGAGCATCGAGCGCGTGCGCATTCCGCTCGGGTTGATCGCGATGATCTACGAATCGCGTCCCAACGTGACCGCCGACGCGGCTGCACTATGCTTCCACGCCGGCAACGCGGTGCTGCTGCGCGGCGGTTCGGAGGCGATCCACAGCAATCGCGCGATCGCTGCGGCGCTGCACTCGGCGCTGCGCGCGCACGACCTGCCCGAGGCCGCGGTCACGCTGGTCGAAGACCTGAGCCGCGAGACGGTGATGAAACTGCTGCAACTTACCGACATCGTCGACCTTGCGATTCCGCGCGGCGGCGTCGGCCTGATCCGTTTCGTCGCCGAGCACGCGCGCGTGCCGGTGATCAAGCATTATCAGGGCGTCTGCCATCTCTACGTCGATGCGAGCGCCGACGCTGATCTCGCCCTGCGCCTCGCCATCGACGGCAAGACGACGCGGCCCTCAGCTTGCAACGCGCTCGAAACTCTGCTCGTGCACAAGGACATTGCCGCGGAATTTTTGCCGCGTGTCGCTGCCGAACTGGACAAGCGCGGCGTCGAACTGCGCGGCGACGCCGCCAGCCGTGCGCTGGTCGCGGACATGAAGCCTGCGACCGAGGACGACTACGCCGCCGAATTCCTCGATCTGATCCTCGCCGTGCGCATAGTCGATGATCTCGACAGCGCGATTGCACATATCCGCCGCTACGGTTCCGATCACACCGAAGTGATCGCAACGCGCGACGACGCCGCGGCGGACAAGTTTGTGCACGCGCTGCGCTCGGCCGTCGTGCTGGTCAACGCGTCGTCACGTTTCTCCGACGGCGGCGAACTCGGCCTCGGCGCCGAGATCGGCATCTCCACGACGCGCCTGCACGCCTACGGCCCGATGGGCGCCGAGTCGCTTACGATCGAGCGCTATGTCGTGCGCGGCCATGGCCAGGTCCGGCACCCCGAGTCGGCACGCATCTGAACTCGATGAGCGAACCGCTGCGCCTGACTGCCGCCGACCGCGTGCTGGTGATCGCCCCGCACCCGGACGACGAGTCGATTGCTTGCGGCGGACTCCTGCTCACCGCGCGCGACGCCGACGCCGCCAGGCGCGTCGTCACCTTGACCGACGGCGACAACAATCCCTGGCCGCAGCGCTGGATCGAGAAGCGCTGGCGCATCGACGCAACCGCACGCGCGCGCTGGGGCGCACGCCGACGCGCGGAGGCGCAGGCAGCACTCGAGCTGCTCGGCGTCGCGGCGGACGCACGCGAGTTCCACGGCTTCCCCGACGCGGCGCTCACTTCACTGCTGATGCGCGATGCGGACCGTCTCGTCGCCCCGCTGCGCGCGCGGATCGCCGCGTTTGAACCGACCCACATCGCGTTTCCGGCACTGGCCGACCGGCATCCGGATCACAGCGCGGCGCATATCGCGGTGCAACTCGCCTTGCTCCAGGACGGTCGCGCCATGCGACGGCTTGCCTATCGCGTGCACGGCGTGGCCAATCCTGTGGCCAAGTACGTCCTCGAGCTCGGCGAATCGCAGCGCGAAACCAAACGTGCCGCCATCGCCAGCCATCGCACCCAGACGGCGCTGAGCGGCAAGCGTTTCCTCGCCTACGCCACGCCACGCGAGACCTACGACGAGGCCGCCATTGCGCAGCGCGACGAGCATCCGCTGCGCGCCCGCCTGCGCGAGGATGGCGCTATCGAACTGCGCGTGGCCAAGCAGAATCGCCACGGCAACGATCGCGTGTCGATCCTGCTCGGCGCCGCGCAGGGAACCTGGTCCGCCTGGCACCTTTCTGTGGCGCCGTCGCGACGCTGCGACGTGCTCGATGCGCGCGGCGATTTCGTCGTCGCCACAACCGAGTGGCGCGACGAAGCCGACGCCTGGACAGCCGAGATGCGCCTGCCCGCTTCGGCCAGGCCGGCCATCGGCTACACCAAACTCGCCAAGGCGCAACCGGGGCTCGTCATCTTCGATCGCTACGGCTGGCAGGCCATCGATTTCGGCGAACAGTCCTAAGCGCAGCGGGCTCGTTTATCGCGCGTTTTGCCGGAAAGCGCCGCGTCACCTGGCTCATGCATGACGGAGAAATCGGCAATTTCCGATGTGAAATTAGGTAAAAATTAACGCTCCGAGGCGCTAACTGAACGCAGCTCGGAAACTTCCTGAACGACATTCTGGGCGACGATTGACAGCGGAATGGGGCCTGTCATTCTCCGCACCGCGCGATGCGGAATTAACCAGCGCGTATCTCACCAATCAATGGAGACGGCAATGAAAACGTTGTTGGGTTCGGTGGCAATCGGTATCGGAGCGCTGCTGTGCCAGGGCGTCTATGCACAAGACTCGGCGGGCCACACCGCACTGTGCAAAGACGGTACGTATTTCGACGGCGCTACGCACAAGGGCGCGTGCCGCGGCCATCAGGGCGTGAAGGAGTGGTTGGACAAGACGACGGCAAAGGGCGACGCCAAGACCGACGCGAAGAGCGCGGATACCACGGCCGCTGCGACCGACGACAAAACGACGAAGAAACATCATAAGAAGAAGGACGCGGACACAGCCGCAACAGCCGCGACGACGGCGGCTCCGGCCACAGCAGCGACGACGGCAGCCCCCGCACCTGCGGCGGCCGCAGCGGCGACCACTGCGACGACTGCCGCCAAGGAAGAGAAGTCGACCAAGCACACGCCGCCGACTCCGGCCAAAGACATCGTGGCCAAGCCCGGTGGCGGCCCCGGCCTGGTCTGGGTCAACTCCGAGTCGAAGGTCTACCACTGCCAGGGCGACGAGTGGTATGGCAAGACCAAGCAGGGCTCATACATGAGCGCGGCCGATGCCGAGAAGGCCGGTGCGCACGCGGCCCACGGCAAGGCTTGCCAGTAAGCGATGCCATAGCGTCCGTTCGTGGACGCGAACGAGCAAGGAAAACGCCCGGCTGGTCCGGGCGTTTTTTTGTTGGTTCCGACTCCGCGGCATGCGCTGCGTGCGGAGTCGAAAAAGCAAAGATAAAACGAAAAAAGCCACCGCTTGCGGTGGCTTTTAGCAAGCTTTTTTTTGAGAAGTCCGGCAGGGATGCCGGTCTTTTCTTTGCGCGCATGGAGGCGCGCATAAATGACGTGGTCGGGGTGAGAGGATTCGAACCTCCGACTTCTACCTCCCGAAAGTAGCGCTCTACCAGGCTGAGCTACACCCCGACTCGGATGCTCGCCGTCTGTGCGGGATAGCGCGGTGGACGCGCTGCGACAGCGAGCCGCGCATGATAATGGCGACCCGCTCCGCTTGCAACCTTTCTGCCTGGGATCAGGGCTACTCGACCGGAATCACGGTGATCTTCACGCGCATGCGGTCGCCCGGATCGAACGGCAATCGCGCCATGTAGATCTCGCCCTTGTAGCGGTACTCGACGTCGTAACCGACGATGCGCCGCTCGGGCTGTGCGGAGTTGCGCACGGTGCCGCGTTGCGCGTCGTGGCAGTCGCGCAGCGAGGCACTGACTGCGTCGCGTTCGGCATCAGCCTGCTGTTGGGCGTTGGCTCTCTGATTCTGCGCCGCGGCGATGCGATTGCCGGCGACACCGCCGGCGACCGCACCACCCGCAGTCATCACCTTGTTGCCGTCGCCGCGGCCGAAGGCGTGGCCGATGACGCCGCCTATCAGGGCGCCGATCACGGTGCCGGCTGCGCGGTTATCGGTCAGGTCGTTGTCGTGGGGCGGCGGGGGCGGAGGCGGTGTCTGGTCGTTGCAATCGGCACGCGCGGGCGCAGCATCGTCGCCCAGCGGCGTGGACGTGCCATCGGGCATCGCTTCGTAGACCGGGTCCACGCGCAACACGTCGGCCCAGCCATAACGGGTCGATTCCGCCGCGATCGGTGGCGGGTGCGCAGGCGTGCGGTCCTGCGCGTGGCAGTTACTCGCGGACAGCAGCATGCTCGCGATGAGAATGCCGGATAACTTCATCTTGTGGCGACTCCAAACGACGTAGCCCGCCATCGCGCCCGCGATGACGAACTTGCGAACTGCAGCAGATGTGCGGCACCGGTTCCCCCCGGCGTTCGCGCGAGCTGCATTGAACTGGTCGACATTACAGCACGCACACGCTGAATGCGGACTAAGGAAAAATCGCCGCGAAACGGCGTCTGGCCAAGGGTTTAGCGGGATTTTCGAACCTGAATGCGAGGCCGTTGCGCTACAATTGGCAGATGAAACTACGCCTGCACAACTCGCTGACCCGACGCGTCGAAGAGTTCGTCCCGCTCGATCCGCAACGCGTGACCATGTACGTCTGCGGCCCGACGGTCTACAACTACGTGCATATCGGCAACGCACGTCCGTATGTCCTGTTCGGGCTGCTCGCGCGCCTGCTGCGTCGCCAGTACCCGAAGCTCGTCTACGCGCGCAACATCACCGACGTTGACGACAAGATCAACACCGCCGCCGCCGCCGCGGGCGTGCCGATCGCCACGATCACCGACCGCTACGCCGCCGACTTCCGTAAGGACATGACCCGCCTCGGCGTCGACGCGCCCGACGTGGAACCGCATGCGACCGAGCACATTCCGCAGATCATCGCGATGTGCGAGCGCCTGATCGCGGGCGGCCACGCCTATGCGGCCGAGGGCCATGTGCTGTTCGACGTCGCCTCGTTTCCGGCGTACGGCGAACTGTCCGGCCGCTCGACCGACGAGATGATCGCCGGCGCGCGCGTCGAAGTCGCCCCGTACAAGAAGAACCCGGCCGACTTCGTGCTGTGGAAACCATCCACGCCCGACCTGCCCGGCTGGGACAGTCCCTGGGGCCGCGGCCGCCCGGGCTGGCACATCGAATGCTCGGCGATGAGCGAGGCGCACCTCGGCGAGACGATCGATATCCATGCCGGTGGCAACGATCTCATGTTCCCGCACCACGAAAACGAGATCGCGCAATCGACCTGCGCTCATGGCGGGAAGATCTTCGCTCGCTACTGGCTGCACAACGGCATGCTCAGCATCGAAGGCAAGAAGATGTCGAAGTCGCTCGGCAATACGTTCAAGTTGCACGAGTTGCTTGAGAAACATCCGCCCGACCTGCTGCGCTACATGCTCATGAAAGCGCACTACCGCCAACCGTTGGACTGGTCGGCGGCGGCGCTCGAACAGGCGCAGCGCACGCTCGACGGCCTGTACACGACGCTGCGCGACCTCGCCGATGTGCCCGCCACCCCGGCCGACGACTTGCCAGAAGAGTTCCTTGCGACGCTTACCGACGACCTCAACACGCCCGAAGCGCTGGCCGTGCTCTCACGCCTTGGCGACGCGACGCGCAAAGCCGAAGGCCGCGAGGCGCGCCAGGAGGCGAAATCGGCCCTGCTCGGCGCCGGTGCGTTCCTCGGCCTGCTGCAGGTCGATCCGGAAGTCTGGTTCCAGGGTGCGACGGCCGATTCCGCGCTCGACGAAGCTCAGGTACAACGACTCGTCGATGCACGCCAGGCGGCGAAAGCCGCAAGGAATTTCGCCGAAGCCGATCGTCTGCGTGCCGAATTGCACGAACTCGGCGTCGTCGTCGAGGACACGCCGCAGGGACCACGCTGGAAGCGGGCCAGTGCCGCGACGGCGACGGCATGAGATCGCGGCGATGACTGCCCAGCCCGACCTCCGCCTACCCGCCGAAACCAGCACCCAAGCTGCGCAGGACGCGATCGCCGAGGAGTTCGCCTTCTTCGGCGATTGGACCGAGCGCTACCAGTACCTGATCGATCTCGGCCGCAAGCTGGCGCCGTTTCCCGAGGCGCTGAAGACCGAGGAGCACAAGGTCCAGGGCTGCCAGTCGCAGGTCTGGCTGGTCGCCAGCGGCGACGCGCGGCGTCTGGACTTCCAGGCGATCAGCGATTCGGCCATCGTCTCCGGCCTGATCGCGCTGCTGCTGCGCGTGTACTCGGGCCGCAGTGCGCAGGAAATCCTCGATACCGAGCCGAGCTACATTGCCGCGATCGGCTTGGCCAAGCATCTCTCGCCGACGCGCAGCAACGGCCTAGCCGCGATGCTGCAGACGATCAAGGCGCACGCACGCGCGGCGCTTGGCTGATCGCTCCCTGTCCAGCGCCATCCGTGCCTTCTTGCACGATCTGACCCCGCCCCGCGCTGAGTGAGCGGCGCGTCAGTGCAATCGCGCGTGCAGCATGGCGACATAGATGGCGAACACGACCGTGCTCGTCACGCACATGAGCTTGTGGTAGCCGTCGCGTGCGATGAACACTCCGCCCGCCGAGGCAACAAGGAAGAACAGCTGGAAGGCAATGTCGGCGCTACTCATCGGGTAATGGTCATTGGTCAGACCGCGCAACAGGCTGACGGCCAGACTGACGATGAACAAGCTGAAGAAAAGCTTCCTGTGTGCGAAATAGTGGGCGCGAAGATCGACCGGATGCTCGCCGAAGAAGTCTGGCAGCACGAGGCCTGCGAGCAGATACCAGACGATCATCTGCACGAGCACGAGCGCGAACATCGAAAACGTCCACGCCGCCGCCGGTATGTTGCGCATGCTGAAAATCGACCACCAGTTCTGCACGGAGATCACGAGCAGAAGCGCGGCGAACACGAAGCTCGGCCAGTAGGGAACCACGCGCGCACGCGCAAGCACCATGCCACGCACGCCTTTGAGAATTTGCGTGATCGCCAACCCGAGGATGATCGAGATCAGGACCGACAGGTAACTGAACGGATCCATGGGTTACTCGCCGCGGAACTCGAAATGGGCGATCAGTCGCCCATTTGTTTCTGGCGATGCTCCCAGCGCTCCTGCGCGTCGAGCGACAGGGTCGCGATCGGGCGCGCGTCGAGGCGATCGATGCCGATTTCCTCGTCGGTCTCCTCGCAATAACCGTAACGGCCTTCCTCGATGCGCTTGAGCGCCTTGTCGATCTTGCCGATCAGCTTGCGGTAGCGGTCGCGCGTGCGCAGCTCGAGAGAATTCTCGGTCTCGCGCGTGGCGCGCTCGGCTTCATCGCCGACATCGCGCACTTCGTCGCGCAGGTTGTCGATAGTCTGCTTGGATTCCTCAACGAGATCCTCGCGCCACTTCTGCAGTTTCGCGCGAAAATAGGCGAGATGGCGCGGGCCCATGTACTCCTCCTTCGCCGAAGGACGGTAGTTCGGGGGCAACTCGATGACGACGGTACTGGGGAGCGCGTAACGTCCGTCTTCGCGCGTGACGGTATCTGGAATGGGTGCTACTGCGGACATGTTGCCTTTCTTGGAACTTGCGTGTTTCTGAGGGGGGGCCTTTTTTGCGACCGCCGGCTTGGGTGAATGCGATGGCGCCGGCTTGGCGGCGCGCGCGGGTTTTGCGACGGGTTTCTTTGCCGCCGGTTTCTTCGCCGGGACAAGTTTCTTGGCCGGGCGTTGCGGTTTGACGACAGCTTTGGCGCGAGTGGCCTTGGCCGGGACCTTTTTCGCCGATACGGGCTTCTTTGCCGCCTTCGCGGGTTTCTTGCTCGCAGCTTTTTTCGGCACTGGCTTTTTCGCAGCGCCGGCCTTGGCCGGTCCTGCCTTCTTCTTGGCGGGACTTGCGGGTTTACGCTTCGATGTCGCCATAATCCTTTTCCCGTTGTCGCTCGGCGGTCGCGTGTTATAGCCCAATCGCCCCCGCACGGCAACCATTACCTATGCTGCGCCGCGCCTTGATCGGCGCCGCGATCGAAAATCCAGAATGGCGCGACTGTTGCTAGCTTTGATCGGACTGTACCAGCGCCTGCTGAGCCCGTTGCTCGGATCGCGCTGCCGCTTCCATCCGAACTGCTCCGAATACGCTCGCGTATCCGTGGCGCGCTTTGGCGCCGCGCGCGGCGGCGTCCTCGCAATCTGGCGTATTTTACGCTGCCAGCCGTTCAGCGAAGGCGGTATCGATGAGGTGCCGCAAACCTTTACACTTCGTCGCAACCGCTGAAACGAGCCTTTTTGCCATGAATGATGTCCTGATCGTCAACGCCGACATCGTCAACGACGGCCGCCGCTTCACCGGCGACGTGCGCGTACGTGACGGGCGCATCGAGGCGGTCGCCGGCCAGCTCGCCGCACAGGCGAACGAGCGCGTGTTCGACGCACGCGGGCGCCTGCTGCTGCCCGGCATGATCGACGACCAGGTGCATTTTCGCGAGCCCGGACTAGAGCACAAGGGCGATTTCTTCACTGAATCGCGTGCCGCGGTGGCCGGCGGCGTCACCAGTTTCATGGAGATGCCGAACTCGAAGCCGACCACGACCGACCGTGCCGCGCTCGAGGACAAGTACGCGCGCGCCGCGAAGAAATCGCTCGCCAACCACGCCTTTTATATGGGCGTGACCAACGACAACCTCGAGGAGATCCAGCGCCTCGACCCGCGCGTCGCCTGCGGCATCAAGATCTTCATGGGCGCCTCGACCGGCAACATGCTGGTCGACAACCCGGCCACGCTCGATGCGATCTTCCGCGATGCGCCGACGCTGATCGCGACCCACTGCGAAGATACGCCGACGATCGACGCCAATCTCGCCGTGGCGCGGGCGAAGTACGGCGATGCGATCCCAATCGAGGAACATCCGTTCATCCGTTCGCGCGAGGCCTGCATCAAGTCGACGCGGCTGGCGATGGAACTCGCGCGGCGCCACGATTCGCGCCTGCACGTGCTGCATGTCACCACCGCCGAGGAACTCGAACTGTTCGCGCCCGGCCCGGCCGACGGCAAGCGCATCACCGCCGAGACCTGCGTGCATTTCCTGCATTTCAGCAGCGAGGATTACGCGACCAAGGGCAATCTGATCAAGTGCAATCCGGCGGTCAAACTGCCGTCCGACCGCGCCGCGATCATCCGCGCGATCAACGACGGCCGCATCGACATCCTCGCCACCGATCACGCTCCGCACACCTGGGAAGAGAAGCTGCAGAGCTATGAGAAAGCACCGTCCGGGCTGCCGCTCGTGCAATCGGTGCTGCAGTGCGCGCTGGAACGTTGGTTCGACGGTCAACTTCCGCTCGAGTTGATCGTTGAAAAGATCGCGCACGCGCCGGCACGCTTGTACAACGTGCGCGACCGTGGCTATATCCGCGAAGGCTACTGGGCAGACCTCGTGTTGATCGATGCAAACCTGCCGCACAAGGTGACGCGCGAAGAAACCCTGTCGAAGTGCGGCTGGTCGCCGTTCGAAGGCACGATTTTCCGCTCGACAATCGTCGCCACCTGGGTCAACGGCCATCTCGGCTGGCACGAGGGCAAGCTCGACGACAGGCAGTTGGGCAAGCGCCTGGAGTTCGATCGATGAAGCGTGTTTTCATGGTCGCCGCCCTTGCCTCCGCCATTTTTTCCGCACACGCCGCCGACCGCGAACTGCAATTGCCCGAACAGTTGCAACAAGGCCAACTCGTCGTCGGCCATGCGCCGAAGGGCGCGAAGATCGAATTTGCCGGGCGTCGCGTGCTCGTCGGCGATGATGGCGTGTTCGTCTTCGGCCTCGGCCGCGATGCGCCGGCCGAGGAGAAACTGCATATCCGCTACTCGAACGGCAAGGCCAGCGATGTCATGCTCAAGATCGCCAAGCGCGAGTACGAGACCGAGCGCGTCAACGGCCTGCCCCAGCAAACGGTCACACCCAATCCGGAGCTGACCAAACGCATCGAGCGCGAACGCGCGCGCGTGGCCGAAACGCGTCACCGCAACGATGCGCGCGAGGATTTCGAGCAAGGTTTCCTCGACCCGGTCGAAAATGCACGCGTCAGCGGCCTGTGGGGTCGCCAGCGCATCGACAACGGCAAGCCGATGGCACCGCATTTCGGCCTCGACTTCGCCGTACCGAACGGCACGCCGATTCGCGCGACCGCAGCGGGCCTCGTCTCGCTTGCCGAAATGGGCATGGTCCTCAACGGCGGCATCGTCGTACTCGACCACGGCCACGGCGTAAGCACGACCACGATCCACATGAGCCGCATCGACGTGAAGACCGGGCAAAAGGTGAAACAGGGCGACATCGTCGGCCTCGCCGGAGCGACCGGGCGCGCCACCGGTCCGCACGTGCACTGGGCGGCGAACTGGTTCGACGTGCCGATCGATCCTGCGCTGCTGCCCAAGACGGGCGATTTCGCGAAAACACCGTGACGGTTGAGATCCGCGAAATCGGCGCCGACCAATTCGACCTGGTCTGGCCGATCTTTCACTCGGTGGTCGCCGCCGGCGACACTTACAGCTATGCACCCGACACAACTTTTGAAGAAGCGCGCGCGATGTGGACCAGCGCACCAACGCGCTGCTTTGTCGCGCTGATCGATGGCAAGCCGGCCGGCTGCTATATGCTCAAGCCGAACCAACCCGGCCTCGGCAGTCACGTCGCCAACGCGGGTTACATGGTCGCGCCGCACGCACGTGGGCAGGGCCTCGCCGGCAAGCTCTGCGAGCATTCGCTCGCGACCGCGCGTGCGGCAGGATTTCTCGCCATGCAATTCAATTTCGTCGTGAGCACGAACGAAGTCGCCGTGAAACTCTGGCAGAAGCACGGCTTCAAAATCGTCGGCACGGTGCCGCAAGCGTTTCGCCATGCAACGCTCGGGCCGGTCGATACCTATGTAATGTATCGATTTTTATAGCTCGCCCTTGCGAACAGGAACGATGCGCTGGATCAGCGCGCTACGTTACGTTCGCGCTGACGCGCGCGCCTCGCGCCACGACCACCACAATGTCTTCCAGCGCGCGCCACCGGGTTGCGCCACTACTGCGCGCAGCGGGTCGGCGGAGTGCGCGGCGTTTTGCATCAGCGCGAGATCGAGCCGCGAACGCACTCGCCGAGCCAGCGGCGCGCGCGGGGCTTCGGCCAGTGCATTTTGTAGCGTGGAGGCAAGCCGGCCGAGATGGTCGCGCACAAGTTCGGCGCGCTTCGGCACGGCTTCGGCCAGCGCGCTGCGCGTCGTTTCGTGCCGCGCCAGCAGATCGAGTGGAACGGGCAGGCGTTCGGGGACATCTGCCAGGTGGCGCAGGGCGAGCAGCAGATGCGATACCGCCCACAGCCTCGCAGAAGTCACTGCCCCTGCGATCGGTGCGTCAAAAAGCGCCGTTTCGATCCGCGCAACGGGCGCGTACAACGCCGAGTATTCGCCCAGCAATGATTCGAGGTCGGAGGCGGCGCCGACATGGCGCATGGCGAGCGCGCCGTCGCACAGCGCCATCCAATCCGCCGCATCGACCTGCGCCGTCTTCGGATCGGCGAACAGCACCGCGCTGAGCGGGTGCCGCACCGATCCGGACGCGGCCGCGAGCAGCTCCTGCCGCCACCACTGGATTTTCACCTCGGCGACCTGCGCCTCGTTCAGGCCGAACGCGGCCTGCTCGAGTTCGTGGACCAGGCTGCCGAACGCGGCTGAGCGCAGGCGCGCTTCAGGCGCGAGGAACAGCGCCACCGTGGCCTGCTCGGGATTCGCCGCCAGCCATTTCTCCTCGAAACTGGCGAAAGCGCCGTGCTGCACGTCCGACATGCCAATTCAATCCAGGCCGAGCGCGGGAATCAGATCCTGCGGTCGTGCGACGACGATGTCCGCGCCCCAATCGTGCGGATCCTCGCCGTCGAGATAGCCCCAGCCCGCCGCGACGGTGCGCATGCCGGCGGCACGGCCGGCCTCGATGTCGCGCGCGTCGTCGCCGACGTAGACGCTGCGCCTTGCATCGACATTTGCCAGCTGTGCCGCGTGCAGCAGCGGCTCGGGATCGGGCTTGCGTTTGGCCAGCGTGTCGCCACCGACCAGGGCGGCGCTGCGCGCGGCGAGACCGAGTTCTGCGACGACGCTGCGTGCAAGATGTTCGGGTTTGTTGGTGACGATTCCCCACGGCAATGCACGCGCGTCGAAATTCGCAAGCACCGCGTCGATGCCGTCGAATGTGCGCGTGAGCAACGCGATCTGCTGCGCGTACAAGTCGAGGTAGCGCGGCAGCAAAGTCTCGACGCGTGTTTCATCGATACCGGGAAAGCCCGCGCGCAGCATCGCGCGGCCGCCCTTGGAGACGACCATGCCGACCTTGTCCATTACGATGGTCGGCTCGCCGAGCTCGGCGCGCAGGCGGCGCATCGCGTCGATCAGGTCGGGAGCGGAATCGATCAGCGTGCCGTCGAGGTCGAAAAACACGGCAGAGATCGGTTTGCCGTTCAAGTTCACGCCGGTTTCACCGCGCAGGCGAGGTAGTTGACTTGTGTGTTGCCCACGATCCACGCGCGCCGCGACAACGGGTTGTAAGCCAACCCGCTCAGGTCTTCGAGTTCGAGGCCAGCATCGCGCAGTGCCGTTGCCATTTCCGCCGGACGGATGAACTGGGCGTAGTGGTGCGTGCCGCGCGGCAACAGGTTGAGCGCGTACTCGGCACCGAGGATCGCCGCGCCGAACGCGAGCGGCGTGCGGTTGAGCGTGGAAAGAAACAGTCGGCCGCCGGGCTTGAGCAACATGGCGCAGGCCGCGATCACGCTGCCCGGATCGGGCACATGCTCGAGCATTTCCATGCAGGTGATCGCGTCGAACGCGCCGGGCGATTCCTGCGCGAGCGTTTCGACGGCGATCTCGCGGTAGTCGACCTGCAGATTCGATTCATGCAGATGCAGTCGCGCCACGTCGAGCACGCGCGGCGCGAGATCAATGCCGGTCACCTGTGCGCCGGCCGCGGCCAGCGCTTCGCTGAGGATGCCGCCGCCGCAGCCGACGTCGAGCACGCGCGCGCCCCTGAGCGCGACGCGCTCGGCGACGTAGTTCAGGCGTACCGGATTGAGATCGTGCAGCGGGCGCGACTCGCCCTCCGGGTCCCACCACGAGGCGGCAAGCTTGTCGAATTTGCCGGTTTCCGCGCGGCTTACATTGGATTCGTTGACGTTGGTTGAATTCATTACGAACCGGTTCCGATTGCACTCAATGCGCCAGCCATTCTCGCACGCTAATCTCCCAGCCGCCGCTCGTGTGCGCCGGGTCGCGTCTTGCAATCGCCTGCGCCTCGGCCAAGTCGACCGCGCGCAGCAGGTAGGCGCCGCCGCTCTTGTCGCCGAACGGACCGGACATTTCGTTGCGTCCCTCGGCGCGCAGCTCTTGCAGAAACTGCTGATGCAGCGGCACTGCGGCCGGATCGAAGCCGGTGCGACGAATCAGGACCACCAGATAGCGGTTCATGCTATTGCGCGAACGCAATCCGCTCGTGCCATTCGTGTGCCTTGGCACGGATGCTGGCGAGGTCCATGCCGACCAGCGCGCGGTTGTCCAGTTTGCGTCGGCCGGCAATCCATACGTCGCTGACCTGCTGGCGGCCGGTTGCGTATACGAGTTGCGAGGCGACGTGGTAGATCGGTTGCGTTTCGATCGCATCGAGGCGCACGGCAGTGAGGTCGGCTTGCTTGCCCGGGACGATCGAACCGATGCGCTCGGCCAGGCCCAGCGCGCGCGCGCCATTGAGCGTCGCCGCCTGCAGCGCGAATGCCGCGTCGAATGCGCTCGCATCGTTGGCGACGGCCTTGGCGAGCATCGCCGCGGTGCGCATTTCGCCGAACATGTCCAGGTCGTTATTGCTCGCCGCGCCGTCGGTGCCGATCGCGAGATTGACGCCCGCGCGTCGTATCTTTTCCGCCGGGCAGAAACCGCTGGCGAGCTTGAGGTTGGATTCTGGGCAATGCACGATCGATGCGCCCGCTTCGGCGAGCTGCGCGATCTCGCCGTCGGTCAACTGGGTCATGTGGATCGCGATCAGGTGATCGTTGACCAGGCCCAGCGCATGCATGCGCGCGATCGCGCGCATGCCGTGGTCGCGCTTGGAATCTTCCACTTCCTGCGCGGTCTCGTGCAGATGCAGGTGCACCGGCAGGTCGAGCTGGTCGGACATCAAACGAATGCGCTCGAACGTCTCGTTCGCGACGGTGTACGGCGCGTGCGGCGCGAGCGTCGTCGTCACGAGCGATTCGCTGCGCAATGCGTCGTGCACGGCGAGGTTTTTGTCGAAATACTCGTCGCGGCTCTGCGCCCACGCGGTCGGAAATTCGATGAACGGCAGCCCGACCACGGCGCGAAAACCGAACTTCAGGTAGGTCGCTGCCTGCGCGTCGGGGAAAAGATAATTCTCGTTGCAGCAGGTGGTGCCGCCGCGCAGCATCTCGGCGATCGCGAGCTCGATGCCGTCGCGCACGAACTCAGGCCCCATCACGCGGCCCTCGGCAGGCCAGATGTGCTCGTTGAGCCAGGTCATCAGCGGCAGATCGTCGGCAAGGCCGCGCATCAGCACCATCGGATTGTGCGTGTGCGCGTTGATGAGACCGGGGATCAGCGCATGCTCGTTCAGTTCGACGCGCGCAGCGTTCGGATATTTCCCGCGTGCGGTTTCGATCGGCAGCACGTCGGCGATCGTGTCGCCGGCAAGCGCGACGGCATGCTGTTCGAGCACGACGCCGTGCGGTTCGATCGGGATGACCCAACGTGCTTCGAGAATCTGATCGATGGGCTTCATGTTCGGTTTCGAGAACAAGCGTTTAACGCGGATCAGAGCGGATAAAAGAATGATTTACGCGGATTAAAGCAAGTTCTCAGTTTCTGCCTTATCCGCGTTGATCCGTCCTGATCCGCTTTGATCCGCGTTAAGAAAGTCAGCCTTTCACGCGGCCAACGTATTCACCGGTGCGCGTATCGACGCGGATCAGCTCGCCGTTCGGCACGAACAGCGGCACGCGCACGGTCGCTCCGGTTTCCAGCTTGGCCGGCTTGCCACCGGAACCCGCCGTATCGCCCTTCACGCCCGGATCGGTTTCGGTGATCTGCAGTTCGACGAAGTTCGGCGGCGACACGGTCAGCGGCGCACCATTCCACAGCGTGACGATGCAGATCTCGTTGCCCTTGAGCCATTTCTCGGCGTCGACCATCGCCGACTTGTCGGCCGCGATCTGCTCGTGCGTGTCCGGGTGCATGAAGTGCCAGAACTCGCCGTCGCTGTAGAGATATTCCATGTCCTGATCAATCACGTCGGCCGGTTCGAGCGAATCGGTCGACTTCATCGTCAGCTCGACGACGCGGCCGGTCTTGATGTTGCGGTATTTCACGCGCGTGAACGCCTGGCCCTTGCCCGGCTTCACGTATTCGGTGTCGACGATCGAGCACGGATAGCCGTCCACGATGATCTTCATGCCGTTCTTGACGTCGTTCATGCCATAGCTGGCCATCTTCTAAGCTCCGTTATGCGACGAGCCGCGGTCGATTGCGGCTAAAATTGAAGGATATGGGAAAAATTGAAGCCGCAATTGTAACCGGGAACACGCTGGCTGCGCATGCCGGCCAGGCCCCGCGTTCGGGAATCCGCGACCCGCAACATCAGGACTGGCGACGCCTGTGGCGCGACTCCGTGACCGATCCGCGCGAGCTGCTCACGCTGGTCGGTCTGGAAAATCTGGCCGAAAGCATCCTGCCGCGCCTCGACACCGGCTTCGCCCTGCGCGTGCCGCGCGGCTTCGTCGCACGCATGCGTCACAGCGATGCGCGCGACCCGCTGCTGCTGCAGGTGCTGCCGCAGGCCGCGGAACTGGACGATGTCGCGGGTTTCGGCTTCGACGCGGTGGGTGATCTCGACGCGCGCACGGCCAGGGGCGTTCTGCACAAGTACAACGGCCGCGCGCTGCTGGTCGCGACCGGCTCCTGCGCGGTGAATTGCCGATACTGTTTTCGTCGCCACTTTCCCTACGCCGAGGAAACCGCAGCAGCCAATCATTGGCGGGAGGCGATCGAACACCTGCGCACCGACGACTCGGTCGAGGAAGTGATCCTGTCCGGCGGCGATCCGCTGTCGCTGTCGACGGCCAAACTCGCCGAGCTGACCAGCGCACTTGCTGCGATCCCGCACATCCGCCGCCTGCGCATCCACACACGGCTGCCGGTCGTGCTACCCGAGCGGATCGACGCCGAGTTCATCGCCTGGCTGCGCGGCCTGCCGTGGCCGGTCGCGATCGTGCTGCACGCCAACCATGCGAACGAGCTCGACGCGAGCGTCACCGCGGCCTGCGCGCGGCTGCGCGCGACCGGCGCGGCCCTGCTCAACCAGAGCGTGCTGCTGCGCGGGATCAACGACAGCGTCGACGCGCTCGCGGCGCTGTCCAACAATCTGTTCGAATGCGGCGTGCTGCCCTATTACCTGCATCAGCTCGACCGCGTTGCCGGCACGGCGCATTTCGCGGTCGACGACGCTGCCGCGCGTGCGCTCGTCGAAGCCCTGCGCGTGCAATTGCCGGGCTACCTGCTGCCGCGGCTCGTGCGCGAGATCGCGGGCGAGTCGCACAAGACGCCGTTGTGATGTGGCCCACCGGTTGCCTCGCCGCCCACTGGCGCGGGTCGGACGAATCGAGTAAAACTCGGGCATCTTTCATTTTCCCATCGCGGACGCGAGCTTCATCGAAGCCATGAGCAAACCTACGGACGTGATCAAACTCCTGCTGGTCGAAGAATCGGTCGAGGAAGCCGAGCGCCTGACCAGCGTGCTGCGCAACGCCGGCATCGCCGTGCGCGCGACCCAGGTGCGCGACGCGGACGAACTCGATGCGCAACTGCAGGCGCAGACCCCCGACCTGATCCTTGCCGGGACCGCGCTCGGGCTCGACGAGGTCGTGCAGGCGGCCAACCGCGGCGGCAAGGACATCGCCATTGTCGCGATCGTGCCCGAGCTGTCGGGCGAGATCCTGACCGAAGTATTCCGCCACGGCGTCAACGGCGCGGCGGCCTATCAGCAGGCGGAATTGTTCGTCGGCGTGATCCAGCGCGAATTCGCCAGCCTTAACCTGCGCCGCAGTGTGCGCCGGCTCGAACTGAGCCTTGCCGAATCCGAGCGCCGCTGCGATTCGTTGCTCGAGTCCGCGCGCGATCCGATCGCCTACGTGCACGAGGGTGCGCATGTGCGCGCGAACCGCGCCTGGCTCGAAGTATTCGGCTGCGCCGATTTCGAAGAGCTGCAAGGTGTGTCGGTGCTCGACCTGATCGCCCCCGAAGCGGCGGGCGACTTCAAGGCGCTGCTGCGCAGCCTGTCGCGCGGCGAGAAGCCACCGGCCAGCCTGCCGATCAAGATGCGCCGCGCCGACGGCAGCACGTTCGACACGGTGATGGAATTCGCCCCGGCCAGCGTCGCCGGCGAACCCTGCCAGCAGATCGTGCTGCGCCAACCGCTGGCCAACCCCGAGCTTGCCCAGCAGATCGACACGCTGCGCACGAAAGACCTCGTCACCGATCTGTACAACCGCCAGCACGGCCTCGCCGAACTCGAGCGCATGGTCGCCGCCGCCTCGGGCGGTGCGCCGAATCAGATTCTGTTGCTGCTCGAGGCCGACAACTTCCGCGAGCATCTAGGCGAAATCGGTCTCGGCAACGCCGACCTGCTGCTCGGCGACATGGCCAATCTGCTACGCCGCAATCTCGAATCGACCGAGCACATCGCCTTCCGTTTCGGCGACCAGACCTTCGGCGTGCTCAGCCCGGCGTTGTCCATCGACGCCGCCAACGAACTCGCGCAGCGGCTGTGCAATGCCTATGCCGAGCACGATTTCGACATCGGCAAGCGCCACTTGAACCTGTTCGTCAGCATCGCCGGTGTATTGATCGGCGAGAAGAACGCCAACACCCAAGCCGTACTGACCCAGGTCGGAGCGGGCCTGCGCGATCTGCAGCAGCGCGGCGGCAATCAGGTCGCGATCCATGATCCGGGCGTGCGCGACGCGGCCCTGCTCGCCGAAGCGCAGCAGTTGCGCGAGCGTCTCGAGCAAGCGGTCAAGCGCGGCCAGTTCGCGCTCTACAGCCAGCCCATCGTCAATCTGCACGGGGTCGAAGGCGAGTTTTACGAAATTCTGGCGCGCCTCGTCGACGACAAAGGCGAAGTACTGCCGAACGTCTTCCTGCCGGTGGCCGAAGATGCCGGACTGATGCCGGCGATCGACCGCGTGGTCATCGCCAAGGCGATCACCACCTTGGCCGAACGCGAGAAGGCCGGGCGGCATACGACGTTCTTCGTCAACCTCACCGCACCGTCGATGGCCGACGAGACCTTGCTGCCATGGATCGCCCAGCAGCTCAAGGCCGCGCGCTTGCGCGGCGACGCGCTCGTGTTCGAGGTGCCGGAAAGCAAGGTCATCACCCAGCTCAAGGCCGCCCGTAGCTTCGTCGCCGGCCTGCGTCAACTGCATTGCGGCTTCGCCCTGGAACAATTCGGCGCAGGGGTCAACTCGTTCCAGTTGCTCAAGCACATCGATGCGAGTTACTTGAAGATCGACCGCAGCTACATGCAGGATCTGCCCAAGGACAAGGAACATCAGGAGTTCATCCGCCAGTTTTGCCACCAGGCACATCAGGCCGGCAAGATCGTGATCGCCGAGCAGGTCGAGAACGCCGCGAGCATGTCGATCCTGTTCACCTGCGGAGTGAACTTCGTCCAGGGCAATTATCTGAACGAGCCGGAAAAGATACTCAGCGCGGCGTGATGCCGCGCCTGGCCTGGTTTTACCGTCGCCTCGGCGCCTGAGCGCGGCGTAACGCGGGAATACTCGCGCGGAGAATATCGCGTCGATCGGCCTCGCCGCGGGTCAGCGCATCAAGCCGCCGGGCGGCATGCCGCCACCGCCGCCCATGCCCTTCATCGCCGCGCCCATCTGCCGCATCAGGCCCTTCATGCCGCCCGAACCCATCTTCGACATCATCTTCTCCATCTGCATGTACTGCTTGAGCAGACGGTTGACGTCAGCGGGCTGCGTGCCGGAACCTTTGGCGACGCGCGCGCGACGCGAGCCGTTGAGCAGGTCGGGATGACGGCGCTCCTTCTTCGTCATCGAATTGACGATGGCTATCATGCGGTGAATTTCCTTGTCATTGACTTTGGATTTCACCGCATCAGGCAGGTTGCCGACGCCGGGAAGCTTGTCCATCAGCGAGGCTAATCCACCCATCGACACCATCTGCTGCAATTGATCGCGCATGTCGTTCATGTCGAAGCGCTTGCCCTTCATCACTTTCTCGGCAAGCTTCTGCGCCTTCTCCTTGTCGACGTTCTGCTCGACCTGCTCGACCAGCGAGAGCACGTCGCCCATGCCGAGGATGCGTTGCGCGATGCGGTCCGGATGGAATGCGTCGAGGCCGTCGGGCTTCTCGCTCACGCCGATGAACTTGATCGGGCGACCGGTGATGTAGCGTACCGACAGCGCCGCGCCGCCGCGCGCATCGCCGTCGGTCTTGGTCAGCACGACGCCGGTCAGTGGCAGCGCTTCGGCAAACGCCTTCGCCGTGTTCGCCGCGTCCTGGCCGGTCATCGCATCGACCACGAACAGAGTCTCGACCGGATTGAGCGCCGCATGCAGGCGTTTGATCTCGTCCATCATCTCCGCGTCGATCGCGAGGCGGCCCGCGGTGTCGACCAGCAGCACGTCGGCGAAATTTTTCTTCGCCGCATCGAGCGCGCCTTGCGCGATCGCCACCGGATCCTGATCGCCCGTGCTCGGATGGAACAGCACGTCGACCTGCTCGGCCAGCGTGCGCAACTGCTCGATCGCCGCGGGACGATAGACGTCGGCGCTGACCACCATGACTTTCTTCTTTTTGCGATCCTTGAGGAACTTGGCGAGCTTCGCCACCGTCGTCGTTTTGCCGGCGCCCTGCAGGCCCGCCATCAGCACGATCGCCGGTGGTGCGGCGGCAAGGTTCAGATCGGTGTTGACCGAGCCCATGACCGCGGTCAATTCGTCGCGCACGACCTTGACCAGCGTCTGCCCCGGCGACAGCGACTTCAGCACCTCCTGCCCGACTGCGCGCACCTGGATGCGCTGGATCAGCGCCTGCACCACGGGCAGCGCCACGTCGGCCTCGAGCAGCGCGATACGCACTTCGCGCAAGGCCTCGCGGATGTTCGCATCGGTCAGCCGCGCGCGGCCGCGCAGGCGCTCGATGGTGGTGGAAAGGCGTTGGCTCAGGGATTCAAACATGGGTCTTGCCGGAGGGGAAGCGAGCCGCGAATTATAGCGGCTGATCGCCCCGACTGCCCCGCCGAATCCGCCGCAACCCCCAGTGGCGGCTATTTCGTGCGCAACGCCACCCCCTCGAGCTGCGGCGCGCTCGCGCAATGTCCGCGACGCAGGCTGTCGAGATAGCGTGTGACCAATGTTGTCGTCGCCGTTTCCACGCGCGCATTCGTGCTGCGCGCGCCGCCGAAATCCATGTGGCTCGCGCCATCGACGACGGCCAGCCAGCGGCAGCCCGGACCGAGGCCGTCGTAGGCCTGCGTGCGCCAGGTGTAGTCGCCGTCGAGGCCGCGGTCGCGCGTGCCGGTGATCAACAGCATCGGTGCACGGATCGGCTGCCAGGCATCCGCCGGAAACACTTGTCCCGGGCCTTCCGGCGACAACGCGACGTAGGCATCGAAACCGCCTTGCGCTTTGAGACCGAGTTTGTTCTGCGCGCCGGCTTCGAGCATGACCGTGATCGCGCCCATCGAATGGCCGAGCAGCACGGCGTACGGTGCGTGACAGGTCTTGTTCGCCCATGCGCGCGCGGCGTCGATGTCCATAAAGCGCTTGCGGTAGGCATCGGCATTCGTGACCAGATCGGCGATGCCCTGTTTGAAACCGTCGCTGCGGATATCGGCCGCGAGCGGGCCGAGGCCGCTTTCGCGATGACCGATCACGATCGCGCGCCAGCCGTCGCGCGCGAGCGCCTCGCCGAGATAGCGCAGGCCGCGTTCGCTGCCACCAGCACCGTGCGAGATCAGCGCGAGCGGGGCGCAGCCCTTGCCGGTGGCAGACGGCTCGTATACGGCGAGCGGCGTCAAGGCGCCATCCATCCGCGTCGCTTCGATGTGCTGCCCGACGACGGCCCATGCCGGTCCGACAAGGCCGGCGGCAAGTACAAACAACAGCGATGACATTCGCATGGCGGCTCCTCCCGCAGGATCACAACGCAGTTGCTTCGATTCGGTGGACACGTAGCCTGCGACCGCGCTCACGGGTGGCAGCGCCGCGTCGATATGCGACACTTGGCGCATGTCCGCAACGATCTCCACCCTGCTCGCCACCGCGCTGTACCTGACCGCTGCGGCGATCCTCGCCCTGCCGCTGCTGCACCGCCGGGCGCAACCGCGCGCGATCGGCATGGGCCTCGGCGCAATCGCCGTCGTGCTGCATTTCGTCGTGCTGTTCAGCGCGCACCGCGGTGGCGTGGACCTGCATTTCTTCGCCGCGCTGTCGCTGGTCGGCGCCTGCATCGCCGCACTGTGCCTGCTCGTCAACCTGAGCCGCCCGGTGGCGACGCTCGGCGTGATCGCGTTCCCGCTCGCTTCGCTGCTGCTCGGCATCGACGTGTTCCTCGCCCCGTCGACGCAGCCGATGACCTTGGAATGGCAGATCAAGCTGCACGCTGTCTTTGCCCTGCTTGGCTACAGCGTGCTCAGCATCGCCGCGGTGCTCGCGATCCTGCTCGCGCTGCAGGAACGCGCGCTGCACGCACGGCGCTTCGACGGCCTCGTGCGCACGCTGCCGCCGCTGACCTTGACCGAAGCCCTGATGTTCCGCCTGATCGGCGCGGGTTTCGTCCTGCTCACGCTGACTCTGCTCACCGGCATCCTGTTCGTCACCAATCTGTTCGACCAACACCTCGCGCACAAGACCATCCTATCGATCGCCGCATGGTTCGTGTTCGGCACGCTGTTGTTCGGCCGCTGGCGTTACGGCTGGCGCGGACGCCGTGCGGTGAACCTCGTGCTGATCGGCATGGCGTTGCTGCTGTTCGCCTTCTTCGGCAGCCGCTTCGTGCTCGAGGTCGTGCTCAAGCGCGTGCCTTGAGAACACGGCCGCAGCCCGGCTCCTTAACTGGCCTTCCTTTCCAAAACTCAATCCGCTGGAAATATTTTTCCGGGTGCGATTCTTTTCGCCCTTGACCGGCGTCCGGTGTGGTGACGGATAGCGCGGCGCTGCCCAGCGTCGCGGATTTCTTCAACCAAAACCGGAAACCGACCATGCGAACCCACTGCCTTTCGTCCGCTGCCACCGCGGCGTACCCCGCCTCTTCGCGCCGGCGACGGCGCACCGTCGCGCTGCTGCTGGCGCTCGGCGCGTTCTGTGCCGACGCCTCCGCCGCCATCTTCGGCCCCGCAGGCGTACAGCCGGCCTACTATCCTTCGACCTCGCCGCAGATAACCGAAACCCCAAGCGCCGCTGTATTCGGCGACTTCAACGGCGACGGCTATTCCGACGCCGCGGTGATCGACACCGGCACGAACACGCTGATCATCTACACCGGCAATGCAATCGGCACGCTGACGCCGACGCACGAGTACAACATCTTCAATTTGTCGTTCTACGATGCATTCGAAGGCTCGATCAGCACGGCCGATCTCAACGGCGACGGCAAGCTCGACCTGGTCATTGGCGATTCGCTCGGCGTATCCGTACTGCTCGGTGTGGGCGACGTGTCGGCCTCGTTCGTCGCCGCCAATCCACAGCGTCCGAAACTGCCGTCGACGATGGGATACGGCGTCGCGAAAACCATCCTGCGCGACATCAACGGCGATGGCCGCCCCGATATCGTGATGATGCGCAACGATCCCGACGACATTATCGAACCGCTCGGCACGAGCCATGTCACCGTGCTGCTAAACGCCGGCGGCGGCAAGTTCGGACCGCCAGACGACTACGACGTTGACGGCATCACCAGCTATGCCAATTCGATCGTCCTGGCTCCGTTCGATGGCGACAACGTCGCCGACATCATTTACTACGACAACAATCCCAGCCAGTTGTTCTTCATGAAAGGCAAAGCCGACGGCACGTTCCAGCCTCCGCAGGTGCTGATGAATGCGCCACAGGGTGTCACCTACGCCGAAGCAGTCGATCTCGACGGCGACGGCAAGATGGATTACCTGATGTCATTCGGCTCGCAGATGTCCTGGCTCAAGGGCAACGGCAACGGCACGTTCCAGGCTGCGCAGACCATCCTGCCCGATACCGGCGGCTTTTCCGGCTATTCGCCTGCGGCGCATGCGGTGATCGGCGATTTCAACCACGATGGTCGCCTCGACATCGCCATGGGCGGCCGCATCTTCGTGCAGCAGGCCAACCACACGTTCACCCAAATCGAAACAATCGGCTGGGGCGACGATACCTTCGTCCTTGCGGGCGCCGATCTCAACGGCGACCTACGCACGGATTTGTTGACCAGCGGTCCCGATCCGAAGCACATCGCCGTGTTCAAGACGACCGCCGGCGCGGCCACGCACATGATCCTCACCGGCGGCAACAACCAGAGCGCGATGTTCAGCAGCGCATTCGCATCGCCGCTGACGCTCAAGGTACTCGACGCGAACAACGTCGGCGTGCCGAACCAGCAGATCTCGTTCAATGGTTTCCACGGCCTCAGCGCGGGCGCGACGCTCAATCCCGGCATCACTTACACCGATGCGCAGGGCAACGCCTCCGACACGGCCACGGCGAACAATACGATCGGCTGCTATACCGTCCAGGCATCGCTGGCCAACAGCAACATCGGCCTGACCTACGACCTTTGCAACACCGGCAACGACGTACTCAGCGTAGTCGGCGGCGACAACCAGTCGACGCAGGTCAGCACGGCCTTCGCCACGCCGCTACAGTTGAAGCTGACGACGTTCGGCAACGTGCCAAAGCAAGGCGTGACGCTGACCTTCAAGGCACCGGCCGGCGGCGCGAGTGCGGCGCTGTCGTCGACAACCGCGGTCACCGACGCGAACGGACTCGCGCAGGTCACTGCGACGGCGAACGGCATCGCCGGCAGCTACGACGTACAGGTATCCGCACCCGGTGCGACGCCGACTTCGTTGCACCTGAGCAATGCCGCTGCGGCAGGCAGCGCGGCACAGATCATCGTCTCGCTCGCCGCCTCGCCGCAGTCGGCGCCGATCAATACTGCGTTCGCGCCTCTCGCAGTGAAGGTCGTCGACAGCGCGGCGAACCCGGTCGCCGGCGCCACCGTCGTCTACACGGTGGGCGCGAATCCGACCACGGGCGCGGCGGCCGTGCTTGCGGCGGCCACGGCAGTCACCGACGGCTCGGGCAACGCGCAGGTCGGCGCGACCGCGAATGGCTTCGTCGGCAACCATACCGTCAAGGTCGGCCTGCAGGGCAACGCATCCGTGCCGATGCAGACGATCGACCTGCGCAACTATGCGCAGTTGCCGAAGACGATCGCGCTGGTCGGCGGCACGCCGCAGAGCACACCGACGACGACGCAATTCGCGCAGACGCTCAGCGTCAAACTGACCGATAGCAACGGCAAGCCCACGCCACAAGTACTCGTCTATTTTTTGCCGCCCGCCTCCGGCGCTGGCGCGAGCCTTTCGGCGACGAGCGCACTGACGGACGCGAACGGCATCGCCACGGTGACGGCGACGGCGAACGCAACGGCGGGCAGCTACCAGGTTGGTGCCGCCGTGTTCCAGACCAGCATCGAAACCCCGATCGCGGTCGCCTTCGACTTGACCAACACCGCATTGCCACCCCCTCCCCCACCCCCGCCGCCGCAAACGGCAGTGCCGGCGCCCGGGCTCAATCTCTGGGGCATATTCGCGCTCATCGGCTCGCTGCTCTGCATCTCGGCCTTCAGCAGCAAACTTCGCGACAAAAAAATCGAAGGCTGATCACGGCCTCGCGGCGCGCCCTGCGTCGAAGCAAAGACGGCATCGCGCAAGCGGTGCCGTTTTTTTGTCGCGAATTGCCTGTACGCGTACGCATGCTGGCGTGTTACTTGACATGCAGGTATTTACCTGCATATAATCATCTCACTCAAGAACACGACAGATGGACGCTGACAAGATTTTCAAGGCGCTGGGCGACCCGACACGCAGAAAGCTGCTCGACCTGCTGTATGCGAGGAACGGGCAGACGCTGGGTGAGCTCTGTGATCACCTGGACATGGCGCGGCAATCGGTCACCCAGCACATCGGCCTCCTCGAGGCGGCCAATCTGGTTAGCACGGTCTGGCGCGGTCGGGAAAAACTGCATTTCATCAACCCGGTGCCGCTACACGAAGTTTATGAGCGCTGGGTACGCAAATTCGAACGCCAGCGGCTCAGCCTGCTGCACGACCTGAAGAAAGAACTCGAAGGAGAGTGACATGAGCAAAGAAAAGACCAGCTTCGTTTACGTGACCTACATCCGCTCGACGCCGGAAAAGGTGTTCGAGGCGATCACGAAACCGGAGATCGCGCGACGTTACTGGGGCCATGAGAACCTGTCCGACTGGAAGCCCGGATCGGGCTGGCAGCACGTACGCGCGAACGAGGCGCGCACGGTCAACATCGTCGGCAAGGTCGTCGAGATCGCGCCGCCGACGCGTCTGGTCATCACTTGGGCGAACCCGTCGCAGGCGGCCGATCCGGCCAGCTACAGTCGTGTGAGCTTCGACGTCGAGGCATACGACGACATGGTGCGACTGACCGTCACTCACGACGAACTCGAGGCCGGCAGCGGCATGGCGAACGGCATCCAGAAGGGCTGGCCGATCGTTCTTTCCAGCCTGAAGTCCCTGCTCGAAACGGGCCAGGGCATCGACGTCTTCGCCAAGCCGAAGGCAGCCTGAATCCGGAGCCGACATCATGACCCAGCCCTACACCGGCGGATGCGCCTGTGGCGCGATCCGCTATGCAACCCCGCACGCGCCTGTCTTCCAGAACCACTGCCAATGTCGCGACTGCCAGCGCCGAAGCGGCACTGGGCACGGTTCTTGGCTGACCTTTCCTGCACGTGCCGAGATGACGATAAGCGGCGAGGCGACGGAGTGGGAAGTCGCGGCCGACAACGGCAACGTGAAGAGCCACGCCTTCTGCCCGATCTGCGGAACGCCGGTCTATCTGCGCTTTGCAGCGATGCCGGAGCTGATCGCGGTCGCTGCAGGCAGCCTGGACGACCCGGATCGCTTCGCGCCGCAAGCGCTCACCTACCGCGTCCGTGGGCTGGCATGGGACACCATCGATCCCTCACTGCCGGCATTCGAGCGTATGCCAACTGCCTAGGCGCTGTCGGCGCAAGCGCAGGCCGCCGCCAGCGCACGCGTGCGCGGATGCGTCTCGCCGAGCACGCGGCGGAACACGCTCAGTGCCTCTTCACGAGCTGCGCGCGCGCCAGCCGCGTCGCCGCTCCGGTCGGCGATGTCGGCGGTCAGCAGATCGATATCGGCGAGGCGCAGGCTGTTCGCGTACTTGCCGTTGAGCAGGTCCGCACGCGCGGCGCGCGCCTGGGCGAAGCCCTGCTCCACCGCGCCGCTTTGCGCGAGCGCGGCCGCATGCGCCGCGACCGCAAGCTCGCTGAATCCACTGTTGGCCCCAGGTGAACCCGGCTTCAGCGCATCACGTGCCTCGCGCAGTGTCGCCAGCGCCTCGGGTTTCTTCGCGGCAAGCTCGGCGCGGCCGAGCCAGAGCAGCACGCGGCCACTCGCCGGATCGTTGTTCTTCAAGTAAATGCCGCGCGCTTCGCGCAGGCTTTCGATCGCCGCGGCGAAATTGCCGGCGAAGAACTGCGCGGCGCCGAGCGAGCTCTGGATGGCGCCGTGCATGGCCGAGTCCGCCGGCAGCTTTGCGCGCGCGAGCGCATCCGCGCCGCGCAGCGTGGCGATCGCCTCGTCAGCATGGCCGGCGTTGGCCTGGGCGAGGCCGAGCACATTGTCGACGTAGATGCGCCGCGCGTGTTCAGCGCCGAGCAGGTCGACCAGCATCCCATGTGCGTCGCGCGCCTGAGTCTCCGCCTGCGCGTAGCGTTCGGCGTAGAGATCGTCGCTGGCAAGATTCATCAGGTCCATGGCGATGTCAGGGCTGCGGCCGCCCTGCAGCGCCCGATGTTCGCGCAATACCGCCTCGTGGTGCCGGTACGCCGCCACATGGTCACCGCGCAGGTTCTCGAGCTTGGCCCAATGGGTCATCAGGCTGACACGCAGCTTAGCTGAGGTCGGGCCCGCATCGCGCAGCAATGTATCCGCATTGGCGAAGGCCGCGGCGGCCGTGTCGAGGTCGCCCAAGTCCGTGCTGAATTGCCCCAACATCGACCAACCAAGGCCAAGTTTCGGTGAACTCTCGCCGTAGAGCAGGCGCATCGCATCGAGGTTCGTGCGCGCGACATCGCGTGCGCGCGCGACGTCGTCGAGGCGATAGAGCACATCGGCAATCGTCGTGCGCATCTCCACCTGTGTTTCCGGCGCGTCGCCAAAGTCGCTGTCGATGCGCTTCAGCGCATTGCCGATCACATCGGCCGTGTTCGGACGGTTCGCGTGGCGCGAGCTGTAGGGATTGAGATCCTCCAGCACGCCGATGAGGAACTTCTGGCTGCGTTGTGCGTGCTCGGCCTCACGCTGCGCGATGCGCGCCTGCCAGATCACGCCGCCGATACCCGCGGCGACTGCGACCGCGAGCAATGCGCTCGCACCAACGCCAACGCGATGGCGGCGCACGAACTTGCGCGTGCGGTACAGCCAGCTGTCGTCGCGCGCGAGGATAGGCTTGTGTTCGAGACAGCGGCGGATGTCGTCGGCCAGCGCCTGCGCCGAAGCGTAGCGTTCGGTCGGATTCTTCTTCAGTGCCTTGGCGACGATGGTTTCGAGGTCGCCGCGCAGCGTGCGTCGCCACTGCTCTGGCGTCGTCGCTCGCGCCTGCGCTCGGCGCTGAGTCTCCACGCCGGCGTCGAGCATACTCGCCGACAGGCGGCGCGGCTCCGTCTCGACGATCGCGCGTGCCCATTGCGCTGGCGTCGCGAGGTTATCGTCATAGGGGCGGCGTCCCGACAGCAGCAGGTAGAGCACGTTGCCGAGTGCGTACACGTCGGTCGCGACCGTGACCGGACGATTCTCGATCTGCTCGGGAGCCGCGTACTCTGGCGTGATCGCCACGCCGCTCGCGTGTGTCAGTGCAGCGTTGCCCTCGTCGTCCTCGAGCAGCTTGGCGACGCCGAAGTCGAGCAGTTTCGCGCCGCCCTGTGCGTCGACGAAGATGTTCGACGGCTTGAGGTCGCGATGCACGACGAGGTTCGCATGCGCATACGCTACCGCCGTGCAGACCTGAACAAACAACTCCAGGCGCGCGGCGATCGAAAGCCGCAGGCGGTCGCACCAGTCGTCGATGCGCTCGCCGTCGACGTATTCGAGCACGAGATAGCGCTGGCCGTCGTCAAGACCGCCTGCATCGAGCAGGCGCGCGATATGCGGATGCTCGAGGCGCGAAAGAATCTGCCCTTCGCGCAGGAAGCGCTCCTGCGCACGCGCATCGCTGCGCAGACTGCGCAGCAGCTTGATCGCGGCGCGACCGGCATGCGCGCCGTCGTCGCGCGCGGCCAGCCACACCTCGCCCATGCCACCGCGACCGAGCAGGCGTTCGATGCGCCAAGGACCGACGCGCATGCCAGCGAGATCACCGTGCATGGGCTCCTGTTCACGTATGGGATCGACTTCGAGCAGCGCAGCGCCTTGCATGAAATGCGCCGCGTCGACGCGCGCATCGGCCGCGATCAACGCCTGCACGCGGGCGAACACGTCCGCGTCGCCCATGACGAGAGTCGCCAGCAGTTGAGCGCGCTGCGCCTCGTCGGCGTCCAGCCAGTCGTCGAAATGCCGCATTGCACTGCGTGCCGCGTCGATTGTCTCGCTCAAACCCACCTCGCCATTGTCATCGCACCGTTTCCGGACGCCGCATCGAGGCCAATCGGATCAGCCGTGGCCGCCGAGATAGTCGAACAAGAACGCGCGCGCACGCCGCCAATCGCGCTTGACTGTCGGCAGCGAGACTTCGAGCGCGTCGGCAACCTCCTCCTCCGACAGGCCGCCGAAGTAGCGCATCTCGACCACGCTGCAGCAGCGCGGATCGGTTTCTTCGAGCGCGCGCATCGCCTCCTCGATTTGCGCCGGCAGATGGTCGGCGAACAGGCGTTCGGCAATCGCGGTGTCCAAGGTCAGCGCGCGCTCGCTGCCGCCGCGCTTGAGCCGCGCGCTATCGCGCACGTAATCGAGGATGACGCTGCGCATCACCTTGGATGCGTAGGCGAGGAACACGCGGCGATTCTGGTGCGGCAGGCTGCCGCTGCGCTCGAGGCGCAGATAGGCATCGTGGATCAGGCCGGAAACGTCGAGCGAGGTCGTGCCCGCGCGAGAGAGATGGCCGCGCGCGAGCTGCATCAGCTCCGGATAGAGCGACCGGTACAGCGGCTCGCGCGCGCCCACATCCTGCGCGGCAACGCGTTGCAGCAGTTCGGTCACCTCGCCCATCTCAACCCCGGTCGCACCCCGTCCGCCCGAAGTATACCCAAGCATGTTCCATGCTAGCGCGCCGCTTGCCGGAGCGGCGATAAAACGTGAGGCATTGCGCAGATCGTGACTCTGATACGACGCGATAGCCGATCTCAGTGCACCGCGTCGAGCGCCTCGGCAAGACGCTCGACCGCAACGATTTCCATCTCGCCGATCTTGTTCTTCTTCGGCGCATTCGCCTTCGGCACGATCGCCTTGAGGAATCCGTGCGTGGCCGCCTCGCGCAGTCGTTCCTCGCCATTCGGTACCGGGCGGATCTCACCCGACAGGCCGACTTCGCCAAACGCGACGAGCTTTTCCGGCAACGGTTTGTCACGGAAGCTCGACAGCACCGCGAGCAGCACCGGCAGGTCGGCCGCAGTCTCCTGCACGCGAATGCCGCCGACGACGTTGAGAAACACGTCCTGGTCGTACACGGCGATGCCGCCGTGCCGATGCAGCACCGCAAGCAGCATCGCGAGACGGTTCTGTTCGAGACCGAGCGCGACGCGGCGCGGATTGCCGAGCGAGGATTGATCGACCAGCGCCTGCACCTCAACCAACAGCGGCCGCGTGCCCTCGCGCGTGACCATGACCGCGCTGCCCGGCGTCGGCGCGCTGTGCGCGGAGAGGAAGATTGCCGACGGATTCGGCACCTCGCGCAGGCCCTTGTCGCTCATCGCGAACACGCCGAGTTCGTTGACCGCACCGAAGCGGTTCTTGAACGCGCGCAGCACGCGAAAGCGCGAACCGGCCTCGCCCTCGAAATAGAGCACCGCGTCGACCATGTGCTCGAGCACGCGCGGACCGGCGATGCCGCCCTCCTTGGTCACGTGGCCGACGAGGAAGATGCTCGTGCCGGTCTCCTTCGCGTAGCGCACGAGGCGCGCGGCTGATTCGCGCACCTGGCTGACCGAACCGGGCGCGGCGGTCAGCGTCTCAGTCCAGATCGTCTGGATCGAGTCGATCACGAGCACACGCGGGGAATCTTTTTGGGCGTTCTCGATGATTCGCTCGACGCAAGTTTCAGCGAGGCAACGCAACGGTTCGAGCGCCAGGCCGAGACGCTGCGCGCGCGCCGCAATCTGTGCGATGGATTCTTCGCCGGACACATACAGCGTGCGCAGCCGCGCGCCGAGCGCACCGAGTGTCTGTAGCAGCAAGGTTGATTTGCCGATGCCCGGATCGCCGCCGACGAGCACGACCGAGCCCTCGACGAGGCCGCCGCCGAGCACGCGGTCGAGTTCGCCGATGCCGATGCGCACGCGCGTCTCCGCTTCGGCCGCCACGTCGGTCAACGCGATGATTTTTGCCTCGGCCGCGCCCGCGTAGCCCGTACGCTTGACCGCGTCGTTTTTCGCCGCCGGCTCGACGACGAACTCGGACAAGGTGTTCCACGCGCCGCAGGACTCGCATTGGCCCTGCCATTTCGAGTATTCGGCGCCGCACTGGTTGCAAACGTACGCAGTCTTCGATTTTGCCATGCGCGGATTGTACGGGAACTGGCGATCGGGCTCGTTCGCGGGCGATGATCCCTTCTTCCTCCGTTTGACGTCCTGTCTGCTGATCCGCCGCCGGAACAAGACAAGAGGACTCTTTCCATGCCCAAGCACAAATCCAACCGCGGCTTCGTCCGCTTTCTGATTGCAGGAATCGCCATGACCGCCGCCAGCACCGGCTTTGCCCAGGACAATACCGCGCTGTTCAAGATCGTCACGGTCAAGGACGAGGTCGTCGTCGCGCTCTCGGCCGAAGAGATCAAAAAACTGGGTGGCAACGACGTCACCCACATCGGCCAGGCGCTCAAGTCCCAGGGCGAACTGACGCTCTGGCAGTACGCGGTGCGCAAGGGCAAGGACGGCGAGTTGGAGCAGGCTCCGCGTCAGCGTGTCAGCCTGCTTGGTCATGACAGTCTGCGTGTCGAACCGTACGCCTCGCCGCTGCGCGTGGTACCCGTGCCGGCGAACTGAAAAGCCGAGGTTCCCTAGAACAACATGACGAGCGTCGGCGGTAATTCCGCGCCGACGCGCTGCTTCAGGGCCCCACGCGCCGATTCGTCCAAGTGCGTGGCTTCCACCACCTGCCCTGCTGCGCGTTCGATCTGCGCGCGCACGATCTTCGCCAAAAGCAGTTTCGGGCTGTCGGCGGCGAAGCGCGTCATCAGGTTCGCCTCAGCGCTGTCGACCAGGCCGAGCGCTTCCGCGGAAAAACCCTGCGCGGAAACGGCCAGTGCTTCGGTCAACTGCACAACGCCAGCGTCGCTGCGCCGGCCCAAGCGCGTGTAGGTCTCGGCCGCTTCGTGCGCGCTCGCGCGCGCGTCGGCAAATTGGCCGAGTGAATTTTGCGCGCCGGCAAGGTACATCAGCGTCGAGGCGAGCTTGAACGCCGGCTCCTTGTTCTCCCGCTCATAGGCGAGCAGCTTTGCCAGGATGTCTCGTGCCTGCTGCGCCTTGTCGTTCCAGATCAGCGTCAGCGCATAGCGGCGCTCGACGCCGCGCTGCTCCGACGGTGTCAATCCGGACTTGGTGTGCGCGCCTTCGAGTGCGGCGCGCATCGTCGCCTCGGCCTCGGCCGTGTGCCCGGTCATCAACATCGGGCCGATGCGGAACGACTCGTTGAGCGCGTATTCGCCGGTATCGGCGCCAAAGGCCCGGCGCGTGCGCGCGACGAGTTCGTCGAACGTCGCCGACGCTTTGGCGTATTCGCCCGCCTCGACCTGGGCGTAGCCCAAGGTGCGCAGCGCGGCGACGGCGTAGTTGTTGTCCGGCCCGGCTAGACGGTCGTACTCCGCCACCGCCTTGCGCACCACGGTCTCGCACTCGGCGGCGCGACCGAGCTTCATCAACGTATAACCCTGGTTGCCGCGAATCTCGGCGGCAGCAAGCGCATGCTCGGGCGGGACCACATCGAGCAGCGGATCGAGTGCGGAATAGAGCGCCGCGGCGTCCGCATGCCGACCCATCTTCGAATACAGACCGGCAAGCAGTGACTTTTCGTTGGCCAGTTCCCAACTCTGCGCGCCGTAGAGTTTTTCTACCCGCGGCAGCACAGCCGCGTACTGCGCGAGCGCGGCATCGTCGCGATCGGTCTCCATGTAGACGAAGCCGAGATCGGTATCGATCGTCGCCAATGCCTTCGCGCGGCGGTCGGCGTAGCGAAGCAGGATGTCGCGCGCCGCCAGATAATTCTTCTCCGCGGGTACGAGGTCGCTCGCGCTCTTCTGTGCATTAGCCAGATCCGCGAGCGCATCTCCGGCTTCGAGGCTGTCGGCGCCGAATTCGCGTACGGCAAGATCGTATGCGTTCTGCGCGAGCGCCGTGGCGCGGCGTCCATCGCCGAGCTGGTCGCGAATGCTGCCAAGCGCGCCGAGCAGCGCAAGTTTGGTCTGCGGTTCGTCGTCGAGCGTGGCGCGCAGGTTCTTCTCGCCGCGATCGAGCAGGTCGCCGACCGTGCGCTTCTCGCCCTGTGCGTGCGCCGGATCGGCTTCCTGGAACAGGCCGATCAGGAACTGCTGCACCGCCTGCGCGCGCGCGGCCTCGCGTACCGCAGCGCGCTCGGCGCGCAGCACGCTGGCCACGCCGACGCCGATACCGAGCAGCGCGAGCACGCTCATGCCGACGCCAATGCGGTGCCGGCGCGCGAACTTGCGCGCGCGATACCATGCGCTGTCGGCACGTGCACGGATCGGTTGATGACGCAGATAGCGACGCACGTCGTCGGCGAACGCCTGCACCGTCGCGTAACGCTCTGCAGGCGCCTTCTTCAGCGCACGCGCGATGATCGTTTCGAGGTCGCCACGCAGGCTGCGGCGCAGCTGCGCCGGTGTCGCGCCGCGCGCCTGCGCGTTGCGCTCGGTGTCCTCACCCTTGTCCATCGCGACCTGCGACAGGCGACGCGGCTCGCTCGCCGAGATCGTCTGCGCCCATTGCAGCGCTGTGCTGTTGCCTTCCCCATAGGGCCGGCGACCGCTGAGCAGCAGGTAGAGTACGACGCCAAGCGCGTAGACGTCGGTCGCCGCCGTCACCGGTTCGCCGCTGAACTGCTCTGGCGCAGCATATTCAGGCGTGAACACTGCACCGCCCACGCGCGTCAGTTCCGCTGTCTCTTCGGCCCCGCCCTCCTCTTCAAGCAGCTTGGCAATGCCGAAGTCGAGCAGTTTGGCTTCGCCGTCCGCGCCGACGAGGATGTTCGACGGTTTCAGATCGCGATGCACGATCAGGTTGGTATGCGCATAGCCGACCGCATCGCAGACCTGCAGAAACAAATTCAGACGCGTATCGATGCTGGCGCGCTGACGGTCGCACCAATGGTCGATGCGCTCGCCGTCGACGTATTCAAGGACGAGATAACGCTGACCTTGGGTACTCTCGCCGACGTCGAGCAGGCAAGCGACATGAGGGTGCTGCAGGCGCGCGAGCAGACGGGCCTCACGCGCAAAGCGCTGTTGTGCCTGGCGGTCACTTGCCGCACCGCGCAGCAGCTTGATCGCAGCATGACCGTCGTGGCGCCCGTCGCAGCGCAAGCCGAGCCAGACCTGGCCGCTGCCACCGGCGCCAAGCAGCCTGTCCAGGCGCCAGGCGCCGATGCGTTCGCCGGCAAGGTCCGGAGGCACGACCTCTTCGGCCAGCGGTTGAGCGTCGCCGATCGCGTCGGCGGCGAGAAAGCGCCTGTCTTCCGCCTCATTGTCCGCGGCGATCAGCACGAGCAAATGCGCATGCGCGGCCACGTCACGCTCCGCAAGCTCTGCGATCAGCTTGGCCTGGCGCGATGCATCCGCGTCAGCCCAATCGTCGAACACGCGCATGGCCTCATGCCAGGCCTCACGGGCATCGTCTTCGCCGCTGGAACTGTTTTCGCTCACTGCTCCCCCGGGCACGTTCATGGTACGTGCATTGCAAGACGCAATTTCGGGGTCGCACGTGTCACGTGGGGATCAACACAATTGCCCGTAGAGGAATGCGCGCGCCTTGCGCCAGTCGCGTTTGACCGTAGGCACGGAGACCTCGAGCACACAGGCGATGTCCTCCTCGGTGAGGCCGGCGAAGTAACGCATCTCGACCACGCGGTAGGCGCGCACGTCGAGACTCTCGAGCGCGACAAGCGCGCGCTCGATATCAGTCACCGAATGCTCGGTGAAGATCGTTTCGGCGAGGCCGGCGGTCAGGGTCACGTTCTGCGCGCCGCCACCGCGCTTCTGCGCGTTGCGCTCGCGTACGTAGTCGACGATCACGCTGCGCATCACGCGCGATGCATAGGCGAAGAATACGCGCCGGTTGGTGTCGGGCAGCAGTTGGTTCGCAGTCAGGCGCAGGTAGGCGTCGTGCAACAGGCTGGGCGCATCGAGTGAGAGCGTGCCGGCGCGCGCGAGGTGGCTGCGCGCGAGCCGCATCAGCTCGGGATAGAGCAGGCGGTACAAAGGTTCGCGCGCGGCGGTATCGCCCGCGCTGGTACGCTGCAAAAGTTGAGTAACTTCGCTCATTGCCGGTGCACGCTGGATTCCCGCCCCCCGACCACGCGGATGCGCGGTCGGTACTATTCTCTCAGATGTGCACCATCGCATGTTTCCGGCGGAAATCACGCGGTCTGCATCTCGCGATTTCTGCCAAATACATCACATTTCTGCCGATCTGCTAGCGGTCGTCCTCGACGAACAACACCCTGCGCGTCATGCCGCAGGTCAGGTCGTAGCTGATCGTGCCGGCATGTGCGGCGATGGTCTCGACGGGAAGTTCCCGGCCCCACAGGATCACGCGGTCGCCGACTTGCGCCGCCGGCACGTTGCGCAGGTCGATCGTGACCAGGTCCATCGATACGCGGCCGACGATCGCAGCAGGCATGCCGTTCACGAGCGCCGGCGTGCCGGGCTGCGCGCTGCGCGGATAGCCATCGCCGTAACCGATCGCGGCGACACCGATAGTCATGTCTTCGGGGCATTCCCAAGTCGCCGCATAGCCGATGCGTTCGCCCTTTTTTACCTGCTTGACCGAGATCAGGCGCGTCGACAGCGTCATCGCCGGCTCGAAGCCCAGGTCGGGGCCGCTTTTGCCCTCGACCACCGACAAGCCGTAGAGCAGGCCGCCGACGCGCACCCAGGTATTCGGATGCGCAGCTCCGGCATCGAACGATGTCGGCCAGCCGAGCAAACCTGCGGAGTTCGCCAAGGCACGCGCGCCGGCGAGTTCGAACGTGGCTTCATTGAAGCGCGCGATCTGCGCGGCCGTGAGGCCGTTGTCGAACTCGTCGGATGCGGCGAAGTGCGTCATCAGCACGATGTCGGAATCAATGTTCGGCAGTGCGTGCAGTTTTGTATACATTTCCACAATGCTCTGCGCATCGAAACCGAGCCGGTGCATGCCGGTGTCGATCTTGAGCCAGACACGCAACGGCCGTGCGTCGCGGTCCGCAGCCAGCCAGGCGAGCTGCGATTCGTGATGGATCACCGCGTCGAGCTGCAGGCGGCGGAACTCGGCGAGATCGCCCGGCTCGTCCGGCCCGGACAGGACGACGATGCGCTGGCGGTTGCCAGCCGAACGCAGGCGCAGGCCGTCGCCGAGCGCGGCGACGCCGAGTGCGTCGGCGTCCGCGCAAGCGCGCGCTACGCGCTCGAGGCCGTGACCGTAGCCATCAGCCTTGACCACGGCCATGACCTTGGCCGCGCGCGCGCGATCGCGCACGCGCGCCAGGTTGCGGCGCAACGCGCCGAGATGGATCGTGGCCAGTGCAGTGCGACTCATGCAATCTCAAGCGGGACTCGCGGAGCGCGCATCGTAACGCGTTTGCGCGTTGGCCCGGATTGCGGCACGCGGGCGAGTTCCGGCTTTTTGCGGGCGATCAGTCGTAGTTGCCGTAGCTTTCCGCGGCGAAGTTCTCGAACTTCGTGTAGTGACCGAGGAAGGTCAGCTTGATGTGACCGGTCGGACCGTTACGCTGCTTGCCGATGATGACCTCGGCCTGCCCTTTGTCTGGTGACTCCGGGTTGTAGTACTCGTCGCGGTAGATGAACAGGATCACGTCGGCATCCTGCTCGATCGCGCCCGATTCGCGCAAATCGCTCATCATCGGCCGCTTGTCGGTACGCTGTTCGAGCGAGCGGTTGAGCTGCGACAGCGCGATCACCGGCACATTGAGTTCCTTGGCCAGTGCCTTAAGGCCACGTGAGATTTCCGAAATCTCGGTCGCGCGATTTTCCTTGTTGCCGGGCACGGCCATGAGCTGCAGGTAGTCGATGACGATGAGGCCGAGGTCATGCTCGCGCTTCAGGCGCCGCGCACGCGCGCGCAGTTCGCCGGGCGACAACGCCGGCGTGTCGTCGATGAAGATCTTCGCATCGGACAGGAGCGTGATCGCACTGGTCACGCGCGGCCATTCCTCTTCCTGGATGTCACCGGTGCGCAGATGCTGCTGGTTGATGCGGCCAAGCGAGGAGATCAGGCGGAACGCAAGTTGCGAGGCCGACATTTCCATCGAGAAGATCGCCACCGCCTTCTTCGACTTGATCGCGGCATGCTCGGCCATGTTCACCGCGAGCGCGGTCTTGCCCATCGACGGGCGCGCGGCGAGGATGATCAGGTCGGACGGCTGCAGACCGGCGAGCATGTCGTCGAGGTCGGCGAAGCCGGTCGACAGGCCCGTGACCGCGCCCTTGTTCTCGTAGCGGTGATGCAGGATCTGGAACGCTTCCTTGACCGCCGCGCGCATCGGCGTGAAGCCCTTGCGCCCGCGCGCGCCGGCTTCGGCGATGCGGAATACTTCGAGTTCCGCACTTTCGAGAATTTCCTGGGTCGAGCGTCCTTCCGGCTGGAAGCCGTCGCCCGCGATCTTCGTGCCGGCCTCGATCAGCTGACGCAACACCGACTTCTCGCGCACGATGTCGGCGTAGGCGCCGATATTCGCCGCGCTCGGCGTCGCGTTGGCGAGTTCGATCACGTAGCTCGAGCCACCGACCAGTTCGGACAGCTTGTTCGACTCGAACCAGTCGGCAAGCGTGACCGCATCGCACGGCATGTTCTTGTTCGACAGCTCGCCGATCGCGCGGAAGATCAGGCGATGGTCCTTGCGATAGAAATCGTCCTCGACGAGCTTGTCGGCGATGCGTTCCCACGCGTGCGCGTCGAGCATGAGCCCGCCGAGCACGGCCTGTTCCGCGTCGATGGAATGCGGCGGCACGCGCAGCGCGTCGATGCGTGCGGCGGAAAAACGATCCGGTGAGGCGGCCATATGTTCTTGTTATTCGTTGATGTCTCAGCGACGGAGGTGTCCCCAATGCTCCGAATCGCCGGTCTCATAACCTGCGATCATCGCGATCGAACACTGGCGACCATGCTGGCACAAACGTCTGTGAATTCGCTTGTGGATAAGGTGTGGAAATGAAAAAGGCGCCAAAGGGCGCCTTTTCACGCGGCGTTGAACTGCCGAAGGTCAGCTCGAGCGCCGCGAGTTATTGCCGAAGCGCAGCGTCGAGCAGCAACTCACTCTTCGCCCGTCACCGTGACCTTGACCGTGGTGTGCACGTCGGCGTGCAAGTGCACGTGGACATCGAACTCGCCGGTGTGGCGGATCGGGCCTTCGCCCATGATGACTTCGCTCTTCTCGAGCGGATGGCCGGCGGCGCTGAATGCCTCGGCAATCTCGCGCGGACCGACGGAGCCGAACAGCTTGCCCTCGGGGCTCGCGTTCGCCTTGAGCGTGATCGCTGCACCTTCGAGCGCGGCCTTGCGCGTTTCGGCGGCGGCAAGGATCGAATTCGCCTTGGCCTCGTAGTCGGCACGGCGCTTCTCGAACTCGGCCACGTTCTTCTCGGTTGCCGGCACGGCCTTGCCCTGCGGCACGAGATAATTGCGACCGTAGCCCGGCTTGACCTTGACCTTGTCGCCGAGGGCGCCGAGGTTTTTCACTTTCTGCAAAAGGACCAGTTCCATTTCTTTCTCCGATTCGTTAGCGCCGGAACTTCGCTCCGGCGCAGCAGTTGGGTTGTTGTCCGAATTGTTGCGTCAGGCCGGACGCGATGCGTGCGGCCTTGAAACATCAATGTGCGTCGCTGTACGGCAGCAGCGCGAGGAAGCGTGCGTGGTTGATCGCCGTGGTCAGCTGGCGCTGGTAGCGCGCCTTCGTGCCGGTGATGCGGCTCGGCACGATCTTGCCGGTTTCGGTGAGGTACTGACGCAAGGTGTTGAGGTCCTTGTAATCGATCAGGGTCACGCCTTCGGCGGTGAAACGGCAGTATTTCTTGCGACGGAAGAATTTCGACATGGTCTTCGTATCCTTTTTCTTGCTCTTGGGGGCGGCCACTTATTCGGCCACTGCCGGGGCGGGACGCGGAGCACGCGGAGCGCGCGGACGGTCGTCGAAATCCTCGCCACCGAAACCGATGACTTCCTCGCCGTCGCGGCGGCGGCCGCCCTTGTCATCCTTGTTCTTGAGGATGAACGACTGCTCGGTGATCGCCTCGTCGCGATTGATGATCAGATGGCGCAGGACCGCGTCGTTGAAGCGGAAACCGGTCTGCAGCTCACGCACCACTTCCGGGCCGCACTCGATGTTGAGCAGCACGTAGTGCGCCTTGGCGAGATTGTTGATCGGATAGGCAAGCTGGCGGCGGCCCCAGTCTTCGAGGCGATGGATCTTGCCTTGGCCGCCTTCGATCAGCGCCTTGTAGCGCTCGATCATCGCAGGCACCTGCTCGCTCTGGTCAGGGTGGACCAGAAACACGACTTCGTAATGACGCATATTGTCTCCTTGTGGGTATCGCGCGAAGGGATTTTCGTCGCGACAGCCTCCCGAGCCCATCAAGCAAGGTGCGGTGAGGCAAGGCTTCGCCGGCACGAGCCGCCCGAAGAACCGCATATTCTAGGGGAATCAGGGGTTTGGCGCAACCGCCGGCGCGGATTCCGCTTTCGGCGCAGCCGTCTTCACTGCATCCGCCTTGCCTGCGACGGAAATCGGCTCGATGCGCGCGACGTTGTTCGTCGGCAGGACCAGAGCGCGCTTCGCCGCCGCGTCGTAGACGAAGATGTGGTTGGACACGGCGCCAAGCCAGGTCCAGGCCGGTGCCGTCGACGCAGCAAGATCGGCCTCGCTGCCGTTGAGGCGCAGCTTGACTTGCGCGCCTTCCCCACCCTGAACCCGCTCGACCTGCCGGTCGGCATAGACCGCGACGAACAGCCACCCGTACGAAACGATGATGACGCAGTACATGATCTGCATCACCAGGTGATTCTTGAATCGGAGATTCCAGTCGATCCAGATCAGACGAAGCCTCTGCCAGCGCGAGCGCTGCTCCAACGCACGCAGCCGCTCGCTGTTGCGGCGATACCGGCGCCGCGCCCAGACGTTGGCGGCGTCCATAAGCCAAATGACCAACAGCGTGGAAAGCACGAGCAGCAACGCCACCGGCTGCTGGATACCGGCGGTGAGGAAATCGCTGATCTGCGACAGGCTCAATACCGGGATGTGGAACTTCGCGTAAAAACGGTAGTTGTAGAAGATCCCGGCCATCGCCACGAACAGGTAGGCGACGGTGATGCCGAGCGCGGGTTCGCGCCGGAACAGCTTGAGCAGATGCGGCAGCAGACTGTTCAACGCGGAATCGGACGCGTTGTCGGCACGCCGCCCTGGCGGCGCAATCGCCGCGCGCGTATCGGATTCGGTCAAGCCTCTACCCCATTCGTCTTCGAGCGCCGCAGTATCGGCGCGACCAACGCTTTCGTCTACTTGGGGCTTTTGCTCGCGCGCTTGGGCGGCGCGATGCTGAACTGGATCAGACGCAAGGCGCCGGCCTCGTCGACGAAACCCATCCTGAAACCGATACGCGCGTCGGGCGCGCCATAGTAACCGGTGAATTCGGTGATCCCGCGCGCGTTCTTTCCAGGTGCATCGACGATGACCGGCTCGAGCGGATCGAGCATCGTGAAGTCGCCGCGCGTCGCGATCGTGGTGCGGTAGTCGGCGGCGACCTGGGCCGCGGTCTGATGCTCGCGCCAGTATTGCGAGACGATGTCGGACTTGAGAAATTCGTCCATGTTGCGATGATTCACGGCGACGCCGAACGCATGCATCGCGGCACGTACCGCGCGCATTTCCGCCGGCGCGATCGCGATGCCTTTCGCCCGTTGCGAGTCGGACAGGACCGCACGCAGATCCTTCGCATCCGATTTCGGCGCCATGGCGAGATGCACGTCGACGAAGCTCAAGCCGAGCTTGTCGCCTTCACGCACGAAGCGCATCTCGAACAGGGTCGGCGGATCGCTCGGATAGCCACCCTTGACGATCAGCTGATTGTCGGTGTCGACCTGGGCAATGCCGTCGAACTGCGGACGCGCCTTGTCGAGTGCGGTCAGGTCGACGCCGCTGTCGATCAGCGGCTTGAACGCCGCCGCCATCTGCGCGGCCGATACCTGATGTGAGAAGGCCACCGACATGACCGGACTGTCGTGGAAACCCGTGAGGTTCTTCGTCTTGATCGCGACGCCGAGGCGATGGATCACATCCTTGACGCGCCGCTCGACCGAGGCCGGCGCGCGGTCGTCGGGTTGCAGAGGATCAAAAGCGAATGTGGGCGAGACCAGCGCAGCGCACAGCAATGCGACGGCGACGCTCGCGCTCCGCATCAGCCGACGGTGAAACTCTCGCCGCAACCGCATTCGCCGGTCACGTTCGGATTGCGAAACACGAAGGCGGAGTTCAGGCCCTGCCGCGCAAAGTCGATCTCGGTGCCGTCGACGAACGCGAGGCTCGATTCATCAATGACGAGCTTGACCCCGTCCTGCTCGATCACCTGGTCGTTCGCAGCGACGCGGTCGGCGATGTCGACGACATAGGCATAGCCCGAACAGCCGGTCTTGCGCACACCGAAGCGCACGCCCGCAGCCGCTGGATGCGTGCCGAGGAACTGCTGCATGCGCGTGCGCGCGGCCGGGGTGAGCTGGATGTTCATGTGCTTTCCATTGTACAGGGCAAACACGAAAGCGTGCGCCGGAGCCTCGCGGAAGACAGCTTCCGTTATGATTCGCACCTTTCCTGTCCCATATCTGGGCCAAAACCCCTGGAGTTTCAAGGCATGTCCATCGCCAGCGTTCAACAAGCATTGTCGGGTTCCGTCGCGGCCGGTGCCGAAGTCACTGTGCGCGGCTGGGTGCGCACGCGCCGCGACTCGAAAGCCGGGCTGTCGTTCGTCAACGTCAGCGACGGCTCCTGCTTCGATCCGATCCAGGTCGTCGCGCCGAACACGCTGCCGAACTACGCGAACGAGATCGCCCACCTGACCGCCGGCTGCGCGGTGATCGCGACCGGCACGCTGGTGCCCTCCCGGGGCAAGGGCCAAGCGTTCGAGATCCAGGCATCGAAAGTCGAAGTCGTCGGCTGGGTCGAGGACCCGGAAACCTATCCGATCCAGCCCAAAGCGCATACGATGGAATACCTGCGCGAGGTCGCCCACCTGCGCCCGCGCACGAACACGTTCGGCGCGGTCACGCGCGTGCGCGACTGCATTGCCAAGGCGATCCACCGCTACTTCCACGAACGCGGCTTCTTCTGGATCAACACACCGATCATCACCGCGAGCGACGCCGAGGGTGCCGGCCAGATGTTCCGCGTCTCCACGCTCGATATGCTCAACCTGCCGCGCGATGACAAGGGCGGTATCGACTGGAGCCAGGACTTTTTCGGCAAGGAAACCTACCTCACCGTCTCCGGCCAGCTCAACGTCGAGGCCTACTGCCTGTCGATGAGCAAGGTCTACACCTTCGGCCCGACCTTCCGCGCCGAAAACTCGAACACGACGCGCCATCTCGCCGAGTTCTGGATGATCGAGCCCGAAATCGCCTTCGCCGACCTCAACGACGATGCGACCCTGGCCGAGGATTTCCTCAAATACATCTTCAAGACCGTGCTAGCCGAGCGCATGGACGACATGAAGTTCTTCGCCGAACGCCAGGAAAAGTCCGCGATCACGCGGCTCGAGGAATTCGTCAAGGCGCCGTTCGAGCGCATCGACTACACCGAAGCGGTGAAGATCCTGCAGAACTCCGGGCACAAGTTCGAATATCCGGTCGCCTGGGGCAGCGACCTGCAGACCGAGCACGAGCGCTATCTCACCGAGAAGCACGTCGGCCGCCCGGTCGTGGTGATGAATTACCCCGAGGCGATCAAGGCGTTCTATATGCGCCTCAACGACGACGGCAAGACCGTCGCCGCGATGGATGTACTCGCACCGGGCATCGGCGAGATCATCGGCGGCTCGCAGCGCGAGGAGCGCCTCGATGTGCTCGATGCGCGCATGCGGCAATTCAAGCTCGATCCCGCGCACTACCAGTGGTATCGCGACTTCCGCCGCTACGGCACGGTGCCGCACGCGGGCTTCGGCCTCGGCTTCGAGCGCCTCGTCGTCTATGTCTGCGGGCTGGCGAATATCCGCGATGCGATTCCGTATCCGCGCGTACCGGGCGCGGCGGATTTTTAGGAATTCACCGAGCCACGTCGAAAAAACCCTTCTCCGCTCGTCGTTCCAATACAAAGCGGAATCGCGAGCAAGAGCAAACGGCATGAGTTCCGAACCCATCGTTTCGATCCAGGGCATCAGCAAGACCTACGCGAGCGGCCTGCAGGCACTCAAGAAAGTCGATCTCGACATCCGCCGCGGCGAGATCTTCGCCCTGCTCGGGCCGAACGGCGCGGGCAAGACGACGCTGATCTCGATCGTCTGCGGCATCGTCAACGCGACGACCGGCGTTGTCGTCGCCGACGGCCACGACATCGTGCGCGACTACCGTGCCGCGCGCGCAAAGATCGGCCTCGTGCCGCAGGAGTTGCACACCGACGCGTTCGAAAGCGTGATCGCGACGGTGACGTTCAGCCGCGGCCTGTTCGGCCTCGCGCCGAATCCCGCGCACCTCGAAAAGGTGCTGCGCGATTTGTCGTTGTGGGAGAAGCGCGATTCGAAGGTGATGACCCTGTCCGGCGGCATGAAGCGCCGCGTGCTGATCGCCAAGGCGCTCGCGCACGAGCCGCGCATCCTGTTCCTCGACGAACCGACCGCGGGCGTCGACGTCGAGCTGCGCCACGACATGTGGCAGATGGTGCGCCGCCTGCGCGAGAACGGCACGACGATCATCCTGACTACGCACTACATCGAAGAGGCCGAGGACATGGCCGACCGCATCGGCGTGATCCGCAAGGGCGAGTTGATCCTGGTCGAGGACAAGGCCGCGCTGATGAAGAAGCTCGGCAAAAAGCAGCTTTCGCTCTCGCTGCAGACGCCGCTGCAGCAGATTCCCGCCGAACTCGCCGCGCTGCCGCTCGAACTGTCCGCCGGCGGCGACACGCTGACTTACACGTTCGACACGCAGACCGACGAAACCGGCATTGCCGAGCTGCTGCGCTGCCTCGGCGCACACGGCATCGATTTCAAGGACCTGCATTCGAGCCAGTCCTCGCTCGAAGACATCTTCGTCAGCCTGGTGCGGGGTGCGGCATGAATTTGTACGCGATCCGCGCGATCTACAAGTTCGAAATGGCGCGCACGTTCCGCACGCTGCTGGAGTCATTGCTTTCGCCGGTGTTGTCGACCTCGCTCTACTTCATCGTGTTCGGTGCCGCGATCGGCGCGCGCGTCGGCAACGTCGACGGCGTCGACTATGCGGCGTTCATCATTCCTGGCCTGCTCATGCTGCCGCTGCTCAACGAGAGCATCTCCAACGCCGCGTTCGGCATCTACATGCCGAAATGGGCTGGCACGATCTTCGAGCTGTTGTCGGCACCGGTATCGGCATTCGAAGCAGTGATCGGCTACGTCGGCGCGGCCGCGACCAAATCGCTGATGCTCGGCACGCTGATCCTGATCACCGCGCGCTGTTTCGTGCCGTACCACATCGAGCATCCGTTCTGGATGGCTGCGTTCCTCGTGCTGACCGCGCTGAGCTTCAGCTTATTCGGCTTCATCATCGGTCTCTGGGCGGACAGCTTCCAGCGTCTGCAGGTCGTGCCGATGCTGATCATGACGCCGCTGACCTTCCTCGGCGGCGCGTTCTATTCGATCACGATGCTGCCGCCGCTGTGGCAGAAGATCAGCCTGTTCAACCCGATCGTCTATCTGATCAGCGGCATGCGCTGGAGCTTCTACGGCAAGGCCGACGTCGACGTGGCCATCAGCCTCGCGGCGATCCTCGGCTTTCTCGCATTATGCCTGACCATAGTCTGGTGGATCTTTCGCACCGGCTACAAACTGCGCAACTGACCTCACCGAGAGCCGATCACCATGTCCGTCGTCCGCTGCAAAACCTCGTCAAACGGTGAGTTGCCGCACGACGCTGCTGCTGCCTTCCACCGCGACGGGGTGCTGATTGTCGACGGCTTCAAGAGCCGCGCCGAATGCGAACGTCTGCGCGAACGCGCCAACGCGCTCGTCGAGGAACACGGCCCGCGCGCGGCCGGCACGATCTTCTCGACCAAGGCGCCGCAGCATCTCGACAGCCGCTACTTCATGCAATCGGCGATAGGCATCGGCGTGTTCTTCGAAGAGGAAGCGTTCGGCGCCGACGGCAAGCTTGCCTATCCGCTGCCACTCGCGGTCAACAAGCTCGGCCATGCCATGCACGACCTCGATCCGGTGTTCTCGGCGTTCTCGAAGGGCCCGGCGCTGCAGGCCGTCAGCGCGAGCCTCGGCGTCGCGCAGCCGCGTGTGATGCAGTCGATGTACATCTTCAAGCAGCCGAGCATCGGCGGCGAAGTCGTCTGTCACCAGGATTCGACCTACCTCTATACCGAGCCGATGTCGGTGACCGGCTACTGGTTCGCGATCGACGACGCGCACCGCGGCAACGGCTGCCTCGGCGGCATTCCGCGCGAGCATCGCAAGGGATTGAAAAAACTGTTCCGCAGCAAGGCCGACGGCAGGCTCGAAACGGACGAACTCAATGCCGCCATCGAATGGGACATGTCCGCGCTCGAATGGCTCGAAGTGCCCGCCGGCACGCTGATCGTGTTCAACGGCTGCTTCCCGCATTTGTCCGAAGCGAATCGCTCGGCACAGGCACGCCACGCCTACACGCTGCACGCTGTCGATGGCGCCTGTTCCTATCCCGCGGACAATTGGCTGCAGCGACCGGCCGAATTCCCGGCGCGCGGGTTTGTCTGACGGCACATCGCACAGACCCCTGTGGCATGGCGCCCTGCGGATGCGAAGTGCCTAGCCGGCGCTCGCTTTCGCCACGCCGCTGATCCTCGCGTGAATGTCGCTCAACTGCGCCAGAGTCTCGGCGCCGAGCGTGCGGCGCAATTCTTTCTGCACTCCTTCCCAATGTGGCAGTGCGCGCGCGATCGCTGCGCTGCCGGCACGCGTGAGTTGGGCAACGCTCATGCGCTTGTCCACACCGGCTGACTGCTCGATCAAACCGTCGCGCTCGAGCAGGGCCAGATTGCGCGTCAGCGTGGTGCGATCGAGTTCCTGATCGTCGGCGAGCGCGCCGACCGAGGTGGAGCCGAGGCGCTCGATCGCGCGCAACAGACAGAATTGGGTGATCTTCAGCCCCGACGGCGCGAGCGCATCGTCGTAGATCTGACTGACCACGCGCGACATGCGGCGCAAATTGATGCAGACGCAGTCGCTGCGTCGCCGTTCGGAAGACATGGGTGAATTTTTCGTCATCGGTCTTGCCTGCAAAAAAATAGGTGTATATACTCACAAAATAACGTGTACATACTCTGATTATATACTTTTTCCTCGCACGCGGTTCCCTCGGCCGCAACAGGACTCCCACATGTTCCGCCGCCGTCTCGCCGCCGCCCTCGAAAACCGCCTGCACTACGCCTGGGTCGTCGCCGCACTGACCTTCCTCACCCTACTCGTCGTCGCCGGCATCCGCGCGACGCCGGCGGTGCTGATCGTGCCGCTGGAGAAGAACTTCGGCTGGAGCCGCGATCAGATCACGCTGGCCGTGTCGATCGGTCTCGCCCTGTTTGGCCTCATGGGTCCGTTCGCCGCGGCAGCAATGCAGCGCTTCGGCCTGCGCCGCACGATGGTCGCCGCGCTGCTGCTGCTCGCGGCCGCGATGGGCGGCAGCGCCTTCGTCACGACACCGCTCGGATTGATTTTGACCTGGGGCGTGCTTGCCGGCATCGGCACCGGCACGATGGCAATGGTGCTCGGCGTCACCGTCGTCAACCGCTGGTTCGACAAGAACCGCGGCAGCGTGCTCGGTTTACTCACCGCGAGCACGGCGACTGGATCGCTGGTGTTTCTGCCGGTGCTGACCTGGTTCATCGACCGCGGCGACGACTGGCGCGTGGTCGTCTATATCGTCGCCGGCGCGGCGCTCGCGCTGATTGCGCTCGTGCTGATGCTGATGCCCGAGCGCCCGGCCGAAGTCGGCCTGTTCCGTTACGGCGCAACGCACGCCGACACTAGTGACGCGACGCGCGCCAACCCGCTCGCCGCAGCATTCGGCGCGCTCGCAACCGCATCGAAATCCGGCACCTTCTGGCTGCTGTTCGCCACGTTCTTCGTCTGTGGCTTGTCGACCAACGGGCTGATCGGCACGCACATGATCGCGTTCTGCGCCGACAACGGCATCCCCGAAACACGCGCGGCGGGCCTGCTCATGCTCATGGGCATCTTCGACATCCTCGGCACCACGGCTTCGGGCTGGCTGTCCGACCGCTACGACAGCCGCGTGCTGCTGTGCGTCTACTACGGCCTGCGCGGACTGTCGCTGCTGTATTTGCCGTGGTCCGATTTCAGCATCGGCAGCCTCGGACTGTTCACCGTGTTCTACGGCCTCGACTGGATCGCGACCGTGCCGCCAACGGTGCGCCTGACCACCGATCGTTTCGGCGCGCAACTTTCGCCGCTCGTCTACGGCTGGATCGGCGCCGGCCACCAGCTCGGCGCCGCGACCGCGGCCTACGGTGCGGGCGTGCTGCGCGTGCAGACCAACCACTACGTCGAAGCCTTCCTGGTCGCCGGCGCGGCCTGTCTCGTAGCCGCGGTGATGGCGCTGTCGATTCGCCGCAATACAATGGCGCTGCCCGCCCATTGACTCTTCTTCGGCATGCCGGATTCTGTCGCTCAACAACAGTTGACCCACCAGCTCCAGCACGCCGCGAACTATGTCCTGTTCGGTGACTTCGTGCTCGCGCTCGCCGGCGAGATGATCTTTCCGCGCTTCGCGGGCGACGTCGGGGCGAGGCAAACCGCTGGTCTCGAAGCCTACCCGAGCAGCGTTTATGAACGACGCCTCGGGTGAATCAGCGATCCGCGAACGTGCGCATGGTCCGGCGATAGCGCTCGGCGATACGCTCCTCGTCACGGTGGCGGAAATCGCGCACGACCCAGTCGCCGTTCGCCATGACGTGACGCACGAGGTTGGTATTGCCGGCGAACAGGAACGTGTCGATCAGGCTGGCTTCGTCGCGGCCCGCAAACAGCGACGAAGTTTCGTCGAGCACGACCAGGTCCGCGCGCGCGCCGGCTGCGGTTGTGCCGATGGCGGCACCAGACGCCTGCGCACCGCCACGCAGCGCCGCGGCATGAAGGGTTTCGCCGACGCTATGGTTCGTCGCCGACACGGCGATATTGCGATGCCGCGTCGCCAGGCGCTGGCCGTACTCGAGCCAGCGCAATTCCTCGACCGGCGACACCGAGATGTGGCTGTCCGAGCCGATGCCGAGCGCGCCGCTGTCGTCGAGGTAAGCCTTGAGCGCAAACAAGCCGTCGCCGAGGTTGGCCTCAGTCGTCGGGCACAGACCGGCGACCGCGCCCGACTGCGCCAGCCGCTGCGTTTCCTGCGCGCTCATATGGGTGGCGTGGACGAGACACCAGCGCGCATCGACCGGCAGGTTGTCGAGCAGCCATTCGACCGGGCGCGCATTGCGCAGTGCGAGGCAATCCTGTACTTCGCCGATCTGCTCGGCGATATGGATGTGAATCGGCATCGCGCGCGTCGTTTCGTCGGCAAGCACCGCGCGCATCGCCTTCTCCGGAACTGCGCGCAGAGAATGCAACGCGACGCCGATGCGCAATGCGGCATTTTCCATTTTTACCAACTGCCGCAAAAGCGACAGATAGCCGTCGACATCGAAGCCGAAGCGACGCTGCCGTTCGGAAAGCGCGCGCCCGTCGAAGCCGCCGGTCATGTACAGCGTCGGCAACAGAGTCAGGCCGATGCCGGCCTCGCGTGCGGCCTCGATCAGCGCGAGTGACATCGCCGCCGGATCGGCAAACGGCCTGCCGTCGGGTTGGTGGTGCAAATAGTGGAATTCACAGACGTGGGTGTAGCCGGCCTTGAGCATCTCGACGTAAAGCTGCGCCGCGATCGCGCGCAGGTCGTCCGGGCCGATGCGGCCGGCGAAGGCGTACATGATCTCGCGCCAGGTCCAGAAGCTGTCGCTGGGGTTAGTCTGCCGTTCCGCCAAACCGGCCATCGCGCGCTGAAACGCATGTGAATGCAGGTTCGGCATGCCGGGCAAAACCCAGCGGCCGAGGCGTTCGCCCTCACCACCCGTCGCCGTGACGACGCGACCCGCGTCGATCGCGATGCACGCGTCGCGCGTCCAACCCTGCGGGCCCCACAACGACTCGGCGGAATAGTTCTTCATGCTTGCGGTTTTCCTTGGACTCGCATGCAGTATGCCAGCGCCGCATAAACGGTGAAATGAACGGAACTCCGCGCGATGCATTGGGTGTGGTTAAATCCGCCTATCAAACCCGCGGCGCAATGCGATGAACGAATCCTGGGATGGTTTGCTGCTCGATTGCCGCCTCGCCACGCTGGCCGGCAACGGTATCGCGTTCGGCCTGATCGACGATGGCGCGCTCGGCTGGAAGGACGGTCACATCGTGTTCGCCGCGCCGATGTCCGCCCTGCCCGGCCGGCCCGGCGCGCTCGCGCGCGAGGTGCATTCCGCGCGCAGTGCGCTGGTCACGCCGGGGTTGATCGACTGCCACACGCACCTCGTCTTCGCCGGCGATCGCGCCGCGGAGTTCGAGCTGCGCCTCAACGGCGCAAGCTACGCCGACATCGCCAAGGCCGGAGGCGGCATCGTCTCGACCGTTACCAACACGCGCGCGGCGAGCGAGGACGATCTGCTCGCGCAGTCGCTGACTCGCGCGAGAACGTTGTTGGCGGACGGTGTGACCACGCTCGAAATCAAATCCGGCTACGGCCTCGATCTCGAAAACGAGACAAAGATGCTGCGCGTTGCGCGCCGCATCGGCGACGAACTCGGCATAGGCGTGCGCACGACGTTCCTCGGCGCACATGCGGTGCCACCGGAATTCGCCGGGCGCCAATCCGACTACGTCGACGAAGTCTGCATTCACATGCTGCCGAAGATCGTGCACTCCGGGCTCGCCGACACGGTCGACGCGTTCTGCGAGAACATCGCGTTCACGCCGTCGGAAACGCGGCGCGTTTTCGAGACCGCGCGCGCGCATGGCCTGCCGGTGAAGCTGCACGCCGATCAGTTGTCGGACCAGGGTGGTGCGGCGCTCGCCGCCGAGTTCGGCGCGCTCTCGGCCGACCACCTCGAATACACCAACGAAGCCGGCATCGGCGCCATGGCCGCGGCCGGCAGCGTCGCGGTGATGCTGCCGGGCGCTTTTTATACTTTGCGCGAAAGTACACTGCCGCCTATCGAGACGTTCCGCCGTCACGGCGTGGCGCTCGCTGTCGCCAGCGACCTCAATCCGGGCACCTCGCCGCTGCTCTCCCTGCGTCAGGCGATGAACATGGCCTGCACGCTGTTCCGGATGACACCGGAAGAAGCATTGCTCGGGACGACCGTGCACGCGGCGCGCGCGCTCGGACTTGGCGATCGCGGTACGCTCGCCTCAGGCCAGCGCGCGGATTTTGTCATCTGGAACGCAAGCCATCCGGCTGAACTGTGCTACTGGATCGGCGGCGCGCTGGCGCGGCAGGTTTTCGTCGGCGGGCACCGCGCCGCAGGAGCGGCATGAACGGCCGAGCCGGTCGCATAGCGGCGAAAGGCGGAAGCCCCGAATAAACAAAACCCCGCATGATGCGGGGTTCGTCGCGGTACGGATGCGCCGATCAGGCGGCCGGCTTTTTCGCCGCAGCGGCTTTCTTTGCCGGAGCGGCTTTTTTCACCGCCGGCTTCGCCGCGGCGGTCTTCGCGCCGACAGCTTTCTTTGCTGCATGCGGACGCGCCTTGCCGTAGCTGCGGATCGCGGTCTTGCCCTTCTTGGTCTTGCGGTCGCCTCTGCCCATCGTTGTCTCCTGTAATGAATTTGAAAGGTGGCGTAGCTTAACAGCGCGGGCGCCGCCTGGGAATTCGGCGCTGTGCTAGGCTTGTCGCCGGCGCGTGGCGCGGGGAACTGGAGCGGATGCAAAGCATTACCGAACTGCTGGTCCGCGTGAGCAGCGGGGACAATCTCGCGGCGAACGAACTGTTCGGTCGGCTCTATCCAGAAATCAAGCGCATCGCACGCGCGCGTCTGGTCGAAGCGGGCGGCGTGACCGGGCTCGACGCGACGGCACTCGTCCACGAAGGCTTCCTGCGCATGGTCGACAGCGAGGGCCTGCGCGGCTCGACGCGCGGCCAGTTCTTCGCCTATGTCGGCCGCGTGCTGCGCACCACCGTGATCGACCACCTGCGCGCGAAGCAGGCGCAGAAGCGCGGCGGCGACGCGATGCTGGTGACCCTGTCGCAGGCGGACGGCGAGGATGGTGTATCCGTGCAAGCCCGCGTCGATCTTGCCGACCTCGACCGCGCGCTGGCGCAGATGCACGAGATCGATCCCGGGCTCAACGAGCTGCTCGAGATGAACGTCTTTGCCGGCATGAGCATCGACGAAATAGCGTGCCTGCGCGAAGTATCGGCGCGCACGGTCAACCGCGATCTGGTCAAGGCGCGCGCACTGCTTGCCGAACTGATGCTGCCGGACGATCCGCCCGTGGCGTAATTCGCCGCGAAATTCCGTCTACCTTGAGGACAACCATCAGGCGCACCGATGGCGAAGTTCGAATCCGATCGCTGGAAGAGCCTGTCTGCCCTGCTCGATGAGGCGCTGGATCTGGACAACGGCGCGCGCACGACATGGCTCGAGCGGCTTGCTGCCGACGATGCCGCCACCGCCGATGCGCTGCGCCGCCTGCTCGGCCACGCGAAGATGGTGAATCCCGCCGCCCTGATCACGGACAAACCCTTCGACGAACTTCTGCGCAACGCCTTGGTCGACGAAGACGCCGTCGAGCCGCCCAGTCAGCGCGTCGGCCCCTGGACCACGCGCAGCGTGCTCGGCGCGGGCGGCATGGGCGCGGTCTATCTGGCCGAACGCGAACTCGATGCCGGCACCCAACACGGCGCCCTCAAGCTGATCAAACGCGGCATGGATTCCGGCGAAATCCTCGCCCGCTTCCGTCGCGAGCGCCAGATCCTGATCCGGCTCGCCCATCCGAGCATCGCGCCGCTGCTCGACGGCGGCGTCACCGCAGACGGACGCCCCTATCTCGTCACGGGCTACATCGACGGCGTGCCGCTCGGCCAATGGGCCAAGCGCAACGACATCGATCTCGACGCGCGCTGCAACCTGATCCTGCAACTGTGCGATGCCGTTGCGCATGCGCATCGCCTGCTGATCGTGCATCGCGACATCAAGCCGTCCAACGTGCTCGTCGATGCCGACAACCGGCCGCACCTGCTCGATTTCGGCATCGCCAAGATGCTCGAGAACACCGGCGATGCGCAGCGCACGGCGACTGCCTCGCGCGTGTTCACGCGTGCCTACGCCGCGCCCGAGCAGGCGAGCGGTGCCACGGTCACGACGGCGGTCGACGTTTACCAGCTCGGCGTGCTGCTGTTCGAGCTGCTGACCGGCGCGCGCTTCCACGATAATCCTGATGCGACCACCGGCCACCCATCGCAACGCCTCGCCGGCGCCTGCGAACGCGCCAGCCAGAACGGCCCGCAGGCGGTCAACCCGCGTGCGCTGCGCGGCGACGCCGGCGTCATCGTCGCGCGCGCCACCGATACCGATCCTTCGCGGCGCTACCCGACGGTCGCAGCGTTCGCGGACGACATCCGCCGCTGGCGCGCGGGTCGGCCGATCCTCGCGCGCGCCGACAGCAGGCGCTACCGCGTCGCGAAATTCGCCCGCCGCCACATCGTCGGCATTGCCGCGATCGTAGCGATCGCGGTTGCGCTGATCGCCGGCACCGGCATCGCCTTGTGGCAGGCGCGCAAGGCCGACACCGAGGCATTGCTTGCACGTTCCGCGCAGGCATTCCTGACCAGTATTTTCGAGGCCTCCTCTCCCGATAGCGCCGCAGGACAGCGCGTGACCGCGCGCGAACTGCTCGATCGTGGCAGCGAGCGCATCGACAACGAACTGAAGGATCAGCCGCGGCTGCGCGGCGAGATGTCGCTGACCCTGGGCTCGCTGTACGCACAATTGGGCCAATATCCGCAGGCTACCCGACTGTTGCAAAGCGCACTTGCCACAATCGACGGATCGCCGTCGAGCAGGCTGCGCGCGGAAATCGAGTTGGCTGCAGTCGATATCGCGCAAAACCGGCTCGACGATGCGGACCGCAGGCTGGCGTCCTTGCTCGCGAGCGATCTGGATCCGACCCTGCGATCGCGCGCCCTCGCCGAGCGTGCGCGCCTGCGCGAAAAGCAGGGGCGTCTCGACGAAGGGCTGGCCGATGCGCGCGCGGCGCTCGAACTTGATCTCGCGCGCGGCGACGCGGCCGGTGCCGACCAAGCGCGCGATCGCCAGATCGAGGCTCTCATACTCACGCGCCGCGCACGCTTCGACGAGGCCGCTGCGGCGTTCGAGAAGGCGATCGCCACCGCACGCAGGTTCTACGCCGAGGACGATACGCGCGTCGCCCTGATGCTCAACGACTACGCCGTCGCCCTGCACGAAAAGGGGCGTACGGCAGACGCGGAAGTTCGCCTGCGCAAGGCCCTCGAAATTCGTCGCAAACGCCTCGGCGACCAGCATCCGGCGGTGGCGGAGTCCTTGCAGATTCTCGGTGCCATGCAGCGCTCGCAGGGACGCGTCGACCAAGCGCAGGCTTCACTCGAAGAAGCGTTGGCGATCCAGCGCAAGGTGCTCGGCGACCACCACCCGGAGGTCGCCAATACGCTCAATTCGCTCGGCATGCTCGATTTTTCGCGCCGTCGGCTGACCGAGGCCGAACGATTTCTCACTGAAGCCGTTGCGACCTATCGCGCGCTCGGTCAGGCCGACACGGCTTACGCCGCGACGGCGGCAAACAATCTCGCCACCGTACTCGTTCAGCTCGGCCGCTACGACGAAGCCGAACCGCTGACGCGGGGCGCGCTGGAAATTCATCTGAAACAGTTCGGCGAAATGCACCCGGTCGTGATGAGCGACCTCAACTCGCTCGCCCAGCTCGAGATGCGGCGTGGACATTTCGACGCCGCGATCGGCTATGCACAACGCGCGGCGCACATCGGACAGTCGCCGGTCAGCCCGCCACAGATCGGCGCCTACGTGAGGCTGAGTTTCGCCAACATACTCGTTCGCGCGAACCACCCCGACCAAGCACTTGCCGAAGTAGACGGCGCCATCGCCACACTCGAGAAAATCAACCCCGACGATGCACGCATGCCCATCGCCTGGATTGCGCGAGCGCTAGCTCTGATCGGATTGCAACGTACCGACGAGGCAAAGATGCTGGCGCAGCGCGCACTGGAAAAACTGCAGGCATCGGCACCGAACGATGTCCCTGCTCAGGCGGTCGCGCATATCGCACTCGCGCGCGTCGCCGATGCGCAGCGCCACACGGCTAACGCCGAACGCGAACGCAAAACCGCGCATACTCTGCTGGCCGGCGTCGCTTCGCCCGATCCGGACACGCTGCGCGAAATCGATCGGCGCTGAACACGGCTCGGCGCCGCCCGGGCGCGGCCAGGATCCGGCCAAAGCGCCCGGATGTCGCGCGTGGAGATCAGATTGCGTCTATTGTCGAGAGCCCTTCATCCACCGAACGAAGAACACGCCATCATGCCCACATCAATTCGCAATACCGCCGCAGCATCCGCCATCGTCGCCGTTGCCATGCTGTTCGCGCACGACGTACGCGCACAAACGCCGCCGAAAGTCGTCGACGCCGCACGTCTGGCGCCGCTGCTGCCGCCGGCTTGGGGCGGTCTCCAGCGTGGCAAGGTCGATTTCGACAACAAGCCGACGATCACTGGAGGCCCGCATGCGAACGCCGAAGCAGTCTATTCAAAGGGCAGCACGGCCGCGTTCGAGGCGATCATGCATATCACCGATGGAGGCGAGATTTCGGCCAACTACTACAAGATGGGTGCGAACTGGCTGCGTGAGGACACGCGCGATGAGACCCAGCATAGCCTCGTGCTCGCGGACGGACGGCGCGCGCAATTCACCTCGATGGGCAAGGATATCCTACAGATCGAAACCTTCGTCGCCGACCGCTTCGTCGTCCGCGCGAACTGCTCGCATTCCAGTGAGGCCGAATGCAAGGCCGCGCTCGAGAAATTCGACTTCAAGGCGATCGGGAAGCTGAAGGAATAGGCGCGACCGACTGCCGGCCTGCCTCGCTTGCGGCTATGATTCGGCCATGGCCGCCGCCCCCCGCAGCGTGAAGATCAGCCTCGCTCTGCAGGGCGGCGGTGCGCACGGTGCCTTCACCTGGGGCGTGCTCGACTATTTTCTCGAGGAAGGTTCGCTAGATTTCGACGGCATCAGTGCGACCTCGAGCGGCGCGATGAATGCCTGCGCCCTGACCCAGGGCTGGCTCGACGGCGAGCGCGACGGCGCGCGCAAAATGTTGGCCAAACTCTGGGAAGCAGTCGGTGCGCAGGCCAGCCTGATGCGTTGGGCATTCGCCTCGCCCGCAGGAGCGGCGACCGAGCGCATCCTGCTCGGCCTGACGCGTTATTTCACGCCGCAGGAGATGAACCCGCTCGGCATCAATCCGGTCAAGAACATCGCCGCAGCGCTGTTCGACTTCGACAAGATCCGCAACAGCTCACCGTTCAAGCTGTTCATCGCCGCGACGCGCGTGCGCGACGGACGCCTGAAACTGTTCGACAATGCCGACCTGACCCTCGACGCACTGATCGCCAGCACTTGCCTGCCGCAGTTGTTCGCAGCGGTCGAGATCGACGGCGAGGCATATTGGGACGGCGGCTACGCCGGCAATCCCGCAATCGAACCGCTGGTCTACCTCTGCAATGCCGAGACGATCGCGTGCGTGCTCGTGCAGCCGATCGAGCGTGCACAACCGCCCGCGACCGCGCGCGAAATCGGCGAGCGCATCACCGAGTTGTCGTTCTCGACCACATTTATCCGCGAGCTCGAAACATTGCAGACCGCGCAGAACATGCTGGCGAAGAACTTCCCGCTGACCCCGCTCGGCCAGCGCCTGAAGAAGATCGACATCCAGGTCCTCGAACCTGGCGAATCGCTGGACAGCTACAGCGCGAAGACGCGGCTCACCGCGCGCATGGATTTCCTGCGCGACCTGCGCGACCTCGGCCGCGAGCGTGCACGAGCCTGGTTGGAGAAACGCCGCAGTTGAGAAAGTACGCGCTTCCCGTCCTTCAGGGGATCACGCGAGCAAATCAGTGCGCGTGTGCGGAATCGTGCGTATGCTTGTGATCGTCATGCGCATGGTCGTGGTCGTCATGCGCATGCCGTCCGCAGTCCTCGTGCGCGCAGTCGCGCCGCTCGATTTGCACGGTCGCATGGACGATCTGGAACTTTTCCCTGAGGATGGTCTGAACCTGCGCTAGCGCCGTGTGCGCATCCGCCTCCTCGGTCAGCCGCGCATGTAGCGTAGCCAGGCGGCGGCCGCCGGCGAGTTGCCAGACATGCACGTGATGTACGTCGACCACGCCCTCGCTGGCGCGCGCGGCGATGGCAACCTGCGCAGTGTCGACGCCATCCGGCGTGCCTTCGAGCAGGATGTGCGCCGAGCGCTTGAGCAGCCTCCACGCGCTGCCGAGGATCAACAACGAAACAAGGATCGAGAACGCCGGATCGGCCCACAGCCAGCCCTGCCAGCGGATCAGCAGCGCCGCGGCGACGGCGCCGAACGAGCCGAGCAGATCGCCGAGCACATGCAGGCGCGCACCGGCCGTGTTGAGATCGTCGTGATCGTGGCCGCCGAGCACTTGCAGCACGAACAGGTTCACCAGAAGGCCCACCACGGCGATGATCAGCATCGTGCCGGAAAGAATCGGCTCGGGCTTGGCGAAACGCCCTATCGCTTCGACCGCGATCCAGGCGACCAGCGCGAACTGGAACAGTGCGTTCGTGTAGCCGACGAGTACCTCGAGGCGCGCGTAACCGAAGCTGCGCTTGTCGTCCGCCGGTCGTCGCGCGAAGTAGGCGCCGAGAAAGGCGAGCAGCAGCGCGAACGCGTCGACGAACATGTGGCCCGCATCGGCCAGCAAGGCCAGCGAACCGGAAAACCAACCGCCCGCCGCTTCGACGACGAGCGTGATCGAGGTCAGCACGAACGCCCACAACAGGCGCCGCTCGCCGGTACTCGCGTGGTCATGGTCGTGATGAGAGTGCGGGATGGTCATGCTTGGTCGTGCGCGGAGTAGGCGCGCGTCGATGCGCGCATGTTAGGTGCTCGATGCGACGTTACACAATCGCATGGTACCGGTGTGTTCGTCCTTGAACGCGAAAATCAGAAAGCGGCCATCCTGGCCACACTTCTCAATTCGCCTGATTCGGGGGGCAACACGTACCGAACAGATGGGTCAGGCGCAGATTCAAGATATGCGCGAGGGCAACGCAGCAGCCACCGAGCGTGACCAGCCCCGCATGCAGCAGTGGCGATTCCCCGCTGTCGAACAGCCAAGCACCGGTCCAGAGCAGAGTGATGCCGACAGCGGCGATCCAAAGCGCGCTCGTCACGCGGTGCCGACGATAACCGCGAACCAGTGAGGCCAGTGCGAGCGTGCTTGCGCACGCGATGAAGATGCGCTCGAAGCGATGGTCGCCGAGAAAGCCGAGGCCTAGCGCGGGTAATACGGTGAGCACGAACGGCAATGCCGCGCAGTGGACCGCACACAGGAACGACGCAGCCGCACCGACACGATCGGCGACGTGCGCCAACGCATCATGCGCGGGGTTGCTGCTCAATTGCGGGGAGGAAGAGCTGGCCATGGCTGAGTTATAACATAACAGATATGAGTGGAGTTCGGTAGCGCCCGGGAGGATCGGAGGCACCAGAGATCGTTGAATAGTGACTTTCGGCAGGTATGTGTCGTTTGTGAATGTTATATTATATCATTACATATTCAACCATTTCATCGACTCCCGAAAAACCACGAAATGAACAAGAACTTGCTCGCACTATCCATCAGCCTCATTCTCGCTGTTCAGTCGGGCCGCGCCGCAGCGGACCCTGCAACTTCTGCCGACGCGGCCGCCGACCCCGCGTCCACGACATTGAGCACCGTGGAGGTCAACGCCAAGCTCGACCGGTCGCGCAATCAGCTCTCGCCGAACGTCGGCGCGAGTCAGTATGTGATTGACTCGGCGGCGATCGAGCGCCTGCCGCTCGGCGATGCGACGCCGCTAAACCAGATCCTGCTGCAAGCGCCGGGCGTCGTGCAGGATTCCTACGGCCAGTTGCACGTACGCGGCGATCATGCCGACCTGCAGTACCGCATCAACGGCGTGATCATTCCCGAAAGCATCTCCGGATTCGGCCAAAGCCTCGACTCGGACATCATCGAACGTGTGCAACTCCTCACCGGCGCACTGCCGGCGCAATACGGCTATCGCACGGCAGGCGTCGTCGACATCACGACCGAAAGCGGCGCGCACCGCCATCACGATCATCCCGACGAGGGCGATGCGTCGGATTTCGGCGGCAAGATCAGCCTGCTCGCCGGCTCGAACGGCACGTTCAATCCGCAGTTGTCGCTGCACGGCAGTTCCGACCGTTGGAGTTGGTTCTTCACCGGCGAATATCTGCAGAACGACCTCGGCATCGAGAACCCGACGCCGGCATACAACGCGATCCATGACCATACCAACCAGGCCAAAGGATTCGGCTATCTGTCGTACTTGCTCGACGAGGACACTCGTGTCAGCTTCATGTTCGGCGTAGCCAACAACCGCTTCCAGATTCCGAACAAACCGGGCCAGGAGCCGAGTTACCAGCTCGACGGTGTCGACGGCTTCGATTCCGCCAAGCTCAACGAACGCCAGCGCGAGATCACCCGCTTCGGCGTCCTCTCCCTGCAGGGTCATTTCGGCGACAGCGACTATCAGGTTTCGCTCGGTGAGCGCTACACGAGCGTCGATTACAATCCCGACCCCATCGGCGATCTGATCTTCAACGGCGTCGCCGGCACGATCGCCCGGACCAACCGCGCTGACACCCTGCAGGCGGACTTCTCTACGCCCATCGCGGGCGGCACGCACACTCTGCGCTACGGTGCGTACGTCAGCAGCGAGCATCCGTCGAGCGACAACACTTCGCTTGTTTTCCCCGCCGACCAGGATGGCAACCAGACCAGCTCAACGCCGATCACAATCGTCGACAACGCGCCGCACATCAACGCGAAGACTTACGGCCTGTACCTGCAGGACGAATGGAATCTCTCCGACAAGCTGACCATGAACTACGGCGTGCGCGCCGACAAGGTCGATGCTTACGTCAGCGAAGGCCAGATCAGTCCGCGTATCGGCTTCGTCTATCAGCTCAGCAGCACGACGACGCTGCATGCGGGTTATGCACGCTATTTCACTCCTCCGCCGACCGAACTGATCTCGCCAACCGACATCGCCCTGTTCCAAGGCACCACCAACCAGCTGCCTACCGACGTCAACGCGGAAACTCTTTCGGAACGCTCGCATTATTTCGACGCGGGCATCGCGCAAAAAATCGGCGACAACTGGACGCTCGGCCTCGACGCGTACTACCGCAAGGTAAGCAATCTGCTCGACGAGGGCCAGTTCGGCGCCGCCCTTATCTTCTCGCCATTCAACTACGCGCAGGGCCGCATCCGCGGCGTGGAATTTTCGGCGACCTACACGAACGGCAATCTGAGCGCCTACTTCAACCTCGCCTCGAACCGAGCGATGGGCAAGCAGGTCGTCACCGGTCAATACAACTTCTCGCAGGACGAACTCGACTACATTGCCACGCATTGGGTGCACCTGGACCACGACCAGCGCCTGACCGGGTCAGGTGGCATCAGCTACGACTGGAACGGCGTGCAGCTCGGCGCAAACTTCCTCTACGGCTCGGGCTTGCGCAACGATTTCGCGAATACGGCCCACCTGCCGCAGTATTGGCAGATCAATCTGTCCGCCGCGCGCGATTTCGATCTGCCCACTCTGGGCAAGACCAATGTGCGTCTCGCCATCGTCAACGCGACCGACAAGGTTTACGAGTTGCGCGATGGCTCCGGCATCGGCGTCGGCGCGCCGCAATACGGACCGCGAGCGGGCGCCTACCTTGCCCTGAGCAAATCGTTCTGATCTCTGCGAGGGCACGGTTCGACCGCGCCCTCGTCCACGAACAACGACCGAATGCTTCTAGGCTGCGGCGCAGCGCTTGCACACCCCGTGCACTTCCAGCGTCTGCGCGCGCGTGCGGAAGCCGAGCGCCTTGGCCTGTTCGGTGAGCAGCTTGGCGACGCGTTCGTCACAGATTTCCGTTGCCGATTCGCACTCGTCGCAGATCAGAAACGGTACGTGGTGTACTACGCTCGGATGATGGCAGCCCACGTAGGCGTTGATCGACTGCAGCTTGTGGATGAAGCCGTTCTCGATGAGGAAGTCGAGCGCGCGATACACGGTCGGCGGTGCGGCATTGCCGCGATCGTCCTTGAGCCGGTCGAGCAGGTCATAGGCCTTGACCGGCTTTTCCGAACTGGCGATCAGATCGAGCACCTGCTGGCGGATCTCGGTCAGGCGCAGGCCGCGCATTTCGCACGCAGCAGTCACCTCGCTCACGAAGGCGTGGGCGTCGTGGCGATGGTGATGGGCGCTGGCGGGCTTGGCGGACATGGACATTGCGGGTTCTGCTTTCACGATCATAGCACTCGTGAAATGGGGGCGTTGGCGCGATGCGGCAAGGGCTACAGCGCCGCGCCACAGTGACGACAGTGCTTGTCGCCGGCGTCGATCGGTTTGCCACAGGCACGGCAGAGCGGCTTCGGAGTGGCCTTCGGCAACAACAGCGAAATGCCCCAGCCGATCGGCCCGAGCGCGAGGCCGAGCAGGGTGTCGCGCACGACGGCATTCTTGTATTTGCCGATCAGCGCACCAACCAGCGCGCAGACCACGGTGAAACCGATCAGCCAGTACCACAGTGTCGGATCGGTGAGTGCGCCAAGGCAGACGTCGAGCGCCTGCATCTGCTCGTCGGGATCGGCCGATTGCAGCGCCTGCGTCAGCGCGGTGACGTCACAATTTTCTGACAACGCCACGCCGGCCTCACGCGCTCGCGCGCGCGATCGCGTCGTCGATGCGCTTGAGCGCGCGATCGCGGCCGACGAGATAGACGGTGTGGTCGATCGACGGCGACACCTGCGTGCCGGTCATGGCCACGCGCAGTGGCTGCGCGACCTTGCCCATGCCCTCGCCGATCGCGGCGGCGGCGTCCTGTATTGCCTTGTGCACGTTCTCGACGCTCCAATCCTCGAGGCTCGCCAGCTGCGCGTGCACCGCTTGTAGTGCGGGCACCGCAGTCGCCGCCTTCAGGTGCTTGGCGACCGCGGCATCGTCCCAGGACACGATCGGCCCGTACCAGATGCTCGCCTTCTCGGCCATCTCGCGCAACGTCTGTGCGCGTTCGCGCAGGGCGACGATCACGTCCACCGGCGCGGGACCCCGCGCGGGATCAAGGCCTTGCTGGCGCAGATGCCATTCAAACTCGGGCGCGAGTTCGAGCGGATCGTCGCTCTTGATGTATTGCTGGTTGATCCACTTGAGTTTGTCGAGATCGAAGCGCGCCGCCGCCTTGTTCACGTCGCTGACGTCGAACAGGTCGATCATCTGCTGGCGCGAGAAGATCTCCTGGTCCCCATGCGACCAGCCCAGGCGCACGAGATAGTTGAGCAGCGCGTGCGGCAGGAAACCGTCGTCGCGATACTGCATCACGCTGACCGCGCCGTGGCGTTTCGACAGCTTCTGCCCGTCGGCACCGAGAATCATCGGCAGGTGCGCGAACGCGGGCACCTTCGCGCCGAGCGCGTGGTAGATGTTGATCTGGCGCGGCGTGTTGTTGACGTGGTCGTCGCCGCGAATCACGTCGGTGATGCCCATGTCGATGTCGTCGACGACGACTGCGAAGTTGTAGGTCGGGAACCCATCCGAGCGGAAGATGACCAGATCGTCGAGCTCATCGTTGCTCCACTCGACGCGGCCCTTGACCTTGTCGTCGAACACGACGCTGCCGCCGTGCGGGTTCTTGAAGCGGATCACGCGGTTCGGATCGTCACGGTACTCCTCGTTGCGCTCACGATAGTAGCCGTTGTAGCGCGGCTTCTCGTTCTTCGCCATCGCGGCGTTGCGCATCGCCTCGAGTTCGTCCTTGGTCTCGTAGGCGTAGTAGGCCTTGCCGGCCTTGATCAGTTCCTCGGCGACATGGCGATAGCGGTCCATGCGCAGGGTCTGGTAGTACGGACCTTCGTCGGCGTTGAGGTCGAGCCAGCGCATGCCGTCGAGAATGGCCTGCACGGCGGCATCCGTCGAACGCTCGCGGTCGGTGTCCTCGATGCGCAGAATGAATTCGCCACCGCGATGCCGCGCCTCGAGCCAGCAGTACAGCGCAGTGCGCGCGCCGCCGATGTGCAGGTAGCCGGTGGGACTGGGGGCGAAGCGGGTGCGAACGGTCATTGCGAAAACTTACTCGGAAAAATGGGCGGAGGTATAGATTCTTCTTTCGCGCAAAGCGCGCGAAAGAGTAACAGAAGGCGCGCTAAACTTCGCTTTTAGACCAGAGAATGCAGACGATGAAACGATGGTTCCTTGCAGCAGCAGCGGCTGCATTCCTTGCCGGCTGCGCTACCCCCGGACATGCTCCCACGAAGTCGGCGCAACCCGCGCCGGGCGCACATGCGCAGCTCGTCCTGCTCGAAACGACTGATATTCACTCTAACGTCATGAGCTATGACTACTACAAGCTGGCCGAGGACAAGGGTATAGGCCTGGAGCGCGCGGCGACGCTGGTGCATGCGGCGCGCAAAGAATTTACCAACACGATGCTGTTCGATGCCGGCGACACGATCCAAGGCACGGTGCTCGCCGACTACGAGGCACAGGTCAAGCCGGTAGCCTGCGGGCAGGAGTTGGCCGTGTACAAGGCGATGGACGCGCTCGGCTACGACGCGGCGACGATCGGCAACCACGAATTCAACTACGGCCTGCCGTTCCTGAGCCAGGTCACCGGCACCGCGTTCGACGTGGCCAATGTTCCGGTCGAGCATTGCAAGGGGCCGGATTTCCCACTCGTGCTGTCGAACGTGTTCAGCGCGAAGGACGGCAAGCCGCTGTACGCGCCGTGGAAGGTGCTTGCGCGCACGATCAAGACGCAGACGGCCGACGGCAAGACGGTCGAGACCCCGATCAAGATCGGCGTGCTCGGCTTCACCCCGACCTGGATCCTCGACTGGGACAAGCGCAACCTCGACGGCAAGGTCACGGTGATGGGCGTGGTCGAAGCCGCGCAGAAATACGCGCCTGAAGTGAAGGCGGCCGGCGCGGACATCGTCGTCGCGATCTGCCATTGCGGCCTCAACCCTGCGCCGTACTCGGAAAGGCTCGAAAACGCCGGCTGGCATCTCGCCGGCGTGGCCGGCATCGATGTCGTGATGCTGGGCCACTCGCATGATGTCTTCCCGAACCCAAGCGATGCCAAGTCACGCTATGCGCACATGGCCGAGGTCGATAATGCGCGCGGCCTGGTGCGCGGCGTACCCGCGGTGATGGGTAACTATTTCGGCAAGAGCCTCGGCGTAATCGACCTGGCGCTGGTCTGGAACGATGGCCATTGGCAGGTCGACCGCGCCGCGAGCAAGTCCGAGGTACGTTCGGTCAAGGGCGCGGCTGCCGACGAGCACATCGCCGAGCTGGTCAAGGACGAACACGCCGGCGCGATCGAATACGTGAAGACACCGATCGGCCGCAGCGACTACGACATCAGCACATACTTCGTCGCCGCGGGCGACACCTCGGCGCTGAGCCTGGTCAACGCGGCCGAGCGCGACTACGCGCAGAAGTACATCAAGCAGAATCTGCCGCAGTACGCCTCGCTACCCGTACTCGGCGCCGCGTCGCCGTTCAAGGCGGGCTTCGGCGGGCCGAACGACTACACCGACGTGCCGGCCGGGGCGCTTGCGATCAACAACGCCGCCGACCTCTACCTCTATCCGAACACGCTGACCGCGGTAAAGGTGAACGGCGCCGGCCTCAAGGCGTGGCTGGAAAAATCCGCCGGCTGGTTCCAGCGTATCGACCCGGCGAAACACGAGACCCAGGAACTGGTCAACACCAAGTTTCCGACCTACAACTTCGACGTGCTGCAGGGCGACCTGACCTGGGCAATCGATGTCACGCGCGAGCAGGGCCAGCGCATCGTCGATCTCAGATATCGCGGCAAGCCAGTGCTTGACGACGCAGAGTTCATCGTCGTCACCAACAACTATCGCGCCAGCGGCGGCGGCAGCTTTCCTGGCCTCGACGGCAACAACATTGTTTTCTCCGCACCGGACACCAACCGCGACGCGCTGATCGGCTTCGTGCGTGCGCAGCGCGAGATCACGCGCAGGAAATTCGGCGACCAGCGCAGCTGGCGCTTCGCCAAGGTGAAGACGGCGGGCCCGGTCGTGTTCACCTCGGCTGCGGGCAAGCTCGAAGTCGCGCATGCTGCGGGGCTGAAGAACGTCGCGCTGGTCAAGGACAACGGCGACGGCACGGCAGTGTATTCGATCGACCTGTCGCGCTAACGGCCGCGCAGCCCTCTTCCCCGTCGAACCGGGGGAGAGGGAGCGATGCGACCGAAGGGGCTATGGACAGCCCTTGCCGCCGCTGCAATATATTGCTGATTACGGCGCAAGGGAGAGGGCGATGCCAGGCGTAGCGAGCTATGTGAGTGGCGCCTCGTCCGTGCCGCTGATCGGTGAAACGATCGGCACGTGCTTCGACCGCATCGCGCGCGAGCACGCGGCGCGCGCTGCGCTGATCGTGCGTCAGCAGAACGTGCGCTGGACCTATGCCGAACTCGCCGACCGGGTCGACCGCGTCGCCGCGAGCCTGTTGCGCCTCGGCCTCGAACCGGGCGACCGCGTCGGCATCTGGGCCCCGAACTGCGCCGAGTGGACGCTGACCCAGTTCGCCACGGCCAAGGCCGGATTGATCCTGGTCAACATCAATCCAGCCTATCGGCGCAGCGAACTCGAATATGCGCTCAACAAGGTCGCTTGCAAGGCACTCGTGCTCGCGCCGAGTTTCAAGTCGAGCAACTACCTCGACATCCTCGGCGACATCGCGCCGGAACTTGCGCAGTGCGTCCCGGGCAAACTCGCGGCTGCGAAACTGCCCGAGTTGCGCCACGTGATTCGACTCGGCGCGGAGTCCTCGCCCGGAGCGCACAACTTCGGCGCGCTGCTCGTCGCAGCGAGCACCGCGGAATTGGAACAACTCGCCGCACTCGGCGCACGCCTGCAGTTTGACGATCCGATCAACATCCAGTTCACCTCGGGTACGACCGGCCTGCCGAAAGGCGCGACGCTGACCCACCACAATATCCTCAACAACGGCTACTTCGTCGCCGAGACGATCAAGCTCGCGCCCGGCGAGCGCCTGTGCATCCCGGTGCCGCTGTACCACTGCTTCGGCATGGTCATGGGTAATCTCGGCTGTGTCACCCACGGCGCGACGATGGTCTATGCGGGCGAAGCCTTCGACCCGGGCGCCGTGCTCGAAACGATCCAGGCCGAGCACTGCGTCGGACTGTACGGCGTGCCGACGATGTTCATCGCCGAACTGGGTCACCCGGACTTCGCCAAATACGATTTGTCCAGTTTGCGTACCGGCATCATGGCCGGATCGCCCTGCCCGACCGAGGTGATGCGCCAGGTGATCGAACGCATGCACATGCGCGAGGTGACGATCGCCTACGGCATGACCGAGACCTCGCCGGTCAGCTTCCAGAGTTCGACGAACGATTCGGTCGAGCGCCGCGTGTCGACCGTCGGTGGCATCCATCCGCATCTCGAAGTAAAGGTCGTCGACGAAAACGGCCGCATCGTGCCACGCGGCGAACCGGGCGAGCTGTGCACGCGCGGCTACTCGGTCATGCTCGGCTACTGGGGCGACGAGGCGAAGACCGCCGAAGTGCTCGATCGTGCCGGCTGGATGCACACCGGCGACCTCGCGACGATCGACGCCGAAGGCTACTGCAACATCGTCGGCCGCTCGAAGGACATGGTCATCCGCGGCGGCGAGAACGTCTATCCGCGCGAGGTCGAGGAATTCCTCTACCAGCATCCCAAGGTGCAGGACGTGCAGTGCGTCGGCGTGCCCGACCCAAAATTCGGCGAGGTGCTCTGCGCCTGCGTGATTCTCAAACCAGGCGTTTCGGCCGACGAAAACGAACTCAAGGAATTCTGCAGGGGCGAGATCGCCCACTACAAGGTGCCGCAATACGTGCGCTTCGTCGATTCATTCCCGATGACGGTGACCGGCAAGATCCAGAAATTCATTTTGCGCCAGGCGATGGCGGACGAGCTGGGGCTGGTCGCGCAGAAGACGGCGTAGCTACTGCGCGACTCCAGCCGGAGCTGCATCGACGGCGAGCAATTTGTTCAGTTCCTCGACGAACTGCGGCGTGAGGGATTTTGAAAAACCCCTTCGAATATCGGCAATCCTGCCGTCCATACCAATCACGACGACGAACGGGATAGCGTGGATATTGTACGGGGCGCTTATCGAACCCTTGGCGTCGTCGAGCAGGGTCAGTTTGGTATTCTCGCCGAGCACCTCGACTATCTGTCGGAATCGATTACTGCCTTCCCGCCAATTCACCGCGAGCACGACGAGCCGCTGCGGGCTGACTTGACGCTGGATGCGGTCGAGGACGGCGAGTTCCTCCCTGCAGGGCGAGCACCACGACGCCCAGAAGTCGATCACGACAACTCGACCGCGATACTGGCTCAAGCGGACTTCGTTGCCGTGGATGTCCTTGCCGATGTAATCGGGCGGTTCGCCACCGACTTTGACCCCACCCAGCACCATGCCGACCAAAAGCATCAGACTGGTCAGCATGGTGTCTCAGCCTGCCGGTCGACTACGGTTTCACATGCACTGTGATCTTCTTCGACACCAGCGGCGGATCGAACGGCACATGCGCCAGATCGGCGAAATCCAGCTGCAAGGTGTGGTCGCCCGGCGCCAGTTTAATCGTGTCCTCGGTCTGGCCCTTGCCGTAGTGCTTGTGGGTGGCGTCGTTCGGGATAGGCTGTCCGCTCGGCGGCAGCTCGGCCACGTCGATCAACAGGTGGTGATGCCCCGTGCCCGGGGTCGGGTCACCGGCCGGGCGGATCGCGATGCCCTTGACGCCGAACTTGACCGTGAATTCCTGTCCCACCGTTTCGCCGTTCTTCGGCGACTCGATGAACACCGATGCGCCCGCCGGCGCCTTCTTCGACTCGACGCCGGCCGCCTTGGCCGCGTCCTGGGCAAAGGCCGAACCCGCGCACAGCGCCAGCGTGGCGGCCAACAAGATCGATTTGCGCATTGCTCTCTCCCGTTCGACGAATTGGGCCAATCATACCCTTGGCGACGTTAAACTGCTGCGATGCCGGCGGCACCGCGCAGAATGAAGGCAGCTGGAAAAACCGCCGACCGCCTCCACATTGGACCGTGATGCCATCGACCCAAGACACCACGCGCACGACCCTGGTCGGCGCCTTCCGCCGCCTGATGCCGACCGTGTGGCACTACCGCGGCCGCGTATTCGCCGCACTCGCCTTCCTCGTCGTCGGCAAGCTGGCCAATATCGCCGTGCCGGTCGTGCTCAAGCACTTGGTCGACGGGCTCGACGTGAAGCCCTCCCCGCTCGTCATCCCGCTGCTGCTGTTGATGGCCTATGGCGCACTGCGCCTGTCGACCTCGTTCTTCCAGGAACTGCGCACGATCGTGTTCGCGCGCGTGCTCGCGCGCACCTCGCGCGAAATCACGCTACGCGTGTTCGCTCACCTGCACAATTTGAGTCTGCGCTTCCACCTCGACCGCCGCACCGGCGGCGTCGCGCGCGACGTCGAGCGCGGCATGACATCGGTCTCCGACCTGCTCGACTGGACGATCTACACGATCCTGCCGACCCTGTTCGAGATCGCGGTGATCTGCACGATCCTCATGCTCAACTACGACTGGAGCTTCACCGCGATCACGCTCGCGACGCTCGTCGTCTATATCACCTTCACGTTCTCGATGACCGAATGGCGCCTGCGCTTCTACCGCGCCGCGAACGAGGCCGACACAGAGGCGAACGCACGTAATGTCGACGCGCTGCTCAACTACGAGACGGTCAAGTATTTCGGCAACGAACAGCACGAGTTGCGCCGCTTCGACGTGAGCCTGCGCAATCTCGAAGAGGCGACGGTGAAGTCGCAGAAGTCGTTGGCCGCACTCAACATCGGCCAGACTGCGATCGTCGCGGTCGGCCTCACATTGCTGCTCTGGCGCGCTTCGGCCGGCGTCGTTGCCGGTGCGCTGAAGATCGGCGACCTGGTCATGGTCAATGCGTTCCTGATCCAGCTTTCAATCCCGCTCAACTACCTCGGCATGGTCTACCGCGAGGTCAAGCAGGCGCTGACCAATATCGAGCGCATGTTCGGTCTGCTCGCTGAGCCGCAGGAGATTCGCGATGCGCCGGGCGCGAAATCGCTCGCGCTGCGCGGCGGCGAGGTGCGTTTCGACGACGTATCGTTTGGCTACGATCCCGCGCGAGGCATTTTGCACAATGTGGATTTTTCCATTCCCGCGGGCAAGACCGTCGCGGTCGTCGGTACCACGGGCGCGGGCAAATCGACGTTGTCGCGCCTGCTCTATCGCTTCTACGACGTCAACGGCGGTGCGATCCGCATCGACGGCCAGGATATCCGCGCGGTCACGCAGGAATCGCTGCGCAACGCGATCGGCATCGTCCCGCAGGACACTGTGCTGTTCAACGATTCGATCTATTACAACATCGCCTACGGCAAGCCCGAGGCGACGCGCGACGACGTGATCGCCGCCGCGCGTGCCGCGCACATCCACGAGTTCATCGTCTCGCTGCCACAGGGCTACGACACCGGCGTCGGCGAGCGCGGGTTGAAACTGTCCGGCGGCGAGAAGCAGCGCGTCGCGATCGCGCGCACGCTGCTCAAGAACCCGACCATTCTCGTCTTCGACGAAGCGACCAGCGCGCTCGACACGCGCACCGAGAAAGTCATTCAGGCCGAACTCGCCGAGATCGCGCGCGAGCGCACCACGCTCGTTATTGCGCACCGGCTGTCGACGATCGTCGATGCCGACGAAATCCTCGTCCTCGACCACGGTCGCATCATCGAACGTGGCACCCACGGCGGTCTGCTTGCGCATGGTGGCCGCTATGCGGCGCTGTGGGCGATGCAGCAGCAGGCCCGCGACGCTGCGCCAGTTTCGCCACCTGCGGCTGCACCGCAGGTCGAGCTCGCGGCGCAATAACTTAAACAAGCAGAGCCTTAAGGCAGAGCTTCCACTCGTCCTGCGGACGAGCGGCTTACTTTCTTTGCTTGCACAAAGAAAGTAAGCAAAGAATGCACCCCAGAGCATTGCGCCCTGCGCGCATCCTGCGCTTCGGGTCCGCATCAGCAGTCGGGTTCCGTTGACAGCACATCCTTGTGCTGACAACGGAATCTGCGCGATCCCTCGCGCAGCCCCTGCGGGCGTTTCCGACCGCTGCCGCCGCAATGCAATGGGGACCCGAAAAAGCGAAAAGCAGCGCGCTCCTGCGTGCCGCAGCAAAGAAATAGCAAAGGCGCCGCGCGCCGTTGCTCCTGGCTTTGATCTTCGGGTCCCCGTTTGCCGCGGCGAGGGCAGGTCGGAAATGCTCGCAGAGTCGCGCGCACGATGCGCGCGAGTTCGTTGCTTGGACAGGGATGTTCAATCAACGAACCCCGACCTGGCCTCGCGAACCCGCAGCGCGTAGCGCGGAGGGCGCGGCATCCGGGGGGTGTTCTCTTTGGTTACTTTCTCTTGCACAAGCAAGAGAAAGTGACCCGCGCGCTGGATGCGCGCGGAAAAACGAATGGACGCGATAGCAGCCTGAAGCGATATTCACCGGACTGCATCCCTGCGGTCTGGATTCCGGCAATCCCTGCCGGAATGACGAGCAGAGGAAACCGCGGTAACGCGACCGAAACAATTTGGTAACGCCATATACACCCCACGGCACTAGCGTGCGCTCAGTACGCGGCAATAGCCGCGCGGAGCCAACCAATGCGCATCGCCATGGTCACCGAGACGTTCCCGCCGGAAATCAACGGCGTCGCCTTGACCGTGGCCGGCTTGGCGCAGGGTCTGCGCGAAGCGGGGCATACGGTGCAGGTCGTGCGTCCGCGCCAGGCCGACGACGATGTCGATACGGACGAAAATGGTCCCGACGTGCTCGTGCGCGGCGCGCGCCTGCCGAAATATCCGGGCCTGCAGTTCGGCCTGCCGACCGCGCGTCGCCTGCGCAAGCTGTGGAAGGACGAATGCCCCGACGCGATCTACGCAGCCACCGAGGGCCCGCTCGGCTATTCAGCGTTGCGCGCGGCGCGCACGCTCGGTATTCCTGCAGCGACCGGCTTCCATACGCGCTTCGACGACTTCGCCCGCCACTACGGCTTCGGTTTCCTCACCCCGGTCGTGTTCGCCTACCTGCGCCGCTTTCATCGCCAGGGCGCAGCGACGCTGGTGCCGACGATCGAACTGCGCGATTTCCTGATCGAGAACAAGTTCGGCGACGTCGTCCTGCTGCGCCGCGCCGTGGACAACGCGCTGTTTTCGCCCACGCATCGCGACGAAGCACTGCGTGCGCAATGGGGGCTCAAGCCCGGCCAGCTCGCGGTGGTCTACGTCGGACGTATTGCTCCGGAAAAAAATCTGCCGCTCGCGGTGCGGACATTCCGCGAGGTCCAGAAGATCCGGCACGACGCGCGCTATGTCTGGGTCGGCGACGGCCCCTCGCGCGCCGCGCTTGCCGCCGAGAATCCCGACTTCATCTTCGCCGGCATCCAGCGTGACGCCAATCTTGCGCGCCATTTCGCCAGCGCCGATCTGTTCGTATTCCCGAGCCTGACCGAGACCTTCGGCAACGTTACGCTCGAGGCGCTCGCCAGCGGTCTGCCGACCGTGGCCTTCGACTACGGCGCCGCACGCGAACACCTCAACCCCGACTGCGGCCGGCGTGTGCCGTTCGGCAACGAAGACGCCTTCGTGCGCGCGACGCTTGACCTGGTGCGCGGCGACGTGACGCGCGCGGACATCCGCGCCGCCGCGGTCGGCGCCGTCGCCGAACTCGAACCGGCCGCGGTCGCCGCGCAATTCGCCAAGCTGCTCGCGGGTCTGCCGCGGCTCGGCACCAAGATCACCGGCAACGGCAACCTCCGCGAGGGAGCGACATGAGCGCGATGCAACTTCTGCAGACTCTTGAACTGCGCAGCCGCGAAGTGCGCCTGTGCAAGTGCGCCAACGACTGGGGCGCGCGCAAGACGATTGCCGGCTTCTTCGGCGTAATCAGCCGGCTCGGCGACGGCGCGTTCTGGTACGTGCTGATGCTCGCGATCGCGCTGCTCGGCGGTGCCAAGGGCATTTTGGTCGCGCTGCAGATGGGCCTGACCGGCCTTGTCGCCGCCACGATGTATCGCACACTCAAGCGCTGGACGCGGCGCCCACGTCCGTTCCGCACGCATCGCGACATCGTGCCGCTGGTGCTGCCACTCGACGAATTCAGCTTTCCTTCCGGTCACACCCTGCACGCGGTGACGTTCACGATCATCGCGCTCGCCTGGTTCCCGCTGCTCGCGCCGCTGCTGATCCCGTTCGCGCTGCTCGTCGCCGCCTCGCGCGTCGTGCTCGGGCTGCACTATCCGAGCGACGTGCTCGCGGCGACGCTGATCGGATGCGGACTGGCGACGACCTCGCTCTGGCTCGCCTCGCTGATCCGCTTCTGATCACAACGCTAGGGCACTTCGAAAAACCGTAGCGAGCGAAGAGAATTTGCGCGTCGCCGGAGCGCAGGAACCGGAGTGTACACGTCAGTACATGAGGATTCCGAGCACCGCCGGCGCGCAACATCGAGCGCAGTAGGTTTTTCGATGTGCCCTACAGCGATTCCACTTTCGCGCGCACGACGTCGGGGCGCAGCTGCTGCTCCCAATCGACGGGCACGGCAACTTGCGCATTCCCGGCTGTCGCCTCGAGCGCGTCGAGATCGATGTCGGCGATCAGCCACGTCTCGCCGGGTTTTGCGGCGGCGAGCAGACCGTCGTCGGGCAGGCCACGATCGCTCGGCGCGTAAACCGCGGCGCGGCCGGTGTTCGTGTCGAGCGCGGGATTGTCGGGCGCTTCGCCCGCGGTGACGGACTGAGCGACGAAGATGCGGTTTTCCAGCGCGCGCGCCATGCAGCCGATGCGCACGCGCGTCGCGCCTGCCTCGGTGTCGGTGCAGCTCGGCACGAGCAGCAGGCGCGCCCCGGCCTCGCGCTGCGCGCGTGCGTAGAGCGGAAATTCGCTGTCGTAACAGATCGCAATCGCAATGCGCCCGAACGGCGACTCGAACGCCTTGAGCGCGTCGCCCGGCTCGATCACTCGATGCGCTTTTTCGAAGCCGGTCAATGCGAGCTTGTCCTGGAAGACATGCGCACCGTCCGCAGAAAACAGATAGGCGCGGTTGCGATACTTGCCATTCGGCTGAGCGAGCAGGAAAGTGCCGGCGAGCAGATGGATGCGATGCGCGGTCGCGAGCCCGGCGAACAGGCGCAGCCAGTCCTCGTGCACGGCCTGCAGCGCGGCGAGCGTCGCCGTGAAATCGGCGCGGGTTTTCGCGTCCAGCGTCGAAGCGAGTTCAAGCGCGAGGTATTCCGGCAGCACGACGATGCGCGCGCCCTGCGCGGCTGCGGCGGCAACTTCCGCGCTCACGCGCGCGGCGAATTCGTCGAACGAGGCCGGCGCGCCGATGCGCCATTGGGCGAGAGCGATTTTCATTCGGAAAGTCTAGCGCAGGAAAGAAAGCTGCAATCCAAGTGTGGCGGGGTTGAGACGATTTCAATACGATTCGATTTTGTCGGGAGCGATGCGATGGACACGAAAATCCGCGTCGGCATCGGCGGCTGGAACTATGCGCCGTGGCGCAACAACTTCTATCCGCCGAAATGGCCGCAGAAGCGCGAACTCGAATTCGCCAGCCGGCAACTCACCTCGATCGAGATCAACAGCACCTACTACAGCCCGCAGAAACCGCCAACCTACGCACGCTGGCGCAGCGAGACGCCGGACGGATTCGTGTTCTCGCTCAAGGCGCCGCGCTTCTGCACCGATCGGCGCACGCTCGCCGACGCGGGCAACGCGATCGACGGCTTCGTCTTCGGCGGGCTGGCCGAATTCGGCGACCGGCTCGGACCGATCAACTGGCAATTGCCGCCGTACAAGGCGTTCGACCGCGCCGATCTGGCCGCGTTCTTCGATCTGCTGCCGCGCGCGCTCGACGGCTTGTCGTTGCGCCATGTGCTCGAAGTGCGCCACGCGAGCTTCCTCTGCGCCGAGTATCTCGAACTCGCGCGCCGCCAGCGCATCGCCACCGTGTTCACCGATTCGCCGAAATATCCGTCGCTGGCCGACGTAACCGGTGACTTTGTCTATGCGCGACTGATGCGCAGCGAAGCGGATATCGATACCGGCTATGCCGCTGCCGATCTCGATCTCTGGGCACAGCGCGCGCAGGCCTGGAGCGAGGGCGCGGAGCCAACCGATCTGCCGCGCGTACAAGCTGCGCCCAACAGCGGCGGCGCAAACGCCGCGCCGCGCGAGGTGTACATCTATTTCATCAGTGCGGCGAAAGAACGCAATCCGGCCGCGGCGAAGTCGCTGATCGAACGCTTGCGCTGAGCGAGGCCGGCCGGCGCGCTCAGTGGCGGCGCAGCGACCAGAACGGGATGTCGCGGCGCAGACGAAAGCCGATCCGTTCGTACAGTTGCTTCGCGCGCGGATTTTCGTGGCTGACATGCAGGAACGGCAGCCGGCCCTGGCGCAGCGTGTCGTTGGTCAGCATCGCGGTCAGCCGTCGCGCATAACCCAGGCCGGCGAAGTCCGGATGCGTGCAGATCGCGCTCATCTCGCGCGCCGACTCCGTGCCGAGGCGCTCGCCGATCATCGCCGCGAGCCGGCCGTCACGATAGATGCCGAAGTAGCGGCCCATGTCCATCGTGCGTTCGCGAAAATAGTGCGGATAGACCAGCGCGGTCAGCGCGAGCACGTCGGCGCGATGTGCCGCGGACAGTTCGATCGCCTCCGGCCCCTCGACCTGCGCGATCGGCTGCTCGCAGACCATCTGCGCGAGCGGACGAAACGGCTCGAGCGTCCAGTGCGCGGGCGGTTTCGGCGCGACACCGAGCAGGTACACGCTCTCGCCCGGCGCGACCAGCGCCTCGAAATCGGACGTCGCCGCGGCCCGCGCATCGGCCACGGCGAGGAATGGCGCGTACTCCGGCGGATAGCGCGCAACATTGCCGGAACGCAGGGCCAGGTCGCGATGGACGCTGGCCAGCGAAGACCAGAACGGATTGTCGAGTTCGGGATGCGCCGACATGGCAATGGAGCTGAATGGACTGAGGAGGATTCTTCTTCGGCGACGCGAACTTCGCAAGCGTGGAAGTCCCGTCATTTCCGCCCCCGCTGCTCAGACGAACCACTTTAATCCGGTCTTTACGTTTGCGCGCGTAGAATCCCGCCGCCGGGCTCGATGGGCGGGTAGACTCGGGCCGCAGCCATACAACGGTGCGATACGTTACATTCCAACCAAAGGAGTACGTATGACCCTGATGCAACTCAATTCCCCCAACAGACTCCGCCGCCTCGGCGCGGCGATCGTGCTTGCCGCAGCGGCGCTGCCGGCGATGGCGATCACATTCGGCACTGCCGATGGCAGCGGCCATCCCAACGTCGGCTCGATGGTCGTCAAGACGCCGAACGGCGTATTCCAGTGGTGCTCCGGCACGCTGATCGCCCCGCAGGTATTCCTCACTGCCAGCCATTGCACCCAGCCGATCGCGCAGTACGTCAGCGATCACCCGGACTGGCAGTTCCTCGTCACCTTCGACCCGGTGATCGACACGACCGGCACAACCGGCACGTTCTACACCGGCACGCCGCATACCAATCCCTTGTACGGCACGGGCGGACAGAACGATCCGCACGACATCGCCGTGATCACGCTCGACTCGGCGCCGCCGCTGACACCAGCCAGCCTGCCAACGGCCGGCCTGTTCGATGCGATGAAAGCGAGCGGCACGCTCAATGGCACGCGCTTCACCGCAGTCGGCTACGGTTCGACGCGCGATTCGATCAAGAAAGGTCCGCAGGGCATCGACGACAGCAACGTCGAGCGCCAGACCGTCGACCAGGGTTTCCGCTTCCTCACCGACGCTTGGTTGACCTTCGACATGCTGCCGACCGGATCGAACAACAGCGGCGGCACCTGCTACGGTGATTCCGGTGGACCGCATTTCCTGCACGACACGAACGGCACCGAGACCGAAATCGTCGCCGCGATCACGATCACCGGCGACGCGCAGTGCAAGTCCTCGGACAAGGACTATCGCACCGACTCCCCGTCGGCGCGCGCATTTCTCGCTGATTTCGTCACGCTGCCCTGATTCGTTGCATCCATCGGGAACCCCTCCTCCGTCGCGGGGAGGGGTTGCGCGCAACCTAGCTGAAATCGGCCTCCATCACCTGACGCACCTCGCACTCCAGTTCCCAGCCGTCGGCGATGTGCAGCTCGACGAAACGCTCGGTCAGCGCGATCGCCTCTTCCAGCGACTGCGCCTGCAGCATCGCGTAGCCGCCGACCACTTCCTTGGTTTCAGAGAACGGCCCGTCGACAAGGCTGATCTTGCCGCCGCGCAGTCGCACGCGCTTGCCCTTGGCCGTCGGCATCAGGCCGGCGGTATCGAGCAAGGTTCCGTTGCGGGTCATGTCGCCCATCAGCTTTCCCATCTCGCTCATCAGGCGTTCGCTGGGCTCTTTTCCGGTGTTTTCCTGGACCCGAATCAGGGATAGAAATCGCATCGTTGGTCTCCTGTGTGATTGGACGGATGGCCGTTGCCAGCGGCGAACAGGCCGTTTCCATCTCGACGACGAACGAGATGATGCAGGATCGACATTAAGCAGGCCGGCTGCTTCTCCCCCACGGACGAGAGGTCACGCCTGCGCGCGCAGGGAACGCGCAATCAAGCCGATACCGCCGAACAACAGCACGAGCATCAACAACGTGTTGAACAGGCTGGTCGGGTGGAAATAGATCTGCAGGTTGGCGATCACGCCGGCGAGCACGATGGCGAGGCCGGCGACCGTCAGCAGCCAGCCGACCATCGACTTGCCGTTGAAAAACAACAACGCGACGCCGGCCGCGAACGGCACTAACGAAAGGCCGAACGAGTTGTAGCCCCACAACGACCACATGCCGCTCGTCACCGTCACCTGGTTCATCAGCAGCCAGCCGCCGACCACGGCAAGCACGAAGCCAATGAGAAATTGCCCCACGCCACCCGGTGTGCCACCCGCACCTGACATCGCCATGATCCCACTCCCCTCGCTGAAGGGCTTCTTTTTACGCAAGAAGGCGGCAGCGGGTCAACCGACGATGCCACCCCGCCGCGATTCACACCCCGCGCAAACTCGTCTACGCTAGCCCCATGGCTACCGAATCAGCGCTCAGCCGAGCGGCGGCGGACACATGATCATCGAATTCCCGCTCGAACGCGATCACGTCGAACTGCACCATCTGCTCAAGCTTACCGGCGTCTGCAACAGCGGCGGCGCAGGCAAGGCCATGGTCGCGAGCGGTGCGGTGACCGTCGACGGCGTGGTCGAGCTGCGCAAGACCTGCAAGATCCATGACGGACAAGTTGTGCAGGCCGGCGATGTGGTAATCCGCGTCGCCGCGGTGCATTAGCAGAGAGATCCGCGCTCGCCCTTCTTTTCAAACCCTCTTTTTTTTCGAACAGGAGTGGATATGTCGACTTGCCCACAATGCGGCGCGAGCGTCGCCGCGAATGCGCACAACTGCCCGCAATGCGGTGCGGATGTGATCTTCCACTACGTCCCGCACCCTCGAATCGCCAAGCGCAAGGAACATGCGCCATTCAAGAGAAGGGATTTGTTGCCAAGTGACGGAGCAATCCAGCGCTTCAACGCTTTCCTCGCGGTGAAGATCACCAGCGCGGTCGGCACGATGTGGTGTGCTTATCTTTTCGCCGGCCTCGCGCTCGTCAGTCTGCCGGAAGCCATTCGTGGCGGCACGGCACCGCTGATCGCCTGGATCGCGCAGACCTTCCTGCAACTGGTGCTGCTGTCGATCATCATCGTCGGCCAGAAGGTCGACGGTGTCGCCTCGGACAAGCGCGCGGTCGAAACCTACAACGATGCCGAGGCAGTGCTGCACGAAGCCATGCAGATTCAGGCGCACCTGGCTGCGCAGGACAAGGTATTGACTGACCTGATCGGCGAGGTGCGCGCTCGGAAGATCTCTTGACCGCGGCTGCCTTCTCGGGGAATGGCGCGTTCGGAAAGTGAGCCCTGACCCCACTTTGCGTAGCTTCCGCCCTACTGAAACTAGTTCGCGACGAAAACGAACGTCTCCTGCCCGCAGACATCCCCGACACGACGGCCAAGGACAAAACCGTTTTTCTCCGCCAGCGCGGCGAAATATTCCGGCTGCACGTCGGCGCGGAATTCGTCGCCGCTGAACTTGCTGTCGCCTTCGGGGCGATCGTGGATCGAAGCGATCAGCTTGCCGCCGCGCTTGAGCACGCGGCGTGCTTCCTGCAGGTAGCGCAGCGTCGCGCCTTCCTTGAGATGGGTGAACAACGAGGCGGCGAAGGCCAGGGTCATGCTGCCGTCCGCCGCCGGAAAGACGACTTCCTCCGCACTGACCGCACCATTGGGGTTGTAGCGCGGCCCGCGCACGTCGAGATGGGCGAAGCGGAAGCGTCCACTCGTCACCGGCGAGATGAAACGCGAATTCCAATCGATATACGGCTGGATCACATCGACGCCGAGGTAGTCCTCGATCTGCGGATGATGCAGCAGCATGCGCGCGGTGCGCGCGCAGCCGCAGCCGATGTCGAGCACGCGCGCGTGCGCGGGCAATTCCATCGCGACGAGCTGGCCCCAAGCGTCGCCGACGACGAGGAAATTCTCCACCGTCTCGGCACCGACGTGCAGCATCATGCGCGCATTCGGCAGCGGCGCAATGCCGTTCCAGCGCGGGAAATGTGGATGGGTGGCTTCCGCGTCGGCGGCGGTCGGCAATGCTCTGTCTTCGGTCATGTCCTCTTCACTCGGTCCAATGTTCAATTCCGTGGTGCAACGCTAGAACCTATCTCAAAACGTAGCGAGCGAAGACAGTTCGGCGTCGCCGGAGCGCAGGAACCGGAGCATACACAAAGGTATGTGAGGATTACATGCCGCTCCTGCGGCAGGCCCTGCGGGCCAGCTTCGCTGTTCGCTTCGGCTTCCTGCCTTCGCAGTCCGAGCACCGCCGGCACGCGAAATGTCGAGCGCAGTAGTTTTGGGATAGGTTCTAGTTTAGCGTCGATGTCGATTTTCCTGTTCCCCATTCGTCGCAGACAATGAGGGCTCTTCCTCGACCAACGAGAAACGATCATGTCCAGCACCATCCGCCTGCACCGCGTCCTGCGCGCGCCGCCCGAGCGCATCTACCGCGCCTTCCTCGATGCCGCCGCGCTGAGCAAATGGCTGCCGCCGAACGGTTTCACCTGCACCGTCCAAGAACTCGAAGCCAAGGTCGGCGGTCGCTACCGCATGTCGTTCACCAATTTCTCTGCCGGCGGCGGCCACGACTTCGGCGGCACTTACCTGGAACTCGTGCCGAACCAGCGCATCCGCCACGACGACCGCTTCGACGACCCCAACCTGCCCGGCACGATGATCACGACGATCGACCTGCGCCCGGTCATCTGCGGCACCGAAGTGAACATCGTGCAGGAAGGCATCCCCGACGCGATCCCGCCGGAGATGTGCTACCTCGGCTGGCAGGAATCGCTGGTGTTGCTCGGCAAGCTGGTTGAGGTGGAAATTCCGGGATAAGGCTCGTCCTGCTTGTCATTCCGGCATGGGTTGCCGGAATCCGGTCGCCAAGGATGGCCTCCATGTAGGGACTGTTTCAATCTGCCCGCAGATTCCGACAACGAAATGGTAATTACGTTGCCTGGCAAATTTCCCAAGCTCAAGGCAATGGAGCCAGCCCCAATTCCATGAGAAACGTGTTGTGGCGCTTCCTCGCCTCCTGGATCTGCAACTCGATCGCTTCCAGATTGGCATGAACGGCCTTGAGATCGATCTCCTGCTCACTTTCGGCAGTGCTGACATAGCGTGAGATATTGAGGTTGTAGTCGTTGTCGATGATTTCCTGCATCGACACGCGCCGCGCGTATCGTTCAACCGGTTTTTCAGGGCGACGTTGATACGTCTCGACGATCCTCTTGATGTCTTCGTCGCTAAGCTGGTTTTGCCGTTTGCCCTTGGTGAAATGCTCGGCCGCGTTGATGAACAACACGTCGTCCGGCTTCTTGCACTTCTTCAGCACCAGGATGCAGACCGGAATGCCGGTGGAATAGAACAGGTTGGCCGGCAGGCCGATCACGGTGTCGATGTGGCCGTCGGTGATCAGCTTTGTGCGTATCTCCGCTTCCTTGCCGCCGCGGAACAGCACGCCGTGCGGCAGGATGATGGCCATCACGCCATCGTCCTTCAGGTAATGCAGGCCGTGCAGCAGGAAGGCGAAATCGGCCGCGCTCTTTGGCGCCACGCCGTGATTCTTGAATCGCGCGTCCTGACTCGCTTCGTCCTTCGGATCCCAGCGATAGCTGAAGGGCGGATTGGCGACCACCGCATCGAACCGCGGCTTTTTCGCCGGGTTGGTCTCGCGCAGCCAGTCCCAGTCGTTCTTCAGCGTGTCGCCGTGATGGATCTCGAACTCAGTGTCCTTCACCCCATGCAGCAGCATGTTCATGCGCGCCAGGTTGTAGGTGGTGACGTTGTATTCCTGCCCGAAGATCTTGCCGATGCTGCCGCCGGCGGCCTTCATGCGATGGCGGATGTTAAGCAGCAGCGAGCCGGAGCCGCAGGCAAAATCGAACACGCTGTCCAGCTTGGCGCGCGGGCCTTCTTTCGGCTCCTGGCTGTCCAGCGTAACGATGGCCGAGAGGATGTTGGAAATCTGCTGCGGCGTGTAGAACTCGCCGGCCTTCTTGCCGCTGCCTGCCGCGAACTGGCCAATCAGGTACTCGTAAGCATCGCCCAACGTGTCGGTGTCGGTGGAGAACAGCGCCATGCCGCGAGCGATCTCGCTGATCACTGCGCACAGCTTCGCGTTGCGATCGGCGTACTTGCGCCCCAGTTTGTCCGAGGCCAGGTTGATCTCGGAGAAGAGGCCCTGAAACTTGCTCTCGAACGACTGTTCCTCGATGTACTTGAAGCCTTTCTGCAGGGTATTCAGAAGATCGTCGTTCTGCTCCTTCGCCAGCTGGACAATGTTGCCCCACAAGTACCGTGGTTCGATGACGTAATGCACCTTGCGGCGCATCTGTTTCTCGAATTCAGCAACATCGTTCTCGTTTCCCTCATACCACAACTGCAACGGCGTGATCGCCTCGCCATGGGTGATCTTCGGAAAATCCGCTCCCAGCTCCTTCTTCGCCGCCGCCTCGTAGTTGTCCGAGAGATAGCGCAGGAACAGGAACGACAGCATGTAGTCGCGGAAGTCGTCCGCGTCCATCGTGCCTCGCAGCTGGTCAGCAACAGCCCAAAGGGTTTTGCCGAGTTGTTTCTGGTCGTTTTCGGTCATGGTTTCAAGCGTCGTTTGATTTTGTTCTCCAGCGCAGCCAGCTCGGCCTCGTCGGCGGCATCGGCTGCCTGCGCTTCCTGCTGCTTGCGCTGTTCATCGAAGGCGAGATAGCGCTCGGTGGTCTGCAGCTCCATCTGCTCGTGGCTGATGGAGCCCGCGCTCGTCAGCAAGGGAAAGCCGTTGTAGCTGATGATCTGGCCCACGTTCTCCATCCAGAAGCGCATGGGAATTTCCTGCTTGTTCTTGAGTCGCAGTTCGGCCGTTTCCAGAAAGATCACCACCAGCCGGTTGAGGGTGTCGATCTCGTCCTCGCCGAGGTAATTCTTCGCGATCAGGATGTCCTGCTTGCGCACCCGGCCTCCGCTCCATGCGCGGAGGCCGAAATGCGGATCGCCTGCATTGGCGCGCGCCACGATAAGTTCCGCTGCGGTTTGCTGCGTCACCGCATAGAGCAGCAGATTCTGCACGGTGGCGAAAAAAGTCTGGGTGGCGCGGTCGCTCTTGTCGTAGTCCACGCTCAGCGCGAACAGGTCGCGCACCTTCTGATAGAAACGTTTCTCCGAGGCGCGGATATCGCGGATGCGCGCCAGCATCTCGTCGAAATAGTCGGCGCGCCCGTCCGGATTCTTCAACCGCTCGTCGTCCAGCACGAAGCCCTTGCGCAGGTACTCCTTCAGCACCGTGCTGGCCCAGCGGCGAAACTGCACGCCGCGCGGCGAGCGCACGCGGTAGCCCACGGCCAGGATAGCGTCGAGGTTGTAGAGCTTGGTCTGATAGCGTTTGCCGTCGGCCGCAGTTGTCAAGGATTCCTTGACAACTGAATCCTCGGTCAACTCCCCGTCCTCGAAGAGGTTTTTCAAGTGCAAGGAAATGTTCTGCTTCGTGGCGGCAAACAGCTCGGCCATTTCCAACTGGGTGAGCCATACCGTCTGCCCATCGTTGCGCAGCTGGATGCGGCTGGCGCCGTCCTCAGTGGTGTAGAGGATTAGGTCGGTCATGCGTCATTCCGCATCTGCATGGAGCACGAAGTTGTACTTTTCGATGAGTCCATTCATCACCTCATCGAAAATGTCTAGGTTGTCTTTAACAACGATGTCCGACTCGTAGTAGTAGACCTTCTTGTGCGACAGGGCATTTACGATGTCGGCCACACGATTGGGCTCGCTGATCCCGATCTGATTCAGCACATAGCTGAATTGCCCAACGCCAAGGAACGACGCCACATTCTCCAAGACCTGCCGAAGCATCGCGAAGTGATATGCCCGGACATCTTTGGCTCTGTGGACGTTGGACAGCACCTGGAGCACCCGCAGGTGGTACAGGAACACATCCTTGCGGGTGTTTTTCAGCTCAAGCTCGCCCGACTTCGAACTCAAGATGTGGAGCTTATAAAGAGGCTTCTTGTCCCTCTTGAACTTGTCGCTCTTCTCGCCCTTGGTAATCCAGTCACTCAGGATCGAAAACAAACCGATGTGGTGAGTGGTGACGATGATCTTCCGCTTCTCGAACTGGCTCTCGATTAGGTCGAACAGCATCGCAGCCGTGACAAAGATGTTGTGATCGTCGAGGCTGGACACCGGATCGTCGATGAAGAAGTGACTCGATTGCTTGTCGGCCCAACCTTCAACTTCGAACAACGCCAGAAAGAAGCACCAGACAAAAATTCGCTCTTCTCCTCGCGACAACTTGATTGGCTTCTGGGGCTCGTCCGGGTTCTGATTCGGAATGAAGAATGAAATTGATTCGATCCCTTTCTCAGGATCGTCCTCGTGCAGCATTAGCGCGAACCCAAACTTGGGCTTGTAAGCCCTAAGCTTGTCGCGAATGTTGTCCTCGGTCAGCAAGGTGTGGAACCTGCTGAGGCTGCTGCGCAGCACGGTCAGCCGGACATTGGCCCCATCATTCTCTTCATCGTTGTTCCAGACAAAGAGGTCTTCGCTGTAAGCATTGTAGTAGACCCCGGTGTGACTGCCATCTTCCTGCTTGGTGGCATTCTTGTGCGCGACGCAAAGCTGCGTCTTGCCGGTTGCGTTGAAAGCGTATGCGAGCGTGATTCGCGCTGGGTCGTCCCTCAACGTCCTGGCAATTTCGTCGAGCGTCATTTGGTGCCGCCCAAAGACGGAAAGAGTTGCTGCATCAGGCCTTGCTTGTGAGTCTTGAGAGCGGCGAGCTGGTTGGATTCGGTGGTGATTTGGGCGTCGAGGGACGAGAGGCAGTCGGCGATGCGCTGCTGCTCGTCCGGGACAGGAACGACGAAGCGGTATTTCAAGAGCTGGCCGCCATTGATTGAGTTGATTGTTGCGCCAAGATCGGCTGCAACCTGTTTCTGAAACGACGGCGACTGCATTAGCTGAAAAACAAACTGCGGAGCTCGGGCGCGAAGAACTGCCATGAACGCGCCGTGCGTACAGCGCGGCATTCCTTCAGGAATCAAAGCACTCTTCCCTATCAGTGCCTTTGATCCATTTCGAACGCAAATCAAAATGTCGTTCGGCTTAGCAATGTTCGCACCTTTAATATCTGGAGTGACGTAAACGTTATCCTCCAACGCAATCTCAGCATTTTGGACGTTTGAGGAACGCAGAACTAGAAGACCATTGTCTCGAACGTCGCTCAGGCTGTATGTAAGTCCTGAAATAAGCTCACCGAGTGAACTCAGCCGCACTTCACTCCACTCGGGCGCATTGCGGAACTCGGCGAAGCGGAGGCGTGGGCGGGTTTCGCCTTCGCGGGGGAAAAGCTGCTGCATTAGGCCGAGTTTGTGCGCCTTCAACGCCTCCACTTTCCGCCCCTGCGCGGTAATCACCCCGTCCAGCGACGTCAGGCAGTCGGCAATCTTTCTTTGTTCGTCGGGTTGTGGATAGGAGACCTGAATCTGCTCAATGGCCGACTTGTTAACAGATGGGACCACTCCGCCTGCGTATTCAATTAGCGGGACTTGGCACCATAAGTAGTAAACAAAACGATCATGCGCCAGACCTGCGATCGCCTTGACGCCAGCCGCATTGTTGTCGACGAGGCAAGGTCGTGTAGTAATCGCCCGCTTGTTCGATCGAATGGCTTCACCAATCTTTGCGAACACGGTTGCCTCAACAGGCATTGGCTTTGCCCGGAGTTCTGCCATCGTGTCGCTATCGATGTGATTGTTTGCATCAGTAAGAAAAACGCCACCAGCGTCAACGCAAGCTGAAATGTCGCTCACCTTATAGAACGGAAACTCGCCGTCTTTGCCCCCCTGAAATCTCTCAGGAAAGCCGTAGCCCTGCAGTACATCTACGATGTCGCTCGCCTTGCCGCACTTCCACTCTGGCGCCTCTCGAAAATCCGGAAATCGCAGCTCCGGAACTGCCGTCGCTATGCGCTGCTTCGCCATCGTCATTCCTCGTACGCCTTGAGCCCGGCGATCTCGCGCCCGCCCGCCCGCTTCTTCAGCAGCGGCAGCAGGTCGCCCATCAGCGCCAGCTCCTTCTGCGTGCGCGCCTTCCAGCCCAGATCGAGCGGTGCCAGCAGTTCGGTAAGTTGTTCACCGTCGAAGATGCGGCGAGCAAGGATGGCGTCGACGAAGCCCTGCAACGCGGCCACGGGCAGGCCGTGCTTTTCCGACAGCGCAGCCATTTCCTTCACCGCCTTGTCGGCCTTGAACTGCCGATAGCCGGCGCGGATGGCGGCCTCGTCCAGGCCTTCACCGGCCTTGAGGCCACGCACGTACTCGCTGATGTCCTCGCGTTCGTCCATGAACTTGGCGTCGCCGGCGATCAGGCCGATCAGCTGCTCGCGGCTCATGCTGGCCTTGCCGGGGGTCTTCGCCGAGTAGTCGGCGATCAGCTTCATGATGTAGTCGTAGTCGATGGTGCTGGAGGCGAACAGCACGAACTCGAAATCGAGTTGATCCACCGCCTCGTCTTTCTGGCCGGACGGCTTGTTCTGCTGCGCGCGCAGCCGCTGCGCGGTTTCCAGGTAGGCGCCGCGGAAGGCGTTGTGCTCATCACGCGGCAAGACGGCTTCGATCTGCTGCTTCTGTTCGTCGTCCAGATCGGTGTACTGGTCGAGCTGGGTCTTGAGCTTCTGCACGTGCTTGAAGTGCTCGACGAAGGCGGCGCGGGCGGCGTCGCCCTTGAGGTTGGCGATGTCGTCCGGCTTGCCGGTGAGGCCTTGCGACTGCATGAAGCTGTCGAGCTTGTCGCGCGCATCCCTCAGCTTGTCGATGACCACGGGTGCGGTGTCCACCAGCCAGATCTCACGCGCCTTGTCGGCCCTGGCGCCGGAGAACAGTGCGATGGCGGCGTCCACCTCCTTCTGCTGGCCGCGGAAGTCGAGGATGTTGCCGTAGGGCTTGGTGTCGTTGAGTACGCGGTTGGTGCGGCTGAACGCCTGGATCAGGCCGTGGTGCTTGAGGTTCTTGTCCACGTGCAGGGTGTTGAGGTACTTGCTGTCGAAGCCGGTGAGCAGCATGTCCACCACGATCACGATGTCGAGCTTCTCGCGGCCTTTGAGCGGTAGGTCGGCATTGGGGAACTGCTGGTCCTTGATGCGCTGCTGCACGTCCTGATAGTAGGCGTCGAACTCCTCGATGCGGTGGTTGGTGCCGAAGCGCGCGTTGTAGCCGGCGATGATGGCCTTCAGCGCATTCTTCTTGGCCTCGGGATCATGCTTGTTGTCTTCCTGCTCCTGCGGCAGGTCTTCCTGCAGCTGCTTCACGTCGGCGCTGACGTCGGCCGGTGGGGAGAACACGGCGGCGATATTGAGCGGCACAAAGTCCGGGTCAGCCTGCTGCTTCTCGGCCTGCGCCGCCTCGAAAAGTTTGTAGTACTCGATGGCGTCGTTGATGGACGCGGTGGCCAGCAAAGCGTTGAAGCGGCGTCCGCCGGTGGCGGCGTCGTGCTTGGCGAGGATGGCCTCGACCACGGCGCGCTTGGCCAGGGTTTCGCCGGCTTTAAGCGCGTGCTTGCCGTCGGGTTTGTAATAGTCCACGTGGAAGCGCAGGACGTTCCTGTCTTCGATGGCGTGGGTGATGGTGTATTCGTGCAGGGACTGCTGGAACAGGTCTTCGGTGGTCTTGAGGGTCTGTTCCTCGCCCTCGATGCGCTTGTAGCTGGCGTTCTGCTCGAAGATCGGCGTGCCGGTGAAACCGAACAACTGGGCGTTGGGGAAGAACTCCTTGATGGCCTGGTGGTTGTCGCCGAACTGCGAGCGGTGGCATTCGTCGAAAATGAAGACGATGCGCTTGTCACTCAGCGCCGCGAGCTGCTCGGTGTGGCTGGCCAGCCCGCGCTTTTCCCGGCTCTTGTTGCGCCTGCTGTTTTCGTCCAGCGCCAGCCCGAGCTTCTGGATGGTGCAGACGATGACCTTGTCGGCCGCGTCGTCCGAGAGCATGCGGCGCACCAACGCGCCGGTGTTGGTGTTCTCCTCGACACAACCTTCCTGGAAGCGGTTGAACTCCTCGCGGGTCTGGCGATCGAGATCCTTGCGGTCCACCACGAACAGGCACTTCTCGATGGCCGGGTTGGCCTTGAGCAGGGTGGATGCCTTGAAGCTGGTGAGCGTCTTGCCGCTGCCGGTGGTGTGCCAGATGTAGCCGTTGCCGAGGTTCTTGTCGATGCACTCGACGATGTTCTTGACCGCGTAGATCTGATACGGCCGCATCATCAACAGCTTCTGCTCGCTGGCCACCAGCACCATGTAGCGGCTGATCATCTGGCCCAAGGTGCACTTGGCAAGAAACGCATCGGCGAAGGCATCGATGCCATTGATCTTGCTGTTGTCCGGCGCGGCGTATTGGTAGATCGGCAGAAAGCGTTCGTCTGCATTGAACGCGAAGTGGCGCGCGTTGTTGTTGGCGAAGTAGTAGGTGGCATCGCGGTTGCTGACCACGAACAACTGGATGAAGCACAGCAGCGTGCGGCTGTAGCCGTTGCCGGGGTCGTTTTTGTACTCGACGATCTGCTCGATCGCGCGACGCGGGTTGATGCCAAGCGTCTTCAGCTCGATCTGCACAACCGGCACACCGTTGATCAGCAGGATGACGTCGTAGCGGTGGTGGCTGTAGTCGGTATTGATGCGCAACTGGCTGGCGACTTCGAAGGTGTTCTTGCACCAATCATTGATATTGACCAGCGTGTAGTTCAGTGGTGTGCCGTCGTCGCGCAGGAAGGCATTGCGGTTGCGCAGCGTGTGCGCGGCGGTGAACACATCAGCAGTGACGATCTCCTCCAGCAGGCGCTGGAATTCGGCGTCGGTCAACGTAACGCGATTGAGCGCCTCGAATTTCTCGCGAAAATTGCGTTCGAGCGAGGCGCGATCGCATACGTCGCGCCGCGGCGTGTATTTGAGTTCGTCGAGTTTTTCGATCAACTCCTGCTCGATGGTGCTTTCCCTGACCTGCATCGAATCCCCTTTTGACTACCGAAATAATTGACCGCATTCGGCTGATGGTTAAACCATCGGCAATTTCAGGCCTTGCTCCTTAGCATGAGCCTGCGCAATCTCATATCCTGCGTCAGCATGCCGCATCACGCCGGTGCCCGGATCGTTCCACAGCACGCGCGCGATGCGCTTGTCGGCGGCTTCGCTGCCGTCGCAGACGATGACCACACCGCTGTGCTGCGAATAGCCCATGCCGACGCCGCCGCCATGGTGGAAGCTGACCCAGGTCGCGCCGCCGGCGGTGTTGAGTAGTGCGTTGAGGATCGGCCAATCGCTGACCGCATCGCTGCCGTCCTTCATCGCTTCGGTTTCGCGATTCGGTGATGCAACGCTGCCGGAATCGAGATGGTCGCGGCCGATCACGATCGGCGCCTTGAGTTCACCCTTGCGCACCATTTCGTTGAACGCGAGGCCGAGGCGGTGGCGCTGGCCTAGGCCGACCCAACAGATGCGAGCGGGCAGGCCCTGGAAGTCGATGCGCTTCTCGGCCATGTCGATCCAGTTGTGTAGGTGCGGATCGTCCGGGATCAGTTCCTTGACCTTGGCGTCGGTTTTGAGGATGTCTTCAGGATCGCCCGACAGCGCGACCCAGCGGAACGGGCCAATGCCGCGGCAGAACAACGGACGCACGTAGGCAGGCACGAAGCCGGGGAAGTCGAATGCATTCTTGCAGCCTTCGTCGAAGGCCATCTGGCGTATGTTGTTGCCGTAGTCGACCGTCGGGATGCCCTGCGCGTGGAACGCGAGCATCGCCTCGACGTGCACGCGCATCGATTTCTTCGCCGCGTCGCGCACGCCGTTCGGGTCGGCCTTGCGCTGTTCGAACCACTGCTCGACCGTCCAGCCGATCGGCAGGTAGCCGTTGACTGGATCGTGCGCGCTAGTCTGGTCGGTGACTGCGTCGGGCTTGACGCCGCGCTTGACGAGCTGCGGAAGAATCTCCGCGGCGTTGCCGAGCAGCGCGATCGATTTCGCCTCGCCGGCCTTTGTATACTTTTCGATACGCGCGAGCGCGTCGTCGAGATCGCGCGCCTGTTCGTCAACGTAGCGCGTCTTCAGGCGGAAGTCGATGCTCTTCTGCTGGCATTCGATGTTGAGCGAACAGGCACCGGCGAGCGTCGCCGCGAGCGGCTGCGCGCCGCCCATGCCGCCGAGGCCGGCGGTGAGGATCCACCGCCCTTTGAGCGAACCGCCGTAGTGCTGGCGGCCGAGTTCGACGAAGGTTTCGTAGGTGCCCTGCACGATGCCCTGCGAGCCGATGTAGATCCACGAGCCGGCCGTCATCTGGCCGTACATCATCAAACCCTTTTTATCGAGTTCGTTGAAGTGCTCCCACGTCGCCCAGTGCGGCACGAGGTTGGAGTTCGCGAGCAGCACGCGCGGCGCATCGGGATGGGTCGGGAACACGCCGACCGGCTTGCCCGACTGGATCAGCAGGGTCTCGTCGTCGTTGAGTTCGCGCAAGCTACGCAGGATCGCATCGAAGCATTCCCAGTTGCGCGCGGCGCGGCCGATGCCGCCGTAGACGACGAGTTCGTGCGGGTTCTCGGCGACCTGCGGATCCAGGTTGTTCTGGATCATGCGATACGCGGCCTCGGTCAGCCAGCTCTTGCAGCTGAGCGTGTTGCCGCGCGGCGCGCGGATCGTGCGCGCGGTGTCGATGCGGGTCGGTGCGTTCATGGCGGAATCCCGTGTTCAGAGACCGCCGATTATCTGCCGTTCGCGCGGGATTTCCTACTTCCGAACGGCGCGCATCTGCTCCGAACGATTGCGCGAGAAGACGAACACCGAGGCCGGCGGGATGTTGCGCCAGGCGAATCCGCCGCGGCGTACCGAGAGGCCGAGTTCGTCAAGCAGGTCGCGGGGCAGCGGCGGCTTCGGCGAATAGGTGAACTGGATGAAACAGCCGCCCGGTTTGAGCACGTCGAACGCGGATCGCATGATCGAAAGCTGCAGGTCGCGCGACATGTTGAGCAGGCCCAAGCCGCTGACGATCGCGTCGACCTGGCCCGCACTGGCGAACTCCTTTTCCGCAACGATGCTGGTCAGGTCACAGGCGTTGCCGCAGACGACGCGCGCCGTGGGAAATTGCGTACGCAGGTATTCGTACAATTCCTCGTTCAATTCGACGACGAGCAACTGCTCAGGCGCGATGCCGTTGTCGAGCATCGTGCGCGTGAACACGCCCGTGCCCGCGCCCAGCTCGATGACGCGACTGGCTCCGGCTGGCAACTCCGCAGTCATCAGTCCGGCCAGCTGTGCGCCGGAGGGCGCCAGTGCGGCGATGCTCAGCGGGTTCTTCAGCCACTGGCGAAAGAACAACCAAGCCTGCGAGCCGGACGTGGACGACGATTGCGGTTGAGTCACTGCGGATCCGTGTGGGAGGAACGGCGACCATCATAATGTGACGGGATGAAGACGGCCACCCTTGCGGGCTCTGCACGCGTCCGCACCCCGTCATTGCAAACAAAAACCCCGCTGCCGAAGCAGCGGGGCGTTGTAGTGGCACTCAACTGGATGACCGGTCAGCGATGGTAGTAACCGCCGCCGTGGTGATCGTAACCGCCACGACCCTCGTGATAGCCGCCGCGATATCCTTCGCGATAGTAACCATGGCCGTAGCCGCCACGATAGACGGGCCGCGAGTAGTAACCGCCGTAGTAGGCCGGGCCGTAGTACACGGGATACGGATCGGCGTAAACCACCGGCGCCGGCGCCGCGTAATACGCCGGGCCGTAGTAGGCCGGTCCATAGTAGCCGCCGCCGACACCGACGTAGGTGTGATGACCGCCGACGCCGATGCTCAGACCCGGCACGCTGATGCCGAGGCTGAAGTGATCGCGCGCCGAAGCGGCGGAGGCGAATGCGAGCCCGGCCACGGCGACAAGGCCGAAAGCCATCGCACGAAAACCACGCTTGCTGATGTTCATGAGTTGCTCCGAGGATTGCAGAAACGCGATCCATTTGATCGCAAGTGCATGCTGCGATTTTCCGCCTGAATCGATTGTGAAAAATGCAGGCCTTAGCCCGGTCCGTTCAGCCTCGTCCCGGAAGCCGCCGCACGAAGCTGAACGGGCCTATTTTTTCCTCAGTTCCCAAGCCTGGTGGATGCGTGGATTGCGCTCGAAATCGAACGGGATCGTGGCCGAACTGATGTCGCGAATCTCGAACTCGGAAAGCGCGGCTTCGTCGAGCTTGAAGCGGCGGTAGTTGTTCGAAAACAGGATGACGCCGCCCGGCAGCAGGCGTTCGCCGCAAAGCTGCAACAGGCGTACGTGGTCGCGCTGCACGTCGAAGTCGGCGGCGCTCTTCGAGTTCGAGAACGTCGGCGGATCGACGAAGATCAGGTCGTACATCGCCGAATGCTGCGCGAGATATCCGGCTGCGTCGGCACGCACGAGTTTGTGCTTCGTGTTGCCGAAACCGTTGATCGCAAGATTGCGCGTCGCCCACTCCAGATAGGTTTGCGACAGGTCGACGCTGGTCGTCTCGGCCGCGCCGCCGGCCGCGGCGTAGACGCTGACGCTGCCGGTGTAGCAGAACAGGTTGAGGAAGCGCTTATCTCGCGCGAGTTCCCGAACGCGTGCGCGCAGCGGGCGGTGATCGAGGAACAGCCCGGTGTCGAGGTAATCCCGCAGGTTGGCGAGAAAGCGCAGGCCACCCTCGCCTACTTCTATGAATTCGCCGCGATGATCGAGGTTGCCGTATTTTTCGCCGCCCTTGCCGCGTCGGCGCTGCTTCAGCGCGATGCGCTCGCGCGGGACGTTCAAGGCCTCGCCCGCCGCGCGTACGAGCTCGCGCAGGCGCGTGCGTGCGAGAGTTTCGTCGATGCTGGCCGGCGCCGCGTATTCCTGCACGTGCAGCCAGTCGAGCGGCGTACCCCCGGCACGTGGATGCTCGCGGTAGATGTCGATCGCCGCCGCATATTCGGGCAGGTCGGCATCGTAGACGCGCCAGCATTCGACGCCTTCGCGCGCGGCGATCTTGCGCAGATGGCGATAGTTCTTGTCGATGCGGTTCTTGACCATCTGCGCGCCGGCCGACAGCGCCTTCGGCTCGGGTTTCGGCGCATCGGCGGCGGCGATCTCAAAATTGAGGAGCACGCATTCGAGCGCGCCGTTGTAGAGCTGGTATTTCTTTTCCGCGCGCAAGCCGATCGCGCGCGCCAGATTTTCATCGGACGTGATCACGCTCGCGCGCCAGCCGGGAAACTCGGATTTCAGTTTCGCACCGAGCAAACGATACAGATCGGCGAGACCGGCATCCGCGCCCATGCGTTCGCCGTACGGCGGATTGCAGATCACGAGTCCCGGCGTCGGCAATTCCTGCGGTCGGTGCAGATATTCAAGCGACTGCTTGCCGAGATGGATGAAGCCCGACATCTGCGCGTACTGCGCGTTGTGCACGGCTTCGCGCAGCACGTTCGCGTCGCGATCGAAGCCGAAGAACACGGGCCGCAGAGCCTGCGCGCCGGCTCGCGCGCGTGCCTGCGCTTCTTCACGCAGCGCCTGCCACGCGGCCGCATCGTGCCCGCGCCAGCCGTAAAAACCGAAATAGTCGCGACGCAGCCCCGGTGCGATATCCGCGGCCATCAGCGCCGCCTCGACCAGCAGCGTGCCCGAGCCGCACATCGGGTCGACCAGGCCGCCGCCGGCCGCATACACCGCCGGCCAGCCCGCACGCAGCAGCATGCCGGCGGCGAGATTTTCCTTGAGCGGAGCCAGGCCCTTGCCGAGGCGGTAGCCGCGCTGGTGCAACGGCGTGCCGGCGAAATCAATGCTCAGGATCGCCTGGCCTTTGCGCAGCACCAAGTTCACCCGCACCGATGGTTGTTCGGTATCGACGCTGGGCCGTTCGCCGTCGCGCTCGCGGAACTGGTCGACGATCGCATCCTTCACGCGCAGCGCCGCAAACTGCGTATGGGTGATGCCCTGCGTGCTGCCGACCGCATCGACCGCAAACGTGTCGCCCGCGCCGAAATGTTCGCTCCAGTCGACAGCGAGCGCGCCGCGATACAGCGCATCACCGTCGGCGGCAGCGAACTCGGCGATCGGCATCAGCACGCGGCTCGCCAGGCGTGACCACAGGCAGGCGCGATAGCCCGCGTCGAGTCCGCCACTGAAATGCACGCCGGCCAGCGCTTCGTGCACTTCGGCAGCGTCGAGTGCCTTCAACTCGTCGACGAGCAGGTATTCCAGCCCCTTCGGGCAGGTCGCGAAAAACTTGCGCGTGACAGCATCCGCCGCGTTCAAGCGAACTGCTCCAGAAACAGGCGGAATTGCGCGGCGATGAAATCCACATGATTGCCGAGGCGGTGGTCGTCGTTCAGTAGGGTGATCGCATCGCCACGTGCGCGCGCGAACGTGATCGCGGCGTCAACCGGACAAACTTCGTCGTTCCAGCCGTGCACGAGCACGGTCGGCACGGCCGCCGCGGCGAACGGCCGCGCGTATCCGGGGATCGCCACCGGCAACGCGATCAGGAACAGGCCGACGCAGTTCAATCCGGTCGACGCCAGCGCCGAGGTGAACGCGCCCATGCTCGATCCGGCGAGCACGACCGGCGCATCGCCCGGCGCATGCGATTGCAGGCGCGCGATGCGCGCGTCGATATCGCGCACGTCGCGGCGCGCGTCGAGATCGCGATAGTCGGGGCGCACGCTGCGCAAGCCGAGCGCCTCGGCGGCCTTCGCAAGCGCGCTCACCTTGGTCGCCTCGGGCCCGCTTTCCAGGCCGTGCGACAGCATCAGGAACGGTTTCATTCGCGGATTATCGCATGCTGACAGGCCGCCTCCGTGCATGCGAGACTGTACACATGCCCACTGCTGCGCCGCCTTCCGAACTCGTCGTCCACGACTGGCCGCTGCCCTACGAGGCCAAGCTCAACCACCGCGAGCTGTCGGCGATCGATCTCGTCGTGATCCATTGCACCGAACTCCCGGACATGGCGATGACGCGCGAGTTCGGCGAGCGCGTGCACTATCCGGAGAAGGGCACGGGCCACAGCGGCCACTACTACATCACCGAAGCCGGCGCGGTATACCGCTTCGTCGCACCCGAGCGCGTGGCCAACCACACCAAGGGCTGGAACACGCGCTCGATCGGCATCGAAATGTTCAATCTGGGCCGCTATCCCTATTGGGGCGACAGCCGCCACCAGGCGTTCACGGTGGCGTACACGAAGGAACAGATCCAATCGCTGCTGCTGCTGTTGCGCAAGCTCAAGCAAGACATCCCGAGCCTGCGCTACGTCGCCGGTCACGAGGATCTCGATACGCGCCTCGAGCCCGCGAGCGATGATCCGAAGATCATGCTGCGCCGGCGCCAGGACCCAGGCCCGCTGTTCCCGTGGAACGAGATCGTGCCGGCCGCCGGGCTGGCGCGCTTGCGGCCATAGCCAGCCGATGCCTCGCGGGCATGGCCAAGAATCTGCCCTCAAAGCGTAGCGAGCGAAGAGAATTTGTGCGACGCCGGAGCACAGGAACCGGAGCATACAAGTAGTATGTGAGGATTCCGAGCACCGCCGGCGCACAAATTATCGAGCGCAGTAGCTTTGAGGACAGGTTCTTAGAATTCCGCCATGTTCCGCACCCTGATCGAAATAAAGCCGCGCGACGTACCGTTCAGCGTCGCACTGCGCAACGCTGCCGGCTTCGTCCTGCCGCTCGGCATCGGCATCGCCAGCGGGCATACGACGATCGGGCTCGGCATCGCCACCGGCGCGCTCAACACGATGTTTCTCGATCAGCCTGGGCCGTATCGCCTGCGCATGCAGCGCATGCTGCTCGGCGCGCTCGGTGCGGGCCTGTCCGGCTTCGTCGGCGCTTTGCTCGGCGCGCATGCGATCGCGATGGCAATAGCGGCGCTCGTCTGCGGCGTGGCCGGCGGCATGCTCGTCGCGCTTGGCCCGAATGCGGGGCGCGCAGGCCTGTCCTGCGTCATCCTGCTGCTCGTCATGGGTGCGGACCCGCGCGACTTCAAAGATGCCGCCAGCGCCGGCCTGCTCGTCTTCGCCGGCGGTCTGATCGAGATGCTGCTTGCGCTCGCCGCTTGGCCGCTGCAGCGCTATCGACCCGAACGCTCGGCACTCGCGCGCGTCTACCGCGAGCTCGGCGCGATCACGCACCGTCCGATCGCGGCGAACCGCCTCGAACGCGCGCCTCCGGTGACCCAAGGCTTGCTCGACGTCGAGCAGTTGCTCAACGGCGCGCATCGCGCGCGTGGCGCCGAGATGGAGCGCTTCCGCGTGCTCGCACGCATCGTCGAACGCGTACGTCTGGAATTGCTCGCGTTGGCCGATGTGATCGGCACGCTGCCGGACGATGAGGCGAAGCACACGCTGCTGCGCCTGCGCGAATATGCCTCGCGCGCGCTCGACGGCATTGGCGCGGCGCTCGAACACGGCACCACGGCCGAGGCGACGAGCGGGGCGATCGAAGGCTACGAGGCCGCATTCGCCGCGTTCGAAGCACTCAGCCACACCACCGACGCGAGCGACCAGCGCACGCTGACCGTCGCCCTCGCGCGAGCGCAGGCGCTCGGCGGCCAGTTGCGCGCGGCAATCCGCAACGCCGGCCTCGCCGGTGCGCGCGGCGAGCTCGATGCCGAGGAAAAGGAAGCGCGCCTGCCGGCCATGCTGCGGCCGATGAGCCCGCTGGCGACGCTGCGTGCGAACCTGCACTTGCAGTCGGTCGCGTTCCGCCACGCGCTGCGCCTCGGCGTCTGCGTCTGCATCGCGGTGATCGGCGAACGCGCGCTCGGCTACCCGCATGGATTCTGGGTACCGATGACGACGGCAATCGTGCTCAAGCCCGATTTCGCCGGCACTTTCAGCTTCGGCCTGCTGCGCGTCGCCGGCACGCTCGCCGGACTCGTCCTGACTACGGCGCTGGTGCACTACGCACTCGACAACGTCTGGGCACAGCTCGCACTGCTAGCGTTGCTCGCGATCGGCTTCCGCATGCTGACGACGATCAACTACGGCCTCGGCGTGATGATGCTGACCGGCCTGATCGTCATCCTGCTCGCCTTCCACGGCATCGCGCCCGGCGAATCGATGCTCGTACGTGCGATCGCGACGACGATCGGCAGCATTTTCGCCCTCGCCGCCTACGCCCTGTGGCCTACCTGGGAGCAGTTGCGCCCTGCGCTGGCGACGATGATCGAATCGTATAGAGTATACTTTTCCACTTTGTTCGACGGCGATAGCGATCTGCGCCGCGATGCGCGCGTGGCCTCGCGCAGCGCGCGCACGAACGCGCAGGCATCGCTCGACCGCGTGCGCGGCGAGCCCAAGCGCGACCTGCGCCTGATCGCACTCGCCGAAAGCGTATTGGCGAACGCGAACCGCTTCGTGCGGGCCTGCATGGCGCTGGAGGCGGTGCTGCAGGACAGCCGCGAACGGCCGGCCCAAGAGACGGTGCAGGCTTTCGCAGGCCGCATCGATGCCGCGCTCGGCGACATCGCCGACGGCCTGCGCCACGATCATCCGGTGCAGGTCGAAGGCCTGCGCGCCTGCGAGCGCGAGCTGGTCAAGACGCTGGCCGCCACGCCGCCCGACGGCGAAGCGCACGCCGTCGCCCTCGCGATCGCCGACGCCTGCGACCGCGCTACCGACTCGGTCGACACACTCGCACATCTGCTCGACCGCGACGTCGCGCATGCCGCTGCCGGCGAATCCGGTTGAAACCCGATGTCCTTTGCGCCGCGGCATCGACTTTGATCCGTGGAGAAATATTGGCTCTAAAAAACTTTGACAAATTGGATCGTGCATGGGACCAAATGTCGCGTAGCTTAGCTGCCACCAACCTCTACGAGTAACTACTCGCCATGCCCACTTCGCTCCGCCATCGCCGAATCACCGGCCTGCTTCCAGGCCTTGCCGCACTGTTGCTCGTTGCCGCGCTGCTCGGCGCAAATGCTCCCGCGCGCGCGGAAAGCGGACAGGATTTCGCCGCCCAGGCCGGCGACCATCTGCTCGGCCAAATGGCGCCGGCGGTCAAGCTGACCACGATCGACGGCAAGACCATCGACCTCGCCGCTCTGCGCGGGCACAAGGCCGTGTATCTCAAGTTCTGGGCGACCTGGTGCGTGCCCTGCCGCGAGCAGATGCCACACTTTGAAAATGTCTACCGCCATACCGGCGACGACCTCGAAGTCGTTGCGATCAACATCGGCTTCGACGACACGCTCGAACAGATCCGCGAATACCGCAGCAAGCTCGGCATCACGATGCCGATCGTGCGTGACGACGATGGCCACCTCGGCGAGCTGTTCAGCCTGCGCGTCACCCCGCAGCATGTGATCATCGACCGCGACGGACGCATTGCCTACGTCGGCCATCTCGCGGATGCGCGCCTCGAAGCGGCGCTGGCGCAGGCACGCAAGGGTGTCGTGGCGACTGCGGCGACATCGCCCGCGGCAACGGCTGCCGCAGCGCAGGCGGCACAGACGGCGAAGACGCTCGACGGCAGCGACATCGCGCTGGCCGATCCCGAGCACAAGCGCCGCACGGTGCTCGCGTTTCTGTCGCCGTGGTGCGAAAGCTACTTCGAGAAGACCCGTCCCCAGTCCGCCTCCCAGTGCAAGGCGATACGCGAGCAACTGAGCGCGCATGGCGGCGACGCGAGCGTGCGCTGGGTCGGCATCGCGGCGGGACTGTGGTCTTCCGCACAGGATCTGCGCGAATACCGTGACAAGCACGCCGTCAAGGTGCCGCTCGTGCTCGACGGCGACGGTGCGCTGTTCCGCCGCTACGGTGTGCGTCAGCCGGCAGCGCTGATCGTACTCGACGCGAACGGGCGCGTTCTGCGCCGGCTCGATCCCAGCGCGTTGCAGGGGCGCAGCCTGGTCGACGCGGCGCTCGCCGCCACGCCGTAGGCGAGACTGCGCCGCGGCGCTAGGCAGCGAGCAACCCGAGGGCCGACAGCTCGCGGCGCAAGGTAGCCGCATCGCGAAAGCGGATCGCATGCAGTCCGACCCGGCGCGCACCGACGACGTTCGCTTCGCTGTCGTCGATGAAGACGGCGCGCTCCGGCACGACCGCATAGCGCCGCAGCAGCAACTCGTAGATCGCGCGGTCCGGCTTGACCAGTTTCTCCTCGCCCGAGACGACGATGCCTTCGAACCAGTCGAGGAACGGAAAACGCCGGCGCCCGATCGGAAACGTTTCGGCCGACCAATTCGTCAGCGCCAGCAGGCGCACCGGTTCGCCGCGCAGCTCGGCCAGCAGTGCCACCGCGTCATCGATCGCTCCGCCCAAGGTCTCTTCCCAGCGCTCGCGATAGGCGCTGACCAGCGAAGCATGTTCGGGGTGACGCGCTTGCGCCTCCGCGATCGCCTCCGGCCAGGGACGTCCGGCATCCTGTCGCAGGTTCCATTCGGGCGAACACACATGCGCTAGGAACCACTCCATCGCCGCGTGATCGGCGCCGAAGATCTTGCGGTAGAGATGGCGCGGATTCCAGTCTATGAGCACGCCGCCGAGATCGAAGATGATCGTGTCGATGCCGGCGCTACGCTGCCGACCTTGCTGCGCTTCAGTCATCGTCATCGAATCGCCGCGAACCGAAAGGCTTCTGCGTTTTCTTCATCGGCGCTGCACCACTCGCGACGCCCTGCCACACCGCGAGCGCATCGAGCGTCGCGGCAACGTCGTGTACGCGCACGATCAATGCGCCTTTCTGCACCGCGATCAGCGCGGCGGCCGCGGAGCCGACGGCGCGCTGATCGACCTCGCGTCCGGTCAGCGCACCGATCATGCCCTTGCGCGACAGTCCGGCGAGCAGCGGTACGCCGAGCGTGGAGAACTGATCGAGCCCACGCAGCAAGGCGAGATTGTGTTCCAGCGTCTTGCCGAAACCGAAGCCGGGATCGACGACGATGCGCTTCTTGTCGATGCCGCTCATCTCGCAGGCGAAGATGCGGCCGGCGAGGAAATTTTTCACCTCGCCGACGACGTCGTCGTAATGCGGCGCGTCCTGCATCGTGCGCGGCTCGCCCTGCATGTGCATCAGGCAGACCGGCACCTTCAATTCCGCCGCCGCGTCGAGCGCACCGTCTTCACGCAGCGCGCGTACGTCGTTGATGAAGCCCGCACCTGCGGCGATGGCCGCGCGCATCACCTCGGGCTTGCTTGTGTCGATCGAAATCGGCACATCGACGCGTTTTGCCAGCGCCTCGATCACCGGAACGACACGCGCGATTTCGTCCTCGGCGGACACCTCGCCCGCGCCGGGCCGCGTCGATTCCGCGCCAACGTCGAGCAGGTCCGCGCCCTGCTCGACCATTGCCATGCCTTGGGCGACGACAGCTTCGATGTCGCCGCGCAGGCCGTCGCCGGAGAACGAATCGAGGGTCAGATTGATGATGCCGGCGATGCGCGGCCGATCGAGCTTCAGCAGGCGGCCGGCGCAGTCCAGAGCGGGAGTGGTGTCGAACATGGGGCGAGTTTACGACAACGGCATAAACAGGGAACCTTCACGGCGGCCCCGGGCCTCGGCAGACCAGCCTTCATCGCGAACGCCGCGAAGCGCGGGTGGGCGCCCACCCACAAACAGAAGGCCGCCCTCGGGCGGCCTTCCGGTTCGATCGGTACGATCGCTTCAGTGCTGCGTCGCGGTGCCGCCGATCGGCGCGGCGGTCTTGTCGCCACTGGCGGCATTGCCGCCGCTGCGCGGCGGTTCGCCGGACTTCTGCCAATCCTTCGGCGGTCCCGGTGTACGGCCTTCCATGATCGCGCTGATCTGCTCGCTGTCGATCGTTTCGTACTGCAGCAGCGTCTTCGCCATCGTGTGCAGCTTGTCGATGTTCGTCGTCAGCAGTTCGTGGGCGCGGCCATATGCGGTATCGATGATGCCGCGCACGACTTCGTCGATCTTGCGCGCGGTCTCCTCCGACACGTGCTTGTGCTGCGTGACCGAACGGCCGAGGAATACTTCGTCGTCTTCCTCCGCGTAGGTCATCGGCCCAAGCTCGGGCGAGAGGCCGTACTTGGTCGCCATATCGCGGGCGAGGCCGGTGGCGCGCTGGATGTCGTTCGACGCACCCGTGGTCACCTTGTCCGCGCCGAAGATGATTTCCTCAGCGACACGGCCACCGTAGAGGCTGGCGAGGCGGCTTTCCAGATACGTCTTGCTGTTGCTGTAGCGGTCGGCCTCGGGCAGGAACAAAGTCACGCCGAGCGCGCGCCCGCGCGGAATGATCGTGACCTTGTGCACCGGGTCGTGCTCGGGCACGAGACGACCGACGATCGCGTGGCCGGCTTCGTGATAAGCAGTCAGCTTCTTCTCGTCTTCGCTCATGAGCATCGAGCGACGCTCGCTGCCCATCATGATCTTGTCCTTGGCGCGCTCGAAGTGATCCATCATCACTTCGCGCGAATTGCCGCGCGCAGCGAACAGTGCGGCTTCATTTACCAGGTTCGCGAGATCCGCGCCGGAGAATCCGGGGCAGCCGCGCGCGATCACGGTCGGATCGACGTCGGCCGCGAGCGGCACCTTGCGCATGTGGACTTTCAGGATCTGCTCGCGACCACGCAGGTCGGGCAGCGGCACGACGACCTGGCGGTCGAAACGGCCCGGGCGCAGCAGCGCCGGATCGAGCACGTCGGGGCGGTTGGTCGCGGCGATGACGATGATGCCTTCGTTGCCCTCAAAACCGTCCATCTCGACGAGCAACTGGTTGAGCGTCTGCTCGCGCTCGTCGTGGCCGCCGCCGAGGCCGGCACCGCGATGGCGGCCGACCGCGTCGATTTCGTCGATGAAGATGATGCACGGCGCGTGCTTCTTCGCCTGCTCGAACATGTCGCGCACGCGCGAGGCGCCTACGCCGACGAACATCTCGACGAAGTCGGAACCGGAGATCGTGAAGAACGGCACTTTGGCTTCGCCGGCGATCGCCTTGGCGAGCAGCGTTTTGCCGGTACCAGGCGAGCCGACCATGAGCACGCCGCGCGGGATGCGCCCGCCGAGCTTCTGGAACTTCGACGGATCGCGCAGGAATTCGACCAGCTCCTGCACTTCGTCCTTGGCCTCGTCCACGCCGGCCACGTCGGCAAACGTGACCTTGACCTGGTCCTCGCCCTGCAGTCGTGCGCGCGAGCGGCCGAAGCTCATCGCCCCGCGGCCGCCGGCACCGGCCTGCATCTGGCGCATGAAGTAGACGATCACGGCGAAGAACAGCAGGATCGGCACCCAGTCAATCAACAGGCGCGTGATCAGCCCGCTGTTGTCCTTGGCCTCGACCGTGAACTTCACGCCCTGCTTGTCGAGGATCTTGTCGAGCGAACCGTCGGTCGGCACGATCGTCGTGTTGAGCTTCTGCCCGTCCTTGAGCTTGGCGTTGACCGTCTGCAGGTCGTTGCGCAGCACGACCTCGCTGACGTTGCCGTTGTTGACCTGGGCCATGAAGTCCGAATACGGCACCGTGCTCGGCTCGGTGCCGCCGAACTTGAAGCTTTGCACCGCGACGATCAACACCACCGCGATGACCACCCAGATCACAAGATTTTTGACCATTTCGTTCATTAGCCTTGACTCAGCCTGCGGCCGATTGCCGCGTCGGTAACTCTTTTGTGTCCCGCATCGTTGCCTAGATGCTCAACCGCGTTTCCCGGTTGCCAACGCGACAATTTCCACTATCCGCGCTTGCCGCTCGCAAGCGCGTAGACCTCTGGGCTGCGTGCGCGCGAGGCCTTCGGTTTCCGAATGCTGACGCGCTCATAGCCCTGACGCAAGCTCTTCAGGTACGCATCATAGTCGCGCCCCTGGAAAAGTTTTATCAAAAACGCACCGCCGGGCTTCAGGTGGACAGCGGCAAAATCTCTAGCTAATTCAGACAGATGCATTGCCCGCGCCTGATCGGCCACGGTCACGCCACTGATATTGGGGGCCATGTCGCTCAAGACAAGGTCCACCGGCGCCCCGGCCAGCAGGGTTTCCAGCTGTTTCAGCACCGATTCCTCGCGAAAATCGCCCTCGATGAAATCGACGCCGCCGATGCCCTGCATCGGCAGGATGTCGAGCGCGACGACGCGGCCCTTGTCGCCCAGCTTCTCGCGCACCATCTGCGACCAGCCGCCGGGCGCCGCGCCGAGATCGACCACGACCATGCCCGGCTTGAGGATTGCATCGCGCTGAAGCAACTCCTCGAGCTTGAACACGGCACGCGAACGCCAGCCCTCGGCCTGGGCGCGCTTGACGTAGGGATCGCTGAAGTGCTCCTTCAACCAGCGTGCGCTGGATTTGCTGCGAGAGGCCATGAACCTGTCCAAAAGCCTACTGCGCTCGGTATTTTGCGCAGCGGCGGTGCTCGGAATCCTCATTTACATACGAGTGAACTCCGGTTCCTGCGCTCCGGCGCAGCGCAAACTTCCTTCGCTCGCTACGGTTTTTGGACAGGTTCATGGAGTAGGCGTGCATGATACCCTGTACGACTAACCGATACCTTAATTCCCAGTCCTTCCATGGCTTTGACCAACACCCAGATCCGTTACCTGCGCGGCCTCGCGCACGACCTCAGTCCAGTCATCCTCGTCGGCAACAAGGGCATTACGCCCGCGCTGGTCAAGGAGTTCGACGCAGCGCTCGACCAGCATGAACTGGTCAAAGTGAAGATCGCCGGCGACGACCGGCAAGCACGCAAACAGCAGATCGACGAACTCGCCGGACAAGGCGGCGCCGAAGTCGTGCAGCGCATCGGCCATGTCGCGAGTTATTTTCGCCGCAACGAGGATGCGCCGAAGATCGCCCTGCCGCGCTAGAAACTTCTGCTTAACCTACTGCGCTCGATAATTTGCGCGCTACGGTTATGCAGAGGCTTCCTTTCTTCCCATGCAGCTGACCGAACACCGCCACGAGCAGCAGATGTTCGTGCGCAAAGCCGATGCGACGCAGGTCGTCGTCATCGATCGCGTATTCACGACCAGCGTGCTGCTCGACACCGTCGATGCGCAGGCGAACTTCCCCGCACGTTTGGTCGGTGAGCTCGATACGGCTGCGATCTCCCTGATCCTCGCGCGCAAGCCCGAGGTCGTCCTGCTCGGCACCGGCGCGCGCGCGACATTTCCGCCACAGGCCGTGCTCGGCGAATTCCTGCGCCGCGGCATCGGCCTCGAGACGATGGACAACGCCGCGGCAGCGCGCACGTTCAACGTGCTCGCCGGCGAGGGACGCAAGGTGGTCGCGGTCTTCCTGCTGCCCGCTTAACTCCGAACCCGACCTCAAAGCTGCCGCGCTTTGAGAACAGGTTTTCAAGTCTCGATCAGGCCGTTGCGCACCGCGATCAGGGTCAATTCGGCCTGGTTGCCGGCGCCGAGCTTCTGCTTGATGTTGTACAGATGCGTGCCGACCGTGTTCGGCGACAGCGACAACGTCTGCGCAATGGCCTGCACCGATTCGCCGCGCGCGAGCTTGATGAACACGGCAAATTCGCGCTCCGACAGGCTCTCGATCGATTGCCCCGGCGCGGCGAGATCGTGCAACGCGAGCTTGCGCGCTATCTCAGCTTCGAGATAGATGCGCCCGGCGGCGACCGCGCGCACCGCATCGAGCAGTTCCTCGGGTGCACCGCGCTTGGACAGATAGCCGAGCGCGCCGGCCTTGAGCACCCGCCGCGGATGCGCCGAATCCTCGTGCGCCGACAACACGAGGATGCGCGCGCTGCGATCGCGCGCGAGCAGGCGGCGCACGGTCTCGATGCCGCCCATGCCCGGCATCGACAGATCCATGATCGCGACATCGGGCCGGATGCGCGCGAACTCGCGATAGGCGACTTCGCCGCTCTCCGCCTCGCCGACGACTTCGACCTCGCCGCTCGTCTCGAGCAGCATGCGGAAGCCGACGCGCACGACGGCGTGGTCATCGACCAGCATCACGCGGATTTTCGTGTTTGTGCTCACGAGAACCTCATTGCAGCGGAATCTCCAGCCCGATCTCGGCACCGTGCGGTTCGCGATTGCCGATGCGCGCCTCGCCGCCAAGTGCACGCGCGCGTTCGATGATGCCGCGCAAGCCATAGTGTCCGGGCTGCCGCCAATTTTCCGGCAACCCGTGGCCGTCGTCGGCGATTCGCAGATGCAGAGCCTGTGCTTCGGCGTGCAGATCGATCTCGACCCGGCTCGCATCGGCGTGGCGCAGCACGTTGGTCACCGCTTCCTGCACGACACGATAGATCGTCACCGTCGCCGTATCACCGAGTGAAGCGGGCATGTCGCCGATCGTCAGCACCACATCGACATGCGGATGCAGGTGCCGCCACTCCGCCACCTGCTCGCGCAGCGTATCGGCGAGGCCGAGGCTGTCGAGGGTCAACGGCCGCAGGCGCGGGATCATCTCGTGCATCGCCGCGTACAACCTGCCCGCCGTATCGGCGATCAACTGCGCGGTACCGCGCGTCGTATCGTCGCTTTGCGGGCGTTGCATCAGCGCCAGCGCGAGCGATTTGATCGCGGTGACGCTCTGCCCGGTTTCGTCGTGCAGCTCGCGCGCGATCTCGCGGCGCTCGTCCTCGATGCGCGCGCGCACGGTTTCGGTCAGCTCGCGGTTCTGCTCAAGGCGCAGCCGTGCCTCGGCCGCTTCGTGGCGCGCGTTGAGATTGTCCTCGATCGTCTGCGCCATGCGATTGAACGCCTGCCCGATCGCACCCGCTTCGGCGCCGCGAAAGGCGGGCAAGCGCGTGTGGTAGTTGCCCTGCTGCAGCTCGTCCAGACCGCGCGCGATCCGCGCGAACGGCTTTGTCGCGCGACGTACGAGCGCGAACACGAGCACGTTGCCGATCAGGATCGCGATCGCACCGATGCCAACAAGGCTCAACGCTTCGTCCCAGCCGTCGAGAATCGCGCGGCTCGGATCGGCGGCGACTTCGAGCACGCCGTCGAACGTATCGAACCGCTGTTTCATCGGCGCCGGGGCGACGAGAGTCGCATACCAGGCCGGCGCGTCGCGCCCCTGCTTGTAGGACGAAGGCGGGGAAGTGTAGATCAACGACCCCTCCTGGTCGTACAGGCGAATCACGCTCGCCCGCACACGGCCGAGATGGCCAAGGTAGCCGAGCATCGCCGGCCGACTCGTGTCGCCATAGGTCTGCACGAAACTCGACAGCAATTGCGTCGCAACCAAGTTGCCCGCCTCGATTTCCTCGCGCACGCTGTCTCGCGTGTCGCGGATCTGCTGCACGAGCAGTACGCCGACGAAAACGGAGATCAGCACCGCGATCAGCAGATTGAACTGCGCGCGCAGGCTCACGCTCCCGCCTCCGCCGGCCAGCGCGAAAAATCTCCATCGGCGTGGAAACGGTCCGTCGCCGCACACAGCAATCGCTTCGATTCCGGATGAAGGGGATCGTGCCCGGCGCCCTGCGCCCAGGCGAGCCGGCTGCAGGCGACCGCGCGCTGCACGCGCAGCGAATTGACCGGGCGGCAGACGAAATCGAGCGTGCCGTGCACGAGTGCCGTCGGCACGCCACGCAGACCACTCGCGCAGCGCATCACCGCTGACTCGCCGAGAAAGCAGCGGCGCGCGAGGTAGTGCGCCTGCACGGTATACTTTTTCCATGTCGCCGCGGACGCGGGCGATAACGGTGCGGAATCCGTGGCGCCAAAACGGGACGGATCGACCAGGGCGGTTTCATAGCGCTGCCATGCCGCAGCGACGGCGGCCTTGCGCTCCTCTTCGCCGTCGCGAAACGTGCGCTCGAGCCAGGTGAGCAGACTGCGTTGCCAGCGGCGTGGCACCAGTTGCATGAACCGCGCGTGCGCTTCGGGCGCGAATGCCGAGGCGCCGTGGAAGAACCAGTCGTTGTCCGCATTGCCGGTCAAATAGATGCCGCGCAACACCAGCCCGCTCGTGTGCTGCGGATATTTTGCTGCATATGCCAGCGCGAGCGCCGCGCCCCAGGAGCCGCCGAATACGAGCCAGCGTTCGATGCCGAGATGTTCGCGCAGGCGCTCGATGTCGTCGACGAGAGCACCGGTGTGGTTGTGCATGGTCTCGCCGAGCGGCGTGCTGCGTCCGCAGCCGCGCTGGTCGAACTGCACGATCCGGTATTTCGCTGCATCGAAGAATTCCCGATGCCGCGGATTGCTGCCCGAGCCGGGTCCACCGTGCAACACGACGACAGGCAGCCCCGAAAGCGAACCCGACTGCTCCCAGGCCATCACGTGGCCGTGATCGAGAGCGAGCGCGGCGCCTTCGGATGCCTGCGCGACGCGCCGTGTGGCGAAGTCGTCGGGCTGGTCGGCATGCTCGGGCATGACCGCATGCTAGCGCATTCGCACGCCGCCTAATCTAATGAAAATCGTGAGGCTCGATTCATTGCTGTGGCGATGCCGTGGATCCCGCGAGCCACGACACTCGATGCCGGCGAGCCATTCCGGCTCACCGCAGCCCAGCATCCTTTCCACCGGAGAATCGATATGAAGTGGCAAACCCCGCAAGCAACCGACATGCGTTTCGGCTTCGAAGTCACGATGTACATCGCCAACCGCTGACGCGAGCGGCACGCCGGCATCGTCGGTGTGCCGTTTCCGACACGTACAACTCGTGCATATCCATGTCCTCGGTTCCGCGGCCGGTGGCGGCTTTCCGCAATGGAATTGCAACTGCCGCAATTGCGACGGCCTGCGCCGAGGCACGCTGCGCGCGCAGGCGCGCACGCAGTCCTCGATCGCGCTCAGCGGCCACGGCGAGGACTGGCTGCTGTGCAACGCCTCGCCCGACATCCTCACCCAGCTGAAATCCTTCGCCGCCGCGCAGCCGGCACGTGCGCTCCGCGACACGGCGCTGCGCGCTATCCTGCTGGTCGACGCGCAGATCGACCACGTTACCGGGCTCTACATGCTGCGCGAACATCGCGAGCGCTGGCCGCTGTGGACGACGCGGCCCGTGCGCGAGGATCTCGAGCGCGGCAATCCGATTTTTCCCTTGCTCGATCACTACTGCGGCAGCGACTGGCACGAGATCGCGCTCGACGGCGCGGCATTCGCGATTCCGCAGGTGCCCGGCCTGCGTTTCACCGCGCTGCCGCTGCGCAGCAACGCGCCGCCGTATTCGCCGCATCGCGACCGGCCGGTCGACGGCGACACAATCGGCCTTGTCGTCGAGGATACCGCCAGCGGCAAGCGCCTGGTCTACGCACCCGGAGTGGTCGAGATCGATGCGCGGCTGCTCGATGCAATGCGCGGCGCCGACGTCGTCATGATCGACGGCACCTGCTTCCGCGACGACGAGATGATCGCGCTCGGCATCTCGAAAAAGCGCGCGCGCGACATGGGCCATCTCGCCCAGTCCGGCGCGGGCGGCATGCTCGAGCAGCTCGCGCACCTGCCGGCAACGACGCGCAAGATCCTCATCCACATCAACAACACCAACCCGATCCTCGACGAGGACAGCGCCGAGCACGCCGCGGTGCGCGCGGCCGGCGTCGAGATCGCTTATGACGGTATGGAATTGCGGCTATGAGCGGAATGGCGTGGAGCCACGAAGAATTCGAGGCGCGCCTACGCGAGCGCGGCGCGGCTTATCACATCCATCATCCGTTCAACCGCATGCTCAACGAGGGGCGCGCGACGCGCACGCAGATCCAGGGTTGGGTCGCGAACCGCTTCTGCTATCAGGTCGCGATTCCGGTCAAGGACGCAGCCGTGATCGCCAACTGCCCCGACCGCGCTGTGCGCCGCGAATGGGTGCAGCGCATCCTGGACCATGACGGCCACGGCGATGACGCCGGCGGCATCGAGGCATGGATTCGCCTCGGCCTCGCCGTCGGCCTCACGCGTGAGGAAATCGAGGACCAGCGCCACGTCGTGCCGGGCGTGCGCTTCGCCGTCGATGCCTACGTGAATTTCGCGCGCCGCGCGCCGTGGCAGGAGGCGGTCTGCGCCTCGCTGACCGAGCTGTTCGCGCCGAAGATCCATAAGGAGCGTCTGGCGAATTGGCCCGAACATTACCCTTGGATCGAATCCACGGGCCTGCAGTACTTCCGCAACCGCACGACGCAGGCACGGCGTGATGTCGAACAAGGCCTGGCGATCACGCTCGCCTACTTCGACACGCTCGCCTTGCAGCAGCGCGCGCTCGACATCCTGCAATTCAAGCTCGACGTGCTGTGGACGATGAACGATGCGATGGCGCTCAGGTACGGCGTGACGGAGGAAAAATGAGTGTCAGCATCGCCAACGTTCCACAAATCGCGCCCGGCTTTCGCCTGCAATGGGAACCGACGCAGGACGCGCACGTGCTGCTGTATCCCGAGGGCATGGTCAAGCTCAACGCGAGCGCGGGTGAGATTTTGAAGCGCTGCGACGGCGTCGCGGACGTCGCGGCCATCACCGCCGACATCGAAACGCAGTTCGACGCCACGGACCTGGGCGGCGACGTGCTCGCCTTCCTCGACATCGCCGCGCGACAGGGCTGGGTGCAGATCGCATGAACACCGCCGCCGACACGATGCCCTCTGCGACGATCGGGCCGCCGCACTGGCTGCTGTGCGAACTGACCTACCGCTGTCCATTGCATTGCGCGTTCTGCTACAACCCGATCGACTTCGCGCGCCACGACGCGGAGCTGTCCACCGACGACTGGCTGCGCGTGCTGCGCGAGGCACGCGCGCTCGGCGCGGTGCAATGCGGTTTCTCCGGCGGCGAGCCGCTGCAGCGCAAGGATCTGGAAACGCTCATCGCGGAGGCGCGCGCGCTCGGCTACTACACCAATCTGATCACTTCGGGCATCGGTCTCAATGCCGAACGCGCTCGGCAGCTCAAGCAGGCCGGGCTCGATCATGTCCAGCTCTCGTTCCAGGACTCCACGCGTGAGGTCAACGATTTTCTCTCCTCGACGCGCACCTTCGATCTCAAGCGCGAGGCAGCGGCGCTGATCAAGGCGAACGGTTGGCCGATGGTGATGAACTGCGTGATCCATCGTCTCAACATCGACCATGTCGAGCGCATCATCGAACTCGCGGTCGAGCTCGACGCGCAATATCTCGAACTCGCCAACGTGCAGTTCTACTCCTGGGCGCAGCTCAACCGCGAACAGCTGCTGCCGACGCGCGAGCAGCTGCAGCGTGCGGAGCGCGTCACCCAACAATGGCGCGAGAAACTCGGCAGCCGGATGAAGCTGATCTTCGTCGTGCCCGACTACTACGAGACGCGACCGAAGAAATGCATGAACGGTTGGGGCAACATCTTCCTCACGATAGCGCCCGACGGCACGGCCCTGCCCTGCCACACCGCGCGCATGCTGCCAGGCCTTGCCTTCCCGAACGTGCGCGAGCATGGCGTGCGCGAGATCTGGTACGAATCCGAAGGCTTCAACCGCTATCGCGGCACCGGTTGGATGAAGGAACCCTGCGCGAGCTGCCCGGAAAAGGAAAACGACTACGGCGGCTGCCGCTGCCAGGCCTATATGCTCGCGCAGGACCCCGCCGCGGCCGATCCGGTCTGCGACAAGTCACCGAGGCACGATGTCGTCGCTGCGATAGTCGACCAGGCGCAGCAGCAGCGATCGATCGTCGAAGCGAAGCCGCTGCTGTTCCGCGACCCGAAGAATTCCAAAGCTCTGTCCGGCTTGGCGTAGGCGAGGCGGCGCGCGACAATGGGCGCATGCCCTCTGCCATCGACCTGTTCGACCGCGTCCTCAAGCTCAGCGTGTTCGACGGCGACTCGCGCAGTGGCCTGCTCGCCGCGCACGCCTATTTCAGCGGCGATTTTCCGGATTGTTCGCTCGCACTGCTTTTCTCGCGCGGCCAGGGCGCGGGGCGCTGCCGCCTCGCCGGCCTGATCGGGCCGGACGGCACCGAACACGTCGCCAATCTCGATCCGATCAACGCGCGCAACAGTCTGCCGCTGTTCGACGACGCGCTCTCGGCGCGCCTGATCGAGTTGCCGCAGCCGCATGTTGTCGGCGTATCTCCGCGCGAACGTGGACTGCCGCTCGCTCAAGCGCTGTTCGCGCCAGCGGCCGTGCTTGCGCTGCCGATCGCGAACTCGGGTGAGGTGTCGCATTGGCTTGTATTCGGCTCGACGCTCGCCGGGCGTTTCGACGGCGTCGATCTCGAACGCGCGATGCTGCACGTCAATCTCGCCTCGAATCTGATCCGCGGACCGATTGCACTGCGCGAACTGACCCGCGAGACCGAGCGCCAGCGCCACGAAATCGAAAGCCTCGCCGACATCCAGAAGCTGCTGCTGCCCGACAACCCGCGCATTCGCGGCCTCGACTACGCCGTGCACTGGCAACCCGCCGCAACCGCGGCCGGCGACTATTATGAAATGAGCAACCTCACCGCGGTCGTCGCGACCGATATTCCCGCGAGCGAAGATGCGGATGTCTGGGGCGTGATCGTCGGCGACGTTTCCGGCCACGGCGTCGCGGCCGCAGCCGAGGCAATGCAGTTCGACGCGATCCTGCGCACCTACCAGGGCGGCGACGGCGAACCGCCGGCCAACGTGATCAGCTACGCCAATCGCCACTTCTTCTCGCGTCGCAGCCGCGGCCGTTTCATGACCGTATTCGCCCTGCTCTACCGGCCCGATGCGCGCCTGCTGAGCTTTCTCTCGGCCGGTCATCCGCCGCTGCTGCTGCGTCGCGACGGCGACGTCTCCCTGCTCGGCGAAGCCGACCAGATCCCGCTCGGCGTGCTGCCCGATTTTGCCTACGCCAACAACGCGCACGACGCGCGCCATGGCGATGTCTTCGTGCTCTACACCGACGGCATCGTCGAAGCGCGCGATGCACGGGGGCGCCAATTCAGCACGGAACGTCTGCGCCGCCTGGTTGGCGCAGCCGATGCCGGCATATCCGCGCAGGCGCTGCGCGACACCCTCGTTGCCGCCGTGCACGAGCATCAGGGCGGCGCGGTCGGCAACGACGACCAGACCCTGCTCGTGTTGCGCATCGCGCATTGACCGAAATGCAGCTCATTGGCCAGACGGGAAATCGAAGATGAAGGAATTGCTGCAAGACGTCGCCAGCCGCGCCTCGAGCTATCTGCAGTCGCTGCAGGAACGCAAGGTCGCGCCCGATCCGGCCGCGGTCGCGGCGCTTGCGGCATTCGACGGTGAACTTCCAAACGCGCCGACCGATCCACACGAAGTGCTCGCGTTGCTCGACACGATCGGTTCGCCGGCGACGATGGCGATGGCCGGGCCGCGATTCTTCGGCTTCGTGATCGGCGGCGCCCTGCCCGCCGCGCTTGCCGCCGACTGGCTGACCGCGGCCTGGGACCAGAACTCCGCGCTGTACAACGCAACGCCGGCGACTGCGCGTCTCGAGCAGACCGCGCTGCGCTGGCTGCTCGAATTGTTCGACCTGCCGCGCACTGCCGGCGGCGCATTCGTCACCGGCGCCAACGTGGCGAACTTCGTCGCGCTCGCGGCCGCGCGCCACGCCGTGCTCGAACGCACGGGCTGGAAGGTCGAAGCCGACGGCCTGTTCGGCGCGCAGCCGATCACGGTCGTCGTCGGCGCCGAAGCGCATCCGACGCTGATCAAGTCGCTCGGCATGCTCGGCCTCGGCCGCAATCGCGTCGTGCGCATTCCGGTCGATACGCAGGGACGCTTGCGCGTCGATGCGTTGCCGCAGTTGTCCGGGCCCGCGATCGTCTGCGCGCAGGTCGGCAACGTGAACACGGGCGCCTGCGACGCGGTCGGCGAGATCCGCGCGCGCATCGGGCCTGATGCCTGGCTGCATGTCGATGGCGCATTCGGCTTATGGGCGCGTGCGACGCCAGCGCACGCGCATCTCGTCGTCGGCGTCGAAACGGCGGACTCCTGGGCGACCGACGCGCACAAATGGCTCAACGTGCCCTACGACAGCGGCATCGCATTCGTGCGCGATGCGGTCGCGCTGAGCGCGTCGATGGCGATCACCGCCGAGTACCTGCCGACGACGAGCGCGTGGCGCAATCCGTCCGACTTCACTCCGGAGCTGTCGCGCCGCGCGCGCGGCGTGCCGGTGTGGGCCGCGCTGCGCAGCCTCGGCCGCAGCGGCGTCGGGGAAATGATCGAACGCCACTGCCGTCAAGCACTCCGTTTTGCCGAGGCTCTGCGCGCCGCCGGGTTCGACGTGCTCAACGAGATCGCGCTCAACCAGGTGCTCGTCGCGTTCGGCGACGCGCAGCGCACCCAGCGCGTCGTCACGGCACTGCAGGAAGAAGGCACCTGCTGGTGCGGCGGCACGGTTTGGCAGGGCCGCACCGCGATGCGCATCAGCGTTTCGTCGTGGGCGACGACCGACGCAGACGTCGAGCGCAGCATCGAGGCGATGATCCGCGTGGCCAAGGTCACTGCCTGATCGCCCGGCTGCGGCCTTCTGCAGGGCAACGGCATCACGCCGCGCGAACTGCGCGGCACGAAGTCCGCCTCACTTCGAGGCAGGCTTCGCCGTTTCGCTTTCCGCCTTCGGCACGCGCCGGCTGCCGAGCTTGACGATCTCGGGTTTGTCCCAGCTGCCGCTGACCTTGTACTCGGACTGCGTGGCCTGGTTGATCGGTTTGCCGAGCACGCCGCCGACCGCGGCGCCGACCGCGGCGCCAACCGGGCCGCCGATCAACGCACCAGCGCCCATGAATACGGTCGCGCCGACATGCGGGGTTACTTCGACACGCATGTTCCACTCGCTGGTCTTCAGGCCGATCGCACCCTTGATGCGCATGTCCGCGGTCGGGCTCTTCACTTCGAAGCCGTCGCTGTAGGCATAGCCGTCGGTCATCGTGAACACGCCTTGTGCGGAATCGAAACTGAAGCCCTTGTTGAACAGGTCGCCGAAGTCGAACGCGAGCCGGCGTGGCAGCGCAGCGAGGTTGACCAAGCCGGCAAGCCGCCCGGCGCCAGGGTCGAGGTTCGGGATGCGCCCGTCGGCGATCTTCATGTGCAGCGCACCGCCGTTGATGCGGTTGAGCGCGAACGCCGACGGCGTGCCGGCCCAGCTCGCGTCGATCGACGCGGTGATCTCACCGCCGGCGAGCTTGCCGCCGTAACCGAGCGCGTCGAGCATCGCGCCGAAATCGCGCGCCTTGAGTTCGATGCCGAAGGTCGAGCGGTGGAAACCGTTCTTGCGCGTCCACACGCCGTGCGCCTTCATATCGATGTCTTTCGAATGCGTGTTGACCTTGTCCAGACTCATGCCATCGGCCATCGGCTTTGTCTCCACCGAGGCCGCGCCATAGCTGGCCTTGCCGAGGCGGAAGTCGCCGATGTCGATGCGCAGCGGCGGGATCGCCGCGGGATTGAGCGAGTCGTCGCGCACGTCACCGACCGCGGCGGCATTCGCCGGCGCTTCGGGCGATTCGGGCCAGTGCAGACGCTTGAAGTCGGCGACGATCGTGCTCGTGCGCAGGTTCTTCTTCGGCACGGTCAGGCTGCCTTCGATGCGCGCGCCTTCGAAGTCGACGCGCACGGCATCGGCGCCGAAACCGACGCGCACTTTTGCGTCGCCGAAGTCACGCTCCCAGGCGACGAGCGAGGCGGTACGGACATCGACACTGCGCAACACATCGCCACCGCTCCCGCCGTCCATACCGTCCGCAGCGAAACTCATCCAACCGGACAGATCCACCTCGCGTGCCGCGCCGCCAATCGCGATGCCGGACTTCGGCAGCACGCCGGTCGCCTCGCCGCCAAAGATCACGTTCGCGGCAAACGGCGCGGTCGGCGTCGGCAGCTTCCCGCGCAGGTTGACGATGTCGCCGAGGCTTGCGTCGATGCTCGCGCCGAGCGGCGGCAAGCCAACCACGAGCTTGAGCGGCAGAGCGCTGTCGGCGGACTTCTTCAGCGGTACGGGCAGGTCGATGCCGATGCCGCGCAGATCCGAAGTCAGGACCACGCGCTGGCCGCTGTCCGTCGCCTTGGTTTTGTCGGCACCATCGCGATCGATGCTGAATTGAGCGCTCCAGTTCGCCTCGCCAGAGAGATATTTTTTGTAGTCCTTGAGCGTCGAGGCGTAGCTATCGATCAGCTCGCTCGCCGGCAGGCGCGCGTCGACCCTGCCTTCGACGACATGCTTCGTATCGCCGACGTAATCGCCAATCGCGAGCGAGAGCTTCGCCGGCTTGCCTTTGAACGTGGTCGCGAGTGCATCCGCGGAAAACCCGCTGCGGTTGAAGCGCAACGGTCCCGAGGCCTTGTCGAATTTCAGATCGTATTTCGCATCGGCAAGATCGGCATCGGCGAGTTGTACCTTGCCTTCGATCTGGAAATTCTCGATCGGTTTCATCGGCGCGCGCAGGGCGAAGTCGACCTTGCCCTGGCCGCCGACGTCGACGCCGAGCAGCGGCGCCGCGAATTTCGTGCCGAGCGGCGACGCCTTGACGAAACCGAGCAGGTCGCGGCCGCCGCCCTGCGCATTCGCCGTGACCTCGAGCGTGCCCTCGCCGTAGTCGCTGATGTCGACGCTGGCCTTGCCGACTTTGACACCTTGCAGGTTTCCGCCATCGGTGTCGGCGTGCAGCCCTGCATTGACGAAATCGACGAGCGCGTGCGCATGTTCGATCGCCGGCCAGTCGCCGAGATAGCGGAAGCGCAGGTCGGCGACATCCGCGCTGGCTTCGAAGCGGCCCGCGTTGTTGCGGAACGGCCAGTCGGCGAGATTGCCGCGGAACACCGCGCGTCCACCGGTGACCTGACCCGCGTCGAGCGCGCGGTCGAGCCATTCGATCGCATGCGGCGACATCACGCCCAGCGGCCAGAAACGCTTCGCCGCGCCCACGTCGGCGTGGTTAACGACGGCGGCGACGTCGAGCGCCGGCTTGCCGCCGGCATCGAAGAGATCGGCTGCGCCACGCAATTCACCGCCGTAACTTTTGCCCGGCATCGTGTTCTCGAATTGCAACGCGCCGGTCTCGATGCGCCAGGCATCGTCGGCGTGATACGCGCTGACGCTGCCGTGGAACTCGGCGAAACTCAGCGGCTCGCGAAACACTTTCGGCAACAGCAACGCGAACGCATTGTGCTGCGGCAGATCGAACGTAATCGCATCCTGGTCGGCGAACAGCTGGCCGGAAACGCCGCTCGCGCCGGGTATCTTGCCGAACGCGTGCGCGGCGAGGCCGTCGAGCTGCGCGGCGGCGTCGAAATCGGTCGCATCGGCAAAACGCAGCATCGCGCGCGCGAGCATGCCCGACGGATTGCCCGCGTACAGCCAGCGGCGCAGGTCGACGGGCAGCGTGTCGATCAGCATCGCCGCGCTGGCGACGGTGCCGAGGTCGAGCGCGCCGATGGCAATCGTGTGCTCGGGCGTAGCGTAGTAGTCGCCAGCGGGATAGCGGCGGCGCAGGTGCAGTTCCGCCGGTGCCAGCGGTTCGCTCTGGCGGACGATCTTCAACTCGGCCACGTCGGCGCTGAAGCCGTCCTCCTCGCGGCGCCAGCGCGCGCCGAAGGCGAGGCGGTCGATACCGACATGCGGCAGGAAGTCGCGCTTGTCGTCAAGCTTGATCGAGGTGTGCGTGGTCAGCACGAGGTTGGCAAGATCAACCTCGGCGCGTACCTCGCTGACCTCGCCGGCCTTGAGCCACGCCCAGACCTGCAGCTTGCCGCCGCCGTGGTCGACGACGAGGCCGGCGAGCGGATAGTTACGCAGTACCGCGGCGAGGTCGATGTCGGCGCCGCCGAGGTAGGCACTGCCATCGCGTTTGCCACGATCGTATTCGACCACCGTGTTCACCGGCGCGGAGTCGTTCTGCAGATTCCTCACGCGCGCGAGCACGCGCAGGAAATCGCCGTGCGCGGTCAGACGCAATTCGTCGGCGCCGAGCTTGAAATGCTTGTCGTTCGGCAGGTCGTCGACGTTGAGCCTCGCGTCGCGCACGACGACGGTGCCCAGGCTGAACAACGGGCTGTCATTGAGATCCTGGTTGCTGCTGGCCGCGTCGCCGGTGTCGAGACCACGCAGCCGCCATTCGCCCTGGACGTCGCGCACGAGGTCGAGCTCGATGCCCGACAGATGGATCTCGGTCCAGGTCGCGCGCGGCCGCGCCCAGGCGAAGAAATTGATCTTCAGGCCGGCGCTGGCGAGATCCAGTGTCTGTCCTTGCGCCGCCTTGGCCGCCGCCGGCATCGCGCCGAGATGCACGCCGGTCAGGTTGAGCAACGGTCCGGTGCGTTCCCAGCGTGCGTCGAGTCGGTCAATCGTCACCGGTCGATTCAGCGCCTCGGCGAGCTTGGCGCTGACCCATTCGGGCTGGTTAGTCAACCATGGCAGAACGACAAGCTGGGTCACGCTGCTTACGATCGCCATCAGGATCGCGAATGTCGCCAGCAGCCGGAACAGCCACCATTGCGCACGGTGCAGATGGCGGCGCCAGGGCGTCATGGGCGACGTTCGCCGGACGACCTGCGGTTACAGCAGCACCACATCGTACTGCTCCTGCGCGTAGTGCTCCTCGGCCTGGAAGCGGATCGTCTTGCCGGTGAATTCCTCCAGTTCCGCCACCGAACCCGACTCCTCGTCGAGGATGCGCGTGACCACCTTCTGCGCGGCAAGCACGAGCAGGCTGGATGCCTCGAACTGGCGCACCGCGCGCGTGATTTCGCGGAAGATTTCGTAGGTCACCGTCTCGGCGGTCTTGACGTTGCCACGGCCGTCGCAGGCCGGGCATGGTTCGCACAGCTGGCGTTCGAGGCTTTCGGTCGTGCGCTTGCGCGTCATCTCGACCAGGCCCAGGCTCGACATCTCGTACACGGTCGTCTTGGCGTGATCGTGGGCGAGCGATTTCTCCAGCATGCGCAGCACCTGGCGCTTGTGTTCGGCGTCGGTCATGTCGATGAAGTCGATAATGATGATGCCACCGAGGTTGCGCAGGCGCAGCTGGCGTGCCGCCGCCTGCGCCGCCTCGAGGTTGGTCTTGTACACCGTCTCCTCGAGGTTGCGATGGCCGAGGAACGCGCCGGTGTTGACGTCGATCGTGGTCATCGCTTCGGTCTGGTCGACAATCAGGTAGCCGCCCGACTTCAATGGCACTTCCTTCTTGAGCGCACGCTGAATCTCGTCCTCGACGCCGTACAGGTCGAAGATCGGCCGCTCGCCTGAATAGAGTTCGATGCGCTCGGCCAGCGCCGGCATGAATTTCTGCGTGAACGCGATGGTTTTCTCGTAGGTTTCGCGCGAATCGACGCGCACCTTCTCCACGTCCTCGCGCATCATGTCGCGCAGCGCGCGCAGCGGCAGGGCGAGTTCCTCGTAAACGCGTGCGCGCGGCTCGACGCGGCGCATGTTCTCCTGGACCACGCGCCAGACGCGGCCGAGATAGGCGACGTCGTCGGCGAGCGCGTCGCGCGACGCACCCTCCGCATTCGTGCGCACGATATAGCCGAGCTGCGGGCCGAGGGTTACGGGCTGGGCAGCAGAGATATCGCCGGCAACCGCAACGCCGGGTTGGGTCAGTGCGGCGACCAGGTCCTTCAGGCGCACACGTTCGGCCTCGTCCTCGATGCGAACCGACACGCCGATCATCTTGGCGTAGGGCAACAGCACCAGGTAGCGCGAGGGGATCGACAGGTGTGTGGTCAGGCGCGCACCCTTGCTGCCGATCGGGTCCTTGACCACCTGAACGATGATGTCCTGGCCTTCGTGCACGAGTTCGCTGATCGGCGGCGTCGGCAGTGTGGCGGTCTCGCCGGACTCGCCTTCGTGACCGTCGCCGGTGCCTGTAGGCCCGGAGCGGACGATGTCGTTGGCGTGCAGGAACGCGGCGCGCTCCAGCCCCACCTCGACGAACGCCGCCTGCATTCCCGGCATCACCCGGCTGACGCGGCCGCGATAGATGTTGCCGACGTAACCGCGCTTGAGCGCGCGTTCGACATGCACTTCCTGCAGCACGCCATTTTCCACCACGCCGACGCGGGTTTCGCGCGGGGTGACGTTGATCAGGATTTCCTCAGACAAGGCCGCTGCTTCCGCAATTTTTCTCAACGCGTTTATAGCTTGGCGGGACGGGGCTTGTCGATCTTGCGCGGACGGCGCGGATGAGGCATCCACCCTCACCAAACTCCAATGCTGGCCTCATGCAACGCCGAGCACAGAGCGAGACGCTGCAACGGCCGGCGGCATATGGGGTCGCCGGTCGCAAGGATTCGTATCGCAGAGAAGGGTCATTGCGTTCCTCCACCATTCATTTTTGAAGGAGAATGTCATGTCTGTTCGTACGCAAAATCGCTGCATTTCAAACAAGCTCCTGCATACCTCATTGCTCTCCGGAACGCTCGGCCTCGCTCTGGTCGCGCTGCCGGCGCATGCGTGCTCGATCCCGGACGGTAAAACCCAGGTCCAAGCATGGCCCATGCCCGCGTTCGACGCCGGGTCGAGCACAGCAACCGAGCAGCCAAGCAACGTCTCGGGGGCCAGCGTGAGCTCCGCTTCACACAAGGCCGGAAACGATCCGATTACCGGCCTGTGGAAGGTCAACTTCCTGGCGCACGGCAATGCCACCATCCCCGACGGAACGGTCATCGATGCCGCCGTGGTTACTTGGCACGCCGATGGCACCGAACTGATGAACTCCGCCAAGCCGCCCGTGACCAGCAATTTCTGTCAGGGCGTCTGGCAGCGCACCGATTCCACCTACACGCTCAATCACGTTGCTCTGGGGTGGGCGCCCGACTCGACCTTCATCGGCCCGGTCAGCATCCACGAAACCGTTATGCTGAGCCATAATGCCACGTTGATGACCGGAACCTTCACCATCACCCAGTACGCGCAAGACGGCACTACGGTGGTACCGCTGCGGCCTGACCTGCCTGCCGTGTCGGTCGTCGGCAGCGTGATAGGCGGTCGCGTGTTCGCCGACCAGTAGCGCGATTCGGACAAACGCTGTTCCGCGCCCGGGTGTGCTTTCTTCCCGGTGATGGCAGGAACCTTTTGACTGATCAGGCCAGACTCGTCGATCGCCCCGAGCGCAGAGGTTGAGTATCGGGGCGATCACGTGGCGTCCATGCAAGGAAGCCGCGGGCGCGTAATCGCGCGACGGATTTTCCTAATACTATACGCATGGACGCGAGCATTCCGGTACGCACGTCGCCCCACGTCGGCATCTATGAATTCGCCGGCGTGCGCGTCGACGCGCACGCCTATCGGCTGACTCGTGGCGACGAGGAGATCGTGCTCGAGCCGAAGGCGTTCGCAGTGCTGCTCGAGTTCCTTGCCCATCCCGGCGAAATGCTCAGCCGCGACGCCCTGCTCGATGCGGTCTGGGGGCATCGCTACGTCACTCCGGCCACGCTCAACCGCCTGATCGTGCTGCTGCGCCGCGCGCTCGGCGATGATCCGGAAGCGCCGCGCTGCATCCAGACCGTGCACGGCAAGGGCTATCGTTTCGTCGCGACGCTGGCTGACGAGATCGAAGCGCCCGCAACGCAGCGCGAGTTGCGCTTCGCGCCACCGCCCGCCGCGCGCGTGCCGGCACGCATGAGCGCGATCATCGGCCGCGATCGCGAAGTCACCGACATCTGCACGATACTCGCTTCCGCGCGCCTGCTCTGCATCGTCGGCGCTGGCGGCATGGGCAAGACCACGGTCGCGCTCGAGGCCGCGCGCGCGTGCACAGCGCAGTTCGCTGACGGCATCTGGTTCCTAGACATGTCGGCGCCGAGCGGCGGCGCAGGCGCGGAAAGCATGATCGCGACCACGTTTGGGGTGCGCGGTGGCTCGGACGAGGCCAATCGGCAGCACTTGATCGCCATGCTGGCTGCGCGCTGCGCATTGCTCGTACTCGACAACTGCGAGCGTGTGGCCGGCGAGCTCGGCGAATTCGTCACGCGCCTGCTCGAAGCCTGCGCCGATATCCGCATCCTCATCACCAGCCAGCGCCGGCTCAATTGCCGCGGTGAAATCGTCTACGCCCTGCCGACACTGGCACTGCCGCCGATGCGTGAATGGAACAGCACACAGGCGATCGCTGAGCTTTCGACAGTCGCCTCGATCCAGTTGCTGCTCGCACGTGCCCGTGCGCTCGCCGCGCCGTTCGAGCTGACTCCTGCGAACGCAGCCAGTGCCGCCGAGCTGTGCCGGCGCCTCGACGGCATGCCGTTCGCGATCGAACTCGCCGCGGTGCGCCTGCGCGTGCTCGACCCCGCGCAATTGCTCGAGCGGCTCAACGAACGCTTCGGCTGGCTCGCAGGCAACGGGCGCACCGAACGCCACCAGACCCTCGGTCTGCTCCTGGCCTGGAGTTTCAGCCTGCTCGATGACGAGGAAAGGCGCCTGCTGTGCGCACTTTCCGTGTTTGCCGGCAGCTGGACCCTGGACGCGACCCTTGACTTCGCCCGCATGCTCGAGATCGACACCACGCGAGTCGTCGACCTGCTCAGCGGCCTTGCCGATAAGTCGTTGCTCGTCATCGAGCCGGACCACGATCCGCCGCGCTATCGGCTACTCGACAGCGTGCGTCTGTATGCGCGCCTGCGTTTGAGCGAGGGCCGCGACGAGGATATCGCGCGAGGCGCGCATTTCGCCCATCTGCACAAGTCCAGCCTGCTCGCCGATGCGCAGGCACGCAGCGCGCGACAGCATCACTGGCTTGAATGGATGCAGCGGATGACACCCGACATCGAGTCGGCGCTGGCCTATGCCTCGGGCCAGCCCGAAATGCATGCGGCCGTGCTCAACCTTCTTGGCAATCTCACCTGGTGCATGCGCACGAGCGGCGATTACCGGCGGTCGACGCGCTGGCTCGATGCGGCGTTCGCGCTGGCACCAGCAGAATCAATCGACCGCGCTCGCTGCCATGTCATCGCCGGCATCATCGCCCACCATCGCGGCGAGCACCCGCGCTCCGCGAATCACTTCCGCACAGGTATCGACATGGCGAGGCGCTTCACCGAACCGCGCCTCGCCGGCATCGGCTGCGCGATGTTCGCCTTCGAACTCGCCCTGTGCAATCGCTTCGAGGAAGCGCACGCGCTGGTTGCGGACGCTCTCGCCGAAGCGCGGGAACACGACGACTCATGGCTGCGCTCGCTGGCATTCCTCGGTCGCGGACTGATCCATGCCCGCCGGGGAGAACGCCGCGATGCGGTCGCGGATCTGGCGACAGCGGCAGCTTTAGTCGACCGTCCGGAAGGCGAGCCTTTCCAGCTCGCCTACACCCTGATCAACCTGGGTTTGCAGCAACTCGAAGCCGATCTGCCCGGCGACGCCGCGCGCACCTGGCTGCGCACGCAATTGTGCATGGAACATCTCTGGCACTGGCGCGGCGTGGCTGGATGCATCGAAGGCGCCGCGTACCTGGCGGGACTGCGCGGCGATCATGTATGCGCCGCCCGATTTCTGGCCACCGCAGCGCACGCGCGCGAGCAGACCGGCGCGCCCTTGCTCGAACAGTGGCATACGCGCCATGCCGCGATCGAGCAGGCAGCGCGCGACGCCCTCGGTGCCGAGGCTTTTGCCGCAGCACAGTCCGAACCGAAGACACGACGCATCGAGGAAATCGCCGTCGAGACGCGCGACTTCCTGCTCGGCCACGTCGAGGCGGATCAGCTCGCGAGCGCGAATAATCCGCGCGGATCGTAACGTCGGCGCAGTTCCGCCAGCCGCGTCAGCGTCGCCGCATCGTGCGTGCGCTCGCGCAAGTCGCCTTCTTCGCTGGTGAAATTCGCGTTGACGCCGACGCGCGCCCACGGTGCCACGGCGCTGCGCAGACCGCGCGCCCAATCGCGCACCGCGGCGAAGGATTGTGCCTGCGGCGTGCGCCCGATCGCGTTGACGAAAAACGGCGCGCCGCGATGGACAAATGCGCTGCCTTCGAGTGGTACGCGCGCGAGTGCCCCGCCGAGATGATGCACGTGCAGCTCGCTCGCCGGGTCGGCTGCCTCGCTGCCATGGCGGACCAGCGTTTCGATCAGCGCATCGTCGAGCGCATCGACATGCGCGGTCGTCCAATAGTATTGATCGCCCGCCGGCGCGTGCGTATCGAGGGCGCACTGCCACTGCGGGTAAGGCATCACGCCGCCGACCTGGCCGAGCGCGCGCCCGCGATCGAGCAGCGCCGCCAGTCGGGCGCGGCCTTGTTCCGGATCGCCGCTCCAGCACCAGGCGAGTACGCCAACGCGCTGCCCATGCACACTGGCAGGCAGGAACGGCGCTGGTGGCGCGCTGCAGAAGACGACCATCGCGGTGAGTTCGTCGGGCGCGTCGGCAACCTGGTCGCGGAACCGGCGCAGCAGCTCGTGCGCCGCGTCGATCGGATGGAACAGTGCGCCGGCGTACACCTCGGCCAGTGCATGCAGGCGGAATACGAAGCTGGTCACCACGCCGAATCCGCCGCCGCCACCGCGCAGCGCCCAGAACAGGTCGGGTTCCGACTCAGCGCTCGCATGAACGCGGCTGCCATCGGCAAGCACCACGTCGGCCGAGATCAGGTTGTCGATGGCGAGACCGCAGCGTCGCATCAGCCAACCGACCCCGCCGCCCTGGGTATAGCCGCCGACACCGGTCGACGAGATCATGCCGCCGGTGGTTGCGCACGCATGCTCCTTCGTCGCCGCGTCGACCTCGCGCCAGAGCGCGCCGCCGCCGACGCGGACGCGGCTTCGATCGGCGCTCACTTCGACTGCGTTCAAGCCGCCGAGATCGAGCATCAGCGCACCATCGCGCACCGCGGATCCGGCGACGTTGTGGCCACCGCCACGCACGCTCATCGGCAACGCGTGGTGCGCGGCGAAGCGTGTGACGCGGGCGACGTCATCCGCGTCGGCGCAATGCGCGATCGCAAGCGGATGCCTGTCGATCGCACCGTTCCATACGCGGCGGCGTGCTTCGTATTCCGCCATGCCGGGCAACGACAAGCGACCGCGCAACTCCTGCGCCAGCGCGGTCCATTCTGCGTGGTTCGGGACTGCCGCCGTCATCGTCGATCTCCACGGATGTGTTGAATCGAAGCGTCGCTCAAGTTGCGCATGCTTGTCCACGGCACGCGCGAAAATCTTATCGAACCCTCACAATTCCAGCGCGCAGCCCACTCTGGTCTGGCGGCGGATTCCGAAACGCTCGAGCAAGATCGAGGTTTCGAACAACGGCAGGCCCATCACGCCCGAGTAACTGCCGGCGAGATGACTAACGAACGCAGCAGCCGCGCCCTGGATCGCATAGGCGCCCGCGCGCCCCGTCGGTTCGCCGCTGTCGACGTAGGCGGCAATCGTCGCCTCGTCGAGTTCGGCGAACGTGACCCGGGTGTGCGAAATCGCATGTTCCTCGCGCCCGGCGTCGACCAGCCAGACCGCGGAGATCACCTCGTGGGTGCGGCCCGACAGCTTGCGCAGCATGGCGATCGCATGCGCGCGATCGGCGGGTTTGCCGAACACTTCGTCGTCGAGCACGACCTCGGTGTCGCCGCCGAGTACGACGACGCCTTGCTTTCCGCCCAGTTTCAGCAGCCCCGCGCCAGCCTTCTCACGCGCGACGCGGCTGACGTAGTCCACCGGCGGCTCGCCCGGCGCGCGCACTTCGGCTAGGTCGAGCTGCACCGTGCCGAAACGCACGCCGATCTGTTCGAGCAGTTCGCGGCGGCGCGGGGATTGCGAAGCGAGATAGAGCATGCCGGCAATTCTAGCCGACGCGGCGGAAATGATTCCTCAAGCGCGATGGTACGGATGATTGCCGAGCAGGCTCACCGCACGATAAAGCTGTTCGGCGATCAGGATGCGTACCAGCGGATGCGGCAACGTCGCCGGGCCGAGCGACCACGTCTGGCTGGCACGCTCCAGCACCGCCGGGGCGAGGCCTTCGGGACCGCCAACGAGGAAGGCGAGATCGCGCCCGTCCATGCGCCAGCGCGCGAGCTGCTGCGCGAGCTGTTCGCTGCTGAACGCCTTGCCACGACCGTCGAGCGCAATTATGTTCGCGCTCCTCGCAACTGCCGCGAGCATCAACGCGCCTTCGTCGGCAATCACGCGCGCGGTGTCGTTGCTGCGCCCGCGCAGCTTGCTCGTGACTTCGACGAGCTGCAGCGGCAGCTCGTGCGACAGACGTTTGGCGTATTCGTTGTAGCCTTCGGTGACCCACGAAGGCATCTTCTCGCCGATGGCGATCAGCGTGGCACGCATGGTCCGTCGGCGATATGCGACAAGTTACGCGACATGGACCGCACCGAGGCGGATCGGATCAACCGACCGCCGCTGTCCGCGCCATGTCGTCGCCCACGGTCCACAGCCGCTCCAATCCGTAAAATTCGCGCACGCGCGGCAGCATGACGTGGATGATGATGTCGCCGAGGTCGACGAGCACCCATTCGGCCTCGCGCTGGCCCTCGATGCCGAGCGGCTGCATGCCGGCCTGCTTGGCGAATTTGACGACTTCATCGGCCAGCGACTTGACGTGACGGGTCGATGTGCCGCTCGCGACGATCATGAGGTCGGCGATCGAGGTCTTGCCGCGCACGTCGATCTCCTGCACGTTCTGCGCCTTGAGATCGTCGAGCGCGTCGAGCACGCGTACGCGCAGCAGCTCAACCGGATCGCTGGGCAGCTGGGGTTTTTTCGGTTTCGGTGCCGAGACTTTTTTCGGCTTCGCCGCGGCGATTTTCTTCGCGGGCTTCTTCGCCGGTTTGCTCGCCGCCTTGGCGACGGGCCTCTTCACGGCGGACTTGGATGCCGTCTTCTTGGCTGCGGATTTCGCGCCAGCCGCCTTGCGCGGCGCGCGGGTGGATTGGGTTTTGGTCGGAGTAGGCAAAAACGTATCACCTGGATTGAGTGCACAGGCGGGCTCGCACCCGCGCGGCCAGAATATACGCCGATTTGGCGTCGAGGGAAGTGTCGATTGGATGACGATCCGGCGGTGGTTCAGCCGTTGCGCCGATACGGTGCAAGGATTGCCGGATCGGCCAGCAGCGCCTCGGGAATCAGCCAGCGCGGCTCGCGCCCGGCCGCAAGCAGCGTGCGCACCTGGCTCGCCGAAATATCCAATGGCGTGACCGGGATGCTGAGTACCTTGCCGGCTGGAGTTTCCTGCAATTCGCGCGGCGAACGCGCGCGACGCGGCACGGCTTCGCCGACGAGCTCGCCCGACCACGGCTCGGTGCGCCCGGGGCGGGTCAGCATGACGATGTGGGCGAGGCGGAACAGTTGCCGCCATTCGCGCCAGGTCGGCAGCGAGCCGAATGCATCTGCGCCGACGAGCAGGATCAGCGGCTGCGCATCGCCGAATTCCACGCGCAGGCCGCGCAGAGTATCCACCGTGTAGGACGCGCCCTCGCGACGCAACTCGCGCGTATCGACGACCAGGCGTGGCTGGCCGACGAGCGCGCGCTCGAGCATGTCCACGCGCTGCGCTGCCGAGGCGAGCGGCGCGGGCTTGTGCGGCGGCACGTGCGCGGGCATCAGGCGCACCTGTGCATCGAGCGCCTCGGCCGCCTCCCAGGCGACGCGCAGGTGGCCGTTGTGCACGGGATCGAAGGTACCGCCGAGGATGGCGATCGGTTTGCCGTTCATGCTGCCAGAGCGATTGCGCCGTCGTTGCTGGCGCGTTGTATATTTTGCCGCATCCGCGTCATCCGACCTTCGCCAGCAACCCGGCTCGCGGCTGCGCGACTGCGACGAGCAGGCGTTCGAGTTCGAGCCAGGCGTCGCCGATACCGCGACCCTTGCCGATGCGATCGACGCAGCCGGCCTGAATCAGGCATGCGTCCCAGTGCGTGCGTGGCGCCCGCTCCAACGCGCGCCGGATGAGCCCTTCGCGTTGCTGCGGCCTGATGTATTCGGACTTGAGCCCCGCCGCAATGCCGCCGCGCGCGCTCGCGATGCGCGCGAGCATCTGCAGTTGGTTCAAGGGCCAACCAAGCAGGCCGATCGGATTTTCGCCCTCAGCGCGCAACCCGGCGAGGATGCGCAGCGCGCGCGCGGCGTCTCCCGCCAGCGCGGCGTCGAGCAACTTGAATACGTCGAAGCGCGTATCGTCCGCGACGCTGGCCTCGAGCATCTCCGCATCGAGCGTCGCGCCGGCATGCAGCAAAGCGAGCTTGTCGATCTCCTGCGCGGCGGCGAGCAGATTGCCTTCGATGCGCTCGGTCAGAAGATCGACCGCATCGGCGGTCATCTTCAGGCCGCGCGCGGCCGCCCTGGCACCGATCCATCCCGGCAATTCATCGGTTCTCAGCGGCCACACCTGAGTGAACACGCCGATGCGATCGACCGCCTGGCTCCAGGCGGTCTCGTGCTTCTTGCTCCATTCCTGCGCAGTGATCAGCAGCACCGTATCGGGCGGCGGATTGGCGCAATACTCGATGATCGCCGCGCCGCCATCCTTGCCCGGCTTGCCGGTCGGTATGCGCAGATCGATCAGCTTGCGCGTGGCGAACAGGCTCATCGCACTCGCACTCTGCGCGAGCTGGTTCCAATCGAAGCTGTTGTCCGCGTCGAACACCTCGCGCTCGACGTAGCCGAGTTCGCGCGCGCGTGCGCGCAGCGCATCGGCCGCTTCAAGCAGGAGCAGGTGCTCTTCGCCGGCGAGCAAATAGACGGACTTGAGCTCGCCCGTCGCGATTTGCTTGCGCAGCGCCGGTAACGGTGTCGGCATTTTGCGTGTACGCGCGGATCTACTTCGCCAGGCGCCGCTCGACCGAATCGATCTTGCGCATCACCGCTTGAGCCATGTCGCGCTCCATTTCGCGGCGGATCACGTCCTGCTGCGCACCTGCGCCGGCCGCCTGGGTCTGGTCGAAGGTGTAGCTGCGCGTCTGCTCGAGCGGCTGCTTTTCGAGCACGGTCTTGCCCGCGCCATCGACGATCTCGAGATCGACGTGATAGACCATGTTGAACTCGTTCACGCGCGCGTTGGCGCCGACCGAGCCGACCAGATTCTGCATGTTGACGCCGGTCATGCGAATCTCGCCGACGCCCTCGCCCGCCGCGGTCGCAATCGTCGCGCCGGCGCGCTTCATCGCGTCCTCGACGCTGCGCTTGAGCGGGCCGGCCGGATCAGAGCTGGTCACGACCACGCGCTGCAGTTCCGGCGTGAGCTTGACCTCTCCGCGCAGGTGGAAACCACAGGCGCCGAGCGAAAGCGCGGCCAGCACGGCGAGGGAACGAACGATCGTCTGCATGCGCATCATCCTACGACAATATTCACGATCTTACCCGGCACGATGATGATTTTCTTCACCGTCTGCCCGGCGACGAACTTGATGACGCCTTCATCGGCCAGCGCGGCCTGCTCGATTTCTTCACGCGCCGCATTGACCGCGACTTCGATCTGCCCGCGCAGCTTGCCGTTGACCTGCACCGCGAGCGTCACCGCATCCTTGGCCAGTGCGGCCGGATCGGCCTTCGGCCACGCCACGTCGATGACCGGCTCCGTATGGCCGAGTGCGGCCCACAACGCATGGCCGATGTGCGGCGTGATCGGGTTGAGCAACAGCACGATCGCCTCGAACGCCTCGTGGCGCACGGCGCGGCCCTGATCGCTCATGTCGTCGAACTTGCCGACGGCATTGAGCAGTTCCATCACCGCCGCGATCGCGGTGTTGAACGACAGGCGGCGGCCATAATCGTCGCTTACCTTCGCGATCGTCTCGTGGATCTGCCGGCGCAGCGTCTTCTGCGCGGCGTTGAGCATGCGTGGATCAACTTCGGGATGATCAGGCTGGGCGACATGCGCATGCAGGTCGCGCCACAGGCGGCGCAGGAAGCGCGCCATGCCTTCGACGCCGGCCTCGCGCCAGTCGAGCGAATGCTCGGGCGGTGCGGCAAACATCGAGAACAGGCGCACCGTGTCGGCGCCGAACTTCGACACCATCGCCTGCGGATCGACGCCGTTGTTCTTCGACTTCGACATCTTCTCGATGCCGCCGATCTGCACCGGCTTGCCGTCGCTCTTGAGAATCGCGCCGACGATGCGCGCCTTGTCGTCGCGCTGGATCTCGACATCGGCCGGATTGATCCAGTCGCGATTGCCGTTCGCATCTTCGCGGTAGAACGTCTCGGCGATGACCATGCCCTGGCAGAGCAAATTCGTCGCCGGCTCGTCGCTGTGCACGAGGCCCGCGTCGCGCATGAGCTTGTGATAGAAACGGAAGTACAGCAGATGCAGGATCGCATGCTCGATGCCACCGATGTACTGATCGACCGGCAGCCAGTAGTTCGCGCGCTCGTCGACCTGGGTCTTCGCACCGGGCGAGGTGTAGCGCGCGTAGTACCAGCTCGATTCCATGAACGTATCGAACGTGTCGGTCTCGCGCTCGGCCGGTCCGCCGCACTGCGGGCAGGCGGTCTTGCGCCAGTTCGGATCGGCTTTGATCGGCGACTGCACGCCCATGAACTGCACGTCTTCGGGCAGCACGACCGGCAGCTGGTCCTCGGGCACCGGCACCGCGTCGCACTCCGGACAGTAGACGATCGGAATCGGGCAGCCCCAATAGCGCTGGCGCGAGACGCCCCAGTCGCGCAGGCGGTAATTGATCCGCTTCGCTCCCTTGCCTTCGCGCTGCAGTTTCTCGGCGAGGTAGTCGAACGCCTCGCGATAATTCTTGCCGTCGAGCTCGCCCGAATTCACGACCGTGCCGTACTCGGTATAGGCGCCGTCGGTGATGATCTTGTTCTCGAAATCCTCGACGATGCTGAGCGCGCTCGGCGCCTCGACCACGTCGATCGCGCGGCTCTGGCCGAGCGCGGCGGACATCGGATCCTGGTTGCCTTCGGCCTCACGGCCGAGTTCCGTGATCGCATCGCGCACGGCGTCGCTGACGATGACCATCTTGATCAGCAAGTCATACTTGGTCGCGAATTCCCAGTCGCGCTCGTCGTGGCCGGGCACGGCCATCACCGCGCCGGTGCCATAACCCATCAGCACGAAGTTCGCGACCCAGATCGGCAGCTGCTCGCCGCTGATCGGATGGATCGCATGCAGGCCGGTTTCGACGCCCTTCTTCTCCGCCGTCTCGACGACGGCTTCGGAGGCGGCGACATGGCGGCATTCCTCGATGAATGCGCTCAGTTTCGGATTCGCCTTCGCCGCCTGCAACGCGAGCGGATGCTCGGGCGCGATCGACAGGAAAGTGACGCCCATCAGCGTGTCCGGGCGCGTCGTGAACACGGTCAACGGCTCGCTCTCGCCCTCGACGCCGAACTGGATTTCCAGGCCTTCCGAGCGGCCGATCCAGTTGCGCTGCATCGTCTTGACCGCATCGGGCCAGCCGGGCAGCTTGTCGAGGCCGTCGAGCAATTGATCGGCGTAGTCGGTGATCTTGAGGAACCACTGCGGAATCTCACGCCGCTCCACGAGCGCGCCGGTGCGCCAGCCGCGGCCGTCGATCACCTGCTCGTTGGCGAGCACGGTCTGATCGACCGGGTCCCAGTTGACGACGGAGTTCTTGCGGTAAGCCAGACCTTTCTTGAACAGGCGCACGAACATGCGCTGCTCGTGCACGTAGTAGTCCGGGCGGCAGGTGGCAAATTCGCGCGACCAATCGATCGCGTAGCCCATCGTTTTGAGCTGCGCGCGCATGTGGTCGATGTTGGCGTAGGTCCACTTCGCCGGCGCGGTATTGTTCTTGATCGCCGCGTTCTCCGCGGGCAGGCCGAACGCGTCCCAGGCCATCGGCTGCAGCACGTTCTTGCCGAGCATGCGCTGATAGCGGCTGATCACATCGCCGATCGTGTAATTGCGCACGTGCCCCATGTGCAACGCACCCGACGGGTACGGCAGCATCGACAGGCAGAAGAACTTCGGCTTCGAGGGGTCTTCCTTCACCTCGAAGGCGCGACTCTCGTTCCAGAATTTCTGTGCCGCGGCTTCGACGGCGGCAGGGTCGTAGAGGTTTTCTTGTTCTTGCATGACGAGAATGAGGCGCGTCTGCGCGCCGTTGGCGGGTCGCGCAGGGTAGCGCAGCGGGGCGGCCGGCGCCATCGCCGGCAGCGGCGCCATTCAGGCTGGCGCGGCACGCCTGACGCCATTTTTTCACGTTCGCGGGCTATTCTGCCCGTATGCTTAGCCTCCGATTCGCCGCCCTGATCCCCCTCGCCTGCATGGCCGTTTCCATCGCCGACGCCGCGCCGCCCGCGAAACCGCTCGCGGACAAGGTGCTCGTCCTCGGCCACCGAGGCGCGAGCGCGCTGCGTCCGGAACATACGCTGGCCTCGTACGGCCAGGCGATCGAGGACGGCGCCGATTTCGTCGAACCCGACCTCGTCATGACCCGTGACGGCGCCCTCGTCGCCCGCCACGAGAACGAGATCTCGGGCACGACCGACGTGGCGAATCATCCGGAGTTCGCCGCGCGCAGAACGACCAAGACGATCGACGGCCAGTCGGCGACCGGCTGGTTCACCGAAGACTTCACCCTCGCCGAATTGAAAACCCTGCGCGCGCGCGAGCGCCTGCCCGAGCTGCGTCCCGGCAACACGAGGTTCGATGGCCAGTTCGCCGTGCCGACGTTCGAGGAGATCATCGATTTCGTTGCCGCCGAATCGAAGAAGCGCGGCCGTGTGATCGGCATCTATCCCGAAATCAAGCATTCGACCTACTTCAAAGGCATCGGCCTGCCGATGGAAGACGCCGTGCTCACTACGATCCGCAAGCACGCCTACACCGCGAAGACCGCGCCGCTGTTCATTCAGTCGTTCGAAATCGGCAACCTCAAATATCTGCGCGGCAAGCTTGGCGATCTGCCGAACGTGAAGCTGATCCAACTGCTCGGCGAAGCGAAGGAACAGCCCTACGACAGCGTCGCGAGCAAACAGCCGCTGGACTACGCGCGGATGATGCAACCGCAGGGTCTCGCCGACATCGCGAAATACGCCGACGCGATCGGCCCGAACAAGCTTTCGGTCATCCCACGCACGACCGACGGCAAGCTCGGCGTGCCGACCGCCCTCGTCGCCGACGCCCACACGGCGAAGCTGCTCGTCCACCCCTACACGTTCCGCCCCGAGAACTATTTCCTGCCGAACGACCTGCGCGCGCCGGGCACTCCGGCCACGCGCAACGAAGCCGGCCTCGTCATCGAGATTCGTGCCTATCTCGACGCCGGCATCGACGGCTTCTTCAGCGACGATCCGGCGCTGGGGCGCAAAGCTCTCTTCCGTTGATTGAGCCTGCCCCGTATCGACTGTAATCGCTGCGGCCGATTCTCGAATTACGGGTTCGACAACGAAGATTTGCGCGCGGGAATCTCCGGGCTCGGTTCAATCCCGGGCGGTTCTGGTAGTCTCCGCCGTGCAGTGCAAGACGCAAATTCGTCGCTGTGGGTTGTTGTCTACCTTGCAAACCTCAAGAGGATTCAAACCATGTCCGACCAAGACCCCCCGTTCCGGACGCGTAGCCTGACCACGTCGCTCGACCTCAGCAACATCGGCACTTCCGAAAATTCTTCGCCAGTGTGGAAAGCCCTCGCATATTTGAACGGCGCGAACGCATTCTGTGATCTTGTCGAATCCTGCTGCGCAGGCCCCAAGCAGCGCAGACGGCTTGAAGAAGCAGCCGAACTTTATATCGAACTAGCGTTACATGAAGTGGCGTTGGTCGAAAAGGCCCACAGGGAGCGCATCGCCGCTATGGAGTCGGCGCGGTCGCTGAAACCCGCTGCGAAAGCCAAATGAAACCATACTGACGCGCCGCCGCGGCGAGTGAATCGCGGCCGGTTTTGGCCCGACTATCGCCGCGGCGTGCCCACAGTTCGACCAGCGCAAGTCGTGCTTCGAGCGCGGTGGCCATCCATTGGCGTTTTTCCGCTTCGCTTGCGAGCTGCTGCAATCTTTCGACGGCAGGACCTGGATCCTCTGCCCTACCCTGCAAGCGTGCGAGATTGATTTCCGCGATGATCGCCTTGTAGCGCGAGGTCAGGCGCCCGAGAAGCGTTTGTGCGCGTAGCTTGGCCCGTTCGCTCTCCTCTGACAGATTGAGTTCCCGACAGGCCAGGGCAAGCAGGCTCTGTGCAACCGCCTCGTACGCAGCGAGATCGTTCTTGTCGAACTTTTCGGCCGCTCGCTGCAAGCGTTCGTGCGCCGCAACCCAGTCCCGTTTCGCCATGTCGATGCGTACGAGCTGCATGTCGACCAGCCCCTGCGTGCCGGCGTTTCCAACTTTCACTGCCATGTCATTCGCACGCTGAAAGCCGTTCTGCGCTGCCTCCATATCTCCATGTTCGAGCGCAGTGACGGAACACTCGTACGAGCCATTCTTTATTGCACTCAAGTCAGTCGTTCTTTTCAATTCGATCTCAAGCCGATCGCATGCCGCGCGAGACTTTTCCATCTCCCCGCGCTCGCGCAAGACCTCGACCGAATTCCTCATTGCGTCGAGGCGAATGCTCGGCTGCTCCGCGCGCGTCGCCAACGTGATTGCCTCGTCCAATCGGGTAATCACATCGTCGCTTGCGGCCTGCTCGAAAGCCAGATTCGCCAGTACGGCAAGCATGCGGGCCTGAGCAGAGAGATCTGAAATTTCCCGGAAGATGCGCAATGCATGTTCGTCCGCCACGCTCGCGGCGTCGTAATCCCCTTGTCGCCAATGCACCCAACCAAGATTGGCATACGTCTTGGCTATGCCCGACCGATTGCCGATACGTTGGTAGATTTCAAGCGCTCGTTGGAGTTCGTCGATTTGCGCCTGCGGCTGGCCCCGCTGGTAGAAGATCATCGCCAATTGCATATGCGCAGCCGCTTCGTCCTGCGGGTTCTTCAAATGTTCGTAGTCTGAGATAGCCTCGCGGATGTATTTCTCCGCGATTTCCTTTTCTCCAAGTAAATCGCGTGCAACGCTGACTTCGATCTTGAGGCGCGCGGCCATGGCGTGCTGATCGTTTGCCTGTGCCATGCGCAACCCGGCTTCGGCGTGTTCGGCGCGCGCACGCTGGTCGCCGCGCAATTCCGCTATCTGTGCTTCTTTGCGTTCGATCCGCGGATCACTTTCGATGCCCTTGAGTCCACGCATTTCGTGCAGCGCCGCGGCGGCCTGATCCGGTTGTTTGGCAAAGATCAGATCGTTGATGAGGTTGTTGTGCAATTCGGCATCGCTCGGATCGAGCGCCAACAATGCGCGATCCATCTCGATCGCCTTCAGCCAGTCGTTTCTCGCGACGGCAAGCTCTCGTTCGATCTCCATGCGACCCGCTGGCGTCAACCCTTCGCTGTGCGCCGATGCCTGCTCCGCGGCGGCCAGCGCTTTGGCATCATAGCCAAGCATGCGCCACGCCTGCGCCAAGTATAAATTTGCACGAGGATAGCCGGGCGCGATCGCCACCGCCTCGCGCAGTTCGTCCTTGGCCCGTTCCGGGTCATAGCGTCGAAGCGCTTCGAGCGCGACGCCGATGTGCTTGGCCACGTCGGTGTTGGGAGGCTGCTCACGCCGCGTCGCCTCGGCCACCGCCTCGCTGGGTTTTGCCAGATGCAGGTTATCGCGCAGCGCCGTGCCTGCTGTAGTGATCAGCGTGTTCAATTCGGCGAGCGACCCGTTTTGCATGGTCTCCGCCACGATCTCTCCGGAACGGGCATCTTGCACGAAGGTGTGCACGCGCAAGCTCGCATCATTGGTGTCGCCGGAGGCGAAGTAGTCGCCACCCATGACAAAATCGACGTTCAGGGTCTTCCGCAGCGTCGCCAGCGCTTGCGCGGAATACCCCCCCGCGGCGGGCACGGGCAATTCCAAGCGTTGACTGCGAAGTGGATCGTCGCGCACATGATGCATCGTGCCGCCCTGGGTCAGCTCGGTCGTGAGCATCTGCGGCAGCACCGGTGCCAGCCACATCTGCTGCGCCTGCACTGGTGCGAGATTGGCAAAATCCATGGCCACTAGCGCGGCACCGGTCACGTCGCGCGAGCGTCGTTCATTGGCGATCAGTACCACTGCCATAGCGATGATCAGGGCAATCGCCACCCAAGCGGCGACGCCCGAGCGATGCCGACGCAGAAACTTCCACCCGCGATAGAACACATGATCGCGGCGCGCCGCGATCGGCTTGCCGGCGAGATAGCTGCGCACGTCGCCGGCAAGCGCAGCGACGTCGGCATAGCGCCGCTCGGGTTGCGCGCGCAACGCGGTCAGCATGATCGTGTCGAGGTCGCCGCGCAGGCGGCCGCGCGGCACCGGCAGCGTCGCCGAGGCGAGGCGGCTCGGCATCGCCGGGTCGGTCGCACGAATGATGCCGAGCACCGCGCCGGCGTCGGGCGCGGCGGAAAAATCGTGGGCGAGTCGTCCGGTCAACAGTTCGTAGAGCAAGCCGCCAAGCGCATAGACGTCAGCCGCCGCGGTGACCTCTTCGCCCGCGATCTGCTCGGGCGCGGCATAGGCCGGCGTCATCGGCCGGCCGCTGCCGGCGCGGGTCAGCGTGACGATCGGCTCTTCTTCATCCTGGAGCAGTTTGGCGATGCCGAAATCGAGCAGCTTGACCGCACCGGTCGAGGTGATCAGCACGTTAGACGGCTTGAGGTCGCGGTGCACGACGTGGCGTTCATGGGCGAACTGCACCGCAGCGCAGATTTCCAGGAACAGGCGCAAGCGGGTCTCGAGGTCTGCGTTCAACTTGCTGCAGTAGTCGAGCAGCGGCAGGCCCTTGACGTACTCCATCGCGAAATAAGGCCGGCCATCCGCGGCGATGCCGCCGTCGAGCAAATGTGCGATGTTCGGATGATCGAGCCGCGCCAGGATCTGGCGCTCGCGCAGGAAGCGCGCAAGGACCGCGTCGGTATCCATTCCGCGCTTGATCAACTTGAGTGCCGCGCGCTGGCGGAACTGGCCATCAGCGCGCTCGGCCAGCCAGACCACGCCCATGCCGCCCGCGCCGAGCTTGCCGACGAGCCGCCAGGGACCGACGCGGCTATCGGCGGAATCGACATCCTGGACGGTCGGCGATTGCGCGGTATCGAACGGCGCCGCAGCGACGGTCTTCGCAGCGGCAGCGCCGCCCTGCTCCTGCGAGTCGAGCATCGAAACGACGAACTTGCGCAACTCGACGTCGTCGCCGCACAACGTGCCGAGCAGGAGTTCGCGCTCGGACGCCGGCACGTCGAGCAGCTTTTCGAAGATATCGCCTGCGAGTTGCCAACGCTGGGTGTCCATCCACGATGCCCCTAACGGCGAAGACGGTCCTTCCGGTTTTTCCCGCCTCGCGCCCGCCCAGGCAGCCGTTCGCACGGCTGATTGCGGATGATGGCCCCGTCGTCACGGCGTCCGGTGCGGTTCCGTTACGGCGACTATAGAACCGGCATCCACGACTCTCAAGCGACTATCGTCACCGCTGCAGCTTCAGCGGCTGACAGTTTTGCCGTCGACGGGTCGGCTTGCGCACCAGTCTTTTTATTTCCGCGCATCGCGCTGCGCGCGAATTGCGGCGACGCAGATTGGATTGCGCCGGTAACAACCGCTAGCATGCCGCGACATTCAAGGAGACCTCCATGCGCTTGTTGCCTATCGTCGCCGTCATCGCTTCCACGCTCGCCCTGTCCGCCTACGCCGCCGAAGCTGACAAGGCCGCCGCGCCAGTCGAGATCAAGACCATCCATTGCGGCCACCTGATCGACACCGAGGCCGGCAAGCTGCTCGGCGAATCGACCATCGTGATTGAAGGCACACGCATCAAGGAGGTGCGTCATGGCAAGGCCGAGGTGGCCGGCGCGAAGAGCATCGACCTGCCGACGAACACCTGCCTGCCCGGCCTGATCGACAGCCACGTGCATCTGACGATGGAGTTCAGCCCGACCACGTACAGCGACAAGTTCCGCCTCAACACCGCCGATTTTGCCATCCGCAGTACCGTTTACGCGAAGCGCACGCTCGACGCAGGCTTCACCACGGTGCGCAACCTCGCCGATTTCGACAACGATTCGATCGCGCTGCGCAATGCGATCAACGCCGGCGTCGTGCCGGGCCCGCGCATCTTCACGGCCGGCAAGGCGATCGGTTCGACCGGCGGCCATGCCGACCCGACCGACGGTTTCCGCGCGGATCTTGCCGGCGATCCGGGTCCCAAGGACGGCATCATCAACTCACCCGAAGACGCATGGAAGGCGGTGCGCCAGCATTACAAGGATGGCGCCGACGCGATCAAGATCATGCCCTCCGGCGGCGTGCTCGACGAAAGCACCAGCGTCGACAACGCGCAGATGACGATCGAGGAGATCAAGGCCGTGGTCACCGCCGCGCACGACTACGGCTTCACCGTCGCCGCGCACGCGCATGGTGCCGAAGGCATCCGCCGCGCCATCCTCGGCGGCGTCGATTCGATCGAGCACGGCACCTACATGGACGACGCCGACATGAAGCTGATGAAGGAGCACGGTACCTGGCTCGTGCCGACGATCATCGCCGGCAAGACCGCCGAGGAACAGGCCAAGATACCCGGCCGCTATCCGCCGCAGGTCGCCGCCAAGGCGCTGCTCGTCGGGCCGATCATCCAGGCCACGGCAGGCAAGGCGTACAAGGCCGGCGTGAAGATCGCGTTCGGCACCGATGCCGCCGTCTATCCGCACGGACGCAACGCAAAGGAATTCGTCTACATGGTCGAAGCCGGCATGCCGCCGATGTTCGTGATCCAGGCCGCGACCACGCATGCCGCGCAGTTGCTGAAGAAGGAAAAGGACCTGGGCAGCATCGCGCCGGGCAAGTTCGCCGATGTGATCGCAGTGGAAGGCAACCCGCTCGACGACGTCGCCCTGCTGCAGAAGGTTGGCTTCGTCATGAAAGGCGGCGTGGTGTACAAGTAAACCGCGCCGCGACGCCGCCGACGCGATCACCCGACACGCCGCTGTGATTCCGTGCCTCAGCAAAGGCTGTCAGTGATGCGCACGCAATGACGTAACTCTCTGTGCAGGGTTCTTGCGCACAGGAGTTTCGCCATGAAGTCGTCGCTCTCTTCCGGTTCCCATCTCACGCGCTGCGTCGCGCTGTCGGGCTTGTTCTGCGTCGCGCTTGCCGCTTCGACGGCGCACGCCTGCCCGCCCGGCACGATGCCCGACCCGAACTACAACCCTTCAAGTCCTGGAGCGAGAGCGCATCCGCAGCGTTGCGTTCCTGCGCCGAAGCCCACCGCCAAGTACGCCGGCACGATCAATCCGAATATCGAACAGGCCAAGCCGCATTCTGCAATGCAGATGCAGCAGGATCACAGCAAGGTCAAACCTCAGCCCGGCGCTCCGATCCAGACCGCAAACAGCGGGTCGAACGAGCGCGCGATCATCTTCGTCGGCGGCAAATCGGCGCTGAATCCGCAACCGATTCCTCCTGGAAACGTTCCGCATCCGAGCGATCCGCTCGAGAAGCATTGACGCCTCTCAGTCGCACCATCGAACAACGTAACCGACAACGGACGCGGATCGCACACGAGCCGCCGTTCCGATATGTCGTCACACGCGCTTCATGTCGGCAGCCCCGGGGCCACGACATAAGCCGATCAGGAAACCAGGGAAATCTCATGACGAAAGCTCGCAACTTCGCTTGCCATGCGGCTACGTTGCTCGCGTGGCTGCTGACCGGGGCTGCACAGACCACACCCGCGTTCGCGCAGCGGCTCTACGTGGCCGATAGCGGGGAGGACAAGGTCGCGATCGTCGACGTCTCGGCGGCACCCACCGTCATCGGCAACATTCCGGTTGCCACCGGTTCGGCGCCGCGGTCGCTGGCCATTTCAGCGAACGCGACGACGCTCGCGGTCGGCAATTTCTCCGGCAATTCGGTCAGCCTGGTCGACCTGACCCGCAGTCCGGCGGTGCCGTTCGCGACAGTCGGCATGCCGGGCAGCGGCAACCTGTTCGGCGTCGCCTTCTCGCCCGACGGCACAAAAGTCTACGCGGCCTGGTCAACCAAGCTCAGCGTGATCGCGATCAACGCCGGCACGGCGAGCGTGACCGCGACGATCACGATCAGCGCGACCTGGAACGCCGTCGCCGTCGCGGTATCGCCCGACGGCACGCGCGCCTATGTCGTCACTGGCGACACCGGACCAGGCGATTCTGTCGAAGTCGTCGATCTCACCGGCGCAACGCCGACAGCAATCGGCACCTATTCACTGGCCGGCGGCGATTCCGAAAAGATCGTAGTGTCGCCGGACGGAACGCGCCTGTACGTTTCCAGCCAAGACACCAACGCCGTCTCGATCATCGACCTCGGCAGCGCGACGCCGCTCTCGCATGCAACCGTTGCCGGACCGCCCAAGGGCATCACGATCAGCGCCGATGGTTACAAGATCTACGCCGCCGACAACGGCGCCTCGGCCATCGACGTCAGCGGCTCGACACCTGTCGTCACAGATATCGCGATCACCGGCGCCGGCGAACCCTTCGGCGCCGCGCTGTCGCACGACGGCGCAACGTTGTATGTCACCGATCTGGTCAAGAACACGCTGACCACGATCGCCACGGCCACGAATTCCGTCACCGGTTCGATCAGCATCGGCAACACGCTCGCCGATGTGGTGTTCGCGGCCTCAACGCCGACCGGCGTCACCCTGTCGATGGCGCCCGCGACCGTGCCGGCCGGCGCGTACAGCGTGCTCACGGTGACGCTGACCAACCCGACCGCCACGGCCGCGACGATCACGAGCCTGCACATCACACTCGACCCAGCGCACGACGCTGACGGCCTCGTCGACAACAGTTGTGGCGGAACATACACGCGCTTTGGGGGCAGCGGCAGCAACATCGTCGGCATCACGGCGGGCAGCCTGCCGGCGTCCGGCTCATGCACGCTGCATATCCAGACCACGGCGAACGCGCCGGGCACGTATACGCACAAGGTGCTCGCCGGCGACCTGCAGACTTCGGTCGGCAGCAACGCCGCCGAGGCGAGCACGAGCTTCGCGGTGGTGGCGCCGATTGCGCCGACGCTCTCCGCCAGCTTCTCGCCCGCGACGATCGCACCCGGCATGACGAGCACGTTGACCGTGACGATAAGCAACACCAACAGCACCGACCTCGAGCTGATCTCGTTGACGGACGCGCTGCCACCGGGTCTCGCGATTGCGGTAACGCCGAATGCGAGTACGACATGCCCAGGCGCTGCTGTGAACACGACGGCGGGCGGCAGCAGCTTCACCGTCGCCAAAGCCGCGCCACTCCTGCCGATCGCGATGATTCCGGCCAGCGGCGCCTGCACGGCATCGGTCGCAGTGACCGCCGCGGCGGCCGGCAGCTACGTCGACACTCTCCCGGTGGGCGCGGTGCAGGCTTTCACGATCTCGCTGTCGCTGCCGTTCATCGTTGCCGGCAACATCGCCGACAACAGCACGGCGGTGGCTTCGGCCACGCTCGTCGTCAATGCTGCGCTGCTCGTGCCGGCCGTGCCGGCGCCGGCGCTCGGTCGTCTCGTCCTGCTGCTGCTCGCTGCGCTGATCGCGGTGTTCGCTGCCGGCCCGCTCGATGCAAAGCTGGCGCAACGACTCGAATACTTACGCCGCACTCGTTGGCGCAACCGCATCGGGAAAATACGATGACGAAACCACCCGACCCTGCCCGCCGTGCTGCGACGATGCTCGCACTGCTGCTCGCGGCTCCCTGCGCCGCGCAAGCCGACGTCCTCGTCGGCACCGGCTCGACGGTGCATTTCGCCGACGCCAGCATTGATTTCGGCTGCGGCAATCTCATCGTGGGTGGCACGGCCGATTCGACTTCGGCGTCGCTTGGCGCCGTGCGCGGCTTTTCGCTGACTGGCGGGGCATTCGCGCTCGGCTCCGGAACGCTCGCGCTCGGTGGGGATTTTGCCAATGCCGGCAAGTTCGCGCCTGGTATCGGTATGGTCGCGGTCGGCGATGCCTGCGGCAACGGCGCGTCGACGTTCAGCGGCGCAAACAATTTCCATGCGCTGTCGATCACGACGACGACCGGCAAGCAGGCGATCTTCCCGGCCGGCCTCGCGCAGAACGTCACGCATGCGCTGACCCTGCAAGGGACGCCCGGAAACCTGCTGCGCATCGCCAGTTCCAGCGCGGGCCAACAAGGCGTGCTCGCGCTCGCTGCCGGCGCCGCGCAGAACATCGCCTATGTCGATGCACGCGACAACGATGCCGGCGTGACGCCGATCGCGCCAGGCGCGGCGTCCCTGTACCAGTCGATCAACGGCGGCGATCTCATGCATTGGTTCGATGTCGGCGGCAGTGGCGGAAACGGCGGCAGCGCGCCGGTGCCGGCGCCGACATTGGGGTGTCTCGCACTGCTGTTGCTCGCCGTGTCGATCGCTGCGTTCGCGCGGAAAAGCCATCGCGCACAACCCTTTGGCCGTCATTCCGACGAAAGCTGCAGTGACGGGCAAAAGTAAAAAGTCGAAGGACAATCTATGTCATCCAACCTCGCCCGGCTCCGCCTCGCCATCGCCATGACGTTGTTTATCGGCACCCCGCTCCACGCTGCCGATGTCGTCGTCCAGCCCGCCGCCGGCAGCGGCTTCGCCGTCAAGGACTCGACCGGCACACAGTTGCGTTTGCGCGTCGACGAGAATGGCAACATCGTCATGCCCGTTCTCGTCGACGGCGCACAGCAGAACCTGCCGGTCTGCGTCGGCAGCAGCGGCCAGATCGGGCCATGTGCGCCGGGCAGTGGCGGCTCCGCATCGAGTTACGCCGCCGCGACCGGCCTGACCCTGACCGGCACGACCTTCGCCGTCGCACCAACCTATCAGTTGCCGCAATCCTGCGCGGCGAACCAGGTGCCGCAGTGGAACGGTTCCGCCTGGGGCTGTGTCGCACTGCCGAGCGGAGGATCCGCATTCACGCTGCCATACAAGGGCAGCGTCGCCGATCCGGACGTGGCGGTTTCCATCACCAATACTGGCGCAGGAAACGGAATCTGGGGAACGGCATCGGCAACGGCTACGTCGGGGATACGCGGAGTAGCGACGAAATCCGCCGGTTTGGGCTGGGGCGTTCTCGGCATCAGCAGTGCGAACGGCAGCGCCGCCGAGCCGCCCGTGGATGCCGGCACCGTTGGCCTCAGCGACGTCGGTTCGGGCGTGTACGGCCGCAGCGGCGCGGCGAGCGGCGAGACGGGCGCGGCGGGCGTTTGGGGCGACACCACAAAGTATTTCGGGGTATGGGGAACGAGCGTCTCCGCCGATGGCGTACACGGCGACAGCAGGTCCTCTTCCGGCGTCTTCGGCGGCAGCCAGAGCGGCGCCGGCGTATGGGGCGAAAGCGCGGGCTTCGATGGCTTGCACGGGCACACGAGTTCGGGCACTGCGAGCGGCGTCGCCGGCTTCGGTGACAGCAATTCCGCCGGCGTGTTCGGTCTGAGTCAGAGCGGCAACGGCGTGTTCGGTACCAGCAATGGCGGCGATGGTGTGTTCGGCCACAGCGATTCCGCCTATGGCATGGCCACGGACGGGCCGACTCAACAGGCAAGAAACGCCGGCGGCTGGGTCAAAGCCATGGCATTGGTCGATACGGCATCGCACACCATCCTGCGCTGCTTCAATTCCGTCGCGACCCAACTCGGCGATCCCAGCCGCGTTCCGTGTTTCATGAGTATCAGTGCCGCCGGTACCGGCGGCGTCGCCATCGACTTCGATTTCGTCGTCAACGACCGCTTCATCCTCACCTCGCTGGAAGGCGCCAGCGGCACGGTGCAGCTGTGCCTGAGCGGCGATTGCGGCATGGTTGCGCCGGGCAGCCTGCTGAATCTGTACGTCAAAGACCAAAACGGCAATCCGATGGATGCCAAGGTTTTCGTGGTCGTGTTTTAGCCGACGCGAAACAGGCGAAAGGCGAGTTCACGCCATATCCGAGTCTCGCGCCCGCAACGGTGCGGTGGCAGTCCGGCATGCCGAACGACGTAACCCTGCATGCACCGGAGAAATTCCATGACTCGCATGACTCGCCCCATCGTTTCGTTGGCTCTCGTCGTCGCCCTCGCCTGCGCAGCCGCGCATGCACAAACCGGCGCTTGCAAGCCGCTGGCCGACGCGATGATCCTGCTCGCCTCAACGCCCAACCACCAGCACATCGTCGAAACCGCTGCCTACAAGCACGGCACGAGCGAAAGCGAGGTGATCGAAACGGGTACGACGCGACATCTCCGGGTCAACGGCAAATGGCGCTCGCATCCGTACGACGCAAGAGCCGAGGCCGCCGAGATCGGCAACGCGATGCAGGCGAGCAAGGCGACCTGCACGAAAGGGGGAGCCAGCGATAGCGATGGACGGACTGCAACGTTGTTCCGCGTGCACAACCAAAGCGAGGACGCCGTGACCGACCAGCAAATCTGGATCGGCGCGAGCGGCCTGCCGCTGCGGCAGATCATCGACACGGATGTCGGCGGCACGCTCGGCAAGAGCCGTCGCGAAATCCGCTACGACTACGCCGACGTGCAGCCACCGAAAATTTGAGCATAGGAGACACCGACGTGATCCCAGCCGTCCTGCGCATTCCGATCGCGACCGCGTTGATCTGCGTCGTCGCCGCGCCGCCTGCCAGTGCCGCCAGCAACGGCATACCGAGCTACCCGAACGCGGTCAACAAGAATCCGGACCTGCCGCCGGGCTCACCGCTGTTCCAAGTGGAAACGGCCGATGCGGCTGCCACGGTCGATGCATGGTACGGCGCACGCCTGCCGAAAATTTGCACGCACCAGACCGCTCAGGGCGGCGCGAAATACGCCTGTCCGAACGTGAACATCATGATCACGCCGCATGACGGCAAGACGCTGATCACGCAGATGGCCACAGGCGGCCTGTTCGGCCAGTGAAGCGTCACATCGATCCCGACGGAGGCACCATGAAAGCGAAATTCCGCTATGCCACGCTCTTGCTCGCTGCGATTCTTGTTGCAGGCTGCTCGAAGAACCCGGCGAATGCAGTTGCGGCGGCTACGAACGAAGATGCCGCGAAAGCGGCGCTCTCGAATGCCGTGGCGAACGCGAACAAAGGTACGACTCCGACACCGTGCGAGACCGATTTCTCCGCGCGCGATGCGGCTGAAATCCTGACCGGCTCGACCGCGCTGAATCGCTACGCGATGAACGCCGCGCTCGGCGAAGCGGAGAACGGCTGCGAAATGGGCGACGGCAACGGCGCGCTCATCGACTTTTCGATCCGCGCGAAACCACCGATGCAGGGAGACAACAAGCAGACGTATCAGACCCTAGTGAGTTTTCTCCAACCCAAGGGCGTGGCGTTCGCGGGCGTCGGCGACAAGGCCGTATGGGTCGACGTGCACGATTCCAACATACCCGGCATGAGCGAGTTCGACACGCTGGCGATCAAGGGCGAAGTCATTTGCCAGGCCGACCTGCACTTCAAGAAGGGCGCGCAAGGCGATAAGGCGATCACATCCGCGCGCGGTGAGGAACTGGCGAAGAAACTCGGTGCGCTATGCAACAAGTCTTTCGCCGCGCGCCGCAGCTGATCCAGCGGTCACCGCACTACGTGTATTCGGAGCGCATCATGTTTTACCGCCCATTTACCGTCGCCATCGTATCATTCTCGATGTTCCATTGCGTCGTTGCCCGTGCCGACGATGCCAGCTGCAAGCCGCTGCTCGACGCCTTCGCCAGGCAGGTCGATGCTCCCTTCCGTGAATCGATCACGGGCCGTGGACACACGACGGAAAAGATCGTGCTGCCCGACGCCACCTTCGTCAAAATGCAGAATGCAGGTTGGGTCAAAAATCCGACCACGGCGCAGGAGCGCAGCGAACAACTCACTGCCGTGCGTGCGACGACGTCGAACTGCAAACTCGTCGGACAAGAAACGGTCGATGGCCAGACCGCGACGATCTACAGCGGCCATCTCACGGGCGGCGAAATGCGCTACTGGATCGGCCAGAACGGCTTGCCGCTGAAAGGCGAAGGCGGCACGGCGACGACACGGGTCGACTGGGTGTTCACCTACGATCATGTCGAAGCGCCCGTGGGAAGATGAGATGCGTCGCCGATGCGCGTCCGATTGGCATCGAGTCGGCTACAGAGAGTTTTTTCTCACGTAAGCGGACGTGGTCGGATCGGCATCGATGTCGGTGCGCGGGATCGCGCGAAGCCTCGCCAACGCCGCAGTCGCGGATTTCCTTGCGGCCGGATTCGCGGCATTCGCTTCCGACTCGCAAAGGCACTTCAGAAAGATCGCTTCCGCCTTGTTCAAGTTCTTCGATTCGTCCGATTTCGCCAGCTCGGCGAGAGAGAGTTCGATCGACGGCGCAGCTTCGGTACAGCGGTGTTGACCAACGAGGAAATCAGCCCAGGTCAGGTGCCAATTGAAACGGTCGACGCCATGCGTCGCCGAAATGTAGTCGCCGAGGGCGAGGCTCGCGCGGAAATCGGATTCCGCGGCACCGGCGTCGCCCGCGACCTCCTCGGCCCCGGCCAGCGAGCGTAGAGCAATCGCGAGATTGGCCGAGGCGCCGGCCCGCGCCGCCTGCAGCGCCACTGCCTTGCGTGCCCATTCCACCGCTTCTGCGCCACGCCCTTGCATGCCGAGAACAGTCGCGAGATTCTCCGCGGCCGTGGTGTCGATGCCCTGGCCATTGTCCGCGCCGGTACGCGCCAGCACGTCGCGCAGCAGGCGCTCGGCCTCGGCGTATTGATGGTCGTGCGACAAAACGCTCGCGAAATTGTTCGTGATCGTCAGCGTGTCCGGATGGTTTTCGCCGAGCGTCTTGCGCGAACGCACGATCAGTTCGCGATACGCGGCAATGGCGCCGGCAAGATCGCCACGTTCGTAGCGGAAGGCCGCCAGCATGTTGATCGCCTCGCTGATCTTCTGGTGCTCCTGCGGCAAGCTGCGGCGAAAAATTTCGAGCGCGCGTTCGGCAAGGTCCATGGCGCGTTGTGTTTGTTTGTTCCCATCGCAGGCATCCGCGAGCGCGAGCATGCTGATCGCTGTCAGCGGGTGCTCCGCGCCGTAGATGCGTGCGCGGTTCGCTTGCGCGCGTTCGAGCAGCGCGACCGACTGGGCGTAGTCACCGTCCTGATCGAGATGCACGCCGAGGTTCTGCAGCGACACGGCGGCTTCCGCCGAATCGGGCCCGAACCGTTTCTCGCGTATCGTCAACGCGCGACGGTACGCGGCTTCCGCATCCGGCCGTCTGCCGAGGTTGTCGAGATTGGTCGCATGGTCGTCGAGGCGACGCGCCTGCTCTGCGGAATCCTCGCCGAAACGCCGCCCGCTCGCGTCGAGCGCCTGTCGGTAGAGCGAATCGGCGCTGGCGAAATCACCGCGATCTTGCAACAGCAAGGCGACATTGCCGAGGCTGTCGACGACGGCGGGATCGTCCGCTGCCAGTTTTTCGCGCCGTGTCTGCAGCGCTTCGCGCAACAACGGCTCGGCCTTGTCGTATTCGCCTTTGCTCAGATGGATCATCCCGAGTTCGTCCGCGCTTTCCGCGGTATCCAGATCGGCGCCACCGGACTGCCCACGACGCAAGGCAAGCGCCTGTTCCGCCAACGGCACCGCGCGGTCGTAGAGTCCGAGCGACGAATACGTACGCGCAATCGTGTGCAACAGCCGCGCACGCACAGCCGGCCCGATGTCGGTCGGGGCATTCAGACGCGCGCTGCCTTGGTCGAGCAGATCCTGTGCACTGGGTTTGGAACCCCGAGTCAGCTCTGGATCGGCGCCGGCAAACAGGCCGACGAGAAAATTGGTCACCTGCTGCGCCGCTTGCGCTTCAAGCGATTTCTGCCGAGCCTGCCACAACGCGAATGCCGTGCTCGCAAGCAGCAATGCGACCGCCACGGCGGATGCGAAAACAGCCGTACGGTGCCGATCGACGAATTTGCCCACGCGATAAGCGGTGTTGTCGCGCCGCGCCGAAATTGGCAGGTCCTGCTCGTAGCGACGCAGATCGGACGCGAGCGCTTCGACTGTCGCGTAGCGACGCGCCGGGTCGCGATGCAGCGTCTTGAGCACGATCGTGTCGAGGTCACCGCGCAATGCTTTCGCCGACACCGGCGCATCGTTCGCCGCAACCAGGCTCGGCGCGCGCGGCGCGGTCGCGGCCAGCAGCCTCTGCAATTCGTCGAGCGTGGGCGTATCGCCGATCTCGAAGGCGCGCCGCCCCGTGAGCAGTTCGTACACCACGCAACCGAGTCCGTGCACGTCGGTCGCGACGGTGACCGGGTCGCCGCGAATCTGCTCCGGTGCGGCGTAGGCCGGCGTCAGCGGACGATCACGCCACAACGCGGTGGCCGTGCCGCTCCCGCCCCGCCCGATCGCCTTGGCGATGCCGAAGTCGAGCAGCTTGGCCTCGCCAGCAGGCGTGACGAGGATGTTCGACGGCTTGATGTCGCGATGCACAACGAGTTGGCTGTGCGCGAATTGCACCGCCGCGCAGACTTCGAGGAACAGCGCGATGCGCTGGTCGAGCTTCGCTTTGCGTTCCCGGCACCAGTCCAGCAACGGTTCGCCCGCGACGTATTCCATGGCGAAGTATGGCCTGCCGTCGTCAGCGATACCGCCGTCGAGCAGGCGCGCAATGTGCGGATGCTCGAGCCGCGCGAGGATCTGCCGCTCGCGCAGGAAGCGCGCGAGGATGGCCTCGCTGTCCATGCCGCGTTTGACCAACTTGAGCGCTGCCTGCTGTTCGTACTGTCCGTCCGCACGCTCGGCGAGGAGGACGACGCCCATGCCGCCGCGACCGATCTCGCGCACGATTCGCCACGGTCCGACGCGCCGCCCCGTGGTTTCGCTTTCCGCATCGTCATGCCAAGCGCGCGCCGCCGCGCCGCGCGCGGATTCGATGCCGTCGTCGAACCGCGACGCGGCGGCGTCCGCGCGCAGCAAAGCCTCGACCTCGGCGCGCAACGAAGCATCGTCGCCGCACAGCTCGTCGAGCAACGACGTGCGCCGTTCCGGCGCTGCGTCGGCGATGCGATCGAACATCTCGCCGATCTGCCGCCAGCGCTGGCCACCTGTATTCATGTCGCCGCGTCGGCGAGACCGAGGCGCTGGATCAGGAAGGCGCGCGCTCGACGCCAGTCGCGGAACACCGTGCGCTCAGCCAGATTCTGCAGGCGCGCGATCTCGGCGATTTCGAGGCCCGAGAAGATGCGCCATTCGACGATGCGGCCGGCGCGCGGATCGAACTCGGCAAGATCGCTCAGCGCCGCGTCGAGCGCGACCAGGTCGACGATCTCGTCCGCACCGCCGATCTCGTCGTTCAATCCGGTGATGATGCAGTCGCCGCCACGCTTGAGCCGCGAGCGGCTGCGCGCGTGGTCGACCAGGATTTGTCGCATGGCACGCGCCGCAAGCGAAAGGAAATGCACGCGATCCATGCCGCGTGCCGCATCGCTCGCGCTGAGCTTCAAGTAGACCTCGTGCACGAGCGCCGTCGTTTCGAGCGTCGCCGTGCCGCCGGCGCCGCGGCGCTGACTGCGCGCAATGCGCCGCAGCTCCTCGTAGACGATCGCGAACAAGTCGGCGGCAACGTCCGGATTCGACACACTGGTCTCGCTGCCCATGACGGAACCCTTTCGCTCCCGGCTTCGACGCTCGCGCGCGAGCGGTAACGGCACTATAGAAGCCGTTGCGCGCGGCAACAAGCATGCCCCCGCCTGCTCGCACGGCGCGGCTTCGTGCGGCTTGCAATCGCGCGCGGCGTCGCCATCTTCCGCTATCCTTGCGCCCCTTGCCGCATCGTGACCGAACCATGACCGCATCCGCCCATACATTCGACGCCACCGAAACCAATTTCGAAACCGACGTCATCCAGGCCTCGTTGACCACACCGGTGCTCGTCGACTTTTGGGCCGACTGGTGCGGGCCGTGCAAATCGCTTGGGCCGATCCTCGAGAAGGTCGTCGACAGCTACGGCGGCAAGCTCAAGCTCGGCAAGGTCGATACCGACAAGGAGCAACAGCTCGCGGCCGTGTTCGGCATCCGCAGCCTGCCGACCGTCGTGCTCGTCAAGGACGGGCAGATGGTCGACGGCTTCATGGGCGCGCTGCCCGAGTCCGGCGTGCGCGCGTTCGTCGAAAAACACCTCGGCAAGCCGGAAGCTGCCGCAGAACCGGAACCCGTTGCAGACGAATTGCTTGCGAACGAAACGCCGCAGCAAGCCATCGCGCGCCTGCAGCAGGAAATTGCCGCGAATGCGGACAAACCCGAACTTAAGCTCGACCTTGCCGCAGCGCTCGCCCGCGCGGGCGAGGCCGATGCGGCACAAGCGCAGCTCGATGCGCTGCCGCCCAACCTTGCCAGCGATGCGAAAGCCAAGCGCGTCGCCGCGCAACTCGATCTGTCGCGTGCGCTGAAGAATGCGCCCGATGCCGCCGCGCTGCGCACCCGACTCACGCAGAATCCTGCCGACCACGAAGCACGCGACCTGCTCGGCGTGCACCTGCTGCTCGGCGATGAGCCGGCGCAGGGCCTCGACGAATTCCTCACCCTGCTGCGCACAGCGCGCGACTGGAACGAAGGCCAGGCGAAAAAGCGCCTGATCGCTGCGTTCAATGTGCTCGACGACGGCGAACTCGTCGGCACGTATCGACGCAAGATGTCGTCGTTGCTGTTCTGACCATGCCATTGCTTCCGTTCTCGCGCTTTCTTTAAGCAAGAGCTTCCACTCGTCCTGCGGACGAGCGGGTGACTTCTCTTTGCTCGTGCAAAGAGAAGTCACCAAGAGAAACACGCCCCGCCACCGCACTTTCGCTGCGCGAAAGTGCCCTGCGCTTCTCGGCGCCAGCGGGCCGGCGCGAACTCGCGCATCCCTGCGCTCGGACATGCGCGCCTTTCCCCCGCCGCCGCCTGCGATGCTCGGTGCGGTGAAAGGGGAGGAAGATCAAGAGCAACTGCATGCGAGGCTTTTTGCTCTGGCGCGCAGGAGCGCGCTGCCCCGGCTTTCGGGTCCCCATTACATTGCGGCGACAGTGGCCGGAAATGCCCGCAGGGGCGGCGCGAAGGATCGCGCCGACTTCGCTGCCTGCACACGGACGTGCAGTCAGCGAAGCCCGGCCCCTGACGCGGACCCGGAGCGCAGGATGCGCGCCGGGCGCAATGTTCTGGGGCGTGTTCTCTTTGGTGACTTTCTCTTGCACGAGCAAGAGAAAGTTACCCGCTCGTCCGCAGGACGAGTGGAAGCACTTGCCGCAAAAACTGAAGAGCAGAAAACTGGATTCCAGCTTGCGCTGGAATGACGATAGCGAGCCGGTTACGGCGCCGACCGAGCCGGGCGCAGGCCAAACTGCATCAGCAGTCCAATCACCACAAATAACACCCCCGCGCTGAACGCCAGCGACCAGTGAATACCGATGCGCGCACCGGCAAGTCCGACGGTGACGCCGCTGAACATGCGCATGCCCATCGCGAACATGCTGAACACGCCGATCGCGCGGCCGCGTATCTCGGCCGGCGCATCGAGCTGCACCAGCGTCTGCGCCATCGAGTTGAACGAGAGTTCGACGAAGCCGGCGACGAGGAGGACGGCCAGCGCGAGCGGATAGCTCGACGTAAGCGCGAAGCTGGCCAGCGCCAGACACCAGATCATCGCGAGTATGCAGGCGGTGCGCGCGCGCGGTTGCAGCAGGCCGCGGCTTTCGAGGACGAAACCGGCGGTCAGTGCACCGGCTGCGTCGGCGCCGAGCAGCATGCTGTAGAAGAAGTCTGCATTCTGTTGGCCGAGATCGTGGGCGAACCCGGGCATCTGCGCCTGGTAGGCGTTGCCGACGAATAGCGAGGCGCAGCCCGCCAGCACGGTCATCGCGAGGATCACGCGATGGTGCGAGATTTCCTGCAGCGCCCGCCAGATGTCGCCGAGGTTGCGCACCGCGCGCGTCGCGACCGCGACGCCGGCGGCGCGGAATTTCGGTCCGTACGGAGCGACCGCGAGCCAGAGGATGAACGGCAAGTACAGCGTTGCATTGACGAAGATGCCAAGGTTCGGACCGAGCCAGAGCAGCAGCACGCCGCCGACGCCGGGCCCCATCAGCATGCCGAGCTGGCGCGCGGTCGCGTTGAGGCGTACCGCGCTCTGCAAGTGCTCGCGGCCGACGATATCGTGCAGCAACAGCTGCGAGGGCGGTCCCCAGAGCACGCCGGCCATGCCGTGCACGATCAGCAGCGCGGCGGCGTGCCAGATCTGCAACGCCCCGGTGATGAACAGCACGCCCCAGGTGATCGACACGCCCATGAACAGCGCCATGCCGAGCTGGATCATGCGGCGTGGATCGAAGCGGTCGGCGAGCGCGCCCGAGTACACCGAAAACAGCAGAAACGGCAGCCAGTGCGCGACGACGGCGAAGCCGCCGAGCGCGGGCGAATTGAACTTGCCGAAGATCACCCAGTAGCTGATCACGTGCTCGATGTTGTCGGCCATCATCGCCAGCGCCGAGAGCAGGAAGTAGGCACGGAACCCGGGGTGGCGCAGAGCCGCGAACGCGACGTGCGGTGCGGCGACGGAACCTGACGACAAGGGCGTATCCTGCGAAAGATCGAGCGCAGATTATATCCGTCGCACTCGCGCGATGACCGAGGTGGAATTTATTTCATTCGCGCGCACGGTTGATTTCAAACGCATTCGCGGGCATGGTCGGCGCGCTCCCCATCCTCTGCCGGCAATGAACCTCACGACGACATCCTTCTCCGCGCGCACGCTACGGCGCGCACTGAACTTCTGGCCGCCGTTCCTGTTCGGCGGCATGCGCGTGCTCGAATGGAGCGAGGACTGGCGCCACGCACGCGTGCGCATGAAACTCGCATGGTACAACCGCAACTTCGTCGGCACCCAGTTCGGCGGCAATTTGTTCGCGATGACCGATCCGTTCTGGATGATCATGACGATGCAGGCACTCGGCCGCGACTACATCGTCTGGGACAAGGCCGGCGCGATCGACTTCGTCGCGCCGGGGCGCGAAACGGTCTACGCCGAATTCCGGCTCGACGAGACCGTGCTCGACGAGATCCGCGCCGCGACCGCGAATGGCGAAAAATATTTACGCTGGTTCGACACCGAGGTGAAGACCGCCGCTGGCGATGTGGTCGCACGCGTGCGCAAGCAGATTTACGTGCGACGCAAGCGACCTATGTGACAGCGGTTCGTCGAACCTCCAGCGATCCCGCTATCATGGCGATCCCGCTCAGCGTTTTTCTCCTATGCCTCGTCTCCATCTGCAACGGTACCTGATCACCGGTCTGCTCACCTTCATTCCGTTGTGGCTGACTTGGCTCGTGTTCGCCTTCATCGTCAGTGTGCTTTCGCACGTCGGCGCACCTGCGGTCGCGGCGACATTCGCGCTGATCAGCGCGCTGTTCCCGGCCGCAGCGGAATGGCTCGGCCAGGAATGGTTCCGTTCGATCGTTGCCTTCGTCGGCACGATCCTCGCACTGTACCTGCTCGGCTTCGCCGTCAGCCGCATGCTCGGCCAGCGCCTGCTCGCCGGATTCGAACGCTTGATCGAGCGCATCCCGCTCGTGCATACGATCTACGGCGGCTCGAAGAAGTTGATGACGATGTTGCAAAGCAAGCCGGGCAATACACAACGTGTCGTGCTGATCGGCTTTCCCTCGCCGACGCTGAAGACGATCGGCTTCGTCACGCGCACTTTCGTCGACAGCACGGGCCGCGAAATGGCCGCGGTCTACGTGCCGACCACGCCCAATCCTACCGGCGGCTATCTCGAAATCGTGCCGGTCGACGAGCTGATCGCAACCGACTGGAGCGTAGACCAGGCGATGGCCTTCATCCTCTCCGGGGGCGCGGCGGGCCCGGACAAGCTGCCCGACATGCCGCGCGAACGCGCGCCATGATGAAGGAGGTGTGGAATTTCGCGATCGGCGCGTGCCTGCTCGTCGTCGCAACGGCGGCCGCGCAGGCCGCCGACTGGACCACGCCCGCCGAAGCGGCGCATTTCAAGACGACGCCGAGCTATGCCGACACGCGCGCCTATCTCGAAAAGCTCGCCGCGGCAGCACCCGACAGACTCATATTGACGCGCTTCGGCGTCTCGCCGGAAGGTCGCGACCTGATGCTCGTCGTCGCCGCGAGCGGCGGCGAGTTCACACCCGAAGCCGCGCGCGCTTCCGGCAAGGAGATCGTGTTCGTCCAGGCCGGCATCCATGCGGGCGAGATCGAGGGCAAGGACGCGGGGCTGATGTTGCTGCGCGACCTCGTCGATGCGAAAGCGGCAGGGGCGCGAACATCGCCCGCCGCGGAGAGGCTCAAGCATGCGCTCGACCACGCGATCCTCCTCTACCTGCCGATCTTCAACGTCGACGGCCACGAGAATTCCAATCCCTACCTGCGCATCAACCAGAACGGCCCCGCAGAGATGGGGTTTCGCGCCACCGCGCAGAACCTCAATCTCAACCGCGACTACATCAAGGCCGACGCGCCCGAGATGCAGGCCTGGCTCGCGCTGTGGAACGCATGGCTGCCAGATTTCCTCGCCGACATCCACACCACAGACGGCGCCGACTACCGCTACGACCTGACCTGGTACACCGAGGATTGGGGGCCGCTCGACTACGGCGTCAAGGCATGGCAGGACACCGCGCTGAAGAAGAGAATCTTTGCGGCGACGAACAAGCGCGGTCATCTACTCTCGCCGTATCTCGAATTGAAGGACCACCGCGACATCACCAAGGGCATCGAGAACTTCGGCTCGGGCCAGCGCTTTTCGACGGGGTACGTCGCGCTGCAAAACCGTGCCGCGCTGCTGGTCGAAACGCACATGCTCAAACCATATGAGGTGCGCGTACGCGTCACCTACGATCTCGTCGCCGCGATCCTCGATGACATCCGCGCGCACCCGGGCGAACTGCGCCGCGTCGTCGAAGCCGCCGACCGCAATACGATCGCGCGTGCAAACCAGCCCGGCGCGACGCTGCCGATCCTGTTCGCCGCAGGCGACAAGCCCGTGGCGATGATACTGAAGGGATTCGACTTCACCCAGACGAAAAGCGAAATCTCCGGCGACATCTGGACGCAATACGATCCGGCGCGACCGAAGGACTACTCGATTCCCAACTGGCGCGATCTCGTCGTCGCCAAGAGCGCGACGTTGCCGGCGGCGTATCTCGTGCCGGCCGGCTGGCCACAGGTCATCGCGAAATTGAAGCTGCATGGCCTGCACGTGGAGACGACGACGCAGCCGCTAACGCTCGCCGTACAGCGATATCAAATCGACGATCCGCACTGGGCAAGCACGCCGTTCGAGGGACACCTCATGCTGCGCAAGTTCGTGGCAAAAACGGAAACTGCGACGCTGACCTTTCCGCCCGGTTCCGCAGTGGTACGTATGGATCAGCGTGCCGCGAACGTCGTCGTCAACCTGCTCGAGCCCGACGCGCCCGACTCGCTGCTGCGTTGGGGAACGTTCAACGCGATCTTCGAGCAGAAGGAAGGCGCCGATGCGCGCGTGCTCGAGAAGCTTGCGCGCGACATGCTCGCGCAAGATACCTCGCTCAAGGCCGAGTTCGAAGAACGACTGAAGAACGACGCCGGTTTCGCTGCCGATCCACGTGCGCGGCTGGAGTTCTTCTATCGCCGCTCGCCGTGGTACGCCAGGCAGAACATCGGCGCGTATCCGGTCGTCAAGCTCGACGCCGCCGCGCTGGCCATGGCGCATGCTGCCCCTTGACGGCGCGCCGGCCATACCCCGCTCAGCACCGGATTCCGGCGCCCATGGCTTCCGGCACTGCCCGCGCCGGCGAGAACCGTGCAGAGTGTGCCGCGAAAGCAGTCTCCTGCCTTCATTATTTGTCATCCGGCCGGCGCTTCACCGGCCGTTTTTTTGTGCATGACTTTCCGCACTGCTGCGCGCCGCCGCCAGTGCTTACCGTGACCCACCGCAAACTCTTCCGAACCCGGGAAAATCTGCCATGACCCATCGCCTGCGCCACCCGCTCGCTCTCGCCATCGCCTTCGCCTTCACCGGCGCAGCCCATGCGCTTTCGCCCACCTCGGGCAGCGCGCTCGATCCGGCGTCGTTCGATGCGAAGTTCAAGCCTTGTGACGATTTCTACGACCACGTCAATGCAAAATGGCTCGCGGCCAATCCGATTCCGGGCGATCGCACACGCTGGGGCACGTTCGACGAGTTGCGCGAGGCCAGCCTCAAGGCCCAGCACAAGCTGATCGAGGATCCGGCGATCGCCGCTGCGGCAAAAGGCACGATCGAACAAAAACTCGGCGATTTCTATGTAAGCGGCATGGACGAAGCCGCGATCGAAAAGGCCGGCATCGCGCCGCTCAAGCCGGAACTGGCGAAGATCGCCGCGATCAAGTCGACCAGCGATCTCGCCGCCTACATGATCGATGCACATGCACGCGGACTCGGCGGCTACTTCGGCTTCGGCGCCTACCCCGACTTCAAGAATTCGAGCACGGTCATCGGCTTCGCCGGCGAAGACGGCCTCGGCCTGCCGGAGCGCGCCTACTATCTGGAGGACAAGCCGGACTACGTGAAAATCCGCGGCGAGTACCTTGAGCACATCGAGAAGACGCTGGTCCTGGCTGGCGTCAAGGCGGGTGAGGCCAAGCAGGATGCGCAATGGATCATGGCGCTGGAAACGCGCGACGCAAAAGCCTCGCTGTCGCCGATCGAGGCGCGCGATCCGAAGAACCAGTATCACTACGCGAGTGTCGCCGAGGCAGAGAAGGCCACGCCGCATTTTTCCTGGACCAAGTTCCTCGCCGCGCAGGGCTTGAAGGACGTGCAAGGCTTCTCGCTCTCGCATCCGGAATGGTTCGCCGAGTTCGACAAGATGCTGGCCGAGATCCCGATCGCGCAGTGGAAGGCCTACCTGCGCTTCCACGCGATCGACGACGCCTCGCCGTACCTGTCGCGCGCCTTCGTCGCGGAGCACTTCGATTTCAGGGCACACAAGCTGCGCGGACAGAAGGAGATCGAGCCGCGCTGGAAACGCGTGCTCGGTGCCGTGAACGGGCAGATGGGTCAGGCGCTCGGCCAGCTCTATGTCAAAGAAAATTTCCCGCCCGAGGCAAAGCAGCGTGCCGAGCAGCTCGTCGCCAACCTGCAGGCCGCGCTGAAGCTGCGCATCGAGAAGCTCGACTGGATGAGCGAGGCGACCAAGGCCAAAGCGCTGGAAAAACTCTCAGCATTCACGCCGAAAATCGGCTATCCGGACAAATGGCGCGACTGGACCGGCCTGTCGATCGCGCGCGCGGGCTATGTCGACAACCTGCTCGCCGCGAGCAAGTTCAACCATGATTGGCGCATGGGCCGCATCGGCAAGCCGGTCGACAAGACCGAATGGGGCATGACGCCGCAGACGGTGAATGCCTCGTACAACCCGCTGAAGAACGAGATCACCTTCCCCGCGGCGATTCTGCAGCCGCCCTACTTCGATGCCAAGGCCGACGACGCGCTCAACTATGGCGGCATCGGCGCGGTGATCGGCCACGAGATCACGCACGGCTTCGACGACAAGGGCAGCCAGTTCGATGCGCAGGGCAACAACAGCAACTGGTGGACCGACGACGACCGCAAGAAATTCACCGAGCGCGCGGACAAGCTCGTTGCCCAGTTCGACGGCTATGTCGCGCTCGAGGATCTGCACGTGAAGGGCAAGCTCACGCTCGGCGAGAACATCGCCGACCTCGGTGGCCTCAACGTCGCCTACGACGCGCTGCAGATTGCGCTGGCGAAGAATCCCGCCGAGGCGAAGTCGAAGATCGACGGTTTCAGCCAGGACCAGCGCTTCTTCCTCAACTTCGCGCGTCTGTGGCGCACGAACACGCTGCCGGCGACGGCGAAGGTCAATCTCAACACCGATCCGCATGCGCCGGGCCAGTTCCGCGCGATCGCCGCGCCGTCGAACATGCCCGCATTTGCACAAGCGTTCTCATGCAAGGCCGGCGATGCAATGGTGCGCGGTGGCGAGGCGCAGGTGAAGATTTGGTAACGGCTCGTATTGAATGCGGTCGCGGATGACCGCTTTTTGATTCTCGCGATCACGCAGATCGCAAAGATATCTGCAAAGAAAAAGGGCGCGGAAAATTCCGCGCCCTTTTTTGCTCCGTTCGAACAGCCGGACTGGACTTACTTGACCTGGAACGTGGTCGTCGACAGCGGTTTGCCGTCGGAGACGACTTCGAGCGTGTAATTGCCGACCGGCCAACCCGACGGCTTGGTCAGCTTGTCGTCGATCGTGCCGGTGCTTGGCGCGGCGATCGTCTTGGCGTTATCGGCAACAGTCTGGCCATCCTGGAACTTCCAGCGCAGATTGACCGCTACATTCGGCACCGTCGTCGTCAATGCGATCGTCGCGTAGATCGTATCCTTGGTGCCGAAGGTGCCCACCGGAGCGCTGATCTTGCCGCTGGCATCGACGGCATTGCCGAGCACGACCGAGTTGACCTGTGCCGGAAGCGCAGGAGCTGGCGCAGGGGCCGGTGCGGGCGCGGGAGCCGCCGGAACGGGAGCCGGTGCCGGAGCCGGCGCAGGCGCCTCTTTCTTGCCGCAGGCCGCCAATGCCACGGCGCCGGCCAGAACGATCGTCAACGGAATGCGTTTGCTGAGCTTGTTCATAACTACCCTCTGTCGTATGGATTCAAGTTTGGGCGTCTCGAAAGCCTGCATTCGGTAATCTTCGCGCCGGCGTGCTCGGAACTCTCATGTACTTCTGCGTACACTCCGATTCCTGCGCTCCGGCACCGCGCCTGACCCCAGACGGGATCGGCTCTTCGCCCGCTGCGGCTTTCAGGGCGCCCGTTTGTCGCGCATGCGTGCGCTGCGATCAGGCCGTTGCCTTGCCGGAAGCTGGCGCGGCGGGAATCGTGAGCACCTGTCCCGGATGGATCAGGTCGGGATTCTTGATCTTGTCGGTGTTGGCATCGAAGATCTTCTTCCATTGATTGGCATCGCCGTAGAAATGCTTTGCGATCTTCGACAGGCTGTCGCCGCTGACGACGGTGTAGGTCTGACTCGAAGCAGCCGAGCCTGCCGTCGATGCCGCGGTCGGCGTCGGCGTCATGTTGACCTTCACTTCGCTGTTGACGTCGGAAAAATCCGCTTTCGGATCGTTGCTCATGATCGATATCTCCTCCTGCCCTGGTTGGAAAGTGCGATGAGGGTCTCAAGACCCGACGCACCCGCACCATACACGTTTTTTTCTGCACACGCATGCGCTCCATCGCACGAAAATTCGCTCGGTTCATCGCTAACGATTACCTAACAAATTCGTGCCGCGACGATGGATATGACGCGGATACCGACAGCTCTACGGCGAAAATTTTTTCGCGCTCAGTCGCGACTGCGCAGCGCCTGCGCGCGCCAATAACGCAGCAACACGAATCCTGCAGCCGCGCCGCCGAGATGGGCGAAGTGCGCAACGCCTTCCTGCGTGCCGGTGATGCCGAGCACGAGCTCAACCGCCATGTAGCCGATCACCGCGACCGGCGCCGGAATCGGCACCGGGAAGAAGATCATGATGATGCGTGCGCTCGGATAGATCATCGCGTAGGCGAGCATGATGCCGAACACGCCGCCCGACGCACCGAGCGTCGGATAGAAATCGCCCGGTTTGAAATAATGGATTGTCGCGAGTTGCGCGAGCGCTGCGCCGATCACGCAGACGAAGTAGAAAAAAACATACCGCTTGCCACCGAGTGCCTGCTCTACCGGACCACCAAACATCCACAGCGCAAGCATGTTGAATGCGATGTGCGGAAAGCCACCATGCAGAAACGCGTAGGTGATTAGCTGCCAAGGCTCGAACCCGGGTACGTCACTGTACGGCGATGGACCGAGCGGCCATAGCGCAAACGGCACAGTCAGAGGATAGGGCGGTTGCAAGTCGCGCAGCAGGAGTTGCAACAAGAAAACCGCGACGTTGACGATCAGCAGCGCGCGCGTGACGGGAGGTAGGTTCTGCATCGAGGGCAATCGTTCCTTGTGGAATATTCAGAAGCGCCAGATTTCCGCATCGACATTGCGCTGCCAGCCGAACAATGCAAGATCGACGCGGCCAGCCTTGACCGCGACGCCCTCGTCGATCAGACGCGCGCGCTGCTCGCGAAACGCGCGGCTGCCCGGCTTGAACGCGAAACGGCCATCGGCGCGCAGCACGCGGTGCCACGGCAGCTTGGCGTCGGCGCCCGCGTCGCCGAGCACGCGCCCGACCAGGCGCGCGTGCCGCGGCAGGCCGGCGCGCGCGGCAATTTCGCCGTAGCTCGCGACGCGTCCACGCGGAATCGCGGCAATCGTGCGCACGATCGCCGCATGTTCGGGCTTGACACCCGTGGCGGCAACCTGTTTCGCGGGGGACTTCGCTTTCGCCATACGCTCCACTTCGTCTCCCCGGCACGTTAGCATAGGCGCCAATTCTGGGAGAAATTCATGCAATCGTTCGAGGAAATCCGTGCGTACATCGCAGCGAAGCATCCGCTGCGCATCAACGATCCGTACTTGATCTGCTTCGACGTCGAACTCGAGCAGGGCAAGCGTCACCAAGGGCTGTACCTCGCGGAACTCAACGACGAAACCGGCGCCACCTATCTGCGCGTGTCGACGCCGATCGGCCCGCTCACCGGCATGGATGCGCGCCGCTGCCTGCGTTTCAACTGGGAACAGCGCCTGGGATTTCTCGCGGTCAGCGACCTCGACGGCTCGCCCTACCTGCATCTGTGCGAAAACCGTCCGTACGAATTGCTCAACGCGAAGGAAATCGATCGCCTCGTCGCCGAACTCGGCCCGCTCGGCGACAAGCTCGAACAAGCGATTTCGCAGGGCGACGACACGCTCTGAAACCGGAAATGCGGTCCATCGCCCCGGCACGGCTTCAATGCGCTCGGCTTGACCTTTCTTGAAGATTGCTTACATCCGTATACTCAATTGGGAGTATCGTTGCGCCGACGCGATGCATGAGTCAGGAGGAGTGAATCATGAGCGCACGCATGAGAACCTCGGGAACGTTCTTGGCCGCCGTTGTTGCCCTCGCCACGCTTTCGGCTTGTTCGACCATTGCCACAGCACCGAAGGCACAAGGCATTTCAAAGCAACCAACGAATTCGACTCCCAACTATGTCGGCACCGAGTTCAGCCGGGCCGAACTCGAGCAGATGCTCGCACCGGTCGCGCTGTATCCGAACGATGTGCTCGGCCTGGTGCTTTTGGCGGCAACGGCTCCGGACGATGTACTCGCCGCGGCGGAATGGTCGCGCGGCCATTCCGAACTCGACGGCGATGCCGCGATCGACGCGGGCTCAAAGCAGGGCTGGGATCCGGCCGTCACTGCGCTTCTCGCGTTTCCGCAGATCCTGGAAATGCTCAGCGAACAGATCGACTGGACTCGTCGGCTCGGCGACATCGTGCTCGCCCAGAGCGCGGACGTCAGCCTCGCGATCAGGGACTTGCGCCGGCGCTCGGTCGAGTCCGGCGTCCTCGATGGCGTCCCGGACAACCTCTACGTCTTCGACGGCAGCGGCGACGTGTTCATCGACAGCGGCTTCAAGGGCTATTACTACATCCCCACCTGCAATTCTTCCGTTGCCTACGGAACCTGGCCCTGGCCCGACTACCCGCCTGCGGATTCGAACGGCTGGATTCGGCGCTACTACTGGGTTCCGTGTACTTGGGACACCTATTACCACGTCGACCGCCGCGTCTTCGCTCACAGCTACCGGAACTGGCACAAGCATCACCAGCACGATCCCGCACATCCCTGCCCGCCGCGCAGTGCCGTCGCGTGGAAGCACGTCGATCATGCGGATCGGCACGCAATCGCGTACGCCACACACTCCAATGCGCCGCGCAATGTCGACGCATCGCTACTCGCCATTGCCCGCCCATCGGCCTGGGCGCCGCGCGAATCACGAGCAGCGCGAGAATCGTTGCCGCCCGCGCGCTACAGCAGCCGCGAGAGTCCCGCCGTGGGCGCACGCCCGGGTTCGGTCTTCCATTTCAATGGGGCCTTAGGCGGCGGTCGCATGGTTTCGGCGAGTAGCGGCGGTTCTCCGGTTTCCTTTGGCGGCAGTCACGGCAGTTCCGGCGGCGGATCTTCCACCCACGGCGCGTCGAGCGGTGGCGGTTCGTCGTTCGGCTCGTCTGCGTCGAGCAGCGCGTCGACATCCATCTCTACGTCCTCTTCCAGCAGCAGCTCGGGCTCGGCGAGTTCCTCGCGCGCCCACTGATCCGCTGATCGTCACTCGCCGCGCCGCCCGGTCAGGCGCAGAAACGCTTCGTGCTGGTAGCGGCTCATGCGCAATTGCTGGCCGCCGCTCAGCATCAGCACGTGGTGGCCGTTGAACCAGGGATGGATCGCCGCGATGCGGCTGACGTTGACGATTGCCGAACGATGCACGCGGACGAAGTGACGCGGATTCAGACGTGCTTCGAGTGCCATCATCGTCTCGCGGACTTCGTGCACCTGCTTGCCGACGTGCACGCGCACGAGGTTGCGGTTCGCCTCGATCCAATCGACGTCGCGCACGTCGACGAAGACCAGATGTTCGTCGACCGGCACCGGGATGCGTTCGAGGTAGTCCTGCTCGCGACGCAGTTCGCTGAGTGCGCGCAGCACTTGCGCCGAAGCGGCCTGCTCGATGGCTGTATCAGCGGCAGCGAGGCGGTGCTTGGCGCGTTCGAGTGTGGCGAGAAAGCGGTCGCGACTGAATGGCTTCACCAGGTAGTCGACCGCGTTCGCCTCGAACGCGCGCACCGCGTAGCGCTCGTACGCGGTGACGAACACAACGGCCGGGCCGCGCTCGTGGCCGATCTGCGCGGCGACATCGATCCCGCTCATCGCCGGCATCTGGATATCGAGAAAGACCAGGTCGGGAGCGAGCTTGCGTATCGCCTTGAGCGCGCTCGCGCCGTCGCCGCATTCGCCGACGCACTCGAAGCTGGCGTCCTCGTTGAGCAGGCGCACGATCGCGAGCCGCGCGATCGGCTCGTCGTCGACGACCAGCACTCTGATCCGGCTCATGCTCAGGCGGCCCTTGCGACGCGACGCCTCGCATCCGCAGCGAGTTGCTTCAGCGGCAAGCGAATGCGGCAGATCACGCCGCGCGGCAGCAGCTCGTCGAGTTCGATCTGGGCGCCGTCGGCGTACAGCTCCTTCAGGCGCAGGCGGGTGTTGGACAGACCGATGCCGCGCCGGAACAATTCCTCCGACGATGCCGAAAGCATGCTGTTGCGGTTGCGCACGTCGATGTACAGACTCGTTGCGATGCGATAGCAGTCGATCTCCACGCGATCCTCGCCGACGTTCTTGCCGATGCCGTGCTGGATCGCGTTCTCGACGATAGGCTGTAGGATCAAGCTGGGCACCGCGCAGTCCGCAAGTTTCGGATCGATGTCGATGCGACTGCTCAGGCGATCCGTGAAACGCACGCGCTGGATGCCGAGGTAGAGGTCGATCAGCTCCAGTTCCTCGCCCAACGAGATTTCCTGGCGTTCGTCGTCGAGATAGGTGCGCAGCAGCTCGGCGAGGCGCAGCAGCATGTTCTCGGCAGCGGCGGCATCCTCGCGCGCCAGCGTGGCCGCGGCGTGCAGTGTGTTGAATAGGAAATGCGGGTGGAGCTGCATCTTGAGCAATTGCAGGTGCGATTGCGCCAATTGTGCCTGCAGGCGGCTGGCCTGCACTTCGCGGCGCACGCGTTCACGATAGAAGTGCATGGCCTGGCGCACGCCAACCAGTACCCAATAGGCGAGAAAATCGGCCGCGGCATATTTGCTGACATACTGATCGAATTGGTAGGCGACGCCCGTGCCCGGAAGAATGAAGTCCGTCAGCACCGCACAGAGCGCAACTGCAGCAAATGTGAAGGTAAGGCTGATGCCGAAGTTCGCCAGCAGCAATCGCAAACGATTCGGTGGCTCTATCGGCTCATGCGGCGCTAGCCAGAGCGCCACCGGCAGCAACAGCGCCAACGCACCCCATTGAATGAACGCCCAAGTCAAATACGCATTAAACCCCCAGGCCGGCCCGAACACTTGATCGTTGAAATAACCCATCGTCGCAAACGTCATCACGACGACGAACCACGCACCAACGAAGCCGAGAAAGCGCTGCGCAAACTCACGAAATTCGATGCGGTCTTCCACGTCGGGCAAATCCGGTTGCAAGGTTTCGACGCTCATCGTACGCATGAGATGGCACGACGGAAAGGATGGTTGCAACGGATTGCGATTCGTCCGCGCATGGCGACGATTCGTCCCATTCCGGTAGCGTGCTTCGACTCCGCGCATGAAGATTGTGCGCAAACCGGAGTGCAGTCAGCGATCTCGATTCCTCCCAAGGGCAGCGGCGATGCCTGTGCTCCGGTTCCCATCGACTCCAGGAATTTTCAATGCGCAGCCAATGCCTGCTCCTTCTCCTCGCCGCGGTCGATGCAAACGCGGCCGGAACCACCCACTACCTCAATCTGGTCAATACCGCGCAGAACAGCATTACCGCGTTCTCGGTCGCGCCTGCGGGAAGCAATCATTTTCGCCCGCTGCCCTTCGGCGACCAGCCGCTGCACGGCGGCGGCGATTCGACCACGGTCGCCCTGCGCGACGACGACGGCTGCCTGCGCGATCTGCGCACCGAGTTCCGCAACGGCCGCGTCCTGATCCAGAAGAACTTCGACGTATGCAAATACCGCAGCTACCACACCGGACAATACCTGCGCGGGAATGCGCAAACCGTGGTCGCCAAAACGCCGTAAGCCCGGCTCCAGATCCGGCTTTTGATCTCCGGGTCCCCGTTTGCCGCGGCGAGGTCATGTCGGAAAAGCCCGCAGGGTGAGCGCGATGGATCGCGCTCATTCCGTTGTCTGGACAGGGACGTGCAGTCAACGGAACCCGGCATGAGCTCGCGGACTCGCAGCGAAGCTGCGAGCGCGGCATCCGGGGCGGCGTTTCTTTGGTTACTTTCTTGTCGCTGTAGACAAGAAAGTGACCCGCGCGCGGGATGCGCGCGGAAAGGCGAATGGACGCGCCAACCAAGACTGGAAGGAATCCACGGGGATGGCATCCATGCAGTCTGGATTACATGCCGCTCCTGCGGCATGCCCTCCGGGCCATTCGCTGCGCGAATGTTCGCTTCGGCATCCTGCCTGCGCAGTCCGGCAATCCCTGCCGGCGTGACGAGCGAAAAACGAAGCGCAACAGCTGCGCTACGCGAACACCGCCTCGACGAGTCGTACGAGCACGTACGCAATCACGCCAGCGATCGGAATCGTCAGCAGCCACGCCCAAACCATGCGCTCGACGACCGTCCACTTGATCGCACGCGGATTCTTGGCCACGCCGACACCCATGATCGCCGCCGAGATGTTGTGCGTGGTCGACACCGGAATGCCGACGGTCGACGCGGCGATGATGACCGCGGCCGAACTCGTTTCCGCGGCGAAACCGTTGATCGGATGCAGCTTGACCATCTTGTGGCCGAGCGTCTTGATGATGCGCCAGCCGCCCGCGGCGGTGCCTGCGGCCATGGTCAGCGCGCAGACGATCTTGATCCACAGCGCGATCTCGAACGTCTTCGATGCATCCTGCTCGACGCGCAGGAAATGCAGGAACCACGGCAGCTGATCGAGCGAGCCCGCGCTCGTCGCTCCCGCCAACGCCAGGGCGATGATGCCCATCGTCTTCTGCGCATCGTTCATGCCGTGCGACAGGCCCATCGCGCTGGCCGAGATGATCTGCGCCTTGCCGAAGAAGGCGTTGACGAATTTCGGCCGGCCGAACTGACTGATCGTCGGGCTCCTGCTTGAGCCGAGCCAGGAGATCAGGGCGAACAGCAGGCCCATGACGACGACACCGAGGACGAACCCGCCGAGCGGCGAGGTGATCATCGGCAGGATCACCTTCGGCCACAGGCCCTTGCCGTCCCACCAGTGCACGCCGGCCTGGTTCCAGATCAGCGCGTTCCAGTCGTTGTGGGCACCGGCGAGCGCCGCGCCGCAAAGGCCGCCGACGAGCGCATGCGAAGAGGACGACGGCAGGCCCCACCACCAGGTGATGAGATCCCAGATCGTGGCACCGAGCAGCGCGCAGATCAGCAACTCGGGGGTGACGTTGACGACGTGGGAATCGATCAGCCCGGACGAGATCGTCTTGGCCACGGCCGTGCCCCAGAGCGCACCGAGGAGGTTCGTTGCCGCGGCGAGCAGCACGGCCTGCCCGGGACTGAGCACCTTGGTCGCGACCACGGTCGCGATCGAGTTGGCCGTGTCGTGAAAACCGTTGATGTACTCGAAAACGAGGGCGACAAAAACGACGGCGAGAACGAGCGTCAGGGTCACGCGATGGCTCCCGTTCTCAGGAATTCTTCAGCGCAATCGCATAGATCACGTTGCCCGCGTCGCGGCAGCGGTCGATGGCCTTTTCCAGCAATTCGAACAGATCCTTGCGCAACAGCAGGCGGGCGACGTCCTGCTCCTGGGTGAACAGGTCGCGGTAGAGGTCGAGGATCAGGCGGTCGGCTTCGCCTTCGATCGCCTGCATGCGGTCGTTGAGCTCCTTCATCTTGTCGAGCGGCATGCCTTTGCGCAGCAGGCCGACCATCTCGGCGATGACGTCGCAGCCCTTCTCGAGCATGACCGCGCGCGAACCGAAGTCGACATCCATGAGCTGGGCGGCGAACAGCGCGTAACGCTCGGCGAATTTCTCTACCGTCTTCGGGATCTTGTACAACGCGGCGGACAGGGCCTCGATGTCCTCGCGTTCGAGCGCGGTGACGAAGGTATTGACCAGCTCGGCGCTGATGTCGTTGAAGATCTGCTTCTCGCGCCGGCGCGCGAGGCGGAATTCGTCGAGCGAGGGATTCGGCGTCTTTTGCTTCGACAGCGCGATCAGTGCACGCGCGCTCTGGCGCGCGGCATCGGCGCTGGCCTCGAGCAGGCCGTAAAACTTGTCGCCCTTGCCGAATATGGTCTGTAACGAAAACATGTGATCCATCCCCACAAAATTGGCCGCAAGTTTACCGTTTTGTTACGACGGCCGGGAATGGGGTGTCGGAAACAGTCAATCGGTCGACTCTCCGGCACGGCCCGTTTTGCGCTGCAATCTTCAATATGCTGATTCTTAAACGATTCCCGGCCGGCCATTCCCGCCCCTCGGCCTTTGTCATAAAAGTTTCAAATTCCCCGCGTAGCCTGCGCCAGCGTAAAGGAGCGGCGCGGGGTACGTCGTCCGCGCCTCCGCAAGAATTTCCACCTACGGAGGTTTTCACATGCTTCAAGTCAATGCGTTTCAGAGCATTCGTCATTCCATCACGGCGTTCGCCGTGGCCGCCACACTGTTCGCGGGTTCGGCTCAGGCCGTCGACGTCACCGGCGCCGGCTCGACCTTCGTCCAGCCGATCGTCACCAAGTGGTCGGCGACCTACGCCGAGAAGACCGGCAACCACATCAACTATGGTGGCGGCGGTTCCGGCGCGGGCATCGCGCAGATCAAGGCCGCGACGATCGATTTCGGCGCCTCGGACAAGCCGCTGTCGCCGGACGAGCTCTCGGCCGCGGGTCTGGGCCAGTTCCCGATCGTGATCGGCGGCGTCGTGCCGGTAGTCAATATCGAAGGCGTCAAGGCCGGCGAAATCAAGCTGACCGGCGCCCAGCTCGGTGACATCTACCTCGGCAAGATCAAGAAGTGGAACGATCCGGCGCTGGCCGCGAACAACGCCGGCGTCAAGCTGCCGGACGCGGCGATCCAGGTCGTCTCGCGCTCGGATGGCTCGGGCACCACGTTCAACTACACCAACTATCTTTCCAAGGTCAACGCCGAGTGGAAGGAAAAGGTCGGCGAAGGCACTTCGGTGCAGTGGCCGGTCGGCGTCGGCGGCAAGGGCAACGCGGGCGTTGCCGCCTACGTGCAGCAGATCAATGGCTCGATCGGCTACGTCGAACTCGCCTACGCGCTGCAGAACAAGATGGCCTATACCCAGGTGCAGAACTCGGCTGGCAAGTTCGTCACCCCGAACCTGGCAAGCTTCGCCGCGGCCGCCTCGCACGCGGACTGGAAGAGCGCGAAAGACTTCCAACTCGTGATCACCAATGCGCCGGGCGATGACTCCTGGCCGATCACCGCGACCGCGTTCGCGCTGATCTACAAGACGCCGAAGGATGCCGCGCATTCCAAGGCCGTGGTCGACTTCTTCAAGTATGCCTACACCGAAGGCGGCAAGGCTGCCGAGGCGCTGGACTACGTGCCGCTGCCGGCCGCATTGGTCGCGCAGATCGAGGCCTACTGGAAGGCGGAAGTCAAACTGTAAGCTCCCTCCCCGCCCCTCGTGGATGCATTCGCGAGGGGCGCTTTTTTTACTGCAGCGCAAACAGTTTCCGGAATCGATCATGGCTGCGAGTGCCGAATCCATCGCCATCCCGCAGAGCGACGAGCAGCGCGCGCGCCGCGACGGCTTCGCCGACCGCCTGTTCCGCCGCATCGTCGCCGGTGCCGGCGTCTTCGTCCTGATCACGCTCGCCGGCGTCGCCCTGACCACGCTGTGGGGCGGGCGCGAAGCCTTCGCCACGTTCGGCTTCAAGTTCCTCGTTTCCTCCGACTGGGATACGGTCGGCAAGCAATTCGGCGCGCTCGCGCCGGTCTACGGCACGCTGGTGACGGCGGCCATCGCATTGATCATCGCCGTACCGGTCAGCTTCGGCATTGCGCTTTACCTGACCGAGATCGCACCGCCCTGGCTGCGCACGCCGGTCGCCTCGGCGATCGAACTGCTCGCGGGTATTCCCTCGATCATCTACGGCATGTGGGGCCTGTTCGTGTTCGTGCCGATCATGGGCAGATACATCATCCCCTGGCTCAACGACCATGTCGGTGAATGGCCGGTAATCGGCGGCTTGTTCAAGGGACCGCCGCTCGGCCTTGGCATGCTGACCGCGGGCATCGTGCTCGCGATCATGATCATCCCGTTCATTTCCTCGGTGATGCGCGAGGTGTTCCTGACCGTACCGACCCGACTCAAGGAATCCGCCTATGCGCTCGGCTCGACGACCTGGGAAGTGGCCTGGGACATCGTCCTGCCGTACACGCGCACCGCGGTGATCGGCGGCATCTTCCTCGGACTCGGCCGCGCGCTCGGCGAGACGATGGCGGTGACCTTCGTGCTCGGCAACGTGCATCGCCTGTCACTGTCCCTGCTCGAACCGGGCAACTCGATCGCGGCGACGATCGCGAACGAATTCGCCGAAGCGGATTCGGAAATCTTCCGCTCCTCGCTGATCGCGCTCGCGTTCCTGCTCTTCGTCGTCACCTTCATCGTGCTCGCGATCGCCAAGCTGATGCTGCGCCAGATGGAAAAGAAGGAAGGCAAATGAGCGACGAGGCACGCCAGGCGGTCGCCGATCGCCTCTATTTCCGCCGCCGCATCGTCAACGGCGTCGGCCTCGTCTTCGCGACGCTGTCGACCGGCTTCGGCCTGTTCTGGCTGGCCTGGATTCTGTGGACGACGTTCTACACCGGCATTTCTTCGCTCAACGGCAAGCTGTTCACGATGATGACGCCACCGCCCGGCGACGAGGGCGGTCTGCTCAACGCTTTCGCCGGCAGCGCGATGATCTGCCTGCTCGCGATCCTGATCGGCGCGCCGATCGGCATTGCCGCAGGCACCTATCTCGCCGAATACGCGAAGAAGTCGCGCCTCGGCGAGGCGATCCGCTTCTTCAACGACATCCTGCTGTCGGCGCCGTCGATCGTGCTCGGCATGTTCGTCTACACCGTCGTGGTCAAGCAGGTCGGCCACTACTCGGCGTTCTCCGGCTCGCTTGCGCTGGCGCTGATCGTGCTGCCCGTGGTCGTGCGCACGACCGACGAGATGCTCAAGCTCGTGCCGAGCGCGATGCGCGAGGCCGGACTCTCGCTCGGCGTGCCGCAGTGGAAGGTGACGATGCAGGTCCTCTACCGCGCCGCCCTGCCCGGCATCGTCACCGGCGTGCTGCTTGCGCTCGCGCGCATCTCGGGCGAGACCGCGCCGCTGCTGTTCACCGCGTTCGACAACCAGTTCTGGAGCATGAACGTCGCCCAGCCGATGGCCTCGGTGCCGGTCGTGATCTACAAGTTCGCGATGAGCGCTGACGCCGGCTGGAAGTCACTGGCCTGGGCCGGCGCGTTGATCGTCACGCTGTTCGTGCTCGCCCTGAGCCTGCTCTCGCGCGCGATACTCCTGCGCAACAAGGTGTCCAATGACTAATCCGAACATTCCACTTGCGACGACAGGCAGCGTTTCGCTGATCACGCCGCCGCCAAGCACCGACGCGAAAGCGACGGCTGCTGCCGCAGCACCGAAGATGTCCGCCAAGGGCCTCGACTTCTATTACGACAAATTCCACGCGCTGAAGAACGTCAGCCTCGACATCGCGGAAAAGAAAGTCACCGCGCTGATCGGCCCCTCGGGCTGCGGCAAGTCGACGTTGCTGCGCATCTTCAACCGCATCTATTCGATCTACCCGAAGCTCGAGGCCAAGGGCCAGGTGCTGCTCGACGGCGAGAACATCCTCGATCCGAAGTATCCGCTCAACCGCCTGCGCAGCAAGGTCGGCATGGTGTTCCAGAAGCCGGTGCCGTTCCCGATGTCGATCTACGACAACGTCGCCTACGCGATCCGCCACTACGAGAAGCTGTCGAAGGCGGACATGGACGCGCGCGTCGAGGAGGCGCTGCGCCAGGGCGCGCTGTGGGACGAGGTGAAGTCCAAACTCAACGGCAGCGCGCTCGGCCTCTCCGGCGGCCAGCAGCAGCGCCTGTGCATCGCGCGCGCGGTCGCGCTGAAGCCTGAAGTGATCCTGCTCGACGAGCCGACCTCGGCGCTCGACCCGATCGCCACCGGCAAGATCGAGCAGCTCGTCGAGGAACTGAAGGAGCGCTACACGATCGCGATCGTCACCCACAACATGCAACAGGCCTCGCGCGTCTCCGACTACACTGCATTTATGTACCTGGGCGAGTTGATCGAGTTCGGCGACACGACCACGATCTTCGAGAACCCGACGAAGAAGATGACCGAAGACTACATCACAGGACGCTACGGCTGATCCCATGTCCGAACATATCGTAAAGAGTTTCGACGACGAACTTTCCCAGCTCAACGCGGCGATCGCGCGCATGGGCGAATCCGCGCAGTTCCAGTTCGCCGCTACGATGACTGCGCTGCGCATGCGCGATGTGGAGGCCGCCGCGCGCGTGATCCGCGACGACATCGACGTCGATGCGCTCGAACGCGACATCGAGTCACGCGCGATCCGCGTGCTCGCGCTGCGCCAGCCGATTGCACGCGACCTGCGCGAGGTGATCTCGACCCTGCGCGTCGTCGTCGAGCTCGAGCGCATCTGCGATTTCTCGGCCAACATCTGCAAGCGCGTGATTGCGCTCAACACGCATTCGCCCGAGCAGTGGCTGGTCGAGATCGGCGAGCTCGGCGAACTGGCGAAGAAGCAGCTTGCCGACGTCGTCACCGCGTTCGGCGAACGCAATCAGGAAAAGGCGATCACGGTCTGGGCCTGCGACGAACAGATCGACGACACCTACACTGGCATCTCGCGCCGCCTGATCGACTACATGAAGACCGACCCGCACAACGTCGCGATCGGCACGCATCTGATGTTCATCGCCAAGAACGTCGAGCGCATCGGCGACCACGTCACCAACATCGCCGAATCGATCTACTACCTCGTCACCGGCAACGTGCTCGACGCGCCACGCCCGAAGGGCGACAAGACCAGCCTGGATCAGGTCGAAGCGAATAACTGAAGGCTCAAGTTCGCATGCGTACTGGCGCGCGCGACGCCTTGGATCGGCTTTGCCTATTGGGAGCGTGCGCGCTCGCAGAATTGGCCGTCCGGATGGAGACACCGGCGCCTATGGAAATTCCCAGGATCGCATCGGACCGCTGCGTGAACCGTGGTGCCCGGAGCCGGAATCGAACCGGCACGAAGCTATTAGGCTCCGGCGGATTTTAAGTCCGCTGCGTCTACCAATTTCGCCATCCGGGCATTGCTAGCCGCATCTATCACAGCGAGAGAATACCGCATTGCGCGCGAAGCGCGCCGGGTGTGTGGCCGCAGGCGATCGCTTCGCGATCACGGATGAGAACACAAACACTGTGGAGGCGAGGGTCGGAATCGAACCGGCGTACACGGCTTTGCAGGCCGCTGCATGACCACTCTGCCACCCCGCCTCTGCATGATGGCTTCCGGAAGCGTAGCAACGCCCTCCGGAAAAAACAAAACCCCGGTTTTGGCGCCGAGGTTTCCAAGCTCTTCCGTGAAGAGTGCGGCAGTGGACGGCCGCTTCTTGTTCTTCGTATTCACGGACGAATACATAAATATTGGAGCGGGAAACGAGACTCGAACTCGCGACCCCGACCTTGGCAAGGTCGTGCTCTACCAACTGAGCTATTCCCGCGTGAGCCGAAAATGATGCCGTTTCAGACGGCGCCTGTCAACAGGAAAATGACGATTTCGGTCAGCGCCGGTCGCGCAGCACCGGCCAGGCCACACGCAGGTACTCAAAAGCCGACCAGATAGTCATCGCCGCGGCGATCACGAGCAGGGTTTCGCCGACGTGGAACAGGCGCAGGCCTTCCAGGTCGTGCTGGTAGAGCAGCACCTCGATCGCGACGATCTGCATCACCGTCTTGATCTTGCCGAGCGCGGCGACGTTGACACGCGTGCGCTCGCCGATCTCGGCCATCCATTCGCGCAACGCCGAAATCGTGATCTCGCGGCCGACGATGACCGCACTGGTCACCGCGAGCAGCGGGGTCGGATTCTCCTGCACGAGCAGGAACAGCGTCACCGCGACCATGAGCTTGTCGGCGACCGGGTCGAGGAACGCGCCGAACGCCGACCACATGTTGTAGCGCCGCGCGATGTAGCCGTCGAGCCAGTCGGTAATCGCGGCGAGCAGGAAGATCAGCGCGGCAGTGACGTTCGCACCACGGAAATCCAGGTAGAACACGACCACCATGACCGGCAGCAGCGCGATGCGGAACAGGGTGAGGATGGTCGGCCAGGTCAGGTGCATTGCGTGGATCTTGCAGGAAATTTCTACTCGTCGCAGTGTGACACAGGAAAGCAACGCGAGTTCAGCCGTGGAACAGCGCGTAGATCTTCTCGGCCAGCTCGCGACTCATACCCTTGACCTTCGCGATCTCCTCGATGCCCGCATTGACCACGCCGGGCAGGCCGCCGAAGTGCCTGAGCAGCGCCGCACGGCGCTTGGCGCCGATACCGGTGATGTCTTCGAGCTTGCTCGTGTCGCGCGCCTTCTGCCGTTGCTTGCGGTGACCGGTGATCGCAAAGCGGTGTGCCTCGTCACGCACACTCTGAACCAGATGCAACGCAGGCGATTCCGGGCCGGGCCACAAAGTCTTGCCGCTGGCACCGAGAATCAGCGTCTCGTGCCCGGCCCTGCGCTCGACGCCCTTGGCCACGCCGACGACGAGCACATCGTTGATCGCGAGATCTTCGAGCACGTCCAACGCCTGTTTGACCTGGCCCTTGCCGCCATCGATCAGCAGGATGTCCGGCAGGTTGGCTGGCTCTGCAGCCTCGGGCTCGCCGCCTTCGCTTTCGTTGGCTGGCGCAGCGCGCCGGAAGCGCCGTTCCAGCGCCTGGCGCATCGCGGCGTAATCGTCGCCCGGCTCGATCCCGGTGATGTTGTAGCGGCGATATTGCGCCTTGATCGGCCCCTCTGGCCCGTAGACGACGCAGGATGCAACGGTCGCCTCGCCCATCGTGTGACTGATGTCGAAGCACTCCAGGCGCCGCGGCACCTCGTCCAGGCCGAGCAGGTCGCGCAGCGACTCGAAGCGCTCGCGCTGCGTCTCGTTGCTCGCCAGACGGGCAGCTAGGGCGGCTTCGGCGTTCTTCGCCGCGAGTTCGAGGAAGCGCGCGCGTTCGGCGCGCACGCTGTGCTTGATCGCGACCTCATGCCCGGCCTGCTCGGTGAACGCCTGCGCGAGCAGTTCGGCATCGGGCAGCGCCTGTTCGACGAGCAATTCGCGCGGCACCGGCTTGTCGACGTAGTACTGCGCGATGAACGAGGTCAGCACGTCGGCAACCTCGGCGTCATGCGGCAATTTCGGAAAGAAATCGCGCGAGCCGAGATTGACGCCGTTGCGGAAATACATGACCGACACGCAGGCGACGCCGCCGGCGATGCGGCAGGCGATCGCGTCGAGGTCGGCGCTCGCGCCCTGCACGTAGTTCTTCGCCAGCAGGCGCTTCAGCGTCGACACCTGGTCGCGCAGCTTCGCCGCCTTCTCGAATTCCAGTGTGCGGCTCGCGGTTTCCATCGCGCCGACCAGTTCGCCGATCACCGCATCGCTCTTGCCGTCGAGGAACATCGCCGCGTGGCGCGCGCTTTCCTGATATTCGCCCTTGTCGATCAGGCCGACGCAAGGCGCGCTGCAGCGGCCGATCTGGTACTGCAGGCACGGCCGCGAGCGATTGCGGAAGTAGCTGTCCTCGCACTGGCGCACGAGGAAGATCTTCTGCATGTGATTGAGGCTTTCGCGCACCGCCCACGCGCTCGGGAACGGGCCGAAGTACTTGCCCTTGCCCGCCTTCGCCCCGCGATGGAATGCCATGCGCGGGTAATCATTCACTTGCGGAAAAGGGCTGTCCTGCCCTTTTCCGCCTTCGCCTTCCGACAGATAGATGTACGGATAGCTTTTGTCGTCGCGCAGCAGGATGTTGTAGCGCGGCTTGAGCGACTTGATCAGCTGCGCCTCGAGCAGCAGCGCCTCGCCTTCGGTGCGCGTCAGCGTCGTCTCCATGCGCGCGATCTGCCCGATCATCGACATGATGCGCGGCTCGAGGCGCGGCTTGAGGAAGTAGCTGCCGACGCGCTTCTTGAGGTTGCCGGCCTTGCCGACGTAAAGCAATTCGCCGCGCGCGTCGAACATGCGGTAGACGCCGGGCGAGCTGGTCAGCGTGCGGACGAACTCTTTGCCGTCGAAGGAATTGGCGCTTTCGGTCATTGCGCCTTTATGGGCCTTCCGAGCCTCTCAATCAACCCGTCCACGCCGCGTTCTGCGAGCGTGACGACATGGTCGAAGTCTTGCGCGTCGCCGTAATAAGGATCGGGCAGGTCACGCGGATCGGTGAGCCCGGCCCAAGGCAGGAACATTGCGATCCGGTCGTGGCCTTCGCCCGGGGCAAGGCTGGTGAGGTCGCGCAGATTCATGCGGTCCATCACGAGCAGCATGTCGAAGCGCGCAAAGTCACTGGCGGTCACCTGACGCGCGCGGTGCGCGGAAAGATCGTAGCCGCGCGCCAGCGCGCTCGCGCGCGAGCGCGGATCGGCCGCGTCGCCCGCATGCCAGCCGCCGGTGCCGGCCGAGTCGACTTCGATATCGAGCCCCGCGCGCGCGAAACGCGAGCGTGACACTGCTTCGACCACGGGCGAACGACAGATGTTGCCCATGCAGACAAAGAGGATTGCGTATTTCTTTTTTATATTCAAAGCTTTACGCATCAAATTGCGCTGTATACAATGTTGCAAAATGAGTCATTCGCGTGTGTTATGAATCAATAGGTTGCACGAACGAATGGGAGACGCCAAGCGGAACGTCAAAGCCTCGCAAACCTACCCGTCTGGACCGGACAATTTGCAGCGTAGGAAATTTCCTACATGGAGGCGCGGAAATCGCCCATATCGAGCATAGGCTCGATACCCATACCCTACACCCTACCCGGAAGCAGTGCCGCAAGCGGCGGACGGCGATGGATCGCTTAGCTATGCCGGTTACTGGGCTCTTGCTGTAAAGGCGTAGGACACCCGAGACTGCGCACATGTCCCCGCTGTTCCACCAAAGCAAAGCTGATCGCCGTTGGCATTGGTGTCGGCAAAATTGAGGTAGTACGTCTGCCCGATCTTTACCTGGCAATATCCTGTCGATGTGCCTACGATCATGCTATTCAGGCCGCCGTAGCTTGATGCGCAGATGACACCCTGGGTGCCTAGGGTCAAGACACCGGGTGATGTACTCAACGAGATCGTACCGCCATCGCCATAGCTGTTGTTCGCGGTGAACTTAATCAGCCCCGAAGCGGCGGGTGTGAACGCGAGCGACACGTAGTATCCGGAGTCGATGTAGAAAGTCAGCGATTGTCCAGAATACGGATAGTTCGGGAAAGACCTGTTGCCGAGCAGTGAGCCAAGATCAGTCAGGCCGACGATTCCTCCACCAATGCCGTTGGGCTGCAGCACCATCTGCCCCGCGCACTGCCGCTGAAACGTCTTGCCACCAAGGGCGGTGCTTATCTGGCTTGCGTCACAATAGTTGATCGGTGTCGCGCATTGATGTGTCACTGGATCAAGGGTTGCGGGTGGCGTGCAAACTGGTGGCGGTGGTGTGCTTCCGCAAGTGAAGTTCAGCGCCGGAGAATATGGTCCGTTATAGCCATCCGGGCCAGTGACGGTACAGGTAGCGACCTAGCCGTGCGCCAAAGAGGCAATGGCGAACAGGATCGCTGCGAGAATGAACTTATACATGGTGACTCCTTGGTTAGCCGTATTGCTGTGGAGGATATTCGGTGAACGACATAGCCATCTGATAAAGATGGTTCTCGATGTGCTGAGGCTGCTCGACCTTGCTTGCGTAACCGTAGATCGCAGAGTTGGCGAGCATTTGCGCGTTCAGAATACCCTTATTGTAGGCATATGGGATCGCAAGCATGGTCTGATGCGCGGCCGCAATGTGCGCGAAGCGGTTTAGCGATATGTCGCCATTATCGCTCGTCCATGCGGCTTGTTCGGTAGAGACGCCGAGGGTCAGATTGAGCGTATGATTGTAGCGGTGATTGACAACGTGCGGCTGGCGGTTGACTGTCGTTTGTGGATTCTGGATGTTGTCAAACCCAGGCGTCCATTTCTCCTGAATGCCATTACCGGGGCGGTAGCCCTAGAAGATGCGCGCCTCGCCAATCTCGAACAGTTCCGATGACGTGACGCTGAGCGCGGGATACATGGCGATTTCATAGCCGATGATCGGAGTCAATCCAGCATCGAACGCCCAGATGATTGCCCGTGATCCGTCATCAAGCTAGACCACAACTGATGTCTACGAATTTCCGCCAAGAAGATAGGGGAAGTTTGAATCCCCAGACCGCTTTCCTTTGATTGTGACCACCATGCCAATAGGAAGCGTGGTGCCTAAGAAACAACCGCAGCGTGGAACAATTGGCGTTGACCATAGCGCCTGCAGGGTAACGACTGCGGTCGATGTAGACGACCAGGTGAAGCGGGTGACATCGGAAGGCGCCGAGTTGTCGAGCACGATGTTGCCAACAAAGGCTGCGCCCCCCGTAATGGCATAGCTCACGCCTGCCGGTGCGCCATAGCCGAATAGGGATGATCCAGACATCATTATCTCCAACAAACAAGCAGGCAGCTTTGCATAGCGGGGTTCGGATCTACGGCGAAGACAAAAACCTTTGCCCCATCCAGACCGTACCGCCGTGACGTTCCGGCTGAGTTGAGCTTATAGGTCACCTTGCCAACATCGCCGACATCATATTGAGTTCCTGGCGGCATCTTGACTGTGATCTGGAAGAACTTGCGCGTGTTCACCGCTAGGGCAACTGTGCGCTCGGTTTCTGCCTACATATCGGCCTTAAGGTCGAATAGCGTTTCACGCGGAACGTTAAGCTATGCCTGACCGTACATTTCGCTGAGTTGCACGCCGCTGGTATAGGTAAACTGATAATTCCTTTCCAGCAATTTACGCTCGGCGATTGACACGTCCGTGGTCGTCATGTTCGTAAAGTCGCTCTCTGACGCAGGAGAGATGTTCTTTCGACCATAGGTGCCAGTCGTCAAGCCCTGCATGACATCGGGATAAACGTAAGGCTCCAAGAGGATGTCGTTCTCGTCGATCTCCCAATTCACATCCGCATCCGCTACGGTATCCGGATCAATCAGACGAACGACGCCCATTCGTCCATCACGTTTGCGATAGATGGATGCGCCGAACGTGTCAAGGGCTGGCTGTAGTGCCTACTGAACAGTGACGGGCTGATTCGAGAACCAGTTGCCGATCTGGTAGCCTGTAGCCGCATCGATCGCCCGTGCCTGTATTGGGTCCCATTGGCTTTCATCGATTCCAGCGCGTGTTAGCACGGCGCGCATATAGTCTTCTAGGCCGACGCCTTGCAATGGGGCAGCATTGATCGCGTCCGGCAACTCGTAAAGCACCACACTGCGAATCCACCACGACCCGCCGTTACCATCAACGAAGTTCAAGCAAAGGGGTAGATCAGCGCCGGAATTGTTGGTGAAGCTGATGGTTGCCGTGGCGGGACAATCGGTTGCGTACGGCTGAAGGTTAAGGCCGGTATTAAAGAACACCGCATTGCATACACCGCCAGCCGCGGCAAGTTGAGGCGCTCCAGGCTTTCCGCCGGAATCCGTGAACTGAGAATAGTACATCCCCGACCAATGATTTACAGATCGGTACTGGTATTGATCGTGATGCCCGTCTAAGAAGAAGTGCGCAAGAACCGAGGTCGTGCTATCCAACGGCTGCTGAGTCGCCATGTATGGCGCATCCCAAAACTTGATCTGACAGGCATAGGTCTTACCGTTCTGCACAACATTGGTCTTGGTCCGGAATCCGATGGCGTAGTTCTGCGGACGCAGGGTTGTCGCATAAAAGTTGATCAGGACGGAACCATTGGAGCCAGATAGGCCGCCGGTATCATCCACACCGTCAACATGGCCGCCGCCAAACTCGTCAAACCAGCAGGGGCGGTCACCATTGGTATAGGAATCATTTCCGCTCCAATAGGTTTGCCAGTTGGCTTGCCATACTGCCGGAGTCGTCTAACTGCCGAAGTCGCCATGACCACTGAGCAAATCGGTTGGGCCAGGCGGAATTCCCTGCACTACCCCGCTAGCCTCTACGGTCAATTTTCCTGTAGGCGCAGCCGTGAGAGTGATTCGCATGCCGTCAGCGGACAACGTATAGTCCGTGCCGAATACAAGCAGCTTGCCCTATACCCTAACCGCACCAATTGCACCTATTGCACTATCGCTAATGCGGTAGACATGGTTTACCGGGTCTTCACACACCGGCTCGAAATTGCGCGCCATGCCGATAAGAACCGGAACCGGCGTATCCACCACGCTAGAATCCTAGTTCGGCAGAAAATAGGTCGTGTTGAACGGCTTTGATAAGAATTCCGCGATCGGATCGGCCATATAGATAACCTTGGCCTGGTCGCCTTTTGTTTCCACTCGATCCAGGATGACGGTATCTTCAAGCTATGCGCTATCGTAGCTGCCGCTCTGGTCTACCGTGCTCAACTTCATCGCCGCATTGCGATGATCAAGCATGAAATCATATGTTCCGTCTGGGTCTTCTAATGCCAGCGTGCTCAGCGATGAACCGAGCCGGCTATCGCCCTTGTTCATCCAGAAGTCCGCGCCGCGCGGGAAGACCATCGAATTGTCTGGAATCAGGGCGCCATTGACCGCATCAAAGCGTTGTGATGGCAAGCTGTCGGATGGCTGCGAGAGATATGGATCGGTCGCAAGATAGACCGATGCGGGCTATGCGGCAGCATCCCACCAGCCCTGCACATTGGTGTTGTTCTCAAATGTGCGCTGACCTGCATTGAAGAACGTCTGCAACGAGAACGCGGAGCCGCCAGCAACCGTGATTGCCGGATACCATGCCGCCGTGTTCGTGGTGCTCGCGAGATACGTGCCGATCGTCGTGCTGCCATTGAGAACGGTGATCAAAATCTGATTGTTGTCGAAGTTGACGCGGAAGTAGACGAGATCGCCTTTCGCACAGGCAGTGAATGTGGCCACTGCCACGCCATTGATGTACAACTTGCCATCATCTAGGCGGAAGCCAATACCGTTCGCATCCTCGCCGACATATTTGTTGGTCGGCGCACTTGCATTCACGATTCCGATGTATACGGCGCCTAACGAACCGTTGGTTAGCGATCCACTACCCCATGTCAGCGTTTCAAACTAGCTGATCGTATCAGACAGAGGCACTGTGCAACGACACATACGGTGCGAGTTCGCGCCGCCAGTATTGCAGGCAAGGATCGTCGCGCCATCGCTGATATCCATCGATGCATCAGTATAGGTGTTATCGAGAATCGAATAGAGCTGTCGCATAGTGAATTCGATTGATGCGGTTAGAGTGCGAGGTACGGTCATGGCAGTGATTCGAGCAATTCATACTGCACGTTTGTCAATGGTGTGTGCCCGCTTGGAGATATTGAACTTGGCGCGCCGTAGCTGAGCCACGGAGTTTCTTGAACACCCAAGTACCATCCGGTATTCCAATAGACAGAAAGGCGAGACTGGAACGCATAGAACGCGCCAGCAGAGCGACCAATACCGCGAAGTCCAGCGGATGGCGCCGTAGGTTGTACATTATAGAATCCACCAGCGCGCGCGGTCATGTTAAGTTAAACGCTCCGCCGTTCCATGGAATGATGTACTGCCCTACTTGAACGAACTTCAATGTCTGCGAAAAAAAACTCCAAACGCAAGTTCCGTCACTAATTCCTGTCCCCGTGCCGGTTGGTCCTCCGCTTGATGCAGAAGTTCCAGCGGTAGTGCAGGTATACACATTGGATCCATTTGTGACTTGTGCGCCGACCGCATATGACGTGCTCGCCGCCCAATTCGCTGCTCCTGGGTAGCTATCACCAGTAGCGATGCTAGCGGACCCGATCCACATGTCTTGGAACATGCCAAGGTAGCCAAAAACACCCGCCGTTGTTCCAACGATACAAGCTGGTACCATAGGCCAATTGCTTGAAATAGAACTCGGACTAGTAAGCGCGGTTAGTTGACTGACGTAACCTACGCTCGCCGTCCCTGGGGTTGCACTTAGCGGGTAAACCAGTATTGCGGTTAAACTCGGGTTGGCTGTTCCGGTATTCACTCCAACTGCGTAATCCACTATTGGATATGTAGTCCCGGTATCTGGACTAGCAGTTTGCTCAAAGTACCAATATCCCCTTAAGCTGCCTGAACCAGCGGTAATGACTCGCGTGCATTGCCCATCCGTACTAACTTCAGTTGACCAGCGCATCGCCTGATCGGAACTTGGTCCTCCCCACGTCAAATTATTCAACACCGTTGCTTGATCTGTTGCTGTTGGTCTAGCAGTCACGGTACCGCCGGTAAACCCTGCATTTACCGATCGTATTATGCTTAGATTATTGCTTGCCGAATTGCTTAAGTCGATGCAAAGCTGATAATTGCCCCCAGGCATGCTGGTGTTTTTTAGTACCATCCAAGACCGCGTTGTATTACCCCATACCAGATTCGCACCAGTAGACCAGCGATTAACTCCATCTCCTGCGGAGCCTGCCGTGACGGAATTGCATGAATACGCTACCGCCCATTTACCGGTAGCCAAAAGCGCATTGACTATCGCCAGTAGTAGAGCCTAGCAATCAGCCAAAGCGGTGCCTTGTGCCGTGATAGCGTTGTTGCAGTTGAACGTCCATGACTTAGATAGTGTAGGAAGCGACATATATTTCTCAAGGTTGAATTTCGATCCACGCTCCAGAACCATTCGCGTAGTTCATGGAATCGGCAACGTTTATCCATTCGCGACCAGTGAATAGGCCGGCGTTAGAATTGCTGCGGAAATAGGTTGAAACGTCTGCCGTTAATGTGACGGTCGTGAGTGACGTGGTATTGAGCGTGACGATGCTCAGTGGTGATCCAGTACCGGATTCCTGAAACAACTCGAAGTAGGCAGCGTTCGAAGCACTGGTTGTTTCCAGGTTGACGTAAAGAGTCGCGGTTGATGTCGTCGAAAGCTTGTATCGCGCTGCTGTCGGATCGAACTTGACCTTTCCGCAGACGCGCTTCTGCGTCGAGTCGTACTTCGATGAAACAATGCCCTGGAATATGTCCAGGCGGATGACTGATTTCGACAGTGCAGCAATCGTTGATAGCTTTATGTTAGCTGTATAACCAGTTACATCTGGTCCGCTCCAAAGAAGTGCACGTTCAGTGCCAGATGGCGCTGTGACTTCTGGATATAGATATATTTGTTTGTCCATTATGAGTACAAAATCCTATTACCTGATTCATCGACAATGAAGTTGTTATATTCGTCAATGATCGCGTTATCCGGCTCTGATGAGATGATCACGAATGTGATCGTGATGCTTGCGCGGACGCGGTCTGAATTGCGCGCTGTCAGCATGACGGTATAAATGCCTGCGGTTGTGAGGTTATTGCTAGAAAACGTGATCGAGTCGGATGTCTTCGTAGGGTCGATCGACGGCGGCAACGTGCCGGTAATGGTGAATGTATAAGGTGGAGGCGTCGGACTGACCGCCGTGAAGATTGCCGAGTACGTCTGTGTTGTCAGGCCGGTTGGTGCGCTTCCATGTATCGACATGCCGTCGAACATTTCACTGATGACAATGCGGGGGACGATCATGCCGGCAGCGAAAAGCGAGGTGGCTGCGTGGTGCGTGGACCGCTCAATGCCGCCGCAGATTGCCGCGTGGTTTGAGTCGTTAGCGCACTGGCGATAACCCTCGCGGTGTTTTGTGTTGCTCCAGTGCCATTATTGATCGCGGCGATGATCCTATCCGCAATGGCGTTGAGCGCCGTGGAATTGTCCGCAGGCGCGGATTGTGTAGGCACCGGCTTGCTGCCAATTATTCCATCAAGTGTACTGAGTGCATTGATTGGCTTGCCCTGCAATGTGGCCAGAATATCGGCTAGATATTCGTTCGCCTTGATCGCTGCCTGAGCCTGCAATTCGGCCTGCTGGAATTGCTTGTTGAGATCACTGCCAGAAAGGCCAAGATCGGTCGCAAACTTATCCAATGGGATGCTGAACTGCTTTGTCAAGTCGTCAAGCGATTGACCAGTGATTGAACCGATCTATCCGAGATTGGATAGGAGTGAGGTCGCATCCGCCAGCCGTTGCAGCGCTGCCGCCTAAGCGTTCGCCTGATCGATCTGATCCTGAATCGCTTGCTCTTGCTTGGCGAAGAAGGGCACCAACTGAGATGCGGTATACGGGTCCACGCCGGCAAGACGCGTTTTGTCTACAGCTTGCAGATCGGTCAATTGCTTGGTTAGGCGATCAATGTCTGTACCGTAGAGCTTCGTAGCAAGCTGCTGCGTCTGATCTTCAAACGCCTTAAGCGCATCGACGCCGGCCTATGCGGAGGCAGTAATGATCTTTGCAATATCCTGCTGAGAAGCGCCAGCCATGCCGGCGGCCTTCGCCAGATCATTCGCCTTTTGGATATTGTCCGTCAGCGTGCCGTGTAGGCCAATCAGCGAGTTCTCAAACGCCGTGATGCCGAGCGTCTTCGGATCGAACTATGCGACGAAGTCGGAATAGCTCTTCATCGCCGCAGCTTGCGCCGCCGCGTCTGCCTGGGCCTGTTTCGTTGCCGCATCTGCCGCTTGGCTCATATATGCGGTCAGATTGGCGAGTGCGTTCGCGCCAGCAAGCCACTGCAGCACCTATTCCGGTGTCAGCGTTGGGAGTGCCGCCTCAAAATCTGCACGGAACTTCGCCATGCTTTCGGCGGGGTCTTCGCCGATAACTTGGAAAGTATCGGTAACGGCCTTTTGCATCGCCTTGAGCGCATTCGCCTGCCTCTCGGAATCGGAATAGTAGGCGTTGTAATAGCCATCCCAAGCGCTTTGCAGGTTCTATAGGCCGCCCGCCATGGTGACTAGCTTGTCCGTGAATTCGAGGAAGTCAGCCCCCGTCTTGCCCGTCGTCAGCCCCAACGTGTCAAGAATGGTCTTGAACGTCTGCTGCTCGGTCTGCAATCTCGAATAGGTCTGCGAAAGAGATTCATTCTGCAACTGCAGCTTCTGAACTTCTTTCGTGATGTCCGCAAGGCTGCCATTGTCCCCGAGCAAGCCGATACCCTTGTTGATATCAACCTGCGCTGAAAGTAGCAGGCTGGTGCCGTCTAGCAACGCATCCGCAGATGCGCGCCATTGATCGGCGATCTTCGAAGCGTTCTATGCGGCGGGAAGCAATGCCAGCAAGTTCTCAGCGGTGACGCGCTCCGCGAACTGCTGCATCGTTTCTTTGTATTTCTAACCGAGCACGGTCGAATAGGCATCGAGTACCTTCCCATCCTTATCGAACTTCTGATAGAACGAGCCAGTAATCAGCGTGCCGACCTTGCCACCAAGCGCATCTGCGCCAGCGGTCACCGATTTCAGGATGCCGGAGAAAAGCGCATCTGCGGCAGCCATCTAATCGTCGGTCGCGGCGAAGTCTTTCCAGCTATAGGAATTTCCGCCGAAAAAGGCTTCTTTCTTTTTCGTTTCGTACTGATTTTGTACGGACGCGCTCTCTTGGCCTAGAACAATGTTCTAAGTCGTATTGCCCGTAGGCTTCGCGGCCGTGCCAAACAAGTTTCCGCCAGAGAGCATGTCAATGGCCATTGCGGCCAATGCAATCCAGCCCACCACGGGAACTGCCGCGAACGCGCCAGATACGCCAGCAGCAAATCCACCGCCCGCGGCAAGCGAGCCGAGGCCGCCGGCAAGGGCATAGGTGCCCGCGCCATACGCCGCCCCTCCTGCGAGGCCGGCGAGGCCGCCGCCAGCGCTCTAGTATCGGTTGTAGCCAGCATAGAGGCCGCCAGCAATGCCAATTGCGCTCCCTAGCCCGCTATTCGTCCAGGTCGTCGTGCCGTTATCGGTGACGAAATTGCCCATGAAATTGCCGCCGACACCGCTACCGCCAGCACCATTCCAAAAGGTGCTGAATCCAGACCAGAGATTCTTGCCTGCATTCACCCAGGACGAGGCGGAGAAGATCGATGATATGCCAGTTGAACCACCAGCAACGCCACCGCCGCCCGCAATCGCGCTACCCAGCGTCGGCAGCAGATTGAATCCTGCAGATTGGCCGCCGCCAAAAATTGCATTCAGAATCGGATTGATGACCGCGAGCTTAGCGAAGTATTCAATAATCGCCTAGACGGTTTGCTTGGCCAGGTTAACAAGGCCGTCGAATAGTGAGCCGCCATTGACCAGAATGCTAGCAAAGGTGCTCGCCAATCCATCGCCTGCAGTTTTCCAGACATTTTGCCAGTCTCTCGCCGCCTCTTCGCCGCGCTTTGTTTCTTGTTTCAGCAACTCAAGTGACTACACGCGCCCAAGCTCTGCATCAATTTCGTCTTGCTGCGCCTGAGTCAATGGCCCCATTACGCCCTCAAGTGCTTTTGAGATTTCCGCCTACGCCTTAATCGTGGCATTCACGATATCTCGCTGGTCGGAATTCAGCCCCAGCGTTTGAGTTTCTTGCGCTATTTGCGTATCGAGATCGCCAAAGACATGAAGAAGATTCTCGTTTGCATCAGTCTATTCGCGCAACGAACGGGTTGCGAGTTGGGTCGCGTCGGATATGAATTGCTGGACCCTGGCCTGATCCATTCCATCCTTGATGAATTTAGCGGAAAGGGCATTAATCTTTTCGATTGCTGCACCGTATTCCGCCCATGCCTTCGTATGCTTATCTGCAGTTTTGGAAGACAACTGATCAAGAAACGAGGCAAGCTCAACTCCGTCCTTGGCAAGCTTCTCAGCCTGCTTTTCTGCGTCGGTCATGGCCTTCGCAAGGCCATTGAAGTTTGGCGTTGCCTGTTTCGCCTTATCTCCCGCATCTTTCACCGCATCAGCGGCAGCCTTATGCGCGCCACCGGCCTTGAAGGCGGCTATTGCATCATCAGCCATAGCGGAAGTTGTTTCGTGAATGGCCGAAACGGCCTTGTCAGACTGCGTATTTACGTCTGAAATCTCTTTCGCGTAATCACGGCTAGAACCAACGGTTTTGCTGATCGCCTGAGAAAGCACCTCAAACTGAATGGCAAGAGTGAGATTTCCGCCGTATTGCGCGACCTTTGCCGCGTCATCGAGTAAGGAGGCGATCTTGAGCTTGATGTTGTCGATTGAGTCAGAGACTACCTTTTCGACATACAGCCACGAAACTTGAGCGCCCTGCTTAATGCGCTCCCACGCGCTTAGAATGCCATCGACAAGCGCAATGCCGCCAAGCTTTGCCTCCAAGAAGTTTTCTTCAAGGTATTTTCCGAACTCCCAGCCAGAGACGGCCGCAGTGACAACGGCCAAGCCGCTTTTCACGGAAAGGAGTGAGCCATTCATCAGCTAAAGCGATCCAGCCGTCACGGTCGCCGCGGCGCCCATAGAGGCTATCGTGCCAGTAATGAGAGTAAAGCCCTGAGCAATAACGCTAAATGCGATGCGCGAACCAATGATGACGGCGAACTTGTCAAAATTGTCTACCAGGACGCCGATCGCGCCTGCGAAACGCTGGATCGTTCCGTCCTCACGCGCGGATTTGATGAATTCGAGCACCCTTTCTTCTGCCGAAATCAAGACTGGCAATAGTTCTTTGGCAATATCCACGCCAAGACCGACTGCCGCACCCTTGAGGCGCGTCAAATTGTCGTTGAATTCTTCTGATGGCTTCGCGATTGCGGCGAAATCAAGGCCAAGTTGCTTTGCTTCCTTGGAGAGCTTTGCGATTTCCTCACTTCCTGTGTTCAGGAATGGGATTAGTTCGGCACCAGATTTGCCGAATAGCGCCATTGCCAGCGCCGTCTTGTTCGCATCGTCCGTGAACCCTTTGAATTTGTCCGATACCTCGGACACGAGCTGCGCTGTAGGCTTAAGTTTTCCGTTTGCATCATTGAGGCTAACTCCAATTGCGGCGAAAGCAGCAGCCTATTCCTTACTACCACCCGCAGCGGCAGATATCGCCTTGTTGAATTTCTCAAGCCCGGACCCGAGGGATTCGATGCCAACATCCGAAAGCTGCGCGGCATAGACGAGGCCCTGGAGAGAATCGACGCCAACGCCAACTTTCTGCGCCATCTTGTTGAGTTTGTCGCCAGTCTCGATCGCTTGCTTTGTCACTTCGCCCAAGCCGGCGGCGAGAGCGCCAAGACCTAGCTAGCCAGTACTTAGGCCGGTCAGGGATTTCACCGCCTCAAGAAGGCCTTCTTTCGCACCGTCCGCCGTCTCGTTGATCGAGTCACGGATTTCCTTCATCGCCTTCTGCGCCTCTTTCGAGGCGCGCTAGAAGTCGGTGGTAAAAGACCCGGTAATCGCCTTGAGATCGAAAACAATTGTTGCCATTAGCGCGCCTTGTTATGGTGCCCGAATTCGGTTAGCAGATCAGAGAGTGAGGATTCCGACTGCGGAGCATCGCCCCATGCATTGCGGAATAGGAGGAATTCATCGATGCGTTTCGCGGGATCGCCTTCGCGCCGATGCGAATTGACGTAGAGCGCCTGCAAAGCCGCGAGGGAAATTTCCATGCGGTCATCCGGCGACGGTTCCTTGCCAAGATATTGCGCCCAGAGATCAACATGAGATGCAGGCCATTGCATCACATCGTGCAATGGCCTGCGGAAAATCAGGGCAAGACGACAAAGGAACCGAAGCTGCGGATTACCGCTTAGGCGTTTCCCTCGTCGTCATCCTTGTGGACTTCGGATGCCAGTTTGACGAGCGCGCGCACCTTAGCGTCCGACTCGTTTTGCAATTCGCCGATGGTGCGATAGACCAGCGCACCTTCCGCCGTCACCAGCGTCATTTGCACGAGGCGATGATTGCGCTCCAGGTTGTCGCCAAGGTCGATTTCGATCGTGGCCTTTTCATCGCCAGGATGTGTCTAGATGCGCTGGCCCTTGAGCAAACCGAGGCGCTGGCCGGCGGTCAGTTCCTTGAAGTAGACCGTTTCTTCCTTGCCCTTGTACTTGAGAGTTTTCTGAATCAGTTCCATAAATCCACCTTTATTTTGCGGGGACGGGTCGCGCGACTTGCGCCACGGCGAACAGCGTAGAGGCCGCGCGCCCGATGAACCGCTTTTGCCGTTGGGTTAAGCCGTTGGATCGAGTTTCTTGATTGCCCTTTGAATGCCGTCATTGATGCCTTGAACAACCGCATCTGCAACGGCTTGCCCTATGCCTTCCGTGGCCTTGCTGAAAGGAGCCTTGGCGACCATGTGTTCATCGCCGTGCTCAAGGATGCCGGCGACCATTGCGACAGGATCACCGTCCGGATACGTGCCAGCCTTCACGCGAACACGCACCATTTCATCGGCCCCATATTTCTTCGGATTACTGACGCGCTTGGCTCCGATGGATTTTTTGTATAGGCCGATATCCTTGTACTTTCCTGCGATATTTGGCTCATCCACCATCCGCTGGACTTCTGCCTGCCAAGCCTTGCGGACGAGCGTTGCGCCCTTGCGCAGGCCAGACAGGACAACGCCCCCTTTGCTGGAGACGAGTTCTTCAGGGAGGCGCTTGAGCAAGTCAAGCGCCCCCTCCAGTCCGCGAACGTCAACCGCATCAGGCATGATCAGGGGGTCTTCGCGAGGAAGTCCGGGAAGTCTGATACCTGAATCTGCACGCTCGATTGCACCGTCTGGTCAACCTGAAAGTTGAACGGGCAGTTTTGGATGAAGCCATCGAACGACAGCCACGAGCGCGTCGCTGGGAAGACGAAATCGCCCGCAGAGTTCACGGTCGGGCTTGCCGTACCATCCGACCAGCCCACCGCGAAATGCAGTGTTTCGCCAGTGAGGTAGAGATCGTGAAACAGAACGTGGCTAGGCTGGCGAGGATCGAAATCGATCGTCAGCGTTGCCTGCCCTGGAGTCGGAAGGCCCGGAAGATACGAACGCGACTAAGCGTTCAGACAGGTCGTTTCTATCTGGCCGCGCTGCGCGCCACCCGGATCAAGCGTTTTCACGCAATAGAGTTCGACGACCGCATTGGTCGCGGGATTTATCAGGTAGAACTACGTCCCTTTTGTGAGCAGTGCCATGCAAAATACCTCTCAACTAGTTGATTTATAAACATTTTGTGGCGAGCGCTCGCCACCTTCTCAAATGAGGAATATGCGTGATGCATGCTTCCTCAAGTTTTCCTCAGCCCATAAGGGCCGAAGATTCGTTAGCGCCCATGCGCGCTTTACATCTGGATCATGGACACTTGAAGCGATGAACGATGATAATGGGCGAATATGATCGATATGCCAATCGCCATAGTTCTCCCACGACATCCCTGTCGAAAATTGCTTTTCCAAATGTTCGCGCAATTCTTGACCCGTATATCCGACGATTTGCGCAGTGCTCTTGCCTGCCTTGTCAGAAATCAACATCCGGATTCTTGTACTGATGGTGCGCATTATCCGAACTGATGGATTGCTTGATCTGTATTGATTTTCTTTCTGTCGCGCCGCCTCCGGATTTCCTGCGCGCCTAAGCTTTGCGCGCCGAGAGGCTATTCCTGGATTCTTTGCGTTCCATCTATTGGTCTTATCTCTATTTTGTTGCCGAACCCTTGCCGGGTTCTCCATCAGTCTGCGCGCCCGGTATTCTCTCTGGTATTCCCTACTTGGCCTGTTTTCTTTTTTGCAACACGCCTTGCAATACACCTTCATGCCATCGGTATGTTTTCTGCTCTTATAAAAATCCGATCGCAATTTCACCGCGCCACATTTTGAGCATCGCTTCTCGATTCGATTAATTAATGCTTTGATCTGAGCGGCTCGTTTTTTCGCGTTAGCCTCTTTGATCGGCGCATATTTCTTTATCGTGACTGCCGAATTCTTCGCGATAATCTCCGAACGATGCGCGAGATAATATTGATGCGTGCATGCCTTGCATCGAGGAACGACACCAAGGCGGCAGTTTTTCGATTTGCTAAACTGACCTAGCGGCTTCTCTTCGCCGCATTTCGTGCAAGTCCTGGAATGGACTGCTGTAGAATGGCCGTCAGCCATTGCGACTCCTTTTAGTCGTCTTTGGTTAGGGCCGGGATAGCGTTGGCGCGCTACCCGGTCCGTCTAATCATACTACTTTTCAGCGCGGCTTCCACCATGACAGCATGAAACCGTACCGATAATTCAGTGTGTCCGTGCTGCGCGATTCTCCGAGCCAGTCCGTCACGTATGCTTTGCTCTCAAATGCGTCACGCAATGCCTAGGCAACCGCGCGAGCGCTTGATGCGGTGTCTGCGTATACATCGACCTATACAACCCAATGATCGATATCTGGTAGCGTACCGATATAATTTTCGGGTGAGCCGGCGACGGTTTGCCAGACGGCATAGGGTTTTGCTACGCCCTGCGGAGCCTCGCCGAAAAGATATAGGCGTGTCGGATTAGTGCCGAGTAATGCGGTGACGGCGGACGCGGCGACGGCGGTACTGAAAACTGGCGGAAACATCAGCGCGCCGCCTCCAGCCAAATTTCATCGTGCTATGCGCCTTTCCAGTTCGGCAATGCGGGACTGCCTAGAGTGAAATGCGCGATCTTCGGGAAGAATGGTTTTTCTTGCACTCCAACAAGCCAGTTCCAATCCGGCGTAAGCATTCCGATTTCCGAATCATGCAGCCAGTAGAATCGGTGCAGATCGCGGCCGGGACGCTCGTTCACGTCCTGCAAGCTTAGGCGCTGATTCGCGGGATGACTTGCGTTTATTAGCATCACACTCGACCAGTTCTTCCTATCGTAGTGCAGCTACGATTGACCATCCATTTTCATACCGCCGGTTTCCGGCTACGAATGCTTCACAACCATGACAGCCTTACTGTCGTCGGCTTGGGCGAATAACTCTGCCACGTCATCAAGGAATACAACGTCTGAATCCACGAACAACGCCCAGCCAGTTTGCGCAAGGTGCGAAACGAGGAAGCGCGAGATGGCGAAGTCTGTGGAGCATGGGGCATTGCTCGGCAGATCGTAGATTGTCCCGCGACGATCCTACGGGCGCCGCAGCAGTCCAAATGAGGCAAGCCTGTCTGCCTTCAATGGAGTGACGCATACCGGAACAGATGCGTGCTTGCGCAGCGACGATTCCGCAACGCGGTACGCTTCCTGCTCACGGGCGTCAAAACCGATGTAGACGCGCAACGGATTCATGCCTTGATGGCCTCGATTCGCATATCCCGGCAATCCCTGCCGGCAGGATGGTATTGGGTTGGCATCTCCCTGCCATCCTTGAATCCGTTCAAATGCAAAATTTCTATTAATTCCTACGGTGAATACCCCCACCTATGATTCATATATGGGTTCCCCGTTCTGGGGTCACCGAAAAGGCCCCACCGAGCGAGCTGGTCGGGGTCTTTGCCGCCACGCTTGCGTCCACTCAGATAGTTTTCGCAGCACTTCACCAGATTGGGCAGTTCGAGGATCAATTGGCCGCCAGGTTTCAGCAGCCGGCACCATTCGCGCAACACGACTTCTGCATCCCAGCGGTAAAAATGCTCGAACAGGTGGATTGCTTGCACCATATCTGCGCATCCATCCTTAAGCGGAACCTACTTAGCATCGCACAGCATTTCAGGATCACGTGGCGCGTTCGGATCGCGCGCAATATCGCAGTTGAACCAGCCGTCCATGACTCGCGAACCGCAGCCGATGTTGATTTTCATGCCGTTACCTTCAAAATGAATTTCCACGCCTGCGCCGCTTCGCTCGTCTTCCACTGCCACCACGCTAGCCTATGCAGAAAATCCGCCCTGCTCTCTGGCGTGAATTCTTTTCCCGCCAACCATTGCGCCGCGCCGTCTTCGCATTCAAATGGAACGCCGGCAACGATTGCGTCTACCGCACAATTACTGTGTTTGCAAACCAACAGGGAGGCTCCGCACAGCGCTTGATCAATCGGAACCTGATCGCCTTTCTCTCGGATGACGATTTCTCGAATCGGGAAACGTGAACGCAACTCCTATGCCTTGCGTAATTCCCAATCATGAAGCCCTAGATACGCTTTCGATTTCCTGCCAAGCGCCGCGATGATAATATGGCCTTCCGGCGAGTAGTCATCTCGTAGCGCTATGTTGTGCGCTCGGAATCTTGATTCATCTTGCGGCGTCCGATCCATCAAACGTTGTGGGTGCCATTCATCGACGCTGAGGCGAAAGTATCCGATCGCCTTTGCGCGACCGAAATAGCCCAAGTCCCACAAAATCGCACGTCCGCCACGTTTGACGTGATGCCGCACAATCTCCTCATTCCCCGGCCTTCCGTACCCCCATAGCATGAGAAAGTGACGCTTCCCGATATAACCCGCCGAGTTTAGGCATCGCAATGGGCTCGCCTGCCGCATCGCATCCAGCATCGTGCGTGCGCTCACCGAATCTGCGGGATGCGTCAGGATTTCAACGCCAGCCGCAAGAGCCATTCCTTATACCTCGCCGCTATGGATTTCAACGTCAGAACGCTACGATCTTGAAATCTCTAAATGACTTCCCGCGAGCAGGATGATTCGAGCGCGGAGAATGCAATCGCCACATCCTCATCCGCTTTGATCCAGTGCTCGGAACCGTTCGCGATTTCTCGATATCCCGCTTCTGGACTACACAACGCCGGGATGCCCAAAGCCTGAAGGTTCGCTAGTTTCGTTCCGGGCTTCCAATTCTTTTGCGCATAGCCTTCGCCATCCCTCAGGGCAATTCCAATATCGGCGTTTTGCATATCGCCGTTGATCTGAAACGTCCACCCGCGTTTGTCGCATTCTCGCTGCACAATCGCTCGCCAGCGTCCAAGGTAGTTTTCAGCGCCCTCGTAGCCGACGATGCGAATCTTATCGCGCACCGGCTATGCCTGATATTTTGCCCACGCATGATGCGGAAGAACAATCTGCGGGCCGGAGAATCCTGCATCGATCATCATCCGCTAGGTCGGCCAGACAACGGCGTCAGGCTGAATTCTGCGAAGTTCCCCGTGGAGCCATGACATGCACTGATCGCGATTCCACGAATTCGGCTGCGGATAGGCGTCTACCACATCCCACACTAGCGGCCTATTGCTGGCCTTGACCGTGTTGACTAGCCTATCCGGTACCCGCTTGATGCAGATTACAACCTGCGCAGCGCGGCAATCGTAGGTTTCAGCCTCGGGCAATACTTCTGCCCCGATTGCCTCACCAAGCTATTCCGCCCTGATCTACCAGCTACCTGATTTTCCACCCTTGCCAGTTATGAGGACAACAGCCATGTAAATGCCTCTCCATTTTCAATCTCGCTCAGCCGCCACTAGGCCCAAGCAAGCCGCCGCAGCATTGCCAATCTCCCGGCATCCGTATTGTCCTGTTCGCCTGCCCACCCCGGCATGTATGATTCGACCTTGATACCCATCATCAGCGCCTTGACCGCTGCGCCACTTCCCCAGGTCACAACCTTGGATGCGTGCGCAAGATCAGTTTCCAGCGGTACGCAATCCTTCGTTCCCGGATGTGCCCTAATTCGATCACAGCCAGGAGGAATCCATCCTCGCGGCATCGCAACACCTTCCGGACCTATTCCACGCTGCGGAAGGCCGACTATTTCGCCCCCGTCAGGCCGCCATGCCGCCAAGGGCATCGTCAGCGCATCCCAACGCTCTCTGCCGCCGTCGCGAATTGAATCAACGCGGTTGTGCAGCCCTCGCCACAACGACAACCACGGGCCTCCCTGCGCATCGTTGCCCCATGTTGCATTCTCAGCGACCAGGACGGTCAAGCCCTTCCGTTCAAATGCCTTCGCGCATTCGTGCGCCTAGCCGTATCGATTCCAGATAATCAGGACATCGCCAGCATCTGGCGTGAACGTCATTTCCTGACTTACCGCGAACCCGCATTGCTTCAGCCCAGCCGTGAATGCGGCAATCCGAGATTCAAGCGGCCTGATTGCAAGCCATGCCGTAGGCATTCAGTTCATCCAACAAATTTCCGCGTGGAAAACATTCAAGCGCCGAATCAGGAGAACAGTTCACGACCGGAAGGTATGATCGGAGCGCAAACTGCCGTTGAAATACTTGGAACCTCTCCGGCGTCGTATTCTTTAGTCCGGGAAGCGTATGTGGCCCAAAATAATGCGATCCCTTCAAATCGCAACCGAGTAGCAAGATTCGCGTTGCGCCAAGATACTTCGCGACCTCGATTCCTAGCGTTCCACTATTCCCTTCCGCGTGCTTGAATTCCTTGATGCCGAGTTCATGCAATCCCTATGGGTGCGCCGTGAACTTAGGCCCTCGAAAAGTTACCTCGGGATGCGCACGCCACCATTGAGCATCGTGCGAAACCATCGCGTCAGCCCATGGCGCAAGCTCCCATGCGTCCGATACCGCGACAACCTTGCATCTTCCGCGACATGCATCGACCTATTCACGCGTCAAACTCTACCCGGTACACAAAACAGCGAACAGCATTTAGGAGCCGCCCTGATTCACGCCCTCCGCACAGGGGAGCGTTTGATATTCCAAGCCGCTGATCGGATCGGACAGAATGCCCTTTATGTTGTAAATCTTTCCCTCAATGCCATTGACCATATGGACCGCGCGCCATGCGGCCGTTACGTCATTCCTGCGGCGGATCGTGATGCGAGTTGTTACCTCTGACTGCACGGACTGAGATTGCAAAAACTCGCGCACGGATAGCGGTTCGATTGCCGCCCAAACGGTCGCCTGCGTCTACCACGCAACCGTGATTTCTCCCGTGTCTGGGTCTTGCGTCTGTACTTGAGATTGCAGCGCGACGCGATGACGAAGTTTTCCGGCGTCAATTGTCATTGGATAGAACATTCAGTGCGGCGCACATAATTGAGGCTTCCGCGATTGAAGCATCATCGTTCGGGCCAATCAAAATCCATCGATCGGTTTTTTCATCGACCAGTATTGTGAATTGTTCGGTATCACGAATTTTTGAAAGAAGACGCTCCTTCAGTTCTGGTTGGCCGGAATAATCCCATTGCTTGACTTCAAATGACATGCGATTTCCAGTTAAGAAAGACTTGGCGTGCGGTAGCGATATAGCAACGATACGACAGCGCGATTCAGGTAGGCGTAACCATGTTGCTGGTCAACCGGATTTTCGGATTGCCCTTCGCGATTCTTGTAGAACTCGCCGATAAGCAAGAGTGTTGCAAATTTCATATCGTCCGGGATGCCGAGCGGATCGCCATTGCTATCTAGGATCGGATCACCGGCAGAATCCAGAAAGATGTCCGGGCCATTCTTGACGTAGCCGAGCACGGCCGCACTCGCCGCAGAAACAATCAACGCGATGAATGTATCTTCGTCAGTTGTATCCAACCGAAGATGCGCCCGTGCCTATGAGAGCGAGACAAGGTTTGTCATTTGGCAGCGTCCAGTTTTACCGGTGTGGACGGAACATACGCCGTACCGGCAGGACCGCGCTCGCCGTCACGCCCCTTGCGAACGCACAAATACCAATCGTCGGCATTCTCCGGGCATGGCTTGCTCGCATTGTCGCGTTTGGCGATCCAGAATGAGCCGCCATGCGTCATGCCATCACCAGCCTTGCATGCCGTACCTTCACGCCAGTAACCGCGCTGGCGAATGCCAACGGCGGGATAGCGGAATTCCTTCATCTCACCAGCAGCGCTCCACCGTTCGATGATTTCGCCAGTCTCACCATCATAGGCAAGTTCGCGGCCCTCGACACTTAGACCGTCTTTTCCATTCGCGCCATCTCGACCAGCCTCGCCATCCTTGCCGACGACAGGGCCGAGCGTCTTGACCGTGCCATTGGTGAGTGTGACGACAAGCTGGCCATCGCGATCGATGATTGCGCCGCCAAGACCAACGCCATCGGCGCCGGTCTCGCCCCTTTCTCCCTTGGCACCCTGCGGACCCGGAACGCCGTCTGCACCATCCTTGCCATCCCTGATCGGATGCTCTTTGAAATATTCGGCAACTCCTGAAGCGACAATCAAATCGATAACAACTCGTATCTCGGGAGACTTTGAAAGCTCAATGGCAAGGGCGCGCATATCGACTGGAGGTGCGTCCTTCCCCGGCTCGCCTTTTTCGCCCTATGCTCCGATAGCGCCATCTGCTCCGCGCTCACCCTGCGGCCCCTATGGACCGATTTGGCCGTGTTCGCCAGCAACCCCAGGATCGCCCTTTTCTCCCTTGAGAGAATCGGCAGATTTTTCGAAACAATCCTTGACCGTCGCCAAAACCGCTAGATCGATATGCGATTTGATCTCGCCCATGTCCGCGTCGCGTCCGCGATCACCTTGCGGACCAGTTTGGCCGGTTTCGCCTTTCTCGCCCTATGGACCGGGAAGCAATGCGCGGGATTCCACAGCGATAAGCCGTGCTTCCATTGGCGCCAAGCGTTCCTAAATCAGCGCCTTGACTGACCGCGCCAGTCCCTTGCCAAATTCAACGGGATCGAAATTCACGCGGCTAACTCCTATTCAAATGCTTTTTGCACGTCATAGGCGAAAGCCTTACCGGTCGCCTGGTCTTGGTTCGGATCGGCATTCGCCGGAGGTCCGCTAACAGATGGGTCGGGATTGGCGGTCGGGCGATCAATGACAAACGGATTGGGCAGAGAATCGCGTTTGGCGAGCGCTTCGAGGCTAAAGTTCTGCTGCTGCATATATACCGTATCGCCGCCGGCAATCTTGTCGCGATCCATTTCCTCGCGCGCTTCGTTGACGGTCAGGATGGAACCTTTCACCCCCTCGCCAAGCGTGCGCATCTATGTTGCCGTATCCATGCGGAATAGACCGCGCAAGTCGAGGTCAACGCCTAGTTGTGTGCTGCGCCCGTTGATAGTGACCGCCTCGCCGATGCCGAGCCCTTCATCCTGACAAAGCTCGTATTCTTCGATCAAAGATTGCAGGCAATCCGAATAATAAATTTGGTTCAATACTTCGCCGTTTTGGTAGGTCGGCATCTGGCCGATACCCACCTTGAACGCTGGAACATGGAAGGCGGCGCAGACCATTTCCGCGGTCATTTTCAACTATTCGATGAGTTGCGCATCGGCGCTCGTCATGACCATCGGTTCATACTTCAAGCCATCGCCGAGTACGGCGATCTTGCCGGAATTCACACCGGTAAATTTTTCTTCCCATGCCAGCTTCAGGCGGTCAGCGGTTTCCTGGCCGATTTGACCGGGCGCAGTCAGCACGCCAGATGGACGCGCACCATTCGCAAAAAAACTACGGCTGGAATTCTGGATCGCGATACCCTGCGCCGAAGGTACGCCGGCAGCGTATAGCGGCGAGATGCCGACCAGCGGATGAAACAGACAGTTCATCCGGTCATGGATGATCTCTGATGCCGGAACTAGGATTTCTTCCGTAACACCGGAAAGGTTATCCGTGTGAAGCTGATAGTAGACCTGGCCATCTGGCGCAACGAGTGGCAAAACGCGGCGAGCATCGAGAATGTATTGCTGAACCACGATGCCGCGAGCATCGCGCTCAAGCAGGGCATACGTATTTCCGAAAACCAACTTGCTCATCGCCCACCATTCCTTAAACTGGATATGGTTCTGATAGCGATTCGGTTTGCGAATGACTGGCGAAAATGCCGAACTCGTCGTTTCCTTCCAGATGTTCCCGCGTTTTTCGACAAGGCGAGGACGCAATTTACCGAAGTCATTTGAAATCAATGTGACGCATGCATATGCCGCGTAGTAGGACAATTGTCCATCTACCGTCTGCGATGCGTTTTGTTGCCATGCGCCGGGAAATGGTTCGCGCACAAGCGGGAGCCAGCCGCGACTATCGACCGACTATAGGCTACCCGGTACGGACTTCACCAGCCCGCCAAGCGCTTGAAAAATGTCAGGCATTCCGCACGCCTCTTACGATCAAATACGCCATGGCGAGGCAAAATAGGCCAGCACAAATCCAGCCATAAGGAACTCCGGCAGCGAGTGCGATGCCGTGCGTGATTTGTGCGCCGCCAGCCACGAAAAGGGCGAGCACCCAAGTAATCGGCGATAGGGCAATGCGGCGCACTTGCGCAGCAAACGCCAAAGCATAGCCGCAGATCACCTTCATCTTCACTCCGCAGTCAAATCGCGACGGCGATATTGCCGCTTAGGAAGGCCGGTGCGCGGCGAGATTTCGACGCCATCGGATTCTTCTTCGCTGCCGGCATTAGTCTCTTCGGCAACTTCCGCCGATTCGGCGACCGTATCGACTACCGCAACAGCAACTGGCGGCTTCTCCGGCGTCAATGCCGTGGTGATGTATTGCGCGTGATTGGATAGCACAAGAAACCGCGCCTCGTGCGCCGAAACCCGCATTTCGCTGCCAACCGCATTACCGCGAAACGCACGAGTAATTTTTATTGGAACTCTGCTCATCATCCCTCCAAAATGGTGCGGCCCCGTTAGGAGCCGCACCCAATTCAACTTACTCAGCTACCCCAGGTCACCGCGTCGAGATACGACACGGCAGCGCTGCGACGCTTCTGCCAGTTGATGAAACGCTCCGCACGCAGAGCCACGCTGTTCGTCTGGAACATCGAGACGAGCTGCGATTCGGTGCCGGTGGCGCTATTGACGCTCGGCGCATCGTCCATCTGCAGCGAAGCCTCACGGCTCGCATCCAGAGTGAAGCCGCCGTCATCTGCCAGCCAGATATCCGAAGCGTTCGCCAAGATGACGAGGCCGCCAGCGGAACCGCCCGTGTTCTTTGCGTATTCCGACACAATGACCGGAATACCGAGCAGCGTGCCACCGTTCATCGAAATGTCTGGGAACGCGCGCTGACCCAGGGCATTGACCATGAGCGACAGGGCAAGGGCCGTAGTCGAAGACATGATGTAGACCGCAGTAGTCGGGGCGATGTTCGCCGCAATGAACGGCGCCCAGAGAGCGCGAAGGTCAGCGCGGACATGCGCTTCATCCGAACCGCTGGAGCTGATTGCCGCAACACCATTGGTGATCGACGCCGGAGAAACATTCGCAACCGCGGCCTTACCCGGATCGATGAAGTCGATATCCAGACGTTCGCGCAGTGCATCCACCAAGCCATTGCGTACAAGCGCCTCGGCAGACGGATTGCTGAAGCGGATCAGTTCATCCGTGATGACCGAGATCGCGGCCACCTTGGCCCAGGTCAGATTCGTCGCGTTGTAATCAAATTTGGTGAGCGGTTTCGGCGCGCCCTGACCAACCCAGTAGCCCGCGCCGCCCGAAGTCTGACCAGCAATTCGGACATTGAACGGGATATTACGCAGCGATGGAATCGCACCCTGACCGAACTTGCCAACGATGGTTTGCGGACGCAGATATTCGACGAAATCAGCCGTGAAAATCTGATAGTTGACCAGTGGCGAAGCCCACGTCGCATCCGAGGTAGTGCCGGCATTGACGTTGGACTTGATGAGCGATTCAAAGCTCTAGCCCGTCTCGGCCTGGAACTTCAGTGCGTTGACAACGCGATCGGTCTGCGGGATCTGGCTCTTCGCGATATTGAACGCGCGGCCCACGTCACCCTTCGCGGCGGCCAGACACATCGCATAGCGGGCGAATTCAACACCCGGCTCAAGCTTCTGCGTATTCTTGACCGTCACACCCTCGCGGGTCTTGCTCGCATCTTCCGACTTGGCTCCGGCAACGACAACGGCCTTCTCGGCATTAATCTTTTCAAGACGCGTCAGGCGAGCGATATCGCCGTCAATGCGCTTGATTTCATTTTCGAGAGTATCGAAAGCTTCGGCCTCGGCCTCATCCATCGAACGATTCTCATCCAACGACTTCTAAGCGAAGGCGTTCATTTCATTGGTCTTGCTGTCACGGGTGGCCTTGAGATCGGCAACCTGTTCAGCGAAAGTCTTACCTGCCATGTTGAATTTCCTTTGGTTGATTTGCGGCCCCGTGGCCCCCGCAACAAAGGGGAGCGATGCCCGCATGTGAATTATTTCTTGAGCGAAACTGCGCCCTTCGGGATTCGTGCTGCCGTTACAAGTGGAATTGCATGCTTGATGCGTTTCTGGATTTTCGCTGGAGCGCTATCGAATTCCTTTAGCTTGTCCACAACATCGCGGGATAGTGCTTTATCCATCGATTTGACAGAAGTAATGATCGCTTCTTGATTGCACGGCACCGAAACGGGGCTAAGCTCATACACTTCAATCTCTTGGTATTCGATGCCGCCGTTGTCATTGAAGGCATATTTAAGCGGACGGAAGCCGATGCTCACGGCGCGCACGATACCCAACTCGATTTCGCCCCACGCCGTATCCAGCCGGTCTTTCAGTTCACAATCAGGCAATCCATCGGACTGCGGTATTGTCGCGGTGAACGGGAGTCCATTTTTTGTCGCCTTGCCGAAGACGGCCTAGCCGATCGGCTCATCGTGCTCGTGCTGATGCAGGAGAACCACGGGATTCTGGAACGTCGCACCGAGCGGGTCGATCGTATCGCCAACCCGGTCAACGGCTGGCGTAGTCGCCAAGCCCGTAAACGTGCGCTTCGCGGCATCGATCGATTTGACCTAAAAAACCGAATAGGCGCGTTTGTTGTCTGACATCGTTTATTCCTTCACAGAATCATCATTTGGTATTCGGGAGGCTTGGCCGGCGCTTGTGTGTTCGCCGCGCCGATAGCCATTGCGAGCGCAACAAGTCCGTCAATTCGGCCTGTTGCTTTAGATTTGTCCAGCTTGCGATTGCCGGCAGGATCGCGAGTTGCTACGGCATTCTCCGCGCACATATCGAGCACCGGATTGCCGCCATGCCTGATCTTGCCGTCCAGCAGCAGCGATTCAAGCTGATCCAGCGCGGGCGTCATATCCTTAAATCCCTGACCGAACGGCACAAGCGGCAATTCGGCGCTGAGCCGTGACAGCTCGTTTTTCAGTACATCCATGCGCCAGCGGTCAAACGGTATCGCACGCACATCGAATGAATCGCATAATTCAATTAGCTGCTAGGCAACATAGGCATAGTCAACCGATGCACCAGGAGTCAGCGTGATCTTTCCCTCTCGCGCCCAAACATCATAAGGCTCTCGATCACGCTGGCTGCGTTCCTCGACGCCGACCTTGGGGGCGAAGAAATAGGGCAACACATGGAATAATCCAGCACCATCGCGCCCCACCACGACCACTGCCGTCAAGTCATTGCGCGCAGATAGGTCAACGCCGATATAGCATTCCTGTACAACGCTGAAATCCGGCTCAGCGCTATTCGCTTCCCAAACCGAGCGCGTCACAAACGGATCGCTCATATTCACCCTTTGGTTTAGGATGAGATTTCGATACGCCGACTCTCTCGAAGGCATGCGCCTCGCGCTTTCCGCCAGCCGCCTGCATTCGTCTGCGTTCAGAAAATCGCCGAACGCCGGGTTTGCCGCCCTGATCGCCTTATCGCTGAACGGATCAAGGTCTTGTGGAGCAGTATAGAGCGCCACCTTAATCATCGGGTCCGCGCCTTTCAGTGCATCATCGATCATTACTGAGAGCAGATCGCCATCCTTTGCGGCTTGAGTCGAGATGATGATTGATAGCGGATGTTCATGCGCGCCCTGCGCAGTATCAATCGCCTCGAAGAAATCATCGCGAGGGCCGCGGACCTAGCCTAATTCGTCGTGGATCGCCAGAGCTGGCGAGCGGCCCACATTCGTTGCCGCATCAGCACTCAGCGCCTTATACGTCGTTCCAAGTTCAGGACAGACGATTTCCTTGGCTGTATCTTTAATCACAACCGCTTGCGAAATATCGGGCGATAGGCGGGCGCATTTGCTCGCATATCGGAAGACCATCGACGCCTGGTCGCGCGAGCGGGCGCCAGATACCACTTCCGAATTCCCTACTGCTTCCGGTCCGCAAGTATGCAAGAGCACGATGAAGGCAATCAGGGCGGTCTTACCATTCTTGCGGCCAAACGAAAGAATGAATGTCCGCGTCGGAGAATCGTAGAGCCGAATCAATTCGCGCTACTGCCAATCCCTCAGCTTGACCGGCTTGCCAACATCCTTTCCCTCGGGAATACGGCAAAACGTTTCGATCCACGCAATGTTTCGCTGCGCGCGTGTTAGCTACCGTTTCCGAACTGCCACAACTTACCACCCTGCGCCGAGCGCTTGTTTGCCGTGGCCGCTGCCTGCGGCGTGTACCGGCTCTGATTCGTCAGCCGCAGCTTCGTGGCCAGGCTCGCGACGCGCTTTGATTCCTTATCGCGCATATCGAGAAGGTTTTTTAGCATCATGCCTTCCTCTACCGCTTTACCAGTGCATGCCAAATCAATCTTGACTGCAAGTGCATCGCACATAGCAACAGCCCGCACGTATTCCATCAGTAATGGCGCGCTATCTGCGGCAAACCAATCCACCGGCTTAGTCGCGACCGTCGCGCGCCATAGCTCGATCTATTTAGTTGTCAGAGATTCGGGCGGCTCAAGCCTTGAAGGCAGTGCCGAAACCGTGGCAACGCTTAGAGATTCTGTGCTTTTACGAGACATTGCGTTGCTTATTTACCACAGAAATTGTTACGAAATAGCTGAAAAGAAGTGACGGACACGGTGTCAACTTGGATCAGAAAAAGCTTTGAAGGTCCCCGCCTGGGGTCATGCGCACAGCGCCAGCGCCAATTGGCCCTTAATCGTCGCGCCTTTATCGCCATTGCACTTGCGGCATGAGCACTGCACGTTGCTCCATATGTGGGCGCCGCCCAAAGATATCGGCACAACATGGTCCAGCTCGGGTGCATTAGGTTCATACGTGCCGCGCAGCCTGCGTGGAGTATGGGTGCCGCATAGCTTGCACTTCCACTTATCCCGATCGAAGACTGCAATCGGATCAATCTTATCGGCAGCAACTCCGCGCTCTATTGCCCTGCGCCTTGCCTTGGCTGTGCGTCTATTGCGGCGACCTGCATCTGATTTGAAGTAGAGTAATCGACTCTTTCTTTTATTCTTCTTCGTGCAGTCTAAGCAAACTCGCCGGCATCCGCCAAGCGTTCGGGATACGATGATCATTTCCTCACATGACTGGCATTTTCGCCTGCGCTTTGCCGGTCTTTCCACATATCCAGCGATTCTTCTTAATGCCAGCACTTCCTTGCGAATCATTCGCAGCCTGCGAGCATCGGCTAGGCGTGCGGCCTTTTCCTCTTTTGGTAGAGGGAGATGTATGCCAACAGCTACGCCATTAGCTACCTTGCATAACGCCGCGCATGATTTGCTGCAATACCGCTGCTCGGGATAGAAGCTGCTGAATGGTAACTTACACCACTCGCACAATCCCAGTATCCGTTGTCTGACTGGCCTTGGGCGGGGCTGTAACTTCTTTGCTCGACAATCAGCGCATCGTTTAGCGCGCTTGCCGCTTGATACAAATACTTTCGTTTGCGCACCGCAATCTATACACTCGCCCTCAGCCATTGGCCTGCCTCAATCAGGTTATTGGTTAGGCCCGATATAGTGTTGACGCACGGTATCGGGCCGCTTTATCTCGCGCGCGATTATCGCATAGCCAAGATAAAGTTTCCATCACCTGTCCCAATGCGGACTCATCCCTGCATCGCGTCGTTCAAGTCTCGCCGGCTTGGCTCCTGCCTCTATCTGCGTCTTGCGCTCGTGGCACTCGTCACAGATCGATTGCAGGTTGTATTCGGTATCCGTTCCGCCGCGCGCCCTAGGCGTGATGTGATCGACCTACTTTGCCTCAGTCACCCTCTCTTGGCGCTTGCATGGCTGGCATAGGTAATTGTCGCGCTGGAGGATTCGTTCCCTTAGCTTGCGCCATCTACTACCGCCTCGGCCTTGCCCCCATTTGCTCATGCAATCAAACGCTCTGCCGTCTCTCTAACGGTGACGTGCCATACATATTCGGCACTACGCGAGTCAAGGCTGGTCACATCTGTCGCGTGGGCATATACGGTATATCCGCAACCTCCGGCCTCAGTAAGAGCCTGAGATAGCGCTCTTGCTGCCAGCACTATCTTCTTATCGCAATCTTCTTTGCTCATCCGCTCAGGTATCCTGATGCGTGTTCGTCTGGCTCATCTGGCGCATTCAAAATTGCCTCAGTCAGTCGCAACATGCTTTCCGCCGATCGATTCACCGCTTCGACCGTCTTGAGCAATGCTTCCGTCGTCTCGGATAGGCGAGAGCAGATCCTTTCGATCGCTTCCTGATTCTCTGGCGTCGTCACTTATCAGCCTCCAAACCTACTTGACCTTGTCCAGAATCCATTGCCTGCGCTTGGCGCATGATTGGCACGACATTGCCTTTTCCTGATTTGGCGGGCGCGCTCCGATTCGAACGGAGATCGAGTGACTTTAGAGATCACGGCATTAAACCGTTATGCTACGCGCCGATTGTTCTTTACTTGCCAGCTCGCTGGCTCGGCCATTCCCATTCGCTGCCAATCATTAGGCTTTCGATTTTGGGTTGCTGAACATACATTGCGCCTGCGGACACATCGAGATCTGCGATAAGCGCCATATCCATGAAACGCTTTGGAATGTCACCCTTCCGCAACTCTCCAGCGCTTAGCATTTCGACGGCCAATTTATCCAGAGTGGATGCGGTTAGCCGAACCTCAAATGGTGGTGGAATACGTTGTTCAATCATTCCCGCGCGGGCCTTTTGCAGAATTTCTCGGATCATGCATTCTCTTATCGTCTGGCGGAAACGGTAGGAGTCGAACCTACGCATCCTTGCGGATGTACGGCTTAGCAAGCCGCTGCCTTCGGCCTCTCGGCCACGTTTCCATGTTTGGTACGCCGTGAGAGACTTGAACTCCCATGCACTAGGCGCCGACTTCTAAGGACGGTGCGTCTACCAATTTCGCCAACGGCGCATTTCAAATGGTCAGGGGTGAAGGATTTGAACCTTCGACAACTCGATTCCAAATCGAGAACTCTGGCCAGACTGAGCTAACCCCTGAATGGTGAGCCGGGCGCAGTACTTGAACCCGCAACCTATGCCTTACAAAGGGATTGCTCTGCCATTGAGCTAGCCCGGCGAATCATCTGCTGATGGCTTTTCAACGTTGCCGCTATGGTGGCCACTGTGCGCACAGTGTTCCTCACGGGCGTATCCATCCCCGGTCACAGGGAGCGCTTTTCGCGCCGAGCATTTCTGGTGGAGCACAAGGGAATCGAACCCTTACCGATCTGCTTGCAGGGCAGTTCTGCGTCCCAACGCGCACCCCGAGTTTTGGCGGAAGGTTGAAGAGTCGAACTCCCTACCTTTCGGTAGCCACGGTTTTCAAGACCGCTCGCCGGCCAACCCAGCGGAACCTTCCTGTTTGGAGCGGATAGGAGGAATCGAACCCCTGACTGCTAGCTTGGAAGGCTAGTGGCCGTCCACTCGGCCTACGTCTACCCGCAAATCTGTCAGCCGATGCCTGACTGGTTGATTGCGGCCCTTATGGCCTGACCCAACCTGGTGCCGCTCGGACCTACGGCGTATTGCCGCTTCATGTTTTGTGACCGCTAGGCATACAGGCGGTCAATTCGTCTTCATCGGCGGCACTTGGTCCAGATAGACCTGCGCCGCGGTGCGAAGCATCTTGGCAATGGTCTATGGGTCGAACTGCGGCCCGATGATTCGGCAGTTGCCGTCTTCCGTCGTTCGGATCAGGAAAGCCGCTACGCCTTCGTTGGCGTACTGGCCGCACAAGTCGGCCTAGCGTTCGTCGATTACTTGCAGCGGTGTCATGCCGTCAACCGCATGATCGTTCTGGCGTATTCGTCGGCGTATTGCTCGCGCCTTTCGCCAGCGGTCAGCACGCGGCTGAATTCGGGATGCAAAATTGCATGTACCAGAACATGCCCTCGCGCAAAGCTGCGCGCCAGATGCTCATTCACCCAGACACCAGTTGTTGACCACTTCATCGCGTCTTCAATTCCTCAACGATGTCAATCAAGTCCTGAAGCGTGAATCGGCCATCAAGGATGATTTCGCCTTCACGCTTGAAAAAACTGTCATCGATATATGCGCCGGTCGACTCATCGGCGAGTTCCCGAATCGTTCTCATGTTCGCCTCGCCCTGTAATCGTCATCCGCCCTTTCCAAGCTTGCCGGACTCATCCACTCAGGCGGATCGAGGAACAGTTTCAGCACGCCTCTTTGCGGGTCGTAGATGGACACTACGCGATGGCCTAGCTGCTCGATGGCGGTTTCTGCAGTTTCTTGCGGATCAGTCATCTGAACCCATAACGCCGATCTTCGCGCCACCGGTAAGAATCAAAACCTTGTGCTCAGGGATTATGTCCTTGAGCACTTTGCGCAGATTTGCGAAGACATGATCCGACGGGGCGTCATCAATGCTCAGCACAACGATATCGCCCGGTTTGAGGCACAGACGCTGCACGTCACCGAGATAGGTAATCTTGTCTTCGCAAATTTCGTCGTGCGACGGGTCCATCATCGTGCTTTCTTCCGCTTATGCGAACGCACTATGCTCATGCGATTCAACCGTTTGGCGTGAAACCCACCTTTCCGCTTTGGGTAGAAACGCTTATCGTGCAGCCGAATGAAGATGCCGATAGCCTTTTCGGCCAACTCGCGGAATGCAATCGCCACTCCCGCCAAGGCATTGCAAATGGCGTTATTGGCGGCGATGAATTGCTCTATGACAATCGTATCGGTCACGACATCCCTAGTGCGATTAGACCGCAGGCCAGGCATACCAAGCCGCAACCATTAGTGATATCCCGATCGTTGAACTCGCACTTGGCGAGTCCGACCATGAACAGGAATCCGAAGAAGATCAAAAAGACTGCCATTTCGTCCTCACCACTCTCTGCCAGTCATGACGTTCGCGCCGTCGTTCTTGGCGATTGATTGCGCTTTCGGTCTTGCCCCAACCACCAGAAGCCTCGCGCTTGTCTTTCTTGCCGTCGTTGAGGCGGCGGAAGGTTTTGCTCATCGCCTCGCCCATTCCTGGCCTCGCGTATAGCTGATCTGAACATCGTCCCAACTGTCGCGAGGGACCGCCCTGCGCTGCTTATGCTGCACGATGCCCTCTTCCCCGAAGTCTTCCGCGATGCGCTCTAGACGCTTGCGCTCGGATTTCTTGCCTTTCGGTACGCGCATCCAGCAACCGCTAGACGGTTCACTACGTTTCGTGCGACTCATCTTTGAAAAAACAAACTCCAAGAGCCGAATGCGTGTGCGGGATTGACGCCGAAGCTCCGATACCCAGATCCTTGGCAAATCCATTGCCTGCCGCTCTTTCGGATATGCGGCTTTGCCTGAATTGCTTTAACAAGCCATCGCAGAGGATTCACTTAGCCGTCACCGTAACCGTTAGAAATCCTGGAAGTCATCGCTCACCACGTCCCATCTTTCTCGCAGAGATCGGTAGTGCCTTTGTCAGATGCCGTCATAGTCATCCTTCATTGCCTTGAGCGAACGGAATGCGTCTAGCGGCGTGAAGTGCATGCAAAAATCCAAGCCTTTGCTGCACAACCAGAGGGGGCCGAATTTTCTGATATGCGGCTTATTTCCTGAGCAGTGAAGAACGAAACTGCCGCCGTATACGATGTCTGGACTCATTTCCATCATTTATACGTCTTGCCGCATACCGCTTTGCCGGCCTCGTTATGCGCCAAGATCAAATCCTGGCTTTCCTTGCCGAGTAGGTCGTATTCGGCGTTCAGCAGCTTTACGGGCTTGTCGAGTTGGCAATAGTCGTGAACCGTGCGAACTGGCAACAATCCGCAGCCAGTCATTGCCGCTAAGGCAACAATCGTTGCTACGCGAGCACCGATATTCACTTGTCACGACTCCAATCGGCTTTCAGTTTCTCGACCGCAGCGCCTTCCGGCAGACTGCGCACTTGGTCAACGATCGTCGTCTGCTTCACCAGCGCGTCATTCACTGCGCGCGTTTGGGTCGCCTCGATGCTGGCCGTTGCGGCGTTCGATCCCTTGCGGAAGGCGAGGATGATCGCCATGAACACAGCCAACAGAATGGCACCGATGCCGATTGCCCAGCCTTTGGCCTTAACGAGAAATGCGGTCAGCACCAGCCATCCTCCGGCGCGGGAAGATTCGGATTCAACATGCCCTCCATCTCTTCCAATAGGGCGTCAAGATACAAATCCAAGCATGCCGACAAACCCGCATTGATGCGAAAGATCGGATCAGTCAGCCAAAATGCGAACTCGCTCATCAGGTACTCTTCCACGTATACCGCTGGCATCTGTTCAGTGCCTCACCCTGGATCTTGTTCTTCACCGTGACCTTGATCGCGTAGTTGCGCATCTGAACGTATTACTCGTCTTGCTCAGCGATGGTGTAGATCGCCACCGCGAGCAGTAGGCCTAGCAGTAGGGCGAACCATTTCATCGCAAGCCTTGTAGGCAAAGGTCATGCTCAGCTTGCCGGCGCTTCACAATGCCGTAGCAATTGCTGGCTGCGATGCGGCAGTCCTTACCGTCCACGTATACCCATTTCAGCAGCTCGTCACAGGCGCCCTTATGGTCGCCGAGGTTCAGTTTCTTGACGAGCGTCGAGCGGCAGAAATTCCCTTGGCCTGCGTTGAAGATGAAGTCCACGTACGAAGCTCGCTCATAGACGCTGACGGGTTCAACCACGCAACGCTCGAAAGCACTATTGGCGGCTACAAGGTTCGCGCGAAGCCGATCGTCGCACTCTTGGCGTGTTGCTTTGTCGCCCTCTTTGACGCCATGCGTGTCACCCTCGCAGATAGTCCACACGCCGCCTACATCCTGATACGCCTAGTAGCGCGTACCCTCGTGTTGCGTCGCCATCGTGCCCGCAATGGCAAGCGCGGCGCCGGCAAATAGGGTTGCGATTCGCGTGTTGATTGACACGCGCTTAATCTTCGTGCTCAGGCAGGTACTTCTTGTCGCGAGCGAAAACATAGCCTCGCCAGCACCAAGACAGCGCGTAGCAGATACCGCAAAACAGGGTCACGTAGTTGATCGCATCCGGCACACTCATGCCGAAGAAATTTGCAGCGGAGACGCCCGCAAATGGGACGATCTTCACCGCATCGGCGGCCATCGGATGGTCAGAAATCTACTGCATTCCCCTGTCACTCCTGCTTTGCGGCTAGCTTGGGGCGAAGCGCCGCAACTGCCTTGTCGTTGCCCCTTCGCGGGGAGTTATTTAGAACATTCGCGCGAGATATGCTCGACTAGATATGCAAGTGCCTCGCATTCTTGCGGTTGCACTTTTACAGCCGAATATCCGAGAATCGAAAACGCCGCGTGTACTATTTCGTGAACCAGTGTCGGGCTTTCGCCGTCGAATACACCGATATAGACCTCGGACCGATGATCGTTGACGTATGTAATGCCACGCGACTCGTCCAAGTCTTCGCGCATAACCTTGGCCGAGCCAATCATGCGGCGCAGAATGAATCGAAGCAGTTTTTCCTTGTCGTCAAAGACGAACACTGTCCAGTTGTAAGGCTGGACGGAAAAGTTCCGCACGTAGGACGGTTTGCGCTTCATGCCGCCCTCGCTAGACTGAATCGTTCTTTTGCTCGGCGATAGCGGCGCTGCAAATAGCGTGCAAGCGATGTGCCGGTATATTTCTGGCAGAGATACGATAGCGTCAGCGGCATTTCGCAAAAGTCGCCGTATTTTACTTCGTTCAGAACAACGATTCCGCGCCAGTGCGTATTCGCATTTCCGCGATATTCTTCATCGTGCAAGTAGGCCGCGCCGGCAACAATGCCGCGAATCACGCGCCCAGTTGCGTATTGCTTCGTGCCAATGTCGTAGGTCTGAACGTGACCCATGACGAAGGGTGAACCAATCTGCGTTAGCTTGTAGCTGGCATTGCCGCCGATTGGTCGGCTAGTCATGCTGTTTGCGAAATAGTGGGCAAACTTGATGCCCTCGATTTCGATAATTCCAGGCGTAGAGCCGTTGTAATCTACTGGTTCCCATCCGAGCGCACGATCGTTGAAATGATCGAATGAGAACGCCCCCTTCAGTCTCGCGTCAGCCTCTACGGCGCGCGTGATGCGGTGGCAATGGTTACCGCGCAGGATAACCTTGCGCTTCGGCTGGAAGCCGCCCATCGCGTTCTGTAGGCGGTCCAGTGCGGCATTCCCCGCCTCAATGTCATCCGTATAGCGGCGCCCTTCCTTGGATAGTTGGCCGTCCCATGTTGAGAGACTTGCCATATCCCAGTGATCGCCGAGATGGACAACGATATCCGGCTCGTAGTCCTTGATCGCGGCACCAATCCAATCGAAATGGTCAGTTGGGTCGCCCGGCCTCACTTGTGTATCTGGGATAACGAAAATTCGTTTGCCTAGGCGCATCAGTCATCCGAGAAGAGGTAGTTCATCGCAATGAAGAATGCTGCCCATCCTGGCTCATCGCATAGACACAACACGAAGGCGCAGAACAGAAGCATTATTCCTCGCCCGCCACGCTCAGCGGATGCCGCAGCGCATCTGCCAGTTCGTCGGCAGATCCGACCGGCAGTCCAGTTTCCGACTCGATCCGCGCACCTGGCGCAATCGGCGCGCCTCGGCGTTCGTATTCTTCCTGCGACAACGCGAGACAGCGCCATGCGGCCTCGTCGTAGTCGCCGTCGATCAAGTGGCGAATGATCTTGTTGCGATGGTCCGTGGACTTGCCGCGAGCATGATGCAGCGGTTCGCCTGCGTTATGCTTGGCATTGCCAAGCAACGACACGCGGGCGACGCCGGCAAGAGCTGAGGGGAAGTACGCAATTAGGCCATCCCACATGGGAAACTGGCCGCGCTCAGAGTCGTCCTGACCAAAAATGCTCATTCTGCTTCGCGCACCTCTGCTATCTTTTCAGCCAGCATCGGCCCAAGTGTGGCGAATGCAGTGCATGCGACTACGAATACGCCAAATACGAAAGCGATCGCCGCCGCAGGAATCCAGAACGGCGCGAACGCCCATACCCAGGGAATGCTGACGACGCCAGCAAAGTTCAACGCAAGCAGAACAACGCCCAACAGAAAGTATTTGCCCATCTTCGCCGTCTCCGCGAAAGGTTGAATTTGTTTACGGGCCAGTGCTGATCTCTGGCTTACGTAGACTTGAACTATGCTTCTGGTCTTTAACCAAGCTTCGCCGAAGCGAAGGGCCTCTGGAACAACGCATAAGTCGCGGCTCAGCCACCGCGTTCCGCAAATAATCGGGGCGGATCTCGTAGCGGACGTATCCAGACCTACGCTCCTTTCCCCTTTAGTGACCTTGGGGAATCCATTCCCCAGCCATCGGAGCACACGGCTTGCCGATGGTCTTCAAGTTGTTGCCGCCTTGGTTAAACCCCGGCGGCGGGAGCTTGCTTAGGCTGCTTGAGCCATCGGCATGTACGAATCATCGTTCGCATTTACGTTTTGCGCCGATTACGTCGGTCGCCTCTCGTCAGGTCCAATGCAACTACCGCACCCCGTCGAAGCCTGACATCCCCATCAAATGCAACTTCATCGCCGGACCATTTCTGGCCTTACTCGCAACCAGGGCGTTACCAGCGCCTCAGCGGCTTTCTCAACTCGCGACTAGATGGTTGGTGCCATCGTTTCAAAGTTGCATTTGGTGGAGATGGGCGGACTTGAACCGCCGTCCGAAATGCCTAGCCACACCTTCATCCCTGCTATTCAGTTGCCAACGACGACAACCCTGAATTGTTGCCGGGGTCAACTCCCGGCAGGTCCCCGATTGTCAGTCCGCTACGGGTCGAGCGGTTGCGCAGCTCAATCAGGCTGCATCTTTCGCATGTCGGATATGCTCAACTTTCGCCGTTTTCTTTACCTGTTTGAGCGATATGTTGCGAATACCCGACTTTCGTATATGTATCGGCGGGACGCTCCGCGCGAAGCTTTGCAGTGCGGGTTAAGGTTGCGTCTAGCTTCGCGCCAGTCTCCCGACCTCGGCGCAGTTGCTACCGCGCCTTTGTTGCCACTGCCGCCGAATTTCAATGCGGGCCGGGTCTGGCCCAGAATCTGCCCCAATTACACCGAGGCTCCGTACGCTGTACCCGCAAAATTGTTAGTCGCCGTACTCCACAAGCGCCTCAAGCTGTCTCCGATCGAGACGAATACCGCGCGGCGCTTCACCGAAATTCAGTTCCTGCGCCTCATCGTACCCGCCCATCCAATCTGGATCGTGGCAAATTCCGTCTGGCAAGACGTCGCCGCGCATCCCGATCTACTTTCCACTTTTACGTTTGTCCATAATTTCAGGTTATCGCGAACGGCGTTGCAAGATTTCACTCTATGCAACACTTTTGCGGATTACTCGGCTAACGGTGGATTTGTGGCAGCGGACTCGTTGCGCGATGCCGGCACAACTAAGTTTCGTGCGGGCGAACAAATCGGCGATATCCTGCTCACGCCGCTCTCGCTCAATCGCCCGCGCAAGCTTGTCGGCCAATTCCGTCGCCAAGTCCTCGGCAAGCGCCTTGCTCGCCCCCTGCGATATGAAAAACTCGATCAGGCCGTCTTGCAGGAAGATCATGCTTCGGCTTCCTTGCGCAGCGCGTCAATGGCGTATTGCGGCACGTTGTAGCCTGCGCTGCGCAGCGATTCGAGACGGTCGGCGCAAAGTGCAGCCGTGGCATCGTTGAACGTTTCGCCGTCGTGCGGGAGGCCGATATGCTGCCGCTCGGCATCCTTTACCATTTCGGAAACGCGCCTATCGCGCGCCCACCAGCCGTCACAATCCGTGCGGTAGCCAACTGGCGCTGGCAATGGTTCGGCGAAAACGTAGCGGACGCCGGCAACGTGAGTCGTAAAGCCGCCCCGGCAATCCTCATAGACGTAAACGTCGCACTGAAAATCGTCACTCGACCAACGGCAATAGCTCATGAAATATCCTCTTCCTTCAAGCGATATCGCCCATTCGGGCCTTTGTCCCACCCCTAAACGAGGATTCTTATCCCCGCCTTCCTCACCGCCGCCACGTTCTCGTGCTCCGAAATCTTCTTGATGCGCGATGACATGTTCGATCGGCTTGTGGTCTAGACACCGATGATTTCGCCGTCACCTAGGCAAAGTACGTCAAGGAAGCCGAACAGATCGCGCCGCTGCCTCGTGAAGCCATCCCAACGTTCCACGACGAACGCCGTATAGCCGCGCTTGCGCATCTCGCGAAGGGTTAGTTGGGTGGCTGGGGTCTTTGTCATTTGGCTTCTCCGCTTGATGCTGGTGCGATTGGGAGGGGCATCCAATGCGTCGGCATTCCTCGATTGACTTCATCGCTCAAGGTGTTGCCTTCATCATCGCGCCAAATCCCGTCAGCGAACTCGGCTACTAAATGTCCCCAATTCGGAACCCAAACTAAGGCCTCGCCATTCAGCGCTGTCTCAATTGGATGCCACGGCTGTGCTGTCCGAGCGCGATGATTCCACAAATCCATCGCCCTCCGTTGGTCAGTAAAGTCTGTTCCGAAAACCGTATAGCCAACTTCGCATCGATAACATTCACAGAGCGAGCTATCGGATGTCAAAGCCAATGTTGCTGGGCCGCCACAAAACGGGCACGACAACAGTTCTTTCGTACTCATGCCGCCCTCCCAAAATGCGCCACAACCGCAGCGCGGAATTTCGCCGGACAATGCTCCGGCTTGAAGTGCTCGATGCCGTGGCGCTCGTAGTGCTCGATGTACTCCTGAGCTGTTTCCTCGGGCATGCGCTCTGTTCTTGATCGCCGTTGTCGTTGCGATGCCGCCATTCCGCGCATCTTTCTGCGCTCGTCGATCTTTGCCAGCACCTCGGCGCGATACGTGTATTTCCGCTTGCGTTGCTCAGTTCCCATTGCTCACCTCGAAATCAGATGGATTGAATCCACGGGCGATCATCACGACATCGCACCAATGGACGGGTTTGGTTTGCGTTGGCTCGTATTCCCACGGCGCATCGCCTAGCGCGAAAGCAAGCTCGATTGCCTCTGTGCATTCGGCTTTCAGCAAGTCACGCGAGCTGCCGCCAAGCATCACGAAGCCGGGCGCACCCTTCCCTCGGTTGATTCCGGGAAGCATGCGAAAGCCCTTCACGGTGCCGCTGAGGAAGTGGCGCCAGTCATCCTGCGATAGCTTGAACCCGTACCATGTGAGACAGCGGGACAGATCTCGGCATATCGGTTGCAGTAGGTCGTTCTGATCCTTGCTGCGCAGCTCTCGCCACGGCTCTATCTGCGCGTTTGCTTGAGCATTCATGCCGACCTCGCCAATACTTTGCTTGGCGTGCGCGTGCTGCGCTGCGAATGCCGCCGCCGTGCGTTGTCCATGTTCTGACCAGCGAGGCGCCCTATGGTCTTGTTGGCGGCGGTTTCTGCATCAATGCCGTATATGCGCCAGCGCGTTTTGTCACCGTGCCAGCCGCCCGCGCCCTTGTGGCATTCATGGCAGAGCGCAATCGCGGTGAAGTGGTGGCCTTGGCGCTGGTGATGCGCTTCGCTCGGTGCTTTGGCGTCACATACGGAGCACGGGAGCGCCTTCACCAGACCCATATAATCGCTTTCGATCTGAGTTATTGCGGCGGCGTTTTTGGTTCTCATTTCTTCACCCGCTTTAGTCCAAAGATCGCCATGAACGCATCTGCCGTCGCCAGCGATAGCATGCGATCCGCCATGCGCCGATATGCCGCGCGCTTGCGATGCTTCGTATTCCACGATCCTGCGCCGTGGCGTTGCTCGCATAGCTTCTTGGCTGCGCGCTCGATAGTGTCAAAGTCGGTCATGCGGCGGCTCCGAACATGTCGGATTGGTTATTTGCCGCAGCCAGGTTCAGCGCGGCTTGTCGGTAGTAGCTCGCTTTCAGTTCTGCGCCTACAGCCTTGCGGCCCATTTGCAGCGCGACGTAAAGCTCCGAGCCGATGCCAGCGAAGGGAGACAGCACCACATCACCCGGATTCGTCCACAGGTCGATTCCGCGCCGTACTACCTCAAGCTGTAGCGGGCAGATATGGCGCTCGTCGTCGTGCTCGCGTGCGCTGCGATATTGCAACGTGTCCGAGGGGTCAATATCCGTCCAGACTGGGGAGGCCACCTTCTGCCATTTGTCTACCGGGTAATCCTCGCCGTGCGTCACGCGGTCAACTTGATCTCCTGGTGCGCGCATCGTTACCAAATAGTCAGGGATGCCCTGCCGTGACATGGCCGCATTTCCGCGCACGGTCTTGTGCAGCAATCCGAGCGCCTTAGTGCGCTGCATAGCCGTTACCGGGTCTTTCCAGATACAGACCTCGCTCGCGTAGATGAATCCCTGCGCTTGGAATGCGCGGATCAGATCACCGCGAAAGTCTTTCAGACCGATATAGCCGTCACGCTCCTTGCTGGTCGGCATCAACATGCAGTGAAACGAGACATTGCGTCCCGGCTTCATTATGCGACGAAGCTCGACGATCAAATGTGCGAAGTGTTCAAAAAACTCCGCGTCATTGCGCACATTGCCCATGTCGCGCGGACTATTAGAATAGGTATATAGACTTGCAAACGGCGGTGAGAAGATCGAATAGTCAACGCTTGAAGCCGGCAAGCCACGCAAGACCTCGACGCAATCGCCGTGATATAGGGCGAAATTTTCGCCCACCGTTGAATCAAGACAGTTCATGCAGCCTCACTCCTAAGCCAGTTGGGTGCCACGATTCGACGCGCCGGCTTGTATGCGTTTGTTTCGCGCACTAAGCCGAGCACGGATTGCTTTATTGCCGCGCCGGTTTCAGCGGCCAGTGCATCGGCCATCGTTGCGGCATCGGCTTCCTTGCGCTTTAGATTGGCGACAATCGCACCTTCAAGTTCGCTCGCGAAGATGTGCGCTTGCACTTCACGCTTCTGCCCAAATCGCCAACATCTGCGGATGGCTTGGTAGTACGATTCCCACGAATCCGTGACGCCAACGAATGCAATGCGTGCGCAGTTCTGCCAGTTCATGCCCCATCCGGCGATCTTGCTTTTTGTAACGAGCACGCGAATCTTGCCTGCCGCAAAATCCATCATGCGTTGCTCTTTGACTTCTGGATCATCCGAGCCGGCAACCTGTACCGCGCCATCAATTGCGGCGGTCAGCGCGTCGCCCTCGTCGTTCAGATCGCACCAAACAATCCATTGCTGCTTATCCGAATTCGCCATCGCCGCACACGCCTCAACTCGCGCAGCCAGGCTGGCGCGACGCGCATCACGCCGTTCGCTCAGACTTGACGCTTCAAGCGCGAATAACATTCCATCGGATGCTTTTGCGGTTGTCTCGACGTGATGTTCTGAAATATCCAGCGGCGGCAGAACGTACGGGCCATCATCGAAACCTAGATCTGAAGGCTTGCGAACCATTGCTGCCCAGGTCGCCATCCATTTCCAGAACAGGTCGCGAGCATGCCCCTTCAGTCGCCAGTCCTGCGTCTTTGCCGCGTCATGAATGAAATACTCCGCAAGCATCTCAGCTTGCGTGCAGATGCCTAGAAACTCCGCGTGAGTGCCAAGCTCGGCCCAATCGTTAGGGGCTGGCGTAGCGGTCGCGCATAGTTTGAATGGCGTATCTCGGAACGCAGCCAATAGCGCCTTGAGGGTCTTTGACGTGTGATGTTTGATGATGCTCGATTCGTCCAGCACGACAGCGCCGAACCGGCCGCAATCTAACTTATGCATACGGTCATAGTTCGTGATGTTGACGCCTGCGCGCACATCTTCCGACTCTCGGCAGTGTGTGACGGATAGGCCCATTTCTGCGCCCTCGCGCACCGTCTGAGCAGCGACCGCAAGCGGAGCGAGGATCAGGACATCATGGCCAGTCAGACGATGCACGGCATCAGCCCAAGCAAGCTGCATGCGTGTCTTGCCGAGTCCGGTATCAGCGAAGATTGCAGCGCGGCCACGGCTCAATGACCAGCGCGTCAGAACGTCTTGATGTGGGAAAAGTGGGCCGGCGATTTCGCCAACCTCACGCAATCCGGTCGGCGGCACGATCGACAACTTGCGCGCTATGAAATCATCATAGCTCACGCCGCAATCCTCCATTCAATCCGCGAGCGTCCGTGCGGGTTCGGAAACTGACCGTCTCCGCTAGGCATTTTGCTTGTGGCCTCGATTATTCCTGCCTCGCGCAGTTCGCCGAGGCGGTTCTGAACATTCTTGATTCCATCGCCAGTCGCCCGTGCGATCTGCTCGGCCTGAACGTTGCCCTTGGATATCTCGGCAACGATGCGCGCATAGCGACATGCCGGAACGCGGCGTTTCCGTTTCTGGAAATTTCGCAGCACGTCGGCGAAGGTTTTCATGCCGCATCCCTCCATCCGGCCTTGCTCTGTCGATCGAACATCACCATCGAACCGGCGACCGCAACGTTGTAGGACTGCGTGCGAATCGATGGCAGCGAAATGACGTGATGGCAGCGCGCTAGTAGCGCTGGCGGGATTCCGTGATCTTCTGCGCCGAGTAGGTAGACCGCTCGCTCCGGATGGACAAAGTTCTGCATCGGCTTGCCGCCCATTTCGACAGCGATCAGCGGGCACGAATACGGCAGTCCTTCGACAAGCGCATCGAAGTCCGCATACTCGCGATACGGGACATACTTGTACGCCTTGACCGTATCGCTAGCTTGCTGCGGATAGCGGCGCCCAACCGTGAAGATGCCTGCGGCGCCCATCTGAAACGCAGAGCGCCATAGCGTGCCTACATTCGCTGGCGTTTTGCTGCGATAGATTCCGATCTCGAAGAATCCGCGATTCACGCCGCCTCCTTCGCAATCGCCTTAATCGCCTCGCGCAACTGCGCCGGAGCGATGTTCCACAACCGCTGCTTTTCCTCTTTCGTCGCGTTCATCAAAATGTCCCTCCATCGTGGCGCGATGTATTTGCACCATTCGGCATAGCTGGTTTGGTGTAGGTTAAATTCTTCATGGGGTTTCATGCGGCCCAGGGGTCGGATTGCGCATCAAAGCGACTGGATCGCGCGGACTCTCGCGCGGAACTGGCCGGCCTTTCGCCGTCATCCAAGCGCATGCGGTCGAAGCTGTTTTTTAGGTAGATCGTCTCGCCGACTTTGATGTTGCGACCCTTGGCAGGGATCAGTTGGACGCATCCTGGTTCCTTGTTCGGGTCGTAGTAGTCCTCGCGATGCAGGAACATGATTACGTCGCCCTTTTGCTCAATCTCGCCCGCCTCGCGAAGATCGGCTAGCGTGGGTCGCTTGTCGGTTCTATTCGCAACACCACGGTTTAACTGCGCGGCGGCGACAACGGGGCAGTGGCACTTCTTGGCGAGCGTCTTTAGGCCCTGAACGGCGATGCCAATTTCATGGCGAATGGCTTCCGGCTTCCTGCCGTGATCCATGTCATGCAAGTGATCGACTACGATCAGCTCTAGCGGATTCTGCATGTGCGCGCGCCATGCGCGAGCCTGCAATTGATTGATATTGATGGCCGGCGTGTCATCGATCAGCACTGGCGCCCGCATCAAGCGATCGACAATTTCGCCATTGCGTGACCAGTAGATTTCCGCGTCAGGCCATTCCTTGCCATTGCTTGGTTGCTCGACCCACGTGAACGGAATATCCCCATGCGATGCAGTTGCGCGCGCCGCATATTCCTGCGCCGTCATTTCCGCCGAGAAAATCGCGGTGTTTGTTCCACGTAGAGCAGAGAAAAATGCAAGGTTTTCGATGAAGACTGACTTCCCCATGCTTGGGCGAGCGCCGAGGATGTAGAGCACGCCAGGCCGCAAGCCATGAGTGATTTTGTTCAATTCATGCCAGGGCGTAGGCAAGCCGAGAAGCTTCGGGCCTGCCTCGTAGCGTTCAATCTGCTGCGCGACAAGCGCCTTGAACGCTCCCTTCGCCGGCATCAGTCCGCCCTTCGGCGTCGCCGCAAGTCCGCTCAGCGCATGCGAGGCGTTAGCAACGATATCGGCTGACGCTTTACCGTTTGGCGAGAAGGAATCGGAAACGATCGTCGTTCCTGCATCGATCAACTTCCGCAGAACTGACTTTTCTCGAACAATCTCCGCATATGCAACGATGTTCGCTGCGCTCGGGGTCGTGTTGGCAAGTTCGATCACATAGTTCGAACCGCCGGCCAGATCAGACAATCCGTTTAGCTCAAACCAGTCGGCCAGAGTCACTGGATCGCACGGACGCGAAGCCTTGACCAGCTCGCCGATTGCACGATAGACCATCCGATGATCCTTGCGGTAGAAATCATCCTCAGCGAGCCAATCCGAAATTTTCGCCAGCGATGCGGGGTCGAGCATCAGGCCGCCGAGCACGCTTTGCTCCGCGTCGATTGAATGCGGCGGCACGCGTAGCACCTGTTCGTCGTAGCGGCTCATTGCGCACCCCGCATCGTCGCGATGGCCTTGTCCATGACCGACGCGATCCGATCCTCAGCGAGCAGTACATCGATGTTCTGCTTCCATGCCGGATTATTCGGATTTGGCACGTCGCCACGCATCCATGCATCGCCAGCGCATTCGCCGAAGAAGGCACCCCAGAAAACCGGCGAGTCGTATTTCCAGCCCTGATCCGCGCAAATCTTCTTCGCCAGCTTTTCGGCGGCGACGAGTCGCTTCTTGCGCTTATCGTTCAGGACTGCGATGCGTTGGCAGTTCGGTAGCTTGGCGTGGTACTGCTCCAAGATCGACGATGCCGACGAATCCCCGCTAGGGGATATAGGGGTATCTTTTATCTCTTCTCTTCTCTTCTCTTCTCTAGTCCTATTTTCGTCCGCATTTTGTCCGCTTTCATTCTGGACATTTTGCGGACATTTCCGACCATCCCTTTTGCGCTTTTGATCCTCAGCGCGGCGCTTTCCTGACTTGCCGTTATGCTCGTCAAACTCAGGCAGAACAAGGGTTTCAGCGCCATCGAAAGATAGCCATTCTGCGCGAATCATCGCCTCAGAAAACCCGGGCCATCCGATGATGTGGTCGAGCGTATCTGGCGTATAGCCGTTCAGGGTTCCATCAACAGAATGCGTATCGAACACACTCCATACCGCATGCAGTCCGCCGATGACCCGAAATTTGTCCGCTTTGGTTGCGGACAAAATGCGGACAATTTTCGGATGCGTTTGAAGGTCAACTCGCATCTTGATCCAGTCACCCGCCATTCTTTCCCCCAAACAACTCTTTCTGCCTACCCTCAACCGGCTGCGCCAGAAGCGCCGCAGCGTCCGCCAGTTCGCGCTCCGTGAATTCCCGCTCCGTGAGCCTTGCCGCAGCTTCGAGACGAGCGCGTTGCGCTTCCCATGCGGCCTGGCTGCGTTCATGGAAGCGGTAGTAGTTCATGTGCACGCAACGTCCATGTAAGCGCCGATCACTTCGGCGGCGACTTGCGGCACGATGGCGTTGCCAAATCCGCGCAGTGCAGCTATGCGGCTATACCAATGCGTTTCTTCGACCTCGGTACCGCCTTGTTCGACGGTGCGCTGAATAGCCATTCGGCCGGAAACCCCATGAGCCAACAAACGAATTGAGGGTTCAACGCGCCGGGCTTTACCGTCGTGTCCGACGATCCATCCGGCACGGTCCCAAGCGCCTGCGCCACACGCTGCGGCAACGGAATTCCAGTGTCGTGCGGTCGGATCGTTCCCGTTCCGCGCGAATGATCCTGCGCTGTTGGGGTCGGCCATAGCGCCGGCCACACCGTCCTGCCCAGCAGCCCGTTCCGCTCCACGTTCTTGCACGGCGGACCATCCTTCCAGTCCCGCGATGTCGGAGTCGGCCAGAGCGCCTTCGCCGCATAATTCAAGCCGATTTGAGTTTTCTTCCCGTCCGGGCGAATCCCGGTTAGCGTGGTTCCCTTCGGTGGAATTTTCCCGCCCAGCGCATCGCTCACTGCTGGCGTCGGCCACAAACCAAACTCGGTCGCGTCGGTGGGGCGCGTTGACGGCACAAGCTGGAACAATCGCCGCTTCGCAGGCGTATCCCTCGCCTTCCAAGTCAGAGAACACTCCATCGAGCCAACCCTTGTTAATCGCCGCTGCAACCTGTTCGCCCATGACAACGCAGGGGCGACACTCGCGGATGAGTCGAAAAAAGTGGGGCCATAGATGCCGATCGTCAGCCTGCGCTTTTCCTTTACCCGCGACCGAGAACGGCTGACACGGCGCGGAACCAGTCCAGAGTTCGCGGCTATCGGGCCATCCGGCGAGACGGGCTGCAAGCGACCATCCTCCAATTCCGGCGAAGAAGTGGCATTGCGTGTATCCGGCAAGGTCAGCGGGTCGAACATCGAGAATGCTCCGTGTGTCTATGTGGCCGGCGGGAATCAACCCATCGGCGATTAGGTTGCGCAGCCACGTTGCGGCTGCGGGGTCGAATTCGTTGTAGTAATTCATGCCGCCCTCATCTCCCGAATCAGGCGCATCTCAACCTCGCGCTCAGTTTTCAGCCGCGCGAGTTCTTCTTTCGTTTCACGTAGCTCGCGTTCGGTTTCAGATTCGAGCCTGCGAAGGCTGCGCGGGTCGTAGCCACGACGCAGCAAAAGCCATTTGAGGGGCGCTTCGTTGCCACATCGGTCCATCAACAAATTGAGTGCATCCAAACTCAGGCTGTTCTGTCCAGACTTGACGCGCGACCACACGGCTTCCTGCAGACCGATATCTGGCGCGATGATCTTGTCCAGTAGTCCGGATTTGGTTGCGCAGAGTGAAATCACTGCAGAACCGCTTGTCTGGCGAGCGATATCGTCTAGGTCAACGTCCACCGCATCGCCGATTACGGGAAGGGCTAACGCCTGTTGATCAAAGTGAGTCATGACAATTGATGTGCGTTGACGAACGACTTCTGGGCAAAATTTCGAGCATGAACAGTCAGCAAAACTTCGTCGTGCTTTGGAGCCACTCCCAGCAAGCAACCCACGTCGAACCCGTACGCGACATGCTCGCGATCAACCGGGTCAACTTCGGGCAGCAGCGCGGGACGGATTACGTTGTGATTGCCCTCACCCAAACCGAGCGCGAGGCGGATATCGTTGCGACATGCCTGCAGCGGATTCGGGATTGCGGGTGGCGTGCGCATGGATAATCGAACAACCCAGGCCAGCTTCGGGAGGCTCAATTATACACTAACAGTTGATGCAGTTGTCAACCACTTGTTGCCAACGACTAAGCGATTGATTTAGTTCACTATCAGCGGATGGCAGACAATTACGATCTCTCAACCGTTGGCGGCAGAGTCGAATACATCATTCGAGAATGTCGCTATCCGACGCCTGCGGCGTTCTCGCGCGCGATAGGAACCAGTCCACAGAACGTCAACAAGTGGGTCAACACGAATTCGATTGGGACGTTTGGCCCGAAACTGCGGGCAGTAACCGGGGTCAACCTCAACTGGTTACTTACTGGCGATGGTGATCCGTTTCCGGAAGGTCCGAACTCATACGCCCATGAAGAGGGCGGCGCGGACAAAAGAGCGGCGGATAAGGCTATCCACCAGCTCGAAAATGACGTTGACTCAATGCGCTATCTTCTAAATGCCTTGGTCGCAGTCATGATCGCCTCGCGACCAGACGAAGCTGACCACGTGGCTCGGACAATTCGGGACAAGGTTCCGAAGAAATTTGTAGAGAATGGCTACCTGAAATTAACTCTAGATGCGTTTGATAAGGCGTCGAAGAAAGCAAAGACTCGCCATTCCTAGCTCTCCGGCGAAGCTCTTGAACATCCTCGACCATCTTTCCCATCAGCTCATCGATTAGCTTTTGCATGACTACTCTACCCCCGTAGGTGGAGTAGCAGTTGAACATCCGGGAATCTCAAAAGTTCAGACGTGGGAAGCATCATGGCGATTGCAGATTGTCGAGAGTGTGGAACGAAGGTTAGCACCGAGGCGAAGACCTGCCCTAGTTGTGGAGCGACTGCGCCAACGAAGAAAGCGCCGTCGGCAATGGCAAGATTGGTGGCCGCATGCATCGTTTTGGGGGGCATATTCTTGGTTTTTGGTATGGGCCATACGCCAGGCTCAAAACCTGCAGCTCAGCCAGCAAAGGCGGAACCCAAAGAAAAGGATGATCCGTTACAGGCGACCAAAATGATGATCGCCGCATCAGCGGTATCAATTAAGCGGTCGTCACGCGATCCCGACGCCTTCATCCTCGAAAGCGCGCTCCTTATGGATGACAAATCTGGTTGCCTTACATATCGAGCGAAAAACGGATTCGGCGGCTATTCCAGGGGATACGCCGTCATGCGCCCAGACGGCAATACGCTAGTCGATGAGATGCTGGCATTCCAAGCAACTTGGAATAAATATTGCCAAGGCAAGAAAGGCACTGAGCTTAAAATGGATTGAAAAGAAATCCCCGATAGCATTAGCAGTGCTGACGGGGTTGCGTTTTCAACGGCCGGAATGCGCCATTTCTGGCTACGGCGGTGCCGACGGCTTCACCCGATAGGAACGTACATGAGACGCATGCGAAAGCACGTCCGGACGGCGCAATGCTGACCTTTGTTCACCGCTTCTTCCCTGCCCTCACAAGCCGTTTTTCAGTCGGCGAATACATTGTAGCACATTGTTGAAAATATTTCTCATCTTTTAGTTGACAACTTCCTAAACTAGGAGTTTAATCCCCACATCGACCACCGATGGAGGGGAAGATGAATCAGATTTCGGCAAGTCTTGGCGGCGTTCTCGCGACAGATGGTGCGGTCGCTGGGTTGAACGTCACGCGCAAAGGAAAGTGGGCCGTCTGGAATAAGCGCGGCCATCGCCCGCAAGCTTTCTACCGTCACCGCGATAGCGCGCTTGCAGAAGCGGCGCGCCTCGTTCGGCTGAACCCGGAACACAAGTTCCACGTCATCTATTTTGACGTGAAGGTATCGGCATGACCCGCCTCGACCTACCCCGCCTGATTGTCTACGGCGCAGTGGCGTTCGCAATCGCGCTGGTCGCTGACGTAGCCGCGCACGAAGTCTCCGCATGGCTGCATGGCGTTGCGTCTCTGATGACGCGGGGTGCGCCATGAACGCCGCCGTCAACATCCGTGCCGTCAACGCCCTGATCGCGCAGCAGCGCCCCGAGGATCGGACAGACGATCTGATTCAGGCCCGCGCCGACGAAATCCATGCCAGCATTCTCAAGCTGCTCGCACCGCATGAGTCGTGCCGCGCAATGTGGGACGCCCTGCCCGACCTGACCTACAAGCAGGCCGAGTACGAGGCCAACAAGGGGAAGCGGTCATGAACGCGCATACAAATCAATTTTCGGTTGGCGATGCCGTCACATGGAAAAGTCAGGCCCAAGGCAGTACGGTCACCAAGCGCGGCATCGTCGTGGCAATCATTCCTCCTGGCGAGCGCCCAAACAGGATGGACTTTGTGCAGCTATATAAAGGCGGCTGCGGATGGGGTCGCCCCGGTGAATCGTATGTCGTTAAGGTCGGCAACAAACTGTACTGGCCACACACCAAAAACCTACGCCACGCGGTTGATCCTGTAGAGGCGGCTCGTGCTGCGGAAAGTTCCGAAGTCGCTGAACTGCGCGCTGACCGCGATAGCTGGATGGAACAAGCAAACGCACGCGTGAAGGATTGGGATGACATGCGACGACGCGCTCAAGCAGCCGAATTCCGAATCAGTGAACTTGAAGTCATAGCCCGCGCCTTGGCTGACGGATATGGCGGAAGCGTCCTAACCAACGAGGTTTTCTGCTTGCACTACGAATTGCGCGAGCAGGCCGTTAAGGCGCACGAGTTGCTGACCAACCTGATCGACGCAGTGAATGTGCAAAAGGCCACGCCATGAACACCCGCACCCTAACCCGCATCGACTCACGTGCCGCAGCGTACATGGCCGATCCGAATTGGGTTGGCGAACAGGCCGCGAGCATTTTGGATGCAGCGAATTCGATGTATCCGTCGAGTCGTGGCACTTCCAAGTTGCTCAGCGACCTGTTGATAAGGCGCGACTACATCGGTTTCGGCGAACGCCTGCACCACTACGTCCAGCAGCGAGCCGACGAGAAGGCGCGGGAAGACATTGACGACGAAGACAGCGGAATCAAAGCGAGGGCGGCATGAGCGCGGAACTGAAAGTTGGCGATCCTGTCGAGTGGACGAGTCAAGCACACGGCTATGTGTCCACAAAGCGCGGCGTCATCGTTGGCTCTATTGCTGCGGGCGAGCGTCCTGACAAATACGACTTTCCGCAGCTACATAAAGGCGTCGGCTGTGGCTTGGGCCGTTCTGGCGAATCGTATGTGGTGAAGGTCGGAAATAGGCTGTATTGGCCATACACCAAAAACCTACGTCATGCGATTGATCCCGCAGAAGTGTTAATCGACGCATTGAAAGCCATCGTACATCGCGCCCAGTGCAGCAGCTTCGACATAGGTTCGGACGTTTGCAAAATCGCCAATGCAGCCCTCGCAAAGGTTGGTGCGCTATGACCATCGACCCACACCGTCACGTCCCGAACTGGCTTTCCGTGCTGGCAATTGTGGTGGAAGTTTCGATACTTTTTTGGAGGATGGGATGAGCAACAAGAAGGTGAAAGAAGATGCAGTTTCTAGCAATCCGGTGGTTGCCTATAAGGGCTTCAACAAGGATTGGAAATGCCTTGATTTCCAGTATGCGGTCGGCAATACCTACGAGCACAAAGGCAGCGTAGCCGCATGCAAGCAGGGATTCCATGCCTGCGAAATACCGCTGGATGTGTGGAACTACTATCCTCCGAATTCGAGCGTCTTTGCTGTTGTCGAAGCAGACGGCAAGATCGATCGCAAAGCAGATGGCGATAGCAAGCTCGCCGCCGGCAAAATCACGGTCAAGGCAGAACTCAAGCTGCTCGATCTGATTAAGCTTCAAGTAACCTGGACTCGTGATCGTGCAAAGGACGCGACGAGCGGCTACTCCGCCCACAGCGCGACGAGCGGCTACCACGCCAACAGCGCGACGAGCGGCAACTACGCCAACAGCGCGACGAGCGGCAACTACGCCAACAGCGCGACGAGCGGCGACTACGCCCACAGCGCGACGAGCGGCGACTACGCCAACAGCGCGACGAGCGGCTACTCCGCACACAGAGCGACGAGCGGCTACTACGCCCACAGCGCGACGAGCGGCTACTCCGCCCACAGCGCGACGAGCGGCAACTACGCCAACAGCGCGACGAGCGGCGACTCCGCCAACAGCGCGACGAGCGGCTACTCCGCCCACAGCGCGACGAGCGGCTACTACGCCCACAGCGCGACGAGCGGCTACTCCGCCCACAGCGC